>JAESGA010000003.1_pt1 | contig 833065 bp, 822 predicted proteins | sample 9269521 | NCBI WGS metagenome assembly JAESGA01 (sample SAMN14514842, study PRJNA621658) | algae metagenome | isolation source: Aphanothece saxicola GSE-SYN-MK-01-06B and co-occurring heterotrophs from... | place: USA: Grand Staircase Escalante National Monument, Utah | collected 2006-04-15 | reverse complement strand
GCTGAAGTCGGAACGCAGCGTGATCGCGCGCGGCATGGTGGGCCTCCGATGCTCACCAGCTTGAATCACATCACCGCCGCGTCGGGGAATCCCCATCGTGAGTCGCGCACTTCGGGAGTTGGTATAAGCTATTGTTTCTAGAGCAAGAATTCCGATCAGATGATTCCATCTGATCGGAAATTGCTCTAGGCCGCGCCGGAGGACCGCTCGTAGTGGCGGTAGTATTTCTCCGTCACCTGGTCGGTCTTCACCACGATGCAGACATCCGTGGTGTTGAACTGCGCGTCGATCACCGCGCCATCGCCCACGAAGCCGCCGAGGCGCAGATAGCCTTTGATGAGCGGTGGCAGCGAGACCATGCTGGCGCGCATGTTCATCGCCTCGCGCGGCAGCCTGTCCATCGCCACGTAGCGGCTTTCCAGCGCACGCGGGCGCAGCGCCGGCGGTGCCAGGTGGTTGGCGTGCAGGTAGGTGAGCTGCGGCGCCAGCGCATCGAGGTCCGTGCCCGGCAGCGAGGCGCAGCCGAACATCAGGTCGATGCGGTTCCTGAACACATAGGCGGCGATGCCGCTCCAGAGGAGGTTCAGCGTGCCGCGCGTGCGATAAGCGGGCGCGACGCAGGAGCGGCCCAGCTCCATGATCTCGCCCGGGAAGTCCAGCAGCGGCCCCAGGTCGTATTCGCTGGCCGAGTAGAAGCGCCCGAGACGTGCCGCGCCGGAGCGGCGGATCAGCCGATAGGTGCCGATGACGGCATCCGCCCCCTCGCCCAGGTCGTGGTCGAGCACCACGAGGTGATCGGCGATGGCGTCGAAATCATCGACGTCCCGCGCCGCGGCCGCTGTGGCAACATCGGCGCGCGCACCCATCTCCTCGTAGAAAACGCGGAATCGCAGCGCCTGCGCGGCCTCGATCTCGGCGCCGCTCTCGGCCAGGCGCAGGCCGAGATTGCCGGCGCGAAGCTCCTCGAAGGCGCCGCTGGCGGGCGGCGGCGGGGGCTCTGACGGCGATACGTCATCCGGCAGGGGTCCATCCACGCTCATCCGGCGGCTCCCACCCGGTTCACAAATCGCAGCACGGGATCAGCCGCGCGCCTTGCGCCCGGCCCGTGGCGGGGCGGCATCCGGTGCGGAACGACGGCCGAACAGCTCCAGCCGCTGCCCGACCAGCGTGAAGCCCAGCCGCGCAGCGATCATCTGTGCCGCGCGCTCATGCTCGGCATCCTCGAATTCGATGACACGGCCGGTGTCGATATCGATCAGGTGATGGTGGTGGCCGCGATCAGTGGGGTCATAGCGCGCGCGGCCGCCGCCGAAATCACGCCGCTCGAGGATGCCCTTCTCCTCGAGCAGACGCACGGTGCGGTACACCGTGGCGACCGAGATGTGGCCATCGAGCGCCACGGCGCGGCGATAAAGCTCCTCCACGTCGGGGTGGTCCTCGGCTTCGGAGAGCACGCGGGCGATCAACCGGCGCTGGCCCGTCATCTTCAGGCCACGCTCGACGCACAGCCGCTCGATCCGCGAGGGATCGGGGCGGGGGCGGTCAGCGGGCGGGGGCGCTGTCGTCGTATCCATGCGGCGCCTATGCATAACCGCCTTGCCCGCGGAGGGCTATGGCACCTTGCGGCCGGCACCGATGGCGCCGGCCGAAGCCTTCGTGTCAGGCGTCCTTGCCGGCGCGGCCGGCCTTGGGCGGACGGCCGCGCGGCTTGGTGCCGAGGCCGATGCGCTTGGCCAGCGACGAACGATGCTTGGTGTAGTTGGGCGCCACCATCGGGTAGCTGGAATCGAGGCCCCAGCGTTCGCGATACTGGTCCGGCGTCAGGTTGAACGAGGTCTTGAGATGCCGCTTCAGCATCTTCAGCTTCTTGCCGTCTTCGAGGCAGATCAGGTATTCCGGGGTGATGGACTTCTTGATCGGCACGGCCGGCTGCGGCCGTTCCGGCACCACGACCACGGGTTGGCCCATGCCGGCCAGGGTGCGGTAGACCTCCTGGATCAGATTCGGCAGATCGGTGGCCGAGACCGCGTTGTTCGACACATAGGCCGAGACGAGTTCAACCGTCAGGCCCTGCAGATCGGGGTTTGCCGTGGTGTCGGCCATGCCATGTCTTCTCAATCCGCGTCGTGCCGGCCCGGATTGGCCGGAAGATCTTGACCAACCACGAGACGAGATGCCCCGCGCCAGGACGCTTGCGGCGCACCATAATACTGCATTTCGGGGTTTCGCAACTTCTGTTGACCGGATTCGGAGGTTAATCGGGTGAACTCGACCATCGACGAAGAAAAAAATGCCGATCTGCAGCTGGATATCACCGCGGACACTTGCCCGATGACGTTCGTGCGCACGCGACTGGCGCTGGACCGCATGGCGCCGGGCGCCATCCTGCAGCTGCGCCTGCGCGGCGAGGAACCGCGGCGCAACGTGCCCCGCACCGCCACCGAGCAGGGCCACGCCGTGCTGTCCGAGGTGCCGCAGCCCGATGGCACCACGCTGTTGCGCATCAGGAAGGGGGGGTGAGGCTGCGGCGCAACACCAGCGCATCCGACCCGTCGGGGTAGTAGCGCCGGCGCCGGCCTACCTCTACGAACCCCGCCGCGCCATACAGCGCGCGCGCCGGCGCGTTGCCGGCCGAGACCTCCAGGAACATCGCCGATGCGCCCCGCGCCACCGCGCAGGCCATCGCCTCGGCCAGCAACGCGGCACCCAGGCCCTGGCGGCGGTGGGCGGGCACCACGGCCAGCGTCAGGATCTCGGCCTCATCCGCAGCCACGCGGGCCAGCGCGAAGCCCTGGCCGGGGCGGTGGGCGGCGAAGCTGCCGGGCAGCGCCAGCAGCAGGCCGAGGGCATCCGCCCCCCAGCGCTCGGCGGGCGGAAAGGCGGCGGCGTGCATCGCCGCGGCATCCGCCGGGTTCACGACGCCAGCGTCACGCCGGGAGGCGCACGGCCGGCGGCTCGACATACAGCGGCGTCGCGTCGCGGGGGGGAATGGCGCCGCTCCAACGCGCCCAGGCGATGATGCCGGCGGCCGCCGCGCTGGGCAGGCGACTGGCGCTGAGCACCGCGTCGGCGCCGCGCGCCAGCAGCCGTGCTGCGACCAGCGGCGCGGCATCGCCCACGGCTACCACCGGGCCGCTCGGGGGCGGCAGCGCGGCCTCGGCCATCGGCTCGGCCGGGCCGGCTGGCAAAGCGCCCGAGGGGATGCGTTCCAGCACCAGCCGGCCGCGCCTTGTGTCGATGGCGGCCCAGACCTCCCGCCCCGCCCGGAGGCCGGGCGGCAGGGCGGCGGCCAGGGCCTCGCCGGTGGTGACGCCGATCAGCCTCGCGCCCAGCCCGAGCGCCAGCCCCTCGGCCAGTGCGATCGCGCTGCGCAGGCCGGTGAAGCCGCCGGGGCCCACCACCACGGCCACTGCCTCCGCCCCTCCGCCGGCCTCGGCCAGCATGCGCGCGGCCAGCGGCGGCAGGGCGGTGGGCTGGTGGCGCGCACCCGGCACCAGGGCCTCGGCGCGCAGCACGCCGTCGACCAGCAGCGCGGCCGAGCAGCAGGCGAGCGAACCATCCAATACGAGCAGGCGCATGGCCCTTTCGTAGGGCGCGGGCGGGCCCGCGTCCATGTGCGGCCTTGCTCGCGCGGCCGTGCTGGGCTTTGGTTGCGCCGACAAAGGACAGCCCCGATGAACGAACTCAGCGTGCCGCGTCCGAACAACCTCGACGCGTTCTGGATGCCCTATTCCGACAACAAGTATTTCAAGGCGACGCCGCGCATGCTCGCCCGCGCCGAGGGCATGTCCTATTTCACGCCCGAGGGGCGCGAGATCCTGGACGGCACGGCCGGCCTGTGGTGCTGCAATGCCGGGCATGGGCGGCGCGAGATCGTGGAAGCGATCCAGAAGCAGGCCGCCATCCTGGATTTCGCGCCGACCTTCCAGCTGGGCCACCCCATTGCCTTCGAGGCCGCCGCGCGCGTCGCGGAGCTGACGCCCGAGGGCATGGACCGGGTGTTCTTCGTCAATTCCGGCAGCGAGGCGGCAGACACCGCGCTGAAGATCGCCATCGCCTATCATCGCGCGCGCGGTGAGGCGCAGCGCGTGCGGCTGGTGGGGCGTGAGCGCGGCTATCACGGCGTGGGCTTCGGCGGCATGTCGGTGGGCGGCATCGGCCCGAACCGCCGGCAATTCGGTGCGCAGCTGCCCTATGTGGACCACCTGCCGCACACCCACCTGCCGGGGGTGAACGCCTTCTCGCGCGGGCAGCCGGAGCACGGTGCCAACTTGGCCGATGCGCTGGAGGGCCTGGTGGCGCTGCACGGCGCCGATACCATCGCCGCTGTGATGGTGGAGCCGGTGGCCGGCAGCACCGGCGTGCTGGTGCCGCCCGTCGGCTATCTGAAGCGGCTGCGCGAATTGTGCACGAAGCACAGCATCCTGCTGATCTTCGATGAGGTGATCACCGGCTTCGGGCGCATCGGCACGCATTTCGGCGCCGAGCGCCTGGGCGTCACGCCCGACATCATGACGATGGCCAAGGGGCTGACCAACGCGGCAGTGCCGATGGGCGCGGTGGCCACCGGCAACCACGTGTACGACACCATCGTGAACGGCGTGCCGGCGGGGATCGAGCTGTTCCACGGCTACACCTATTCCGGCCACCCGCTGGCCTCGGCCGCCGCCATCGCCACGCTGGAGCTGCACCGCGCCGAGGACCTGCCCGGCCGGGCACGCGCCATCGAGCCCTATTTCCAGGATGCCGCGCACGCCATGCGCGACGTGCCGGGCGTGGTGGATGTGCGCGACATCGGCCTGATCGCCGGGATCGAGCTGCAGCCGCGCGCCGGCCAGCCCACCGCCCGCGCCACGGAGGTGTTCCGCCACTGCTTCGATGCCGGCGTGCTGGTGCGCGTGACCGGCGACATCGTGGCGCTCTCGCCGCCGCTGATCATCGAGCGCGGGCATGTGGACCGGCTGTTCGGCACGCTGGCCGATGCGATCCGCGCCGTGCCGGCCTGATCGGTGACCGCCGCCGCCCTGCTTTTGCTGGCGCCGGCGGCGGCGCTTGCCGTGGCTGCGGCGGATTGGACCCTGGGGCTCAGCCCCGGGCTGTTCCGGCTGCTGATGACGTTGGTGGCGGTGGGCCAGGCGGGCGCGGCGCTGCTGGTGCTGCGCATGTGGCAGGCCGACGAAGCGGCCACCCGCAAGGCCGCCGAGGCGGCGGCGCGCGATTCCGCGGCGCGGGACCTTGCCCTGGCGCGCCAGGCCGAGACCATGGCCATCGTCGCGCATGAAATCCGCACGCCGCTCGGCGGGCTGCACGGGCTGCTGGACCTGCTGCTGTCGATGCCGGAATTGCCGCGGGCGGCGCGCGCCGATGCCGCGGCGGCGCGCCAGGCTTCGGCCGACCTGCTGGCGCTGCTGCGGGAGTTGATCGAGGTGCCCGGGCGGCCGGTGCCGCCCGCCGTGCTGATCCCCTTCCGCATCGACGAGGTGATGGAGCAGGTGGTGGCGCTGCTGCGCGCCCGCGCCCTGGCCCGCGCCACACGGCTGTCCACCGCCATCGCCTTCGGCACCCCCGCCGCCTGGGTGGGCGAGCCCGCGCGGCTGCGGCAGATCCTGACCAACCTCGCCGTCAACGCCATCACCTTCACCGAGGGCGGGGAGGTGCGGCTGGAGGCGCGGGAGGCCGCCACGGGCGCGCTGGAACTGCGCGTCAGCGACACTGGACGCGGCATTCCGCCGGAGCGCATGGCGACGCTGTTCGATCGCTTCCAGCCCAGCGAGACCGGCACCGGCCTGGGGCTTTCGATCTGCCGTGACCTGACATCGCACATGGGCGGCAGCATTGAGGTGCAGAGCACGCCGGGCCGCGGCACGATATTCACCGTCACGCTGCCGCTGCGCCAGGTGCCGGCCGACCAGGTTGCGGGCATCCTGCCCTCGGTCCTGCCGGCGCCGGCCAGCCTGGGCGCCGGGACGGATGCGCGCCCCGCCGTGCTGGTGGTGGACGACGTGCCGGTGAACCGCCGGCTGCTCGCCGCGATGCTGGAACGCATGGGCTATGCGCATGACGAGGCCGGCGGCGGCGAGGCCGCGCTGGCGATGCTGCAGGCGCGGCCCTATGCGGCGGTGCTGATGGACCTGCAGATGCCCGGCATGGACGGCATCGAGGCGACGCGGCTGATGCGCACCCTGCCCGGCCCGGCTGGGCGCCTGCCGGTGGTGGCCGTGACGGCGCAGGACAGCGCGGAATGCCGCGGCTCGGCCGCCAATGCCGGCATGGATGGCTACCTGGTGAAGCCGGTTTCGCTGGATGAGCTGGCCACCACCCTGCGCAGCCTCACGCAGCGCAGCGCCCCGGTGCCGCCAGCCTGAGCTCGCCGGGGTGACGCCGACCCCCGGCCGCGCCCATATAGAGCACTATCCGTCCGGTCGGACGGATTTCGTGCTCTATAACATCTTGTTTCTAGAGCAAGAATTTCGATCAGATGGAATCATCTGATCGGAAATTGCTCTAGCCGCAAACGTCAACGCCCGGAGGCCCCCATGGCCGATGCCACCCCGCCTGCCCCGCCCGCGCCCGAGACCGTGCCCGTCACCGTGCTGACCGGCTATCTCGGCGCCGGCAAGACCACGCTGCTGAACCGCATCCTCACCGAGCAGCACGGCAAGAAATACGCCGTGGTGATCAACGAGTTCGGCGAGCTCGGCGTGGACAACGACCTGGTCGTGGATGCCGACGAGGAAGTGTTCGAGATGAACAATGGCTGCATCTGCTGCACCGTGCGCGGCGACCTGATCCGCATCATCGGCGGCCTGATGAAGCGCCGCGGCAAGTTCGACGGCATCATCGTGGAGACCACGGGCCTCGCCGCGCCGGCGCCGGTGGCGCAGACCTTCTTCACCGACGAGGATGTGAAGCGGACCACGCGGCTGGATGCGATCGTCACGGTGGTGGACGCCAAGCATTTGCCGGCGCGGCTGGCCGACACCAAGGAGGCGCGCGAGCAGATCGCCTTCGCCGACATCATCGTGCTGAACAAGATCGACCTGGTGAGCGCGGCCGAGGCCGATGCGGTGGAGGCGCTGATCCGCGGCATCAACCCCTATGCCGAAATCCGCCGCAGCACGAAATCCGACGTGCCGATCGCCAGCGTGATGGGGCGCGAGGCCTTCAGCCTATCCCGCATTCTGGAGCAGGAGCCCGCATTCCTCACCGCGGGTGATGAGCACGAGCATGATGGCGAGATCAACAGTGTCTCCTTCGAGGTGTCGCGCCCGATCGACGCCGAGAAGTTCAACGCCTGGATCAGCGAGCTCCTGCAGACCAAGGGGCAGGACCTGCTGCGCACCAAGGGCATCCTGGCCTATGCCAATGACGACCGCCGCTTCGCCTTCCAGGCGGTGCATATGATCGCCGATGGGGATTTCATCGGCCCCTGGAAGGAAGGCGATGCGCGGCGCTCCAAGATCGTGTTCATCGGCCGCGACCTGAACCGCCCGCAGCTGCGCCGCGGCTTCGAGGCCTGCCAGGTTGCGGCCTGACACGATGGCGGAGGTCACCGAAGCGGATTTCCTGCTCGCCCAGCGCGGCGTTTCGGCCGAGCTCGGCGCCTGGGTGGTGGCGGCGCTGTTCGGGCGCGAGGGCACCAGCCAGGGCTTCGCGCTGGCCGATGGCGCGCTGCACCTCGGCGCGGCTGGCAGCGCACCCGATGCATGGCGGCGGCTTGAACTGCATCAGGGCGCAGTGCTCAGCGCCGAGGCCGATTGCCGCGACGGGTTCCTCACCGGCGGCGATGACGGGCGGCTGCTGCGCGTGGCGCCGGATGGCACGGTGAGCGAGATCGCGGCCTTCGGGGCGAAGTGGATCGACCATGTGGCGGCGCACCCCTCCGGCGTGCGCGCCGCGGCGGTCGGCAAGGCGCTGCATCTGTTCGATGGCGCGGGCATGCGCACCAAGACGCTGGGGCCGCACCCTTCCTCGGTGGCGGGCATCGCCTTCGATGCCAAGGGCAAGCGCGTGGCGGCCAGCCACTATGGCGGCGCCTCGCTGTGGTGGGTGGCGGCGAAGCAGGACAAGGCGCGCCTGCTGGAATGGAAGGGCAGCCACCACGCCATCGCCTTCGACCCCGATGGCGCGCATGTGGTGACCGCGATGCAGGAAGCCGCGCTGCATGGCTGGCGCCTGGCCGATGGGCAGCACATGCGGATGTCCGGCTATCCGGGCAAGACGCGCAGCCTGTCCTTCACCGCGCGCGGCCGGTGGCTGGCCACCAGCGGCGCGGAATCGATCGTGCTGTGGCCCTTCTTCGGCGGCGGGCCGATGGGCAAGGCGCCCACCGAACTCGCCGGCGGCGACGCCGTGCTCTGCACCGCCGTCGCCTGCCATCCGCAGCACGAGGTGGTGGCCGCGGGCTTCGACGATGGGCTGGTGCTGCTGGCCGAGATCGGCTCGGGCAAGGTGGTGCCGGTGGCGCCGCCGCGCGGCAGCGCGGTGTCGGCCTTGGCCTGGAACCCGGCAGGCTCGCTGCTCGGCTTCGGGACGGAAGCCGGCTTCGCCGGCGTGATCGATCTGGCCAAGCGATAGGACGCAAGGATGGACATGCCCGTGATCGAAACCGCCGGCATGCGCATGCCGCGCCTCGGCCTCGGCACCTGGCCGATGACCGGACCGGCCTGCCAGGCGGCGGTGGAAAGCGCGCTGGCGCTTGGCTATCGCCACATCGATACCGCCGAGATGTATGGCAACGAGGAAGCCGTGGGGGCTGGCATCGCGGCCAGTGGCGTGCCGCGCGGCGAGATCTTCCTCACCACCAAGATCTGGCACGACAAGCCCGATGGCGCGCGCATCCGCGCCGCCTTCGCCGCCAGCCTGCAGCGGCTGGCCACCCCCTATGTGGACCTTCTACTGATCCATTGGCCGAGCCCCGAGCTCGACCTGCCGGACGCGCTGGCAGCGCTGGCCGCGATCCGCGCCGAGGGGCGGGCGCGCGCCATCGGCGTGTCCAACTTCCCGCCCGGGCTGCTGCGCCGCGCGATCGACCAGGATGTCGGCCTGGCCTGCCTGCAGGTGGAATGCCATGCGCTGCTCGGCCAGCCGCGGCTGCTGGAGCTATGCCGCGCCCATGGCATGGCACTGACCGCCTATTCGCCGCTCGGCCGGGGCGAGGCGGCGGCGCATCCGGTGCTGCAGGCCATCGCGCGGCGGCATGGCGCCACGGGCGCGCAGGTGGCGCTGGCTTGGCTGCTGGCGCAGCCGGGCGTGGCGATGGTGCCGAAGGCGGCCTCGCCGGCGCGGCAGGCTGAGAATCTCGGCGCGCTGGCGCTTACCCTCGATGCCGAGGACCTCGCCGCCATCGCTGCGCTGCCGAAGGATCGCCGCTTCGTGAACCCTGGCTTCGCGCCCGATTGGGCAGCCTGATGGCGGCCTGCGCCCGAATCCAGAAAGCCGGGCTGGAAAGCGGCGCGGCGCGAGGCTGTAATGCCCGCAACAGCACAGACGGGGCGCGCCATGGCCGAGGATGACGACGAGGTGAACCTGGGCATCAGCCTGGAGACCGTGGCCACCATCGTGGACCACGCCCGCGCGGTGCAGGAACCCGAGGAGGACGTCACCGGCGAGGAGGATGAGGAGGATGAGGAGATCGTCGATGACGACCTCACCGAGGACAGCCTGCGCGCCTTCATCACCGAATTGAACGAGGACGAGCAGGCGGCGCTGATCGCCCTCGCCTGGGTCGGCCGTGGCGACTACGACGCCAGCGAATGGGAGGAGGCCCGCGCGCTCGCCGCCGAGCGCAACAACGGGCGCGATGCCTCGGACTATCTGCTCGGCATCGACAACCTGGGCGACCTGCTGGCCGAGGGCGTGGCCGCCTTCGGGCTCAGCCTGGATGACGTGGATCCGTAGCGCGCGGCCTCAGGCGTAATCCAGCGTCGGGCCCGACAATCCCGCGATCTCGCGGATAAGCTTGCGGCGGACAGCTTGGCCGAAGCTCTCGAAATCCTCCGCGGCGATGACGAAGGCGCCGGTGCCGCCGATCACGCTTTCGCGATAGTAGATGTCGAGCGGGATCGGCGGCGGGCGGCCGAAGGTCGGGCGGTCGTTCAGGATGGGCAGGCCGTTGATGGTGATGCCATCGGCCACCGCGCGGTCGCGCGCCTGTTCGGCCGGCGGGCCGCTGTTGTTCACGCCATCGCCCGAGACGTCGATCACCCGGCGCGTCGCCTCATGCGGGCAATCGCCCAGCGTGCGGCGGGCATGGTCGATGGCGCCGGAGACCGAGGTCCAGGACAGCGAGGCGCGCGGCGCGGCTTCCAGCGCGGCGGCCCAGCCATCCGCATCGCGCTGGCTGGCGATGCGCGTCCAGGGGATCACCAGGCGCTGGTATTCGATGCCGGCCCATTCGGTGTAGGCGATGGCGACCGAGCCCAGCATGCCGCCGCGGATGGCTTCCACCACCTTGGGGTCGCTCACCGCGGCGCGATAACCCTCGCGCTGCAGCCGGGCCTCATCCTCGTCGACCGAGCGGCTGACATCCACCGCCAGCACCAGCGCCACATCCACCGGTTCATCGGCGCGGGCAGGGGTGATGCGGTGCAGCCCCGCCGCGGTGCCGGCGACCAAGAGCGAACGACGGTGCATCGAAGCCTCCCATGGCCTGACAGCACGTCATGGAAGCGCAACGCAGCGTGCCGGGGCAAGGCTCAAGATTGAGGCGGCCGCCGGGTATCAGTTCGCGCTGACCACCGCCGCGATCACGCGCGCCACCTCGGCCTCGGTGAGGTAGGGGTGCATGGGCAGCGACAGGATGCGCCCGCACAGCATCTCCGAAACCGGCAGTGGCGGCGGCGGGCCGGCGAAGCCTGCGGCATGGGCGGCGGCATAGGCCGGCTGGTGATGCAGCGGCTTCGGATAGTAGATGCCGGAGGGCACCCCCGCCGCCTTGCAGGCCTCCTGCATCCGCCCGCGTGCCGCCTCATCCTCCACCAGGATGGAATACAGCCCCCAGGCATGCTCGGCGCCGGCTGTGGTGGCGGGCGTGCGCACGCGGCCGGCCAGGCCGGCATTGTAGGCGGCGGCGATGCGGGTGCGGGCCGCGAGCTCGGCTTCCAGCAGCGGCAGTTTCGCCAACAGGATCGCCGCCTGGATGGTGTCGAGGCGCCCGTTCATGCCGGTGCGCTGCACCTCGTAGCGGGTCTTGCCCTCGCCATGCGTGCGCAGCGAGCGCCACAGCTCCGCACGGTCGGCATCGTCGGTCAGCAGCGCGCCGCCATCGCCGTAACAGCCCAGCGTCTTGGTGGGGTAGAAGGAGAGCGCCGTGGCATGGCCCCAGCGGCCGAGGCGCTTGCCGTGCAGCCCGGCGCCGAAGGCCTGCGCCGCGTCATCCAGCGCGAACATGCCATGCGCGCGGCAGATCGCCTCGATCGCCGGCCAGTCGGCGGGCAGGCCGAACAGGTCCACGCCGACCACGGCGCGCGGGCGCAGCCGCCCCTCCGCCTGCACCATCGCGATACGGCGCTGCAGGTCCGCGAGGTCGAGGTTGAAGGTCTCGGGATCGACATCGCAGAACACCGGCGTGGCGCCCAGCACCAGCGGCACCTCGGCGGTGGCGGTGTAGGTGAAGGCGGGCAGGAACACCGCGTCGCCACGGCCGATCTCCTCGCCCATCATCGCGATCTGCAGCGCGTCCGTGCCGGAGGAGACGCCGACGGCATGCCCGCAGCCGGCGAAGGCCGCCAGCTTCTGCTCCAGCTCCGTCACCTCGGGGCCGTTGATGAAGCGGCCGCTGTCCAGCACCGCGGCCAGGCGTTGGTTGATCTCGTCGCGGATCAGCGATTGCTGCGCCTTCATGTCGAACAGTGCGATCGGGCGCGGGGCGGGTGCGTTCATGGTCATCCGGTTCAGCCAAACTCCACCCTGCATAGACCCGCCGGCCCGCGCCGGCCAAATCACCCGCGGTTTCGGGGGGTTGCGCAAGGGCGGCGGAATTGCGGCGCTGCGCCCTCAGCCGGGCGGGGCCTCGTGGTCGAATTCCGGCACCAGCCGGCCCAGCTGGGCCAGCGCCGCGCGCCCCTCGCCAGCCACGCACAGCGCCGCGATGCCATCGATCGCGGCGCGCACCTCGGCGGCGTCGGTGGTGCGTGGCACGGCCACCAGCAGGCCTGCGAAGTTGGTGGGCTGCGGCGGTTCCTGGCCGTGGAACAGCTCCTCGAACAGCTTCTCGCCCGGGCGCAGGCCGGTGAAGCGGATCTCCACATCCTCGTCGGGGCGCAGGCCCGCGAGGCGGATCATGCGGCGCGCGAGATCGACGATCTTCACCGGCTGGCCCATGTCGAGCACGAAGATGCCGCCATGGCGCAGCTCCGGCGGCTGGTCGGCCGCGGCGGCCGAGCCGGCGAACCAGGCGATGCCGCCGGCGCCCACCACGCTGGCCTGCAGCACCAGGCCCACCGCCTCGCGCACCGTCATGAAATAGCGGCTCATGTCCGGATGCGTGACGGTGAGCGGCCCGCCGCGTTCCAGCTGCCGGCGGAACAGCGGCACCACGGAGCCGGTGGAGCCCAGCACATTGCCGAAGCGCACCGTGACGAGGCGCATCCCGGCGCCGGAGAGCCGCGCCTCGCGGTCCAGCGCCTGGCAGTACATCTCGGCCAGGCGCTTCGAGGCGCCCATGACGCTGGTCGGGTTCACCGCCTTGTCGGTGGAGATGAACACCATCAGCGCGCAGCCCGCATCGCGCGCCGTATCGGCCACGATGCGCGTGCCGAGCGCGTTGGTCAGAAGGCCCTCCAGCGGGTCGTTCTCCACCATCGGCACGTGCTTGAGGGCGGCGGCGTGGAACACGAGTTCGGGCCGGATCTCCGCCATCAGCCGCGCCATGCGCGTGGCGTCGCGCACATCGGCCAGCACGGCGCGGCGCGGCACGTCCGGGTGGCGCTCGCGCAGCTCCAGGTCGATCTCGTACAGCACGTATTCGCCGTGATCGAGCAGCGTCAGGCTGGCCGGTCCGAGGGCGGCCACCTGGCGCGCCAATTCGCCGCCGATGGTGCCGCCGGCGCCGGTCACCAGCACGCGCCTGCCCTGCACCAGCCGGGCCATGCCCTCGCGGTCCAGCGGCACCTGCGGGCGGTCCAGAAGGTCCTCGATCTCGATGGCGCGCAGCGTGACGCGCGCCTCGGGCTCGGCGCGCTCGCCGGGGCGGCGGCTGGCGGGGCCGAGGCTGGTGGGGCGCGGCGCGCGCTTCACCGGCAGGCCGTGGCGGTCGGCGGCGTCCAGCAGGCGCTGCAGCGCCGGGCCCTGCAATTCGCCGGTGGCCAGGATGATCTGCGCCGGCAGGCGGCCATCCTCGCGCAGCGCCTCCAGCACCTGCGCCGCATCCTCCACCGTGCCGAGGATGGGCAGGCCGTGGATGCGCCGGCCCATCTGGCGCTCGCGCAGCGCCAGCAGGCCGGCGACACGATAGGCGGGGCTGCGTTCCTGCGCCAGCGCGCGGATGAACAGGTCCGCCGCATCGCCGGCGCCCACCAGCAGCACGGGCTGCGCCGGCGTCTCGGTGAGTGGTCCGGCGCGGCCGGCGTGGCGCAGCCGCGCGGCGATGCGCGGCACCGCCAGCATCGCCGCCAGCACCAGCGCGTGGATCACCGGGAAGCCGAGGTTGGGCGGCCGCCAGGCGCCGAACAGGTGCAGAGCCGCCCAGAAGCCGGCCGCCGCCACCACCGTGGCGCCGGAGGCCGAGAGCACCTCGGGCAGCGAGGCGAAGCGCCAGTATTGCCGCGGCAAGCCGAAGGGCAGACCGGCCAGCAGCAGCGTGACCACGGCCAGCGGCAGCGCCAGCAGCCACCACGCCCCGGGCGGCCAGACGCCGGGCGCGGCCAGCCACACCGCGGCCGGCAGCGCCAACGCCGCGGCCAGCGCGTCGAGCCCGAGGTTGAGAAGGATGCGGTCGCGTGCCGAGGCAGCCATTCCGGTCTGTTAGTCCCGCCCGCCCGGCGCCGGAAGCCCACCCCCCCCTGCTCCCCCCCGCGACGAAACGCGCTTGCCGTGGCAGAACGGCGGAAAGCATGGAGGGCTGGGCCATGGCCGAAGGCAGGCTGGTGATCGGAACGAAGCGCTACTCCTCCTGGAGCCTGCGCGGCTGGCTGATGGTGCGCCTCGCAGCGCTGGACGTGGAGGAGGTGGTGGTGCGGCTGGCCGGCGCGGGCGCGGGCGGCACGGCCGAGATCAAGGCCATCTCGCCCAATGCGCTGGTGCCCTACCTGGAACACCGCGGCGCGCGGGTGTGGGAGAGCATCGCCATCGCGGAATACTGCGCCGAGTTCAAGGCCGACCTCTGGCCCCGCCATCGCACCGCGCGCGCCCATGCGCGCAGCATCGCGGCCGAGATGCATGCCGGCTTCCGCGCGCTGCGCGGTTCCATGCCGATGAATCTCGGCCGCACCTTCCCCGGCATGGGGCGCACGGCGGAGTGCCTGGCTGACATCGCCCGCATCGAGGCGATCTGGGCCGAGGCGATCGCCGCGCATGGCGGGCCGCTCCTGATGGGCGCCGACTTCACGCTGGCCGATGCGATGTATGCCCCGGTGGTGACGCGCTTCCTCACCTGGCAGCCGGAGCTCTCGCCCACCACCCACGCCTATTGCGCGGCGGTGCGCGCGCATCCGCTGGTCGACCAATGGTATCGCGATGCCGCGGCCGAGCCGGCGGAGTGGCTGCTACCGCATTACGAGAACCCGAAGGCGTGACCATGCCGCGGCCGGCTGCTGCCAGCGCCATCGCGTTGGATCATGTGGGCCTGTGCGCGCGCGACGCCGCGCCGCTATGGGCGGCGTGGGAGCGCATGGGCTTCGCGCTGTCGCCCATCGCGCAGCAGGCCGGCAAGCGCGTGCCGGGCGGCGCCACCGAGCCCTTCGGCACCGGCAATCGCTGCGCCTTCCTCCGCCACGGCTATGTCGAGCTGCTGGGCATCCTGGACGCCACGCTGTTCGCCAATGGCGTGGACCGCTTCCTGACGCGCTACACGGGGGCGCATATCTGCGCGCTCGGCATCGACGATGCCGAGGGCAACCTGGCGCGGCTGCGGCGCGGCGGCCTCGACATCCCCGGCATCGCCTGGCTGGAACGCCCGGCGGAGCCCGGCGGGCCGATTGCGCGCTTCGCCCGGCTGCCCTTTCCCGATGCGCCGGAGGGGCGCATCCAGCTGGTGCAGCACATGACGCCGGAGCTGGTCTGGGATGCGCGCTGGATGGGCCACCGCAACGGCGCCGTGGCGCTGGAGGAGGCGGTGATCGTCGCCGACGCGCCGGCCGAGACCACGGCGCGGCTCGCGCGCCTCGCCGGCCTGCCGGCCGCACCCGATGCCGTGGCCGGTTTCGTCATCCGCCTGCCCGGCCGCGCCGGCGTGGCGGGGCCGCAGGCGCCGGCGATGGAGACACGGCTGCGCATCATCCCGCCCGCGGCGCTGCCGCTGCTGCTCCCGGGTGTCATCGCACCGGCGCTGCCCTTCATGGCGGGCCTGCTGATCCGCACCGAGGATGGCGCGCGCGCCGCCCGCGGCGTGCTGGCCGGGCTGGCGCTGCGCGAGGCGCCGCAGGGCGTGATGGTGCCGCCCGAGGCCGCCGGCGGCGCCGCGGTGGTGTTCGCATGACCAGCACCGCCGCCATCGCGCAGTCGCTGCGTACCTATTACGAGCCCGGCCGCGCCGCGGCGCTGGATGCGTTCCAGGCCCGTTTCCTCGGCCCCGGCGAGCTCGGCTTCGATGTCGGCGCGCATGTCGGCGACCGCACGGCGAGTTTCCGCAGGCTCGGCGCCCGCGCCGTGGCGGTGGAGCCGCAGCCGCGCCTGGCGCGTTTGTTGCGCCTGCTGTTCGGCCGCGATGCCGGCGTGGCGCGGGTGGCCGCGCTGGTGGGCGCTGGCCCGGGCGAGGCGGTGCTGCGGGTGAATTCCGCCAATCCCACCGTCGCCACGGCGTCCGACGCCTTCATCGCCGCCGCCGATGGCGCGCCGGGCTGGGAGGGGCAGGTGTGGGACGGTGCGTTGCACCTGCCTGTCACCACTCTGGATGCGCTGGCGGCCGCGCATGGCCTGCCGGATTTCGTGAAGATCGATGTCGAGGGCTATGAGGCGGTGGCGCTGGCCGGGCTGACGCGCGCGCCGCGCAGCCTCTCCTTCGAATTCACCACCATCCAGCGCGACGTGGCGCTGGACTGCCTCGCGCGGCTGGCGGCGTTGGGCTACCGCGCCTTCAATGCCTGCCTCGGCGAGGACATGCGCTTCTGCCACCCCGCCCCGATCGACGCCGCGGCGATGGCCGGCTGGGTGGCGGGCCTGCCGCATGAGGCCAATTCCGGCGACATCTACGCCAGCCTGGAGCCCGCGCGGCTGAGCGCCTGACATGCAGCTTTCCGCCGTTCTCCAGCATTTGGCCTTCGCTGTCGCGCTGGCGCTGCTCTCGGCTGCCGTGGCGCGGCTGATGATCGCGCGGCCTATCCTCGACCACCCGAATGCGCGCAGCGCGCATGCCCAGCCCACGCCGCGCGGCGGCGGCCTCGGCGTGGTGGCGGCGTTCATCGCCGGCATGCTGGTGCTGTACCAGACCGCCACCTTCGCCCGCGTGGCCGATGCGCAGTTCATCGGCGTGATCCTCGCTGCCGTTGCGATCGCCGCGGTGGCGCTGTGGGACGATGTGCGGGAGCTGCCGGCGCGCCTGCGGCTGCTGGCACAGCTGGCGGCGGCGCTGGTGGCGGTGGCCAGCGGGCTTGTGGTGCATCGCCTGGCCATTCCCTGGCTGGGCGTGGTGGAGCTGGGCTGGCTGGGCGCGGCGCTGACGCTGTTCTGGATCGTCGGCTGCACCAACGCCGTGAACTTCATGGACGGGCTGGATGGGTTGGTGGGCGGCACGCTGCTGATCGCCGCGGCGGCGCTGGCCATCATCGCGGCCGAGCAGGGCGGCTGGTTCGTCTATGCCGCGGCGCTGTTCCTGGCCGCCGGCTTCGCCGGCTTCCTGCCCTTCAACCTGCATCCCGCGCGCATCTTCATGGGCGATGTCGGCAGCCAGTTCGCCGGCTTCATGATGGCGGTGCTGGCGGTGGCGTCCTCGCGCTTCGACGGGCAGCAGCTGTCCTTCCTGATCGTGCCGCTGCTGATGTTCTCGCTGCTGTTTGACGCCGCGTTCACGCTGGCGCGCCGCGCCGCCATGGGGGCGCGGCTTTCGGAGGGGCACCGGACGCATCTGTACCAGCTGGCGCAGCGCAGCGGCATGGGCGTGCCGCAGGTGGCGGCGGTGCATTGGGGCTTCGCGCTGTTCCACGCCGCGCTGGCGATGCTGTTCCTGGAGCTGTCGGCGAACGCCAAGCCACTGATCGTGCTGCCTGCCCTGGCCGGGCAGCTGCTGTGGCTGGCCTATGTGATGCGCCGGATGCGTGCCGCAGGGCAGGGCTGGCGGTAGCACGCCCTACGGCGGCACGATCTCCACCGTCAGCGGTGCGAGCGCATCGCCCACCCATTGATCGCTGCGGCGGATCACACCGCTCTCCGGCTCGGCCCAGAAGCGGTTGGTGAAGGCCAGGGCGTTGCCGGTGCAGCGCTCCTCCACCAGCAGCCAGCCGGCATCGGGGCGGGCGCGCAGCGTGCAATCCAGCGCCACGCCGAAGCGCATCGAATCCGCATCGCGATCCGCACCCTGCAGGTCCACGCTGCGGCGCGCGAAGCCGGGTGCGGCGAGCAGCGCGCGCGGATCCACCAGCGGGTCCGGCCCGTCGAAGCGCGTGGTGGAGAGTATCTGCCCGAAGCCCGCGGTGGCGACGATGCGCGCCCCCTCCGTCGCCAGCGCGGCATTGCCATCGTCGCGCCACAGCTGGCGCGTGCCACTCTGCTGCAGCGGCCGCATCACCACCGGCTGGCGCGTGCCGCTGACGACCAGCGCCGGGCCTTGCACGGCGATGGGTGGCGCGCCCGCCCCGCCGCCGATGCGGCGCAGCGCATCGCCCGCCGGCGTGTCGCCACAGCCGGCCAGCAGCAGTGCAAGGCCGACGGCCAGCCCCCTCACGCCGCGCGCCGCCATTGCAGCGCCAGCAGCGTGGCGACAAGGCCGAGGCCCACCCAATGCGGGTGCGGCACCAGCCCCGGCGCCAGCGCATCCAGCGAGGCCGGGAAGATCACCAGCACGCCCGCCAGCGTCAGCGCCGCGCGCTGGAAGGGGCCGAGCGCGGTGCGGAAGAAGCCCTGGCAGGCGGCGGCCAGCGCGGCGAGCCCGATGGCGGCCAGCAGTACCTGCCAGGCCACGTCCCACAGCGTCATGCTGCCCTCGAGGCTGAGCAGCAGGCCCACGCCCTCGGGGTCGGTGACGAAGACAAAGGGCAGCACGAAGGCGGGCAGCGTGTATTTCCACGCCATCAGGGTGGTGCGGTATGGCCCGGCGCCGGTGATGGCGCTGGCCGCGAAGGGGCTGAGCGCGGTGGGCGGCGAGACCTCGCTGAGCACCGCGTAGTAGAAGACGAACATATGCGCCGCGTAGTCCGGCACGCCGAGCTTGATCAGCGCCGGCGCGGCGACCACGGCGCAGATGATGTAGCTGGCCGTCACCGGCACCGCGAGGCCCACCACCCAGACGATCAGCGCCGTATAGATGGCGGTGATCACCAGCGAACCGCCGGCGGCCTGGATGGCGATGTCGGAGAATTTCAGCCCGAGGCCGGTCAAGGTGATGACGCCCACGATGATGCCCGCGCAGGCGCAGGTGGCGGCGATGCCCACCGACTGCACCGCGCCCATCGCCAGCGCATCCACCAGCTTGCGCGGCGTGATCGCGGTATCACGCCTGATCCACGACAGCACGATGGCAACCAGCATCGCGTACAGCACCGACATCGTCGCCGAATAGCCCAGCAGCATGAAGACGACGATCGCCACCAGCGTGGAGAAGTGGAAGCCGTATTCGCGCAGCAGCTTGCCCACGGGATCGACCTGCATCGCCACCGGCGCCGGCGCGTTCGGGTCCGCCGCCCGGCGTGCGGCGATCCGCCGCTGGTCGAGCTCCACCATGAACAGCAGCGAGGCGTAGTAGAGGCAGGTCGGCACGATCGCCATGACGATGACGTCGAGGTAGCCGATCTTGAGATACTCGGCGATCAGGAATGCCGCGGCACCCATCACCGGCGGCGAGATGATGGCACCGAGCCCCCCGGCGGCGAGCAGCCCGCCCGCATCATCCGCGCGATATCCCACCTGCCGCATCATCGGCCAGGCGACGGTGCCGAGTGTCACGGTGGTGGCCACGCCCGAGCCCGAGGGCCCGCCGAGCAGGAAGGAGGAGAGCACCACCGTGCGCCCCGCGCTGGAGGGCTTGCCGCCGGTGAGCGAGAAGGAGAAATCGACGAAGAATTTGCCCGCTCCGGTGGCCTGCAGGATGGCGCCATAGATGGTGAACAGCACGATCAGGCTGGCCGAGACATCGACGGCGGTGCCGAAGATGCCCTCCAGCGTGATGGTGATGTGCGGGATCAGCCGCTCGGCGTCATAGCCCTGGTGGCGCCAGGGCGGGTCGAGGTGGTTGCCGAAGAAGGCATACAGCAGGAAGCCGATGGCGACCGCCGGCATGATCCAACCGGTGGCGCGGCGCGTCACCTCCAGCACCAGCGCGATCAGCATCCAGCCGACGATGATGTCCATCGGCTCGGGGAAGATGGTGCGGTCCTGGAGGTCGTCGCCGCCGACGATGAGATACCAGATGCAGTAGATGGCGGCCGCGATCAGGGCCGCATCCCACGGCATCAGCCGGTGCCGGAAGCGCCCCGCCACGGGGAACAGCGCGAAGCCGAGCACCATGGCGAAGCCAACATGCACGTAGCGCAGCGTGGTGGTGGGCACGATGTCCCACGCCGCCCACAAATGGAACAGCGACATCGCCAGCGCGACGCCCACGGCGGCATGGCCGAGCAGCCCGGGAAGGCGGTTCTGCGCGCCTTCCTCCTGCTCGATCAGCGCCTCGACGCGCGCGGCGGTGGCATCGTCGAGCGCACCCTTGGGCACCTCGGGCGGCAGGGCGGAGGTGCTCATCGGGTGCGCTCGCGCAGCGTCACGCCAGCGTCGCGCCGGTGCTACGCCAGAAGGCTTCGGCGGCCGGGTGCCAGGGGATGCCGGCGGCGGCGGTCTTCTGCGCGGCCAGCGTGAAGTTGCGCGCCTCGGCATGCACTCGCGCCCAATCCTCGCGGTTCTCCCAGGTGACGCGCAGGATGTTCGCCACCATCTCGGGCGCCATGTCCTCGCGCACCGCCAGGATGTTCGCCACCGACAGCTGCTGGTTGTCGGTGCGCTGGCCCGGATAGGTGTTGGCGGGGATCACCTCGGGGAAATACACCGGGCCGTTCTCGGCGACGATGCGCGCATGCAGGTCGGCATGGTCCACCAGGTGGATGGTGGTGCCGGGTGTGGCCGCGAGGTCGGTGATGGCGCTGGTCGGAACGCCGGAGACGAAGAAATAGGCGTCGATCTTGCCGTCGCGGATGGCGTTCGTGCTCTCGGCGGGCGACAGGCGCTCGCGCGCGCGGAAATCACGCTCGCGGTCGAGGCCGGCGGCGGCGATGACGCGGAAGGCGAACAACTCGGTGGCCGAGCCCGGGGCGCCGGTGGAAATGCGCTTGCCGCGCAGGTCGGCCATGCTGCGGATGCCGGTGGCCGCCGTGGTCACCACCTGCATGCGGTTGGTGTAGAGTACCGCGATGGCGCGCGCCGGCACCGCGCGGCCGCGGAACGGCCCGGCGCCGCGCAGCCCATCCACCGCCGCATCCACCTGGCCGAACACCAGGCCCACGCGCCCGGCGCCAAGCAGCTGGAAATTCGCCACCGAGCCGCCGGTGACCTCGACGGTGGCCGACATGCCCGGGATGCCGCGCGAAAGGTAGTTCGCCAGCGCGCCACCCAGCGGATAGTAGACGCCGCCCGTGGTGCCGGTGGCGATCGCCATCTGCACCGATTGCGCGCGCGCGGCGCGGTGCGCCAGCGCCGGTACGGCCAGCGCGGCGGCGCCAAGTGCGAGGCCACGGCGGCTGATCGGGATGCTCATAAGTCGGTCTCCTCCGTCTTGCTTGTGACGGGAGGAATACATGGCCGCCGGCCGCCGCGAAAGGCCGCGGGATTGACCTGCGTCAAGGGCGGCGCGCGGGGCCGCTGCTAGGCTCCGCGCAACACTGAGACCCGTGAACGGAGGAACCGCACCATGACCAACCTTCGCGCCCGCGACCTGATGACTGCCGAAGTCGTCACCGTGCCGCCTGAGACTCCCGTCATCGCCATGGCCCGGCTGCTGGCCGAGCGGGGCATCTCGGCCGTGCCGGTGGTGGACGCCGAAAGCCGCGTGCTGGGCGTGGTGACCGAGGCCGACCTCATCCGCCGCCTCGCCGGCGAGGCCGACAAGCCCAGCTCCTGGCTCGGCAGCCTGTTCAGCAACCAGGCGGACGACGCCGAGCGCTACGCCCGCACCCATGGCGTCACGGCGCGCGACCTGATGACCCAGGGCGTCGTGGCGGTGGACCCCGATACGCTTGCCTCGACCATCGCGCACATGATGGAGGACAAGGGCGTGCGCCGCGTGCTGGTGACGCAGGAGGGCCGGCTGAAGGGCCTCGTCTCGCGCGCCGACCTGCTGCGCGCGCTGGTGGCGCCGGTGCATGACGAGACGGGCCTCTCGGATGACCGCATCCGCAAGGCGGTGATGGCGGCGATGAAGAAGGAACCCTGGGCCGATACCTTCTACACGCTGGTCGATGTGAAGGACGGCGTGGTGGAATTCCACGGCTTCAGCCGCAGCGCCGCGGTGCAGCGCGGGCTGCGCGTGCTGGCCGAGAACGTGCCCGGCGTGAAGGGCGTGACCGACAGCACCCAGCCGATGCCGATGTTCCTCTACGCGGCGGCCTGAGCAGCCGGGCCCAGCACCACCGTCTCGCCGAGGCGCGGCACGCGGAAGCCGGCCTCGGCCAGCAGGTGCGCGGGTTCGTCGATGGGCTCGTCCGTCAGCCCGGTGAAGGTGCCGAAATGCACCGCGTGGCCGGCGCGGGCGCCGAGAAATGCTGCGCCGGCACGTAGGTGATGCGCAGCCCGGCCACATCCTCGTGCTGCCACCAGTCGCAGTCGCGCGCGGCCAGCCCCGCCTTCGCGGCGGGGGCCGGGGCGCTCATGCCTTCTCGCGCACCGTCAGCAGGATCAGCGCGCCGATCGAGAGGAACACCAGCACCGTCGCCATGCCCAGGCGCTGGCTGTCGGTGGCGGTGGTGACCAGCGCGAGGACGGCCGGGCCCATGAAGCCCGTGATGCGGCCGGACAGCGCGAACAGCCCGAAATGCGCCGCCACCTCGCCGGGTGGGGCCAGCCGCGCCATGAAGCTGCGGCTGGCTGCCTGCGCCGGGCCGAAGAACAGGCCGAGCGACAGCGCCAGGATCCAGAACCACATCTCCTGCGTCGCCAGCAGCAGGCCGGTGCCCAGCACGATCATCGCGGCCAGCGCCAGCAGCACCATGCGGCGCGAGCCGACGCGATCCTCGATCAGCGCGAAGCCCGCGGCACCCAGCCCGGCCGTGACATTCATCGCGATGCCGAAGATCAGGATCTTGTCGATGCCCATGCCGAACACGCCCGCGGCGTAGATGGCGCCGAAGGCGAACAGCGTGTTCAGCCCATCGGTGTAGAACAGCCGCGCCAGGATGAAGCGCGCCAGCGTGGGGTTGCGCGGCAGCGTGCGCAGCAGCCCAGCGATCTCCGCTAGGCCGCGCGAAGCGGCCTCGCCCCAGCTCGGCCGTGGGCCGGGCGGATCGGGCAGCGCCACCAGCACCGGCCAGCCGAACACCAGCAGCCACAGCGCCACCAGCAGCGCCGTGGCGCGCACATGCTCGGCCGCGCCGCGATCGAGGCCGAGTGGCGAGGGGTTCGGCTGCACCAGCAGCACCAGGCACAGCGCCAGGCAGGCCAGCCCCCCGGCATAGCCAAGGCCCCAGCCGAAGCCCGAGACGCGGCCCAGCTGCCCCGGCGGCGCAATGCCCGGCAGCATCGAATTGTAGAACACGGTCGCGAGTTCGAAGCACACGGTGGCGAGGCCGACGCAGACCAGCGCGTACAGCATGAAGGCCGGGTCGGGCTCGGCGAACCAGATCAGCGCCGTCAGCCCGGCCGTCAGCAGGGTGAAGGTGCCCAGCATCAGCCGCCGCCGCCCGCCCGCATCGGCCACGGCACCCAGCAGCGGCGAGAGCAACGCGATGGCCAGCCCCGCCGCCGATTGCATCCAGCCCCATTGCGCCTGCCCCGTCGCGGGGTCGGGCGCGATGCCCTGGGTGAAATAGGCGGCGATGACGAAGGTGGAGACCACCGTCGGGAAGGCGCTGTTCGCCCAATCGTAGCAGGCCCAGGCCCAGGCTTTTCGGCTCATGCGCGCCCTTGTTCCGGCAGGGCGCGCAGCATGCGATGCCGCGCCGCGCTACGCCAGCGCGGCCAGCGCCCTGACGGCGACGCCGATGGCCACCAGGTCGCCGGCGGTCGCGGCTTCCCGCGCCAATTGCGCGGCCTCGGTGGCCGGCGGCGGCGCGCCGGCGAGGCGCGCGCGGGCCAGCCGCCCATGCACCGCCGCGAGTTCGGCCAGCGCCTCGGCCTTGGCGCGCGCGGCGAAGCCGCCGGTGATGCGGGCGGCCTCGGCAGCCTGGCGCAACGCGTCCAGGCCGAAGGCTTCGCCCGTGGCGATCCAGGCTTCGGCCGCCGCGGCAGCGGGCACGCCGGCCTCGGCGGCGAGGCGCACCATCGCCGGCGCCGCGGCCAGGCGCGGCGCGGCGCCGGCCAGCGCCGCCGCCTCGGCCGGCAGGCCCTCGGCCAGGAACTGTGCCGTGGCGGCGCCGGGTGCGGCGGCCTCGGCCGCGATCAGCGCCGCGATGCCGGGGCGAAGCGCGTCGATGCTCGCCTCAAGGCCCGCCTCCGGCGCCGCCATGATGGCGCGCGAGGCCGCTTCCTGCAGGCGGCGCAGCGCCGCCAGCGCGGCAAGGCGGGTCAGCGGCGGCGCGGCGCTGGCATCGATCGCGGCGCCAGCGGCATCGAGGCCGAACACCATCTCCGCGATCCAGGCGGCGCGCGCCACCGCCGCGGCCGATCCGCCGGCACCCGCCAGCCGCGCGAGGCCCGCCACGCCCAGCCGGTTGGCCACGCTGTTGCCCAGCAGGGTGGCGACCAATTCGCGGCGCAGCCGGTGGCGCGGAATCAGCGCGGCGAAGCGGCTGCGTAGCGGGGCGGGGAAGTAGCCGGCCAGCAGCGGCGCCAGCGCCGGCGCATCGGGCAGGTCGCTGTGCTCGATCGCCTCGGTGAGCCACAGCTTGGCGAAGGGCAGCAGCGCCGCCAGCTCGGGCCGCGTCAGCGCATCGCCCGCGGCGGTGCGCGCCTGCATCGCGGCTGCCTCCGGCAGGCCGGCCACGGCGCGGTCCAGCAGCCCTTCCTGTTCCAGCCGCAGCATCAGCGCGGCATGCGCGCCGGCATCCTCCGCGGCGGTCAGCGCCTCCAGGCTGATGGCGATGGATTGCGCATCATTGTCGGCCAGCACCAGCCGGCCGACCTCCTCGGTCATCTCGGCCAGCAGCGCGTCGCGCTGCCGGCGCGTCAGCGATCCTTCGCGCTCGGCCTCGGCCAGCAGGATCTTGATGTTGACCTCGTGGTCCGAGGTGCTCACGCCGGCGGAATTGTCCAGCGCATCGGTGTTCAGCCGCACGCCCGCGCGCGCCGCCTCGATGCGCCCGGCCTGGGTGATGGCGAGGTTGGCGCCCTCGCCCAGCACCCTGGCGCGCAGCGCGCGGCCATCGACGCGGATGGCGTCGTTCGCGCGGTCGCCGGCCTCGGCATCGGTCTCGCTGCTGGCCTTCACATAGGTGCCGATGCCGCCGAAATACAGCAGGTCGACCGGCAGGGTGAGGATGGCGCGCAGGATCGTCGCCGGGTCGGTGCGCTCGGCGGCGATGCCGAGCAGCGCGCGCGCCTCGGGCGAAAGCGGCAGGCTTTTCGCCTGCCGCGGCAGCACCGCGCCGCCCGGCGAAAGCAGCCGCGCATCGTAATCGGCCCAGGAGGAACGGGGCAGCGCGAACAGCCGCGCGCGTTCGCGCCACGACAGCTCCGGATCGGGGTCGGGGTCGAGGAAGATGTGGCGGTGGTCGAAGGCCGCCAGCAGCCGCGTCTGGCGAGAGATCAGCAGGCCGTTGCCGAAGACGTCGCCCGACATGTCGCCCACGCCGGCGCAGGTGAAGGGCGCGTCCTGCACGCCGGCGCCGCGCAGTTCGGCGAAGTGGCGGTCGATCATCACCCAGGCGCCGCGCGCGGTGATGCCCATCGCCTTGTGGTCGTATCCCGCCGATCCGCCGGAGGCGAAGGCATCGCCCAGCCAGAAGCCGTAATCGGCGGACAGGCCGTTGGCGATGTCGCTGAAGGTGGCGGTGCCCTTGTCGGCGGCGGCGACGATGTAGGGGTCGGCCTCGTCGCGCGGCACCAGCGCCGGCGGCGTCACGATGGCGCCGGATTCGGCGATGTTGTCGGTGAGGTCGAGCATGCCGCGGACCAGCATGCGGTAGCAGGCGATGCCCTCGGCCAGCAGCGCCTCGCGCTCGGCGGCCGGCGGCGGGTGCTTCAGCACGAAGCCGCCCTTCGCGCCGGTCGGCACGATGACCACGTTCTTCAGCCGCTGCGCCTTCATCAGGCCGAGGATCTCGGTGCGGAAATCCTCGCGCCGGTCGGACCAGCGGATTCCCCCCCGCGCCACCGGCCCGGCGCGCAGGTGGCAGCCTTCCATGCGCGGCGAATGCACGAAGATCTCGCGCCAGGGCCTTGGTGCCGGCATGTCGCCGGCGCGCGCGCTGTCCAGCTTGATGGCGAGATAGGGCTTCGCCTGGAAGAAGTTGGTGCGCAGCATCGCATCCAGCGCGGTGCGCAGCCGCGCCAGGATGCGGTCCTCGTCGGGGTTGGCGATGCCCTCCAGCAGGGTGCGCCAGGCGGCGTCCAGCTTCGCCTCGCGCGCCGCATCGCGCGGGATGGCGGGGTCGAAGCGCGCGTCGAACAGGTCCACCAGGATGCGCGCGGCATCGGGTTGCGCGGCGAGGGCGGCCTCCACGCTGGCCTGCGCGAAGGGGAAGCCCACCTGCTTCAACCAGCGGAACAACGCGCGCAGCAGCCAGCAGGCGCGCCAGCCCAGGCCCGCGCGCAGCACCAGGCGGTTGAAGCCATCGGCCTCGGCACGGCCATCCTGCAGCGCGGCCAGCGCCTCCAGCAGCAGCGGGAAGCGATCCTCGCCGCAGGGCAGCGCCGCTTCCAGGCGGAACACATGCAGCACCACCGGCGCGGCGCCGGCGGGCGAGAGGCGATGCGGCACTTCCTCGATGGCGCGCAGATCCAGGCTTTCGAACAACGGCAGCGCATCGGCCAGCGGCAGCGGCCCGCCGGGATGCGCGAGGCGCAGCACCAGCAGCCGCGCATCGGCGCCGAAGGGCCGGGCAAGGCGCGCGGTGGTGCTGCCGCCGGCGAGTGCGGCGCGCGCCAGGGCGAGGTCCGCTACGCCCTGCGCGGCGCTCTCGGCCTCGCGATAGGCGGGGGGGAAGGCGCCGCGCCACACCGCGAGCTGCGCGGCCGCCTCGGCCTCGCCCACCTCCTGCGCCAGGGCTTCCTCCAGCCGCTCGGCGAAGCTGCGCGCGGCCTGCGCCATCGCAGCCTCCAGCGCCGCGTCGTCCACCGCCGGCACCTGCCCCGGCGTGGTACCGATGACGAAGTGGATGCGTGCCAGGGCCGCATCGCCCAGCAGCGTGTAGAAGGCCGAGAGCCGGCCAGCGAAGGCCTGCGCCAGCAGCGCGCCGATGCGCTGGCGCAGCGCGGTGTCGAAATGGTCGCGCGGCAGCCAGGCGATGGCGGAGACGAAGCGTTCGAAGGGATCGCGCCGCAGCACCAGCGCGGCGCGCGGGCGGATCGCGAGATCGAGCGCGCGGCGGCAGCCCGCCAGGATGGCCTCGGCCGGCGCCTGGAACAGCTCGTCGCGCGGCCAGGTGTCCAGGATGTTGCGCAGCGCGCGGCCATCATGGCTTTCGGGGTCCATGCCGGCCAGCGCCAGCACGTGCAGCACCTTCTCGCGCAGCAGCGGGATGGAGCGCGGATTGCGGTTGTAGGCGGCGGCGGCGAACAGGCCGACGAACAGCCGCACGCCGGCCAGGCGGCCGGCCGCGTCGGTGATGCGCGTCATCACCACATCGGCGTGCTGCGGGCGGTGCACGGTGGCGCGCATATTGGCCTTGGCGACGGTCACCGCGTGCAGCGAGGTCAGCGCGTGGCGCACCGCGGGGGGCAAGGCGGGCAGTTCGGCCAGGGCGTCGAACACCGGCAGGCCGGCATCGCGCAGCAGGCCGAGATCCTCCTCGGCCAGGCTGGTCACGGCCCCGTCCGGCGCGATGGCCAGGCGGCGATGGCCGAGCAGCACGAAATTGTCCTCGGCCAGCCAGCGCAGGAAGTCCCGCGCTTCGCCCTCCGCCGCGCCGAGCTCGGCCTCCGCGGTGGCGAGGCGCGCCAGCATGGCGGGAAAATCGCCGACGGCGCGGCGCAGATCCGCCATGGCGCGGGCGAGTGCGGCTTCCACCGCCTGCCATTCCGCCGCATCGGCGCCGGGCGCCACGCCGCCGCCGCCAGGCAGCGCCGTGCCACCCACGGCGATGGCGATGCGCATCCAGCTTTCCGGCGCGCCCTCGGCGCCGAGCGCCACCAGCGCGCCCGCCGCATCGCGCCGCGCCGGCAACACCGGGTGCAGGAGCTGCCGCACAACGCGGCCGCGCAGCGTCAGCGCCGCCAGCGCGCTGTCCACCAGGAAGGGCATGTCGTCGGTGACGATCTCGGCGATCGCCACCGCGCCGCGGCCGGGGCCGGGCGGCAGCAGCCGCAGCCGCGTCTCGCCCGGCTGCCGCGTGGCGCCGAAGGCGAACAGGCTGGCGGCGGCCTCGGCCAGGGCGTCGGGCGGCATGGCCGCCAGCTCGGCGGTGGGCACGGCCTCGTGCAGGTGGCCGAGCAGCGTCGCGGCCAGCGGCGGCAGGCCGGGCGCGAGGTGCCGCAACGCGGCTTCCGCGGCGCGCAGCACGCCGGGCCTCACCCCGTCTTCCCGGCCAGGCGCGTCGGTCATGCGGCGTCCCTTCTCGTTGTGGATGGCAGGCGCGTGGGCGTCAGCGCGGCGCGCATGCGGCAACGCCGGCGGCGAGCAGTTCGAAGCTGCGCGGCGGGCTCGGCGGGCCGCCGAAATTCTCCACGCGCAGCCAATGCATGCCGCCGCCCGGCGCCGACAGGCACAGGCGCGAGGCCAGGCCGCCGCCGCCATCGTCATTGCTGGCCCCGGGCACTTCGCGCCCCTCGGCATCGAGCAGCGTGATCACCGTATCGAGCCCTTCCTCCAGCCGCCGCGTGGCAAATTCATACAGCCGGCCGGGCTCCAGCGCGTAGGGGAACAGCAGCGGCCCCGCCGGGCCGAGGCGCGCCGTGAAAACGGTGCCCAGCGCCATGGGCTCGGCCGCCGCCACGGCCGCGAAGCCCGGCGCCTCGGGCGGGGCGGGGCGCGGGCGCAGGCTGGCCAGCGCCTCGGCGCGGGTGGCGCCCACCAGATAGGTGCCGGGCGCCAGCGGCTCGAACTCGGCCACGCCGCCCACCTTTTCCAGCGCCATCACACGCAGCGGCTCGACGCGCAGCAGCACCGCCGCGGGGTCGCCATCCATCACCAGCTCGCTCGGCGCGGAGAGGCGGAGCGACAGCCAGAACCGCCCGCCCGCCGCCAGCGGCGCCGCCGGCGCGGCCGGCACGCGGGCGGCGAAGCCATCCTCCAGATAGGGCGCGGCGAGGCGCAGCGGCGCCAGGCCCGGCGCGTTGCCGGCCAGCTGTTCGCGCAGCCGCACCAGCGCCCGGGCGTCCGGCCGCTCGAACACGCCGGCCAGCACGCCCGGGCCCTCGAGCGCCAGCAGCGCCTCCAGCGCCTCGGCCATGGCGGTGGCATCGGTTTCGACGGGCAGGCCGATAGCCCAGCCCAGCAGCGCCGCCGGCCCGCGATCCTGTGTGCCATCCAGGCCGAGCGCGAGCGCCACGAGGCCGAGCGCGCGGCGTGCCTCCTCGCGATCGGCCTTGCCCAGCGTGGCGGCGCGGCCCATGACGGCGAGTACCGCGGGGCGCCGTTCCACCGGCAGCGGGCTGTTGCCGCGGAGGCAGGCGATGCTCTCGGCCAGCGCCGCCGGCGCGGCGGGTGCGGCGCGGCTTTCCGCGAAGCTGGTCAGCACCGCGGCGCAGACCGGCGCGCCGCCGCCCAGCATCGCCTCCAGCAGCAGCCTTTCGGTCGGGCGGCCGGGCAGCACCGGCGCCGCCGCCAGCCCGGCCGCCAGGCGCAGCCGCGCGGCGCGCATCTCCGGCAGGTCCTCCGGCATCGCCGACAGGCGCTCCAGCAGCAGCGAGACATGCGCGGTGTGGCGTTCGGGCGCCTGCGCCAGCACGGCCATCGGCCCGGTGCCCGCGGCCAGCCCCGCCAGCCAGGGCGGCGCCGCGCCCTCCGGCCCGGCTGGCAGCAGGCCGGCAAGGCCCAGCACCGGCGCCCCGCGCCCGGCATCGGGCGGCAGCGCCAGCAGCGTGCTCCAGCCCTGCGGTGCGCGCAGCGCCGTGGCGCCGAGGCGCAGGATCGGCTCGGCCGCCACGCAATCGGGCTGGCCGCGCTGCAGCTGCTCGTCCAGCCGCTGCCGCGCCGCGCGCTGCCAGGCGGCCGCACGCTCAGTGCCCGTGGGCAGGCGCGACAATTGCCAGGGCACCGAGAGGTCGCCCTGCGGCAGGCACTCGATCTCTACGCGCGGGATGCGGCGGGCGGCGATCACATCCTCGGCGCAGCGCACCAGGTGCAGGAAGCGCTCGCCCTCGGCGTCGCCGGCCAGCGCGCCCGGCCGCGCCATGGCGGCGCGCACCAGATCGGCGCGCAGCAGCGAATCGACGGCGCAGAGGCGGCTTTCCACCTCCTCCTTCGCGGCGCCGGCGGGGTGTGTCAGCAGCGCCTGCAGCGCGGTGTCGCGCTCGGCGCCCGTGCTTTCGCGCGCGCGGCGGATCAGGAAGCTGATGGCGAGCGGGCTGCCGAAGCGCTGCACCATCGCCTCGAAGGCGTTGCCGGGCTGCGGCGGCGCGGCCACCAGCGCGGCCAGCCGGCGGATCAGCGGCTCATGCGCCGGGAAGCGCTCCGAGGGGTCGCCGCGCGAGAGGTGGCCGACATAGGTGGTCACGGCCTGGCCCAGGAAGCGCGCCTCCTCGGTGTCGCCGCCCAGGCCGCGATCGGGCACGCGCAGCGCGCTTTCGGTCAGCAGCCGCACGGCGATGGCCTCGCCCTCCGGGTCGCGCAGCAGGTCGGTGAAGGCGAACAGGCGGATCAGCGGCGGCTGGGAGGCATCACCGGCCTGCTGCGCCATCACCGAGCGCTCGATGCCGCGGCGCCAGGCCGGATCGCGCAGCTGCGCCGCCGTCTGCTCGTTCGCCTGCGCCTGGATGATGGCGCGGATCGCGGGGTCCTGCAGCGCGTCGCGCATCATCTCCGGCAGGCCGGCGACGACGCGCGCGCGCACCGCCTCGACATTCGTGATGTCGCGCTGCACGGCGGCCTGCGCCTCGCGCTGGGTGGTGGCTGTCAGCTCGGTGCGCAGCGTTGCCACGCGGGGGTCGAGCTCGGCCTTCACCTTCTCGGCCACGGTGCCGTTCAGCCAGTTGGCGGAATAGCTGACCAGGCCGATCAGCACGCCGACCGAGAGGGTGCCGCCGAGGGTGAAATAGGACCGCACGCGGGACCACACGGTCTCGGTCACCTCGGCGCGGAACTGGCCGCCGAGGATCTTGCGATATTCCGCCGGGCTGATCTCGATCTTCGCCGCGGTGTCGGTGCTGTCGGCCATGGCCGTCGCCCCCCCCAGATTGGCAGCAGCATCGGCCTGTTCGGGGCCCCGGCACAACACGGATCGTGCCCGGCCACCCCTGCAAATCGCCGCGATTGCCTGCTAGCGTTGCCTGATGATCGACGATCTGGCCGCCCTGCTCGCGCCCGTCACGCCGGAGCGCTTCTTCGCCGAGCACCACGACCGCGCGCCGCTGCATGTGCGCGGCCACGCCGCGAAATTCGCGCAGGTGCTGTCCTGGCGGCAGATCAACCGGCTGCTCGACATGACGCATGTCTGGACCAGCACCTCGCTGAAGCTGGTGATGGACAGCGCGGCGGTTCCGGCCGAGCAGTTCTGCACCCGCGCCACGGGGCGCGACGGCACGGCGGTGCTGCAGCCCGATGCGAAGCTGGTGCAGGGCTGGATCGCGAAGGGCGCCAGCGTGGTGATGAACGACGTGGACAGCCTCACACCCGGCCTCGCCAGCGTGTCCAACGCGCTGGAAGCGGCGGGCCTCGGCAAGGCGCAGGCCAACGTCTACATCAGCTGGCAGAGCCACAAGGCCTTCCGCACGCATTACGACACGCATGATGTCTGGGCCGTGCAGGTAGAGGGCGAGAAGGACTGGAACATCTGGGAAGGCCGCGGCGACTGGCCGATCCCGCATCCGATGTTCAAGGGCCAGCCCCAGGCGCATCACGACCAGGCGCGCGGCAAGCTGCGCGAGGTGGTGCGGATGCAGCCCGGCGACCTGCTGTACCTGCCGCGCGGCTGGTACCACGATGCGCTGGCCGAGGCGCCGGCCAGCGTGCACGTGGCCTATGGCGTGCACGCGCCACTCGGGATGGACCTGATGAACATCCTGGCCGAGCGCGTGCTGTACGACGCCGAGTTCCGCAAGCCGCTGCCGCGGCAGGATGGCTCGGCGCCGGCCAAATTCGCGCTGACGCAGCGCGCCGGGCTGCTCGGCCAGCGCCTGGCGGAGCTGACCCGCGATCCCAAGGTGCTGGAGGTGCTGGCGCAGTTCGTGGCCGGCTACCGCTTCCATCGCGGCGGCTACGACATGCTGGCCGCGCGCGGCATCGCGGCGCCGGCGGCAGCCGAGGGGGCCGGCGATGCGCCGGCCTTCCGCGTTCTGGCCGGCGGCGCGAAGCCGGTGCGGCGCGGCGCGGAATGGGTGGTGAAGGCGGCGCAGGGCGTGGTGCCGCTCGCCGCCGCCGAGGCCGAGGCCGCCACCTGGCTGCTCGGCCGCCCGGACGTGACGCTGGCCGAACTGGCGGCCGCGCATCCCGGCATCGATGCGGCAGGGCTGCTGGCGCGGCTTGGCGCGGCGGGGCTGCTGGCGCCGGCGGCATGATGCGGCTTCTGGCGGCCGGTCTGCTCGGCGCCGCGCTGGCCGGCACGCTGGCCGGCGCGGCGCAGGCGCAGCCGCGCGCCTTCTCCTGCGTCGGCGCCGAGCAGCTGGAGGATGACGTCTTCGCCGTGCCCTTCGCCCGCGGCAGCGCCACGCTGCGCGACGCCGCGCGCAGCGCGCTGGATGCCGCCGCGGCCCTCGCGGCCGAGGCGCCGGAGCGCAACATCTGCGTGCTCGGCCATGCCGACCGCACCGCGGGTGCGGAGACCAGCACGCAGCTGGCAGCGCAGCGCGCGCGGGCGGTGGCGCAGGCGCTGTCCACCCGGCGGATCGAGCGCGACCGCATCCGCGCCGAGGCGCGCGTCGGCGCCTATAGCGGCCGCGGGGCCGAGCCCGCGGCCCGCGCCGTGACCATCGTGATATTGCCTTCACCGCCCTGAAATCTTTGTGCGCCCACCCTGTCTGCCGCTTGCGCGCCACGATCGGCGGTTCAGGATACGGGCGGATGCGGGAGGATCAGCTATGGCTGACGACAAGGCGGATGACGCGCAGGCCGGCATTGCGGGCGGCGTCGCAAAGCCGCCGCTCAGGCGCCGGCTGTTCGTGCTGCGCCTCGCCGCGCTGGGCGGGGCCGGTGGCGCCGCGGCGGCCTGCGTGCCGCAGCAGGGCCCCGTGGTCTATGCACCGCCGCCCCGCGCCGGCGGCCGCACCGGCATCAGCGACAGCGACCCGACGGACCCGCCGGGCGGCGGCCGTGGCGGGCATCGCGGCAGCGGCATCAGCGACAGCGATCCCAACGATGCGCCGGGCTTCGGCCGCGGCGGCAGCCGGGTGAGCGGCGTCAGCGACGCCGACCCGAACGACCCGCCCGGCCGTGGCCGCGGCGGCAGCCGCGCCGCGCCCTCCAACTTCCGCACCGGCATCACCGATGCCGACCCTTCGGATGGCCCGGGCCGCGGCCGCGGCGGGTCGCGCGGTAATGTCTATCGCACCGGCCTCAGCGACAGCGACCCGAACGACGCGCCGGGGCGCGGCCGGCGCGGCTTCTGAACCGGCGATGAGCGACGCGCCGACGCCGGCCGAGGCCGCCTGGGCGCAGGCCTTCGGCGACATGGCGGTGGAGGAGGGCATCGCGCTGCGCGAGGGCACGGCGTGGCGGCACATCGCCGCACCGGCACCGGCGCATCACCGCGCGCTGCTCGGCATCGCCGATCTCGACGCCTTCCTGGCCACCGATGCGGCGCGCAGCCCGCGGCTTTCCATGGCCGATGGCAGCCGCAAGGGCAGCGCCGCCGTGCCGCCCGACGCCTTCCTGCATGAGGATGGCCGCGCCGACCTGCCGCGCCTGTTCGCCACCTTCGATGCCGGCGCCACGCTGGTGGTCTCGCAATTCCACGAGATGCACCCGCCCCTGGCGCGCTTCTGCCGCGGGCTGGAGCAGGTGTTCCTGCATGCCGTGCAGGCGAATGTGTACCTCACCCCGCCCGGCGCGCAGGGCTTCCGCATGCACTACGACACGCATGACGTGCTGGTGCTGCAGGTGCAGGGCGAAAAGACCTGGCGGCTGTGGCCCGGCCAGCCGTTCCCGCTGCCCACGCGCCGCACCCCCTGGCAGGGTGGCGTGGAGCCGCTGGGCGAGGCCGAGACGCTGACGATGCGGCCGGGGGATACGCTGTATGTGCCGCGCGGCGTGCTGCACGACGCGGCGGCGCAGGCGGGCGCTGAGCCCTCGCTGCACATCACCATCGGGCTGCTGGAGCCCTCCTTCGCGGCCGTGCTGCGCCTTGCGGTGGACCTGCTGGAGGCGGCCGACCCGGCGCTGCGCCGCGCCTTTCCCACCTGGCGCCTCGCTGAGGGTCCAGGCGCGCTGGCCGGCCTCGCCCAGCCGCTGGCCGCGCAGCTGGCCGAGCCCGCCTCGCTCGAGCGCACGGCGCTGGCGCTGCTTGATCGCCTGGCGGCCGAGCGCCCGGCGCTGCTCGGCCGCGGGCTGTTCGTGCCGGACCTTCCGCCCGAGGCGCCGCTGCGGCTCGCCCCCGGCCTGCTTCACGCGCTGGTGCCGGAGGCCGATGGCGGCGCCAGCCTGCGCTGGGCGGGCGAGCCGATCACGCTGGATGCCGCCGAGGCGGCCTGGGTGGCGGCGCTGGCCGAAGGCGCCGCGCCGGCCGATCTGGGCGAGGGCGCGCCGGCCTTCTGCCGGCGGCTGCTGCGGCTTGGGATGCTCGAAGCCGCCTGAGCCTATTCGGCCGGCTGCGTCGCCCCGCGCGGCGGCGCGGCCGCCGCCCACAATTCCGGGCGCAGCTCCTCCGGCCGGTTGGGGAAGGCCAGGGCGCAGAGGAAGGTGATGGCGGCGAAGCCCGACAGCACCACCAGCACGGCGCCCAGCCCGCCCGCCGTGCCATGCAGCCAGGCGATCACCGGGCTGGCGGCGGCCGCACCCAGGAATCCCACGAAGAAGCGGATGGAATACAGCTTGGCGCGCAGCGCAGGCGCCACGTAGCGCGCCGTCATCGTCTCGTTCACCGTAACCTGGCCGAAGATCGCCGCGGCCAGCAGCCCGGCCACCGGCAGCACCACCCAGCCATCCAGGAAGGACAGCAGCAGGAAGCCCGGCATCTGCACGCAGGCCAGCGGCAGGAACACGCGCTTCAGCGTGTTGCGGTCGATCAGCCGGCCCACGGTGAACTGTGTCAGCCCGCCACACAGCGTCACCAGGAAGGCCAGCAGCCCCACCACGGGCAGCAGCTCCGGCGCGCCGGCCAGGCGCTCGGCCATCAGCTTCGGCAGCAGCAGCGTGTAGGCGTTGAACACGAAGCCGCCGGCGGTGGCGAGGCTGAGCAGCACGATCACGGCGCGGCGCACCACGGCGGGCGGGATTTCGGCGAAGGGTCGCTGCGCGGCGCGCGCCTTGGCGATGTCGGCCGGGCCCTCGCGCAGATAGAGCAGCCCGCACAGCAGGCACAGCACGCCCGGCACGATGAAGGCCCAGCGCCAGCCCAGCCCGGCGGCGACGAAGGCGGTGACGACCGGGGCCAGCGCCACGCCGATATTGCCGAACACGCCGTTCACGCCCATCGCCGCGCCCACGCGATCGCCCGCCGCATCCACCAGCATCGCGGTGCCGATCGGGTGGTAGATGGCGCTGAAACCGCCCATCACCGCGAGCGCCAGGGCCAAGGCGAAGGGGCCGGGCGCGAAGCCCGCGCCCACCATCGCCGCGCCGGTGCCGAGGAAGAAGGCGGCCATCAGCGCCGGCCGGCCAAAGCGCTCCGCCAGCCAGCCCATCGGCAGCGCGCCCAGGCCATACAGCACGAACATCGCGGTGCCGAGCGCCAGGATCGGACCGTAGCCGGCGCCGAAGACGCCCGGTTCCTGCAGCATCATGCCGAGCACGGCGGTGGCGAGGATCAGCAGCCCGTAATGGGTGAAGACATGCGCCGCGTTGACGAACCAGATCTGCCGGCGTGCCGCATCCATGGGGGCGCTTCGCTTCTGCCGTGACGAGGCGGAATGCTACGCCCGATTCCAGCGCGGCGTCATCCGCCGCGCGGCATCAGCCCTCTGGCGGGTAGTTGGGACGGGGCGGGCGGGCCGGCCAGGCGCGCGCCTCCAGCCGGTCGGCGGTGCCGGCGATTTCGGCGGCGGCAAGGGGGTGGCCGGCATCGAGCGCGGCCAGGGCGAGGCGACGCAATTCGCTCACCACGCCTTCCAGCGTGAGAGGCTCCGGCGTGGTGGACGCCAGGGCGGGCGGGTCGGTCGGGTCGGCGCCGCTCATGCGGTGCCGAGGCGCGGCCGAACCGGCCAGATGGGCGCGCAGCGGGTCATCTTCAGGACCGGAAGAATGCTCAACTGTCGTCATCCCCACAAGCACGGCGTTGCGACATACGAAACGACGTGACGCCTAGCCTGCCAGGAACGTGTGGCAAAGCAAGGTAGCGGGCGGCATTTGTCGACAGCAGTATGGAACATATCACGAACATACGCTATCCTGCCCTTCCGCCCATTTCAGGCCGCGCTGCCATGGACCTGCTTCGCAAACTCGAGATTCTGGCCGATGCGGCCAAATACGATGCGTCCTGTGCCTCCTCCGGCACGACGTCGCGCACCAGCCTGAAGGGTGGGCTCGGCAGCACGGAGGGCAGCGGAATCTGCCATGCCTATGCGCCCGATGGCCGCTGCATATCGCTGCTCAAGATTCTTCTGACCAATGCATGCGTGTTCGACTGTTCCTACTGCATCAACCGAGCCTCCTCCAACACCCCCCGCGCGCGCTTCACGGTGGAGGAGGTGGTCCAGCTGACGCTTGGTTTCTATCGCCGCAACACAATTGAAGGGCTGTTCTTGTCCTCGGGCATTATCCGCTCGCCTGACTATACCATGGAGCAGCTTGTGCGCGTGGCGCGCATACTGCGGCAGGAACATCGCTTCCAAGGCTATATCCATCTCAAGACCATACCCGATGCGGCGCCGGAACTGCTGGCCGAGGCAGGGCGCCATGCCGATCGCCTGTCGATCAACGTCGAGCTGCCCGTCGCCGCCAGCCTGGCGCGCCTGGCACCGGAGAAAAATTCCGGGCGCATTCGCACTGCCATGGCCGCGTTGCGCGGCAGGATCGACGCGGCGCGCGATGAGGCGCGCACCGTGCGGCGCGCACCGTCGCAAAAATTCGCGCCGGCTGGGCAAAGCACGCAGATGATCGTCGGCGCCGACGCCGCCGATGACGGCACCATCCTCGGCACCGCAACCGATCTCTATGCCGCCTATCGAATGCGCCGCGTCTACTACTCGGCCTATTCGCCCATCCCCGACGCCTCGCGCCTGCTGCCCCCGGCCGCGCCGCCGCTGGTGCGCGAGCACCGGCTGTACCAGGCCGATTGGCTGCTGCGCTTCTACGGCTTCTCGCGCGAGGAGGTGATGGCCGGCGGTGAGGGCGGGATGCTCGACCTCGAGCTCGATCCCAAGACCGCCTGGGCGCTGAAGCATCGCCAGCATTTCCCGGTCGATCTGAACCGCGCCCCGCGGGAGGCGCTGCTGCGCGTCCCCGGCCTCGGCGCCAGGACGGCCGACCGGCTGATCGCTGCGCGCCGCCACGCTGCCATCCGCGCCACCGACCTCGCGCGGCTGCGCGTGCCGCTGGCGAAGGTGCTGCCCTTCGTGGTGCTGGCCGATCATCGCCCGCGCGGGCTGGAGGCCACGGGCCTGCGCCGGCTGCTGCTGCCCCAGACCGCCTTCACCCGCGCGGCGCGGCCGGCGCAGCTTTCGCTGTTCTGATGGCGCTGGCCGCTGTCCTGCCGGGGCCCGCCGATTTCGCCGCCTGGCGGCTGCTGGCACGCGGCCTGCTGGGTGCCGGCGTGGCGCCGGAGGGCGTCGAATGGCGCGTCGCCGGCGAGGCGCATGGCCTGTTCGCGCAAGCGCCGGCGCCGGCGGGCGGCGCGCCGTTCAGCGTACCGCGCGCCTTCGTGGCGCTGGCCGAACTCGCAATCCGCCATCGCGACCGCGAACGCTTCGCGCTGCTCTACGCGCTGCTGTGGCGGCTGACGCATGGCGAGCCGGCGCTGATGCAGCTGGCGACGGATGCGCAGGTGGCGCGCGCGCACGCCATGGCCCGCGCGGTGCGGCGCGACGCGCACAAGATGCACGCCTTCCTGCGCTTCCGGCAGGTCGAGACCGAGGCCGGGACGCGCCACATCGCCTGGTTCGAGCCCGACCACCATATCGAGGAAGCCGAGGCCGGCTTCTTCGTGCGCCGCTTCGCCAGCCTGCGCTGGAGCATCGTCACGCCGCGCGTCAGCACCAGCTGGGATGGCCACGCGCTGCAGCACGGTCCGGGTGGCCGCGCCGCCGACGTGCCGCCCGACGACGCGATGGAGCCGCTGTGGCGCGCCTACTACGCCGCCATCTTCAACCCCGCGCGCCTCAAGCCGGCCGCGATGCGCAGCGAGATGCCGCGCAAATATTGGCGCAACATGCCCGAGACCGCCGAGATCCCGCGCCTGATGGCGGAGGCGCCGCGCCGCGTGGCGGAGATGGTGGCGCGCGCCGCCGCGCCGCCGAACCCGCGGCCGCAGCGTGCGCGGCACCTGCCGGTGCAGCCCCCGCCGCCGCCGCCCGGCGATGCGCTGGGCGCCATGGCCGCGGCGCTCGTCGCCTCGGACAGCCTGCCGGACTGGGCTTCGCGCGCGACGCAGCCGGTGTTCGGCGAGGGGCCGCTCGGCGCCGCCCTGATGTTCGTGGGCGAGCAGCCCGGCGATGAGGAGGACATCGCCGGCCGTCCCTTCATCGGCCCCGCCGGCACGCTGTTCGACGACGCGCTGCAGCAGGCCGGCATCGCGCGCGCCGCCTGCTTCGTGACCAACGCGGTGAAGCACTTCAAGTTCACGCCGAATGGGCGCCGCAGGCTGCACCAGGCGCCCGATGCCGGCGACATCGCGCGCTATCGCCCCTTCCTGCTGGATGAGGTGGCGGCCGTCAGGCCGCGGCTGCTGGTGGCCCTGGGCGGCAGCGCGCTGCTGGCGCTGACGGGCGAGAAGCTGCCCGTGCTGAAGATGCGCGGCCGACTGCTGGAAGGCCCCGGCGGCTGCCGGATCTTCGCCACGGTGCACCCCAGCTACGTGCTGCGCGTGGCCGATGGTGCGCCCCAGCCGACGCGCGAGCACGCCCGTTTCGTGGCCGATCTCGCCGCGGTGGCAGCAGCGCTATAGGCCGCGCACTCCTCAATTCAGGCGCTGGCGCAGCTCCTCCAGCAGGCCGCGCACGCGCGCCGCCTGCGGCCCGTCGGGGGCAAGGCGCAGGAAATGCTCCAGCGCCGCGATGGCGGCGCCGATGCGGTCCAGCCGCTGGTGCATCAGCCCTGCTTCGCGCCACAGCGCCGCGGTGTCGGGCGCGATGCGCAGCATGTCCTCGGTGCAGGCCAGTGCACCTTCCAGGTCGCCATCGCGCAGCCGGCGCACCTTGATGTTGTTCTGCAGCCGCAGCAGCACCGCGCGCTTGTCCATCGGCGCCAGGCTGCTGGGGCCGAGCTCGGCCTCGGCGCCGGCGAAGCGCTTCAGCGTGCTGCGCAGCGCCCGCGCATCCATGCCCTGGCCGCCCGCGAAGACATCCACCACCACCTGCCCGCGGCCGGACAGCGCGAGCAGGAAATGCCCGGGGAAATCCACCCCATGTGCCTGCCAGCCAGCCGCCTCGGCGGCATGCAGCCACAGTACGCCGAGCGCCACCGGCAGGCCGCGGCGGCGCTCGATCACCCGCAGCAGGTTTGCGTTTGCCATGTCCTCGTAGGTGTCGCTGTCGCCGGCATAGCCGAAGCGGCCATGCAGCACCTCGGCCAGCACGGCGCGGCGGCGGGCGACGTTGCCGGCATCGGCGGCCTTGTCGGCGGCGGCGGCTTCCACCGCGGCGCGCGCCACTTCGGTGAGGTGGCCGGCGGCGGCCCGCCAATCGGCATCCGGCGCATCGACGCGGCCCAGCTGCAGCGCGATGGCGGCGATATCCATCTCGGAATCCGGCAGGCTGCCGGCGGCGTCCAGCGCCGTGCGGGCTTCCGCGCGCGTGTCGGTCATGGCGCGACCTTGCCGCAGCTCGCGGCAGGGTCAAGCCCGGGCATCACGTGGCCGATGGGGGCACCATGCGGCCGATCCGCCGCCCGCCGAACAGGTGCACGTGGAAATGCGGCACCTCCTGCCCGCCATCGACGCCGGTGTTGGACAGCAGGCGATAGCCCGTCTCCTCCAGCCCCAGGCTGCGCGCCACCAGCCCCACGGCGCGCCAGAAGCCGGCTATCTCGGCATCGCTGGCATGGGCCGAGAAATCGGCGTTCGAGCAATAGGCGCCCTTCGGAATCACCAGCACATGGGTGGGCGCCTGGGGGTTGATGTCGTGGAAGGCCAGCGCGAAGGCATCCTCGTGCACGCGCTTGCACGGGATTTCGCCGCGCAGGATGCGCGCGAAGACATTCGAGGGGTCATACGGCGGCAGGCCGGTGATGCTCATGGCAGGTTTCCTCCGGTCACGGCAGCTTGGTGGTCCGCGCCGCGCGCACCAGGCCGGGGCGGCTGGTGCGCGCCGCCTTCTCGGCGATGCCCGAGATGCCCTGGCGGCGCGCCAGCTCGGCCCAGACTTCCTCGGGCCGGATGCCGGCATCCACCCACACGACGATCAGGTGATACAGCAGGTCGGCGCTTTCCAGGATGGTGCCGGCGCGGTGGCCGAGCGTGGCCTCGATGACGCATTCCACCGCCTCCTCGCCCAGCTTCTGCGCCACCTTCGGCGTGCCGCGCGCCAGCAGCCGGGCGGAATGCGAGTGGTCTACGGCGCCCGCCAGCCGGCGCGCCTCCACCGTGGCCCAGAGCTGATCAAGGATGGCCGGCCCCGCCCCCTCGACCGCGAAGGGCGCGAGCGCCCCCTGGCCGGCGTTGAGCGCCTTGGGCGGCTTGGCCGGCGCCAGCGCCTGCGGCGCGGGGATCGAGGCCGGGATGGGCAGCGCCGCGGCGGCCTTCAGCGCCTTCTTGCGCGCCTTGGCGGGGGCCTTGGTGGATTTCGCCATCAGGCCGCCTCCGCGCCGTTCAGCCCCGGCAGGGGGCGCACCGGCAGCCCCGCCGCGGCCAGCGCCGCCTTGGCGTCGGCGATGCGCATCTCGCCATAGTGGAACACGCTGGCGGCCAGCAGGCCGGTGGCGCCGGCGCGCGCACCCTCCACGAAATGCGCCGCCGTACCGACACCGCCGGAGGCGACGATGGGCAGGCGGATGGCCGCGCGCACCGCGCGCAGCAATTCGAGGTCGAAGCCCTGCTTGGTGCCGTCCTGGTCCATCGAGGTCAGCAGGATTTCCCCCGCGCCCCGCGCCTCGGCCTCGCGGCACCAGGCGATGGCGTCGAGATCGGTGGGCCGGCGGCCGCCATGGGTGAAGACGCCCCAGCTGCCATCGCCGCGCCGGCGCGCATCCACCGCTACGACGATCGCCTGGCTGCCGAAGGCCTCGGCGCCCCGCGTCACCAGCGCAGGGTCGGCGATCGCCGCGGAATTGACCGAGACCTTGTCGGCGCCGGCCAGCAGCAGGCGGCGCATATCCTCCACGCTCCGCACCCCGCCGCCGACGGTCAGCGGGATGAACACCTGCGCCGCGGTGCGGGCCACCACGTCGAGCATGGTGTCGCGCCCCTCATGGCTGGCCGTGATGTCGAGGAAGGTAAGCTCGTCCGCCCCCTCGCGGTCGTAGACGCGGGCCTGTTCCACCGGGTCGCCGGCGTCGCGCAGCGCCAGGAAGTTGACCCCCTTCACCACGCGGCCGTCCTTCACGTCGAGGCAGGGGATCACGCGCAGTGCCAGCACTGTCACCACTCCGCCCCGGCGGGGTCCTCAAGAGTTGCGATTTCGTAGCGAAAAGGCCTGTGACGCACGCTAAGCCGGGCGCGGCGCCGGTGGATGCGCCGATGCTGCGCTGCGGTCAAGCGGCCTGGAGACGACAGTGCTGAGTCACGCCGCCGCCAGCGCCAGCGCGGCGCGCGGATCGACGCGTCCTTCGTACAGAGCGCGGCCCAGTATGGCACCAGCCACCACGCCCTCGGCCTTCAGCGCCGCGATGTCGTCCACCGCGGCGACGCCGCCCGAGGCGATGACGGGGATGGGCACGGCGCGCGCCAGGGCGGCGGTGGCGGCCACGTTCACGCCGCTCAGCATGCCATCGCGCGCGATGTCGGTGTAGATGATGGCAGCCGGCGCATCGGCCGCGAAATCCTGCGCCAGGGCGGTGGCGGTCACGCCGCTGGTCTCGGCCCAGCCCTCGGTGGCGACGAAGCCCTCGCGCGCGTCGATGCCGAGGGCCACGCGGCCGGGAAAGGCCCGGCAGGCGGCGCGGGCGAAGGCAGGATCCTTTACCGCGGCGCTGCCCAGGATGATGCGCGCCACGCCCGCCGCCAGCCAGGCCTCAGCCGTCGCCATGTCGCGGATGCCACCGCCCAGCTGCACCGCGAGCCCCGGCACGGCGGCCAGGATGGCGCGCACGGCCTGGGCATTGGCAGGCCGGCCGGCGAAGGCGCCGTCGAGGTCCACCACATGCACCCAGGCGAAGCCCTGGCGCGCGAACAGCGCGGCCTGCGCGGCGGGGTCCTCGGCATAGACCGTGGCTTCGTCCATGGCGCCGCGCTTGAGGCGCACCACCTGCCCGGCCTTGAGGTCGATCGCGGGATACAGTGTGAACGTCATGCCGCACCACATTGATCGAAACCGGCGCCCGCTGAAAGCGGGCGAGCGGCCGAACGGCCGCCGCGCCAAGTGGCGCGCAGCCAAGCGCGCGGATGCGCGCGCCGGCGACTGAGGGCGGAGCAGTCACGCTCCGCGGGATTTGGCATCATGCGCCCATCAGGCTTTCGGTGGAGCGCCCGCGGCCGGGTTCGATCAGCTTGAAGTAGAAATGCCCGGCCACAGTACGACCCTCGGCCCGCGCATAGGCCGGGTGCGTGCCCCAGCGCGTGTAGCCCAGCCCCTCGAACAGCGCGATCGCGCCCTGCTGCGTCTCGCGCACATCGAGGTTCAGCACGCGGATGCCGATGGCCGCGGCGTGTTCCTCGACGCGCGAGATCAATTGCCGCGCTAGGCCGAAGCCGCGCGCATAGGGCGCGATGTAGGCGTGGTTGATATGCGCCGCGAAGGCCTGCGCCTCGTTGTTGCGCGGCGGGCGCACCAGCTGCGCGCTGCCCACCACCACGCCGTCCAGCCGCGCGAGGAAAAGCGCGCGGTCGGGCACCAGCAGCATGCCGCGGAAATGCCGCGCCAGCACCGCGCGGTCCTGGCTCTGCAGCCAGCCGAAGCCGCCGCCCTCGATGATGGCGGCGTTCGTCGCCTCGCACAGATCGGCCAGGTCGTGCTCGCCGATTTCGCTCGCGATGTCGACCTGCAAGGCATGTCCCTCGGCGCGCTGGGTGCTTTGGCTCATGGCGTCCACCGCAGGAAATTGGCCAGGATGCCAAGGCCGAGGCGACTGCTTTTCTCGACATGGAATTGCGTGCCGGCGAGGTTGTCGCGCCCGACGATGGCCGGCACGCGCCCGCCATACTCGGCGCTGGCCAGCAACTGGTCGGCGCGCCCGCCGGCCAGCGCGTAGGAATGCACGAAATAGGCATGCGCGCCGGGTGCCACGCCCTCCAGCAGCGGATGCGCCGGCTGGTCCAGCACCAGCGCGTTCCAGCCCATCTGCGGCAGCGGCAGGGGGTGGCCCGCGGCGTCGTGCGGGTCCATCGGCGCGATCTCGCCGGCGATCCAGCCCAGCCCCGGCGTCTGCCCGTGCTCCAGCCCGCGCTCGGCCATCAGCTGCATGCCGACGCAGATGCCCAGGAACGGCCGGCCCTGCTGCATCACCGCATGGTCCAGCGCCTGCACCATGCCGGGCAGAGCATCGAGGCCGCGGCGGCAGGCCGCGAAGGCGCCCTGGCCGGGCAGCACGACGCGGTCGGCGCCGCGCACCTCCGCGGCGTCGGTGGTGACGATGATCTCGGCGGCGATGCCCTGCTCGGCCGCCACATGCTCCAGCGCCCGGCGCACCGAGGCGAGGTTGCCCGAACCCGGGTCGATCACCGCGATCCTCACGGCAGGCCCCGCAGCAGATCGGGCCGCTGCTGCGCCAGGCGGAACCAGGCGAGGTCGAGATCGGGTGCCAGCACCACCGCCACCACCGGCTGGCCGCGCCGGGCGAGGCGCGCGCGCAGCCTGTCGCGCCCCTCCATCCCGGCCAGCAGGTGCATCGCCAGCATGGCGATGGCGCCGGCCTCCTCGGGCAGCAGGAAGGCAGCGGCCACGGTCAGCGCGAACATCGCCGCGGCTTCCCACCACAGCCGGCGCCACAGGAACCACAGCGGGCCGAGCAGCGCGGCGGCCAGGGAGAATCCCTCGCGCAGCAACACGGGTGGGCGCGCGGGGCCGGCGGCGCCGGTCGGCGGCACCGATCCGGCCGGGCGCGGGGTGGCGTGCACGGTGAAGAGCTTCACTCAGCCCTCCAGCACGCCCTTGGTGGAGGGGATGCTCCCGCCCGCCCGGGGGTCGGGCTCCACGGCCATGCGGAGTGCGCGCGCCACCGCCTTGAAGCAGGCCTCGGCCACGTGGTGGGCGTTGCTGCCCGCCTTCAGCGTGACATGCAGCGTGATGCCGGCGTTGAAGGCGAAGGCGCGGAAGAACTCCTCCACCAGCTCGGTGTCGAATTCGCCGATCTTCGGCCGCGCGAAGGGCACCGACCAGGCCAGGAAGGGGCGGCCGGAGATGTCGATGGCGGCCTCGGCCAGCGCCTCGTCCATCGGAAGCAGGCATTGTCCGAAGCGGCGGATGCCGCGCTTGTCGCCCAGCGCCTGGCGCACCGCCTGGCCCAGCACGATGCCGACATCCTCGGTGGTGTGGTGGAAATCGATGTGCAGGTCGCCCTTGGCGTGAACCGACAGATCCAGCAGCGCGTGGCGGGCCAGCGCGGTCAGCATGTGGTCGAGGAAGCCGACGCCGGTGGCGATCTCGGCCGTGCCCGTGCCATCGAGGTTCACGGCAAGCCGGATGGCGGTTTCCGACGTGGCGCGCGCGATTTCCGCGCGGCGGTCTTGCGCGACTTTCGCGTCTTGGTTGAGCTGCCCGTCCATGGGCGCCTTCCTACGCCGGGGGGCGCCGCTTGGCGAGGGGGTTCGGGCGCGCGGATTCGGGGGGCGGTTGCCCACCGGCCGGGGCGATGCCACATGCGTGGGCAACATGACCCCCACACACCATGATCCCCTCGGTTGGCACGGGACCACCATCCTGTGCGTTCGCAAGGACGGCCGCGTCGCGATGGCGGGCGACGGCCAGGTTTCGCTTGGCCAGACCGTGGTCAAGGGCAATGCGCGCAAGGTGCGCCGCATCGCCCAGGGCCGCGTTCTTGCGGGCTTCGCCGGCGCCACGGCCGATGCCTTCACCCTGCTGGAGCGGCTGGAGGCGAAGCTGGAACGCTTCCCCGACCAGCTGGAACGCGCCTGCGTGGAGCTCGCGAAGGATTGGCGCACCGATCGCTACCTGCGGCGGCTGGAAGCGCTGCTCGCGGTGGCCGATTCCAAGCGCAGCCTGCTGCTGACCGGCCAGGGCGACGTGCTGGAGCCCGAGGATGCCGTGATCGGCATCGGCTCCGGCGGCAATTATGCCCTCGCCGCCGCCCGCGCGCTGCTGCCGGTGGAGGGCATCGGCGCCGAGGAGGTGGCGCGCCGCGCCATGAAGATCGCCGCCGACATCTGCGTCTACACCAACGGCAACATCGTGCTCGAAGTGATCGAACAGTGACAGAGACTGTGAACCTCAGCCCGCGCGAGATCGTCTCGGAGCTCGATCGCCACATCGTCGGCCAGAACGACGCCAAGCGCGCCGTGGCCATCGCGCTGCGCAACCGTTGGCGCCGGCAGCAGCTGGCACCCGGCCTGCGCGAGGAGGTGGTGCCGAAGAACATCCTGATGATCGGCCCGACCGGCTGCGGCAAGACCGAGATCGCGCGCCGCCTGGCGAAGCTGGCCAACGCGCCCTTCCTGAAGGTGGAGGCCACGAAGTTCACCGAGGTCGGCTATGTCGGCCGCGACGTGGACAGCATCATCCGCGACCTCATCGAGGTCTCCATCACGCAGATGCGCGAGACCGCGCGCAAATCGGTGCAGGCGAAGGCGGAGCTGAACGCCGAGGAACGGCTTGTCACCGCGCTGGTGGGTGAGGGCGCGTCCGGCGAAACCCGCATGAAGTTTCGCCGCCTGCTGCGCGACGGCACGCTGGAGACGCGCGAGGTGGAGGTGCAGGTGGCCGAAGCTGCCGGCACGCCGATCGGCATGATGGACATCCCCGGCATGCCGCCTGGCCAGATGGGCAACATGCAGGAGATGCTGGGCAAGATGTTCGGCGGCCGCGCCAAGGCGCGGAAGATGACGGTGGCCGAGGCGCGCATCGCGCTGACGCGCGACGAGGCCGACAAGCTGCTGGATGCCGAGGCGCTGACGCGCGATGCGGTGGCCAACGCCGAGAACAACGGCATCGTCTTCATCGACGAGATCGACAAGGTGTGCGCGCGCACCGGTGAAGGCGGCTTCCGCGGCGGCGATGTTTCGCGCGAGGGCGTGCAGCGGGACCTGCTGCCGCTGATCGAGGGCACCACCGTGTCCACCAAGCACGGGCCGGTGAAGACCGACCACATCCTGTTCATCACCTCGGGCGCCTTCCACCAGGCCAAGCCCTCGGACCTGCTGCCGGAGCTGCAGGGCCGCCTGCCCATCCGCGTCGAGCTTTCGGCCCTGACGCGCGAGGATTTCCGCCGCATCCTGACCGAGCCCGAGCATTCGCTGGTGAAGCAGTATATCGCGCTGCTGGGCACCGAGGGTGTGACGCTCGACATCACCGCCGATGCGACGGATGCCATCGCGGAGCTGGCGGCCGAGATCAACGCCTCGGTCGAGAACATCGGCGCGCGGCGGCTGGCGACGGTGATGGAGCGGCTGCTTGACGAGATCTCCTTCAGCGCCTCGGACCGCGGCGGCGAGACCATCACGGTGGATGCGGGCCTGGTGAAGACCCGCGTGGCGCCGCTGGCGGGCAATGCCGACCTGTCGAAGTTCATCTTGTAGCCCCCACGGTGGCTACGGATGTGGACACACGCAGGCGATGTCAGTTATAATCGCCGTTGCAACGGAGGCGGGTGACATGGCGACGCTGAAACTGCGCGCGATCGGCAATTCGGTGGGCGTGGTGCTGCCCAAGGAATTGCTCGCCAAGCTCGGCCTGCATGAGGGCGATACGCTGCATGTGCTGGACACGCCCGATGGGTTCCGGGTGAAGCGCGCGGACCCTGCCTTCGAGCAGCAGATGGAGGAAGCCCGCCGCGTCATGCAGCGGCGCCGCGCGGTGCTGCGCGAGCTGGCGAAGTGACGGCGGGGCCGATCTGGAACAGCCTCGACGTCGCGCTCGCCATCCACGATGCACAGCTTGCCGAGCATGGCGGCGGCGAAGGCGTGCGTGACCTCGGCCTGCTGGACAGCGCCCTGGCGCGCCCGCTGAACCTCAGCGCCGATGCGGCGCCGGACCTGCCCGCCATGGCGGCGGCGCTGGGCTTCGGCCTGGCGCGAAACCACCCCTTCGTGGATGGCAACAAGCGCACCGCCTTCGTGGCCGTGGAAACCTTTCTCGGCCTCAACGGGCTCGACCTCATGGCGGATGATGCGGCCTGCGTGATCGCCATGCTGGAACTCGCCGCCGGCGACATGGCCGAGGATGCCTTCGCCGATTGGCTGCGCGCGCACACCACCCCGCGCGCCTGACGCTTCGCATCCCCATATCGCGCGCCATGTCCATCACCCTCGCCCCCACCACCCTGCCCAACGCCGCCGAGGCGGAGCTGACGCGCGCCGTGGCACAGCTGGAATCCCTCTCGCTGGCCGCGCGGCTGTCCGGCCTGCTCGGCGAGCCGATCGAGGCCTTGCGCAACCGCCTGCCCACCGGCGCGCAGGGCATGCTGGATGGCGCCGTGCGCGGCGCGCTCGCGGCGGCCATGCAGGCTGCGCTGCGCACCGCGCCGGCGCGCAACCCGCTGCCCATCCCCTCGGCCTGGCTGCATCGCGGCCTGGCGGCAGCCAGCGGCGCGGCGGGCGGCGCGCTTGGCCTGCCCGGCACGCTGGTGGAGCTGCCGGTCTCCACCACGCTGCTGCTGCGCCAGATCGCCGCCATCGCGGCCGAGAATGGCGAGGATCTGGGCGAGAAGCTGGTGGCCGCCGAATGCCTCAAGGTGTTTGCCCTGGGCGGGCGCGACCCGGGCGACGATGCCGCCGAGGCCGGCTATTTCGCCGTGCGGCTGGCGCTGGCCGAGGCGCTGAAGGGCGCGGTCGGCGCCGGCGTGTTCTCCGGCCTCGTGCCGGGCTTCCTGGGCGCGGTCGCATCCCGCTTCGCCGGGCCGGTGGCGACGAAATTCGCCGCGCAGGCGGCACCGGTGATCGGCGCGGCAGCGGGTGCGACGGTGAACCTCGCCTTCCTGGAGCATTTCCGCGCCATCGCGCAGGGCCACTTCACCGTGCGGCGGCTGGAGCGGATGCACGGCGCCGCCCCGGTCCAGGCCGCCTATGAGGGCATCAAGGCCAGCCGCGACGCACGCTTCCTGGGGTGACGCGCCGGCCGGCGACGCAGGGGGCGCGCGACGCGCTGGGCGCACCCGCCCTCGCCATGGGCGCCACCTTCCTGGCCTTCGGCGCAGCGGTGGCGGAGGCCGGCCTTTCGCCCGGCTGGGCCCTGCTGTGCACCGGGGCGGTCTATGGCATGGCCGGCCAGCTGGTGCTGCTGCAGGTGAGCGCGGCCGGCGGCGCGGCCTTTCCGGCGGTGGTGGCGGCCACCGCGGCCAATGCGCGCTTCCTGCCCATGGCGGTGGCCATCGCGCCGTTGCTCGGCCGCGGCTGGCGCAGGCTGTGGGCGCTGCCCTTCATCGCCATCACCCCCTGGGCCGCCGGTATGCGCGCTTTGCCCGGCATGCCCGAGCCCGCCCGGCTGCGCTGGTTCCTGGGCTTCGCCGCCACCAGCTGGGCCGTGGCGATGGCGGCCACCGCCGCCGGCCACTTGGCCGCGCCCCTGCTGTCGCCCTCCTGGCGCGCGGCGCTGCTGTTCACCAACCCGCTGTATTTCGCGCTGCTGCTGGCGGCCGATTGCGGCAGGCCCGGCGTGGGCGCGGCGGTGCTGGCGGGCGTGCTGGCCGCACCGCTGGCGCTGTGGGTCGGCGGCGCCTGGGGGCTGCCGCTGGCCGGCCTGCTGGGCGGGACGGCCGCCTTCCTTCTGGCACGCCGGCGATGATGCCAGGCGCACCAAGTTCCAACCTGCGGCCCGCAGGGCCGAGCGGCCGAAGGGCCGCCGCGGCCTATGCCGCGAAGCCAAGGCGGCCGGATGGCCGCCGCCCGTCACGCCGCAGGCGTGCCTTCGGCACGACGTCTGAGGGGCACGAAGGTGAAACCTTCGTGCGTGTCGCATGAGCGAGGCCGATTTCGCGCTGGCCGCCACCATCGCCATCGGCCTGGCGCTGCGGCTGGTGGGCCTTCTGCTGGGCGGCGCGCTGCACCCGGACAACGCCTTCATCGCCTGGGCCTCGGCCGTCTCGGTGGCCACCCTGGCCTGCTTCGTGGCCCTGGCCATCTTCGCACCCGCCGGCCTGCTGGCCAGCGTGCCGCTGGCGGCGCGGCTGGCGGGGCTGGCCGGTGGCGGGCTGGTCTATCTCGCGGCCGGCAGGCGGCTGTTGCCGGCCATGCTCGCGGGGCTTGGCGCGCTGCTGCTGGCGCGCCTCGTCACCGGGTGAAGCCGTAGAGCGCCGCGGGGTTCTCGACCAGAATCGCCCGGCGCGTCGCCGCATCCGGCACCCATTCGGCCAGCAGGTCGAGCAGCGCGGCGTCGTCGGGCAGGGTTGTGGCGTTGGGGTGCGGCCAGTTGCTGCCCCACACCATGCCGCCGGGCGCCTCGGCCACCAGCGCGGCGGCCAGCCCGCCCAGCGCCGCGGGGTTCGCCTGGTCCAGGCTGTAGGGCGAGGACAGCTTCACCCAGGCGCGCCCGGCCTGCAGCAGGCCCTGCACGACCCCCCAGGCGGGATGCGCGGCCCAGCCCGTGGGCGGCAGCTGCGCGAAATGGTCGAACACGATGGGGCAGGGCGCGGCGCGCAGCACGGGCGCCAGCGCCACGATCATCTCGGCCGTCGCGAAGACCTGCAGGTGCCAGCCGATCTCGGCCAGCCGCGCCGCCAGCGGCGCGACATCGTCGGCGGTCAGCGGCACGCCCTGCACCAGGTTGGCGCGCGCGCCCACCACGCCCGCATCGGCCATGGCGCGCAGGGCGGCCAGCGGCGCATCCGGCGCCACAACCGCCACCATCCGCGCCTCGGCCAAACCGGCCTCGCGCAGCGCGGCCAGGTGCAGGGTGTTGTCGAAGCCGTAGGTGGAGGGCTGCACCAGCACCCGGCGCGCCACGCCGAGCCGCGCCAGCAGCCGGGCATGGTCGGCCAGCGAGGCGCTGGCATGTGGCCGCGCGCCGGGTGCGATCGGCGCCGCCTCGTCATAGACGTGGAAGTGGCAATCCACCGCGCCTTGCGGCGTGGCCTGGCGCGGCGGCGCCGTGCCGAGGGTGAAGGGGATGGCGGGGGGTGCGTGCATCTGCAAAGCCATAGCGTATCGGCCAGCACCGCAGCTATCGCCCGCACACCACCCGCGCACGGCCATTGCGCGCCACCACCACCCGCGGCCGCAGCCCTGGCGCACAGAGCCCCGCCAGCGCCCGCGGGCTGCCCAGCGCCACGCCGCCGGCCACGCGGCTGACCGTGACGCGCGCGTGATAGGCCAGGCCGCGCCCTGGCTCGCTGGAATGGTACTGCGCCACCGCCTCGGCCCAGTTGCCGGTGCGCCCGAACAGCTCGCGCAGGAAGCGCGCGGCATAGGCCACGTTGGTCGGTGGGTCGAAGGCCGCCTCCAGGCTGGGGAAGGCGTCCGGGTGGTGGAACAGGTTCACCTGCATGCAGCCGACATCGACTGAGCGGATGCCGCGCGCGCGCAGCGCCTCCACCTCCGCGATGGCGGCCGCGCGGGTTTCGGGCCAGCGGCCGGTGCCGTCGGCGTTCAGCGCGTAGGGCCAGGGCACCACGCCGCCCTCCGGTCGCGCCCGCCCGCTTTCCACACGCGCGATGGCCAGAAGCAGGCCCGGCGGCACGCCGGCGCCGCGTTCCGCCGCGGCGATGGCCCGGCCGCAGGCACTCCAGGGATCGGGTGCGGGCATTGCCACGCCGCCGGGTTCGGCCGCGGCGCCGAGGCCCGGCAGCAGCAGCAGCCCGGCGATCCCTGCGCGCCACCCCACCATGCGCCCACCTGCCCCGCCGGGGGCCGCGGCGTCAACCGGCGGCAGCGCCCCCCGCCAGCAGCAGCAGGCCAAGCCCGACCGCGGCGCAGGAGGCCAGCGCCAGCGCGCCCAGCCTGGCCGCGCCACGCACCGGCGCCACGAGCAGCGCGGCCAGCATGCCCGCCCCGCCTGCCAGCAACAGCGAAGCCGCGGTCAGCACGCCGATCACGCCCCGCCCCGGCCGGCAGCCTCGCGGCCGGCCAGCCAGGCCGCCAGCAGCGCGGGCCACAGGCCGATACCCCTCGTCTCGGTCATCCTCGCCTCCCCTGTCGGGTCATCGCAGGCACAGGGAAGCAGGGCCTTGTTGCCGCGGCATGGCACGACTGTGTCGAAACCTGGCGCAGCGGGGCGAAAGGTTGACCGCAACGCCCGGCGGCCCCTAGCGTTCGTACACCAAACAAGAACACAAATCCGGGAAGCCCGATGGGTCCGATCAGGCCACCGCGCCCCGTGGGCGCGCCCAACCTCACCATGCCGAGCGGGCTGGACGACCGCAGCGCCATCATCCTGCGCGAGCTGGTCGAGATCTACGTGCAGACCGGCGAGCCGGTGGGCAGCCGCACCCTCTCGCGCCGCCTGCCGCAGGCGCTGTCGCCCGCCACCATCCGCAACGTGATGGCCGACCTCGAGGAAGCCGGGCTGCTGTTCGCGCCCCACACCTCGGCCGGCCGCCTGCCCACCGACCGGGGCCTGCGGCTGTTCGTCGATGGCCTGCTGCAATTCGGCGCCCTGGCGGAGGAGGAGCGGGACGCGATCTCGGCCCGCTGCGCCGCCGGTGGCCGCAGCCTGCAGGAGACGCTGGGCGAGGCCGGGCAGATGCTTTCCGGCCTGGCCGGCGCGGCGGGGCTGGTGGTGGCGCCGAAAAGCGAGGCGCCGGTGCGGCACATCGAATTCGTGGCCCTCGGCCCGGGCCGCGCGCTAGTGGTGCTGGTGACGGCCGATGGCCAGGTGGAGAACCGCGTCATCGAGGTGCCACCCGGGCTGCCGCCCTCCTCCCTCGTGCAGGCCAGCAACTACCTCAATGCGCGCCTGTCGGGCGTGACGCTGGACGAAACCCGCCGCCATGTGGCGGAGGAGATCGCGGCCAACCGCACGGCGCTGGATGCGCTGACGCAGCAGGTGGTGGCGGCGGGCCTGGGCACCTGGACCGGCGGGGTGGGTGGTGCGCTGATCCTGCGCGGCCAGGCCAAGCTGTTGCAGAACCTGGACCACCTGCAGCGGGTGCAGGACATCCAGGCGCTGTTCGAGCGGCTGGAAGCGCAGGAAACCATGTTGCGCCTGCTGGAACTGGCGCAGCGCGGCGAGGGCGTGCAGATCTTCATCGGTGCCGAGAGCGGCCTGTTCGACACCGCCGGCCTGTCGATGGTGGTGGCCCCCTTCCGAAATGGGCAGGAGCGCATCGTGGGCGCCATCGGCGTGATCGGCCCGACGCGCATCAACTACGGCCGGATCATCCCGGTGGTGGACTACACGGCGCGGGTGATCGGGCGGTTGCTGGGCTGAGGCCGGGCGCGCCACGGGCCATGGTTGCGATCGTCCGATGGAGTCGGCGGAACTTACACCACCGAGGGTGGCGTTGGCCTGACGAAACAATGTTTTTCATGAAAACAGATGTTTCGCGGTCTGGTACGAAAGTTGCCATTGCAGGGTCGTCGGCGTTGCAGACAGCGCTGTCAGCAATGGGAGAGTGTAATGACCAGCCTTCGGAAATTCGCCCTGGCGGCCCTGCCCGCCCTGGCGCTCGGCTTCGGCGCCGCCGCCCCGGCCAGCGCGGCCACGCAGCTCGGCTTCGTCCTCGACCGGTCGGGCAGCATCGGCTCCACCAACTGGACGACCATCGTCAACGGCCTTGCCTCGGCGGTGCAGAACTTCGTGCCGACCGATGGCACCTATGAGCTCTCGGTCGTCACCTTCGCCAATGGCGCCACGGCCAACATCGCCAACCGCATCCTGACGGCGGCGAACTTGGCGCAGACCGTGGCCGATATCCAGGGCATCGTCTTCACCGGCGGTGGCACGGACCTCGCGGCCGGCCTGAGCGTGATGAACGCGACGCTGAACGCCAGCCAGAACAGCGGCCCGTCCTACGTCAACCTCGCCACCGACGGTGTTGCGAACAGCAATGCGGCGGCGCTCGCCGCGCGCAACGCCATGGTGGGCGCGGGTGGCGTCGACAACATCAGCATCGAGGGCATCGGCGGCTTCGTGGACACCAATTTCCTGCAGAACTCGATCTGCTTCCCCGGCCCCTGCACCATCGCGCCCGTCTACAACTTCCCGGCGCAGGGCTTCTACATCGCCGTCGCCGATGCGGCCGGCTACGCGACCGCGATCGGCGAGAAGATCCAGGTGGTGGTGAACGTGCCGGAACCGATGTCGCTGGCGCTGTTCGGCATGGGCCTCGCGGGCCTCGGCCTGGCGATGCGCCGCCGCGCCTGAGCGCGCCTGCCTGACGCGAGAAACCGGCCGGGGCCCGCAGGGGTTCCGGCCGGACGTGTTTGAGGGGAAGGCGGGCTGCACGGGAGTCGGCAGTTCTTACATTCCGTCAGCTAGCGTTACGAAGACATAATTGAATATCGTGTAAATTCAACATTATATCGAATTGGTACGGAAGTTGCTGAAGGGGCCGTGTCGGCGTCGGAGAGGGCGTCGCCATCCATAGGGAGAGTGACATGATCAGCCTTCGTAAGTTCGCCCTGGCGGCCCTGCCCGCCGCGGCCCTTGGCTTCGGCGCTGCCGCGCCGGCCAACGCCGTCACCCAGCTCGGCTTCATCGTCGATGAGTCGGGCAGCATCAGCGGCAGCGATTTCGGCATCATCCGCACTGGCCTCGCCAATGCGCTGAGCAGCGGGATCCCGACCGATGGCAGCTACCGCATCTCGGTCGTCAAGTTCGACACCAACGCCGAGGTGGTGGTGAACAACGTGCTGGTGAACAGCGCCGCGGCGCTGGCCGGCGTGGTTGCCTCCGTGAACGGTATGGTGCAGCAGGGCGGTCTGACCAACTATGCCGCCGCCTTCAACCTGATGCAGGCGACGCTGGCGCCGACCATCGCCGCCTCCACCTCCTCCTTCGTGAACTTCGCCACGGATGGCGAGCCCAACACGGGCGGCAACGGCGTGACCGAGCGCAACGCGCTGATCGCGTCCGGCGTGGACAACATCAGCATCGAGGGCATCGGCATCAGCGCGAGCGCCGCCAGCTTCCTGCAGAACTCCATCTGCTTCCCCGGCCCCTGCGACACCACGGTGCCGTTCAACTTCCCGGCGCAGGGCTTCTACATCGGCGTGGCCAACGCGGCCGGCTATGCGGCGGCGATCGGCAACAAGATCCAGGTCGTGACGAGCGTGCCGGAGCCGATGTCGCTGGCGCTGTTCGGCATGGGCCTGGCGGGCCTGGGCCTGGCGATGCGCCGCCGCGCCTGAGCGCGACTGCCTGACGCGAAACCCGGCCGGGGCCCGCAGGGGTCCCGGCCGGACGCGACGGGGCTGGTTGGGCCCCATGGAGAGTCGGAACTTCTTACAGCGCTGTCGCCCAGCCGCGCGACGGGCACCGCCGAATCGTTCTATTTCAAGATCTTCTCGATCCGGCATGAATATTGCCTTTCCTCACCCTGTCGGCGCCGGAGAGGGCGTCGCCATCCATAGGGAGAGAGCAATGACCAGCCTTCGTAAATTCGCCCTGGCGGCCCTGCCCGCCGTGGCGCTCGGCTTCGGCGCGGCGGCCCCCGCCAGCGCCGTCACGCAGCTCGGCTTCATCCTTGATCGCTCGGGCAGCATCTCGGAAGCCGACTACGACATCATCACCGCGGGCCTGGCCACGGCGATCACCAATTTCATCCCGACCGGCGGGCTGTATGAAGTGTCGGTCGTGACCTTCTCGAGCAGCGCGACGGCCGACATCTCCAACTTCCTGGTGACCAACGCCGCATCGCGCACCGCCCTGGCGAACGCTGTCGTGGCGCTCAGCGCCGGCAACTCCGCCACCGGCGGCACCACCAACTACTCCGCAGCCTTCAGCGTCATGAATTCGGTGCTGGGCAACACCATCGCCAAGGCCAGCGCGACCTATGTGAACTTCGCGACGGATGGCGATCCGAATCCCAACTCGGCCAACGGCATCGCGGAGCGCAACGCCGGCATCGCCCTGGGCATCGACAACATCAGCATCGAGGGCATCGGCATCAGCAGCAGCGCCGCCAACTTCCTGCAGACCTCGATCTGCTTCCCCGGCCCCTGCGACACGACGGTGCCGTTCAACTTCCCGGCGCAAGGCTTCTACATCGGCGTGGCCAACGCGGCCGGCTATGCGGCGGCGATCGGCAACAAGATCCAGGTCGTCACCAGCGTGCCGGAGCCGATGTCGCTGGCGCTGTTCGGCATGGGCCTGGCCGGCCTCGGCCTGGCGATGCGCCGCCGCGCCTGAGCCAGCCTGCCTGACGCGAGAAACCGGCCGGGGCCCGCAAGGGCTCCGGCCGGACCCGTTTCAGGGCCTCGCGTTCAGCCTCCCGGGCCGTCCGGCACGCCAAGCGCCTGCAGCAATGCGCTGCGCAGTGCGGCCAGCTTGCGCTCGTTCTCCACCTTCAGGCCGAACACGTCCTTCACGTAGAAGACGTCCACCGCCCGCACGCCATAGGTGGTGATGTGCGCGCTGGCGATCTGCAGGCCCTGGCTGCTGATCGCGGCCGTCACGTCATGCAGCAGGCCGGGCCGGTCGCGCCCGTTCACCTCGATCACCGTGTGGGTGTTGGAGGCGTGGTTGTCCAGCACCACGCGCGGCGGGATGGTGACGGCGCGCAGCCGCGCGGGCTCCCGCCGCACCTTCGCGATCTCGGCCTCCAGCCGCAGCCGGCCGGACAGGGATTGCTCGATCAGCACCGAAAGCCGCGCCAGGCGATGCGGCGCATCGAAGGCGCCGCCGGCGGCGTCCTGCACCCAGAAGGTGTCCAGCGCCATGCCGTTGGTCATGGTGTGGATGCGCGCATCGACGATGCTGGCCCCGGCCACCGCCAGCGCGCCGGCGATGCGGCTGAACAGGCCCGGATGGTCCGAGCAATAGACCGTCACCTCGGTGACCGAGCGCGCCTCGATGACGCGCGTGCGCACCGTGAGCGGCGCGCCCTCGGCCTCGGCCTCGCGGATCATCTCGGCGTGGCGGGCATGGGTCTCGGGGTCGAAGGAAAGCCAGTAGCCAGGATAGCCCAGCGCGAGGAAGCGATCGGTCTCGACCTTGTCCTGCCCGCCCAGCAGGGCCGCGGCGGCGGCGCGGGCGCGAGCGACGCGGGTGTCGCGTTCCGGCACCGAAAGCCCGCCGGCCAGCACCTCGGCCACGCGCCAGTACAGCTCGCGCAGCAGCGTGGCCTTCCAGCCGTTCCACACCTTGGGGCCCACGGCGCGCATGTCGGCCACGGTCAGCACCAGCAGCAGGCGCAGCCGCTCGGGCGATTGCACGGTCTCGGCGATGTCGAGGATGGTCTTGGGGTCGTCGATGTCGCGCTTGAAGGCGGTGGCGCTGATCAGCAGGTGGTTCAGCACCAGCCAGGAGACCGTCTCGGTCTCCTCCGGGGAGAGGCCGAGGCGGGGACACAGCTCGAGCGCGATCTGCGAGCCGAGTTCCGAATGGTCGCCGCCGCGGCCCTTGGCGATGTCGTGCAGCAGCACCGCGACATACAGCGCGCGGCGCGACTGGATCTGCCCGATGAGTTCCGAGGCCACGGGCGCGATCTCGGCCAGCTCGCCGCGCTCCATCGCGCCGAGCACGCCGATCGCCTCGATCGTGTGCTCCTCCACGGTGAACACGTGGTAGGTGTCGAACTGCATCAGCCCGACGATGCGCGCCCAGTCGGGGATGTAGCGCGACAGCACGCCCACCTCGTTCAGCACGCGGATCCAGCGCGCCGAATCGCGGCCCGACAGCAGGTCGAGGAACAGCGCCGCCGCCGCGGGGTCATCGCGCAGCTTCACCGCATAGCGCGCGTTGCGGATCAGCGCGCGATGCGCCAGCGGATGCAGCTCAAGCCCGCGGTCGCGCGCCGCGCGCAGCAGCCGCAGCATGATGGCGGGGTCCTCCGCCACCTGGCGGTCCGGCGCGAACAGCACCTTGCCATCGGCCAGCGCCACGCCGGCCTGGCTGAGCGCGGCATCGCCGGCCGGCACCACCGCGGGCGGGCCAAGGGCCGCGCGTTCCAATGCGGGTTCCAGCAGGCGCGTGAGGCGCACCACGTCGCGCGCCGTCAGGAACAGGTGCTTCATGAAGCGCTCGACGCCGTCCTGCACGCCGTGGCGCGTATAGCCCATGCGGGCGCCGACCACCGGCTGCAGGTCGAAGGTCAGGCGTTCCTCGGCGCGGCCGGTGACGTAGTGCAGGTGGAAGCGCACGGTCCACAGGAAGTCCCACGCGCGGCGGATGGCGCGCGCCTCCTGCGGCGTCAGCAGCCCGCCGCCGGGGCTGTCGGGGCCAACGAGCTCGGGCATGCGCTGCACGCCGAAAGCGTGGCGTGCCAGCCAGTACAGCGTCTGGAGGTCGCGCAGCCCGCCGCGGCCTTCCTTCACATGCGGCTCCACCAGGAAGGGGCTGTCGCCGTAGCGGTGGTGGCGCGCGGTACGCTCGGCGCGCTTGGCCATGAGGAAGGGAGCGAGGCCCGAGGCCGCGCGCGCCGCGGCGAAGGCCGCCTCGAAGCGCGCGAACAGCGGCGCCGCGCCGGCCAGGAAGCGCGCATCGATCAGCGCCGTCTGGATGGTGACGTCGCCGCGCGCATCCTCCAGGCATTCCTCCAGCGTGCGCGTGGCGTGGCCCACCTTCAGGCCGAGATCCCACAGCAGGTACAGCATGAATTCCACCGCCCGCCGCCCCTGCGCGCCGAGCGGCGCCTCCGACAGGAACAGCAGGTCGATGTCGGAATAGGGGGCGAGGACGCCGCGGCCGTAACCGCCGGTGGCGATCAGCGCCACCTCGGCCTCCGGCGCCTGCGCCGGCGCGTCGGGCGCGGCACAGACTGCGAGCGTGTAGCCATGGATGGCGGCGATGACGCCATCGGTCAGCGCCGCCAGCCAGCGCGCGGCGCCGAGGCCGGAGAGTTCATGCGCCTCGAAGGCCCGCTGCACGCGGCCCTGCACGCGGCCAAGCTGGCGGCGCAGCTGCCCCAGCGCGACATCGCGCGGCACGGGGCGGCCATCTTCGAGCAGCCCCGTCATCAGGTCCGGCAGGACCTCGGGGGGGTCATTCGCGGGCGGCGTGGGGCCCGCCGCCGGGGGCAGCGTGTGGCCAAGGCTGACGGTCATCAGTGTCACAGTAACGTGTCACCCGGCGCTGCAACAGGCTGTTCGTGTTGCGCTGCGGTAACTTCCTGCGCGAGGGCGCGCAGACGATAGAGCGCATCCTGCGCCTCGCGCGGCGACATCGCGTCCAGGTCCATATCCGCCAGCGCTTCCGTCACCTGCGCGTGCGGCGACGCCACGGTGGACACGCTGGGCGCGAGAGCTTCGGGAGCGAGACTGGGGGGCGCGAGGCCCGGCTGCGCGAACAGCGGCAGCTCGGCCGCCAGCGCATCCGGCCCGCCCGCCCGCGCGCGCGCCTCCAGCGCCGCCAGCACCTGCGCCGCGCGCGCCAGCACCGGTCGCGGCACGCCCGCCAGCCGCGCCACATGCACGCCCCAGCTGCGTTCCGCCGCACCCGGCACCACCAGGTGCCGGAACACCACCTCGCCCCGGTATTCCGTGACCTTCAGGCTGGCCAGCTGCACCTCCGGCAGGCGGCCGGCCAGCGCGGTGAGCTCGTGGAAATGCGTGGCGAAGATGGCGCGCGCGCGGATGCGATCATGCAGCGCCTCCAGCACCGCCCAGGCGATGGCGAGGCCATCCCAGGTGGCGGTGCCGCGGCCCACCTCGTCCAGCACCACCAGCGACTTCGCGCTGGCCTGGTTCAGGATGGCGGCGGTCTCGGCCATCTCCACCATGAAGGTCGAGCGTCCGCCCGCGATGTCGTCGCCGCCACCGACGCGCGAGAACAGCCGATCCACCAGACCGATGCGCGCCGCTTCCGCAGGCACGAAAAGCCCGGCCTGGGCGAGCACCACCATCAGCGCGTTCTGCCGCAGCCAGGTGGATTTGCCGGCCATGTTGGGCCCCGTCAGCAGGCACAGCCGCCGGCCGGGCGACAGGTCGCAGTCATTGGGCACGAAGACCGGCCCGCGGGCGCGGCGCTGCACCGCCTCCACCACCGGGTGGCGGCCGGCGGCGATGGCGAAATCCGCGCGCTCGGTCATCTCCGGCCGGCACCAGCCGCCCTCCTCGGCGAGCGTCGCGGCGGCGGCATGCACGTCGAGCTCGGCCAGCGCCTGCGCCGCCGCGGCGATGGCGCTGCCGGCCTCCAGCGTCAGGCGCTTCAGGTGCAGCACGCAGGCGCGCTCGCGCGCTGCCGCGCGCTCGCCGGCCTCGGCCACGCGGCGGTCCAGCTCGGCCAGGGCGGTGCAGGTGAAGCGCATGGCGTTGGCCATGGTCTGGCGATGGATGGGCGCCATCGGCCCGGCGGCGGGCGGGGCCTGCATCAGCTTCTGCCCGGCGGCGGCGGGAAGCTCGGCCAGGAAGCCGAATTGCTGGTGGTGGCGGATCTTCAGGCTGGCCACGCCCCAGGCCTGCGCGAGTTCCATCTGCAGCGCGGCCACGGCCTCCCGCGCGCCGTCGCGCAGGCGGCGCAGGGCATCCAGCTCGCCATCGTAGCCGGGGGCGATCACGCCGCCATCCTCGAGGCGCGCCGGCAGCTTCTCGGCCTGCAGCGCGCGGCCGAATTCCTCCGCGAGGCGCGGATCGAGCCGCATCGCCGCCTGCCCCGCCACGATCAGCGCCGGTGCGGGCAGCGTCGCGGCCGAGAGCGCGGCCAGCGCGGCGTCGAGGCGCTGGAACCCCACCTGCAGCGCGCCGAGGTCGCGCGGTGCGAAGCGGTCCAGCGCCAGCCGCGCCAGGGCGCGCGCCATGTCGGGTGCGCCCTTCAGCGCGGCGCGCAGGGCGGCGCGCGTGGCCGTCGCGCCCAGCAGAAAGGCCACGGCATCATGCCGCGCGCCGACGGCCGGCAGCTCCGCCAGGGGGGATGCGAGGCGCGCGGCCAATTCGCGCGCCCCGGCCGCGGTCAGCGTGCGGTCCACCGCGGCCAGCAGCGTCGCCTGGTCGCCACCGCGCTGGTCGCGCAGGATTTCCAGGCTGCGCCGCGTCGCCGCATCCAGCGCCAGGGTGCCGCCGGCCGCGCCCTGCGGGCGCGGCGGGTCCAGCCGCGGCAGCTGGCCGGCCTGGGTCTCCCGCACATAGTCCAGCGCCAGCGCGGCGGCGGCCAGCTCGGCTGGTTCGAAGCGGCCGAAGCCCTCGAGGGTGGCCACGCCGAAGGCCTCGCGCAGCAGCCGTGCGGGGTCCCGCGCCGGGGCGCGCTCGGCGATGCGGCCGGGCAGGCGGGACAGCAGCTCGGGCAGTTCGGCCAGGGCGCGCGGCGCCACCGCCTCCACCGGCTCGATCCGTGCCAGCAGCGCGCCGAGTTCAGCGCGTGGCAGGGCAGCGGTGGTGAAGGCGCCGGTCGAGATATCCAGCCAGGCCGCGCCCAGCGCCTCGCCGGCCTCGGCGAGCGCCAGCAGCCAGGCGGGGCGGGCGGCGTCGAGCAGCGAATCCTCGGTGATGGTGGCGGGCGTCACCACGCGCACCACCTCGCGCCGGATGGTTGGGGCGCGGCGGCGCTTGGCCTCCTCCGGCGTTTCCATCTGGTCGCAGATCGCCACGCGGAAGCCCTGGCGGATCAGCCTTGCCAGGTAGGCCTCCAGCGCATGCGCCGGCACGCCGGCCATTGGCACCGGGCTGCCCTGGTGTTCGCCGCGGTGGCTGACCGCGATGTCGAGCGCGGGGCCGGCGCGTTCGGCGTCCTCGAAGAACAGTTCGAAGAAATCGCCCATGCGGAAGAACAGCAGCGCATCGGGGTGCTGGGCCTTGGCGGCGAACCATTGCGCGAGGGCGGGTGTCGCGCCCATGGCGCGCGGGTCGGGTGTCGCGCCGGAGGCGCGCGGGCTTGATGTCGCGCCGGAGGCGCGCGGGCTTGATGTCGCGCCGGAGGCGCGCGGGCTTGATGTCGCGCCCATGGCGCGCGGGCTGTTCGGCTCGCCTTCGGCGGGTGGAATGCGATCGCTCACCGGCCCATGCGTAGCCGCTCGCATCGCACCTGCGAAGCGCCCGGCTTCCAGCGGTGGCCGGTTCTGCGCATAAGGTAGGCCTCGAGGGAGACACAAGCTGCCATGGACGACGCGCGCAAGGCCGAGCCGAAGGGCGATACCCGCACCGCCCGCATCACGGCGGAGGAGGCGCTGGCCATGCACGCCGAGGGGCGGCCGGGCAAGCTGGAGATCCGCCTCACCAAGCCACTGATCACGGCGCGGGACCTGTCGCTGGCCTACAGCCCGGGCGTGGCCGAGCCCTGCCTGCACATCGCGCGCGACCCGGCGCTGGCCTATGACTACACCTCGAAGGGCAATTTCGTGGCCGTCATCAGCAACGGCACCGCCGTGCTGGGCCTGGGCAATCTCGGCGCGCTGGCCTCCAAGCCGGTGATGGAGGGCAAGGCCGCGCTGTTCAAGCGCTTCGCCGATGTCGATTCGATGGATCTGTGCGTCTCGACCGAGGATGTGGACGAGTTCGTCAACTGCGTGCGCTTCCTGGGGCCGAGCTTCGGCGGCATCAACCTGGAGGACATCAAGGCCCCCGAATGCTTCGTGATCGAGCAGCGGCTGCGGGAGTTGATGGACATCCCGGTGTTCCATGACGACCAGCACGGCACTGCCATCGTCGCCGCCGCCGGGCTGATCAACGCCTGCCACCTGACGGGGCGTGACCTGAAGAGCGTGAAGCTGGTGATCAACGGCGCCGGCGCCGCGGCAGTGGCCTGCGCGGAGCTGGTGAAGGCGATGGGCATCCGCCCGCAGAACGTCATCCTGGCCGACACCAAGGGCGTGATCTGGCGCGGCCGCACCGAGGGCATGAACCAGTGGAAATCCGCCCATGCGGTGGAGACGCCGGCGCGCACTTTGGCGCAGGCCATGGAAGGTGCCGACTGCTTCATGGGCCTTTCGGTGAAGGGTGCGGTGACGCCCGAGATGGTGCGCAGCATGGCTGCGCACCCGATCATCTTCGCCATGGCGAACCCCGATCCCGAGATCACGCCCGATGAGGCGCGCGCGGTGCGGCCGGATTGCATCATCGCCACCGGCCGGTCGGACTATCCGAACCAGGTGAACAACGTGCTGGGCTTCCCCTTCATCTTCCGCGGCGCACTCGATGTGCGCGCCAGCACCATCAACGATGCGATGAAGGTGGCCGCGGCCGAGGCGCTGGCGATGCTGGCGCGCGAGGACGTGCCGGAGGAAGTGGCCGGCGCCGGGGCCGGGCCGCGCGGCGGCACCGCACTTCGCTTCGGGCCGGACTACATCATCCCCAACGCCTTCGACCCGCGCCTGATCAGCCGCATCTCGCCCGCCGTGGCGAAGGCGGCGATGGAGAGCGGCGTGGCGCGCAAGCCGATCGCCGACCTGCACCGCTATGCGCGCGACCTCGCCGGGCGGCTGGATGCCACCGCCGGCGCGATGGAGGCGATCGCCGAGCGCGTGCAGGCCAATCCGCGCCGCGTGGTGTTCGCCGAAGGCGAGGAGGAGCGCGTGATCCGCGCCGCCATCGCCTTCCGCAACGCCGGCTACGGCACGCCCGTGCTGGTCGGGCGGGAAGACCGCATCGGCGCCACCGTCGCGGCCCTGGGCATTCCGCTGCCGGATGGCATCGAGGTGCACAATGCGCGCATCTCCACCAAGATCCGCGCCTATGCCGAATGGCTCTACGCCAAGCGCCAGCGCGAGGGCTTCCTGCTGCGCGACTGCCAGCGCCTGGTAAACCAGGATCGCAACGTCTTCGCCGCCTGCATGGTGGCGCTGGGCGATGCCGATGCGATGGTGACGGGTGCCACGCGCAGCTACGCCGCCACGCTGGAAGGCGTGCGAAGCGTGATCGATCCGGCACCCGGCACCGTGCTGTTCGGGCTCACGGTGATGCTGGCGCGGCGTTCCGGCACCGTGCTGGTGGCCGATACCGCCATCCATGAGCGGCCCGATGCCGCGACGCTGGCCGAGATCGCCATCCGCGCGGCGGCGGCGGCGCGGCGCATCGGGCAGGAACCGCGCGTGGCCTTCCTCAGCTTCTCCACCTTCGGCGACCCCAAGGGCAGCATCCCGGGCAACGTGCGCGATGCGGTGCGGCTGCTGGACCAGCGCGGCGTGGATTTCGAGTACGACGGCGAGATGGCGGCCGACGTGGCGCTGGACCCGACGCTGCGCGCCACGCTCTATCCCTTCTGCCGCCTGACCGGGCCGGCCAATGTGCTGGTGATGCCCGGCCTGCACGCCGCGCATATCCTGACCAAGGCGGTGCCGCGCCTGACCAGCGCGCAGACCATCGGCCCGCTGCTGATGGGGCTTTCGGCCTCGGTGCAGATCGTCGGCATGGAGGCCGGCGTGAACCAGATGCTGGACATCGCCTGCCTCGCCGCACATGCGGCAATTCCGCGCTGAGGCAAAGCGTTCAGAACAGCAGGTCGGTGAAGGCGAGGCCGGGCTGGCCGGAGAGGCGCGCCACGGTTTCCAACGCGCCGCCCGCCCAGCCCACCACCAGGTCGCCCGTCGTGGTGTCGTACAGGATGTAGGCGCCGGGCGTTCCGGGCGCTGACGGCGCCGCGCCGGCCACGAAACGATCGGCCGTGAAGGTCGCGCCGTCGATCGGCTGCAGCTCGATCCGGTCCTCGCCGGAGACGAAGTGCAGGATCACGTCGCGGCCCTGACCTTGCGCCTCAAACACGAACACGTCGCGCCCGGCGCCGCCGGCCAGCGTGTCGCGCCCGTCGCGACCGATCAACCGGTCGTCGCCATCGCCGCCATGCAGGCTGTCGCGCCCGGCGCCACCGCGCAGCAGGTCATCGCCCGCGCCGCCTTCCATCGTGTCGGCGCCGACATTGACGTAGGTCATCCAGGTGGCGAACAGCGTGTCGTTGCCGGCGCCACCCTGCAGCAGGTCGTTGCCCAGGTCGCCATAGATCACGTCGCCGCCGCCGCCGCCGAGCAGCGTATCGGCGCCATCCCGCCCGTACAGCGCATCGGCGCCATCGCCCGCCACCAGCAGGTCGCCCAGGATGCCGCCCGAGACCTGGATCCGCTCGATGCCCTTGATGCGCACGGCCTCGGCCGCGCCGGCGGTGAGCAGGCCGTCGCCATCGGCGTGCAGGCGCAGCGTGATCGGCGCCGCGAAGAAGCTCAACTGCTGCAGCTGCAGCTCGTCCTGGCCCTCGCCGCCATCGGCGAGGCGCAGACCATTGCCGCTGATGTTCAGCACCAGCAGGTCGTCGCCCGCCTCGCCACGCAGCGTGTCGCGCCCGCTGCCGTCCACCAGCGAGTCGTTGTCCGCCCCGCCCCACAATTCGTCATCGCCGTTGCCGCCGGCGAGCGAATCCGTGCCGATACCGCCCGCCAGCATGTCGTTGCCACCCTCGCCGCTGAGCGAATCATTGCCCGCGCCGCCCAGCAGCGTGTCGTGGTCGGTGACGGCGAGGCTGTTGCCGCCGATCAGCGTGTCGGCGCCGTCCTCGCCCAGCAGCAGGTCGCGCCCGGCGCTGCCGTTCATATAGTCCCGCCCGTCGCCACCACGCATGGTGTCGGCACCGTCCATGCCGAACAGCGTGTCGTTGCCTTCGCCGCCGCGCAGCTCGTCCACGCCGTTGCTGCCGATCAGCGAATCATCGCCCACCCCGCCATCGTACAGGTTGTCGCCGCCGGCGCCGCTGCCGATCAGCGTATCGTCGCCGGCCTCGCCGAACAGGCTGTCCGTGCTGCCCGCCACCAGCGTGTCGTTGCCGATGCCGCCGCGCAGCAGGTCCACCCCGGCGCCGCCGGCAAGGTAGTCTGCGCCCTCGCCGCCCAGCAGCGTGTCGTTGCCGTCATCGCCGTCGAGGTTGTCGTTGCCAGCGTCACCCGCGAGGTGGTCGTGGCCCCTGCCGCCGTCCAGCAGGTCGGCGTCCAGCCCGCCCGCGGCGCTGTCCTCGCCATCGCCCATGCGCAGCGTGTCGTTGCCGGCTTCCCCCGCGGCATGGTCATTGCCGCCACCGCCCTCCAGGATGTCGTTGCCCGAGCCACCGCGCAGCGTGTCCTCGCCATCACCCATGCGCAGCGTGTCGTTGCCCGACCCGGCATCGGCGCGGTCATTGTCGGTGCCGCCGTCGATGAGGTCATTGCCCTCGCCGCCCAGAAGGCGGTCGTCGCCCGCGCCGCCCTGCAGAATATCCGCGCCGTCGCCGCCCTCGAGCACGTCGGCGCCATCATCGCCCTCGAGGCGATCCTCGTCGGCGCCGCCGAACAGCGAATCCTCACCGGTGCCGCCGCGCAGCAGGTCTCGCCCGTTGTCACCGATCAGGCGGTCGGCATCGGCATCGCCATACAGCGTGTCGGCGCCGGCGCCGCCCAGCAGCAGGTCCTGCCCCGCGCCGCCCTGCAGCCAATCCGCGCCGAGGCCGCCGCCGAAGGTGTCGGCGCCGCTGCCTCCGGCCATCAGGTCCGGTGCGTCGCGGCCGTTGCGCCAGGTGCCGGTGGTGTCGGCGATGTCGATGAAGGCCTGGAGGAAGGCGAATTGCTTCGGCACCACGCGATGCGTCTTGAGCGCCAGCGTCAGGACATCGTCGATGCCATCGCCGACGACGTAGGTGTGGAGAGCATCCGCGGGGAAGTTGGAGTAGTCGCCCAAGTTGGCTGCAAGGAAGGCGGGCTCGATCGCCCCATCGCCCCATCGGATCTGCACGCGCAGGGTCTCGCGCGTGGCGAGGCCGATCTCGAACCCGCCGGGCAGGATGCGGAAGCTGGAGAAATAGACTGCGTTGATGCCTGACATTATGGCAACATCCTGAGTTGAGCGGGTGTGCTCAACTCATATACTTGCATTGTCTAGTGCCGCCGGGCAGCCCTTCCCGGCGATCACCTTCGCGCAACCGCGCCGCGGCGGATGCGGCCCTCAGGCGCGGCCGCGCATATAGGCGCGTTCCGGCCGGTAGGTCAGCCAGCGGCGCATGCGCCGCAGCGCGTCGCGGATGGGCGTGGGCGCGCGGAAGGCAGCAAGGGATGCGGACATGCGGCAAGCCCCGGGAGATCAACCATGCCGTCCTGGCCGTCTCGCCATCCTGGCGGCGCGGCGCCTTGGCCGCCGCGCGACGCCATGATCACCCGCAAATGTTGACGGGGCGTTGCGCCCCGCCGGCGTCAGCTGTCCAGGCGGATGCCGAGGTCGCGGATCAGCGGCCGCCACAGCGCGTTCTCGCGCCCGACGAAGGCGTTGAACTCGGCCGGCGTCCAGGGCTGGTACTCGATGCCGAGGTCGCGCAGCCGCCGCGCGAGTTCGTCCGACTGCATGGCACGGATCATCTCCTCCGCCAGGCGCGCGATCACGGGCGCGGGCGTGCCGGCGGGCACGCTCATGCCCTGCCAGCCATAGGCCACCGCATCGTGGCCCATCTCGCGCAGCGTCGGCACCGCGGGGAACAGCGCGCTGCGCGCCTCGCTCAGCACGCACAGCGCGCGCACGCGCCCGTCGCGGATGAAGGGCGTGCCGGTGGCGGTGTCGATCACCACGCAATCCACATTGCCGGCCAGCAAATCCGTCATCGCCGCCGGGCCGCCGCGATAGGGCACGTGTTCCGCCGCGAGGCCGGTGCGGCGCTTCACCAGCTCCATCGCCAGGTGGTGCGGCGAGGCCACGGCCGGCGAGCCATAGGTGGGCGCGCGGGCGCGCGATGCCGCGACGAAGGCCGCGAAATCCGCCGCCGGGTTGTTCGGCCGCACCACGATGTAAAGCGGGAAGCGCCCGATGAAGCCCACCCCTGCCAGGTCACGGTCCGGGTCATAGGGCAGGCGGGCATAGAGCGCCGGATTGTACACCAGGATGCCGTTGTCCACATGCAGCCAGGTGTTGCCATCGGGCGCGCTGCGGGCCACGGCCTCGCTGGCCAGCACGGCGCCGCCGCCGGGCCGGTTCTCCACCAGCACGTTCTGGCCGAGCCGCGGGCCCATCTGTGCTGCGATCAGCCGGGCGAAGGTGTCGGAGGGCCCGCCGGGCGGATAGCCCACCAGCCAGCGCATCGGCCGGTCCGGCCAGGCCGCCTGGGCGCGGGCCGCGCCGCTGCCCGCGCCCAGCCCGGCGCCGAGCGTCCCGAGCCCTGCCAACACCTCGCGACGTCCGACCATGCGCTGCACTCCCTGGCTTGCGCCTTCATTCTGGGCAGCGCGGCGCCGCATGCAACAGCCATGTCCAGGATGTGGGCCAGCAACGCGTGGAATTCGTGACAGAACCGCGAATTCGTCTTGATCGTGCCGCAAACGCAGGTGATTTTCCAAAGTCATGCGCGCCATGGTCGGAATCTCCTGCTGCGTGAAGGCCTTCGGCACCCTCGCCATGCCGAATCATGCAGCGTCGGACAGCTACATTCGCGTCACGCTCGGCCCGGTGGGCGGCATTCCGGTGCTGCTGCCCGCCGCCGGCGAGGCCCTCGTGCCGGAAATCCTGCCGCGGCTGGATGGCCTGCTGCTGACCGGCAGCCGATCCAACGTGCACCCCGACCACTACGACGGCCCGGCCCACGCCGAGGGCACGCCGGAAGACCCGCAGCGCGATTCCACCACCCTGCCGCTGATCCGCGCCGCCATCGCCATCGGCCTGCCGGTGCTGGCCATCTGCCGCGGCTTCCAGGAGCTGAACGTGGCGCTGGGCGGCTCGCTCGACCAGCGCATCCAGGACCTGCCGGGCCGGCTGGATCATTCGACGCCCGCCGACCAGCGCCTGGGCGCGGTGCGCACCGGCAAGGCGCATGCGGTGCGCCTCGCCGCCGATGGCAAGCTGGCCGGGCTGTGGGCCGCCGCCGGGCTGCGCTTCCGGGCCGAGGCGGTGGCCGTGAACTCGCTGCACAACCAGGGCATCGCCCGCTTGGCGCCGCGGCTGATCGCCGAGGGCTGGGCGCCGGATGGCACCATCGAGGCCGTGCGCGTGGCCGATGCGCCGGGCTTCGTGCTGGGCGTGCAATGGCACCCCGAATACGATTGGGAGTCGGACGCGCTCAGCCGCGGCATCTTCGAGGCCTTCGGCGCCGCCACCGCGGCCTGGGCCGCCGGCCATCGCCCGCTGACAAGCGCGCAGCGCGCCGCCTGAGGGCGCGCCCGGTCACGACCGCGCGACCAGGGCCGCCAGCCCCCAGGGGCCGCGATTCCGGTTTTGCAATGCGGCACAGCCTGGGGTTATCCTTTCGCTGCCGGCAGCCTTACCGCCGGTGGCGGAACCGGTTCCCCTGCCGGCTCGCCCGACCAATCCGATCGGAAGTACAAGCGTTGCGCCCGGTCACCCCCCTGACCGGGCGTTCTTGTGTCTGGCTGCCGCGGGCGGGTTGGGACGTCTGGAGCCCGGTCTGCGAGGGCGCCGCGGCCTGGGGGGTGGCGCTACAAACGATTGCGCGCCGTCTTGCGCGCCCGGTCCCGGGCTCTATGGTCCGCGCGCATTTTCGTTCGCGCAGAAGGACCGCCCCATGGCCGAATACGTCATCGCCCCGCCCGCCCAGGCCTGGTTGCCGGTGAAGGGCGGCGGGAAGTTCCCGGTGCGGCGGATCTTCTGCGTCGGTCGCAACTACGCCGAGCACGCCATCGAGATGGGCTCCGACCCGACGCGCGAGCCCCCCTTCTACTTCGCCAAGCCCGCCGACGCCGTGGTGATCAACGGCGCCGACATGCCCTACCCCGCCGCCACCAAGTCGCTGCACCACGAGATGGAGCTGGTGGTGGCCATCGGCACCGGCGGCGTGAACATCAGCCAGGCCGATGCGCTGAAGCATGTCTGGGGCTGGTGCTGCGGCCTGGATATGACGCGCCGCGACCTGCAGAACGAGGCGAAGAAGACCGGCCGCCCCTGGGACATGGGCAAGGGTTTCGATCTGTCCGCGCCGATGGGCGAGCTGGTGAAGCACGATGGCTCCTATGACGGCTCCAAGGGCAAGATCGAGCTTAAGGTGAACGGCAAGGTCACGCAGACCTCCGACCTGTCGAAGCTGATCTGGTCGGTGCCGGAGGTGATCTCCAACCTCTCCGGCCTGGTGCGCCTCGAACCCGGCGACCTGATCATGACCGGCACGCCCGAGGGCGTGGCCGCCGTGGTGAAGGGCGACGTGCTGGAAGGCATGGTCGAGGGCGTGGGCACGATCACAACGAAGATCGTCTGAAGACCGTGGCGAAGGCCGGCACGCGCGCAGCAGCCAAAAAGCCGCTGCGCGTCGTCACCTGGAACATCAATTCCGTCCGGCTTCGCCTGCCGCTGCTGGCGGATCTCGTGGCCGCGCTGGCGCCCGACGTGATCTGCCTGCAGGAAACCAAATGCCCCGACGAGCACTTCCCGCATGAGGGCGCGGCCGCGCTGGGCTTCGCGCATCGCGCGGTGCGCGGGCAGAAGGGCTACAACGGTGTGGCCATCCTCTCGCGCCTGCCCTTCGCGCTGCACGCCGAAGCACCCGATTGGTGCGGGCGCGGCGATTGCCGGCACATCGCGGTGGAGCTCGACGCGCCCGGTGGGCCGGTGGAACTGCATGATTTCTACATCCCCGCCGGCGGCGACATCCCGGACCGGGAGAAGAACGACAAGTTCGGCCACAAGCTGGATTTCGTCGCCGAGGCCACCGCCTGGTCGGCGCGCCGCCACGCCGCCGGCGGGTTCAGGCGCGCGGTGCTGGTGGGTGACCTCAACATCGCGCCGCTGGAACACGATGTGTGGTCGCACAAGCAGCTGCTCGACGTCGTCTCCCACACGCCCGTCGAGACGGCGGCGCTGACGGCGATGATGCAGGCCGGCGCCTGGCACGATGCGCTGCGCCACTTCGTGCCGGCCGAGCAGAAGCTGTTCACGTGGTGGTCCTATCGCGCGGCGGATTGGCGCGCCTCGGATCGCGGGCGGCGGCTGGACCATGTGTGGGTCTCGCCCGACCTCGCCGGCAACCTCGCGCAGCATGTCGTGCTGAAGGATGCGCGCGGCTGGGAGAAGGCGTCCGATCACGTGCCCGTGATGGTGGAGATCGCCCTGTAGCCCGCGCCTCGCGCGCCGCGTTCACGGCCGCGCAAACGTTACCATGGCCGGTTGAAAACCTGCCCATCGTTGCATAGCCTCCGCCGCCGCGGCCCGTGGCGCCGCGCGGAGGTCCAGAATGTCGCTTTCCCTGTCAGGCTTCACCACCAGCGTCGTGGTGCAGGAGAACACCGTCAACGCCACGCCGGTGATCCTGGACAGCGCCGTGGCCTTCAACGCCCCGGGGCCGATCAACGGCGGCACGCTGCGCGTCACCGGGCTGCTGGCCGAGGACATCATCGGCATCGCCAATATCGGCAGCGGTGCGGGGCAGATCGATACATCGAGCGACAAGGTGCGCCTCAACGGCATAGCCTTTGGCACCTTCACCGGCGGCAACGGCACGACGCTGACCGTCACCTTCGGCCCCATCACCACCGGTGCGCAGGTGGATGCGCTGATCCAGGCGCTGACCTACCGCAACCTGAGCGACACGCCGACCGCCAACCGCAGCATGGTGCTGCAGGTGCAGGACACCGCGCTCGGCACCGTCACCGCGGGGTTTTCCATCAACATCATCGCCGAGAACGACGCGCCGGTCTTCACCTCCGGCACCACGGCGAGCGTGGCGGAGAACACGACGGGCGTCGTTTACACAGCCGTCGCCATTGATCCCGAAAGCGGGACGCCAGGCTACACGCTGGGCGGCGCGGATGCCGCGCTGTTCAGCATCAACGCCGCCGGCGCGGTCAGCTTCCTCGCACCGCCCAATTTCGAGGTGCCGCGGGATGCGGGCGGCAACAACGTGTACGACATCACCGTCACGGCATCGGACGGCTCGCTCAGCGCCACGCGCAACGTGGCCATCACCGTCACCAACGTGGCGGAGCCGCCGAGCCTGACGGGCGTGCGCAGCAGCTTCACCGTCGCCGAGAACACAATGAATGCCGGGCCGCAATTGCTGGACTTCGACGTCACCTTCTCGCTGGGTGAGCATCTGGGCGGCACGCTGACCATCAGCAGCACCGACCCAGAGGATCAATTCAGCGTGGCGAGCCAGGGGCTAGGGCCAGGGCAGATCCTGGGCAACTTCGATACGGTGCGCTACGAAGGCGTCATTTTCGGCCGGTTGACTGCGCCGGCGCCAAGCAATTTGCTGACGTTCAACCTGCTGGCCGCGCCCGAGAACACCACCGGGAGCGCCGCCGCCACCAGCGTTGCGGTGGAAGCGCTGCTCGAGCGGCTGATCCTGACCAACACCGACGACACGCCGGTGGCCTCGCGCACCATCACCATCACCTACGCGGCGCCGAATGGCGGCCCCACCACCTCCGCCACCATCACGCTGGGCATCACCGCCGAGAACGACGCGCCGCGCATCACCTCCGGCGCCACGGCCCGCTTCAAGGAGGATGGCACGGGCATCGCCTACCAGGCGGTCGGCACCGATCCCGAGGGCACGGCCATCACCTGGTCGCTGGCCGGCGTGGATGCGGCGCGCTTCACCATCGGTGCGGCGGATGGCGCGGTGCGCTTCGTCGCGCCGCCGGATTTCGCCACGCCGCTCGATGCCGGCGGCAACAATGTGTACGACATCATCGTCCGCGCCAGCGATGGCGGGCTGGTCACGGAAAAGGCCGTGGCCGTGATCGTGACCTATGATGCGCGGCCCGCCAGCCTGATCGGCGTGGGCCCGGCCGTGACCTTCGCCGAATCCGCGGTGAACGCCGCGCCGCGCCTGCTGGACCCCGCCGTGCAGTTCGTCGCCGGCAATGCGCCGGCCGGCGGCACCTTCGTGGTGGGCGGCCTGCTGGCCGAGGATCGCGTGGCGCTGCAGGACCAGGGCAATGGGCCGGGGCAGATCGGCTTTTCGGGCGGCGTCGTCAGCCATGCCGGCATCGCCATCGGCACCGCCACGGGCGGCGTAGGCGACGCGTTCATCGTGGCGTTGAACGCCCAGGCCACCGCCACGGCGATGGATGCGATGATCCAGGCGCTGACCTACGCCAATGTCAGCGACACGCCGACGCAGGACCGCACGCTGACGCTGGAATTCGTCGATGCCGCCGGCGTGCCGGTGAACATGCGCCCGGTCGCATCCTTCGCGCGCCTCACGCCCGACCCCTTCAGCCAGCCCTTGATCGATTCTCTCCCGCGGCCAACCGCCACGGATCTCGACGGCGACGGGCTGGTGGACCTCGTCGTCGGCAGGGTGTCGGCTGAGCCGCTGCTGCTGTGGTTCCGCAACACGGGCACCGAGCTTGTGCAGCAGACCGGCGCGCTCAATCCCCTTACCATGGGCGTCGCCGATATCGGATTTTCTGCGGCGCCGGCCTTCGCGGATTTCGATGGCGATGGCCGCAAGGACCTCGTGGTTGGCAGCTTGCTTGGTGGGGTTGCGGCCTTCCGCAACAATGGCGCGGGGTTCGAGACGCTGACGGGTGCGGCCAACCCCTTCGCCGACATCAATGTCGGCGTGAGGCCCGCGCCCGCCTTCGCCGATCTCAACGGCGACGGGCGCGCGGACCTCGTGCTGGGCTCCGGCGCCGGCGGGCTGCGCGTCTGGTTCAATACGGCCACCGGCATCTTCGAGGAGCAGACCGGCGCGGCGAACCCCTTCGCCGGCATCGATATCGGCGTCAGCACCACGCCAACCTTCGGGCACCTCGACGCCGACGGGCGGCTCGACATGGTGGTGGGCAGCAGCACGCAACTGGTGGCGTTCCGCAACCTGCCGACCGGCTGGCTGCAGCTGAGCGACGCGATGGACCCCTTCGGCGGCCTGGGCCTGGACGGGGTGGGGCGCCGGCCCGTGCTGATGGATCGCAATGACGACGGGCGCGACGATCTGGTGATCGTCGTGGACAGTTCGATCCTAACCTACGCCAACGTATCGCCCTACGCGACGTTGCCGGTCAGCGTGCTGGCCATCGACGACGCGCCACGCGGCCCGCGGGTGGTGACGCTCGCACCCTCGGCCGAGGATGCGACGCGGCTGATCACCACGGCGCAGCTTCTGGCCGGGTGGGAGGACCCGGAGGGCCTGGCACTCAGCGTTGCGGCGCTCAGCGTGGTGTCGGACCCGGCCGGCACGCTGGTGGACAATGGCAACGGCACCTGGAGCTTCACCCCCGGCGCGAACGACAACAGCGCCGTGGTGTTCGCCTTCGACGTCTCCGATGGCGTGAACACGCTGGGCGCCACCGCGCGGATGGACCTGACGCCGGTGAACGATGCGCCGACGGGCCTGGTGAATGTGTCGATGAACAGCGCCACCGGGCTGCTTTCGGTGACTGCCGCGCTGGCCGACATCGACGGCCTCGGCGAGATCAGCTTCCGCTGGCAGGGCTTCACGGGCGGCGTGTGGCTGGACATCGCGGGCGCCACCGGCGCCACCTACACCCCGGCTGGCGCCACGCTGGGCACGCTGGTGCGCGCGCTCGCCACCTACACGGATGGCGATGGCACCGCGGAGGCCGTGCCCTCGCTGTTCGTCTCGCGCGTCGGCGGCGCGGGGAATGACAGCTTCGCCGCCCCCGCCACGGCATCGCTGCAGACGGGCCTCGCGGGCAATGACAGCATCGCGGGCAGCACGCAGCGCGACGTGCTGTATGGCGGCGCGGGGAACGACTCAATCCTCGGCAACCAGGGCAACGACATCATCCTGGGCGAGGCCGGGGCCGATACGCTGACGGGCGGCGCCGGGCGCGACACCTTCCGCTACCTGCGCACCACCGATGGCGGCGACACCATCACCGATTTCACCTCCGGCCAGGATGTGATCCAGCTGGACCAGACCTTCTTCAAGGGCCTCGCCATCGGCACGCTGGCGGCGGGCAGCTTCGCCGCGGGCGCACCCACCGCCGCGGCGGCGCAGGTGCTGTATGCCGGCGGCGTGCTGCGCTTCGACCCCGACGGCACCGGCGTTCAGGCGGCCAGCATCATCGCGACACTCTCAGGCGCGCCCGCACTGGCGCTGGCGGACATCGTGGTGATCGCGTGAGGGGGGGTTATACCAAATCCCGCAGATCGTGACCGATCTGCCCTCAGGCGCCGGCGCTTCGCTTGGCTGCGCGCCACTGGGCGCGGCGCCCATTCGGGCGCTCGGCCAGCTGCGCTGGCCGCAGGTTGTGATCAACGAGAGCTGGCATTACGCCTCGACCACCACGTAGTCGTCCTCGATGGAGACCGCGAAGGTCTCCGCCGCGAGGCCTTCCTCCAGCAGGGCCGCGCCGCGCGCCACGCCGGCCGGCCATTGCCGCACCTTCATCCGCCGCGGGTCGCACACCGACCGGCCGGTGCGGATGTCGAATTCCCAGGCATGCCAGGGGCAGCGCAGGATCTCGCCCTTGCGGGTGTAGCTGTAGCGCCCCGGGCCCGGGCTTTCGACCAGCCCCGTCAGCACGCCGCAGGAGAGGCTGCCGCCGCCATGCGGGCAGCGGTCGTTCAGCGCGAAGAACTCGCCGCCGAGGTTGAACACCACGATCGTGCGCTCGCCGAGCCGCACCAGGCGGCGGGCGCCGGGCGGAATCTCGGCCACGCGCGCCACCACATGGCGCGGCCGCCCCAAGCTGCTCATCGCCTCGCCGCTCATCGCAGGTCCCGCGCGAAGGCGAACACCTCGGCGGCGTTGCGGTGGCGGATGGCGGCGCGCACGGCCGGGTCCAGCGCCTGCGGCAGGACGCGGTCCGGGTCGTCGAAATCCCAATGCGGATAGTCCGAGGCGAACATGATGCGATCGGCGCCGATCCAGCCGATGGTGTCGATCAGGTGCTGCAGCTTCGGCGGGTCGGGCTCCTCCATCGGCTGCGTCGTGATCCAGACATGGCGGCGCAGCGTCTCCGACGGCGGGCGTGTGACATGCGGCACCTCGGCGCGGTTCAGCGCCCAGGCGCGGTCCAGCCGCCAGGCCAGCGAGGGCAGCCAGGCGAAGCCGGCCTCGATCAGCACGATCTTCAAGGCGGGGAAGCGCTCGAACACGCCCTCGAAGATGAAGGAGGTGAGCAGCGCGGAGCAGGATGTGCCGTGCTCGGCCATTTCCTCGATGTAGAAGCTGGGCCAGCCCGCGGCGGTGGCGGCGTGGCCGGCATAGCCGAACACATGGATGCCGATGGGCAGCCCGGCCTCCTGCGCCGCCTCGTAGATCGGCCAGTAGCGCCGCCGGCCCAGCGCCTCGGCGGTGCGCGACAGCAGCAGCACCTGGCAGAACGCCGCATCGCCAGCACGGCGGCGGATTTCGGCCGCACTCGCCGCCGGGTCCTCATAGGGCACGCAGATCGAGGCATGCAGGCGCGGCTCGTGCCGGCAGAAGGTCTCCAGCTGCCAGTCATTCACCGCGGTGGCGAGTGCTGCGGCGTAGTCGGCGTTGCTCTCGCCCGCGCCGGTGGGAGAGAGCACGTTCATCACGCCATGGGTGACGCCGGCGGGGTCCAGATACTGCGCGCGCATGAAGCCGAGATCGCTGCCCGGCAGGCCGCCATCGGGGGGGAAGGCATCGCGCCGCATGCCATCCACCGGATGCGCCTTGGGATAGGGGTGGCCCTTGACGTAGCCGTGCCGGACGCGCCGGCCATAGGTGACGTGGTGCTGCCACCAGCGCGCCGAGAGGAAGGGCTTGAGGTCGGTGGGCCGGCCGAGGCGCGGGTGGATGTCGCAATCCACCAGCTTCGTGCGCGTGGCCTGCAGCGTGGCGGCGCGCGTCGTGGTCATCTCGTTCATGCGGGCACCCTCTGGCCGAGGCGGGGATAGGTGGCGTGCGGATTGTCGCGCATCAGCTTCGCCGCCAGCGCGGGCGGGATGCCGGCGGGCAATGGCGGCGCCGTGCCCTCCCACTGCCAATGCGGCCAGTCGGAGGCGAACAGCAGCATCTCCTCCGCCCCCAGCTGGTCGATCAGCCGCGCGACGGTGCCGGCCTCCTCCGGCGCATCGAAGGGGGCGATGGTGAGGCGGATGTGCCGGCGCGCGATCTCGGCGGGGCTTTCGCGCAGCCACGGCACCTCGCTGCGCACGCCGCGCCAGAACTTGGCCAGCCGCCACAGATAGGCAGGCAGCCAGGTGACGCCGGATTCGATCAGCACCACGGTGAGGTCCGGGATCGCCTGGAACACGCCCTCGGTGATCAGGCTGCCCACCTGGCCCTGGAAGCCCAGCGACTGCGCCGCGTAATCCTCGGCATGGTAGGACGGCCAGCCGAGCGAGGTCGGCGGGTGGCGATAGGCGCTGCCGGCATGGATGCCCAGCGGCAGGCGGTGGCGCGCGCAGGCCTCCCACACCGGCCACAGGCTGCGCCGGCCATAGGGCACCTCGCCCATTGCCGGCACCAGCACCTGCACGAAGCGCGGGTCATCGGCATGGCGCTCGATCTCGGCCACCGCATCGGGCACGGATTGCAGCGGCACCACCAGCGAGGCGCGCAGCCGTGGCTCGGCCGCCAGCCATTCCTGCGCCACCCAGTCGTTCACCGCGCGCGCCAGCGCCACCGCCATGTCCTGGTTGAACACCAGATGCACGCCGGCCAGCGGGTTGAGGATGCCGGCCGAAAGCCCCCAGGCATCCAGCGTGGCGTCGCGCAGCGCGGCCACGCCGCCGCCCAACAGCGCGCGGCGGTCCGGCCGCGCGGCGAGCGGCGCGCCGGGCGGGTAGGTGGCGGTCTCCAGGCTCTCGATGCCGCGCTCGACCATCGCATCCGCCCAGTGCCCCTCGAGATAGGGCAGCAGCGCGGCCACCGGCGGCAGGTCCGGGTGCAGGTCGCAATCCACGGCGCCCTGGAGGGGGTTCATGCGGGGGCGGGTCCTCGATGCCTGTTTCGGACATTATGCCCCATCGCGGCCGCGCCCGAAGCGGTGAAGCGGCGTGGGCGGCTTTCGCAGATCGCGAAAGCTGAGGGCGCCGATGCGCTGTTGCTGCCCCGCATCGCGCGAGATACCCCTGGCGCGAGCAAGACGAGGGAGAGAAGCGGATGGCGGTGCAGGCGGAGCCCTCGACGGCCACGCGCATTCTGCGGCGCGGCGGCGCGCCCGCCGCGACCGTGGTGGAGGCCGATATCTGCGTCGTCGGCGCGGGCATCGCCGGCGTGTCGGCCGCGCTCACGGCGGCGAAGCTCGGCCGGCGGGTGATCCTGCTGGACAGCCTGCCGGTACTGGGCGGGCAGGCGGTGAATTCCGTCATCGGCCTGTTCGCCGGCCTGTTCTCCAATGGCCATGATGGCTACCAGCTGTCGCGCGGGATCGCCGACGACCTGCTGCGCGATCTCGACGCCGCCGGCCAGCTGCACTGGCGCCGCGGCCCGCCACACAAGGTGGTGCTGTATGACGAGGTGGCGCTGGCGCGCTGGATCGAGGAAGCGGTGCGCAAGGCCGGCATCACCGTGCTGCTGGGCGCGGTGCTGCGCGAGGTGGAGGTGGAGGGCCAGGGCCGCATCCGCGCGCTGCACTGTGCGCATCGCTGCGGCGACGTGACGGTGCGCGCGCAGGGCTTCGTCGATGCCTCGGGCGATGCCGCACTGTGCTGGCAGGCCGGCTTCGCCTGCCGCGAATTCGGCGACGGCGTCGTCTATGGCTCGCAGATGGTGGTGTTGGAACACGTGAACGAAGCGGCGCTGCCGACGCGCGAGGAGATGGCCGCGCGGCAGCACGCGCTGGCGCCGAGCTATGGCATGATGCGCCGCGACGGCTTTGCCTTCCCCTTCGTCGGCCGCGGCATCGCGCTGGTGAACATGACGCATGTGGAAACGCCGCTGGAGCCGCTGGCCTTCTCGCGCCTGTCGCTGGAAGGCCGGCACGAGGCCGATCGCGCCATCCACTTCCTCAAGACCGAATACCCCGAGGCCTTCGGCAAGGCGCGCGTGCGCACCTATGGCTATCCCGGCATCCGCCAGACGCGCTGGATCGTCGGCCGCCAGCAGTTGACGGCGAACGAGGTGCGCCAGGGCGTGCGCTTCGCCGATGCCATCGCGCGCACCGCCTGGCCGATCGAACTGCACAGCCATGCCGAGGGCTACATCTGGGAGCCCTTCCCCGCCGAGCACATGCACTACGTGCCCTTCGGCGCGCTGGTGCCGGCCGAGGCCGAGAATGTGGTGGCCGCCGGCCGCTGCATCGATGGCGATGCCGCCGCACTCTCCTCGGTGCGCGTCATGGGGCCGGGCATCGCCATGGGCGCGGCGGCCGCGCATGCGCTGGACCTCGCCGGCGCGGGCAGCGTGCAGCAGGTGGATGTCGCGGCGCTGGTGCAGCGGGTGCGCGACAATGTCGAGGGCGAGGGGCCGCGGTACTGACCATGCACCTCACCGATGCCGAACGCGCGATGCTGGATGGCGCCCGCGGCCCGGCGCACCGCAAGGCTATGGAGCTGCTGGTGCGCTACGGCGAGGCGCTGGGCGCCGAGCGGCTGGTGGAGACCGGTAACGTGGCCGGCACCTGGTCCGTCGCCAATCCGCTGGTGCGCCCCTTCGCCGAGCGCGGCATGGATGCGGTGTTCTCCGAGTTCAACCTCGACAGCGACGAGGTGGTGGCAACGCCGCCGGCCGAGGCCTTCGCCTGCCAGCTGATCGGCGGGCTGGACCGGCGCCGCGCCGATGTGATGGGCATCGCGCCCGAGGTGGTGGAGCTGAACGAACGCGGCGTGCGCTATTTCGGCGGCAAGGGCATCGCCATGCACGCCACCTGCACGCCCTATCAGGTGGGCAACGTGCCGGTGCTGGGCGAGCACCTGGCCTGGATGGAAAGCAGCGCGGTGGTCTATGCCAACGCCGTGCTCGGCGCGCGCACCAACACCGAGGGGCGCGAGAGCACGGGTGCGGCCAGCATCACGCGGCGCATCCCCTATTGGGGCCTGCACATCCCGGAGAACCGCGCCGGCACCGAGCTGGTGGAGGTGGAGGCCGAGGTGCTGCCCGACATGCTCGACTGGGGCCTGCTGGGCTACTGGATCGGCGAGGTGGTGCAGGATGCCATCCCGGTGATCGAGGGCCGCATCGCGGGCCGGCCCGGCATGATCCACCTGAAGCATTTCGGCGCCGCCGCGGCATCCTCCGGCGGCGTGGAGATGTATCACATCCCGGGCGTCACGCCGGAGGCGCCGGACCGCGCGGCGGCCTTCCGCGGAAGCGCGCCGAAGCGCGTGCTGCGCTATGGCGCGCAGGAGCGGCGCTGGGCGTGGCAGGCGCTGAACGGCGCCACCGACCGCGCCGTGGATTTCGTGATGCTGGGCTGCCCGCACAACGCGATCGAGCAGGTGTGGCGCGTGGTGCGCGCGCTGGAGGGGCGGCGCGTCTCGGCATCCTCGGCGCTATGGGTGTTCACGCCGCGCGCCATCGCCGAGGCCGCCGAGGCCAGCGGCTATGGCGATGCCATCCGCGCTGCGGGGGGGCAACTGCTGGCCGATACCTGCCCGGCGATCTCGCGCGTGATGCCCAAGGGCACGCGGGTGGTGGCGACCGACAGCGCCAAGCAGGCGCACTACCTGCCCGCCATCACCGGCGTCTCCTGCTGGTTCGGCACGGTGGAGCAGTGCGTGGACGCCGCCGTCACCGGCCATTGGTCTGGAGAGCTGCCGTGATCGTGCTGCGCGGCCGCCGCGTGACGCCGGGCCGCGCCGAGGGCGAGGCGCTGGTGACGCGCGAGACGATTTCCGGCTGGGGCGGCATGGAGCCGCGCAGCGGCACCATCACCGAACGCCGGCACGAGCTGGTCGGCCAGAGCTTCGCCGGCCGCGTGCTGGTGTTCCCGGGTGCGAAGGGCAGCTCCGCCTGGTCGCATTTCTTCCACCTCGCACGGCTGGCTGGCCAGGCGCCGCGCGCGCTGCTGTTCAACCGCATGACCACGAAGGTGGCGCTGGGTGCGGTGGTGCTGCGCGTGCCGGCGATGACCGAGCTGGACCAGGACCCGCTCGCGGTGATCGAGACCGGCGACCATGTGCTGGTGGATGCCGATGCGGGGTTGGTGGAGGTAACGAAGCGCCGCGGTTGAACACGGCGCGCAAAGGGGGAGGAGAGAATGAACGGGATCACCCGACGCGTGGCGCTGGGCGTTGTGGCCACGCTGCCGCTTCCGGCGCTGGCGCAGCCCGTGGCGCGCCCCGCACGCATCGTGCTGGGCTTTCCCGCGGGCAGCACGGTGGACATCCTGGCGCGGCTGCTGGCCGAGCGGCTGCGCGGGCGCATCGCGCCGCAGATCATCGTGGACAACCGCCCCGGGGCTGGCGGAAGGCTGGCGGCGGAGCAGGTGAAGGCCATGCCGCCCGACGGGACGGCGATGTTCCTCACCGCCGCCTCGGTGCTTACCGTTTCCCCGCACGGCTTCCCGCGCAGCACGCGCTTCGACACGCTGACGGATTTCGTGCCCGTCTCGAACGTGGCGAGCGTCGCGCTGGTCATGGCGGTGCCTGCGGCGCATCCGGCGCGCGATCTTGCCGGCTTCATGGCCTGGGCCCGCGGCCAGCCGGAGGTTCCCGACGCCACGCCAGCCGCCGGCACCGCGGCGCATTTCCTCACCTTCGAATTCGCCCGCCGCCAGGGCCTGCCGCTGACCCACGTGACCTATCGCGGCGCCGTCCCGGCGCTGGCCGACCTGATCGCGGGGCGCCTGCCGATGATGGTGAGCCTGGTGAGCGACGTGCTGCCGCATCTGCGCTCCGGCGCGGCGCGCGGGCTGGCCGCGACCTCGCCCGCCCGCCAGCCCAGCCTGCCGGATGTGCCGACCTTCGCCGAGCTCGGCTTCCAGGAGATGTCGCGCGAGACATGGTGGGGCATGTTCCTGCCCGCCGGCGCGCCGCCCGCGCTGGTGGCCGAGCTGAACGCCGCCATCGCCGAGGTGATGACCTCGCCCGACATAGCCCAGACGCTGCGGACGATGGAGCTGACGACCACGGCCGTGACGCAGAACCCCGCCCAGCTGCGCGAGGCGGTGGCGGCCGAGTTCCGCTTCTGGGGCGAGATCGTGCGCGCCGCCGGCTTCGACGGCGACGCGGGCTGAGCCGCGCCGCGCTCATACCAGGCGGACGAAGGCTTCACCTTCGTCCCCTCAGAAGCGTCGTGCCTTGGGCACGCCTACGGCGTGACGCGTGCCGCCTCCGCGGCCCTTGGCTTCGTCATGCCGAAGGCATGTGTCACGCATGACGCATAGGCCGCGGCGCCCATTCGGGCGCTCGGCCCTGCGGGCCGCAAGTCGGAACTTCGTCGGCTTGGTGTCAGCCCTCGCCGAGCAGCTGCCGCACCTTCTCGGGCGAGCCCTCCAGCCCGGCGCCGCCGATCTCGGCATTCGGCGCGGGCATCGAGAAGACGCGCTCGACGAAGGTGTAGTCGTGGTAGCCGAGGCGGGCGAGCGGCTGCAGGCGCGCGATGTCCAGCCGTCCATCGGCGGTCAGTGCGGAATCCGCGATATGCACGGCGACGACGCGGCCGAACACCACGTCGACGGTGCCGAGCCGGCCATTGCCCGGCAGCCGCAGCGTCTGCAGGTAGGTGCATTCGAACTGCACCGGCGAGGCCGCGACGCGCGGCGGCCGCACCAGGCGCGAGGGTGCCTTCTCGAGGCCGGCCTCGACGAACTCGTCCTGCCCCGGCGGGAATTGCCGCGCGCTACGGTTCACCGCATCGCGCAGCGCGTAGGTGGCCATGTTCCACACGAAGGCGCCCTCGCGCTCGGCATTCGCCACCGTGTCCTTGCGCTGGCCCTGCAGGTTCTGGTTGGCCGAGAACATCACCAGCGGCGGATCGAAATTGACGTTCTGGAACTGGCTATAGGGTGCCAGGTTGGCGCTGCCATCCGCGGCGATGGTGGAGATCCAGCCGATGGGCCGGGGCACCACGCAGGATTTGAAGGGATCATGCGGCAGGCCGTGCGGCGTGCGTCCCGGTTCGTAGTACATGCTGCGGCCCTTCCCGTGCCCTGCGTCAGCGGATGGTGCGGGCCACGCGCTCGGCCGTGGCGCGCCACAGCTCGTCCTCGCGGGCCAGCAGCGCGCGGAAGGCCTCGGGCGTCTGCAGGCTGGGCTGCACGCCGAAGCGGCCGAAGGCTTCCGCCGTGCCCGGCTGCGAGAGCGCCTGCGTCAGCATCGTCGCCAGCCGCGCCTGCACCGGCTGCGGCGTGGCCGCCGGCGCGGCGATGGAGGTCCACAGTGTCACAGTCAGGTCGGGGAAGCCGGCTTCCGCCATGGTGGGCGTATCGGGCAGCTGCGGCACGCGCGATCCGCTGGTGACGGCCAGCGCGCGCATCGTGCCGCCCTCGATCAGCGGGATGGCGTTCACCACCGCCTCGAAGGTCATGCCGGCGCGCCCGGCAATCAGGTCGGCCGACATCTGCGAGGCGCCGCCATACAGCACGTGCAGCATCTGCGCGTTTGCCAGCTCGCCCAGCCTTTCGGCCAGCAGGTTGGGCATCGAGCCCGCGCCGGTGGAGGCATAGGTGACGCCCTCTGGCCGCGCGCGGGCCTGCGCCATGACCTCGGCCAGGGTCGCGGGCAGCGAGCGATGCGCCACCAGGACGTAGGGCGTCTCCGACACCATGCCGATCGGCGCGAAGGCGCGGCGCGGATCGTAGGACAGGCCGGGGTGGAGGTAGCGGTGCAGCAGCAGCGTGCCGACGGTGGCGAAGATCAGCGTGTAGCCATCCGGCGCGGCGCGCGCGACATGCTCGGCGGCGATGGTGCCGCCGGCCCCGGGGCGGTTGTCGGCCACGAAGGGCTGCGGCGAGACGCGGTTCAGCTGCTCGATCGCCATGCGCGCCAGCCCGTTGATCGAGCCGCCGGCGGCGAAGGGAATCACCAGCCGGATGGGGCGGGTCGGGAAATCGGCCTGGGTTTGGGCTTGGGCGTTCGCCGCGAAGGGCAGGGCAGCGGCGCCGGCCGCCAGCGCGCGACGGGTGAGCATGGGCATGGTTCCTCCGCAGGGTCTTGTTGCGGCCAGCCTATCCTTCGCCCGCATCGCGCATAAAGCGCGATGCAGCGGCCTCAGCTTGCGCGATCCGCGAAAGCCGCCTCCTCGCCCAGCTTCTCGCGCAGCCAGGCCAGCATCGCACGCACGGGCGCACGGCCCATCCGCCCTTCCGGCACCAGCGCCTTCAGCCACAGCGGCGCCACCGGGAAATCCTGCATCACCGGCTCCAGCGCGCCCTCGGCCAGCGCCGGTTCCGCGACATCGCGCGACAGCACTGCAAGCCCCAGCCCGCGCCGCGCCGCATGCAGCAGCACCTGGCTGTCGCTGGCGCTGAAGCGCGGCCGCACATCCACCGTCACCAGCCCGCGCGGGCTGGCGAAGGACCAGGCGGAGCCGGTGGCGAGGTAGGCTAGGCAATCATGGTCGGGCAGTTCGGAAGGCTGGCGCGGCGCGCCGCGGCGCGCGAGGTACTCCGGTGCGGCGCAGAGCAGCCGCGGGAAGGGGCACAGCGGCTGGTCCACCACATGCGCGTAAGAGACCGGCAGCGCGCCGATGGCGATGTCGAAGCCTTCCTCCACCGGGTTCACCGAACGATCCACCAGCGAGACCTCGATGGTGACGCGCGGATGCGCCACCTGGAAATCCGCTAGCACGCCGCCCAGCCGCAGGATGCCGATGGTGGTGGGCGACTTGATGCGCAGATGCCCCGCGATGCCGCCATCGCCGCCCGGCTGCTGGCCCGAGAGCGCTTCCTCCACCTCGGTCAGGATGGCGTGGTAGCGCGGCCGCGCGCGCTCGCCGGCCTCGGTCAGCACCAGGCGGCGGGTGGAGCGCAGGAACAGCCGCGCGCGCATCTGGTCCTCCAGCCGATTGATGCGCTTGATGACGACCGAGGGCGCTACGCCCAGCTCCCGCGCGGCGGCGCTGAAGGAACCCGCACGCGCGGTGGTGAGGAAGGCGCGGATGTTGAGCAGCGTGTCCATCGTGCGGGCTGTCCCTGCCGCGGATGCCGGGTGCGGATGCCAGGTGAGCCTGTCATCAGCTTGCGCGATTCGTGTAAGCTTGCCACGCGCCTCCGCCGTTTCTGCCACGAATCGCGGCGGATAAGAAGGCGACCAAGATCGGAAGCGGGAGGGAAACATGCTGCGACGCACGCTGTTGGCGGCTGGCGGTTCGGCCTTGGCCTGGCCCGGCACCGGCCATGCCCAGGCGCCCTTACCGGACCGGCCGGTGCGCGTCATCGTGCCCTTCCCGCCGGGTGGGGCCACCGACATCATCGCCCGCTTCGTGGCCGAGCGACTGCAGGCGCGCTGGCGGCAGCCGGTGGTGATCGAGAACCGTCCCGGCGCGGGCACCATCCTGGGCACGCAGATGGTGGCGCGCGCCGCGCCGGATGGCACGACGCTGGGCTTCGTGATCAGCGCACACACCATCAACCCCGCGCTGCGGCGCGACCTGCCCTATGACACGCTGCGGGATTTCGCCGCCATCACGCAGGTGGCGCGCGCGCATGTGGTGCTGCTGGCCAGCAACGACCTGCCGGCGCAGACGCTGCGCGAGGTGGTGGCGCTGTCGAAGCAGCGCGCGGGCGGGCTGTCGGTGGCCACGCCCGGCGTCGGCACGGTGATGCACATGATCATGGAGCTGCTGGCCGTGGAATCCGGCGCCGAGCTGGTGCATGTGCCCTACCAGGGCGGCGCCGCGGCGCTAGCCGACGTGACCAGCGGGCGCGTGCCGCTGCAGCTGGACCCATGGCACTCGGCGCGCCCGCAGGTGGAGGCCGGGCGGCTGCGCGTGATCGCCACCTCCAGCCCGGCGCCGATCCCGGGCTTCGAATCCATCCCCCGCATGAACCAGGATTATCCCGGTATCGCCGCCTATTCGGTGATCGGCCTGGCCGCGCCCGCCGGCACGCCGCCGGCGATCGTGGCGCAGGTGCAGCGCGATGTGCACGCCGTGGTGCATGCGCCCGATGCCGCGGCGCAGCTGGCCGCTATGGGGGTGGAGCCTGTGGCCTCCACGCCCGAGGAATTCGCCGCGCTGATCGCCACCGAGATCCCGCGCTGGCGCGAGGTGGTGCGCGCGCGCGGGCTGCAGCTGTTGTGATGCGAAGCGCCGCGGGCAATGACGCGCCGCGCGCCGCGGTGCATGCTCGACCGCCTCTGCCGGGCACGCCCGGCATGGCGCAGGAGGGCCGATGACGATGCTGCCGCCGGGCGGCGTGGATTGCGACCTGCACATCCCGCCGCCGAGCATCCGCGCGCTGCTGCCGCTTCTCGACGCGCATTGGCGCGAGCAGATGGTGGTGCGCGGCCTCGACCGCGCCGATTTCACCTGGAGCAGTCTGCGCCCGCGCCTGCCCGGCGCCGCCCGCCCCGAAGCGCGCGACATGGCGGACCCGCTGGCGGCGCTGCGCGCGCAGGTGCTGGACAAGCTGGCGCTCAACATCGGCATCGGCCACGCGCTGCACGGCGCCATCGCGTTGCACACGGAAGACATGGCGGCCGCGCTGTGCCGCGCGGTGAATGATTGGGTGGCGGCGGAGTGGCTGGACCGCGAGCCCCGGCTGCGCGCCTCCATCCTGCTGCCGCTGCAGAATGTCGAGCTTGCGGTGGCCGAGATCGAGCGCCGCGCCGCCGATGCGCGCTTCGTGCAGGTGGTGGTGCCCGCCATGGTCGACCAGCCGCTGGGAAGGCGCCTCTACTGGCCGGTCTGGGCGGCGGCCGAGCGCCACGGCCTGCCGTTGGCGATCCATGCCGGCGGCCTGTTCCGCCATGCGCCGACAGCGACGGGCTGGCCCTCCTTCCATGTGGAGGACGAGGTGCTGATGGCGCAGGCCTTCGATGCGCAACTGGCCAGCCTGCTGTCCGAGGGCGTCTTCGCGAAGTTCCCGCGCCTCACCGTCGTGCTGCTGGAATCCGGCATCACCTGGCTGCCCACTTTCCTGTGGCGGATGGACAAGATCTGGCGCGGGCTTCGCGCCGAGGTGCCCTGGGTGAAGCAGCGCCCGAGCGAGACGCTGCGCGCGCGGCTGCGCATCTCGCTGCAGCCGGTGGATGCGCCGCCCGATGGCGCCGCGCTGGCCCGCACGCTGTCGCAGATCGGCGCCGAGGACATGCTGCTGTTCTCCACCGACTGGCCGCATTGGCACGGCGATGGCGATGCGCCGGTGCCCGCCGGCATCACGCCGGCGCTGGCCCGCCGCATGGCGCTGGACAACCCGGCCGCCACCTATCCGCGCCTCGGCCTGGTGCCGGCCGCCACCCCGGAGATGACGCCATGAGCAGCGCGACGCTGGACGCCGCCGGCAGCGCCGCCACCGTGCGGCCCGGCATCGTCGATTGCGACATCCACCCGAACCTCGCCTCCGACGCGCAGCTGTTCCCCTTCATGGCGGCGCGCTGGGTGGAGCATGCGAAGCGCTTCGGCCCGAACAACCACCAGGGCCTGGCGGCGACGCTGCAGCATCCGCGCTTCCAGCCGGCGGTGGCGCGCGCCGATGCCTGGCCGCCAGGCGGCGGGCCGCCGGGGTCGGACCTCGATTTCCTGCGCAGCCACCACCTGGATGCGCATGGCATCGCGCATGGCCTGCTGATGCTGCTGCGCCCCACCGGCTGTGACGAGCGCAACCTGGATTTTGCCGCCGCGCTGTGCGCCGCGGCGAATGACTGGCAGCGCGAATGCTGGGTGCGGCCGGAGCCGCGGCTGCATGGCGGCATCATGATCCCGCAGGAGGACCCCGCCGCGGCGGTGCGCGAGATCGAGCGTTGCGCCCGGCTCGGCGGCTTCGTGCAGGTGAACTTCCCGCCGCGCGCGCTGGAGCCGCCGGGCCGCCGCCGCTACTGGCCGATCTACGAGGCCGCGGTGCATCACGGCTTCCCCATCGGCCTGCATGTGGGCGGCGTGCCGGGGCACCCTTCCACCGGCGCGGGCTGGCCGACGTACTACCTGCAGGAACACCACGCCAACATGCCGGGCATGCAGGCGGTGGTGGCCAGCTTCATCTTCGAGGGCGTGTTCGAACGCCTGCCGGCACTCAACATCGTGCTGATCGAGGGCGGCTTCACCTGGGCGCCCGCGCTGGGCTGGCGGATGGACCGCGCCTGGGCGCGGATGCGCGAGGAAGTGCAGCAGGTGACGCGCCCGCCCTCGGAATACCTGCGCCAGCACGTGTTCTACACGACGCAGCCGATCGAGGAGCCGGAGGACCCGGCCGAGCTCGGCGCCATGCTGGAGTGGATCGGCGCCGATCGCATCATGTTCTCGACCGACTACCCGCATTGGGATTTCGACGATCCGCGCTACGCCTTCCGCACGAAGCTGAGCGAGGCGCAGCGCGCGGCCATATTCGGCGCCAATGCGCGCGCGCTGTTCGGCCTGGCATGAGCACGCCACCGCCCCGCGCCGCGCCTGCGCGCCATGTGGTGGCGCGCGCCGACGAGATCGCGCCCGGCGCCGCCAAGCTGGTGCGGGTGAAGGGGCGCGAGATCGCGGTGTTCAACGTACACGGCGAATTCTTCGCGCTGTTCAACCGCTGCCCGCATGAGGGCGCGCCGCTGTGCCAGGGGCGCGTGGTGAGCCTCGTGGAATCCGACGATCCCGGCACCTACCGCGTCTCCCGCCAGGGCGAGTTGGTGCGCTGCCCCTGGCATGGCTGGGAGTTCGATATCCGCACCGGCCAATCCTGGTGCGACCCCGCGAACACCTGGGTGCGCAACTTCGCGGTCGCGGTGGAGCCCGGCGAGCGCCTCGCCAAGGGCCCCTATGTGGCCGAGACCTTCCCGGTCTCGGTCGAGGCCGACTACCTCGTGATCGAGATGTAGCCGGCCTCCATTGCTTCAGGCCGGCGGTTGCGCGCCGTACAGCCGCGCGATCTCGGCCAGGCGATCGTACAGGCTGCGCAGGTCGCGCGCGAAGCCTTCCGGCGTGGAGGGGCGCGGGATCATGCCGAAATCCGCCAGCCGCGCCTTCATCGCAGGCTCCTGGATGATCTCCTGGATCAAGCCGGACAGGCGCGTGCGCACCGCCTCCGGCATGCCGCGCCAGCCGAGGATGCCAGGGAAGCCTTCCACCTCGAGGTCGGGGAAGCCGGCCTCGCGCACCGTCGGCACATCGGGCGCGGCGGGCGAGCGCACGGCGTTCGTCACCGCCAGCACGCGCAGCTTCCCGTCGCGCAGGAAGGGCAGGATGTTCGTGGTCAGCGGCATCACCGCCATGTCCACGCGCCCTTCGGCGGTGTCGGTCGTGGCGGCGGTGGTGGTGCTGTAGTTGACGAAGGTGGCGTCCAGCCGGTCGCGCATGAACTGCGCGTTGGTCAGCAGGTAGGTGGCGCCGGGCGCCGAGCACCAGCTGTGCCTGCCGGGGTTGGCGCGAACGCGGGCGAAGAACTCCGCCATGGTGGTGGCGGGGAAGCGGCTGTGCACCGCATAGGCCAGGAAATCCGTGGCGATGGGCGCGATCGGCACGAGGTCCGCCCAGGTGTCATAGGGCAGGTTCGGCATGATCAGAGGCGTCGTGGTGATGGCGCCGGCATGCGTCAGGAACAGCGCGCTGCCGGGCGGGGCCTGCACGAAGGCCTGGATCGCCACCACGCCCTGCGCGCCGGGCCGCGCTTCCACCGGCATCGGCCGGCCCAGCCGCGCCGACAGCGCCTCGGCCAGCAGCCTTCCCATCACGTCGGTCGAGCCACCGGGCGTGCCGGCCGAGATGATGCGCACCGGCTGCGTCGGCCAGTTCGCCTGTGCGAACGCACCCTGGCCCACCAGCAGGGCGGGCAAGGCGAGGGCGGCGCGGCGGCCAAGGCGGGGTGCGCGCGCATCATCGTGCTGTGTCATGGTTGGTTTCCTCCGTCGCCGAACGAAACCGCACCCATGCGCCGCATGCAACAGCTTTGCGCGGCGATGGCAGCTTTCAGACTGCCGCCTCGGCGAAGATGCGCGACGTATCGCCGCCCCATGCGCCGGCGTGGCGTGACAGCCAGTGCTCGGCCTGTGTCGTGCCGCTGGCGATGATCGCATCCAGCGGGTCGAGGTAGCGCTGCTCGCCCTTGCCGCGCGCGCGCAGCCCATCGCGCGCGATCGCCACCGCATCGCGCGCCACGTCGCGCAGCAGCCGGCCATGGATGCGCGCCCCCAGCGCCAGCCGCGGCACTTCGCTGCGCAGCGCCTGCATCTCGGCCACGCTCCAGCCATGGATCAGGCGCGCGGCGGCCTTCTGCGCGGCGTCGTCATAGATCAGCCCGGTCCAGAAGGCGGGCTTGGCCATCAGCATCGCAGGGCTGCCGGCATCGGCGCCGCGCATCTCCAGGAAGCGCTTCAGCCGCACATCGGTGAACACCGTCGTCACATGGTCGGCCCAGTCGCCCATCGTCGGCGCATGGCCCTTGAGCTTCTCGGCCCGGCCTTCGAGGAAGGCGCGGAAGGGCACGCCCGCGGCGTCGATCCACTTCCCCTCGCGCATGATGAAATACATCGGCACGTCGAGCACGAATTCGGCAAAACGCTCGAAGCCGAAGCCGGCCTCGAAGGCCACGGGCGGAATGCCGGTGCGGTCGGGGTCGGTGTCGGTCCACACCTTGCCGCGCAGCGAGAGGTAGCCCGACGGCTTGCCCTCGAGGAAGGGCGAATTGGCGAACAGCGCGGTGGCCAGCGGCTGCAGCGCCAGCGAGACGCGCAGCTTCTCCACCATGTCGGCCTCGTCGCCGAAATCGAGGTTCACCTGCACCGTGCAGGTGCGGAGCATCATGTCGAGCCCCATGCCACCCACCTGCGGCATGTAGTGGCGCATGATCGCGTAGCGCCCCTTGGGCATCCAGGGCATGTCCTCGCGCTTCGCCAGCGGGTGGAAGCCGAGCGGCGCGAAGCCGAGGCCGAGCGGGCCGGCCACCTCGCGCACCTCCGCCAGGTGACGGTCGAGCTCGGCCTGGGTGGCGTGCAGGTCGGCCATCGGCGCGCCGGAGAGTTCGAACTGCCCGCCGGGCTCGAGGCTGACGGAGGCCTCGCCCTGCTTCAGGCCGATCACCTTTCCGCCATCGAGGATGGGCGCCCAGCCTTTCGGCTGCAGCCCTTCCAGCATGGCGCGGATGCCGCCGGGCTCATAGGGGGGCGGGGCGAAGCCCGCGCGCGCGAAGCCGAACTTCTCGTGCTCGGTGCCGATGCGCCATCCGTCGCGCGGCTTGCTGCCGGCCGCGAACCAGGCCGCCAGCTGGCGCGTGGAGGTGATCGGCGTGAGGTCGGCCTCGCCCGGATTCGACATGGTCTCGCGGTTCTCTTCCTGGCGCTTGGGCCGATATCAGGCCCAGTCTCCGAGCAGCGCCTGCAGCGCGGCGAGCCCGGCAATGGCCGCGGTCTCGGCCCGGAGGATCCGGGGGCCGAGCGCGGCGGGCACTACAAAGGGCCGCCGGCGCAGGTCGTCAAGCTCCGCGCGCTCGAAGCCCCCCTCTGGCCCCACCAGCAGCGCCGGCAGGCGCGCGCATTTCATCGCCGCGTCACGCAGCGGCGGCGCTGCGCTGCGCTCGGCCGCCAGCAGCAGCGGCGATGCGTCCCAGGCATCGAGTACGCGGTGCAGCGGCTGCGCCTCGGCCAACTCGGGCGGTGCCAGCCTTTCGCATTGCTCGGCGGCGGCGCGCGCGATGGCGCGCAGGCGCTCGGCATTGGTGCGCTCGGCGATGGTGCGGCGCGTGACCACCGGCAGGATGCGCGTGGCGCCGAGCTCGGTCGCCTTTTCCACCAGCCAGTCCATCGGTTCGCGCTTCAGCACGGCCACCAGCAGCACCAGCGGGGGTTCCGCCGCCGGGGGGCGCAACTGCTGCAGCACGCGGAAGCCGGCGCGGTCCTTGCGCAGCGTGGCGATCTCGGCCGCCCATTCGCCATCGCGTGTGTTGAACAGCTGCAGGGCATCGCCCGGCCCGCGCCGCAGCACGGTGCCCAGGTGATGCGCCTGGCCCGGCGCGGCCTCCAGCATCGCGCCCGCCGCCAGGGGTGCATCCAGATACAGGCGTGGGATGGACATGCGCGGCCTCCACCGACACCTATAGCGGCATGACGGGGTTCACGGACATCCGCGCCGGCGGCTGGGTGGCGAGGCTGCCGCAGGGCTTGCGGCCCTATGCGCTGCTCGGCCGCTTCGATCGGCCGATCGGCGCCTGGCTGCTGGTGTTGCCGGGCTTCTGGGGCCTTGCCGTGGCAGCGCCGGATGTCGGCACGGGGCTTTGGCTGGCGCTGCTGTTCCTGCTCGGCGCCTTCGCCATGCGCGCCGCGGGCTGCGTGGTGAATGACTGGTGGGACCGCGACTTCGACCGGCAGGTGGAACGCACGCGCGACAGGCCGCTGGCCGCGGGCACCGTCACGCCGGGGGGCGCGCTGCTGTTCCTCGGCGCGCTGTGCGCCGTGGGCCTCGGCGTGCTGGTGCAGCTGCCCTGGGTGGCGATCCTGTTCGGCGCGGCCTCGCTGCTGCCCATCGCGGTCTATCCGCTGGCCAAGCGCGTGACGGATTATCCGCAGGCGGTGCTGGGCTTCGTGTTCTCCTGGGCGGCGCCCACCGGCTATGCGGCGGCGACGGGCACGCTGGATGGCGTGGCGCTGGTGCTCTGGGCGGCCGGCTTCTGCTGGATCCTTGGCTACGACACGATCTATGCGCATCAGGACCGCGTGGATGACGCGGCGGTGGGCATCCGCAGCACGGCGCTGACCTTCGGTGCCCGCTCGGCGCGCTTCGTCGGCACCTGCTATGCGATGGCGGTGGGGCTGCTGCTGGCGGCGGGTTGGATGGCGGGGCTCTCGGCGTGGTTCCTGCCGGCCCTGCTGCCGGCGGCGGCGCTGCTGGCCTGGCAGGTGGCGACGCTGGACATCGACGACCCGGCGCGCTGCCTGATGCTGTTCAAGGCGAACCGCGAGGTCGGCCTGCTGGTGGCGCTGGCCTTCGTGATCGGGCGGCTGTGACCGACGCCGAGGGCTTCGTCCGCGCCCACACCACCATCGCCCGCGCCGCCCTGGTGCCGGAGATTGCGCTGCACCTGGCCACCGAGATCACGCCGATCTGGCAGGCCAGCGAGGCCTGGCTGGCGCAGGCGAATATCGAGCCGCCCTTCTGGGCCTTCGCCTGGCCGGGCGGGCAGGCGCTGGCGCGCGCGGTGCTGGATGCGCCCCAAGGTGCGCCCCACGGTGCGCCGCCGGGCGTGGCCGGGCGCCGCGTGCTGGATTTCGCCGCCGGCTGCGGCATCGGCGCCATCGCCGCGGCCATGGCCGGCGCCGCCACGGTGGAGGCTGCCGAGATCGACCCCCTTGCCATCGCCGCTTGCCGCCTGAACGCCGCGCTCAACGCCGTGCCGGTGGCGCTGTTGGCGCAGGATTTGGTGGGCCAAGCCTGCCGGTGGGACGTGATCCTGGCCGGCGATGTCTGCTACGAGGCGCCGATGAGCGCGCATATCCTGCCCTGGCTGCGCGCCATGGCGGCGGAAGGGGCCGAGGTATGGCTGGCCGATCCCGGCCGGGCCTATCTGCCCCAGGCGGGGCTGCAGCCGCTGTCGCGCCACGTCGTGCCCACCAGCCTGGAGCTGGAGGACCGCACCGAGCGGATTGTCACCATCGCCCGCCTGCTGCCCTGATGGCGCCCTGAATCGTTGCCATCCTGCGAGGCATGCGATGGCCCCTGCTGCTCCTGATGCTGCTGTCAGCCGCCCCCGCCGCGGCGCAGACCAGGGCCGACTACGATGCCCAGGGGCGCAGCATCGGCCGCAGTGAGCAGCGCGGCGAGACCGAGCGGCGTTTCGACGCGCAGGGCCGCGGCACCGGGCGAAGCGAGATCCGCGGCAACACCGAGCGCCACTTCGATGCGCAGGGCCGCGCCGCCGGGCGCAGCGAACATCGCGGCGACACCACGCGCCGCTACGATGCACAGGGCCGCAGCGTCGGTCGCTCGGAGATCCGCGGCGATACGACGCGCCACTACGATGCGCAGGGGCGTTCCATCGGCCGGTCGGAAGCCTCGAACGGCGTGGTGCGGCACTATGACGCGCAGGGCCGATTGACCGGGCGCACCGAGCAGCGGCGCGGCGCCACCCAGCGGTGACCGGCGCGCCTCAGCGCGGCGCGCAGAGCGGCCAGGCCAGCAGCCTGCCCTCCAGCCGAGGCGCGGCGTGGCCGAGCCATCGCAGCGCGGCCTCGGGCAGCACGACCGGCGGCGGCACCTCCACCAGCAGCGTCGCTTCCGATGCCGTGGCGGCGATGGCGAGGCGCAGCGGCGCGCCCGCCGGCGCCGCGCCCGCCACCGCCCGCGCCACCGCCAGCAAGCCGAGATCCAGCGCCGCGCGGTCCAGCAGCACCACGGAGCCCGCGGCGGCATCCGGCGCGTCCAGCAGCAGCGGCGTGCGGCTGCCCAGCACGGCGCGCAGCAGCGGCAGCAGCGCCTCCAGCGCGTCACGCAGCGTTGTCTCGGCGATGTCTTGCGGCGGGCGGCGCGCCAGGTCGAGGAAGCTGCGCAGCGTCTCCTCCAGCCGGCGCGAGGCCTCCTCCGCGCGCGCCAAGGGGCGTTCGGCCGGCGTGCCGCGCGCGCCGCGGCCCAGCATGTCGAGGTTGGCGGCCAGCACCATCATCGCGTTGTTCGCATCATGCTGCACCGCCGGCGCCGCATGGCGCAGCGCGGCGAGGCGCGCGGCATCGGCATCGTCCATCCTGCGGCTCCTCACCCATTGCCGGCGGCGGCGGCCCGCGGCTCGGCACCCTCGATGATCTCGCGGAACAGCCGCGCCGGCAGCGTGCCGCCGCGCACATCCTGCATCGGCGTCGCATCGTCATTGCCCAGCCAGATGCCGATCACCAGCGGCCCGCTGATGCCGACGAACCAGGCGTCGCGGAAATCCTGCGTCGTCCCGGTCTTGCCGGCAACCGGGCGGCCGCCGGCGGGCTGCGCGGCGCGGCCGGTGCCGCGCGCCACCGCGGCCTCCAGCATGCGGCGCAGCGCCGCCGCGGTCTCGGGCGAGGCGGCGCGCTGCGGCGGCGGCTGCGCCAGCGGCACCGCGCGGCCATCGGCCCGCGCGCTGGCCAGGCCGCGCGGTGCCGGGCGCAGCCCGCCATTGGCGAAGGCGGCGTAGGCAGCCGTCAGGTCCAGCAGCGTCACCTCGCCGGTGCCGAGTGCGAGCGTGGCGTCGTTCGGGAAGGGGCCGGGCAGGCCGAAGCGGCGCGCCGCCTCGGTCATCGCCCGCGCGCCGCCGGCGCGGGCCAGCATGCGCACCGCGCTGGTATTGACGCTGTGGGCCAGCGCGTCCTCCAGCGTGATCTCGCCGCGCACGCGCCACTCGCCATTGCCGGGCGACCAGTTGCCCAGGGTGATCGGCCCATCGGCCACCATTTCGGTGGGCGTGGCGCCGCGTTCCAGCGCCGCGGCGAAGACGAAGGGCTTGAAGGCCGAGCCCGGCTGGCGCCGCGCCTGGGTGGCGCGGTTGAACTGGCTTGCGCGGAAATCCCGCCCGCCGGCCATGGCGCGCACGGCGCCGGTCGCGGCCTCCATCACCACCACCGCGCCCTGGCTGACGCGCGCGCGCGCGCCGGGCCCGGCCAGCAGCGCCTCCAGCCGCGCCTCCACCACCGCCTGCAGCCGCAGGTCGAGCGTGGTGCGCAGCACCAGGTCCGCATTGCCGGGGAAGCGGCTGCCGAGATCCTCCATCGCCCAATCGGCGAACCAGCCGGAATCGCGCGAGGGCCGGGGCGGGATGCGGATGCTCTCGGCCGCCTGCGCGGCAGCGCCGTTGCTGATGGCGCCGTTCTCGGCCATGGCGAACAGCACCTCCGCCGCGCGCGCCGCCGCGGCATCGGGCGCGGTGCGCGGGTTGAGCCGCGAGGGCGCCTTGGGCAGGCCGGCCAGCACGGCGGATTGCCAAAGGTTCAGCCGCGTGGCCGGCACGCCGAAATACAGCCGTGCGGCTGCATCCACGCCGTAGGCGCCGCCGCCGAGATAGACGCGGTTGAGGTAGATCTCCATCAACTCGTCCTTGGTGAAGCGGTGCTCCAGCCACAGCGCCAGCAGCGCTTCCTGCCCCTTGCGCCAGAAGCTGCGCTCCGGCGTCAGGAACAGGTTCTTGGCCAGCTGCTGCGTCAGCGTGGACCCACCCTGCGCGACGCGCCCGGTGGTGAGGTTCACATAGGCCGCGCGCAGGATGCCGATGGGGTCGAGGCCCCAATGCTCGCGAAAGCGCCGGTCCTCGATCGCGATCACCGCGGCGGGCAGGTGCGCGGGCAGCGCGGCGAGGCGCACGATCTCGCCATGCACGTCGCCCGAGGTGGCGATGACGCGTCCATCCGCGGCCTCGAGCGTGACACCCGGGCGGCGCGTCTGGCTCAGCGCGATGTCGCTGCGCGGCAGGTCCCAGGTCAGCGCCAGTACCAGCGCGGCCAGCGCCAGCCCGCCCCAGACGGACAGCAGCACCAGCCAGCGCAGCCAGCGCCAGCCGCTGCGGCGGGGCGGCGCCGCGCGGATGGGCTTTCCGGCGGGGCGGCGCGAAGGAACGGCGCGGGGCATGCGGGCGGGCCTTAGCACGCCGAATCGCAGCCTGGCTTGCGTCACGATCCGACAGAAGCCATGTCCTTCCTGCCGGCCCGCAGAAGACCGGCGCGAACAGGCTTCACCAACTGGGACACCCTGCCATGACGAGATTCTCGCGCCGCGCCGCGCTGCGCGCCACCGCCATCGGCGGCCTTGCCGCCCTGATGCCCGCCGCCGCGCGGGCGCAGGACTGGACACCGCCCGGCCCGGTGCGGCTGATCAACCCCTTCGCCCCCGGCGGCTCGCCCGACATCCTGGCGCGCGTGATGGCGCCGCACATGCAGGGCTTCCTCGGCCAGCCGATGGTGGTGGAGAATCGCCCCGGCGCCGGCGCCGCGGTGGGCACGCGCAGCGTGGCGCGCGCCGCGCCGGATGGCACCACGGTGCTGCTGGCGCCGATCTCCTCGGTCATCGCCCCCTTCATGATGCGCGAGCCGGGCTATGAGCTGGGCGAGTTCCGCGCGCTGACCTGGCTGGCCACCACGCCCTTCGTGCTGGTGGTGCGCGCCGGCCGCTGGGCCGACGTGCAGGAATTCGACCGCTTCGTGCGCGCCAATCCCGGCCGGCTTTCGGGTGCGACCGGCGGTTCCGGCACGCCGCACCAATTGGCGGCGGAGCTGTACCGCGGCGCCAGCGGCAGCGACTTCACGCTGGTCGGCTATCGCGGCACCGCACCAGCGCTGACCGACCTGCGCGCCGGCACGGTGGATTTCATGTTCGCCGACATGCCGGCGGCACTCGGCCAGATCCGCCAGGGCGGGCTGCAGGCTCTGGCCGTGTGCACGCCGATGCGCGTGCCCGCGCTGCCGGATGTGCCGACCATGGCGGAAAGCGTGGCGCCCGGCTTCGAGGCGAACAGCTGGGTGATGTGGTGGGTGCCGGCCGCGACGCCGGAGCCGGTGGCGCAGCGGCTGGCGGCGGCGGCGCTGCACGGCCTGGCGCAGCCCGATGTTCGGACCCGCGCGGCCGAGGTAGGCTTCCTGCTGCAGGGCTCCGACATGGCCGGGGCGGAGGCGCATATGCGCAGCGAGACGGCGAAGTGGAGCGCCCTGATCCGCGCCCGAGGCCTGCGGTTCGAGGAAGGTTAAGCTCCACGTCTCAACATGCGCTGCATCAGCACGAGGTCGAGCCAGCGGTCGAACTTCCGGCCGACCTCGGGCATGCGGCCCACCTGCGTGAAGCCAAGCCGCGCATGCAGCGCGATCGAGGCCGCGTTCCCGGCCTCGATCGCCGCCACCATCGTGTGCAGCCCGGCGGCGGTGGCGTGCGCGACCAGCCCCTGCAGCAGCGCGAGGCCCACGCCGCGGCGCTGCGCCGCGGGGTCCACATACAGCGAATTCTCTACCGTCGCGGCATAGCCGGCGAAGGGCCTGAAATCGCCATAGGAGGCGAAGCCGGCCACCGCGCCGTCCTGCTCGGCCACCAGCACCGGGAAGCCGCGCGCGCGCCGCGCCGCGAACCAGGCGTGGCGCGTCTCCAGCGTCTCCGGAACCAGGTGCCACACTGCCGTGGAATGCAGGATGGCGTCGTTGGTGATGGCGAGGATGCGTGGCAGGTCCGCCTCGGTTGCGTCGCGAATCATGCTGATGCCCGCTCCAGGATCATGCCGGCCGCCTTCTGCGCCTCGGCCAGCACGGTGGCGTTGATGGTGCACACCGGAATGTCGGGGAAGATCGAGGCGCCCACCACCCGCAATCCCGTGACACCGCGCAGCCGCAGCGGCGGGTCCAGCGGCGCGACACTGTCGGCGCCGATGATGACGAAGTCCAAGCTCAAGCGCCGACGCCCGGCACCGGGCCCACCTCGCGTGCCACCGACAGCAGCGTGCGGCGCAGCCAGGCATGGCCGGCATCGGCCTCGAAGCGGCGATGGAACACCATCGAAAGCCGCATGTGGCGCAGCTCCACCGGGCAGGGCCGCAGCACCAGCCCATGCGTCTCCGCCATGCGCTGCGCGAGGCGTGCGGACAGCGTCATCACCATGTCGGTCCGACAGAGGATGTCGGGTACCGCGCCGAGATGCGCCACCACGGCGCCGAGCCGCCGCGGGTGCCCGGCCTCGCGCATCGGCCCGTCCAGCGCGCCGTCGCGCGAGCCGTTGGCCGAATGCAGCAGATGCGGGAAGGCCGCGAGGCGCTCCACCGTCATCGGCCCCTCGGCCAGCGGATGGCCGGGCCGAACCAGGGTGAGGAAGGCCTCGGGCAGCATGCGCAGGCTGGTGTAGAGCGCGGGCGGCTCCGGCAGCACGGCGATGGCGAGCTCGGCCTCGCCCCGTTCCAGCAGGGACTCGGCATTGGTGCGGTCGGCGTGGCGGATGGCGAGCAGCGCCAGCGGCGCCTCGCGCGCCATGACCTCCAGCAGCGGCGGCGCCAGCACGCTCTCGGCGTATTCGCTGAAGGCCACGCTGAAGACGCGGTCGGTGGAGGCGGGATCAAAGGGCGCCTGCACCGCCAGCACCTGGCGCAGCCGGTCCAGCACCTCGGCCACCGGCTCGGCGAGGGAGAGGGCCAGCGCCGTGGGCTCCACCCCGCCGGGGCGGCGGAGGAACAGCTCGTCATTCAGCGCGGCGCGCAGCCGCGCCAGCGCGTTGGAGACCGCGGGCTGCGAGAGGTGCAGCGTCTCCGCCGCGCGCGTCACGTGCCGCTCCCGCGCCACGGCGTCGAAGACGCGCAGCAGGTTGAGGTCGAGACTCTGGATGTCGGCCACGCCTGCCCCTCGGGATCATTCGTGCTGATGATGATGGCCGTTCGCGACCGGCGTTGGAAGGCACTCCGCCCGCCGCGGCATAGCTGTGCCCCGAGGGACGCCCGGTGCGCCCCGCCATGGACAGGAGTTGCGACGATGAACCTCGATGAACGGGCCACCGCCCCCTATGCCGCGCTGCTGCTGCGCGTCTCCATGGGCGTGATGTTCCTGGCGCATGGGCTGCTGCTGAAGGTGATGACCTTCGGGCTGGGCGGCACGATGGGGTATTTCGGCTCGATCGGGTACCCGCCGGTGCTGGGTGCGGTGGTGGCCATCGCCGAGATCGCGGCGGGCCTGGCGCTGATTGCCGGCGTGTGGGTGCGCGCCGTCAGCCTGCTGGCGCTGCCCATCATGATCGGCGCCACCATCCAGCACCTGCCGGCCGGCTGGGTGTTCAGCGCGCGCGGCGGCGGCTGGGAATTCCCCGCCTTCTGGACCGTGGCGCTGCTGGTGCAGGCGGGGCTTGGCGCCGGCGCGCATGCGCTGGACGTGAAGCGGCTGTTCGGCCGCGGCGCGGCCGAGGCGCGCGCCTGATGCGGCCGCCCGCGGATCGGCCATGATCCGCGGGCACCGCCCTGCGCTTTCCGCCTTTGCGTCATCGAGGCAACTGCGCATAGTTGCGCGCCGAGAGATTCGAAGGGGATGACCATGTCGCTGTCACGCCGCGGCCTGATGGCCGCCGGAACCGGCCTGCTGGCGGCCCGCGCCGCGCAGGCGCAGGACCCGGGCCTTTCGGTGCTGTTCAATTCCTTCGTCAACAACGCCGTGGCGCCGCTGTTCGAGGCCTATCGCACGGCGCGGCCCGGCGTGCCCATGCGGCTCGACCTGCTGCCCTTCGCGCAGATCCTGCAGACCATCGAGGTGCGGCTGGAGCCGCGCAACGGCGAGCCCGACGTCTTCGCCGTGGACGGGCCGCTCACCGCCTCCTACGCCGTGCGGCAGCACCTGCACGACCTCGGCCCGCATCTCGACTGGTCGCGCTTCACCCAGGCGGCGGTGGACCAGGCGACGGTGGGTGGCACGCGATTCTCCGCACCCTTCGTCTCCTCCTCACCGCTGCTGTTCTACAACCGCGCGGTGCTGGAGCGCTCCGGCATCCCGCTGCCCGCCGCCGACGTGGCGCAGCGCCTGACCTGGGAGCAGATCGTCGAGTATTCCGAGAAGATCGTGCGCGAGCAGCCGAACACCTTCGGCTTCCTGTTCGAACAGCCCGACCGGCCCTACCAGATCTTCCCGCTGATGCAGTCGCTGGGCGCCGAGACGATCTCGCCCGATGGCTTCTCGGTGGCCGGGCGGCTGGATGGCGCGATCTCGGTGCGGGCGCACCGCTTCTACCAGGAGCTGTACACGAAGCGCCTGTCGCCGCCCGGCCTGTTCGACATTCCGCTGGCGCAGGAACTGTTCGGCAATGGCCGCGTCGGCTTCTTCCTGGGCAGCACCTTCCTCTCCACGCTGCTGCCGCAGCGCTTCCCCAACCTCGCCTTCGGCTTCGCGCCGCACCCCGCCTTCCGCGACGGCGTGCCGGTGACGCCCACGGGCTCCTGGCATATCGGCATCAACCGCCGCACGCGCCGCATGGATGCCGCGCTGGACCTGGTGCGCTGGATGACCAGCGACGAGACGGCGCGGCTGTGGTTCTCGATGTTCCCCTTCCCGCCGGTGCAGCGCGCGCTGTGGAACGACCCGGCCTTCAGCAGCGATGCGCTGTGGCGCATCGTCGCCTTCGAACAGGCGAACACCGCGCGCGTGCGACCGCAGACGCCGGGCTTCCGCGAATACGAGGATCTGTTCCGCGCCGCGCTGCGCGACATCGCCGGCGGCGCCAACGTGGCCGAGCGGCTGGGCAGCGCGACGCGGCAGATCGACCAGCGCCTCGCGCGCTACCGGGGCTGACGCCATGCCCGTGGTGGTGGATTGCGATCCTGGGCACGACGATGTCGTCGCCATCCTGCACGCGCATCGGCACCTGGAGCTGGTGGCCATCACCACGGTGGCGGGCAATGCGCCGCTCGACCAGGTGACGGCGAATGCGCTGGCCATCTGCGAGGCTGCGAACATCGGCGCGCCGGTGGTGGCCGGCGCCGCGGGGCCGCTGGTGGGCCATGCCGTCACCGCCGCGGCGGCGCATGGGCGAAGCGGCCTCGATGGCGCGGAGCGGCCGGCCTATACGCGCAAGCCCGAGCCCGGCCGCGCCGTGGACCATCTGCTGCGGCTGGCGGAGCGCCATGCCGGGCGGCTGCGCATCGCCGCCGTCGGCCCGCTGACCAACATCGCCCTGGCGCTGTTGCTGGACCCTGGCTTCGCCGATGCGGTGGAGGAGGTCTCCATCATGGGCGGCGCGGTGGGCACCGGGAACGTCACGCCGGCCGCCGAGTTCAACTTCTTCGCCGATCCCGTGGCCGCGCGCATTGTCCTCGAATCCCGCCTGAAGCTGCGCGTGGTGGGCTGCGATATCACCCGCACCGTGGGCCTGCATGCCGAGGACATCGCGCGGCTGCGCGGCTCCGGCCGCCGGCTGCCGGCGCTGATCGGCACGCTGCAGCAATTCTACCTCGACCGGCAGATCGAGATGTATGGCCGCGCCGTGGCGCCGCAGCACGATGTGCTGGCCATCGTCCCCTGGCTGGACGAAGGCGCGCTGGGCTATGAGCGCTGTGCCGGCACCGTGTGCACCGATGGCGGGCCGATGTGGGGCATGAGCGTGTTCGACACCCGCAACCGCCGCGGCGCCACGGCGCCGCGCAACATCCTTCTGGCCCGCAGCGCCGACCGCGACCGCATCCTCGCGCCGGTGCTGGACAGCCTGTTGAGCTACCCATGAGCACGCCCCCGCCTGCCACGCACGACCTCGGCGGCGCGCCGCGCTTCCGCTGCGCGCCCGTCGACCCCGCCGATGACGCGCCGCCCGACGCCTTCGGCCAGCGCGTGGACGCGTTGCGGCAATTGCTGGCGAGCCGTGGCCTGATGACGGTGGATGAGCTGCGCCGCGGCATCGAGGCGATCCCCGAGGCCGAGTACCACGCCATGAGCTACTACCAACGCTGGCTGCGCGCGATGGCGGCGGTGATGGTGGAGAAGGGCGTCGTGGCCGCGGAGGATCTGCGATGAGCCGCTTCGCCGCCGGCGAGCGCGTGCGCGTGAAGGCCGATTTCCCGGAGACGCGCGGGCCCTGCCACATCCGCACGCCGCATTACCTGCGCGGGCGCGAGGGCGTGGTGGAACGCCCGCTTGGCGAGTTCCCGAACCCGGAGGACCTCGCCTTCGCGCGCCCCGCGCCGCGCGTGGCGCTGTACCACGTGCGCTTCGACCAGCCTGCGCTGTGGCAGGAAGGTGCCCGTGGCGACGCGGTGGTGGTGGAGCTCTTCGCCCATTGGCTGGAGAAGGCGGCATGAACGGCACCACGCAGGCGGAAAGTGCGGCGCTGCTGGAACGCTTCGCCGCGGCGCTGACGGCGCGCGGCATCGTGAGCGAGGCCGAGATCGCGGACCGCATCGCCCGCACCAACCGCGCCAGCCCGGAGATCGGCGCGCGCATGGTGGCGCGTGCCTGGACCGACGACGCCTATCGCGCCCTGCTGCTGCAGGATGGCAGCGCGGCGGCCGAGGCGGAGGGCGTCTCCATGGCCGGCATGCCGCCGCTGGGCGTGCTGGCCGATACGCCGGCGACGCATCACGTGGTGGTCTGCACGCTGTGCTCCTGCTATCCGCGCGCGGTGCTGGGCTATCCGCCCGGCTGGTTCAAGTCCGCCAGCTACCGCGCCCGCATGGTGCGGGACCCGCGGGCCGTGCTGGCCGAATGGGGCACCGTGCTGCCGGAGGGCGTGGCGCTGCGCGTGGTGGACAGCACCGCGGATTACCGCTGGATGGTGCTGCCCGAACGCCCCGCCGGCACCGAAGGGTGGGATGCCGCGCGGCTGGCCACGATCGTCACGCGGGACGTGCTTGTCGGGGTGGCGCTGCCCCGGGCCTGATCCCACGGGCGCGCAGCAGCAGCGTGGCGATGATGGCGACATTCGCCGCATTCCACGCGATGCCGTTGAGGAAGGCCGCGGCGTAGCTGCCGGTCCAGTCGAACACCAGGCCCGACATCCAGCCCCCCAGCGCCATGCCGATCAGCGTCGCCATCAGCACGATGCCGACGCGCGTGCCTGCCTGGTTGGCGGGGAAGTGCTCGCGCACGATCACGGCGTAGGAGGGCACGATGCCGCCCTGGAACAGGCCGAACAGCGCCGAGATGAGATACAGCGACACCAGGCTGTCGAAGAACAGGTAGAAGCCCAGCGCCACCGCCTGCAGCACGCTGCCCAGCAGCAGCGTGGCCAGCCCGCCGATGCGGTCCGCGATCAGCCCCGAGGCAAGGCGCGAGATGATGCCGCAGACCAGCATCAGCGACAGCATCTCCGTGCCGCGCGCCACGCCGTAGCCGAGGTCGCCGCAATAGGCCACGATATGCACCTGCGGCATCGCCATGGCGACGCAGCAGCCAAGCCCCGCGATGCAGAGCACCGCCGTCAACGCGTTGGGCGACATGCCGAGCGGCCGCGCCGCATCCACTGGTGCCACGCCCGGCGCCGGTGCCGCTTTCGGCGCCACGTTCACGCCGGGCGCGCGGGCGCGCAGCAGCAGCGCCAGCGGCGCCATGGTGACCAGCAGGATGATGCCGATGGTGAGATGCGCCATGCGCCAGCCCTGCGCCGCGATCAGCGCCTGCAGGATCGGCGGCCAGATCGCGCCGGCGAGGTAGTTGCCCGAGGCGGCGAGCGCCACGGCGATGCCGCGCCGGCGGTGGAACCACAGCGAGGCATCCGCCATCAGCGGCCCGAAGGCCGCGGCCGAGCCGAACATGGCGATCAGCACGCCCTGCGCCAGCGCGAAGGTGAGCAGGCTGTCGGAGAATGCCGCGGCCGCGTAGCCCAGCGAGAGCATCGCCGTGCCGCCCAGCACCGGCACCATCACCCCGAAGCGGTCCGCCAGCCGCCCCATCAGGATGCCGCCCGCGGCGAAGCCCAGCATGGTGAAGGTGTAGGGCAGCGAGGCATCGGCGCGCGAGACGCCGAACTCGGCCTGCACATGCGGCAGCGTCACCACGACGGACCACATGCCCGCCCCACCCAGCGTGGCCAGCGCCATGATGGCGCAGAGGCGCAGCCAGGCCTGGCGGCTGTCGATGCCCGTGGCGTTCACTGCGCGCTGCTCATGGCGTGGCATCCGGGCCGAAGGTGACGAATTCGGACAATCCCGCGCGCTCGGTCACCAGGCGGTTCGTCGGCTCCTGCCTGTCCTCGAAGCCGAGCGACATGCCGCAGACCAGCGCCTGGTCGTCGCCGATGCCGAGCACGGCGCGCACCACGTCGTGATGGTCGCAGAAGGCGGCCTGGGCGCAGGTGTCGAGGCCATGGCCGCGCGCGGCGAGCATGACCGATTGCAGGAACATGCCGAAATCCAGCCAGGAGCCCTGCTCCAGGTCGCGGTCGATGGTGAAGAACAGGCCGACCGGCGCGCCGAAGAAATCGAAGTTGCGCGCCCGCTGCGCGTGCCCCGCCGCGGTGTCGCCGCGCGCCACGCCGGCCAGCTGGTAGAGGTCCCACCCCACCTTGCGGCGGCGTGCGAGGTAGGGCTCGCGCCAGCTGCGCGGATAGTATTCGTAGTCGCGCGCCACCGTGGCGCCGGCATCATGCGCAGCGTGCAGCGCGGCCGAGAGGCGCGCCTTCTCCTCACCCTGCGTCACGCGCACGCGCCAGGGCTGCAGGTTGGAACCCGAGGGCGCGCGCGCCGCGGCGGCCAGGATGGCGTCGAGCGTGGCGCGCGGCACGGGATCCGGCCGGAAGCCGCGCACGCTGCGTCGCGTGGCCATCGCCTCGAAAACATCCATGCGAACCCCTCCCCCGCGCGTTACAGAATGTCGCCCAAATTCTGTTACGCGAAGCCTTGTTACTTTTGCAATTACTCTTGTCCCGAACGGCGGTCCGTGGATCACTTATTGCAACGGTCCTCTTGCAAGGGTCTTCTTGCAACGGCCTGTTTGCAAGGCCTGCGGCAAGCGGGCGACCAGCCCGCGGGAGAGCGCCGATGGCAGTGTACAACGGCACGGTCGGCAACGACATCCTCAACGCCGGCCAGACGGCCACGGATGACGTGGTGAATGCCGGCTCCGGCGATGACCTGGCCTTCGGTGGCGCGGGCAACGACACGCTGAACGGCGGCTCGGACAACGACACGCTCAGCGGCGGCAATGACGATGACGTGCTCGATGGTGGCGGCGGCAGCGACACCCTGCTGGGCGGCTCGGGCAACGACGTGCTCGGCGGCGGGTTCGACAATGATTCGCTCGATGGTGGCGCCGGCGACGACACGCTGTTCGGCACCCGCGGCGGCATCGACACGCTGCGCGGCGGCTCGGGCTTCGACGTGCTGTCCTATTCGGGCGATGCAGCCGACCCGGTGGTGCGCGTCAACCTCGGCACCGGCCAGGCCAGCTATGACGGCCCTGGCGCGCCGGAGGTCAGCCTGCTGTTCGACATCGAGGGCGCGATCGGCGCGGTCGGCGACGACACGCTGATCGGCAATGATTTCGCCAACCTGCTCGATGGCGCGGGCGGCGCCGACACGCTGTTCGGCGCCGGCGGCAACGACCGGCTGTTCGGCGGGTCCGGCGACGATACGCTCAATGGCGGCACCGGCGCCGACACGATGGTGGGCGGCGATGGCGCCGACCTGTTCTTCGTCGACCATGCCGATGACGTGGTGCAGGAGGCGCCGGGCGGCGATCTCGACACGGTGGAGGCCTCGGTCAGCTACACGCTGACGGCGGGGCAATCGATCAACGTGCTGCGGCTGGGCGGCAGCGGCAACATCGCCGGCATCGGCAACGCCATCGCCAACACCATCATCGGCAATGCCGGCAACAACTTCCTCGATGGTGCCGACGGCGCCGACACGCTGCAGGGCGGCGGCGGCAACGATATCTACGTGGTGGTCAACAGCGATGACGTGGTGATCGAACAGGCCGGCCAGGGCTTCGACGTGGTGCTGGTGCGCTTCGCCTGGCAACTCGGCGCCGGCCAGGCGGTGGAGCGCCTGGTGGTGGACGGCCCGCTCGGCCTGATCGCGATCGGCAACGACCTGGCGAACGAGATCATCGGCAACACCAACGCCAACCGGCTGGAGGGGCAGGGCGGCGCGGACACGCTGCGCGGCGAGCAGGGCGCCGATACGCTCGATGGCGGCACCGGCCTCGACCGCCTGGAGGGCGGGCTCGGCAACGACCTGTTCGTGGTCGATCAGGCCAGCGATATCGTCATCGAGGCAGCCGGTGAAGGGGCCGATACGGTCCGCGCCACCATCGACTACACCCTGTCCGCGACGCAGGAGATCGAGGCGCTGGAGCTGCTGGGCTTTGCCGATATCGACGGCATTGGCAACACGCTGAACAACATCATCCTCGGCAATGGCGGCGACAACGCACTGAACGGCAGCGATGGCGCCGATACGCTCTCCGGCGGGGGCGGCGCCGACACGCTGAATGGCGGGCGTGGCGCCGACAGCATGGATGGCGGTCCGGGCAACGACCTGTTCATCGTGGACAATGCCGGCGACGTGGTGCGCGAGGCGGCCGTCGGCGGCGCCGACACGGTGCAATCCGCCATCACCTTCAGCCTGGTGGGGCAGGCGATCGAGGCGCTCGTGCTGACCGGCGGCCAAGCCATCAACGGCACCGGCAATGCGCAGGCGAACACGCTGGTCGGCAACAACGCCAACAACGCGCTGGATGGCGGCGAGGGCGCCGACAGCCTGGCCGGGCAGGGTGGGGCGGATACGCTGACGGCAGGGCCCGGTGCCGATACGCTGGATGGCGGCACCGGGAACGACCTGCTTCAGGGCGGCAATGACGGCAACGTGCTGATCGGCGGTGTCGGCAACGACACGCTTTTGGGTGGCCTCGGTAACGACACCCTGTTCGGCGGCGCAGGCGCGGACCTGCTGCAGGGCGGCGGCGGGGTGAACCTGCTGACCTATGCCGACACCGCCCTTGGTCTGAACATCAGCCTGCTCGACGGCATCGTGCTGGGCGACCCCTTCGGCGCCGACACCATCGAGGGCTTCGCGGCCCTGGAGGGCGGCGGCGGCGCCGACACGATGGAAGGCGACGAGGGCGACAACCTGCTGGATGGCGGCGCGGGCAACGACCTGCTGTTCGGCCTGGCCGGCGCCGATACGCTGCGCGGCGGCGCCGGCGACGACACGGTGCTGGGCGGCGTCGGCGACGACAGCATGGAGGGCGGCGCAGGGTTCAACGTGCTGGACTACTCGGCCTCGCCGCGCGCCATCGCGGTGAATGGCGGCGTCGCCCAGGGCAGCTTCATCGGCAATGACAGCCTGCAGGGCTTCCAGCGCATCATCGCCACCGCCTTCGACGACACGCTGCGCGGCACCGGGCATCTGGTGGGCGGTGGCGGGCAGGATTCGCTGGTGCTGGACGGCGCGGGCACGCTGGAGGGCGGGCAGGGTGCCGATACCCTCTCGGCCGATCCCGGCGCCGGGGTGGAGGTGCTGCTCGGCGGCGAGGGCGACGACCGCGTGCTGCTGACCGCCGCAGCCGAGACGATCGACGGCGGTGCGGGGCGGGACCTGCTGTCGCTGGCCGCGGCCAGCACCGACGTCACCATCGATCTCGATGCGGGCGGCGGCCAGCAGGCGCTGTTCGCCGGCACCGCGGCCGCCAGCGTGGCCGGCTTCGAGGATGCCGCCGGCGGCGATGGCGACGACCTGATCAGCGGCAGTGCCATCGGCAACCTGCTGGCCGGCGGCATGGGCGATGACGAGGTGCAGGGCGAGGCCGGTGCCGACACGCTGCGCGGCGATGATGGCGCCGACACGCTGGGTGGCGGCAGCGAGGGCGACGACCTCGATGGCGGGCTCGGCGAGGATCTGCTGGTTGGCGGCCAGGGCAACGACACGCTGCAGGGCGGCCTCGGCGCCGACACGCTGATCGGCGGCGAGGGCGCCGACAGCGTCTTCGGCGGCCAGGGTGACGACGTGATCGAGGGTGCCGGCACGGGCGGCGACCGCTATGACGGCGGCGAGGGGCTGGACCTGCTGAGCTATGCCGGACTCGCCGGACCGACGGGGCTTTCGCTGGACCTGTCGCTGTTCCAGCTGGCGCCGGGCAGCGGGCCGGGCAGCGACACCGTGTCGGACATCGAGGGCCTGGGCGGGACGCAATTCGCCGACACGCTGCGCGGCGATGCGGAGGCCAACCTGCTGCTGGGCAATGGCGGCGACGACGTGCTGCGCGGCGGGCTCGGCTTCGACATCATGCAGGGCGGCCTCGGCGCCGACACGCTGGAGGGCGAGGGCGACGCCGATTCGCTCTCCGGCGGCGATGGTGCGGACCGGCTGCTGGGCGGGCAGGGCAACGACACGCTGGATGGCGATGCGGGCGACGATGTGCTGGCTGGCGCGGCCGGCGACGACCTGCTGCGCGGCGGGGCGGGCTTCGATCTGCTGGACTACAGCGAGCAGGCCGGCGGCATCGAGTTGCGGCTGGCCAGCGGCTTCTCGCTGATCGGTGACGCGCTGGACCTGTTCACCGGCATCGAGGGTGCGGTCGGCGGCACCGGTGCCGACAGCATCTTCGGCACGGCGGCTGCCGATTCGATCGTCGGTGGCGCCGGCGATGACCGCCTGGTGGGCCATGCCGGCGCCGATACGCTGGTGGGCGGCGCCGACAACGACCTGCTGCATGGCGGCCGCGGCGCCGACCGCCTCGATGGCGGCGCGGGCATCGACACGGCGCAGTATCGCGGCGCCACGGGCGGCGTCGCGGTGAACCTTGCCACCGGCGTGGCCTCCGGCGCGCATGACGACGACACGCTGGTGTCGATCGAGGATGTCGAGGGCTCGGACTTCAACGACACCATCGTGGGCAGCACCGCCGCCAATGCCCTGCGTGGCGGCAATGGCGCGGATTCCATCGCAGGCGGCGATGGCGCGGACACGCTGGAAGGCGGCGCCCGCGCCGATACGCTGCAGGGCGGCGCGGCGGCCGACCTGTTCCGCTGGCGCGTGCCCGGCGATGGCACGGGCGGCACCGACCTGATCCTCGACTTCGCGCAGGGCCAGGACCGCTTCGACCTCTCCGCCATCGATGCGCGGCCAGGCACGGTGGGCAACAACGCCTTCGTGCTGGTGGCCACGCGCACCGCCGGCGCCGAGGGCGAGATCCTGCAATCCCTGTTCTTCGGCAAGCGACTGGTCGCGGTGTTCATCGATGGCGATTCGGTGGAGGACATCGCCTTCATTCTCGACAACGCCGTGCCGCCGACGCTGACGGCGGCCGACTTCATCCTGTAGGTCGTGGCCGCGTTACCAGCGCCAATGTGGCGGTGGTGCGCCGGCCACTGGCATCGGCACGCGCATGATGCGATCGGCCAGCAGGCAGCCGAGCCATGCGGCGTGCAGCCCCGGCCCGGCGAAGGCGAGGGAGGAGACGTTGGCGAGCGGGCTTGCGGCCTGCGCCATGTCGGCGGGCAGCAGCGTCCCGGCCGCGGACGAAGCGGCGATGCGCGCCATGTGGCCGGGATCGCCCGCATCGAGCATGCGCGTCACGCGGCCGGTCTCCGGTTCCACCCGCAGCAGGCGGTTGGCGACGATGGCCGTCACCCACACCGCGCCCTCGGCATCGAAGGCGAGGCCATCGGGATATTCGCCGGTGTCAAATTCGGCCACCACCTGCTTCGCGCCGAGTGCGCCATCCGCGTGCAGCGGAAAGCGCGACAGGCGCCGCGTGTAGGTCTCGTTCACATAGAGGAACCGGCCTTCGGGCGAGGGCAGGCACTCGTTCGTGTAGCCCAGGCCATCGGCCGCGATGCGCGCGCCGCGCCGGTCCATCAGCACGATGAAGCCGCTGGCGGCGGCGGGCGTCCAATCCATGTGGCGCGGCGTGTGGCGCGTGGAGACGGTGACCCACAGCCGGTCCTCCGTGTCGCGCAGCGCGTAGTTGGTGGGCGGCAGTGCCATGCCCTCGACCGCGCGCAGCACGGGGCTGGCCTGGCCATCGCGCGTCAGGCGGAACACGCCGCCCTCCTCGGCGCCGAGATGCGCGATCAGGAAGGAGCCGTCGCGGTCGAAGGCAATGCCGTTGGGCTTCAGGCCCTGCGGCAGGTCGGCGATGCCACCGGCGATCAGCCGATGCGTGCCATCGGGCTGCAGCGCCGCCACGCCGCCGCGGAAATCGGCCGTGAACACCGCGCCATCCTTCGCCACCAGCACCGATTCCGGGCGCATCAGCCCGCTGCCGTGGAAGCTGACATCGGCCAGCGCGATCATCGGAACCACCGCACCGGCGCCATCACGAAATCCGGCATGTAGGTGACGATGCCGAGCACGATGCAGCACAGCACGAACATCGGCACCAGTTCCTTCGTGATGCCCCACATCTTCGCCTGCGCGATCCTGGCCGAGACGAACAGCGTGCCGCCCACCGGCGGCGTGAACAGCCCGATGGCCAGGTTGCAGATCATGATCAGGCCCAGATGCACGGGATCGACGCCGAGGCTCTTCGCCACCGGCAGCAGCAGCGGCGCGGTGAGGATCAGCGCCGGCACGGGTTCCAGGAAGATGCCCAGCAGCAGCAGCGCCACGTTGACGACGAACAGGAACTCCCACTTGTCGAGGTCCCAGGCGCGCAGCGTGGCCACCAGGTCCATCGGCACGCCCTCCATCGTCATCACCCAGGCGAAGGCGGTGGTGGCGCCGATCACCAACATGACGGTGGCGGAGGTGATGAAGCTGTCGCGGAGGATGCGCGGCACGTCGGACCAGGCCAGTTCGCGATAGACGAAGCGGCCGACCAGCAGCGCGTAGAACACCGCCACGGCGGCGGCCTCGGTCGGCGTGAAGACGCCGCCGAAGATGCCGCCCAGGATGACGAAGGGGAACAGCAATGCCGGCAGGCAATCGCGGAAGCTGCGCAGCAAGTCGTCGGCCGAGGTGCGCTGCCCGCCGGGATCCCAGCCACGGGCCTTGCCGACATGCATGCACCACAGCATGAGCGCCAGGCCGAACAGCAGCCCTGGGATGAAGCCGGCCAGGAACAGGTCCTTAACCGAGACGTTGCCCATGAAGGCGAAGATCACCATCGGAATGGAAGGCGGGATGATGATGCCGATGGTGCCGGCCACGGCCACGAGCGCTGCGGCGAATTCCTTCGTGTAGCCGCGCTGCTTCATGCCCGGGATCATCACCGAGCCGATTGCCGCGCTGTCCGCCACGGCCGAGCCCGAGACGCCCGAGAACAGCATGGAGGAGGAGACGGTGACCACGCCCAGCCCGCCGCGCAGGAAGCCCAGCGCCTTGGAGGCGAAGTCGATCATGCGCCGGCCCACGCCACCCGCCACCATGATCTCGCCGGCCACGATGAACATCGGCACGGCCAGCAGGTGGAAGGGCTCCACGCCGCCGATGAAGGACAGCAGCATGCCCTCCACGATGTAGAAATTGTCCGACAGGTTCATGTAGGCGAAGGTCGCGATCAGCATGGCCCATACCAGCGGCACGCCGGCCATGGCGACGGCCATGAAGATCGCGAAGACGATGAGGAACAGCGACATCAGGCAGCCCCCCCGGGTGCCGCTTCATGCTCGGCACCCAGCAGCACCCGCCGTGCGATGAACAGCAGGCCGAGCACCGAGCCAACCGGCATGGCGGCGTAGGCAAGGCCCATCGGGATGTAGGTGACGCTGAGCGTCTGGTTCATCATCTGCGCTGCCAGCGCGCTGCCCCAGACCAGAAGCGCCAGCAGCACGGCTGCCGCGCTGGCCTCGGCGATCCAGCCCAGCACGCGCCGCAGGCGGGGGCCTGCGGCATCCACCATCTCGGTGATCGACAGATGCGCGCCCAGCTGCACCGCGCGCGCGCCACCCATGAAGGTCAGCCAGAGGAAGACGAACTCGCCGATCTCGTTCACCCAGGCGAGCGAGAGGTTGAACACGTAGCGCGCGATGACGTTCGCCATCACCACCACGCACAACCCGCCGCCGCCCACGGCCAGGAAGATGTCGAGCCCGCGCCCCAGCATGGCGCAGCCGCGGTCCAGCAAGCGCATCGCCCTCAGGCCCGGCTGCGCAGGGCGCTGGCTTCCTCGATGAAGCGGTCCACCACCTCGGCGCCGTATTCGGTGCGGGCGCGGGCCACGGCGCCCTGCGAGGCCTGCCGCCATGCATCCAGCGAGGGACGGTTCACGATGGCGCCGCGCGCCGTCATCTGCGCCAGCAGGTTCTCGTCATTGGCGGCGACGGTGCGGCGGTTGTGCTGCGCGCTTTCGCGCCCGGCCTGCACCACCGCGTCGCGCGCCGCCGGCGTGAGGCTGCCCCAGGTGCGTTCGGCGATGCACAGCCACAGCGGCGAATAGACGTGGTTGGACAGCGTGATGTGGCGGGCCACCTCGAAGAAGCGCTGGCTGAAGATGGTGTCCACCGGGTTCTCCTGGCCGTCCACGGTGCCCTGCTGGATGGCGAGGTAGACCTCGGTCACCGGCATCACCACCGGATTCCAGCCCTGCGACTCCATGATCCAGCGCACCATGTCCACCGGCGCGATGCGCAGCTTGCGGCCGCGCGCCGCGGCGGGGGAGGGCAGCGCGAAGGTGGTGGAGAAGCTGCGGAAGCCGGCCTCCCAATCCCCTACCACGCGCATGCCGCGGCCGATCAGCGCCTGGCGCTGCGCGGCGATGAACTGCGAATTGTCGTAGAGGCGCCAGCCCTGCTCATAGGTCTCGGCCAGGTAGGGCAGCGCTATCAGGTTCAGTGGCCGCGTGTGGGTGGCATAGGTGACGACGCCGGTGATGGCGAGGTCGATCGAGCCGACGGCAACCTGCTCAAGGCTGCGCGCATCGTTGGCCAGCTGGCCGGAGTGGAACACCTGGACGCGGTAGCGCCCCTCGGTCAGCTCCTGCACGCGGCGGGCGAACAGCAGTGCCGCTTCCTGCCGGGCGCCCACCTCCGTGTCGGTGTGGTTGAGGCGCAGCGTGCGCACCGACTGCCCGAAGACCAGGCCCGGCGCGGCAAGCGCCGCCCCGGCGCTGAACAGCGCGCTGCGCCGCGTGGTGAGGATGTTCATGTCGTTCGCTCCCTTCGTTGGTCGTTGCTTGGTCACACGTCGATGAAGCGCCGCTCCTCCGCGGATCGGTAGATCGCTTCCTCGATCTCCATGTTGCGCAGCCAGGCGCGCGCCGTGTTGGGCACCGGTACGCCATGGGCGAAATGCGCCAGCGCCGCCGCGGTCTGGCGGAACACGCAATCGCCGCCATAGCCGCGGCTCTGCCAGGCATAGGGGTGCTCGTGCTCGGTGCCGCGATGGCCGCGCAGGAACAGCCGGCCGAAGCCGTCGAGGCGCAGCTGGCCGCCGGTGCCCTCCACCAGCAGCACGCCGTTGGTCATGCGCGGATCGTCGCCCGGGTGATCGATCAGGCGGTTGCCGTCCACGATGCCGCTGCGGCGCGGATCAGCGAAGGTGAACAGGACCGTCGCCGCGTCCTCGCCGATTATGGCGGCGTTCAGCGTGCGCGTGCGCGCGAAGACGCCGGTGACCTCGCCGAACAACAGACGAAAGACGTCGATCAGGTGGATGATGGTCTCGTGCACCAGGAAGCGCGGCATGGTGCGGAAATAGGGCTGCCGCGCGAGGTAGGCCTCCGGCCCCTGCCCGTCGCCGGAGCGCAGGCGGAAGGAGATATCGAGCGGCTCGCCGATGGCACCCGCAGCGATCAGCCGCGCCACTTCCTGGAACCACGGCATGAAGCGGAAGTTCTCGTGCACCACCAGCGCGATGCCGGCCTGCTCGGCCTGCTGCACGATGGCGCAGGCGGTGGTCCAGTCGGGCGCCAGCGGCTTCTGGCAGATGGCCGGGATGCGCCGCGCCGCGCACAGCGCCACCAGCGCGGCATGGGTGGCCGGCGGCGTGATGATGTCCACCAGGTCGGGCCGCAGCGCATCGAGCATCGCCGCGGCATCGGTGCAGGCAGCGGCGCGGGGGAAGTCGCGCGCGCCGGCGGAGGCCTTGGCGGCATCGGCGTCGCACACCGCCACAACCTCCACCGGCAGGCGTGACCACGCCTCGCGGTGGAAGGCGGCGAAGTAGCCCGCGCCGATGAGCGCGACCTTCATCCGGGGATCTGCGCGGCCACGGCCTCGGCCACCGCAACCGTGCCGACGCCGCCGAATTCCGCCGTGCGCAGCCCGGCGGCGAAGGCGCCATCCACCGCGGCGTTCAATTCGCCGGCGGCATCGGCGAAGCCCTGCCCGGCGCCGCGCTCGGCCAGCCAGTCCAGCATCATCGCGGCCGAGAGCAGCATCGCGGTAGGGTTGGCGATGCCCTTGCCGGCGATGTCGGGCCCGGTGCCGTGGCTCGGCTGGAACACCGCGTGGGTGTCGCCGATATCGGCCGAGGGCGCGTAGCCCATGCCGCCGATCAGCCCAGCGCCGAGATCGGAGATGATGTCGCCGAACATGTTTTCCATCGGCAGCACGTCGAAATCCCAGGGCCGCCGCACCAGGTCCAGCGCCATGGCGTCGATATAGTGGTGGCGGGCCGGCACGGAGGGGAATTCGCGCGCCACCTCGTCGAAGACGCGGCGCATGAAGGCCATGGAGGTGAACACATTCGCCTTGTCCACCAGCGTCACCGCCTGCGCCCGGCCAAGCTGCGCGGCGCGGCGCTCGGCCAGGCGGAAGGCGAAGCGGGAGAGGCGCTCGGTGGTGGCGCGGGTAATCACCATGGTGTCGCGCGCCTCGCGATCCTCGATCACCTCGCCGCGGCCGCGCGCCCAGAACAGGCCCTCGGTGCTCTCGCGCAGGATCACGAGGTCGATCCGCTGCGCGCGTGGGTCGGCCAGCGCCAGCGGCACGCCGGGGATGGCGCGGATCGGCCGCACCCCGGCATAGAGGCCCAGGCGAAAGCGCAGGTCGAGCTGCGGCGCGATCTCGGTGCCGTCGGGGTAGCGGATGCCGGGCCAGCCCATCGCGCCCAGCAGGATGGCATCGGCCGCGGCGGCGCGCGCGAACACCTCCTCCGACATCGCGGTGCCGGTCTCCTGGTAGCAGAAGGCGCCGGCCTGCAGCGTCTCGGTGGCGAGGCCGAGTCCGTGGCGGCGCACCAGCTTGCCGAGCACGTCGCTGGCCGCCTGCATCACCTCCACGCCGATGCCATCCCCCGGCATCAGCGCCACGCGCACGCTGTTGGTCAAAGCCATGCGAGGCCACTCCGTTCGATCAGGGCGATCAGCTCCGCGCCACCGCGGCGGCGGTGCTGGCGGTACAATTCGCGCGCGCCATCGGCATTGCCGGCGCGGATGGCCAGCAGCGTCGCACGGTGCTCATGCGTCGATCGCGCCGGCAGCGGGCGCAGGTTCAGCGTGAACATCCGCGCGCGGTGCGACTGGTCCCACACCTGCATCACCATGGCTGCCAGGCGGCGATTGCCGCACAGCTCCGCCAGGCCGAGGTGGAAGGCCTCGTCCGCCGCGGCCCAGCGGGCGCGGTCCTCGGCCGCGATGGCGGCCTCCATCGCCTCGCAGGCGCGCTCCAGTGGCTCCAGCGCGGCCGCTGGCAGATCGCGCCGCGCCAGCAGGTCGGCGGCCGTCGGTTCCAGGCTTTCCAGCACGTCGTAGATGTCGCGCATGTCGGCGGGCGAAATCGGCTGCACGCGCATGCCGTGGCGCGGCGTCACCGTCACCAGCCCGTCCTGCTGCAGCCGCAGCATCGCCTCGCGCACGGGGGTGCGGGACAGTCCAAGTTCCAGCGCCAGCTCGGCCTCCAGCCGCTGCGTGCCGGGGGGCAGCAGGTTGTCCAGGATCATCGCCTTCAGCCGCTGGTAGGCGGCCTCGGCGGCGGTGGGGGGGCGGGGGACAGGACGGTGGGCGGGGATCATCCGATGCATTAATGCATGCGTTGTTGCATGCGGCAATGGCTAACGCGGTGAAACACAGCGCGAATTTTTCACCTTCCGGTTGCGTATGTCCAAGCGGCAGACTGCCGCGATGCCGCCCCGGTCCCGCCTGTCCGCACCGCGCCTGGGCGCCATCGCCGCCGCCCTTTTGCTGCCCGCGCCAGCCCTGCCGCAGGCGCCGGATGCGCGGCCGCAGGGCGGCCAGGTGGTGGCAGGCCAGGCGCGCATCAGCCAGACGCCCGCGCGCACGCAGATCGACCAATCCAGCCAGCGCGCCGTGGTGGAGTGGCAGCGCTTCGATGTCGGCGCGCAGCACCAGGTGGATGTCCGCCAGCCGAATGCCGGCGCGTGGTCGCTGCAGCGCGTCACCGGGGCCGATCCCTCGGCCATTGCCGGGCGCATCACCTCCAATGGCGGGGTGGCGCTGGTGAACCCGGCGGGCGTGATGTTCCACCAGGGCGCGCAGGTGGATGTGGCGGCGTTGATCGCCACGACCTCCGACATCACCAACCAGAACTTCATGGCCGGGCGCATGGCCTTCGACGGCGCGCCGCGCCCGGGCGCGCGGGTGGAGAACCGCGGCACCATCACGGTGCGCGAACAGGGGCTGGCCGCGCTGGTCGGCCCGGCGGTGGCCAACAGCGGCACCATCCGCGCCCGTCTCGGCCGCGTGGCGCTGGCCGGCGGCGCGGAGGCCTTCGCGCTGGACCTCGCGGGCGATGGGCTGCTGTCGCTGGATGTCACGCGGCAGGTGGCGGCCACACCCGGGGGCGGCGCCGCGCTGGTGACCAACACCGGGCGCATCGAGGCCGAGGGCGGGCAAGTGCTGCTGAGCGCCACGGCGGCCTCGGGCCTGCTCGAAACGCTGGTGCTGGCGGGCGGCGACATCGCGGCCGCGCGGGTGGACCTGAACGCCCAGGGCGGCGGCCTGCGCATCGAGGGGCAGGTGGCGGCCCAGGCCGCGCAGGGCGCCAGCCTGGCCGCCACCGCGACAGGCGAGGTGCGCGTGGCTGCCGGCGCGGCGCTGCGCGCCAGCGGCGCGGGCGGGCGCGCCACGATCGGCGCCGGGCCCAACAGCCGCATCGGCGCGCCGGAGCGGCTGGCCGGCAGCGCGGTGGTGGAGCGCGGCGCGCGGGTGGTGGCCGATGGGCCGGGCGGGCGCGTCATCCTGCACAGCGCCGGCCGCACGGCGCATCACGGCACGCTCTCGGCCGCCGGGGCGGGCGGGGCGGTGGAGGTCTCCTCGCGCGGCGCGCTGGCCGTCGATGGCGCCATGCTGGCCGAGCAGGTGCTGATCGATCCGGTGACGTTGCGCATCGTCGCCGCGCTGTCCGGCAGCAGCGAGCCTGCCGAGGTCACCGCCGCAGCCATCAACGCCACCACCGGCGCGCTGACGCTGCAGGCGGAGGCCAGCATCGTGGTGGCGGCGCCGGTGAACAAGCTGCTCGGCCCGCTGACGCTGCACACCACCAACGCCAACGCGGCGCCGGGCGAGGGCATCCTGATCGCCCAGCCCATGCAGGTGGCGGGTGACCTCACGCTGCTTTCGGCCGGTGACATCCGCCAGAACGCCGCGGGTGCGACGATCCGCGCCGGCACGCTGTTCGCCGAGAGCACACGCGGCGCGGTGCGGCTGGATGCCGGAGGGAACGTGATCCGCGCCCTGGCCGGCGGCGGCGCCGCCACGCGGTTCGACCTCGCCACCACCAGCACGCTGGCCGTGGATGGCGCCGTCACCGCGCCGCAGCTTCGCCTGGCGCCGACGCAACTGCTGACGCTTCGCGCGCCCCTGGTCGCCTCGCACACGCTGACGCTGGAGGCGCTGCGCGGCGTGGCGCAGCAGATCACCGGCGCGGGCATCACCGCCGGCACGCTGGTGCTGGAAGCGCCGCTCGGCAGCGTGCGGCTGACCGGCACGGGCAATCGCATCGCAACACTCGGCGACGTGCTGGTGCCCTTCGGCATGACGCTCGACAACGCCGGCGCGCTGAACCTGGCCGGCACGCTGACGGGCGGGCAGGTGACGCTGACCGCCGCAACCGGCGACCTGACGCAGGACCCCGCGGCATCCCGCGTCAGCAGCCCGGACCTGGCGCTGTTCGCCCCGGGCGGTTCCGTGCTGTTCGACGGCCCGGCCAACACCATCCAGGCGCTGCACGGCGCGGCGCGCGACGATTTCGTGGTGGATGCGGGCGGTGCATTGCTGCTCTCGGCGCCGGTCTCGGGCCGGATGGTGTCGCTGCGCGCCATCGGCGAGGTCGCGCAGGATCTCGGCGCGCGCGTCACCGCCGGCGAGCTGCGCGTCAACGCCATCGGCGGCGCGGTGACGCTGGATGATCCGCTGAACGCCATCGCCGCGCTGGGCGAATCCGGTGCGGGCGGGGCGCTGGTGGTGGCCACGCAGGGTGACCTCGCGCTGCTCGGCCGCGTCGTGGCGCCGGTGGTGTCGCTCACGGCGGGCGGCGGCATCGTACAGGCGCCGGGCAGCACGCTCGGCACCGCGCTGCTGCGCATCACCGCGCGCGGCGGCGATGCGACGCTGACGCAGCCGGGCAACGCCATCGCCGCGCTGGGCGGCAGCGGCGCCAGCGGCGACCTGCTGCTGGTCAGCGCCGTGCCGCTCGGCGTTCGCGGCGCGCTCGATGCCGGGCGGGATTTGCTGCTGCAGGCCGCGACGCTGGACATCGCGGCACCGCTGGTGGCGCGGCGCGAGATGCTGCTGGCGGCCGATTTCGGCGATGTGGCGCAGCAGGCCGCAGGCCGCCTCAGCGCTGCCCGGCTGCGGGCGGAGGCGCCGATCGGCACGGTGCGGCTGGAGGCCGCCGCCAATGCGCTGGGCGCCATCGCCGGCCGCGCCGGCTTCGAATTCCGCGTCGCCACCGCCGGCAGCCCGGGCATCGAGGGCATTGTCGCGCCGCAGGTGGCGCTGGCCGCGGGTGGCGACCTGCTGCAGCAGCCGGGCGCCGCCGGCATCCAGGCCGATCGGCTGGAGGCCGAGGCGGGCGGGCGCATCGGCTTGGTCGCATCGGCGAATGCGGTGCCGCTGCTGGGGCGCATGGTGGCGCCGGGCGGGCTGGCCTTCACCACCAGCGGCGGGTTGACGCTCAGCGCGCCGATCAGCGTGCCGAGCGCCCGGCTGGAGGCGCAAGGCGACCTCGGGCAGCTGCCCGGCGGCACGCTGGCGGCCGGCACGCTGCAGGCTGTCTCGCACACCGGCGCCATCCGGCTGGATGCCGGCGGCAACGCGTTGCCACGCATCCTGGGCCTCGAGGCCGCCACGGACATCACGCTGACCGTCGGCGGCGCGATGGCGCTGGAGGGGCCGCTGCGCGCCGGCGACACAATGGCGCTGCAGGCCGAGGATTCGCTGACGCAGGCCACGCTGGGCGCGCCGCTCTCGGCCGCGCGGCTGGAGGCGCGCTCCATGTCCGGCGCGGTGGCGCTGGCCGGCGCCGGCAATGCGGTGGCGGCGCTGGGGCGCGGCGGCGCGCAATCCGGCTTCGCCTTCGCCCATTCCGGCGCCGCACCGCTGCGGCTGGAGGGGCTGGTGGCCGCGCCGAGCATCGAACTGGCCCTGCCGCAGGGCCTGGCGCAGGGCGCCGGCGGCGCGCTGCGCACGCCGTTGCTGCGGCTGGAGGCGGGCGGGGGCGTGGCGCTGGATGGCTCAGGCCATGTGGTGCAGGCGCTGGGCGGACGCGCCGCATCCCTGACGCTGGCCAGCGAAGCGGCGCTGGAGGTTGTGGAAGCGCTCACCATCGCCGGGCGCCTCGCCATGGTGGCCGAGGCGCTATCCTTCGTGGCGCCGGTGGCGGCCGGCGATGCGGCGCTGCTGGCCACCGCCGGCGGCATCGCACAGGGCGCGGGCGGTACGCTTGCCATCGCCGGCACGCTGGTGGCGCGGGCCGAGGGGGCGGTGCTGCTGGCGGCGCCAGGCAACCGCGTGGCGCGGCTGGGCGCCGGCAGTTCGGGGCTGGATTTCCACCTGGCGACGCAGGGGCCGCTCGGCGTCTCGGGCGCCGTTGTGTCCGGCGCGGCGCTGGTGCTGGCGGCGGGCGGCGAGATGCGGCTGGATGGCGCGGCGCTGACCGCCGGCCGCGGCGTGCTGCTGGCGGTGCCGGGCGGGCTTTCCGCCGGCGCGCCGAGCAGCCTCTCAGGGTTCACCCCGGGCCTCCAGCCGGCGCTGGTGGTGGATTCGCGCCGCGCCGGTGGCCTCGCCACCCTGCCGGGCTTCGTCGGCGGCGACCTGACGCTGGGCAGCAGCGCCGCGGGCCCGGCCGGCGTGGTCGCGGTGACGCAACTGGCGCAGTTTGGCGCGCCGAAGCCGGCGGCGGGCGGGCCCGTCGTGCTCGACGTCGCCACCGGGCTTTCGCCGGTGTTCCTGCTGCTGGATTCGGCGCCGGTGCTCGGCACGCTCGATGTCGGCCGGCTGGGTGTGCTGGGCGTCGGCGGCAGCGCCTTCCTGCTGGGCCGTGTCGGTGGCGCGGGCGGGGCCGAGGCGGCGCTGCGGGCCGCGGTGCACCCCGCCGGGGCGGGGCCGGCCTATCGCCTGAACACCTGCCCCATCGGCGCGCCCAATTGCGGCGCGCCGCCACCCGCCATCACCACGCCGGCCACGCCCTTGCCGCCACCCGAGGAACCTGCCCCGCCGCCGCCCACCATCCTGGCGCCGCTGACACCAGGGCTGGCGCCGCCCGCCCTGGTGGCGGTGGGCGACGCGCTGGCGCCGCTGCTGGTGCCCGTCACGGTGGTCTCGCCGGCCGATCTGCGCGCTGCCGGGCTGGAGCCGCCGCCGCCCTGGCAACCCGCGCCCCTGCCCTGGCCCCTGCCGCCGCTGCTGCGGCCCGAGGAGGAGCAGTAGCCGCCAGGCGCTACCGGCTGTTCATCAGCCCGTCGATCAGTGCGCGCAGCATGCCCGCGCCTTCGGTGAGGCCCTGGGTGCGCAGCGGCTGGCCGGCGGCGGTGCCGGTGGCGCGCGCGAAGGCCGCGGCATCCTGCCCGAGCTCGGCGGCGGACAAGCGGCCATCGCCGTCGTAATCCATGCTCTCCACCAGCAGCCGGCCGGCGAGCAGGCCGCCCAGCGTGCCCGCGCCGACGGCGCCGAGCAGCACATCCTGCGTGGCGCCCTCCTGCGCCGCCAGCACCCACGCGGCGCCGCGCACCAGCCGGGCGAGTTCCGCGGGGCTCAGCTTGCCGTCGCCGCTGACATCGCCCTGCTCGACGATCGCAGTGGCGCAGGCGCCGGGCGCGCCGGTGGCGCAGGCGGCTTCCAGGTGTTCCAGCGCCGCCAGGAAGGCCACGCCCTCGCCATGCAGCGCGGCCAGCGCCGGCGGCGTCGCCGGGCAGCGGCGCCAGATGGCGGGGCTGGCATCGCCGGGCAGGCGGTCGTCACGCAGCTTGGCGTCGGGCTCCAGCGTCTCCAGCCCCTCGGCGGCGCTGCGCAGCAGCAGGCGCGGCGCCTCGGCGCCCACCGCGGTGCCGAGCGTCCAGCCCGAGACCGTGCGCAATTCGCGGAAGCGCAGCAGCCGCGCCGGCGCCTCCGCATCGATCTGCGCGGCGGCGCGGCCGGTCAGCACCAGCATCGCTGCCGGGTCGCCGCAATCGCCGGCATACCAGGCGCCGCGCAGCGCCTGGGGCACGCCGGCCTCCTGGGCTTGCCCCTGGGCATGGGCCGCGCCGGTGGCGAGGGGGGTGGCGAGGCCGAGCAGCGCCGCGGCCAGCCAGGCATGCAGCTTCGTCATCGCAGCGCGATCTCCTCGCCGGTGCAGAGATTGACGCCAGGGCGCGCCACCTGGCGGCCGTCGCGGAACACGGCGGTGAGGTCCGCCAGGCACGCATCGGCGGCAGGCGCCGCCACGTCCAGCGTCTCGCCCACCGGCAGGATGTCGGCGCCCAGGCGGTCGGCGCCTGGCGCGCCGCCGGGCGGGGCGGCGTAGAGCTCCACGATGGGCAGCGCGCCGGCATTGCGCACGCGCAGCGCGCCCGCGGTGACGGCGCCGGCGGGCGGCGCGGCGCCACGGGGCGCAGCACCGGGGGCGGCCTCGACGGCGCGCTCGATCACCCAGGCCGGGGCGAAGATCAGGCGCGGGGTTTCGCAGATGTCGATCTCACGCCGTTCCTCGGCGCCGCCATTCGGGAAGACGATGCGCACATCCACCTCGCAGCCGCCCTCCACCTCGATGCCGATGCGCTGTCCCTGGGCCAGCGTCTGCGCGCCCAGCCGATCAGGGCCCCAATCGCTTTCGGTGCTGGGCGAGACGTACACCTCCTGCACCACGGCGAGGTGCTGGTTAACCAGTTCCAGCGGCCGGGCGGGGGGGCGCGGGATGCCGCTGCGGTCGAACACCTGGAGGCGGTTGGCGCAGAGATCGACGCGCGGCTTCACCTCCTCGCGGTCATCGCCATAGACGGCGCGCAGGTCGAAGACGCAGTCGCGCGTGCGCAGCCGCAGGCGGAAGGTGGCGTTGGGGTCGATCACGCCGGTGCCGAGGCGGTCCGGCCCCCAGGCCTCCGGCCCGCGCGCCGAGACGTACAGCTCGCGCAGCATCACGGTGCTGCGGTTGGCCACCTCGGCCTCCAGCGTCGGCATCGCGGGGTCGCCATAAACCACGCGCGGCGTGCGGCAGATGTCCACGCGGCGGCGCAGCTCCTCGGTGCCGTCGGTGTAGATCGCGACGATGTCGAAGGCGCAGTCGCGGGTGCGGCCCAGCCGCACGCGGAAGCTGGCGCCGGGCTGCACCACGTCGGCGCCCAGCCGGTCGGCTCCGCGCTCGGCCGTGTTGGGCGGGAAGACGAACAGGTTCTGCAGCACGAGGTCGGTCTCGTTCTGCACCGTGAATTCGCGGTTCGGCGGCGGCGCGGGCTGCTGCTGCGCCGGCTGTTGCGCCAGCGCGCCCATCAGCGGCAGCGCAGCCAGCAGCGCCACCAGCAGGGACCATGGCCCGAAGTGGCCGAGACGAGGCATGGACGACACCCCCAGATATTGGCCGGACAATGCGGCGCGGCGTTGGCAGGGGCAAGCCTGGGCGCCCGGGGCCGGCCCGCGAATGGCCTCGCAGGCCACCTTTCGGCCCGGCGCAAGGCCCGCTAGGCTGCCGCCCCAGCGTCGCCGCAGGGCGATCCGGCCCGCGCACGCCCAGCGCGGCAAGACAAAGTCTCGGAGGAAGAATGACACCCCGTCGTACCCTTATCGCCGCCGCCGCCGCCCTGCCCGCCGCGGGCCTGTTCGGCCGCGCCGCTTCGGCGCAGCAGCGCTTCAACAGCCTCTACGTCTTCGTCCCCGCCGGCCCCGGAGGCGGCTGGGATGGCCTCGGCCGCGCCATCGAGCAGGCCTCGCGCGCGGCCGGGCTGGTCGGCAGCTTCCAGTTCGAGAATGTCGGCGGCGCCGGCGGCACGGTGGGGCTGCCCCGCTTCGTCGGCCAGCGGCGCGGCCGCGGCGACGCCATCATGGTGGCGGGCGCGGTGATGGTGGGCGCCGTCATCACCAACCGCACCCCGGTGGGGCTGAAGGACGTGACGCCGATCGCCCGCATGACGACCGAGCCCGGCGTCATCGTCGTGCCGGCGAATTCGGAGTTCCGTGACCTCGCGGGCTTCACCGCCGCACTTCGCGCCAACCCCGGCGCGGTGTCGGTGGGCGGCGGCAGCGCTGGCGGCATCGACCACATCATCCTCGGCCTCATGCTGAAAAGCCTCGGCCGCAACGCGCGGGAAGCGAGCTACGTCGCCTTCGCCGGCGGCGGCCCGGCGCAGGCCGCGATTCTCGGCGCGCAGGTGCGCGCGGGCATCTCCGGCGTGTCGGAATTCGCCGAGCAGATCCGCGCCGGCCGCATGCGCGCCCTGGCCACCACGGGCGAGACGCGCAGCCTGGAGGGCGTGCCGACGCTGAAGGAAAGCGGCATCGACATCGTCATGGGCAACTGGCGCGGCGTGTTCGGCGCGCCCGGTATCTCGGCGGCGCAGCGCACCGCGCTGACCGACTATGTCACCGCGCTGCACGCGGCACCGGCCTGGCGCGAGATCGTCACGCGGCAGGGCTGGGACGATGCCTTCCTGGTCGGCCAGTCCTTCGTGGATTTCCTGGCGCGCGACCAGGCGGATACCGAGCAGGTGCTCCGGGATATCGGCCTCGCCGGGTGAGGCGCGCGCCGCGCAACGGCGCCGATCTCGGCGCCGCGCTGTTCGTGCTGGCGCTGGGCCTGCTGGCCTTCTGGCAGGCGGGCGCCATCCCGGTCTCGCCGCTGTACGGGCAGGTCGGGCCGAAGGCGGTGCCCTATGGCATCGCCGCCGGGCTGATCCTGCTGGGCGGCGGGCTTTTGGCCACGGCGCTGCGCGGCGGCTGGTCGCATGACATCGAGGAATTGCAGGGCAGCCCGGGCGTGAACCTGCGCGCACTCGGCCTGCTGCTGGCCGGGCTGCTGGCGAACCTCGCGCTGATCGTGCCGCTGGGCTTCACGGTCGCGGCCACGGCGCAGTTCCCGCTGGTGGCGGCGGCCTTCGGCTCGCGCGCGCATCTGCGCAACGCGGCCATCGCCTTCGTGGTGGCGCTGGCGGCCTATGCGCTGTTCGTGAAGGTGCTGGGCGTGAACATCGGCGCCGGCCTTGTCGAGGGCCTGGTGTTCGGAGTGCCGGAATGAGCGCGCCGCGCCGCCGCGGGCGATCGGGGGGCCGCTAGCATGGACGCCATCCAGGGCCTTGCGCTCGGCTTCTCGCACGCGCTGTCGCTGTCGAACCTCGGCTGGGCGCTGCTGGGGTGTTTCCTCGGCACCGCCATCGGCGTGCTGCCCGGCATCGGCCCGGCGCTGACCATCGCGCTGCTGTTGCCCATCACCTTCAGCGTCAGCGCCACCGGCGCCTTCATCCTGTTCTGCGGCGTGTTCTACGGCGCGATGTATGGCGGCTCTACCACCTCCATCCTGCTGAACACGCCGGGCGAATCGGGCTCGATCATCACCTCGCTCGAAGGGGCGAAGATGGCGAAATCCGGCCGCGCCGGCCCGGCGCTGGCCACCGCCGCCATCGGCAGCTTCGTGGCCGGCACGGTGGGCACGCTCGGCATCGCCTTCCTCGGCCCGGTGGTGGTGGACCTCGCGCTGCAGCTGGGGCCGGCCGAGTATTTCTGCCTGATGGTGCTGTGCTTCGTCACCGTCTCGGCGGTGCTGGGCGGCAGCGCGCTGCGCGGCCTGACCAGCCTGTTCTTCGGCCTGATGCTGGGGCTTGTCGGCATTGACCTGCAGACCGGCCAGCCGCGCCTCACCTTCGGCATCCCGGAATTGTACGACGGGGTGAACGTGGTGCTGGTGGCCGTGGCGCTGTTCGCGGTGGGCGAGACGCTGTTCCTCGCCTGGCGCTACGCGGAGGGCAAGCAGGAGGTGCTGCCGGTGGGCAGCATCATGATGTCGCGCTCCGACTGGAAGCGCAGCTTCTGGCCCTGGGTGCGCGGCGCGGGCCTCGGCTTCCCCTTCGGCGTGATGCCCGCCGGCGGCACCGAGATGCCGACGATGCTGAGCTACTACATGGAGCGCAAGCTTGTGCGCCCCGAACACGCGAAGGAGTTCGGCACCACCGGCGCCATCGAGGGCGTCGCCGGGCCGGAGGCGGCGAACAACGCCGCGGCGGCGGGCATCCTGGTGCCCATGCTCACGCTCGGCCTGCCCACCAGCGCCACCGCCGCCATTATGCTGTCCGCGTTCCAATCCTATGGCATCCAGCCCGGGCCGATGCTGTTCACCAGCCAGGCCGACCTGGTGTGGACGCTGATCGCCAGCCTGTTCATCGCCAATGTCATGCTGGTGGTGCTGAACCTGCCGCTGGTGGGGCTGTGGGCGCGCATCCTGAAGATTCCGCAGCCGCAGCTGTACGCCGGCATCCTGGTGTTCGCCACGATCGGCACCTACGGCATCAGCAATTCGGTGGTGGACCTGCTGCTGCTGTATGGCATCGGCATCATCGCGATGTTCATGCGCCGCTTCGATTTCCCGGTGGCGCCGGTGGTGATCGGCATGATCCTGGGCCCGATGGCGGAACAGGCGATGCGCCAGGCGCTGACCATCAGCCAGGGCGACTGGACCACCTTCATCACCCGCCCGGTCAGCCTCGGCATCCTGCTGGTGGCGCTGGCCGCGCTGGTGGGGCCGCGCCTGTATGGCGCCTGGGTGCGGCGGATGGCGGGTTGAACGCGACACGCCCGGATGAGGCGAGGATAACGACATGATCGGCAGGCGGGCCCTTCTGGGCACGGCAATTACGGGCGTCGCGGCATCGCGTGCCGCCGCGCAGACCTGGCCGGAGCGCCAGGTGCGGCTGCTGGTGGGCTTCGCCCCCGGCGGCGCGGTGGATACCGTGGCGCGGCTGATCGCCGGGCCGATGGCCGAGGCGCTCGGCCAATCGGTGGTGATCGAGAACCGGCCCGGCGCCGGCGCCAACATCGCCGCGACCGCCATGGTGGCGGCCCCGCCCGATGGCCATACCGTGCTGATGGGCGCCTTCGCGCATGGCGTGAATCCCTCGCTGATCGTGCCGCTCGGCTACGATCTGCGGGAGCTTCGCCCGGTGCTGCAGCTCACCTCCGTGCCCACGGTGCTGATCGTGCAGAAGGACAGCCCGCATCGCAGCGTGGCGGATCTCGTTGCCGCCGGCCGCGCCAAGCCGGAGGGGCTGACCTATGGCTCAGGCGGTGCCGGCACCGCCTCGCACCTGGCGCCTGAGCTATTCGCGCGGCGGCTTGGGCTGCGCGTCGTGCATGTGCCCTTCCGCGGCGGCGCGCCGGCGATGCAGGCGGTGATGGGCGGGCAGGTGGATTTCATGTGCGAGAACCCGCAGCCCGCCTTCATGGCGCCCGGCTCGCCCATCCGCTCGCTCGCGGTGTTCCAGAACGAGCGGCTGCGCGCGCTGCCTGACGTGCCCTCCATCCGCGAGGCCGGCTTCGGGGAGGAGCTGACCATCCGCTCCTGGCATGGGCTGTTCGTGCGCCCGGCGGTGCCCGAGCAGAACGTGCAGCGCCTGGTGGCGGCCGCGCGCGGCGCGCTGGCCCGGCCCGACATCCGCCAGCGGATCGAATCGCTGGCGATCGAGCCGGTGGAGAGCAGCCCGGAGGCCTTCGCCGCCTTCTTCGCCAACGAAGTCGAACGCTGGGGCCGCGTGATCCGCGAGGGCGGCATCAAGGCGGAGTAGCAAGCGGCGTCAGCCGCAGGCCTCGACCAGCAGCGCCAGCATCGCCTCCGCCACCTCCGCGCCGCGGGGCTCCGGGCTCCAGAGATCGCCGCCGGGCACCTCGGCGCGCAGGGTGCAGAAGCCATGCACCGCCGCCCAGGCCAGGGCGAGGCGCGGGCGCAGGGCCGCGGCATCGAGGCCAGGCGCCACGGCTGCCATCGCCTCCTCCAGCAGCAGCCGGGCCTTCCGTGCCGCCTGCCGCCATTCGGGGTCGGTGGTGTCGATCTGGTCTGTGCGGAACATCAGGCGGAAATGCGCCGGGTTGTCGCGGGCGAAGGCGATGTAGCCGCGGCCGGTGGCCAGCAGCCGGGCCTTCGCATCGGCGCCAGGCGGCAGCGCCGCCACGGCATCGCGCATGGCCGTCGCCAGCCTTTCGCTGCGCTCGATCGCGAAGGCGGTGAGCAGGCCGCGCTTGTCGCCGAAATGCGGTGTGGCGGCCGAGTGCGAAACCCCGGCGCGGCGCGCGCATTCGCGCAGCGAAACGGCTTCCGGCCCTTGCTCCAGCACGATCTCGGCCACCGCATCCAACAATGCGCGGCGCAGCGCGCCGTGGTGGTGCCGGCCGCTGGCCTTGGGTGTGACGCTCATCGGGGGATGCTGCGCCGAGACGCAAAACTTGACAACGGACAGTTCACCCGGGAAAACTGACCATCGGACAGTTTGGGACCCCGCCGCATGGATACCCTCTTCTCCGCCGCCAACATGCTGGCCATGGCCGGATGGCTGGCATTGCTCATCGTGCCGCGGGCGCGGTGGGCCAACTGGCACCTGGCTGGCCTCGCCCTCCCGGCGCTGCTCGCCGCGCTGTACGGCGTGCTGCTGGCGCTGCATGCGCCTGGCGCGGAAGGCGGCTTCTCCTCGCTGGCGGACGTCGCGGCGCTGTTCGCCACGCCGGGCGTGCTGCTGGCCGGCTGGGTGCACTACCTGGCTTTCGACCTGTTCATCGGCGCCTGGATCTGCCGGCGCGGCACGGCGGAGGGGGTGAACCCCTGGCTGCTGCGGCTGTGCCTGCCGCCCACCTTCCTGGCGGGCCCGATCGGGCTGCTGCTGTTCCTGGCCATCCGGGCGGTGCGGCGATGAGCGCGCTGTGGCAGGAGCTCGACCGGCGGCAGCGCGTGCTGGCGCGGCTGGGCGCGGCCATGGCGGTGCTGCTGGCGCTGTGTCTGCTCGCCATGGCGGTGGATGCGCGGCAGATCGGCGGCGTCTCGGTGTGGGCGAAGCCGGCGAAATTCGCCGCGAGCTTCTGGGTCTGGCTGTGGACGCTGGCCTGGGCCTGGGGGGCGCTGGCGCCGGCGGCGCGGCGTGGCTTTCTGCCGGGCCTCGTGGTCTGGGGCACGGTGGCCTCGGGCCTCTATGAGCAGGTCTGGATCACCCTGCGCGGCGCGCTCGGCCAGCCCAGCCACTTCGCCACCGATACGCTCGGCGCCATCGCCTATGGGCCGATGGGCCTTTTCGCGCTGCTGCTGGTGGCGATGGCTGCGCTGGCGGGCGTGCTGGTGCTGTGGCGCGGCGACCCGGCGCAGCCGCGCGCATGGCGCCTCGCCGTGGGCTTCGGGCTGGTGATCGGCGGCGTAGCCGGCGGCGTGACGGGGGCGAGCATCTCGGCGCTGGGCTCGCCGCTGGTCGGCGGCGTGGCGGGCACCTGGCCGCCCTTCTTCTGGTCGGCCACGGGCGGCGACCTGCGGGTGGCGCATTTCCTGGGCATCCACGCCATGCAGCTGTTGCCGGGGTTGGCGCTGCTGGGCGCCGGGGTGTGGGGCGTCGCACTCGGCGCCCTGGGCTGGGCGGGGCTGGTGGCGGCGGCCTATGCGCTGGCGCTGGCGGGGGTGCCGCTCTCCCCGTGATGCATGCCGCATCCGCGCCACGATTTCGCGGGATGCAGCGGCGTGACCCAGGAAAATGCAATGCTGCGACGGGGGCTGTTCGGCGGCCTCGTCGCGCTGATCGCGGCGCTGCTGCTGTGGCTGACGCTGCGCGCCCTGCTGCCGGGCGGTTTGAGCCTGTGGGAATGGGTGATCCTGCTCGGCGTGCTGGGCACCACGCCCTGGGCGGCGCTGTCGGCGGCGAATTCCCTGCTGGGGCTGGCCATCCTGCTGCGCGCGCCGAACCCGCCCGCGGCGGTGCTGCCGGCGCTGGCGCGCATCGCGCCCGGCCGGCCCGCCGGCATCACCGCCATCGCCGTGTGCATCCGCAACGAGGAGATGGCGGCGGTGCTGCCGCCGCTCGGCCGCCTGCTGGATGCGCTCGAGGAGGCCGGGGCCGGGGACCGCTTCCGCCTCTGGCTGCTCTCCGACACACAGGACAGCGCGGCCGCCGGGGCCGAGGCCGCGGCCATCGAGGCCTTCGCCGGTGCGCGCGCCGGGCGCCCGGCCACGGTGCATTACCGCCGCCGCGTGGAGAACACCGGCTTCAAGGCCGGCAATGTGATGGAGTTCCTCGACGCGCACGTCACCGACGAGGCCTTCTTCATCAGCCTCGACGCCGACAGCGTGATGAGTGCTGCCGCCGTGCTGCGCCTCGTGGCAGTGATGGAGGCCGAGCCGCGGCTGGCCATCGTGCAGCAGCTGATCGTCGGCCGCCCCGCCACCGCCGCCTTTCCGCGGCTGTTTCAGTTCGGCATGCGCGCGGGCATGCGCGCCTGGGCCACCGGGCAGGCCTGGTGGCAGCTGGATGCCGGGCCCTACTGGGGGCACAACGCCATCCTGCGCATCGCCCCCTTCCGCACCCATGCGAAGCTGGAGGCGCTGCCCGATGGCAGCCGCATCCTCAGCCACGACATGGTGGAAAGCGTGCGCCTTCAGGCCGCGGGCTGGGCGGTGCGCTGCCTGCCGGCCGAGGATGGCTCGATGGAGGCGAACCCGCCGACCATGCCGGAATTCCTCAAGCGCGACGAGCGCTGGGGCGCGGGCAACATGCAATACCTGCAATTGCTGCGGCTGCCGAACTTCACCGCCATGGGCCGGCTGCAATTGCTGCAGGCGATCCTGCTGTTCGCCGGCGCGCCGCTCTATGCGCTGATGCTGCTCGCCGCGCTGCTGAACGGTCTCAGCGGCGGCGGCGCAGCCACGCCGATGGGCGCGCTGGCGCTGGCCATCCTGGCGCATGCGCTTTGCTACTTCGCGCCCAAGCTGTGCGGCTACACCCAGGTGCTGCTGCGGCCGCGCCTCGCCGCCGCCTATGGCGGCCGCGCCGCCTTCGCCCGCGGCGCGGCGGCGGAGCTCGCCTTCATGCAGCTGTTCGAGCCGCTGTCGACGCTCAACAAGGCGCTGTTCCTGGCAACCCTGCCCTTCGGCCGCCGCACCGGCTGGGCGCCGCAGAACCGCGCCGACCGCGGCATCGCCTGGGCCGATGCCGCACGGCTGCTATGGCCGCACACGCTGATCGGGCTTGGCCTGACGCTGGGCTTCGCGTCCATCTCGGGCCTCGCGCTGCTGCTGGCGCTGCCCTTCACGCTGGGCATGGTGCTGGCCGTGCCGCTGTGCGTCTGGAGCGCCGACCCCGCCATGTCTGCTTGGCTGCGGCAGCGGCGCATCGCGGCCACGCCGGAGGAATTGCTGGGCTGAGCAACTCTCAGCTGCGCGCCGCCAGCCAGCCGCCGCCGGCCACCAGTGCCACGGCCAGCGCCACGCGCCAGGTGAAGGCGCCCTCGCCGGCCAGGATCAGCAGCAGTGTGGAGGCCACCGGCACCGCATAGGCCAGCGTGCCCAGCAGCCGCGGGTCGCCGCGCTTCATGCCGACATCCCACAGGAAGAAGGCGGCGCCCACCGGGCCGAGGCCGAGCAGCAACGTGCCCAGCCATTGCCGGCCATCCGGCAGCACCGTGGCCTCGAAGGCCAGATGCGCCAGCAGCGCCAGCGCGGCGCTGCCGAGGCAGAAGCCGGCCACCGCCTCGGTCGGCACCGCCGCCATGCGCTTCGAGGTCACGGAATACACCGCCCAGACCACGGCGCAGCCCAGTGCGGCCAGCAGCCCGGGCAGCGCCGATGGCGCGAAGCTGGCGCCCGGGCCCACCAGCAGCGCGCAGCCCGCAAAGCCCAGCGCCACGCCGGCCAGCCGCCTCGGGCCCAGCCTCAGCCCCAGGATCGGCGCCGAGAGCAGCACGATCAGCAGCGGCCAGAGGTAGTTCAGCAGGTTGGCCTCCACCGCCGGGGCCAGGGCGAGGGCGGCGAAATACAGCGCGTGATAGCCGAACAGCCCGCCCACGCCGTGCAGCCAGGCCAAGGGCGGCTGCCGCAGCAGCCCGAGCTGCCCGCGCGCCGCCACCACGGCGAGGCCCGCCGCGCCGCCGATGGCGAAGGCCATCGCCGTCTGCTGCAGCGGCGGGATGCCGGCGCCGAGTCGCGCCAGCAGCGCGAGGAAGGCCCAGAGCGCAAGCGCGCCGCAGCCGGCAAGCGTGGCGGGGGACATGGCTGTTGCGGCGGCCCGGTGTGCGTTCAGCCGCGCGGCAGCGGCGCGTAGGGCAGCGGGCGCAGCACCGTGGCGTGCGGCGCGATGTCGCGCCAGACATCGCTGGTGACGTAGGGGTCCGCCGCCATCCAGGCCTGCGCCGCCGCATCGCTGGCGTGGCGCGTGACGATGACGGAACCGATCATGCCCTCGGCTGCGTCATCCAGCAGCGCGCCGCCGAACAGCACCACGCCCTCGGCCGCCATCGGCCGGATGCGGGCGAGATGCGCCTCGCGCGCCGCCAGCCGGCGCTGCGGCGCGCCGGCATCCGTGCCATCCCGCGCGATGATGATGCTGTGGCTGCGCCCCGACGTGGTCGCGCCGCCGGGTTCCGGCCAGGGAGCGTAGGGCAGCGGCGCGATGCGGAAGGGGTGCGTTGCGATGCGCTGCCACACACCCTGCCGGGCGAAGGGCTCGGCGGCGAGGTAGGCATCGCGCGCCGCCGCATCGCCCGCCACCACCATGAGCGACCCCAGGCTGCGCCCGGCCGCGTCGTGCAGCGGCAGGCCCAGTAGCAGGCGCCCCGCTGCGGCCTCCGCGGTGATCCAGGCCACATGCGCGTCCCGCGCTGCCAGCCGCCGCGCCGGCGCACCCGCATCGGTGCCGTCGAAGGCGATCACCGCGAACGTCATGGGCGTGTCGCGGCGCCGCGGCGGGGCAGGCTGCGCGAGACCGTCAATACATGTGCTGGCCGCCATTGATGGACAGCGTGGAGCCGGTGATGAAATCGGCCTCGTCGGCGGTGAGGAAGGCCACGCCGCGGGCGATGTCCTCGGCAGTGCCCAGCCGGCCGCGCGGGATGCGCGCGATGATCTTCTCCAGCACCTCGGGCGGCACGGCGCGCACCATCTCGGTGTCAACATAGCCGGGGGCGACGGCGTTCACCGTGATCTGGTTGCGGGCGCCTTCCTGGGCCAGCGCCTTGGTGAAGCCATGGATGCCGGATTTTGCGGCGGCGTAGTTCACCTGGCCGAGCTGCCCGGCCTGGCCGTTGACGCTGCCGATGTTGACGATGCGGCCGAACTTGCGCGCGTTCATCCCATCCCACACCGCCTTGCACATGTTGTAGCAGGAGCCGAGGTTGGTATCGATCACGTCGTCCCACATCTGCCGCGTCAGCTTGCGCATCATCGCGTCGCGCGTGATGCCGGCATTGTTCACCAGCACCTCGACCGGGCCGACCTCCGCCTCGATCTTCGCCACCGCGGCGACGCAGGCCTCGAAATCACCGACGTCGAATTTGTAGCAGGGGATGCCGGTGCGCTCGGTGAAGGCCTGCGCCGCCGCATCGTTGCCGGCATAGGAGGCGACGACCTTGCGCCCGGCTGCCTGCAGCGCCTCGCTGATCGCCGCGCCGATGCCGCGCTGACCGCCCGTCACCAATGCCACCCGTGCCATGCTGCAACCTCCCTCGATGCCCTGCCCGCGCCGTGCGGGATGGTTGCCTGATTGTCGCGCCAAGCGCAGCGCAGGGCAAACTTGGTAGGGCGGGTTACTGGGAGGGGCCAGGACGCCACAGCAATACCGTGTGGAAATATATTGAAACACAACCATAAGTAGGTTCTACGGCTGTTTTTTTTGGCCTTCACTTGCCGTAAACGGTATGCAATCAGAGTGTGTTCAACTTTTCCGGCGCATGCAGGATCAATGATGCACCACCGCCCCAACCTGGACCACGAAGCCGAAGGGTCCGACCGAGCCGCCATCCTTCTGATGCTGGCCTATGTGGAGGCCGAGTGTCGCCGGCTCGGCGCCGAGGCGGCGGCGCGGCACGCGGCGCTGGCCGCATCCCTGGTGCCCGCGACGGACAGCGCGGCGCGCCGCTTGAACTGATCTTCCGCCGCTCAGCCGCGCCGCAGCAGGAACAACGCCTGTTCGCCGAACAGATTGGCCAGCCAGGGCGAGCGCTTCCAGGGCGAGCGCAGCCCCTTGTCATCCACCGCCAGCCAGCGCTCGACCACGTAGCGCTCCATCTCGCACAGCGCGAAGAAATCGCGGATGGTGCAGGGGTGGATGTTGGGGGTCTCGTACCAGGGGCGGTTCCAGGTCTCGGTATCGGGCATCTGGCCATCCAGCAGCAGTCGCCAGCGCAGCTGCCAATGGCCGAAATTCGGGAAGCTGACGATGGCGTGGCGGCCGATGCGCAGCATCTGGCGCAGCACCTCGCGTGGCCGTTCCACCGCCTGCAGCGTGCGGCTCAGCACCACGTAGTCGAAGGCGCCATCGGGGTAGAAGGCGAGGTCGGCATCGGCATCGCCATGGATCACCGGCAGGCCCGCGGCCACCGCCTCGGTCGCCTCCGCCATGTCGATCTCCATGCCACGCGCATCGGCGCGCTTCTCGCGCGTCAGATGCTCGATCAGCACGCCGTCGCCGCAGCCGATATCCAGCACGCGCGCGCCCGGCTCGATCATCTCCGCGATCAGGCGGAGGTCGAGGCGCATGTTCTTGGCGACGAAGCGAACCTCGCCCGCGGCGTCCGGCACCGGTGCTGCCCTGTTGCTGTTACCGCCCCAATGTAGGGGGGCGCGGCTGGCTGCGCTACGTTGCTGGCGAGGCCGCGCGCCAGGAGGGGCGGCGGGCGAGGAAATTGGCATAGACCTGCTCGCCGGCGACGATCGGCGCGAAATCCGCCCCCGCGGGCGCCTGCCCCACCAGCGATTGCGGGTCGATCACCGTGTGGAAGGAGGGGTGCACGAAAAGCGGGATCGAGTAGCGCTCCTGTCCCGAGCTGTTGACCACCCTGTGCAGCGCCGCGCGGTAGCGGCCATTGGTCCAGCGGCGCAGCAGCTTGCCGACATTGATCACCATCGCGGCCCGGTTCGGCACCACCGGCAGCCAGTCGCCCGAGGGGCCAAGCACGCTCAGCCCGCCCTTCATGTCCTGGATCAGCAGGGTGATCAGCCCCTCATCCTCATGCGCGCGCACGCCGACATCGGCGGTCTCGGCCACGGCCTCGGCGGGCGGGTAGTGGATGACGCGCATGTTCGAGTAGCTCTCGCGCGAGGCCTCGACGAAGAACGCCTCCGGCGCACCCAGATGCAGCGCGGTGGCGGCCAGGATCTGTTGCGACAGGCCGTACATGGCCGCGTAGCAGGCCTCCATGCGCGCGCGGAAACCGGGCATGTCGGGCCAGGGGGTGGCGGCGTGGAAGGGCAGCGCGCGCAGGGCCGGGTCGGCCGGGCGCGTCAGGTGGCCGATGCTGAAGGCCTCGTGCCCATCCGGCTTGCGGCCGGGGGCCACGCTGTCGAACATCGGGATGTAGCCGCGGTTGTTGCGCTGGTCCTGCACCGCGCGCTTCACCGCCTCGGGCTGGTCGAAGAAGGCCTCCGCGGCGGCGAAGGCGCCCTCCACCACCGCCGGCTCCACGCCGTGGCCGACCAGCTGGACGAAGCCATAGCGTTCGAAGGCCTCGCCCAGGCGTTCCGCCAACGCCAGGCGGGCCGCCGGATCGGCCCCGCCGAAGGCCGAGAAATCCAGCGTCGGGATGGCCTCTGCCACGGCGTCAGACCGCGGCCGTCAGGCGGCGCTCGGCCGCGGGCGGCAGGAAGGCGTCGGTATAGACATCCTCGGGCTTGAGGCGCGGCGCCATGCCATAGGCCTCCTCCACCGCCGTCAGGCCCAGCTGCAGCCGCGCCGGGTCCACCGCCGACAGGCCATTCGCCATGACATGCGGCGAGACCACCATCTCGTTGATCGAGACCTGCTGGCGCTCGGCCTCGATCGCCACGTCGGTCAGCGGCTCGGCCGCCTTCAGCGCGGCGATGGCGGCCGCCGGATCGGCATAGGAGGCGCGCAGCGCGCGGATGCCGCCGCGCAGCACGGCGCGCACCAGCTCGGGGTTGCGGCGTGCATAGTCCCGCGTGGTCAGCCAGCAGGTGCCATACAGCGGCAGGCCGAAATCGCGGTACCACAGGATGCGCTGCGCCGGCCAATCCATGCCCAGCGCCTTCAGCGACATGCCGGTGGAGGTGGCCGCGCCGGTGATGCCATCGGCGCGGCGCTGCACCAGCATCGGCTCGCGCAGCTCGGGGCGCACCGTCAGCCAGTTCACCTTGCTGGCGTCGAAGCCGGCGGCGCGGGCGAAGGCGGGGAAGATCTGCCGGCCGGCGTCGCTGTCGGGCGCCGCGAGGGTGCGGCCCTCGAGGTCCTTCGGCGCGCGGATCGGCCCGTCGGCGCGCACCGTGGCGCAGAGCAGGCTGCGGTCGCCGAACACGCCGACGACGACGAGGCCGGCATTGGGGTTCTCGGCGATGAACTTGATCACCGGGTTGATGTCGGCCTGCGCGATCTCATAGGCCCCGCCGGCGACGTCGATCGGCACGCGGCCGGAGCCGAAGCCGCGGTCGATCTGGATGTCGATGCCGGCCTCGCGGAAATAGCCGCGCTCGCGGCCCAGCAGCGCATAGGCGTTGGGGCCCTGGAAGGCCCAGTCCACCTGATATTTCACGCGCGGCAGTGCGGGCTGCGCCTGGCCGATGCGCGGCGCGGCCAGCAGCGCGGCGCCGGCGAGGCCAAGGGTGCGGCGGGCGAGGATCATGGCGGATGCTCCGGCACGCGACGATCTGCCGCGCTGCCGCTTTTCCACGCAAGAAGCTTGCCACCGCCCAGGGCCACACAAAACGCCGCGGCTCACGCCCGCGCGGGCGCGATCTTGGGCAGGGGCGCGCGGCAGTTGCCGCCGCCGCGGGCGCTCACACACCCACGCGCTCGGCCGCGCCGCGCAGGAAGCCGCCGAGCGCGCGATGGAACACCGGCTCATCCAGCAGGAAGGCGTCATGCCCCTTGTCGGTGGCGATCTCGACGAAGGAGACATTAGCCGCCGCCGCGTTCAGCGCGCGTACCAGGGCACGGCTTTCCTCGGTGGGAAACAGCCAGTCGCTGCTGAAGGAGGCCACGAGGAAGCGCGTGGTGGTGCCGCGGAAGGCGCCCGCCACGTCGCCGTATTCGGCGGCGAGGTCGAAATAATCCATCGCCCGCGTGATGGTAAGGTAGGAATTGGCGTCGAAGCGGCGGACGAAGGTGCTGCCCTGGTGGCGCAGGTAGCTTTCCACCTCGAACACGTCCTCGAGGAAGGTGACGGCCGAGGCGCCGCGCAGCCGCCGGCCGAATTTCCGCCCCAGCGCCTGTTCCGAGACATAGGTGATGTGCGCCACCATGCGCGCCACCGACAGCCCCTTGGCGGGGATGCGCCCATCCTCCCAGTAGCGGCCGGCCTGCCAATCCGGATCGCCATGGATGGCGGCGCGGCCGACCTCGTGGAAGGCGATGTTCTGCGCCGAATGGTAGGAGGCGCAGGCGATCGGCGCCGCCGCCACCACCATCTCCGGGTAGGTCGCGGCCCATTCCAGCACCTGCATGCCGCCCATCGAGCCGCCGACCACCGCCAGCAGCCGTGCGATGCCCAGGTGCTCCACCAGGCGCTTCTGCGCGCGCACCATGTCGCGGATGGTGATGGAGGGGAAATCCGTGCCGTAGGGCCTGGCGCCATCGGGCATCGGCTCGGCCGGGCCGGAGGAGCCCATGCAGCCGCCCAGCACATTGGCGCAGATGACGAAGAAGCGGTTGGTGTCCACCGGCTTGCCGGGGCCGACCACGGCCTCCCACCACCCTGCGCGGCCGGTCAGCGGGTGGGTTTCCGCCACATACTGGTCGCCGGTCAGCGCGTGGCAGACCAGCACGGCGTTGCTGCGCGTGGCGTTCAGCGTGCCGTAGGTGCGGTAGGCGACGGCCAGTGGCGCCACCACGGCGCCGCAATCCAGCGCCAGCCCATCGGCGAAGACGGCGCGCTGGTGGTCGATCTGGGGCAGGGGGGCGAGGGCCTTGGTCATCCGTGCCTGGCGTCCGTGCGGCCGCTGCGCCGGCCTTGCGAGGCGTGCAGGAATAGGGGGGCCGCGGGCCGGCGGCAACCGTCGCGTGCAACGCGCGGCTCATGCCCGGTGCAACGCGCGGAATGTAGCCGGTGCAACGCGCGGGCAATGGCTTGTGCAACGCGCGGCCTGGGCGCGGCGCTTGGCGGGGGCGCGGCGGGCGTCTATGCAACGCGCCCGACCCGGACCGCCCATGCCCGACACCCAGACTCCCGCCACGGCCGAGATTGCCGCCCTGCGCGCCGAGATCGACGCGCTGGACGATGCGATGCACGACCTGCTGATGCGCCGCGCCGGCGTGGTGGCGCAGTTGGCCGCCAGCCGCGCCAAGGGCAGCGGCCCGGCGCTGCGCCCGGGGCGCGAGGCGGCGATCCTGCGGCGCCTGGTGGCGCGCCACCAGGGGCCCCTGCCACGGAGCGCGCTGGTGCGGCTGTGGCGCGAATTGCTGGCCGCGACCACCGCCATGCAGGCCCCGGTCAGCGTCGCCGCCTGCCTCGATCCCGCGGCGCTGGAGGTGCTGCGCGCGCATCTCGGCCTCGCCGCGCCGGTGACGCTGGCGGCCGATGCCGAGGCGGCGCTGGCCGCGGCACGCGCCGGCACCACGGCGCTGGCCGCGCTGCCGCCGCCCGATGCCGGGCGATGGCGATGGTGGACCGGCCTTGATGCCACGCGCCTGTTCGTCACGGCGCTTCTGCCCTTCGCCGGCCCCGGCCCTGGTGAGGCGCGGGTGATGCTGCTGTCCCCCGTGCCGCCCGACCCCTCCGGCGAGGACCGCACGCTGCTGCGCCTGCCCGGCCCCGCCGCGGCCGAGCGGCTGGCCGCGGCGGGGCTCGCGCCCCTGTCCCTGCTGCAGGCCGATGGCCTGGCGCTGGCCGAGCTGCCCGGCTTCCTGATGCAGGATCCGCGGCTGCCCGCCCTCGGCGCCACGCCGCTCGGCGCCTTCGCCCTTCCCCTCCCCGCCTGATCGGATACGAGACCATGACGGTGATGCCGCGCCCCTCCATCCTTTCGGTCGAGCCCTATGTCGGCGGCGAATCGAAGATCCCGGGCGTCAACCGGATCATCAAGCTGTCCTCGAACGAGGGCGCCTTCGGCCCGCCGCCCGGCGCCATCGCCGCGATGATGGATGCGGCGCGCGAGGCGCATCGCTACCCCGACGGAGGTGCCACCAAGCTGCGCGAGGCGATCGGCGCGCGCTTCGGCCTCGACCCCGCGCGCATCGTCTGCGGCAATGGCTCCGACGAGCTGCTGATGCTGCTGATCCTCGCCTATGGCGGCGAGGGCACCGAGATCGTCATGTCCGCGCATGGCTTCATGATGTACGAGCTGACCGGCCGCTGGGCCGGCTGCCAGGTGCTCAAGGTGCCGGAGCGCAACCTGACCGCCGATGTCGATGGGCTGCTGGCCGCGGTGGGGCCGCGCACGCGCCTGATGTTCCTGGCCAACCCGAACAACCCCACCGGCGCGCTGCTGCCGCAGGCCGAGATGGCGCGCCTGCGCCGCGGGCTGCGCGCGGATGTGCTGCTGGTGCTGGACAGCGCCTACGCCGAATACGTGACGCAGGCCGATTACGACCCCGGCCAGGGCATGGTGGATGCGAACGACAACGTCGTGATGACGCGCACCTTCAGCAAGATCTACGGCCTGGGCGGCATGCGGCTGGGCTGGTGCTACGCAGCGCCCGCCATCATCGACGTGCTGGGCCGCGTGCGCGGGCCCTTCAACGTGAACGCCGCGGCCATGCAGGCGGGCATCGCGGCGCTGGCCGAACCGGGCTGGATCGAGAAGTCGGTGGCGCACAACAACGAATGGCGCGGCCGCATGGCCACGGCGCTGACCGCCGCCGGCCTCAAGGTGTGGCCGAGCGAGGGCAACTTCCTGCTGGTCGATTTCGGCGCGGCGGCGCGCGCCAAGGCCGCCGACGCGCATCTGCGCTCGCGCGGGCTGATCGTGCGCGCCATGGGTGGCTATGGGCTGGGCCAGTGCCTGCGCATCACCATCGGCGCTGCCGAGGAATGCCAGATGGTGATCGACGCGCTGCAGGATTTCTGTTCGCGTGGCGAGTGACATCGCGCGCGCCCCGGGCGCGCCACCGCTGTTCGACCGCCTCTGCCTGCTGGGCGTAGGGCTGATCGGCTCCTCCATCGCGCGCGTGGCGCGGGCGCGGGGCGATCTGGCCCGCACCGTGGTGGCCCATGCCAAGACCGGCGCGACGCTGGAGCGGGTGCGCGAACTCGGCATCGCCGACGTGGTCGAGGAGGACCCCGCGAAGGCCGTGGCGGGGTGCGATGGCGTGATCTTCTGCGTCCCCGTCGGCGCCTATGCCGGGCTGATGGCGCAGGTGGCGCCGCACCTGATGCCGGGTGCCATCATCACCGATGTGGGCTCCACCAAGGGCAGCGTGGTGCGTGACCTCGGCCCGCTGCTGCCGCCGGGCGTGCACCTGGTGCCGGCGCACCCCATGGCGGGCACCGAATACTCCGGCCCCGATGCCGGCTTCGCCGAGCTGTTCCAGGGCCGCTACACCATCATCACCCCGCTGCCCGACAGCGACCCGGCGGCCGTCGAGAAGGTGCGCGAATTCTGGCGCCGCTGCGGCAGCATGATCGAAAGCATGGACCCGGCGACGCATGACAAGGTGGTGGCCATCGTCAGCCACCTGCCGCACCTGATCGCCTTCACCATCTGCTCCACCGCCGACGACCTGGCGGAGGAGACCAAGGAGGCGGTGCTGAAATTCGCCGCCTCCGGCTTCCGCGACTTCACCCGCATCGCGGCCAGCGACCCCACGATGTGGCGCGACGTGTTCCTGAACAACCGCGAGGCGCTGCTGGAGATGCTGGCCCGCTTCACCGAGGACGCCCAAGCGCTGGGCCGCGCGGTGCGCTGGGGCGAGGCCGGCTTCATCGAGGACCGCATCAACCGCGGCCGCAAGATTCGCCGCGGGCTGATCGAGCGCAAGCAGGCCTGAAGGCGGGGTCGCGCGCACAACATAATGGCGCCGCCCCCCCGGCGCAGGCCCGGCGCGGCCCGATAGGCCCTCGGTGGGGGCGCCGGCCGCGCGCCGCGGCGCCGTATCGGTGCACGGGGCAGGTTGCCGCACCGCAATACGCATGCTAAGGCGCCGCCGCCGCAAAGGGGGCGTTCACGCGCGCCCTGCCGCGCGCAAGCACCCACCGCGCCGCCCAGAGACAGGACCGGGACGACCTTGGCCTCCGCCACGACGAACGTCACCTCCGCCGCCACGCAGGCGCCGAACCCCACCGGCTTCGCCGCGCGCTACGCGTTGGCGCTGCTGGGCATCGCCGACGACCTCCGCGCGGGCGAACCCGGGGCGGCGGACCGCATCGCGGCCGACCTCGAGAAGCTTTTCGCGCTGTGGCGCGAGGATGCCGGCTTCCGCGCCTTCGTGGCGGATCCGCGCCTCGATGCCGGGGCGCAGCGCCGCGGCGCCTTCTCCATCATCGAGCGCCTCGGCCTCGGCACCGAGGTGCGCAACCTGGTCGGCGTGCTGATCATCAACCGCCGCCTGGCCAAGCTGCCCGAGGTGGCGGAAGCCTTCGGCGCGCAGCTGGCCGCACGACGCGGCCTGCAGACCGCGGTGGTGACCACCGCGCATCCGCTTTCGGCGACGCAGCGCACGCAGATCGCGGCGCGGCTGACCGAGGCCGGCTATTCCGGCGTGCAGCTCTCCGAGCATGTGGACCCGTCCATCCTGGGCGGCCTCGTGGTCCGGATCGGCTCTCGCCTCTACGACAATTCGCTCAAGTCCAAGCTGCAGAGACTGCAGTACGCCATGAAGGGGGCCGCCTGATATGGAGATCCGTCCAGCCGAGATCTCGGAGATCCTGAAGGCTCAGATCTCCGGCTTCGACGCCGAGGCCAATGTGGCCGAAGTGGGCACCGTGCTGACCGTGGGTGACGGCATCGCGCGCGTCTATGGCCTGCAGAACGTGATGGCTGGCGAGCTGGTGGAATTCCCCGGCGCCGGCATCAAGGGCATGGCGCTGAACCTCGAGACCGACAATGTCGGCGTCGTGATCTTCGGCGACGACAAGGGCGTCAAGGAAGGCGACACGGTCAGCCGCACGGGCGACATCGTCGATGTCGGCGTGGGCAAGGGCTTCCTCGGCCGCGTCGTCGATGCGCTGGGCAACCCCATCGACGGAAAGGGCCCGATCCACGCCGAGACGCGCATGCGCGTCGAGGTGAAGGCGCCCGGCATCATCCCGCGCAAGTCGGTGCATGAGCCGATGCAGACCGGCATCAAGGCCATCGACGCGCTGATCCCGATCGGCCGCGGCCAGCGCGAGCTGATCATCGGTGACCGCCAGACCGGCAAGACCGCCGTCATCCTCGACACCATCATCAACCAGAAGGTGGCCAACGCCGCCGCGGGCGATGACGAGCACAAGCGCCTGTACTGCATCTACGTCGCGGTCGGCCAGAAGCGCTCCACCGTGGCGCAGCTGGTGAAGACGCTCGAGGAGAACGGCGCGATGGAATACTCCATCGTCGTCGCCGCCACCGCCTCGGACCCCGCGCCGATGCAGTTCCTGGCCCCCTACACCGGCTGTACGCTGGGCGAGTATTTCCGTGACAACGGCATGCACGCCGTGATCTTCTACGACGACCTCTCGAAGCAGGCCGTCGCCTACCGCCAGATGTCGCTGCTGCTGCGCCGCCCGCCGGGCCGCGAGGCCTATCCGGGCGACGTGTTCTACCTGCATTCGCGCCTGCTGGAACGGGCCGCGAAGATGAACGACGAGTTCGGCAAGGGCAGCCTCACCGCGCTGCCGGTGATCGAGACGCAGGCCGGCGACGTCTCGGCCTACATCCCCACCAACGTCATCTCCATCACCGACGGCCAGATCTTCCTGGAGACGGAGCTGTTCTTCAAGGGCATCCGCCCGGCGGTGAATGTGGGCCTCAGCGTCTCGCGCGTCGGCTCTGCCGCGCAGGTGAAGGCGATGAAGCAGGTTGCCGGCAAGATCAAGCTGGAACTGGCCCAGTACCGCGAGATGGCGGCCTTCGCGCAGTTCGCCTCCGACCTCGACAGCACCACCCAGGCGCTGCTGGCGCGCGGCGCGCGGCTGACCGAGCTGCTGAAGCAGCCGCAGTACAAGCCGGTGCCGGTGGAGGAGCAGGTGCTGTCGCTGTTCGCCGGCACGCGCGGCTACCTCGACCGCCTGCCGGTCTCCAAGGTGGGCGATTTCGAGCGCCAGTTCCTCTCCGACATCAAGGCGCGCGCGCCGGAGATCGTCGCCGCGATCCGCAACGACCGCGAGATCAAGAAGGATGTCGAGGCCAAGCTGGTGACCTTCCTCGACGGCTTCGCCAAGTCCTTCGGCTGAGGCCGGGCGGCACGGGATCACGAGGGGAATAGCTTTCCATGGCCAGCCTCAAGGCATTGCGCGCGCGCATCACCTCGGTGAAGAGCACGCGCAAGATCACCCAGGCGATGAAGATGGTGGCGGCGGCGAAGCTGCGGCGCGCGCAGGCGCAGGCCGAGGCCGCGCGCCCCTATGCCGAGCGCATGGCGCGCATGCTGGCCTCGCTCGGCCCCTCGGTGGCCGGCAACCCGGATGCGCCGAAGCTGCTGGTCGGCACCGGGCGTGACCAGGTGCACCTGCTGGTGGTGGTCACCGGCGACCGCGGCCTGGCCGGTGCGTTCAACACCAATGTCGGCCGCTTCGCCCGCACCCGCATCCGCGAGCTGGAGGCGGCGGGCAAGACCGTGAAGGTGCTGGCGGTGGGCCGCAAGGGTGCCACCTACCTGAAGCGCGAATTCGCCAGCCGCATCGCCGGCGAGATCAGCTTCCAGGGCAAGAAGCGCGTTGACTTCACCGATGCCCAGGCGATCGCGGAGCGCATCACGGCCATGCTCGAGGCCGGCGAGTTCGATGTCTGCACGCTGGTCTACAACCGCTTCCGCAGCGTCATCAGCCAGGTGCCGGCCGGCCAGCAGCTGATCCCGACGACCCTGCCCGAGGCCACCGGCGCTGCCGCGCCCACGGGCCCGCAGGCGCTGTACGAATACGAGCCGAACGAGGAGGAAATCCTCGCCACGCTGCTGCCACAGAACCTGGCCATCCAGGTCTATCGCGCCATCCTGGAGAACGCCGCCGGCTTCTTCGGCAGCCAGATGACGGCGATGGACAACGCCACGCGCAATGCCGGCGAGATGATCAACAAGCTGACGCTGAACTACAACCGCACGCGTCAGGCCAACATCACCCGCGAGCTGATCGAGATCATCTCCGGTGCCGAAGCCGTGTGATGCGCGCGCGCGGCGCCACGGGCGCGCAACGTAACACGCATCGCCATGACAGACTGAGGGAAAGCACGCAGCCATGAAGAACAATGTCGGCAAGGTCTCGCAGGTTCTCGGCGCCGTGGTGGACGTCCAGTTCCCCGCCGAGCTGCCCGCCATCCTGAACGCGCTGGCCGTCCGCATCGAGGACCGCACGCTGGTCCTGGAAGTGGCGCAGCACCTGGGCGAGCGCACCGTGCGCACCATCGCCATGGACACGACCGATGGCCTGGTCCGCGGCACCGAGGTGGTGGACACCGGCGCGGGCATCTCGGTGCCGGTGGGCACCGGCACGCTCGGCCGCATCATGAACGTGATCGGCGAGCCGATCGACGAGCGCGGCCCGGTGCCGCACGACAAGACCTACACCATCCACCGCGATGCGCCCTCCTTCGAGGACCAGGCGACCAGCGCCGAGATCCTGGTGACGGGCATCAAGGTGGTGGACCTGCTGGCGCCCTACCTGAAGGGCGGCAAGATCGGCCTGTTCGGCGGCGCCGGCGTGGGCAAGACCGTCACCATCCAGGAGCTGATCAACAACATCGCCAAGGCGCATGGCGGCGTGTCGGTCTTCGCCGGCGTGGGCGAGCGCACGCGCGAGGGCAACGACCTCTACCACGAGATGTGCGACGCCGGCGTCATCAAGCTGAACGAGGGCAACACCGAGGGCTCCAAGGTGGCGCTGGTGTACGGCCAGATGAACGAGCCGCCGGGTGCGCGTGCGCGCGTGGCGCTGTCGGGCCTCAGCGTCGCGGAATACTTCCGCGACGAGCAGGGCCAGGACGTGCTGTTCTTCATCGACAACATCTTCCGCTTCACGCAGGCCGGCGCCGAAGTCTCGGCGCTGCTGGGCCGCATCCCCTCGGCCGTGGGCTACCAGCCCACGCTCGCCACCGACATGGGCGCGCTGCAGGAGCGCATCACCAGCACGAAGAAGGGCTCCATCACCTCGGTGCAGGCCATCTACGTGCCGGCCGACGACCTGACCGACCCCGCGCCCGCCACCAGCTTCGCGCACCTCGACGCCACCACCGTGCTGTCGCGCTCGATCGCCGAGATGGCGATCTTCCCGGCGGTGGACCCGCTGGACAGCACCAGTCGCGCGATGGACCCGCGCATCGTCGGCGAGGCGCACTACAACACGGCGCGCGAAGTCCAGAAGATCCTGCAGACCTACAAGTCGCTGCAGGACATCATCGCCATCCTCGGCATGGATGAGCTGTCGGAGGAGGACAAGCTGATCGTGGCGCGCGCGCGCAAGATCCAGCGCTTCCTCTCGCAGCCGTTCCACGTGGCCGAGGTGTTCACCGGCACGCCGGGCGTGTTCGTGAAGCTGGAGGATACGGTGCGCAGCTTCGCCGCCATCTGCTCGGGCGAGTACGACCACCTGCCGGAAGCCGCCTTCTACATGGTGGGCACCATCGAGGAGGCCGTGAAGAAGGCCGAATCGCTGAAGCAGGCGGCCTGACGCGCCGCCCGCCGCGCGCAACACGCGGCGGGCAACCTGAGCGGCCGCGGCCGTAATTGATGAGGTAGCACCATGGCCACCTTCCAGCTCGAGCTGGTCTCTCCTGAGAAGCTGCTGCTGAGCCGCGCCGTCGAGATGGCGGTGCTGCCCGCCTCGGAAGGCGAAATGGGCGTGCTGCCCGGCCATGCGCCGATGATCGTGACGCTGCGCGGCGGCGTCATCGCCGTGACCGAGGGCGGGCAGGTGACGGAACGCCTGTTCGTCGCCGGCGGCTTCGCCGAAGTGACGGAAGCGCGCTGCACGGTGCTGGCCGACGAGGCGACGCCGGTGGGCGAGCTTTCCAAGGCCGCTGCCGAGGAGCGCCTGCGTGCCGCCGAAGCCGAATACGCTGCTTCCGGCGACGCCACGCCGGAGAAGCGCGATGCCGTGATGGCGCGGCTGCTCTCGGCGCGTGCCATGGTCTCGGCCGCGGAAGCGGCCTGATCCCGCGGCACCATCGGCCCGCAGGTGCTTGAAATCGAAACCCTCCCATAGAACATAGCGTTCAACGGGGTTTGCGCCGTTCGGGGGAGGGCCATGAAGCACTGGCGTATCGAGCAGGTGGCCTGGGATCGCTTCGACGCCTCCAGACTGGATCCCGACGTCATCCCGCTCGTGAAGGCCGCGGCGATGGTCGAGCGCAACGGCGACGACTACGCTCTGTACCTCAAGTCGGTGTTCCACGACGATCCGGATTTCCACCAGGCCGCCGACAATTGGGCGGTGGAGGAAGTGCAGCACGGCGATGCGCTGGGCCGCTGGGCGATGACCGCCGACCCAAGCTGGGATTTCGAGGCCGCCTTCGCGCGCTATCGCGCCGGCTACAAGATCGACGTGAAGGCCGACAGCTCCATCCGCGGCAGCCGCACGGGCGAACTCATCGCGCGCTGCATGGTGGAGACCGGTACCAGCAGCTACTACACGGCGCTCGGCGAAGCCACCGAGGAGCCGGTGCTGAAGGAGATCTGCCGCCTGATCGCGGCCGATGAATACCGCCACTTCAAGCTGTTCTATGACCACATGCGTCGCTACCTCGCGCGCGAGAACCTCTCCTTCGTGCAGCGCCTGAAGGTGGCGATGGGCCGCATCGGCGAAAGCGAGGATGACGAGCTCGCCTTCGCCTTCCACTGCGGCAATGAAGGCATCCACGCGCGCTACGACCATGATCGCTGCATCGCCGGCTATATGGGGCGCGCGATGGGCTATTACCGCCCGCGGCACATCGAGCGCGGTGTCGGCATGATCTTCAAGTCGATCGGGCTGGACCCGCGCGGCCGGCTGTCGGACCTCGCCTGCCGCGGCGCCTGGCGGCTTCTGGTCTGGCGGCGCGACCGCTTCCGCGCCGCGATGCTGCGCGCCGACAACGAGAACCGCCCCCAGCCCGCCGCCGCGGCCGCCTGAGCGTGGCGCCGCCCCGCCTCGCGCAGCCGCTCGGGCGCCGTGCGCTGATGCCGCTGGCGGCAGCACCCTTCCTGCCGGCCGGCGCAGCCGCACAGCTTTTCACCCCCGCCAGCGCGCCGGACCGCCCGCTGTTCGAGATCGCGGCCTCGCGCGGCTTCAGCTATGGCTGCGCCGTCACCGCCGACCTGCTGGCGCGGGAGCCTGACTTCGCCGCGCTGGTGGCGCGCGAGGCCGGGCTGCTGGTGCCCGAATACGAGGGCAAGTTCGGCCAGTTGCAGCCCGAGGAGGGCCGCTTCGAATTCGGCCCGCTGGACGCCATCCATGCCTGGGCGCGCCAGCACCGCAAGGCGGTGCGTGGCCATGCCCTGGTCTGGCATCAGGAAATGCCGGACTGGGCGGTGGTCGCGCTGCGCGAGGGCGAGCGCCGCGCGCGCGGCGTGATGGACGCGCATTTCGACCGCGTGCTGAACCACACTCGCGCGCAGGTGCGCGACTGGGACGTGGTGAACGAGCCCATCGCCAACCCGCCCGGCTCCGACGTGCCGGAGCCGCCCGGCAACACGGGCGACCTGCGCGACACGCCCTGGCTGCGCGCGCTGGGGCCCGACTACATCCCGATCGCGCTGCGCGCGGCGCGGGAGCGTGACGCCACGCTGCGCATCACCCTGAACGACTACGGGGTGGAAGCCGATACGCCCTGGGCGGAGGAGAAGCGCCGCCGCCTGCTGCGCCTGCTGCGCCTGCTGCGCAGCCGCAACGTGCCGCTCGATGCCGTGGGCATCCAGGGCCACCTGCAGCTGCGCGAGCCCTTCCGCGCCGACATCTTCGCCGAATTCGTGCGGCAGATCCGCGCGCTGGACCTGCAGGTGCTGATCACCGAGCTCGATGTGCGCGAAACCCGCCCGCCGGTCGGAGATTTCGTGGCGCGCGACACCGCCGTGGCGCTGCGCGTGCACGCCTTCGCCTCCGCTGCCTTCGAGGGTGGGGCGCGCAGCCTGCTGACCTGGGGCATCAGCGATCGCTGGTCCTGGCTGCACCGCGAACAGGCGGTGGCGCTGGCGGCGGGCGACGTGCATCGCGGCCTGCCCTTCGACTGGGAGCTGAACCGCAAGCAGATGTGGCGCGCCCTGGCGCGCGCCTTCCTCGGCCTGCCGGCCGGCTGAGCGGGCCGCGCCGTGCCGCTGCTGAACACCCCGGCCGGCTATGGCGCGCTGACCAAGGCCTTCCACTGGATCGTCGTCGGGCTGTTCGCCTTCCAGCTGCTGTCCGGCCTGGTGATGACGCGGCTCGACGAGCAGGGCGTGGCCATCGGACTCGGCGCCAATGACTGGTATAATTGGCACAAGACGCTGGGCTTGGTGGCGCTGGCCGTCGCCATCGGGCGCATCCTCGCGCGCCGCGCCGGCAGCCTGCCGGATTGGGCGCCCGCGCTCACTGCCTTCGAGCGCCGCCTGGTGCATCGGCTGGAACAGCTGCTCTACCTCGCCATGTTCGTGATGCCGATCAGCGGCTTCGTCTACGTCATGGCGGGCGGCTACGGCGTGCAATTCGCCGGCGCCTTCGCGCTGCCGAACCCCATCGGCCGTATCGGTTGGCTGGCGGAGGCGGGGAAGCTTGTGCATCTCGGCTGCGCCATCGCGCTCGGCCTGGCGCTGGCCGGGCATCTCGGCGTGGTGCTGCGGCACACGCTGCTGCTGCGCAACGGCCTGTTGCGCCGGATGCTGCCCTCCCGGCGCTGAGCGCCGAAGGGCATGGACAAGCGGCAGCGCCTGCCGTGTCATGACCTGGAAAGCGCGGCAGAACGCGCCACCAGGGAAGGACGCCACCCCATGCTCACCCGTCGCCATCTCGGCTTCGCCAGCCTTGCCGCCCTCGCCGCGTCGTCGGCCGCGGCGCAGGAGCTCACGCGCCCGCTGCGCATCGTCGTGCCCTTCGCGCCCGGCGGCACCAGCGACATCATGGCGCGGCTGCTGCAGAACGAGCTGACGCGGCTGGTGGGCCAATCGATCGTGGTGGAGAACCGCGCCGGCGCGGCCGGCAATATCGGCGCCGACCACGTGGCCAAGGCGATCCCCGATGGCACCACCACGCTGCTGATCGATGCCGGCATCCTGGCCACCGCGCCGGCACTGTTCGCGCGCCTGCCCTTCGACCCGAAGCGGGACCTCGCACCCGTCACCATGCTGATCTACGCGCCCTACATCCTCGGCGTGCATCCCTCGGTGCCGGCGCGCAACGCGGCGGAGCTGATCGCCTATGCCAAGGCGAACCCGGAGAAGGTCAACTTCGCGCATTCCGGCGTCGGCGCCGCCAACCACCTCACCGCGCTGGTGCTGGCGCGGCATTGGGGGGCGGAGATCACGCAGGTGCCCTATCGGGGCGGCGCGGCGGGCCTCGCCGCGGCGGCGGCGGGCGAGAGCCAGATGATCGTCAACGGCGCCACCGCCACGCTGCCCTTCGTGCAGGATGGCCGGCTGCGCGCCATCGCCGTCTCTGGCACGCGCCGCCTCGCCGCGCTGCCGGATGTGCCCACCTTCCGCGAGCTCGGCTGGCCGGCCGAGGAGAGCGGCACCTGGCAGGGCGTGCTGGCACCCGGCGCCACGCCGCCGGCCATGGTGGCGCGCCTGCATCGCGCCTTTGCCGACGCCATGGCCACGCCCGATATCGCGCGCCGCATCACCGATCTCGGCGCTGAGGCGCGCGTCGAGGGCCCCGAGAGCTTCCGCCGCTGGCTGGAGGTGGAGACCGAGGCCTGGGGTGGTGTGATCCGCGCGGCGAATATCCGCCTCGACTGATGGCGGAGACGCCGGAGGGGCTGCTGGCGCGGCTCGCGGCAGCCGGCATCGAGGCGCCGACCGTCAGCCACCCGCCGGTCTTCACCGTGGCGGAAAGCCGCGCGCTGCGGCCGGCACTGCCGGGTGGGCATTGCAAGAACCTGTTCCTGCAGCCGGCGAAGGGCCCAGGCCCCTATCTGCTGGTTGTGCTGGAGGAGGGGCGACAGGTTTCGGTGAACGCGGTGGTACGCGCCGCCGGCGCGCCGCGCATGGCCTTCGCGGAGGCCGCGGCGCTGCGCGCCGAACTCGGCGTGGAGCCAGGCTCCGTCACGCCCTTCGGCCTGGTCAACGCCGCGCCGGGATCGGTGCGGGCGGTGTTCGACCGGCAGCTGATGGAAGGCTTCGACTGGGTGCACATGCACCCGCTGACCAACACCATGACCACGGCGATCCGCCCGGCGGAGCTGCTGCGCTTCCTGCGTGGGCTTGGCCATGCGCCGGAACTTCTGGACGTGCCGGAGCCGGCCTGACCCTGGCCGGCGCGGCCGCGCCCGATTAGAGCACTATCCGTCCTTTCGGACGGATTTCGTGCTCTATAACACATTGAGTCTAGAGCAAGAATTCCGATCGAATGATTCCATTCGATCGGAAATTGCTCTAGCCCGCTTCAGCGCCCGCGCGGTGCACGCAGCGGCACCGGTACCAGGGCGCCGATGGGCATGCGGCGCCCGCCGCCCCGGCGCGGCGGCTTTGGCGGGCGTTCCTCCAGCAGCAGCGTGGCGGCGGCGATCTGCACGCTGCCGAAGGTGAGGCCGAGGAAGAACCACAGCAGCACCGCCGGCCACCAATGCCCCGCCGATTTCAGCAGCAGCCCCGCCGCGCCACCGGGGTCGGCCGCCAGCAGCGCCGCCATGAACAGCCCGGCCAGCCCGAAGCCGACCAGCGCGTGCAGCAGCAGGAAGCGCACCAGCTGCGGCATTTCGCGCCAGGCCGCCTGCGTGGATCGCCAGATCGCCATCGCCACGTCTCCTTCGTTCAGCCCCAGGGGTTGCGCCGCCCGCCGCCCGACCACGGGCCGGGCTGGCGGCTGGCCGGCACGCTGCCGCGGGCCGGCACGGCCGCCACCACCGGCTGGCCGCCGCCGCCCAGCCGGCGCAGCGCCGCCACGCGGTTCGCCGTGCTCGGGTGGGTGGAGAACAGCCCATCCATGCGCAGCCCCGACAGCGGGTTGATGATGAACATATGCGCGCTGGCCGGGTTGGCCTCGGCGCGCGCATTGACGCGGCCGTGCTTGTATTCCTCGAGGTGCAGCAGCGCGCTGGCCAGCCCCTCGGCGTCGCCGGCGATCTCGGCGCCGGCGCGGTCGGCCTCGTATTCGCGGCCGCGGCTGATCGCCATCTGCACCACCATCGCCGCCAGCGGCGCCAGCACCAGCATCAGGATCATCGCGATCGGGTTCTGCCGGCCGTTCTGGCCGCGGCCGAACAGGAAGCCGAACTGCGCCAGCATGCCGATGGCGCCGGCCAGTGTGGCCGTCATGGTCATGATCAGCGTGTCGCGGTTGCGGATATGCGCCAGCTCATGCGCAATCACGCCGGCCACCTCGCGTTCCGGCATCATGTCCAGCAGCCCGCTGTTCACCGCCACGGCGGCGCGGGTGGGGCTGCGGCCGGTGGCGAAGGCGTTGGGCTGGTCCTCATGGATCACGTACAGCGCCGGCATGGGCAGCCCGGCGCGCGCCGCCAGCGCGGCCGTCATGTCATACAGGCGCGGCGCATCCTGCGGGCCGATGGGCTGCGCGTTGTGCATGCGCAGCACCATGCGGTCGCTGTTCCACCAGGCGAACATGTTCATCGCGCAGGCCATCAGGAAGGCGATGCCCATGCCCTGCTGGCCGCCGATGGCGAAGCCCGCCGCCATGAAGATCGCGGTCATCGCCGCCAGCAGCAGCGCGGTGCGCAGATAGCCGCCCATAGCGTCCTCCGAAACCACCCTGCCCGGCCTCCGCGTGGCGCCGGGACGCCCTACATGTGGGGCATGACGAGCACCGATGACCAGGGGGGCACGACGCCCGCCGCCGAATCCACCCCGCCTGCGCCGAAGCCCGCGCCCAAGCCCGCAGCCCCGGCGCTGCCCAAGGAGGTGGGCGGGCCGAAGGGGCCCGAGCCCACGCGCTATGGCGACTGGGAGCAGAAGGGCCGCGCCACCGATTTCTGAAGCGTAGCGGCCGCGGAACACGCTTGTGGCCGACTCGGAGACCCCGCCCCTACCCCTTGTGGCCCGCCTGCCGCGACTCGGGCGCGACTCGGGCGCGGGGCGAATCGGGCGGGCGGGAACGCGCTTGTGGCCGAATCGGCGCCCCTCCCCCCACCGCTTGTGTCGGCCAGGGCTGCGCGGTGCCTCACGGCGCGTCTCAGCCGGCGGGGTGCAGCAGCTTGATTCACGGGGGATTCCTGGTGCCGAAATCGGCACCGATTCACGCTGCGTTCCAGCCGCGCCGCGAATCGGACTCATCTCGTTGGTTCAATGACCGCGTCGTCCGAGCCGCCAGCCCAGCGCCGCCAGCCCAGCCGCTGCGAACAGCAGCGTCGCCTCAATGCCCAGCAGGGTACCCCTCGCACCCAGCGCGACGGGGCCGAGTGACTGGCCCAGGAAGAAGCTGAAGGCGTGCAGCGCCACCGCACTGCCGCGCGCGGTGGGTGCCACCTCCGTCACCCGCGTCTGGATGGAGGTGTGCATCATGTAGAAGCCCAGGCCGAGCAGCACGCAGCCCAGCACCAGCACCGCCGCCGAAGGCGCCAGCGCGATGGTGGACAGCGCAGCCGCGCCCACCGCGCCGCCCAGCCGTACCATCCGCCCCTGGCCAAGGCGCCGCAGCAGCAGTGGCGCCAGCGCCGCGAAGGCGAAGCCGCCCAGCGCAAAGCCGGCGATGGCGATGCCCGCCTCCGCCGCGCCGCCATGGCCGCGCGCCATCAGCACCGGTGCGAGGAAGGGGAAGACGCCGAACAGCAGCGTGCCTTCCAGGAACACCGCGCCATACAGCAGCCGCGCCGCCGGCAGCCCCAGGATGTGGCGATAGCGCTGCATCACCTCGGCCAGGTTCGGCCGGTGGCTGCTGGAGGCGGGCGTCGCATCCGCCTCCGCGCGCTCGCGCAGCGCGACAAAACCCACCACTGCCACCGCCGCGCACAGCAGCAGCACGCCGCGCCAGCCGATCACGGGCTCCAGCAGCGCCGAGAGGGCGCCGCCGCCGGCCGAGCCGGTGAGGCCCGCGACAAGTAGCCGCGAGAGCGCCACCTGCCGCCGCTCGATCGGCACGCGGTCGCCCAGCAGCGCGATGCTGAGCGGGAACACGCCGCCCGCCGCCGCACCCGCCAGCACGCGCAGCGCCGCGAGCGAGCCGAGATCCGGCGCCAGCGCGCTGGCTGCCAGCGCCAGTGCCAGCACCGCCAGCGCGGCGCGGATGACCAGGCGCTTGCCGATGGCATCGCCCACCGGGCCCAGCACCGGCTGCACGAGCGCGTAGGGCAGCGCGAAGGCCGTGGCCAGCAGCGCCACACGGGCCGGGCTGGCGCCGAATTCCTCGGCCAGCACGCCCACCAGCGGGTCGAGCGCGCGTGTGGCGAGGTTGGACGCCATGGCGCCCAGGCCGAGCACGAGGATCAGGTGCTGTGTCTGCCGCGCGGCGGGCTCGGGCATGGCGCATGCTGCGGTGCGGTGGCGGATTGTGCAACCGCTGCCGGAATGTCGCATCGCGGCGCTGGCGCTTCGCCGCCGTTCCTGTTGTAGCATGGCGGCGCGTGACCACACCGACCCCACCCTTCAGCGTCGCCTTCCAGCCCATCGTGGATGTCGAAACCGGCATCACCGTCGCGCAGGAGGCCCTCGTGCGCGGCCCGCAGGGCGAGCCGGCCGAGAGCGTGCTGTCGGCCATCGCGCAGGGCGATCGCTATGGCGTCGATACCGAGATCCGCCGCATGGCAGTGGCGGAGGCGCTGCGCCTCGGCCTGCCGGCCACCGGCGCGTCGCTGATGCTCAACGTCTATCCGGGCTGCATCGGCCGGCGCGGCTGCTGCATCGTGCGCACGCTGGAGGATGCCGAGGCGCTGGGCTTTCCCACCAACCGCCTGGTGTTCGAGATCAGCGAGACCGAGCCGGTGGAACACCCCGAGGAACTGGCAGCCGAGCTGGTGCAGCTGCAGCGTCGCGGCGTGCGCATCGCGCTGGACGATATCGGCACCGGCCACGCCCGGCTGCCGCTGTTGCGCGCCTGGCGGCCGGATGGCGCCAAGGTGGCGCGGGAGCTGATGGTGGGGCTCGACCGCGACCCCGCGCAGCGCGCCCGCCTTGCCGCCACCCTGGCCGAGCTGCGCGGCTTCGGCCTGGCGCCGGTGGTCGAGGGCATCGAGACGATGGGCGAGCTGGCCGCGTTGCGCGCGCTGGGCGTGCGCGAGATGCAGGGCTTCCTGTTCGCCCGCCCCGCCGTGGGACAGCTGCCCGTGCCGCTGGTGCCGAAGGGCTGAGCGCTACTGCGTCCACACGCCGACATGCTGGCCCACGACCCGCTCATCGGGGTCGAGGCAGATCGTCACCTCGATGGCATGGCTGCGGAACAGGTCCTGCCCCGGGGTTCTCGCCCGCGCCGTCAGCGCGGCATCCGGATCGGGGCAGTGCGAGCGCACCTCGCCACGGTCCGAGACGCGCAGATAGGTGCCGCGCGAAGGCACCAGGCCGAGCTGCGCATACACCGCCATCGCCTGCGCGCGCGACGCGCCGATAGGGGCCTCGCGCAGTAGCAGGGCACGGATGTCATCGGCGCGGCGATGCGCCTCGGCGGCGGCGCATCCCGCGAGAAGCAGCAGGGCGAGCGGCGCGCAGCGCAGCGCCCTAGCCATGCCGCTCAGCCCACGCGGTTCTCGACCAGCTCCTGCACCACCGCGGGGTCCGCGAGCGTGGAGGTATCGCCCAGCGCGTCGGTCTCGTTGGCGGCAATCTTGCGCAGGATGCGGCGCATGATCTTGCCGGAGCGCGTCTTCGGCAGGCCCGGCGCCCATTGGATGGCGTCGGGCGAGGCGATCGGCCCGATCTCCTTGCGCACCCAGGCCACCAGCTCCTTCTTCAGGGCGTCCGAGGGTTCCTCGCCGGTCTTGAGCGTGACGTAGCAGTAGATGCCCTGGCCCTTGAGGTCGTGCGGCATGCCCACCACGGCGGCCTCGGCCACCTTCGGGTGCGCCACCAGCGCGCTCTCGATCTCCGCGGTGCCCATGCGGTGGCCGGAGACGTTGATCACGTCGTCCACGCGCCCGGTGATCCACCAATAGCCATCGGCATCGCGGCGCGCGCCGTCGCCGGTGAAATACATGCCCTTGAAGGTCGAGAAGTAGGTCTGCCCGAAGCGCTCATGGTCGCCATAGATGGTGCGCATCTGGCCGGGCCAGCTGTCGAGCAGAACGAGGTTGCCCTCGGTCGCGCCCTCGAGGATGTTCCCCTCGCCATCCACCAGCGCGGGCATCACGCTGGGCAGCGGCAGGGTGGCGGAACCAGGCTTCTGCGCGATGGCGCCGGGCAGCGGCGAGATCAGGATGCCGCCGGTCTCGGTCTGCCACCAGGTATCGACGATCGGGCAGCGCTCGTCGCCGACATTGCGGTAGTACCACAGCCAGGCTTCAGGATTGATCGGCTCGCCCACCGAACCCAGGATGCGCAGCGACTTGCGGCTGGTCTTCTTCACCGGCGCCTCGCCATCGCGCATCAGCGCGCGGATGGCGGTCGGCGCGGTGTAGAAGATGTTGACCTGGTGCTTGTCGATCACTTCCCAGAAGCGCGACACGGTCGGGTAGTTCGGCACGCCCTCGAACATCAGCGTGGTCGCGCCATTCGCGAGCGGGCCGTAGACGATGTAGGTGTGCCCGGTCACCCAGCCGACATCGGCGGTGCACCAGTAGATCTCGCCCGGCTTGTAGTCGAACACGTTCTCATGCGTGAACGAGGCCCACACCATGTACCCGCCCGTGGTGTGCAGCACGCCCTTCGGCTTGCCGGTGGAGCCCGAGGTGTAGAGGATGAACAGCGGGTCCTCGGCGCCCATCGGCTCGGGCGTGCAGGTCTCGGGCATGCCCGCACAGGCCTCGTCCCACATCAGATCGCGCCCGGGCTGCATCGGTACCGCGCCGCCGGTGTTCTTCGCCACGATGACATGGCGGATCGAGGGGCAGGATTTCAGCGCCTCGTCGGCATTGGTCTTCAGCGCCACCTTGCGGCCGCCGCGGCGGCCCTCATCGGCGGTGATCAGGATGGAGCATTCGCTGTCCTGGATGCGGCTGGAGAGGCTGTCGGGCGAGAAGCCACCGAAGACGATGGAATGGATGGCGCCGACGCGCGCGCAGGCCAGCATGGCCACCGCGGCCTCGACGATCATCGGCAAGTAGATGCAGACGCGGTCGCCCTTCTTCACGCCGAGCTTTCGCAGCGCATTGGCCAGCTTGCAGACGCGCGCATGCAGCTGCCGATAGGTCACCTTGGCGTCGCTGTTCGGGTCGTCGCCCTCCCAGATGATGGCCACCTGGTCGCCGCGCGTCGCCAGGTGCCGATCGAGGCAGGAAACCGAGGCGTTGAGCACGCCATCCTCGAACCACTTGATCGAGACCTTGCCCGAGGTGCCGCCGAAATCGACGTTCTTGATGCGGGTGGGCGCCGTCATCCAGGCGATGCGGCCGGCTTCGTTGGCCCAGAAGACGTCGGGGTTCGCCGCCGCCGCGTCGTACATCGCGCGGTACTGCGCGGCGTTCACATGGGCATGCGCCGCGATCTCGGGCTTCACGGCGATCAGGCTGTCGGTCATGCGGGCGCGTCCCCAACCCAGTTGTTGCGGTCTCTCGACCTGTTCGTAGGGTCGGTATGGGGCACAGCACCATGACATGCGTCAACCGCCGCCCCCTTTCGGAGGCGGCGGTCCAGGCTGGCGCGCGCGCCCTCAGTTCGTGGCGCGCGGGGCGGCCGGCATGGCCGGCGCGGCCGGCGTGGCGGGGCGCGGCGCCGCGCCCTGCACCGTGCCTTGGGCCGCGATGCCCGGGGCGGCGACCCCCGGCGTGGCGGGGCGGGCGGCCGGCGTCGTCGCGGTGACGCTGCCGCCCGGGTTGGCCGGGGTGGCGATGCCGGGCGTGGCAATGGCCGGGCGCTGCGCCGTGGCGGGCGCGGGCGCGGCGGGGGCGGTGCCCTGCGCCAGGGCCGGAACGGCCCCAGCCAGCAGCAGGGTGGCAACAAGCGTGATCCGGTGGGTGGTGCGCATCAGGCCCTCCTTGGGTTGGACGCAGGAGGAGAATGGCCGGGCGTGAGGGCGCGGATTCGGCGGTGCGAAGGTGTTTTGAAGGAAGCTGCGGCGGCGCGGTGGCGGATGTGGCGCAAGCGGCCCGATTGTGGCGCGGGGCGCCGGGGCACGATGGCCATGCAAGGCGAGCGCGCCTTTTCGTTCCGGCACAAAAAGATATACGAAATACCGCGATGCACGGTTGCGACGCGAAGGCGACCCGCCTAGGTTAATTACGATTAAACATCGAAATCCTGGAAATCCCTGCATGGACATGCATGCGCGCTGCCTCGATGCCCAGCTGGCCCTGCTGCTGAACGAAGCCACCACGCCGCCGCGGCCCCGCCGGCGCCGCGAAGTCCCACTGCCGGGCGAGCACGCGCCCGCGGACCCGAAGGATGCGCCCCGGCCGCGCAAGCCTCCCGGCAGCGCGCCCAACGACGACGACACGCCGATGCCGACATCCGAGGTCGAGGACCGCTACTGGGACTGGATCGAGCGCCCGAACTGAGCGCCGGCATCCCCGCGCCTGCCGGCGTTCACATCCCCGCGCCTGCCGGCACGATCACCCGTCCCTCCTCATCCACCCGCACCGCCACCGCCTCCAGGCTCTCGCCATAGCAGGGGCCGGAGACGCATTCGCCATCCTCGATACGGAAGCGCGCGCCATGCGCCGAGCACACGATGGCGCTGCGCTTCGCGTCCAGGAAGCGGTGCGGCGCGGGGTCCAGCGGCAGGCCGAGATGCGGGCAGGAATTCACATAGACCAGCACGCGCGCCCCGCGGCGGATCGCGAACAGCCCAGTGAAGGCGCCCGGGGCCGGCGGAAAGCCGCGGCTTTCGCCCTCGGCCAGCTCCTCCAGCCGGCACAGCACACGCTCATCCGCCGCGATCGCGCTCATGGCCGGATGCCGCCCAGCTTGCACAGCGCCTTCCAATGCGCCGCCGAAACGGCCGAGACCGAAAGCCTCGACATACGCACCAGGGCAAGGTCCGCGAAGGCGGGGTCGGCCTTGATGGCGGCCAGCGTCACGGGCGTGGCGAAGGGCTGCACCGCCTTCATGTCCACGCAGACCCAATCGCCCTTCGGGTCATCGGGTGCCACCGTCGGGTCGGGATAGGCCTCGCGCACCACCTCCACCACGCCGACGATCTCCTTGCCGATGTTGGAGTGGTAGAAGAAGGCGCGGTCGCCGATCCGCATGGCCACCAGATTGGCCTTCGCCATGTGGTTGCGCACGCCCGTCCAGGGCTCGACGCCGTTCGCCACCTGCTGGTCCCAGGAGAAGACGTCAGGCTCGGACTTCACCAGCCAGTGCGACCGGGCCTTGGCCATTACAGGGCGCGCCCATCCCGGAACACCGCGCGGAACGGCCGCACCACCACGCTTTCGAACAACCCGGCGCGGGCATAGGGGTCGGCGGCGGCGAAGGCCTCGGCCGCCGCGCGGTCGGCCGCCTCCACCACCAGCAGGCTGCCGCAGGGCTTGCCCTCGGCATCCAGCAGCGGGCCCACCAGCTGCAGCTGCGATTCGTGGGCCTTGAGGTGCTCGAGATGCGCCGGGCGCGTCTCCATCCGCAGCGCCAAGGCGCCGGGCTTGTCCGTACAGGTGATGGCGAACAACATTCGTGCTGCGGCTCCGGCCCCGATGAAGTGTCCAGGGAAATGGACGTAACGCCCCCGGGCCCCGGCTTCAATCCGGCGCGAGACACCCCTACTGTATGCGCGTGGACGCCAGCCCAGCCCCGACCCGCAACGCCGGGTCCCGCGACGATGCCCCCCCGCCCGCCCCGCCGGCGGCGGCGGCTGCGCGTTCGCTGCACCGCTTCGCCAATCCCGGCCGCTTCCTGCGCCTGACCGATGGGCTGATGCCCTGGCTGTGGGCGGCCGCACTCGGTGTCACCGGTTTCGGCGCCGCCTGGGCGCTGCTGGCCTCGCCCGCCGATTGGCAGCAGGGCGAGACGGTGCGGATCATGTATGTGCATGTGCCGATGGCCTGGCTGGCCATGGGCGGCTACACTGGCCTCGCCATCCTCTCGATCATGTCGCTGATCTGGCGGCACCCGCTGGCCGACCTCACGGCGCGGGAATTGTCGCCCGTGGGTGCGGCCGCCACCGCGCTCTGCCTGGCCACCGGCAGCCTCTGGGGCAAGCCGATGTGGGGCACCTGGTGGGTGTGGGATGCGCGGCTGACCAGCGTGCTGGTGCTGTTTTTCCTCTGGCTCGGCCATGCCGCGCTGGTGCGCGCCTTCGACGACACGGAGCGCGGCGCCCGCGCCGGCGCCATCCTGGCGCTGGTCGGCGTGCTGAACATCCCCATCGTGAAGTTCTCGGTGGATTGGTGGAACACGCTGCACCAGCCCGCCAGCGTCACGCGCCTCGATTCCCCGGGCATGCATGTGGACATGCTCTACCCGCTGCTGACCTGCGCGCTGGGCTTCTCGCTGCTGTTCGGCGCCGTGGTCCTGGCGCGCACCCGCGCGGCGGTGATGGAACGCCGCGTGCGGGCGCTGCAGATGGCGCGCGCGCGGCGCGCGGAGGCCGTGGAATGAGCACGCATTGGATCCACATCACCGCCAGCTGGGGGCTGACGCTCGGCGTGTTCGGCGTGCTCGCCCTCGGCGCCGTGCTGCGCCATCGCAGTGCGAGCGCGGCGCTGAAGCGGCTGGATCCGCGCGGGGGGCGCGACTCGTGAGGGCCGTGGTCGTTATCTGGGCCGCACCGCGGCCCCGCGCACAGCACAACAGCGCAGCCCGGTGCAGCAGCGCGTCGGCGCGAAAGGCAAGCGCGCGCAGCGCGCGCCCGCCGTCTGAGGGCACCAAACAATGACCTCCCGCAAGCGCCGCCGCATGTGGATCCTGCTGCTCTGCGCCATCGGGCTGGGCAGCGCCACCGCACTCACGCTGACCGCGTTCCAGGACAACCTGGTGTTCTTCCGCTCGCCCTCCGACATCCTGGCCGATCGCCCGGGGCCGGACCGCGCCTTCCGCCTGGGCGGTTTGGTGGAGGCCGGCAGCGTGGAGCGCGAGGCCGCGCAATCCGGCCAGCGCCCCACCGTGCATTTCCGCGTCACCGACGGCGCCAATGTCATCCGCGTCACCTACCAGGGCGTGCTGCCGGACCTCTTCCGCGAGGGGCAGGGCGTGGTCACCATGGGCCGGCTCGGCCCCGATGGCGTGTTCCGCGCCTCCGAAGTGCTCGCCCGCCACGACGAGACCTACATGCCACCCGAGGTGGCCGATGCGCTGAAGCGCGCCGGGCACTGGAACCCGGAACAGGGGCCGGCCCCCGCTCCCGCCACCTGGAACACGCTGAACCCCGACCCGGCCCGGCCACAACCCACAAGGACAGGCGGATGATCGCCGAACTCGGCCATTTCGCGCTGGCGCTGGCGCTGATCCTCGCCTTCGCACAAACCGTGCTGCCGCTGCTGGGTGCCGAGATGCGCGACGCGCGCATGATGGCCGCCGCACCGCCGCTCGCCCTCGGCCAGTGCCTCGCCGTGGCGGCGGCCTTCGGCTGCCTGATGTATTCCTACGTCATCAACGACACGACGGTGCTGAACGTCGTGCAGAACAGCCACTCGGCGAAGCCGCTGCTGTACAAGATCACCGGCACCTGGGGGAACCACGAGGGTTCGCTGGTGCTGTGGGTGCTGATCCTCGCGCTGTGCGGCGCCGCGGTGTCCGCCTTCGGCCGCGAACTGCCCTCGGCGCTGCGCGCGCGCGTGCTGGGCGTGCTGGGGCTGATCTCGCTGGGCTTCCTGCTGTTCACCATCAAGACCTCCAACCCCTTCGAGCGCATCTGGCCGGCGCCGCCCGATGGCCAGGGGCTGAACCCGATCCTGCAGGACATCGGGCTCGCGATGCATCCGCCGCTGCTCTACGTGGGCTATGTCGGCTATGCGGTGACCTTCGCCTTCGCCATCGCCGCGCTGATCGAGGGCCGCGTGGACGCCGCCTGGGGGCGCTGGGTGCGGCCGTGGTCGCTCGCGGCCTGGAGCTTCCTCACCCTCGGCATCGCGCTGGGCTCCTGGTGGGCGTATTACGAGCTCGGCTGGGGCGGCTACTGGTTCTGGGACCCGGTGGAGAACGCCTCGCTGCTGCCCTGGCTGATCGGCACGGCGCTGCTGCACTCCGCCATCGTTGTCGAGAAGCGCGAGGCGCTGAAGACCTGGACCATCCTGCTGGCGATCATCGCCTTCGGCATGTCGCTGCTGGGCACCTTCCTGGTGCGCTCGGGCGTGCTGAACAGCGTGCATTCCTTCGCCAATGATCCCGAGCGCGGGCTGTTCATCCTCGGCCTGCTGATGTTCTACCTGGCCGGCGCCTTCCTGCTGTTCGCCTGGCGGGCGAGCGCGATGATCCCCACCGGCATCTTCGCCCCCGTCTCGCGCGAGGGCGCGATCGTGCTGAACAACCTGCTGGTCTGCTCGATCACCGCGGTGGTGTTCGTGGGCACGCTGTGGCCGATGTTCGCCGATGCGCTGTTCGGCATGAAGGTCTCGGTCGGCGCGCCCTTCTTCAACGCCGCCACCTTCCCGCTGGTGGTGCCGCTGCTGATCGCCATGGCGATGGGGCCGCTGATGCCCTGGAAGCGCGCGGCGCTGGCGCCAGTATTGATGAAGCTGTGGTGGTGCGCGGTGCTGGCCTTCGCCGCCTTCTTCGCGGCGTTGCTGGCCTCCGGGCAGAAAGTGCTGCCGGCCGTGGGCTTCGCCTTCGCCGCCTGGGTGGTGGGTGCCGCCTTCGCCGACATCGCCGACCGCACGGCGCTTTTCCGTAGCAGCCTGGCGAATGCCTGGGCGCGGGCGAAAGGCCTGCCGCGCGCGGCCTGGGGCGCGGCCATCGCGCATGCCGGCATCGGCATCTGCGCCGCCGGCATCGCCGGCATGGGCCTGGCACAGGAGCGCCTGGTGGCGCTCGCGCCGGGGCAGTCCACGCAGCTGGCCGGCTATGAATGGCGCCTCGATGCCGTGCGCGACGTGCAGGGCCCGAACTGGACCGCCCGGCGCGCCACGATCAGCGTGATCGAGGATGGCCGCGTGGTGCATGTGATGGAGCCCTCGCGCCGCTGGTTCCCCATCGGCCGGCAGCACACCACCGAGGTCTCGATCCGCACCAACCTGCTGTACGACCTCTACGCCGTGATCGGCGAAGAGGACACGGCCGCAGGCAAGGCCATCATCCGGATTCACTTCAACCTGCTGGCGCCCTGGATCTGGCTGGGTTCGGCGATCATGGCGCTGGGCGGAGCGCTGTCGCTGTCGGACCGTCGCGTGCGCGTCTCGGCACCCAGCCGGCGCGCCGCGGCCGCGGCCGCGGTACCGGCATGACGCCCACCACGCGCCGCCTGCTGCTGCTGGCGCCCTTCGCCGCCGCCGCGGCGGGCGGCGTCGGCTTCTACGCCGCGCTGCAGCGGCAGCAGACGGGCCAGTACAACCCGCGCGGCGTGCCCTCGGCGCTGATCGGCCGCACGCCACCGGATTTCAGCCTGCCCGCCCTGGCGGGCAGCGGCGTGGAGGCCTTCGGCGCGGGCGATCTGCGCGGCCTGCCCGGCCCGGTCGTCGTCAATTTCTGGGCCAGCTGGTGCGTGCCCTGCATCATCGAGCACCCGCAGCTGATGCGCCTGCAGCGCGAGGGCATCGCGGTGTTCGGCATCGCCTACAAGGACAAGCCGGAGGATAGCCTGCGGTTCATCCGCCAGCACGGCAACCCGTTCCGCCGCCTGGCGAAGGACGAGCCCGGCCGCGTCGCGATCGACTGGGGCGTCTACGGCGTGCCGGAGACCTACCTGCTGGATCGCCAGGGCATCATCCGCTGGCGCTTCGCCGGCCCCATCACGCCCGAGGTGCTGGCGCAGGATCTGCGGCCCCTGCTGGCGCGGCACGCGTGATGGATTTTTTTGCTGCCATCAGACGCCGGGCGGTCCGCCTTGCGGTTCTGCTGACGATGCTGCTGGCACCGCTGGCGGCCCATGCCGTCTCCAGCCCGGCTGACATGCTGCCCGATGCCGCGCTGGAGCAGCGCGCCCGCGCGCTGGGCAAGGAAATCCGCTGCATGGTCTGCCAGAACCAGTCGATCGAGGACAGCGAGGTGGGCCTGGCGCGCGACCTGCGGCTGATCGTGCGCGAGCGCATCGTGGCCGGCGACAGCGACAGCCAGGTGAAGGCCTTCCTGCATGCGCGCTATGGCGATTTCGTGTTGCTGCGCCCGCCCTTCGCCTGGTCCACCGCCATCCTGTGGGCGACGCCGCTGGTGGCGCTGCTGGCGGGCTTCGCGCTGATCCTGGCGGCGCGGCGGCGCATGGCGGCCGCCGTGGTGCCGCCCGCGCCGCTGACCGAGGAGGAGCAGCGCCGCCTCGCGGCGCTGGAAAACAGGGGTGGGACTCAGGCGTGATCTGGCTTCTGCTCGGCGCACTCACGCTGATCGTCCTGCTGCCCTTCATCGTCACGCTGCTGCGCCCGGCACGGGCGCGCGGGCGCGCCGAGGCCGACCTCGCGCTGTATCGCGCACAGCTGGCCGAGCTGGACCGCGAGCGCGATGCCGGGCGGCTCGACGCCACAGCGCACCAGGCCGCGACGCTCGAAATCCAGCGCCGCATCCTGGCCGCGCCGACCGAGGCGCTGCCGCAGCAGGCCGGCCGCGGCACGCCCGCGGTGCTCGCCGCGCTGGTCTTCCTGCTGCCGGCCGCAGCACTCGGCCTCTACATGCAGCGCGGCGTGCCGGACATGCCGGCCGCGCCCTTCCAGGCGCGGCAGGAGATGGCCGAGGCCGAGGAGGCGCTGCTGGCGAATCTGCGCGCCCGCCTCGCCACCATCGAGCCGGGCAGCGAGCAGTCGCGCATGGGGCATGTGATGCTGGGCAACGCCGAACGCTCGCGCGGGCGGGACGAGGCGGCGGTGGCCGCCTGGCGCACCGCGCTGCAGATCCGCTTCGATGCCGACCTTGCCGGCGATGTGGCGGAGATCGAGATCGAGCGCGGCGACCACATCGCGGCCAGCGCGCTGCTGGCCCGCGCGCTCGGCTCCTCGCCGCGCGACGCGCGGTTGCGCTTCCTCACGGGCCTTGCCGAGGCGCGCGCCGGGCGCCCGGCCAATGCGCGCAGCACCTGGCAGGCGCTGCTGGCCGATGCGCCGGGCGATGCGCCCTGGCGCCCGGTGGTGGAGCGGCAGCTCTCCCTACTGCCCTGAAGCCAGCAGGTTGCCGCGGCCGATGCGCGCCGCGGCAGGGGCCTGCAATTCGCGGTGCAGCGCCACCAGCCGCGCTGCCTCGGCGGCCCAGCCGAAGCGGCCGAGCGCGGCCTCGCGTGCCCGTGCACCGATCGTGGCGCGCAATGCGGGGTCGGTCAGGCGGCGGATGGCGGTCACCACGGCGTCGGGGCTGGCGGTATCCACCACCAGGCCGCAGCCGGCCTCCCGCACCACCGCGGCCACCTCCTCGGCGATGGCGGGCACCACCACCGGCAGGCCGGCCAGCATGCAGTCGAACAGCTTGTGCGGCAGCGCCAGGCGGTGGTTCTCGATGCCCGGCTGGAACAGCACCAGCCCGATGTCGCAGGATGCTGCCACTTCCAGCGCCGCTTGCCGCGGCATCCAGGGCAGGGTGGTGACGCGCGCCGCGACGCCGAGACTGCCGGCCGTGGCGTGGAAGGCGGCCTCGCTGCCATCGGTGAAGCGGCCCACCTGCACCAGCTGCGTGCTGCGCGGCAGCCGGGCCAGCGCCTCCAGCATGGTGAAGGCGCCGCGCGCGCGGGTCAGCGCGCCCAGATGCACCAGCGTCAGCGGCCCGGCGGCGTGCCGGCGCGGCGCGATGGCGGCCGGGGTCGCATAGTTGCGCACCTTGGTGCAGCGCGCGGCACCGCCGAAGGCGCCATCCAGCCCATCCTTCGCCACCACCACGCGGTCCGCCGCCAGCCCCGCCAGCCGGCACATCAACCCCAGCGCCAGCCGCGCCAGCGGGCGAAGCGGCGCCGGCAGACGGGGATCGAGGCGCGAGGGGTAGTGTTCATGCACGTCGATCACCACGCGCGCGCCGCAGCGCCGCGCCGCCAGCAGCGCGGCGGCCCAGCTGTCGGGCTCATGCGCCTGGATCACCGCCGGCCGCTCGGCCGCGGCGGCGCGCGCCAGTGCGGGGATGCCGCGCAGCCGCGCGCGCCAGCCGCGCCCCGGCCCGGCATGCGCCGCGATCTCGACGCCATGAGCCAGCCTTCGCGCCCCGGCACCGGGTGCGAGGTGCCGCACCTGGAAGCCGGCCTCGGCCAGCGCCGCGCCCTGCTTGGCGACGATGCGCACATCCTCGGCCGGATGCGCGGCCGACAGCATCAGCAGCAAGCCCTGGGTCATGCCTCGGCGGGTTTCGCGCCGGCGGTGGTCTGGGCGGGGGCTTGGGCGGCGGCGAAATCGACCACGCCGAGCAGCCCCTGCGCGATGCGCCGCGCATCCAGCCGGCGCAGCGCCACCACGCGCGCCGCGCGGCCCATGGCGGCGCGGCGCGGCGGGTCCTCCGCCAGGGCCACCAGGGCGGCGGCCAGGCTGTCGGGATCGCCGGGCGGGACCGCGAGGCCGATGCCCGACTCCTGCACCAGCCGCGCCGCCGCGCCCGCCACATTCACCACCATCGGCAGCCCGGCCGCGAGGCCCTCGGCCAGCTTGTTGGGCGCCGTCCATTCGGCGAATTCCGGCACCGGCGCCAGGCACAGCAGGCCGACATCGGCGCCCGCCAGCAGGTCTGCCAGCCGGGGCTTCGGCAGCGGGTCCAGGAAGATGACGGGCAGCGCCTCGGCGGCGGCGCGGGCCATCAGCCGCGGTTTCTCGGCGCCCTCGCCCACCAGCAGCAGCCGGATGGCGGTGCCGCGCAGCCGCGAAGCGGCGTCCAGCAGCTGGTCCAGCCCGTTGGCCCGGCCATGCGCCCCGGCATAGACCGCCAGCAGCGCATCGCCCGGCACCTCGTCCGGCCGCCAGGGCGCGGCGGTGGTGGCGAACAGCGCCGGGTCGGCGCCCTGCGGCAGCACCACGATGCGCGCCGGGCTGGCGCCGCGCGCGCGCGCCGTCTCCGCCATGCCGTCGGTCAGCGCCACCACGGCGGCGGCGCGCCGGCAGGCGGCATTGGCCAGCCGGTCCATCGCCGCCAGCACCGGCCCCGGCACCCCGCCGCCGCGGGCCGACAGAGCGCGCGGCAATTCGGGCCAGGGGTCGCGGATTTCGAAGATGAAGGGCGTGCCGCGCCGGCGCTGCGCCAGCAGCGCGGGGATCGCCACCGTCAGCGGCGTCGAGGAGGCGATGATCAGGTCCCAGCGCGGGCCCAGCGCCAGGCGGCTGGCCGCGGCGGCAAAGCGCAGGAAGGCGCTTGCGCGAGCCACCAGGCCCTGCGCGTTGCCGCAGGCGATGTCGAATTGCCGCACCGTGAAGCCGGCCACCACGCCCTGGCGCACGCCCCGGCGGAAGGGCGCGGCGATGCCGGCATCCGCCCCGGCATAGCGGCCGCAGGCCAGTGTCACCGCATGGCCGGCCGCCGCCAGCGCCGCCGCCATGTGGAAGGACCGCGTGCCGGTGCTGCCCGCGGGGGTGGAGAAATGCTGGTGCAGATACAGGATGCGCAGCGGCGCCGAGGCAGCCGGTGCCGCGGGCGCCCAGCTGGGCTTGCGGTCAATGCCGGGCACAGAGGCGGATCGTCTCGATGACGCGGGCCTGTTCGGCGGCCGTCATGCCGCTGCCCGAGGGCAGGCAGAGGCCGCGTTCGAACAGCATGGCGGCGCGCCCGCCCAGCGCCTGGGGGGCCTGGCGGAAGGCCGGCTGCAGGTGCAACGGCTTCCAGGCCGGGCGGCTTTCCACGCCGGCGGCTTCCAGCGCGCGGCGCACCGCCTCGCGGTCGGCGCCGAAGCAGCGCGGCTCGAACAGCGCCACGGTGAGCCAGCGATTGGCGCGGCCCCAATGCGGCTCGGCGATGAAGCCGATGCCGGGCAGGTCGCTGAGCCCGGCCACATAGGCGGCGAAGATCGCGCGCCGGCGCTCCACCCGCGCCGCGAGGCTGGGCAGCTGCGCAAGCCCCACCGCCGCCAGCACCGAGGACAGGCCATAGGCGTAGCCCGTGGTCTCGTGCTCGTAATGCGGGGCGTCCTCGCGCGCCTGGCCGGCCAGCCGCCGGGCGCGGGCCAGCAGGGCGCGGTCCTCGGTGGCCAGGGCGCCGCCGCCCGCCGCGGTGATGATCTTGTTGCCGTTGAAGGAGAACACCGCCAGTCGCGCGCCCTGCCCGGCATGGCGGCCGCCGCGCTGCGTGGCGCCCAGGGCGGCGGCGCTGTCGCACAGCACCGGCACGCCCCAGCGCGCGCAGGCTGCGACGATGCCATCGAGGTCGCAGCACTGGCCATACAGGTCCACCGGCACCACCACGCGCGGCAGCCGGCCGCGCCGGGCCGCCAGGGCCAGCTGTTCTTCCAGCGCCTCGGGCTGCAGCGTCCAGCCGGCCTCGGCGATGTCGAGGAAGCGGGGCACCGCGCCCATCTGCACCGCCGGCGCGATGGTGGCGACGAAGGTCATGGCGGGCGCCCAGACCTCGTCGCCCGGCTCCACGCCCAGCACCCGGTAGCCGAGATGCAGCGCCGCAGTCCCGGAGGCGGTGCCGAGCACCTGCGCGAAGCCGGTGGCCTCCGCCAGCGCGGCCTCGAAGGCGGCGGGTGTGGGCCCGGCGGGCGCCAGCCACCCGGCCTCCAGCGTCGCGCGGAGGCTGTCGAGTTCACCCCCGGCCAGGTGCGGCGGCGAGAGGTGCAGGCGCGTTGTGGCGCTGCGCCCGGGGAAGGGCAGCACGGCGGCGTCTGAAGGGATGGGCTGGAGATGGGCCATTCAAACCAATGAGTAGAATTCGCTCAAAGCGTATCAACACTCTGGTTGGTTTGTTAATCGGAAATCAACCCTTGCCCGCCCTTGGCGCACCCTCACGGCACGCTGTCCCGCTGCCGCAGCGGATTGCCCAGGAAGGGCGGCGCGGTGGCGTGGCCAGGGGCATGCGCGCCACGGCCGCTGACCCAGATGCGCAGGGTGCCCAGCAGCAGGCCGAGATCCCGCGCCAGCGAGGGCCTCGCCAGCGCATATTCCGCGCCGAGCTCCAGCCGGCGCGGCCAGTCCACGCCGTTGCGCCCGGCCGCCACGGCCGGGCCCGCGATGCCGGGGCGCACCCGCAGCCGCAGCGCCTGGCGCGGCGAATAATGCGGCAGATAGGCCAGCGGCAGCGGCCTTGGGCCCACCAGGCTCATCTCCCCGCGGAGCACCTGCACCAGCTGCGGCAGCTCATCCAGGCCGCTGGCCCGCAGGCGGCGGCCGAAGGGCGAAAGCCGGGCCGAATCGGCCTGTGGCCCCTCCGCCATGGAGCGGAATTTCACCAGCCAGAAGGGCACGCCGTGGCGGCCGGCGCGGCGCTGCCGGAACAGCACCGGCCCGCCGAGGCGCCGCCACACCAGCAGCGCCACCACCGCCATCACCGGCGCCAGCAGCAGCAGCAGCCCCGCCGCTGCCACGATGTCGAAGGCGCGCTTGCCGAAGCGTTCATACATGGCGCCGCACCCCGCCCCCAAGGCTGCCCCCAAGGCTACCCAAAGCCGCGGCGGGCCGTGCCGCCACGCCCAGCGACAGCGCCAGCCCCAGCGCGAACCAGGCCATGCGGTTGCCCAGGTCGGTCGAGACCATCACCGTCAGCGCCACCGGCAGCACCAGCGCGGCGATGCGCGCACTGCGTGCGCCCCCGGCCTGCCCCGCCAGGCGCCAGGCCGCCAGCGCCGCGCCGCCGAAGGCACCCAGCCACAGCACGAAGCCGGGCAGCCCGGCCTCGGCCAGCGCCTCCAGCGCGTGGTTGTGCGGATACAGGCCGCGGCGCTCGCCATGGCCGGCGGCGATGGTGAAGCCGCCGGCGCCGAGCCCGAAGGGCGCCTCGCGCCCCGCCCAGTCCAGCGCCGCCAGCCACAACCCGCGGCGCGCATCCAGCCCGGCGGCATCGCTGGTGAGGCGCTCCAGCGTGCGCAGCCCCTCAGCCTCCTCCGGGTTCAGCAGCAGGCGCAGCGCCAGGGCCAGCGCCGCCGCGACGCAGAGGCCGAGCCAGCCCAGCGCTGCGCCCGTGCGGCCCGCGCCCCACAGCCGAAGTGCGGGCGCCAGCGCCACGCCGAGGCCGAGCGCCAGCAGCGCCGTGCGCCCGCCCGGCAGCAGCGCCGCCACCGCCAGGCCCGCCACCAGCGCCAGCCAGCCCAGCCGCGCCGCGCCGCGCGCCTCCACCGCCTGCACCGCTGCCAGCCCGGCCGCCATCGCCATGGCAAGCCCGGCCAGCTGGTAGTGCACGCGCGCCTGTTCGGGATCCAGCGCGATGGCCAGCGCGATGCCCGACAGCGCGCCCCAGGCCACCAGCCCGCCCAGCACCACGCCGATGCCGAGGCTGACGGCGCACAGGGCGCGGCGCGCCAAGGGCTCGGCGCCGGCCACCATCCCGGCCACCAGCATCAGCGGCGCCAGGGCCACCGCCTCGGGCAGCTTCTGGCCGAGCACCACGGAGGAGGCGCTCCAGGCGCCGGCCACCACCAGCCAGAACCACAGCAGCCCGGCCGATGCCAGCGGCAGCGCCAGGGCCGGCGCCAGCAGCCAGCGCCGTGTGGCCAGCAGCAGCGCCAGCGCGGGCAGCAGCAGCGCCAGCGCCAGCACCGTCAGGTCGAAGGGCAGGCGCGCCATCGGCGGCGCCGTCTTCAGCGCGCCGGCCAGCTGTAGCAGCGCCGCGGCGGCGCCCACCAGCAGGGCCAGCGCGCTGTTCATTCAGCCGGCTCCAGCCGCGCCGCGCGCAGCACCGGCGGCCTTGGCGCCAGCGGAGTCGGCCCGCCGCGCAGCAATTCCCGCGCCGCCACCAGCCCCAGCGCGGCCAGCGGCGCGGCCAACACCAGCAGCAGCAGCAGCAGCGAGCGGTTGGGCAGCGAGGCACGCAGCTCCACCATCGGCGCCGAGACCAGCCGCGCCGCCACTGCCTCATCCGCCGCCACCACCACGCCGGCGCGCTGCTGCATCGCCAGCAATTCGTACAGCGACTGGCGGATATACAGGTCCGGCTCGCGGCCCAGCCTGTGTTCCAGCGCGATGATGCGCCGCCGCGCCATGTCCTCGAGGTCGGCGCGCACCTTGGCCTCGGCGAAGGCGTGCAACCGGCGCAGCAGGTCGAGCGCAGCGTCGCGATCGGCATGCGCGATGGCCAGCGTCCAGGTGACGGCGCCGAGCATCTGCGTCACGGCCAGGTTGCGCTCCAGCCAGTCGCGCACATCGTCCAGGTCGGCCTCAAGCCGCAGGTCCAGCGCCTGGCGCAGCACGCCGCCCGGCCCGTCGCGCCGCCGGGCGCTGAGATGGCCGAGGATGTCGGTGTCCCGCGCCAGCATCGCCGCCGCCTCGGCCGAGCGCAGCGCGCCGAGATAGATGGCGAAGTTGCCGGTGGGGCGGGGGTCGAACAGCCCGGTGATGGCGGGCGTGGCGGACAGCAGGGTGGAGGTGGCTATGCCGGTGGTCTCGGCGGGCGCCACCACGGCCTCGGCCTGGTATTGCCGCGGCCACAGCAGCACGGTGGCGGCGCCGGCCAGGAACAGCAGGGCGGCCAGCAGCAGGGCCCGCCCGCGCCGCCGCCACACCCGCGCCAGCAATTCCTCCAGCGGCATCATGTCCGCCCTCCGAATCGGATGGTGGAACGATCGACCCTCATTCCGCAACCCTTTGGTTCATTGGCAGGCGGATGCGCGTCACCATGCGGGTGATCGGCGCCGCCGCTGCTACCCGCAGGATCGGCGCGGGATGGATTTCGCCATAGGCCTCGCTCTCCCAGCCCGGCAGCAGGCTGAGTGTCGCCGGGGCATCCGCCGCAACCTCGATCCGCGCCGCCGCGCCGATCGCCGTCATGCCCTGCACCTCCCACGCGCCCGGCGGCAGGCGCCAATGCAGTGCGAGGTGCCGGAACGGGCCGGCGAAGCTGTCGGTCACGGTCCAGGCCGCGCCATCGGCCGCCACCTGCCGGGCCTGGCGGTTGCCGCGCGCGTCGCGCAGCGCGGCGCCATCGGCCAGCGGGCGCAGCCGCGGCCAGGCGCCCAGCAGGAAGCGGCCCAGCCGGGGCATCGGCTCGGCCGCGTCGAACATCGCGCCGTTATGCGCCGCGGCGCCGGCGAGTGCGGCCCACCACCAGGGCGCGGGCGGGTTGTAGGCGCCGGTGCCGCCATCGCGCAGCACCTCCACCCCGGCATGGCGCAACGTCAGGTGCAGCAGATCGGCCTGGCCCGGCCGGAAGCGCAGCGGCCCAGTGCGCAGCACGGCATCCGCCGCGCCCTGCCGCCAGCCCATGCTGCCCGCCGCCTGCCAGCGCGCCGGCCGCGCCAGCCGCGCCGCCGGCCGGGCCAGGCCGAGCCAGGCGCAGCCGGGATCCTCCGGCAGGTCGGCGCCGGCGCCGGCGAACAGCCGCGCGGCACGCTCCACGCTGGCGCGCGCATCGGCGGGCCCGGCCAAGGCGAGGTCAGCCAGCGCCGAGCCATCCTCCAGCCCGAGGCGCGGCGTGGCGCCGCTGGCGGGGTCGGCCAGCCGGTGCAGCCAGGCCGCGGCGGCGGCGGCGCGGGCCGCCAGCGGCGCGGGGAAGGCCGGCGCGCCATGCCGGGCGCGGAACCACTCCGCCAGCGCCAGCACGTCCAGCAGCAGCCGCGTGTAGCCGGGCGAGACCTGCGCGAAGCCGCCATCGGCCGCCACCAGCCGCGCCACGCTGGCGGCGAGGCGCCGCGCCGCGCGCTGCGCCGCCGCGCCGTCGTGCAGCAGCAGCGCGATGACGAACAGCCCGGCGGCCTCCGACACCGGGTGGTTGTTGTCCTGCGCCCGGGCATAGAGCGCGGTGGCGCGGATGCGCTGGGCGCAGCGCAGCAGCAGCAGGCGGGCGCCGGCCGGGGGCGCGGCGTCGGCCTGCAGCAGCGCCAGCGCCAGCGCCACATGCAGCGCGCGCAACGCGGCCTCCTGCCCGCAGGCCCAGGCGGGGCCGCGGAAAGGCGGGTTCTGCGCCACCCAGCCCTGCAGCAGCGCCTCGGCGCGCGCCAGATGGCCACCGGTGGGCTCGATCCGCGCCGCCTGGGCCAGCAGCGGCAGCGCCGCCAGCCGATTCGCCTCCCACACCGGGCGCACATCGCCGGGGCCGAACAGGTCGAGCCGCGTGGCCTCGGCCGCCGGATCGAAGGGCCCGTGCCAGTCGGGCGCGGCCGGCAACCGCGCCGCGGCCGCCAACACGGCCGCCGCGGCGCCGGGCGGCAGGGGTGGGGCGGGCGGTGCGGCGGCGGGCAGCATGGCGCCGCCCGGCAGCGCCGCCCCGGCCAGCGCCCGCGCCAAGGCGCGCCGCGGCAGGCCGGCCGCGCCGGCGGCCCGGTGCAGCAGCCAGAAGCCGAGCGGCGCCGGCCCCAGCCGCCAGGCCGTGCCGGCGGCCAGCGCGAAGCGCCCTCCGGGAAACCCGGCCGGGGCTGCAACCGGGGCGTTCTGAAGGACGCGAAGGGGGGCTCTGTCTGACATTGCTGTAATCGGTATGCTATGTAAGATCGTATAGAATGCGTTCGCAATTCGCTTCTCGGTTGAGACGCCTTGCCGTTGCCGCCTTTGCGAGCAGCGTCGCACCCTTCGTGCCGGCCACGGCGCAGACCGGGGGGCCGCCCATCGCGCCGCCCTCGCTGCCCTCCAACCTGCCGGCCACGCTGCCGGGCGGCCTTGCCGTGCCGGGGCTGCCGGCCGGGGCGCAGCAGGAGATACTGCAGCGCATCCTGGACGCCGCGGGCGGGCGCACGCCTTCGCTGCCCGCCGGCCCGCTGCCCGCCCCCGCGGCGCCCAACGCGCTGCCCGCCATCGGCGCGCCGCCCCCCGCACCGGCGGCGGAGGAGCCGCTGTCCCACACCGAGGCCTTCTTCGCCGAGCGCCTGGGCCTGGCGCTGCGGCAATTCGGCTATGACAGCTTCCGCGCCGGCCCCTCCGCCACGCCGATCCTGGGCGCACTGCCGGACGACTACCTAATCGGCCGCGATGACGAGCTGGTGCTGGCGCTGCGCGGCCGCACCCGCGCCACGCTGAACCTGCGCGTGCTGCGCGACGGCACCATCGTGACGCCCGACCTGCCACCGATTCCCGCCGCCGGCCGCACGCTGCGCGAGTTGCGCGCCGACCTCGAGGCCCGCATCGCGCGCGACATGCCGGGTACCGAGGCGTTCCTTTCGATCGGCCAGGTGCGGCAGATCGCGGTGTTCATCGGCGGCGAGGTGCAGCGCCCCGGCAGCCAGGCGATGACGGCCCTGGCCTCGGTGCTGGATGCGCTGCAGATCGCCGGCGGCGTGCGCAAGACCGGCAGCCTCAGGGCCATCCGCGTGGAGGGGCCGCGCGGCACCCGCATCGTGGACCTCTACGCGGTGATCGCCGGCACCGGCGGGCCGGTGGACCTCTCGCTGCGCGAGGGCGAGCGCATCCTGGTGCCGGCGCTGGGCGGCGTCATCGCCGTGGCCGGCGAGGTGACGCGCCCGGCGATCTACGAATTGCCGGCCAATTCGCCCGGCCTGCCGCTGGCCAGCCTGCTGCGCCTGGCCGGCGAGCCGCTGCGCCCGGCCGGCAACCGCTTCCTGGTGCAGGGCACCGATGCCGGCGGCCGCCGCAGCTTCACCGAACTGCGCCCCGGCGACATGGTGCGGCGCGGCGATTCGGTGCTGGTGCAGCCCGGCGCCGACGTGGTGGCGAACCAGCTGCGCCTGGCCGGCCACGTCACCGCGCCGGTGACGCGCGCCATCGGGCGGCAGGGCGCCACGCTGCGCGGCCTGCTGTCGGACCCGCGGCTGGTGCGCGCCGATCCCTATCCGCGGCTGGCCGTGATCCTGCGGCTGGACGCGCAGACGCGCATCCGCCGCTTCGTGCCCTTCGACCTGGCCCGCGCCCTGCAAGGCGAAGGCAACCTGCCGCTGGCCGAGGGTGACGAGGTGATCGTGCTGGGCAACGGCGACATCGCCTGGCTGGCCAGCCCCCCCGTGCAGCGCGCGCTGCGCGGCGAGGCGCCGGCCGACGACAACTGCCCGGCCCTCACCCAGCTTTCCATCGCCGCGCGCAGCGCCCCGGCGCGCTTCGCCCATGCGCGCGGCGCCGGCTTCCCCGATATCGGCGCGCCGGGCTGCCCGCCTGTGTTCCGCGACTACCCGCCGCTGCTGCCCTTCCTGCTGGACACCGCCGTGCTGCTGACCGGCGAGGTGCGCCAGCCCGGCCTGTATCCCATCCAGGACGACACCGGGCTCGATCTGGTGCTGGCCGCCGGCGGCGGCGTGACCGACGGGGCCGATCTCTCGGCCATCGAACTGGCGCGCGAGCCCACCGACCAGGCCGGCGCCATCCCGCTGTCGCGCACGCTGCTGGACCTGCGCAGCCGCAACTTCCGGGCCGTGCGCCTCTCGCCGCGCGACGTGGTTCGGGTGCCGCGCGGCTTCAGCGACCGCGAGACCGGCCCCGTGACCCTGGCCGGCGAGGCGGTGCGACCCGGCGTCTATGACATCCGCCGCGGCGAACGCCTGTCCGAATTGCTGGCGCGCGCCGGCGGGCTGACACCGCAGGCCTACGCCTACGGCACCGTCTTCACGCGCGACAGCGTGCGGCTGCGCCAGCAGGAAGGCTTCGCCCGTACGGCGCGGGACCTCGAGACCTCGCTGATCCAGGTGGCGGCCGGCCAGGCCACCGCCGGGGTGCGCGGGACGAATATCGACCTCGGCAGCGCCATCAGCGCCGGGCGCGAACTGGCCGCCGCACTGCGCCAGGCGCAGGCCGCCGGGCGCATGGTGGTGGAGGCGAACCCCGTCCTGCTCGCGGCACGCCCGGAACTGGACGTGCTGCTGGAACCGGGCGACCTGATCCTGATCCCGAAGCGCCCCAACGAGGTGACGGTGGTGGGCGCCGTGCTGAACCCCGGCAGCCTGCAATTCCAATCCGGCTGGCGCGCCGGCGACTACCTGCGCGCCTCCGGCGGCGCACAACGCTTCGCCGACACCTCGCGCGCCTTCGTGGTGCTGCCGAACGGCCAATCCGCCCCGGCCGGCCTCTCGGGCTGGCAGGCCGGCGGCCCCCCGGTGCCGCCCGGCAGCGTGGTGGTGGTGCCACAAGACCCCTCGCCCTTCGAAACCTGGGGCTTCATCCGCGACCTGACGCAGGTGCTGAGCCAGGTGACGATCTCCTCCGCGGCCCTGGCCGTGATCGCGCGCGAACTGCGCTGAGGCGCATGAGAGGGGGCGTTGGCCAGGGAGGGCGCTGTCCTCCCTGGACCCTCCCGCCAGGAGGCTCAGCCTCCTGGACCTCGATACTGTCAAACGCCGAAGGCAGGGGGGGCACTTCGGCCCCCCCTGCCTTCGGCGTTGAAAACAGATGGTGGGGTCCGGGGAGCCTAAGGCTCCCCGGCGGGGGTCCAGGGGGCAGCGCCCCCTGGCCAGCCCTCACCCTCCTCGCGCTCCTCGCGGCCGCGCCCGTGGCCGCGCATGAGGTGCCGGCCACCGGGTCCAACACCGGGGGGGTTGGGTTGTTGGAGATGCGCAATGCGCGCTTCCGGCCCGATGGCACCTTGGAGGCCGGGTTTTCCCTGCGGCACCAGCGGGACTTCTATTTCCTCAACTTCCAGGCCCTGCCCTTCCTGGAGACGACGTTCCGCCTGACCGAGCGCCTGAACGGCACCACCGGCGCGGGCATGACGAATGACCGTGCCTTCGACGTGAAGCTGCGGCTGTTGCAGGAGAGCGATTGGCTGCCCGCCATCGCCGTCGGGCTGCAGGATTTCATCGGCACCGGCATCTATTCGGGCGAGTATGTCGTGGCGTCCAAGCGCTTCGGGCCGCTCGACGTCACGCTAGGCCTGGGCTGGGGGCGGCTTGGCACGGCGGGCGAACTGGACAATCCGCTGGCCCAGTTCTCCGGCCGTTTCGCCACCCGCCCGCGCGACGTGGGCGAGGGCGGCACCATCAACACCGTGTCCTTCTTCCAGGGCGAGCCCACCGCCGTGTTCGGCGGGCTGGAGTATTCCTTTCCCCCCATCCCCACCCCGCTTGGCCGGCTGGAGGGGTTGCGCGGCAAGGTAGAGGTCTCGGGCGACGGGCTGCGCGACGAGCGCGGCGGCTACCCGGCGCAGACCACCAATCTGCGCGGCGAGGCGGCCTCGCGCGTCAATGCCGGGCTGCAATGGTCGAATGGGTGGCTCGACCTGGGGCTGAGCTGGGTGAACGGCACCGATTTGCTGTTCCGCGCCTCAGCGCGGCTCGACCCGGATCGCCCGCCGGCGCTGGACCGCCCGGCGCCGCCGCCGATGCTGCCGCGCCCCGCCGCCGCGCCGGCCGATCCCGCCACCGCCAGCCGCGCGGCGCTGCGGGAGGCCGGGTTCCGGCCCGTGGCCGTCGAGATTCAGGGTGCGGAGGCGCGCATCGCGGTGGCGGGCGGGCGGCAGCGCACCCTGGCGCAGGCGGCCGGGCGCGTGCTGCGGGCCGTGCAGCCGCACCTGCCGGCAGAGGTGGCGATCATCGTGCTGTCCTGGCGCCAGGCGGGGGTGGAGATCGCGCGGCTGGCCCTGCCGCGCGCGGCGCTGGAGGCCGCGGCGCGCGGCGATGGCAGCGCGGAGGAGATGTTCTACAGCGCTCGCCTCTCGCCCGCCGGGGCGGATGGCTTCGGCCGCATGAATGGCGGCGCGGGGTTCTCCTGGGGGCTGGAGCCGCGGCTGCAGACGCTGTTCGGCGATCCGGCGCAGACGCTGCGCTGGCAGGCCTCGCTGGTGGCGGGCGGGCGGCTGGAGCTCGGCGAGGGCTTCGCGCTGGGTGCGGGGCTGGCGCAGGCGCTGGCCGGCAACCTCGCGGGCGCGCCGGACTCCGACAGCCTTCTGCCGCGCGTGCGCAGCGACATCGGCCGCTATGCCGAGGCCGGGCGAAGCTCCATCCCGGCCCTGTATGCCGAGGTGATCCGCGGCCTGGGCCCCGACCTGTTCGGGCGCATCACCGCCGGCTACCTGGAGCCGATGTTCGCCGGCGTCTCGGCCGAGCTGCTGTGGCGGCCGGAGGGGCGGCCCTATGCGGTGGGCGTCGACGTGGCGCAGGTGGTGCAGCGCGACTACGACCAGCGCTTCGGCACGCTGGGCTACAATGTCACCACCGGCCAGGTTTCGCTGTATGGCGACCTGCCGTGGTTCAACCTGTATGGCGTGGTGCGCGGCGGGCGCTTCTTGGCCGGCGACTGGGGCGCCACCGTCGAGATCGGCCGGCGCTTCGCCAGCGGCATCGAGGTGGGCGGCTTCGCCACCTTCACCGACGTGCCCGCCAGTACCTTCGGCGAGGGCAGCTTCGACCGCGGCATCTTCGTGCGCCTGCCGCTCGATCTGTTCGGTGCCGAGACGCGCAACGTGGCGCAGGCCACCATCCGCGGCGTGACGCGCGATGGCGGCGCGCGGCTGGCGGTGGACAATCCGCTGTGGGAGGTGACGCGCGAAGGCCGCGCCAGCGCCTTCCAGGAAGGCTTTCGCGGCTTCCTGCGCTGAATCGCGCCCTGGCAACCCCGGCGGCCCGCGCCGCCAGGATGGAACGCTTGCCTCGATGCCAGGAGTGGTGATTCTGCCTGCCATGCGCCGCCTGATCGCCTGCCTGCTGCTGCTTGCCCCGCTCGGCCCCGCCATGGCGCAGGAGGCCGTGCATGGCGGCCCGGTGCGGGCGCTGGCCGTGGCGGCGGATGGCACGCTGGCCTCGGGCGGCTTCGACCAGGCGATGATCCTGTGGGACCCGGCGCGCGGCACGGCGCGGGCCGTGGTGCGCTGGCATGGCGGCGCGGTGAATGCGCTGGCCGCCCTCCCCGGTGGCTTCTTCGCCAGCAGCGGCGAGGACCAGCGCATCGCGCTGTGGCCCCCGCGCCCCGGCGCGCAGCCGCTGCGGGTGCTGGAAGGGCATGATGGGCCGGTGGCCGCGCTGGCCGCGCAGGGCCAGCGCATCGCCTCCGCCGCCTGGGACGGCACGGCGCGGGTGTGGGATCTGGCCGGCGGCGCCCCGGTGCGCGTGCTGGAGGGCCACCAGGGCAATGTGAACGCCGTGGTCTTCGGCGCCGATGGCGTGGTCGCCACCGCGGGCTTCGATGGCACCGTGCGGCTTTGGCCGGAGGGCGAGGCGCCGCGCACGGTGCTGGAGGTGGGCCTGCCGCTGAACACGCTGGCGGCGCTGCCGGATGGCACGCTGGCGGCCGGCGGGGTGGATGGCCTGGTGCGGCTGGTGGCGCCGGACGGCACGGTGCGGGAGGTCCAGGCCAGCCCGCGCCCGGTCATCGCCCTGGCCGCCAGCCCCGATGGCGCGCTGCTGGCCGCCGGTTCGCTGGGCGGCGCGGTGACGCTGTGGGATGCGGCGACGCTGCGGCTGCGCCACACGCTGGAGGGGCCCGGCCTGCCGGTGTGGTCGGTGGCCTTCGGCGCCGATGGCCGCAGGCTGTGGACCGGCGGGGCCGATCGGCGCGTGCGGGCCTGGGATGCCGCGACGGGCCGCCCCGTCGGCCCGTTGGGCGGCGAGGCCGAGGCCAGCGCCGCGCCCGGCGGGGAGGCGCACGGCGCGCGCGTGTTCCGCGCCTGCGCCGCCTGCCATGCGCTGAACGCCGAGGCCGGCCCCATGGCGGGCCCGCATCTGCACCGGCTGTTCGGCCGGCGCATGGGCAGCGTCCCGGGCTATGCCTATTCGGAACGGCTGGCGCGCGGCGACATCGTCTGGACGGCCGAGACGGTGGCCGACCTGTTCACCCGCGGCCCGGACGAGGTGACGCCGGGCACCCGCATGCCGATCCAGACCGTCGGCAACGAGGAAGACCTGCGCGCGCTGCTGCGTTTCCTCGAAGCCGCGACGCGATAGCGCCCGGCGATGCAGGGCGACGGCAGGGACCAGCCGCACGCAAAGCGCCGGCGCGGCTTCGACCCGGCGGCGAAGGGCGCGCTGGAGGGCGTGCGGGTGGTGGACCTCTCGCGCCTCGTCGCCGGCAACATGCTGACCAAGGTGCTGGCCGACCATGGCGCCGAGGTGGTGAAGGTGGAGCCGCCGGCGGGCGACAGCCTGCGCGCCTGGCGCGTCGGCGGCATGGAGACGGCGTGGAAGACCTGGTGCCGCAACAAGCGCAGCCTGTGCCTCGATCTCCGCCGCGCCGAGGCGATCGCGGTGGTGCGGCAACTGGCCGCCGGTGCGGCGATCTTCGTCGAAAGCTTCCGGCCCGGCGTGCTGGAGGCGATGGGCCTCGCCCCCGATGCCCTGCTGGCGCTGAACCCGCGCCTCGTGATCGTGCGCGTCTCCGGCTGGGGCCAGACCGGGCCCTATCGCCACAAGGGCGGCTTCGGCACGCTGGTGGAGGGCTATTCCGGTTTCGCCACCATCAACGGCTTCGCCGACCGCGAGCCGGTGCTGCCGCCGATGTTCATGGCCGATGCCTATGCCGGCCTCTACGGCGCCTCCGCCACCATGATCGCGCTGCGCCACGCCGAGGCCACGGGCCAGGGCCAGGTGATCGACCTGTCGCTGTTCGAGCCGATCTTCGCGGTGCTGGAGCCGCAGATGGCGAATTGGCGCCTCACCGGCCAGGCGAAGCCGCGCACCGGCAGCCGCAGCACCAACACCGCGCCGCGCAATGCGTATCGCACGAAGGATGGCGGCTGGCTCAGCCTGTCCACCTCCACCCAGGCGGTGTTCGTGCGCCTGATGCACAGCATCGGCCGGCCCGAGCTGGTGGATGACCCGCGCTTCCGCAGCAACCCCGACCGGCTGGCGCATATCGAGGCGATCGACGCCGTGGTGCGCGACGCCATCGCCGCCATGACGCGCGCCGAGGCGTTGGAGAAATTCGACCGCGATGGCGTGACCATCGGCCCGATCATGGATGTGCGCGACATCGACGCGGATGAGTATGTCGCCGCGCGCGAGGCGCTGATCGAGGTGCCGGATGCCGAGATGCCGGGCGGCTGGCTGCCGATGCATGGCGAAGTGCCGCGCCTGTCGGCCACGCCCGGCATCCTGCGCAACGCCGCGCCGCGCCTCGGCCAGGACAATGACGCGCTGCTGGCGCCGCTGCTGGGCGCGGGCGAACTCGCCCGGCTGCGCGAAGCCGGGGTGGTGCTGGATGGAGGAAAGCCGCGATGAGCCAGGCCTGGCGTTCGATGCTGTATGTGCCGGCCAATGTGCCGCGCTTCGTCGCCAAGGCGCCCACCGCCGGCGCCGATGCCGTGGTGCTGGACCTGGAGGACAGCGTGCCGGCGGACCGCAAGGAGGAAGCCCGCGCCGCGCTGCGCGAGGCGGTGCCGCTCGCGGCCTCCGGCGGGGCCGATGTGCTGGTGCGCATCAACCGCCCGCTGCCGCTGGCCATCGCCGACATGCAGGCGGCCGCGGCGGCCGGCGCGCATGGCATTTTGCTGACCAAGGTGCTGGGGCCGGACCATGTTCAGCTGGCCGCCGAGGTGCTGGCAACGGCGCCGCGCCGGATGGTTCCCGGCGCGGTGCGCCCCATGGTCATCGTGCCGATGATCGAGACGGCCGCCGCGCTGCTGCAGGTGGAGGCCATCGCCCGCGCCTCGCCCGCCATCGCCGGGCTGCTGATCGGCGCCGAGGACCTCGCCATGGAATGCGGCGCGGCCTCGGATGACGAGCTGCTGGTGCTGGCCAAGCGCCGCATGGTGTTCGCCGCCGTGGCGGCCGGCGTCGCACCACTCGGCACGCTCGGCACCGTGGCCGATTACCGCGATGCCGAGCGCGTGCGCGCGCTGGTCGCGCGCTCCCGCCGCTCGGGCCTGGTGGGCGCCACCTGCATCCATCCGGGGCTGGTGCCGGTGCTGAACGAGGGGTTTTCGCCCTCCGCCGCCGAGATTGACCTCGCGCGCCGGCAGCTGGAGGCGGCCGAGGTGGCGACGCGGGAGGGCCGCGGCTCCTTCACCGTGGATGGCATGATGGTGGACGAGCCAATCCTGATCCGCGCGCGGCGCATCATCGCGCGCGCCGGCGCGGCGCCGAGATAAGGCATTCGAGCCCCTCAAACGCCGGGCGGAAACCTCCTGTTTCCTTGGCTTCGCGGCATAAGCCGCGGCGCCCATTCGGGCGCTCGGCCCTGCTGGCCGCAAGTCTGAACTTCGTGCGCCGGGTCCTACCCCCGCCGCGGCGGGTCCCGGCTCAGCCCCTTGGCGGCCAGCGCCTGTTCATAGGCAGCCCAGCGGGCCTCCTGCTCGACGCCCAGCGCATAGAGGAAATCCCAGGCGTAGATGCCGGTGTCGTGCAAATCGTCGAACACCAGGCGCACGGCGTAGTTGCCCACCGGCTCCACCTTCATGATGCCGACATGCCGCCGCCCGGGGACGATCACGCGCTGCCCCGGCCCATGCCCCTGCACCTCGGCCGAGGGGCTTTCCACGCGCAGGTATTCCGCCGGCAGGGCGAAGCGCGCGCCGTCGTCGAAGGCCACGTGCAGTGTCTTCTCGGCGCGGTTCAGCCGGATTTCGGTGGGCGCCGGCATGGTTGCCTCAGGGCAGCTTGCGCGCCTCGTCGGGCAGCATGATCGGGATGCCGTCGCGGATCGGATAGGCCAGCCCGGCCTTCTCGCTGACCAGCTCCGCCGCCTCGCGGTCGTAGCGCAGCGGGCCCTTGGTCACCGGGCAAACCAGGATTTCCAGCAGGCGCGGGTCCACAGGCACCGCGGTTTCATGGCCACTCATCACCAGATACCCTCAGCAAAGGGGGGCAAGTTAGCTCGGCCGCCCTTCGGGCGCCATGCCGTGGCTGTCCATGTGCATCAGCGCCACCAGCATCTCGGCGCGCTCGGCCGGGCCCGGCGCCTCCAGCAGTGCCTGCTTCTCGCGCACGTCGAAGGGGCACAGCATGCACAGCGTAGTGACCAGCATGGCGTCGCCGGTCTGCTCCACGGCCTCCCAATTCGCCTCGATGCCGCGCGCCTTGAAGTAGGGGCGCAGCGCGGCCAGCAGCGCGGCGCGGTCGATGGCCGGCGGCGGGCCCTCCAGCGCCATGTCGGGCGCGAAATCGCCGTATTCCACCCGGGCGCGGCGATAGCCGCGGCGCATCGCCGCTTCCTCGAGGATGCGGAAGCGGATCACCCCGGTCAGCGTCACCAGCAGCCGCCCATCCTCGGTCTCGGAGAAGGAGGAGACGCGGCCGAGGCAGCCCACGCGGAAGATCTGCGAGCCCGCCTCGGTGCGCGGCAGCGAGGGGTCCGGCTGCACCATGCCGAACATCCGCCCCCCCGCCAGGCTGTCCTCGACCATCGCCAGGTAGCGTGGCTCGAAGATGTTCAACGGCAGACGGCCCTCCGGCAGCAGCAGCGCGCCGGAGAGCGGGAAGATCGGAATCTCCGGCGGCAGTGCGTCGAAGGCGGGATGGAAGGCGGGCATCTGCTCCGTATTCAGCCGCGCAGGGCGGCTCAGCGAAACAGTAGGGTGGAGAGCTTCCGCCGTCCCGCAAGGGTCGCGGGGTCATCGAAGCCCCAGGCCTCGAAAAACTTCAACAGCTGCTTGCGCGCCGCCTCCTCGTTCCAGGCGCGGTCGCGCTTGATCGCCTCGATCAGCGCGTCCACGGCGCCGGCGCGGTTCTCCATGGCGTTCAGCGCCACCGCCAGGTCGATGCGCGCGGCGTGGTCATTGGCGTCGGCGGCGAGGCGACGCTCGAACTCGCCGAGCTTCTCGCGCGCCGCGCGGCCCTCCACCGCCAGCTGCAGCGCGGCGCGCACCGAGGCGATCTCGGCATGGTCGCGGATCTTGTCCGGCGCCTGGTCGATCACCGCCTGGGCCTGCTCCTCCTCCTCCAGCGCCATCAGGGCGCGCGCGAGGCCGGCCAGCGCATCGGCGTTCTCCGGCTCGGCCTGCGCCAGGGCGGCGAACAGCTCCAGCGCGGTGCGGTGGTCGCCGGCCTCGACGGCGGCCTTGGCCTCGGCCAGCAGGTCGGCGCCGGGCATCTGGCCGCCGGCCATCTTCAGCAGCGCCTCGACAAATTTCTTCACCTCGCCCTCGGGCAGGGCGCCCTGGAACAGATCGGCGATCTGGCCCTGCACGAAGCCCACCACCGTGGGAACCGACTGCAGCGGCAGGCCCATCTGCGAGAGCTGCTGCACAAGCTGGCGGTTCTTGTCGATGTCGATCTTCACCAGCCGCACGCGCCCGCCCGCGGCGCGAACCACCTTTTCGATGGTCGGCGTCAGCGTCTTGCAGGGGCCGCACCAGGTGGCCCAGAAATCCACCAGCACCGGCACTTCGCGGCTGGCCTCGATGACATCGGCCATGAAGGTGCGCTGGTCGCCATCCTTCACCGGGTCCGGGCCGGCGCCGGGCGCGCCGCCGCCGGGCGCGGTCTGGCGGGTCGGGTCGAAGATCACTTCCATGACAGGCAGTCCCCAGGGTCTCGTGGCGCATACATGCGGAGGACCGGGGCCGAGGGCAATGGCCCCCCGGGCGAAGCGGTTCGCGATGACAGCGCCCGGCCGTTGCGGTTAAGTCTCATCAACCTTTTGGTGATGCCCGGCGAAGCCGGCTGCGGAATGGGGATCGAGGGATGAGTGGATTCGCCGCGACCATCGATGGCACCGAGAGCGCCGAGAACCTGGCTGGCGGGTCTGGCGCCGAGCTGATCCGGGGTTTCGGCGGGAATGACCGCATCACCGGCGGCGGCGGCGCCGACAGTGCGCTGGGCGGCGCGGGCGACGACCTGTTCCTCTGGGCGCTCGGCCAGGGCGCCGACACGCTGGACGGCGGGGCCGACCTGGATGGCCTGGTCTTCACCGGCGGCAACGGCAACGACAGCATCACCCTGGCCACCGTCGCCGACCGCTTCACCCTCGCCCTCGGCGCCACGCTCCAGGCTTTCGACGTCGAGGCGCTCACCATCCAGGGGGCCGATGGCGACGATCGGCTGACGGCCGACCTCACCATCGCCGGCCCGCTGGCGGCGCTGCGCTTCGAGGGCGGCAGCGGCAACGACACGCTCGACGTCTCCGGCGCGCTCGGCGTCTCGGCCGATGGCGGCAAGAGCAACGACCAGCTCAATGGCGGCGCCGGCGCCGACAGCCTGGCCGGCGGCGACGACAACGACATCCTCAAGGGCAATGAGGGCGCGGATACGCTGATCGGCGGCTTCGGCATCGATACCGTGCTGGGCGGCGCGGGGGACGACCTGCTGCTGTGGTCGGTGGGCGATGGCACCGAAACCCTGACGGGCGGTGCCGATCGCGACACGCTGCGCATCCTGGGCGGCACCGGCGGCGAGCGTTTCATCGCCGCCACCGCCGGCGCCGACGTCACCATCCGCTTCGGCGCCACCACGGTGCGCGGCGCCGAGATCGAGCGGCTGGATATCGAGGGCGGCGGCGGCGCCGACACGCTGGACAACGGGCTACAGGCCGGCGGCAGCCTCGGGCTGCTGGTCTTCACCGGCGGCGCCGGCGCGGACCGGCTGCTGAAGGGCCAGTCGCTCGGCGTGCTGGCGCTGGGCGGCCTGGATGGCGATTCGCTGGCCGGCAGCACCGCCGCCGACCGGCTGGAGGGCGAGGAAGGCGACGACAGCCTCAGTGGCAGCTATGGCGATGACCGCCTGCTGGGCGGCGACGGCGCCGACACGCTGGCGGGCGAGGATGGCGCCGACACGCTGGAGGGCGGCGCGGGCACCGATGCCCTCGACGGCGGCGATGGCGCCGACAGCCTCGATGGCGGGGCCGACAACGACACCCTGCTGGGCTGGCGCGACAACGACACGCTGACCGGCGGTGACGGCCTCGATTCCCTCGATGGCGGCGACCAGGCGGACTACCTCGATGGCGGGGCCGACAACGACACGCTGCTGGGCGGCCGCGGCGACGACACGCTGGTCGGCGGCGCGGGCCTCGATCGACTCCGCGGCGGCGACCAGGCCGACAGCCTTTCCGGCGGCGCGGATGCCGACACGCTGGATGGCGGCGAGGGCAACGACACGCTGCTGGGCGGCCTCGGCGCCGATTCGCTGCAGGGCGGCATCGGGCGCGACCTCGCCAGCTACGCCGAGGCGGGTGCCGGCGTGGCGGTGACACTCTCCGGCGCCGGCAGCGCCGGCGAGGCGGCGGGCGACGTGCTGGTCGGCATCGAGGATCTGCAGGGCTCGGCCTTCGCCGACACGCTGGTGGGGGATGCGGCGGGCAACCTGCTGCTGGGCGGCGATCTGGCGGATTCGCTGCTCGGCCAGGCGGGGGCCGACACGCTGGTGGGCGGCGCCGGCGCCGATACGCTGGATGGCGGCGCCGATAGCGACACGGCCGATTACCGCAGCGCCACGGCCGCCATCGTGGTGGTGCTGGGCGGCGGCACCTCCGGCGCGGCGCTGGGCGACCGGCTGGTGGCGGTCGAGAACCTCATCGGCACCGCGCTCGGCGACCGGCTGGTGGGCGATGCGCTGGCCAACCGCCTGCAGGGCGAGGCCGGGCTCGACACCCTGGATGGCGGCGAGGGCGCCGACACGCTGCTGGGCGGGGCGGATGCCGACCGGATCGTGGGTGGCATCGGCAACGACCTGCTGCTTGGCGAGGCCGGCGCCGACACGCTGCGCGGCGGCAACGACAACGACGCGCTGGCGGGCGGCGAGGATGCCGACAGCATCGGCGGCGATGCCGGCGCCGACAGCCTGCGCGGCGATGCCGGCGACGACACGCTGGATGGCTTCACCGGCGCCGACACGCTGGAAGGCGGCCTGGGCGCGGACAGCGTCTCCGCCGGCGGCGATGACGACCTGGTCGTCAACGCGCTGAACGGCGAGGCCGACACGCTGCTGGGCGGCACCGGGCGCGACACGCTGCGGCTGCTGGGTGGCGACACTGCGGAGATGGTGGACCTGCTGATCACCGCGGACGCCTTCAGCCTGCTGGGCAACGCCCTGGTGCAATCGGGCTTCGAGGTGCTTGACCTCCGCCTGGGCGGGGGTGCGGACGCCGTGCTCGCCTCCGACGCGGATGCGCCGCAGACCTTCGAATTGCTGCGCTTCGAGGGCGGCGACGGGGCTGACCGGCTGGATGGCGCCGCGCTGTTCCGCGCGCGCATCGTGGCCGATGGCGGCGCCGGGCAGGACACGCTGCTGGGCGGCGCGGCGGCGGATTCGCTCGTGGGCGGCGCGGATGCCGATTCGATCCAGGGCGGCGGCGGCGGCGACACGCTCGATGGCGGCGGCGGCAACGACGCGCTGCTGGGCGGCGGCGGCAACGACCTGTTCCTGTGGCAGCTCGGCGCGGGCGTGGACTGGGCCTATGGCGAAACCGGGGCCGACACGATCCACGCGCTAGGCACGGCCGGCGACGACGAGATGCTGGTCTTTTACGACGGCAACGGCATCAACGGGGTGGGTCGGGGACTGGGCGTGACCGACACCTTCATCGTGGGCTTCGGCATCGAGGCCGCCCTGCTGGATGCGGGGGCGGGCAACGATTCCATCTCCAGCTTCTCCGACCCGAACACGCCACTCGGCGCGGTTCGGCTGCGCTTGGATGGCGGTGCCGGCAATGACCTGATCCTGATCGGCGGGACGAACGCCCTGGAGATGTCGGGCGGCCTCGGCGACGACACCCTGCAGGGCAGCAACGCGGCGGATACGCTATCCGGCGGCGAGGGCAATGATCGGATCCTCGGCGAGTCCGGCGACGATCTGCTGGATGGTGGCGCGGGCGCGGATACGCTGCTGGCCTCCTCCGGCGCCGATACGCTGCGCGGCGGCGCCGGCCCCGATTCGCTGGTGGGCACGCCGGATACCACCGCCGACTACAGCCTGGCCCCGGGCAGCGTCGCCATCGCGGTGGAGGGCATCGGCACGCTGGGCGATGCGGCAGGCGACACGCTGTCGGGCATCCGCCGCATCATCGGATCCGATTTCGCCGACACGCTCGACGGCAGCTTCAACAGCGACGTGCTGCTCGGCGGGGCCGGCAACGATACGCTGCGCGGCGGCGGCGCCAACGACAGGCTGGAGGGCGGGCTGGGCGCCGATCTGCTGGATGGCGGCGAAGGCAGCGCCGACGAAGCCTCCTACCGGGGTTCCAACGCCGCGGTGGCCGTGACCATCGGCGGCGGCGCCGCCGGCGGCCACGCGGCTGGCGACGTGCTGCTCGGCATCGAGTACCTCGCGGGCTCGGCCTTCAACGACAGGCTGGTCGGCGACGGGCTGGACAACCAGCTGGCCGGCGGCGGCGGCAACGATGTGCTCGACGGCGGCGCCGGCAACGACACGCTCGGCGGCGGGGACGGCAACGACAACCTGCTGGGCGGCGCCGGCATGGACCTCCTGCTCGGATTGGCGGGCAACGACACGCTGCGCGGCGGCGCCGACAACGACGTGCTGGAAACCGGTAGCGGCAACAACCTGGCGCTGGGCGAGGATGGCGACGACGAGCTGATCGGCTTCGACGACAGCGATTCGCTCTATGGCGGCAACGACAATGACGTGCTGTTCGGCAATGGCGGCGTGGACCTGCTCGATGGCGGCGCGGGCGACGACCGGATGTTCGGCGGCGACGGCAATGACCGCCTGCTGGGCGGCGCCGGGCGTGACCTGCTGCTCGGCCAGGACGGCCGCGACACGCTGCTGGGCGGTGCCGGCAACGACACGCTGGTCGGCGGCGAGGGCGAGCGCTCGCGCCCCGGCGAGGCCAACACGCTGCTGGGCGAGGCCGATGACGACCTGCTGATCGGCAGCGGCGGCGTGGACGTGATGCAGGGCGGCGACGGCGCCGACACCATCGAGGGCAGCCGCGCAGGCAGCGATTTCATGACCGGCGGCAGCGGCAGCGACGTGTTCCGCTTCTCGACCAACTACGACTTCGAAGAGGAGGATTTCCTGATCACCGACTTCCTCGGCTCGATCACCGACTTCGCCCTCGGCCCCACCGGCGACGTGCTGGAATTCGCCGTCTCCGGCATCACCACCCTGCCCAGCCTGGCCCTGCTGGACGCGGACCTCACGGTGTTCGACGCGGGCCCGGGCGGCAGCGTGGTGATCCAGAGCTTCTGGGGCGCGATCATGCTGCAGGGCCTGGGCACCGGCAGCATCGATTCGCTGTCGGATCTGGTGGCCGCGGGCATGCGCATCGTCATCAGCGAGGAGCTGTTCGCTTAGAGCACGATCGATCCTCTCGGATCGATCTCGTGCTCTAGAATTCATTGAATCTACAGCACGAAATCGGCAAACACGTCGCGGCAGCGCCGCAACCAGTGTTTGCCGATAGCGCTGTAGCGTCGCCCGGCCTCAGCGACCCGCGGTGGCCAGCGTCAGCACCAGGTCGGGCGCGGCCTCCACCACCGCGGCGGCGGGCGCGCGCTCCAGCGCTTCCGAAAGCACGCATTCCGCCACCAGCTGGCGCAGCCACCAGCCCGGCGCGGCGGCATCGGCGCTGCCGCCAAGGCCCGGGGCGGCCAGCAGCACGACGCGCCAGGGCAGCGGCGCGCCCAGGTTGCGCCATGCCTCGACACCCGGTGCGGGGGTGCCGAGTGGCTGTGGCGGCGGCAGATCCGCGAAGAGCTCCGCGGGCAGTTCGCCCGTCGGTTCGGCGCGCGCCAGCAGCGCCTCCGCGCGGCCGAGGGCGGGCGCGGCCTGCGGAAAGCGGTAGCGCAGCACCAGCAGCACGGTGTCCAGCAGTGCGAGGCACCCCGCCACCGACAGCCGCGCTCCATCCTCCCGCCAGAAGCCCTGGGCCGCGCCGTCGCGCGCGAAGGCCTGGCGCAGCGGCACCCAGTCCCGCGCCAGCAGCGGCAGCGCGGCGGCGCGCGCCTCCAGCGCCAGCAGGCGCGGATCGGGCGCGGTGCCCAGCATGGCCTCGCGCCCTGGTACCAGCAGGTGCAGCGCGGGAATGCCCGCGGCGTGCAGCCGATCGGCCAGCGCCTGCATCGGTCCGAGCGGGCCGGCGACGTCCGGCTTCACGGCCGGCGGCGGCGCGGCGGGCGGGGCGACGGAAGGCGCCACCCCGGCGGCGGCTTCCAGCGCGGCGCGCATCCGCGGCGTCATCGCCAGCGTGGTGGGGGCGTGGCGGCCGGGCAGCACGGCCTGCACGCGCAGCCGGCCTTCCAGGAAATCCGCCGCCGAGGGTGGGGGTGCGGCCACCAGGCGAAAGCCCGGGTTGCCATCGTCGCGCCGCGCCGTGGCGACGCACTCGGCCAGCACCTCGGCGCCGCGCATCAGCCGGATGGTGGGGCGCAGCGTGGCGTCCTCCATGTCGCGCGCCCAGCCGATGATGCTGCCATCGGCGCGCAGCGCGTCGAGGAAGCCGGTCAGCCCGCGCGCCTGGCCCGGTTGCGCCACGGCGCCGCGCCCTAGAACAGCGAGCCGCTCGGGCGGCGCACCGGCTCCACCCCACCGCCGCGCACCAGCCCGCGGCGGCGGATGCAATCGCCATAGACGCGGGTTTCCACCTCGCTGCGCCGCTCGCGCATGCGCTCCCGTTGCGTGGGGGTGTTCATGTTCGCCTCGCGCCACAGCTCGCGCACCTCGGGGCTGTTGCGCGCCTCGGCGCGGCATTCGGCAATCGCCGGATCGGCCGGGTTCGCCGTCGCCGAAGGCGCGGGCGCAGCGCCGCCGCAGGCCGCCAGCAGCAGCAGCGCCAGCGCGGGCAGGCCCCTCACGCGTCGCATGTCAGCCAATCCTCGATCAGCCGCCGCGCGATGGAATCGACGCGCGGCAGGGAGAAGCCATGCGCCGCCGGGTCGCGCAGCTCGGCACGGGTGAACCAGCGGGCATCCTTCAGCTCCTCCGGGTCGATGCGGATGGCCTCGGTCAGCCCCTCGGCATGGAAGCCCAGCATGATGGAGGAAGGAAACGGCCAGGGCTGCGAGGAATGATACAGCACCTCGCCCACCTCGACGCCGGACTCCTCCAGCACCTCGCGCCGCACTGCTTCTTCCAGGCTTTCGCCTGGCTCCACGAAGCCGGCGAGCGTGGAATACATGGCGGTGTTGGGGAAGCGGTGCGAATGGCCCAGCAGGCAGCGGTCGCCCTTCACCACCAGCATGATCACCGCCGGGTCGGTGCGCGGGAAATGCTGCGCGCCGCAGCCGGGGCAGGCCATGGCGTGGCCGGCGCTGCGCGGCGTGCATTCGGTGCCGCAGACGCCGCAGAAACGGTGCTTGGTGCGCCAATGCATCAGGCCGCGCGCATGCGCCAGCACGCTGGCCTCGCCGGCCGGCAGCAGGCCCGCCACCTGGCGCAGGTCGGTGAAGCTGCCCATGCCCTGCGGCAGCAGCGGCAGCGGATCCTCCGCCGCCGAGCAATCCACGGTGAAGACCGGGCGGCCCTGCCACAGGCCGAGGAACGCCCAGGGCCCGCCGGCGAGGCGCAGCGCATCGGCGGCGCCGCCGGTCAGCAGCAGCGCCTCCGGCTGCCCGGCCTCCACACCCTTCATCAGGCTGCGGCTGCGCCAGACCGGGGCGAACAGCGTCTGCGGATCGGCCAGGGTGCGGGTGATCCACTCGGCATCCTCGCGCCTGTCGCCGGCGCGATCGAGGGGGCTGCCGGTATAGGCATTGGGACGGCTGGCGGGGATGGAAAGCATGCGGCCGGACCCTGCCACGCGCCTGCCCGCGCGGCAACCAAGCGGGCCCGCCGCACCCTCCCATTGCCCCCGCGCCCGCGACGCCCGATATAGGGGGCGGAAGGTCGGCGACGGACGTGCCCCTCGCCAACCCGGTCAGGTCCGGAAGGAAGCAGCCGTAACGAGTTCTCGCGCGGGTCGCGCGCCGGCCTTCCACCCGCCCGCATTCCCCCCATGGCCCCGCGATCCGGGACGCCGCTTCGCTCCGGACGGCACAAGCGCATGGCCAGCGACATCTTCGGCGATCCGCTCCCCACCGACGAGGCGCCGCTGCCGCCGCCCGAGGGGCCCGGCCTGTTCGGCGACGCGCCACCGCCCGCCGCCCCCGCTGCCGCCAGCACCAGGCCCGCGGCGCCGACCGAGACCGCCACGCCCTATCGCGTGCTGGCGCGCAAGTACCGCCCCCAGACCTTCGAGGACCTGATCGGCCAGGACGCGCTGGTGCGCACGCTGCGCAACGCCTTCGCGCAGGGCCGCGTGCACCACGCCTTCATGCTCACTGGCGTGCGCGGCGTGGGCAAGACCACCACGGCGCGCATCATCGCCCGCGCGCTGAACTGCATCGGCCCCGACGGCAAGGGCGGCCCCACGGCCGAGCCCTGCGGCGTGTGCTCGGAATGCCGTGCGATATTGGCGGACCGCCACCCCGACGTGCAGGAGCTGGACGCCGCCTCGAACAACGGCGTGGACGATGTGCGCGAGCTGCGCGAACGCCTGCGCTTCCGCCCCGCCCAGGGCCGCTTCAAGGTGATCATCCTCGACGAGGTGCACATGCTGAGCGGCGCGGCCTTCAACGCGCTGCTCAAGACGCTGGAGGAGCCGCCGCCGGACGTGAAGTTCATGCTGGCGACGACCGAACTGCGCAAGGTGCCCACCACCATCCTCTCGCGCTGCCAGACCTTCCGCCTGAAGCGCGTGCCGCAGGAGGCGCTGCGCGCGCATTTCGCGCATATCTGCGTGCAGGAAGACGTGCCCGCCGAGCCCGAGGCGCTGGCCATGGTGGCGCGCGCGGCCGATGGCTCGGTGCGCGATGGCCTGTCCATCCTCGACCAGGCCATCGCCCTGGCCGGTGGCGGCGGCGTGGCAGCCGAGGCGGTGCGCGAGATGCTCGGCCTGGCCGACCGCGCGCTGGCGATGGCGCTGATGGAAGCGCTGATGGCCGGCGATGTCGCGGCCGCGCTGGCCGAGGTGGAGGCCGCGCATGCCCGCGGCACCGACCCCGGCGTGATCCTTTCGGACCTGCTGGAGCTCACGCACCTGCTCTCGCGCCTGAAATCCGTGCCGGCGCTGCGGCGCGACCCGGCGCTGACCGAGGCCGAGCGCGGCCGCGGCGTGGCCCTGGCCGAGAGGCTGTCCATCCCCGTGCTGGCGCGCGCCTGGCAGATGCTGCTGAAGGGGCTGCAGGAGGTGGCGCAGGATGGCGTGGACCGCCGCGCCGCCGCCGAGATGGTGCTGATCCGCCTCGCCCATGTGGCCGATCTGCCCACACCGGGCGACCTGGTGCGCCGCCTGACCGAGGCCGGGGCCACCACCGCCGCGCCATCCGCCGCACCGCCTGCCAGCCCCCCGGGCGGTGGCCTGCGCGCCGTGGCGGGCGGCGGCCCGATGGCCATGGCGATGGCGGCGCCCGCGCCGGTTCCGGACGCCGCGCCGCAGCCCACCACCTACCGCGACATCGTGGCCCTCGCCTCCGGCAAGCAGCCGCTGCTGCATGCGCACCTCGTGCACAGCGTGCACCCCGTGCGCGTGACGCCCGGGCGGATTGAGCTGCGCCCGAAGCCCGAGGCACCGCGCGACCTCGCACAGCAGCTCGTGGCACTTCTGCAGGACGCCACGGCCACGCGCTGGACCGTCTCGCTGGTGAATGCCGGCGGCGAGGCGACGCTGGCCGAACAGGGCCGCACCGCCGAGCAGGACCGCCGCGCCCTGGCGCAATCCCACCCCCTGGTGCAGGCCGTGCTGGCGGCCTTCCCGGGTGCCACCATCGAGGCGGTGCGCGATGCCGCACTCGACGCCTATGGCCTGCCCGCGCCGACGCAGGAGGCCGAGCCGGGCCGCGACTTCGCGGGCCTTGATCCCGGGCGCGACTTCGCAGGCTTCGATCCCGGGCGCGATTTCGCGCCACCCGACGCCGAGCCCGCGGGCTTCGACGACGAATTTCCACCGGAGGACTGAACACCGATGAAGAACCTCGGCAACATGCTGAAGCAGGCGCAGCAGATGCAGACGCGCATGCAGGAAATGCAGGCCAAGCTGGAAGCCATGGAGGTGGAAGGCGCCGCCGGCGCCGGCATGGTGAAGCTGGTGCTGTCCGGCAAGGGCGACCTGCGCCGCGTCACCATCGACCCCTCGCTGATGGCCGCCGATGAGCGCGAGGTGCTGGAAGACCTGCTGGTGGCCGCGCATGCCGACGCCAAGCAGAAGGTGGAAGCCACCATGGCCGAGGAGATGCAGAAGGCCACCGCCGGCATGAACATCCCCGGCGGCCTGGGCGGGCTGAAGCTGCCGTTCTGAGCCCAGGGTGAGCCTGCCCAACGACCCGATCGAGCAGCTGATCGCGCTGCTGGCGCGCATGCCCGGCCTTGGCCGGCGCAGCGCGCGCCGCGCCGTGCTGAAGATGCTGATGCGGCCGGAGGACACCATGCTGCCGCTGGCCTCGGCGCTGAACGCCGCGGCGGCGGCGGTGCGCCCCTGCACGGTGTGCGGTAACCTCGACGTGCAATCGCCCTGCGGCGTCTGCCGCGACCCGCGGCGCGACCGCCACATGGTCTGCGTGGTGGAGGGCGTGGCCGATCTGTGGGCGCTGGAGCGCGCGAACGCGCATCGCGGCCTGTACCACGTGCTGGGCGGCACGCTCTCGCCCCTGGCCGGCGTGGGGCCCGAGGACCTCGCCATCCAGCCGCTGCTGGCGCGCATCGAGGCCGGCGGCGTGGAGGAGGTGATCCTCGCGCTGCCCGCCACCGTCGATGGCACCGCGACCGGCCACTACGTGATGGACCGCCTGAAGCCCACCGGCGTGGCCGTGACGCGCCTGGCCCAGGGCGTGCCGCTGGGCGGCGCGCTGGATGTGCTGGACGAGGGCACCCTCTCCGCCGCCCTGCGCGCCCGCCGCCCCGCCTGAACGCCAGCCCTCGCGACACCGCCCGCCGCCATGCTATGTGCGCGAGGGCTGTCCCCGTAGCTCAGCCGGATAGAGCACCAGATTCCTAATCTGGGGGCCGTGAGTTCGAATCTCGCCGGGGACGCCATCATTATCTCACACGGCGTCGTGCGCCTCACGCGACGGCCCCGTCGCGCAGCGTGGCGAGCCAGGCCAGGACCTCGGCCATCGGGCGCACATCGGCGAATTGGCGGTCCATGTCGAACAGCGCGATGGCGTGGCTCACCGGGATGCGGTCGAACACCGCCTCCTCCGGCACCACGGCGCGCAGGTTGTAGGACGCCGCGTCGAAGACGCTGGCCTGCACGCAGTTGCTGGTGGCGCCGCCGGTGACGATCACCGTATCGATCCCGCGGCCGATCAGCTGGCCCAGCAACGGCGTGCCATGGAACGCCGAGGGCTTGGTCTTTACGAAGACGAGATCGCGCGCATGCGGCACCAGGCCCTCGGCCAGCTCGGCCCCCGGCGTGCCGGCAAGGCACCAATGCGGGCTCTGCAGCAGCTCCCGCTTCAGGCCGTAGACGCCGATGTCCCGGCCCGCGGGGTCAAGCTCGAAGCGGGTGAAGAAGCAGGGCACGCCCGCCGCCTGCGCCGCCGCCACCAGCTGGATGGCAGCGGCCAGCGCTGCGCGGCCGGCGCTGCCGCAGGAAGATGGCCATTCGTCATCCGCGCCCTCGGCGCCCACCATGTAGCGCTGCGCGTCGATCACCAGCACCGCCGGGCGCCGGCCGAAACCCATGCGCCGCCCGAAGCGCCCCTTGGCCAGCACGGCGCGATCGGCCTCGGTCAGGAAGGCGTCCCAGGGCCGCGCGCGCGGCGTCGCTGCATCGTCCATCGTCGCCCTCTGCAACCGGTTGCACGAAATCATTGACCGCGCACGGGCGCCTGCCACATCGTGTCCGGACAACAGGCTATTCCACGCCCCGCGGCGCGGCGAGAAGCCGGTGCCGTGCGGCCCCGTTGAGGAGAGCCGATGGTGCTGCGTCGACGCCTGATGTGGCCGGCACTGGGCGCCGCGGTGGCGGCGGCCCTGCCATCGCGCGCCGAGCCGGTGTCCGGGTGGCCGACGCGCCCGGTGCGCCTCGTCTCGCCCTTCCCGCCGGGCGGCGCCGCCGACCTGGTGGCGCGCCTCATCGCCGAGGAATTGTCCGGCACGCTGCGCCAGCCAGTGTTCGTCGAGAACCGCGTCGGCGCGGGCGGCGCCATCGGCACCGAGCACGTCGCGCGCAGCATGCCCGATGGCTACACCTTCCTGATGGCCAGCACCGGGCCCTTCGCGATCAACCCGAGTCTGTTCCGCCTCAGCATCGACCCGTCGCGGGACCTGGCGCCGGTGGGGATGGTGGCGATCGTGCCCTCGGTCTTCGTCGTGAACCCGGCGGCGCCGGCGACAAGCCTGGAGTCGCTGTTGGCGCTGGCGCGGGCCGAGCCCGGCCGGCTGTCCTTCGCCTCCGGCGGCAACGGCACGGCACAGCACCTGTTCGGCGAGTTGCTGAAGCAGATGGCGAAAGTGGACATCCAGCACATCCCCTATCGCGGCGGCGGCGCCGCGATGACCGACACCATCTCCGGCCGCGTGCAGATCCTGTGCGACACGCTGCCGCTGGCGCTGCCGCATATCCGCGACGGCAAGGTGCGCGCACTCGCCGTCACCACCACCACGCGGCAGCCGGCGCTGCCCGACGTGCCGACGGTGGCCGAGACGCTGCCCGGCTACGAGGCGGTGGGCTGGTATGGCCTCGCGGCGCCGAGCCGCACGCCGACGCCGGTGATCGAAGCCATGAACCACGCCATCAACGCGCTGCTGGCGCGCCCGGCCTTCCGCGACCGGCTGCTGGCGCAGGGCGCCGACCCCGCGCCGATGACGTCGATGGAGTTCGGCGCGGTGATCGAACGCGACCGCGCGCGCTGGGCGCGCGTGGTCGGCGAGGCCGGCATCCGGCCCGACTAGAGCAATATCCGATCTGACTGAATCAGTCAGATCGGATTTTTTGCTCTAGAATCAATAAATTATAGAGCACGAAATCCGTCCGAAAGGACGGATAGTGCTCTAGGGCACGCTGCGTTCGCCTGAACGCATATTGCTCTAAGCCGCGCCCTATTCGTTGAGGCCCCGTCCCGGGTAGGGGTGCGTCGCCACCCAGTGGCGCGCGATGTCGATGCGCCGGGCGAACCACACATCCTGCTGCGCTGCCATGTGCCGCAGCAGGCGCTGCAGCCCCGCCGCGCGCGCCGGCTGGCCGGTGATGCGCGCATGCAGCCCCACCGACATCATGCGCGGCCGGCCCTGCCGGCCTTCCGCCAGCAGCATGTCGAAATGGTCGCGGCAGAAGGCGAACCATTCGTCTGAGGTGCCGACCATGCCGAAATGCTTCGAATCATTCGTCGTCATTGTGTACGGCACCACCAGGTGTCCCGCCCCCTCGACGCTGACCCAGAAGGGCAGTTCCTCGCCATAGTAGTCGCTGTCGTAGAGGAACCCGCCATGCTCGGCGACCAGCCGGCGCGTGTTCACCGAGGGCCCGTAGCGGCAATACCAGCCCTGCGGCGCCGCACCGGTGGTCTGCCGCAGCGAGGCGACGGCGCGGGCGATCTGCGCGCGCTCGGTCGCCTCGTCCATCTCGTAGTGCTTCAGCCAGCGCCAGCCATGCGAGCACACGTCATGGCCGGATCCGCGGATGGCGCGCGCCTGCTCCGGGTTGCGTTCCAGCGCCAGCGCGCAGGCGAAGAAGGTGAGCGGAATGCGCCGCTCCTCGAACAGCCGCAGGATGCGCCAGAAGCCGATGCGGCTGCCGAATTCGAACAGACCCTCCGCTGCCAGATCCCGCCCCTGCGGGATCTGGTTGCGGCCGTGCGCCTCGCTGAGGTTGGTCTCGCTGAAGCCCTCGCCATCCTGCACCGAGGGCTCCGAGCCTTCCTCCACATTCAGCACGAAGTTCACGGCGATGCGCGCGCCGCCGGGCCAGCGCGGGTCCGGCGGGTTGGCGCCATAGCCGATGAAATCCCGCCGCACTTCGTAGGGCATCCGCCGCCTCCTGCCTCATCCGGCCGCGGCGTGCGGAGCGTTACGCCGCCGGCGTGATCGAGATGGCGAGCGCTTCCTCGTACACCATGTCCACCTGCTCGCCGACGCGCAGCTGGCGGATGAAGGCCTGCACCTGCGGGTTCTGCGCGGTGACGGTGCGCGTGATGTTGCCCGGCCCGGTGAAGCTGACGGTGTCGGTCGCGCGGTCCACCGCGGTGATGGTGACGCGGCCGGAGCGCACGCGCGTGACCTCGCCGCCCGGCCGGTCGGCCTCGCGCGCGATGGCGACGCCGGCGAAGGGCTGGTTGCTGCCGGCCAGCGGGCGCACCGCCTGCGCCGCCAGCGCCTGGTAGTAGCGCACCGTCACCCGGTCGCCCGGGCGGATGCGGTCCAGCTTCTGCACCGCCCGGCCCACCACCATGGTCAGCAGCGCGCCGGACTGCGCGCCGGCCTGGCCGCGCAGCAGCACTTCCCGCGCCGTGACATCGACCGTCTCGACGACGCCGACCAGCGTGGTGGTCTGCTCGACATTGACCGAAGCGCAGGCCGCCAGGGCCGGCAGGGCGAGCGGCAGCAGGGCGAAGGAACGGCGATTCATGTGGGGTCTCCCAATGGACTTGCAGAATTCGTGAAACCGGCTCGGAACGCTAGCATCGCAACGGCCTCAATCGCCAGGGGGCCCGCGCCGCTTGACGCCGGGCGCGCCAGCCTCTCCGATCCCCGGGCAGGATCGCGGCGTTCCCCGCATCCCGAGGGGCAGGCCGAGCGATGAGGAAGATGCCGCAGGGCGGAAGGTGCGGTGCCGGGACTTCGGGGTGCGGCCGATGAGTGCCACGCCCGCCATCATCGCGCTGCTGGCCACCATCGCGCTCGGCATCGCGGTGGGGCTTCTGTATCTGCAGCGGGCGCGGCGCGCGAAGCTGGTGAAGGCGCATCTCGTGGCCGCACTTGTCGCCGCGGCGCTGGTTTCGGCGCTGGTACTGACGGCACCGCCGCGCAGCGGCGGCCCCTCCGGTGCGGTGCTGCTGGGCCTGGTGCTGGTGGCGCTGGCGGCGGGCTGGGCCGCGTTCCGCAAGGTGCCCTCGCGCAACGCCGCGCAGGCCGTGCTGGCCGCGCATGCGCTGATCGGCGTGGCGAGCTTCCTGGTGCTGCTCGCCTGGATCAGGGGCGCGTGACGTCGCGGATGACGAAGCCGCGATAGCCCTCGGCGACGACGGAAGCGCAGATCTCGGCATAGGTGGCGAAGCCGCCGACATAGGGCAGGAACAGCCGCCGCTTGCCGGGGATGTTGGCACCCATGTACCAGGAGCTGGCGCGCGGAAACAGCGTGCGGCCCGCCACCTCGGCGACATGGGCCACCCACTGCGCCTCGGCATCGGGCGCGGCCTCGATGCTGGCGGCGCCGCGCGCGGCGAGATGCGCGAGGCAGTCCGCCACCCACTCGACATGGTGCTCGATGGCCACCACCACATTGGTCAGGATCGAGGGGCTGCCCGGCCCGGTGAGGGTGAACAGGTTGGGGAAGCCCGCCACCATCAGCCCGAGGTAGTTGGCGGGCCCGCCGGCCCAGTGCTCGGCCAGCCGCGCGCCATCGCGCCCGGCGATGTCGATGCGCGTCAGCGCGCCGGTCACGGCATCGTAGCCGGTGGCGAAGATGATGCTGTCGCAGGGGTATTCGCGCGCGCCGGTGCGGATGCCCGTGGGCGTGATGGCCTCGATCGGCTGCGCGCGCACATCCACCAGCGCCACGTTGGGGCGGTTGAAACAGGCGTAGTAGTCGCTGTCGAGGCAGATGCGCTTGGTGCCGATCGGGTGGTCGCGCGGCGACAGCGCCTCGGCCAGGGCGGGGTCGCGCACGATGGCGCGGATCTGCTGGCGCACGAACTCCGCCGCGGTGTCGTTCGCCTCGATGCGCAGCAGCAGGTCGTTGAAGGCCTGGGTGAAGCCGGTGCCGCCGCGCGCCCAGCGACGCTCGTATTCCGCCGCTCGCTCGGCCGCATCCACCTCCAGCGCACTGCGCGTGCCGAATTCGTGCAGGATGCCCGAGCGCGTGGCCCGTGCCTTGGCCCGCATCTCGGGGTAGCGGGCCTTCCAGCCCTGCTGCTGCGCCTCGCTCAGCGGTGCGTTGCGCGCGGGGATCGAGAAGTTGGGCGTGCGCTGGAACACCGTCAGCTGCGCCGCCTGCGGTGCGACCGCCGTGATGGTCTGGATGCCGGAGGAGCCGGTGCCGATCACCGCGACGCGCTGGCCGGTGAAATCCACCCGCTCCCGCGGCCAGTCGCCGGTGTGGAACCACCGCCCGCGGAAGCTGTCGAGGCCCGCGATATCGGGCCGCTGCGCCGCCGAGAGCGCGCCCGTGGCCATCACCAGAAAGCGCGCCGCCAGCGGCGGCCCGCGATCGGTCTGCACCAGCCAGCGCGCCGCCGCATCGTCCCAACGCGCCGCGGTGACGCGCGTGCCGAAGGCGATGTCGCGGCGCAGGTCGAAGCGGTCCGCCACGTGCGACAGATAGCGCAGGATCTCGGCCTGCCCGGCATAGCGCTCGGTCCAGCGCCATTCCTGTTCCAGCGCCGCGTCGAAGGAGTAGGAATACTGCAGGCTCTCCACGTCGCAGCGCGCGCCGGGGTAGCGGTTCCAGTACCAGGTTCCGCCCACATCGTCGCCGGCCTCGATGCCCCGCGCCGTCAGGCCGATGCCGCGCAGCCGATGCAGCATGTAGAGCCCGGCGAAGCCGGCGCCGACCACCACCGCATCCACCATCGGCGCGTCGCCCATCGCAGCCCCCTTCGGCCGGCCATGCCAGGCACCTGCCGCGCCATGGCCCGCCCCGACCATAGGGAACAGATGGCGGCACGGTCCATCCGCCCGGCCGCCGGGGCTTGCGCCCGCGCCCCTCGCTGCGACATGACGGCGGTGCAGCCCCGCCGCATGCGGCTGCCCAAGGGAGCCACTGCATGAGCCGCCACGCCGTCCGCCACGTCGCAACGCCCCTGGCGCCGGAGAAGTTCCGCGACGCGCAGGTGACGGCGCGCGGCGAGGTGCGCGCCAGCGTGGCGCCTGGCGCGTTGCGCACGCTGTGGATCAACACCGGCACGCTGTGCAACATCACCTGCGTCAACTGCTACATCGAGAGCAGCCCGCGCAACGACGCGCTGGTGTATCCGACGGCTGCGGAGATGGCGCCCTTCATCGCCGAGGCCGCGGCGATGGGCGCGGGCGAGGTAGGCTTCACCGGCGGCGAGCCCTTCCTGAACCCGCACCTGCCCGCGATGCTGGACCATGTGTTGGGAAGCGGGCTGCGCGCCCTGGTGCTGACCAACGCGATGAAGCCGCTGCGCCGCCATGCCGCGGCGCTGCGCCGCTTGCTGGCGCAATACGGCGCGGCGCTAACGCTGCGCGTCAGCCTCGATCACCACGACGCCGCGCTGCACGACCTCGAGCGTGGTGAGGGCAGCTTCGAACAGGCGCTGGAGGGCCTTGTCTGGTTGGCCGGCGAGGGCTTCGCGGTGCATGTCGCCGGCCGCGCCGGCTTCGGGGCCGAGGATGCGGCGGCGATGCGCGCCGGCTTCGCCGCGCTGTTCGCCGCCCGCGGCATTCCCATCGACGCGGCGGATCCGGTGGCGCTGATGCTGTTCCCCGAGATGGATGCCGGGCGCGACGTTCCCGAGATCACCACCGCCTGCTGGGGCATCCTGGACAAGCACCCGGAGGACATGATGTGCGCCTCCTCGCGCATGGTGGTGAAGCGCAAGGGGGCCGATGCGCCGGCCGTGGTGGCCTGCACGCTGCTGCCCTACGACCCGCAATTCGAGCTCGGCGCCACGCTGGCCGAGGCGGCGCGCCCGGTGGCGCTGAACCACCCGCATTGCGCCACCTTCTGCGTGCTGGGCGGCGCGGCCTGCGCGCGCTGATACCATCGGCAGGATGGCCTGACCTGCGGCCGGCTTCAGCCGGCCGAGCGGCCGAACGGCCGCCGCGCCCGCCACTTGAGGGCACAAAACAGAATACCAACGGGTCGATGCAATCGACTGTTGGTATGGCGCGCTTCAGCGCGCCATCGCCACCAGCCCGTGCTGCTCGCGCACCGGCGCGAAGCGGATGGCCGGGTATTCCTCCTCGGCGCGCTTGCGCCGCCAGTCGGAGCCGAACAGGGCCACAAGCTCGCCATCATGGTCGGCGGCGGTGTCGCTGCGGTTGCTGCCGGCCCAGCGGTCGATCTCGGCGCGCTCGCCCGCCAGCCAGCGCAGCATCGACCAGCGCGTGGCGTCGAAGCCCGCCGGCACGCCGTATTCCACCGCGAGGCGCGATTTCAGCACATCCAGCTGCAGCTCTCCCACCACGCCCACGATCGGTGCCGAGCCATCGAGCGGGCGGAAGATCTGCACCACGCCCTCCTCGGCCAGCTGGTCCAGCGCGGTGCGCAGCTTCTTCGCCAGCATCGGGTCCTCGAGGCGCACATGGCGCAGGATTTCCGGCGCGAAGCTGGGCACGCCGCGGAAATTGATCTCCTCGCCCTCGGTCAGCGTGTCGCCGATGCGCAGCGTGCCGTGGTTGGCGATGCCCACCACGTCGCCCGGCCAGGCCTCCTCGGCCACCTGGCGTTCCTTGGCGAAGAAGAACAGCGGCGCGTTCACCGGCACCTGCTTGCCGGTGCGCACCTGGCGCAGCCGCATCCCCTTGGTCAGCCGCCCGCTGCACAGCCGCACGAAGGCCACGCGGTCGCGGTGGTTGGGGTCCATGTTCGCCTGCACCTTGAACACGAAGCCCGTCAGGCGGCCTTCCTGCGGCGCGATGTCGCGCGGGTCCGCGCTACGGGCGCCGGGCGGCGGGGCATAGCGGGCCAGCCCGTCCAGCAGGTGGCCGACGCCGAAATCGCGCAAGGCCGAGCCGAAATACACCGGCGTCAGGTGGCCCTCGCGGAATTTCTGCAGGTCGAAGGCGGCCAGCCCGGCCTCGGCCAGCAGGATGTCCTCCGAGAGCTGGGTCGCGCGTTCCTCGCCCACCAATGCCGCGATCTTCGGGTCGTCCGGCCCGCTGACGGCGATGCCCTCCTCCTCCGTCGCATCCACCGGCATCAGGCGCTTGGCCAGGATGTCGTAGGTGCCCCAGAAGGTGGCCGCACGCCCCACCGGCCAGGCCACCGGCGCGGCATCCAGCGCCAGGGTCTGCTGGATCTCGTCGATCAGCTCGAAGGGGTCGCGCGCCTCGCGGTCCATCTTGTTGACGAAGGTGACGATGGGGATGTCGCGCAGCCGGCACACCTCGAACAGCTTGCGGGTCTGGCTCTCGATGCCCTTTGCGGCATCCAGCACCATGATGGCGGCGTCCACGGCCGTCAGCGTGCGGTAGGTGTCCTCGGAGAAATCCTCGTGGCCCGGCGTGTCCAGCAGGTTGAACACCACGCCGGCGCGCTCGAAGGTCATCACGCTGGTGGCCACCGAGATGCCGCGGTCCTGCTCGATCTTCATCCAGTCCGATCGCGTGCGCCGGGCATTGCCCTTGGCGCGCACCGCCCCGGCCAGCTGGATGGCGCCGCCCTTCAGCAGCAGCTTCTCGGTCAGCGTGGTCTTGCCGGCATCGGGATGCGCGATGATGGCGAAGGTGCGCCGCCGCGCGGCTTCCCGCGCGACGGTTTCGAGGAGTTGGGTGTCGCTCATGCCGGGGGTATAGCCGCTTGGGCGGCGAAGGGCACGGTCCGTCGGCCAGGGCGCTTCCCCCCGCGATCAGCCGCGCACCAGCAGCCGCACCAGGCCGTGCACGCCGCGCATCACCGGCGCCTTCTGGCCGAAGCGCGCGGCGAGTTCCACCAGCGCGCCCAGGATGGGGCCGAGCTCCAGCCGCCGCCCGGCCTCCAGATCCTGCAGCATGGAGGTGCGGAAGGCGCCGAGCCGCCGCGACACCGCCATGCGCGCCGCAGGGTCGCCCAGGGGGGCGAGGCCGAGATGCGGGCCGATGGCGTCCATCTCGCGCATCATCGCCTCCGCCAGGCCGCGCACGCCCTCGTCGTCCAGCATGTCGGACAGCGTGGCGCGCGACAGGGCAGACAGCGGGTTCATGTTCATGTTGCCCCACAGCTTGCGCCAGACCTCGCCGGCGATGTCGTCGCTGGCCTCGGCCGGCAGGCCGCCGGCCAGCAGCGTGGCGACGACCGCATCGCGCCAGGTGGCGTCGCCGGCCACAGCGCCCACCGGCAGGCGGTTCGCCGTCATCAGCCGCACCACGCCGGGTGCCTCGGTGATGCTGCCGGCATGCACCACGGCGGCCAGGCTGCGCGCGGCGGGCAGCGCGGCGGCAAGCGCGCCGCCGGGATCGACACTCTCCAGCGCCGTGCCGCCGCCATGGGGGAACCACCAGGGCACGCCGTTCTGCACCGAGAGGATGCGCGTCTCGCTGCCCAGCAGCGGCCGCAGGGTCGGCAGGGCGGCCGGCAGGTCCTGCCCCTTCAGGCCCAGCACCAGCAAATCGGGCGGCGGCAGCGCGGCCGGCTGGTCGGAGGTCGGCAGGCGGAAGCGTTCCTCCGCGGCGCCGTGGCGCAGCACCAGGCCCTCGGCGCGCAGCGCCGCCAGCGTGGGCCCGCGCGCCAGCAGCGCCACCTCGGCCCCGCCGCGCGCCAGCCCCGCGGCAATCCAGCCGCCCACCGCGCCGACGCCCACCACCACCACGCGCATCCCGCACCCTCCGCCATCGCGCCGCAGCCTCGCATGGCGGCGCGCCCTGTGCATCCGCTGGCGGCAATCCCCGGTTGAGCGGCCCCGGTTGACCCGCTCGCGGGGCAGGGCGATACGCGCGGGATGACCGCCACGGGCCGGATCGCGATCCTCCACATCGGGGGCGAGAAGACCGGCAGCACCACCCTGCAGGCCACGCTCGCGTTGAACCGGCCGACGCTGGCGCAGCGGGGCATCCTCTACAGCCGCGTCGCGGGCGCGGAGAACCACCACCTGCTCGCGCTGCACGCCACGGCGGGAAAGGGCACCGAGGATCTGCGCGCTGCCTCGGGTCTGGCCGCGCCGGAGGCCTTCGCCGCGGCGATGGCGGAACTGCCCGGCGCGCTGCGGCGCGAGGCGGAGGACAGCGGCGCGCAGGTGGTGATCTACTCCAGCGAGCACCTCTCCTCGCGCATCCGCGATGCCGAGGGCGTGCGGCGGCTGCACGGCCTGCTGGCCGGCGTCGCGGACGCCATCGGGCTGGTCTACTACGCGCGCCCGCAGGTGGAACTCGTGCTCAGCGCTTGGTCCACCATGCTGAAATCCGGCCATGCCGAGCCCTTCGACCTGGACCGCATCCTGGCCAACGAGACGCCGCTGGACCACGCGGCGCTGGTGGCGCGCTGGGGCGGGATCTTCGCCGACCCGCACTGGATCCTGCGCCCCTACCAGCGCGAGGCGCTGACCGGCGGCGACATCGTGGAGGATTTCTGTGCCCAGGCCGGCCTGCCCCCGGCGGCGCTGCCGGCGCGCGTGCCGCCGCAGAACCGCGCGCTGGATGCCGCGGCGGCCGAGTTCCTGCGGCTGTACAACCGCGCCACCGGTGTGGCCCCCGGCTCGCCCCAGCAGGCCGGGCGGGGCGAGCTGGTGCGCGCGCTGGAGGCGCTGTCCGCCGGCCCGCCCATGGCGCTGCCGGAGGGCGCGGCGCCGCGCATCGAGGCCCGCTTCGCCGCGGGCAACGCAGCGCTGGCGCGGCGCTTCCTGGGCCAGGCCAGCCTGTTCGGCGCGCTCGCCCCCACCGAGGGCCCGCCGGCCGTGCCGCTGACGGTGGACGACGCGGTGGGCATCGCGGCCGCGCTGTGGCAGGTGGCGCGCGGCGGCCGAGGGCGGGCATGATGCGTTGTCATCGGGAGGGTTCCGCCATGCACCGCCGCTCGGCCTTGTTCCTGCCGCTGGCCACGGCCTTGGTCCTGCCGCGCCCTGCGCGCGCCCAGGCCTTCCCGCAGCGGCCGGTGCGCCTCGTCGTGCCCTTCCCGCCCGGTGGCACCACCGACGTGCTGGCCCGCGCCATCGCCGCGAAATGGCAGGATGCCTGGGGCCAGCAGGTGGTGGTGGACAATCGCGGCGGCGGCGGCGGGGTGATCGGCACCGAGGCGGTGTTCCGCGCCCCGCCGGACGGCCACACCCTGGTGCTCGGCAACAACCAGACGCACGCCACCAACGGCGCGCTGATCCCCAATCTGCCGTATGATCCGCTGGGTTTCGCGGCCATCACCCTGGTGGCGCGCGCGCCGCATGCGCTGGTGGTGCCCGCGGCCTCGCCCGCTCGCAGCGTGGCCGAGCTGGTGGAGCTCGGCCGGCGGCCGGGCCGGGGCCTGTCCTACGCCTCGCCCTCGGCCGGCTCCTCCTCGCACCTGATGAGCGAGACCTTCGCGCGGCGGAACGGCATGAACGCCACCCATGTGCCCTATCGCGGCGCGGCGCCGGCGGCGCAGGACCTGGTGGCGGGGGTGGTGGACTTCATGATGGCCACCTGGGCCAGCGTCTCGGCCCTGGCCGCCGCTGGGCGCATCCGGGCGCTGGGGGTGGGCGGCGATGCGCGCTTCCCCGACGCGCCGGGCGTGCCGACGCTCGCGGAGCTGGGCTACGACTACGTCTCGGGCGATGCCTGGTTCGGCCTGTTTGCGCCGCAGGGCACGCCCCAGCCGGTGCTGGAGCGCGTCCATGCCGCCACCGAGGCGGCGTTGGCCGATCCCGCAATCCGCCCGCGGCTGGAGGCGGCGGGCTTCCGGGTGGAGACGATGCCGCCGGCCGCCTTCGCCCGCTTCCACCAGGCCGAGGTGGTGCGCTGGGCCGCGCTGGTGCGCGAAAGCGGCGTGACCGTGACGAATTGATGCCTGGGTTGCGCCTCACGCAAGGCCGCGCCCCTTGGCCAATGGCGCTGCGCCCGCTACATCGCCATCATGCAATCCAAGAAGCTTTTCGACTTCAACGAACGCCGCAACGCCGCCGCCGACGCCCGGAAGGCCGCCGCGGAGAAATTCCAGGCCCTCAAGTCGCGGCTTGAGGACCCGGCGGTGCAGCAGAAGCTGGCCGAGCAGAAGGCCATCGCGGAGGCGCGCGAGGCGCGCCAGGCCGAGCGTGCCGCCGCCAAGGCCGCCGAGGCCGCCCGCATCGCTGCCGAGAAGGCCGCCGCCGAGGCCGCCGCCGCCGCCGCGCGGCGCGAGGCCGAGAAGCTGGCCGCCGAGGAAGCGCTGCGCGCCCGCGCCGCCGAGATCGACGCGCAGAACCGCGCCGTGCTGCTCGACGCCGAGAAGAAGGCCCGCGCCCTGGCCGTCGCCGCCGAGCAGAAGGCCAAGCGCGACGCCCGCTACGCCGCCCGCAAGGCCCGCACCAAGTAGGCTACGCGCCGCCGCCTGGGCCAAGCGCCCGGGCGAGTTCCGGGCAGCACGCCGACATTGCCGCGCCGGCCGGCAGGCCGAGCGTGCTCGAGGCCGCGAAGGCGCAGGCGAGGTTCGAGGAGATCAGCGGCGCGGCGATGCGCCCCTGCATCCAGGCCATCGCATCCAGCGTCGGCATCCCGGTGCCCGAGAGCAGCACCGCGCAATCCGCCGGCGGCGCCAGCCGCGCCAGGCCATCGGCCACCTCCTCGGGCGTCAATTCATAGGCGCGGAAGCTGTCCGACACCTTGAAGGACTCCACCAGGTCCAGCCCGGCCTCGCGCCAGTAGCGCTCCGCGCGTTCCGTCAGCCAGCCCGGATAGGGCGAGAACAGCAGCAGCCGGCGGCGCCCCAGCGCGGCCACCGCGCGGGCAATGGCGCGCGCCGCCAGCAGCACGGGCATGCCGGCTGCGTTCGTCAGCCGCGCCTCCAGCGCCGCGTCCTCCGCCGGCGGCAGCGCGTAGCTGGGGCCGGTGATGCCGACGATCGCAGCATCCAGCTTCAGGGCGCCGAAGGCGCCCAGCGCCTGTTCGGCGGCGGCCATGTAGACGGCGTTGCGCTGCTCCAGCGTGGTGTCCGGCATCACCGGCAGGCGCGTGACATGCAGCGCCGCCTGCGGTGCCAGGAGGTGCCGCAGCTCCGGCTCCACCGCGGGGTTGGCCGAAGGCGCGAGCAGCGCCACGCGATGCGTCGGATGCCAGCGGCGGGGCGGGTGGCTCATGCGGGGGCTCCAAGCTTCGCGATGTCCAGCATCGAGGCCTCGCGTGCCCAGGCGCGCGCCTCGGCGGGCGTCAGCGCCTGCATATGCGCCACCTCGGCGCCGGGGTCGGCGGCGATGCGCGCATCGGTGCGCGGCAGCAGCGCATCGCGCACCACGGCGAGGCGCGCCGCGGCCCAGACATCCAGCAGCGCCTCCGCCCCGCCGCGCAGCACGGCGTCCAGCGTGGCCGCCAGCGTCATCGCATCATGGATGCCCGCATTCATGTTCATGCCGCCGCGCGTATTCGTCAGATGCGCGGCATCGCCCGCCAGCAGCACGCGGCCGGCGCGATAGGCGAGCGCCATGGCGCGCTTCACGCCATACACATCCCGCCCGCTGATCGGCAGATCCGCCAGCTGCGGCAGGAAGCGCGCGATGCGCGCGCGGGCATGCGCCTCGGCCATCGCCGCCTCGTCTGTCATCTCGGGCGCCACGCGGAAGATCAGCCGCCAGTTCTCCGGCATCCGCAGCAGCGAGCATGAGCCCGCGGCATCGTAGAGGTAGCCCAGGCCATCCAGCCCCGGCACATGCGCGCGCAGGTCGATCGGCGTCAGCAGCCGCAGCACGCGATGCGCGTAGTCGCTGGTCTCGGTGGCGATGCCGGCCAGCCCGCGCAGCGCGCCCGAGGCGCCGTCGCACCCCACGGCATAGCGCGCGCGATGCGTGCTGCCATCGGCGGCGTGCAGCGCCACGCCCGCCGCATCCTGCGTCATCGCCACCACGCCGGCATCGAAGCGCACGCAGCCCGCCGGCAGCGCCGCCAGCAGCGCGGGCGTCAGCACATGCTGCTCGCGGTGCCAGCGATGCGGGAAGCGCGTCTCCTCGCGCAGCAGTTCCAGCGGCAGCACCGCCGCTTCGCCGGTATCGACACGCCGCCACAGGATGCGGTCCACCCGCACGCCGCCTGGCAGCAGCGGCGCCAGCACACCGAGCTCGTCCAGCGCCTCCAGCGTGGGCGGATGGAAGGTGGAGGCACGGGATGCGGTGGACAGCGCCGCGCGCTTCTCCAGCACGCGCACCGCGATGCCGCGGCGGTGCAGCGCCAGCGCCAGCACCAGCCCCACCGGGCCGGCGCCGGCAATCAGCACATCGGCTTGCGCGCTCATGCGAACAGCCCCTCGGCCGGCGCATCGCGCAGCAGCGCGGCGATGGCGCGCGCGGCGCCGGCATCGCCCAGCGCGGGCGTGGCGAAGCGCGTGAACTTGGCCACCGCCTCGTCCTCCTGCATCGGGCGGGCGGGATCGCCCACCACATCCTGAACCGCGGCGCTCTCGGCCCCGATGGTCACGCGCGCGCCGCGCCCGCCGGAGGCCGTCATCGCGGGGTCCTCCTGCAGCACCACCGCGGCTTCCAGGGCGCGCAGCGCGGGGTCGGCCAGCGCGGCCTCGGTGTAGGCGGCGGGGCCGAGATCGCCCTGCGCCAGCGCCACGGCCACCGCCCAGCTGAGGCTGAACTGCGCTGCGATGGCCGCGCGCGGCGCGCGGTTGCCGGCATAGCGCAGCGCCTCGGCATAGGTCGCCACCGTGATGCGCGGCGGCGCCGCCGGCACCCGGCCGCGCAGCTGCAGCGCGGCGGCGGCGGCGTAATGCGCATGGCGCACGCCGGCGAAGGGCTTGAGATAGGCCTCCTCCAGCAGCCAGGCGCCGCGCGGCGCAAGCTGTGCGGGCATGTCGAGGCCGAGCGCGATGCGCCGCGCCTCGTCGAAGCCGCCCTCCGGCGCATCCATGCCGGCGGCGGCGGCCGCGGCCGCCAGATGGCCCAGCAGCACGGCATGCGCCGGGTAGCTGTTGCGCCCATCCATGCCGGCGGCGATCGGCGCATACATCGCGAAGGGAATCTGGCAGGCGGCTAGGCGCACCGCGCGCGCCACGCCGGCGCGGTCGAGCCCCGCCAGACGCGCCGCGCAGGCCGCGGCACCCAGGCTGTGCCAGCTGCCATCCACATGCATGCCCGGCCGGATGCGCCAGGCCTCGCCGGCGCGCGCCGCGACCTCGTAGCCCAGCGCGAAGGCGGCGACGCAGGCGGCGGGATCGGCGCCGCCGGCACGCGCCACCAGCGCCAGTGGCGCCACCGGCAGCGCCGGGCGCCCATGCGCGCGGGCCAGCCCCTCATTCGCCTCGTCCCAGCAGGTGGCGGTGGCCAGCACGGCGGCGGCGGCGGCGGGCGCCAGCCGCGCGTCGGCAAGGCGAACGTCGCCGCCGAGGCCGCCCTGCAGGCTGGCGGCCAGCGCGCGCACCCGCGGATGCGCCAGCCCGGCCAGGGCGCAGCCCAGGCTGTCCAGCAGCAGCAGCCTTGCCTTGCGCGCGGCGCTGCTACCCGGCGGCGGGCCGTCGAAGGCCCAGTCGATGGTGCTCTGGAAGCTCACTCCGCCCGGGCGCCGGAGCGGGCCACTGCCTCGCGCCACACGCGCCGCTCGCGCGCCATGATGTCGGCCAGCAGCGCGCGCTCCTGCGGCATGGCATCGGCCTCGCGCTGCGCCAGCACCGCGGCCCAGGCGGGGCTTTCCAGCACGGCACGGAACTGGGCGTGCAGCGCATCCAGGATCGGCGCCGGCAGCGCCGTCTGCGCGAAGACGGCATACCAGGGGCTGGCGAAGAATTGCGGCACCGTCTCGGCGATGGCCGGCACCTCCGGCATGGCGCGGAAGCGCTCGGCGCTGGTCACGCCGATGGCGCGCAGCGCGCCGGCGCGCACCTGCGGCGCCGAGGTGGCGAGGCCATCGAAGGCCACCGGGATGGTGCCGGCGATCATGTCGGTCAGCAGCGGCGCGCTGCCGCGATAGGGCACATGCGTCATCGGCACGCCGGTCTGCGCGCGCAGCAACTCCATGGTGAGATGGGTGAAGGAGCCGACGCCGTTCGAGCCATAGGACAGCCCGCCCGGCGTGCGGGCCGCCGTCTCCAGCAGCTGCGCCACGCTGCTCACCTGCGGCAAGGCGCGGGGCGAGACCACCAGCAGGTTGGGCTGCTGCGCCAGGATGCCGATGGGCGTGAAATCCGCATCCGGGTCGTAGGCGAGGCGCGGGAACAGCACGCTGTTGATGGCGATGATGCCCTGAGTCGCCACCAGCAGCGTGTGGCCATCCGGCGCGGCGCGGGCCACCGCCTCGGCCGCGAGGTTGCCGCCGGCGCCGGCACGGTTCTCCACCACCACCGGCTGGCCGAGCCGGGGCGAAAGCTGCTCGGCCGCGGCGCGGGCCAGGATGTCGGTCAGCCCGCCGGGCGCGAAGGGCAGAACGAGGCGCACCGGGCGGCTCGGCAGCCACGCCCCCTGCGCGCGCGCGACGAAGGGGCTGCCGAGGGCCGCGGCGAGGGTGGCGCGGCGGGTGGTGCGGATCATGCGGCGATCTCCTGCGTGGCGCGGCGCCGGCGGTGGCCCCGGTGGCCGGTTGACCAGCGGCCGGTGAGTCAGCGGCCTGTGAGTCAGCGGCCGGTGAATTGCGGCGGGCGCTTTTCCATGAAGGCGCGGCGGCCCTCGATGTAGTCGGCGCTGGCGAAGCAGGCCTTCACCATGGCGTCGCAGGCTGCCTCGTTGGCGGCGCCGCGGTCCTTCAGCGCCTCGCCGATGATGAACTTCACGCTGCCCACCGTCAGCGGCGCATTGCCGGCGATGGTGGTGGCGTAGTCCAGCACGAAGGCTTCCAGCTGATCGTTCGGCACCACGCGGTTGACCAGCCCCATGATGCGCGCTTCCTCGGGCGTCCACTTCTTCGCGGTGAAGAAGATCTCCTTGGCGAAGGACGGCCCGACCAGGTCCACCAGCCGGCGCAGCCCCGACAGCGGATAGCCGAGGCCGAGCTTCGCCGCCGGCACGCCGAAGCTGGAGCTCTCGGCGCAGAGGCGGATGTCGCAGCACACCGCCAGCGCGGTGCCGCCGCCGATGCAATGGCCCTGGATCATCGCGATGGTGGGCTTCGGGCATTCGGCCAGCGCGTCGTACACCTTGGCGGTCTGCGCCTGGTAGGCCGCCACGGCGGCCTCGCCGCTGCGCTCGCTCTCGAATTTCGAGATGTCGGCGCCGGAGACGAAGGCGCGCCCGCCCGCGCCGTTCACGACGATGACGCGCACGGCATCATCGGCGGTGAAATCGGCCAGGATGCGCTCGGCCGCCTGCCACATCTCCATCGAGACAGCGTTGTGCCGCTCGGGGTTGTTGAAGGTCATCCAGCCGATGCCGCCCGCCTTGCGGGCCAGCATCTTCTCGGAACCCGTCACCAGCATGCCGTCCATGGTCTCTCTCCCTCAGGCGTCGTGCCGAAGGCACGCCTTTGACGTAGTTGGCGCGGCCTCCGGCCGCTTGGCTTGCGCGCCCACGCGCTGATGCGCTGGTTGCAGTGTGGGTCTGTGCGCGGGCCGCCATGCAGCGGCCGAGCAAGAGTGGTGGGCGTCAGACCACCTGCCGCGCGCGCAGGTCGGCGATGGCGGCGGCATCGAGGCCGAGCTCCGCCAGCACCTCGTCCGTGTGCTCGCCGATCCCGGGCGGATGCGCGACGATGGCCGAGGGCGTGCGCGACATGTCGATCGGCTGGCCGACATAGGCGACCTCGCCGCGATTGCCGCCGTTCAGCGTCTTGGCGATGCCGATATGCTGCACCTGGCGGTCGGCGAAGACCTCGTCGATGCGGTAGATCGGGCCGCAGGGCACGCCGGCCTCGTTCAGCGCCTCCACCCAATGGGCGGTGCTGTTGGTGCGCGTCGCGGCCTCGATCTCGGCGTTCAGCGCATCGCGGTTAACGCTGCGGGCCTCGCCATCGATGTAGCGCGGGTCGGTCAGCCAGTCCGGCTTCCCGAAGGCCTGGCAGCAGCGCTCCCAGATGCGCTGGCCGGTGGCGGCGATGTTGATGTAGCCGTCGGTGGTGGTGAAGACGCCGGTGGGAATGCTGGTGGGGTGGTTGTTGCCCGCCTGCTTCGGCACCTCGCCCGACATCAGCCAGCGGCTGGCCTGGAAATCCAGCATGAAGATCTGCGCCTGCAGCAGGCTGGTCTGCACCCACTGGCCCTTGCCCGACACCTCGCGCTCCAGCAGGGCCACCATGATGCCCTGCGCGGCGAACAGCCCGGCGGTGAGATCGGCGATCGGGATGCCCACGCGCACCGGGCCCTGGCCCGGCAGGCCGGTGATCGACATCAGCCCGCCCATGCCCTGCGCGATCTGGTCGAAGCCCGGCCGGTCGGCATAGGGACCATCCTGGCCGAAGCCCGAGATGCTGGCATAGACCAGCCGCGGATTCACCGCCGAGAGCGCCTCGTAGTCGATGCCCAGGCGGTGCTTCACGTCGGGGCGGAAATTCTCGACCACCACGTCCGCCTTGGCGGCCAGCTGCTTCAGCAGCGCCACACCGTCCTTGTGCTTCAGGTTGATGGTGATGCCGCGCTTGTTGCGGTGCAGGTTCTGGAAGTCCGAGCCCAGGCGCGGCCCGCCCATCGGGTCGCCCTGGTCGAGGCCCTCGGGCATCTCGATCTTGATGACGTTGGCGCCCCAATCGGCCAACTGCCGCACGCAGGTGGGGCCGGAGCGCACGCGCGTGAGGTCGAGCACGGTGAAGCGCGACAATGCGGTGGATGCATGCGGCATGTGTCAATCCTCCTGCGGCGGGGCGTGCATATCACCTGCGCCGCCGGGCGCAAGCGGCGCCGCCCGTTCAGATCGGCGCCAGCCCGACCGTGAGCCCGCCGCAGACATACACCACCTGCCCGGTGACGAAGCCGGCGCGGTCATCCAGGAAGAAGGCCGCCGCATGCGCCACATCCTCCGGCGTACCCAGCCGGCGCAGCGGCACGCCCTCGATGATGGCGCGCGTGCGCGGGCTGTTGTCGGGGTTGGCACGGCGGAACAGTTCGGTGGCGATCGGCCCCGGCCCGATGGCGTTGGCGGTGATGCCGTCCGCGGCCAGTTCCAGCGCCCAGCTGCGCGCCAGGCCGATCAGCCCGGCCTTGCTGGCGCCATAGGCGGTGCGCAGCTCCTTCCCCAGCGCGGCGCGGGAGGCGATGTTGACGATGCGCCCGAAGCCGGCCGCGCGCATCGCCGGCAGCAACGCCTGCGCGGCCAGGATGGCGCTGCGCAGGTTCACCTCCAGCACCGTGCCGAGATCCTCGACCGTGGTGTCCTCCAGCCGCGCCGGCTTCACCACGCCGACATTGTTCACCAGCCGCGTCGGCGCATGCGCGGCGGCGATCTCGGCCAGCACGGCGCGCGTCATCGCGAGGTCCGAGACGTCGCAGCGGTGATACGCCTCGCGCGGCAGCAGCACCCCCGGGGGGTGCAGGTCGAGGTTCACCACGCGCCAGCCCGCGGCGGCGCAGCGCGCGGCGATGGCGCGGCCGATGCCGCCCGACCCGCCGGTGATCAGCACGGCCTCGCTCATCGGCAATTCTCCCCGAGCCAGGCCAGCAGCCGGTCCGCCAGGCCTTCCCAGCCGGCATCCAGCATCATGGCATGCGCCATGCCGTCCAGCAGCGCGAAGGGTGCGGCGTGCCAGGCGGCGGTGCGCACCACGGCGTCGGGCGGCACCAGCCTGTCGCGCCGCGCGCCGAACAGCACCAGCGGCTTGCCCAGCCCCCAGGCCGGGGGCACGGGCTGCGGCGCCTGCGCCTCCAGCAGGGCGCTGCGGCTTTCTGGCTGCAGCCGCGCCAGGTGTCCGCGCGCCGTCGCATCGGCCAGCGTGGGCGAGAACAGCGCGTGGCGCAGCGCCTCCGCGCCGGCGGGAAAGGCCGCCGGGTCGGCCATGCGCGCCACCGCGCGCCACAGCGGCGGGTCCGCCACCGCCAGGCGCCAGGCGGCCCATGCCAGGCCCTCGGGCGGGGCGGCGGCCAGCAGCACGGCGCCGGCCACCGCCGGGTGGTCCAGCAGGCGCTGCGCCACCAACCCGCCCAGCGAATGCCCCACCAGCACCACGCGGCGCTGCAGCGCACCCAACGCGGCGCGCGCATCGTCGGTGAAATCGGCGAGCCCCGCCGGGGCCTGGGCGGCACCGCGGTTGAAGCTGGGCGCGTAGCAGGCATGGCCCGCCGCGGCGAGGCGGGCGGCGAACCCCTGCTCCCACACCCAGGCGCCGCAGGCCGCGCCGTGCAGCAGCAGCAGCGCCGGCGCATCGCGGCGCGCCTCCGGCGGCTCCCACGCCAGCATCGTGCCGCGGGCGAAGCGGAGGGGGAGGGCATCGGGGGCGCGCATCGCGCCTAGCCTGCCGAGAGACGGAGGGTTCGGCAACGGGCCGTGGCGATGCAGCCTTGGCGCGAGTTCTTTCGGTATACTGTGTCCAAGAGTTGCAAAATTGCGCGTCTTGGCTGATTTTTGTTGCGCGTCTTTCGCTTCTGGCGAAGCCTGCGCAGCCCGCCAAACGCAAAGGACATATCGATGGCAGTGGATATCGGCTTCAGCGGCATCGGCAGCGGCGGCTCGCTAAGCCTCGGCGTGGGGCCCGGCCCCGTGCGCGTACGGGTGGATTGGGGCAGCGTCGGCCCCGGCGGCCAGCCGCAGGTGGAATTCTACCTGCCGCAGCCCGATGGCAGCTTCAACCTGCCCGGACCCGGCATATCGCGCGACTATGCCGATGGCAGCTACACCATCCTCGCCACCGCCGTGGTGCCCGGCGGGCCCAACGTGTCCGAGCGGCTGGGCGTGTTCTCGGATGTCAGCAACACCGTGGGCGTCAATCGCACCGGCACCGGCATCGACGACCTGTTCAATGGCGGCCAGGGCAACGACACCTTCAACGGCGGCAACGGCAATGACTGGGTGTTCGGCGGCCTGGGCGCCGACCTCGTATTCGGCGGCAATGGCAACGATTTCCTGGGCGGCGGCGGCGATGACAGCGCCGATACCATGTATGGCGGCGCCGGCGATGACCTGGTCATCGGTGATGGCGGCGACGACTACATCAATGGCGGCACCGGCAATGACGGCCTTTATGGCAGTGAGGGCAAGGACACGCTGATCGGCGGCGACGGCGACGACGCGCTGGATGGCGAGGCCGGCGAGGATTCGCTGAATGGCGGCGACGGCAACGACACATTGAACGGCGGCGGCGACAACGACACGCTGATGTCCGGCAGTGGCAACGACGACCTGCGCGGCAATGCTGGCGACGACCGGCTGACCGGCGGCACCGGCGAGGATGAATTCAACGGTGGCGCCGGGGCCGACATGCTGGTCAGCCAGCTGGACGGCGAATTCGACCTGTTCACCTACCTCGACCCGACCGAGGGCCTCGACCGCATCATCGGCTTCGAGGCCGGCACCGATGTGATCCTGCTGAACTTCATCGACGGCGCCCTGATGGATGCCAGCCGCTTCGTCGGCAGCACGGCCGCGATGACCGATGGCGGGGCCTACATCATCTACAACGGGACCAATGGCCGGCTGTCGGTGGACCTCAACGGCACCGATGCCGGCGGCATGCAGGATATCGCGGTGCTGGTCGGCGCGCCGGGGCTCGGCTTCGCCGATATCTGGTTCGGCTCCTTCACCTGACGGGCTGACCAGCCCCGCCGAAACGAAAGGCCCGCCGGCCCCTGCCGCGCGGGCCTTTTTTCATGTGGTAACCCGCTGCTCACGGTTTCGCGAGCCGATTTCGGTTGCACGAGCCGCCATTCGCTCCCTAACATTTTCATCAAGAGGAAGAGCTTGCCACTTTTGGTGGCAAGCGAAGGCTCTACTGCCAGCACGGATTGTTCCGGGAAAATCTCCGGAGGGCCCCGATGTCGATCGCCGGCGCCAGCGACTCGCTGGTGCGTTTGCTCGCGTTGCGCCTGGGCGAGACCGGCGGCCTCGATGGCTTCACCGTCTCCGCCATGGCGACGCGCGACGTGCGGCCGAACCTGCAGAACCGCATCGGCGTCCTGTTGTACCGCGTGGGTGTCGATCGCACCCGCCGGCACATCGAGCTGCCGCGCCTCGCACCCACCGCGCCGGCGCGCACCTCGCTCGGCGTCGAGCTTCACTACATGCTGGTGATCTGGGGCCGCAATTCGGCCGAGGGCGAGCAGGTGATGCTCGGCCGCTGCATGCAGATCCTGGATGCGCAGGCCGTGCTGGCCGGCCCGCTGCTCTCGCCGGCCTATGCGTGGGAGCCGGGCGTGGGCCTGCAGGTGGCGGTCGATTCCATGGAGACCGAGGATTTCCTGCGCCTGTGGGACGGCTTCGAGGGCCCGCCGCAGCTCTCCGTGCCCTACCTCGTGCGCACCGTCCGCCTCGCGCCGGTTGAGCGCAGCGACGCGCCGATGGTGGAAACCCGCACGCTGCTCGGCGTGCCGGCCCTGCCGCCATGAGTGCTTCCATCGCCTTCGCCAATGCGCATGCGCCCGACCGCATCGTGGCGGTCGGCCTGCTGGCGCTGCGCCCGCTGCGCTACGCCGCGGAGGGCCGCGCGCCCGAAACGCCGCCCATCGAGGGCCTGGCGGTGGAGGCGGTGGGCCACCGCGAGAAGCCGGGTTGGCACCAGGCCACAGGCCTCTATGGCTTCCTCGCGCTGCCGCCTGGCCCGATGCGCCTGCTGGTGACGGATCCGCAGCGCCGCTGGCTGCCCGCCGCCTTCAGCGCCACCGTGCCGGACCGCGGCGCGGTGAAGCGCAGCCTGGAGCGCGGCGTCGCGGAGCCGAACATGGCGCCGCGGCCGCTGATCCGCGACATCGCGCTGCACCCCGCGCCGGGCCGCCCGCTGATGCCGGGCGTCACCGCCGTGCATGGCGTGGTGCGCGCCGCTGGCCGGCCGGTGCCGCTGGCGCGCCTCGCGCTGACCACGCTGCTGGCCGGCGCGCTGCGCACCCACATCACCTGGAGCGCCGATGACGGCAGCTTCCTGCTGAGCCTTCCCGGCGAACGCCCGGATGCGATCGGCGGCGCGCCCCCCTTCCAGGCGCAGCGCCTGCTGGTGGTGCATGCCCCGCGCCCGCCGCTGGCCGCGGCCCTGGCGGCGGACCCGCTGGCCGGCCTGCCGGCCGAGCGCGACGCGATCGCCCCCGATGCGCCGGGCTCGCCCTTCCTGCGCCGCGGCTTCGCGCTGCGCGCGGCCGACGGCACGTTGCGCAGCCCGGTGGGCGGCGTGGATCCCACCCTGGAAATCCTCGGCGGCCAGCAGCGCCGCTGGGATATCGAACTCGTCTGAGGAGGTTGGCGCATGCCCGAATACCTGGCCCCCGGCGTCTATATCGAGGAGACCTCCTACCGCGCGAAATCGATCGAGGGGGTTGCCACCTCCACGGCCGGCTTCGTCGGCCAGGCGCGCTCGGGCCCCGTCACCGGCGCGCCGCTGCTGGTGACCTCCTTCGAGGAATACCAGCGCTTCTTCGGCGATGCCGCCGACCTGGTGCTGGCCGACGGGCTGCGCAGCAACCAGCTGGCGCATGCGGCGCGGCTGTTCTTCGAGAATGGCGGGCGGCGGCTGTATGTGGCGCGGGTGTTCCGCGCCACCGCCCCGGAATCGCGCGCACGCGGGCCCGTGATGTCGATCTCCGGCGCCGACCGCCAGCTCAGCGCGCGCTTCCCCGGCATCAGCGGCAACCTCGTGGTCAGCGTGCAGGCGCTGCGCAGCGGCAACCTGCTGACCGGCACCGGCGCAGCGCGCAGCCTGGCCGGCGTGCGGCCGGGCGACATGGTCGAAAGCTCCAACGTTGCGGCGAAGGACCGGCTGGTGGGCACGGCCTCGCCGCTCGACAACGCGGCGCTGTGGGCGGTGTCGCTGGATTCCACCGGCCGCCCGGTGCTGACCGGCGCGGGCGGCACGCTCGACCTCACCAGCGCGGCGCTGCGCAGCGTGCAGAAGGTGACGCTCAGCCTGCTGGTGCAGCCCAATGGCGATGGCTCCACCGGCAGCCGCAGCGACAGCATTGGCGGGCTGTCGCCGCACCCGGATTCCGACATGTTCATCGGCCGCGTGCTGCGGCACGAGGACCCCGTAGCGGGCATCGAGCCGCCCTCCGACCGCTCCAACCGCATCTTCCTTGACCTCGGCGATCCCGCCACCATCCCTGCGGCGGCGCAGCCGCGCGCGGGCTTCGCCGCGGCGCTGCTCGGCGCGCTTGTGGCGGGCTCGCCGCACCAGCTCACCGGCGGGCTGGATGGCACGACGGTGACGGCCGACGACATGGGCGGCACCGGCGCGGGCCACGACGCCACCGGCCTCGTGGCGCTGGAGGCGATCGAGGACATCGCCATCGTCGCCGCGCCCGGCTCCGCCGCCCTCGCCGCCGACCAGGCGCTGCTGGCGCGCAGCTACCTGATCGGCCACGCCGAGCGCATGCGCTACCGCTTCGCCATCACCGCCGGCCCGCCGGATGCCGACCAGGCGGCGATCCGCGCGGTGCGCGGCCAGTACGACAGCACCTACGCCGCCATGTACTATCCCTGGCTGGTCACGCCCGCCCCGGGCGGTGCGGCCGGCGAGACCATGCTGCTGAGCCCCGAAGGCGCGGTGGCGGGCATCTATGCGCGCTCCGACATCGAGCGCGGCGTGCACAAGGCGCCGGCCAACGAGGTGGTGCGCGGCATCCTTCGCTTCTCCCGCCCGGTGAACAAGGGCGAGCAGGATGTGCTGAACCCCGAGGGCGTGAACTGCCTGCGCTTCTTCGAAGGGCGCGGCAACCGCGTGTGGGGCGCGCGCACCATCACCTCCGACCCGGAATGGACCTACCTGAACGTGCGCCGGTTGTTCATCTACATGGAGCACTCGATCGACCGCGGCACGCAATGGGCGGTGTTCGAGCCGAACAACGAGGCGCTGTGGCTGCGCATCCGCCTCACCATCGAGAGCTTCCTCTACGACGTGTGGCGCACCGGCGCGCTGATGGGCACCAAGCCATCGGAGGCGTTCTTCGTGCGCTGCGACCGCACCACGATGTCGCAGGGCGACCTCGACAACGGCCGGCTGGTCTGCCTGATCGGCGTGGCGCCGACCAAGCCCGCCGAATACGTCATCTTCCGCATCGGCCAATGGACGGCCGACGCCTCCATCGTCTGAACAGTCTGAGAGGAGACAACCGCCATGGCTGTTCAACGCGACGATCCGTATGGCGCCTTCAACTTCAAGGTCACCATCACCCCGGGCTCCGGCACCGAGATCAAGGCCGGCTTCTCCGACGTCTCGGGCCTCGGCACGGAGGTGACCTATGCCGACTACCGCGTCGGCACGGACCCCGCGAACCGGCCGCGCAAGGTGCCGCTGATGTACAAGGCGAATGACGTGACGCTGAAGCGCGGCCTGGCCGGCGGCCTCGATTTCTTCCAATGGATCGACCAGGTGCGCCAGGGCAAGCAGGACGCCAAGGCGACCGTGGTGATCGAGCTGATGAGCGAGGATCGCGCCGCGGTGGTGATGACCTGGAAGCTCACCAACGCGCGCCCCTCGAAATACACCGGCCCGACACTGGCTGCGAAGGGCGGCACCGACGTGGCGATGGAGGAACTCGCCCTCGTTTGCGAGGATATCGGCATGGAGTGACGGGCATGTCGCGCCCCGTCGCAGGCCGCGCGGCATGAGCACCGCGCTGCGCCGCGCCGAATTCGCCACCGGCGCCCCCTGGCGGCCGGGGCTGCCGCCGGGCGTGTACGAGGCGCGCGCCACGCCGCCCGCGCCGCGCCTCGTGCGCCTCGATACGGCGGCCTTCATCGGCTTGGCGCAGCGCGGGCCGCTGAACACGCCGGTGCCGGTGGAGAGTGCCGCCGCCTTCGCGCGCATCTTCGGCGCGGCGCTCCCTGGGCTTTCGCTGCCGCAGGCCATCGCCGCCTTCTTCGCCGAGGGCGGGCGGCGCGCCGTGGTGGTGCGCTGCATGGATCACCGCAACGCCCGCACCGCGCGCTTCGCGCTGCCCGGCCTCGGCGTGGCCGGCGCCACGCCGCCGCGCCGCGCCGTGCGCATCGCCGCGCGCAACCCGGGCGCCTGGGGCAACGGCCTGCTGCTGCGCCTGAGCGCGCCGCGCCGCGCCTTCCCGATGGTGCCGGAGCTGGTGCGCGTGCCGAAGCCGGGCGGCGGCACCATGCTGCAGCGCCGCTACCTGGTGCCGGCGCAGCGCGCCGTGCCCGGCACCACCATCCGCCTGCCGGGCAAGGTGCTGGGCGAGGCCGCCTGGCACATCGCGCGGGTGACGGAGGTGGAGCCGGCCGGCCGCGGCACCGCGCGGCTGACGCTGGAACCCGCGCCGCCGCTCGGCTTCCGCCGCAACGTCTCGGCGCAGGCGGCGGAGGAGATCCTGCTGCGCCTCGACATCGCGCTGGATGGCACGGTGCTGGAACGCTGGGACGAGGCCGGGCTGGATTGGCGCCACCCGCGCTTCCTGCCGCGGCTGCTGGGCCGCCGCGCGGCGTCCGAGGCGCTGCTGCCCGCGCCCACCGACGGCAGCGACCCGCAGACCGAGGCCGGTTCGCCCGACCGCATCTGGGGCGATGTGGACGACCCCGCGGGCTCTGAACTGCTGCGCCCCAGCGCGCTGCTGCGCGACGCCTGGCTGCTGCCCTCCGATGCGCTGCTGGCGGCGCCCGACGGGTTGCTGGCGGCCGGTGCCGCGCTGGCGCCGGTGCGCCGCGGCGCCGATGCCGAGGCAACGACGCGGCGCGACGTGTTCCTCACCCCCACCGAGATCAACCCCGCGCATCGCGCCGGCGACGCCGACCACCGCTTCCTGCTGTTCGGCGACCGGCCGGCGGCGCTGGATGCGCTGGGCGAATGGGATGTGCGGCAGCCCTTCTCGCCGGTGGCGCTGGTGGTGCTGCCGGACCTGCTGCACCCCGCCCCGCCGCGCGACCTGCCGCCCGACCCGCCGGCCGAGCCCGGCGCGCCCTGCTTCGGCGCCTGCCTGCCCGTGCCCGTGCCGGTGGTGCGCCGCGCGCAGCCCTATCCGTGGCTCGGGCTGAACATGGCCGATCTGCGCGCAGCGCAGCAGGCCGTGGTGCAGCATTGCGAGGCCGGCGCCACGCGCATCGCGCTGCTCGACCTGCCGCCGCTGCTGACGCCGGGCGATATCGTCGCGTGGCGCCGCGCCCTGGCCTCCGACCGTGCCGCGCTCTATGCGCCCTGGCTGCTCGCACCCGATGCGCGGGATGCGCGCGCCGCGCCCGTCACGCTGCCGCCCGCCGCCGCCGCCGCCGGCATCGTGGCGCGGGTGGAGGCGGTGGCGCGGCCCTGGGCGGCGCCGGCGAACCAGGAGCTGCGCAGCGCCTTCGCCCTGGCCGACGACCCCGGCCTGCCCGATGCCGGCTTCCTGCACGCCGAGCGCATCGACGTGATCCGCCCGACCGAGCGCGGGCTGATGCTGCTGGGCAGCCGCACCACCGCGCTCGACCTCGACTGGACGCACATCTCCGTCCGGCGCCTTGTGGATTGGCTGAAGGCGCAGCTGCTGCAGGATCTCGCCTTCGCGCCCTTCGAGCCGAACGGCACGGCGCTGTGGGACGCCATGGCGCGCATCGCCACGCGGCGCGTGCGCGCGGTGTTCGATGCCGGCGGCCTGGCCGGGCGCAGCGCCGCCGAGGCCTTCTTCGTGCGCTGCGATGCCGGCACCACGCCGCAAAGCGCGCGCGATGCCGGCCAGGCGATCCTGCTGGTGGGCATCGCCCCCGCCGTGCCGGCCGAGTTCATCGTCTTCCGCCTGGTCCGCTCGGGGGCGGAGGAGCCGGCGCTGGAGGCGATCGGCCCATGAGCGACGCTTTCCTCTCGCGCTTCAACTTCTCCGTCGCCATCGACGTCTCCGGCTATGGCGGCGACGAGGGGCTGGCGCAGGGCGGGCCGCATGCCGCGCGCGGCGCCTTCAGCGAGGTGACGGGGCTTGAGCTGAACATCGAGATGACGGCGCTGCGCGAGGGCGGCTTCAACGCCGGCGTGCGGCAATTGCCGGGCAAGGTCACCTCGCCGGTGCTGGTGCTGAAGCGCGGCGTGACGCTGGACGATGCCTTCTGGGCGTGGATTCGCCGCTGCACCGACGGCACCTTCCCGCTGCCCTACGTCTCCGGCGCCATCACCGTGTTCGGGCCGGAAGGCTCGGCGGCGGCACCGAAGGCCAGCTGGAGCTTCGTCAACGGCATCGTCACCAAGGTGAAATCCGCCGACCTCAACGCGCATGAGGCGCGCGACATGGCGATCGAGGAGCTGCACATCGCGCATGAAGGCCTGCTGCGGGGGGACGCGGCATGAGCGCTGCCTTCAAGCGCGCCAGCATCGTGCCCTTCGACGCGGCCGGAAAGACGCCGCAGGAGGACCAGGCGATCCCCTTCGACTTCAACCCGGAGACGCTGACGCTGAAGGTCACCGCCAGCAAGGCGAAGGACAAGCAGCGCAAGGGCCGCCAGCAGGTGCAGCATGTCGGCACCTCGGAGGCGACGCTGAACTTCGAGGCGGTGTTCGACAGCACGCGCCCGCGCGACGGCGCCGATGGCCGCGCCGTGGAGCAGGAGGAGAAGCTGGATGTGCGGCTGCGCACCAAGGGCCTCGCCGCGCTGATCCAGCAGGCCGAGACGCAGCGGGGCGGCGGTGCCAACAAGCAGCCCGCACCGAAGCGCGTGCAGTTCCGCTGGGGCAGCATCATCTTCAACGGGCTGATCACGCAGTACCAGGAAACCTTCGACTACTTCTCGCCGGGCGGCGTGCCGCTGCGCTCCAAGCTGCAGATCACGCTGACCGAGCAGGAATTCCGCTACGAGGTGAATGCGGCGGATCGCGCCGCGGCGCGCGCCGCCACGCCGCCGGCCCCGGCGGGGCTGCGCGATGCCGCCAAGGCGGCGGGCGCGGGCAGCCTGCTCGACATGGGACCGGGCGGGCTCTCGCTGGGGCTATCGGCGGAGTTGTCGCTCGGCCTCTCGGCGGAATTCGATGTCGGCTTCTCGGCCGGCGTGTCGCTGCAGGCGAATCTCGGGCTTTCGGCGGATATCGGGCTGTCGGCCGGCGCGGGCATATCGCTCTCGGCCGATGCGGCGGTGGATGTGTTCGGCCCCGCTGCGCTCGGTGCGGGCGGCGGCGCGGGTGGCATCGCGGGCGGTGGCGGCGCCGCTGCCGGCACGGCGGGGCGCGCCGGGCTGTCCGCCGGCACGCCGAGTGCGGCAGCCGGCGCGGCCAGCCCTTGGGCGCCCGATGGCCCCGCGCCGGGCACCCGCGCCGCCGGCCTTGCCGCGGTGGTGGCCGGCCAGCGCGCCGCGGGCACCGCGCTCGCCGCGCCCAACACGCCCGCCAATTCCATGCCGCTGGCGCCGCGCGGCAGCCCGCCGCCCGCCCTGCCGCGCGCCCCCGCCGGCGCGGTGACGCCGGCGCTGCGCAGCGCGCCGCGCGAGGTGGCCTGGGATGGCGAGCGGCGGCCGCGCTGGGAGGCACTGGCGCTGCCCGCCGCGGCCACCGCCATCGCCAATCGGGCGCATGCTTCGGGCGGCGGCTGCGGCTGCATGCGCTGCCGGGGAGGGCACTGAACCATGCCGGTGATCATCGACACCGTCTCCACCGACGTCACGGTGGACCCCGCCGCGGGTGCGGCGCGTGGCAGCGGCGCGGCCGAGGCCGATGCGGCGCCCGAGGCCGATGATTTGCGCGCGCTGATCCGCGAGATCCTGCGCGAGGAGTTGGAGCGCGCGCTGCGCCTGGCGCTGCCCACGCGATGAATGATGGCCCGCCCCTGCTGGTCTCGGCACGCCCGGTGCTCTCCATCGACGGGCAGGAGAACACCGCGCTCGGCCGCGACCTGATCCGGCTGGAGACGCTGGAGGACACGCAGGGTGTCGCTACGCTGGAGGCCGTGTTCCTCAATTTCGGCCAGACCGAGGCCGCCAGCGCGCCAGGCTATGTGCATTTCGACCGCGCGGTGATCGACCTCGGCAAGCGCATCACCGTGGCCTTCGGCACTGCCGGCGCGCCGGAGACGGTGTTCGAGGGCACGATCAGCGCGATCGGCGCCAGCTACCCGGAATCGCGCCCGCCGGAACTCACCATCCTGGCCGAGGATGCGCTGGCGAAGCTTCGCCTCGCGCGGCGGTCGCGCACCTTCGAGGATGCGACGGATGCCGACATCCTGCGCCGCATCCTCGACGAGGCCGGGCTGCGCGCCGATGTGGACGCCACCGGTGCGAGCCATGTGCAGCGCTGGCAGGTGGGGCAGAGCGAGCTGGAGCTGCTGCGCGAGCGCGCGGCCGCGCTGGATGCGCGCATCCTGCTGAAGGACGGCGCGGTGAGCGCGCGCGCCCGCGCCGATGGCGGGCGCCCCATCCCGCTGACGCACCAGAACGACCTGCTGCGCTTCGATGTGCGCGCCGACCTGGCGCAGCAGCGCACGCGGGTGCGCGTTCATGGCTGGGATGTCGCGGCGAAGGAGGCCATCCACGAGGAAGCCGGCCCCGACATCGCGCGCGCTGCCGCCGAGGCACAGGGCCGCACGGGGCCGGAGGCGCTGCAGCAGGCGGTGGGCGAGGCGCCGGAGGATCTGCACCTCGAGATGCCCGCCACCACCGAGGAGGCGCGCAACCTGGCCGAATCGCGCATGAAGCAGCGCGCGCGCGCCTTCATCCGCGGCACCGGCACCACGCGCGGCACGCCCGGCCTGCATGCCGGCGCGCGGGCCGAGCTGCTGGACCTCGGGCCCTGGTTCTCCGGCATCTACGAGGTGACGCAGGTGCGCCACAGCTTCGACCAGGCCAGCGGCTTCCGCACCGAATTCGCCGCCTGCCGCGCGGCGCTGGAGCAAGGCGCATGAGCTTCCCCGACCCCATCGCCACCGTGGTGCCTTTCCCACGCGCGCGGCTGTTTGGCGTCTATCCCGCCATCGTGCGCGACGTGCAGGACCCCGACAGCCAGGGCCGCGTGAAGGTGGAGCTGCCCTTCCTCGCCGCCGGGGATGCCGCGCCGGCGCAGGCCTGGGCGCGGCTGGCCACGCTGATGGCCGGGGCCGAGCGCGGCAGTTGGTTCATCCCCGAGGTGGAGGACGAGGTGCTGGTGGCCTTCGCCGCCGGCGACCCCAGCCGCCCGGTGGTGCTGGGCGCGCTTTGGAACGGCGCCGACGCGCCGCCCGAGACGATGGACAGCGACAACAACAAGCGCTCCATCACCTCGCGCAGCGGCCACCGCCTGCTGTTCGACGACACCGCGGGCAGCGAGAAGCTGCTGGTCGAGACGCAGGGCGGCCACAAGCTGACACTCGACGATGCCTCGGGTGGCACCGTGACGCTGGAGCATTCGAACGGGGCCAAGATCACCATCGATGTGAGCGGCAAGGTGGAGATCACCGCCAACAGCAAGGTGGTGATCAACGCCTCCGCGCAGCTCTCGGTCACGGCCGGCATGGTCACGGTGGATGCGGGCATGAGCAAGTTCTCCGGCGTGGTGAAGTGCGACACGCTGATCACCAACGCGGTCATCAGCTCCAGCTACACGCCCGGCGCGGGGAATGTCTGGTGATGTCGCAGGCGCTCGCCCCCGCCGCGCCGAAGCCCGCGCGCCGCCGGCTGGCGGTGCCGGCGCACCGCACCGAGGCGCGCGAGACGCTGGCCATCGCGGCACCCTTCTTCCTGCGCGCCGGCGCCGATCCCGCGCCCGCCGCGCCGCCGCTGTTGAGTTTCGAGGGCGACGCCTTCATGGAGGATCTCGCGGCCGCGGTGGCGAACCCTGCGCAATGGCCGAAGCTGCTGCCATGGCGCGACTGGGCGGAACCGCCGCAGGGCATGCTGGATGCCAATGGCGCCGCACGCTACGACACGCTGGCGATCGCGCGCCACACGCCACTGGCGATCGAGCGTGACCCCGCGCTGCCGGTCGATGGCGATGGCGATGGCGATGGGGCTGCCGATGGCGTGCCGGCCGGCGCGCCGCCCTGGCTGCGCAAGCTGTATCTGCCGCTGCACCAGCGCTTCACCTTCGTCGCCTTCGATGTGGCGTGCCAGCGCGCCGGCTGGCCGCGGCTGGCGCGTTCGCGCGTGCTGGGCGGCGGGGCGGTGGTGCGGCGGCTGCGCCCGGGCGCGACCGAGGCCTGGGAGGATTGGATCAGCGGCGATGGCAAGCGTGGCATCTGGATCACGCTCGCGCGGCCGCTCGGCGGTCCGAACCCGGTGGTGCTGCCGCGCATCGCCCCGCCCGTGGACCCCGAGGCGCTGACCGCCGCCGACTTCAAGGACATCGAGAATGTGGTGCGCGCGCGGCTCGGCCTGGCCGCGTCGGCGGCGCTGCCCACCGCGCTCGACAGCGCGCGGCTCACGCTGCTGCCGCCGGATTTCGCGGCTGGCGAGGCGGCGCGGCACTGCACGCTGCACGGCTATGTGCCCGTGTTCTCAGCCGCCGAGCAGGCCACCGACATCCGGGCCAGCGACGTCGCCTCGCTCACCACCGAGCTGCGCGCAAAGGCCAAGGCCGCGCTGCAGGCCACGGCCACGGCGGCACCGGCGCTGCGCGACCGGATCGCGCCGAAGCTCACCACGCTGCTGACCCTCACCGTGCTGCCGCCGCGCCCGTCTGCCGATGCGGTGGACGATGCCTGGGAGGCGCTGGAGGGTTTCGACAGCGGCGACATCTTTGTCACCGGTGGGCGCGGCGATATCGAGCAGGCGCTCGATGCCGTGCTGCGCCAGCTGCTGGCCGAGGGCTGGGCGATGTTGGCGCCCGACTCGCCGCTTGATTCCGACGCGCTGCTGGCCGGTGGCGCCACGCCGGAAACCACGGCCGAATGGCTCAACCGCGCGCAGGCGGTGCTGCGCGCCGCGGCCAGCGGCAGCGGCGGCGTGATCGGCCACGACTGGACGCGGCGCAGCTTCGTCATCCTCCCGGGCTGGTGGCGCGTGCTGCTGGACAACCGCCTGAACGACCTCGCGGACCGCATCCGCCTCGGCACGCCCCTGCCGCGCGTGGCGCCAGCGCTGTCGGTGGGCATCTTCGACGACGACGCGCAGCTGCTGCTGGCCTGCTGCGTGCTGCGGCTGCGGAGGCTGCGCATGGCGCTCGTCGTCTCCCTGCGGCAGCAGATGTTCGGCGACCAGCAGGCCGAAACGCTGACCGTACAGCGCAACCAGATCCCGCAGGTGAGCGCCGGCGCGCTGGGGCAGGAGATCATGGCCTCGCTCGGCCTGGAATCCTGGCGCGGCACGGCGCAGGAACCCGCCTGGCCGATCCTGTCCACCCAGGCCCCGCGCATCGGCGGCGACCAGCGCGCGGCCGATGCGCATGCGGCGGCGGTGGTGCTGGAGGACGCCTTCGCCGATTTCGAGGCCGCCGGCGCCGAGGCAGGCAGCGTCTTCGAGGAGGAGCAGGATGCGCGCCTCGCCGCCGCCAATGCCGCGCTGCTGGCCCGGCTGTCGCTGTCCGACCCGGCCAACGAGCCTTTCCGCGCGATGCGCCGCCAGGGGCTGGAACTGCGGGAGCAACCGGCGCGCGGGCTGTTCGCGCTGCCCGGCCCGCGCCCGGACGGCGCGGCGCTGGCCACCGCGGCCAATGCCGTGGCGCTGCGCTTCAGCGCCGCCAAGGCTGTCGTCACGGCGCGCGACACGGCGCGCGTGCAGCGCCTGCGCTACGACCATGACAGCCTCTATGCCATCTGGTGCTGGGTGCGCGTGGCGGGCCGCGATGCCTGCGAACCGCCGCAGATCATCTGGACGCAGCGCAGCGAGCCCTTCTCGATCGCCGAGCCCACCGACGTGCTGGGCGCGCGCCCGGCCACCATCCAGCTGCCTGACATCGGCCGGCTGATCCGCGACATCCCGCGCATCGCCAAGGCCAAGGCGCGGCCCTTCGCCGGCTTCGCTGCACCGCCCAACAGCGGCTACATCACCGGCGAGGAAGCCGCCGACACGCAGCGCGCCTGGGGCATCGCCTGGGTGTGTTCCTTCGGCATCCCGGTGCTGACGATCTGCGCCTACATCCTGTTCAGCATCATCTTCAGCATCCTGATCATCCTGCCCGGCTTCTTCTGGATGCTGCTGCTGAAATTCTGCATCCCCATCCCCGTCCCGAAGAAATCCCCATGAGCGGCACGGCACCCCTGCTGCGCGGCATCCGGCTGCCGCTCTGCGGCCCGAATGGCTGGGCCTGGACCGAGGACCCCGAGGCGGCCGACCAGGCGGTGCGCGCCGTGCTGCTGACCGAACCCGGCGAGCGCATCGGCCGCCCGCTGTTCGGCGCCGGGCTGCGCCGCTTCCTGTTCCAGCCCAACAGCCTCGAGACCCGCACGCGGCTTCGCCTCGCGATCGAGGATGCGATGCGGCGCGACCTGCCGCGCCTGCTGCTGGAGGGCGTCGATGTCGCGACCGTAGCGCGCGAGCCCGAGCGGCTGGAGATCGCGGTGCGCTTCCGCATCCCCGGCAGCGCCGCGCCGCGCCTGGTCGAGACCGGGCTTTCCCTGAACGGAGGGGCCTAGGCCATGGCGATCCAACCGCCGCGCCTCGACGACCGGTCCTGGCAGGATCTGCGCGACGAACTCGTGCGCCGCATCCCGGTGCATGCGCCGGAATGGACCGATCACAGCGCCGCCGACCCGGGTGTCACGCTGATCGAGCTGTTCGCCTTCCTCGGCGACAACCTGCTGTATCGGCTGAACCGCGCGCCGGAGGCCGCGAAGCTGGCCTTCCTGAAGCTGCTGAACCTGCCGCCGCGCGCGGCCACACCTTCGCGCGCGCTGCTGCGGCTGATGCTGCCCAAGGGCGGCATCGATCCAGTGACACCCGATTTCTCGCCCACCGCGCCGCGGCTCGAACTCGCCGCCGGCGACGTGGTGTTCGAGGCGGAGGAGGAGATCACCGTCCTGCCCATCGAGATCGCGGGCTGGACCAAGCAGCGCTACGCCGCACCCGCCGGCGCGGCGGACCCCATCACCGACAGCGGCGTGGCCGACCTGCTGGAGGACCATTTCGAGGGCAAGGCGCCGCTGGTCACGGCCTATCGCGCCACGCCGATGCCGGCGGCGAAGGGCGGCGCGCTGCCGTCGCCCACCAGCAGCGCCGCGGCGCTGGATGGCCGGCTGTGGCTGTGCCTGCTGGCGCCGGAGGATGCGCTGAAATCGCTGTCCGCACTGCCGCCGGCCGAGGCGCTGGCCGAACTGCGCCGCCGCGTCTCCGGCCGCGTGCTGAGCCTCGGCGTGCGCACCGACGATGCGCTGTGCGGCCCCGCCGATGTGCAGCGCTGCCCGGACCCCGGGACGCGCGCGGCACCCTGGCCGGTGCGCTTCGAGATCTCCACCGGCCGCTTCACCGGTGCCACGCCGCGCATCGACCGCGCGGCCTTCCTGCGCCTTGCGGTGGAGGCCGACGGCACCGAGGGCCTCACGCGCACCGGCACCATCAAGCTCCGGCTGCCCGATGCGGCGGGCGATGCGCCGCGCTTCGGCGACTGGACGGCCGAGAGCTTCTCGCCGCCCGATGCGGATCTGCTGGGCATCGGCCCGCTGCCGCCGCGCCTGGATGATCCGAAGCTGGCGGCGCGCGTGCTGGGCTGGATCAGCCTGCGCCGGAGCAACCCCGCGCACCCGCCGCTGCGCCTGCGCCTGCTGGAGGCGAACGGCATCGCGGCGACGCAGGCGCAGACCGCTTCACCCGAATTGCTGGGCTATGGCGATGGCCGGCCCGCGCAGGCCGTGAAGCTGGCGCGCACGCCGGTGATCGCCGGCAGCGAGACGGTGCAGATCCGCGGCCCGCTGGGCTGGGAACGCTGGAGCCGCACCGAGGACCTCGCCCTCGCCGGGCCGGATGATCCGGTCTATGCGCTCGATCCGCAGAGCGGCACGCTGAGCTTCGGCGATGGGCTGCATGGCCGCATGCCGCTGCCCGGCGAGGCGATTCGCTGCCTCGGCTACCGCGCCGGCGGCGGCGCGCGCGGCAATGTGCCCGCACTGGCCATCAGCCGCGTGCGCAACGCCGCGCTGCGCTGCGAGAACAGCCTGCCCGCCGAGGGCGGCCAGGATGCCGAGACGATCGCCGAGGCCGAGGCGCGAATCCCGCGCACGTTGCGCACGCATGACCGCGCCGTGGCGGCCGAGGATTTCGTGGAGCTCGCGCTGGACACGCCGGGCCGCAAGGTGGGGCGTGCGCATGTGCTGCCGCGCCACAAGCCGCAGCAGCGCGTGGATGGCGTGCCCGGCGTGGTGACGCTGGTGGTGCTGCCCGCGCATGATCCCGTCACCCCCGATACGCCGACGCCGGACCGCGACATGCTGCGCCGCGTCTGCGCCTGGCTGGAGCCGCGCCGGCTGGTGACGACCGAGCTGTATGTGATCGCGCCGGAATACGTGCCGGTGGATGTCTCGGTGGCGGTGGAGGCGCTGCCCGGCACCGGCGGCGAGACGCTGAAGCGGTGGGTGGAGCTGGCGCTGCGCCAGCATTTCGCACCGCTCCCGCCCTATGGCCCGGATGGCGCCGGCTGGCCCTTCGGACGCGCGGTGCGCGACCGCGATGCCGAGGCCGCGGCGCTGCGCGTGCAGGGCGTGCGCCTGGTGAACCAGGTGCTGCTGGAAGGCGAGACGATCGGCGCCGATGGCACGCGCATGCCGGCCACGGGCAGCGTCGCCATGCTGGCCTGGCAATTGCCCGTGCTGCGCAGCGTGCGCGTGGCGATCGGCGCGGTGGCCGAGCCGATCGCCCCCGAAGCGCCGCCGCCGCTGGATGGCCTGCCCGTGCCGGTGGAGCAGCAGGAATGCTGAGCACGGCCGCGCCCGGCTTCCTGCACGTGACGGGCCGCGCCATGTGGCGGCGCTGCGACCATGCGGCGACGCGCATCGAGGGCACGCCCGCGCGCGTCACGCTCGCCACCGCCGCGGCGGTGGCGGCGGCGCGGCCGGATGCCGATGTCGCGGCCTGGCGCGCCGCGATGGGGGCCGCCGCAACCTTCGACTGCCCGCCGGATCTCTGTGCGGGCGGCGCGGTGGTGCTGGCCGACCCTAGGCAGGGCCTGTTCGCGCTGCAGGGCGGCGGCTGGGTGGCACTCGGCGCGCCGGGCGCGGCCGCCGCGCCGCCGGGCCCGCTGGATTTCGCGCCGGCGCTGCCGCCCGCACCGGCGCAGCCGCCGCGCGGCCTGGCGCGCGACCCTGCCGGGCGGCTCTGGCTGCTCGATGCCGCGGCGCCCACGCTGCGCCTGCTGGGGCATGATCTGCGTCCCGCCGCCGTGCTCCGCCTGCCCGCCGATGCGCAGCCCTTCGCCCTGGCCTGCACGCGCTGGGGGCTGGTGGTGGCCGATGCCGCCGCGCCGCGCCTGTTCGTGCAGGCATGGGGCGGTGAGTGGCAGGCGCATGCGCTGCCCGGCGCCGCGCTGTCGCTGGCCGGCGATGCGCGCTTCGGCGCGGCGGTGCTGGTGCTGGAGGGTCAGCGCATCGCCGTGCTGCGCGGCGCCGCGCCGCCCGCCATCCACGCGCTGCCCGCCCTGCAGGCGCCGCTGCACGCGGTGATGACGGGCGAGGATGTCGTGCTGATCGCCGATGTCGCCGGCGCGCCGGGTGCCGCGCTGCCCACCTGGTTCACCGAATTCACGCTGGGCCCCGCCGGGCCGGAGGCCGAGCGCGGCTTCGCGGTGCGCAGCTTCGATGGCCGCGCGCTGTGGCTGGATGCGCAGGGCCATGTGCAGGCCAGCACGGCCAAGGGCGCGCGCGCCCTGCATGCGCGCGAAAGCCCGCTGGCCACCGCCGGCACGGTGGAAACCTTCGCGCTGGATTCCGGCGTCTTCGCCTGCGTCTGGCATCGCGTCTTCGTCGATGCCTGCCTGCCGCCCGGCACCGCCCTGGTGCTTGAGGCCCGCACCGCCGATGTGCTGCCGCCGCGCGACCTGCGGCGCGATCCCCGCCCGGCCGCCGATCTCGGCGCGCCCGTGCCGCCGGATTCCGCCTGGCCGCCGCTCGGCACGCTGGCGCCGGAGGAGGAGATCGGCTGGTCGCCGGTCGGGCTGATGGACCCGCGCCCGGCCTATGCCGACGCGCCCCTGCCGCCCTTCCGATCCGCGATCGCGAGCGAGGATCCACTGCCCGCCGGCGCGCGTGGCCAGGCCACGCCCCCGCCCGATGCGATGGTGACGCTGGAAGGCGTGGTGAAGGCGCCGCCGGGCCGCTGGCTGTGGCTGCGGATGCGGCTGGCGGGCACCGAGCGCCGCGCGCCCGGCGTGTTCGCTGTGCGCGCCACCTGCCCGCGCCCCTCGCTGCTGGACCTGCTGCCCGCCTATTGGCGCGGCGACCCCGTGGCGGCGGATGCCACCGACCGCGCCCTCGCACTGTTCGAGGGCTTCACCACCGAGACCGACCAGCGCATCACCGCGCTGCGTCACCTCGTCTCGGCGCACACCGCCCCGCCGGAGGCGCTGGAATGGCTCGGCGGCTTCCTGGCACTCAGCTTCGATTCGCGCGTGAGGGAGGCGGTGCGCCGCAGCCTGCTGGCCGAGATCGCGACGCTGTGGCGCGCCCGCGGCACCATCCCCGGCCTGACGCGCCTGCTGAGCATCCTGGCCGAGGCGCCGGTGCAGATCATCGAGGCCTATCGCCTGCGGCGCGAGAGCACCGCCATCATCGGCACGGCCGATTGGGGTATCCTCGGCCCCGGCCTGCAACTCGGCGACAATGAAGGGCCGGGCAGCGCGCCGTCGGAATCGTGGGAACAGGCGCTGGAGGCGCAGCAACTGGCGCTGCTGCTGCGCCGCGCCGCGCAGCGCGCCCAGGGTGCCGCGCCCTGCCCGGCGGCCGATCCGCCGCCGCCGCTCGACCCCGACCCCGTCATCGCCTTCCATCGCCGCTTCGCGCACCGCTTCACCGTGGTGGTGCCGGCCTGCCGCACCGAGGATCTGGCGGCCGTGCTCGACCTGGCGATCGAGACCAACAAGCCGGCGCATACGCTGCACGCGCTGTGCTGGCTGGATGCCGGGTTCCGCCTCGGCGAGGGCAGCCTCGTGGGCATCGCGCCGATCGGCGGGCGCCCGGAATTCGCCCCGGCCATCCTCGATGCGCGGGCCCCGCTCGGCGCCGACCGCACGCTCGGCCGCGCACCCCCCGAGGATCGCTGGATGGTCGGTGCCTCGCGCCATTCCCAGGACAGGAGTCGTTGCTGATGAGCGACACGGCACTGCTCTTCGAGCCCCTCGAAGGTGCTGATCCGGCGCGGCCGGGCGATCCCTTCGCGCGAACGCGCTACCAGTACGGGCAGCTGCTCGGCGCCGAGGATTTCTCGGCCGAGCAACGCTACTTCGTGCTGCGCGAAAGGCTGCTCAACGCCACGCTGCACGGCAGCGGCACCGTATGGGGCCTGCGCGTCACGATGCGCGAGGACGCCACGACGAATGCGGTGCAGCTGGTCTGCGCCCCCGGCCTCGCCATCGATGCGCTGGGCCGGCTGATCCATGTGGAGCAGGAGGTCTGCCTCGACGTCACCGGCCTCGCGCTCTCGCCCTTCTGGGTGGATCTCGCGCCGCCGCCGGGTGCCGCGTCGGGCGCGCGCGCGCGGCGTGCCTACATCGTGCTGTCCTACCGCGCCTGCCTCGATGGCGAGGTGCCGGCCATCGCGCCGCCCTGCTCCGACAGCGGCGACGCGCTGGCCTATTCGCGCGTGCTGGATCGCTGGCGCCTCTGCCTGGCCGCCGAGCCGCCGCCCGACCCGCACCCGCTGGCGCGGGACTGGACGCGCTTCCCCGCCGGCGCGGATCTGCGCGCCAGCCTGCTCGACTTCATCCTGACGCCGCCGGCCGCGGCTTCGCGCTTTTGGTCCAACGGCGACGACGCGCCGCTGCTGCTGGCGACCATCGATCTCGAACCGGTGGGCGAGCCCGCCGAGCGCACGAAGCTGGTGGCGCCGCCGGACAACGCGGTGCGCGCGCTGCTGCCGGATGTGCAGACGCTGGCCAGCATCGCCACCGGGCTGCGGCTGGCGGGTGCGCCGGCCGATGCCGGCTTCCGGCTGCTCGGCGTCACCGCCGCCTCCGATGCCGGGCGCATCGTGCTGACGGCGCGCTTCACCGCCACGCCGCAGGCCACGAGCCAAACGCCCGACAACATCCGCGTCTTCCGCTTCGACGCCGCCACGGGCTGGACGGATGTCGCGGTGGTGGGCTGGGCGGTGCCCGGCGCCGAGGCACTGATCACCCTCGGCGAGGATTGGACGGCCGAGACCACCTGGCAGCTGCTGCTGACCGGCGCCGGGCCGAAGCCGATCATGGATACCGCGGCGCGGCCGCTGGCGGGCCTGGCCGGCGAGCCTGCGCCCCTGCCGGGCCAGGGCCGCGATGTCGCCCTCGTCTCCCGCTTCACGCCGTGAAGGAGCCGCGCCGATGAGCATGTCCAGCGAGACCCAGGCGAAGTTCTTCATGGCAATGGCCAAGAAGGCGGGCAACCCGAACGCCCCCATGACCGCGGCCGAGGACGCCGTGATCGCGGAGTATCTCGGCTACGCGAAGGCCGGCGGCGAGGCGCAGGGCCTGCCCGCGGGCCCGGCCGGCGATGCGCGCGGCACCAACGCGATGCGCCGCACCAACTGGTTCAACGGCCGCTTCCTCACCGCCGAGGCGCTGCGCCGGCAGGACAGCTATTTCGACCAGCGCGCGCGGCTCGATGCGCATCTGCTGATGCCCGGCGTGGTGCATGGCCTCGGCGTCACCGCGCAGGGGCTGAACGGCATGCCGGTGACGGGCGATGGCAATGCGCCACCCTCGGCCGGCGGCTTCGGCCGCACGCAGACGTTGACGCTATCGCCCGGCCTGGCCTTCGACCATGTGGGCCGGCCGATCCTGGTCTCGCAGCCTTTCCCCTTCACGCTGGAACAGCTGGTGGCGACGCAGCGCAACACGCCGCGCCGCGTGGCACCGGGCGGCCTCGAATTCGCGCCCTGCGTCTGCCTGGTGCCCGACCCTGCGGGCCCCACGGGTGGCAGCGCCGCGGTGCGCCCCGGCTGCTACCTGCTGATCATCGAGCCCGGCGAAGTGCCGGAGGGCGAGGCCAAGGTCTATGGCGAGGCCTGTGCGGGCGGCGGCGGCGCCACCTGCCAGTCGGAATCCTGGCGCGGTGCCTTCGGCCTGTCGCTGGTGCGCGTGCCGCTGGACCTGCCGGAGGAGGAGGGGCTCAACACCGCCTGGGCGCTGCGCGGCACCGCCTCCGCCTGGTGGTTCGACGTGTTCGAGCATTCGCTGATCCGCCGCTGGGACCCGGACTTCGCCACCGATGCCGGCTTCGCCCGCCCGGTCGGCCCCGGCCGGCGCGAGAACGGCGCCGTTGCGCTGGCGATGGTGTGGCTCGGCACCGATGGCAGCGCCATCTTCCTCGACAGCTGGATCCCCCGCCGCAGCGTCGTGGCCACGCCGGGCGAGGATTGGCATCGCACGCGCTTCGGCGCGCCGCCGCGCGCCGCGTCCTGGGCGCGCATCCACCAGTTCCAGGCGATGCTGAGCGAAAGCCTGGACGCCGCGCCGCTGGCCGGTACGCAGCAGACGCCGCGGATGAATTTGTGGCAGCGCGGCTTCCGCCACATTCCGCCGATCGGCTTCCTGCCGCTGGATCCCGCCGTGGCCGGGGCCCATGCCGATGATTTCAGCAGCGGCAACAAGACGGTGGACGCGGCCATCGCGGGTGCGGTGTTGGAACGCGCGCAGCGCTTCCCGATCCTCGAGCGCGTCGCCGTCGCAGCGGGTGGAAGGTTCGCCTTCGTCTCCGGGCTGATCGCCGGGGCGCGCGAACAGGCATTCAGCTATTTCCGCGGCACCACCGTGCTGCCCTACTGCGTCGTCGCGCTGCATGACGACGACGTGCTGGAAGACCTCGGCAACGTCTTCGACAAGGACCCTGTGCGCGTCGGCCGGCGCCGGCTGCGGCAGCTGCGCATGGAGGAGGCCGAGCGGGGTTCCGCAGCACCCCTCGCCCCTGGCGACATGACGCTGAAGGAACAGGAGGAAGCGCGCACGAAGGAACTGGCCGGGGCGAAGGCCGCGAAAGCCGACGCCGTGCTGCAGACGTCGCCGCAGTTCGGCTACGTCGAGAGGCTGGGCGCCATCTTCGACGAGCTCGGCCTCGATGAGCTGGTGAACCGGCGCACCGAGATCGTGAAGGTGATCATCCCGCTGCAGGGGCTGACGCGGCCGCACCCGGTGCTGGGCGTGGTGCCGCAGGATGCGCAGGACCAGCTGGCCGACTGGTTCCCCCCCGGGTCCAAGGCGTCCTTCGGGACGGCGTCACGCCTCACCGATGCACAGACCATGGCCGGGCTGCCCTCGCGCCTGCCGCTCGAGATGCTGCCGCGCCACTTCGCCGTCTACGTCAAGCAGCGGATGGTGCTGCTGGACGTCCTGGTCATGCTGCTCGAGATGCTGCAGGCGCTGGTGACGGTGCTGCGCGACATGGAACGGGGCGTGCTTCCGGCGGACCCGGACCCGAAGAAGAAGATGCTCTCGACCACGCAATCCTATCGCAGCGCGTGGCTGAGCCAGCCTGCCGAGAAGCGCGCCATCGTCGAGGCCGCGATGGCCGAGCCGCAGATCCGCGACGCGATGGTGAACGCCGCGACCCTCTCCTCGGCCGATCTGCGCGTGCCGGCGCGCAACGCCGCCTTCGCCACCGCGCTGGCCGACAGCGAGGCCGCGCTGGCCACGCAGATCGCCGATCCGACGGAGCGCCAGCGTGTGGCGCTGGAACGCACGACCGACGCCTTCGCCGCCGAGTATCCGGGGTTCTCGGTGCTGCAGCTGGTGGCCGCCGTGCAGCCCGCGGCGCAGGCGAAGGCGACGATCGAAGCGATGCAGTTCAAGGCCGCGCAGCAGCCGCTGCGCGATTCCAGCGGTGGCATCGTCGATGCCACCGTGGCCGACAGCCTCGCCACCGGCGGCCCGCGCATCTTCGCGAAGGAGGAAGCCGCGCTGGCCTATGCCAGCATGAATGGCGCGCTGGCCGAGAAAAGCGCGGCCAGCTACGCCCCCGGCGCGCCGGAAGGCCTGAGCGCGAAGGAGATCATGGCGAAGCCGCGGGCTGAGGCCGCCGCCGCGCTGGGCGGTGATGCGCGGCTGAAGGCCTTCACCGAGGCCATGGCGAAGGAGAAGGCCGAGGCCGCCGCGGCGGCCGAAACCCTCACCGCCGCGCCGCCGCTGCCCGAGGTCACCGCCCGGCTGGTGGAGGCCTTCGCGAAGGGCCAGGACGCCACGGCGACGCTGGAGGCGATGAAGGCCGAAGCCGGCGCCGATGCCGGGAAGCGCGCCTATCTCGACGCCACCGGCACCATGCTGCGCACCCTCGGCACCGAGCGCACGCTGCTGCTGGCGCGCAGCGCGACGATCAAGCGCGTGCCGTAGCCGCATGGCCGCGCCGGGCGTCGCCATCGGTCGCCTCGCCACGCGGGTCCGCGCGCCGGACCCCGAGGCGGGCTATGCGGCCGGGCGTCTGGTGGATGCGGCGGTGCAGCGCCTGGGCCCGGCGCTGGATGCGGCGCTGCCGCGCGCCCTGGCCGCGGCGGGCCTCGCCGAGGATGCGGTGCTGGCCATCCCGCACCTCGCGCTGCGCCTGCGCATCGAGGGCGAGGCCACCGCCGGGGAACTCAGCGCCGCCTGGGCCGAGGCGCTGGCCCGCGCCATCGCCGCCGCCGCACCCGCCGCGCGCCGGGCCACGCGCGGGCGCGCGGATGGCGAGCCCGATATCGCTGCCGATGCCGCGGCCGATGCGCCGGCCCAGCCCGCTTTGTTCGCGACGCTCTGGGCCGCGCAGGCCGCGCTGCTGCTGGCCGCCGCGCGCGGCGAGGCGCCGCCCTGGTGGGCGTTGGCGGCGGGTGCCGACCTCGCGCGCCCCGGCGCCGCCGCGGCACTGCTGCTGGGCTGGGTGGGTCGCGACGCGGCGCGCGCCGCGGCGATGATGGCCGCGGCTCTGGAGGCGGCGCCCGATGTCGCGCTGCTGCTGGCGCCGCGGGAGGCTGATGGACTGGCCCGCGCGCTGCTGGCCGCCCTCGGCCAGGCGCTGGCCGCGCCGCCGGCGGGCACCAACTTCGCCGCACCGGGCACGCCGGCGGCCCTGGCGCCGCTGCTCGCCTCGCTGCCGGCGCAGGGCCGCGCGGCGCTCGGCGCGCTGCCCGCGGCGTTGCGCGCGCCCTGGGCCGCTGCCCTGCTGATGGCGCGGGCGCCAGGCTTCGCGGCCCAGCTGCCGGCGCTGCTGCCGGCGCTCGCGGCGCTGCCCGCCGAGGCCTGGCGCCGTGCGGCTGCCCCGAGCCCGCCTGCCGCGCCGCCGGCCGCCCGCCCGAAGCAGCCCGATGCCGCGCCGCTCACCAGCGAGGTGCTGGCCACCGAGGTGCTGGGCGGCGGGCTGCTGCTGCTGCTGCGCCCGCTGGCGGCGCTGGCCCCCGGCTGGCTGACGTTGGGCGAGGCGCTGCCGCCCCGGCTGTTGGGCCTCGGCCTGCTGGCCTTGCAGCGCCTGGCCGCGCCCCTGCCGCCCGCCGCGCGCCGCGCGGCGCTGGAGCGCGACCGGATGCTGCTGACGGTGTTTGCCGGCGCCGCGCCGCCCGACGCGCCGCTGGACGAAGTGGCCGCCGCCACGCCCGAGATCGAGGCCGTGCTCGCGCGCCTGCTGGCGGCCATGCCGCCGGGCGTGGCGCATGCGCCGGGCGCGCTGCGGCGTGCCTATGGCCGGGACCCCTTCGGCGCCGATCCGGCCACCGACGCGCTGTGCCGCCTGGTGCTGCGCCCCGGCCGGCTGCGCTGGGACGCCGCGATGGCCGAACTGGTCTGGCCGCCGGAGGCCGCCGACATCGCGCTGCGCCGCGCCGGCTGGGACATCGATCCGGGCTGGCTGCCCTGGATCGGCCGGCGCATCGGCTTCCGCTACGGCGCCGAGGATGGGGCATGAGCCGCCTGCTGTCCCTGCCCGATCCCTGCGCCCTGATGCTGGCGCTGGCCGCGTCGCGGCTGCTGCTGCGCCGGCCCGATGCGGCCCTGCGCGACTTGGCTGGCGAGCTGGCCGAGCCGGAGGCGCTGGCGCTGGCGGAGGAACGGCTGCTGGCGACGCTCGCCGTCACCGATGCGCCGCTGGCGCGGCTGGCGCGGGCGGCGCGGCTTTCCTCCTTCGATCTCGACCTGCTGGGCTTGGCGGTTCTGCCGGCGCTGGAGGATCGCGCGGCCGAGGCGGTGGCGAGCCTCGCCGGCGGCGCGCGCCGGCTGAGTGCCGGCCGCGCCGCGCGGCTGCTGCTGCCGGAGGCGCATGACGCGGCGGCGCTGCGCACCGCGCTGCGCGACAGCCCCCTGTGGCGAGCCGGCCTAATGCGCGCCGCCGACCCCGCTTTGGCCCCTGCGGACCGGCTGCTGGACCCCACTCCGGCGCTGCTGGCCGCCCTGGACGGCACCTGGCCCGAGGCCACCGCGTCCGGCTGGGTGGCGCAGGCCATCCTCGCCGAGGGCAGCGCGCCGGCCAGCCTGGCGCAGGCGCTGGCGGTGCTCGAGGCATGGGCGGGCGGGCAGGGGGCGGCGCTGTTACTGCTGGATGCGCCGCGCCCGGAACGCGCCGAGGAAGCCCTGGCCCGCGCCGCCGCCGCCGCCGGGCGCGTCGCGCTGCTGCTGCACGCCCCGCCCGTGCGCGAGGGCGCGCATGACGCCGCCCCGCCACCCTGGGCCGAGGCCGGCGTGATGGCCGCCGCCACCGGCGCGCTGGTGGCGCTGGTGACCGAGGCCGAGGCGCTGCCCGCCCCCGCCACGCCGCCCATCGCGCCGCTGGCGGTGATCGGCCCGCAGGCGCTGCGCGGCCCGCGCGTGGCGCTGACGCGCCTGCCCGTGCCGCGGCCGCGCATGGCCGAGCAGCAGGCGCATTGGGCCCGCGCGCTGCCCGGCCTGCCGGAGGCCGAGCGCGTGGCGCTGGCGGCGCAGACCTGGGCGGCAGAGGCCGACATCGCGGCCATGGCCGCCGCCGCGCAGGGCGCCGCCCCGGCCGACCTGCTGGCCGCGCGCATGGCCACGGCGCCGCCGCGCGGCGCGCGCCTCGCCACGCTGCGCATCCCCGCCGTGCCCTGGCCCCGCCTGGTGCTGGAGGCCGAGACCGAGGCGCGGCTGCGCGAGGTGGTGCGCCGCTTCCGCCACCGCGCCACGGTGCGCGAGGCCTGGGGCCTCGACCATGGCGGCCCGGCCCTGGTGGCGCTGCTGTCGGGCGAGCCCGGCACCGGCAAGTCGCTGGCCGCGGAGGCGGTGGCCACCGAGCTCGGCCTGCCGCTGCTGGCCGCCGACCTCTCGCGCATCGTCTCGAAATACATCGGCGAGACCGAGAAGAATCTGTCCGAATTGTTCGCCGCCGCCGAAGGCTTCGCCGCCGTGCTATTCTTCGACGAGGCCGACGCGTTGTTCGGCAAGCGCAGCGCGGTGCAGGACGCGCATGACCGCTACGCCAACATCGAGGTCAACTACCTGCTGCAGCGCCTGGAGCGCTTCGAGGGCATCGCCCTGCTTGCCACCAACCTGGCGCAGGGCATGGACGAGGCCTTCCTCCGCCGCTTCGACCTGACGGTGCCGATCCCGCGCCCCGGCCCGGCGCAGCGCCTCGCGCTGTGGCGCCTGCACCTGCCCGCCGCGCTGCTGGCCCCGGGGCTCGACCTGCCGGCGCTGGCCGAGGGTTTCGACATGACCGGCGGGGAAATCCGCAACGCGGCGCTGACCGCCGCTTATGCCGCGGCCGAGGCCGCCGCGCCGATCGGCGCGGCGGCGTTGCGCGCCGCGCTGATGCAGGAATTCGCCAAGCAGGGACGACCCTTTCCCGAAAGCTCCCTGGGCCTGGCGGTGGCACTCGAAGGAGGCAGGACATGACCGACATCGCCGCGACACTGGCCGCGCTGGCCGAGACCATGGCCGCGAACCAGGCCACCGCCGCCGCGGCCGCCGCCGCCGAGGGCGCGCAGGGCCGCACCGCGAGCGCGGCGCAGGCGGCCGCCGCAAGGCTGCAGGCGCTGGCGCTGCGCGCACAGAGCACGCTGGATGCGCTGGCTGCGCAGGGGGGGCGCGTGCAGGCCGGGCTGGCGGCGCGCACCGCCGTGCTGGCCGAGGCCGAGGCGGTGCGCAGCGATGGCGCGGCGCCACCGCTCGCCGATGCCGAGGCCACGGCGCTGCGCAACAAGGTGGCCACGGCGCTGGGCGTCGCCTCTGGCCAGATCGCCGCCAAGACCACCGCGATCCGCACCGCCATCACCGCGCTGGATGCCGCCGTCGCGGCGCCGGTCACCGCCGCGCAGGGCACGCTGGCCACGGCGCGCGGCACGCTGGCCACGCGGCAGGCCACGCTGGCCACGGTGGAGGCGCAGGCCGCCGCCGCGCTCGCCGCCGGCGAGGGTGCGGCGCCGGCCCTGGCGGCCGCGCTGGATGCCGCGCTGTCGAAGCGCGCCGCGGCGCTGGCGGTGCCGGCCAGCGCGAGTGCCGTGGCCAAGCGCGGCGCGGCGGTGGAGTGGGCTGATTACGAGGCCGCGCGCGCCGCCCTGGTCACCGCCGCCAGTGATGCGCCGGGCGCTACGCTGCAATCCGCCTGGGATGCCGCGGCCACGGCGCTGCGCTCGGCGCTGGCGGATGTGGTGCTGGCCGAGCAGGCCGTGGTGGCCGCGGAACTCGACCTCGCCACCAAGCAGGCCACCGCCGATGCGGCTCGCGCCACGCGCGCCATCGCCACCGCCGCCAAGGTGGCCGAGGCGCTGGCGCCGCCACCGCCGCCGCCCCCCGGCCCGTGATGGCCGCCGCGCCCGTTCCGGTCCTGCGCGACCGGGCGCGGGAGCGCGCGGCGGATCATGCCGCCGAGCGCGACGTGGGCGCCGCTGGCGCCATCGCCTCGCGCGTGCCCGCCCCGGTCGGCCTCGGCCTCGGTCAGGGCGCGCGGCTGCCGGCGCGGGAGCAGGGCTATTTCGAGAAGCGCCTCGGCGCCGACCTGTCGGGCGTGCGCGTCCATGTCGGGGCCAGCGCCGCGGCGCGGCTCGGCGCGCGGGCCTTCGCGGCCGGGCGCGACATCGGCTTCGCACCCGGCGCGTGGCAGCCCGGCAGCGCCGAAGGGCGCCGCCTGCTCGGCCACGAGCTGGCCCATGTGGTGCAGCAGGGCGCGCACGGTCCGGCCGTGCAGTTGGAGGATGCACCGGCACCGGCCGAGGCGTCGGATGCGATGACCGAGGGGCTGAAGACCGTCGTCGAACAGGCGAAGGAGAATGAGGGCGTCAAGACGCTCGCGATCGATCCCGCGAAACGCTACGCGCTCGGCCAGTGGGACAGGCTCGGCACGGGCGACAAGGCCGGACTCATCGGCTTCGGTGCCGCTGCCTACGGCATTGGCCTCGGCGGTGCCCTCGGCAATCCGGAAGGGCGCAAGCTGCTGTCGGATGTGAACCTGGTGGCGCCGCTGGCGCTCATTCCGTACTCGACCCTGACGGGCTTCCGCTATGTGCAGCCGGAGGGCGGCGTCGGCCCGACACTGTTCAAGGCGACCTTCTCCGGCGACGACCTGCTCGGCCTGGCGCACCGCAAGTCGAGCTATGTTCCGCCGATGACGCTGTCCTTCGACATGACCTGGAGCCTCGATCCATCGGGCGGCGCGCGGCTGTCCGCCGCGAAGGCCGTCTGGGGCGTGATGCCGGGCGTGAAGCTGCAGGCCGGCAGCGGCGTCGGCCTCGACTGGAAACCCACCATCGCCGGACCCGATGGGCAGATCAGCACGATCATGAAGTCGGTCCCCGCCGTGCCCGGCACGCCGGCCGTCCCGGGCGGCGTCGGCGTGTTCCTCAGCGTCGATCTGCTGCAGGCCCCCTTCGTCCCGCGCGCCGTGCGCGAGGCGCTGGGCGCCGCACCGGACAAGAAGTAGCCGATGCCGGCGCGCGCGGCCGTGCAACCCGCGGCGGCGCGCGGCCCGCGCATCGGCGCCGCGCATGACCCGGCCGAGCATGAGGCGGACCGGCTGGCCGCGTCGATGACAGCGCGGTCCGCGCCGGCGTCGCTCGGCTGCACCGCCTGCGCCGCCGATCCGCTGCCCTGCCCGGCCTGCGCGGCTGGCGCGCGGAGCCTGCGCCGCAGCGCCCTCGGCCCGGCCCTGCCGCGCGCGCACTCGGGCATTGCGCGGGCCTTCAGCGCCAGCGGCACCCCCCTGCCGGCGGCCACGCGCCGGAAGTTCGAGCATCGACTCGGCACGGATCTGTCCGCCGTGCGGCTGCACCACGGGGCTGAGGCTGCCTTCGCGGCGCGCAGCGTGCAGGCGCGGGCCTTCGCGCTCGGCCAGGACATCGCCTTCGGCGCTTCGGCGCCGGCGCTGCACAGCGCGGCCGGCGAAGCGCTGCTGGCGCATGAGGTCGCGCATGTCGCGCTTGGCCACGCCGGGCTGCGCCGCCAGCTCGGCCCGCTGGCGCTGCCTTCCGACATGAAGGACGAGGCTCTGTCCGCCGAGGCGACCCGCTGCACCGGCGAGATCGCCCGCCGCACCGAGGGCGACACGCTGCGCAGCGCCTATGAGGACCGGCTGCGCGAAGTGGAGCAGGAGCGCGCCCGGCGCGGCGGGCTTTTCGATGCGGCGAGCACGCCGGGCAGCGGCGCCAATGCCGGCTTCCAGGTCGAGATGATCGACCCCGCGGTGTTCGAGCAGGCGGTCGGCCTGCCGGTCTCCGCCCTGCCGGAAGGCACCATCGTCTCCGGCCAGTCGCTGGCCGAGGCACGCGACAATGCGCCGCCCTCGATCTCCTCGCTGCTGCGCGGGCTCGCGGCGTCCGGCATGCAGGTGCCGCGCTTCGATCCGGTAATGCCCGGCGAGACCTTCGTGCAATGGACGCAGTTCGGCGCCGGCCACATGTCCGAAGGCGCGCGCACGAGCAGCAGCCGCGGGCAGTTCGGCTTTCGCGGCTCGCTGATCGATCACGCGCTCGGCGTGAAGCTCGACCCCGGGTTGCTGAACAGCGGCGTGAAAGGCGGCTTTCGCAACGACTGGATGTTCGAGTTCATGCCGAACCAGACCATCGTCGCGCGCCAGGCGGGGGAGGGTGGCGCGGCCAGCTTCCTCACGCAATTGCAGCAGGCGCATGCCGAGGGCCGCTACAGCGACCAGGCCTATCGTTTCCCCCCGATGCAGCAGCCGCCCGCGGGCAAGGGTGGGCTGATGACCATCGAGGCGATGCGCGCGCTGGGCATCGACATCGCCAGCCCGGTGCCGGCCAGCTGCCCCGGCGGCAACTGCATCACCATGCCGAAAGGCGAGATCGGCGGCGCGCTCGGCACCGATCCCGTGCTGCGCCCGGGCGGGCCAGACCCGGTCGATGTGCGCAGCGCCGGCGGCCCGAAGGGCGGCCCCTACACGCCCGAACAGGCGGGGCGCGGCGCCACGGTGCGCGAATGGCTCGGCGATCTGGAGGCACGCCAGCAGGGTCCGGATGCGGTGCCTGGGCTGCGGGTTTCCCGGGTATCGAACCTCGACCTGTATGGCGTGCGGTTCCTGCGCACCGGCGGCACGGTTCTGATGATCTATGGCGCCTATCGCAGCGCGCAGCGCATCATGCACGCGCAGGGCACGCCGCAGGCCACGCGCGTGGTGCTGGAGGAGAGCGGCGCCTGGGTCGGCGGCATCCTGGGCGCGGCGCTCGGCACGGCCGGCGCGACCGCGCTGGCCGGCGGCGTGATCTGCTCGCCCACCGGGCCCGTGACCTTCGCCTGCGCGGCGATCGGCGCGGCGGGCGGCTTCGTGGTGGGTGGTGTCGGCGCGGCGGTCGGCGGGTATCTGGCGCCGGCCGCGCTGGACGCGGCGGAATCGCTCTACGTGAAGGGGATCGAGTCCTGGTCGGGCAGCATGATGCAATCCGAGAACCCGGAGGTGCGCGCGGATGGCGCGGCGGTCTATCGCGCCTTCATGTACGACGACATGAACGCGTGGATGCACCTGCTGTATCGTTGACGCGGCCTGCTGCCGGCTTGAGGCACCGCGCTTCAGCCCGCCGGCGGCTCGGGCGCGGGTTCGGGCTCGCCGCGCAGCACGGCCTCGATGCGCGGCCAGACGGCCTTGAAGATCTCGGCATGCACGGCACGGTCGGTGCCGAGGCGCGCGGCATCCGGGTGCAGCTCCTTGGCCAGCATGCGGCGCAGCGCATCGACGCGGCCCTGCAGCACCGCCGTGGGCTCGCTGGCCTGCGGCCCGCCGGGCTGGCGCTGCTCGGCGGCGAGGGCGCGGCGGCGCCAGAAATCGGCCTCCTCGGCCTGCAGGCGAAGCCGGGCGAGCTCGGCCTCCAGCTCGGCGATGCGGACCTCCGGGGCGGGGGCGGCCTTCGCACCCTGGGCCTCGCCCCAATAGCGGCGGCGGCCGCCGCGGCCGGCGACGGGATGGGCGCCATTTTCCTCGGCCGGGCCGATCAGCCCGTCCTGCTGGAGGCGGCGGAGGAAGGAGGCCGCGGCCGCGGGGGTGGCGCCGAGGCTGCGCACCAACGCATCGACGGTCAGCCGGTCCTGCCGCGCGGCGAAAGCGCAGGCTTCCTCATAATTGACGAATCTGGACATTATCTGGACAGTTCCGCGTTGCGAGGCGATGAATATACCGAATGACACCGAAGCGCCACATCGGAATGCAACCGGGCGGCAGGATTCGCACCGCAGCCACCCCCTCCCCGCCTCGCCAGGGGTGGGTCCGCGGTGGCGCGCTGTGGCTTCTCCTCGCTTTTTCCGCCGGCGTGTCTGCCACACCACACGCCCAGACGGTGGCCGCGGATGGGGCTTTGTGCCGCCTGGCGATCGAGGCCGTGGAGCCCGATTCCGGCCTTCCGGCGGGCCTGCTCGGCGCCATCGCGCGGGTGGAAAGCGGGCGGCGCGACCCGCTGACGGGCCGGGCGGAGCCCTGGCCCTGGGCGATGAACATCGCCGGCGAGGGCCGCTACGCCGCCTCGCGGGCCGAGGCGGTGGCCACCGTGGCGATGAGCCAGGCGCGCGGGCAGCGCTCGATCGACGTCGGCTGCATGCAGATCAACCTGCTGCACCACCCCAGCGCCTTCGCCAGCCTGGAGGCGGCTTTCGACCCCGAAACGAATGTGCGCTATGCCGTGCGTTTCCTGCATGAGCTGTATCGCCGGTCGGGTGGCGACTGGGGCCACGCGATCGCCTGGTACCACTCCGCGACGCCGGAGCGCGGCGGCGAATATCTGCGCCGCGTGCTGGCCGCGCTGGGCGGCGCGGCGCCGGCCTCGGCGGCCAGCTCGCCGGCGCTGGTGCGGGTGCGGCCGGATCCCTTCACCATCCTGCAGGCGCCGGCGGGGCTGAGCGTGCAGGTGTTCACGCCACGCATGGCGGGCGGGGGCGGGGCGGGCGCGCCCAATGCCACGGGAGGGGCGGCGCCGGCGCCCACGCGCAACCCTGGCGCGGGGCAGAACATTGCGCCCCCGGCGATATCTCCGGCGCCGATGCGCCTTCCACGGGTGATCGTCCCGGGTTCATGATAACTGCCGTGTGGAGTCGGGCGACGCCGCGGCGTGATGCGCGGAGTTCGTGAAGCGATGCCACCTATGCGCGTGGTTAGGAGCCAAAAACGTCTCAATCAAAATACAAATTCTCATTTTTGAGTGTTGACCGATCGTTAGGGCTGCGACTAAAAGGGGTCATCCCGAACGGATCGTCTCAAAGACGGTCACAAGGGATCGGAAACCGGGAATGGTCCTGGTTTTGGATTAACCCCGCCGAGACTGCGCAGCCCGCAGCCGGACGCATCGAAGGGAAAGTACCATGCTGAACCTGATCCTCGCCGCCCGCCGCCTGGTTGCCGACAAGAAGGGCGTGACCGCCCTGGAGTACGGCATGATCGCGGCCCTGATCTCCGCCGTGATCGTCGGCACCGTCTCGACGATCGGCCAGGACATCCTGACCGCGTTCCAGACGATCGAGGGCGCCCTCTGATCTCGGTCTGAGCAAGTCTGCCGGCGGGGCCCCGCACTCTCCCCCCCCTCTCCCTCTCTCCCCCCAGGGGCCCCGCTGGCACTTTTCTTCAACCTTCTTCCGATAGGGCTGATCCTGAGATGCTCCCCTTCGCCCCCACCGACATCGCCCTGCTTGCCGCGGCGGTGATTCTTGCGGGGGCGGCGGTTCACGACATCGCAGCCCGCACCATCCCCAACAGCCTCGTCCTCGTCATCGCCGCCCTCGGCCTTCTGGTCCGCTTCGCCGAGGCCGACCTTCCCTGGGGCCTGCTGGCCGCCACCCTCGTCTTCGCCGCTGCAACCATCGCCTGGCGCTTCGGCATCATGGGCGGCGGCGACGTGAAGCTCCTCGCCGCCGTGGCCCTGCTGGTGCCACCCGCCGCGGTCCCCTCCCTGGTGCTGGCCGTCGCGCTGGCCGGCGGGGTTCTGGGCTTCCTCTACATCGCCATGGGCCGGCTGATGCCCGCCCGCACCCTTTCCCCGCGCCCCGCCGGACCTGATGCCACCGTCATGGCCCGCGCGCTGCGCGCCGAGGCCTGGCGCATCCGCCGCCGCGGGCCCCTGCCCTATGCCGTCGCCATCGTCGCCGGCACCTTCGCAACGCTCGCCGTCACGGGAGCCTGACATCATGGTCCTTCGCGTCATCCTCATCGGTGTCCTGCTGCTGGGCCTGGCCGGCTTCGGCGGCGTGGCCTGGGTCAGCCTCCGACCGCCCGCCGCGCCGCAGGCCGAGGCGCCGCCCCCGCCCGCCAAGGCCGCTTTCCTGGTGGCCGCGCGGCCGCTGCGCGCCGGCGCGCTGATCAAGCCCGAGGATCTCAAGGCCCAGGAGATGAACCTGGCCGACGCCCCGGCGGGCGCCCGGCAGGACACCGTGGAGGCCCGCTCCGAGCTGGTCGGCGCCATGATCCGCCGCGCCATGCCGGTGGGCGATCCGATCAACACCGAACATGTGCTGCGCCCCGGTGACCGTGGCTTCCTCGCCGCCGTGCTCAACCCCAACACCCGTGCCGTCTCGGTGGGCGTCGATGCGGTGTCCGGCGCCGCCGGCCTGATCTGGCCCGGCGATCGCGTGGATGTGGTGCTGACGCAGCAGCTGAACGACCAGACCCTGCCCATCCATCGCCGCGTCGCCGGCGAGACGGTGCTCTCCGACGTGCGCGTCATCGCCATCGACCAGGCGCTGATGCAGGGCGCGCTGGGCGAGGGGCCGGAGATGGGCCGCACCGTGCGCACCGTGACGGTGGAGGTCACGCCCCGCCAGGCCGAGGTGGTCGCCGTGGCCACCCGCCTCGGCCGCCTCTCGCTGCTGGTCCGCTCGGCCGACGAGACCGCCGCCGAGGTGACACCGGCCACCGAGCTGCCGCTGCCGCCCGCCATCACCTGGGGGGGCGATGTCTCCCCGGCGCTGCGGGCCGGCCGGCAGGAGAACGCCACCACGCCGACCCAGACGCTTCAGGTTTTCCAGGGCGCCGCCCGCCGCGAGGAGTTCCGCTTCTGATGCGACAGCACCTGACCACAACCTGCCTGGCCCTTGCCGCGCTGCTTGCAGCCGGCGCCACCGCCGCCGAGGCCCAGCAGCTCCAGCCCCAGCCCCGGCCGCGCGCGGCCACCCCGCCGGCGGCCGTCGCCGCGCCGATCGGCCCGGATGGCCAGCCGCTGACCCAGCTGCAGATGCGCGACGTGACGCGACAGGGCAGCGTGACGCAGACCGCTGGCGTGCCCTTCATGATCGAGGCCGGCGCCGGCCGGATCCTTCAGCTGGCGCGCCCCGCCGCCTCGGTCTTCGCCGCCGATCCCCGCGTGGTCGAGGTGCGCCCCGCCAGCCCGACCAGCCTGTTCGTCTTCGGCGTCGCACCCGGCCGCACCACCATCGCGGCGCTCGACGCCGCCGGCGCACCGGTGGCGCAGTATGAAGTGACGATCCGCCCCTCGGCCTTCGGCGCGAGCGAGGCGCAATCGGCGTTGTCCCGCGTGCTGCCCGGGCGCACCCTGCGCGTCGAGACGCACAACAACGGCCTCGCGCTGTCCGGCGAGGTGCGCGACGCCGCCGAGGCCGAGCGTGCGCTGAGCATCACGCGCGGCTTCGCCGCCGAGGGCCAGGGCGTGGACAACCGCCTGACCGTGCTGGGCCAGGTGCAGGTGAACCTGCGCGTGCGCATCGCCGAGGTCTCGCGCGAGGTGACGCGGCAGCTGGGCATCGACTGGCAGGCGATCGGCAGCTTCGGCCGCTTCAGCGTCGGCCTCGTGACGCGCAGCACCATCGCCGACCCGCTGCTGGCCGCCAGCCGCCTGGCGCTGGGCTACAGCGACGGCCGCCTCGACATCAACAACTTCATCGACGCCCTGGCGCAGGAGCGCCTGATCACCGTGCTGGCCGAGCCGAACCTGACGGCGATGAGCGGCGAGAGTGCCAGCTTCCTGGCGGGCGGCGAATTCCCCATCCCCGTCGGCCTGCGCGACGACCTCGTGACCATCGAGTTCAAGCAGTACGGCGTCAGCCTCGCCTTCGTGCCCACGGTGATGAGCCAGGGCCGCATCAGCCTGCGCGTCCGCCCCGAGGTCAGCGAGCTGACCGAGCAGGGCGCCATCCGCCTGGGCGCGGGCAACACCTCCATCCAGATCCCCGCCCTCGCGGTGCGCCGTGCCGAGACGACGGTGGAGCTGGGCTCCGGCCAGTCCTTCGCCATCGCCGGCCTGCTGCAGGACAGCAGCCGCAACCTCGGCCGCGCCGTGCCGCTGGTGGGCGAGGTGCCGGTGCTGGGCGCGCTGTTCCGCTCCGACCGCTTCCAGCGCAACGAGACCGAGCTCGTGATCATCATCACGCCCTACATCGTCCGCCCGGTGAACGACCCCTCGGCGCTGCGCTCGCCGCTCGATGGCTTCGTGCCGCCCGACGATGTCGAGCGCCTGCTGCTGTTCCGCCAGGTCGCGCGCGATCGCCCTGCCCCGCCGCGGGTGCCTGGCGACGCCGGCTTCATCCTGTTCTGACGCGGAGACCCCGACAATGCGCAAGACGCCCCCGATCCTGCTGCTGCTGTTGGCCACCGCCGCCTGCACGCAGACCGACAGCTTCAACCGCCCCGGCGCGTGGCACAGCAACGGCGCCAACGAGCAGAACCTGCGCGCCATGATCGCCGTGCCGGAGGAGCTGGTGCAGGGCACCGGCGCGACCGGTGCCGATGCCCAGACCGCGGCCGCCGCCGTCACCCGCCTGCGCGAGGACCGCGTGCGCCCGCTGCCCGCCAGCAACGTCGCGACGATCTCCGTCACCGGCGCCGGTAGTGCAGGAGGCAACTGATGCCCGACGGTAACGCCAACTTCTCCGACCTGCGCGAGGACAACCCCTCGCGCCCGGATCGGCGCGCGCTGGTCTGCTTCGCCGCCGATGCCGAGACCGAGGCGGCGCTGCGCCAGGGCCTGGCCGACAGCGCGCCGCAGGATGCCGAGTATCGCCGCGCCGACGGCCAGGCCGCCATCGCCGCGCTGCGCGGCATGCCGACACCCTGGACGCTGGTGGTGGACGTCGCCGGCCACCCACAGCCGCTCGCTCTGCTCGAGGATCTGTCGAGCGTGGTGGAGCCCGATGTGCGCGTGCTGGTGGTGGGCGACCGCGCCGATGTCGGCTTCTACCGGCACCTGACGCGCGGCCTCGGCGCCGTAGACTACCTCTATAAGCCGCTGACCCCGGCCATGGTGGCCGAGCACTTCGCGCCGATCGTCGGCCGCCGCCCCTTCGCCGGCCGCGCCGTGCATGGCGGGCGGATGGTGACGGTGACGGGTGCGCGCGGCGGCGCCGGCGCCTCCACCATCGCCGCCAATCTCGGCTGGTACCTGGCCAATGTCTCGCAGCGCCACACGCTGGTGCTGGATGCCGACCTGCACCGCGGCACCGTGCCGCTGCTGCTGTCCACGCAGACCGGCGACGGGCTGCGCAGCGCGCTGGAGCGCCCGGAACGGGTGGATGAGCTGTTCGTCGAACGCTCGGCGGTGGCACTCTCGGAACGCCTGCACGTGCTGGCCGCGGAGGAGGAGCTGCGCACGCCGCTGGCCTATGCCGCCGGCGCCGCCGAGAAGCTGATCGCCACGCTGCGCCGCCGCTACAACCTGATCATCGCCGACGTCCCCTTCCAGGCCGAGGCGATGGGCCGCGACATGCTCGACCAGGCGCAGCTGCGCGTGGTGGTGATGGAGCCCACACTGGCCGGCATCCGCGACGCGCTGCGCCTGCTGCAGCTGCCGCCCGCGCCGGGCCAGAGCTTCCGCCCGCTGCTGGTGCTGAACCGCGTCGGCCGCAAGGGCACGCTCAGCGCCAAGCGCGTGGCCGAGACCATGAAGATGGAGCCCGACGTGGTGCTGCCCGACCTGCCGGCGAAGCTGGAGGAAGCGGCCACCATGGGCCAGCCCGCCGCCGCCACGCGCGGCGCCTTCCGCGCGGGCATCGAGCGCCTGGCGGCGATCAGCTGCGGCGTTGGCGATGCGAAGCCGGCGCGGCGCGGCCTGTTCGGGATGTTCCGCCGATGAGCGCCGCCCTTGTCCCCGTCTTCGGCCGCCGCCGGCCGGAGCCCGCCGCCACCGCCCCCGCCGGCGCGCCCGTTCGCCAGAATGCCGAGGCTGACGCGCCCCTGCCCGGCGCCGCCGAGGCCGATGCCGCGCGGCTGGGCAAGGCGCCCGCGGCGCCGGGCACGGCACTCGCCGAGCTGCGCACGCTTTGCCTCGCCCGCATCGATCCCGCGACGGTGGCGAAGATGACGCCCGAGCGCCTGGCCGCCGAGGTCGAGCGCCTGCTGGCCGAGATCGCCACCGAGCAGCGCCTGCAGCTGAATGCGCGCGAGCAGCGCATGCTGGCGCTGGAGCTGGTGGACGACATGCTGGGCCTCGGCCCGCTCGAGCCGCTGCTGGACGACGACACCGTGACCGACATCATGGTCAACGGGCCGGAGCGCGTCTTCATCGAGCAGCGCGGCCGCGTGGTGCTTTCGAATGTGCGCTTCCGCGACAACCAGCATGTGGCGAATATCTGCCAGCGCATCGCCGCCGCCGTGGGCCGGCGCATCGACGAGGCAAGCCCGCTGGTGGATGCGCGCCTCGCCGATGGCAGCCGCGTCAACATCGTCTTCCCGCCGCTGGCGCTGGATGGGCCCTGCCTGTCGATCCGCAAATTCGCCCGCCGCATCATCGATTTCGACCGGCTGGTGAATTTCGGCTCGATGTCGCGCCCGATGGGGCGTGCGCTGCAGGTGGCGTCGCGCTGCCGGCTGAACATCATCGTCTCCGGCGGCACGGGCAGCGGCAAGACCACGCTGCTGAACGCCATGAGCCGCATGATCGACCCGGCCGAGCGCGTGATCACGGTGGAAGATGCGGCCGAACTCCAGCTGCAGCAGCCGCATGTGGTGCGGCTGGAGACGCGCCCGGCCAGCCTGGAGGGCCGCGGCGAGATCAACCAGCGCGACCTGGTGCGCAACGCGCTGCGCATGCGGCCCGACCGCATCATCCTCGGCGAGTGCCGCGGCGCGGAGGCCTTCGACATGCTGCAGGCCATGAACACCGGCCATGACGGCAGCATGAGCACCATCCACGCCAACACCTCGCGCGACGCGCTGATCCGCATCGAGAACATGGTGATGATGGGCAATTTCGGCCTGCCGACGCGCGCCGTGCGCACGCAGATCGCCAGCGCCGTGGACCTCATCGTGCAGGTCGAGCGCCAGCGCGACGGCGTGCGCCGCGTGGTGCAGATCACCGAGGTGGTCGGCATGGAGGGCGAGGTGTTCACGCTGAACGACATCTTCGCCCTGGAGCATGACGGAGAGGACCAGGAAGGCAAGCTGCGGGTGCGCTGGAAATCCAGCCGCATGCGCCCCGCCTTCCAGTCGCGCCTCGAATATTTCGGCCAGGACCGCGCCTGGGCCGCGGCGATGGAGGATGCCGAGCGATGAACGGCCTGCCGCCCCTGCTGTTGATCGGCGCCGGCGTCTTCGCAGCACTTGCGGTTGGCGTGCTGTGGGGGCTGTCCGCCCTGACGCGGCAGGACAAGCGCACGGCACGCGTTGCCGCCGTGACGGCGCCGCACCTGCCCGCCGCACCGCCGCCGCGCCCGCGCGTGCAGCGCGCCCTGCTGGAACGCCAGCCGTTCCAGGGCATCGCGGCGCTGTTCGGCCTACGCGCGGACCGCGCGGCCGAATACAAGGTGAAGTGGTGGGTGGTGCTGCTGGGTGCGCTGGTGGTGGCGCGCGGCGCCGCCGGGCTGCTGGCCGTGGTGCTGGGCGACTGGGTGGTCTTCGCCACGCCGGCGCTGTGGCTGGTGCTGGGCCGCGCCGCCTTCAGCTGGCTTGATACGCAGCGGCGCCAGGCGCTGTTCCGGCAGCTGCCGGACGCGCTCGGCATGATGGTGCGCATGGTGCGCGTGGGCATCCCCGTGACCGAGGCGGTGCGCGTGATCGCCCGCGAATCCGCGAAGCCGACCTCCGAGGAATTCCAGCGCATCTCCGACCGCCTGGCCATCGCCATGCCGCTCGATCAGGCGCTGGCCGAGACCGCGCTGCGCAACGGCGTGGCGGAATATCGCTTCTTCTCCACTGCGCTGTCGCTGCAGGCGCAGACCGGCGGCGGCCTGTCCGAGACGCTCGACAACCTCGCCGAGGTGATCCGTAAGCGCGTGGCGCTGCAGCAGCGCGGCATCGCGCTGGCCGCCGAGGCGCGCACCAGCGCGCTGATCCTGATCGCGCTGCCCTTCCTCACCGGCGCGCTGCTGGCGGTGCTGAACCCGCCCTACGTGGCGATGCTGTTCCGTGATGCCGGTGGCCAGCGCATCCTGGCCGTGGCCATCGGCATGCTGCTGCTCGGCATCTTCTCGATGCGGACCCTGATCCAGCGGGTGTTGCGATGACCCTTCCGATGAACCTGCCGATGCTGCCGATGTTCGGCGCAATCGCCGCGCTGCTTGCCCTGGCCGGCGTCATGCTGCTGCGCACCTCGCAGCGCGAACAGCGCCTGGCGGCGCGCCTCACCACCGTGCAGCGCGGCGCGGGGCTCGACCAAGTGGCGGCGCAGCGTTCGCTGGCCGGCCTGCCCGCACGGCTGCTGGAGGCGGTGGGCGGCGCGCTGGTGCGCACCAACCTGCTCTCCGGCAAGACGGCGCGCGAGCTGGAACAGACGCTGCTGGCCGCCGGCTTCCGCGGCGACCGCGCGCTGGCAGTGTTCGTCGGCGCCAAGGCCATCGCCTTCCTCGGCCTGCCGCTGCTGATGGCCGGCGTGCTGAGCCTGACCAAGACCGGCAATCCCTGGTGGAGCTACCTGATGCTGGGCAGCGCCGCCATCGGCCTGCTGGCGCCGGAGATGATCGCCAAGCGGCTGCGCAAGCGCTACCTGGCCGACCTGGAGCGCGGCCTCGCCGATGCGCTGGACCTGATGGTGATCTGCTCCGAGGCCGGCCTCTCGCTCGAGGTCTCGATCGAGCGCGTGGCCACCGAGATCCGCCCGGCCAGCCGCGCCGTCTCCACCGAATTCGGCATCTGCGCCAGCGAGATGCGCATCCTGCCGGATCGCCGCGCGGCACTGACCAACATGGCCACGCGCACGCAGCTGGATCTGGTGCGCCGCTTCGCCATGACGCTGGCGCAGACGCTGCAGTTCGGCACGCCGCTGATGCAGGCGCTGCGCACGCTGTCGGCCGAGATGCGGCACGAGCAGCTGGTGCGCTTCGAGGAGCGTGCCGCGCGCCTGCCGGTGCTGCTGACGGTGCCGATGATCCTGTTCATCCTGCCCACGCTGTTCCTGGTGGTGGCGGGCCCGGCCATGCTGCAGGCGGTGCGCTCATGGTGATGGGGCTGGCACGGCGGCTCGGCCGCGACAGGCGTGGCGTGACGGCGCTGGAATTCGCCATCGTCGCGCTGCCCTTCCTGTCGCTGGTCATGCTGATCATGGAAGTGGCGTGGCAGAGCGCGGTCAGCGCCGGGCTCGATCGCGGGGCGCGCGAGGCCAGCCGCTGGGCCGCCACCGGCCAGGCGCCGCCCGCCGGCCTGACGCGCGAGGCATATATCCGCCGCATGGTGAGCGAGACCTCCGGCCTGAAGCTGACCGGCCCGATCGAGGTGACCTTCCGTGCCTATGCCAACTACGCCGCGGTGGCCGCGGCCGGCACGCTGACGCGCTGCCCGCCGGGCGGCGGCGGCGGCCTCGGCGGCTCGGGCGTGGTGATGCGCTACGACATCCGCTACATCTCGGCCGGCCTCACGCCGATCGGCACCAGCCTGCTGCCCGCAGGCCTCAAGACCCACTGCATCGTTGTGTTGACGACCAATGAGCCTTTTCCGCAAAGCTGACCCGCGGCGCGGCGCCGCGGCGGTCGAATTCGCCCTGATCCTGCCGATGCTGCTGATGCTGTTCATCGGCACCGGCGAGGCCATGGCCTATCTGCGCGCCGCGCATCGGCTGGAACGCACGGCCGCCGAACTCGCCAACACCGGCTCGCAGCTGGCGGCGATGGACCAGGCGCAGGTCAGCGGGCTGTTCACCGCGGCCAACCTGATCGCCGACCCGGTGCGCGCCTGGACCACGGGCACCCCCGCGGGCGCGCGTTCGCGCACCGTCATCAGCGTGGTGAACGGCACGCCCACCGGCAATTCCATGGGCTGGAGCTGCGCCAAGGGCGACAGCGGGCTGACGCCCCGGCTGGTGAATGCCAGCGCACCCGCCGCCTCGCGCGTGACGCTGCCCAACGGCTTCGCGGTGCCGGCCGGGCAGACCGTGCTGGTGGTGGAGATCATCAGCACCGTGCAGGCCTGGGTACTGATGGATTCGCTGTTCACCATCACCGGCATGCCGCAGCTGCGCACCCACGCCATCGTGCGGCCGCGCCAGGCCCAGCTTTCCACCGTTGCAGGAGGGTGCCCGGCATGACGGCCCGGCCTCGCCGCGGCTGGCGCGACCGCCGCGGCAACATCGCGATCATGACGGCGCTGCTCGGCATCCCGCTGTTCGGCATCGTGGGCCTCGCCACCGATGGCGCGCGCGCCTGGCTGCTGCAATCGCGCCTGCACACGGCGCTGGATGCCGCGGCGCTGGCCGGGGCGCGCAACATCAACCTGCCCCCGGCGCAGCGCGATGCCGAGGTGGCGGCGATGTTCTGGACGAATTTCCGCCCGCCCGCCCTGCCTGCGATTCCGGGCGGTGCGCCGACCGGCCGTGCCGAGCAGGGCTACATGGCCGCCAGCACCACGCTTTCGGCGCCGCGCGCGGTGGATGGCAACACCATGGAAGTCGCCGCCGTGGCGGTGATGGACACCGTCTTCGCGCGCGTGCTGGGCTTCCCGACGCTGACGGTGCGGGCCAGCGCCGAGGCGCGGCGTGCCGACCTCGGCATGGAACTCTCGCTGGTGTTGGACGTCACCGGCTCGATGGACACCAACTGCACCACGCCGGGCGACCGCACCGCCGCCAATTGCGGCGTCACCGATGTGCCGCGGCTGCCGGGCCAGACCGTCACCTCGCGCAACAGCAACATCGACCTGCTGCGCGTCGCCGCGGCGGACCTCGTGAACATCCTGTATGGCGACCGCGACACGGTGCCGAACCTCTGGGTTTCGGTCGTGCCCTATTCCAGCACCGTCAATCTCGGCCCGACGCGCACGAGCTGGCTGGCGCCCGACGCCGCGGCGAACCTGACGGGCGATTTCGCGCCCACCACCTGGCGCGGCTGCGTCGAGGCGCGGGCCGGCGTGCCGGGCATGCCCGCCGATGGCGACCGGCGCGACTACACCCCCGCCGAGGTACCCTTCCGCCCCTTCCTCAACGCCTCCACCCTCGGCGTCTATACCCTGGCCGGCGCGCGCGTGATCGGCGACAACGACTGGGACCGCAAGCTGTGGAACGCCAGCACCACCGGTACCGATGCCATCACCGAGGACTACCAGCTGTGGCGCGGCAACTTCCAGGTGGGGCCCAATGTCGGCTGCCCGCAGACGCCCGTGCTGCCGCTGACCGCCAGCAAGACCACGGTGCTGAACACCATCCAGTCGCTGCGCTCCACCTTCCGCGGCGGCACCATGGCCAATCTCGGGCTGCAGGCCGGCTGGTTCACGCTCAGCCCGCGCTGGCGCCAGGCCTGGGGGCTCGGCCCGCCGCCGGCCGGCCACGCCACCGCCCTGCCGTTGGACTACCGCACCCAGTTCATGCGCAAGGTCATCGTGCTGATGACCGATGGCGCCAACAACTGGCATGACTTCAACTACGGCTATCCGGGCCTGTGCACCGATACGCGCACACCCAGCGTGCAGAGCTTCCCCACCGTCGCCGCCAGCGTACCGCCGCCAGGCCCGCCGCAGCCGGTGCGCGGCAACACCTGCCCCACGGCCGCGGCCGCCGGCACCAATGGCGCGAACATCACGGTCGCGCCCGGCGGCCCGCCCATCGCAGGCAATGCCGACTACACCGGCTATGGCCGCCTGGCCGAACGCCGGCTGGGCGCCGGCGTGGGCACCAACGCCCAGGCGAATACCGAGCTCAACGCCCGCATGGCGGCGCTTTGCACCGCCATCCGCAGCGCCAGCGGCCAGGCCCCGGCGAATCAGGACATCATCATCTATTCGGTGATATTGGGCACCACCGATGCGGCGACGCGAACGCTGTATGAGGGCTGCGCCACCTCGCCGCAGAACTTCTTCCTGGTCACCCAGCCCGACCAGCTGCGCGCCGCCTTCCAGCAGATCGGCACGCAGCTTGCGAATCTCCGGCTGGTGCGGTGAGGATCGGCACCGCAGCGAATCGGTTGGCCCAGGACGGGCCGGCAAAGGGGCAAGACGGATCGATGGTGAAGCTGAATACCTGCCTCCGGCCCGCGCGCCGCGTCGCCGCGGCGCTGATGCTCGCCGCGCTCGCGGCCTGTGGCACGCCACAGGGCGCCGACCCCACGCTGGATTCCCGGCTGCGCCTGTCCGAGGCGGCGGAAGCCACGCCCGCTCGCGCGCGCGCCGCGCTGCCAGCGGCGCGCGAGGCCGCTCAGCGCGCGCCCAACGATGCTGTGGCGCAGGAACGCCTCGCCATCACCGCCGAACGCGCCGGCAGCCCGACGGAGGCCGTGCAAGCGCTGCGCCGCGCCATCGCGCTGCAGGGCCCCACACCCTCGCGCCTGTTGGCGCTGGGCCGCATGCAGATGCTGGCCGGCGATACCCAGGGCGCGATCCAGACCTACACCGAGGCGCGCGCCCTGGCGCCCAACGACCCCTCGGCCGCCGGCGCGCTGGGCCTCGCCCTCGATGTTGCGCGGGAGCATCAGCGGGCGCAGGTGGAACACCGCGCCGCACTCGCCCTGTCGCCCGGGGATTGGACGCTGCGCAGCAACTACGCCATGTCGCTGCTGTTGACGGCGCAGGCGCCGGAAGCCGTGCGGGTGCTGGCGGATGCCGAATTCGCCGTCGATGCACCGCGCCGCGCCCGGCACAACCTCGCGCTCGCGATGGCCGCCACCGGCCAGCGCGCGCAGGTGGTTCGCATCCTCCGCGTCGACATGGGCCCGGCCGAGGCCGAGGCGATGGCGCAGGAATTCTCGGCCTTCGGCGCCTGGATGAACGCCCTGCCGGCCGCCCCGGGGGTGTAAGGCACAGGCCGGCGGGTCGCCCCCGTCCGGCGGCCATGGCATCCTGCCGACATGGCCCCCCCCAGGAACCGCGAACCCCGCTCTGCCGGCCCCGTGCCGCCCGGCCCGGTGCCGAATGCGGCGCGGCTGCAGGAGGTGGCGCTCGCCCATCTCGCCCGCTTCGCCGCCACCGAAGCCGGGCTGCGTCGCGTGCTGACGCGCCGGGTGGATCGCTGGCGGCACAGGGCCGAGGCCTTCGGCATGGAGGACGCGCCGGCCCGTGCCGCCGCCGCCCGGCAGGAAGCGGCCGAGGTGGCGCGCCGCCTGGCCGCCGCCGGCACGGTGGATGACGCCGCCTTCGCCGAAAGCCGCGCGCGGCGCCTGCTGCGGACGGGCCGCTCACGCCGCGCCGCCCTCGCCCATCTCGCGCAGAAGGGTGTGGATGCCGAGACCGCCGCCGCCGCCCTGCCCGAGAGTGCGGAGGCCGAGCTCGACGCCGCGCTCGCCTTCTGCCGCCGCCGTCGCACGGGCCCCTTCACCCGCGCGGCGCAGGATGAGGAGGCCGCGCGCAAGGCGCTGGCCGCCATGGCGCGCGCGGGCTTCGGCCGCGACGTGGCCCAGCAGGCCCTGGCCTTCGACCCCGAGGCGGCCGAGACCCGGCTGCTGACGGCGCGGCGCGGCTGAATGGCCGAAGCCGAGGATCCGGCCGCTGCGCGCAAGCCGGTGGTGTTCACCCGCGTCGGCGTGCTGCGCGGCGTGCGCGTCAGCCTGCCGCTGTGGATCGGCATGGTGCCCTTCGGCTTGGTCATCGGCGTGCTGGCCGATGCCAAGGGGCTGAGCTTCGCCGAAACCGTGCTGATGAGCGTCTTCGTCTTCGCCGGCGCCGCGCAGCTGCTGGTGCTGGAGCTGTGGACCGACCCGGCGCCGGTCCTGGCCGCCACCATCGCCGCCTTCGTGGTGAACATCCGCATGGCGCCGATGGGTGCCGCGCTGGCGCCCTGGCTCGATCGGCTGCGCGGCTGGAAGCTGTGGGGCACGCTGGCCACGCTGGTGGACCACAGCTTCGCGCTGGCCATCGCCGAGCAACGCGCGGGCGGACGCGATGCGGGCTATCTTCTGGGCGTCGGGCTCGGCATCTGGATCGCCTGGGTCACCACCGTCGCCATCGGGCATTTGGCCGGCAGCGTGGTGCGCGTGCCGCCGGGCCATCCGCTGTTCTTCGCCTCGGTCGCGGCCTTCGTCTCCATCCTGGTGCCCTTGTGGCGCGGCGCGCGCACGGATCTCGCGCCATGGCTGGTGGCGGCGCTGGTGGCGTTGGCGGCGCATCGCGCGGCGCTGCCGATTCCGCTGCCGCTGCTGGCCGGCACCTTCACCGGCGCCGCGCTGGGCGCATGGCTCGATCTGCGCGCCAAGCCGGCGGTGCGCTGATGGAGCTGCGCGGCGATGTGCTGCTGGCGATCCTCGGCATGGCGCTGGTGACCTATGCCAGCCGCGCCGGCGGCTATGCGGTGCTGCGCGTGGTGCGCCCGCCGCCCTTCGTCGAGGGAATGCTGCGCCACCTGCCGGGCTGCCTGTTCGTGGCCTACTGCGCGCCCTCGCTGGTGGCGGGCGGCGTGGCGGCGTGGCTTGGCGCGCTCACGGTGGTGCTGGTGCAGGTCTATGCCCGCAACCTCGGCCTCGCGATCCTCGCCGGCGTCGCCACGGTGTGGGCGCTGCAGGCGCTGCTGCAGTAGCTACGCGGCGCTCGCACGGCGTTGTGGCAGCAACTCGGCCAGAAGGTGCTCCAGCAATTCGGGCAGGGCGAGCGGCGTGGCGTTGCCGCCGCCGCGGCCGAAGGGGCCGGCCGCCTGCGCCGGCGTGCAGCCCAGCCGCGCGGCCAGACGCAGCAGCGCCGCGTGGCACTGCTCGCGCGTCGGCAGCGCGTGCAGCTGCAGCGCGGGTGGCAGCAGGTCGTTCGCGCCGGTCAGCGCCAGCCGCTCGGCGCCCACCTGCCGCGTGGCGACGATGCCATGCGCGGCGCGCTGTTCGCGCGCCACCACGAAGCTGCGATGCGTCAACCCCGGCGCCACCCAGGAGATGCGCTGCGTGTAGACGCCGCCGAAGCGCAGCAGCGCGCGTGCCACCACATCGGCCATCACGTTGTGCATCTCGACATAGGCGCGCTTCTCGTTCGCGCCCCATTTCCACTTGCCGCCCGGCAGCCGCGTGGCGGTGCTGTCGGCCCGCCAGGGCGAGACGGCGTTGCCCCGTTCCTCGAACAGGCCAGGGTCATCATAGGCGACGGCCGGCGATTCGCCGCCCGGATAGGCCAGCATGTGCTCATAGGGCACGAGGCCGAGCGGCTCGCTGATCACCGCGCGATGGATGACGATGCCATCGGGGTGCAGCAGCGGTGCCAGGCTGAACAGCGCCTCGGGCTCGTCCACCGCGCGGGCGGCCAGCAGCAGCGGATCGGCCGGCCCGGTCGGCGCGAAGCCGGCGGCCAGCAGGGCTGCGTTGATGCGGCGATGCTCGGTGGAATGGATGTAGGGCTTCGTCGCTGTGCAGGGCAGCAGCAGCAGCACGCGCCGCGGTGCCGCGGGCAGCTGCGGCGTGTAGTCGCGCAGGATGAAATCGAACCATGCGGCGATGCGCGGATGCCGCAGCGAATCGATATTGTCCTGCGGACAGTAGAGCGCCAGCGTCGGGTCCAGCTTGAATGGCGCGCGGTATTTCTGTGCCGATTCCAGCAGGCGCTGCGCGCGATCGTCGGTGGTGACCATGCTCAGCTCTCCAGCAGCGATGCGGGGAACAGCTGTTCCGGCGCCAGATCCGCCTTTAGCAACCCTTCGGCGCGCATGTAGCGGATCAGCGTGGCGAGGGTTTCGCGATTGGCGGCGAAGCCGGTGGCCCAGAAGGCGGGGCCGAGCAGCCGCTCGGTTTCCTCCAGCTGCTGCACCAGCCACGGCATGCCCACGGCCAGCGTCGCGCTGTCATGCAGGCGCAGCCGCGCCAGGCGTTGTGATTCGGCAAAGGCGTCGAACAGCGCGCGCGGCAGGCCAGGGTTGGCCTCCACGAAGCGGCGCTTGACGCAGACCAGGTGCATCGGCGGGTAGATGCCGCTGCGGCGGAAGTAATCGAGCTCCGCCTGCATCGGATCGGCGAAGAGGCGCCCCACCTTGTCCGGCGCGCTGAAGAAGGAATCCGGCGCGCGCGCGGTGTACAGCGCGTCGATCTCTCCGCTCTCCAGCATCTCGGACAGCGAGGCGCGATCCCCCACATGCTCGATCACCGCACCCTCGGGGTAGTGCTGCGGGTGGTCTTCGCCGGCGCGGCGCTCGTTCAGCCCGGCATTGACGTAGATCGGCGCCCGCCAGGGCAGGCCGTAATGCTCGTCGAAGATGCCGCGCAGCCACACCGCCGCCGCCATGTCCCACACCATGGTGCCGATCCGCTTGCCGATCAGGTCGGCCGGTTTCGTCAGCCCCTTCGCCTTGTTCACGAAGACGCAGGAGAAGCGGAAATGCCGCGAGGGAAACACCGGGATGCCGGCATATTCCTGCTGCGCATGGTCGAAATGCCGCAGCCAGGTGGCAATCGGGAATTCGCAGCAATCGAAGCGGTGCTGCGTCATCTGCAGGTTGAACAGCGGCTGCAGCGGCATGACGGTGGTCTCGGCCGCGACGCCGGCGATCGGCACGCGCCCCTCGGCGAGCGCAAGCGCGCGGTCGCAATCCGAGACGCCGATGGTGAGGCGAAGGGGTTCGGTCATGCTTGGCTTGGCTCCACCGGGATCTTGCTGTGGCAGGGCAGGGGCGCGCGGCTTTCCCGCGCGGCATACGCCGCGACATGCGGCTCCAGCCGTGCGGCCAGGGCGCGCGCGGGCGCGATGCGCGGCGCCAGTTCCGTCAGCGTGGCCTGCGCGGCCGCGCGCAGACGCGCCGCGCCGGGTGCGAGGCAACGCCCCTCGGCCACCACCTGCCGCCCCGCCACGAACACCTCGCGCACCGCGCCGGCGACGTTGCAGGTGACGGCCTGGTTCGCCGCGTCATGCAGCGGGATGAAGCCGCGATGGCCAAGGTCGAGCAGCGTGAGGTCGGCCGCGAAGCCCGGCGCGATGCAGCCCGCCTCGGCGCCGAGGCCGAGCACCGCGGCGCTGCCCTCGGTGGCCATCTGCAGCGCCGCGGCGGCGCCGATCCAGCCCTCGCGCGGCACGTCGCGGATGCGCGAGACATGCGCGCACAGGCGCATGGCCTCGAACATGTCGAGGCTGTCGGCGGAATTGCACCCATCCGTGCCGAGGCCCAGCGTGATTCCGCGCGCGCGCATCGCCGCCACCGCCGCCACGCCGGAGCCAAGCCGCAGGTTACTGGCCGGCATATGCGCCACGCTCGCGCCGTGCCGCGCCAGCAGGTCCAACTCCTGCTCCTCCAGCCAGATGGCGTGGGCGGCGGTAAAATGCGGGCCGAGCAGCCCCATGCGCGCGACATGCGCCACCGGCCCGCTGCCCCACAGCTGCCGCGCCAGCAGCGCCTGCAGCTTCGATTCGGCGATGTGCATGTGCAGCCGCAACCCGTGCTGCTCGGCCAGCGCGCGGCAGCCCAGCAGGAAGGCATCGGTGCAGTGGTGCGGGATGGTGGGGGCGAGGGCGAGGGTGATGCCAGGCGGCAGGTCCGGCGCCACGGCGAAGGCCTCGCGCAGCGCCGCGAGCGTGGCCTCGCCTTGCGGCATGCGGAAGGCGGCAGCCTCGGCGCGCAGGTCATCGGGCAGCGTGTCGAGCAGGCCGGGCAACACTTCGAACAGCGCGCGATCGGCCACCATCGGGGCGATCACGGCGCGCATGCCGGCCTCGGCATAGGCGCGCGCTGCGGCCAGAAGACCCTGCGCCGTGGGTGCGGGGAACTCGTAGAACAGGTCGTAGCACGCGGTGCAGCCGGCCTCGAGCATCTCCACCGCGCCGAGCAGCGTGGAGAGGTGGATCATCGCGGCGTCGCGCTGCCCGCCCATCCAGGGGCCGTTGGTCAGCGAGGATTCCAGCACCCAGCGATCCGCCACGCCCTTCATCAGGTTGGCGTGGCCATGGGTGTGCGCATTGACCAGCCCGGGCAGCACCAGCCGGTCCGCGGCATCGAGGCGCGGCACATCGCCCGCCGGCGTGCCCGGCGCAAGCAGCGCGGCGATGCGGCCGTCGCGCAGCAGGATGTCGCGGCGCGTGCCATCGGCAAGAAGCCCGCCCGCGATCAGCAAAGCGCTCATGCCGGAGGCACCTCCGCCATCCAGTGCCGCGCGAGATCGAGCCGCGTGGCGCACCAGGTCTCCGGCGCCGTCGCCACCATGTCGAGAAAGCGGCGCAGCGCATCGAAGCGCGAGGGATGGCCTGAGAGGCGCGCATGCAGGCTGACCGTCATCATCCGCGTGCTGCGGCGGCTTTCCTCGCGCAGCACGCGGAAGGCGCTGCCGAGATGCGCCGCGAAGTCATCCGCCGTCTGGATCTTGCCGCTGGCGTAGCGGTTGTCGTTGTGCGTGAAGCTGTGCGGCACCAGCAGATGCGGCGCGCCCCCGACTTCGACCCAGCAGGGCAGGTCATCGGCGTAGAAATCGGCGTCGTAGAAGAAGCCGCCATGGTCGCGCAGCAGCCGCCGCGTGGCGGTGCTGGGCGAGTAGCGGCTCTGCCAGCCCAGCGGCCGGCGGCCGGTGGTGGCTTCCAGCGCGGCGACGGCGCGCGCGATCTCGGCGCGCTGCTCGGCCTCGTCCAGCAGCCAGTGCCGGCGGAAGCCATACCCATGCGCCGCCACCTCGTGCTGCGGCGCGGCGCGAATGGCGGCCGCCAGCGGCGGGTTGCGTTCCAGCGCGCGGCCGCAGGCCGAGAGCGTCAGCGGCAGCCCGCGCGCCGCGGCCTCGTGCAGGATGCGCCACACACCGGCCCGCGCGCCGTATTCGAACAGCGATTCCGCCACCAGGTCGCGCGTGCCGGGCGGAATCTCGCCGGGGATGCCATCGGTCAGCGCCAATTCAGTGGCGGCGTCGCCATCGGGAATCGAAGGCTCCGCCCCCTCCTCGATGTTGAGCACGAGAACCAGCGCCAGCCGCCCGCCATTCGGCCACACCACATGCGGCGCGCGCCCGGCATGGCCCATGAAATCGCGCGCCCCGTCGGCGATCATGCGGCGGCCTGCGCGAGCGCTGCGGCCAGCGCCAGCAGCGCGGCATCGCGGTGCGGTGCCGCCAGTAGCGAAAGGCCGATCGGTAGGCCGCCCACGCTGCCGGCGGGGATGCTGATCTGCGGCAGGCGGCACAGGCTGGCCACACAGGTCAGCGCCAGCGTGGTGTCGCGATAGGCGATCTGCGCCGCCACCGGCGCATCGCGCAGCGGCGCCACGTCATGCGTCGTCGGCATCAGCAGCACGCCATCCTCGCCGAGCAGCGCCTGGAGCCGCGCGGCGAGTGCTTCGCGCCGCGGCCAGGCGGCGGCGATGGTGGCGGCGGGCACCTGGCTCGCGATCACCATGCGCTCCGCCACCAGGGGCGAGAGGCGCCGGCCGGGCTGCATCGCCCAGGTGCCATGCGTGGCATACAGCTCGCCCAGCTGCAGCGGGCGGAAGGTGTCCAGCCAATGCGGCACGCCCTCGGCATAGAGCGTGACCGGCGTGGCCGTGCCGAGGCCCGCGGCGAAGCGGCGCAGCGCATCGCCCACCTCGGGCTGCGCGAAGGCGAAGGCATCCTCCGCCAGCAGCAGCCGCGGCCGTGGCGTGGGGGCCGTGCCGAAGAACACCGCGCCGATGCGCGCCAGCAGCGCGGCATCGCGCGCGAACCAGCCCACCGTGTCGAAGCTGGGCGCCATGGGCATCAGCCCCGCCGTGGCGATGCGGCCATGCGTGGTGCGGATGCCATGCAGGCCGCAGAACGCCGCCGGCACGCGCACCGAGCCGCCGGTATCCGTGCCGAAGGCGAAGTCGCACAGCCCGGCGGCGACGGCGGAGGCCGAGCCGGAGGAGGAGCCGCCGGGCACGCGGTCCGGCGCGCGCGGGTTGATCGGCGCGCCATAATGCGGGTTCTCGCCGAACATGCCGCTGGCGAGCTCGTCGGTGTGCGTCTTGCCGATCAGCGTGGCGCCCGCGGCCAGCGCCGGCAGCAGCGCACTCGCCGTGCTGCGCGAGACGGGCGCTTCCGCCAGCCGGTCCGGGTTGCCCCAGCCGCTGCGCGTGCCGGCGACATCGAACAGGTCCTTCGCCGCGAAGGTGAGGCTGGAAAGCGGCCCTTCAGTCGCGCCCTCGATCCGCACCGCGCCATGCGCCACGAAGGCGGCGTTGCGGATGGTCTCGAGATTCATTCCGCGGCCCGCTGCACGGCGGGGCGGGGCAGCGCGTAGCTGTCCATGAAGCCCTCCACCATCGCCTTCGGCCCGGCCCAATCGTGGAAGCGATAGGAATTGCCGCGGATGGCGAATTGCGGGCCGGAGTAGAACATCTCGTATTGCAGGTGACGGGAGCCGAACTCGCTGCCGATCGCGTCCCACACCAGCTTCATCAGCTTCACGCGGCCCTCGCTATCCGTCACCGGCGAGCGCTGCGAGGCATGGATCATCTGCTCCACCTCGCCGCCATCGAAATCCGCCACCGAGGAGGGCACCATGATGAGCCCGCCGCCGCTGAGGCCGCGGATGGCATCGATGAATTCGGGGTAGGTGGTCTGCGCCAACACCTGCGCCGTCACCAGCAGGCGGCGGTCGGGCACGAAGGTGCCGTAGAAATCCTCGCCGGCGGCCTCCATCGCGATGACCAGCCCCTCGATGGTGCTGGCCTTGGCGGCAAGCAGGCCGAGCGTCTCGCGCGTCTGCGGGAAACCGAGGATTCCGTTGGTCTCGGCCACCTTGTGCGCCAGGCCCAGTAGGAAGCGCAGCTTCACCATCAGCCGCACGATGCACTGGTAGTTCTGCATCACATGCGCGCGCGTCTCGTGCCACTGCGCCTGCATCATGCGCAGGTCCTTGTGCACGAAAACACGCTCCCAGGGGATCTTCACGTCGTCGAAGAACACCACCGCGTCATTCTCATCGAAGCGCGAGGAGAGCGGGTAGTCGAAGGTGGAGGTCGCGGCCGCCTCGTAGCTGCGGCGCGAGGTCAGCTTCAGGCCCTTCGTCGCCATCGGCGCGATGGCGGTGAAGGCATAGGGCTCGTCGCCCGGCATCAGCGCGACGATGCCGGAGATCATGATCTCGTTCGCCATCACGCCGGCGGTGGCCAGCATCTTCGCACCACGGATGGTGATGCCTTCCGCATCCTCGTCCACCACCTGCGCCACCAGGTCGCGCCCCGGCTGGTCCTTCGCCTGCTTCGCCTTGTCGGCCTGCGGGTTGATGATGACGTAGCCCAGCCAGTGGTCCTTCGCGCGCGCCTCATCGAAGTAGGCGGCCAGCGCATCGGCGCGCTTCGCGTCGTAGTCGCGCCACACATGCAGCCCCGCCATGAAGCCCACGAAGGTGGAGGCTACGTGGTCCGGGCTGCGGCCCATCATGCCGCAGCTCTGCTCGGCGATGCGTTCCATCGCGCGGCGCCGTTGCACCAGCTCGGCATGGTTGCGCGGCTGCATCCAGGCGAGGCCGGTGCGCGTGCCGTCCTGCAGCGCGAAGGTCATCGTCTCCGCCTCGCGCGCCTGGTAGGCGTAGAGCCCGGCGGCGGAGGCGACGGCGCCGGCGAAGGCCGGGTCGGTGGTCACGTCGGCGACGCGCCGTCCATCGATGAAGATGGCGCGGCCGTCGCGCAGGCTGCGGAGATGGGCGGCGCCGTCCTTCATGGATGCTGGCTCCTTGTCGCGTCCGAGGCGAGGGCGGTGGAGACGAGCTCACGCTCGTCATAGGCGGCGAGAAGCACGTGGTCCGCGCCCGCCTGCTCGAGGAACAGCTGGCGCGCGATGCCGCGCGCCATGCGCTCCACCGTCGGGCGCATCATCGAGATGCCGGCGGAGGAGATGGTGCTGACCAGCGAGCCGAAGCTGCATGTCCGCACGCGCGTGATCCAGTGCGCGGCGCCCGGCACGCGTTCGGTGAAGGACAAATCCGGCCCGAGATAGGGGAAACCGCCGATGGCCTCGCTCTCCTCGCCCGGCGGTGGCGCGAAGCGGTCGCGCCACAGCGCGGCATGCGGCGCGATGGCGGCAAGTTCGGGGCGCTGCGCCAGGTCGATGGTGAGGCCCGTGCCGAGGATCAGGAAATCCACCACGAAATCGCCGCGCGGCGTGGCGATATGAACCGCATCCCCTGCCATGCCGAGTGCCGTAATCGGCGCGCCGAGATGCACATGGAACTGCGGATGCAGAGCGCAGCGATCCCAGGTTTCCTGCGGCGGCGGCTGGCTCATGGCGAAGAGCGTGCGCATGTAGCGCCAGCGCAGCGCATCCGGCAGCTCGGCGTAGTGGCTGAGGAAGCCGTGGAATTCGATCCAGCGGTTCGGGTTCACCCGCGGCAGGCTTTCGCGCCGCGCCAGCAGGTCAACGCGCGCGGCGCCATGCTCCAGCGCCGTCGCGGCGTTGTCGAAGGCCGAGGCGCCGGCGCCCAGCACCGCCACCCGCCGCCCGGCCAGCCGCGCGAAATCGATCGGCTCGGCGGTGTGGGCGTAGCGGGCGCGCGGCAGGCTCTCGCGCACCATGGCGGGGATCGTCCAGCCGCCATTGCCGTCCATGCCGGTGCCGAGCACGACATGCCGCGCCAGCACGCGGCGGCGCGCGCCATCCTCGTGCTCGACCGTCAGCGCCAACACGCCCGTGTCGTGGGGGGCAAGCGCCGTGACGCGCCAGCCATGCTCCGTCGGCAGGTCGAGCTGCCGCGCCAGCCAGTTGAGGTAATCGTGCCAGGTCTCGCGCCCGATCTTGCCGAGCGCCTCCCACGCGGCCTCGCCGTGGCGCGCCTCGAACCAGGCGCGCACCGACAGCGATGGGAAGCCGAGTTCTGGCCCGGTGACATGCTTCGGCGTGCGCAGCGTGGCCATGCGCGCGAAACGGCGCCAGATGCCGGCGGCACCGGGCGGCGCGGCGTCCAGCAGCAGCAGGTTGTGGATGGCGCATTGCCGCAGCGCGAAGCCGGTGACCAGCCCGCACTGCCCGGCGCCGACGATCACCACGTCATGCACATGGCCATCCGGATGCGCCATGGGCCGCACCCAGGGCCGCGCGGGATAGCTCAGCGTGGCCAGTTCCCAGCGCGCGCGCGCTTCCAGCGCGGCCAGGCGCGCACCGGCGTCGGGCAGGGCCGAAAGATGGAAAGGGGGCAGCGCATCCATGCGGTCAGGTCTCGGCGACGGGACGCGGCGTGGCCCGGGGGCAGCGCCGCAGCGTGGTCGCCCAGGCCCGGATTTCCGGCTGACCAGGGCGGGGAAAGGATAGCACGGCCGCGTGGCCGCGCCAGGGGTTCAGCCAGCCTGCGCGAACCATTTCGTATCGAGCGCGGCCAGGAAGCCATCCGTCTGCATCGCGGCCAGGTGGCGGTTGATCTCGGCCATCAGCGCGGTGTCCGCGTGGCGCGTGTTGATGCCGATATCGCGCGCATCCCACACCGGCGAGACGCCGAGCCGCACGCGCGCGTTGCGCGCCACGTTCCATCGCAGCACCGGCTGCGTGTTCACCACCGCCTCGATGCGCCCGATCACCAGATCCTGCAGCGCCAGCGGGAATTCGTTGTAGACGCGGATCTCCCGCACCGCGCTGGCGTGGTTGTCGCGCACGAAGCGCTCGCCGGAGGTGCCGACCTGCACGCCCACCACGCGGCCCGCCAGGTCCTCCGGCCGGTCGATGGCGAGGCCCGGGCGGTACGCGGCGGCGATGCCGGTGCGGTAGTAGGGTAGCGAGAAGGCGATGCGCTCGGCGCGGTCCGGCGCCCAGGCCATGGCGGTGATCAGCGTATCCACGCGGCCGGAGGTGAGTGCCGCGATCAGCCCGGCGAAGGCGATGATCCGCCATTCGATGCGCAGCCCCATCCGCCGGCCGAGCTCCTCGCCGAGGTCGCGGTCGAAGCCGGCAAGCTGGCCGTTCTCCATGAATTCGAAGGGTGGGAAGGCACCGCCATTGCCCACCACCAGCACGCCGGCGGCGCGGGCGCGGGCCAGCGCATCGCCCTCTTGCGCATGGAGGATCGCCGGCGTGGCGAGGGTGCCGCCCAGGCCGAGCAGCGCCGCGCGGCGCGTGATGAGGGGCATCGTCGTCTCCTTCATGCGTCGATCGATTCTGGCCGCAGCACGCGGCCGAGGAAGGCGCGGGTGCGCGCTTCGCGCGGGTGGGCGAGCACATCGGCGGGCAATCCCTGCTCGACGATCACGCCCTGGTCCATAAACACCACGCGGTGCGCGGCCTCGCGCGCGAAGCCCATCTCATGCGTCACCACCAGCATCGTCATGCCCTCGGCCGCCAGGCGGCGCATCACGGCCAGCACCTCGCCCACCAGCTCGGGGTCCAGCGCGGAGGTTACCTCGTCGAACAGCATCACTTCGGGCTGCATCGCCAGCGCGCGCGCGATGGCCACGCGCTGCTGCTGGCCGCCAGACAGATCGGCCGGATAGGCATCGCATTTGTGCGCCAGGCCGACCCGCGCCAGCAGCGCCCGCGCCTCGGCCTGCACCGCGGCGCGCGGGCGCTTCAGCACCTGCACCGGCGCTTCCATCACATTCGCCAGTGCGCTCATGTGCGGGAACAGGTTGAACTGCTGGAACACGATGCCGATGCGCTGGCGCGCGCGCGTCATCGCCGCCTCCGGCACGCGCTGGCGCGCACCACCGCGCTCCGGCCCCCAGACCATGTGCTGGCCGGCGACGATCACCTCGCCATGCTCGAAGGGCTCGAGCCCGTTGAGGCATTGCAGCAGCGTCGACTTGCCGCTGCCGGAGGGGCCGATCACGCACACCACCTCGCCCCGCGCGACATGCAGGTCGATGCCGCGCAGCACCGGCGTGGTGCCGTAGGATTTGTGCAGGTTGCGGATGGCGATCACGTCGCTCACGGCGCCACCGCGCGCAGCGTGGCGGAGGCGAGGCGCCGGTCGCGCATCAGGAACCGGCCGGCGCCCAGCACATGCAACATGTCGCGCGGCCGCGTGGCCATCAGCAGCCGCGGAGCCAGCTCCTCGGCCGTGGTGTCGGTGAAGCCGGCGCCGCGCAGGTCGAAGGCGATCACATCGGCCACTGCGCCCGGCGCCAGCGCCGCGCCGTCGGTTGCGATGTCGAGGATCTGCGCGGCGGTGGGCCATTCGGCATCGGGCCGTCCGGCGCGCGGCAGCAGCAGCGCCAGCTTGGTCGATTCCAGCATGTCCTGCGTGTCGTTGCTGCCGGGCCCGTCGCTGCCGATGCCAAGCCGCACGCCGCGCGCCATCGCCCGCGCCACGGGCGCGATGCCGCTGCCGAGGCGCAAATTGGCCATGGGGTTGTGCACCATGCGCGTGCCAGTGGCCGCCAGCTGGTCGAGCTCCCCATCCGTCAGGTGCACGCAATGCGCGAGATCGACATGCGGGCCGAGCAGCCCGAGCCGGCCGAGATGCGTCACGGGATCGGTGCCGAAGCGCGCGCGGCAATCCGCCGCGTCCTTCGCCGTCTCGCACAGATGCATGTGCAGGAACGCGCCATGCTCGCGTGCCAGATCAGCCAGGCCGCGCAGCAATGCGTCGCTGCAGCGCTGCGGCGCGGAGGGGCCGAGGCCGATCTCGCAGGCCATCGGCCGCGCGGCGAGGGCGGCGCGCGCAATGGCCAGCGCGGCCTCGGTGCTCGGCGGCACGAAGCTGGCCGAGGGCGAGGGCAGGTCGCGCAGCATCAGCGCGACGCGGGCGCGTATGCCGCCTTCCGCCCAGGCCTCGGCGGCGATGCGCAGCGCTTCCACCGAGGGCGGGATCTGGCGGAAATGATCGGTGACGCGCACCGCGCCGCCACGGATGGCCTCGGCCGCCGACAGCAGGATGGCGTGGCGGATGCGCGCCGCCGGCAGCTGGTCCTGCCCACCGGCATATTGCGCGGCCAGCCATTCATCGAGCCGCGCCATCGGCGCCCTGCCGCGCGCCAGCGCCTCCGGCGAATGGGTGTGCGCGTTGACGAAGGCGGGCATCAGCAGCAGGTGCCGCGCATCGATCACCTCGGCATCCGGCGCATCGGCGGCGGCGGCGACCATTCCGTCGCGGATCAGCAGGTCCATGCCCGTGCGGGGCATCCAGTCGCCGGCGCCGGGCAGCAGCGTGGCGTTGCGGAACAGGATCGGGCTCATGCGACGCGCCACCGGGCTTCGAGACGGGAGACGAGGAGAACCAGCGGCAGCGTCATCAGCAGATACATCAGCGCCACGCCGGCGAAGGGGCTGAAGGTGTTGGCCTGCCAGGTCATGATGTCGGTGCCCGCGCGCAGCAGGTCCGGAATGGCGATGACGCTGACCAGCGCGGTGTTCTTCAGCAGTGTGATGGCCTCGTTGCCGATCGGCGGCAGCACGCGGCGCAGCGCCTGCGGCAGCACGATGCGCCGCATCGCCAGCGGCCAGCCCATGCCGAGCGATCGCGCCGCGCGCATCTGCCCGCGATCGATCGATTGGATGCCCGCGCGCACGATCTCGGTCACATAGGCGCCGTTGGTGATGGACAGCGCGACGATCGCCACCGTCTTCGCCTCCAGCAGCAGGCCGAGCGAGGGCAGGCCGTAGTACAGGAACAACAGCGTCACCAGCAGCGGCACGCCGCGCAGCAGCGTGACATAGGCCAGCGCGCATGCATTCAGCACGCGCTGCCCCGAAACCCGCGCCAGGCCGCCGCACAGGCCGATCAGCAGGCCGAGGCCGATCGAGGCCGCGGCCAGCTCCGCCGTCGTGGCCGCGCCGCGCGCCAGCGCGGGCAGGGAGGCGACGAACAGGGCCCATTCGAAATCCACGTCTCAGATCACCGCGGCGGCATGCGTGGCTATGTCGCCCGGTCGCGTCAGCCAGATGCGCGGCCGCGCCGCGGCGATATGCGCCAGCACGCGGCGCAGGTGCCGCAGCCGGAAGCCGTGGCCGACCAGGAAGGGGTGCAGCGAGAGGTTGAACACCTGCGGCCAGCGCGCGGCCAGGCGAAGCTGCTCCTCGAACTGGTCGATCAGCGCATCGGCCCATTGCGCCGGCGGCCATTTCGCGGCGTGCAGTGCCGGGATGTCGTTGGTCGGCCGCGAATAGGGCAGGCTGAGCAGGCCGCGCCCGTCGCGCGTGGCAAGCCGCGTCGGCTGGTCGTCATGCGTCCAGTCCATCACGTAGTCGAAACCGGCCTCCGCCAGCAGGTCGGGCGTGGCGTGGGTCTCGGCCACCCAGGGGCCCATCCAGCCGCGCGGCGCGGTGCCTTCCTCGGCCTCGATGCGCGCGCGGCAGACCACGATCATGGCGCGTTCGGCGGGCTCCGCCATGTCGGATTGGCGTTCGGCATTGGTGCGGCCATGGCCCACGAATTCGTCGCCGCGCGCGCGGAAGGCGGCGGCCACTGCCGGGCACTGGTCGTAGATCGCGGTGTTCAGCAGCGCGGCCGCAGGCATGTCGTGCTCGTCCAGCGCATCCAGTAGGTTCCACACGCCGACGCGGTTGCCCCAGTCGCGCATGCCGAAATTCTGCACGTCGGGTTCCGGCAGCGGGTTCACCAGCGGAATGCCGAGGCCCTCGGCGAAGGGAAAGGCCTCGAGGTTCACGGCCACGAACACCGCCAGCCGCGCGCCGCCGGGCCATTCCCAGTCCGGGCGCGCGGCGATCGCCGAATAGGCATAGCGGCCGTGGCTGCGCATCGCGGTGCCTCAGGCCCGCATCGCCGGCAGCATGCGCTCGGCCGCCGGCGGCAGGAACTGGGTCAGCATGAAGCTGGCGGCGGCCGGCGGGCTCGCCACGCCGAAGGCTTCCGCCATCACCCCCACCATCGCCTGCGCCCGCGCCGCATCCACATGCCCCACGCCGAACTGCGCCACGGCCGGCGTCAGCACCACGTCGCGCATGGTGAAGACGAAGCGCTCCAGCTCGATCGCGCTATCGGTGAGTGGCTCGCGCGCCTTGATGGCGGCGACGCCCGCGGCGGGATCGGCCAGCGCATCCTTCAGCCCGGCCAGCGTCGCGCGCACGAAGCCGCGCACCACCTCGGGCTCGCGCTGCGCGAAGTCCCCGGTGGTCAGCAGGCCGTTGCCGTAGATGTCCACGCCGTGGTCGTTGTAGCGGAACATGCGGATATCGGCCTCCCGCGCGCCGAGCGAGCGCAGGATGAAGAACGAGCCCGAGACGAACGCAGTAATGGCATCGGCCTCGCCGCGATACAGCATCGGCTCGCGCAGCGGCGGCGCGACGGTGATCCAGGTGACGTCGGTGGCGGCCAGGCCGTTGGCGCGCGCGAAGGCGGGGAACAGCGTGCGCCCCGCATCGCCCACCGGCGCGGCGAGGCGCTTGGCCTTGAGGTCCGCCGGGCGTTCGATGCCGCGGCCGGCCAGCGTCATCACCGCCGCCAGCGTGCGGTCGAAATGCTGGAACACGTTCACCACGCCGCGCGAGGGGTTGTCGGCGTTGTGTTTCACGATCGCGCCGGGGTCGCCGAAGCCGATATCGGCGGCGCCGGCGGCGATCTTCGTCACCACGTCGCCGGAGCCGAAGCCGCGCTGGATCTGCACCTCCAGCCCCTCGCGCGCGAAATGCCCGCGATCGGCGGCCAGGAACCAGGTGGCGTGGTGCGCCAGCGGCGTCCAATCCAGCATGAAGCGGATGGTGCGGCGCTGCTGCGCCAGCGCGGGCGCGGCCAGGCCAAGCGCGGCGGCGCCGGCCAGCACATGGCGTCGGGAAACACTCCTCATCGGAACCCCCTTGATGTCGGATGTCATGCCGCGGCACTCGCGGGCAGGGTGAAGGGGCGCAGCTCCGCATGGTCATGCGCCTGGAAGATCGCCCAATCGGCATCGCCCTGGTCCAGGAACAGCCGGCGCTTCACGCCCTCCACCAGGCGCGGCGCGATGTATTTCATGGTGGAGACCGAGGAGGCGACGGGACCGAGGCTGAGATTGGCCGTGCTGATGATGGTGAACACCCGCCCCAGCCACGCTGCGCCGCCCGGCTCGCGCGGCTGGAAGCCGCCATGGCGGTCGAGGTAGGGCGCGCGGCCGAGGGCCGGGATCTCCTGCCCCGCCGGCGGGGTGAAGCGGTCCTGCCACAGCGCGGCGTCGCGCAGCACGTGGCGCAGTTCGGGTCGGCGGGAGAGGTCGTTCGTGTAGCCGGTGGCGATGGCCAGGCGGTCGTAGATGGCGCGCTGCCCGCCGCCCTCGACGATGATCTCTTGCCCCGTCCAGCGCACCGAATCCCAGGGGAAGCCGGTGCGCAGCACGAAGCCGGGCTGCGCCAGCGCGGCGTCGAAGGTGGGCTGCGGCGGCGGCTGGCCGATATCGTGCAGCGCCCAGGCATAGGCCCATTTGCGCGCATCCGGCATGTCCGCGTAATGCGCCAGGAAGCCGGCGGTCTCCATCCAGCGCCGCGGGTTGAGGCGCGGCAATTCGGCCCGGCGCACGCACACCTCGGCGCGCGTCGCGCCGGCCTGCAGCGCCGCGATGGCAAGGTCGAAGCCGGAGGCGCCGGCCCCCAGCACGCCCACGCGCTGGCCGGCCAGCGTGGCGATGTCGAAGCAATCCATCGCATGCACCACGCGCTCGGCCGGCACGGCGCGGGCAATGGCCGCCGGCACCGCGTAGCCGCCGGAGCCCATGGCGCCGGTGCACAGCACCACGCTGCGCGCATGGCGCGTGGCGGGGCCTTCCGGCGTTGCGAAATTCAGGCGCAGCAGCGCGCCATCCTGCGCCGGCTCCAGCCCCACCAGTCGCCAGCCGTTGCTGACCGGCAGCGCCATCACGCGGCGGAACCAGTTCAGGTAGTCCATCCAGCTGGTGCGCGGCACGCGATGTATCTGCGCCCAGCTCTCCGCGCCGTGCTGGGCTTCCCACCAGGCGCGGAAGGAGAGTGCGGGAATGCCGAGCTCCGGCCCGGTGAGCTGCTTCGGCGTGCGCAGCATGCTCATGCGCGCGAAGGTACCCCAGGGGCCCTCGCGGCCGGGCTCGGCCTCGTCGAACAGCGCGATGTTGGTCACGCATTCGCGCTGCAGCAGGCCGCCCACGGCCAGGCCGAACATGCCCGCGCCGATCACCGCGCAATCCAGCACGGGCTGGCCATCCGGCCCGGTGGCCGGCACCACCCAAGGCGCGCTCGGGTAGTCGAGGATATCGAGTTCGCGCGCCACCTGGCGCTCAAGCGCGGCAAGGCCGCTGGCTGCTGCAGACATGATGATCCCGGATGCGATGGAGGCGTGCGAAAGGCTCCGCGCCCCCGCTGCCGGAGGCGACGGCGATGCGCTCAGCCGCGTTGTCGCCACCGGCCCCGGGCGCGGGCGAAGCCGTGCGAGCGCGGCGGCCGGCCCGGCCGCGTGGGGCGGCGGGTGGCAGCGGCGCGGCAGGGCGGCCAGGGCTCCATGGCGTGATGCGATGCAATCGCCGTGCCGGGCCGGGCGCGCGGGCAGGCGGCGCCGTGCCGCCGCGGCTGGCGACCCGGCGGGCAGAACCAGCCTCCCACTGCCCAGCATGCGGGCAGGGGCGGTGACAGCGCCCGGCGCTGCGCGCAGCATGGCTTGGCTGGCCACCGCCATGCCGAACCGCCGAAGGGACGCCCCCGCGATGACCACCCCCGCGCGAAACCTGCTCGTCATCATGTCGGACGAGCACAACAACAAGGTGCTCGGCCATGCCGGACACCCGGTGGTGACGACGCCGCATCTCGATGCGCTGGCCGGCGCCGGCACGCGCTTCACCGCCGCCTACACGCCCTCGCCCATCTGCGTGCCGGCGCGCGGCGCTTTTGCCACCGGCCTGCCGGTGCATCGCTCCGGCTACTGGGACAACGCCATCGCCTATGATGGCCGCATCCCCTCCTGGCACCACGCGCTGCGCGCCCGCGGCCATCACGTGACCTCGATCGGCAAGCTGCACTTCAAGGGCCACAAGCAGGAGGATTACGGCTTCACCGAAAGCCTGCTGCCCATGCACCTCACCGGCGGCATCGGCGACGTGACGCAGTTGATCCGCGACCCCGAGGATGTGCGCGAGGTGGCCGCGAAGAAGCTCATCGCGCAGGCCGGCCCGGGTGAGAGCGAATATACGCTGTATGATCGCCGCGTCGCCGCCGCCGCGCAGATCTGGCTGCGCGAGGTGGCGACGCGGCGGCACGACAAGCCCTGGGTGCTCTTCGTCTCCATGGTCGCGCCGCATTTCCCGCTGACCGCGCCGCCCGAGCACTACTACCGCTACGCCGGGCGGGACCTGCCGCGCCCCAAGCTGGCGAGTGCGGCGGAGCGGCCGAGCCACCCCTATGTGCAGATCTACGCGAAGCGCTCGGACCACTACCGCCACATGCAGGGCGAGGGCGACCTGAACCGGGCGCTGGCCGGCTATTTCGGCCTGGTCTCCTTCCTCGACGAGCATGTCGGCAAGATCATCGCCGCGCTGCAGGATGCCGGCCTCTCCGACAGCACGCGCGTGGTCTACACCTCCGACCACGGCGACAACCTCGGCACGCGCGGCCTGTGGGGCAAGGCGACGATGTATGAGGAAAGTGCGGGCATCCCCATGATCATGTCCGGGCCCGACGTGCCGCGCGCGGCGCGCTGCGCCACGCCGGTGACGCTGTGCGACCTCTCGGCCACCATCCTCGACGCCGTGGGCGCGCCCGACGCGATCGAGGAGCTGAACCTGCCCGGCACCTCGCTGCTCGGCCTCGCCGCACAGCCGCCGCAGGACCGCGTGGCGATCTCGGAATTCCACACCACCGGGCCCGATGCCTTCACCATGCTGCGCACGCTGCGGCACAAATACGTGCACTACCTCGGCGGCCCGCCGCCCCAGCTGTTCGACCTGGAGGCCGATCCGGAGGAGCTGCAGGACCTGGGCACCGATCCCGCCCACGCCGCGCTGCGCGCGTCGTTGGAGGCCCGGCTGCGCGCCCTGGTGCCGCTCGAGGAGGCCGACCGCCGCGCCAAGGCCGACCAGGCGCGCTGGATCACCTTCCATGGCGGCGAGCAGGCCATCCGCGCCCGCGAACGCGCCGCCTACACCCCTCCACCCGCCGCTTGAGCCCCGCTTCGCACCCCGCCATGCGCCGCCTCGCGCTGCTGCTGTGGGTGCTGGCGCTGCTGCTCGCCGGCGGCGTGCTGCTGCTGGCCGGCCTCGGGCAGCCGGCCAGCCTCGCCTTCGCGGCGGCGGCGCTGCCGGTGGCGCTGCATGTGGCGCTGTCGGTCATCCGCTCGCTGCGCGGCGGGCGCGTGGGCGTGGATGTCATCGCCCTGGCTGCCATCCTGGCCGCGCTGGCCTTCGGCGAGGCGGCGGCGGCGGCGGTGGTGGCGCTGATGGTGGCGGGCGGCGAGGCGCTGGAAGCCTGGGCCGCCGGCCGCGCCACCGGCGCGCTCACCGCCCTGATGGCCCGCGCGCCGCGCCGCGCCGCGCGCATCCACGACGGCGCCATCGCGGAAATCGACGTCGCCGAGATTGCCCCGGGCGATGTGCTGCTGGTGCGCCCGGGCGATATCGTGCCCGCCGATGGCGTGCTGCTGGACGCAGCGGCGACGCTGGATGACAGCGCGCTGACCGGCGAGCCCCTGCCGGCCGAGCGCGTGGCCGGCGATGCGCTGCGCAGCGGCAGCGTGAATGCCGGCGATGCCTTTCGCCTGCGCGCCACGCAGGATGCCGCGGCCAGCACCTATGCCGCGATCATCCGGCTGACGCGCGAAGCCGCCGAATCCCGCGCGCCGCTGACCCGCCTGGCCGATCGCTGGGCCGTTGGCTTCGTGGTGCTGACGGCCGTGGTCTCCACCGCCGCCTGGGCCGCCACCGGCGATCCGCTGCGCGCCCTCGCCGTGCTGGTGGTGGCTACGCCCTGCCCGCTGATCCTGGCCGCGCCCATCGCGCTGATGGCCGGCATCGGCCGGGCGGCGCGGCGCGGCATCGTCATCAAGGGCGGCGGCGCGCTGGAGCGCCTGGCCCGTGTGCGTACGGTGCTGTTCGACAAGACCGGCACGCTGACGCCTGGCCACCCGCGCCTCGCCATGGTGGCGGCCGAGCCCGCGCTGGGCCGGGCCGCCGCGCTGCGCCTGGCGGCGGCGCTGGCGCAGGGCTCCTCGCACCCGGTCTCGGCGGCCCTGGTCGCGGCCGCGGGCGGTGCGCTGCCCTTGCCCGCCTCGGTGCAGGAGGTGCCGGGCGGCGGGCTGACCGGCAGCGTGGAGGGGCAGGCCCTCGCGCTCGGCAGCGAGGGCTTCCTGCACGGCATGGGCATCGAGACGGCAACCGGCCTGGGCGTGGAGGTGGCGGCCAGCGCCGGCTCGGTGGCCTGGCTCGCCGCCGATGGCCGCGCTGTGGCCGCCTTCCTGATGGCCGATGGCCTGCGCCGCGAGGCGCCGCGCGCGGTGCGCCGGCTGCGCGCGCTGGGTGTCCGCCGCATCGTGCTGGTGAGCGGCGATCGTGCCGCGGCGGCCGAGCCTATCGGCCGCGCGCTGCGCCTGGATGCCGTGCTGGCCGAGCAATCGCCGGCGCAGAAGATCGACGCCGTGCGCGCCGAGGCCGCGGCTGCGCCCACTGCCATGGTCGGCGATGGCGTGAACGATGCGCCGGCGCTGGCCGCCGCCGATGTCGGCATCGCCATGGGCGCCGCCGGCACCGCCGCCGCCGCCGAGGCCGGCGACGTGGTGCTGCTGGTGGACCGCGTGGACCGCGTGGCGGAGGCGCTGGCCATCGCGCAGCGCAGCCGCCGCGTGGCGCTGCAGGCCATCGCGCTGGGCATGGGGTGTTCCGCCATCGCCATGGCGGTGGCCGCCGCCGGCTGGCTCACGCCGCTGGCCGGCGCGGTGGTGCAGGAGGCGATCGACGTCCTGGCCATCCTGTATGCGCTCACCGCGCTGCGCCCGGCGCGCGGCGAGGCCGTGCCGCAGCGCCTGCCGCCGGGGGCGGGGCTGGAGGAACGCCGCGCCGAGCATGCCGGGCTGCGGCAACTGGCCGATGCGCTGCGCGAATTGGGCGAGGCGATCGGCCCCGCCCCCGATGCGCTGCCCGCCCTCGCCGTGGTGGAGGCGCGGCTGCGCGCCGAATTGCTGCCGCACCAGCGGGCGGAGGAGGGCACGCTGTATCCGCTCGCGGCCCGCCGCCTGGGCGGGCAGGATCCGCTGGCGCCGCTGATCCGCATGCATGCCGAGATCGAGACCCTGGCCGCGCAGATCGGCACGCTGCGCGAACTCGCTGCCGCGGAGGGCGGCTGGCCGGAGGCGGCCCCGGCGCTTCGCCGCAGCCTCTTCGCGCTGGAGGCGCTGCTGCGCGTGCATCTTCTGGCCGAGGAGGAGGTGCTGGCCGGGCTGACGGAGGAAGGCCCGGACGATCGCCGGGCGCGGTGACGGCCCGGCCGTTCAGGCCGCTTCCCAGGCACGGCGCAGGAAGCCGATCGCCTCCTCCGCCAGCCGGTCCTGCGTCTCGAACATCGGCCGCCAGATTCGCGTCGCGGCAGCCAGCGCCGGCAATGCCATGCCGAAGGCCTCCACCATCAGCACGCCGTCCCACCCCGCGCGCTTCAGCGTCGCGAAGGTCTCGGCCCAGCGCACCTGGCCGGCGCCGGGCGTCGAGCGGTCGTTCTCGCTGGCGTGGAAGTGGTTCACCACGGGCAGCACCTCGGCCAGGGCGGCCGCCGGGTCCTTCTCCTCGATATGCGCGTGGAAGGTGTCGTAGAGCAGCCCGACATTCGGCAGCCCGACCTCGCGCACATAGCGCGCGCCGCTGCGCTGGTCGTTCAGCAGGTAGCATTCGAAGCGGTTCAGCGGCTCGACCGAGAGCGCGATGCCGGCCTGTGCCGCGTGCTCGCCGGCCGCCCGCAGCGTGTCGACCGACCAGCGCCATTCGTCGGCGGTTGGCGGCATGCCGCTGAAGTGGCCGAGCGCCGAGTGCAGCGGGCCGATCAGCACGCCGGCACCCAGAACGGCGGCGCAATCGATGCTGCGTCGGAGCCTCGCGAGCGCGGCGGCGCGAATGGCACGATCGGGCGATGCGGGGTTGCAGTCGGCGGGCAGCGCCGTGGCGGCCGAGCGCGTCAGGCCGAGCGCCTCGCAGCGCTGGCGTGCCGAGGCATAGGGCGCATCCGTCGCCGTGTTCAGCACCGGCACCTCGACCGCCCCATAGCCCAGCTGCGCGAGCCGGCCGAACACCGGCGCATGGTCCGACGTGACCTCGTCGGTCCACAGGAACAGGTTCATCCCTGGCGTCATCGCGGCATCCCCCCCTGAGCCTGCGCCGGTTCCGGCACATTGCTGACTTGTGTCAGGCTTGCCATCTCTACAGGGCCAGGATGCGCAGCGGCAATGCTCCAGGCGCGCACCGCGCGTCCTGAATTCGCGCCATCAGCCGCATCTAGGCTTGCATTTGACGGCAAGTTGGGGTCAACGCCGTTGGTAACAGGATAGGTACCGGGCACGCATCAGATTGCCGATGTGTCACTCGAGTGCCTGCCGGGGGGGAATTGGATGACAGCTGAGCTCGCCGCGACGGTGCTGCTGAACGGGCTGACGCTCGCGGCACTCTATTTTATCGTCGCCAGCGGCTTCTCGCTGATCTTCGGCCTGATGCGCACGGTGAACATGGCGCATGGCTCGCTCTACATGGTGGGCGCCTACATCGGCTACGCGGTGTTCGAACCGTTGTACGACCAGGATGTGTGGTACGCTTGGTATCTCGGCATCCTTGTCGGCATCGGCGCGGCGGCCGTGTTCGGGCTGGCGATGCAGGCGGCGCTGCTCGGCTGGATGCAGGGGCAGGAGCTGCGCCAGGCGCTGGTCACCATCGGCGTCTCGATCATCGTGGCGGACCAGCTGCTGGCCGTCTTTGGTGGCACCTCGCGGCAGTTCTTCGCGCCCGACGCGATCTTCGGCAGCACCACGGTGCCGCTGGTCGGCCGCTATCCCACCTTCCGGCTGGTGCAGATCGGCATCGCCATCGCGGTCGGCCTCGGCCTCTGGCTGCTGCTCAACCGCACGCGGCTTGGCCTGATGATTCGCGCCGGCGTCGATGACCGCGCGATGCTGGGCGCAGTTGGCGTGAACGTGCCGCTGATCGCGCTGGCGGTCTTCGCGCTGGGCGCCGGGCTGGCGGGGCTCGGCGGCGTCATCGGCAGCACGGCGCAGCCGCTGGTGCAGGGCGTGGATGCGCGCTTCCTGCTGACGTCGCTGGTCGTGGTGATCGTGGGGGGCATGGGCTCCATCGCGGGCACCGCCATCGGCGCCATCCTGGTGGGCCTGGCCGAGCAGATCGGCCAGGCGCTGTTCCCCACCTATTCGGTGATCCTCACCTTCATGATCATGTCGGCGGTGCTGGCGCTGCGGCCGCAGGGCCTGCTGGGGCGCCCGGCATGAGTGGCGCGCCCGCCCGCTGGGTCATCCCGGTTTCGCTGGCGCTGTTCGCGGTGCTGCTCGTGCTGCCGGCGGTTATCCCACCCTTCTTCACGGCGAACATCCTGGGCCGCGCGCTGGTGTTCGGCATCATCGCGCTGTCACTGACCTTCCTTGCCCATTACGGCGGCTTCGTCAGCCTGGCGCAGACCATGATCGCAGGCGTCGCGGGCTACGCCGTGGCGGTGCTGGTGCCCGATGCGCTGCCCTCCATCCGGGGCGGCGTGCCATACGCCCTGGCGATCCCGATCGGCCTCGTGGCAGCGACGTTGATGGGCCTGCTGGTGGGCGCCATCGCGGTGCGCACCCAGGGCATCTACCTGCTGATGATCACGCTGGCGCTCGGCGTGGGCGTGCACCTGTTCATCCAGGCCAACATCGCCTGGTTCAACGGCTATGAGGGCATCCGCAACGTGGTGGGCCCCGAGGTGCTGGGCCTGCCCTTCCGCAACACCTTCGTCTTCTACTACATCGCGCTGGCGGTTGCAGTGCTGCTGTACATGCTCGTGCTGTATGTGGTGCGCACCCCCTTCGGCCTTGTGCTGCAGGGGCTGCGCGACAATCCGCGCCGCGTCAGCGCGCTGGGCTATCAGGCGGCGCTGCACCGCATCGCGGCCTTCGGCGTGGCCGGCTTCATCGCCGGGTGTGGCGGCGTGTTGATGACCTTCTACAACATCGGCATCTCGCCAGGCACCATCAACCTGGGCGCGACGGTGAATGTGCTGATCATGTCGGTGATCGGTGGCCTCGGCCACCCGATCGGCGCCTTCATCGGCGCGCTGATCTTCATCGTCCTCGATACCTTCGCCGCCGACCTCTATGACCGCGAACGCTTCAACACCCTGATCGGCGCGGTCTTCCTCATCATCGTCCTGGCCTCGCCCGATGGCGTGCTCGGCATGGCGCAGCGCCTCGGCCGGCTCCTGGCAGGCCGCGGCGCGGCGCCCGCAGGCGAGGCCACGCGTGCCGGGGCGAAGCCCTAGCGGAGAGATCCCGTGCGGGGCCGGCGCCGGGCCTCGTGCGGCAACAGCCTAGGCGCCCGGCGCAAGGCCGGAGGCAGTGTCGAACAACCGGAGGAATCGAACAGATGGACACCCGCATGAACCGCCGCAGCCTGCTGCTCGGCACTGGCGCAACCGCAACGCTGGCTGGGCTCGGCCTCGCGGCCCCGGCCATCGCGCAGAACGCGCCGATCCGCATGGGCTGGCTCTCGACGATGGAGGGCCCCTTCGCGACCGGCGGGCAGGACGCCTGGCGCTGCACGCAGATGATCATGGAGATGAACAACAACCAGGCCGGCGGCCGCCGCATCGAGATCGTTCGCGAAAGCTCCAACGCGCAGGCCGACGTCGCGCTGGCGCGCGCGCGCAAGCTGGTCGAGCAGGACAATGTGGACTTCATGGTCGGCCCGCTGTCCGGGGCCGAGGGCATTGCCGTGCGAGACTATTCCCGCACGCGGCCGAACCAGGCCTTCATCAATGGCGGTTCCGGCGCGGCGGACACCACGCTGCGCAACGTCAGCGCCAACTTCTTCCGCTTCAACATGGACGGCACGCAGTGGATGGCCGGGCTCGGCAACTACGTCCGCCGCGTGCTCAACGTGCAGGAAGTGGCGGTGGTCGCCGGCGACTACGCCTTCCCCTATGCGCAGGTGTTCGGCTTCTCGCTGGAATTCTGCCGTGCCGGCGGCCGGGCCACCTATCTGTGGTCGCCGCTGGGCACCACCGACTATTCGTCGATCATCGCGCGCATTCCGCGCACGGCCGGCGCGCTGGTGGTGATCCATGGCGGCTCCGACGGCCTTGCCTTCATGACGCAATACGCCCAGGCCGGCGGCGCGCTGCCGCTGATCGGCGGTTCGATCATGGCCGACCAGTCGATGCTGTCCGCGCGCGGCCCGCATCGCCGCCTGATGGTCGGCATGGTCAGCGGCGGCCCGCTGGCGGATGTGAATGACGACCCGAACTGGAAGGAGTTCACCGACCGCTACCGCGCCCGTTGGGGCCGTGATGGCTTCAACAGCCCGTCGATCCACGGCTACAACTACTTCGTCGCGATGCAGGGCACGCTGCTGGCGCTGAACGCCGTGCGCGGCGACCTCTCCGGCAACCAGGCGGCCTTCATGCGGGCGTTGTCGGCCAGCGACTACATCACGCCCATGGGTGCGCGGATGCGACTGGACCACAACCGCCAGGCCATCTCCGACGTGTTCCTCAACCGCGTCGAGGAGCGCGGCAACCAGTCGCTGACGGTGGCGTTCGAGCGGGCGCGCGACATCAACCAGACGCTGGGCGTGCCGGAGGCGCAGTTCCTCGCGCTTGGCGCGCCGAGCCGCGACAACCCCGGCTGCATCCCGGCCGCCTCGTAACGCCCATCCACCGCGCGGGGCCGGCAGCGTCCGGCCCCGCCCCAACCTTGGCCCTGCCCTTGAGCAATCCCGCCATCAGCCTTGCCGGCGTCAGCCGCCGCTTCGGCGCGCTGCAGGCCGTGCGCGACGTCACCTTCGACGTCGCGCCGGGCGAGCGCCGCGCCGTGCTCGGCCCCAACGGCGCCGGCAAGACCACGCTGTTCAACACCATCTGCGGCGACTTCCCGCCCACCGCCGGGCGCATCGGCTTCTTCGGCGCCGACATCACCGCGCTCAAGCCGCACCAGCGCACGCGGCTGGGCATCGGCCGCACCTATCAGACCTCGCTGCTGTTCAACGGCCTCACCGTGCTCGACAACCTCTTCGTCGCGGTGCGCGGGCTGCAGCCCGGGCGCTTCTCGCTGGTGCGCCCGGGGCGGCAGGACCCGGGCCTCGCCAAGGCGCGCGAATTGGCGGACCGGATGCGCCTGTCGCACCTGCTGCATGCCGAGGTGGTGAACCTCAGCCATGGCCAGCGGCGCCAGCTGGAGGTCGGCATGGCGCTGGCGGGCGATCCGCGGCTGCTGATGCTGGACGAGCCCGCCGCCGGCCTCTCGCCCGGCGATCGGCCGGAGCTGCTGCGGCTGCTGCATGAATTGCCGCGCAGCCTCACGCTGATCCTCATCGAGCACGACATGGACATCGCGCTGCCCGCCGCCGACATCGTCACCGTGATGAAGGATGGCGAGGTGGTGGTGGAAGCCACGCCCGACCGCATCGAAAGCGATCCGGTGGTGCAGGCCATCTATCTCGGGGGCGGGCATTGATGCTCTCGGTGCGGGACCTGCATGTGCGCTTCGGCCAGGCGCATATCCTGCAAGGCGTGTCGCTGCAGCTGGCCGCAGCGCCGCTCGCCATCGTCGGCCGCAACGGCATGGGCAAGACCACGCTGTGCCAGGCGGTGATGGGATTGATCCCGCCGAGCGAGGGCGAGATCGCCTTCGAAGGCGCGCGCCTGAACGGCCTCGCCCCCTTCCGAATCGCGCGCCGCGGCGTGGCGCTGGTGCCGCAGGGCAGGCGCACCTTCCCCTCGCTGTCGGTGCATGAGCACCTGCTGCTGGTGGCGCCGCGGCGCGATGCGCGCTGGACCATCGAGCGCATCTACGAAACCTTCCCCCGCCTCGCCGAGCGCCGCCGCAACGGCGGCACCGAGTTGTCCGGCGGCGAGCAGCAGATGCTCGCCATCTCGCGCGCCCTGCTGATGAACCCGAAGCTGGTCATCATGGATGAGCCGAGCGAGGGCCTCGCACCGGTGATCGTGGACCACCTGATCGAGGTCTTGCGCGCCTTGCCGCGGGAGGGCATGGGCCTGCTGCTGGTCGAGCAGAACCTGCGCGTGGCCACCGCCGTGGCCGACCAGGTGGCGATCATGGTGACGGGCCGCATCGCCGCCGAGATGCCGGCGCGGACCCTGGCCGAGGATGTCGATATCCAGCGCCGCTACCTGGGCGTTTCCGCCGGCGGCCATTGAGGGGGAATACAGCGATGGCCACCGTCTATGTCATCGGCACCTGCGACACCAAGGCCGAGGAGCTGCGCTTCGCCGCCGATTGCGTGCGTCGCGCCGGCGCCTCCGCGATCCTCGTGGATGTCGGCACCAAGGGCACTTCCGGCGCCGCCGATGTGACGGCCGCCGAGGTCGCGGCGCATCACCCGCAGGGTGCGGGCGCGGTGCTCGGCCTCGATGATCGTGGCGCGGCGGTGGCGGGCATGGCGCTGGCGCTGACTCGCTGGCTTGCCACCCGCACCGATATCGGCGCGGTGCTGGGCCTCGGCGGCTCGGGCAACACCGCGCTGGTGACGCAGGCGATGCGCGCGCTGCCGATCGGCACGCCGAAGCTGATGGTCTCCACCGTCGCCTCCAGCAATGTCGCGCCCTATGTCGGGCCGTCCGACATCGCCATGATGTATTCGGTCGTGGATGTCGCGGGCATCAACGCCATCTCGCGCCGCGTCATCGCCAATGCCGCGCATGCCGTGGCCGGCATGGCGCTGCACGCGCCGCCGCCGGCGCCGGCAGCCGAGAAGCCCGGCATCGGCATGAGCATGTTCGGCGTCACCACCGCCTGCGTCACCATGCTGCGCGAGGCGCTGGACGCCACCCATGAATGCTACGTCTTCCACGCCACCGGCGCGGGCGGGCAGAGCATGGAGAAGCTGGCCGATTCCGGCCTCGTCGCCGCGCTGATCGACATCACCACCACCGAGGTGCCGGACCATCTGGTGGGCGGCGTCTTCCCCTGCACGGAGGATCGCTTCGGCGCCGCCATCCGCACCCGCCTGCCCTATGTCGGCAGCGTCGGCGCGGTGGACATGGTGAATTTCGGCGCGAAGGAGACGGTGCCGGCGCAATTCGCGCAGCGCAACCTCTATGTCCACAACCCGCAGGTGACGCTGATGCGCACCACGGCGGAGGAGAATCGCGCCATCGGCCGCTTCATCGTCGAGCGGCTGAACCGCATGGAGGGGCCCGTGCGCTTCCTGCTGCCGCTCGGCGGCGTTTCCGCCATCGACGTGCCGGGCATGCCCTTCCACGATCCGGCCGCCGATGCCGCGCTGTTCGAGACCATCCGCGCGGGCTTCAGGCCCGCGCCCAACCGCAAGCTGATCGAGGTACAGGCGGCGATCAACGACCGCGCCTTCGCCGATGCCGTGCTTGCCGCCTTCCGGGAGATCACCTGAACCATGCCGCGCATTCCTCGCCAGGAGTTGCTGCAGAAATTCAACGCCATGGTGGCGCGGCGCGAGCCGATCATCGGTGGCGGCGCCGGCACCGGGCTCTCGGCGAAATGCGAGGAAGCCGGCGGCATCGACCTCATCGTCATCTACAATTCCGGGCGCTACCGCATGGCCGGCCGCGGCTCGCTGGCCGGGCTGCTGGCCTATGGCAATGCCAATGACATCGTGAAGGAAATGGCGCGCGAGGTGCTGCCCGTGGTGAAGCGCACTCCGGTGCTGGCCGGCGTCAACGGCACCGATCCCTTCGCCATCATGGACCATCTGCTGGACGAGCTGATCGCGCTCGGCTTCTCCGGCGTGCAGAACTTCCCCACGGTCGGCCTCATCGACGGCACCTTCCGTGCGAACCTCGAAGAAACCGGCATGGGCTTCGGGCATGAGATCGACATGATCCGCCTGGCCCACCAGAAGGACATGCTGACCACGCCCTACGTGTTCAGCGCCGATGAGGCGGTGGAGATGGCCAAGGCCGGCGCCGATATCCTGGTGCCGCATCTGGGCCTCACCACCGGCGGTGCCATCGGCGCGCACACCGCACTCAAGCTGGCGGATTGCCCGGCGCTGGTGGACAGCTGGGCCGAGGCCGCGAAGCGCATCCGCCCGGACATCATCGTGCTGTGCCATGGCGGGCCCATCGCGACGCCGGAGGATGCCAGCTTCGTCCTGCGCAACACCAGGCTGTGCAACGGCTTCTACGGCGCCTCCAGCATGGAGCGCCTGCCCACCGAGGTGGCGTTGACGGCGCAGACCCGCGCCTTCAAATCCATCAGCTTCTGAAGGAGCCTTCGCCATGGCGCGCGCCTATGCCTCCACCATCCTCGACGCGCCGGTCGAGACTGTCTGGGCGACGATCCGCGACTTCAACGGCCTGCCCTCCTGGCACCCGGCCATCGTGCGTTCCGAGATCGAGGGCGGGCTCGATTCCGACGTCATCGGCTGCATCCGCAGCTTCCACCTGGCCGATGGCGCGCATGTGCGCGAACGCCTGCTGAGCCTGAGCGACCGCGACTACAGCTTCACCTACAATTTCGAGAAGCCGGCCTTCCCGGTGACGAACTACGTGGCCCACATCCGCCTGATGCCGGTCACCGACAGCGACCAGACCTTCGCCGAATGGGAGGCCACCTTCGACGAGGCGCCGGAGGATGCCGGCAAATACGTGGACATCGTCTCCAACGCCGTGTTCCAGGGCGGCTGGAACGCGCTGAAGAAGGCGCTGCCCGGCCGGCAGAAGCCCGCCGGCGCCGCGCGCTGGGCCGGCTTCCCGCCGAACAAGGTGTGGTGCAGCACCGTCATCGATGCGCCCGCCGCGGCGGTGTGGGGCGTGATCCGCGACTTCGCCGGCATGGGCGCCTGGCACGAGGCGATCACGCAGATGCACATGATCGACGGCGTGCGCAGCGACAAGGTGTCCGGCACGCGCGACTTCCTGTTCGGCGATGGCCACCTGCACGAGAAGCTGCTGCACCTCGACGACCGCGCGCGCAGCTTCTCCTACTGCATCACGAAAAGTCCGCTGCCCTGGCTGCACTACATCAGCGGCCCGCAGGTGTTCGAGGTGACCGACGGCAACCGCACCTTCGGCACCTGGACGGGCGATTGGGTGGCCTCGCCGATCGATGACGTCACGCTGATCCCGATGGCGACGAACGAGGTCTATCTGAAGGCCTTCCGCACCGTCGCCGAACGCTTCTTCCCGAAGGCCTGATGCGCATGTCCAACGCCATCGTCATCCACGCCACGGGCGGGCCCGAGGTGCTGCGCCTCGAGGATGCCGCGGTGCCCGCGCCGGGTGCCGGGCAGGTGCTGCTGCGGCACACCGCCATCGGCGTGAACTACATCGACATCTACCACCGCAGCGGCCTCTACCCGCTGCCCGGCCTGCCCGCGATCATCGGCATGGAGGGCGCGGGCGTGGTGGAGGCGCTGGGCGAAGGGGTCGCGGACCTCGCCGTGGGCGATCGCGTCGCCTATGCCTGCGGGCCGACGGGCGCCTATGCCACGCACCGCCTGGCGCCGGCCGCGCAGATGGTGAAGATCCCCGCCGGGATCAGCGACGAGATCGCCGCCTCCATCATGCTGAAGGGCATGACGGCGCAGTATCTGCTGCACGACACCGCGCCGGTGCGCGCGGGCGATGCCGTGCTGGTGCACGCCGCCGCCGGCGGGGTCGGGCTGCTGCTGGGGCAATGGGCGAAGCATCTTGGCTGCACCGTCATCGGCACGGTCGGCACCGAGGCGAAGGCCGCGCTGGCCCGCGCGCATGGGTGCGACCACGTCATCGTCACGCGCGGCGGCGGGTTTGCCGCGGCCGTCAAGGAGATCACCGGCGGCCGTGGCTGCCGCGTGATCTATGACGGCATCGGCCGCGACAGCTTCGCCGATTCGATGGAGAGCCTCGCGCTCTGCGGCCGGCTGGTGTGCTACGGCCAGGCCAGCGGCCCGATTGCGCCCATCGCGCCGAGCCTGCTCTCCGCGAAATCCGCCAGCCTCTCGCGGCCCGTGCTGTTCCACTACACGGCGCAGCGGCCGGACCTGCTGCGCATCGCGGGTTCGCTGTTTGAGGTGATCGCGCGCGGCGCCGTGAAGGTCGCCCCACCCACGCGCTACGCCCTGCGCGACGCTGCCCAGGCGCATGCCGATCTCGAAGGGCGGCGCACGACCGGCCAGCTGGTTCTTCTGCCGTAACGCCGGCGCCAGGCGGAGCAGGATCCGTTCCTTCGAACGGATCCTGCCATCGCCTATTCCGCGGCCAGCGGCAGCGGCTCGCGCTTCACGCTGCGGCGCGGGTCCTTCCACAGGCGGCCATCGGTCATCACCATCGCGATCTTCTCGGGGTCCTGCAGCAGCGTCACATCCGCCACCACATCGCCGCGCACCAGCAGCAGGTCCGCCAGGAAGCCCTCGCGCACCTGGCCGAGCTCGTCCTTCATGCCCATCAGGTCAGCACCGACGCGCGTGGCGCATTGCAGCGCCTCGATCGGGGAGTAGCCGAAGAAGCGCACGAAGTGGTGGATGTCGCGCGCATTCTGGCCCTGCGGCGTGAAGGCGAAACCGTAGTCGCCGCCGATCACCACGCGGATGCCGCGCTTGCGCATCTGGTGATAGGTCTCGCAGCTGACATCGAAGGCCTTGTCGAAGCCGCGCTCCACCAGGAACTGCTTCGTCATGCCCAGCTTCTCGTGTTCGTACATCAGGTTGTACAGCAGGCCGAAGGCCGGGCCGACGAAGTGCTTGTGCTTGGCGCGCTCCAGCATGTCGAGGGCGATCTCGTCGGACTGGTCGCAGTGGTAGATGCAGTCCACACCGGCCTCGACGCAGCGCTTCACGCTTTCGGCCGAGCGCGAATGCGCCACCAGCATCTTGCCGAATTCATGCCCCACCTCCACCGCGGTGGCGATCTCGGCGCGCGACATCGGCGTGATGCTGGCCTTCGCGTGTGTCACGAAATCATCGCCGGAGACGTTGATCTTGAGGTTGTCCACCCCCTCGCGCATGCAAAGCCGCGCCACCTTGCGCATCTCGTCCACGCCATCGGCGATCAGCGCGAAGCTCTCGCGGTAGATATGCGCGCGGCGTTCGTCGCCGAGGCCGGCGGTGGTGGTGATTTCGGGCGAGGCGGCGCGCATGCGCGGGCCGATGAAATCGCCGGCGTTGATGGCGTTGCGCGTCACCACGCCCAGCCGCAGCTTGGCCGACGCCGCCTCGAACAGGCTGGTGAAGCCGTGGTCCAGCATCAGCCGTGTGTTCTTGAGGGTGAGGATCAGGTGTTCCTCGGGCGGAATCTCGCCGAGCTCCTTGGGCTCGTTCACGCCGGTGAAGGTGGGGTGGCTGTGCCCCTCCACCATGCCGGGCATCAGCGTCATCCCGGTGGCGTCGATGATGTCGGCGCCGATGGCATCGAGCGTGCCGAGGTCGGTCGCCACGGCACGGATGCGGTTGCCCTCGACGAGAACATCGGCGGGGTAGGGTGCCGCGCCGGTGGCGTCGAACACCTGCGCGTTGCGGATCAAGGTTCTGGACATTGCATTGCTCCCTGGCTGGTGGCGCTCTGGCGGCGCATGGCGGGCGTTTGTTCCAGAAAGTCACGCCCCGTTTCAACAGAATCCGTAGCGCTATAGCGCCGTCCACACCCCCCCGGCGCGGGCGGAGGCGATGGCGGCAGCGATGAAGCGCATGCCGCGCAGCCCGTCCTGCACCGTGGGCGTCGTGGTGCTCAGCGGGTCCGGCGCGCGGCCGTCCTGCATGGCCAGGATCTGCTCGGCCGCGTCGCGATAGAGCTGCGCGAAGCCCTCCAGATAGCCCTCCGGGTGCCCGGCCGGGATGCGCGTGGCATGGGTGGCCGCCGGGTGCAGCGCGCCCACGCCGCGGGCCAGCAGCCGCGGCGCCTCGCCGAGCGGCGTGTGCAGCAGCTGGTTCGGATGCTCCTGGCTCCAGGCGAGGCCCGCGCGCGCGCCATAGACGCGCAGCCGCAGCGCGTTCTCGTTGCCCGGCGCCACCTGGCTGGACCACAGCATGCCGCGCGCGCCGCCTTCGAGGCGCAGCAGCAGATGCGCGTTGTCGTCCACGCGGCGGCCCTCGACGAAGCTCTGCACATCGGCCAGCACGCTTTCCACGCGCAGCCCCGTGACGAATTCCGCCAACTGGTGGGCGTGGGTGCCGAGATCGCCGAGCGAGCCGCCGGCCCCGGCACGCGCCGGGTCCGTCCGCCATTCCGCCTGCTTCTGCGCGCTGTCCTCCAGCTTCGTCGAAAGCCAGTCCTGCGGGTATTCCACCTGCACCACGCGGATCGGGCCCAATTCGCCCGCCGCCACCATGGCGCGCGCCTGGCGCACCATCGGGTAGCCTGAATAGTTGTGCGTCAGCACGAAGACGCGCCCGGCCCGCGCGGCCTCGGCCGCAAGGTCCTCGGCCTGCTCCACGCTCAGCGCCAGCGGCTTGTCGCAGATCACATGCAGCCCGGCCTGCAGCGCGGCCCTGGCCGGGGCGTGGTGCATGTGGTTCGGCGTGACGATGGCCACCGCCTCCGCGCCATCGGCGCGCGACGCCTCGGCGGCGATCATCGCGGCGAAGTCGGGATAGCCGCGGATGCCGAGATCGGCCGCGGAGGCGATCGCGCGCTGCGGGTCGGAGGCCAGCGCGCCGGCCACCAGCACGAAGCGATCGTCGAGGCGCGCCGCCATGCGGTGCACGCCGCCGATGAAGGCGCCGCGCCCGCCGCCCACCATGGCAAGGCGGATGCGGCGCATCAGGCGAGGCCCAGCATGCGGCGGTTCGCGGCCTCGTCGGTGCCGGCGCCGGCGAAATCGTCGAAGGCCTTCTCGGTGACGCGGATGATGTGGCGGCGGATGAATTCCGCGCCCTCGCGCGCGCCGTCCTCGGGGTGCTTCAGGCAGCATTCCCATTCCAGCACTGCCCAGCCGGCGAAGCCATGTTGCGTCAGCTTCGAGAACACCGCGCCGAAATCCACCTGCCCGTCGCCCAGGCTGCGGAAGCGGCCGGCGCGGTCCACCCAGGGCTGGTAGCCGCCATAGACGCCGACGCGGCCATTCGGGCGGAACTCGGCATCCTTCACGTGAAACATGCGGATGCGCGGGTGGTAGATGTCGATGAAGGCGAGGTGGTCCAGCGCCTGCAGGATGAAGTGGCTGGGGTCGTACAGGATGTTGGCGCGCTTGTGCTGGCCCACGGCGTCGAGGAACATCTCGAAGCTGGCGCCATCGTGCAGGTCTTCGCCCGGATGGATCTCGTAGCAGAGATCCACCCCCGCCTCCTCGAAGGCATCCAGGATGGGCCGCCAGCGCCGGGCCAGCTCGGCGAAGGCCATCTCCACCAGCCCGGCCGGGCGCTGCGGCCAGGGATAGACGAAGGGCCAGGCCAGCGCGCCCGAGAAGGTGGCATGCGCCGTGAGGCCGAGGTTACGCGAGGCGCGCGCCGCGAGCTTCAGCTGCGCCGCCGCCCATTCCTGCCGCGCCGCCGGGTTGCCGCGCACGCCCGGCGCGGCGAAGCCATCGAAGGCCGAATCATAGGCCGGGTGCACCGCCACCAGCTGGCCCTGCAGGTGGGTGGAGAGCTCGGTCACCACCAGCCCGTGCTTCGCCAGGCGGGCCTGCACATCCTCGCAATAGGCGCGGCTTTCGGCGGCGCGCTGCAGGTCGAACAGCCGGGCATCCCAGGAGGGGATCTGCACGCCCTTGAAGCCCAGGCCGGCGGCCCAGGCGGCTATGTTGTCCAGCGTGTCGAAGGGTGGCGCATCGCCGGCGAATTGCGCGAGGAACAGCGCGGGGCCCTGGATGGTTCGCATCAGGGATGGCCCCGCGGGGCGCGCGGCGTCGGCAGCATGCGTTACCTCCCGGTCATGGTTGATCCATGTAGCGGGAAAGTGCTGCGGCGGGCCCGGGCCGTCAAGCGAGCAGCTTGCGCGCCACCAGCTCCTCGGCGATCTGCACGGCGTTCAGCGCCGATCCCTTGCGCAGGTTGTCGGCCACGCACCAGAAGGCCAGGCCGTGCGGCACGGTGGCGTCGCGGCGCAGCCGGCTGACATGCACGGCATCCTCGCCGGCGATGTCGATGGGCGTGGCGTAGCCGCCATCCTCGCGCCGGTCCATCACGGCGAGGCCCGGCGCGTCGCGCCAGGCGGCCCAGGCCTGTTTCTCGCCGATGGCACGCTCGAACTCCACGCTCACCGCCAGGGCATGGCCGATGAACACCGGCACGCGCACGCAGGTGGCCATCACGGCGATGTCGGGGTCGAGCAGCTTGCGCATCTCCACCGCCAGCCGCCATTCGTCGCGCGTCGCGCCATCCTCCATGATGGTGTCGGTCTGCGGGATGACGTTGAAGGCGATCTGCTTCGGGAATTGTTCGGCGGGCGGCATCTCGTTCACGTACATGCCGCGCGCCTGGGACCACAGCTCGTCCATCGCCTCCTTTCCCGCGCCGGAGACGGCCTGGTAGCTGGCCACCACCACGCGGCGCGCGGCCGCCATGTCGTGCAGCGGCTTCAGCGCCACCGCCAGCTGGATGACGGCGGCGTCGGGGTTGGCGATGATGCGGCGCTTGCGCGGGCGGTCGAGCACGGCGGCGTTCACCTCCGGCACCACCAGCGGCACATCGGGCTCCATGCGGAAGCGGTCGGAGGTGTCGATCACCATGCAGCCCGCGGCGGCGGCGCGCGGCGCGTGGGCGGCGCTGGGCTTCGCACCCTGCGCAAAGAAGACGAGGTGGGTGCCGGCGAAATCGTGGTTCTCGACCGCCAGGGTCTTCAGCACCTGGTCCTCGCCGAAGGAGACCGGCTGGCCGGCGCTGCGCCCGGCGGCCAGGGCCACCACCTCGCGCACCGGGAAGCCGCGTTCCGCCAGCGTCTTGAGGATTTCGCGCCCCACCGCGCCGGTGGCGCCGACCACCGCGACTTTATAGGCCATGTGCACTCCCGCCCCGGGGGATGGCCCGGGAGGCAGGCCTTATACCAAAGGACCGCGGGCTGCACCTTCGCCCGCCGAGGCGGCGTGGCGGTCTACATCGCGCGCACGGCGCGCAGGAAGCTGCCGGCCTGGTCGCGCAGCACGCCGGCCTGGCCGGCGAGGGCGGTGATGTCGTCGGCCATGGCGCCGGCGGCACCGCCGGTGTCGTCGGCGCTGCGGCGCACGCCCTCGATGCGCTGCGCCACGGTCTGCGTCGCCTCCGCCACCTGCGCGGCGCTGCGGGCGATCTCCTGCGTCGCCGCACCCTGCTGTTCCACCGCGGCGGCGATGGCGGTGGCGATGTCGCTGGTGCGCTCCACCGTGGCGCCGATGCCGCGGATGGCGGCGACCGCCTGGCTTGTCGCCTGCTGCATCTGGCCGATCTGCTGCGCGATCTCCTCGGTGGCGCGCGCCGTCTGCCCGGCGAGCGACTTCACCTCGCTGGCCACCACCGCGAAGCCCTTGCCGGCTTCGCCAGCGCGGGCGGCCTCGATGGTGGCGTTCAGCGCCAGAAGGTTGGTCTGCCCGGCGATGTCGCCGATCAGCTTCACCACGTCGCCGATGCGCGATGCGGCTTCGGACAGGCCCTGCACCGTGGCATCGGTGGCGCGGGTCTCGGCCACGGCACGGCCCGCCACCGAAGCGGCCTCGCCCACCTGGCGGGCGATCTCGGCGACGCTCGCCGCCATCTCCTCGGCCGCCGCGGCCACCGACTGCACGTCGCCATGGGCGCGCCCGCCCGCATCGGCCACGGCGGCGGCCTCGCGGCCCGAGGTGGCGGCGGCCTCCGAGAGGGTGCCGGCCGAATTCTGCAGCCGCGCCGCCGAGGCGGCGACGCCTTCCACCACCGCGCCGACATCGCGTTCGAAGGTATCGGCGAGGCGCACCTTCTCGGTCGCGAGCGTCCAGGTGAGCATCGCGGCGGCGTAGTGGCCCGCGGCGTCGCGGATGGCGGAGATGCGCAGCTCCAGCACCTCCTCGCCCAGCTTGATGCGCGCGGTGTGCGGCAGGCGGGCGGGGTCGGCCAGCATGGCGCGCTGGTGCTCCGGCCGCTTGTGGAAGATGTCGATGCTCTGGCCCAGCATCTGCTCCGGCGGGCAGGGCAGCAGATGCGTGAGCTTGCCCAGCAGGCGCCTGGTCTCGGCGTTCATATAGGTCATGCGGAAGCCATCATTGGGATCGGCGCTCATCACCGCGGCGGGCAGCTGCTCGATCATCTGGCCCTGGGCGAAGGCGCGCGAGACGGTGCCGCGCAGCGCCTCGAGCCCGCCGGCCAGGCTGCCGATCTCGTCGCGCCGGGCACGGTCGGGCACCGGCCGGTCGGCCCGCCCGGCCGCGATGTGCGCGACCTCGGCCGAGAGGCGGCGCAGCGGCGCGCCGATGGTGCGCGCGGTGAGCACGCCCGACAGCACCAGCACCAGCGCGATGCCGAGCCCGACATAGAGCGTGGCGTCGCGCAGCTGCGCGGCGGTGGCCATCACCTGCGCCTCGTGCTGGTCGGTCACGGCGGTGCCCGCCGCGGCCATGGCGGCGATCTGCCGTTCCAGGGCGCTGCGCGCGGGGGCGACGCGCTCGGTGCGCGCCTTCGCGATCTCCTCGCTCGCAGTGAGGATCTTCGCCGCCGCCTCGCCGATCGCCTGCGCCTTGTCGGCGAGCCGGGCGAGATCCTCCTTCAGCCGGGCGGGGGCATCCAGCGTCTGCAGGCCGCGGCTGTGCACGCGGGACTGGGCGATGCCGCGGCGCACGCGGCGCACCTCCGACACCTCGCCGGTCGCCAGCATGCGCTGGATGCCGAGCCGCACGTCGTTCACCGCCGCATGCACCGTCATCAGCCGCTGGCGGGCATCGTCCTGCTGGTCCTCGGGCAGGTCGAAGCCGATGCTGGCGGCGAGTGCCTCGAAGGTGCTGTCGTATTCGCTGGAGCGGGGGAACAACTCATCGTCGCGCGCGGCGATCAGCGCGGCGCGCTGCTGCGCCACCGCCTCAAGCGCCTGGCGGTAGGCCTCGCTGGCCTGGGCGATGGCGCGCGCCGCGTCGATGAGGGCGGGAACGCCATAGGCATCGGCCGCCATGGCGACGCCGCGGGTGCCCTCGGCGAGGGTGGCGGCGATGCGCGCCCAGGCCGGGGCCTGGCCGTCGCGCTCATGCGTCAGCAGCAGGTCGCGCTCATGTTCCGGCAATTGGCGCAGCCGGTCGACGCCGACCTCGATGGAATCCATCGTCTGCTGGCTGCGTGCCAGCATCTGCTGCGCCGCCATGATGGTGCTGGTGCCCTGCCATGCGAAGGTCACGAGGCCGGTGAGCATCAGCAGCGTCAGCAGCCCGGTGGCCGCCAGCTTGCGGCCAACCGACATGTCGAGGAACAGGCGCATGGGGTATTCCCTGCCAGGTGCAGGACTACCCCTTTAGCGACGAACCCTTGCCGCCCGATGAATCGCGCGGCGCCGCCCTCAGACCAACGGCATGCCGGCCTGACCTGCGGCCGGCTTCAGCCGGCCGAGCGGCCAAATGGCCGCCGCGCCAAGTGGCGCGAGGCAAGCGGCCGGAGGCCGCGCCCGCCTCCTGAGGGCACCAGAAGAATCAAGCGGCGACCAGGCTGTCGGGCACCGCGTGGCCGGTCTCGCGCAGGTAGCGCGCGGCGCCGGGGTGGAAGGGCAGGAAGGTGTTCTTGGTCCAGTTCGCCGCCACCGTCTCGGACGCCGCGGCGATGGCCTGGCGGAAGCGGTCGTTCTGCGACAGCACGGATTTGGTGATCTCGTAGGCGAGGTCATCCGGCAGGCTGCGGTGGCTGATGGCGAAGTTGTACATGCCGACGATGCGCAGCGGGCGCGTCTGCGTGCGATAGGTGCCGACGGGCAGCGTGCCGGGCGACAGCTCCGGGAATTGCGTGGTGAGGCGGCGCACCTCCTCCTCGGTGAAGTCGAGGTAGTTCACCTCGGCCTGCACCTCGATCTCGCTGAAGGCCGGCACCGGCACGCCGGAGGCGAACAGGAAGCTGTCCAGCAGCCCGTCCTGGATCTGCCCCACCAGGTCGGAGGCCGAGCCATAGCGCACCGCGGAGGGGCGCACGCCGAGCGTGTTCAGGATCTGCGGGTAGTAGGTGCCTGGCGTGCCGCCGCGCGGGCCCACCCCCACGCTGCGGCCGTTCAGCTGCGCATGGGCGGTGATGCCGCTGCGGCGCAGCGCGATGCCGTGGAACGGGGTGTCATACATCGGGAACAGCGCGCGGATGTCGCGGAAGCGATTGCCCTGTGTCCAGTCGCCCTGGCCGTTCCAGGCCTGCAGCGCCACGCCCATGGTCACCATGCCGAGTTCCACCTCGCGGCGGTTCACCAGGATGATGTTCTGGTTCGGCCCCTGGGTGGTGCGGAAGGAGATCGCCACGCCCGTCGCCTCCTGCGCGATTTGGCCCCAGGCCGGGCCGTACAGCGCATAGGTGCCGCCGGGTGCGGCGGTGCCCATGGTGAGCGCGCGTGGCCAGGCGGCGTTGCGCGGCTGCGCCGCGGCGGCGCCGACCAGGGCGGGGCCGAGAGCCGCGCCCAACAGGGGGGCAGCCAGCAGGTGGCGGCGACGCATGACGTTTTCTCCCGGTTCGAACCTTCCGCGATGGATTAGCGTCGAAGGCGCCACATCCGCAAGCGGTGCGGGGCTTGCGGGGACTCGGCCGCCGGCTACATGCATCGCATCGTGCTGCACCTCATCAAGCTCAGCGTTGGACCGAAGGAGGTGGCGGAACTCGCCGCCATCCAGGCGCGCCGCGCCGTGGCGGACCCGCCGCTGCGGCACCAGACGCGCATGGCGCCGAAGCGCGTGGCCGAACTGCTGGATGGCGGGTCGATCTACTGGGTCATCGCCGGCTACCTGCGGGCGCGGCAGCGGCTGATCGACATCCGCGAGGACCGCTGGGACGACGGCACCAGCTGCGTCGGCCTGGTGCTGGACCCCGCATTGGTGCTGGTGGAGCCACGGCTGACCAAGCCCTTCCAGGGCTGGCGCTACCTGGAGCCCGCGGCCGCGCCGCCTGACGTGCCCCTGGGCAGCGTGCCAGCCGCGGGGCTTGAGGGCCTGCCGGATGCGCTGCGGCGCGAGCTGCAGGCCCTCTGCCTGATCTGAACGGCAGAATCGGGCGGCGGGGGTTTTGGCTGATTACGTGAATTTCAGCGCACCCCCATCGTAGCGACAGGCTGTTGCGCGCACCGTCCTCGTGGATCTGGCGGGGCCCTTGGCGGTCCCGCCCTGGTTTCGGTGGCGGCCATTTCCCGGCAGGCCGACGCCGACGAGGCCGGTTCTCATGGATCGGCCCTTCGGGCCGGTCGCAGCGATGCGGCCGGCCCTTTCTTTTTGCCCCAGCCCTTTGTTCTGCCTGGGCTCAGCCGGCGCGGCGCGGTGGGGCCTGGGCCAGCAGCAGGGCCAGCAGCCCCTCCAGCAGCTGCGTGGGCGTGGGCGGGCAGCCAGGGATCACGAGGTCCACCGCCAGCACCGGCGCCACCCCGCCCTCCACCGCGTAGCTGCCCTTGAACACCCCGCCATCCACCGCGCAATCGCCCGCCGCCACCACCCAGCAGGGCTCCGGCGTGCAGGCGCGGGTGCGTTCCAGCGCCTCGCGCATGTTGCGGCCAACCGGGCCGGTGACCAGCAGCACATCTGCATGGCGCGGCGAGGCCACGATGCGCAGGCCGAAGCGCTCCATGTCGTAGAGCACGCCGGCCATGGCGTTCACCTCCAGCTCGCAGCCATTGCAGGAGGCGGCATCCACCTGGCGGATGGCCAGGCTGCGGCCGAGGCGGGCGCGGGACGTGGCCTCCAGCCGCTGCGCCAGCGCGGCCACCACCTCCTCCGGCGGCGCCACCACGGCGTCGGTCAGCGGGCGGGAGAGCAGGCGGCGGGTCAGGCGGGGCCACAGCATGTCAGATGCCTTTCACGCGGTGCGGGCGAGGCGGAACAGCTCCACGCCCTCCGGATCGCGCAGCACCAGCTCGGTGCCGGGGGCCACGCGCTCGATGATCCAGCCGAGGTCGTCCAGCGCATGCGCGCGATCGCCATAGCCCCAATGCTCCAGCGTGCCGCGCGCCGGCCCGGGCTTCACGAGCGTGACGGTGAACAGGCCGGAGGCGCCCGCCGCCGCCCCGGCGCGCGTCGGATAGCGCCCGCTCACAGATCCACCCCGCTGTAGGAGCAGTTGAAGGATTTGTTGCACAGCGGGAAGTCCGCCACGATGTTGCCCTCGATGGCGGCCTCCAGCAGCGGCCATTGCAGCCAGGAGGGGTCGCGCGGGAAGACGGCGCGGATCAACCCGCCATCATCCAGCGCCAGCCAGGTGACGATCTCGCCGCGGAAGCCCTCCACCACGCCCAGGCCCTCGCCGCCGCCGGGGTTGAGCGGCGCGTGGATCTCGCCCACAGGCAGCGATGCCAGCAGCCGCCGCACCAGGGCGATGGACTCCACCAGCTCGGCGATGCGGATGCGCACCCGGGCATCGACATCGCCCTCGTCCAGCAGCGCCACCGGCACCTCCATCGCGTCATAGGGCGCGTGCGGCAGGCTGCGCCGCGCATCGAAGCCGCGGCCGGAGGCGCGGCCGATGGGCCCGCCGGCGGCGAAGCGCGCCGCCAGTTCGGGGCGCAGGATGCCGGTGCCCACCACGCGGTCCTGCAGGCTGGCGTGGTCGTCATAGATGCGCAGCAGCGCGGGCTGCTCGGCCTCCACCGCATCCAGCGCCGCCCCGATGGCCGCCGCGCCGCCCGCCGCCAAGTCCAGCGCCAGCCCGCCGGGGATGATGCGGTCCATCATCAGGCGGTGGCCGAAGGCGACGGCGTTGGCGCGCAGCACGCCCTCGCGCAGCAGCCCCAGGCGCGCATGCGGCCAGGCGAAGGCGGCGTCGTTGCAGATGAAGCCCCAGTCGTTCAGGTGGTTGGCGATGCGCTCCAGCTCCAGCATCGCGGCGCGCAGCATCACGGCGCGGGGCGGGGCGGCGCTGCCGGTGGCGGCCTCGGCGGCCAGCGCGAAGGCCAGCGCATGCGCCACCGTGCTGTCGCCCGAAAGCCGCGCGGCGAAGCGCGCGGCGGTGCGCGGCGACTTGCCCTGCATCAGCGACAGCGTGCCCTTGTGCGTGTAGCCGAGAAGCTGTTCCAGCCGCACCACCATCTCGCCCTGCACGGTGAAGCGGAAATGCCCGGGCTCGATCACGCCGGCATGCACGGGCCCGACCGGAATTTGGTGCCATCCCTCGCCCGCGATGGGCAGGAATTCGTGCGGCGCGGGCGCGCTGGTGCGCCGCGCCGGCTTGCCCGCCATGGGCCCCACCACCGGCCAGCGCCCGTGGTCCAGCCAGGGGCGGAGATCCACCGCGCCCTCGGCCGCGAGGCCCCAGAGATCCTGGATCATGCGTTCGAAGCGCACCGCGCCGGGCCGGGCCGGCGACAGCGCCGGGTAGCGCCCGCCGATGGCGGCGCAGGAGGCCAGCAGCATGCCGCCCGCCGCCTCATCCAGGAAGGCGGCGTGCACCATCGCGGGCTCGGCCCACAGCGACAGCAGCGCCAGCGTGGGCTCATGCGCCAGCGCGCCGGGCAGGGCGGCGAAATCCTCCGCGCCGAGCAGGAAGCGCTCGAAGGGCCGGCAGCCCTGCGGGGCGCCGCGGCGGATCCAGCTGGAGGCAGCGCTCATCCCACCAGCCTCGCGCCCTGCTGCAGCAGCGCCGCCAGGGCGGGCGGCAGCGCCAGCGCCAGGGCCGCCGCCAGCGCCAGGTGAAGCCACACCGGCACGCTCGCCCACAGCAGCCCGCCCGGCAGGCCGAAGCCGCCCGGCAGCGGATGGTCGGGCGTCGGCGTGCCGAGGCAAAGCCGCTGCAGCACCCGCACCAGCGCCGCCGCCGCCACGAACAGCCCGAGGCCGAGCGGCAGGATCAGCCAGGGCGAGCGTGCGGCGGCCTCGGCCACCATGCGGAATTCCGAGACGAACAGCGCAAAGGGTGGCATGCCCGCCAGCGCCGCGATGCCCAGCGCCAGCCCCCAGCCAAGGCCGGGATGCGAGGCCGCGAGGCCGCCGATATCCGATACCTTCTGGCTGCCCTTCAGCACCACCGCCGCGCCCACGGCGAAGAACACGGCGCTCTTCACCAGGGAATGGGCGATCATGTGCAGCAGCCCTGCCAGGTTCGCCGCGGCGCCGCCCAGGCCGAAGGCGAAGGCGGCGAGGCCCATATGCTCGATGCTGCTCCAGGCGAAGAGGCGCCGCGCGTCGCGCCGCCGCCACAGCGCGAGCGCGGCCAGCAGCACCGAGGCGAGTCCGAGCGCCATCAGGAAGGGCCCCGGCGGCAGCGCGCCGGGATGCGCGCCCACGATGGCCTTGGCGCGCAGCACCGCCAGCAGCGCGGCGTTCAGCAGCAGCCCCGACAGCACGGCGCAGATCGGCAGCGGGCCCTCGGCCTCGGCATCGGGCAGCCAGGCGTGCAGCGGCACCAGCCCCGCCTTGGTCCCGTAGCCCACCAGAAGGAAGACGAAGGCGAGCGACAGCACGCCCGGGTCGCAGCGCGCCGCCACCGCGCGCAGCGCCGCCCAGGACAGGCCGGGATCGCCGCCGCCGATCACCGGCTGCGCCGCCAGATACAACAGGATGGTGCCGAACAGGGCGAGGGCGATGCCGACGCCGCACAGGATGAAGAACTTCCACGCCGCCTCCACCGCGGCCGGCGTGCCATGCACCGCCACGATCAGCACCGAGGCCAGGGTGGCGATCTCGATCGCCACCCACATCACGCCGAGATTGTCAGAAACCAGTGCGAGGAACTGCGCGCCCATGAACAGCTGGAACACCGCGTGATAGGCGCGCGCGCGCAGCGCATCGAAGCGCTCGCTGGCCACGGTGGCGGCCGAGAACACCGCGGTTGTCAGCCCGATGATCGCCGCGGTGACGACCAGCGGCAGGTTCAGCGCATCGATGCGCGTCCAGCCCTGCTCGCCATGCGCGTGGCCCAGCAGGCCGAGCGCGATCAGCAGCGATACCGCCGAGACGCCGATATTGGCCAGCGGCGCGATGCGCCCGCGCGGCGGCAGCAGCGCCAGCAGCACCGCGCCCGCCCAGGGAAAGAATACCAGGATCCAGGGCAGCGGCATCAGGGCTCGGCCTCCGCCGCCTCGCCGCGCCGGCGATCGAGCTGCGCGGTGTCGAGCGTGTCGAGGCTGCCGCGGATCTGCACCACCACCACGCCGGCGACGATGGCGACCATCAGCACCAGCGCCGCGGTGGACAATTCCACCACCAGCGGCATGCCGGCCACGCCGATGGCGGCCAGGATCAGCCCGTTCTCCAGGCTCAGCAGGCCGATCACCTGGCTGATGGCATTGCGCCGCGTGATCATCATCAGCATGCCGAGCAGCACCACCGACAGCGCCAGCGCCAGATCCTCGCGCGTGACGGCCTGCGCCTGGCCGGCGGTGATCGGCAGCACCACCAGCACCGAAAGCCCCACCAGCGCGATGGCCGCCAGCAGCGACGGGCCGATGCCGAGCGCGGTCTCCACGCTGCGATGCAGGCCCAGCCGGCGTACCAGCAGCCGCAGCGCCAGCGGAATCAGCACCGCCTTGGCGACGAAGGCGATGATCGCCGTGACATACAGGCCCGCATGGCCCTGCACATGGCCCTGCCACGCCGCGGCGAGGGCCAGCAGCGCGCCCTGCACGGCGAAGGCGTTGATCACCGCGCCGATGCGCCGCTGGTACAGCAGGATCAGCGACAGCAGCAGCACGCCGCCGCCCAGCACATGCGCCACGTCGTAGCCGAGGTTGCTCATGCCAGCCTCGTCGAGACGAACAGCAGGATGGCGCCGAGCAGCCCCAGCAGCAGCGCCGCGCCGAGGAATTCCGGCACGCGGAACACGCGCATCTTCGCGATGGCGCTTTCGAAGGCGGCCAGCGCCAGGCACAACAGCGCCATCTTCGCCACCCAGGCCGCCAGCCCCATCGCCCAGCCCAGCGGCGCGAAGCCCGCCGGCGCCGTGCCGAAGGGAAAGAACAGCGCCGCCAGCAGCGCCAGCCACAGTGTCAGGCGCAGCGCGGCCGCGGCCTCCCACAGCGCAAGATGGCGGCCCGAGGCTTCCAGGATCATCGCCTCGTGCACCATGGTCAGTTCCAGATGCGTCGCCGGATTGTCCACCGGGATGCGCGCATTCTCCGCCACCGCCACCGCCAGCAGCGCGATGAAGGCAAGGCCCAGCGAGACGCGCAGCCCCAGCGTGCCCTCCTGCACGGTGGCGGAGATACCCTCCAGCGCGGTGGTGCCGGTGAGGATGGCGAAGGTCAGCGCGGCCAGCAGCAGCGCGGGTTCCGCCAGCGCGGCGAAGGACATCTCGCGCGCCGCACCGAGGCCGCCGAAGGCGGTGCCCACATCCAGCCCGGCCAGCGCCATGGCCACGCGGCCCAGCGCCAGCAGCCCGGCCAGCAGCACCAGATCCGCCATGCCCGCCAGCGCCATGCCGCGGGTGAAGCTCGGCACCAGCGCCGCCGCCGCCACCGCCGCGGCAAGGCCCGCATAGGGTGCGGCGCGGCTGATCCAGCTGGCGTTGCCGGCCAGCACCGGGCGCTTCTTCAGCAGCTTCAGCATGTCGCGCAGCGGCTGCAGGGGCGAGGCGCCGGTGCGGCCCATCATGCGCGCCTTCAGCCAGCGCACGCCGCCCACCACCAGCGGCGCCGCCGCCAGCAGCAGCGCGACATGCAGCAGCTGCGTGATCCAGGCGGCGAGCCACGTCACGCCCCGCCCTCCAGCCAGGCCACCAGCAACAGCAGCGCCACCAGCGCGGCGAAGGGCAGCATCAGCGCCTGGCGGATCGACAGGTCGCGCAGCCGGTCGGCCAGCGCCGCGGCGGCGTTGCGGCCGCGCGCCAGCGGCGCCAGCAGCAGCGGGAAGGAAGGGTCGTGGAAGCCGGCCGCGAGGCGCGCCGGCGCCGGGTCGCCCGGGGCGGGCAGATGCGCCGCCTCATGCGCGCCCAGCAGCGGCTGCGCCAGCATGCGCCGCAGCGGCTGGCCGAGCCCGGCGGCCGAGGGCTGGGTGCGGGGGTCGTCGAAGGGCAGGTGCGCCGGCGGCTGCGCGAAGCCGCAATCCCAGGCCGGGCCGCGCGCCACGCCGGCCGGCGCGCGCGCCCGCACCGCCCACAGGATGGCCAGCCCGGCCAGCGCCAGCAGCAGCGCCACGGCGAGCGGCGCGTAGGCCGCGGCGCCATCGCCCACGCCGATGCCACCAGGCCCGGCGCGCCCTTCCATGTCATTGCCCGTCAGGATTTGCAGCGCGCCCCCGGCGAGGCCCAGCATCGGGCCGGGCAGCAGGCCGAGCAGCACCGTCAGCCCGGCCGGCAGCAGCAGCGCCAGCCGCGCAATTCCGCCGGCCTCGGCGGCGCCGGCCGCGCGCGGCGTGCGCGGCCGGCCGAGGAAGATCATGCCGAACAGCCGCACCATCGCCGCCGCGGCCAGCGCCGCCGCCAGCGCGGCCATGGCGGCCACCGCCACCGCCAGCAGCTGGAAGGCGAGGTCGCCGACGCGCCAGGCCGCCAGCAGCGCCTGCAGCAGCAGCCATTCGCTCGCAAAGCCCGACAGCGGCGGCAGGCTGGCCGCGGCGGCGGCACCCAGCAGCACCAGCGCGGCCGTCCAGGGCATGGCGTGGATCAGCCCGCCCAGGCGGTCCAATTGGCGCGAGCCCGCACCGTGCTGCACCGCGCCCATGCCGAGGAACAGCAGCGTCTTGAACATCGCGTGGTTCATGGCGTGCAGCAGCGCCGCCGCCGCCGCCAGCGCCGCCAGCGCGCCGAGATCGGCGGCGCGGAAACAGGCGGCGAGGCCGAGTGCCAGGACCACCAGCCCGACATTCTCGATGGTGGAGCAGGCCAGCAGCGCCTTGCCGTCCTCCTCCAGATTGGCGCGCAACGCGCCCAGCACGGCCGAGGCCGCGCCCAGCGCCAGCAGCGGCACGCCCCACCACAGCGGCTGCGCCGGGCCGCCGATGTCCAGCAGCAGCCGCGCCAGGACATAGACCGCCACCTTGGTCATCGCCGCCGACATCAGCGCCGAGACATGGCTGGGCGCGGCGGGGTGGGCGAGCGGCAGCCAGGCATGCAGCGGCACCAGCCCGGCCTTGGCGCCGGCGCCCGCCAGCACCAGCAACAGCACCAGCGCGGCGCGGACCCCCTCGGGCGGCGCAGCGCGCATGGCGGCGAAGGCCATGTCGCCGCCCGGGCCCGCCAGCAGCCCGATGGCCGGGATCAGGCAGCACGCGGCCAGCGCCGTGAACACGAGGTAGAGCCGCGCCGCGCGGCGGTTCTCCGGCCGCTCATGCCCCGCCGCCACCAGTACCCAGGAGGCCAGCGACATCGCCTCGAAGCCCAGCAGCAGGGTGAAGCCGTCCGCCGCTATCAGCGTCAGCGTCATCCCTGCCAGGAACAGGGGATAGGCCGCCAGCACCCGCGCCGGCGCGCGGTCGCCGTGCCCGCCGCCTGAATGGCCCAGCGCGAACAGGGCGGAACAGGCGCCGGCGAGGCCCAGCAGCAGCAGGAACCAGGCCGAGAGCGCATCCAGCGCCACCAGCATCGGGCCGAAGGCCGTGCCGATGGGCAGGGGCTGCGGCGCCACCGGCCCGCCGGCCAGCGCGCCCAGCCCGCACCCCGCCATCACCAGCGAAGCCAGCGCGGAGCCGCCATGCACCGCCGCCGCGCCGCGCCCACGCGCCAGCCCGGCGGCGAGCGCGAGGGCGCACAGGCCGGCGAGGGCGAGGAGGAGGGCCGTCAGCACGGCAAGGCTGCGGAATCCGGCACCCCGGGACGATAGCAGGGTGCGGCCCCGGCAGAAGGGGGCCCAAGGCAGGGGGGGCCCAGGGCGGTGGGGGCCAGGGCAGTGGGGCTGGCCATCGCGGACGCTTCCCAACCCTCGCCTGCGCCGCTAGAGCAGGCGGGTTGCGCCACCGCGCGCCAAGAACAGCCAGTCGCAGGGACCTTGCCCAGCCCGATGGGCCCATTGCTCGAATTCAGCCGCGCGGTCGACCGGCTCAACACCGCCTTCGGCCGGATCGCCGAATGGATGGTGCTGCTCGCCTGCGTCGTCAGCGCCGGCAACGCCTTCCTGCGCTATGGCTTCTCGCAGGGCTCCAACGCCTGGCTGGAGGCGCAGTGGTACCTCTTCGCCGGCATGGTGATGCTCGGCGCCTCCTACACGCTGTTCCGCAACGAGCATGTGCGGGTGGACCTGGTCTACGGCTCGCTCGGCCAGCGCGCGCGCCTGTGGGTGGATGTGGTGGGCATCGCGCTGTTCCTGCTGCCCGCCATGGCGCTGCTGGCGTGGATGACCTGGCCCTTCTTCGTCGAGAGCTTCGTGCGCAGCGAGACCTCCTCCTCGCCGGGCGGGCTGCTGCGCTGGCCGATGAAGCTGCTGCTGCCGCTCGGCTTCGCGCTGATGACCATCCAGGGCCTGTCGGAGCTGATCAAGCGCGTGGCGATGCTGCGCGGCATCGTGCTGCCGCACGGCCGGCTGCACGCCAGCTATGCGCGGCCCGAGCAATGACGCTGTTCGGCCTGCCGCACGAGGATGTGATGCCGCCGCTGATGTTCGGCGGGCTGATCCTGTTCCTGTTGATCGGCTTCCCCGCCGCCTTCTCGCTGGCCGCGGTCGGGCTGTTCTTCGGCTTCATCTCGATCGAGCTGGGCTTCTTCCCCGAAGCCTGGATGTTCAACCTGCCGCTACGCGTCTTCAACATCCTGTCGAACGACCTGCTGCTGGCGATCCCCTTCTTCACGCTGATGGGCGCCATCCTGGAACGCTGCGGCCTGGCGGAGGATCTGCTGGAGGGCACCGGCCAGCTGTTCGGCAAGGTGCCGGGCGGCCTCGCCTATGCGGTGATCATCGTGGGCGCGATCCTCGGCGCCATCACCGGCACGGTGGCCGCCAGCGTGATCGCCATGGGCATGATCAGCCTGCCCATCATGATGCGCTACGGCTACGACATGCGCATCGCCACCGGCGTGATCGCGGCCTCGGGCACCATCACGCAGCTGATCCCGCCCTCGCTGGTGCTGATCGTGCTCGCCGACCAGCTGGGCCAGAGCGTGGGCGACATGTATGCCGGCGCCATCGGGCCGAGCCTGCTGCAGGTGGGCCTGTTCATCCTGTTCATCTGGCTGGTCGCGATCTTCCAGCCGCACAAGGTGCCACCGCTGCCGGACGAGGCGCTGGAGCCGCGCGACTGGCGGCTGTGGTGGCGCGTGCTGCGCGGCATGGTGCCCTCCATCGCGCTGATCTTCATGGTGCTGGGCACCATCTTCATGGGCCTCGCCACGCCGACCGAGGCGGGTGCGATGGGCGTGGTGGGCGCGGTGCTTCTGGCCGCGCTGAACCGGCGCCTCACCTGGCCGCTGGTGCGCGAGGCCATGGGCAACACCATGCGCATCACCGCGATGGTGATCTTCATCCTGATCGGCGCCACCGTCTTCACGCTGGTGTTCCAGGGCGTGGATGGCGGCATCTGGATCGAGCACCTGCTCTCCTACCTGCCGGGCGGGCAGACGGGCTTCCTGATCTTCGTCAACATCTTCATCTTCTTCCTGGCCTTCTTCCTGGATTTCTTCGAGATCGCCTTCATCGTGGTGCCGCTGCTGGCGCCGGTGGCGAAGAACCTGGGCATCGACCTGGTCTGGTTCGGCGTGCTGCTGTGCATCAACTTGCAGACCGCCTTCATGCACCCGCCCTTCGGCTTCGCGCTGTTCTACCTGCGCGGCATCGCGCCCAAGGAAGTGCTGACGCGCGACATCTACTGGGGTGCGATTCCGTGGCTGTGCCTGCAGCTGATCCTGGTGGCGGTGGTGATCTTCTGGCCCGAGAGCGTCACCTACTGGCTTGATCGCGGCCCGAAGGTGGACCCCAGCACGGTGATCATCGACCTGCCGCCGCCGCAGATCCCCGACGTGCCAGTGATGCCGAGCTTCCAGTGACGCCGATCGGCCGCGTGCAGGGTGGCCGCGCCGCGGCGGTGGATGACGGCTGGGACGCGGTGACGGCCGAGATCGTGCTCGACCCCGCGGTGCTCGCGCCCGATGCCACGCTCGGGCTCGACAGCTTCAGCCACGTGGTCGTGGTTTTCGTCTTCCACGGCATCGATCCCGCGACGGTGGAGCGCGGCGCGCGCCATCCGCGCGGGCGGCAGGATTGGCCGCGCATCGGCATCCTGGCGCAGCGCGGCTCGCCCCGGCCGAACCGGCTCGGCGTCACCACCTGCCGGCTGCTCGGTGTGGCGAGGCTGACGCTGCGGGTGCAGGGCCTTGATGCCATCGCCGGCACGCCGGTGCTCGACATCAAGCCGCATATGCGCGGCTTCGACCCGCGCGGCGAGGTGCGCGAGCCCGCCTGGGCGCGGGAGATCATGCAGGGTTACTGGTAGCAGGCGGGCGCGCGATCCGTGGCGCGCGCTAGCGCACGACGCGTGGCGCGCGCTAGCGCACGACGCGTGGCGCACGCCGATCGTCAGATCATCTCCAGCGGCTTCTTGCGCGTCGGCGGCGGGAAGGCCGCATCCAGCTCGGCCACATCCTCCGCCTCCAGCACCAGGTCGCGGGCCGCCGCGTTCTGGCGGACATGGTTCGGGTCCGACGCCTTGGGGATTGCGATGACGCCCGGCCGGCGCAGCACGAAGGCCAGCGCCACCTGCGCCGGCGTCACGCCGCGCCGCGCCGCCACCGCCCGCAGCGCCCGGTGCCGCAGCAGCGAACCCCCCTGGCCGATCGGCGAATAGGCCATCACGGGCATGCCGCGCGCGGCGCAGAAGGGCAGCAGGTCGAACTCCACGCCGCGGGCCTGCAGGTTCCACAGCACCTGGTTGGTGGCACAGGCCGCAAGTGCCGGGCCCAGCGCCTGCAGATCCGCGACATCGAGGTTGGACACGCCCCAGCGCGCGATCTTGCCCTCCTGCTTCGCCTGCTCCATGGCCGCGGCGGTCTCGGCCAGCGGCACGCCGCCGCGCCAATGCAGCAGATACAGGTCCAGCCGCTCCACCTTGAGGCGCTTCAGGCTCGCCCGCAGCGCCGCGGGCAGCAGCTTCGCCGAGGCGTTCTGCGGATAGACCTTGGAGACCAGGAACACCTCGTCCCGCCGCCCGGCGATGGCCTCGGCCACCACCTCCTCGGCGCCGCCATCGCCATACATCTCGGCGGTGTCGATCAGCGTGAGGCCGAGGTCGATGCCGGCGCGCAGCGCCGCCGCCTCGGCGGCGCGGTTGGCGCCGCGCTCGCCCATGCGCCAAGTACCCTGGCCGAGCGCCGGCACCGCCGTGCCGTCCGGCAGGATCACGCTCCTCATGCCATCAAATGGCCGCGTGGCCGTCATGGAACCTCGCCCTCCGCCGCCCTATCTTTGCGCGCATGACGCAGAACGCCAAATCCCGCGCCCGCCTGGCCCTGTCGCTGCTCGCTGTCGGGGCGCTCGCCGGCGCCGCCCAGGCCCAGGGACAGGGCACGCCGCCGGCCGCGCCGGTGCCGGAGGAGATCGGCAGCTGGCGCCTGTCCTGTGTGGCCGACCGCATGACCGACCGCGCCGAATGCCTGCTGCGCCACCGCGAGCCGGTGGAGCGCGCGCAGGGCGGCGCCGGCAGCTCGCTGGTGCTGGAGGTCGCGGATCGCGGCGGCAGGCTGGTGCCGCTGGTGGCGGCGCGCGAGCTGACGCTGGAGGGTGCCTCGCGCGGGGTGTTGGCGCTGACCGGCACGGCGCAGCTGCGCTTCCCGCCGAACCGCCTGTTCGAGATGCCCTGCGGCCTGGAAGGCCGCGCGCTGGTCTGCGCCCCCAAGCCCGAGGATGCCGCCCGCGCCGCGCAGGAGCTCGCCGAGGCGCCCAATGTGCTGGTGCGCATGGTCGGCCTCGGCGCCGGCGGCGCCACGGCCGAGCCGGTGGAACTGCGCCTGGAGGGCACGCGCGAGGCGCTTTCCCGATATCGCGCCCGCGTGCCGGAGGGCAGCGTGCCGCCGGCAGCCGCGCCCGGCCTGTCGCTGCCGGAGCTGATGCAGCGCATGCAGCGCCTGATGGGCAACTGATACCAACGGTCGATTGCATCGACTCGTTGGTCTCCTTTTTGTGCCCTCAAGTGGCGGGCGCGGCCTCCGGCCGCTTGCCTCGCGCCACTGGGCGCGGCGGCCATTCGGCCGCTCGGCCGGCTGAAGCCGGCCGCAGGGCAGCGCGAAGGGCCGTTGGCACGAATCCGCGCTGCATCCGATCGGCCGCGCCGCGCGTAACGTCGGCATGGCGCCTTCCGAACCCTTGTTGCGCGGCGGCCTGCCGCCCCGCATCCTGCCCGCGATGACCGGTGAACCTGACCTCGCCCGGCTGCTCGGCGCCGTGGCGGGCGGTGACCGCGCGGCGCTGCGCGCTGTGTATGAGCGCCAATCCGTGCGGCTGTTCGGCGTGGCCAACGCCATATTGCGCGACCGCGACGCAGCGGCCGATGCGGTGCAGAACGCCTTCCTGCGCATCGCCAGCCGCGCCGGGCAGTTCGACGCCAGCCGCGGCGCCGCCGAGGCCTGGCTGGCCGGCATCGTGCGCTACGCCGCGCTCGATCTCGCGCGCGCCCGCGGCCGCGAAATCCCCACCGACGATCCCGCGCTGGGCGACCAGCCGGTGGAGGCCGATGCGCTGGAGCGCGTGGCCGCCGCCGCCGAGGGCCAGCGCCTGCGCGCCTGCTTGGAACAGCTGGAGGAGCGCAACCGCCGCGGCATCGTGCTGGCCTTCGTGCATGGGCTGAGCCACGCGCAGATCGCCGCCCGGCTGGACCTGCCGCTGGGCACCGTGAAGGCCTGGATCCGCCGCGGGCTGCTACGGCTGCGGGAATGCCTGGCATGAGCCCGCCCGGCCTGATCCCCGACGATCCCGAGGCGCGCGAGGAACTCGCCGCCGAATACGTGCTGGGCACGCTGGAGGCACGCGAGGCCACCGCGGTGGCCGCGGCGCTGCCGCGCGACGCCGCGCTCGCCGCCGCCGTGGCGCGTTGGGAGGCGCGGCTCGCCCCGCTCACCGCGCTGGCCGCGCCGGAGGCCCCGCCGCCCGATCTCTGGCGCCGCATCGAGGCCGCGCTGGCCCCCGCGCCGCCCGCACGGGCCGCGCCCTGGTGGCGCGGCCTGCTGGAGCCCTGGCGGCTCGGCGCGCTGGGTGCTGGCGCCGTCGCGGCGGGGCTGGCCGCCATCCTGGTGCTGCGCCCCGCACCGGCGCCGCAGCTCATGACGGTGCTGCTGACCGACCGCGAGCAGCCGGCCTGGCTGGTGCAGGCCGATGCGCAGGGCATCCGCCTGGCCTCGCTCAACACCCGCCCGGCGCCGGAAGGCCGCGTGCTGGAATTATGGGCGCTGCCGCAGGGTGCCACCGCGCCGACCTCGCTCGGCATCATCCCCGCCGATGGCCGCATCACGGTGCGCCCCACCACGATCCGCCCTTCGCCGGGCATGCTGATCGAGATCACGCTGGAGCCGCCCGGCGGCTCGCCCATCGGCCGCCCGACCGGCCCGATCCAGTTCATCGGCCGGCTGGCGCCCGCCACCGGAACCTGACGGTTTTGTCATGCGGCCCGCTGCATCCGGCCGCGCCGCCGCTCCGTAACGCCCGCAGCGAGGCCGATGGCGGCCGCGCCCGAGCCACGGAGCAAAGCCCATGTCCCCCAACCTTCGCGCCACCCTGGCCGCCGCCGCGCTGCTCGCCGCCGCGCAGGGCGCCACCGCCGCGGCTGAGGCCGCGACGCTGATCGGCCTCACCGCCGACAACGCGCTGCTGCGCATCGACAGCGAAACCCGCCGCGCCGGCGCGCCCATCCGCATCACCGGCGCCGATGGCCGCGTGCTGGGCATCGACCAGCGCCCGCAGGACGGCAAGCTGTACGGCGTGACCGAGCGCGGCCAGATCGTGACGATCGACCCCGCGAATGGCCGCGCCACGCAGGTCTCGCGCCTGAACACGCCCTTCGAGAGCGGCGGGCGCGCCGTGGTGGATTTCAACCCCGTCGCCAATCGGCTGCGCCTGATGGGCATGAGCGGCGTGAACCTGCGGGTCAATGTCGAGACCGGCGAGGCAGCGCGCGATGGCGAGCTGAAATTCGCCGCCGGCAGCCCGAATGCCGAGACCCGCCCGCGCATCACCGCCGGCGCCTATTCCAACAGCGTGGCACCGCCAACCGGCGCGCCCGCCGCCGGCCAGCCCGGCGCGCCCATGACGGCGCTCTACACCATCGACACGCTGCTCGGCACCTTCAACCTGCAGGCGCCGCCGAATGACGGCGTGCAACAGGTGCGCGGCAGCCTGGGCATGAGCCTGCCGGCCGGCGTGGCCTTCGACATCGTGGCGAACGGCCAGGGCGGCAATACCGGCTTCGTGCTGGTGGGCGCCACGCTGCACACGATCAGCCTGGAGAACGGCACGCCGACCGCGCTGGGCGCCGTGGCCGGGCTGCCCGCCGCCGAGGTGATCGACATCGCCGCCTGGAGGTAACTGCCCCGCTCCGGGATGCGGCGGGGAATCCCCTGCACTCTCCCTCCCCGCCGCGGCGATCCCATCGTCGTCACGCCCCACGCGTGGCGGCGATGGGTGTTTCGCTATTCCGTGCGCAGCGCCTGGATGGGGTCGAGCTTCGCGGCCCTGCGCGCCGGCCAGTAGCCGAAGAACAGCCCCGTCAGCCCCGAGACACCCACCGCCAACGCCACCGCATCCCACTGCACCAGCACCGGCCAGCCCGCCGCCTCGGCCATCACGTGGCTGATGCCGATGCCCGCCGCGACACCCGCCGCGCCGCCCAGCAGCGCCAGCAGCACCGCCTCCAGCAGGAACTGCGCCAGGATGTCGCGCCGCTTCGCCCCGATCGCCAATCGCAGCCCGATCTCGCGCGTGCGTTCCGTGACACTCACCAGCATGATGTTCATCACGCCGATGCCGCCCACCAGCAGGGATACGGCGGCCACCGCCGCCAGCAGCGTGGAGAGCGTGCGCGCCGAGGCGTCGCGCGTCGCGGCGATCTCGGCCAGGTTGCGGATCTGCACGCTGTCGGCCTCGTTCGCTGCCACGCGGTGGCGCTGGCGGAACAGCGCGCGGATGGCGTCCTCCGTGGCCTTCAGGTCCTCGCCCTCATGCACCTTCACGCTGATGACGTTGACGGCGCGGAACCAGGCGCGCGAGGCGCCCATCACGCTGCGCCGCGCCGTCCAGAAGGGCATCATCACCACGTCGTCCTGGTCGGTGCCCATGGGGCTCTGCCCCTTGCGGCCGAGCACGCCGATCACCTCGAAGGGCGTGGACCGCACGCGGATCTCGCGCCCCACCGGGTTGTCATCGCCGAACAGGCTCTCGGCCACGGTGGCCCCCAGCAGGATCACCTTGCGCCCGCCGGCGGCTTCCTCCGGCAGGAAGGCGCGGCCCTCGGCGATCACCCAGTCATGCGCCACCAGGTATTCGGGATCGATGCCATAGACGCTGGTGGACCAGTTCTGGTTGCCCGCCACCACCTGCTGCGTGCTGCGGATGGAGCCGGCCGCGACTTCCACGGCCGGGATGTCGCGCTCGATGGCGCGGGCATCGTCCCAGGTCATGTTCTGCCGGCCGCCGGCGCCCAGCCGCACGCCGCCGACATTGACGCTTCCCGGCACCACCAGCAGCAGGTTCGACCCCAGCGAGCGGATCTGCTGCAGCACCTGCTCGCGCGCGCCCGCACCCACCGCCACGGTGGCGATCACCGCGGCGACGCCGATGAAGATGCCGAGCGCGGTCAGCATGGCGCGCAGCTTGTTGGCGGCCAGCGCGGAGATGGCGCTGCGCAGCGCCTCCCACGGGTCCATCCCGGCGCGTGTGGCGGGTAGCGGTGGCAGTGCCTGTGGCGCGGCGAGGCTCGCCTGCGCCGCCGCTGGCATCGGCGGCCTGAGCGGCGCGTTCATGCCGCCGCCTCGCGCGGGGCGGCGCGCAGCGCGGCCAGCGCCGCCGCGGCATCCTGCGGCGGCTGAGCCGCATCGGCCACCAGCCGGCCGTCGCGGAAGCGCAGCGTGCGCGCGGCGAAGCGCGCCACCTCGGCATCATGCGTCACCATCAGCACCGCCACGCCGGCGCGGTTCAGCCCCTGGAACAGCGCCATGATCTCGAGGCCCGTGACGGAATCCAGCGCGCCTGTGGGCTCGTCCGCCAGCAGCAGGTCCGGCCCGTTCACCAGCGCGCGCGCGATCGCCACGCGCTGCTGCTGCCCGCCCGAAAGCTGCGTCGGCCGATGGCCCATGCGTTCGCCCAGGCCCACCAGCTGCAGCGCCTCGGCCGCGCGGTCGCGCCGCACGCGCCGCGGCACGCCGCGATAGACCATCGGCAGTTCCACATTGGCCAGCGCGTCGATGCGCGGCAGCAGGTTGAAGGACTGGAAGACGAAGCCGAGGCGTCGGCTGCGCAGCTCCGCCAGCCGGTCGGGCGAGAGCGAGGCGGTGTCCTCGCCGGCCAGGCGATAGCTGCCGCGCGTCGGCCGGTCGAGGCAGCCGATCAGGTTCAGGAAGGTGGACTTCCCCGAGCCCGAGGGCCCCATCGCCGCCACGAAGGCGCCCTGCGGCACGGCGACGGTGACGTCGCGCAGCGCCACCACCGCACCCTCGCCGCTGCCATATTCGCGGCCCAGCCCCTCGGTCTCGATCAGCGCCGCCATCAGAAGGGCCGCGGCCCGGTGGCGGCGGGGCGCGCCGCCGCGGTGGCGGTGCTGCGCTCGGTGCCCACCACGATGCGCGCCCCTTCCTCCAGCCCGCCCAGCACCTCGGTGAGCGTGCCGTCGCTGAGGCCGGTGCGGATGGTGACGCTGCGCGGCGCCGCGCCCTCGGCATCCACCACCCAGACGGTGCCGGGCGCGCCGCTGCGCGCCGCGCTGCCGCGCAGCTCGGCGAGGCGGGTGCGCTGTTCCTGCGTCAGCGCGGCGTTGAAGCGCGCGATCAGCCGCTGCCGCGCCGCCTGGCTCTGCTGGCGCCGCGCCTCGGCATCCTGCGGCAGGTTGGCCATGCGCTCGCGCAGCTCCTGCTGGGCGGCGGCGATCTCGGTGCGCTGCGAGGGCGTCAGATCCTGCAACTCGCGCAGCGCCTGCTCGATCGGCCCGCCGCCGCCCGCCGCCGGCGCGCCGGCCTCGGCCGCGCTCCCGGCCGGGCGCCAGCGCAGCGCGGCGTTGGGCACGCGCAGCGCATCCATCCGCTGGTCGGTGATGATGCGCAGCGTCGCCGTCATGCCCGGCAGCAGCCGGCCGCCGGCATTGGCCGTGGTGACCACCACCGTGTAGGTCACCACGTTCTGCACCGTGGTCGGCGACAGGCGGATTTCCTTCACCGTGCCACGCAGGTTCACGCCCGGATGCGCGGCGACGCTGAACGCCACCTCCTGCCCGGCGCGGATGCGGCCGATGTCGCTCTCATCCACCGTCGCCCACACCTCCATCTCGTCGAGGTTGGCGGCGATCATGAACAGGATCGGCGCCTGCAGGCTGGCCGCGACGGTCTGGCCGAGATCGACGTTACGCGAGATGACGATGCCATCGATCGGCGCGCGGATGGTGGCGTTCGCCAGGTCCACCTCCACCTGCTGCAGCTGCGCCGCACGCTGCGCCTGCGCCGCGCCCGCTGCCGTCACCTGCGCCTCCGCGGTGCGCAGCGCCGCCTCGGCGGCCATGATCATCGCCTCCTGCTGCGTCACCGCGCCGCGGGCGGAGGCCATGTCGGCGCGCAGGCGCTCGGCAGCGAATTGCGCGCGCGAGAGGTCGCGCTCTGCATTCACGCCGCGGGCGCGCAGATCGGTGGCGCGGCGCAGCTCCTGCTCGGCGTCGCGCATCTGCGCCTCGGCGCTGTCGGCGCGCGCCCGTGCCGACACCAGCTGGGCGCGCGCCGAGGCGAGATCGGCCACCGCGCGCTCGCCCTGCGCACGCGCCACCAGCACGGCCGCCACGGCGGATTGCACATCGGCGAGTGCGGCGGCCTGGCGCGCCTCGATGGTGCGGGTATCGAGTTTCGCCACTTGCTGGCCGGCCCGCACGCGGGTGTTGAAATCGGCGTTCAGCTCGCGGATCTGGCCGGAGAGCTGGCTGCCCACCTGCACGCTGAGCACCGGGTTCACGGTGCCCGTCGCTGCGACCACGGCGGAGATCGCGCCACGATCGGCATCCGCCAGGCGCAGCCGCGGGCCTTCCGTGCCAGGGCCGGCCATCCAGCCCGGCAGGGCGGGCAGCCAACCGGAGGCCGCCGGGGTGGTGGCCCACCAGGCGGCGGCGCCGAACCCGCCGAGTACCAGCAGCAGAAGAGGTGTCTTGCGCATGAGTCCAACCTGCGCCCCTGGTGTAACCCGGTTATGACAGGCATGCATCTTTCGATTTCCGGCCCCCGCCCGGCCGGCGCAGCCCCTTGGGCTTTCCCCGACGCCGCCGGCGCGCCTATCTGAACGACCGGAAGAGGAACGCGCGCATGCGGATGCTGGTGCTGGGGGCGGGGGCGCTGGGCGGCTATTTCGGCGGCCGGGCGTTGGAACGCGGCCTCGACGTGACCTTCCTGGTGCGGCCGCGCCGCGCCGCGCAGCTCGCGGCGCAGGGGCTGCGCGTGGAAAGCCCGCTGGGCGACATCGCGCGGCCCGTGATGACATGCGCGCAGGCCGGGCCGGGCTTCGATGTCGTGCTGCTGTGCTGCAAGGCCTACGACCTGGACGCCGCCATCGCCGCCATCCGCCCCGCAGTCGCAGCGGGTGCCGCGGTGCTGCCGGTGCTGAACGGCCTCGCGCACATGGATGCGCTGAACGCCGCCTTCGGCGCCGCGCAGGTCTGGGGCGGCCTGGCCAAGTGCCAGGCCACGCTCACCCCCGAGGGCGTGGTGCGGCACCTGAACGACTGGCGCTGGCTGACCTTCGGCGAACAGGATGGCCGCATGGATGGCCGCGCCGCCGCGCTGGCCGCGGCACTCGGCGAGGATGGCGCGCTGGTGGCCGAGGCGGTGCCCGATATCGCGCACCGCATGTGGCAGAAGCTGGTGCATCTGGGCACCGTCGCCGCCGCCACGGTGCTGATGCGCGCCAATGTCGGCGAAATCCTGCGCGCCGGCGGCGAGGATTTCCTTCTGTCGCTGCTCGACCGCAACGCGGCCATCGCGGCGGCGCATGGGCATGCGATGGAGGCTGAGTTCCTCGCCAGCTATCGCGCGCTGTTCACCGACCGGGCCAGCCTCTACACCGCCTCCATGCTGCGCGATCTCGAAGCCGGCGGCCGCACCGAGGCCGATGCGATACTGGGCTTCCTCGCCGATGCCGCGCGCCGCGCCGGCATCGACCCCACGCTGCACGATCTCGCGCTGCTGCACGCCCGCGCCTTCGAGCAGCGCCGCGACGCCGGGCGCCTCTCATGAGCACGCGCATCGCCATCGCCTCGGCTGCCCTGTCGGCCGAGATCAACCCGCTGGGCGCGGAGCTCAGCAGCCTGAAGGATTCCGCCGGGCGGGAATTGCTGTGGCAGGCCGGGCCGGAATGGCCGCGCCACGCGCCCATCCTGTTTCCCATCGTCGGCCGGCTGAGGCAGGACACGCTGTGGGTGGGCGATACGCCCTTCGCCATGGGCCAGCACGGTTTTGCCCGGGACCACGCCTTCACCCTGGTTGAGCAGGAGGCGGCGTCCTGCCGGCTGCTGCTGGCCGACAGCGAGGCCACACGCGCCGCCTACCCCTTCCCCTTCCGGCTGGATGTGGAGCACGCGGTGCATGGCGCCAGCTTCGCCAGCACCTACGCCATCACCAACCCCGGCGAGGGCCTGCTGCCCTGCTCGATCGGCGCCCACCCGGCCTTCCGCTGGCCGCTGCCCGGCGCCGGCAGCAAGCCGGCGCACCGGCTGGATTTCGAGCAGGACGAGACCGCGCCCTGCTATCGCCCCGGCGCCGAGGGGCTGCTGGACCCGACGCCGCAGGCGCTGCCGCTGAACGGCCGCAGCATCGGCCTGCGGGAGGAGCTGTTCCAGGCCGGCGCGCTGGTGCTGCTGGCCCCGGCGTCGCGGCGCGTGACCTACACGGCGCCGGGCGGGCCTTCGCTGGAGGTGGCGTGGCAGGGCTTCGTGCAACTCGGCATCTGGATGAAGCCCGGCGCCGATTTCCTTTGCATCGAGCCCTGGGCCGGCCATGCTGACGTCGCCGGGTATGAAACCGATGCGTGGAACAAGCCCGGCATGATGATGCTGGCGCCGGGCGAGACCCGGCGCTTCACCTGGCGCGTCACCGTCACGCCGGCGCCCCCTGCCTGAGGGCGCGCCAGCATATACCAACGGCCGCTTTCAGCGACTCGTTGGTATGCTTTTGCGTGCCCTCAGGCGCCGGGCGCGGCCTCCGGCCGCTTGGCTCGCGGCACTTGCCGCGGCCGCCATTCAGCGGCTCGGCTGCCTGCGGCAGCGGCACAGGTCAACCAATTTGGCCGCCGGCATCCGCATGGCCCCCGGGCAGCGCCCCGGCGGCGGCTATTCAGCTTGGCGGGCGCACGGTGATGGTGGCGACCTCGGCGAAGGTCACGTCCACCTCGTCGCCCACGTTCAGCGTCCGCAGGAAGCGCTGCATCGAGGGGTTCTGCACCGTCACCACGCGCTGCTGCCCGGCCGGCGTGGTGAAGGTGACGCGGTTGGCGCGCCGGTCGATCGCGTCGATCTTCACGCGCATGCGGTCGGCATGCGCCATGGCGGCGCCGGGCTGGCCGCCCGCCGGCGCGCGCGCGGCGCCCTCCACCGCTGCCGTCGGCGGCGCGCCGGGCCGCGCGAGGGCCACGGCGACGGCCTCGGTATAGCTCAGCACCACCTGCGAGCCGGGGCGCAGCTGCGCGAAGTTGCGCATCGCCGGCCCGGGGCGGATGGTGGTGAGCTCGCCATTCGGCAGGCGGACCACGGCGCTGCGCTCGCGCTGGTCCACGGCCTCGACGATGGCGATCGCCTCGCTGGTGCGCTCCACCACCGTGGGCTGCGCCAGGGCGGCGAGCGGCGCCAGCAGCATAGCGGCCGCGGCGGCAGTGCTTCGGAGGCGTGACATGGGCGTTTCCTTCCTTGGCGCGCGGCCGGGCGGCCGCGGCATCGCATGCTCCCGCCCGGCGCGGCCGGTGGCAACCCGTTTCGCGGCTATTGGTTTCGCTGCGCGAGGCGCAGCCCCGCCACATGGCCCCAGGCCATGTAGGGGCCGATGGTCGTGCCGGCGCCGACGCCGCGCGTCCCGATCGGGTTGGCGGAGGATCCACCGGCGGCGAACAGCCCGGCGATGACGCTGCCATCCGCGCGTAGCACCTCGGCGTGCTCGTTGGTGCGCGGCCCGCCCTTGGTGCCGAGGATGGCGCGGTTGAACGGCATGGCGAGGAAGGGCGGGCGCGCGATGGCCTCCAGCCCGCCGCGCCGGCGCTTGTCGCCGCTCGCGGCCGCCTGGGCGGCGGAAGGGCGGCCGAAATCGGCATCCTGCTGGGCGCGCGCATGATCGTTGAAGCGCGCCACGCTGGCCTCCAGCGTCGCGGGGTCGAGCCCGATCTGCGCCGCCAGCGCCGCGAGGCTCGGCGCTTGGCGCAGCCAGCCGGGATCGGCGCGCGCGGCCCAGCGCGCTGGCGGCAGGCGCGCGAGCAGCCGCGCATCGGCGATCACCCAGCAGGGCAGGTGCAACGGCTGCCCCGCCGCGTCGCGCGCATCCATCGCGGCGCCGATGTTGAAGGTCAGCTCGTTGACGAAGCGAGTCCCGTGCCGGTTGACCAGCATCGCGTTGGGCTCGGTATGGAAGGGCACCGGCCGCGCAAGCAGCCTGCCTGCGAGCCGCGTGGGCAGGCTCGGCGTCAGCGTCGCCTGGTCCATGTGGTCGAGTGCGGCGCCGGCCGCCTCGGCCATGCGGTGGCCATCGCCCGTATTGCCGTCGGGCGAGCCGAGATAGTCGACGGGGCCGGGGAAGTGGCGGGCGCGCATCGCTGCATCCCATTCGAAGCCGCCGGTCGCGATCACCACGCCGCGCGTGGCGGTGATGCGCCGCACCTCGCCGCGCTGCGTGACCATCGCCCCGATGGCGCGGCCCTGTTCATCCAGGAGCAGTTCGATCGCGCGCGCCTCGATCTCGATCCGCACCCCGGCATCGAGGCAGCCGCGGACCAGCCCCGTGACCAGCGCCGTGCCCTTGCCACGCGTGTTGGTCAGCAGGCGCCAGACCAGCTTCGGCGCGAGGTGCCACGCCGTGCGGAAGGGGTGGTGGTAGAGATCCGTCGTGACGGCCTCATGATAGGTGAAGAGCTCCGGGATCTGCGAGCGGCGGATGCGCAGGGCGAAGCGCCCGGCGCGCCAGCGACTGAGCGGCAGCGGTGAGAGCATGCGTCCGCGAGTCTTCGCGCCCGGCAGGTCACGCAGCGGATCGGCCTCGGGCGTCAGCGCGAAGCGCAGCGGCGTATGCGCCTCCACGAATTCTAGCATCTCGGGCGCGGCGGTGACGAGGCGCTGCCAGAGTGCGTCTTCGCTCGCGGCCCATCCCTCGGGCGCGCCGGCGCGCAGATAGGCCAGCGCCGCCTCGGGTGAGTCCGCGAGGCCGGCGGCGCGCGCGTGGTGGTTCGCGGGAATCCAGGTGCCCGCGCCGGACATCGCCGTGGTGCCGCCGAGGCGATCGGTCTTCTCCAGCAGCGTGACGCGCAGGCCCGCGACGGCTGCGGTGAGCGCGGCGGTGAGGCCGGCGGCGCCGCTGCCCAGCACCAGCGCGTCACATTGGTGGTTTGTCATGCCCTCAAGCGCCGGGCGCCCGCTCCGCGGGCTTGGCTCGCCGCACTGGCGGCGGGCGCCATTCGGCGCCTCGGCCGGCTTTACCGGCCGCAAGCCGAACGAGCGGGTCTTGCTCCCCGCTCACGGCAGCGGATCCGGCGCGCGGTTGAAGGCGCGGGCGAAGCGCGCGCTGTAGCGCGGCCAGGCCTCGGGATTCACCAGGCGCGGCGGCACCTCGCCACGGAAGATCGCGATCCATTGCTCGGCCGCCGCACGCGCCATCTCATGCAGCGCCTCCTGCGTGATGCCGGCGATATGCGGCGTGGCGATGACGTTGTCGAAGGCCAGCAAGGGATGATCGGGCGGCGGTGGCTCCTTGAGGAAGACATCCACACCCGCACCGGCGATGTGGCCCTCTGCCAGCGCGGCCGCGAGCGCGGCCTCGTCATGGATGCCGCCGCGCGCGGTCTGGATGAAGAAGGCGCCGGGCTTCATGCGCGCGAATTCCGCCGCGCCGATCAGCCCCAGCGTGGCGCCATCGCGCGGGCAATGCACCGAGACGAAATCGGCGCGCGCCAGCAGTTCCTCCATCGTCACCTTGCGCGCGCCGCGCGCGGCGATGGTGGCGGCGTCGAGGTTCGGGTCGCAGGCCAGCACCTCCATGCGGAACAGGCCGCGGCAGAGCTCGGCCACGCGCGTGCCGATGGCGCCGATACCGATGAGCCCCACCGTCTTGCCGAGGATGTCGTTGCCCGTCATGGCATAGCGATCGAGCCCCGCTTCGCGGCGCATGGCGCGATCCGCCGGCATCATCTTCTTCGACAGCGCCAGCATCAAACCCAGCGTGTGCTCCGCCACCGCTTCCTTGTTCGTGCCGGATTGGTGGCAGACGATGATGCCCGCCGCCGTGCAGGCCTCGACATCGATCACGTCGAAGCCGGCACCGGTCGAGCACGCCGCGAGCAGGTTCGGCGCACGCGCGATCAGCGCCGCATCGCAGAGCCAGGGCGGCTGCAATTCGGTGCGCGGCAGCGCCTGGTAGCCCTGCGCCTGCGCCATGGCGGCATCGAGATCGCCCCGCGGATCGGTGAAGCGCAGGCGCTGCAACGCCACTTCGGGCGCCGCGCCGAGCATGCGCTCGGCCACCGGATCGACCCAGGATTCGAAATAGGTGAGGCGCGCGGGCATCAGCCGGCGCGCAGGCCAAGGCGGCGCAGCAATTCGCCCGTGGTGGCGGATTCGCGCCGCGCGAGGGCCGTGATCTCATCCGGGCCGAGCATCGCCACCTCGATCCCCTGGGTATTGAGGCGTGCGACGATCTCAGCCTCCGCGAAGAGCGCCGCGAGGGCCGCGTGCACCTGCGCGATGATCGGCCGCGGCGTGGCCGCGGGCAGCGCGACGCTCGCCCAGATCTCCGTCACCGCATCGGGGAATCCGGCCTCGACGATGCTCGGCACCTCGGGCAACAGCACGGCGCGCGTGGGCGTCATGGCGGCGACGGCGCGCAGCGTGCCGGCGCGCACATGCGGCAGCAGGCTGTTCAGCGCGCCGCAGAAGGCATGCGTGCGACCCGCCAGCAGATCCGGCAGCAGCGCGCCGGCACCGGTATAGGGCACATGCACCATGTTCTCGCCGACCAGCCCGGCGACGCCCAGATGCTGGAAGCTGCCGATGCCCGAGGAGGGGTAGGAGAAGGCGCCCGGCCGCTGCTGCGCGAGGGTGACAAGCTCACGCGCGTTGCGCACCGGCAAATCGGGATGCACGACCAGAAGCGTCTGCACGCGGGCGATGCGCGCGGCGATGGCGAGGTCGCGCAGCGCGTCGAAATTGCTGCGCAGCAGATGCGGGTTGGTGCAGAAGATCTGGTTCGGTGCGAGCAGCCAAGTGTAGCCATCCGGCGCCGCGCGCGCGACCATTTCGGCACCGATATTGCCCGCCGCGCCGGGCCGGTTCTCGGTGACGAAGGGTTTTTGCCAATGCGCGCCAAGGCGCTCTGCGACCAGGCGACCGAGAACATCGTTGCTGCCGCCGGGTGTGAAGGGAACGATGATCTTCAAGGGCTGTGCGGGAAAGGCCTGCGCCTGCGCGGTCCCCGCCAGAAGGGCTGCGCCGGTTGCGGCCAGCAGCGTGCGTCGTTGCATGTCTCGTTTCTCCCCAAAAAGGCTCCGCTGTTACGGATGCCGTGTCAGCCCCGCCATCATCGCCGGATTGTAGCCGGGCGCGATCCGCGCATCGATCAGCACGCTCGCGCCGGCCTGCACCAGCGCCACGCCCTCACGCAACGCGGCAACCAGTTCGCCGGCACTGTGCACGGGGCCGAAGCCGGTCAGCCCCTGCGCGCGGGCCAGGGCGGCGATGTCGATGTCGGGGTCGCCGATGCGCTGGCCGATCCACTTGTTCTCCACTGGCCGGTTGCGCTGCTTGGCGACGCGTTCCTGGTGCACTTCGTCATTGTAGAAGCTGCGGTTGTTGCTGATCACGGCGAGCATCGGGATGCGGTAATGCGCCGCTGTCCAGAAGGCGTTGATGGCCATCATCGTGTCGCCATCACCGAGCACGGCCATGGGGATGCGCCCGCTGCCCTGCAGCGCCAGCGCGGCGCCGATCAGCATGCCCGGGCCTGCGCCGATGCCCGCACCGCCATCGCCGCCCAGATAGTCCAGCGGGTGGCGGAAATGCCAGCACTCACCCCGCCAGCCCAGCGGCACGCGCACCAGGCAGATCGGCACCTCGGCCAGCGCCTCGCCCAGCGCGGCGGGCAGGGTGGTGACATCTAGCGGTGTCTCCGGCGGCACCGGCGGCACGGCGGCGCGCGCGGGCAGGGCGGCGGGCACGGTGCCGGGGCCCACGCCCAGCGCATCGGCCAGCGCGGCCACCGCGATGGCGGGCTCGCAGGCCAGGTGCAGGTCCACGGGCGCGAGGCCGAAATGCTCCATGCCGAAGCCGTGGTGCAGCTGGTGGTCGAGCGAGACGTTGATCACCCGCGCCGTCACCGCGCCGGCCTGGCGCAGCGTGCCGGCCAGGTCGATCCAGTCCAGCGCCAGGATCACATCGGCCTCGCGGATGGCCTGCGCGGCCTCGGCGCCGAGGAAGGTGGCGGGCGCGCCGACATGCAGCCTGTGGTCGGTGGGGAAGCTGGCGCCGGCGCGGAAATCGGAATGCACGCGCGCGCCGAGATGCTCGGCCAGGGCAACGCGCCGCGCCCAGGCGGCCCCGTCGCGCCCGACGCGGCCGGTCAGCAGCAGCGGTGCGCGCGCGCCGCGCAGCAGCGCTGCCGCCTGTGCCAGCGCCGCCGCACCGGGCGCGGCCGCGGCGGGCGGCTGGTGGCGCGCCGGGTCCGGCAGGGCGTGCATGGCATCCAGCCGCGCCTCCTGCAGCGCCGCGTCGAAATTCACATAGACCGGGCCGGCGGGCGCGGTGCGGGTGATGAGGTTGGCGCGCAGCAGCGCCTCGATGGCGGCGGGAATGCTGGCGGGCTGGTTGTCCCATTTCAGGAAGGGCCGCACCAGCGCGCCCTGGTCCGCCATGGTGTGCAGCCAGTCGATCCAGGGCCGCCGCGAAGCTGCATCGACCGGGCCGGTGGCGCCCAGCACCAGCATCGGCACGCGGTCGCACCAGGCGTTGAACAGCCCCATCGTGCCGTTCATCAGCCCGACATTGCTGTGCAGCACCACGGCCATCGGCGTGCCCGTCACCTTCGCATAGCCATGCGCGATGGCGACGGCGTTGCCCTCATGCAGGCACAGCAGCATCTGCGGGTCGCGGTTGCCCAGGTGGTTCACCAGGCTGTCATGCAGGCCGCGGAAGCTGGCACCCGGGTTCAGCGCGATATGGCGATAGCCCAGCAGGCGCAGCATCTCGGCCAGCACGTCGCTGCCCCAGGTGCCGCCGGGCGGCGAGGGCAGCGGGCTCTCGATGTCGTTCATGCCCTGGCCCTCACTGCGCGCGGCTGGCGACGGCGCTGATCGTCGCCACCAGGTCCTGCTCGGCGGCGGCGGCCGAGGCATAGCGCGGCGCGGTGCTGACGAAGGGGTGCGCCGCCTCGGCCGGCATGAAGATCTCCAGGAAGAACAGGCCCGTCGCGCGGTCCTGCACGGGTTCGATGCGAAGCGTCGGCATGCGGGGTGGTTCCTGTCAGGTGTCGCGCAGCGCGCTCTGGTGGTGCAGCGTCACCTCGCGACCCTCACGCGCCGAGGCCAGGATGGCAAGGCAGGCCTCCAGCGTCGCCAGGCCCCAGGCGCCGTCATGCAGCGGCGCCACGCCGTCCAGCACCGCGGCCGCGAGTTCGTCCAGCACCTCGCCGCGCGGCACAACGGGCAGCGGCACCGGTTCCAGCCAGCGCCCGGCATCCGCATGCACCATCACGCCCGAAGCGGTCGGGCGCAGATCGGCGTGTTCGCAGCTGATGATGAACAGGCCGAAATGGTTGTGGAAGCGCGGCGCGCCGGCCGGCGGCAGGCCGGGCGGGCTGCCCGGCGCGCCATAGGCGCGCCTCGCCTTCAGCGCCGCCTCGTCGGCGGTGGCGGCCAGCGCGGCGCGCGCCGCGCCGGGGTTTGCGGGCTGCTTCGGCACGCCGGTCTCGCCCACCCAGTCGAGGAATTCGTCGCTGTCGAAGCGGCCATAGCCGCTATAGGCCAGCGTCGCGGCGGCGCCGTCCTCGAACTGCAGGAAGGCGGAATAGGCGCCCTCGGTCGGGCGCGCCGGGTCCCACGCACCCGTCGCGGCGCGCAGGCTGCGCAGCCTGCCGCCGCCCAGCAGGCGCAGCACGTCCACCTGGTGTGCGCCCTGGCTGAACACCACGCCGCCGCCGGCCTCGGTGCGCAACTCCTCCGGCCGGCGCGGGCGGTACAGGAAATCCGTGTAGTTGAGCGCGGTGACCATGCGCAGCGCGCCGAACCGCCCCGATGCGATCAGCCGGCGCGCGGCCAGGATCGGCCCGTCATGCGCGTGGCTGTGGCCGACCACCATCCGCACCCCGGCGCGTGCGGCGGCCTTCACCATCGCCGCGCTTTCCGCCAGCGTCACCGCCATCGGCTTCTCGACCAGCAGGTGCTTGCCCGCGCGCGCCGCGGCGATGGCCTGCACGGCATGGTGCTGGTGCGGCGTGGCGAGGTAGATGGCCTCCACCTCCGGGTCGGCGCAGAGCGCTTCGAACTGCGCATGCGCGGCGCCGCCGAAATCCTGCCGGAAGCGCGCGCGCGCCTCGGCCCGCGGGTCGCAGGCCGCCACCACGGCGACGCGCGGATGATGCGCCAGGGTTGGCAGCATCAGCATGAAGGCGCGGCCGAGCCCCGCCACGCCAAGGCGCAGCCGCCGCCCGGCCGTCTGGCTCACAGGTCCAGCACCAACTCGTCCACGCCCGGCGCGGCGCGCGAGACGCACACCATGATCTGCGCCGCCTTCTCATGCTCCATCAGCACCAGGTCGCGATGCTCAACCGCGCCGCCCAGCAGCCCGGTGCGGCAGGAACCACAGGTGCCGCTCTCGCAGGAATGCGCCACCGCGATGCCGGCGCCGCGCAGCGCCGCGAGGATCGACGTGCCTGCCGGCACCGGCAGCCGCGTGCCGCTGCGGGCGAGGCGCACATGGAACGGCGCGTCATCGGCGTGCCGTTGCCCGGCGCCGCCGGAGAAATCCTCGAAATGCACCGCGGCGCCGGACCAATGGCCGGTCATGTCGCGCACCGCCTGCATCAGGCCGCGCGGGCCGCAGCAATGCAGGTGGCGGCCCTTCTGCTGGTCCAGCACCGGCCACAGGTCGAACGCCTTCTCCGGATCGCCGCCATCATGGTGGATCACCACCTTGCCGCGCAGCTCGGGCGCGCGCAGCGCCTCGAGGAACGCCGTCTGCGCGGCGGAGCGCGTGAGGTAGTACAGCTTCCAGGGCGGCCCGCCCGCGCCCTGCAGGTGGCGGATCATCGCCATGATGGGCGTGATGCCGATGCCCCCGGCGATGAACAGGTGGCTCGCGGGGCGACCCACCAGCGGGAAATCATTCTGCGGCGCGGTGCAGGGCAGCAGGTCGCCCTCCTGCACGCTGTCGCACAGCGTGGCGGAGCCGCCCTGGCCCGCATCCTCGCGCTTCACCGCAATGGCGTAGGTGGCGGTCTCGGCGGGGTCCGAACACAGCGAGTAGCGCCGCTCCAGCCCGTTGGGCAGGCGCAGGCGCAGATGCGCCCCGGCGGTGAAGGGCGGCAGTTCCGCCCCATCCGGAGCGGCGAGATCGAAGCGGAAGATGGCCTCGGCGATGCGCTGCTTGCCCACCACCCGCAGCGGCATGAAGACAGGATCGGCACTCTCGGCCACGGCGCGGGCTCCTTGGGGCGGCGGGCGAAACTTAGGGCACTAAGCTTTCACGTCAACACCCCTGGACAGCCGGGCCACTCCGCCGCATATCTTAGGTCTCTAAGCAATTCCCCGCCCCGCCGCCGGAGGACCGCCATGCTGACCCATGAGGAGAACGAGCTGCTCTGCCGCGTCGAGGGCAAGGCGCCGATGGGGCAGCTGATGCGCGCCCATTGGCTGCCCGTCTGCCTCTCGGAGGAGGTGGAGGAGCCCGATGGCAAGCCGGTGCGCGTGCAGGTGCTGGGCGAGAAGCTGGTGGCCTTCCGCGACAGCGAGGGCCGCGTCGGCCTGGTGGGCGAGTTCTGCCCGCACCGCAAGGCGTCGCTGGTGTATGGCCGCAACGAGGAAGGCGGGCTGCGCTGCCTCTATCACGGCTGGAAGGTGGATGTGGAAGGCACGGTGCTAGAGATGCCCTCCGAGCCGCCGGAAGCCTGCGCGGCCGCGAAGCTTAAGCACCCGAGCTATCCGGTGGAGGAGGCCGGCGGCTTCGTCTGGGCCTATCTCGGCGACCGCGCGACGATGCCGGCCTTCGAACCGCCGCCCTTCGCGCCGACACCCGAGACCCGCGTTTCGATCGGCAAGACGATGGTGCCCTGCAACTGGGCGCAGATCGTCGAGGGGCAGATCGACAGCGCGCATTCCTCCACGCTGCATTCCTCCGACATGGTGCCCGCCCGTGTGGGCCGCGCCGGCGCGAATGCGAAGAACTGGACGCGCCCCTCCACCGACAAGGCGCCGCGGCTGCAGGTGCAGCTCACCTCCTACGGCTTCCGTTACGCCGCCATCCGCCGGCCGATCACCCAGGCGGCGACGCATGACTATGTGCGCATCACCACCTTCGTCGCCCCCGTCACCTCGCTGATCCCGCCCAATGCCAGCTACAACGTGGCGCAGGTGACGGTGCCGATCGACGATCACCATTCCTGGTTCTACTTCATGGCCTGGGGCGATGGGCCGGACGTGCCCTCCACCGAGGAGTGGCGGAAATTCCTCGCGCTGCAGCCAGGCGTCGATGTGGATGCCGATTGGCAGAAGAAGCGCGTGCGCGGGAACGACTACATGCAGGACCGCACGCTGATGAAGCTCGGCAACTTCACCGGCATCAAGGGCATCCCGGCGCAGGACATGGCGATGTGGGAGAGCATGGGCCCGATCGCCGATCGCACCAGCGAACGCCTCGGCGCCAGCGATGTCGCCATCGTGCAATGGCGCCGCCTGATGATCGAGGCGGCGCGCGCCCTCGCCGCGGGCGCGCCCGCACTCGGCCGCACCGAGCCGCGCGTGAAGCTGACGGACATCGCGAGCTTCGAGGGCGTGGTGCCGAAAAGCGTCGATTGGCGGACCTTCGGCACCACGGAGGCCGAGCGCGCCCTGTTCATCGCCGCCCCCTCGCAGCAGGCGGCCGAGTAGGCCATGTCCAGGTTGCAGCTCTCGGTCGCGATCGGCCCCTATGACCGCATGCGCCCGCTGGTGGATGGCGAGGTGCAGATCGACGCGGTGGACCCGCAATTCATGCTGCTGGAGCCGGAGGAGATCTTCTTCCGCGCCATGCGGCAGGAGGCCTTCGACATCTGCGAATTGTCGCTGTCCTCCTACAGCCTGCGCGTGGCGCGCGGCGACTGCCCCTATGTGGCGGTGCCGGTGTTTCCCTCGCGCGCCTTCCGCCACACCTGCATCGTGGTGCGCACCGATCGCGGCATCGCGCGCCCGGCCGATCTGCGCGGCAAGCGCATCGGCATCCCGGAATGGCAGCTCACCGCCAATGTCTGGGCGCGGGCCATCCTCGCCGAGGAATACGGCGTGGAGGCGCGCGACATCACCTGGGTGCGCGGCGGCTATGAATCGCCCGGGCGGGTCGAGAAGCTGGCGGTGGCGCTGCCGCCGGGCGTGGTGATCGAGACCGCGCCGGAAGGCGAGACCATCTCGGGCATGCTGGCGGCGGGCGCGCTGGATGGCGTGATGGGCCCGCGCGCGCCCTCCTGCTTCGAACGCGGCGACCCGAACATCGAGTGGCTGTTCCGCGACCCCACGGCCGAGGCCATCGCCTGGTACAACAAGACGCGCATCTTCCCGGTGATGCATGTGCTGGGCATCCGCAAATCCCTGGTGGAGCGCCACGCCTGGCTGCCGGCGGCGGTGATGAAGGCGTTCGAGGCCTCGAAGCGCGTCGCACTCGCCCGGCTGGCCGATACCTCCGCCACCAAGGTCACGCTGCCCTTCGTCGAGGAAGGGCTGCGCCGTGCGCGCGCGCTGATGGGCGAGGATTTCTTCTCCTACGGCCTCGCGCCGAACCGGCATGTCTTCGAGTGGTTCCTGCGGCACCACCACGCGCAGGGACTGTCATCGCGCCTGCTGGCACCGGAGGAGCTGTTCCACCCGAGCACGCTGGAGAGCCATAAGATTTAAGGGCGCCGCCGCCGCCAACGCGCTACGCCGCCGGCAGGCGCACGATGAAGCGCGCGCCGATGACGGCGCCATTCGCATCACGGCGATTCTCCGCGCCGATACGCCCGCGCAGCCCCTCCACGATCTGCCGCGAGATCGACAGGCCGAGGCCGGAATGCTGGCCGAAGCGCTCGCCGCGCGGGCGCTCGCTGTAGAAGCGGTCGAAGATGCTTTCCAGCTTGCCATCCGGGATGCCCGGCCCCTCATCCTCGACGATGAACTCCACCATCTGCCCGGTGGGCCGCGCGCGCAGCACCACATGGCCGCCCTTGGGGCTGAAGGACACGGCGTTGCCGATCAGGTTGCGGAACACCTGCACGATCCGCCCCTCCACGCCGCGCACGATCAGCCCCTCCGCCGGCGCCTCGATCTCCAGCGTCGGGTCATCCTCCTCCCGCGTCGCGGCATGCAGCTCGCCCAGCGCGTCCAGGATGGGCGCCACATCCACCGGCTGCGCCACGGTGCGCGACAGCTCGGCATCCACGCGGCTGCTGTCGGCGATGTCGTTGATCAGCCGGTCCATGCGCACCGCATCGTCGGCGATGATGGCCAGCAGGCGGCGCTGCTTCACCGGGTCCTCGATGCGGCGCAGCGTCTCGATGGCGCTGCGCACGCTGGTCAGCGGGTTGCGCAGCTCATGCGCCACATCGGCGGCGAAGCGCTCATTCGCGTCGATGCGCGCCCACAGCGCGCGCGCCGCCGTCTGCAGGTCCCGCGCCAGCACGCCGATCTCGTCCTCGCGCTTCAGCAGGCCCGGCGGCACGCTGCCGCCGCGGCCCTCGCCCTCGCGCATCGCCGCGGCGGATTGCGCCAGCTGCAGGATGGGCGTGGCCAGCGTGCGCGCCAGATACAGCGAGAGCAGCACCGTCAGCAGCAGCGCCACGCCGAACAGCACCAGCACCGAGACGCGGATTTCCAGCAGCCGCGCATCCACGTCGCGCGATTCGCGCGTCAGCAGCACGATGCCCACGGTGGTGGCGCCGCGCCGCGCCGGCTCGGCCACCGAGATCAGCAGCCTTCCATCGGCGGTGCGGCGGATATAGGGGCGCACGCCCCCCTCCAGCGCCAGGCGCAGCTCCTCGCGCCGGTCGCTGCCCGCCGCGCCGCCGAATTCGGGCTGCCAGTCGAAGGAGGGCGCGTCCGGGCTGGCATCGACCGTCACGCCCCCGCTGCGCTGCCGCGGCAACAGGGACAGCATGCGGTCGTACAGGCCGCCCACGGTGCCCGCGAAGGCGCCGCGCGGCTCCGGCGGAGGCAGCGGCTCGGTCACGATGGCGCCACCCGGGCCCTCGCGCACGCGGCTGTCGGCCACCAGCAGGCCGGTGTTGTCGAACAGCCGCGCCTGGGTGTTGGGCGAGGGCTCCACCAGCCGGCGCAGCAGCGGCCGCGCGGCCTCCGGCACCAGGATGATGCGGTCATCCCGCGGGCGCGTCGCGGCCTCGGCGATGCCGCCGGCATAGATGCGCGCCTGGGTGCGCAGCGCCTCCACCTCCGCCGCCAGCAGCCCGTTCTGATACTGATCGAGGTACAGCAGCGCCGCCGCCAGCAGCGCCGGCGGCAGGGCGTTCAGCAGCAGGATCCGCCGCAGCAGCGGCGAAAGCCAGCGCCGGCGCTTGGCCTCGGTCTTCCCTGTCAGGGGGGGCGCGCCGCCCGCATCCGGCATCGGTTCTCCTGTTCGTGCAAGCCTGTCGCCGGCCTAGCCTAGACCCAACAGCGGCACCGTTGCACGGGCGCCGGGCCGGCGCGAGACTTGCCGGCAACAGGGTGCAGGGAGGCTCCGGGATGCGCGGCTTGATGCAGGATTTCCCGCTGGCGATCCATCGGCTGATCGACCATGCGGCGCGGCATCATGCGGCGCGCAGCGTCGTCAGCCGCAGCGTCGAGGGGCCCTTCCACCGCACCGACTACGCCACGCTGCGCCAGCGCTCGCTGCGCCTCGCGCAGCGCCTGGCGCAGGAGGGCGTGGGGCTCGGCGACCGCGTGGCGACCATGGCCTGGAACACCTGGCGGCATGTGGAGGCGTGGTACGGCATCACCGGCATCGGCGCGATCTACCACACGCTGAACCCGCGCCTCTTCGCCGAGCAGATCACCTGGATCCTGAACCACGCCGAAAGCCGGCTGATGCTGTGCGATCTCAGCTTCGTGCCGCTGCTGGAGCGCATCGCCCCCGCGCTGCCGCACATCCGCCGCTACATCGTGCTGACCGACGCGCAGCACATGCCCGCCACCAGCCTGCCCGGCGCGGTGGATTACGAAAGCTGGCTGGCCGAGGCCGATGGCGATTTCCGCTGGGCGCAGTTCGAGGAGAACACCGCCGCCGGCCTCTGCTACACCTCCGGCACCACGGGCGAGCCCAAGGGCGTGCTGTATTCGCACCGCTCCAACGTGCTGCACGCCCTGGCCAGTACCGCGGCCGACATGTTCGGTCTTTCCTCGAACGACCGCGTGATGCCGGTGGTGCCGATGTTCCATGCCAATGGCTGGTGCCTGCCCTTCGCCGCGCCGCTGACCGGCGCCGGCCTGGTGATGCCCGGGCCGAAGCTGGACGGCGCCTCGCTGTTCGAATTGATGGAGCAGGAGGGCGTCACCTTCACCGCTGCGGTGCCCACCGTGTGGTTCTCGCTGCTGCAGCACCTTGAGGCCACGGCCGCGCCGCTGACCACGCTGAAGCGCGTGGTGATCGGCGGCAGCGCCTGCCCGCGCGCCATCACCGAGGCCTTCGCGGCGCGCGGCGTGCACGTGATGCATGCCTGGGGCATGACCGAGACCTCGCCCATCGGCGCCATCTGCGGCATCAAGCCCGAGGTCGCGGGCCGCGATGCCGAGGGCATGCTCGACCTGCAGCAGAAGCAGGGCTTCCCGCCCTTCACCGTGGACATGCGCATCGTGGCCGATGACGGCACCGAGCAGCCCTGGGATGGCGTCACCTTCGGCAACCTCCAGGTGCGCGGCCCCACGGTGACGCGCGGCTACTTCAAGGCGGGCAAGGATGCGCTGACGCCCGATGGCTGGTTCGAGACCGGTGACGTCGCGACCATCGACGCCGCCGGCTACATGCAGATCACCGACCGCACCAAGGATGTCATCAAGTCCGGCGGCGAATGGATCAGCTCGATCGAGCTCGAGAACCTCGCCGTGGGGCACCCCGACGTGGCCGAGGCCGCCGTGGTGGCGGCGCGCCACCCGAAATGGGACGAGCGCCCGCTGCTGGTGGTGGTGGCGAAGCCGGGGCGGGAGATCGACAAGGCCGCCCTGCTGGCCCACATCGCCCCGCGCGTGGCCAAGTGGTGGCTGCCCGACGACGTGGTGGTGGTGCCGGAAATCCCGCACACCGCCACCGGCAAGATCCTCAAGACGAAGCTGCGCGAGCAGTTCGCGGGATTTTTCGGGGCCTGAGGCGGTCCGATGGCCGAAGGGCCGTGAGGCCCGGAGGCCTGAATCGGCCCGCCCACCATGCAGGGCGCCTCACGCCTCCTTGTAGCGATACCCCAGCCCGTACAGCGTCTCGATCTGCGCGAAGTTCGGGTCCACCGCGCGGAACTTCTTGCGCACGCGCTTCACATGGCTGTCGATGGTGCGGTCATCGACATAGATGTTCTCGCCATAGGCGCCGTCGATCAGCTGGTCGCGGTTCTTCACCATCCCCGGGCGCACGGCCAGCGCCTTCACCAGCAGGAATTCCGTGACGGTCAGCTGCACCTGCCCGCCCTTCCACATGCAGGTGTGCTTGGTCTCGTCCAGCACCAGGTCGCCGCGCGAGATGATGCCGCCCGCCGGCGTGCCGCTGCCCTCCGCGCGCCCGGCCTCGTTGCGGCGCAGCAGCGCGCGGATGCGCTCCAGCAGCAGGCGCTGGCTGAACGGCTTGGTGATGTAGTCATCCGCGCCCAGGCGCAGGCCCATCAGCTCATCGAGTTCGTCATCCTTGCTGGTCAGGAAGATCACCGGCATGGCGCTGCGTTGGCGCAGGCGCTGCAGCAGCTCCATCCCATCCATGCGCGGCATCTTGATATCCAGCACCGCGAGGTCGGCGGGGCGGGCCATCAGCCCCTGCAGGGCGCTTTCGCCATCCGTGAAGGTGCGGACGGTGAACCCCTCCTGCTCCAGCGTCATCGAGACGCTGGTGAGGATGTTGCGGTCGTCGTCCACCAGGGCGATGGTGTGCGGCACGGCGGGAACTCCTTGCGGCGCGGCATCCGGGGCGCCTTTCGGCATCATGCCCGCCAATTGTGGCAAAGCCGGGTCAGGACAGGCGGCGATCATGGCAACCGCAACGCAGATGGCCCCGGAGGGGCTGGGTTTCGAGGCGCGGCGCCTGATCCGCGGCGCGGCGATGGCGAGCCTCGCCACCGCCGCCGAGGGCCAGCCCTTCGCCAGCCTCGTCACCCCCGCCACCGCGCCGGACCTCTCGCCCCTGCTGCTGCTCTCCAGCCTCTCCGAGCACACCCGCCAGCTGCGCGCCGAGCCGCGCTGCGCCCTGCTGGTGACGGGCGTGGCCGAATCCGCCAACCCGCAGACCGCCCCGCGCGTCACGCTGACCGGCCTGGCCGAGCCGGTGCCGCAGGCCGAGGTGCCGGCGCTGAAGGCGCGCTGGCTGTCGCGCCACCCCTATGCCGCGCTCTACGCCGATTTCGGGGATTTCGCGCTGTGGCGCATCCGCCCCGGCGGCGCCCTGCTGGTGGGCGGCTTCGCCCGCGCCACGCGCCTCAAGCTGGCCGACCTGCTGCCCGATCCCGCCGCCGTCGCGGCGCTGGAAGCGGCCGAGGCCGAGATCCTGGCGCATGTGAACGCCGACCATGCGGATGCCGTGGCCGCCATCGCCTGCGGCCTGCTCGGCGCGCCCCCCGGCGATTGGCGCCTGGTGGCGCTGGATACCGATGGCTGCGACCTGGCGCTGGAGGAGCGCGTGCTGCGCCACGCCTGGACAGCGCCCATCGCCGATGCCGATGGCGCCCGCGCCGGGCTGATCCGCGCCGCCCGGGCCGGCCGGCAGGCGCTGGCCGGCGGCGCTGGGCCGTAGAGCACGATCGATCCTCTCGGATCGATCTCGTGCTCTACAACCCATTGAAGCTACAGCACGAAATCGGCGAACACTGTTTCAGTGTTCGCCGATGGTGCTGTAGGTGAAAGAAAGTAACTGCCTGGTTCGCCTGCCAATGGATTGATTGGGACAGCTTACCCGCCCTAATTCTGCCGCGCCCATCGCCCACATGCCGCCCGGCGCATGATGGTCCCGGCCTGACCCCGGCCGGACGCGCCCCATTGGAGAAAGTTGGATGACGTCCGAAGCGAGCGCCCTTGCGGGAACCGGCGTGGCCGGCCCGGCGGAAATCCACGCCAACCTGACCGCCGCCGGCCTCTATGCCCATGCGCTGCGGCGCGGCGAGGGCCGGCTCTCGGCGGATGGCGCCTTCATGGCGGTGACGGGCCAGCACACCGGGCGCTCGGTGCAGGACAAGTTCGTGGTGGATGACCCGGCGGTGCACGACGCCATCTGGTGGGGCCGCATCAACCAGCCCATGGCGCCCGAGAAATTCGTGGGCTTCACCGCCAAGGTGCGCGGCTGGCTCGGCCAGCGCACCGAGCTGTTCACGCAGGATCTCTATGCCGGCGCCGATCCGGCGCACCGCATCAAGGTGCGTCTCGTCACCACCAATGCCTGGCATGCGCTGTTCGCGCGCAACATGTTCATCCGCCCGCCGCGGGCCGAGCTCGCCGGCTTCCAGCCCGACTACACCATCCTGCACGCGCCGGAATACGAGGCCGACCCGGCCGTGGATGGCTGCCGCACCACCACCTGCATCGCGCTGTCCTTCGCTGCGCGCACCATCTGCATCGCCGGCACCAGCTATGCCGGCGAAATCAAGAAATCCATCTTCACCGTGATGAACTGGCTGCTGCCCGATCGCGGCGTGCTGCCCATGCATTGCAGCGCCAATCTGGGCCGCGGCGGCGACACCGCGCTGTTCTTCGGCCTGTCCGGCACCGGCAAGACCACGCTGAGCAGCGACCCGGAGCGCAGCCTGGTCGGCGATGACGAGCATGGTTGGTCGGACACCGGCGTGTTCAACTTCGAGGGCGGTTGCTACGCCAAGGTCATCAAGCTGGATCGCGCCGCCGAGCCGCAGATCTGGGACGCCTCGCACCGCTTCGGCGCCGTGCTGGAGAATGTGGTGGCCGACGAGCTCGGCAACCTCGACCTCGACGACAACCGCATGACCGAGAACACGCGCAGCTGCTACCCGATCGAGTTCATCCCGAACACGGTCGAGGGCGGGCGCGCCGGCAAGCCGAAGAACGTGGTGATGCTCACCGCCGATGCCTTCGGCGTGCTGCCGCCCATCGCGAAGCTGACGCCGGCGCAGGCGATGTACCATTTCCTGTCCGGCTACACCGCGCGCGTCGCCGGCACCGAGAAGGGGCTGGGCAAGGAGCCGCAGGCCACCTTCAGCACCTGCTTCGGCGCGCCCTTCCTGCCGCGCCACCCGGAGGTCTACGGCCGCATGCTGGCCGAGCGCATCGCGCGCGACGGTGCGGAGGTGTGGCTGGTGAACACCGGCTGGACCGGCGGCGCCTACGGCACCGGCAAGCGCATGAGCATCCAGCACACCCGCGCGCTGCTGCGCGCCGCGCTCGATGGCAGCCTGGCGAAGGCCGAATTCGTGCGCGACCCGTTCTTCGGCCTGATGATGCCCACGGCGCTGCCCGGCATCCCGGCCTCGGTGCTGAACCCGCGCGAAAGCTGGGCGGACAAGGCGGCCTACGACAAGCAGGCGCAGCACCTCGTGTCGCTGTTCGAGAAGAATTTTGCCGCCTTCGCCGCTTCGGTCGGAGACGACGTGAAGGCCGTGGCGATCCGCGCCGCGGCATGATGCCCTTCGGCGCTGCCGAGGGCGCGGCGCGCAACGTGCTGGGCGGGGCGCTACTGCCCTGCTCGGTCGCGCCGCTCACCGGCTTCTTCCGCGATGGCTGCTGCAACACCGGCCCGCAGGACCGCGGGCTGCATGTGGTGTGCGCCGAGGTGACCGAGGAATTCCTCGCCTTCAGCCGCCGCCGCGGCAACGACCTCTCGACGCCGCGCCCGGAATACGGCTTCGCCGGCCTGTCACCGGGCGATCGCTGGTGCCTCTGCGCCGCGCGGTGGGAGGAGGCGCGCGAGGCCGGCGTGGCGCCGCCGGTCCTGCTGGAGGCCACGCACGAAGCCGCGCTCATGGTGGTGCGCATCGAACATCTGCGCGCCCACGCGCTGGATCCGGTCTAGCGGCGCCGGAGTTCCGGCAACGCCGCCACCAGCGCCGTCACCAGCATGAAGCCAGCGCCGAGCAGGAACACCGCCGAGCCGTGCCCGGCATCCATTAGCCAGCCGAACATCACCGGCGCCACCACGCCGCCGATGTTGAAGCCCGTAGAGACGATGCCGAAGACCGCGCCGGATTGGCCCGGCGGCGCGGCGGCGCGCACCATCATGTCGCGCGCCGGCATGCACAGCCCGGTCAGCACGCCCGCCGCGGTCAGCAGCGCCGCCACCGCGAGGCCTGGCAAGGCCAGCAGCCCGATCGCCGCCAGCAGCACGCCCGCCGCCGCGAAGCCGGAGGCCGCGACAATGCCGTGCCGCGGATAGCGGTCCGACAACCGGCCGCCGATCAGCACGCCGATGGCCGAGCCCGCGAGAAAGCCGGTCAGCGCGGCGCTCGCCATGCCGAGCGTCAGCCCGCTGCCCGCCACCAGCGCCGCCACAGCGAAGCCGTTCATGCCGCCGACGGCGAGCGCGATCAGCACGAAGAAGCCGGTGAGGCCGAGGATGGTCGGGTTGAACACGCTGAGCGTGGTGCCGGCGACCGGCTTCGCCTTGGCCACGGCATCGTCGCGCGGGCATCCCACCCACACGAAGCCGGCCGTCAGCCAGGCCAGCAGCCCCGCCGTCAGCACCGCGCCCTGCACGCCAAGCCAAGCGGCCAGTGCCAGCATCAGCGCCGGCGCCACCGCGCCGCCGGCATAGCCCGCGAAAGTGTGCAGCGAGAAGGCGCGGCCCATCCGGGCATGGCCGATGCCGCTGTTCAGTAGCGCGTAGTTCGCCGGATGGTACACCGCATTCGCCAGCCCCGCGATCGCGCCCGCCAGCACCAGCCATGTGTAGCCGCCGAAGATCGCGAAACCCACATAGGCCGCGCCACCCACCAGCAGCCCGGCGGTCAGCACGCGCCGCGGCCCGACGCGGTCCACCAGGAAGCCCATCGGCGCCTGGGTGAAGGCGCTGACCAGGCTGAACACGGTGATCGCCAGGCCGAGTTCGAGGAAGCCCACGCCGAGCGAGTCCCGCAGCAGCGGGAACAGCGGCGGGAACACCAGCATGTGCAGGTGGCTCAGCGCATGCGCCGTGCCCACCGCGCCCAGCGTGCGGCGTTCGGCGGGGCTCCAGGAATCGCCGGGCGCCAGGCCGGCGGCGGCGCTCAATGCGCTTCCGCCCAGGACCGGCCGTGCCCGACATCGACCGAGAGCGGCACGCTCAGCGCCGCCACGGTCTGCATCACGTCGCGCACCAGCGCCGCGGTGGCTTCCAACTCGGCCTCCGGCACCTCGAACACCAGCTCGTCATGCACCTGCAGCAGCATGCGCGCGCCGAGCCCGGCCTCCTGCAGCCGCCGCGGCAGGCGCACCATGGCGCGCTTGATCACCTCGGCCGCACCACCCTGAAAGGGCGCGTTGATCGCCGCGCGCTCGGCGCCGCCGCGGCGCACCGGATCCTTCGAGGTGATGTCGGCGATCCACAGCTTGCGGCCGAAGGGCGTCTCAACATACCCGCGCATCCGCGCATCCTCCTTCAGCTTCTCCATGCAGGTGCGGATGCCCGGGTATTGCGCGAAATAGGCGTCGATGATGGCGCGCGCCTCGCCCGGCGGAATGCCGAGCCGCGCGCCAAGGCCGAAGGCCGACATGCCGTAGATGATGCCGAAATTGATCGTCTTGGCGCGCCGCCGCGCCTCCTTGTCCACCGCATCGGGTGCCAGGTGGAAGATGTCGGCGGCGGTGCGGGCGTGGATGTCCTGGCCCTTGGCGAAGGCGTCCTTCAGGGCGGGCACGTCGGCCACATGCGCCAGGATGCGCAGCTCGATCTGGCTGTAGTCCGCGGCCAGCAGCACATGCCCCTCGCGCGCAACGAAGGCGCGGCGGATGCGCGCGCCCTCCTCGGTGCGGACGGGAATGTTCTGCAGGTTCGGCTCGGTGGAGGACAGCCGGCCAGTGGAGGTGACGGCCATGGCGAAATCGGTGTGCACGCGCCCATCCGCGTCCTGGCGCTGCGCCAGCGCATCGACATAGGTGGATTTCAGCTTGGAGATCTGCCGCCAATCCATCACGCGGCGCGGCAGCGCATGCCCCTGCGCGGCCAGCTCCTCCAGCACCGAGGCATCGGTGCCCCAGGCGCCGGTCAGCTTGCTGCGCTTGCCGCCGGGCAGCTTCTGCTCGTCGAACAGGATTTCGCCCAGCTGCTTGGGCGAGCCGACATTGAAGGGCCGGCCGGCGAGCTCATGGATCTCGCGCTCGTAGCGCGCCAGCTTCTCGGTGAAGTCCACGCCGATGCGCGCCAGCTCGGCGCCATCCACCTTGATGCCGGCGATCTCCATGTCGCGCAGCACCGCCACCATCCGGCGCTCCACCTGCTCGTACAGCGAAAGCGCACGCGCCTCGCGCAGCCGCGGCTTCAGCAGGTGCCACAGCCGCAGCGTCACATCCGCATCCTCCGCCGCATAGGCGGTGGCCTTGTCGAGCGGCACCTTGCTGAAGGGCACGCGGTTGCGCCCGGTGCCGGTCACGCTGTCGAAGCTGATCGGCGCATGGCCCAGATGCAGCAGCGCCAGCTCGTCCATGCCATGGCCATGGCGGCCGGCCTCCATGGCGTAGGAGACCAGCATCGTGTCATCCACCGGTGCCACGGCGATGCCGCCATTCTCGGCGCGGGAGAGCACCTCAAGGTCGTATTTCGCGTTGTGCAGAACCTTCAGCACCGCCGGGTCCTCCAGCAGCGGGCGCAGCGCGGCAATGGCCGCCTCGGGCGCGATCTGCTCGGGCGCGGCGGCGCCCATCAGGTCGCCGCTGCCCTCGTGCCGCAGCGGCACGTAGCAGGCGCGGCCCGCCGCCGTGGCGATGGAAAGGCCCACCAGCGTGGCCTTCAGCGCATCCAGACTGTCGGTCTCGGTGTCGAAGCCCATCACGCCCGCTTCGCGCGCCTCGGCGATCCAGCCCTGCAGTGAGTCCAGCGTGGTGACGGTCTCATAGGGGCCGAAGGGCGCGGCCTCGGGCGGCGGCGTCGCCGCCTCGCCGGCGGGCCGCGGCGCCTGGCGCGTCACGGCAGATGCCTCACCGAGACCAAGCCGTGCGAGAAGGCTCCGAAAACCGTTCTCGCGCAGGAATTTCTCCAGCGTCGCCTGCGCCGGGGCACGCGCGACCATCGCCTCCAGCGGCAGCGGCAGCGGCGCGTTCGCGTCCAGCATCACCAGGCGTCGGCTGATGCGCGCCTTCTCGGCGTTCTGCTCCAGCGCCTCGCGCCGCTTGGGCTGCTTGATGCTGGCGGTATTGGCGAGCAGGTTCTCCAGGTCGCCATATTCGTTGATCAGCTGTGCCGCGGTCTTGATGCCGATGCCTGGCACGCCGGGCACGTTGTCGGTGCTGTCGCCGGCCAGCGCCTGCACCTCCACCACCTTGTCGGGCGTGACGCCGAATTTCTCCAGCACCTCGGCTTCGCGGATCGGCCTCTGCTTGATCGGGTCCAGCATCTCGACGCCCGGCCGCACCAGCTGCATCAGGTCCTTGTCGGAGGAGACGATGGCCACCTCGCCGCCCTGCTCGACGAAGACGCGCGCATAGGCGGCGATCAGGTCATCGGCCTCGAAGCCGGCAAGCTCCACCTGGCAGACGCCGAGCGCCTCGGTGGCTTCGCGGATCAGCGCGAATTGCGGCACCAGCTCGGGCGGCGGTTCCGGCCGATGCGCCTTGTAGGCCGGGTAGAATTCGTTGCGGAAGGTGGTACGCGCCGTGTCGAACACCACGGCGATATGCGTCGCCGCATGGCGCGACAGGAATTGCGACAGCATCTGCGTGAAGCCGAACACGGCGTTCACATGCACGCCATCGGGCCGCGTCATCGGCGGCAACGCGTGGAAGGCGCGGAAGATGTAGCCCGAACCATCGACCAGGATCAGTCGCCGCTGCCCGGGCGCCACCGGCGGCACGCCATTGCCGTTCGCGGCCACCGGCGCGTCACTGGTCATACCGCCTGCCGGCGCGTCAGTGCCCGTCTGCGTCACCGGCACCTTCCGCCAGCACATAGGTGCGCGAGCAATAGGGGCAGGTCACCTGCCGGTCCTCGATCCGCATATAGACCAGCGGATGGCCCAGCGCGCCGCCGCCGCCATCGCAGCCGACGGTGCGGGTGGTCACCGAAATCGTCTCCTGCGGCGTCACGCCGGGCAGGGCGACGGGCGTGTAGCCGGTTTGTCGCGCATCGCGCATCGAGCACCTCATCGCTGGCCGGCGGAACATAGGGGTGCCGCGCGCGGTGGACCAGCCCGGCCGGCCGCGTTACCTCATGCGCCATGGTCGTCATCCGCAAGCCAAGCCGTCGGGTCCGCGCCGCGCTGCTGGCCGCAGCACTGGCGCTCGGCGCCGGCTGCACGCCGGTGGTGATGCCCGCCGGCCCGCCCATCGCCGCGCCGGCCGTGGCCGGCGATGCGATCCTCGCCGCGGATGGCGCAAGGCTGCCGCTGCGGACCTTCCGGCCCGAGGGCGCGCCGCGCGCGGTGCTGCTGGCGCTGCACGGCTTCAACGACCATTCCGGCAACTTCCTGGCCGACAGCATCGCGCAACTCAACGCGGCCGGCGTGCTGGTCTATGCCTATGACCAGCGTGGCTTCGGCCGCGCGCCGAACCGTGGCCTGTGGCCCGGCGCCACGACGCTGGCGGAGGATGCCGCCACGGCGGCGCAGCTGCTGCGCGCGCGCCACCCCGCGCTGCCCCTGCTGCTGCTGGGTGAGAGCATGGGCGCCGCCGTGGCGATCCTCGCCGCCGGCCTGCCGCAGCCGCCGCCCGTGGATGGCTATGTGCTGCTCGCACCCGCCCTGTGGTCGCGCGAGAACATGCCCGCGGTGATGCGCGGCAGCCTGTGGCTGGCCGGCCGCACCATGCCGGTGATGGCCTTCGGCGGCGGCGTGGGCGGCATCGTCGCCAGCGACAACCCCGCGGCGCTGCGCCGGCTCGGCCGCGATCCCCTGGTGCTGCGCAACACCCGCGTGGATGCGGCGATCGGCCTGGTGGACCTGATGGACGCGGCGGTGGCCGCGCTGCCCGGCTGCTGCCGCGGCACAAGCGGCGCGGCGGTGCCGGCGCTGGTGCTGTATGGCGCGCAGGACATGATCGTGCCGGCGCGCCCCGCGCGCCTCGCGCTGCGCCAGATGCCGGCCGAGGCGCCGATCCGCCTCGGCGTCTATGAGGCCGGCTTCCACCTGCTGCTGGCCGACACGAACCGCGAGGCCGTGGCGCGCGACATCCTCGCTTTCATCACGGACCCGCGCGCGCCCCTGCCCTCGGGCGCCGATGCCTTTGCCCCCGAGTGGCTGGCCCGCTGATTCAATCCAGCGTGCGCAGCACCGCATACAGCGCGTTCTTCGCCTCGAAGCCGATGCCTGGGGTGGTCGGCATGGCGACGCGCCCATCCACCACGGGCACATCGTCGGCAAATCCGCCGAAGGGCGCGAAAACCTCCGGGTAGCTTTCGTTGCCACCCAACCCGAGGCCAACCGCGATGTTCAGCGCGAATTGGTGCCCGCCATGCGGCACGCAGCGCCGGCGGCTCCAGCCATGGGCGGCCAGCATATCGAGCGTGCGCAGATACTCCACCAGCCCATAGGACAGCGCGGGGTCGAATTGCAGCACATCGCGGTCCGGCCGCAGCCCGCCATGGCGGATCAGGTTGCGCGCATCCTGCATCGAGAACAGATTCTCCCCCGTCGCGATCGGCGGCGCGTAATGCTCGGCCAGCGTCGCATGGGTGGCGTAGTCCAGCGGGTCCAGCGGCTCCTCGTACCAGCGCAGCCCCATCGGCTGCAGCGCCGCCGCATAGGTCAGCGCGGCATGCAGCCCGAAGCGGCCATTCACATCCACGGCAAGCCGCGCGCCATCCCCGCCCAGCAGCTGCAGCACGGCGGTGATGCGCGCCATGTCCTCGGCCAGCGCATCCTTCAGCGAGGTGCCCGGCGCGCCGCCGATCTTCATCTTCACCGTGGCGTAGCCCATGCCGAGATAGCGCTTCATCTCCTCCAGCAGCTCGTCCACGCCCTTGCCGGGGTAGTAGTAGCCGCCGGCCGCATAGACCCAGGCCGCGTCATCGGCGACACCACCATTGAAGCGCTCGGCCAGCAGCTTCCACAGCGGCACGCCGGCCAGCTTCGCCGCGGCATCCCACAGCGCCATGTCCAGCACGCCGACGGCGACGCTGCGCTCGCCATGCCCGCCCGGCTTCTCGTTGCGCATCATCGCGGCCCAGGCGCCGGCGGGGTTGAGGCTGCCATCCGCTGCGGTGATCTCCGCCTCGCTCGCCTCCAGCAGCCGCGGCACGAAGCGCTCGGCCAGGAGGCCGGGCTGCGCGTAGCGGCCGTTGCTGTTGAAGCCGTAGCCGGTGGCGCGAAGCCCGCCCGCGTCCTCCACCGTGACGGCCACGATCGAGGCCGTCATCTTCGAGAAGTCGATATAGGCATTGGCGATCGCGCTCGCGATCGGGGCCGTGCCCTGCCTGACGCTGACGATGCGCATTCCCGCACGCTCCCTGCACCTGCCGTCTTGTCGCCCCGGGCCGCCCCGCTGCACAAGGGGGAGCAACGGAGGAACCCGCATGCCCGACATCCTGCACGAGAGCCGGCCCGTCCCCGGCGGCGCCATCGCCTGGACCACGCTGAACCGCCCGCAATCGCGCAACGCCATGACCTTCGCGATGTATGAGGGCCTGTTCGAGCAGGCCGCCGCCGTCGCCGCCGACCCGGCGATCCGCGCCTGGGTCATCACCGGCGCGGGTGGCAAGGCCTTCGCCGCCGGCACCGACATCAGCCAGTTCACCGAATTCCGCACCGGCCAGGATGCGCTGGACTACGAACAGCGGATCGACCGTGTGCTGTCCGCCATCGAGGATTGCCCGAAGCCCGTCATCGCCGCCGTGGCCGGCGCCTGCACCGGCGGCGGCCTCGGCATCGCCGGCGTGTCGGATCTGCGCATCGCGGCGGCGAATGCGCGCTTCGGCCTGCCCATCGCCAAGACGCTCGGCAACTGCCTGTCGATGGCGAATTATTCCCGCTTCGCCGCACTGATCGGCCCGGCCCGGGTGAAGGAGCTGGTGTTCACCGCGCGGCTGGTGGAGGCGCCCGAGGCGCTGGCGCTGGGCCTGGTCAGCGAGGTGCTGGAAACGCCGGAGGCGTTGGAGGCGCGCGCCATGGCGCTGGGCGCGCAGATCGCAGGCCTCGCGCCGCGCACCCTCACGGCCACGAAATTCGCACTGAAGCGTCTGCGCCTCGCCGCCGGCTCCATCCATGGCGACGATCTGGTGACGATGTGCTTCGGCAGCCGCGATTTCCAGGAGGGCGTGCAATCCTTCCTGGCCAAGCGCGCGCCGAACTGGACGGGCGAGTAGCCGCGCGGCATCCTCCCGCCAAGGAAAACGGGAGGACACCATGCTCACGCGTCGCGCCATCATCGCCGCGGCCGGTGCCGCGGCGCTGCCGCTGCCCGCGCTGGGGCAGGGCAGCTATCCCAGCCGCCCCATCTCGATGCTGGTGGGCTTCGCGCCCGGCGGCGGCACCGACATCATCGCCCGCCTGCTGCAGCCCGCGCTGCAGGAGGAATTCGGCCAGCCCATCGCCATCGAGAACCGCGCCGGCGGCTCGGGCACCATCGCGGCAGCGCAGAATGCGCGCGGCCGGCCGGATGGCTACCAGATGCTGATGACCACGGTCAGCGCCTCGGCCGTGGTGCCGCCCACCATGAACCCGCCGCCCTTCGACATCATCGCCGACCAGACCGCGGTGGTGCTGGCCGGCACCGTGCCGCTGGTGGCGGTGGTGCCGCTCAGCTCGCCGGCGCAGGATTTCCAGCAGTTCCTCGCCCACGCGCGGGCCAATCCCGGCAAGCTCAACTACTCCTCCTCCGGCGTCGCCACGCAGCAGCACCTGGCCGGTGAGCTGCTGTCCTTCAGCGGCGGGCTGACGATGCAGCACATCCCCTTCCGCGGCACCGGCCAGGCGGTGAACGAGATTCTCGCCGGGCGCATCGACATCGCCATCGACACGCTGCCCACCTACCTGCCGCATATCCGCGGCGGCCGCGTGCGCGCGCTGGCCACCACGCTGCCGCAGCGCGTGGAATGGCTGCCGGACCTGCCGACCATCGCGGAATCCGGCTTCCCCGGCTTCGATGCCAGCGTCTGGTACATGGTGATGGGCCCGCCCAACCTGCCCGAGCCCATCCGCGAGCGCTGGGTGGCGGCGGTGAACAAGGTCCTGGCCGAGCCCGGCCTGCGCGGCCGCGTGCGCGATGCCGGCTTCATCCCCGGCGGTGGGAGCAGCGCCGATGCCGCCGCGCTGCTGCGCCGCGACGCCGCGCGCTATGCCGAGCTGATCCGCCGCGCCAACATCCGCTTCGAGTAGCAGCACCCCGGCGGCATCAATTCCGCCGCGCCAGCACCTCGGCATTCACCACGATGTCGGGGTCCAGCGTGCCCGCGAAGCAGGCCAGCACCGCATCGGCGCTGTCCATCGCCATGCGCCGCAGCCCTTCCTGCGTGCTGGCCGCGACATGCGGCGTCATGATCAGGTTGGGTGCGGAGAGCAGCGGAATCGGCGCCTCCACCGGCTCGTCCTCGAACACGTCGAGCCCGGCGGCGCCCAGATGCCCAGCGCGCAGCGCGGCCTCCAGCGCATCCTGCTGCACCAGCGTGCCGCGCGCGGTGTTCACCAGCACCGCGCCGCGCCGCATGCGCGCCAGGAACGCGGCGTCCACCATGTTGCGCGTGGCCGCGCTGCTGGGGCAGTGCAGCGTCACGATATCGGCCTGCGCCGCGGCCTCGGCGGCATCATCCACCGGCGTGAAGCCCAGGCCGCGGATGCTGCCCTTCGCCACATGCGGGTCGCGCACCAGCACCTGCATGCCGAAGGCGGCGCACAGCTTCGCCACGCGCGTGCCGATGCGCCCGAAGCCCACCACCAGCACGGTCTTGCCCGCCAGGTCGAAGGTGGGCAAATGCGGCTGCGCGCCCCACACCGGCGTGCGCATGTTGGCATCGAAGGCGGGCAGGCGGCGGGCGCAAGCCAGCATCATCATCAGCGCGTGCTCCGCCACGCTCACGGCATTGGCCTCCGGCGTGATGGTCAGCGGGATGCCCAGCGCCGTCAGCGCCGGCACATCGACGATGTCATAGCCCACGCCATGCCGCGCCAGGATGCGCAGCCTGGTGCACTGCGCCAGGAAGCCCGCATCGATGCGCAGCGTGCGCACGATCAGCGCGTCGGCGCGCGGCAGGTTCGCGGCCAGTGAGGCGGGCGAGAGGTCGTTCACCACCTCCACCGTCACGCCTTCACTGGCGGCCAGCTTCGCGATGGCATCCGGGTGGATGGGGCGCAGGCAGATCACATGCGGCATGGTGCGGCCTTCACAGCTGGTGGTGCGCGGCGGGGCCCAGCACGGCCTCGCGGAAGCGCGCCTGCAGGTAGGCGCCCTCGCGCGGCGGCAGCACCAGCGGCAGGTTGGTGGCGTCGATCTTCACCACCGCGAACAGCGGCGCCGCCGCGGCATGGATGGCATCGCGCAGCGCCGCCACGCCGGCGGCATCGGTGACGGTGCGGCTATCGGCGATGCCCGCGCCGCGCGCCATGGCCGCGAGGTCCACGCCGTGATGCGTGGCGGTCTCCTGCCCGCCGGTCTCGCCGTAATGCTCGTTGTCCAGCACGACGACGCCGAGGTTGGGCGGCTGTTGCACGGCGATCGTCGCCAGCGCGCCCACGCCCATCAGCATCTCGCCATCGCCGGTGATCACCAGCACGCGGCGGTTGGGCTGCGCCAGCGCGAGTCCGAGGCCCATCACCGCCGCCCCGCCCATGCCGCCCCACAGCGGCATGTTGCGCGGGCCGTCGCCCGCCGCCGTGATGTCCCAGGCCGGCGCGCCGAGGCCCGCGATCACCAGCAGGTCGCCGCGATCGGCGAGCAGCGCGCGCACCACGGCGCGGCGGTCGAGCAGCCCTGAGGCAGCCAGCATGGTGTTCAATCCTTGCCGAAGGTCTTGGCGCCGATCAGGCGCTGGCCGAGAAGGGCCGCGGTGGGCCGGAAGGTGTTGAAGGCCATGCGGATCGTGGCATCCACCACCGCCGCCACGTCCCGCGGCTCGTCGGCGCGGCGCACCAGCGTGCCCATCGCTTCCAGCACCGCCTGCGTGGCATTGCCCATCGGCACCTGTGCGGGGTTGAACTCGCCGAAATCGCCGCGCATCGTCACCAGCATCGGCAGCGGCGTGCGATGCAGGATCGCCAGGCTCAGCATGTTGATGCAGTTGCCCACGCCGGAGGATTGCATCAGCAGCACGCCCTTGGCGCCGCCGAGCCAGGCGCCGCCCAGCAGCGCGACGCCTTCCTGCTCGGTGGTCAGCGTGATGACGCGCATCGCATTGTCCGCCAGGCAGCGGCGGATCAGCCTGGCATGCCCGGCATCGGGCACGAGGGCGATCTGCGTGACGCCATGGGTCTTCAGCGTGTCGTAGATGCGGTCCGGCCAATCCGCCGCCGCATCGGGGCGCATCTCAAGCGCGTCGCGATCCATGGAACCCTCCCAAGGTGGCGCATCCTCCGGCGTGGCGATCGGGCTGGCAAGACGGCGGCGCCGGTGCCATGTCTGCGGCGCGGCACAGGGATGCAGGCAGAATGGGTTTCGCGCAGGATGTCGGCGGCACGCGCTACGCCTTCCAGGATCTCCGCACCCTGCTGGCGCGCGCCACGCCGGCGCGCTCGGGCGATGCGCTGGCGGGGGTGGCAGCCGAAAGCGCGGCCGAGCGCGTGGCGGCGCAGCGCGCGCTGGCCGACCTGCCGCTGCGCCACTTCCTGCAGGAGACGGTCATCCCCTACGAGGCCGACGAGGTCTCGCGCCTGATCATCGACAGCCACGATGCCGCGGCCTTCGCGCCCATCGCGCATCTCACCGTCGGCGGCCTGCGCGACTGGCTGCTGGGCGAGGCCAATACCGCGGCGCTGGCGGCGCTGGCCCCCGGCCTCACGCCGGAGATGGTGGCGGGCCTCGCCAAGATCTGCCGGCTGCAGGATCTGGTGGCGATCGCGCAGAAATGCCGTGTGGTGACGCGCTTCCGCAACACGCTCGGCCTGCCCGGCACGCTGTCCATCCGCCTGCAGCCGAACGACCCGGTCGATGATCCGCGCGGCGTCGCCGCGCAGGTGCTGGACGGGCTGCTGCTGGGCGCCGGTGATGCGGTGATCGGCGTCAATCCCGCGACCGACAATGTGGACAATCTCTGCCGCCTGCTCGCCCTGCTGGATGCGGTGCGGCAGCGGTACGACATACCGACGCAATCCTGCGTGCTGGCGCATGTCACCACCACGCTGCTGGCGATCGAGCGCGGCGCGCCGGTGGACCTCGTGTTCCAATCCATCGGCGGCACCGAGGGCGTGAACCGCAGCTTCGGCGTCTCGCTGGCGCTGCTGCGCGAGGCGCATGCGGCGGCGCTGGCGCTGGGCCGCGGCACGCTGGGCGACAACGTCATGTATTTTGAAACCGGCCAGGGCAGCGCGCTGTCGGCCGATGCGCATCACGGTGTCGATCAGCAGACGCTGGAAGTGCGCGCCTATGCCGTGGCGCGCGCCTTCCGCCCGCTGCTGGTGAACAGCGTCGTCGGCTTCATCGGCCCGGAATACCTCTATGACGGCAAGCAGATCATCCGCGCCGGCCTCGAGGACCACATGTGCGGCAAGCTGCTCGGCCTGCCGATGGGCGTCGATGTCTGCTACACCAACCACGCCGAGGCCGACCAGGACGACATGGACGCGCTGCTGACGCTGCTCGGCGTGGCGGGCGTCACCTATGTGATGGGCGTGCCGGGGGCGGACGACACCATGCTCGCCTATCAATCCACCTCCTTCCACGATGGGCTGTATGCGCGCGCCGCGCTGGGCAAGCGCCCGGCGCCGGAGTTCGCCGCCTGGCTGGCGCGCATGGGCCTCGCGGATCGCACGCCGGAGGCGCTGCCCATGGCCGTGGCGGGCCTGCTGTGAGCCCGCCCGTCCTGTGGCGCGACCTGCGCCGCCACACCGCCGCACGCGTCGCACTCGGCCGTGTCGGCAACGGCCTGCCCACCGCCGCGCATCTCGATTTCCAGGAGGCGCATGCCCGCGCGCGCGATGCCGTGCATTCGGCGCTGGACGTCGCGGCGCTCACGGCCGCCATCGCTCCGCTCGGCCTGCCGGTGCGGCACGTGGCCAGCCAGGCGCCGACGCGCCAGGCCTATCTGCTGCGCCCCGATCTCGGGCGGCGGTTATGTGCGGCGGATGAAGCGGCGCTGGCCGCGGATGCGGCGCCGGGCTGCTTCGTCTTCGTCGTCGCCGATGGGCTGTGCGCCAGCGGCGTGCAGCACGCCGCACCGGCGCTGCTGGCCGAGGCCGCACCGCTGCTGCGCCGCGCCGGCCTCGCCCTCGGCCCGGTGGTGATCGCCACACAGGCGCGGGTGGCGCTGGGCGACGCCATCGGCGAGGCACTCGGCGCCGGCTTCGTCGCGGTGCTGATCGGCGAGCGCCCGGGCCTGAGCGCGCAGGACAGCATGGGCCTCTACCTCACCCACGCGCCGCGCCGCGGCCGCAGCGATGCCGAGCGAAACTGCATCAGCAACATCCGCCCCGGTGGCCTCGGCACGGCCGATGCGGCGGCGAAGCTGCTGTGGCTCACGGGTGCCGCGCTGCGGCTGGGCGGCACCGGCGTGGCGCTGAAGGACGAGCAGCCGCAGGACCCGCTATTGCGGTAACGGCTCCGCCGTGCCGAACAGCCGCACGCTGCCATCGGCGTCGAAGGCCAGCGGCGCGGTGCCGCCCAGCATGCGCACCAGCACGCGATCGTCCCGCAACAGCCCCAGATGCCGCGCCGCGCAGGCCACCGCCGTGGCGCTGGTGCCGGAGGATTCCGTGGGCCCCTCGCCGCGCTCGAAGACGCGTGCCGCGAGGCTGCCATCGGGCAGCGGCGCCGCCCATTGCAGGTTGATGCCGGCCGGGCAGGGGTCGCCCGCGCCGGCGCTGCCTTCGGCGAAGGCGATGCGCGTCAGCGCGCCGTGCAGCGGTTCCGCGCGCAGCGCCGCCATGCCCGGCAGCGCGGCGGCATCGGCCAGGAAGGTCACGGCATGCGGGTTGCCGATGCGCACGAAGACGGTGCGGTCCCATAACGGGTCGATCGCGGCGAGGCGCGCCACGCGCACGGCATCCTCCCCGGCCCGCGGCGCCACGCGATCGGCCCGTGCGCCCACGGCGGCCGGCCCGAATTGCGGCTGCCCCAGCGCCAGCCACACGCCGCGCTGGCCGGCTTCCTCGGCCGGCGTCGCGATGGTCTCCGTCGGGCTCGGCGTGGCGCCGGCATGGTGCACGCGCAGCGCGAAGCCCTGCGCCGGCGCCAGCCCGTCATCGGCCAGGGCCGTGGCGAAGATGGTCAGCCCGTTGCCGCTTCGCTCGGCCAGCGTGCCATCGGTGTTCACGATCAGCAGGTCGAAAGGGGGTGCGACCTGGAAGGGCCCCACCAGCAGCCCGTCCGAGCGATGCGCCTTCGCACCCGGCGGCGCGCCGCAAGGCTTGGCGCCGCCCGGCCAGCCGCACAGCGCCGCCACCGCCGCGCCGGCCCAGGCGGCGTGGTTGCGCGCCGCGGCGGCCGCGCCGGCGCCGGGATCAAGGCCGAAGCCGCTCAGGCTTTCGGGGCGGGCGACGGCGTAGATGTTGCCGCGGGCGTCATAGAGGCGGGTCATCCCCCACCCCTGCCGCGCCATGCGGGCGGGATCAAGCCGGGCGGGTCAGGCCAAGCGGTCAGGACAACGCGGCGATCGCCACGATCATCAGCAGGCACAGCACGCCGAGCGAGGCGCCGGCACGCAGCAATTCCGAGACCTGCTCGCGGTCCAGCAGCGGGCCGCGCGGCGGGCGCGGCGGCGCTTCGCCGGGGGGCGGCTCGGCCCAGGGGTCGTGCAGCCCGAGAAACTCCGAGCCAGGCCGGCGCGCTTCCGACATCAGCCGGCACCGCGCCGTTTTTCGCGCCTCGCGATCACCATGCCGCCTCGCATCCCTACTCTCGGTATGTTTACCGGAGGTTGTGGAGTTCCGATATCACTCGCTCGCGCTCGGATCAATCGGGATCAATCGGCGGGCGCCGGCGGGGCCGAGGAGGCGCGGATCACGAGTTCGGGGGTCAGCCGCACATCGCGCCGCGGCGTCGCCGGGTCGGCGATCTGCTCCAGCAGCAGCGCCGCCGCGTCGCGCCCCATGGCGGCGTGCTGGATGCGCACCGTGGTCAGCGCCGGGTGCACGCGGTCCACGAAGGGCATGTCGTTGAAGCCGGTGACCGAGATGTCGGCGCCCACGCGCAGCCCCGCCGCCGCCAGCGCGTCGTAGATGCCAAGGCACAGCATGTCGTTCGCCGCCACCACGGCGGTGAAGGGCGGGCCGGCCAGCAGCGTGGCCATCGCATCCTGCCCGGCCTCCGCCGTATAGGCGCGGGCGGCGAGGATGGGCGCGGCGTCGGCCTCCAGCCCCGCCAGGCGCAGCGCGGCGCGGAAGCCGTTGCGCCTATCGATCGCGGTGGAGACGCCGGGCGGCCCGGCCAGATGCGCGATGCGCCGGTGCCCCAGCGCCACCAGATGCGCCACCACCAGGCCGATGCCGTGCCGGTCGTCATTCGTCACGGCCGAGGCCGCGGCGCCGGGCAGGCGGCGGTTGATCAGCACGGCGGGGATGCACCACCGCGCGCAAAGCTCCAGCGCATGCGTGCCCTCGGCGGCGGAGGCCAGCATCAGCCCATCCACCAGATGCGTCGCCATGCGCTCGATCAGCAGCGCCTCGCGCGCCGGGTCGTTGTCGGTGTTGGCGACCAGCGTGGCATAGCCCTGCGCCGCCAGCAGCGTCTCGGCCGCGCGCACGATGGGCGGAAAGATCGGGTTCACCAGGTCGGGCACCAGGATGCCGATGGTGCGGCTGCGCCGCGTGCGCAGCCCCGCCGCCAGCGCCGAGGGCCGCCAGCCGAGTTGTTCCGCCACCGCCGCCACGCGCGCCGCCACGGCCTCGGTCACCATGCCGCGCGTGGCCGGGTTCAGCGCGCGCGAGACGGTGGAGGCGTGCACGCCCGCCTGCCGCGCCACATCCGCGATGGTCGCGCGCGCGGCGGTCGCCGCGCCAGGGGACGAAGTGGTGGGCAGGGTGGGGGCGATCCGGCGTCGGGCCATCAACCGAGGGTAGCCGCCTTTGCCCGCCAGCGGAACGGGGCCGATGCAATCGATTGCAGAAACCGCTTGACCCCGCCGCCCCCCGGCGCCTATCTGGCGCCGGGAAAACGCCAGAGAGGAACCGACCCGTGATGCCCGATGCGCCGCAGGCGGCCTCTGCCCTGGCCATGCCGCCCGCAACCCCGCCGCTGCCGGCCACCGGCCGCGCGCTGCGCTTCGCGGCCTTCGGCGGGCCGGAGGTGCTCCACGCCGTGGATGCGCCGCTCTCCCCGCCCGGCAGCGATGAGGCGATCATCGCCGTGCATGCCGCCTCGGTGAACCCCTCGGATGTGAAGAACGTGGCCGGCCGCATGCGCCAGACGGTGCCGCCGCGCACCCCGGGCCGCGATTTCGCCGGGGTGGTGGTGGCCGGCCCCGCCGCCTGGCTCGGCGCCGAGGTCTGGGGCACCGGCGGCGATATCGGCTTCGTCCGCGATGGCAGCCACGCCGCCCATCTGCACCTGCCGCTTGCCGCGCTGTCGCGCAAGCCGCGCAACCTCAGCTTCGCCGAAGCCGGTGCCGTCGGCGTCAACTACGTCACCGCCTGGATAGGCCTGGAGGATGCGCAGCTCGCCGCCGGCGAGACGCTGCTGGTGATCGGCGCCACCGGCGGCGTCGGTGGGGCGGCCTGCGGCATCGGCCGCGGCAAGGGCGCGCGCGTCATCGCCGGCTGCCGCGGCACCGCGCCGGCCGACAGCCCGGCGCAGCGCGCCGCCGATGCCTTCATCGACCTCGACGCCGGCGACCTCGCCGCGCGCATCGCCACCCTCACCGAGGGCCGCGGCGTGGACGTGGTGTATGATTGCGTCGGCCGGCCCGACCTCACCGAGGCCGCGCTCGGCGCGCTCGGCTTCCGCGGCCGCATGATCGCCATCGCCGGCACCCCCGGCGAGCAGGTGCGGATCGAGCTGATTCCCTTCTATCGCCGCGAATGCCGGCTGATCGGCATCGACAGCCTGAAGCGCACCGCCGCTGCCTGCGCGCCGCTGATGGATGCGCTGCGCGCCGGCTTCGAGACCGGCGCCTACCCCGCGCCGGTGATCGCGGAGACGCATGCGCTGGAGAACGGTGCGGCCGCCTATGCCAGCGTGGCCCGCGGCACGCGCGGGCGCGTCGTCATCGCCATGCGATGAGGGTGCCACCACCGCAGACCACGCGTTGATCGGGGCGAGGAGCGCAGCATGACCGACGGCCACATCACCTATACCAGCGAGAACTTGACCGAGGCCGTGCTGGCGCGCATCGCGCCCGATGCCTCGCCGCGCATCCGCCAGGTGATGACCGCGCTCATCACCCATGTGCACGATTTCACGCGCGAGGTTTCGCTCACACCCGAGGAATGGGAGCAGGGTGTCGCCTTCCTCACCGAGCTCGGCCGCTGGTGCGACGACAAGCGGCAGGAGGTGATCCTGCTGTCGGACATCCTGGGCGTCTCCATGCTGGTCGATGCCATCGCGCACCGCACCCATGCCAGCGTCAGCGAGACCACCGTGCTCGGCCCCTTCCACCGCGAAAATCCGCCGGTGCTGCAGAACGGCCAGCAGATGTCCCCCGGCGTGCCCGGCGAGAAGCTGGAGGTCGAGGTGCGCGTGCTGGACGAGGATGGCACGCCGATCGAGGGCGCGCAGGTCGATGCCTGGCACACCTCGCCGGAGGGCTTCTACGACAGCCAGCTGGGCGATGCGCACAACATGCGCGGGCGCTTCCGCACCGATGCGAATGGCGTGGTCGCCTTCCCCACCGTGGTGCCGGCGGCCTACCCCGTGCCGCATGACGGGCCTGTGGGCCGCGTGCTCTCGGCGATGGGGCGCGGGCCGATGCGCCCGGCGCATGTGCATTTCTGGATCAAGAAGCCCGGCTACCGGGACCTCATCACCCACATCTTCAAGGATGGCGACCCGCATCTGCATGACGACGCGGTGTTCGGCGTGAAGGCCAGCCTGGTGACGGATTGGGAATTGCCCAAGGCCGAGGGCAAGCCCGCGAAGCTCACCTACGAATTCCGCATTCCGAAGCAGGACGCCGCCTGATGCTCTTCCTCATCCACTGCACCCAGAAGCCCGATGGCGGGCCGATCCGCGATGCGCATTACGACGCGCACCGCGCCTACCTGAACGCCAGCCCCGTGGACATCAAGCTGGCCGGCCCGATGGTGGCCGATGATGGCGGCGCGCGCATCGGCTCGGTGTTCATCGTCGATGTGCCGGACCGCGCGGCCGCCGAGGCCTTCTCCGCCGGCGATCCCTTCACCCGCAACGGCCTGTTCGAGCGCGTCGTCATCACCCGCTTCCTCGACATCACGCGCGGCAAGCCCGCCTTCGGCCCCGCCAAGGAGTAGCCCGATGCGCCGCAAATACATCCTCACCTGCGCGGTGACGGGCAACATCACCACGCCCGAGCAGACGCCCTACCTGCCCATCACGCCCGAGCAGATCGCCAATGCCGCGATCGAGGCCGCGAAGGCCGGCGCGGCGGTGGCGCATCTGCATGTGCGCGACCCCGCGACGGGCAAGCCCTCCATGTCGCTCGACCTGTATCGCGAGACGGTGGATCGCATCCGCGCCTCGGGCACCGATGTGGTGATCAACCTCACCACCGGCCCCGGTGGGCGCTTCGTGCCGGACCGCGAGAACCCGCGCAACGCCGCGCCGGGCAGCACGCTGCTGCCGCCCGACCAGCGCGTCGAGCACATCGTGGCGCTGAAGCCCGAGATCGCGACACTCGACCTCAACACGATGTGGTCGGGCAGCGCGGTGGTGATCAATGCGCCCTGGTCCGTCACCCGCATGGCCGAGCTGATCTACTCCGCCGGCACCATCCCCGAGCTGGAGGTGTTCGACAGCGGCGACATCGCGCTCGCCAAGCACCTGATGGCCGAGGGCGTGCTGAAGGGCCCCTGCCTGTTCCAGGTGTGCATGGGCATCCGCTGGGGCTTCGACTGGAACCCCGAGACGCTCAACTACGCGAAATCCATCATCCCCGCCGGCAGCCCCTGGGCCGCCTTCGCGATCGGCCGCATGGAATTCCCCATGCTGGCGCAGGCCTGGCTGCTGGGCGGGCATGTGCGCGTGGGCCTCGAGGACAACATCTACCTCAACAAGGGCGAGCTGGCCGTCAGCAACACCGTGCTGGTGGAGCGCGCGGTGCGCATCCTGCGCGAATTCGGCGCCGAGCCGATGACGGCCGCCGAGGCGCGCGCGGAACTGGCGCAGGTCGGCGGGTGGTCGCGATGACACACGGCGTATTGATCGTCACCGGCGCGGGCAGGGGCATCGGCGCGGCCATTGCCAGGGCCGCCGCCGCCGATGGCTGGCATGTCGCGGTGAACTACGCGCGCGATGCCGTCAGCGCCGAAGCGACCGTCGCCGCCATCGCCGCGGCCGGCGGCACCGCGCGCGCCATCCAGGCGGATGTGCAGAGCGAGGCGGGCATCGCCGCGCTGTTCGCCGCCGCCGACGCCATGGGCACGCTGCGCGGCCTCGTGAACAATGCCGGCGGCAGCGCCGAGGCGAAGATCGCCGACATCACCGCCGCCGACTACGACCGCATGATGGACGGCAACCTGCGCACCACGGTGTTCTGCGCGCGCGAGGCGGTGCGCCGCATGGCGACCGACCGCGGCGGCAGCGGCGGCGTGATCGTCAATATCGGCTCGCGCGCCTCCGTGCTCGGCGGGCAGCCCGGCCGCGTGATGTATGCGGCGGCGAAGGGCGCGGTGGATGGCTTCACCGCTGGCCTCGCCAACGAGGTCGGCAAGCTCGGCATCCGCGTCTGCTGCGTGCGCCCGGGCGTGATCCGCACCGAAAGCCACGAGGCGCGGGCCGGCGCCGAGCGGCTGAAGACCATGACCGCCGCCATCGCGCTCGGCCGTCCCGGCGAGCCGGAGGAAGTCGCCAGCCTCGTCGCCTTCCTGCTCTCGCCCGGCGCCGCCTACATGACCGGAACGCTGGTGGATATCGGCGGCGGCCGCTGATCCACTGTCCACGACAACACCTGGGGAGAAACCGACCATGCGCCTGAACCGCTTCACTCGCCGTGCCGTGATGGCCGCGGCCGCCGCGACGGCCATCGGCCTTGCGCCGCCGGCCAAGGCGCAGACCTTCCCGACCGGCTCCATCAACCTCGTGATTCCCTTCGGCGCGGGCGGCCCCACAGACATCGTCGGCCGCATGCTGGCCGAGGCGATGGGCCGTGACCTCGGCCATCCGGTGGTGGTGCAGAATGTCGGCGGCGGCGGCGGGACGATCGGTGTGCAGCGCGTGGTCACCGCGCGCAACGATGGCCAGACCATCCTCTACACCAATATCGGCCTCGCGACGCAGCCCACGCTCTATCGCCGCCTGGCCTACAACCCGGTGACCGATCTCGAGCCCTTCGGCCTCGTGACGGCCACACCCATGGTCATCACCGTGCGGCCCAACTTCGCCGGCACCACCCTGGCCGATTTCATCGCCTTCGCGCGCGAGCGGCGCGATGCCGTGAATCTCGCCAATGTCGGGCTCGGCTCGGCCAGCCAGCTCTGCGGCACGCTGCTGCAGGCCGCACTCGGCATCAACTTCACGCCGGTCGCCTTCACCGGCTCCGGCGGCGTCTTCCCCGACCTGATGGCGGGGCGGCTCGATGTGTATTGCGACCAGACCACCTCCTCCCTGCCCTTCGTCCGCGAGGGGCGGATCCGTGGCCTGGCGATGACCACCGCCACGCGCCTGCCGCAGGCGCCCGAGATCCCGACGGCCGCCGAGGCCGGGCTGCCCGGCTTCGAGGTGGCGATCTGGCACGGCATGTATGCCCCGCGCGGCACGCCGCAGCCGGTGATCGCGCGGCTCAACCAGGCGCTGCGCACGGCCATCCAGGACCCGGCCGTGGTGGCGCGGCTGAACGACCTCGCCAGCCCGCCAGAGCCGCTGGACCGCGTGACGCCTGCCGCCCACCGCGCCTATCTGGCGGCCGAGATCGAGCGCTGGCGCCCGATCCTGCAGGCCGCCGGCCAGTTCGCGGATTGATCGGGATGGCGCCGGCGCCGCTGCGGGTCATCGCCTTCGCCGGCGCCTCCAACCTGCCGCTCTGGGCCGGGCAGGCCCAGGGCATCTTCGCCGATCACGGCATCGACCTGATGCTGGAGATGACGCCGAATTCGCGCGCCATGGCGCACGACCTGCACACCGGGCGCGTCGACATCGCGCTGACCGCCGTGGACAACATCGTCGCCTATGACGAGGGCCAGGGCGAGGCCGAGCTCGGCGGCCGCGCCGATTTCGTGGCGCTGTTCGGCGTCGATGACGGCATGCTGAACGTGATGGCCGCGGCCGATGTGGCCTCGCTGGCCGATCTGCGCGGTCGGCGCGTATCGGTCGATGCCATGACCACGGGCTTCGCCTTCGTGCTGCGCGAGGTGCTGGGCCGCGAAGGGCTCGCCGATGCCGTCGAATGGGTGGCCGTCGGCGGCGGCGCGCAGCGCCTCGCCGCGCTGCTGGAGGGCGCGCAGGCCGCGACGCTGCTGAACACGCCGCTCGATCTCGCCGCCGAGGCGCGCGGCTTCCGCCGCCTGCTGCGCCTGCGCGACGCCATCGGCCCCTACCAGGGCATCGTCGCCGCCGCGCGGCGCGACGCGGTGGCGCCGAGGCGCGCGGCCTTCGTGGCCTTCGCGCGCGCCTTCCGCGCCAGCATCGCCTGGCTCGACGCGCATCGCGTGGAAGCCGCCGAAACCCTTGCCGCGCGCGCCGCCATGCCGCTGCCCGTCGCGACGCGCGCCACCGCCGCACTTCTGGATGCCGAGCGCGGCCTGTTCCGCGACCTGCGCCTCGACGAGGACGGGCTGCGCAGCGTGTTGCGGCTGCGCAGCGCCCATGCCAGCCCGCGCTGCGACCTGCACGACATCACGCGCTACCTCGACCAGTCGGTGCTGCAGGCGGCGCGTGCATGAGCCAGGCTAGCTGCGTCGACCTGCAGCAGTCGGAGTTCGCGGGGCGGCAGCGTATCGCGCGGCGGGCGCGCTCGGAACCTTCGCGCCGGCCGTACGCAAGAGGGGCGGCCCCGCAGGACCGCCCCCCCGATCACGCCACTCAGTGTCGATCAGATGATCGTGTCGCCCGACACCGCATCGATCACGTTCCAGCCGAAGCCGACGCGGATATCGGAGGAGGAGGCGACGCCGACATTGATCGGGTCGGCGCCGACCTGCTCGTTCCAGTCGACGGCCAGGATGTAGTTGCCGTCGGCGCGGTCCTGTGCCGAGAGGTAGACGGCGAAGGTACCCGTTTCGCCAGCGCCGCCGCCGTAGAGCTCGGCGTAGAGGTTCGTGCCGAGACGCGAGAAGTCCAGCACATCGTTGTTGCGCGCGCCGCGGATGTCGAAGAACTCCATGGTGTCGTATTCCGGCGTGGAGATCAGGGACGAGAGGTTATCCCACACGAACAGGTCGCGCGTGTTGTCGAGGGCATTCGCCACGTAGTCGTCGCCGCCGATGAGCGACAGGCGGTCGCTGCCGGTGCCGTCGAGCATCGTGTCGTTGCCGGCACCACCCACCAGGATGTCGTTGCCCGCGCCACCGTCGAGGCTGTCCGCGCCATCGCCGCCGTCGAGCACGTCGTTGCCTTCGCCGCCGGCGAGCGTGTCGTCGCCGCCTTCACCGTAGGCCCGGTCATTGCCGAGGCCGCCGCTGACGAAATCGCTGCCGTCACCGGCCATCACCACGTCGTCGCCGCCGCCGCCGTCGACCTGATCGCTGCCCGCGCCGGAGGAGACGGTGTCGTTGCCGTCGCCGCCAAGCACGTTGTCATTGCCGCTGCCCGTCGTGAGACGGTCGTTGCCGGTGCCGCCATCGACGGTGTTCCAGCCGTCGCCGGCGTTGATCACATCGTCGCCGTCGCCGCCGGTGATGTTATCGTCGCCACCATTCGCGGTGATGTTGTCGTTGCCGGAGCCACCAGCGAGGCTGTTGTTGCCGCCGCCCGCGGCGATCACGTCATTGCCCGTGCCGCCATCGATGGTGTCGTTGCCGCTGCCGGCGGTGATGCGGTCATTGCCGTCGCCACCGAGCACGTTGTTGTTGCCGTCGCCGGCGTCGATGCTGTCGGCGCCGTTGCCGCCGTCGATGACGTCATTGCCAGCGCCGGCGGTCAGGGTGTCGTTGCCGTTGTAGCCGCGGATCGTATTGTCGCCTTCACCACCGGCAATCACGTCCCTGTTGCGACCGCCGTCGATAAAGTCATCTCCGGATCCCATCGTGATGAAAAGACGATTGAGAACGTTGTTCCCGGCGGTGACGGTGTTGTCGCCCCCCAGATCGGTAATGGTGAGGTTGCGGAAGAAGCCGATGCCGCCCGCGTTCAGCTCGACATCCTGGGGCAGCGGCAGCCCGTCGGCATCCGTCGCTTCGTTCGTATTGATTAGATTGTCGGAGATGTTGAGCACGTCGTTGACGGCGGGATCGCCATCCAGAAAGAAATTCGTGCTGTTGGCCAGCGAAAAGACGAACATGGCGCTCTCCTATTTCAACCGCATGAATCCGGCGGACGCTCCGCCGGACTGTGACGAGGCTAGGGCGCTCGATTCGCCAGCGGTCCCCTCAGGATTGATGAGAAGATTTTCCGCAACAGATCCATCCAGCGCGCGCAGATTTGCCTGATGGGTCTCGCCGCCGGCACGCGCGGGCGATGAGAGCATCGACAGCGCCGCGCAGGCGGACAGGATGCGCACCACGGCCTGCACGCGGTTCGCCGCGCGGAGCCGAAGGTACAGATCACGCAGGTGGCCATTCAGTGTGTTCGGACTGATGCCGATCAGCGAGGCGATCTCCGCCGTCTCCAGGCCGCGGCATAGCAGCACTGCGACTTCGGATTGCGTCCGGGTCAGGCCGAGCGCAACCGCGATGGTGCCGGCTTCCGGTGGCGTGGCCCGCCGCGGTGGGGCAACCAGAGCCACACCCCACCGCGTCGGCGAAAGGGCAAGGGGTTGGAGGCGCAGCGGCACTGGGCCGCTGTCGGTATCGAGCCCGAATACCAGGGGGTGCGCTGAGGCCACCGCCGCGTCGGCGACGGCTTGGGCGAAGCGGTGCGTCTGCGACGCGGCGCGATGCACGATCTTTGGGCCGGCACGGCGCAGCGGCCCGCCCTGTGTCCACAATGTCTCAGCTGCAGCGTTCGCCCAGACCAGGGTGGAGTCGCCGTGCAATACGAACACCGGCGCTGCTGCGCAGTTGGCCACGGCGGCCGCAGCGGCTGTGCGCGGCGCCACGGCCCGTTCGCTCAAGATCAGCGCCAGCGCGCTTGCCAGAGACCGGAGCAGGATCGCGTCGGCGCGCGAAAGGGATCGTGCTCCCGCCCTGCGCCAGACGCACAGCAGTACCGAGACGCCATGGGCCTCGGTTATCTCGGCAATCCCGGCGCTGCCCAGCCCATTCGGCGAAAGCCAGGATGCGTTGAACGTCGAAGTGTGCCGCGACTTGGCCCGCGACAGATCGGCGCCACACAGCGCGCGCCCGGCGAAAGGCCCGGACAGGGCTTGGAGCCAGGGGTCCAACCGGTGCCAATGCGCCACATAGGCCTCGACAGCAGCATGGCTGAGGCCATGCCAGACGGCCACCGCAAGGTTATGCGACGTGCGCAGAACAACCGCGGCAGCGGCGCAATCCAGGCCATGTGCCAGATCGGCCAAGCTTCTCCGCACGCTGTCGAGGGTTGCCTCGTCCAGGGGCGCTAGATCAGCAGCGATGGGTTCGATGCTTCCCAATATCGTAGCCCGCTCTTTCGAACACAGCGAACTATGTATTTCTACTTTTTCTTTGTCGAATCATGAAATATCACGTTATAGAGCGGCAAATGATGTGAACGTTTGTTCAATGAACAGTAGTATACTTCAAGATGTATCGAAATCATCGCTCACAATCATCGGTTGTGATCTCGTTTCATGCCGCCGTCCCGTCGGCGTGTGTGCTGAATTGTCGGATAACCGACGGTTGATTGCTGGCATCGCGATATGCGATGAACCGGACGGGGTTGAGCGCCGTCGCCACGCACGCTACCCCGCGCCACCTCGGCCTGTAGTGCTGCAGGCGGCGCGCGGCTGATGGGCGGCGCGATTGATGCAGGACGGGCAGCAATCGGCGCAATATTTCCATTTGTCGCATAGCGCGCCGCGCGGCACTCTCGCCCGTGGAAGGCGCGGCGATGGCCACGCCCTGGGAGGCAACATCCATGACGCTCGCTCGCCGCGCCGCCCTGGCGCTTCCCTTCATCGCGGCGGGTATCGGCGGCGCGCGGGCGCAGGCCTTCCCGACGCGGCCGGTGCGCATGGTGGTCGCCTTCACCGCCGGCGGCACCACCGACATCATCGCCCGGCTGATCGGCGCCACGCTGTCGGAACGCTGGGGCCAGCCGGTGGTGATCGACAACCGCCCGGGTGCCGGCGGCAACATCGGCACCGAGCACGTGGCGCGCGCCGCGCCGGATGGCCACACGCTGCTGGTCGGCTCGGTCGGCCCCCTGGCGGTGAACCAGACGCTGTACCGCACCCTGCCCTATGACACGCTGCGCGACTTCGCGCCGGTGACGCAGCTGGCCGGCGTGCCGAACATCCTGGTGGTCGGCCCGCAATTCCCGGCGCGCAACGTGGCCGAGTTCGTGGCGGAGGCGAAGCGCCGGCCCGGCGCGCTGTCCTATGGCTCCACCGGCGTCGGCACCTCCTCGCATCTCTCGGGCGTCATGCTGGACCAGGCCGCGGGCATCGAGACTCTGCACGTGCCCTATCGCGGCGCCGTGGCGCTGAACGACCTGGTCTCGGGCCGGCTCGACTTCATGTTCGCCACCATCCCCTCGGTGATCGAGCAGCTGCGCAGCGGGCGGCTGCGCGCGCTCGCGGTGACCAGCACGCAGCGCAGCCGCTCCTCGCCCGACGTGCCGACGATGATCGAATCCGGCTTCGCGGATTTCAGCGCCTCCTCCTGGTTCGGCATCCTCGCGCCCGCACGCACGCCGCCCGAGATCGTCCAGAAGCTGGCCGAGGATGCCAACGCCGCGCTGCGCATCCCGGAGAACGAGCGCAAGCTGATCGAACAGGGCGCCGACCCGGTGGGCGAGGGGCCGGATGCCTTCGCCGCCTTCATCGCGCTCGAAATCCGCCGCTGGGGGGCGATCGTCCGCGCCTCCGGCGCCACCCCCCTGTGATCGAGGAGCACACCATGCCCGACAGCGCCGCGGACCGCTTCCGCATCCCCTCCATGCGCCACCGCGTCACGCCGGAGGAATGGCAGGCGCGCGTGGACCTCGCCGCCTGCTACCGCCTGGCCGATCTCTACGGCATGTCGGACATGGCGGCGAACCACATCTCGGTCCGCGTGCCTGGCGAGGAAGGCGCCTTCCTGATCAACGCCTATGGCATGCTGTATGAGGAGATCACGGCCTCCTCCCTGGTGAAGATCGACGTGCAGGGGAACATCCTGGCGCGGCCGGAATTCCCCGATGGCCTGTCCTACGGCATCAACCGCGCCGGCTTCGTCATCCATGGCGCGATCCACGAGGCGAAGCCCGAACTCGCCTGCGTGATCCACACCCACACCTGGACGGGCATGGCGGTGTCCTCGCTGGAATGCGGCCTGCTGCCGATGACGCAGACGGCGATGCGCTTCGCCCGCATCGGCTACCACGACTACGAAGGCGTGGTGCTGGACCTGTCGATGCAGGAACGCCTGGTGCGCGACCTGGGCGACAACAACGCGCTGATCCTGCGCAACCACGGCCTGCTCACCGTCGGCAAGACCGTCGGTGAGGCGTTCAACGCCATGCACCGGCTGGAACTGTCCTGCCGCTCGCAGCTCGCGGCCATGGCGACCGGGCAGAAGATCGTGCCGGTGCCTGAGGATGTGGTGCAGGCCACCTGGAACAACTACCAGCCCGGCACGCGCCGGCCCTATGGCGTGATGGAATGGCCGGCGCTGCTGCGCAAGCTCGACCGGCACGACCCGTCGTTCCGTGACTGAGCCGCGCCGCCTCAGCGCCGCCATCGGCGCCTATCCGGAAACCGCGGCGCTGCTCGATGGGCGCGTCGCCTCGCCCGCGATCGCGCTGGACTTCCAGCGCCTCTCGCCTATCACCAAGGCCTTCGCGCCGATGGTGCGCGAGGCGCGCTTCGACATCAGCGAGATGGCGATCGCCACCTTCCTGATGGCCCGCGCCTACGACAAGCCGCTTGTGCTGCTGCCCGTGGTACTGGCCGCGCGTTTCCAGGAAACGGCGCTGCTGTGCCGCAGCGACGGGCCCATCAAGGGCCCGGCCGACCTCGCCGGCGCGCGCATTGCGGTGCGCGCCTACAGCCAGACCACGGGAATGTGGCTGCGCGGCAGCCTGGCCGATTCGCACGGCATCCGCGCCGAGGCGCAGCGCTGGACCACCTTCGAGGACGCCCATGTGCAGGAATATCGCGACCCGCCCTGGGTGAGCCGCGCACTGCAGGGGCAGGACCTGCTGGGCCTGCTGCGCGAAGGCGCGGCCGATGCGGTGATCTTCGGCAATGAACTGCCGGCGGAGGCGGGCATCCGCACCGTGTTCCCGGATGTCGCCGCGGCCGGCGCGGCCTTCGAGGCCCGGCACGGCTTCATGCCGGTGAACCACCTTATCGTGGTGCGACGCAGCCTGGCGGAGGAGAGCCCGGCGACGGTGGTGGAACTGCTGCGCCTGTTGCGCGAGGCCGGCGCCCGCGTGACCACGCGCGCAGCCCTGCGGCCGGCGCTGGCGCTGGCAATCCGCTACGGCATGGACCAGGGGCTGCTGCCGCGCGCCCTGACGCCGGAGGAGGCCTGGGCCGGCCTGCCGGATTCAATCGAGTAGGGGACGCGCACCGCGCGCCCCCGCACTGCGATGCTGATCAGCCGCCCTGCGCCTTGAGGAAGGCGATCAGGTCGTTCATCTGCTGCTCGTTGCGCAGGCCCGGATAGGCCATGCTGCCCTGCGGCACGACGTCCTTCGGGTTGGTGATGTAGCGGCGCAGGTTTTCCTCGGTCCAGGTCAGGCCGCCCTCGGCGAGCGTGCGCATATTGGCCGAATAGCGGAAATTCGCGACCGAGCCCGCGGCGCGGCCGACGATGCCGTGCAGGTTGGGCCCAACGCCGTTGCGGCCGCCTGCGTCGATCGTGTGGCAGGCGCGGCAGGTGTTGAACACGCGCTGCCCGGCGGCCGCATCCTGCGCCTGCGCGAGACCCAGCGGAGCCACCGCCAGCGTGGCGGCCAAAGCGATAGTCAGTCGACGCATTCTGGAACTCCTCCTCTCGGGTCGCCATGCACCCTGGCTTGCAGGCCTGCCACGCATCCCGGTGTCGCGAAGTTGGCAGCGTCCTGGGGCGGCGCAAGGGCGCGCAGGTGAAACCTCTGACATGCGCTGTCCAGGTCGTCCATGCCACCTGCGCGTTCCCTGGCTTGCCGCGCCAAGGCGTGCGCGGCCAGACTGGGCCACGCAATCCTGCAGGATGGTTGGCACGGGCATGGAAAGCTTCTTCCGCAGTGGCCATGCCGCAGACCTCATCCTGCTGGTGCTGGCCCTGGAGGCGCTGGCCCTGTGGCTGTGGCGCCGCCAGCGCGGGGCCGGCCCCGATTCGCGCGCGATCCTCGGCCTGGTGCTGCCCGGCGTCGCGCTGGTGGTTGCGCTGCGCCTGGCCCTCACAGACGCCTGGTGGGGCTGGATCGGGCTGGCGCTGGCGGCCGCCTTCGCGGCGCATCTGCTGGACCTCGCGGCGCGGTTTCGCCGCTGATTTATGTCAACTTGGATTGACGGTTCGTGTAAGCTGTACGCGACAGCCGCGGGGGGAACCCGCGGCGTGGCCGTGCGGGAGGAAACGCGATGGCGAAGCATTGCTACCGGATCGCCTATGAGGCGCTGAGCGCTGCGCTTCGGCGCGCCGAAGCGGGCGAGGATGCCGAGGCGCTGGACCGCGCCATGGCCGAGCTCGACGCCTTCATCGGCGCGATGATGGCCGATCCGCGCAAGCTGCGCGCCATCGCGCAGGACAGCCGCGCCTGTGCGGAGGAGATCCTGGCCCGCGCCGCGGAACTCGACCTGCCGCGCACGGTGCTGGACCCGGTGCACGACGTCTCCTTCGCGCGGCTGTGGCTGGCGACGCTGGATGACCGGCAGATCCGCATGCTGCAGGCCGTGCTGTCGGACGAGGTGGGCCGCCGCGCGCCCCCGCCCGCGCCGGCGCTGCGCGGACCCTATCGGCGCGTCGCACCCTCAGCCGCCATCTACTGAGCCGAAGGCACCGAAACGCGACAGGGCCGGCACCGCGGTGCCGGCCCTGTCGCGTTGCGCTGCCGCGCGGCGCGCGTCAGCCGAAGATGTCGGCCGGGCTGTCCGCGCGCAGGCTGTTGCCCAGCTCCACGCCGATGCGCGCCGCATCGGCCGGCGCGCCCCACAGGCGCCGCTTCAGCAGGAACGATCCATCGGCCCGCGCCACCAGCCCGGTCAGCATCAGCTGCCCGTCCGGCATCAGCCGCGCATGGCCGCCGATCGGCGTGCGGCAGGATCCATCGAGCGAGCCCAGCAGCGCGCGTTCCGCCGCACTCACCGCCGCCGCCTCGCGATCCTCGATGGCGGAGAGCAGTTCGCGCAGCTCCACGTCATCTGCGCGTACCGTCACGCCGACGATGCCCTGGCAGGCGGCGGGCACCATGATCTCGGCGTCGAGCACCACCGCGGCCTCGTGCTCCATCTCCAGCCGACGCAGGCCGGCCAGCGCCAGCAGCGAGGCCTGCGGCCCGCCCTCGCCGCGCACCTTCGAAAGCCGCATCTGAACGTTGCCGCGGATGATCTCCACCTGCAGGTCGGGCCGCGCATGCAGCAGCTGCGACTGCCGCCGCACCGATGCGGTGCCGATCAGCGCCCCCTGCGGCAGGCAGGCGAAGGGGTCCTCGTCGCAGGCGCCACCGCAGGTGGGGCCGAGGACGATGGCGTCGCGCGAATCCTCGCGCTTCAGGGCGCAGGCCAGCACGATGCCGGGCGGCAGCTCGGTCTCCAAATCCTTCATGCTGTGCACCGCGAAATCGACGCGGCCATCCAGCAGGGCCTCATGGATTTCCTTGGCGAACAGGCCCTTGCCGCCGATATCGGCCAGGCGCTTGTCCAGCACCTTGTCGCCGGAGGTGGCGATCACGTGCTCCTCGAAGGCCTTCACGTCGCGCAGCACCGGGCAGACGCGCGTGATCAGCGAGAGGAAGTGCCGCGTCTGCCACAGCGCCAGCGGCGAGCCGCGGGTGCCCACCTTCAGGGGCAGCGAACGCGTGCTCTGCCGGCTGTGCGGGTTGCCATGGATGGCGCCGCGGTGCCGCAGGCCCTCGGTGCTCGAATCGAGCGATGACAGCAGCATGTTCAGGCGTCTCCACGCACGGGGCGGATGGGTGCGGTCATGCCCGGGCCAGCCCGAACAGATGTGCCAGATCCTTGAAGAAGATCTTCACATGCGCCATCGGATCGCGGCGCACCAATTCCTTGTTCATGTAGGCTTCCCAGGTCAGGCGCTGCACGTCCTTGTCCTGGCAGATCGAGACGAAGCGTTCGCGCCGCTTGTCCGACGAGTACCAGAAATACTGCATGATCCCGAGGATGAAGAACACGCGGCCATGCGCCTTCATGAAGCGCTTGCGCGCCGTGGCGAGTGCGCGCGCCTGCCCGGTCTCGCAGCATTCGGCCGCCGCGTCGGCGGCGAGGCGGCCGCACAGCATGGCGTAGTAGATGCCCTCGCCGGAGGCCGGCGCCACCACGCCTGCGGCATCGCCCGCCAGCACCACGTCACGCCCATTGTCCCAGCGCTTCAGCGGCTTCAGCGGGATCGGCGCGCCCTCGCGCCGGATGGTGCGCACCTTGTCGAGGCCCGTCGCCGCGCGCAGCTCCGTCACCGAGCCGCGCAGCGAGAAGCCCTTGTTGGCCGAGCCCGTGCCGATGCTCACCTTGTCGCCATGCGGGAAGATCCAGGCGTAGAAATCCGGCGAGAGCTTGCCCTGGTAGACCACGTCGCAGCGCTTCGGATCGTATTTCGGCGCCTCGCCCTGCGGCGCCTCGACGATCTCGTGATAGGCGAAGACGCAGGGGATCTTCTCCGCACCCTTCACGCTCTGCTTCGCCACCTGGCTGCGCGCGCCATCGGCGCCGATCACCACGCGGGTGCGCAGGCGGATCGGCGCCGCGCCCTCGGGCGCGTCCTTCGCGGTGTATTCCACCACCGCGACGCCATCGGCATCGTGGTCGATCTTCTGGAAGCTGCCGGTGCGCCGTTCGGCGCCGGCCTCGGCAGCACGGACGCGCAGGAATTCGTCGAAGGCATCGCGATCGACCATGCCGACATAGCCGCCGTCGATCGGCATATCCACTTCGCGGTTCGAGGGCGCGATCATGCGCGCCGAGTTGATGCGCGCCACCAACATATGCGCGGGGATGTCGAAATCCTTGATCAGCCGCGGCGGAATGGCGCCGCCGCAGGGCTTGATGCGGCCCGCCTTGTCCAGCAGCAGCACGGACCGCCCCTTGCGCGCCAGGTCGTGCGCCGCCGTTGCCCCGGCCGGCCCGCCGCCAACCACCACCACATCCCAGGTCTCGCTGCCCGTCATGTGCGCTTTCCCCTCTTGTTCTTCATCGACTCGCGGCCGGCGTCATGGGCACGAAACCCTGCGGGCGGTCATCGGCGGCGCGCCCGATCCGCAGCGCCAGCGCCGCGGCAGCCAGGAACAGCGCCGCATCCGCCAGGAACACCAGCGTGTAGCCACCCTGCGCGCTGCCCGTGGCCAGCCGCCCGAGGTCCAGCACCACCGTCCCGGCAAAGCCGCCCAGCCCGAAGGCGATGGCCTGCGCGGCCCCGAACATGCCCATGCGCACGCCCTCGCGCCCGTCCCGCCCGCGCGAGACAAGCTGCATCATCGAGGCGATGGCCGCGGCGGCGAAGGCGCCGTTGGCAAGGCCCAGCGCGAAGAAGGCGGCGCCCAGCGGGAATGCCGCCCCCGCCACGCCCGCGCCCGCCAGCGCGAACAGCAGCACCGCCGCCGCGAGGCAACCGCCGATGGTCCAGCCGCGCAGCACCGCGATGCGCCCGCCGGAGAGGCTGCCCACCAGCGCGATCAGGATCATCCCCGCCAGGACGCCGCCATGCTGCACCGAGGAAAGCTGCGTCGTCTCGCCCAGCGTCATGCCGAACACGGTGCCGGCGAAGGGCTCCAGGATCAGGTCCTGCGCGCTGTAGGCCAGCATCGAGACGAAGACGAAGATGGTGAAGTGCCGCGCCACCGGTTCGGCCCACACCTGCCGCAGCGCCACCGCGAAGGGTGTGGCCGGCACCGCATCCGCGGCCGGCCGCGCCACGCGCGGGCCTTCGATGCCCACCACCGCGACGATCGAGAGCGCGAAGGCGATGGCCGAGACGCCGGCCGCCACCGCCACCAGGCGCTCGCCCGAATAGGGGTCCAGCAGCCGGCCGGCGAAGGCCGTGGTGATGACGAAGCCGGCGATCATCATGATCCACACCAGTGAGGCCGCGGCCGGGCGCCGCGCTGGCGCCACGCGCGCCGCCAGCAGCACCAGCAGCGACGTGCCCGCCGCACCCACGCCCGCACCCACCAGCAGGAAAGCCACCACCGCCAGCACCACGCCGGGCACCAGGGCGCTGCCCATCCAGGCGGTGGCGATCGCGGCCAGCACGCCGCCCACCGCCAGCACCGCCATGCCGCCGATGATCCAGGGCGTGCGCCGCCCGCCCTGGTCGGAGCCATGGCCCATCCGCGGCCGCAGCATCTGCACCGCGTAGTGCAGCCCGACGAGGATACCCGGCAGCGTCGCCGGCAGCGCGTGTTCCACCACCATCACGCGGTTCAGCGCCGCGGTCGTCAGCACCACGATCGCACCGAGTGCGGTCTGCACCAGGCCAAGCCGGACGATGCCGAGCCAGCCGAGTGGGGGCAGGGCCAAGGGGAGTGGCAGGGCGCTCATGGTGCGAGCGCCACGGCGCTGACCATCATCCCGCTGACATACAGCGTGATACCGGTGCCGTTGTACCAGGGGGCGAGGCCGCGCGGGTCGGTCAGCAGGCGGCGCATCAGCACCAGCTGCGCCAGCAGAACGCCGGCCACCATCGCGGCCTGCAGCGGCGCATCCCACAGCAGCAGCAGCCCCGCCACCAGCGCCTGCGGCACCGCCATCACCACGCAGGCCACGCGCGCCGCGCGCTCGGCGCCCAGCATCACCGGCAGCGAGCGCAGGCCGAAGCGCGTATCGCCCTCGATCGACTTGAAGTCGTTCAGCGTCATGATGCCGTGCGCGCCAAGCCCGTAGAGCAGCGCCACCACCACCACGCGCGGGTCCGGCGCGCCGGCCGAGAGCACCGCGACGGCGGTGATCCAGGGCAGGGTCTCATACGACAGGCCGCAGGCGAGATTGCCCCACCAGCCATTCTTCTTCAGCCGCAGCGGCGGCGCCGAATAGATCCAGGCCATGATCACCGCCAGCACCGTGGCGGCGAAGCCCCAGGGCCCCAGCACCGCGCTGATCGCCAGCGAGAGGATGGTCCAGCCGATCGCGATGGCGAGGCCCCACTGCCCGGGGATGCGCCCCGAGGGAATCGGCCGGTTGGGCTCGTTGATCGCGTCCACATGGCGGTCGTACCAGTCGTTCACCGCCTGGCTCATGCCGCACACCATCGGCCCGGTCAGCAGGATGCCGAGCGCGATCAGCGGGTAGCTGTCCCAGAAGCTGGCGCCGGAGGCCACGACGCCGCAGCCGAAGGCCCACATCGGCGGAAACCACGTCACCGGCTTCAGCAGCTCCAGCACCGCGGCGGGCTGCAGCCGGGGTGCGGGCTTCGCGTGATCGAGGGTATCCGCCTGGCCTGACATCGTCGCCTCAGACCGCGCTGTCATCGACGGCAAGGTCGCCAAGCCCGTAGCGACGCAGCTTCACATACAGGCTCTGGCGCGACAGGCCGAGCATCTCGGCCGCCGAGGCGCGGTTGTCGCCCGTCAGCTCCAGCGCCGCCTCGATGCACAGCCGCTCGATCGCGTCCGTCGCCTCGCGCACCAGGTCCTTCAGCGGCACGCGGCCGATGAGTTCCGTCAGCTGCTCCACCGATCGCGTGGCGCCGCTCGGCACCCGCGCCGGCGCGCGCAGCCGCGGGCCGACATCGCGGATATCGAAGCCGAAGCAGCTGTCGCCGTGGTTCATCACGGACACCGCGCTGATCTCCACCTCGGTCTGCGCGCCGAGGTCACCGCGCATCGTCGTGGTGTAGAGGCGCACGGCGCCGCGCGTGCGCAGGTTCGAAAGCAGCACCTCCAGCTCCACGCCCTGCTGGCCGAGCCAACGGTCCAGCGGTTCGCCGCGGGCCTGCTCCTCGGTGTTGAGCTGCGCCATGTCGAGGAAGGCCGCGTTGGCGGTGAGGATCACGGCGGCGCTGTCGGTGACGACGAAGGCGTCGGGCACCACTTCCACCACGCGCAGCAGCTTGTTCTTCACCTCGGGCAGCATGATGGAGGTGTTGCCGCCCTGCGGCACGCTCAGCCGCACCAGGAACAGGGTGCCGCCTTCCTGGCGGAAGGTGCTGGCCGAGACGACGACCTCCTGGCCGGTCTCGGCCAGGCGGGCGGAGACGTCATCGGCACGCCCTGCACCCCGCACCGCGCCCAGCAGCGCCTGCACGGGCACGCGGTCGTCCTGCGCGAAGATGTCGGCCAGGCTGCGCCCGGGCATGCGGCGTGCGTTGCGGCCGAACAGGCGCTGCGCCGCCGGGTTGGCCTCCAGGATGCGCTGCGTCTCGGCATCCAGGATCAGCACCGGGTCCACCGACATCTGGAACAGCAGCCGGTAGCGGGTCTCGGCCTGGCGGAGCCGCGAATAGTCGCGCTCCATCGATTGCTGCACCTCGACCAGGCGCTGCTGCAACTGCGAAACCGGGCGCAGGTCCCGCCCGAACACGATGCGCCGTCCGGCATCGCCCAGCAGCGCCACCGAGCACAACACCGGAATGGAGGCGCCGCGGGCCGAAAGCTGGTTCACATGGCGCCAGCGCGGTTCCGCGCCCGTGGCGGGCTCGCCCAGCAGGCCCTCAACCTTGATGCGGCTGTCCTTGGCCACCGTGTCGATCCACAGCTTGCCAAGCCAGCTCTCATGCCCGTCGAATTCGCGGGCCAACTCCCCATTGCTGAAGGCGATGTCGCGTATCGCCCCGGCTTCATCCAGCACGAGCGCGATGTCCGCGGCAGCCGCGATCAACCCCGCGGTCGCATCCGCGTCGAGGTTGCCAAGCGACTTTCTGGGCGCCTTGAAAGCTTTCACGAGGTATCCCGTCCTTCATCGCTGGGGACCCCTTCCCAACCATACGCTTCTTCATTCTGAGGCCGCGTCAGCAGTGGCGGCCGAACCGGCACGTCCCGTCACACCTCGCGCGTCAGCAGAGCAAGCAGGGTCTCCGCCTTCAACGCAGCCTGTTGGCCATCGACTGCAGTCGCATCAGCACCCACCAGCACGGCAAGTTCCGGCTGGTCCACGAACGGCTTGCCGCCGACAAGCACGCCCACATGCGGGTTGCGCGAAGCCCGCCGCACGTCGCGGATGACGGCCGCCAGCGTGTCCAGCCGCGAGTCGCAGGACAGCGAGAAGCCAACCAGCGCGAACCACTCCTTGCGCACCATCGCCACCAACTCGCGCGCATTGGCGCCGGTGCCGCTGCACACATCCCAGCCCTGGCGGCGGAAGAACTCCGAGACCATCAGCAGCCCGAAGCTGTGCTGCTCGCCCGGGGCGGGCGCCAGCAGGATGCGCCGCTCGGCATCGCGCCGGCCGGTGCGCGGCTGGAAGGTGGGGCTGTGCTCCAGCACCACCTGCTGCAGGCAGCACAGGCCCACGGTCACGGCCGTGAAATCGCAGCGATCCTGCTCCCACATCTCGCCCAGCCGCCGCGCCACCGGCGCCAGCAGGCCGAGATAGATGCGCTCCAGCGGCATGCCGCGGGCGCGCAGGCCGGCGATGTAGGACAGCGCCCCGGCCATGTCGCCCTGGAGGGCAAGGCTGCCAACCACGTTGATGTCATCGCCGCTGGGCACGATGCTGCCGACATTGTCGATATAGGCCGGCGCCGCGTGGTCCCGCCGCGCCAACACCAGGCGGGGGATCACCTCGTTCTCCAGCGTATGCGCCAGCAGCGCGATGCGCCGGCGGTCGGACTGCTTGACGCGGCTCGAGCCCTGCGCGCGGCCAGCGCCGCCCCGGCCCGGAGCATCGGCTTGGGACGCAGGGACCACCGCCTCCAGGTCATGCGTGGTGCACGCCTCGGAGGAGGGCCTCGTCATGTCGGTGAATTGTCCGTCCGTGACCATCACCTTGCCGGCCATCGCCCTCTCCTGTCCCTGCACTGTCATTCCACAAGCCGCCGGCTGTCAATCCTGATTTACGTCAATCGTGCTTGACACTCGGCGCCGCCGCCCTCTAGCCTCACGACAACGAGCAGATAGCGGGGAGGAAGCAATGCGAAGGTGCCAGGCCGTTTCGGTCCAGCAGTCGCAGGTTTCCACGGCTCTTCCTTCCCCGGCCGACGGCCGCCCGAGGGCGTCGGCGTCTTTAGATCGGGAAGCGGACCGCCTTTGACGGAGAGTTGTCAAGCAATGCTTACAACCAACGGGCTGGGTGGCTTGATTGACGCCCTTGACGCATCACCCTGGGGGGCCACGACAGGCCGTGCCGCGCGGCATTCCGCGCATCCGCCCGCCCGGCGGCAGCCCCTCTACACCCCCGAGGAACGGGTGCGCCGCGACACCACCAAATGGACCCTGGTCCAGGGGCTCCTCGCCCCGGTCCAGTTCCTGGTGTTCCTCGTCAGCCTCGGCCTGGTGCTGCGCTACCTCGCCACCGGCGAAGGCTTCGCCGCCGCCACGATCTCGGTCGTGATCAAGACCCTGGTCCTGTATACGATCATGGTGACCGGCTGCGTCTGGGAGAAGGTGGTGTTCGGCCGCTACCTGTTTGCCCCGGCCTTCTTCTGGGAAGACATGTTCAGCATGCTCGTCCTGGCGCTGCACACCGCTTATCTCGCGGCAGTCTTCACGGGCTTCGGCGAGGCGCATGGCCAGATGCTGCTGGCGCTCGCCGCCTACGCCGCCTACGTCGTCAACGCCGCGCAGTTCGTCTGGAAGCTGCGCATGGCGCGCCTCGACGAATCGCGCGCCAATGCCGGCCGCATCGATATCGACAGGGCCCGCGCAGCGTGAGCGGTGCCGCAGCACTTCCCCTGCCTGCCACTCCCCCGGCCGCAGCCGCCTGCGGCGAACTGCCCGTGCTGCGCGAGCGTGGCCAGCGCGAGGTGTTCTGCGGCCTCACCGGCATCGTCTGGCTGCACCGCAAGATCCAGGATGCCTTCTTCCTCGTGGTCGGCAGCCGCACCTGCGCGCATCTGCTGCAATCCGCCGCCGGCGTGATGATCTTCGCCGAGCCGCGCTTCGCCACCGCCATCATCGATGAGCGTGACCTCGCCGGCCTCGCCGATTGCAACGCCGAGCTCGACCGCGTGGTGACCCGCCTGGTGGAGCGTCGCCCGGACATCAAGCTGCTGTTCCTGGTCGGCTCCTGCCCGTCCGAGGTCATCAAGCTCGATCTCTCGAAGGCCGCACAGCGCCTCTCCCAGCGCCTCTCGCCGGGCGTGCGCGTGCTGAACTACTCGGGCAGCGGCATCGAGACCACCTTCACCCAGGGCGAGGATGCCTGCCTCGCCTCCCTCGTGCCCGAGATGCCGACCGAACCCGGCACGGCCCGCTCGCTGCTGGTGGTGGGCGCCCTGGCCGAGGTGGTGGAGGACCAGTTCCTCCGCCTCTTCGCAGCCCTCGGCATCGGCCCGGTGCGCTTCCTGCCGAGTCGCCGGGCCAGCGAATTGCCGGCGATTGGCCCGGGCACACGCTACATCCTGGCGCAGCCCTTCCTGGGCGACACCGCCCGGGCCCTCGAAGCCCGCGGCGCGGTGCGAATCGCCGCACCCTTCCCGCTCGGCGCCGAGGGCACCACGCTGTGGCTGCGCGCCGCCGCGCAGGTTTGGGGCGTGCCGGAAGCCCGCTTCGCCGAGGCCACGCAGGCCGGCGAGCAGCGGGCACGCGCCGCCCTCGCAAGGCTGCGCGAGCGCATGGCCGACAAATCGGTGTTCTTCTTCCCCGACAGCCAGCTGGAAATTCCCCTCGCCCGCTTCCTGGCGCGGGAACTCGGGATGCGGCTCGAGGAAGTCGGCACGCCCTACCTGCATCGCCAGCACCTGGCCGAGGAGTTGGCCCTGCTGCCGCCGGGCACCCGCCTGTCGGAAGGCCAGCATGTGGAGAACCAGCTGGACCGCTGCCACGCCGCCCGGCCGGACATCACCGTCTGCGGCCTCGGCCTGGCCAACCCGCTGGAGGCCCAGGGCCTGACGACGAAATGGTCCATCGAACTCGTCTTCACGCCGATCCAGGGCTACGATCAGGCGGCGGATCTCGCTGAACTCTTCGCGCGGCCGCTGGTGCGCCGCGCCCGGCTCGAGGTCTAGCGATGGAACTCGCCGTCTGGACCTATGAAGGGCCGCCGCATGTGGGGGCCATGCGCATCGCCACCGCGATGCAGGGCGTGCACTACGTATTGCACGCGCCGCAGGGCGATACCTACGCCGACCTGCTGTTCACCATGATCGAGCGGCGCACCACGCGCCCGCCCGTCACCTACACCACCTTCCAGGCGCGCGACCTCGGCGGCGACACCGCCGAGCTGTTCATGACCGCCGCGCGCGAGGCCTTCGAGCGCTTCCGCCCGCAGGCGATGCTGGTGGGCGCCTCCTGCACCGCCGAGCTGATCCAGGACGATCCCGGCGGCCTCGCCCGCACGCTCGGCCTGCCGGTGCCGGTGGTGGCGCTGGAGCTGCCGGCCTATCAGCGCAAGGAGAATTGGGGCGCCGCCGAGACCTTCTACCAGCTCGTCCGCGCCTGCGCGGGCCCGCATGTGCCCGCGCCCGGCACCACGCGCGCGCCGCGGCCGGAAGGCCAGAAGCCGCGCTGCAACATCCTTGGCCCCACCGCGCTGGGCTTCCGCCATCGCGACGACGTGCTGGAGGTGGAGAAGCTGCTGGCCGCGCTCGGCGTCGCCGTCAACGTGATCGCGCCGGAAGGTGCCACGCCGGCCGACCTCGCGCGACTCGGCGATGCCGATTTCAACGTCGTCCTGTATCCCGAGACCGCCGGCGTCGCGGCCGCCTGGCTGAAGCGCAGCTTCGGCCAGCCCGCCACCACGATCGTGCCGATCGGCGTCGGCGCCACGCGCGATTTCATGGCCGAGGTCGCGCAGCTGGCCGGCCTGCCGGCCGTGGCGGCCGAGCAGGCGCTGCGGCTGCCCTGGTATTCGCGCTCGGTGGACAGCACCTACCTCACCGGCAAGCGCGTGTTCATCTTCGGCGATGCCACCCATGCCGTGGCCGTCGCACGCGTGGCCTCGAAGGAGCTCGGCTTCACCGTGGTGGGCCTGGGCACCTATTCGCGGGAATTCGCGCGCGACGTGCGCGAGGCCGCAAAGGCACTCGGCCTCGAGGCCCTCATCACCGACGACTACCTCGCGGTGGAGGAGCAGATCGCCGCGCTGCATCCGGAACTGGTGCTGGGCACGCAGATGGAGCGGCACGTCGCGAAGCGACTCGGCATTCCCTGCGCCGTCATCTCGGCGCCGGTGCATGTGCAGGATTTCCCGGCGCGGCACTCGCCGCAGATGGGCGTCGAAGGCGCCAACGTGCTGTTCGACACCTGGGTCCACCCGCTGATGATGGGCCTGGAGGAGCATCTGCTCGGGATGTTCCGCGAGGATTTCGAGTTTCATGACGGCGCCACGCCCTCGCACCTGGCGTCGTCCCAGTTGGGCAAGGAGGCCGCGCCCGCCGCGCAGCCCATGCCCACGCCCGCGGTGGTGACTCCCCACGCCGCCGCGGGCGACTCTTCCACGGCCACGGCCGTCGCCTGGGGTGCCGATGCGGAGAAGGAGTTGAAGAAGATTCCGTTCTTCGTGCGCGGCAAGGCCCGCCGCAACACCGAGCGGTTCGCCTTCGAGCGCGGCATCTCAACCATCACGATCGAGACACTGTATGACGCCAAAGCCCACCATTCCCGCTGAGGCCCCCGACATGCGACGGGGCGCTGGCCGGGCAGTGGCCGGGCCGCTCATCCGCGTCGTCATCGTCACCATGGACAGCCATTTCGGCGCCTCCGTCACCACGGCGCTGCACATGCTGCGGCGGGACCTGCCGGGCGTGGACCTCGTGATGCATGCGGCCGACGAGTTCGCCTGCGATGAGACGGCGCTCGCGGCCTGCATCGCCGACATCGCGCGCGGCGACATCATCATCACCGGCATGCTGTTCCTGGAGGACCATATCCGCCTGGTGCTGCCCGCCCTGACGGCGCGGCGGGACCATTGCGACGCCATGGTGTGCGCCCTTTCGGCGCCGGACATCATGAAGCTGACCAAGATCGGCAAGTTCAGCATGGCCGGCGAGGCCAAGGGCATCGTCGGCCTGCTGAAGAAGCTGCGCGGCAAGCCCAGCGGCTCGGGTGCCAGCGGCAAGGGTCAGATGAAGATGCTGAAGGAGCTGCCGAAGATCCTTCGCTTCATCCCCGGCACCGCGCAGGACGTGCGCGCCTATTTCCTCACGCTGCAATACTGGCTGGCCGGCTCGGCCGACAACCTCGCCAGCATGGTGGCGATGCTGGTGAACCGCTACGCCGCCGGTCCGCGCAAGGCGCTCGCCGGCACGCTGAAGGTGGCGCCGCCGGTGGAATACCCGGATGTCGGCCTGTATCACCCGCGCGCCAAGGGCCGCGTGGTGGACCATGTCGGCGCGCTGCCGCGTGCGGGCAGCGCGGGCACGGTCGGGCTGATCCTGCTGCGCTCCTACGTGCTGGCCAACAATGCGCGGCACTACGACGGCATCATCGCGGCACTCGAGGCGCGCGGGATGAACGTGGTGCCGGTGTTCGCCTCCGGCCTCGATGCGCGGCCCGCCATGGACGCCTATTTCCTGCACAACGGCGTGCCCACGGTGGATGCGGTGATCTCGCTGACCGGCTTCTCGCTGGTCGGCGGCCCTGCCTACAACGATGCCCGCGCCGCCGAGGAGGCGCTCGCCCGGCTGGACGTTCCCTACATCACCGCCCATCCGCTGGAATTCCAGACGATGCGGCAGTGGAAGGCGGACCAGCGCGGGCTGCTGCCGGTCGAGGCGACCATGATGGTCGCGATCCCGGAGCTCGATGGCGGCATCTGGCCGATGACCTATGGCGGCCGCTGCGGCGCCTCGGAGATCCCGGCCGAACGCTGCGCCGGCTGCGATGGCGTGAACTGCTCGCGCAACATGGTCTCGCACCCCGAGCGCGCCGGCATGCTGGCCGCGCGCGTGGCCAAGATGGTCGCGCTGCGCCGCTCGCGCCGTGCCGAACGCCGCATCGCCACCGTGCTGTTCAACTTCCCGCCCAATGCCGGCACCACCGGCACGGCGGCCTATCTCGGCGTCTTCGCCTCGCTGTTCAACACGCTGACCGCCATGAAGGCGGCGGGCTACACGGTGGAACTGCCGGACTCGCCCGACGCGCTGCGCGAGATGGTGATCAACGGCAACCGCGAACGCTACGGCAGCAGCGCCAATGTCGGCGCGGTGGTGGATGTCGATACCCACATCCGCCGCACGCCCTGGCTGAACGAGCTTGAGGCCTGCTGGGGCCCCGCGCCCGGCAAGGTGATGAGCAACGGGCGGGAGATCTTCATCTTCGGCGTCCAGCTCGGCAACGTGTTCGTCGGCGTGCAGCCCGGCTTCGGCTACGAGGGCGACCCGATGCGCCTGCTGTTCGAGCACGGCTTCGCGCCCACGCACGCCTTCAGCGCCTTCTACCGCTGGCTGGCCGAGGATTTCGGCGCCCAGGCGGTGCTGCACTTCGGCACGCATGGCGCGCTGGAATTCATGCCCGGCAAGCAGGCCGGCATGTCGGGCAGCTGCTGGCCGGATAGGCTGATCGGTGACCTGCCGAATTTCTACCTCTACGCCTCCAACAACCCCTCCGAGGGAATGCTGGCGAAGCGCCGCGCCGGCGCCACGCTGATCAGCTACCTCACCCCGCCCGTGTCCTCCGCCGGGCTGTATCGCGGCCTGCTCGATCTGAAATCCTCGATCGATCGCTGGCGCTCGATGGAGCCGGAGGCCGATATCGGTCAGCGCGCGGCACTCGCCGGGCTGATCCAGGCGCAGGCCACGGCGGTGAATCTCGCGGCAGCCGAGCCCGTCTGGGGCGATACGGCGCAGGGCGAGATCCAGCGCCTGGGCCACGCGCTGCTGGAACTGGAATACACGCTCATCCCGCACGGCCTGCATGTGGTCGGCGCGCCGCCGAATGCCGAACAGCGCGCCGAGATGCTGGACGCGGCCGGCGTGACAGATCCCGAACAGCGCGCGAAATACGATGCGCTGCTGGGCCAGGACAACGAGATCCCCGGCATCCTGCGCGCCCTCGATGGCCGCTACGTGCTGCCGGCCCCGGGTGGGGACCTGCTGCGCAGCATGGATGTGCTGCCCACCGGGCGGAACCTGCACGGCTTCGATCCCTTCAAGCTGCCCAGCGCCTTCGCCGTGCAGGATGGCGCGCGCCAGGCCGCGCGCCTGCTGGAGCGCCACCAGGCCGATGGCCATGGCCTCCCGGAATCCGTGGCGATGGTGCTGTGGGGCACCGACAACCTGAAGACCGAGGGCGGGCCCATCGCCCAGGCGCTCGCGCTGATGGGCGCGCGCCCGCGCTTCGACAGCTACGGCCGCCTGGCCGGGGCCGAACTCGTCTCGCTTCAGGAGCTCGGCCGGCCGCGGATCGACGTGGTGATCACGCTCTCGGGCATCTTCCGCGACCTGCTGCCGCTGCAGATGAAGCTGCTGGCCGAGGCGGCGCTGCTCTGCGCCAGGGCCGAGGAGCCGGAGGAGCAGAACTTCCTGCGCAAGCATGTGCTGGCGCATCTGGCGCAGCACGGCGGCAGCATCGAGGAAGCCGCGCTGCGCGTCTTCGGCAATGCGGACGGCACCTACGGCGCGAATGTGAATTCGCTGGTCGGCAACGGCGCCTGGAACGACGAGGACGAACTCGCCGAGGCCTTCGTGAAGCGCAAGGGCTTCGCCTACGGCCTCGATGGCAAGCCGATGCGCGCCGACAAGGTGCTGGGCAGCGTGCTGGCGAAGGTCGACGTCACCTACCAGAACCTCGACAGCATCGAGGTGGGTGTGACGACGGTGGACCACTACTTCGACACGCTCGGCGGCATCAGCCGCGCGGTGCGTCGGGCCCGCGGCGGCATCGCTTCGGCGGTCTATATCGGCGACCAGACGCGCGGCGACGGGCGCGTGCGCACCATCGCCGAGCAGGTGACGCTCGAGACGCGCACGCGGGCGCTGAACCCGAAATGGTACGAGGCGCTGCTCACGCATGGCTTCGAGGGCGTGCGCGAGATCGAGGCGCATGTCACCAACACCATGGGCTGGTCGGCCACCACCGGCGATGTCGCGCCCTGGGTCTACGAGAAACTGGCCGAGACCTACGTGCTGGACACGCAGATGCGCAACCGCATCGCCAAGCTGAACCCCACCGCCTCCGCGCAGATCGCCAACCGGCTGATCGAGGCGCAGGAGCGCAAATACTGGTCGCCCACCGCCGAAGTTCTCGATGCCCTGCGCCGCGCCGGCGAGGAGCTTGAGGATCGGCTTGAAGGCATTACCCCGGAGATGGCCGTATGACCGTGATCATGAGACCGCCCCCGGGCGCCAGCCTCGCCCGCGGGGGCGATGGCGATGGCAGCGTCCAGGTGCACATGGACGACCCGCTGAAGATCGAGGGCGCCAAGGTCTTCGCCATCTACGGCAAGGGCGGCATCGGCAAGAGCACCACCAGTTCCAACCTCTCGGTGGCCTTCGCGAAGCTGGGCAAGCGCGTGCTGCAGATCGGCTGCGATCCCAAGCACGACAGCACCTTCACGCTCACCGGCCGGATGATCCCGACCGTAATCGACGTGCTGGACAGCGTCGGCTTCCATCCGGAGGAGCTGCGGCCGGAGGATTTCGTGGTCGAGGGCCGCCACGGCGTGCTCTGCGTCGAGGCCGGCGGCCCGCCCGCCGGCACGGGCTGCGGCGGCTATGTGGTCGGCCAGACGGTGAAGCTGCTGAAGGAGCATCACCTGCTGGAAGACACCGACATCGTCATCTTCGATGTACTGGGCGACGTGGTGTGCGGCGGCTTCGCCGCACCGCTGCTGCACGCCGACCGTGGCGTGATCGTCGCCGCGAATGATTTCGACAGCATCTTCGCGATGAACCGGATCGTCGCCGCGATCAAGGCGAAGTCGGCGAATTACGGCGTGCGGCTCGGCGGGGTCATCGTCAACCGCTCGAAGGACACCGACCAGATCCAGAAATACAACGACGCGACCGGCATGCGCATGCTGGCGCACCAGCCGGACCTGGACGTGATCCGCCGTTCGCGCCTGAAGAAGGCGACGCTGTTCGATATGGAATCCTCGCCCGAGGTCGAGGCCGTGCAGAATGAATATCTCCGCCTCGCCGCAACGCTGCTGGCCGGCGTGCCGCCGCTGGATGCCACACCGCTGAAGGACCGCGAAATCTTCGACCTGCTGGGATACGACTGAGATGCCTACCGCCACCTACCAGACGCGGCGCGGCGAGCTCGAGACCTACTTCGACCGCACGGCGGTCAAGGCCTGGGAACGGCTGACCTCCGATGCCCCGGTGAGTGGCATCCGCGCCACGGTGCGCGCCGGGCGGGACGAGATGCGCAACACGCTGCTCGCCTGGCTGCCGGAGGATCTGCGCGGCAAGCGCGTGCTGGATGCCGGCTGCGGCACCGGCGCCCTGGCCGTGGAAGCGGCACGCCGCGGCGCGCATGTCGTGGCCGTTGACATCTCGCCCACGCTGATCGGCATCGCGCAGGAGCGCGCGGCAGGCCAGCATGGAGCGGGCCATGTCGAGTTCCTCGCCGGCGACATGTTCGACCCCGCGCTCGGCCGCTTCGACCACGTGGTCGGCATGGACAGCCTGATCCACTATCGGCCCGCCGACGTGGTGCGGGTGTTGTCCGGCATCGCGGCGCGCACGAGCACCTCGATGCTGTTCACCTTCGCCCCCAGCAGCGCCTTCCTGCTGGCCTTCCTCGCCGTCGGCCGGCTGGTGCCGCGCGGCGATCGTTCGCCGGCGATCGTCCCGGTGACGGAGCGCCGGCTGCGCCGCCTGATCGCGACCGCGCCCAGCATGGCGGGCTGGCAGAGCCTGCGCACGCATCGCGTGGCGCGCGGCTTCTACACCTCGCAGGCGCTGGAGCTGCGCGCGCCATGAAGCGCCTGAACGGCAGCATCATCCGGGCCTGGCAACGTGTGGGGCCGAACCTGCTGCCCTTCGGCAATGCCACATCCGGTACGCTGCCGCTCGGCCGCCTGCTGCGCCTGTCGCTGTTCCAGATTTCCTGCGGCATGGCCGCCGTGCTCCTGGTCGGCACGCTGAACCGCGTGATGATCGTGGAGCTGAAGGTCTCCGCCTGGCTGGTCGCGGCCATGGTGGCGCTGCCGCTGGTCTTCGCGCCGCTGCGTGCGTTGATCGGCTTCAAATCCGACAACTACAAATCGATGCTCGGCTGGCGCCGCGTGCCCTATCTGTGGCTCGGCACCATCATCCAGTTCGGCGGCCTCGCGATGATGCCCTTCGCGTTGCTCGTTCTGTCCGGCGACACCTGGGCCGAGCCCTGGACCGGCCAGCTTGCGGCGGCCATCGCCTTCCTGATGACCGGTGCCGGCATGCACATGGTGCAGACCGTCGGCCTTGCCCTCGCCACGGACCTCACGCCGCGTGAGCAGCAGCCCAACGTGGTGGCCATGCTTTCGGCCATGCAGCTGTTCGGCATGCTGATCGCCGGCCTCGTCTTCGGCGCCTTCCTGTCCGATTTCAGCCAGCTGAAGCTGATCCAGGTGGTGCAGGGCACCGCGCTGCTGACGCTGATACTGAACCTGGTTGCGGTGTGGCAGCAGGAGGCGCGGGACCCCTCGCGCACCGCCCGTCGGGCCGAGCGCGAGCCCGGCTTCCGCGAAAGCTTCCAGGCGCTGTGCGCCACCGGTCCCTGGACGCGCCGGCTGCTCGGCCTTGGCCTCGGCGCTGCCGGCTTCGCGATGCAGGACGTGCTGCTGGAACCCTATGGCGGCCAGATCCTCGGCCTGTCCGTGGGCGGCACCACGGCGCTGTCGGCCCTGATGGCCGGCTGCGCCGTCCTCGGCTTCATCCGCGCCGCGGTGCGACTTGGCCGCGGCGGCGATGCGCATCTTGTCGCGGGGCATGGCGCGCTGTTCGGCGTCGCCGGCTTCACGCTGGTCGTCGTCTCCGGCGCCTTCGCCTATCCACCCATCTTCGTGCTTGGCGTCGGCTTCATCGGCTTCGGTGCCGGCCTGTTCGGGCACGCCACGCTCACCTCCTGCATGCGCGCCGCGCCGCCCGAGCAGACGGGCCTGGCGCTGGGCGTCTGGGGCGCGGTGCAGGCCACTGCGGCGGGCTCGGCTATCCTGGTCGGCGGCGTCCTGCGCGACGTCATCTCGGCGCTGGCCGAGGCCGGCGCCTTGGGTGAGGCGCTCAACCAGGCTGTGGTCGGCTACATCGCCGTCTATCTGATCGAGATTGCATTGTTGTTCGTCACCATGGCCGTGGTCGGTCCGCTCGTGCGTCGCACGGGCGTGGCCGTGCTGCGTCCGCAACCCGGGACCGGCGCCGCCGGCCCATCGCCCGCCGGCTCTGCCGGCCGCGCCCCACTATAGGCAAAGCGGAGGTCCCCATGCACGCCAACGGCACACCCGGTATCGATCTGGTTCTCGTCCTGCTCTACCTCTTCTTCGCGGCTTTCCTGATCCTGATCCTGTGGCTGAACCGCGAAAGCAAGCGCGAGGGCTACCCGCTGGTCTCCGACCGCTGGGGCCGCAAGCTCTACACCACGGTCGAGGGCTTTCCGGCCACACCGCCGAAGAAGCACTTCCTGGTCTCCCACCCCGTCCCCGGCCACGGCGAGGATCGGCCGGAACGCGACATCAGCGGCCTCGCCTACGGCGTGGATCTGCAGCCGGGCTCACCCATCGTGCCCACCGGCAACGCGATGGTCGATGGCCTTGGCCCGGCAGCATGGGCGAACCGCGCCGACGTGCCGGACATGACCTTCGACGACAACGTGCCGAAGATCGTGCCGCTGCGCGCCGCGCCGGGCTATGACACCGCCTCCGAGGATCCCGATCCGCGCGGCAAGCCGGTGGTGACGCTCGATGGCAAGGTGGCCGGCACCGTCGTTGATCTCTGGGTCGACAAGTCGGAAGCGATCTTCCGCTACATCGAGGTCGAGGTCTCGGGCAGCGGCCGGCGCGTGCTGGTGCCGATGTTCCTCGCCACGGTCAGCGGCAGCGGCCGCGTGAAGGTGGTGTCCGTCACCGCCGACCAACTGGCCGCCGCACCGGGCATCAAGAACCCCGAGACGGTGACGCTGCTCGAGGAAGACAAGGTCTCGGCCTATTTCGGCGGTGGCCACTTCTACGCGACGCCCGAGCGCAGCGAGCCCTTCGCATGAGCACCCCGAAGCGCTCCTCGATCCTCGAGCACGAGGACGAGCCCGTTCCCGGCCTGCCGGAGAACCTGCCGGAGGGCGAGCACATCCTCTGGCAGGGCACGCCCGGCTGGGGTGGCATCGCGCGGCGCGCCCTGCATGTCCGCGGCATCGCCCTGTATTTCGTCGCACTCGCCGTGCTGCGCGGCACCTTCATGGCGGCGGAGGGCGTCGGCACGGCCGAGGCTGCCATGGGTGGCGCGCTGATGCTGGTGGTGGGCGCGGTGCCGGTGCTGCTGCTGCTGGGCTTCGCGCAGCTGTCGCAACGCACCGCCCTCTACACCATCACCAACCGCCGCGTGGTGATGCGGGTCGGCGTGGCGCTGCCGATGACCATCAACCTGCCGCTCGCCCTCATCGAGAGCGCCGGCGTGACCCGCCACGGCGACGGCACCGGCGACATCACCCTGCGCCTCGCACGCCCGCATCGCGTGGCATGGCTTGCAGTCTGGCCGCATGCACGCACATCCCGCGTGCAGCACCCCGAGCCCATGCTGCGCGCGCTGCCGGATGCCGAGGCCGCCGCGCAGATCCTGGCGCGCGCCCTGGCCGCAAGCGCGGACATGCCGGTGCAGGCCCTCGAAGCCGAGGCCCCGCGGCAGCCCGCGCGCAGCGGCGCCGCGGCGCTGGCCTGACGCAGGAAGGAGAGGCACGATCATGTCCCAGGCCATGCGGAGGCAACAATCGGTGCGTGGGCCGCTGCTCGCCAGCGCCCTGCTGATCGCCGCGACGATGGCGCTGACAACCTTCTCGCCCTTCGGCAGCCAGCCGCGCGACCAGGCGCAGGTCCTGGCGCAGCGCGACCTGCTGTTCAACGACCGCGCGGATGGCGCGGTGGTGGTCACCGACGCGCGCGACGGCACGCAGGTGGCGCTGATTCCGCCCGGCGAGGGCGGCTTCGTGCGCGGCGTGCTGCGCGGTCTGGCGCGCGATCGCTTCGTGGCCCAGATTGGGCGCGAGACTCCGTTCCGTGTCGTGGGCTGGTCGGATGGACGCCTGACGTTCGAGGACCCCGCCACCGGCACGCGGATGGAAATGGCTGCCTTCGGCCAGACCAACGCCGAAGTGTTCCTGCGTTACCTGTCAACCAAGGAGGATCAGCGATGAACGGCCACTGGGGAGTGGGCCGGGCATCGTTCGGCGGGGGTGAGACCGTCGACGTGCCCGTCACAGTGGATATCGAGCGTACGGCGGATAGTTTCCACGCCTATGCCGTGCCGGAAGGCATCCATCTCAATCCGGGCGATCGCGTGCTGGTGCACGGCACGCCAGATTACGTCGCCTTCGGCGAACGCATCACCTTCGAGACGCACGCCACCGTCACGCGCGCCGGCGCGCTGACCCGCTGGTGGACGCAGTGGGTCGCCATTTTCGAGCTGGCCGAGCTGTACCATGTCGGGTTCGAGCCGAAGGAGGCAGGCTGATGGACAACCTGATCCTCGAAGGCGCGACGCCGGGCGGCATGGTCTCGGCCGGCGGCGTCGGCATGACGCCCGGCGGGCGCGCTTCCGCCGACAGCGAGAGCACGCGCATGGCGCTGACCGAGACGGTGCTCTCGCCGCGCTTCTACACGACCGATTTCGACGCCATGGACAAGATCGACATCGAGCCGGTGCGCGCGCAGTGGGACGCGCTGATGGCGGAGTTCCACGCCGACCCGAACAAGGGCCACTTCACCCGCACCGCCGAATTCGACACCTTCGACATCAAGGCCCTGCCGGAGCCGCTGCAGAAGGAATTGCTAGAATTCCTCGTGAGCTCCGTCACCGCGGAGTTCTCGGGCTGCGTGCTCTACGCCGAGATCAAGAAGCGCGTCACCAACCCCGACATGCGCGACCTGTTCGGCGTGATGGCGCGCGATGAAAGCCGCCATGCCGGCTTCATCAACGACGCGCTGAAAGATGTGGGCGTCGGCGTCGATCTCGGCTTCCTGACGAAGGCGAAGAAGTACCACTACTTCCAGCCGAAGTTCATCTTCTACGCCACCTATCTCAGCGAGAAGATCGGCTATGCCCGCTACATCACCATCTTCCGCCAGTTCGAGCGGCACCCGGAGCTGCGCTTCCACCCGATCTTCAAGTGGTTCGAGAACTGGTGCAACGACGAGTTCCGGCACGGCGAGGCCTTCGCCCTGCTGATGCGCGCCAACCCGCATCTGCTGACCGGCATGAACACCTACTGGGTGCGGTTCTTCCAGCTGGCGGTCTACGCCACGATGTACGTGCGCGACCATGCGCGCCCTGAATTCCACAAGGCGCTCGGCCTCGACCCCACCGACTACGACATGCGCGTCTTCCGCATCACCGAGGAAGTCTCGCGCCAGGTCTTCCCCGTCACGCTCGACCTCGACAACCCGGCCTTCATGGCCGGGCTCGAGCGGCTGCGCCAGCTTGGTCTGCGGATCGACCGCGCCAAGGCCGAGGGCGGGCTGATGGGGCGGGTCAAGCGGGCCGGCCTGACGGCGGCCGTCGCCGCAACCTTCGCGCGGCTCTACTTCCTGCCGCCGAAGCGCCACGCCCTGCCCGAGAACATCCGCCTGGCGCCGGCCTGGTAGGCGGGGCGCGCACGCATGGCCGAGCATGGCATCCCGGCGCTCTTCGTCCTGTTCCTGTGGTGGTTCAGCACGGGGGTGATCCTGTATCTGGACGGGCTCCGGCGGGAGACCTTCCGCTGGACCATGCTCGGCGCCACCACGCTGCTGCTGGCCGGCCTCGCCGGCCTGCACGCCACGGCCTGGGACACCACGACGCAGGGCGCCTATCTCGGCTTCATCTGCGGCGTCCTGGTCTGGGCCTGGATCGAGACGGCCTTCCTCACCGGCATGGTCACGGGGCCGAGCCAGGCGCCGTGCCCGCCCGGCGCCACCGGCATGCTGCGCTTCCGCGCGGCGCTGTCCGCCATCCTGTGGCACGAACTGGCGATCATCGGCGGTGCGCTGCTGATCGCCGCGGTCACCTGGGGCGCGCCGAACCAGGTGGGCTTCTGGACCTTCATCGCCTTCTGGGTGATGCGGCAGAGCGCCAAGCTCAACGTCTATCTGGGCGTGCGCAACCTCGCCGAGGCCTTCCTGCCGGAGCACCTGCGCTACCTCGAAAGCTTCTTCCGCCGCCGGCGCATGAATGCCCTGCTGCCGCTGTCGGTGCTGGCCGGTTGTGCGGCCTGCGTGTTGCTGGCGCAGCGCGCCCTGGCGCCGGAGGCCACGCCGCATGAGGTGGCCGGCTTCACGCTGCTCGCGGCCCTCGTGGCGCTGGGGGTGCTGGAACATCTCTTCATGGTGATGCCGGTGCCGGCGGATGCCTTGTGGCGCTGGGGCCTCGCGTCCCGGAGCGCCGCGGTGGCCCCGCCGCGCCACAGCCCCTCGCCGAGCGCCTGACATGCCTGCGGCCAACCCTGTCGAACCAATGAAAGTAACGGGTCAGGAGAGTTCGAGATGAACTACGAATCCTTCTTCCGCTCGCAGCTCGATGGCCTGCGCCGCGAAGGCCGTTACCGCGTCTTCGCCGATATCGAGCGCCGCGCCGGGGATTTCCCGAAGGCCACGCGCCATCGCAACGGCCGCACCAGCGAAGTGACGGTGTGGTGCTCCAACGACTATCTCGGCATGGGCCAGCACCCCAAGGTGCTCGCCGCCATGCATGCCGCCCTCGATCGCTACGGCGCGGGCGCCGGCGGCACGCGCAACATCTCCGGCACGAACCACGAGCACGTGTTGCTCGAACGCGCCCTGGCCAAGCTGCATGGCACCGAGGACGCGCTGCTGTTCAACTCCGGCTACATGTCGAACTGGGCGTCGCTGTCCACCCTCGCCTCGCGCATGCCGGGCTGCGTCATCGTCTCCGACGAGATGAACCACGCCTCGATGATCGAGGGCATGCGCCACAGCCGCGCCGAGCGCCGCATGTTCAAGCACAACGACGTGGCCGACCTTGAGCGCGTGCTGTCGGAAATCGACCCCTCGGCGCCCAAGCTGGTGGCGTTCGAGAGCGTCTATTCGATGGATGGCGACATCGCCCCCATCGAGGCCATCTGCGACGTGGCCGACAAATACGGCGCCATGACCTATTGCGACGAGGTGCATGGCGTGGGCCTGTACGGCGCACGAGGCGGCGGTGTCACGGACCGCGACGGCGTGTCGCACCGCCTGACCGTCATCGAGGGCACGCTGGCCAAGGCCTTCGGGGTGATCGGCGGCTACATCGCCGGGTCGGCCGCGATGTGCGACTTCGTCCGCAGCTTCGCCTCGGGCTTCATCTTCTCCACCGCGCTGCCGCCCGCGGTCGCCGCCGGCGCGCGCGCCAGCATCGAGCACCTGATGGAAAGCCAGGTGGAGCGCAACCTGCTGCACGAGCGCGCCGCCACGCTGCGCCGGCGCCTCGATGCCATCGGCGTGCCGCATCTCGACAACCCCAGCCACATCGTCCCCGTGATGGTCTATGATCCGGTGGTGTGCAAACGGATCAGTGACCTTCTCCTCGATGAACACGGCATCTACGTCCAGCCCATCAACTACCCCACCGTGCCGCGCGGCACCGAGCGGCTGCGCATCACGCCCGGCCCGGTCCACAGCGATGCGGACATGGACCACCTGGTGGACAGCCTCTCCGCCATCTGGGCGCAGTTCGAACTGCGTCGCGCGGCCTGATGGACCTGCCGGGCGGAGCCTTCCGCGTGGCCGATGAGGTGAAGGCCACGCCGGCCCCGCGCGCCCGCAAGCCAGTTGCGCCGCGCCGCATCGTCTTCCCCTTCGCCGCCATCGTCGGCCAGGACGAGATGAAGCTGGCCATCCTGATCGCGGCGGTCGATCAGAGCATCGGCGGCGTTCTGGTGTTCGGCGATCGCGGCACCGGGAAATCCACCGCCGTGCGCGCGCTGGCGGCGCTGCTGCCGCCGATGCCGGTGGTGGCGGGCTGCCCCTACAACTCCGACCCCCGGCACCCCTTCCCGCCGCGCGAGGACGCCTTCGAGACCGCCATGGTGCCCGTCCCGGTCGTGGACCTGCCGCTGGGTGCGACGGAGGATCGCGTGGCCGGCGCGCTGGACATCGAGCGCGCGCTGGCCGAGGGCGTGAAGGCGTTCGAGCCTGGCCTGCTGGCCCGCGCGCATCGCGGCTTCCTCTACATCGACGAGGTGAACCTGCTGGAGGACCACCTGGTGGACCTGCTGCTGGATGTCGCGGCCTCGGGCGAGAACGTGGTGGAGCGCGAGGGCATCAGCATCCGCCACCCCGCGAAATTCGTGCTGATCGGCAGCGGCAACCCGGAGGAGGGCGAGCTGCGCCCGCAGCTGCTCGATCGCTTCGGCCTGTCGGTCGAGGTCCGCACGCCGGGCGACCTCGCGACGCGCGTCGAGGTGGTGCGCCGCCGCGACGCCTTCGAGCACAACCCCGCCCGCTTCGCCGCGGCGTGGGAGAAGGAGGCCGCGCGCATCCGCCGGCAGATCCTGGCCGCGCGGCGCCTGCTGCCGCGCATGCAGGTGCCCGACGAGACGCTGGAGAACGCCGCGCGGCTCTGCATGGCGCTCGGCACCGATGGCCTGCGCGGCGAACTCACGCTGATCCGCGCCGCGCGCGCGCTGGCGGCGCTGGAGGGCGCGCGCGTCGCGGCGCTCGACCATCTCAAGCGTGTCGCCGCACCGGCGCTGCGCCACCGTCTGCGCCGCAACCCGCTGGACGAGGCGGTGGCCACAACGCGCGTCGAGCGCGCCATCGCCGAGCTTTTCGGCCCGTGACGCCGCACGCGGGCAGCCCGCCCGCGGCGGAGGCCGGGCCATCCCCGGCCGCCGATGCCGCCGCGGCGGCAGCACTGCTCGCCGTCGATCCCGCGGGCCTCGGCGGCGCCGTGCTGCGCGCCGCGCCGGGCCCGGTGCGCGACCGCTGGCTCGCGCTGCTGCGCGCCGCCATGCCGCCAAGCGCGCCCTTCCGCCGCCTGCCGCTGAACGCGCCGGACAGCCGCCTGCTGGGCGGGCTCGATCTCGCGGCGACGCTGGCCGCCGGCCGTCCGGTGGCCGAGCGCGGCGTGCTGGCCGAGGCCGATGGCGGCATCGTGGTGCTCGCCATGGCCGAGCGCGTCGAGGCCGCCACCGCTGCGCGCCTCGCCGCTGTGCTGGATACCGGCGAGGTCGCGGTGCAGCGCGATGGGCTGTCGCTGCGCCTCGCCGCGCGCATCGGCATCGTCGCGCTGGATGAGGGCGTGGGCGAGGACGAGGCCACCCAGGCCGCGCTGCGCGAGCGCCTCGGTTTCCGGCTTTCACTGGATGACCTGCCGCAGCAGGAGGCCTTCGCCTGGGCACCCGTCGCGCCCGCCGATGTGCAGGCCGCCCGCGCCGCGCTCGCCACCATCGCCGCGCCGGATGCGATTGTGACGGCGCTGTGCGGCGCGGCCATGGCGCTCGGCATCGATTCGGTGCGCGCGCCCCTGCTCGCGCTGCGCGCCGCGCGCGCCGCCGCCGCGCTGGCCGGCCGCACGACGATCGCCGAGGCGGATGTCGCCCTCGCGGCGCGCCTCGTGCTCGGCCCGCGCGCCACGCGCCTGCCGCCGCAGGAAGCGCCGCCCGAGGATGCGCCGCCGCCGGAACAGCAGGCGGAGGAGCAGGCCGCCGACGCACCGCCGCCGCCGCCCGAAGGCGGCGAGTCCGAGCAGGAGGCGCCGCCCGATCCCGCCGCCCTGCAGGAAATGCTCCTCGCCGCCGCGCAGGCCAGCATGCCATCGGGGCTGCTGGCTGCGCTCGGCCTGCATGCGCGCGAAGCGGCACGCCGCGCCGGTGCCGCCGCCGGCCGTGCCGGGGCGCAGCGCCTGTCGAAGCAGCGCGGCCGGCCCATCGGCACGCGGCCCGGCGCGCTGCGTGCCGGCGCCCGGCTCGCGCTGGTGGATACGCTGCGCGCCGCCGCACCCTGGCAGCCGCTGCGGCGGCGCGAGGGCCGGCCCGGCCCGCTGATCCGCGTGACGCGCGACGACATCCGCCTGCTGCGCTTCAAGCAGAACACCGAGACCACGGCGATCTTCGTCGTCGATGCCTCGGGCTCCTCCGCGCTGAACCGGCTGGCCGAGGCGAAGGGCGCGGTGGAGCTGCTGCTGGCCGATTGCTACGTGCGGCGCGACCAGGTGGCGGTGGTGGCCTTCCGCGGCGTCGCGGCCGAGGTGCTGCTGCCGCCCACCTCCTCGCTGGTGCGCGCCAAGCGCAGCCTCGCCGGCCTGCCCGGCGGCGGCGCCACGCCGCTGGCCTCGGGCATCGATGTCGCGACGTCGCTGGCGCTGGAGGCCGGGCGGCGCGGTCGCTCGGCGCTGCTGGTGCTGCTCACCGACGGGCGCGCCAATATCGGGCGCGACGGTAAGCCCGGCCGCCCGCAGGCCGAGGCCGATGCGCTGGCCGCGGCGGCGCAGATCCGCGCCGCGCGGATTCCGGCGCTGGTGGTGGATACCGCGCCGCGCCCGGCGCCCTATGCGCGCGCGCTGGCCGAGGCGATGGGCGGGCGCTACCTCGCGCTGCCCTCGGCCGATTCGCATCGCCTGTCGGATGCCGTCGCCGCCGCGCGCGAGGCGGCGTGACGCGCCATGGCCGATCGCCCGAACTGGGAGCATGACGGACGCGACTGGCCCAACCGCTCGGCCAGCCGCTTCGTCACCGCCGGCGGCCTGCGCTGGCATGTGCAGGTGATGGGGCAGGGGCCCGTGCTGCTGCTGCTGCACGGCACCGCCGCCGGCACCCATTCCTGGCGCGACCTGATGCCCCTGCTGGCGCAGCACTTCACCGTGGTGGCGCCGGACCTGCCCGGCCACGCCTTCACCAGCGCGCCCGCGCCATCCCGGCTCTCGCTGCCCGGCATGGCGGCGGCGGTGGCCGATCTGCTGCACGCGCTGCAGCTGCAGCCCGCACTCGCCGCGGGCCATTCGGCGGGTGCGGCCATCCTGCTGCGCATGGCGCTGGACGGGCGCATCGCCCCGGCCGCGATCATCAGCCTGAACGGCGCGCTGCAGCCGCTGGGCGATCGCAACGCCGCCTTCTTCACGCGCGCCGCGCGGCTGCTGGTGGGCCTGCCCTTCGTACCGAACCTGTTCGCCTGGCGCGCGAAGGATCGCGCGGTGGCCGAGCGGCTGCTGACCGACACGGGCAGCCGAATCGATGCGCGCGGCGTGGAATTCTACGCGCGGCTGTTCCGCCACGCCGGGCACCTCTCCGCCGCGCTGAACATGATGGCGAATTGGGATCTGGTGCCGCTGCTGCGCGACCTGCCGCGCCTCGCGCCCACGCTGCTGCTGGTGGTCGGCGCGAATGACCGCGCGGTGCCGCCGGCCCAGGCCGAGCGTGTGCGCGCGCGGCTGCCCGCCTCGCGAATCGTCACGCTGCCCGGCCTCGGCCACCTGGCGCATGAGGAGCGCCCGGCCGAGGTCGCCGCACTCATCACGGCGCAGGCCGTGGCACCGGAGGCCGCGGCGTGATGGTGCGGCGCATCATCTTTTTGCTCTCGCCACGGCGTGGCGACGCAGGCAGTCTCCCCTCACGTCCAGCCCAGGATGCGGCATGCTGACCTCCGCTCCCGACGCCCATCGCGTCACGCCCGCCGATCTCGAAGCCTGCCGGCGCATGCTGGCGGGCGGCTCGAAATCCTTCCGCGCCGCGTCGCTGCTGCTGCCGCGCCGGGTGGCGGGGCCGGCCGCCGCGCTCTACGCCTTCTGCCGCGTCGCCGATGACGAGATCGACGAGGGCGAGGGCGGCCCCGCGCCGCTCGCCCGCCTGCTGCGCCGGCTCGATGACATCTACGCCGGCCACCCGCAGGATTTCGCCGCCGACCGCGCCTTCGCCGAGGTGGTGCAGCGCCACGCCATTCCGCGCGCGCTGCCGGCCGCGCTGCTGGAGGGCTTCGCCTGGGATGCCGAGGGCCGGCGTTACCAGGACCTCGCGGCGCTGGAGGCCTATGCCGCGCGCGTCGCGTCCACCGTGGGCGCCATGATGACGCTGCTGATGGGCGTGCGCGATGCCGCGGCCATGGCGCGCGCCTGCGACCTCGGCGTGGCCATGCAGCTGACGAACATCGCGCGCGACGTCGGCGAGGATGCGCGCAACGGCCGGCTGTACCTGCCGCTCGACTGGCTGGCCGAGGAAGGCATCGCGCCCGAGGCTTTCCTGGCCGCGCCGCGCTTCACGCCGGCGCTGGGCCGCGTCGTGGCACGGCTGCTGCGCGTCGCGGATGCGCATTACCGCCGCGCCGAGGGCGGCATCCCGCTGCTGCCGCGCGATTGCCGCGCGGGCATCGGCGCCGCGCGCCGCGTCTACGCCGAGATCGGCCGCGCCGTGGAGCGCCATGGCCTCGACAGCGTCTCGCGCCGCGCCGTGGTGCCCACTGGCCGCAAGGCCTGGCTGATGGCCGGCAGCCTGCCCGCCATCGCCTGGGCCGCGCCGCGCGACAGCGCGCCGCCGCTGCCCGCCACCGCCTTCCTGGTCGAGGCCGTGGCCAACCAGCCCAGCCGCCAGGCTGCGCCGCCCGGCCTCGGCGCGCGCGTCGCCCGCGCGGTGGAGCTGTTCGGCCGGATGGCCGAGGATCCCGATTACGGCGCCGCGGCGCGCTGAGCCGAGCCGCTACTTCTCCACGACGCGCCGATACAGGTGCCAGGTCGCGTGGCCCAGCACCGGCAGCACCACGGCGAGGCCGATGAACAGCGGCAGCGAGCCCAGCACCAGCAGCCCCGCCACGATCAGCCCCCACAGCGCCATCGGCACGGGGTTCAGCGCCACGGCGCGCAGCGAGACGCCGACAGCCCGCCCCGCATCGCCGCCCTTGTCCAGCAGCAGCGGGAAGGACACCGCGGTGATGGCCAGCACCACCGCCGCGAAGCCCAGCCCCACCAAATTGCCCAGCCAGATCATCCGCCAGCCTTCCGGCGTGCCGAGCCCCGCCCACAGCCCGGTGCCGGGCGGCAGCGTGCCGAGTGTCGCGCCATGGATGCCATGCGCCACGCGCAGCCACAGCACGAAGAGGGCCGCCAGCACGCCGCCCAGCAGCACGATGGCGCCCAGCGCCGGCGCGCGCAGCACGTCGAAGGCATGCACCCAGGAGGCCGGCTTGCCGGTCTCGCGCCGCCGGCTGATCTCATAGAGGCCCAGCGCCGCCACCGGGCCCACCAGCGCGAAGCCCGCCGCCATGGGGAACAGCAGGTGCAGCGCGTCGCCACCGGCGGCCAGTGTGCCGGCCACCAGGCCGATCACGGGATACAGCACGCACAGGAACATCAACTGCGTCGGCGCCGCCAGGAAATCGGCCCAGCCCCGCTGCAGCGCCACCAGCAGGTCGTGCGGGCCGATGCGGCGCAGCGCCGGCGTGTCGGCGGCGGCGGGCGCCGCAACGCTTGCCTCAGCCATGGGGAAGCCTCCGCTGCACTGCGCTGCGGCAGGCCTGTGGCCGGCGGTGGCCAGCAGGCCGCCCAGCGCTGCAAGGCTGCACGATCGGGGCCGGGAAACGGAATCACGAAACGGCGCGCTGGCCTTCGCGGCGCTCATGTCGCGGAAATCGATTGACGGAACTGTCAGAATAATCTGACACTCGCGACTGACAGGCTGAATTGACGCCGGAATCGACGTACGGTCGCCATGCCCCTGTCACCAACGCCCCGGGCCTTCCGGGCGCGGCGCCGCCGGGGAGCTTCCGCATGGATCTCGTGAACCGCATCGAAAGCAGCCTCGCCGATGCCGTGCTCTGCGCCGAAGCGGCGGGTGCGCCGCCACGGCTGGCCGCGGCGATGCGCCACGCGGTGTTCCCCAAGGGTGCGCGAATCCGCCCGCGGCTGACGCTGGCCGTCGCCGCCGCCTGCGGCGACGACAAGCCCGGCCTGTCCTCGGCCGCCGCCGCCGCCATCGAACTGCTGCACTGCGCCAGCCTGGTGCATGACGACATGCCCGCCTTCGACAACGCCGAGACCCGGCGCGGCAAGCCCGCCGTGCACCGCGCCTTCGGCGAGCCGCTGGCCGTGCTCTCGGGCGATGCGCTGATCGTGCTGGCCTTCCAGACCCTGGCCCGCGCCGCGCCCTGCGCGCCCGAGCGCCTCGGCCCCGTCATCGCCGCCGTGGCCGATGGCGTCGGCGTGCCCTTCGGCATCGTCGCCGGCCAGGCCTGGGAATGCGAGCCGCGCGCCGATCTGTCCGAATACCATCGCCAGAAAACCGGCGCCCTCTTCGCCGCCGCCACCATCGCCGGCGCCGCCGCCGCCGGCTGCACCGAGCCCGAGGCCTGGCGCGCGCTGGGCGAGAAGCTGGGCGAGGCCTACCAGGTGGCGGACGATTTGCGCGACGCCGTCGATGACGAGGCGACGCTGGGCAAGCCCGTCGGCCAGGACAAGGCGCTGGGCCGGCCGAGTGCGGTGGCGCAGCTGGGCCTGGAAGGCGCGGTGGCGCGCCTGAAATTCCTCGCCGAGGCCGCCATCGCCGCCATCCCGGCCTGCCGCGGCCAGGCCATGCTGCGCGCGCTGATCCTGCAGGAGGCCCAGCGCCTGCTGCCGCGGAAGCTCGCCAGCGCCGCGTGAGCACCCCCGTGGCCGCCACCGACGTCATGCCCGCGCCGCACCCCTCGCTGCGCGACCGCTTCCGCGCCTGGCGCGAGGGCGTGACGGCGCGCCCTGGCTTCCGCGCCTGGGCCGCGCGCTTCCCGCTGACGCGGCCGATGGCGCGGCGCCGCGCCGGCGCGTTGTTCGATCTCTGTGCCGGCTTCGTCTATTCGCAGGTGCTGTTCGCCTGCGTGCGGCTGCGCGTGTTCGACCTGCTACACGAATCCGGGCCGCTGCCGCAGGCCGCGCTCGCGGCGCGCCTCGGTCTGCCGCCCGAAGCCGCCGAGCGGCTGCTGCGCGCCGCCGCCTCGCTCGACCTCCTCTCCTGCCGCGATGACGGAAGCTGGGCGCTCGGCCCGCTCGGTGCGGCCATGGTGGGCAACCCGGGCATCGCCGCGATGGTGGAGCATCACGCCCTGCTCTACGCCGACCTCGCCGACCCCGTGGCGCTGCTGCGGCGCGCGCGCGGCGGCAACGCGCTGTCCGGCTACTGGGCCTATGCCGGCGCCGATGCGCCCGATGCGATCGGCGCCGAGCGCGTGGCCGACTACTCCGCGCTGATGGCCGCCTCGCAGCCCATGGTCGCCGAGGAGGTGCTGGGCGCCTACGATTTCCGCCGCCACCAGGCGCTGCTCGATGTCGGCGGCGGCGAGGGCGCCTTCCTCGCCGCGGTCGCGCCCCGCGCGCCGGCGCTGCGCCTGATGCTGTTCGATCTTCCCGCCGTTGCCGAACGCGCCCGCGCGCGCTTCGCCGCCGCCGGCCTGTCCGCGCGCGCCAGCGCCTTCGGCGGCGATTTCGCGGCCGACGCCCTGCCGCGTGGCGCCGACCTGATCAGCTTCGTCCGCGTACTGCACGACCATGACGACGACGTGGTGCTGGGCCTGCTGCGCGCCGCGCGCGCGGCGCTGCCGCCCGGCGGCCGCCTGCTGATCGCCGAGCCGATGGCCGGCACGCGCGGCGCCGAGGCGATGGGGGATGCCTATTTCGGCTTCTACCTGCTCGCCATGGGCCGCGGCCGGCCCCGCCGGCCTGATGAGTTGATGGCGATGCTGGCCAGCGCCGGCTTCACCGAAAGCCGCCTTCTGCCCACCGGCACGCCGTTGTTGACGCGCGTGCTGATCGCCGATGTCGCGGCAGCGTGACAATCCTTCGTCGTCGAATGTCAGTTTAGCTTGACAGATTTTAGTGTCAGGCTAGGCTTACGGTTGGAATAGGGAGCAGGGAGTCCAAGTGGACACCGTTGCCGTCGTACTGGAAGCGCCTCAGCAGCTCGGCCTCAGCCGCCTCGGTCTCTCGCAACCCGGCGAGAGCGATGTGGTGGTGGATGTCGAGTGGTCCGGCATCAGCACCGGCACCGAGCGCCTGCTCTACAGCGGCCGCATGCCGCCCTTCCCCGGCATGGGTTATCCCTTGGTGCCCGGCTACGAATCGGTCGGGCGGATCACCGCCGCGGGCCCGCAATCAACGCATCGCATCGGCCAGCGCGTGTTCGTGCCCGGCGCGCGCTGCTTCATGCCGCGTGATGGCGTGGAGGTGCGCGGGCTGTTCGGCGGCGCGGCCTCGCGCCTCGTCGTGCCCGATGCGCGCGTCATGCCCATCGAGGAGGAGCTCGGCGTCGATGGCGTGCTGATGGCGCTCGCCGCCACCGCGCAGCACGCCATCGCCCCGCTCGGCGCGCCGGGCTTCGTGCCGCCCGAGTTGATCGTGGGTCATGGCGTCCTCGGCCGCCTCATCGCACGCCTCGTCATCGCCTCCGGCGCCCCGCCACCCACGGTGTGGGAGACCAACCCGGCACGCTGCGGCGGCGCCCTCGGCTACAGCGTGACGCAGGCCGAGGCCGATCCGCGCCGCAACTACCGCAGCATCTGCGAAGTCAGCGGCGATGGCAGCATGCTCGACACGCTGATCCAGCGCCTGGCGCCGGGCGGCGAGGTGATCCTCGCCGGCTTCTACTCCGCGCCGCTCTCCTTCGCCTTCCCGCCCGCCTTCATGCGCGAGGCGCGGCTGCGCATCGCCACCGAATTCAAGGAACCGGACCTCGCCGCGGTCCGCGACCACCTGGCGGCCGGACGCCTGTCGCTCGACGGGCTGGTCACGCATCACCGGGCGCCGGATGCGGCGGAGGATGCCTACCAGACGGCGTTCTCCGACGCGGCGTGTCTGAAAATGGTCATCGACTGGAGAACAACAAAGTGAACGAAGTGACCGGGATCCAGCCGTCCAAATCCGCCCAGGCCAGCATGGCCGACGCACTTCGCGCCGAAGCGGCGCAGGAGCCTGACGCCGTACACACGGCGCCAGTGAAGAAGGAAACGCAGATCATCGCCATCTACGGCAAGGGTGGCATCGGCAAGTCCTTCACCCTCGCCAATCTCAGCTACATGATGGCGCAGCAGGGCAAGCGCGTGCTGCTGATCGGCTGCGATCCGAAATCCGACACCACCAGCCTGCTGTTCGGCGGCCGCTCCTGCCCCACCATCATCGAGACCTCCTCGCGCAAGAAGGCGGCGGGCGAGCCAGTGGCGATCGGCGATGTCTGCTTCAAGCGCGATGGCGTCTTCGCCATGGAGCTCGGCGGGCCCGAGGTCGGTCGCGGCTGCGGCGGGCGCGGCATCATCCACGGCTTCGAACTGCTGGAGAAGCTCGGCTTCCACCAGTGGGATTTCGACTACGTGCTGCTCGACTTCCTCGGCGACGTGGTGTGCGGCGGCTTCGGCCTGCCGATCGCCCGCGACATGTGCCAGAAGGTGATCGTCGTCGGCTCGAACGACCTGCAATCGCTCTACGTCGCCAACAACGTCTGCAGCGCCGTCGAATACTTCAAGAAGCTCGGCGGCAATGTCGGCGTGGCCGGCATGGTCATCAACAAGGATGACGGCACCGGCGAGGCACATGCCTTCGCCGAGGCCGTGGGCATCCCCATCCTCTCCGCCATCCCGGCCGATGACGACATCCGCCGCAAATCGGCCAACTACGAAATCGTCGGCACGCCTGGCGGTCGCTGGGCGTCGGTGTTCGAGCAACTGGCCACGCAGGTGGCCGAAGCGCCGCCGCTGCGGCCGAAGCCGCTGACGCACGAGAACCTGCTCGGCCTGTTCAAGGGCGATGCGGTGGGCCGTGGCGTGGTGCTGAACCCGGCCACCATGGAAGACATGTGCGCCGCCGACGTGCTCAACAAGCCCTCCCTCGAAGTGGTCTACGAGGGCAGCTGAGGCATGGACACGCCCATCCCCACCAACCTGTCCGAAGCCGCCGCCTGCCATGGCGGCCGCGAGACGCTCGACGCCGCGGCCCGCGCCGCCGGCAAGAGCGCGGTGATGGACAAGCTGGCGACGGATTACCCGAAGGGCCCGCATGACCAGCCGCAATCCATGTGCCCGGCCTTCGGCAGCCTGCGCGTCGGGCTGCGCATGCGCCGCGTGGCGACGATTCTCTCCGGCAGCGCCTGCTGCGTCTACGGGCTGACCTTCACCAGCCACTTCTACGGCGCGCGCCGCACGGTGGGCTACGTGCCCTTCAACAGCGAGACGCTGGTCACCGGCAAGCTGTTCGAGGACATCCGCGACGCGGTGCACGAGACCGCGAAGCCCGAGGATTATGACGCCGTCATCATCACGAATCTCTGCGTGCCCACCGCCTCCGGCGTGCCGCTGGACCTGCTGCCGAAGCAGATCAACGGCGTGCGCATCATCGGCATCGACGTGCCGGGCTTCGGCGTGCCGACGCATGCCGAGGCGAAGGATGTGCTCTCCGGCGCCATGCTGCGCTACGCGCGCGGCGAGGCCGAGGCCGGCCCGGTCGCCAGGCCGCGCGACTACAAGGCGGATCAGCGCAGCGTCGCCCTGATCGGCGAATTGTTCCCCGCCGATCCGATGGGCGTGGGCGCGCTGCTCGCGCCCATGGGCCTGTCGCTGGCGCCGCAGACCCCGGCACGCGAATGGCGCGATCTGTACGCCGCACTCGATTGCGTCGTCGCCGGCGCGGTGCATCCCTTCTACACCGCCAGCATCCGTGAATTCCGCGCGGCGGGTCGTCCCGTCGTGGGCTCCGGCCCGGTGGGCGTCGAGGGCACGGCCGCCTGGCTGGAGGCCATCGGCAAGGCGGCTGGCGTATCGGCGGCGATGATTGACGCCGCCAAGGCGCGCGCACTGCCCGCAATCCAGGGCGCGCTCGCCGGCAGCCGCATCGGTGCCCGCATCACGGTCTCCGGCTATGAGGGTTCGGAACTGCTGGTCGCCCGGCTGCTGATCGAGGCCGGTGCCGAGGTGCCCTATGTCGGCACCGCCTGCCCGCGCACCGAATGGAGCGAGGCCGACCGCGAATGGCTGGCCGCGCGCGGCACGCATGTGCAGTACCGCGCCTCGCTCGAGCAGGACATCGCGGCGATGCGCGATGCCAAGCCGGATCTGGCACTCGGCACCACGCCGCTGGTGCAGAAGGCCAAGGAACTCGGCACGCCCGCGCTCTACTTCACCAACATGGTCTCGGCGCGGCCGCTGTTCGGCCCGGCGGGCGCGGGCTCCATGGCGGGAATCGTCGCGGCGCAGACGCGCGGCAAGGAACGCTTCTCGCGCATGGTCAGCTTCTTCGAAGGCGTGGGCACGCCCGATGGCGCCGGCTACGGCTTCACGCAGAAGCCCACCGATCCGCCCGGCTTCCGCGACCGCCAGCGCAAGCTGCGCGCCGCCAAGGCCAAGGCCGAAGAAGCGGTGGGGACCTGAGCGATGCTCGTCCTCGATCATGATCGGGCCGGCGGCTATTGGGGGGCGATCTACGCCTTTTCGGCGGTGCGCGGCCTGCGCGTGGTGATCGACGGCCCGGTGGGCTGCGAGAACCTGCCCGTCACCGCGGTGCTGCACTACACCGATGCGCTGCCGCCGCATGAATTGCCCATCGTCGTCACCGGCCTCGACGAGGATTCGCTCTCGAAGAACGGCACCGAGGATTCCATGCGCCGCGCCGCCGCGACGCAGGACCCCGATCTGCCGGCCGTGGTCGTCACCGGCTCCATCGCCGAGATGATCGGCGGCGGCGTGACGCCGCAGGGCAGCAACCTGCAGCGCTTCATCTGCCGCACCATCGACGAGGACCAGTGGCAGGCCGCGGACCGCGCCATCATGTGGCTGTGGACCGAATTCGGCGCCAAGGGCCGCAAGATGAAGCCGCGTGTCCGCAAGGAGGGCACGAAGCCGCGCGTCAACATCATCGGCCCCATCTACGGCACCTTCAACATGCCCTCCGACCTGGCCGAGATCCGCCGCCTGGTCGAGGGGATCGGCTGCGAGATCAACCTGGTCTTCCCGCTGGGCTCGCATGTCGAGGACATCGGCAAGCTGCCCGATGCGGACGTCAACGTCTGCATGTATCGCGAATTCGGACGCAAGCTGTGCGAGGAGCTGGAGCGGCCCTACCTGCAGGCGCCGATCGGCATGTTCGCCACCACGAATTTCCTGCGCAAGCTCGGCGAGCTCACCGGGGTGGACCCCGAGCCCTTCATCGAGCGCGAGAAGCACACCACCATCAAGCCGCTGTGGGATTTGTGGCGCAGCGTGACGCAGGATTTCTTCGCCTCCGCCAGCTTTGCCGTGGTGGCGACCGACACCTACGCGCGCGGTCTGCAGCGCTTCCTCGGCGAGGAGATGGGCGTGCCCTGCGCCTTCGCCTTCAGCCGCATGGCGGGCCAGAAGCCCGACAACGCGGCGGTGCGCGAGGCGATGAAGAAGTCGCCGCCGCTGGTGCTGTTCGGCAGCTACAACGAGCGGATGTACGCGGCCGAGCTGAAAAGCCGGGCGATGTACATCCCAGCGAGCTTCCCAGGCGCCATCATCCGCCGCGCCACCGGCACGCCCTTCATGGGCTACGCCGGCGCCACCTACATCGTGCAGGAATACTGCAACGCGCTGTTCGACGCGCTGTTCCACATCCTGCCGCTGGGCACCGAGCTCGACCGCATCGACCCCACGCCGGCCAGGCCTGAGGAGCTGTGGGACGATGCGGCGGTGGCGCTGCTCGACGCCCATGTCGAGGCCGAGCCCTTCCTGCTGCGCATCTCCGCCGCCAAGCGCCTGCGCGAGCAGGTGGAGCACGCGGCGCGCGCGGCCGAGGAACAGCGCATCACGATCGAACGCGTGCGCCGCACGCTGGGCGACGTGGTCGCGCGACAAGTTGCGGAGGGCGTCGCGTGACGACGCCCCTGCCCCCTTCCGATCTCGCCTCCCGCCGGCGTGTGGCAGCCAATGCTGCACGGCGTCGGGTGACGAGTCGGCCCTGGCGGTTTCCCGCCATGTCACCCCCCGCCGCGCGGGATGTGCGCGGTAACGGCGGACGGGCCCAAAGCCCTGACGCCAGTTGGAGGTCTGAATGATGGCCGAAGGTTCAAGGACCGGCCTGACCGAAGGCGAAGCGCGAGAGATCCATGCCCTGTTGATCCAGGGTTGGGCCTTCTCCGTCTTCGCCTCGATGGGGGCGCATATCCTGGTGTGGCTGTGGAGGCCGTTGGTCTACGGCAACTCCGTGGTCCCGCCGGATTGGCGCTTCTTCTGAGCTGACGCCGGGCCTTCCGCACATGCGCCAGGCCCGGATCCGAAGACACAGAGGAGAGATGATCCATGCATAAAATCTGGATGGTGGTTGACCCGCGCAGGTCGCTGTTTCTCGCCATGATCGGCGTGATCACGGTGGCCGCGGTGATCCACTTCGTGGTGCTCAGCTCGCCGCGGTATTGCGACCACCTGGGCTTCTGCGCGAGCTCGCCGACCTTCACGCCGGGTCAGCCCGTCGGCAGGTAGGCGACAAGCGCCGGTGTCGCTCCGCGGCAGCGGGCGAGGCAAGCACAGCGGGCCTCGCCCGCTGTCGGGGACAACGACACGGCTAGGCGGCTGCTCGAGCCGCGGGGAAGGGAGCATCAACCGATGGCGATGCTGAGTTTCGAAGGCAAATATCGCGTCCGCGGCGGCACGCTCGTGGGCGGCGAACTGTTCGACTTCTGGATAGGGCCCTTCTGGGTCGGGTTCTTCGGCGTGACCACCGCGTTCTTCACCTTCGTGGGCACGGCGCTGATCCTCTATGGCGCGGCCATCCAGGGCACGTTCAACCCCTGGCTGATCAACATCCCGCCGCCAGACCTCGCCTATGGTCTGCGGCTGGCGCCGATGCGCGAAGGTGGCCTCTGGCAGGTCATCACCGTCTGCGCGATCGGCGCCTTCGTCTCATGGGCGCTGCGGCAGGCGGAAATCTCGCGCAAGCTCGGCATGGGCTATCACATCCCCATCGCCTACAGCGTCGCGGTGTTCGCCTACGTCACGCTGGTCGTGATCCGGCCGGTGCTGATGGGCGCATGGGGGCATGGCTTCCCCTACGGCATCTGGTCGCACCTCGATTGGGTGTCCAATGTCGGCTACCAGCACCTGCACTTCCACTACAACCCGGCGCACATGATCGCGGTGAGCTTCTTCTTCACCACCGTCTTCGCGCTGTCGTTGCATGGCGGCCTGGTGCTCTCGGCGCTGAACCCGCCGAAGGGCCAGGTGGTGAAGACCGCGGAGCACGAGAACACCTTCTTCCGCGACTTCATCGGCTATTCGATCGGCACCCTCGGCATCCACCGCCTCGGCCTGTTCCTGGCTCTGTCGGCAGGGTTCTGGAGTGCGGTCTGCATCGTCATCAGCGGGCCGTTCTGGACGCGCGGCTGGCCCGAATGGTGGGGTTGGTGGCTCAACCTGCCGATCTGGCACCACTAGGCGCGGGGAGAGACATCGCGATGCCCGAATACCAGAACATCTTCACCCGGGTACAGGTCCGCGGGCCTGCCTACCCGGGCGTGCCGCTCCCCGCCGGCGATGTGCCGCGCGAGGGTGGCACCCGCTACGTCCATCTGTTCGGCCGCTTCGGCGACGCGCAGGTCGGGCCGATCTACCTCGGCCAGCTCGGCATCCTCTCGTTGATCTGCGGCTTCATCGCCTTCGAGATCATCGGGCTGAGCATGCTGGCCTCGGTGAACTGGAATGTGTGGGAGTTCATCCGCCAGCTCTTCTGGCTGGCGCTCGAACCGCCCAAGGCCCAGTACGGGCTGCGCTTCCCGCCGATGCGCGAGGGCGGCTGGTGGCTTCTCGCCGGCTTCTTCCTCACGCTGTCGCTGCTGCTGTGGTGGGCCCGCACCTACCGGCGCGCACGCCAGCTCGGCATGGGCACCCACATCGCCTGGGCCTTCGCCGCCGCGATCTGGCTGTTTCTCGTGCTCGGCTTCATCCGGCCGCTGTTCATGGGCTCCTGGAGCGAGGCGGTGCCCTTCGGCATCTTCCCGCACCTCGATTGGACGGCCGCCTTCTCCATCCGCTACGGGAACCTCTTCTACAACCCGTTCCACGCGCTCTCGATCGTGTTCCTCTACGGCTCCGTGCTGCTCTTCGCGATGCACGGCGCGACGATCCTGGCGCTGGGCCGCTACGGCGGTGAGCGTGAGATCGAGCAGGTGCTCGATCGTGGCACCGCGGCCGAGCGCGGTGGCCTGTTCTGGCGCTGGTGCATGGGCTTCAACGCCAGCTTCGAGAGCATCCATCGCTGGGCCTGGTGGTTCGCCGTCCTCTGCCCGCTCACGGGCGGCATCGGCATCCTGCTGACCGGCACGGTGGTGGACAACTGGTACCTCTGGGCTGTCGATCGTCACTTCGCGCCGGCCTATCCGCAACTCTGGGCGCCGATCGCCGATCCCGCCCTTGTGCAAGGAGCGCCGCGATGAGCCTGACCGCAAAGGTAGGTCTGGTCTTCGCCGGTCTGCTGGGCCTCGCCGTCGTCCTCTTCACCTTCGAGAGGCCACCGGTCGTCACCGCGCAGAACGGCTTTCGCGGTACGGCGATGGAGCAGGTGGTGAACCCACGGCTCCGCGCCGTCAGCCTCGCGGCCAACCGCATGCCGGAGGCCCCCGAGGCCGCCGACCCGGAGGGCGACAAGGCCTCCACCGTCTTCGAGAACGTCCAGCTTCTCGGCGACCTCAGCGTGGCGCAGTTCGGCCGCATCATGCAGGCGATGACCGAGTGGGTCTCGCCCGCGCAAGGCTGCAACTACTGCCACAACCCAGAGAACATGGCGTCCGACGAGGTCTACACCAAGGTCGTCACGCGCCGCATGCTCTCGATGGTGCGCACCATCAACGTGAACTGGACCTCTCACGTCGCCCAGACCGGCGTGACCTGCTACACCTGCCACCGCGGCCAGCCCGTTCCGCAGCAGGTGTGGTCCACGCTCACGGAAAGCCGCGCCGGCCTGGTTGCGCCGACGGGGCAGAACCTCGCCTCGGCCACCACGGGTCTCAGCTCGTTGCCGCGGGAGCCCTTCACGGCCTTCCTGCTGAACGACAACGAGATCCGCAATCTCAGCACCGTCTCGATGCGGAACACCAACACGGTGGATGTGCCGCAGTCCGAGTGGACCTACGCGCTGATGATGCACATGTCGACGGCACTCGGTGTGAACTGCACCTACTGCCACAACAGCCGCGCCTTCGCGGACTGGGCGCAGAGCCCGCCTCCGCGCCTTAACGCCTGGCATGGCATCCGCATGGTGCGGCAGATCAACAACGACTATATCGTGCCGCTGACGCCGGTCTGGGCCGCCAACCCGCGCGGTCCCGCGGATGGGCCGCACATGGCGCGCCTCGGCCCGTCCGGTGACGCGCTGAAGGTGAACTGCGCCACCTGCCACCAGGGTGCGAACAAGCCGCTCTACGGGGCGCCGATGGCGCGCGACTTCCCCGAGCTCGGCCTGATCAGCGCCTCGCCGGTGACGCGCCGGGCCGACGCGCAACCGCGCTGAGCCAACCGGGCCGCCCAGCCTGCAGGGCCGGGCGGCCCCTTCCTGTCTGGCCAAGACTGCCACGGCCGGGCGTCTCCTGGGTGTCCCCCAGGCGGCAGCCCGGCCGTGGCGCATTCCGGGGGTTGCGACGCGGTGACGATGGCGGCGGAGATCGGCGGGCTGGCGGTGGCTGCATTCGGCGCAGCCACCATCCTGCCGATGCAGTCGGAGCCCGTGCTGGTGGGCCTGCTGCTGCTGGGCCGTACCGATCCCTGGCTGCTGGTGGCCGTCGCCAGCGTGGCGAACACGCTGGGCGCGGTGCTGAACTGGTGGCTCGGCGCGCAGCTCTCGCGCTTCCAGGAGCGGCGCTGGTTCCCGGTGAAGCCGGCGCAGCTGGCGCGCGCAGTGGGCTGGTATCACCGCTGGGGCCGCTGGTCGCTGCTGCTCTCCTGGGCGCCCATCATCGGCGATCCCCTCACCGTGGTCGCCGGCGTGCTGCGCGAGCCGCTGCGCAGCTTCATCGTGCTGGTCGCACTCGCCAAGACCGGCCGCTACGTCGTGTTGGCGCTCATCACGCTTGGTCTGGCGTGACGCAGCGCGCGAAGCAGGGCAGGATCGACCCATGGACATGAACCACGCCGCGGCGCCGGATCAGCGCCCCCACGCCATCGTCATCGGCTCGGGCTTCGGCGGCCTCGCCGCCGCCATCCGCCTCGGCGCGCGCGGCTGGCGCGTGACGGTGCTGGAGAAGCTGGATGCGCCGGGCGGCCGCGCCTACGTGTACCGCCAGGATGGCTTCACCTTCGATGCCGGCCCCACCATCATCACCGCCCCCTACCTGCTGGAGGAGCTGTGGGCCCTGTGCGGCCGCCGCATGGCCGATGACATCGACCTCCGCCGCATGGATCCCTTCTACCAGATCCGCTTCGACGACGGCACGGTGATGAACTGCAACGCCGATCTCGAGGCGACGCGCGCCGAGATCGCGCGCATCGCGCCCGAGGACAGCGCCGGCTTCGAACGCTTCATCCTCGACAGCGAGCGCATCTTCAAGATCGCCTTCGAGAAGCTGGCCGACCAGCCCTTCCACAGCCTGCGCACCCTGCTGGCCGCGGTGCCGGACATGATCCGCCTGCAGGGCTATCGCACCGTGTTCGGCAAGGTCAGCGACTATTTCAGCAACGACAAGCTGCGCGTCGCCTTCAGCTTCCACCCGCTGCTGATCGGCGGGAACCCGCTGACCACCACCGCCTATTACTGCCTGATCGCGCATCTCGAGCGCATGCACGGCGTGCACTACGCCATGGGCGGCATGGGCGCGCTGGTGCAGGGCCTGGTGGGGCTGATCGCCCAGCAGGGCGGCACGCTGCGCTACGAGGCCGAGGTGGCGCAGATCATCGTCCGGCAGGGCCGCGCCTGCGGCGTGCGCCTCGCCTCCGGCGAGACGCTGGCCGCCGATATCGTGGTGTCCAACGCCGATGTCGGCTGGACCTATTCGAAGCTGCTCTCCGAGCATCCGCGCAAGCGCTGGACCGATGCCAAGGTGGCCCGCGCGCGCTATTCCATGAGCCTCTTCGTCTGGTATTTCGGCACCAGCCGTCGCTTCGACGACGTCTATCACCACACCATGGTGCTCGGCCCCCGCTACCGCGAATTGCTGACCGATATCTTCAAGCGCAAGCGGCTGGCCGAGGATTTCTCGCTGTATCTGCACCGCCCGAGTGCCACCGATCCGGCGATGGCGCCGCCGGGCTGCGACAGCTTCTACGTGCTCTCGCCGGTGCCGCACCTGGGCAGCGGCACGGATTGGGCGGCGCAGGCCGAACCCTACCGCGCCGCCATCCAGAAGCGCCTGGAGGAGACGATGCTGCCCGGCCTCGGCGATTGCATCGTCACCTCCCGCATCCTCACGCCGCAGGATTTCCGCGATCGGCTTCTCAGCGTGAACGGCGCCGCCTTCTCGCTGGAGCCGCAGCTGTTCCAGAGCGCCTGGTTCCGCCCGCACAACCGCGGCGAGGATGTGGAGGGCCTCTACCTCGTGGGCGCCGGCACGCATCCCGGCGCGGGCGTGCCCGGCGTGGTGTCCTCCGCCAAGATCCTCGACCAGCTGGTGCAGCACGGCAGCAGCTTCGCGCGGGTCAGCTGAGCGCGGACTCTTCCAGCAGCCGCGCCGCCGCCAGCCTGCCCGACATCGCGGCCATCGGGATGCCCGGGCCCGGATGCACCGAGCCGCCGGCCAGATAGAGCCCCGGCAGGCGTGATGCGCTGCCCGGCCGCGCGAAGGTGCCGGTGGCGCCATGGCTGGCCCGGCCATACAGCGCGCCGCCGGTGCCCGGGAACAGCGCGTGGAAGCCCGCCGGCGTGGTGGCCACGGTGCTCTCGGGCGTGGCCTGCACCGTGAGGCCGCAGCGGCGCAGCAGTTCGAAGCTGCGCGCCTGCAGCGCCGCCAGATCCTCCGCCGTCATCGCGCCCAGGTCCCCATCCGGCGGCGCGTTCACCAGCAGCAGCAGGCGTTCCGGCGCGCCCGGCGGCACCTCGCCATGGCCGCGATCCTGCGCGCAGATATACACGGTGGGCGCTTCGGTGATGCCGCGCGCGCGGAACACCGCCTCGAATTCCCGCGCGTAGTCCTCGGCGAAGAAGACGTTGTGGTGCACCAACGGGAAGCCGCTGGTCGGCGCATGCACGCACCAGGTCACGGCCGAGAGCGAGCGTGCGGCCCGCGGCGTGTCGCGCGCCGCGCTGCGCGCCGCACCCCCCAGCAGCCCCTGGCCGAGGGCCGCGGCATCGCCGTTGAACACCACGGCGTCGGCGCCGATCCGCTCGCCATCCGCCAGCACCACGCCGGCGGCGCGCCCGCCTTCGATGCTGATCTCCGTCACATGCGCGCCGAAGCGGAAGCTCGCCCCCTGCGCCTCGGCGAGTTCGCGGATGGCGGCCGCCACGCGCGCCATGCCGCCCTTCACCAGCCACACGCCATCCTGTTCCACATGCGCCACCAGCATCAGCGTGGCCGGCGCCAGGAAGGGCGAGCAGCCGCAATAGGTGGCATAGCGGCCGAACAGCTGGCGCAGCCGCGGGTCCGCGAAATGCCTGCCCAGCGCCTGCCACAGCGTTGCCCAGGGCATGGTGCGCCACAGCGCATCCAGCCGGCCGAGCCCCACGCGACGCACCAGGTCCAGCGGCGAGGGCCGCTGCGAGGCGATGAACGGCATCTGCAGCGTGCGGTAGATATCCTCGCTGCGCGCCACGAAGTCGCGATAGCCTCGCGCCTCGGCCGCGCCGGCGAAATCGCCGATGGCCTCCGCCGAGCGTTCAATGTCGGCGAACAGGTCGAGCCGCCCGCCCTCGCGCCAGGCGTGCCGCGCGAGCGTCTCCGCCGCGTGCAACTCGACGAAATCCTCAAGCCGCCGGCCGGCATCCTCGAACAGGCCGGCGAAGATCCAGCGCATGGTGAACACCGTGGGGCCGCCATCGATGCCGGCCTCGCCCACCATGACGCGGCGCATCTTGCCGCCGGGCGCGGCCGCGCGCTCCAGCACCGTCACGCGCGCGCCGCGCCGCGCCAGGTCGGCGGCGGCGGCAAGCCCGCCGATGCCGGCACCCACCACGATCACATGCATGGGTCAGGCCGCCGCCCGCAGCCTCTCGCGCCGCACCCGCGCCTGGCGGTCCACCGCAAGGCGATGCCAGATGATGATGGCAAGGCCCACAATCAGCGGAATGCTCCACATGCCCGGGTGCAGCGCCATCTCCGGGAGGATGCGGACCGAGCCGAAGGCCATGAAGGCGGTGTAGACCGAGATCCCGGCACCGACCAACGCCTTGATATGCTCCTTCAGCCAGTCGGCGCGCTCGATCCGCGCCTTGTTGAGGAACCACAGGTTGGTGACGCCGGTCGCCACGCCGACCACGGCGATGCCGATCATCAGGTTCTGCCCGATCATCCAGCCATCCACGGCGCAGGCGATGGCCGCCACGATGACGATATATTGCAGCGCGATGTTGAGCTTCGTGCGGTTCAGTTCGTGCCGCCCCTGGTTCTTCACGCAGAGCCAGCCATACCAGGTCAGGTTGATGGTCAGGATCGCGGTGTGCAGCATCATCCAGCCGAACATGCCGCGGATGAAGCCGGTATCGAAGCGATCGGCCAGGTGCGGATGCGTGCCGATCGGGTCGGCCAGCGTCAGCAGGCTCATGCACAGCGCGAAGCAGCCGGTGGCGAGCAGCGCATAGGTGAACACGCGCCCCCAGCGCTTGTGGTTCACGCTGCCCTTGCGGCCGATAACGGGCACCCAGAAGGCGATGGCGCCGGCCGTGCCGGTGACGATATGCGCCGCGACCAGGCTGTGGAAAATGAACAGTTCCATGCCGGCGCCTCCTCGCCCGAAGTGACAATGCCACTTGACAGTTCGCTCTGTAAAGCGAGGGAATCACGCGTGACTCGCCCCGATGGAAGCGCCCGCCTCGTGCCGGCGACAGACGCGCCATGACCCTGCCCACGACCATGCCCTCGGCGTCGCCCGTGCCCCGGCCGGCCGCCTTCACGCCGCCCTATCCGCAGCCGCGTTCGCCCATCGTCGCGTTGCTGCGCGCCATGCTGCAGGGCGAGGGCAACCTGCTGGGCCTGCTGCCGGCCGAGGCCTACCGCATGCCGATCGGCCCGCTCGGCTATTCGCGCCGCTCCATCGTGGTGGTGAACGAGCCGCGGCTGGTGCGCGAGGTGCTGCTGGACCCGCAGGGCATCTTCCCGAAATCCGACCTGATGGTGAATGCGCTGGAGCCGCTGATCGGCGACAGCATCTTCGTCAGCTCTGGCGCCACCTGGCGCCGCCAGCGCGCCATGATGGACCCGGCGCTGACGCTGATGCGCGTCAACCGCGCCTTCCCCAGCATGGAGGCCGGCGCCGCCGAGGCCGAGCAGCAGCTGGATGCCGCCGCCGCTTCCGGCACCCCGGTCTCCATCGACCTGACGATGAGCCACCTGACGGCCGACATCATCTGCCGCTCGGTCTTCTCCTCCAACCTGCAGGCGAAGGTGGCGCATGACGTCTTCGACGCCTTCACCGTGTTCGAGCGCAGCGTAGCGCAGGTGGAGATCCGCCGCCTCATCATGGATCGCGCCTGGACGCGCATCCCGCAGACGCAGAGCGTGCTGGAGTCCTGCGCGCTGATCCGCCGCTGCCTCGGCGAATTGCTGGACAGCCACCTCGACGCCGGACAGAGCTTCGACGACATCGCGAGCGCCGTCGTCGCCGCGCAGGATGGCGAAGGCCGCGCCTTCACGCGCGAGGAGCTGATCGACCAGCTCGGCGTGCTGTTCCTCGCGGGGCACGAGACCTCGGCCAGCGCGCTGACCTGGGTGTTCACCATCCTCGCCACGCAGCCCGCGCTGGTGCGGCGGCTGCGCGCCGAGGTTGCGGAGGTTGCGGGCGAAGGGCCCATCACCTTCGATCACACCAAGCGCCTTGTGTTCACGCGCAACATCTTCCGCGAGACGCTGCGCCTCTATCCGCCCATCACCTTCCTGCCGCGCGTGGCGAACGAGGCAACGCGGATCGGCGACTACAAGGTGAAGCGCGGCGCGCTGATCATGGTCGCACCCTGGGTGCTGCACCGCCACCGCCTCTATTGGCGCGAACCCAACGCCTTCGATCCCGACCGCTTCGCCCCGGAGCGCGAGGCCGAGATGACGCCGGGCGCCTACATCCCCTTCGGCATCGGCCCGCGCATCTGCGCCGGCGCCGCCTTCGCCACGGTGGAGGCGGTGCTGCTGATCGCACGGCTGTTCCGCCGCTTCGACTTCACGCTGGACGATCCCGCGGGCGTGCGCCCCGCGGCGCGCCTCACCACGCGGCCGACGCGGCAGGTGATGTGCCGGGTCACCCACGCCGCATGAAGAAGACCGTCCTGCTCACGCTCGGCCGCCTGCCCAAGGCGCTCGACATCGCGCGCAGCTTCGCGCTCGCCGGCTGGCGCGTGGTGGTGGCCGAGCCCTTCGCGCGCCACCTCTGCGGCTCCTCCCGCGATGTCGCCAAATCCGTGCAGGTGCCGCCGCCGGTCGCCGGCAAGGCGGCCTATCTGCAAGCGCTGGCGCGAATCGTGGCCGAGGAAGGCGTGCAGCTCGTGGTGCCGGTGTCGGAGGAGACGATGCATGTCGCGCATCTGCCGCCGCTGCTGCCGGCGGGCGTGCGCGTCTTCACCATGCCGCCCGCTGCGCTGCTGCCGCTGTACCATAAGGGCGGCTTCGTGCGCTTCGCCGCGGCGCATGGCCTCGCCGTGCCGCGCAGCGCGCCGCTCGGCAGCGACGCGGCGCGCGACATCGCGGCCCAGGGCGCGGTGGTGGTGAAGCCGGTGCATTCCTGCTCCGGCCGCGGCCTGCGCCGCCTGCCGCCGGGTGCCGCGCTGCCGCCGGTCGATCCCGCCGCACCCGATCTGGTGCAGGGCTTCGTCATCGGCGACGAATTCAGCACCTGCACCATCGCGCATCGCGGCCGCGTGCTGGGCACCGTGGTGTATCGCGGGGTGCAGATGTCGGGCTCGGTCGCCGTGGCCTTCGAACGCGTGGCCCACAAGGCGATCGAGGATTGGGTCACGCGCTTCGTCGCCGCCGCCGAGTGGTCCGGCTTCATCGCCTTCGACCTCATCGTGGACGAGGCCGGCCGGCCCCTGGGCATCGAGTGCAACCCGCGCACCACCAGCGGCCTGCACTTCTTCGAACCCGCCGACATCGCGCGCTGCATCATCGAACCGGAAGCCGCGCCGCCGCCGCGCTTCCGCGCCGAGACGGTGCTGCAGCAATTCTGGTCCTGCCTCACCGAGACGCAGCTCTCGCTGTTCAAGGGCGGGCCCTTCGGGCGCAACCTCCGCCGACTGCTGACCACGCGCGACGTCTGCTGGCAGGCGCGCGACCCCTGGCCGCTGCTGTGGATGCCGGTCACATCATGGCCGATCATCCGCATGGCCACGCAGCGCCGCGTGCCCTTCGGCGAGGTCGCCACACTCGATGTCGGCTGGTTCGAGGGCGAAACCCCAGCTACCGGAACGGCCGCGGCACCCGGAACGGCAGCATCGCGTACATCGCCGGCGACCTGAAGCGGTCCAGCGACAGGCTTTCATGCACCGCGGTCGCCTGGCGGCCCAGCAGATGCGTCTCGATCTCCGAGCGCGAGTAGAACGGCGCATCCACCAGCGTGCGCACCACCCGCGCCTGCCCACCCTCGGCGCGCGTCGGCCGCGCGATGCGCCACAGCGTGCGGCCCATCTCCACCGGCGGCGGCGGTTCGAAATCCGTCACGCTGCCATCGGCGCCGACGCGCAGCGCCAGGGATTGCGCGGTGCCGTCGCGGCGCTGCGCATTGTAGAGGATGGCCGTGGCCTCGGGCATCGGCGCGCGGCACCAATCCCAGCCGATGAAATCCTGCTCCAGCGGCGCCGCGCCCCAATTCGTGTCGAAATAGGCGGGGCCGGACCAACGCAGCGCCGGCGCGGTGAAATGCACATCGACGCGCGACCGCGCGGCGATCGGGTGCCAATGGTGGCGGCCCTCGGAATCCAGCGTGAAGGCGCGCGTCGAGACCGCGTCGGGCCGCAGCACCACCTGGCCGCGCAGGCGCGAGGGCAGGGGGGCGGTGACCTCCGCGATGTCCACCGTCAGCGCCTCGCCATCCCAGCGCATCGCACTCGGGCCGATCTGCAGCAGGTTCGGGCTGCGCCGCAGCGCGTCGCGCCGCCGGTCCGTCATCGCCCAGCGCTTCGGCGCGCCGTACAGCGCCACATGCATGCAGCTGTGGTTGTGCGGGTCGCCGCCGCCGCCGCGCTTGGCCAGCGAATACCAGGGCGAGAACACCGTGCCGATGAAGGCGATGATGGTGATGCCGTGCCGCCCGTCATCGCTCAGCGCATCGACATACCACCAGCTGTAGCCGCGCGGTGGCACCGCGCGATCGAATTCCCAGCCTCGCAACACCGCGTCCCGCATCAACGCTCCCCGATCACGCTCGCCGCCGCCAGCCGGCCCGACAGGGCGGCCATCGCCACCCCGGCACCCGGATGCGTGCTGCCGCCGGCCAGGTAAAGCCCCGGCAGGCTGGTGCGCGCCGCCGGCCGGCTGAACGTCGCCTGCCACCCCTGCACCGCGGGGCCATACAACGCCCCGCCGGTGCCGGGGAACAGCACCTCGAAATCCACCGGCGTGGTCACCTGCTCGGCGTGCCGGCGCAGCGCCACGCCATCCGCCGCCATGCGGCCGAACACCTGCGCGCTACAGGCCGCGATGGCCGCGCCATCCGGCTGGCCCAGGTCGCCGCGCGCCGGTGCATTGACCATCGCGAGCAGGCTCTCCGTGCCCTCTGGCGGCGCCGCGCCCTCCATGCGCGACTCGGCCCACAGCGTTACGCCCGGCTCGGCCGGCAGCCGCCCGCGAAACGCCAGCGCGGCGTATTCAGCCTGCGCGTCACGTGGGTGGAACACCGTCTGCGCCGGCGCGTCGGCCGGCAGGCCCTCGGCCCGCATCGCCCAGGTGATGGCCGAGAAGGAACGCCGGCGTGGCGCCACCACCCCCACCGCGCGCGCCGCTGCCGCACCCAGCCGCCCGGCGCCGATCGCCGCGGAATCGGCATTGGCGATCACGCCATCGCAGGCAATCGTGGATCCATCCGCGAGGCGCAGCCCGCTGGCCCGCCCGCCCGCCACCATCACCTCGGCCACCTCGGCCTGCAGGCGCAGCTCCGCCCCCTGCGCCTCGGCCAGGCTCGCCAGCGCCTGCACCAGGCGCGTCATGCCGCCCTCGATGAGCCAGCCGCCGCGATGCTCCACCTCCGCCACCAGCATCAGCGTGGCCGGCGCCTGCATCGGCGAGGCGCCCACGTAGGTCGCGGTGCGCGCGAAAAGCTGCCGCAGGCGCGCATCCGCGAAATGCTCGCCCAGCGCATCCCACAGCGTGGTGAAGGGCCCGGTGGCCAGCAGCCGCCCCACGCCCGCCTGCGCGGCCAGCCCCAGCGCGGTGGGTCGCGGGCGGTGCAGCAGCGAATCCTCCAGCGTCTCGAAGGCGGCGCGGGCGCGCGCGCGGTAGCCGCGATAGCCGCGCGCGGCGGCCGCACCGGCGAAGCGGCCGATGGCCGCCTCCGCAGCCTCCGCCGCCACCGGCAGGTCCAGGCGCGATCCATCGGCGAAGATGTGCCGGCCCAGCAGGCGCTGCGGCGTCAGGCGCAGCGCGGTGTCCAGCCTTGTGCCGCAGGATTCGAACAGCGCGTCGAACACCGGCCGCAGCGTCAGCATCGCGGCGCCCGCCTGCACGGGCATGCCGCCCACCACCACCTGTCGCACCTTGCCGCCGGGTGCAGCGGCGCGTTCCAGCACCACCACGCGATGGCCGCGCCGCGCGAGTTCGATGGCCGCCACCAGCCCGCCGATCCCGGCGCCGACGATGCCGATCCGCGCCATCGCCCGCGCCGTTGCGTCAGACGCCGCCGAAGCCGGCGCGCGTCAGCCAGTAGTCCCAGGCGCGCGCCAGCGGCATGTCGGACAGCAGCATCGCCGCCGTCTTCTCCACCTCGCCCGGCGTCAGGTAGCTCACCGGCCCGTGCGGCAGGCTCGCCAGCACCATCGCCGCATTGTCCTTCATGTAGACCGAGGTGAACACCGCCGCGCGCAGATTGGCGCCGACGCAGCAGGCGCCGTGCCGCGCCAGCAGCACGCTGCGCCCCTGCCCCAGCGCCTTCGCCAGGGAATGGCCGCGCGGCAGGTCGTCGATCAGCATGTTGGTGTCGCCGAACTCCGCCTGGCTGTCCCACAGCGGCACCAGCGGGCCGATCACGCTGCCCATGTGGAACACCGGGCGCAGCTGCAGCGCCGTGACGGTGAAGGGCAGCACCGGGCGCGCGTGGTGGTGCACCACCGACATCACGTCGGGCCGCGCCATGTATATGGTGCCGTGGATCGCGCGTTCCGAGTACATGCGCCGGCCGCGCTGGTCGATCGGCGTGCCGTCCAGCGCGAACTCCATGATGTCATCCGCCGTCACCGCCACGGGGCTGCGGCTGCGCGCCAGGAAATAGCGCGAGGGATCGGTCGGGTGGCGCAGGCTGACATGGCCGAAATCGTCGATCACATCCTCCCGCGCCAGGATGCGGTTGGCCAGCACCAGCTCGCGGATCGCGTGTGCCACGGCGTCGCTCATGCGGCCTTCTCCCCCAATGCGGTGCCGCCATACAGCCAGGCGAGTGTCTCGCGCCATTCTTCCTGCGACTTCGCCGCCATCACCGCGTTGCGCAGCGCCGCATGGGCGCCGGCCGGGTGGTAGATGTGGTCGCCGATCGCGCGCGACTGCAGCTGCACGCGCGCCGTGCGCAGCATGCGCCGCTGCCGATAGGCCTCGAGGCTGGCTGCCACTGCGCCCTGATGCGCCGCCATCTCATGCGCCAGGCACACCGCATCCTCCATCGCCATGCACGCACCCTGCGCGAAATACTGCAGCATCGGGTGCGCCGCATCGCCCAGCAGCGCCACGCGCCCATCCACCCAGCGCTCCACCGGATCGCGGTCGCACAGCACCCACAGCTTCCACTCGCGCCCCTGGCGGATGATCTGCTGCGCCAGCGGGTGCACATGGCCGAATCCGGCCAGCACCTCCTCCTCCGCCACCGGCTTGCCGGCCACGGGTTCCGGCGCGTCGTTGTGGTAGGTCACCACCAGGTTGAACGCCTTCCAGCCCGAGAGCGGGTAATGCACGATGTGGCATTTCGGCCCCGCCCACAGCGTGGCGGCGTTCCAGCGCAGCGCCTCGGGCATCTGCTCGGTGGGAATGACGCTGCGATAGGTGGTGTGGCCCGAGACGCGCGGCGCGCCATCGCCCACCAACTGCCGCCGCACCTTCGACCACAGCCCATCGGCACCGATCAGCGCGCGCCCGCGGATGCGCGTGCCATCCGCCAGATGCGCGCTGACGCCCGCTGCATCCTGGTCATAGGCCACCACCTCGGCCGCGGTGCGCAGCGTGATGGCGGGGCTGGCGCGGCAGGCCCGCAGGAACACCGCATGCAGGTCACCGCGATGGATCACGGCATAGGGGTTGCCGAAGCGTGTGCGGAAATCCGCGCCGAGGTCGATGTGGCAGATCTCCTCCGCGCTCAGCGCATCCATCAGCCGCAGCTGGTCCACATAGATCGCCATGGCGCGCGCGGTATCGCCCACGCCCAGCCAGTCGAAGGCGTGGAAGGCGTTGGGGCCGAGCTGGATGCCCGCGCCCACCTCGCCCAGCGTGGCGGCCTTCTCCAGCACCAGCACGGGAAAGCCCTTCTGCGCCAGGCCGAGGGCCGCGGCGAGGCCGCCGATGCCGCCGCCGGCGACCAGGATGGGTTCTGCAGCGCCGCTCATTCCGGCTGGATGCCCGCCTCGTCGGCGATGCGCCCGTTGCGGCGATTCTCGTCCTGGATGAAGGCCGCGAAGCTCGCCGGCGTGTCGCTGGTGAAAGGATCGGCGCCCATCTCGGCGAGGCGCCGCGCGATGTCGGCCTCCTGGCCGATCTCGTTCAGCTGCCGCGCCAGCGCATCGGCCGCGGGCGCGGCGAAGCCCTTGGGCGCCCACACCGCATACCACAGCAGGAAATGCAGGCCGGGCAGCCCGGCCTCGTCCACCGTCGGCACATCGGGCATGGCGGCGCTGCGCGTGGGCGAGACCAGCGCGAAGGCGCGCAGCCGCCCGGCCTGCACCAGCGCCTGCGCCGAGAGCAGTGGCGCGACCATCAGCGTCACATTGCCCGCCACCACGTCGTTCAGCGCCGGCGCGGTGCCGCGGTAATGCGCCACCACCGCATCCGCCGCGCCGACGCGCCGCTTCAGCCCCTCGCCCGCCAGATGCGCCATGGAGCCAGCGCCGGAGCTCGCCAGGGTGTAGTGCCGCGGGTCGCGCCGCATCTGCTCGGCCAGTTCGGCCAGGCTGCGCGCGCGCGACGCCTCGGGGTGGCCGACGATCACCAGCGGCGCGGTGGCAAGCCGCGCCACCGCCGTGAAATCCGCCACCGGGTCGTAGCTCAGGCCGCGCACCACGCGCGGGCCCATCAGGTGGATGTCGGCATTGACCAGGAAGGTGGTGCCATCCGGCGCGGCGCGCGCCACCTCGGCGGCGCCGATGGTGTTGTTGCCGCCGGCGCGGTTCTCGATCACCCAGCCCTGGCCGCTGCGTGCGGCGAGGCGCTGCGCATAGAGCCGCCCGATCACGTCGATGGCGCCACCCGGCGCGGCCGGCACCACGAGGCGCACAGGGCGCGGCGCCTGCGCCAGCGCGCGCTGCCACGTGGTGGCGAGAAGCGCGGCTCCGGCCAGCATGTCCCGACGACGCATCGCGGTTCCCCCCAGGATTGCGTGCAGCATCGCCAGCCGCCGCAGGCTGTCAACGTCGCGCGCGGCGGCCACCGTTGACAACGCCGGGTTGCATCCTGGCATTCTGCACGCCAACGCGCGCCGCGCCGGAAGCGGGACAGCGCCCTGGGGAGGAGTGTCACAATGAATCGTCGTCAACTGCTCGCGGCCGGCGTTGGTGCGGCCACGCTCGCCATGCCGGGCCTCGTCCGCGCCCAGGCGCGCGGGCCTGTCATCGGCGTGTCATGGTCGAACTTCCAGGAGGAGCGCTGGAAGACCGACGAGGCCGCCATCCAGGCCGCCATCCGCGCCGCCGGCGGCACCTACCTCTCGGCCGATGCGCAATCCTCGCCGGCCAAGCAGCTGACCGACATCGAGAGCCTGATGGCGCGCGGCGTGAAGGGGCTGATCGTGCTGGCGCAGGATGCGCAGGCGGTGCGCCCGGGTGTGGAGCGCGCCATCAATGAGGGCGTGGCCGTGGTGGGCTACGACCGCCTCATCGAGATCCCGCAGGCCTTCTACCTCACCTTCGACAATGTCGAGGTGGGGCGGATGATGGCGCGCTCGGTGCTCGCGGTGAAGCCCGAGGGCAACTACGTGTTCATCAAGGGCAGCGGCGCCGATCCGAACGCCAATTTCCTGTTCCAGGGCAGCATGGAAATTCTCCGGCCGCATATCGATGCGGGGCGCATCCGCAATGTCGGCGAGGCCTTCACCGATGGCTGGCTGCCGGCCAACGCACAGCGCAACATGGAACAGTTCCTGACGCGCAACAACAACCGCGTCGATGCGGTGATCGCCGCCAATGACGGCACGGCGGGCGGCGCCATCGCCGCGCTCGCCGCGCAGGGCCTCGCCGGCAGCGTGCCGGTCTCGGGCCAGGATGCCGACCGCGCGGCGCTGAACCGCGTCGCACTCGGCACGCAGACCGTCAGCATCTGGAAGGATGCGCGCGAGCTCGGCCGCACCGCCGCCGAGATCGCCATCCGCCTCGCCGGCGGCGCGCGGCTCAGCGAAGTGCCGAACAGCCAGCAATGGAGCCAGGGCGCGGGCCGCCCCACCATGACGGCGCGCTTCCTCACGCCGGTGCCCATCACGCGCGAGAACCTCGCCACCGTGATCGATGCCGGCTGGGCGCCGCGCGCGGCGGTGTGCCAGGGCGTGCCGGCCGGCCGCGCGCCGGCGTGCGGATGAGGCTCGGCGCATGAGCGCCGCGACGGGGGGCGCCCCCGCCGCGGCGCGCCCCAGCTTCAGCGCGCTGGAGATCGACCCGCGCCTCGTTGGCATGCTGGGCGCGCTGGCGGTGATCTGGGTGGGGTTCGACCTGCTGTCAGGCGGCGCCTTCCTCACGCCGCGCAACCTGTGGAACCTCTCGGTGCAGACCGCCTCCATCGCGGTCATGGCCTGCGGCATGGTGCTGGTGATCGTCACCCGCAACATCGACCTCTCGGTGGGCGCGATCCTCGGCGTCACGGGCATGCTGATCGGCGTGCTGCAGGCGCGGCTGCTGCCCGAATTGCTGGGCCTCGAGCATCCGGCGACATGGCTGATCGCGGTGGCCGCCGCCATCGCCATCGGCGGTGCCATCGGCCTGTTCCAGGGTGCCTTGATCGCCTACCTCGCCATCCCCTCCTTCATCGTCACGCTGGGCGGGCTGCTGATCTGGCGCGGCGCGGCCTGGTGGGTGACGCAGGGGCAGACGGTGGCGCCCATGGATGGGCGCTTCCGCCCGCTCGGCGGCGGCATCGACGGCGCCATCGGCGCCACGGCCTCCTGGATCATCGGCGGGCTCGCCTGCGCGGCGATCCTGGCCGCGCTCTTCGCCACCCGCGCGCGGCGCCAGCGCTTCGGCTTCCATGTGCGCCCGGCCTGGGCCGAGGCCATGATCGCGGCCCTGGCCTGCGGTGCCGTGATCGGCGCCGTGCTGGTGGCCAACGCCTATCCGCTGCCGGCGGGCATCGCGCGCCGCATGGCCGAGGCGCAGGGCATCGCCTGGCCGCCGGGCGGGCTGTTCATCGCGCATGGCCTCGCCGTGCCGGTGCTGATCGCCATCGGCGTGGGCATCGCCATGACGGTGCTGGCCATGCGCACGCGCTTCGGCCGCTACGTCTTCGCCATCGGCGGCAACCCGGAGGCGGCCGAGCTTTCGGGCGTCAACACGCGGCGCACGCTGATGCTGGTGTTCGGCCTGATGGGCGCGCTTTGCGGCATCGCCGCCTGCATCTCCACCGCGCGGCTGAACGCGGCCACCAACGCCGCGGGCTCGCTGGATGAGCTTTATGTCATCGCCGCGGCGGTGATCGGCGGCACCTCGCTGGCCGGCGGCGCAGGCACCATCGCGGGTGCGATGCTGGGTGCCTTGGTGATGCAGAGCCTGCAATCGGGCATGGTGCTGCTGGGCGTCGATGCGCCGCTGCAGAACATCGTCGTCGGTCTCGTGCTGGTGGCCGCCGTCTGGGTGGACACGGTGTATCGGAGGCGCATCAAGTGAGCCCCGCCGCAGCAGCCGCGCCGCTTGTGGAGATGCGCGACATCTCCATCGCCTTCGGCGGCATCAAGGCGGTGGATGGCGTCTCGGTGGACCTGCACCCGGGCGAGGTGGTGGCCCTGCTCGGCCACAACGGCGCCGGCAAATCGACGCTGATCAAGATTCTCTCCGGCGCCTACCGCGCCGATGCCGGGGAGATCCGCGTGCGCGGCGAGGTGGCCGATATCGGCACGCCGCGCGACGCGAAGAAATACGGCATCGAAACCATCTACCAGACGCTCGCGCTGGCCGACAATGTCGACGCCGCGGCCAACATCTTCCTCGGCCGTGAATTGGTGACGCGCTGGGGCACGCTGGATGACGTCGCCATGGAATCCCAGGCGCGCAAGGTGATAGGCCGGCTCAACCCGCATTTCCGCCGCTTCAAGGAACCGGTGCGCGCGCTGTCCGGCGGGCAGCGGCAATCGGTGGCGATCGCCCGCGCCATCCATTTCGACGCCAAGATCCTCATCATGGACGAACCCACCGCGGCCCTCGGCCCTGCCGAGACCAAGCAGGTGGGCGACCTGGTGAAGCAACTGAAGGCGCAGGGCATCGGCATCTTCCTGATCAGCCACGACATCCACGACGTCTTCGACCTGGCCGACCGCATCAGCGTGATGAAGAACGGAAGGCTGGTGGGCACCGCCGCGGTGGCCGATGTGACGAAGGACGAGGCGCTGGGCATGATCATCATGGGAAAATGCCCGCCCGGCGCCACGCCCGGCCCCGGCGCGAGCCTGGAATAGGCCCGCTACCTAAGACAAATTTCCCATGCCGGGCGCGCATGGCGGGCGTCCGCCGGGCGCTGCGTTGACGCCATTGCGCGCTGCACCATACAAGTTGCGGCGAGGAAGAACGCCTGCCAACCCGGCGGGCCGGGCGCGCCAGACGGAGCAGCCGCATGTCATCAGCCCAGGACCCGCGGGAGGCGACCATGATCGGTCGCCGATCGGACGGCACGCCGGTGCGGCGCCCGCTGTCGCCGCACCTGCAGGTCTACGACATGCTGCAAATGACAAGCGCGCTCTCGATCTCCCACCGCATCACCGGCGTGGCCTGGAGCATCGGCGCCGTGGTGATGGTGTGGTGGCTGGTCGCCGCGGCCTCCGGCCCCGCCGCCTTCGGCGCGGTGCAGTGGTTCCTCGGCTCCTTCCTCGGCATCCTGTTCCTGATGGGCCTGACGGCCACCGCCTGGTTCCACACCCTGGCCGGCATCCGGCACCTGGCCTGGGATGCCGGCTACGGCTACGACATGCCGACGGTGTATCGCAGCGGCCGCGCGCTGCTGGTGGCCACCGCGGTGCTGACGGCGCTGACCTGGCTGCTGCTTCTGATCTCCTGGTGAGCACCGCGCCATGACCCAGCCCACCGACGCCGCCCCGCGGCAGACCCTGCTGCGCACCCCGCTCGGCCGCGTGCGCGGCGCAGGCTCCGCCAAATCCGGCGTGCAGCATTGGTGGGGCCAGCGCGTCACCTCCATCGCGCTGCTGCCGCTGACCTTCTGGTTCATCTTCTCGCTCGCCAGCTCCGCCGGCATGACCCATGCCGAGGCACAGGCCTGGATCGGCCATCCGCTGAACGCGGTGCTGCTGCTGGCGATGATCGGGCTGACCTTCCACCACATCGCGGCCGGGCTGCAGGTGGTGATCGAGGACTACGCCCATGTCGAATGGGTGAAGATCGCGGCCGTGCTCGGCGTGAAGGCGGCCTGTGCGCTGCTCGCCCTGGCCGCCGCCCTGGCGGTGTTGCGCATTGCGGTCTGACGCAGCGCACCATTTGTATGCATCGAACGGGCCGCGCTATCGGGCGCGGCCGCAATGGACGGACGGACGGCGGACGCCATGAACGCGATTTCCAAGCCCTCGATCGGCCCCGGTGCCTATCGCATCGTGGACCACACCTATGACGTGGTGGTGGTGGGCGCCGGCGGCGCCGGGTTGCGCGCCACCTTCGGCATGGGCGCCTCCGGCCTCAAGACGGCCTGCATCACCAAGGTCTTCCCCACGCGCAGCCACACCGTGGCCGCACAGGGCGGCGTGGGCGCCGCGCTCGGCAACATGGGCGAGGATGACTGGCGCTGGCACATGTACGACACCGTGAAGGGGTCGGACTGGCTGGGTGACCAGGACGCCATCGAATACATGTGTCGCGAGGCCATCCCCGCGATCATCGAGCTCGAGCACTATGGCGTGCCCTTCAGCCGCACCGAGGACGGCAAGATCTACCAGCGCCCCTTCGGCGGCCACATGCAGCACTACGGCAAGACGCCCGCGATGCGCGCCTGCGCCGCGGCCGACCGCACCGGCCACGCCATCCTGCACACGCTGTATCAGCAGGCGCTGAAGGCGAATTGCGAGTTCTTCGTCGAATACTTCGCCCTCGACCTGATCATGGACGACGAGGGCGTGTGCCGCGGCGTCACCGCCTGGAACCTCGAGGATGGCAGCCTGCACCGCTTCCGCGCGCAGAGCGTTGTGCTCGCCACCGGCGGCTATGGCCGCGCCTATTTCTCCTGCACCTCGGCGCACACCTGCACCGGCGATGGCGGCGGCATGGTGCTGCGCGCCGGCCTGCCGCTGCAGGACAATGAATTCGTCCAGTTCCACCCCACCGGCATCTATGGCTCGGGCTGCCTCGTCACCGAAGGCGCGCGCGGCGAGGGCGGCTACCTCACCAATTCCGAGGGCGAGCGCTTCATGGAGCGCTACGCCCCCACGGCGAAGGACCTCGCCTCGCGCGATGTCGTCTCGCGCGCCATGTCGCTGGAAATCCGCGAGGGCCGCGGCGTGGGCCCGCTGAAGGACCACATCCACCTGCACCTCGAGCATCTGGGTGCCGACCTGCTGCATGAGCGCCTGCCCGGCATCAGCGAGACGGCGAAGATCTTCGCCGGCGTCGATGTGACGAAGGAGCCCATCCCGATGCTGCCGACCGTGCACTACAACATGGGCGGCATCCCCACGAACATCCACACCGAGGTGCTGAACCCCACCCCCTCCGACCAGGACCGCGTGGTGCGCGGCCTGATGGCGGTGGGCGAGGCGGCCTGCGTCTCGGTGCACGGCGCCAACCGCCTCGGCACCAACAGCCTGCTCGACCTCGTGGTGTTCGGCCGCGCCGCCGCGCATCGCGCCGCCGAGACCATTAAGCCCGGCGCCTCGCAGCCGCCGCTGCCGCCGGGTGCGGGCGAGTCCTCCATCGCCCGCTTCGACCGCGTGCGCCACGCCAAGGGCGGCTCCTCGGTCTCAGACGTGCGCCTGTCCATGCAGCGCACCATGCAGGAACACGCCGCCGTCTTCCGCACCTCCGCGCTGCTGAAGGAGGGCGTGGACAAGATGAACCGCGTCGCCGCCGGCTACGAGGACATCCGCATCGCCGACCGCAGCCTGATCTGGAACAGTGACCTCGTGGAGGCGCTGGAACTCGACAACCTGATCGGCAACGCGCTGACCACCGTGCACGGCGCCGAGGCCCGCAAGGAAAGCCGCGGCGCCCACGCGCAGGAAGACTTCCCGGACCGCGACGACGTGAACTGGATGAAGCACACCCTCGCCTGGGTGGACGGCAACCGGAACGTCAAGCTCGACTACCGCGACGTGAAGATGCGCACCCTGACCAACGAAGTGCAGGTCTTCCCGCCCAAGGCGCGGGTGTACTAGAGGCCGTGCCGTCCGATCGCCGGAGGGGCGCAGGCCCCGGAGGCGTGAATCGGCCGGCCAGATAGGATAATTCCCATGGCAACCTTCACGCTTCCGAAGAACTCCACCATCGCCAAGGGCCGGCACTTCCCCGCGCCCTCCGGTGCCAAGAAGGTGCGCAGCTTCCAGATCTACCGCTGGGATCCCGACACCGGCGACAACCCGCGCACCGACACCTACGACATCGATCTCGACGCCTGCGGCCCGATGGTCCTGGACGCGCTGATCAAGATCAAGAACGAGGTCGACACCACCCTCACCTTCCGCCGCTCCTGCCGCGAGGGCATTTGCGGCAGCTGCGCGATGAACATCGACGGGCTGAACACGCTGGCCTGCCTCAAGCCGATCGAGGAGGTGACGGGCAACGTCCGCATCCACCCGCTGCCGCACATGCCGGTGGTGAAGGACCTGGTGCCCGACCTTTCGCAGATCTACGCCCAGCTGCGCAGCGTGGAACCCTGGCTGAAGGCCGACACCCCCCCGCCCCCCGATGGCGAGCGCCTGCAGTCCAAGGAGGAGCGCGCGAAGCTCGACGGGTTGTGGGAATGCATCCTGTGCTTCTGCTGCACCACCGCCTGCCCCAGCTACTGGTGGAACGGCGACCGCTACCTCGGCCCCGCCGTGCTGCTGCAGGCCTATCGCTGGATCGCGGACTCCCGCGATGAGCACACCGGCGCGCGCCTCGATGCGCTGGAGGATCCCTTCAAGCTGTATCGCTGCCACACCATCATGAACTGTGCCCGCACCTGCCCGAAGGGCCTGAACCCCGCGCAGGCGATCGGCGAGATCAAGAAGATGCTCGCCGAGCGCGTGGTGTAGGGGTCACCGCCGGCGGAACACCACGGTCAGGTTGTTCGCCGGCATCTCGATAACCTGCGGCGCGCCGAAGCCCTCGGCCGCCGCCGCCACATCCTCAAGGTTGCGCAGGCCCCAGGCCGCATCGCGCGCGCGCAGGCTGGCATCGAAGTCCTCGTTGCTCGGCGCCGTCGGCACGCCGGCCCGCCGATAGGGGCCATACAGGATCAGCGGCGCGCCCGCCGGCAGCACCGCCGCCGCGCCGCGCAGCAGGCCGAGCGTCGCCGCCCAGGGCGCGATGTGGATCATGTTGATGCACAGCACCGCCTCGGCCTGCCCCACCGGCCAGGGCGGCGTGGCGGCATCCAGCGCCAACGCCCGTCGCACATTCGTGAGGCCGTCGCACCAGGCATCGATGCTGGCGCGGTTCTCCGCATCGGGGTCGCTCGGCTGGAACACCAGGCCGCTCAGCGCCGCGGCGAAATGCGCGCAATGCTCGCCGCTGCCGCTCGCCACCTCCAGCACGACGCCTTGCGGCGGCAACACCCCGCGCAGCGCGTCCAGCAAGGGGTCGCGGTTGCGGGCGACGGCGGGGGCATGGCGGCGCGGGTCTTCGCTCATGCCGGGGCTTTCCCCTGCCATGCCGATGCCGTCAAGCGCGCAACCCCGGCCGCCCTCGGCCGTTCACCCCGCACGGCCGATCGGGCCGCAGGGCGAGGAGAAACAGGCCATGCAGGACCATGCACAGCGGATCGAGGAACACGCCGAGGTGATCGGCAGCGATGGCGTGCGCGTCGGCACCGTCGATCGCGTCGAGGGCGATCGCATCAAGCTCACCCGCGATGCATCCGGCGAGCACGGCTTCATCCCGCTCAGCGCGGTGCATCACGTCGCGCCCGCGCTGGTGCGGCTGAGCATGCCGGCCAGCGAGGCGCGGCCGCGGCGCGACGCTCCCGGCCAGCCGGCGCAGGCAAGGCGCGAGGAAGCCGGGCAGGGCGTCATCATCGCCGGCCCCGCGGCGGAAGCCGCCAGCCAGCCCGGCGGTCCGCCGAAGGGCAACGACGCCGCCCGCTGATCCGCCGAGAGCCCGCCGCGCAATTTCCAGTTGCGGCGGGCGCTTGCGGATGGCGCAAGCGGCAAGCATTCTCCCCCCATGGCGGCCGGCACGAACCGGCCGCCGCTTTGGGAGAGAAACGCATGCTCCGCAGAAGTCTAGCCGCCGGCCTGTTCGCCGCGCTCACCGCCCTGCCGGCCGTGGCGCAGCAGCCGGCCGCACCCGTGCCCGGCTGGGCGATCGGGCGCCCCGAGGGCTCCACCCTGGCACCCCACGCGCCGCGCCTGACGGTGACGCCGCCCGACCAGGTGCCGGTCGGCGCCCTCCGCCTGCCGCCGGGCTTCCAGGCCGAGGTCTTCGCCCATGGCATGCCGGGCGTGCGCGCCATCGCCGAGGGCCCGAACGGCACGCTCTTCGCCGGCACCCGCGCCATCGGCCGCGTCTACGCCATCACGCGCAACGCCGATGGCACGACGCGCACCCGCACCCTGCTGACGGGCCTGTCGCAGCCCAACGGCCTCGTGATGATCGGCAACAGCCTCTACGTGCTCGCCGTCAACCGCGTGCTGCGCTACGACAACATCGAGGCGAACCTCGACAACCCGCCCGCGCCGGTCGATCTCACCGCCGCCTTCGGCCTGCCCACCGAGCAGGAGCACGGCGGCAACCACCACTGGAAATTCGCCACGCTCGGCCCCGATGGCCGCATCTACACCAATGTGGGCGTCAATTGTAACGTCTGCGACACGGATCGCGACAAGTTCGCCCTGCTCGTCTCCTTCAACCCCGATGGGTCCGACCGACGCATCGAGGCGCGCGGCGTGCGCAACTCCGTGGGCATGGCGCACCATCCGGTGACGCGCGAGCTGTGGGCCACCAACCACGGCCGCGACTGGGTGGGCAACGACACGCCGGAGGATTCGCTGGTGCGCGTGCGCCGCGCCGGCGAGGATTTCGGCTTCCCGTACTGCCTCGGCAACTGGGCGGATCCGCAGTTCAACCGCGGCCGTAATTGCGGCGAGTTCTCGCAGCCCGCCGCGCTGCTCGGCCCGCACACCGCGGTGCTGGGTATGCGGTTCTACACCGGCACGATGTTCCCCGAGCAGTATCGCAACCAGATCTTCATCGCCCGGCGCGGGTCGTGGAACCGCGAGCGGCTGTCGGGCTATGACGTGGTGGTGGCGCATCTCGACGCGCAGGGCAACGTGACCCGCATCGAGGAGTTCATGACCGGCCTGCGCGACGACGCCAACCAGCGCTTCCTCGACCGCCCGGCCGAGGTGCATGTGCTGCGCGACGGTTCGCTGCTGGTCTCGGGCGAGCAGATGGGTGCGATCTATCGCATCACCTATCGCCGGTGATCCTGCTGAGACTGCTGGCGGCGGCCCTTCTGGCCGCCGCCATCCCGGCCGGCGCCGGCGCGCAGGATGCGCGGCGCGGCGCCGACCTCGCCGCGCATCGCTGCAGCAACTGCCACGGCGATGACGGCCGCAGCCAGCAGCAGGACATTCCCTCGCTGGCCGGCCAGCCGCCGGATTTCATCATCGTGCAGATGATCCTGTTCCGCGAAGGCCTGCGCCACGTGCCGGCGATGACCGCCTTCGCCGCAGGGCTGCCCGATCGCGACATCGAGGATCTGGCGGCCTTCTTCTCCAGCCTGCCGCCCGGCCCGCCGGATGACCGCGGCCCGCGCGACGCCGCGCTGTTCGCCGCAGGGCAGGCGCTGATCGGCCCGCGCCATTGCGCCGTGTGCCACCTGCCGGATTTCCGCGGCCGCAACCAGGTGCCGCGCCTCACCGCCCAGCGCGAGGATTTCCTCGCCCGCACCATGGCCGAGTATCGCGACGGCAAGCGCGTGGGCGCCGACACGCAGATGAACGGCGCCGTGGCCGGCCTGAGCGACGCCGACATCGCCGCCTTGGCGCATTACCTCGCGCAGCGCGAGTAGCTCGCGCCGCGCGAAGGCCCGGCCTGCGCCCGCCCGGCGGATCAGCCCGGCGGCATGTGGCTCAGGCTCAGCGCCAGCAGCGCCGGCGAGGCATGGTCGGGGAAGCGGCGCACCATCTCGGCCACCACCGCCGCCTGGTCCACCGTGCCGGTCGCCACCAGCGGCCGCACCGCCTCGAGATAGGCGATCAGGCCCGGGATGTCGCGCGCCGTCGCGGGCGCGCCATGGCCCACCAGGAAGGTCACGTCGCGCCGCGCCTCCAGCCCGCGCAGCGTCGCGATCCAGGCATCGAGCCGCCGCGACACATAGGCATGGACGCGGTTGTAGAAGATGTCCTGCACGATGACGGTCGCGGCGCCGGGGATCTCCACCACCATGATCTCCGGCGCCTCGGTGTCGCGCACATAGGAGACGACGAGGTCCACCCCCGCGAGCCGCAGCGCCCCCGGCGCCTGCACCGCGACGCGCGGCACCGCCGGCGCGAAGGGCAGCGACGCCGAGATCGACGGCCCCGCCGCGCGCATCAGCTCGGCCGTCGTCGGGCCGGCCAGCACCTCGGTGAAGCCGCCGGCCGAAAGCCCGCCCCAATGGTCGGGATGGACATGGCTCAGCAGTACCGCCTGCACCGGCTTGCCCAGGCTGTCCACCAGCGCGCGAATCTCGCGCCCCGTCTCCGGCGTGAAGCCGCCATCCACCAGCACCAGGCCCGACGGCCCCTCGATGACATGGGCGGTGACGCGGAAGCCGGCCTCGGGCGAGAGATGGGTGTGCAGCCGCGCGGCCGGATGCGTCGTGGTGATCACGCGGCCGCCGCCGGGCGTCGGCGCGCCGGCCGGCGCCTGGGCGCGGGCGGCGGGCGCCAGCAGGGGCAGCGCGGCGAGGGAAAGGACGGTGCGACGCTTCATCGAGGGTCTCCTTGGTCATCCGTCGCGGCCCCGGAGGGCCAGTCGCGGCGGAAATATTGAACGATCGTTCAAGAAAACCAATTGTTGAATGATCAGTCAAGATGAATCATACCCCGCGCATGACCCGAACCGGACGGCCGCGCGAATTCGATGAAGCCGCGCTCCTCGACACCGCCATGCGGCTGTTCTGGGAGCGGGGGTACGAGCGCACCGCCATCGGCGACCTGGTTGCGGCGACGGGGGTGCTGCGCGGCAGCCTCTATGCCGCCTATGGCGACAAGCGCGCGATCTTTCTCGCCGCGCTCGACCGCTACCGGCTGGGCTGGCGGGCGATGATGGCGCTGCCGGCGGCCGGCCCGGTGCTGCCGGCGCTGCGCGCCGCGCTGCTCGGCGCGGTCCATGGCTCGGCCGCGGAGGGCGGCCGCGGCTGCCTGGTCGGCAACACCATCGGCGAGGGCATGGCCGGCGACGCGGCGGTGCGCGAGGCGCTGCGCGGGACGCTGGAGGAGGTCGCCGCCGATCTCGCCGCCGCGCTGCGGCGCGGCCAGGCGGCCGGCGAGGTCTCCGTGGCGCGGCCTGCCGAGGCCCAGGCCTGGCTGGTGCTGGCGGTGCTGGAGGGCACGCTGCTGCTTGCGCGCGCGGGGTGCCCCGCGGCGGCGCTGGAGGCAACGGTGGACGCGGCGCTGGAGGGCCTGCGCGCCAGCAGTTTCCGATTAGACGAGCGTGTCTGAACGCCTATCGCTGTAGAAACAATACGTTATAGAGTACGAAATCCGTCCGAAGGGACGGATAGTGCTCTATCGCAGCGCGATGCGCCCATCGAGTCGCGCCACGGCACCCGCCTGCAGGCGCTCGATCAGGGCCTCCTCCACCAGCGGCCCGGAATCATAGGCCTCCAGCGCGCGGTCGCGCAGCGCGGTGTAGCCATCGCCGCCGGCCCGCATGAAGTTGTTGGTGGCGATGCGATAGGCGCGCTCGGGGTCGATCGGCCCGGCGCGCTCGCCGGCCGTGACCTCGGCCGAGACGATGCGCCGGCCCGCCGGCGCGGCGAGATCCACCACCACGCGCAGCCCCGCCAACTGCGGAAAGCGCCCGCTGCCCGGCTGCGAGAAGCCGTTCTCCAGCGCCGCCAGCAGATAGGCGCCGCGGATCGTCGCGGTGGCGACGGTGTTGGCGAAGGGCAGCACGGTCAGCACATCGCCCAGCGTGACGGTGCCCGCCGGCAGCCCGGCGCGGATGCCGCCGCCATTCTGGATCGCCACGTCGGCCCCGGGTGCGGCGGCCAGCATCGCCTCCGCGATCAGGTTGCCGATGGCGCATTCGCGCTCGCGGCAGGTGGCGTTGTCCAGCGCCTGCGCCGCCTGCGCCACCGGCTGCGCCCGCAGCGCGCCCAGCGGGGCGGCGAAGCGCGCGACGATCGCCGCGGCCTCGGCATCCTCGGCGATGGCGGTGGTGATCTCCCCGGCATCGCCGCCATGCGCCGCCACGCGGCCCTCCGCCGTCAGGTCGAGGTCGAGCCGCCCGAGGAAGCGGCCCAGCGCGCCCGCCTGCACGATGCGCACGGCGCGGTCCGGCCCGTCCACCAGCACCGGGTGCGGCCCTGCCGCATCGGCGCGGTTGGCCAGCAGCGTGTGCGAATGCCCGCCGATGATCACATCGATCCCGGCCACCCGCGCCGCCATCCGCTGGTCCGCCGCGAAGCCGCGATGCGACAGCACGATCACCGTCGCCGGCCCCTCGGCGCGCGCCATCGCCACGGCGCGGGCGGTGGTTTCCTCGGCATCGCGGAAGCGCAGCAGCCGGCCGGGCGAGGCGATGCTCGGCGTCTCCTCGGTGGTGACGCCAATGACAACCAGCCGCGCCTCGCCGCGCGTGAAGCTCAGCCAGGGCCGCAGCAGACCCTGCAGCGCCGGTTCGTCGCTGGTGTCGATATTGGCCGAGACCAGCGGCGCCGACAGCGCGCGGGCATAGCGCGCGGCATTGGCGGGCCCGTGGTCGAATTCGTGGTTGCCGAAGGTCATCACCTCGCAGCCCCAGGCGTTCTGGATGGCGGCCTCGGCCAGGCCGCGGTGATGCGTGTAGAACAGGCTGCCCATGAACTGGTCGCCGGCATCCAGCGCCAGGCTCGGCCGCCCTTCCGCCGCGGCCGCCGCGCGCGCCGCCTTCACGGCGCCGACCAGCCGCGCGCTGCCGCCGAAGCAGGCGGAATCGGGCCGGCAATTCGCGCCATTGCCCTGCGCGCCTTCGTGCCGGCTGTGGAAATCGTTCACATGCAGCAGCGTCACGCGCCGCACCACCTGGCCCTGGGCCGGGCGCAGCGCGGGGGCCGCGAGCAGTGCGGTGCCGGCGAGAAGCCGCCGGCGGCTGAGGAGGAATTGCATCGGCATGGTCCGCTCGGAAGGCCTCGCCATAGCCGAAACATGCCATCCGGTCATGCGGAGATCGCGTGGCAGCCGATGGCGGCTTGCGGCGCGGCCCGGCCGGGCCGATACCGGCCGTATTCCCGCCATGCGCGCGGGGCAGGATCGGACTCGATGCAGGTCTATCTGCCGATCGCCGAGATGTCGGTCGATGCCCTGCTGCTGCTGGGCATCGGCTTCGGCGTGGGCTGGCTGTCCGGCCTGTTCGGCGTGGGCGGCGGCTTCCTGCTGACGCCGCTGCTGATCCTCATCGGCATCCCCTCGGCCGTCGCCGTCGGCTCGGGTGCGAACCAGACGCTCGGCGCCTCGGTCTCGGGCCTCATCGCGCAGTGGCGGCGCGGCAATGTCGACATGCGCATGGGCCTGGTGCTGGTGGCCGGCGGCTTCCTCGGCTCCGTGGTGGGCGTGCAGCTGTTCGCCTGGCTGCGCCGCGCCGGGCAGGTCGATCTCGCCGTGTCGGTGTTCTACGTCGTGGTGCTGGGCACCGTCGGCCTGCTGATGGTGCGCGAGAGCGTCACCGCCATGCTGCGCCGCAGCCGCGCGCGGCCGCAGCGCCTGCATGAGCACCTCTGGGCGCATGGCCTGCCCTTCAAGATGCGCTTCCGCCAGTCGCGCCTCTACATCTCGGTGATTCCGCCGATGGCGATCGGCTTCGTCATCGGCCTGCTCTCCGCGGTGATGGGCGTGGGCGGCGGCTTCATGCTGGTGCCGGCGATGATCTACCTGCTCGGCATGCCCACCGCGGTGGTCATCGGCACGTCGCTGTTCCAGGTGGTCTTCGTCACCGCCAACGTCACCTTCCTGCAGGCCATCCAGGTCGGCAGCGTGGATGTCGTGCTCACCCTCCTGCTGCTCGCCGGCGGCGTGGTGGGTGCCCAGTTCGGCGCGGCCATGGGCACGAAGCTGCGCGGCGAGGAAACCCGCGCGCTGCTCGGCGCGCTGGTGCTGGCGGTGGCGGCGGCGCTGCTGTGGGACATGCTGCGCGTGCCCGCCGCGCTGTTCGTCATCGGCCCAGTGCCGTGAGGGCTGGGGCCGTGAGGGCTGGGGCCGTGAGGGCCGCGTGCCTCGTGCTGCTCGGCCTGCTCGCCGCGGCGCCGGCCCTGGCGCAGCCGGTGGCGCCGCCCACGCTGGCAGCCGAGCTCTCGCAGCGCCGCATCGAGGTCACCACCGCCTTCACCGGCGGCGAGATCCTCGTCTTCGGCGCCACCGAGCGGCTGATCGGCACGCCCGGCGAAAGCGATGCCGTGCTGGTGCTGGCCAGCGGGCCGGCCGCCGCCCTCGTGGTGCGCGAGAAGGTGGAGCGCTTCGGCCTGTGGATGAACGGCCCGGCGGCGCGCTTCAACCGCGTCCCCGCCTATTGGGCCATGGCCGGCACCAGCCCGGTGGCCGAGGTGCTGAGCGCCGAGGAACGCGCCGAGCTGCGCCTCGGCCTCGAATACCTGCCGCTGGTGCAGCTCGGCGCGCGCGGGCCGCAATTCCGCGCCGCCCTGGCCGACATCAAGCAGCGCGCCGGGCTCTGGATCGACGAGGCCGTGCCGGTGGAGGTCTCGGGCGGGCGGCTGTTCCATGCCCGCCTGCCGGTGCCCTCCACCGTCGCCACCGGCGAATACCGCGTGCAGGTGCTGCTGGTCCGCGCCGGGCGCGTGGTGGCGCGGCAGGAGCTGCGCCTGGACGTGGTGCGCAGCGGCAGCGCCGCCTGGATCGCCGATATCGCGCGCGGCCAGCCGGTGCTGTATGGGCTCGCCTGCATCGCGCTCGCCGCCTTCGCCGGTTGGCTGGGCAGCGTGCTGTTCCGGCGTGGCTGAAAGGTGGGGGCGGCAGGATGAGCGAATCGGCGGAAGCCGCGCAGGCGCGACGGGACCGGGTGTTCCTGGTCGTGGTCGATGACAGCCCCGAGCGCCGCGTGGCGCTGCGCTATGCCGCGCTGCGCGTGCGCAAATCCGGCGGCCGCGTGGCGCTGCTGCGGGTGATCGAGCCGGCAGGGCAGGTGGAATGGGCCGGCGTGGGCGCCATGCTCGCCGAGGAACGGCGCGAGGAGGCCGAGAAGCTGCTCTCCGGCCTCGCCGCCGAGGTGAACGAGATCAACGGCGGCATCCCCATCCTGCTGATCCGCGAGGGCGATCCGCGCGACGAACTGCTCGACCTGCTGGCCGCGGATCCGCGCATCTCCATCCTGGTGCTGGCCAGCGCCACCGGCGGCTCCGGCCCCGGCCCGCTGATCGCCGCACTCACCGGCCGCTACGCCTCCAAGCTCGCCGTGCCGATGACGATCGTCCCCGGCGCGATGAGCGACGCCGAGCTCGAACGCGTCACCTGAGCACGGCGCCCCTACAGCGCGCGGATGCCTGACGCCCGCAGCATCGGCAGCCACAACGCGCGCTCGGCGGCGTAGAAGGCATCGACCTCCGCTGGGGTCTTGGCGGCACCGAGCGGCGCGCTGCCCATCGCTTCCAGCCTTGCGCGCAGCGCCGGGCGGGCCAGCACGGCGGCCAACTGCGCATGCAGCCGCAACGCCTCGGCCTGCGGCAGGCCCGCCGGGGCGGCGATCGAGTTCCAGGTGCCGCCGGTGAAGCCGCTCAGCCCGGCTTCCGCGATGGTCGGTATGTCGGGCGCCGCCGGCAGGCGCTGCTCGGCCGCGACGCCCAGGATGCGCAGCCGCCCCGCGCGATGATGCGGCAAGGCGGTCAGCGCGGCGTCGAACATGAAGGTCAGCCGCCCCGCCATCAGGTCGGCCAGGGCCAGCGCGCTCGACTGGTAGGGCACGTGCACAAGGTCGCCGCGCGTGATCTCGGCGGCCATGGCGAAGCGCGCCCCCACCACATGGGTGGTGGTGCCTGCGGGGCCCGAGCCGTATTGCTTCGGCCCGGCCTCCACCCGCATCTGCCCGAGGAAGGCGCCAAGGTCCTGCGCGGGTTCGCCGCCCGGGACGACGAGAACCATCGGCGCGTGGTTGACGAAGGCGATGCCGCGGAGGGCGCGGGCCACGTCGACGGGCAGGTTGTCGAACAGCGCGAGGTTCATCACGAGTTGCGAGACCGTGCCGAACAGCAGCGTCTCGCCATCCGGCTCGGCCCGCGCCACCAGCTCCACCGCGCGGCTTCCCGCCACGGTCGGCTGGTTTTCCACCTGGATGCGGCGGCCAGCCTCCTCCTCCCACGCCGCGGCCAGCAGCCGGGCGACGACATCGGCATTGGCGCCGGCGGCGGATGCGACAACGAGGCGAATCGGGCGCGTGCTCTGTGCATGGAGGCGGGGTGCGGCGAGGCTGAACGCGGCGGTGGCAAGCAGGTGGCGGCGGGTTGCGGGCATGGGTTGGTCTCCTGCCCAGCTATATGCAATTGAGAAGCGTTCTCATCAAGAGCTATTCCCTGGCAGCGTTGCATCCCCCCGGAAAACGGACCACATAGGTCTTCTATCGAACGCCCCCAGCGCGGATCACACACGATGTTCATCGAGACTGAAGCCACCCCGAACCCGGCGACGCTGAAGTTCCTGCCCGGCCGCGACGTGATGGGCGGCACCGGCACCGCGGACTTCACCAATGCCGATGACGCCGCCGGCCGCAGCCCGCTGGCCGCGCGCATCTTCGCCGTGGGCGATGTGGCGCGTGTCTTCCTCGGCACCGATTTCGTTACCGTCACGAAGTCCGACGACACCGAATGGCAGATGCTGCGCCCGCGCGTGCTGGGTGCGGTGATGGAGCATTTCCTCACCGGCCTGCCCGTGGTGGAGGGTGCGGAGGCCGAGGCCGAGGCCGAGGATTTCGAAGCCGCCGACGGCGAGATCGTCGCCCAGATCAAGGAATTGCTCGATACCCGCGTGCGCCCGGCCGTGGCCGGCGATGGCGGCGACATCATTTTCCGCGGCTTCCGCGACGGCGTGGTGCAGCTGCGCATGCAGGGTGCCTGCAGCGGCTGCCCGTCCTCCCGCGCCACGCTCAAGCACGGCGTCGAGACCATGCTGCGGCACTACGTGCCGGAGGTTGTGCGCGTGGAGCAGGTGGAGGCCTGATCGGCTGGGGCGCGCGGGGCACCCGCCGCGCCCCATTCACCGCGGCGATGACGGCCATCGCGATCGCGCGTTGGTTTGTCGCGGCGCAGCATCATATGCCGGCGATAACACAACGCAGCCGGAGCCTTCCCCATGTCGCACACCACGCTCGACCTCGCCGCGCCGCTCGATGACCGCGCCATCGACCAGCTGTTCCGCGAGGCGCGGACGCAGAACAAGTGGCAGGACCGCCCGGTTCCCGACAGCAAGATCGAGGAGGTCTACAACCTCCTGAAATTCGCGCCGACTTCGGCCAATTCCTCGCCCGCGCGCTTCGTCTTCGTGCGCACCGCCGAAGGCCGCGCGAAGCTGAAGGAGGCGCTCTCCCCCGGCAATGTCGAGAAGACGATGACCGCGCCGGTCACCGCCATCGTCGCCTACGACACCGCCTTCTACGACAAGCTGTCCTTCCTGTTCCCGCATGCCGATGCGCGCTCCTGGTTCGCCGGCAACCCGGCCTTCGCCGAGGCCACGGCGCAGCGCAACGGCACGCTGCAGGGCGCTTACCTGATCATGGCGGCGCGCGCGGCGGGCCTCGATGCCGGGCCGATGAGCGGTTTCGACAACGCCAAGCTCGATGGCCTGTTCTTCGCCGGCACCACCTGGAAGTCGAACTTCCTGGTCAATCTCGGCTATGGCGACCCGGCCGGCCTGTTCCCGCGCAGCCCGCGCCTGAGCTTCGACGAGGCTTGCCGCTTCGAGTGACGTTAGCGGCCGCGTGGTTGATCTGCGCGGCTGCCGCAGGCAGCCGAGCCGCCGAATGGCGGCCGCGGCCAGTGCCGCGAGCCAAGCGCGCGCCCGGCGCTTGAGGGCGCCAACAAGATACCAACGGGTCGCTGCAAGCGACCCGTTCGTATCACGCCGCCTCGGCGCGCCCCGCCGTGACGTCCAGCTTGTAGCCGCCGCCCTCGGTCAGCAGCAGCCGCGCCTGCGAGGGCTCGGGCTCGATCTTCTGCCGCAGCCGGTAGATATGCGTCTCCAGCGTGTGGGTGGTGACGGCGCTGTTGTAGCCCCACACCTCGTTCAGCAGCGTCTCGCGCCCCACCGGCCGCCCGCCCGCGCGATAGAGGTATTTCAGGATGGCCGCCTCCTTCTCGGTCAGGCGGATCTTGCGGTTGCGCGTGGGCTCCAGCAGCAGCTTCGCCGAGGGGCGGAAAGTGTAGGGCCCCACGGTGAACACCGCATCCTCGGAATTGTCGAACACCCGCAGCTGCGCGCGCAGCCGCGCCATCAGCTCGCCCACGCGGAAGGGCTTGGCGATGTAGTCGTTGGCCCCGGAATCGAGCCCGCGCACCACATCCTGCTCGCCATCGGCGCCGGTCAGCATCAGGATCGGCATGCGGTGCCCCTCGCGCCGCAGCCGCGCGCACAGCTCGCGCCCATCGCCATCGGGCAGCCCGATGTCCAGCACCAGTGCATCGAAGCGCGCGCCGGCCTCCGCCAGGCGCGCCAGCGCCTCGGCGACGGTGCCGGCAGCGGCGGGCTGGAATTCGCCCTCATGCGCCAACTGCTCCACCAGCGTCTGGCAGAGCGCTTCGTCATCATCCACGACGAGGACGGGGCGTGGACCAGCCATGGTGTTCTCGCTCCTGTGACAGGCCGCCGCCATCGATGGACGATACGGGGGCCTCACGCAACCGTGCCCGGGATCGCGCGTTTGCGATGAGGGGCCGGGCCGGTGAACGCCGAGTCTGCCTCAGCGGTTGCAGGGGGGGCAAGTCTTGTAGCTTCAACGACATTTCCCATGTCCCAGGTGCGGTCCGGCGAGACATGGCACACGCAGATGTGTCCCGTCGGCATCCTTCATCGCTCAACCCCAACATCGCGTCGTGCCGCCTGTCGCCGGCCGGCCAGCCTCTGGCCGCTCCCGGAAAGTTGGGCAGGCCCCCCTTTCAAACGCCTTCGCCGCGCCACATTCGGCGACGCGAAATGCGCCCGCCATGGAACGCCAAACGATGATGAGCAGCACCGGCCAACTCGCGTCGCAGCATCGCGACACACAGGACATCCCGCCCCGCCCGGATCCCCGGGCGCTGGCGCTGCGCGCGGTGCACCGCGTCGCATCCGAACTGCGGCGCGGCACGCCCGTGCTGCTGCGCGGCGCCGAGGGGCCCCTTGTGGTCGCCGCTGCCGAGACGGTCTCCGCCCGCGGCCTGGCGGACCTCGCCAGCGCGGCGCGCGGCCCCGCCATGCTGCTGCTGGCGCCGGTGCGCGCCGCCGCGGTGCTGCAGCGCCCGGTGCCGCAGGGCACGCCGAACGGCGCCGCCGGCCAGCCGGCCGAGATGGGCGCCGTTGCGCTGCGCCTGCCGCCCTCGCTGCTGGACCCCGCGGCACTGCGCAGCCTGGCCGACCCCACCGCCGAGCGCCTGCTGCCGGCCGAGCCCGAGCGCACCGCCACGCCGCCGCTGGCCCTGGCCGCCATCGCCCTGGCCAAGCTGGCGCGCCTGCTGCCGGCGCTGGTGGTGGCCCCGGCGGCGGAGGCCGCGGCCGCACGGCTCGACCTGCTGGCCGTCTCCGCCGCCGACGTTCTGGCCTATCCCACCGACGCCGCCACCACGCTGACCCGCGTGGCCGAGGCGCGCGTGCCGCTGGAGGACGCGCCCGAGGCCCGCATCGTGGCCTTCCGTGCCGCCGATGGCGGCATCGAGCATTTGGCCATCCTGGTCGGCGATCCGGAGAAGGCGCTGGCCGAGGGCCGCGTGCCGCTGTGCCGCGTGCATTCCGAATGCTTCACCGGCGACCTGCTGGGCAGCCTGCGCTGCGATTGCGGGCCGCAGCTGCGCGGCGCCATCAAGCGCATGGCGGAAGACCCCGCGGGCGGCATCCTCGCCTATCTGGCGCAGGAGGGCCGCGGCATCGGCCTCGTGAACAAGCTGCGCGCCTATGCGCTGCAGGACCAGGGGCTGGACACGCTGGATGCCAACCGCGCGCTCGGCTACGGCGCGGATGAGCGGAACTTCTGGGTGGCGGCCGAGATGCTGCGCGCGGTGGGCATCGGCCGCGTGCGGCTGCTCACCAACAACCCCGACAAGCTCTCCGGCCTCGCCGCCTGCGGTATCGCGGTGGAGGGGCGCGAGGCGCACCAGTTCGACGCCAATGGCGTGAACGACGGCTATCTCGAAACCAAGGCCCGCCGCTTCGGCCACCTGCTGGTGTGATCGAGGCACGATGGCCGGACCGGCGGCCAGCGTCAGCTGGCCGAGCGGCCGAATGGCCGCCGCGCTCAGTGGCGCGAGGCAAGCGGCCGGAGGCCGCGCCCGCCGCTTGAGGGAAAAACAACGATACCAACGAGTCGATGCAATCGACCGTTGGCGTGATGGCGGCACGCGGTTTGCTCCGGTAGACCCGCCCCGCCGGAGCGCCGCCATGACCGAGATCGCCCGCCTGCCCGCCCGCCCCGCCGAGGCGCCGCCACGCGCCGTGCTGCCCTCGGTCGGCGAGGGCGGCTACGAGCCCATTCCCGGCACGCTCACCTTCGGCGAGGTCCTCGCCGCGCTGAACCCGCTGCATCATCTGCCGGTGATCGGCACGATCTACCGGGCCGCCACCGGCGAGACGCTGCAGCCCGCGCTGCGCATCCTGGGTGCCGGCCTGCTGGGCGGGCCCATCGGCATGCTCTCCACCGCCGCCATGGCCGCGATCGAGGAGTTCCGCGCCGCCGGTGCCCCGGCCCAGGCCGTGGCCTTCCGCCAGGCCCAGGCACGCCAGGGTGACCCCTCCGTTGGATGAGGACGGCTTCGCCCGCGTGCTGCCGCAGCCGGATGGCACGTCCGGCCGGCTGATGCTGCGCGACCTGCTGTTCCGCTGTGCGCTGGGCAAGGCCGGTGTGCGCCCGGCGGGCGAGAAGCGCGAGGGCGACGGCGCCACGCCCGCGGCACGCCTGCCGCTGCGCCGCGTCTATTACCGCGCCGATCGCGGCCCGCCGCCGCGCTGCGCCGTGCCGGTGGAACCGCTCTCGTCCGGCGATGGCTGGTGCGACGCGCCGGGGCACCGCGCCTATAACCGCCTCGTGGCGCTGCCCTTCGACGCCTCGCACGAGGCGTTGTGGCGCGACGATGCGCTGTATGACGTCATCGGCGTGCTGGGCTGGAACGACGCGCCGGTGCAGCCGGGCCGCGGCAGCGCCATCTTCCTGCATCTCGCCCGCCCGGATTTCCGCCCCACCGAAGGCTGCATCGCCCTCGCCGCCCCGGATCTGCGCCGCGTGCTGGAGGCCGGGCTGCGCGGCATCGAGGTGCTGCTGCCGTAGGTGTCCTACACCCTCCGCCGGCGCATCATGCGCGCTGCTTCGCGCAGGTTCAGCCCACCCAGCGCATGCGCCGCGCCGAAATACACCACCAGCCCCGTGCCAACGAGCAGCGCCAACGCTGCGAAGCGCGCCAGCGTGCCGCCCAGCGGGAACAGCAGCGCGGCCAGTGCGGCCAGCGCCATCGACATCAGCACCGCCGCCCCCAGCAGCCGCGGCACCGCGCGTCGTAGCCGCCGGTCCAGCACCAGCTGCCGCCGGCGCATCAGCAGCCAGCCCAGCGCCGCCACATTCACCCAGGCCGCCAGCGCCGTGGCCAGCGCGATGCCGACATGCGCCAGCAAGGGCGTCAGCGCCAGGTTCAGCCCGAGATTCAGCGCCACGATCAGCAGCCCCACCTTCACCGGCGTGGCGGTATCGCCGCGCGCGAAGAAGCCGGGCGTCAGCGCCTTCACCAGCACGAAGGCGGGCAGGCCGATGGCATAGGCCACCAGCGCCGCCGCCGTGGCCTGCGCGGCATCGGCGCCGAAGGCGCCGCGCTCGAACAGCGTGGTGATGATCGGCACGGCCACCACCGCCATGGCGAAGGCCGCCGGCAGGGCGAAGGCCAGCGAGAATTCGATGGCGCGGTTCTGGCTGCGATGCGCCGCCAGCGCAGCCCCGGTGCGCAGCTGCCGCGCCAGCAGCGGCAGCAGCGCCGTGCCGATCGCAGCACCGATCACGCCCAGCGGCAGCTGCGCCACACGGTCGGCGTAGTACAGGAAGCTCACCGCCCCGGCCGGCAGCAGCGAGGCGATGATCACGTCGATCGCCAGGTTCAGCTGCGTCACTCCCGCCCCCAGCATGCCCGGCACCATCCGCCGCAGCACGGCGCGCACATCGGGCGTCAGGCGCGGGCGCGACAGCGGGTTGATCGCCATGCCCGCCATGCGCACCGCCACCAGCAGCATCGCCAGCTGCGCCACGCCCGAGGCCACCACCCCCCAGGCCAGCGCGTGGCCCGGCGTGGCCACGAAGGGCGTCAGCCCCAGCAGCGCCGCCATCGCGATCACGTTGAACAGCACCGGCGCCGCCGCCGCGGCGGCGAAGCGATCCATGCCGTTCAGCACGCCCGAGACCAGCGCGGCCAGGCAGATGAACAGCAGATACGGAAAGGTGATCCGCGTGAGCTCCACCGCCAGCGGGAAGCGCGTTTCCTCGCCCACGAAGCCCGGCGCCAGCACGAACAGCAGCTGCGGCATGAACACGATGCCCAGCACCACCAGGCCCGAGAGCCACAGCGTCATCAGCCCTGCCATGCTGTTCGCCAGGGCCCGCGCCGGCCCCGGCCCATCCATCGCGTAGCTGCCGGCGAAAGCGGGCACGAAGGCCGCGTTGAACGCGCCCTCGCCGAACAGCCGGCGGAACAGGTTGGGCAGTTTCAGCGCGATGAAGAACGCATCCGCCACCGGCCCCGCGCCCAGCTTCGCCGCGATCAGCATGTCGCGCGCGAAGCCGAGGATGCGGCTCGCCATGGTCCAGCCGCCGACGGTGAAGACGCTGCGCAACACCCACCCCGTTTAGTCCGGAACCGCCCGCCGGGAAACGTGGGCGCGGCGGTTGCTTCACCGCGGGTGCTTGCCGCAGCGCATCACGGCGCCTAGGTGGGGGCCACGCGATCCGCCCCCAATTGGCAAAGCCCGAACACCCGCACCCATGACCGACACCCAGGACACCCCGACCCCGGCCGAGACCCACGCCGAGGCCACGCCCCAGGCCGAGGATGCCGCGCCCGCCGCGCCGCTGACCGAAGCCGAGCGCCTCGCCACGCTGGAGGCCGAGCTCGGCGCCATGCGCGACAAATGGCTGCGCGCCGAGGCCGAGATGCAGAACCTGCGCACCCGCACCAAGCGCGAGACCGAGGATGCGCGCCTCTACGCCGTGCAGAAATTCGCCCGCGACGTGGTGGAAACCGCCGACAACCTCCGCCGCGGCCTCGACAGCCTGCCCGCCCCCGCCGAGGACGAGCCCGAGCTTCTCGCCAAGCTGCGCGGCGGCTTCGAGGGCGTGGAGCGCGCCTTCATCGCCATGCTCGAGCGCAACGGCGTGGCCCGGCAGGACGCCGTGGGCAAGCCCTTCGACCCCGAGCTACACCAGGCCATGGCCGAGCAGCCCGCGCCGGACGGCGTGGCCCCCGGCACCATCATCCAGGCCTGGACCCCCGCCTGGACCCTGAACGGCCGCCTGCTGAAGCCCGCCATGGTCGTGGTGGCCGGCAAGTAGGCCGGCCCCCCTGCGCGCGCGCGACATCACGCCGGCCGACCTGCCGGCGCTCCACGCGCTGAACAACGCCCATGCCGAGGCGGTGAACGCCCTGCCGCAAGATGCCTTCGCGCAGCTGGTGGCGGCCGCCTTCGCCGCGCGCCTCATCCCCGACGCCACCGGCCGCCCCGCCGGCTTCCTCATCGCGCTGAACCAGCACACGCCGCCGCAGGGCCCGAACCACGCCTGGTTCCAGGCCCGCCTGCCGGCCTTCGCCTATATCGACCGCGTGGTGGTGGACACCGCCGCCCAGGGGCATGGCATCGGCCGGCGCCTCTATGCCGATCTCGCTTCCCTCGCCCGCGCCGCCGGCCTGCCCGTGCTGGCCTGCGAGGTGAACCTCGATCCCCCCAACCCCGGCAGCCTGGCCTTCCACGAACGCCTGGGCTTCACCCCCGCCGGCGAGGCGACCGACCCGCGCAACGCCAAGCGCGTGCGCTACCTCCTCGCCCCCCTGGCCTGATACCAAGGTGACGAAGTTCCGACTTGCGGCCCGCAGGGCCGAGCGCCCGAATGGGCGTCGCGGCCTATGCCGCGAAGCCAAGGGCCGCGGAGGCGGCCCGCCCGGCGTCTGAGGGGACGAAGGTGAAACCTTCGTCCGCCTGTATCAGCGCCACCGCGCGCGTTACAACAGAACGGGCTTGATCCGCCGCCGCCGCATCCGCGTCCACACCAGCCCGGCGATCACCGGCACCAGCACCGCCACGATGATCTCGCCCTTCAGCCAGCCGCCGAATTCGAAGGGCTTGATGGCATAGCCCAGCAGCGACAGCACGTAGTAGCTGATGCCCGCCACCGAGAGCCCCTCCACCGTCTGCTGCAGCCGCAGCTGCGCCCGGCCGGTATCCGCCAGCACCTCCAGCTGCCGCTGAGACTGCGCCTCCTGCGCCACCGCCACCCGCGCGCGCAACAGATCCACCGCCCGCCCGCAGCGCACCGAAAGTGCCGCGAGCCGCGTGCCCGTGGCCTCCACCGTGGCCACCGCCGGGTCCAGCCGCCGCTCCAGGTATTCCGCCAGCGTCGGCAGCCCGTGCAGCCGCTCCTCCCGCAGGGTCTGCAACCGCCGCCCCACCAGCGCGTGATAGGCGCGCGACGCGCTGAACCGGTCCGCCGTCTCCGCCGCCAGCCGCTCGATCGTGGTGGCGAGGTCCGTCAGCTCCTCCAGCGCGGCGCGCTCCTCATCCAGCTTGTCGAGCCCCGCCAGCCCCGCCGCCAGCGCCACCAGCCGCATCGAGGCGCGGTTGAGCTCGGCCGAGCAGCTGCGCGCCTGCGGCAGCGCCAGCAGCGCCAGCAGCCGATAGGTCTCGATCTCCCACAGCGCCTGCGCCAGGCGCCCGGTCAGCGCCGGGCTCATCCCATGGTCCTGCAGCAGCAGCCGCGTGAACCCATCGGGGCCGAGCCGGAAATCCGTCCAGGCCGTGGCCGCCCCGCCCGTCATGGAGGAACCCGCCAGGTTGTCCGGCGCGAAGCAGCCCGGCGGCGGCGGCTCGTCCTCGCCCGCCGTGCGCAGGATGGCGATGTGGCAGGCCACCAGCGTGCGCCCCGGCAGGCCCGAGAGCCAATCCCGCGGCACCGCCTCGATGGCGGTTTCGTCGAAGGGGTCCGGCACGCCGGCATCGGGGCCGGGGCGGAAGAAGGTCCAGCCGTCGAATTCGGTGTGGCGCTCATAGCGCAGGGTGAAGCGCCCGAAATCCGCCAGCACGTAATCCGCCCCCGGCGCCGGCGGCGTCACGCCATAGCGCCGGCAGAGCAGCGCGAGATGCTCGCCCGCCGCCGCCCGGTTGTCCCCGGGTTCGATGAGCTGCGCGAGGCGGCTGATGGTGACGGGCGAGGCCAGCGGCTGCGGCGGACGGGCGTGCAACTCCCCGGCCAGCAGGTCGCGGTCGGGGTGCAGGGGGAGGGTCTGGATCATCGGTTCGCGAGGTATAGGGCGAAGCATGCCACCGGAACAACGACGGCCTTTTGCCTGTTCGCCAACGCCCCGGCCGCCCCATAAGCCCTCTCCCCCCCCCCGGGGGGAGAGGTCGGGGCAGTGCCCCGACGGGTGAGGGGGGCCTCCCTGAACCGGTGAGGCCCCCCCAACCCGCCAAGCCCCACCCCCACCCCCACCCCACGCTCCTTGCCATCTACTGCCACTCCCCCCCAAAATCCCCCCGAGGAGCCCCCCATGCCGAGCCGCAACATCAGCCTCACCGACCATTTCGACGGCTTCGTCGAGCGCAGTATCCGCACCGGCCGCTTTGCCAATGCCAGCGAGGTGGTCCGCGCCGGCCTGCATCTGCTGGAGCGCCAGGAGCATGAGGAGGCCGCCCGCCGCGCCGCCCTGCACGCCGCCGCCACCGAGGGTTTCGGCGCGCTCGACAGGGGTGATGCCGTGAGTCTCGATGACGAGCAGGCGCTGCGCCAAAAACTGCGCGAGCTGGGCCGCGCGGCCCGGGCAGGGGTCGCCGGCCCAGCGGAATGAGCCGCTACCGCCTCTCAGGCCCCGCGGTGCAGGACATCGCCACGATCCTGGCCGAGAGCGCCGCGCGCTTCGGCGATGCGGCGAGCGAGCGCTACGAACGGCTCATCGCCACCGCGCTCATCGACCTCGCCGCCGACCCGATGCACCCCGGCAGCCGTGCCGCGCCGGAATTGGCCGCGGGCGCGCGCCTCTACCATCTGCGCGGCAGCAAGCGCCGGGCAGGCGGCGCAGGCGGCGCGGTCGCTGCGCCGCGACATTTCGTCCTGTATCGCGTGCTGGCGCCGGGCGAGATCGGCATCGCCCGCCTGCTGCACGACAGCATGGACCTTCCCGCCCAGGCGACGGAGGAATTCGGGGAGGGGTGAGGGGGGTGGCTGTCACTACGCGAGCGGTGCCTTGCCATGGCGGCGGCAGGGCACGTCGCGATGTGAGATGGCCACCCCCTTGTCTCGGCCCGGCTTGGTCATTGGACGATCCATCGCGCGGCTCGAATTGCGCAGCACGGCTGTGATTGAGTTGCCTTTATTTCGATGAGCGTATAGCAGAGGATATCTAGAGAATCGAAATCACAACGTTTGGCTCAGAGGTATGTCTGAATGACACCCACCCTGGAAGAAACGCGTGCTGCCATCGACAGGCAGAAACTGGGTTGGCAGGCGACTGACAACGCCGTTGGGCGGGCATTTGGTTCCGGCCGTATGCCTGGAATGGGGTTTGCTCCTCGGCGGCACGAACCCTCTGGTGGACGCGGGCGGATCCCAGAGCAAAAATTTGCCTACACTGCTGCACGGCTACCTGCGCGTATCGATTGGAGATCAGTCGATAGCGGGGACTATACGACTGCGGTGAAGGATCAGGGCCAGTGTGGCTCATGTGTAGCGTTTGCGGTGTGTGCAGTTCTCGAAGCACGCGCGAAGATCGCATCGAAAGATGTACATAGGCTAATTGATCTTTCCGAGAGCCATTTGTTTTTCTGCGGCACCAAAGACGGATGTGAAAATGGATGGAATCCCGGAACAGCTCTAAAGCGATGCCGCGAACACGGGATCGGAGCGGAAAAAGATTTCCCCTATCAGGGAAAGCAAGTTCAGTGCAAAGACATTGACCCCATACTTCGTGTGCCACGATGGCGCGTGCATGCTGACCACGATGGGCGACGCGAGGCGATTGTTCGACGCGGGCCGGTGATCGCTGGTATGCACATCTACGGGGACTTCGGGTGGTACCGCGGCGGCGTTTACCGGCCCACAACGTCAGCAAGCGTAGGTCTTCATGCGGTGGCAATCATCGGCTACGATGACGAACTCGGTTGCTGGATCGTGAAGAACAGTTGGGGAACTGGTTGGGGAGAGGGCGGATATGCCCTCGTGGGATATGGAACTTGCGGCATCGACGCGGAATTCCCATTCTACGACCCTGTGATCGAGGACATCGCTCCCGGGACTCGTGGCAAGGCACCTGCTGCGGTACGATCGGTTCGAGAGAAAGCTAAGCGCAAGTGAGGTGCGACATGCCGGCTGATGGAGGTATTCCAGTGCACAAGGCCGAAGTCGATGTTCGGGACGTAAAGTTGAACGAACCTTTTGAAATTGCGCTGAAGGCGCCGCGCTCGTCTGGCTTCGAGTGGCGGCTTAAGCTCGCCCAAGACGCGCTTGAACTACGCCGTCACAAGTATGTGCCCGCGCGGACTAAGTCATTTGGGGCGTCGGGCCATGAGGTGTTCGAATTCGTGCCTGTTAAGCGAGGACGTCTGCATCTAACATTCGAACTAAAGCGTGCCTGGGAAAATGAGGTTGCGGAGGTCCGCGATTTCGAGGTCGCAGTCGCCTGATGCTGGCTGCGCCACCTACGCAAGCCCACCAGGAGGCATCAAGTACTTAGTCCATCAGCTCAAGCCAAGCCCACGCAGATTTTTTTCCGGAAAGCATTGTAATCATCAGCAGTAGTGCTGAGTAGTTATCAGGTATAATAAACTTCTTGAGCCAACAGTAAAACTGTGAAAGATAGTCAAGTTTTTAAGATGCGGGCATTTTTTATCGACGCTAAGTCGTTCTTTTTATCGTCACTAAAGACGGCGTGAATTAGACCCGTTCGGAACCTCGCGGCGCTGGCGCTTCGATCATGGTTCGGCTTATGTCAAGTGGACGCGAGCAACATGCGGACGCTGGTAGGCCAGCCGGGCTTTTTGAATAAGCGGGATCAGCCACAAAAACTTTCCGCTTAGGGCGACCTGCGAGACCACCGAGCCGCGCGCGGCGCAGCAGGAACTGCGTTTGTAGGGGCCGCCCCAACAAAACACTCGCAAAATAGGAATTAAATCCGCTACACTCGGTCCCCCGTTTGCGTCCCGAGGTTCCGGCATGTTCGCGCTCCGCCCCACCCCTCCCACCCCCTGGCAGCCCCTCACCGACTCCGAATGGGCCGCCCTGCTCCCCCTCATCCGCCCCGGCGCGCCGCGCGGGCGGCCGCCCCAAAACCTGCGCGCCACCTGGGATGCCATCTTCTGGGTCGCCTGCTCCAAGACGCCCTGGCACCATTTGCCCGAACATCTCGGCCGCGCCGATTCCGCCCATCGCGCGCTGCGCCGCGCCGCCCGGGCCGGCACGCTGGATCGCCTGCTCATCGCCGTATCCCGCCACCCCCTCGCCACCCAGGCCCTGCTCGGCCTGGAATGGCGCGTCGCGCGGGCCTGGCGGCGGGCTTCGCGCCTCATGTCCTTCGCCAGCCTCACCCTCGCCCGCACCCTCGGCATGGCCTCCGCCCTGCCAGCCCCGCCGGATTGCATCCCCAACCCGGATTTGTCCGAAACCATCAAGCGCACGTCGTACCTGCTGCTCGATGAACTGCGCCACGGGCGGGGGCAGCGCCTCATCGCGCCGCTGAAACGCCTGCTGCGCGCGGCGAAGGGCAATATGCGGCGCTGGCGGCTCACGGCGTGACCCACACAAAGCACAATCCCAGGGCGCGGGTCTTGTTCCCTTGTGACTCGCTCAATACATCTGCGCGGCAAGGGATGGCCCGCTCGGCCCTGCCCCTCACGTCCAACCGCCCCACACCGGGGGCGGGCGCGGTGCCTCTTACGGGCCGCCCCCGCCCGCTACAGGAGAAGAACACATGACCAAGGTCATCGGTATCGACCTGGGCACCACCAATTCCTGCGTCGCGATCATGGAAGGCCCCGCCGGGGCCAAGGACTCCGTGCGCGTGATCGAGAATGCCGAAGGTGCGCGCACCACCCCCTCCATGGTCGCCTTTGCCAAGAATGGCGAGCGCCTCGTCGGCCAGTCCGCCAAGCGCCAGGCCGTCACCAACCCCACCAACACGCTCTATGCCGTGAAGCGCCTCATCGGCCGCCGCTTCGACGACCCAATGGTGTCCAAGGACAAGGGCCTGGTGCCCTACACCATCACCCGCGCCCCCAATGGCGACGCCTGGGTCGAGGTGGATGGCAAGGCCTACGCGCCGCAGCAGATCAGCGCCAACATCCTCACCAAGATGAAGGAAACCGCCGAGGCGTACCTCGGCGAGAAGGTGACGCAGGCCGTCATCACCGTCCCCGCCTATTTCAACGACGCCCAGCGCCAGGCCACCAAGGAAGCCGGCGCCATCGCCGGCCTCGAAGTGCTGCGCATCATCAATGAGCCCACGGCGGCCGCGCTGGCTTACGGCATGGACCAGAAGAAGGGCGGCACCATCGCGGTCTACGACCTCGGCGGCGGCACCTTCGACGTCTCCGTGCTGGAAATCGGCGACGGCGTGTTCGAGGTGAAGTCCACCAACGGCGACACCTTCCTCGGCGGCGAGGATTTCGACGCGCGGGTGATCGACTACCTGGCCGACGAGTTCAAGAAGGAACAGGGCATCGACCTGCGCGGCGACAAGCTGGCGCTGCAGCGGCTGAAGGAGGCCGCCGAGAAGGCGAAGATCGAGCTTTCGTCCTCGAAGCAGACCGAGGTGAACCTCCCCTTCATCACCGCCGACGCCTCCGGCCCGAAGCATCTCGTGATGCAGCTCACGCGCGCAAAGCTGGAGGCGCTGGTCGATGACCTCATCGCCAAGACGCTGGAGCCCTGCAAGCAGGCGCTGAAGGATGCCGGCCTCGCCGCGAACGAGGTGGACGAGGTGATCCTCGTCGGCGGCATGACGCGCATGCCCAAGGTGATCGAGCTGGTGAAGCAGTTCTTCGGCAAGGAGCCCGCGCGCAACGTCAACCCGGACGAGGTCGTCGCCATCGGTGCGGCCATCCAGGGCGGCGTGCTGAAGGGCGACGTGAAGGACGTGCTGCTGCTGGATGTCACGCCGCTCTCGCTCGGCATTGAGACGCTGGGTGGCGTCTTCACCCGCCTGATCGAGCGCAACACCACGATCCCCACCAAGAAGTCCCAGGTGTTCAGCACGGCCGACGACAACCAGTCGGCCGTCACCATCAAGGTCTTCCAGGGCGAGCGTGAGATGGCCGCCGACAACAAGCTGCTCGGCCAGTTCGACCTCGCGGGCATCCCCCCCGCGCCGCGCGGCGTGCCGCAGGTGGAAGTGACCTTCGACATCGACGCCAACGGCATCGTCAGCGTCAGTGCCAAGGACAAGGCCACGGGCAAGGAGCAGCAGGTGCGCATCCAGGCCAAGTCCGGCCTCTCGGATGCGGATATCGAGCGGATGGTGCGCGACGCCGAGGCCAATGCCGACGCCGACAAGCAGCGCCGCGCGGCCGTGGAGGCCCGCAACGGCCTCGACGCCCTGGTCCACGCCACCGAGAAGACCATCCGCGAGAATGGCGAGAAGATCCCGGCCGGCGAGAAGGCCGAGGCCGAGGCCGCCATCACCGCCGCGCGCACCGCGATGGAGGGCCAGGATCTGGCCGCCATCCAGACCGCGAACGAGACCCTCTCCCAGGCCGCGATGAAGATGGGCGAGGCGCTCTACAAGGCGCAGGCCGCGGCCGAACAGCAGGGCCCCGGCGATGCCCCCGGGGGCGGTGCTGCCGGCGGCGGTGGCGCCAACCCGAACGAGAAGGTGGTGGACGCCGAGTTCGAGGAAGTGGACCCGAAGAAGAAGAAGCCGTCCTGATCCGGCTTCTCCAAGGGCTCGGCACGCCCGGCCTGCCTCGGCAGGTCGGGCGGCCACCCGTTCCATAGCACCGGCAGCGGGGAACCATCGCGGCGATGGCCAAGCGCGACTATTACGAGGTCCTGGGCGTGCCCCGGGACGCGAGCGAGGAGGACCTGAAGAAGGCCTATCGCAAGCTCGCCATGCAGTTCCACCCGGACCGCAACCAGGGCGACAAGACCGCCGAGGCGCGCTTCAAGGAAGCGAACGAGGCGTACGACATCCTCAAGGATGCCGAGAAGCGCGCCGCCTATGACCGCTACGGCCACGCCGCCTTCGAACAGGGCGGCGGCGGCGGTGGCGGCGCGGGCTTCGGCGGCGGCAACCCCTTCGGCGGCGCCTTCGAGGACATCTTCGAGGAGATGTTCGGCGGCCTGCGCGGCGGCCGCGGCCGCGCCCCCGCCGGCCGCGGCGAGGACCTGCGCACCCAGGTGGAGGTCACGCTCGAGGAAGCCTTCGCGGGTGCCAAGAAGGCCATCCGCGTCTCCTCCACCGTGGCCTGCGAGGCCTGCAAGGGCAGCGGCGCCGAGGGCCCGGCGGCCCAGGCCGCCGCCACCTGCGGCACCTGCAGCGGCACCGGCAAGGTGCGCGCGCAGCAGGGCTTCTTCCTGATCGAGCGCACCTGCCCCACCTGCGGCGGCACCGGGCGCGTCATCAAGAATCCCTGCAAGGTCTGCGCCGGCCAGGGCCGCGTGCAGCGCGACCGCACGCTCGCCGTCACCATCCCTGCCGGCGTCGAGGACGGCACGCGCATCCGCCTCTCGGGCGAGGGCAATGCCGGCCTGCGCGGCGCGCCGGCGGGCGATCTCTACGTGGACATCGCCATCCGCCAGCACGCCATCTTCCAGCGCGACGGTGCGAATATCTTCGTGCGCGTGCCGCTGCGCATGACGCAGGCCGCACTCGGCGGCGCGGTGGAGGTGCCGACGATCGACGGCGCCCGCAACAAGGTGACGATCCCCGCCGGCACCCAGACGGGCGACCAGTTCCGCCTGCGCGGCAAGGGCTTCTCCGTGCTGCGCAGCGCCGCGCGTGGCGACATGTATGTGCAGGTCGCAGTCGAGACGCCGCAGAACCTGACCAAGAAGCAGCAGGAGCTGCTGGCCGAGTTCGAGCGCGAATGCGAGAAATCCGGCCGCAGCAGCCCCGAAAGCGAGGGCTTCTTCGCCAAGGTCAAGGAATTCTGGGACGGGCTGGGGCGGTAGGCAGGCGCGTTCGGATCAGCGATCCGAACGCGTGCCGCCCCCCCGCCGGCGTCAGCGGCGGATGCCGAGGCGCCCGATCAGGCTCTCGTAGCGCTTCACATCCTTGCGCTTCACATAGTCCAGCAGCCCGCGGCGCTGCCCCACCAGCACCAGCAAACCGCGCCGGCTGTGGAAATCCTTGGGGTGCGTCTTCAGGTGCCCGGTCAGCATCGTGATCCGATCCGAGATCAGCGCCACCTGCACCTCGGGGCTGCCCGTATCGCCCTGCTTGAGGGCATATTCCTTGATGATCGCCGCGCGGCGATCGACTTCGGTCGACATCATCATTCTCCAGTTGGGGGTTCCAGGAACACCTCTCCACCCCCGTCGCCGGCACCGATCTGGATCAGCCGCTCGGGCTGCATCCAACCATCGGCAAGCCGGCAGAGGCCGAGCAGGCGCCCCCCCGCCATCGCGCGCACCAAGCCCCCTTCGGGGTCGGCTTCGCGGGGAATGCGGCCCATCAGGTCCACCAGGCTGAGCGCCTGGCCCTGGGTGAGCCGCATGGCCTCCTCCTCCGTGACGGCCAGTGCCGGGATGTCGGCCAGCGCGGTCGTCACCGGAAGCAGAAGGTCCGGGGAAGGGGGGGGTGTTTCGCCTGTTCCGATCAGGCTGTCCAGCGGAATCGCGTGGGATTCGCGGAACGGGCCCACGCGCAGGCGGCGCAGCGCGGTGATGTGCCCCACGCTGCCCACCGCGCGCGCCACGTCGCGCGCCAGGCTGCGCATGTACACGCCCTTGCCGGACTCGACATGGAAGGTGGCGGTGTCGCGGTCCGGCCGGGCGATCAGGTCGAAGCGGTCGATGCGCGCGGGGCGCGCCGCGATCTCCACCACCTGCCCCTCGCGCGCCAAATCATAGGCGCGTTCGCCGCCGATCTTGATGGCCGAATAGGCCGGCGGCACCTGCATGATGTCGCCGCGGAAGGCGGGCAGCGCGGCCTCGATCTCGGCATCGGTCGGGCGCACCTCGGAGGTGGCGATGACGGTGCCGTCGGCATCGTCGGTGTCGCGCGCCTCGCCGAATTTCAGCGTGAAGTGATAGGTCTTGGTGCCGTCCATCACATAGGGAACGGTCTTGGTCGCGGCGCCGAAGGCCACCGGCAGCAGCCCCGTGGCCAGCGGATCGAGCGTGCCGCCATGCCCGGCCTTCTGCGCATCGAAGGCGCGCTTCACGCGGTTGACCACGTCGGTCGAGCCGATGCCGGAGGGCTTGTCCACGATCAGCCAGCCATCGAGGGCGCGGCCCTTGGGCTTCTTGTGCTGACGCTTGCGGTTGGGCGGGTTCACGGTTCGTCGGAATCCTGGGCTTTGGCCGGCGGCGCGAGATCCTGCTGGACCTCGGGCCGCTGCATGACCTTGCTGATGTGCATGGCGTAGTCGAGCGCGGTGTCGGGCTGGAAATGCAGGTCGGGCGCGAACTTCAGCCGCACCGCCTTCGAGACCTGCGCGCGCAGGAAGGGTGTCACGCGCCGCAGCCCCGCGAACTGCTCCTTCGTCAGGTCGCGGCCGAGGCCGCTGACGAAGGCCGTCATGTGTTTGAGGTCCGGCGAGGCGCGCACCTCGGTGACGGTGATGTGCAGCTTGGCGAGGTCCGGGTCGTGGAATTCCTCGCGCATGAACACGGCCGACAGCGCGTGGCGCACCTCCTCGGCCACGCGCAGCATGCGCTGGCTGGGGGCTTCGCCGCCGCGGCTTTTGGTCTTGGGGCGCGGGGCGGCGTGGCTTTCGCGCTCCGGCTTCTCGTTCCTGCGGGCCATCGGCTGGCTCCTTCAAATAAGAAGGGGCGCGGTGTTCGGCACCGCGCCCCCTTCGTCGGTTCGGCGGAGGGTCAGAGCGTGCCGGCGACCGTCTCGGTCTCGTAGCACTCGATCTGGTCGTCCACGCGGATGTCATTGTAGTTCGCGAAGGACATGCCGCATTCGTAGCCGTTCGCCACTTCCTTCACGTCATCCTTGAAGCGGCGCAGCGTGCTGAGCTCGCCCTGGTGGATCACCACGCCGTCGCGCAGCAGGCGCACGCCGGCGCCGCGCTTCACCACGCCCTCCGTCACGCGGCAGCCGGCCACGTTGCCGATGCGCTTCACCTCGAACACCTGCAGGATCTGCGCGTAGCCCAGGAACTTCTCGCGCTGCACCGGGGCCAGCTTGCCCAGCACCAGCTTCTCGATGTCGTCCGCCACCTCGTAGATGATCGAGTAGTAGCGGATCTCCACACCGTCGCGGTTCGCCATCTCGCGCGCCTGCGTCGTGGCGCGGACGTTGAAGGCGACGATGACGGCGTTGGTCGCCTTGGCCAGCTGGATGTCGCTCTCGGTGATCTGGCCGACGCCGCTGTGCAGGATGCGCACCCGCACCTCGTCGTTGCCGAGCTTGCCGAGCGTGACACCGATGGCCTCGGCGCTGCCCTGCACATCGGCCTTGCAGACCACGGCCACTTCCTTCTGCTCGCCCGCCTGGATGCGGGCCAGCATGTCGGTGAGGCTGCCGCGGCCGGCGCCGATCGCCGCCACCTGCTTCTCGCGCAGCTTGCGGGTGCGGAACTCGCTGATCTCGCGGGCCTGCGCCTCGTCCTTCACGGCGATGAAGTTCTCGCCCGCCGTGGGCACGCCCGACAGGCCGAGGATCTCCACCGGCAGCGAGGGCGGCGCCTCCTTCACCTGGCGGCCCTTGTCGTCGAGCATCGCGCGTACCCGGCCCCATTCGGCGCCGGCCACCACGATGTCGCCCTGCTTCAGCGTGCCCTTCTGCACCAGGATCGTCGCCACCGGGCCGCGGCCGCGGTCGAGCTTGCTCTCGATCACGGTGCCCTCGGCCGCGCGGTCCGCATTGGCCCGCAGGTCGAGGATTTCCGCCTGCAGGGTGATGCCCTCCAGCAGCTTGTCGAGGTTCAGCCGCTGCGTGGCCGAGACCTCGATCTCCTGCGTCTCGCCGCCCAGGCTCTCCACCACGATCTCGTGCTGCAGCAGTTCCTGCTTCACGCGCTCGGGGCGCACGCCCGCCTTGTCGATCTTGTTGATCGCCACGATGATCGGCACGCCCGCCGCCTTGGCGTGGCTGATCGCCTCGATGGTCTGCGGCATCACGCCGTCATCGGCCGCCACCACCAGCACCACCATGTCTGTCACGCTGGCGCCGCGGGCACGCATGGCGGTGAAGGCCGCGTGGCCCGGCGTGTCGATGAAGGTCACCTTCTCGCCGGTCGGGATCGTCACCTGGTAGGCGCCGATGTGCTGGGTGATGCCGCCGGCCTCGTGCGCCGCTACGTCGGTGCGGCGCAGCGCGTCCAGCAGGCTGGTCTTGCCGTGGTCGACATGGCCCATGATGGTGACCACGGGGGGGCGCGGCGTGAGGTCCACATCCGTGTCCTCGTCGCCCTCCAGGCCGATCTCCACGTCGCCTTCCGCCACGCGCTTCACGCGATGGCCGAACTCCTGCACGACGAGCTCGGCCGTGTCGGCATCGATGGACTGCGTCAGCGTCGCCATCACGCCCATGCGGAACAGCGCCTTCACCACCTCCGCGCCGCGCGCGGCCATGCGGTTGGCCAGTTCCTGCACGGTGATGCTCTCGGGCAGCACCACGTCGCGCACCACGCGTTCGGTGCCCGAGCGCAGGCGCGCGAGTTCCTGCTGCCGGCGCTCGCGCTCGCGGGCGCGGCGGACCGAGGCGATCGAGCGCGTGCGCTCGTCCTCGCCCTCGATCGCCGCATTCACGTCGATGCGGCCCTCGCGCTTGCGGTCGGTGGGCACCAGCGTCTTCTTCGCCGGCGCCAGCACGGGCTTCTTGGCGCCGCCGGGCGAGGACATGCCGGGGCGGCGGACGGGGCCGCGGGGGGCGTCCTCGTCATCCTCGCGCGGGGCGCGGGCCTTCAGCGTCAGCTTCGCGGCCGGCGGCGCATCGGCCGGCGGAATCTGGATGGTGGCGCCACCGCCGGGCGGCGGGCCGCCGGGGCGACGCGGGCCGATGCTGCTGGGCACCGGGCCAGGACGGCCGGCGCGCAGCGGCTGTCCGGCCGGGCGCGGCGCGCCGATGGGGATGGCGCCGGGGCGCGGCGCGTAGCCGGGGCGCGGGCCATCGGTGCGCATGGGCGCGCCATCGCGGCGCGGCCCATCGTTGCGCATCGGCGGGCCGTCGCGGCGCGGGATGAGGTCGCTGCGCGGGGGAATCACGCTGCGCGCCCCCAGGGGCGCCGTCGGGGGCGGGGGCGGCGGTGGCGCGGCGGCCACGGGCATTTCGGCCGGCGGCGGCGCGCTGGCCGGGGCCTCGGGCGCTTCCTCGTCCGGCTGCGGCGCACGGCGCGCTTCATCGCGGGCGCGGCGCGCGGCATCGGCGGCGTCGGCCGCTTCCTCCTCGGCGCGGCGGCGATCTTCCTCGGCGCGGCGCGCGGCTTCCTCGGCGGCCGAGCGCAGCGTCAGCGCCTGGCGCTCACGCTCCTCGCGCTGGCGGAGCGATTCGGCGCGTCGCTGCTCCTCCAGCACGCGCTGGCGCGTGGCGAGTTCGGCCTGCGTCAGCGGCCGGCCTGCGGCGGCCGGCGGCTTGCCGGCCGGCCCCGCATTGCCGGGCTTGGGCGGCCCGCCGGCGACGCCGCCAGCCGGGCGGGGCCCGGTGACGGCCGGCGCCACGGCGGGCGCACCCGCCTTCGCGGGGGCTGCCGTGGTGGGGGCGCGCTTCTTGAGCACCTCCACCTGCACCACCTTGCTGCGGCCATGGCTGAAGGATTGGCGGACGCTGCCCGCATCCACCGTCTTGCCCAACTCCAGGCGACCACCCGGCCGGAGAGAGAGCCGGCCCTTGCCTGCATCCTGGTCGTTCTGGTCGCTCATCCGCCGATCCGAACCCGATCTTTCGTCCGTCATGTTTCGCCGCGGGTTGCGCGGCACCCATTTCTTGCTCCGCGGAGGCGCGTGACGCGCCGGCGCGAAAAGTTCAGTGTGGCCCGTCCCGATCGTCGTCCGGGGCGGGGTCGTCAAGTTCCACGGCGGCGGCACCTGCCGCGGCCGCTGCCGGCGCCACGCCGGCCAGTCGCGCGGCTTCCACCGCGATGGCCTCCGCCAGCCGCCCGGGGGCGACCGCAACATGCACCGCGCGCTCGCGGCCGAACAGCACCCCCAGCTCCGCCGCCGTCAGCGGGGCAACCGCCGGCAACCGTCGCAGCCCCAGCAGGCGGGCCCGTTCCGCCGGGCTGCCATCCGAGGCCTGCACCAGCAGCCCGACACGGTCGGCCTGCAGCCATTCCCGCGCCGCCTGCCAGCCCGCCACCGCCTGCCCCGCGCGCCGCGCGAAGCCGAGCAGATCGCGGACGCGGCCGCGAAGGCCATCCTCGATCCGCGCGCGAAGATCCGGGGGCACATGCGCCGCTCCGCGCGTGGCCTTGGCAAAGGCCCCGCGGGTCGCGGCACGTTCTATCACATCGGCCTCAGCGCTCAACCACATTCCCCGCCCCGGCAGTCGTCCTGCCAGGTCGGGCACCAATTGGCCGTCCGGCGCCAGCACGAAACGGATCATCCGTTCCTTCTCGCGCCGCTCGCGCAGCACCAGGCAGCGCCGCAGCGGGCCGCGCTCGGCCGCGTCGGCATCCGCCTCTGCGTCGTCCGGCCCCGGCGGGTCGGCCGCGATGTCACCCGGCGCGGCCGTCTTCCGCCTCCCCATCCGTGGCGTCCTCGGCCGCCTGCTCCTCGCCATCGGCGTCCTCGCCGGCTTCCTCGCCGGCCTGGCTGGCGGCCAGGGCGCCCACCACATCCTCGTCGCCGAACCAGCCGGCCGACTGGCGGGCGGCCAGGATCACGGCATTCGCCGTGTCCTCGTCCACCGCCTCGCCGCCCAGGATCTCGACGAGTTCGTCGGAGGCGAGGTCCGCGAGGTCGTCCAGCGTCTTCACGCCCTTCTCGCCCAGCGCGACCAGCATGGCCGGCGAGAAGCCGCCGACCTCGGCCACCGCATCCTCCACGCCCATCTCGCGGCGCTTCTCGTCCATCTCGACGTCGCGCTTGTCGAGGAAGGCCTGGGCGCGGCGCTTCAGCTCGGCCGCCACGTTCTCGTCGAAGCCCTCGATCTCGGCCAGCTCCTCGTCGGGGACGTTGATGATGTCCTCGATCGAGCCGAAGCCTTCCGTCACCAGCAGGCCGGCGATCACGTCATCGACATCGAGGCCTTCCACGAACAGCCCGCTGCGCTTGCGGAAATCCTCCTGCCGGCGCTCGGATTCCTCGGCCTCGGTCAGGATGTCCACGTCGTAGCGCGTCAGCTGCGAGGCGAGGCGCACATTCTGCCCGCGGCGGCCGATGGCCAGCGAAAGCTGGTCGTCCGGCACCACCACCTCGACGCGCCTTGCATCGTCGTCCAGCACCACCTTCGTCACCTCGGCCGGGGCCAGGGCGTTGACGATGAAGGTCGCCTGGTCCTGCGACCAGGGGATGATGTCGATCTTCTCGCCCTGCAGCTCCTGCACCACCGCCTGCACGCGCGAGCCGCGCATGCCCACACAGGCGCCCACCGGGTCGATCGAGCTGTCGCGCGAGATCACCGCCATCTTGGCGCGCGAGCCGGGGTCCCGCGCCACGGCCTTGATCTCGATGATGCCGTCGTAGATCTCAGGCACTTCCTGCGCGAAGAGCTTGGCGAGGAAGCCCGGATGCGTGCGGGACAAGAAGATTTGGGGCCCGCGCGGTTCCTCGCGCACGTCGTAGATGTAGGCGCGCACGCGGTCGCCGTTCTTGAAGGCCTCGCGCGGGATGGTCTCGTCGCGCCGCAGCAGGGCCTCCGCGCGGCCGAGATCGACCATGAGGTTGCCGTATTCGGTGCGCTTGACCACGCCGTTGATGATCTCGCCGACGCGGTCCTTGTATTCCTGGAACTGCTTGCTGCGCTCCACCTCGCGCACGCGCTGCACGATCACCTGCTTGGCGGTCTGCGCGGCGATGCGGCCGAAATCGATGGGCGGCAGCGGATCGACGATGAATTCGCCCACCGCGATGCCGGGCTTGATCTTCACCGCGATGCGGTGGCTGAGCTGCGTGGCCTCGTTCTCGACGGGCTCGGCCTCCACCACCTCGGTCCAGCGCGAGAGACGCACCTCGCCCGACTTGCGGTCGATGACCGCGCGGATGTCCTTCTCATGGCCGTATTTGGCGCGGCCGGCCTTCTGGATGGCCTGTTCCATCGCCTCCAGCACCTCGTCGCGCTCGATCATCTTCTCGCGCGCGACGGCATCGGCCACCTGCAGCAGTTCCGGGCGCGCGATCGCGACATCCATCGCCATGGAGCTAGTTCCCCTTCGCCTTCTGCCCGCCGGCAACGGGGGCGTCGCCTTCGGCGTCGTCCTCCTCCGGCGGGGTTGTGAGTGCTGCCGTGGCAGCGATCAATTCATCGGTCAGCACCAGCTTGGCGCGGCGCAGATTGCCGCGCGGGACGGAAAGCTGCGTGCCGTCCTCCAAGCGCAGCCGAACCTCCGCCGCGTCGGCGCCGAGCGCCACGCCGCGGAAGCGCTTGCGGCCCTCCTGCGGCACCATCAGCTCGATGGTGGCGAGGTGGCCGGCGAAGCGGTTCCAATCCTTGGCGCGGGTCAGCGGGCGGTCGATGCCGGCGGAGGAGACCTCCAGCGTCCATTCGCCGCGGATCGGGTCTTCCACGTCCAGCACGGCGCCGACGGCGTGGCTGATGGTCTCGCAATCCTCGACGCGGAAGGGGGCCTGGTCGGCCCGGTCGGCCATGATCTGCACCACGGGCCGTTCCTTGCCGCTGACCTGCACGCGCACAAGCTCATACCCCAGCTGCCCGAGGCTGGGCAGGATCGCGTCGGCGATGCGCGCCTCCAGCCCTTCATGGTGGGGCAGGTCGGCGTCGGTCGGGGCGAAGCTGGGCGCGGGCTCGGTCATCGGAAAACGGGTCTCGTCCTGGCCTTCGTGGTGCGGCCAACAAAAAAGGCGGCCCCGTTAGGGGCCACCCTCCGTCACATCGGAAAGCGATCTCTACGCTTCATATAGAAGCCGGGGCGGGCGGAGGCAAGCGGCGGAACACCCAGTAGCGCGGCCGGCGGCCCTCGCGGAGCGCCTTGGCCTCGTAGCGCGTGCCGGGCCAGCCCGGGGGGCGGGCGGTGTGGTGCTCGGCGAGGGCGAACAGCGGGGTCTCGGCCAGCACGGCATCGACCCAGGCCTGGTAGGTGGGATCGTCGCTGGCGATGCGCCATTCGCCGCCGGGGCGCAGCGCGCGGGCCACGATGGGCAGCATCTCGGGGTGCACGAAGCGGCGCTTGGCGTGGCGGGATTTCGGCCAGGGGTCGGGGAACATCAGGAACAGCCGGTCGAGCGCGCCCTCGGGCAGCGCCTGCAGCAGGTGCCGCGCATCCTGCGGCCACAGGCGGAGGTTGGCCGGCAGCGCCCCGGTGGCTTCCTCGCCCTCCGCCACCAGGCGCGTCAGCAGCGAGCACAGGCCGTTCTCGAACACCTCGGAGGCGATGTAGGCGACGGCGGGGTTGGCCGCGACCTGCTCCAGCGCGTGTTCGCCACCGCCGAAGCCCACCTCCAGCCAGAGTGGCGCGCCGGGCATGGCGAAGGCGGCCAGTGGGGATTGCGCCTGTTCAGCGGTGAGGCGCAGCCGCGGCAGCGTGATGTCCAGCAGCCGCTGCTGCCGCGGCCGCAGCGGGTGGCCGCGGCGCCGGCCGTAGAGGCGGTCGGGCACGCCCTCGGCGAGGGGGGGGCGGTCGGCGGTCATGCGGCTCCCGGACATGAAAAAGGGCGGCAGGCCTGCGCCCGCCGCCCCGGCTTTGCGCAAGGCGCGCAGATCAGCGGTTGAACGCGCGCTTCAGCTCGTCCGCGATGTCCGTGCGCTCCCAGGTGAAGGTGCCCTTCTCCGGGTCCGGCGTGCGGCCGAAATGGCCGTAGGCGCTGGTCACGGCGTAGATCGGGCGGTTCAGGTGCAGGTGTTCGCGGATGCCGCGCGGCGAGAGGTTCACCATGCCGTCCAGCACCTTGGCCAGCTTCGTCTCGTCCACGTCGCGGCCGGTGCCGTGCAGGTCGAAATACACCGACAGCGGCTTGGAGACGCCGATCGCGTAGCTGACCTGGATGGTGCACTTGTCGGCCAGGCCCGAGGCGACGACGTTCTTCGCGACGTAGCGCGCGGCATAGGCGGCCGAGCGGTCCACCTTCGTGGGGTCCTTGCCGGAGAAGGCGCCGCCGCCATGCGGGGCCGCGCCGCCATAGGTGTCGACGATGATCTTGCGCCCGGTCAGGCCGCAATCGCCGTCCGGGCCGCCGATCACGAACTTGCCGGTCGGGTTCACGTAGAACTCGTTGTCCGGGCACATCCAGCCCTTGGGCAGGCTGCTTTCCACGATCGGGCGCAGCATGCGCTTGATCTCGGCCTGCTCCAGCCCCTCGACATGCTGCGTCGAGACGACGACGGAGGTGGCACCCACCGGCTTGCCATCGACATAGCGCAGCGTGACCTGCGACTTCGCGTCGGGCAGCAGGCCCTGCACGCCGACATCGCCGGCGCGGCGCATCTCGGCGACGCGGCGCAGGATGAGGTGCGCGTAGTACAGCGGCGCGGGCATCAGCTCGGGCGTCTCGCGGCAGGCATAGCCGAACATGATGCCCTGGTCGCCCGCGCCTTCATCCTTGTTGCCGGCGGCGTCGACGCCCTGGGCGATGTGCTCGGACTGCGCATGCAGGTGGCATTCCACATGGGCGTTGCGCCAGTGGAAGCCTTCCTGCTCATAGCCGATGTCCTGGATCGCCATGCGCGCCAGGTGGATCAGCAGGTCCGGCGTCACGCTGCCGGGGCCGCGGGTCTCACCCGCCAGCACCACGCGGTTGGTGGTGACCAGCGTCTCGCACGCCACGCGGGCATACGGGTCGGCCGAGAGATAGGCGTCGAGCACGGTGTCGGAGATGCGGTCCGCGACCTTGTCGGGGTGGCCCTCGGAGACGCTCTCCGACGTGAAAAGATACTCGCCCTTGTCGCGCATGGCGTGGTTCGGCCTCTTGTCGCGGGAAGCCGGTTCGCCCCGGCCTGGCTATGTGGCCCCGGCGGATCCGCGGCCGGGGCCGTATTGCAGTGCGAAGTGGCGGGGTCAAGCGTCCGGGGCGGGTGCGTTCGGCAGGCGGCGCAGCTTGTTGGCGAAGCCGAAGGCTGGCGCCTCCTCGACGATGACCGTCACTTGTTGGTGGCGCCGGTTGCAGTTCACGTAACGATAGCGCGTGCCGGTCTCCCGCACGAATTCATGCCAGGCCTTGATCTCGTGCTGCTGCCAGCCGGGATAGTTGTAGTACTCGTTGAACACGATGACGGTGCCCGGGGCGATGTGCGGGCGCAAATTCGTCAGGATGTCGACGGTGGAGGAATAGAGGTCGCAATCCACGTGCAGGAACGAGACGGGGTCCTGGTGCTGCGCCACGAAGCCCGGCAGCGTATCGGCGAACCAGCCGATGACGAGTTCCGCATTGGCCGGCACCGGCGGCAGGTCGGTGCGCGCGAAGGCACCCTGGCCGCGGCCGAACTTCCAGTTCTCCGGCAGGCCCTTGAAGCCGTCGAAGCCGTAAACCTTGGCGCCGTTCACGCCGGCCGAGATCTGCGCCAGCGTGCGGCCGGAGGCGACGCCGAATTCCAGCACCAGACCCTCGATCTGGCGGATCGACAGCGCGTGGTCGTAGAGCGGCTTGGGGGCGTTGAAGGTGCGCGCGCCGCCCATGTGGCGGATATAGTACTGCGCGCTCTCATAGCCCGAGATCAGCCGCGCCATCTTCACGATGTCCAGCGAATCCCCGACGCCGCCGAACAGGTGCTGGTCCAGCGTCTCGGCGATGTCCTGGGCCGAGGGGGCGGGGCCGGGACGCGAAGCGGCGGCATCTGACATCGGCGGATCCTGTCGCGAGGGGGGAGGTGCGGGCGGCGCCATCCTTACAAACCTTCCCCGGGGCGGGTCAAACCTTGCCCACCCCGGCGCCCGGCCGGCCTCAGCCCAGGCCGAGCACCTGCGCCATGCCATATAGGCCCGGCGGGCGCCCGCGCAGCCAGAAGGCGGCGCGCACCGCGCCCGTGGCATAGGCGCGGCGATCGAAGCTGCGATGCGTGATGGCGATGTGCTCGGTGGCGGCGGCGAAGAGCAGCGTGTGCTCGCCCACCACCTGCCCGCCGCGCAGCGCGGCGAAGCCGATGGCGCCGGTGGCGCGCGGGCCGGTATGGCCATCGCGCGCGCTTTCGCGCCCGGCCTCCTCCAGCGTGGTGCCGCGGCCCGCCGCCACGGCGCGGCCCAGCGCGATGGCCGTGCCGCTCGGCGCATCCACCTTCTGCCGGTGGTGCATCTCGACAATCTCGGCATCGTATTGATGGGGTGGCAGGGCGGCGGCCATGCGCTCGGCCAGCGCCAGCACCAGGTTCACCCCGGGGGCGAAATTCGCGGCGAAGACGATGGGCGCGCGCGCGGCGGCTTCGGCTACCGCTGCCTCCTGCGCCGCCGACAGGCCGGAGGAGCCGAGCACCAGCCCCTTGCCGGTGGCCGCGGCGAGGGCGGCATGGCCGGCGGCGGCCTCGGCATGGGTGAAGTCGATCACCACATCGCTGATCGCGAACAGCGCGGCGGCATCGGCCAGGATGGGCACGCCCGGCGGCGCCGGCCGGGCCGAGCCCTGGCGCAGCGTGCCGCCGGTGAGGGTGGCGCCGGCGGCGGCCACCTCCTCGGCCAGCAGATGGCCCATGCGGCCGGCGATGCCGGCAATGCCGATGCGGATCATGCTGCAGCCCAACCTTCTGCGGGGGCGGCAGGCTTCGCCCCGCTTGCCGCGCCGGTCAAGCGCCGCCCCCCTTCACGCACCGCGCCCGCTGCCGCATGAGGGGTGGGCGCGACGCGGAGGCAGAGGATGCGCATCGCCCTGGTGATGAGCCATGCCGATCGCCGCATGGACGGCGCGCGGCGCGAGTTGCACCTGCTGCGCGCCATGGCCGAGGCCGGCGCCACGGTGCGGCTGTTGCGCATGCATGCCGGCGCGACGGTGGAACAGGAGGCCTATCTCGACGGCGCCGTGACGGCGCTGTTCTGCCCCGCCGATGACAGCACGCTGCCGCACCAGGCGCGCGCCTCGGCGGCGCTGCGCCAGGCGGTGCTGGATTTCGCGCCGGATCTGCTGCTGCTGAAGGGCCTGGGCTACGCCATCAACGCGCAGTTGGCCGAGGCGCTGCCGGACTGCGCCATCGGGCTGATCGCCGGCGGCCTCACCACCGACCCCGTGTTGCCGCGGGCGAGCCTGGTGCTGGCCGAGCACGAGGCGCAGCGCCGCGTGGATTTCGCGGCGCAGATGGCCGAAGGGCGCTGCCTGCTGCTGCCGAAGTTTTTCGACCCGGCGCTGGTGGGTGATGGCCTGGGGGATGCGCCGCCGCGCTTCGACATCATCAATGTCGGCGGCTTCCAGGATGCGCGGAAGAACCAGGCGGCGCTGCTGCCGCTGGCGGCGCAGCGGCTGCGCATCGTCTGCGTCGGCGGCGGCGCGCTGCTCGAGGCGTTCCGCGCCACGGCGCCGCCGCGGCTGCGGCTGGTTGGCCACCGGCGGCCCGATGATGTGTATCGCTACCTGCGCCAATCGCGCCTGATGGTGCACACCGCGCTGCAGGAGGGGCTGCCGCGCGCGGTGGTGGAGGCGATGGCCTGCGGCGTGCCGGTGGTGGCCTATCGCAGCGTGATCCCGGCCGGCATCCGCCACGGCGAGACCGGGCTGCTGGTGGAGCCCGGGACGCTGGTGGCGGAGGTGCTGGCGCTGCTGGCCGATGCGCCGCTTCTCGCGGCGATGCGCGAATCGGCCCGCGCCGACGCGCATGCTCAGCACGGCCCGGCGGCGATCCGCCGCGCGGCGGGCGAGATCCTGGCGCTGGCGCGGACGCTTCGCCCGGGGGGCAGCGGCACGTGACCGGCCGGAGGGGCATGCCCTCCGGCCGGCTTCACCGGGCGATGGTCAGATCTTCTCGACCGCGTCGCGCGCCGCATCCTTGGCGCCGCCGATGGCGTTCTGCAGCTTGCCCTTGGCCTTGTCGGCCTCGCCCTCGGCCTGCAGCTTGGCGTCGCCGGTCAATTCGCCGATGCCCTTCTTGATGCTGCCCTTCGCCTGGTTGGCGGCGCCGGCGATCCGGTCCTTGTCCATGTCAGCGTTCTCCTGCCTGCGCGCGGCACCGTGCCGCGTCGAAGGGGAAACGCCGCGAGGCAGGCGTGGTTACGGCGCGGCGGGGAGGCTCGCGAAAACATCATCCACCGCATCGCCGAAGCGCTGCACGATGGCGTCGATATCGGCGGCCTTGGCGATGTAGGGGGGTGCGAGCAGCACATGGTCGCCGCGCCGGCCATCCAGCGTGCCGCCCATGGGATAGCAGGCGAGGCCGCGCGCATAGGCCGCCTGCTTGATGCGCTCATGCAGTTTCAGCGCGGGGTCGAAGGGGGCGCGGGTGGCGCGGTCGGTCACGAATTCGGCGCACCAGAACAGGCCGCGGCCGCGGATGTCGCCGACATGGCGGTGGTTGCCCAGCCGCTCCGTCAGGCGCTGTTCCAGCAGCGCGCCCATGGCCTGCACATTGGCCAGCAGCCCTTCGTCGCGGATCACGCGCTGCACGGCGAGTGCGGCCGCGCTCGCCACGGGATGGGCCTGGTAGGTGTGGCCATGCATGAAGGCGCCGCTGCCCTCGCGCAGCGCGGCCACCACGGGCCCGGCGATCAGGATGCCGCCGATCGGCTGGTAGCCGCCGCCCAGGCCCTTGGCGACCACCTGGATGTCCGGGACGACGCCCTCCTGCTCCCACGCATGCATGGTGCCGGTGCGGCCCATGCCGCACATCACCTCGTCCAGGATCAGCAGCGCGCCGTGGCGCGCGCACACCGCGCGCATCGCCGGGAAATAGCCGGGCAGCGCCGCCACACAGCCGAGCGTGGCGCCCACCACGGGCTCGGCGATGAAGGCCGCGACGGTGTTGGGGCCGAGGCGTTGGAACTCGGCCTCCAGCTCGGCGGCGAGGCGCGCGACGTAGTCGGCGTCGCTCTCGCCATCCGCGCGTTCGCGATAGGCGTAGCAGGCCGAGACATGGCTGAAGGCGTCCGACAGCAGCGGCTGGTACAGCGCGCGTCGCATGGCGTTGCCGCCGGCGGCGAGCGCGCCGAGCGTGTTGCCGTGGTAGCTCTGCCGGCGTGCGATGAAACGGGCGCGGGCCGGCTGGCCGATCTCGACGAAGTATTGCCGCGCGAGCTTGAGCGCGGCCTCCATCGCTTCGCTGCCGGAGGAGCAGAGATACATGTGGGTGAGCCCGCCCGGCTCGCCCTCCAGCACCAGGTCCGCCAGCGCCTCGGCGCTCTCGCAGGAATAGAGCGAGGTGTGCGCGTAGCAGAGCTGTTCCTGCTGCGCGCGCATCGCTTCCAGCACGCGCGGATGGCCGTGGCCGAGGCAGGCCACGGCCGCGCCGCCCGAGCCATCGATGATGGTGCGGCCGTTGGAGTCATGCAGGAAGATGCCCTCGCCGCGCAGCGCGCGGGGCGGGTCGGCGCGCAGGCTGCGCTGGATCAGGCGGGACATGGCGTTATCCTTGGGCGAGCGCGATGCAGGCGAAGCCCACGCGCGCCTCGGTGGGCACGCCGAAGCGCGCCGTATGCCGTGCCGGCAGGCCACCCGGGAAGTGCTTCACATATTCCGCGTTGCAGGCGTGGTAGTCGGCCGGGTCGGTGATCAGCATGGTCACCTGCACCACGCGGTCAAGGCTGGAGCCGGCCGCGCGCAGATGGCCCGCCATGGCGGCGAGCGCGTTGCGCACCTCCTCGGCCGGGCTCGCGCCGCGATGGATGCCGCGCGCCGGGTCGTGCGGCGCGGTATGGCCGGAGACGAACACCAGCCCGCCGGCGCGCGCGACATGGCTGAAAGGGCGTGTCTCGCCGGGTTCGGGCTGGCCGAGGAATTCGATCATGCGGCGGGCTCCATGCGGGGTGGCGAGGGGATGCGGCGCAGGAGGTCGGCCTGGACCTGCCGGGCCTGCGGAACGCCCAGGAAGGCTTCCCAGTAGGAGTCGGTCTCGCCGCGCTCCGTTCGGTGGTAGAAGAACAGGTCGCCGCTGCCGTCGTGCCGCGGCCGCAGGACCACGCTTTCGATCTCGTACCAGAAGGCTGCGCGCGGCTGCTTCCCGCCGCGCCCTTCCCTCACCGCGAGGACGCGGCTGGTGGTGAGCGCCCAGGTGGTTCGGCGCGCGCGGGCGCGGACAATCCAGGGTGCGACGAGGAACACCAGGCCGACGGCGACGAAGGGCAGCGATGCCAGGGTCTTCGCAGTCGTGCCGTGGATCGGTTGGTCGTTGAGCAGGATCGGGCCGTCGTGGAGGAGGGCCACGCCGAGCGGGACGCTGACGAGGACGAGGCCGAAGCCAGCGCCGAAGAGGGCATGCCGGAACACGCGCCCCGGCTGGGCCGCGCCATGCCAGACGACCTCCTCGCCTTCGCGCAGCACCGCGCGCAGGGCAGCGGGCGGGTCCTGCCGCTGGTTGCTCACGGCGGTGTCAGCAGCCCGACCACGGCGCCGGTCATGCAGCAGGCGACGCTGGCCGAAACCAGCGACGGCAGGCCGAGCTTCACGATGTCGGCGCGCCGTTCCGGGCACATCGCGGTCATGCCGCCCAGCATGATGCCGAGCGAGCCGAAATTGGTGAAGCCGCACAGCGCATAGGTGAGGATCAGGCGCGAGCGTTCGCTGAGGCCGAGGCCGCCCGAGGTGGCGAGTTCGAGATAGGCCACGAACTCGTTCACCACCACCTTGGTGCCGAGGGATGCGCCCACCGTCGCCGCCGATTCGGCCGGGATGCCCATGGCGAAGGCCAGCGGCCAGAAGATGAAGCCGGCGATGCGCTGCAGGGTGAGGCCCGTCAGCGGCTCCAGCATCATGTTCGCCAGCGCGACCAGGGCGACGAAGACGATGAGCATCGCCATGATGCCGAGCAGCAATTGCAGCCCGTCCATCGTGCCGCGCACCACCGCCTCCATCGTGCTGTCGTAGAGGCGCGGCGCATCGGCGGCCTCCTCCGCGCGCGGGGGCGGGTCCTCGGCGCGTGGCGGCCGCATCAGCAGCGCGGCGAGGATGGAGGCGGGTGCCGCGATCAGGCTCGCCACCAGCAGCTGCGCGGCCGCATCGGGCACCACGGCCGATATCATCACCGCATAGACCACCAGCATGTTGCCGCTGATGGTGGCGAGGCCCGCGGTCATCACCACGAACATCTCGGATTGCGTCAGGCGCGCGAGCCAGGGGCGGATCAGCAGCGGGGCCTCGACCATGCCGACGAAGACATTGGCGGCCACGGAGAAGCCGGCCGCGCCGCCCAGGCCGAAGCTGCGCGTCAGCACGCGGCCCAACGCCGCCACCGCCACCGGCAGCACGCGCCAGTGGTACAGCACCGCCGAGAGCGCGCCCACCACCAGCACCAGCGGCAGCGCCTGGAAGAACAGGATGAAGCCCGCGCCGGGGAAGGGCTCGGCGAAGGGCAGCGGGCCGCCGCCGAGATAGCCGAAGACCAGCGTGGTGCCGGCCCGCGTCGCCGTGGCCAGCGCGCCCACCGCATCGCCGAACACGGCGAAGGCCGCGCGCAGCGGCGGCAGGTGCAGCAGCGCCGTGGCGAGGGCGAGTTGCAGGCCGAGGCCCGCGACAATCACGCGCCAGGAGACACCGCGCCGGCAGCCGCCCAGCACCCAGGCGAGTGCGGCGAGTGCCAGCAGGCCGAGGCCCGATTGCAGCTGCAGCGCAGTCATACCACGCGCACGAAGGTTTCACCTTCGTGCCCCTCAGTCGCCGTGCCGAAGGCACGCCTGCGGCGTGACGGGCGGCGGCCATCCGGCCGCCTTGGCTTCGTCATGCCGAAGGCATGCGTTCCGCATGACGCACTTGCGGCGGCGCCCAGTCGGGCGCTCGGCCCTGCGGGCCGCAGGGCGGAACTTCGTCCGCTGGGTATCATTCCGCGGCGCTCCGCGCCGGCGGGTCCGGGATGTCGAGCGCGCGGATCGCCTCGCCGCGCCGCGCGATCTTCTCGGCCGTCGTCTCGATCTCGCGGATGTCCTGCTGCACGGCGACGAAATGCCCGCGCAGCGCGGCGACGCGGCGTTCCAGCCGGGCGGTCTCCTCGGCCAGGGCCTCGACCTCCTGGCGGATGCGTCGTGCCTCGTCCTGCAGCCGCGCATCGCGCAGCAGCCCGCGCATGGTGTTGAGCACGGCCCACAGCGTGGAGGGCCCCACGATGTGCACGCCGCGGCGCGCGGCCTCCGCCACCAGGTCGGCATGGTCGGCATGCAGCGCGGCCAGCACGGCCTCGGCGGGCACGAACATCAGCGCGCCTTCCGCGGTCTCGCCGGGGATGAGGTATTTGCGCGCGATGTCGTCCACGTGGCGGCGGATATCGGCGGTGAAGCGCCGCGTGGCGAGCTGGCGCTGCGGCGCATCCCCGGCATCCTGCAGCGCGGCCCAGGCCTCCAGCGGAAACTTGCTGTCCACCGCGATGGGGCCGGGCGGGAAGGGCAGGCGGATCAGGCAATCGCAGCGCGTGCCATTGGACAGCGTGTGCTGCCAGGCGAAGCCCGTGGCGGGCAGCCTGTCGGCCACCAGGTCGCGCAGCTGCACCTCGCCCATGGCGCCGCGCGCCTGCTTGTTGCCGAGCACGGCGGCCAGCGAGCGCACCTGCCCGCCCAACGCGTCGATATTGGCGCGCGCCGCGTCGATCACCGCGAGGCGCTGCTGGATGGCGCTGGCGGTGGCGGCCGTGCGCTCGGCTGCCGCATCCAACCGCGTGCCCAGCGCGCGTTCCTGCTCGCGCAGGCGTTCGTCGCTGCGCGCCGCGAGGCGTTCCTGCGACGCGGCCAGCGCCTGCAGCGTCGCCGCGATCTGCCCGAGCTGCTCGGCCCGCCGCCCGCGCAGCGCAACCAGCAGCAGCAGCCCCGCCAGCAGGATCAGGGCTGCGATCAGCGCGGGCATGGACCAGTCCGGCATGCGCCTCCGACTCGGGCCTGGAATCAATGTCGGAAGTGTCGCATCCCGGTGAAGACCATGGCGAGGCCGGCCTTGTCGGCGGCGGCGATCACCTCGGCATCGCGCATGGACCCGCCGGGCTGGATCACCGCCGTGGCGCCCGCGGCGGCGGCAGTCTCAAGGCCGTCGGCGAAGGGGAAGAAGGCGTCGGAGGCCACGACGCTGCCCTCGGCCAGCGGGCGGTCGAGCCCGGCGGCCTTGGCCGCGGCCTCGCTTTTCCACGCGGCGATGCGGCTGCTCTCCACGCGGTTCATCTGCCCCGCGCCGATGCCCGCCGTGGCAAGCCCCTTGGCATAGACGATGGCGTTGGATTTCACATGCTTGCAGACGCGGAAGGCAAACAGCAGGTCCGCCATCTCCTCCGGCGTGGGCGCGCGGCGCGTCACCACGCGCAGCATCGCGGCATCGATGCGCCCCGCATCGCGCGATTGCGCGAGGAAGCCGCCGGCGACGGATTTGAAGGTGCGGCCCGGCGCGGCGGGGTCCGGCAGCCCGCCGGTCAGCAACAGGCGCAGATTCTTCTTGCGCGCAAAGATGGCGCGCGCGGCTGCGTCGGCGTCGGGGGCGACGACGACCTCGGTGAAGATGGCGGTGATGCGCTCGGCCGCCGCGGCATCGAGCGTGCGGTTGGCGGCGACGATGCCGCCGAAGGCCGAGACGGGATCGCAGCGCAGCGCGAGGTCCCAGGCCGCGGCGAGATCCTCACCCTCGGCCACGCCGCAGGGGTTGGCATGCTTGACGATGACGATGGCCGGGCGATCGAACTCGGCGACGCATTCGAAGGCGGCGTCGGTGTCGTTCAGGTTGTTGTAGGACAGCTCCTTGCCCTGGATCTGCCGCGCGGTGGCAAGGCCGGGGCGGTTGCTGCCATCGGCGTAGAAGCCGGCCTGCTGGTGTGGATTCTCGCCATAGCGCAGCGTCTGGCGCAGCACGCCGGCGATGGCGAGGCGCTGCGGGAAGGCCTCGCCGTTTTGCCCGGCGAACCACTGGCTGATCGCCGCATCATAGGCGGCGGTGCGGGCATAGGCGGCGGCGGCGAGGCGCTGGCGCAAGGCAAGGGTGGTGCCGCCCGCTTCGAGTTCCACGCGCACCTCGGCCAGTTGGTCAGGCTCGGTCACGACGACAACGGAGGCAAAATTCTTGGCGGCGCTGCGGATCATCGCCGGGCCGCCGATGTCGATGTTCTCGATGCAGTCTTCGAAGGCCGCGCCTTTGGCCACCGTCGCCTCGAAGGGGTAGAGGTTCACCGCCACCAGGTCGATCGGCGCGATGCCGTGTTCTTCCATCTGCGCGCAATGCGCCGGCAGGTCGCGCCGGCCGAGCAGCCCGCCATGCACCTGCGGCACCAGCGTCTTCACGCGACCGTCGAGGATTTCCGGGAAGCCGGTGTGCTCGGAGACGTCCTTCACCGGGATGCCCGCCGCGCGGATCGCCTGCGCGGTGCCGCCGGTGGAGAGGATCTCCGCCCCCCGGGCCACCAGGAAACGGGCGAATTCGACGATGCCGGCCTTATCGGAGACCGAGAGAAGGGCGCGGCGGACGGGAAGGGGCTGGCTCATGCGGCGCGGTATGGACCCGCCGCCCGGCCCGCTCAAGCTGGCCGGGTCTCAGGCGCCCAGCAGGTCCGCCACGCGGCCCACGTTGCGTGCCTCGTCGAAGCGGGCCATGGCGCGCGCCCGGCCGGCCGCACCCATGCGGCCACGCAGCGGTGCATCCTCCGTGAGGCGGCTGAGTGCTGCGGCGAGCGGTGCCACGGTGGCGGGCGGCACCAGCAGGCCGGTCTCGCCATCCACCACCTGCTCGCGCGGGCCGCCGATATCGGTGGCCACCACGGGCAGGCCGGTCAGCATCGCCTCGATCACCGACATCGGCAGGCCCTCGAAATGCGAGGGCAGGCAGAACACATCGGCCGCGGCCAGCACCGCGGGCACGTCGTCGCGGTAGCCCAGCCGCACCAGCCGCCGGCCGAGTGCGGCGGCGGCGTGGGCGAAATGCGGCGCCATGTCCTCGCCATGGTCGGAAGCGAGGCGCTCGCCCACCACCCACAGCACGCAACTCTCCGGCGTCGCCTGCATCGCCGCGAGCAATTCGGGGTAACCCTTGTGCCGCACGAGGCGCGAGACGGCGACCACGACGCAATCGGCCTCGCGCGCGCCGAGTTCCGCGCGCAGCGCGGCGCGCGCCTTCGCGTCGGGCGCGAAGCGCGCCGGATCGCGCCCGTTCGGCACGGCGGTGGCCTCAGCATGCAGGCCGAGGCGGCGCGCATCGGCGGCCTCGGCCTCGCTCACCGTCAGGAAGACGTCGGTCAGCGGCGCGGCGGCGCGTTCCAGCGTCAGCGACAGGCGCTTGCGCCACCACGGCCCGGGCTGGTTGAACAGGAAGCCATGCGTCGTGTAGGCGATGCGCGGCACGCCCGCGATGCGCGCGGCGAGGCGGCCGAGCAGGCCGCTGATGGGCATGTGTGCATGCACGAGGTCCGGCTTCTCGGCGCGGATGATGCGCACCAGCGCGGCCAGCGCGCGCGCCTGGCCCAGCGGGTTCAGGCTGCGCACGATCGGCGCGGGGATGATGCGGAACCCCTCGGCGCGCGGCACCTCCAGCAGCGGGCCCTCGGCGCAGACGCCCACCACCTCGTGCCCGCGCGCGCGCAATTCGCGCATCAGCGGCAGCAGGAAGTGCCGCAGCGAGAAATCGACGTTGATGACCTCGAGAATCTTCATTGCGCCCTCAGGCCGCAATCACCGAATCACTCCGGCTGCGGCTCGAAGCCCGTGGGCGCGGGCAGGCTGACGCGGCCGATGGCCCATTGCAGGCTGGTCGCGTCGGCCTCGGCATAGAGGGCCACCTGCTGGCTGCGGCGCGGCTCGGCGCCCATGAAGATGCTCTCCTCGATCGCCACGCGCGCCTGCTTCACGCGCAGCCGCCAGCCCACGCCGGAGGGCAGGCGCAGCAGCACGCCAAGCTCGTCCTGCTGCAGGCTGGCCACCACGCCGGGATGCAGGTGGAAGCGCACGACGAAGCCAGGGATGGTGACATCACGCTCGGTTTCCAGCACGTCCTCGCCGCGCAGATCGTCGCCGGATTCGGACAGATAGAGGCGGCGGCGGTGGCGCAGGCCGAACTGGCGCACCCAGCCATCATGGCTGGCCTCCAGCCACTGCGCGCCGTTGGCCTCCTGCCGGTCGGCCTCCACCGTCTCGACGCGCCGGCCGAGGCCCTCGGGCTTCAATTCGCTGGAGTTGGTGTCGGCCAGCACCAGGGTGGAATGCGCGGCGGTCGCGCGCAGCGCGTCGCGCCACTCGCCCTCGGCGGCGGGCGCGGCGCCGCAATTGACGATCAGCCGGTCCTTGCCCACCGACATCTCGAAGCTCAGCGTGCCGGCATGGGCCTGGCGGTCGGCGCCGCGCGGCAGACCGCCGGGCGCGGCATCGCGCCGCGCCGCGGGTGGGGCGCCGCATTCCACCAGCACCAGCGTGCGGCTGGCCGCGAGGCGCTGGAAGCCGGTCTCCGGCAGGGCGTTGGGCGCGCGGCCGCGCGCCTGGCTTTGCGTCAACGCAAGGTCGATGATCGCGGCGGGTTCCTCGCGCGTGCCGTTGAACATCGCGAGCCCGCCATCGGCGTGGCGCAGCAGGCGCAGCGCCGGCGCCGCGCGGTCCAGCACCACGGCCAGCAGCGGCGGCGCCTCCACGCCCGAGCCCTGCAGCAGGTTGCGGATCTCGATCAGGTCCTGCAGCGCGGCCAGCTGCTGCGCCGGGCTGCGCTCCACATGCCCGCCATCGGGGTGGAACTGGCGTTCCAGCTCCTGCGGCAGGAAGCGCACGCAGCGGGCCAGCCAGGTCTCCTCCTCCAGCGCCACGGCGGCGGCCATGCCGCCCTTCAGCGCCACCAGCGCGCCGCGGTGCAGCGCCTCGGCGGGCAGGCTGGCCACCAGGCCGCGCGCATCCTGCGCCATGCGCTGCATCAGCTGTCGACGGAACTGATCCTCCGCCGTGGCGGCCAGGAAATCCCAATGGCCGAGCCAGGCGGAGATGCGCGCGCCGGCCACCTCCGGCGCATCCGCCAGGGCATCGTGGCTGCCCAGCGCCAGCCAATCGGCGGCGAGCGCGCGGCCGCGCAGCCGGGCGGCATCGGTGCCCAGCGCCCGCAGGTCGCGCAGCCAGACGAAGCCATGCGCCGCGGCCCGCCAGGCCGACGAGCCCGCCATCGGGCCCCAATCCTCGGCCGAATCGGGGGCCAGGGGGCGCACGGTGCCCATCGCCTCGAACTCGCCGCGCAGCAGCCTGGCACCGCGCGCCGCATCGCCCGGCCAGAGGTCGCGGAACGAGCGCGCCGGCCCTTCGGGCACGCGCATGGGCTTCAGATTCGCCAGGATGCGGCGTGCGCCGCGAAGCACCCCCCCGATCATGCGTTCCCTCCTGGCCCGCGCAGCCCGCGGATCGCGGCGGCATAGTCGGCGGCGCCGAACACGGCGGTGCCGGCCACCAGAACATCGGCGCCGGCGGCGATGCAATCCGGCGCGCTCGCCGCGGTGACGCCGCCATCCACCTGCAGCGCGATGTCGCGCCCGGTCTCGTCGATCATGGCGCGCAGCGCGGCGATCTTGCCGAGCTGCGAGCGGATGAAGGATTGCCCGCCGAAGCCTGGGTTGACCGACATCACCAGGATCAGGTCGCACAGGTCGAGCACCGGGGCCACGGCACTGGCGGGCGTGCCGGGGTTCAGCACCACCCCGGCCCGCTTGCCCAGGCCGCGGATGGTCTGCAGCGAGCGGTGCAGATGCGGGCCGGCCTCGGGGTGCAGGCTGATGATGTCGGCCCCGGCCTCGGCGAAGGCGGCGAGGTAGGGGTCGGCCGGGGCGATCATCAGGTGCACGTCGAAGGGGATCGCCGCGTGCCGCCGCAGCGCCTTCACCAGCGCCGGGCCGAAGGAAATGTTGGGCACGAAATGCCCGTCCATGATGTCGAGGTGCAGCCAATCGGCGCCGGCTGCCGCAATGGCGGCCACCTCCTCGCCCAGCCGCGCGAAATCGGCGGCGAGCAGGGAGGGGGCGATGCGGATGCGGCGGGAATCCATGGCAGAACGGTTCTACCCGTCGCGGGGCGCAGGGGAAACCGCCCGGAGGCCAGCCACGCTTGTGGGTGGGCCGATTCACGCTGCTGTCGGGAAGGGACAGCAGCGATCGGACCACTAGATGGGCAGCGCGGTGGTGCCCTTCACGCGCTCCATCGCGAAGCGGCCCGTCACCTTGCGCAGCGCCGGCACGGCGGCCACGAAACGGCGGTAGAAGGCGTCATAGCCCGCCATGTCGGGCACCACGACGCGCAGCAGGTAGTCCACGTCGCCGCCCAGGCGCCAGCATTCGACGATCTCGGGCAGCGCGTCCACGGCGGCGGCGAAGCGGGCGATCCATTCCGCGGAATGGTCGCCGGTCTCGACGGCGACGAAGACGGAGATGGGCAGGCCCACGCGCGCCGCATCCACCAGCGCGACGCGGCCGATGATGATGCCGGCCTCCTCCATGCGGCGGATGCGCTTCCAGCAGGGCGTGGGCGTGAGGCCCACCTCCTGCGCGATCTCGGCCAGCGAGCGCGCGGCATCCTGCATCAGCAGGCGCAGGATTTCGCGATCGATGCGATCCAACTCCGCGCTGGCGGCCATGTCGGGGGTCCTTCTTCCGATAGCCGCCATGTATAGCACAAAAATCTTTTGCTTGCGCAAGTTTGGCGGCTTCGCAGAAAACAATTCCATGAACACGCCGATTTCCCCCGCCCTCCGCCGCCGCGCCCTGCTCGGCCTCGCCACCACCGCGCTGCTGCCGGCAGCCGCCTTCGCCCAGGCCGCGCCCGCCCCAGCCGCGTGGCCGGACCGGCCGCTGCGCATCGTCATCCCGGTGGCGCCGGGCGGCAGCCTGGACATCCTGGGCCGCATCGTCGCGCGCCAGCTCACCGGCAGCCTCGGCCAGCCGGTGGTGGCCGAGAACCACCCCGGCGCCGGCAGCAACCTCGCCTTCGAGCTGGTGGCCCGCAGCCGGCCGGATGGCCACACGCTGGTGGTCGGCAGCGATCCGCTGACCATCAACCCCGCGCTGTATCGCCGCATCGGCTTCGACCCGGTGCGCGATTTCGCCCCGGTGGCGGAGCTGGTGCGCGCGGCGCAGGTGCTGGTGGTGCGCAACACCCTGCCGGCCACCGATGTGGCGGGCTTCCTGCGCCTGGCGCGGCAGGCGGAGGGGGCCATGACGCTGGCCTCGCAGGGCAATGGCTCGATCGGGCACCTCGCCGGGGCGCTGCTGTCCAGCCAGACCGGCATCGGCTTTACCCATGTGCCCTATCGCGGCGGCGGGCCCGCCGTGGTGGATGTGGTGGCCGGGCATGTGGACAGCCTGCTGGTGACGCTGCCCGCCGCCATCGAGCATATCCGCGGCGGCCGGCTGCGCGCGCTGGCGGTCTCCTCCGCCAGCCGCAGCGCCGCACTGCCCGCGGTGCCGACCCTGGCCGAGAGCGGGCTGCCCGGCTTCGACGTGGTGACCTGGCAGGGCATCCTGGCCCCCGCCGGCACGCCGGAGCCCATCATCCGCCGGCTCAACGCCGCCCTGCTGGAGGCGCTGCGCCGGCCGGAGGTTGCCGAGGGCCTCACCGCCCAGGGCTTCGAGGTGACGGGCACCTCGCCCGAGGCCTTCGCCGTGCTGGTGCGGGAGGAAGCCACGCGCTGGCCCCCCATCGTGCGCGCCGCCGGCGCCAGCCTGGATTGAGGGGACCCGCCCTCAATCCAGCCGGATGCCGTTCTCGCGGATCACCTGGCCCCAGCGGGCATGTTCGGCGGCGAGGCGCGTGGCCAGCGCCGCGGCGCCGCCGGGCAGCATGAAGCCGCCCATGCCGTCGATGCGCGCCATCACCTCCGCCTCGGCGGCGGCCTCGGCCAGGGCGGCCTCCAGCCGCGCCACCACCGGCGCCGGCAGGCCGCGCGGGCCATAGAGGCCGACCCAGGACAGCGCCTCGAAGCCCGGGATGGTCTCGGCCACCGCGGGCACCTCGGGGAAGTTGGCCTGGCGCTGGCGCGAGGTGACGGCCAGCGCGCGCAGCTGCCCGCCGCGCACCGCGCCGATGGTGGTGCCGACATTGTCCACGCCCACCGGCGTGCGGCCCGACAGCAGGTCGGGCTGCGCGGCCTGCACGTAGTGGGTCATCGGGCATTCGACGCCCCATTCGCGGATCAGCATGGCCATCGAGATGTGCAGCAGGCTGCCCACGGTGGCGCCGTTGCAGGTGACGCGCCCCTGCTGCGCGCGCAGCCAGGCGGCGAGCTCGGCCAGGTTGGTCGCCGGCACCGAGGGATGCACCACGACGAAGCTGGCGAAGGCGGCGAATTCGCCGATCGGCGTGAAGTCGCGCAGCGGGTCATAGGGCACGCGCGCCAGCAGATGCGGGCTGAGCGCCAGGGGTGCGGCGGGAATGGCGCCGAGCGTCAGGCCATCGGGCGCCGCGCGTGTAGCGCGCCAAATGGTTCTGGAACTCTTGCCACATGGTTCTGGAACCCTGTCGCGGCGCGCTGCTGGTCGCCTCAGAGGGGTCTGAGGGCGCAGAAAGGGCTCGCTGAGCGGGCGCTGTAGAGCGATGACGCTGGGCATGCGACAGAAGCCCCCGATCCCCTCGCGCGCCCGGCTGGGCGACACCTGGCTGCTTGGCCGCCACCGGCTGGTGTGCGGCGACGCATCCGACCCTGGCATCCTGACCGCCGCCACCGCCGGCGCAAGCCCGGCCCTGCTGGTCACATCGCCGCCGTATGGCGACCAGCGGGCCTACACCACGGGCGGGGTCGGCGATTGGACGGCGCTGATGCAGGAGGTGTTCCGCGCGGCGGCAGCCTCCATGGCGCCGGGCGGCCAGGTCCTGGTGAACCTCGGCATGGTGCACCGGGAGGGCGAGTGGCAGCCGTATTGGTCGGCCTGGCTGGACTGGATGCGCACCATCGGCTGGCGCCGGTTCGGCCTCTATGCGTGGGACCAAGGGCCAGGCCTGCCGGGCGGGTGGGCCGGCCGCCTGGCCCCATCCTTCGAGCTGGTGTTCCACCTGAACCGCCAGGCGCGCAAGCCGAACAAGATCATCCCCTGCCGGTGGGCCGGGCATATGCAGGGCGCGAAGGGCGGGCTGCGCGCGAGGGACGGCACGGTGGGCGATTGGACGCATGCCGGCCGGCCCGTGCAGCCCCACCGCATCCCCGACAGCGTCATCCGCATCACCCGTCACAAGGGCCGCGGCGTCGAGACCGGCCACCCCGCTGTGTTCCCGGTAGCGCTGCCGGAGTTCCTGATGCGCGCCTACGCGGCCGAGGGCGAGCTGGTGCTCGACCCATTCGCCGGCGCCGGGTCCTCCATCCTGGCCGGGGCGCTGTCGGGCCGCGTGGTGGCGGCCGTGGAGCTGGCGCCGGCCTATGTGGACATCGCCCTGGCGCGGTGGGACCGGTCGCACCCTGACCAGCCGGCGCAGCTGCTGGAAGGGCGTCACCGGCGCAGCGGGCTGATCAGCACCTCGCGCGCCTTTCCGCCGTCGGTGCGGTGCGCGTTGCCGACCGAATAGGTCGTCTCCACGCCCTCGATGGCGAAGCGGGCGAACACCTGGCGCACGCCGGGGGTGTCATTCAGGCTGAGCAGCCAGGGGCCGCGCAGGCCGGCCAGCACCTCGGCCATGCGGGCGAAGTCCTCGCGGGCGAAGACGCCCTCGCCATAGTCCTCCTCGCAGCCCCAATAGGGCGGGTCGAGGTAGAACAGGGTCTCGGGCCGGTCGTAGCGGCGCAGCAGCTCCCCCCACCCCAGGCACTCGATCACGACGCCGGCCAGGCGCTCATGCACCGCCTCCAGGATGGGGCCGAGGCGCGTCACGTCGAAGCGGCCCGGCAGGCCAGGCGAGACGCCGAAGTTGCGGCCGGCCACCTTGCCGCCGAAGGCCAGGCGCTGGAGGTAGAGGAAGCGGGCAGCACGCTCCAGGTCGGTGAGGGTGTCGGGCGCCGCGGCGCGCAGGCGCTCGAACTCGGCCCGGCTGGTCACCTGCCAGCGCAGCAGGTCCATCAGCGGCACGTAATGGCGCTGCAGCACGCGGAACAGCGTGGCGACATCGCGCGAGGCATCGTTGATCACCTCCGCCTTGGCGCGCCAGGGGCGGCGGAGGAACACGCCGCCCATGCCGACGAAGGGCTCGACATAGGCGGCGTGCGGCACCTGGCGCAGCTGCGCGATCACGCGGGCGGCGAGGCGGCGCTTGCCGCCGAGATAGGGGGCCACCGGCGTCACCGGGGTGGCGTCTTCATGGCGAATCAATTCGCACCTGCTCTAAGGTGCCCCGCCGCTGGCCAGCGGTGCGGGGCGGTGAAAGCCGTGCGTGGTGACGCCACGCGGTTCAGGGCGTTCCAGCGCCCCGAACCCCCGCGCTATTCGCCGGGGGTCAAGCGATGGTCCATTGGCCGATCTCCAGCCAGTCGCGGATGGTGAAGCCCGGGGCGAAGATGCTGGGCGTGGCGCGGTCGGCGGCGCGGATGTTGCCCCAGGCGCCGGCGGTGGCGGCGGGCAGGCCCGCCGTGTCCACCTCGCCATTCGTCCAGAACACGCCGGCGGTCGCCCCCGCCACCGTGCCGGCGGTGTTCTCGTAGGAGTACTCGAGCGTCGCGCCCGCCGCCGGCGCCTGCGTCAGCGTCACGCCGATGGCATTGCCGGCCACCGCCACGCTGGCGATCGACGCCCCGCCCGGGTCGCGCAGCTTCAGGCCGGCGTCGGGGGCCAGCGGGAACAGGCTGGTGTCCAGCACCAGCGGGCGGTTCGCGGTCAGCGTCACCACGGTACCGGTACGCGCCACGGCGGTGATCCGGCAGCGCGCGGGGGGCACGCCCTGGCGCAGCCCGGCCAGCGCCAGGCCGAGCTTCTCCGCCTGCACCACAACGCCACGCGCCGTGCGGTGCGCGGTGGCGGCCAGGGTGGCGTCGTTGATGTTGACGGGCAGGCCATAGGCCACATCGGCCAGATAGACGTTGCCGGCGGTGTTGCGCGTGGCCACGGCGGCCTGCGCCAGGCTGACGGGGTTGCCGAAGCCCTTCAGGTCGCCGGGCACCTGGTCGATCAGGATGGGCGGCGGCGGCTGCCCGCCGAACAGGGCCGGGATCTGCGCGTTCAGCCCGGCGATGATGCCGCCCTCCAGCAGCGCCTCATAGGCCGCCTGGGTGGTGCCGATGCGGAATTCGTTGAAGCCCTGGATGAACACCTCGGCCTCGACCACCGCCTGCTGGCCCCACTGGATCAGCGCCAGGTCGCGCGCGCGGGTCAGCATGGCGGTGCGGCGGTCCCAGATCACCAGCGGCTGCACGCCGCCGGTCCAGGGCGCGGCACCGGGCACCATCTCGTGGATCTGCCGCCCGCCCATGCCGGTCACGACGAAGATGTAGCGGCAGGGCGGCAGGCCGCGCGCCTGGTCGTCCAGGTCCAGCATGTAGGCGATGGCCGACAGCGACTGGCCCAGCGGGTCGCCGGCATTGCCGAAGAAGCCATCGGCGCGGTTGCCGAAGCGGCAATCGACCAAGGGGATCAGCGCCGAGGCCTGGGTGGGGATGAAGATGTTCTCGAAGGGCCCGCCCGGCGCCCTCGGGTTGTTCATCATGAACACGCGGTCGCGCGAGCGCGGCGTTGTCATCAGCCGGTCGCAGGTGCCCGTGCCCTCCGCGTGGTTGCCGCCGGTGCTCTCGCCGAATACCTCGATGATGCGCACGCGCCGGGCCGGGTCTTCCCATGGCCAGGTGGCGGAGGCGCGGCCCTGCCAGGCGGCCAGCGGCATCAGGCCACCGTGAAGTGCGGCACGGCGACGCCGCCCGTCACATGCTCGCCGAAGGCCTCGCCGCCGGCGAAGGTGGGCATGGCGGCCGCGTAGGCCGAGGCGATGCTCAGCGCCGTCATGGTGTTGTTCGCCAGGATCCCGGCGCGGCCGATGCGCCGGGCCTGGCCGTGATAGGTGCTGCCGATCGACAGGGCGAAGGGCAGCACGCTGCCGGTGTGCTTCGCGCCATACCAAAGGCGGCCCGGCCCGATGCCGCCCGCGACAGGCCCCACGGCCTGCGCGTTGCTGGCGGTGGTCGCCACGCCCACCGCGTCCTGCACCAGGGGCGCGCCGATAGGCCGGCCGCCGGCATCGGCCCAGATCGCCTGCTTCACCGCGCTGCCGGTGCCGCCGGTGAAGATGCGCTGCACCAGGGCCGAGAGCAGCACGCGCTCGTGCAGCTCGAACACGTTCAGGAACAGCACGTCCGGCGCCGTCACCGCGATGTTCGTCACATGCACGATGTCGTCGATCGGATAGGTCAGGCCCGAGATGTGCGTGGCCCCCAGGTCGAAGGGCACCATCCGCCACACCGCCGCCCCCACCGCCGCGCCGAGGCAGACGAACCACCGCCCGGTGTTGGTGTTCAGCGCGGGGCTGAACACCTGGATGCCCGCGGCGCTGTCATCGGTGGGCAGCGGGTCGCGCGTCAGCAGCAGGGTGGGCGCCACCTGGCTGGCCAGCTGCGCCGCCACGATGGGCCCGGCCGCGGCATCCACCAGGTCGCCGATCGGCGCGCGACGGGCCACGGCGGCCGCGCCGCTGCCCTGCACCAACAGCACCTGTTCCGCGCCGGTCAGCGTGGTGGCCAGGCCGAGGTCCGGCACCCGCACCGCGGGCAGGATGCCGCTCATGCGAAGATCTCCGTCACCTCAAGCCAGCCCGCGCCACCGGCACCGCCGGCGCCGCCATTGCCGGTGGAACCCGCGCCACCGCCGCCACCGCCCGAGCTGCGCCCGCCAGCCCCGCCATCACCGCCCGCGCCGCCGGCATTGCTGCCGCCGCCCGAACCGGAATTGCCGGCCAGGCCCGGCATGGCAGCCCCCACCGCCCCGGCCGCGCCTGTGCCGGCCCCGCCGGCGATGAGGATGGCGCCGGCCACCATGCAGCTGCGCCCATTGCCGCCCGCGAAGGCCGCCGGAACGGTGCTGAGGCCACCGCCGGCGCCGCCGCCATTGCCGCCGGACAGGCTGAACCCGCCCGCGCCGCCGATGCCGGCATTGAGGCCACCGCCCGCGCCCGCGCCGCTGCCCGAGGCCGTGCCGCCCACCTGCGCCGCCGAACCAGCGGCACCGGAACCACCGGCGCCCCCGCCCTGTGTGCCGGCAGTGCCAGCGGTGGCCGCCGTCGCATCGCCGCCGGCGCCAGCAAACCCCGCGCCGCCACCGCCGCCGGCATTCGCGGCAGTCTGTCCACCCGCGCCCCGCCCTCCGCCAAATGCCTGCAGGATCAGCACGCCGCCCATGGTCATCGTGGTGGGGCCGCCGGCGCCGCCATTGCTGCCCGCTGTGTTCCCCGCGGTGGCGCCGGCACCACCCGCGCCGCCCGCGCCGACCGAGAACGTCAGTGCGCCCGTCACCTCCGCCAGGCGGAGCATGCGTTCCACGATGGCGCCGCCGCCGCCACCGCCGCCGCCGGAAGCCGCCGTGCCTGTGTTGACGCGCGCGCCGCCGCCGCCGCCACCGCCACCGCCGCCGGCGCGCAGCAGCAGCGCCACGGCGCCGGAGCTTGGGGTGTAGGTGCCGCTGCCGCTGAGCAGCACGACATTGGCGCGTGAGGGACCGCTGAGGCGCATCTCACCACTCCCGCGCGGTGAAGGGCTGGCCGGTGGTGGCGCCGAAGATGCTCAGCGCCGTCACCGGCACACATCCCAGCGGGAATTCGCAGGTCATGCCCGCCGGGATGCGGATGCTGGGCTGCGCGGCCGCGGCCACGCCGAGGTCATTCAGCCAAAGGTCCGCGCCGCTGTGGTTCTGCACGAAGACGCCGCGGCGCGCGGGGTTGGCGGCCGCCAGCACCTGCGCCGTGCCGCCGGCCGTGATGGTGCCGCTGCGGTTGGTCCAGGCGCCGGCGGCGCCCATCCGCACATAGGGCTCGATCGCGCCGCTGGTGGGGTCGCGCCGATGCGCCAGCTTCTCGACGCGCACGTCGCCGGGCGAGAGGTTCACATCAGGCATCGGAGTTTCCTTCGCTCATCCCACCAGCTCGACGCTGGTGATGTCGGCCAGCCATTGGATCGTCTTGTTCGTCTCGCCGGTGACGGTGATGGCGAGGCAGCCGAGCGCGGTGTCGGCGGTGACCGCCGCGGTCCAGGCCGCGGCGGCTGCATCCTGGAATTCCTTGGTCACCGTGGGCGTGCCGACGAAGGCCGTCGCGGCGGCGCCGGCGCCCTGCTTGATGGCGGCCTCGATGCGCCAGGTGGCGGCATCGCCCACTGTGCCGGCACTGCCGCCGCTCTGGCGCGCACCCATCAGGATGGAGACGCGGAACAGGCTGGTGGGGGGCAGCGTGCAGTTGTTCGCCGCCACGCTGGCCAGGGCATCGGCGGTCAGCCGCAGCGCCGTGCCGTCCGTGGTGGTGCGCCGCAGCAGCTGCGCGCCGCACTGCCGGTCGCCATCCGCAGCCTGGCGCCCCGCCGCCCACACCCGTTTGCGGGCCACGCCGCGCGTGCTGCCCTGCCAGCCCAGCAGCATGGCGCCATCGGCGCCGATCGAAATCCGCCCGCGCTCGCTGCCCGCGCCGCCCACGCCGGGGGACAGCCAGGCCAGCGCGCCGGCCTCGGGCAGCGTCACCACCTGGCCGGAGAACGTCGCGCCGTGCAGGCGCAGCCCGCCCTTCCACTCGCCCGCGCCCTCGATGATGGCCTCGGGCGTCTGGGAGCCATCGACGGCGACGGTGCGGCCGGTGACGTAGGCGAAGCGCCCGCTGGAGGTGAGGCTGTCGGGCTCCAGCAGGATGGCGTTGTGCATCCGCGCCGAGTAGCCATCCGTCGCCTTCAGCTCGCTGCTGCGCGACAGCACGATGCCGAACAGCACGTCATAGCTGAGGCCGCCCTGGCCGAAGACCTTGGCTTCCGGCACCACCTGGAAGGCGCCGGTGAAGTTGTTCATCCCCACCCGCGTGGGGCTCCAGCCGTGATCCGCGTGGCGGTTCACCGGGTTCCATTCCGCGACGAACAGGCCCCACCTGGTGCTGGCGCCGCCGAGCGTCGGGCTGATCGCCACCAGCCATTCGGCCAGCGCCTGGCCGCCATCGTCGCCGGTCTGCCGGCTCCACGAGGCGACCACCCCCTGGGCGATGTCGAAGCCCGCGCCGTAGAAGCCGCTGATGTAGTCAAGCCGCACGCCATAGCCGGGCGTCGCGCCCAGGCTGCGCGGCGCGCGGATCTCGGTGTAGCGGTGCCGCGCGGTGCCGGCGCCGGCATCGGGCAGGGCCACCGTGTATTCGTGCCGCGCGGTTGCCGATTGGTCGATGCGCCGGGTGGGCCATTGGAACTTCGTCGCCGCCCCGCCGACGATGTCGGCCCCCGGCGCGAATTCCCAGATCGGCGAGCGGGAATTGTTGTTCACCACGGTGTTCAGCATTGCCGTGGCCGGCACAAGGATGCGGCGCTGCTGGCCCGAGGGGATGGCATCCACCGCCCGCTGGAAGGCGGCGCTGTCATCCGTCACGCCATCGCAGGCCGCGCCGTAGCTGCGCACGCTGACGGGAAGCTCGTTCAGCAGCTGCGCCAAGGACAGCGCCACGGCGCCGGTGCCGCCGGGCAGGTGCGTCAGCGCCGTGCTGGGGTGGGTGTGGCCGCCGGCCAGCTGGGAAACCGTGCTGCGCAGCGTCACCGCCTGCGCGCCGGTGCCGCGCACCACGGCCAGCGCCTCGGCGCCGCTCAGCGTGTCGGCGCTGGCCAGGTCAGTGATGCGCAGCGCGGGAAGGATGCCGCTCATACCGCGATCGCCTGGCCGGTTTCGGTCAGCAGCACCCGGCCGTCCTGCGTCACCAGCACCAGGCCAGCAGGCGCCACCGCCGCGGCCAGGGGCGCGGCCGGCGCCTGCACATCCCAGCTGATCTCGCCCACCGCCGCGGCCGGGCCGGTGCAGCTGATGCCGGCGCGCCAGCGGCCCGGCACATCGTTCGCCGCGCCGATGCTGTGGCTGCCGATGCCCCCACCCGCATCCGAGGCCACCTGCAGCGCCGGCCCACCCGGGCGCGCCAGCGTCCAGACCACGCCGGTCACCGCATTGGCCGGCAGCGCCGCGCCATCCACGTCGAGGAAGCTGGCATAGACGCGCAGCGCCTGGCCCTGCAGCACCGTGGGGTTGCGCGGCCAGGCGCCGTCCTGCGGCGCCAGCCGCAGCTCGACGCGCACCGGGCGCGGGGGCGCGGCGCCGCTCACCAGCGCACGATCACAAGGCCGGGGCCGCCGACACCACCCGCCGCGCTGCCGGCGCCGCCGCCGCCGCCGCCGCCACCACCAGGCCGCCGCCCGGTGCCCGGGCCAGCATAGCTCTCCACGCCGCCTGCGCCGCCGCGCGCCGCGTTGCCGCCGCGGCCGCCGATGCCGACATTGGTCGAGACCGGGTTTGCGATCGGCAAGCCACCGCCCCCGCCCTGCAGGTTCAGCTGCCCGCCCGTGCCGTTGCCCGCGGGCACCTCGGCCGACAAGTTGACCTGGATCAGACTGCCGCCGGTGCCGCCGGTGGCCGAACAGAACGCGCCGAAGCTGCTGCTGCCACCATTCGCGCCGCTGCCGCCGCCGGCGCCCACCGTCACCGTGATCGCGCCCCCCGGCGTGACGGTGAAAACCCCCGCCGCATATCCACCAGCGCCGCCGCCGGTGCCTGCGAAGGGCGGCGTCGCGGTGCCGGAGGCCCCCGCGCCGCCACCACCGCCGCCGCCCCAGACCTCCACTTCCACCCGCGTCACGCCCGGCGGCACCGTGAAGGTGCCGCTGGCGGTGAAGGCCTCGAAGCCCGGGGCGAACATGGCGCGCATCGCGGCCAGCAGCTGCGCCAGGTTGGCGCCGCTCGGCGTCAGCCCGCCGGCGACGATCACGCCGACCAGCTCCTCCTGCACGCCGTTCAGCCAGGCGGCCGAGACATCCGTGCCCTCGATGCCGCTGGAGAGGTTCTCATCCCGGAAGCCGAGGTTGCCGCCGCCGATATCGACCGCGCTCGGGCCAGTGATCCGCTGCATCAGGGTGCTCCGTAGGCAAAGACGGGGATGGTGTGTGCCGGTGCCAGGCGCCGGATGGGGCACTCGGCGGCTGAGGCCTCGATCGAGCCCAGCGACTGCCCGGCCTTGCTGCGCCCGGCGCGGAAGCTGACCACGCGGGTGGTCGGCAGGCGGATGCGCCAGGTGAAGCGGCACTCGCGCGGCGCCAGCGGCTGGCCGGCCTTGCTGCGCCCGGCCTTGAAGGGCTTGCGCTCCTCGATCGTGATGGCCACGCCGCGGCTGGCGGAGAGGGCCACGAAGAAGGCGCGGGACTGGCTGCCCTGCTGCGTCCAGCGCTGATGCGCGATGCGCCGCCGCTCGCCGATCTCGGTCGCCCCCGCGGGGTCGCAGGGGTCGGGGCCCAGCACGCGCTCGTAATCCGGCAGCAGGGCGGCGGCGGCGCGCGGGTCGCTCTCCACCAGCTGCGCCAGGGCTGCAGCCTCGATGCGCGCGATCTCCGCCGCCGGCGCGGCCAGCAGCCGGGCAAGGGCGGCATCGCGCAGGCGCGGCACCGCCCAGCCGGGCGGCAGCAGCGCCAGCAGCGCGTCCAGCACCGCCTCGGCGCTGCGCGCTACCACGTGATGGTCCCCCGCGTGGGCAGCTGCAGCGGCGTCGGCGCCACATCGGCCGCCGGCGCGACCAGCACGTGGGAATACTCGCCGGCGGCGGCGCTGATCGCCTCGCTGATCCGGCTGCGCGGCATCACGGCGCCGATCGCCGCCTCGCGCGCGAAGAAGGCATCCAGCGCCGCGGTGACGGCGGCGCGCGTCGCCGCGGTGTCGGGCGTGACGGTGATGGTGAAGGCCACCGGCGTGGGGACGCAGGCCAGCACGGTGACCGATGCCGTCACCGGCCGGTCCAGCTCGATCGATGCCGCGATGGCGGCGATCTCGGGGCTGGTCGGCGCGCGCGCGCCGGCCATGGCCACCACCACGCCCACCGTGCCCGGGCCGACATGGTTCGGCAGCACCGCCACCTGCGCCACCTCGGCCGAAGCGCGCTTAGCCCAGGCGATGTAATCCGCCGCCGTGCCGCCCATCGGCGGCTGACGGATGCGCGCCAGCAGCCGCGCGCGCAGCGCCTCGTCGGCCTCAGCCTCGGCGCCGCCGGTCAGCCCGCCGATCGCCACCGTGGCCGATTGCGGCGTAAGGCCCGCGATGGGCGCGACCAGCGCCAGCACCACGCCGGCCACCGCATTGCCCGCCGCGCCGGGGGCGGCCATGCGCACGGCCACGCTGGTGGTGCCGCTCGCCACCACCACGGTCGCCAGCGTGGTGGCGATCAGGCCGGAGGGCGCGCGCAGCTCGGTGCCGGCGGGGATGCTGGTGCCGTTGGTGCCCGCAAAGGTGACGGTGCCGGCGGCCTGCGTCGCGGCGATGCGGGCGATGCCCCACACATCGGCGTGGCGCTCCAGCCATTCGGTGGCGGTGTCGGGCAGCAGCTGCTGCGCCAGATAGGCTTGGTGCAGATGCGCGTCGAACAGCGCCAGGCCGAAGGTGCGGGCGATGACGCCGAGCATCGTGTCGGGCGCGCGCGCATCCAGGTCCGGCGCCTCGGGGAAGCCGGCCTCGATGCCGGCGGCCAGGCGCTCGGCGATCTCGCCGGGCTGGGGAATGGGCCAGGTCATGCGGCGACAGCCCGGCTGATAGTCACCTCGGCCGATGCGGCGCGGGCGGTCAGGGCCAGCACGCCGGGGCGCGCCCAGGCGGCGCTGGCGGTGACATCCAGGCCCAGCTCGTCGGCCAGCCGCGCCAAGCCTTCCAGGGCGTAGCTCTCGGCGCGCAGGCGCACGGCCTCGGTCTGCTTCGCGCGCTCCAGCAGCCACAGCCGGCTGCCCAGGCGCCGGCCGGCGCCGTCCAGCGCATCGCCCGGCCAGCCGCGGCGCGCGCCGAACACGGCCTCGCCGGGCAGAGCATCATCGGGGCGCGCGCGACGATCGCAGCCCAGGCCCAGCAGCATCGGCGTGGCGGCGGTGCGGTCCAGCACCAGGTCGCGCCCCTCCACCGCCACATCGAAGCGGCGCGCGACGGGATCGAAGCGAAGCGCGATGTCGAGCATGGCGCGCAGGATCGCGCGCGCGGGGAAGCCGGATCATGCCCGCAGCCGCGGGCGTAGTGCTTTGCCCTCAGACGGCGGGCGGGCGCATCCGCGCCCTTGCCTTCGCCGGACTGCCGGCGGGCCGCATCCGCGGCCTCGGCGCTGCGCGCCGCTCAGTCCATCAACGGGGTCGGTGTCGCGCCGCCCGCGTGCTGGTGCCCGTTGTAGCGGGTGCGCATCTCCTGCATCGAGCCCGCGGCGTCGGAGACCTGGCCGGCCACCACCAGGTCGCCGCTGATCGTCGTCTCATCCGCCACGATTTCGACCAGCGGCGCCACCAGGCGGATCTTCGTCGCCGCCTGAACCTCGACGATGCCGCCGGCGCGCAGGTGCACCCGGTTGCCCTCGGCGTCATACAGCACCGCCTCGCCGGGCCCGAGCGCGCCGAAGCGCAGCGAAGGGCATGCCACCGGCAGCGCCACCATGTCGCCCTGGTCGCCGCCCACCGCCAGCAGCAGCACCATGGCACCCGGCCCGCCCGGCGCGCGGGACGCGACGCCGAATGGCTGCAGCACTTCCACCCCGGCGCGCAGCACGCCCTCATGCGTCTCCACATCCACGGTCTGCGCCTGGCCGGCATCGCTGCTGCCCACCACGGCCCCGCGCACCACCGCGCCGCGCAGCTGCATCACGTCCCTCACGGCTGCGGCCCCGTGATCGGCGAGGCCACCCTGTTGCGCGGCCGCGCGGCGTCGCGGTTCTCGCGCGTGGCGCGGCGCTGATCCTCGGCCTCGGCCACCAGGTCGAAGGCCTCGGGCCCCACCAGGCGCAGCTGCGTGATGCTGCCATCCTGGTCGGAATGGCTGAAGGTCACGCCGGCCACCAGCATGTCGCCGAGGATCCCCGCGATGGGATCATCCACCGTCACCAGCTCATTCGGCCGCCACAGCCGCTTGTCGGTGCCCGCGCGCCAATCCAGCACGGTGTAGGCCAGCGTCTCGGACTGGCCGCGCGCGATGCGCAGCATCCACTCGGCCTGCGTCTGCACGCTGGCACCGCCGGACTGGCTGCGGGCGAGGGCGACCAGCGGGCGGTGGCGCACCACCTCGGGATCCACGGCGCGGCCGGTCATGACGATGGTCGCGCGCTCCTGCGCCTGCGGGTTCGGCGGGCCGAAGCCGGGCACGATCGGCGAGGCCGGCGGCGTGAAGGCCGGGCCGCCGGCGCGCGCGGGCTTGGTCTGCCCCTTCACCACATAGGCGCTGTGCCGGTCGCGCCAGCTGCGCGTCAGCACCGCCGCCTGCACATTGCCCGGCAGGCTGAGTGCGGCAGGGCCGCGCCGGGCGCCGCTGCGCGTCAGCAGCAGCCCGCCCACGCCATCCGACACCGCCAGCACCGCGCGCTGGCGGCAGCCGCGCTCGATCGCCTCCATCGCGCGCTCCGCCGCATCCAGGCTGAACACCGTGAAGGGCGCGCCGACATCGGTCTCGGCCCGCACCGCGATGTCGAAGGGCTTGCAGATCCGCTCGGCGATCTCGGTCAGCGTCAGGTTGCGGAACTCCACCGGCCCATCGAGCGTCGCCGCGCTGTCCACCAAGTCGCCGGTGCGGTCGCGGCCCGAGACGCCGATGCGGATGTCCTCGGCCTGGATGCTGACCTTCAGATCGTCCACATGGCCCAGCAGCACCAGCTCGCCGTCGATCGACAGGCGCACCTCAGAACCGGCCTCGATCGTCATCGGCATGGCCGGCGTGCTGCCGGGCAGCGCGCGGCGCAGCCGGGCGGCGTCGTGCAGCTCCAGCTCGAACCCGCCGGAGATGTCGGCCAGGTCGCGCGTGATGTGCACGGCCGTCCAGGTGTCATGCACCTGGCCATCCACCTCCAGCCGCACCCGGGTGGTGGTCATGGCAGGATCTCCAGCACCTGGCCGCCGGGGATCAGGGCGGGGTGGCGCAGGCGGTTGCGCGCGACGATGTCGGCATGCGCCGCCACCACCGCCGCCGGATCGTCGCCGGCGATGTGCTGCGCAACCTGCCAGGCCGATCCGCCGCCCGGCGGCGCGGCCAGCAGCAGCACCTCCGGCAGGCGGCCGATGCGCTCGTCGAGGTCGGCCGCGGCAGCCGCGCGCAGCGCCACCAGCGCGCGCAGCAGCTGCCCCGCGGCCTCGGGCTCGGTCGCGCCCAGCGCGGCGGCGGCGGTCACGCCGGCGCCCAGCGCGGCATCCTGCCGGGCGCGCCAGGCGCGGGCCTCCTGCCGGCTTTCGAAGGGGATGTCGGCGATGGTCCGCGCCGCCTCGGCCAGCGCTTGCGCGCGGGCGGCCAGGCGCGGCGCGGCGGCCTCGGCCGGCCCGGCGCCCAGGCCGGCCGCGGCATCGATCAGCAGCAGCGCCGCGGCGCGCCGATCGGCCGGCGCCGGCGCGGCGGGGGCGGCCGGGCCGGGGCCGATGGCGGGGATCGCCGCGGGGGCGGCGGCGCGCGCGGCGGCCGCGGGCACCGCGCCCAGCACATCGGCGGTGTCGTCGCCGGCGGTCGCGACGGGGGCGAAGCTGAAGCCCTCCAGCGCCTCGACCGGGCCGGCCAGGGCGCCGCGCAGCGTGGCCCCGCCGCGCACGCCGGCCAGCACGGTGCGCCAGGTGGTGGCCGCGCTGCCGAGATAGGCCGAGACCGCGGCGATGGCGCCGAGGCCGAGGCGCACCGGCGCCAGCACGCGGCGCAGCAGCCCGCGCGCGGCATCGCGCAGCCCATCCGCCGCATCCAGCAGCCGGCCCAGCGTGTCGAGGGGCGAAGCGGGTGCGACCACGCGCTCGAACACCGCGTCGAAGCGCACCACGCGCAGCTCGCGCTCGGTGAAGGTGAAGCTGGCGGGCTGCACCAGCACCACCTCGATCTCGCCCAGCCAGGGATGCACCAGCGTGGCGGGGCCGGGGCGCAGGAAGGCGGCCTCCAGCCGCCGCGCGCGGCGCACATGGTCCTCGCCCAGCACCAGGCCGCTGATCGTGATGCGGCGCGGCGCGGCGCCCAGGTCCTCATGCGCCAGGCCGTCGCGGCCGGGGAACAGGAAGCCGATCACGCGCCGCCCGGCCTCGCTGCGCGCATCGGGCATGTGGAATTCGATGCCGGCGAAGCTGGCCTGGAACAGCCCGTCGATCAGCGCGCCAAGCGCGCCGCCGGGAAAGCTGCCGGACATCAGGGCAGGCCCAGCATGGGGCCGCGGTTCGGCGCCGTGGTCAGCGGCACGTCGCGGTTGCCCGGGCGCGTCACTTCGGCCGCGGTGCCGGGCTCGGCGCGCACCACGATCTCGCCCTGCATGCGCTGGGCTGGCGGCAGCACGGGATCCGCGTAGAAGCCGCCGGCGCTGCCGCGGTTGCCCATCGCGGCGCGGCGCGCGGCCTGCGCCGCGGGGTCGCTGCCCGCGCCCTCATTGCCGCCCAGCAGCCGCTGCGCCCCGTCCAGCACAGGGCGGATCACGCTCATCAGCGCTTCGAAGTTCCGCGCGATGCCGCCCAGCAGCCCGTCGAAGAAGCTGCCCAGCGGCGCCCAGGCGGTGCGGATGGCACCCGCCAGCCAGGCGATCTGCCCGTCGCCGCTCACCCAGGATGCCAGCCAGGTGCCGAAGCTGCTGAAGGCCGCCTGAATGCCCGCCCAGAGGCCGCTGAAGAATTCGCCGATCTCGTTCCAGTATTGCCAGATGAAAACCGCTGCGGCGGCGATCGCAAGCGCCGCCAGGCCGATCGGCCCGCCGATCAGCGCCACGCCCGCCGCCACGGCAGGGGCCACCACGCCCAGCACGCCAAGCGCGCCGGCCAGCAGGATGCCCGCGCCGCCCACCATCAGCAGGTTGTCCACCAGCCCAGGGGCGATGGCGTCGATGCGGTCCAGGAAGGCCTGGAAGCCAGCCAGGGCATCGTTAATCCAGCCGAGGTTGTCGCCGAAGGCATTGCCCACGCGGCGGCCGAGCTGGGTGATGCGCTCCTCAAGCTCCAGCGTGCGGATCAGCAGGCCCTGCCGCCGCGTCTCGAAGTCAGTGTCGATCAGGTTCGCCTGCGCGGCGCGCACCGATTGCAGGATGCGCAGATACTCCTGCGTGCCCGTCATGAAGGGGCGCAGGGCGTTCAACACCTGCTGGTCGCCGAACAGGCGGCCCACGCTGAACATGTCGCCCCGGCTGAGGCGGCGCACCTCCTGGATCACGGCCTCGACGGGGTTGATGCCCTGTTGCGCGGCGCTGGCCAGCAGACCGGGCAGGTTCGTGCCGGCTTCGGCGAAGTTCCGCACCGTCTCCGGGCTGCTGATCTTGCTGATGAGGTTGCTGAGGTTGGTGGCCGCCTCGCTGCCCGTGGCCGCACCGCGCCGCGCCACCTGCAGCATCGAGGCCAGCCGCTCGGCTGCATCGAGCCCGGTGGCGCCAAGCCCTTCCAGCCCGGCGGTCAGCGCCGGAAACTCCCGCGCCATGTCACGCAGCTCGAACCGGCCTTCCTTGCCGGCCTGTGCCATGCGCGCGAGCGCCACCGCCATCTGGTCGGGGCCGATGCGCAAATTCTGGTTCAGGCCGATGGCCATGCGCGTGAGGTCCGCAAGCTCGGCGCCGGTGGCCGTCGCGGTGCGCGCCAGCGTGGGCAGCAGCTGCTGGATGACCTCGGGCGCCAGGTTCGCGGCCTGCAGGTCGGCCGCCGCCTGCGCCACCGCCTGGCTGCGCTGGCCCGTCTCCAAGGCGAGGCGCTGGTAGGCCGCACTCATCTGCGCCACGGCACTTTGCGCAGCCCTGCCGGACTGCCCTGCGGTGATCGCTGTCTGGCGAAGCACATCGTCGAAGGCCGCGGCTTCGCGCAGCGGCGCCATGAAGCTGATGCCGGCCACCACGGCGCCGATCGCGCCGATGCGTCCGGCCATGTCGCGCGTCCGCTGCAGCATGCCCTGGATGCGCTGCAGGCCGGGCGAAAGCCGGTCCACCAGGCGCAGGATGAAGCTGGCGATCAGGTTGCGGCCGGCGGCCATGCCCTACTCCCTCTCGCGCGCCGCCTTCAGCAGATCGGCCGCGGCCTGGTGCCAGAACAGCGCATCGGCGGCCTGCAGCGCCTCAAGCTCGGCGCGCGACCAGTGATAGAACTGGCCGAGCGCGGCCAGGATCAGCGGCCAGTCTTCCGGCCACTGCCCAAAAAACGCGCCACCACGGCCAGCGCATCGTCGATGTCGGCGGCGTCGAGCCTGTCGAACAGCGGGCCGAACTTGCCCTCCGGCATCCGCGCGCTGCGCGCCAGGGTCACCATGATGCCCGCACCCCCCGTGGCACTGGCCGCGATGGCGCGCATGTCGGCGCCGTTCAGCCGGCCGAAGGTCAAGCTTTCGCAGCGTTCCTCGCGCACCGTCTCGCTGCCCCGCGCGCGGTAGCGCAGGACCACCGGGAACAGCAGCGGCAGCGTCACGCTGCCATCGGGGTGCTCCGTGGCGCGGGCCGGCAGCGGCGCGGGCGCGCCATCGTCGGAAATCACCACCACATCGGCGCCGGCAGCGGCCGCGGGGCCCTGCGCCGGGCCGGCATCCTCGACCAGGTCCACGATGATGGTGGTATCGCCAGGGGAAGTGGGGCCGTCAGCCATTCAGCAGCTCCTCGGCCTCGCCGGCCATCCACACCATCTCGATCTTGCCGCCCTCGCCGCCGGTCATCTCGGGACGGTTGGTCAGGAAGGCGTCGGGGAAGACGTAGGTCTGGCCGGTGTCGCACAGCACCTGCAGCTCGCCCTCCTGCCCCGCGCCCCACAGGTCGAGGATGCGCTGGTCGCGCTTGAGGTTGGTGGTGACGGTGACCTCGGAGGCCTCCATCTCCTGCGCGCGGCCGATCTGGCGGCCCATGATGACGCCGTTGTTCTTGAGGCCGCCAAGCCGCAGCTTCGCCCCCTTCTCGGTGGCGATCTTCTGCCCCCGCCAGACCACGTCGATGATGCCGAGCAGCTGTGCCATGTGCCTCTCCTCAGGCTTCGAATTCGAGGGCGGCGGCGAACACCATCAGGTTGCCGATCACCCGCACGCGCTGGCGCGCATCCAGCCGGTTCCGGTCGGAGGCGTTCCGCACGAAGGTGCTGTCGGCGATGGTGCGCTGGATGTCCTCGATCCAGCCCAGCCGCTCATACAGCTTGCAGCGCGTGCCCCAGACGCTGGCCATGATGCGCGGCGTCACGATGTTGTCGTTGAACTCGGCGGCCGGGCTGCCGTCATCCGCCAGCTTGTGGCGCGGGAAGGACAGCTGCAGGTAGGCGCGCCAGTCGAAGCGGATCCGCGACATGGTCTTCGGCACCATGATGTCCAGCCAGGCGGTGTCCGCCACGCCGAGGTTCGAGACCTGGTAGGCCGTGATGACGCGCGAGAGCACCACCGTGCCGTCCTGGATGGCGTCCCAGGTGCTGATGCCATCGCGCAGCAGCTGATCCTGCTCGGTCGTCGTGAAGCGGGCGGTGACCGCCGGCGGCAGGATCCCGGGCAGCGTGATGCCGCGCATCTGCCGCGCCGGGTCATTGGCCATGTGGAAGGCCGCGCGCCCGCACAGCGAGGCCGCCCAGGCCCAGGGCGGGCTGGGCGAGGCGTTGGCGCCGATGATCGTCAGGTGCGGCGAATTCTGCGCCGCGCCCAGCGTCAGCAGCGTGCCATGCGTCGCCGACAGGGCGGCATAGCCATGCGCATCGAGGCCCACCATGGCGCCGTAGCGGCGCGCCAGTTCGGTCGCCAGCACGCCGATCACGCCGGCCTCGGGGAAGCCCAGGCAGATGTCGGTGAAGGGGTCGGCGGCGATCGCCGCCAGCGCTGCGGTCAGCACCGGCGTGCCGGTGCCGCTCGCCATCGCGGTGATCGTCACGGTCAGGCCCGGCGGCGTGGCATCGCCCAGCTGGTAGTTCACCCGCACGTCGATGAAGTTGCCGATGGCGCCCAGGTGCCGCGCCGTCAGCGTCACCGTGCCGGTGGTGCTGGCCGCCGTCACCGGCAGCCCCACCGCCGCGTTGATGGCGGCTGCCAGGGCGGTGGCGATGACGGTGGGCGTGGCCGCGGCCGCGACCGGCACCGCGACGCGGCGGCCGCGGATGTAGACCGCCAGCGTGCCGGCCGCGGTGGGCGAGCCCGTCAGCGCGATGGTGCCGCTGGCCGCCGCCGCACCGCCCGAGGCCGGCAGGCCCATGGCCCACAGCTCGGTGGTGGTGTTCGCGTCCAGGAAGGTCTGGATCATGTCCTCCAGCGCGCTGCCCGCGCCGAACAGCGCCGTGGCCTGGTCGCGCCGCGTGATGCGCTGCGGCACCTCGGCGGCGGCCGTGCCGGTCAGCATCTGGCCGATCAGCAGCGCGCGGGGGCGATACTCGGCCAGGCCCTGGAAGCGGTTGATCGGGCGGATTTCCACATAGGCGCCGGGCACGCGCCAATCGGCGGGCACCTGGTCGAAGCTGATGGTCCCGGACATGCGGTGCGGTTCCCCTTACTTGCGCCGCGGCGGCGCGGAATGGCTGGTTTCGGCGGGCTCGGCCGGCGGCGTCACCACCACCAGGTCGCCCTCGGCCAGGCGGCGCAGCACGAAGGCGTCGGGGGGCAGGTGCGCGCCCTCCGCGCCGATCGGCGCCATGGTCAGCGGGTGGCGCACGCGGCGGCCCTCGGCGGGGCGCAGATGCAGCGTCGCGGGCAGCGTGTCGGGGCTCATGCGCCCTCCCTCAATGCGATGGTGTCGGTGGCGGCGGGCACGTCGCCGGGCTCGATCCGCCATTCGGCGACGTGGCGCAGGAATTCGTCGATGCTGCCCTCGCCGGGCAGCGGCACCAGCTCGAACGCCACGGTCAGGTTCAGCCCGGTCATCGCGCCGGCCTGGTCGTCCCACGCCTCGGCGAACAGGTTCTGCGCGTCGCCCACGATGACGGTGCCGACATCGCGGATGGCCAGGCCGTGCAGCGCGATGGCCGCCACCTGCGCCATGCCCAGCTGGCCCACGCCCAGGCTGTCGCCCACCAGGCGCAGCTTCGGCGCGGCCTCGTTCTTGTTCACCAGGAACACCGTCCATGCGGCCTCGGCCACGATGCGCCGGCCCGATTGCGGCGCGATCTTGAAGCCGCCCCAGCCCAGCCCGACGAAGGGCGTGCGGCGCAGAAGCCGAGCCCAGCCGGCGGCCGTGACGCGCGCCGGCACCGTCGCGTGCTCGAACACGCGCGAGGGGAAGGCCAGCTGCAGCCGCTCGGTCAGCGCGGCTTCCATCGCCAGCAGCGGGCCGGCGCGGGTGAGGTCGGCATAGACGCTCATCCGATCAGCCCGGTGCCGGCGGTGAAGGCTGCGTCGCGATCGAGGATGCGCGCGCCGGCGCCGCTGGCGGCGGGGGCTGCGGCGATGGCCAGCTCGGCGCGGCCCTCGGCCAGGTCGCGCAGCCAGGCCAGCACGTCCTTGCGCGCGGCGTGCATCTGCTCGGTGGGCTCGCGCTGCTCGCCATGCGCCAGCTCGTGCCGGGCGAGGATGCGGCAGGCGCGGGCCACCTCGGCGGGGACCGGGGCGGCCAGCGGCACGCCGTAGCGCTTGCGCAGGTAGCTGTCGATCACCGCCGAGGCATCGGCCAGCGCGCGTTCCACGCGCTGCGTCACCACCAGTTCGTCGAGCTGACCTTCCGGGGCGGTGAGGCGGATCATCTCCGCCTCGCCCCACTGGCCGATCATGTCCTCGACGGTGGCGTACACGGCTCAGCCGGCCTTGCGCGCGCGGCGCGGCGCGGCTTCGGCCGGGTTGCCGGCGACCTGGTTGTCCAGGTCGCCGGCGTCGGCGCCATCCCCTTCGGGCCGGGTGTCGGGGGTGGCGGTTTCGGGGGGGATGATCTCCACCATCAGCATCGTCTCGGCCAGCAGGGCCTCCACCTGGTCGGGCGTGAAGGTGCCGGCCGGGTGCAGCACCGGCTGCGCCGGGTGCGCCAGGCCGGCGCGACGGAAGCCGGCGCGGCGCGCGGCGATGCGCAGCGCGGGGGGTGCGGCCTCAGGCATCACGCCAGCCACGGCGTCACCAGCAGCTGCGCCGTGTTGCGCCAGACGTTGGTGCTGCCATTGGCGTTGCTCTCCGCCTCCAGCAGCTTGCGGCCGGCGGCCTCCAGGCTGGGCGGCACCACCAGCAGGTTCGGCATGATGCCCAGCGGGCGGCCATTGTCGCCGCGCATGTTCATCATCGCCGCGCGCGCGGCCTCGTAGGCCGCCTCGTTCAGGGTCTGCTGGCTGCCATAGGCCAGCTGCCACAGGCCATAGCCCGCGACCATGCGGCCATCGACGCCGTACCGGTACTCCTTCCGGGCGAACACCACCTCGTCGGTGGCAGCATCCATGCGCACGAAGTCGAAGGCCCGGCGCTCCTGGAAGATGAAGGGCTTCACCGGGCGGCTGGTGTCCAGCAGCATCCAGCGGTCGCCGGAACCGCCGCCATCGTTCGACACGGACTGCACCACGCCGTTGGCGTCCAGCACCGGATGGTCGGTGTCGAAGAAGAACTGGCCATCGTAGCAGATGGTGCTGAAACCGTCGCGGGCCAGCGTCAGCACCAGCTCGTCCGGGAACACCGCGGTGGCGCGGCCCATCTCGGCGAACAGCGGCGTGAAGACGCCGACATTGTCGTCCTCGATCTTGTCGCGATCGACGCCGATCGTCAGCTCCCACGGCCGGTTGCGCAGGCGATAGTCGCTGGCCTTGATGCCGTGGATCACACGGTCGCCCAGCCATTCGCGGATGCGCGGCAGCTGCTCCAGCCAGCCATATTCGTTGGCCTCGGTGGAGGAGGGCACGCGCATCGCCACGCGGTTCCACACCGGCGCGACGTTGTCGAAGGCGCCCTGGAAAGCGGTGGAGAAGCCGGTGTAGAGGCTGCGGAGGTTGCCGCTGGTGATCTGCATGGTCGCTTCTCCCCCTTAGATCTCGACCCAGACGCCGGCGGCGTCCACGCCGCGGCAGATGCCGGCGACGCTGCGGGTGTTGCTGCCGTTGGTCAGGGCCACCGTCTCGTCATCGACGATGAACACCTGATCGCCCCAATGCGCCTTGGTGATCGCATCGCCCGCGGCGGAGTTGTTGAAGCGGAAGACGCCGCGCCGCACCGTCACGAAGCCGGGCTTCTCGGTGCTGTCGGTCTCGGCGCGGCCGGCGGCCGTCTGGCCGGTGGCCGCCGCGCCGGGCGTGGCGTCGCCGGCGGCGTTCAGCATGACCAGCGCGCCGGGATAGATGCGCACGGATGCCGCAACGGCGAATTCGAAGAACTTGCCCTCGTTGCGCTCGGGCGTGTTGCGCGGTGCACTCAACGGCATCTCAGGCGCTCCCAACCATGGCACCCTCGCGGGCGCGCTGCTTCTTGAACTGCTCGGCGTCGATGCCCAGCAGGGCGATGGCCTCGCGGTCCTCGACCGTCAGGCCATCGGCGGCCGCGCCACCGGCGCCGGCGGCATGCGCCGCCAGCCCGCCAGCCTTCAGGCTCGGCAGGCCGTCCAGTTCCTTCGCCACGCTGGCGGGGTCCTGCATGTGGCGCGCGATGTAGTGGTCGCGCAGGGAACCCGGGATGGGCTTGCCGGCGCGGATCGCGGCATCCACCGCGGTCTCGGCCGCGGCGCGCGCCTGCGCCTGCTGCAGGTTGGTCAGCTGCGTCTGCAGCGCCACCAGGTCGGCCGCCATCTTCGCGGGGTCGCCGGCGGCGGCACGGGTCTGCAGCGCGGTGACGATGGCCGGCGCGGCCGCGCCTTCGGCCAGGCCCGCAGCGCGGGCGATCTCGCCCAGCGCGGTGGTGTGGGTGGCGACGGCGCTGTGCGCCGCCCCCGCGGCGGCGATGATCGCCGCCTCGTCCGCGGTCTCGGGCAGGCCGAGCGCGCGGCGGAGTGCCGTGAGGTCCAACTTCGTCTCCTGGTTCAGGGTGTGCAGTGTGGTGAGCTGGGTGAGGTTCGGCGCGTTGGTCAGCGCGGCGCGCAGCAGCTGCAGCACCTCGCCGTCCGTCGCCGTGTGCGTGAAGACCGGGCTGATGCCGCGGTATTCGCGCGCCTCCAGCAGCGCCTGGCCGGCCGGCGTCCATTCGACGCGGCCCCAGATGCCGTCTTCGCGCGCCTGCATCTCGACGATCCAGCCGCGCGCGGGTGCGGCGCCGCCGGCCTTCAGCGCGTGGTCGGTGCTGTGGTTCTCGTCGATCGGCAGGCGCCCGGCCTGCATCGAGCGCGCGATGACGCCGGCCGGGTCGGCCAGCGTGTAGGGGCCGCGGCCATCCAGCCCGCGCACGGTCCCGGCCGGCACCAGGTGCACCCATTCGGGCGCGCCGGCGGTGGCGAAGGGCAGCAGGGCATGGGCGGCGGTCAGCAGCATGGGGCGCAGGATCGCGCGCGCCCGGGGCACGGATCATGCCCGCGGGCGCGGGCGTGAAGCGCGCCAGCAGGATCGCCGCTGGCGCGGCCGGGGCTCTGGCGGCGGGGTCAGGGCCTGGAAGGGCGCCGACCGGCTTCTTAGACCGTCTTAAATCATCTTATCGCTAGGTGCGCGCGCCACCCCCGGCGGGGCTGCGCGTCCAGCGGTCCAGCATCGTCTCGGCCACGTCCAGGATGGTGTCCTCGTCCTCGGCCGACAGGCCGAGGTAGGGGCGCGCGGGGATGGTCACCTGCTTCGCGAAGGCGAGGCCCGCCGTGGTGCGGAACACCAGGAAGGGCGCCTTCTTCGCCTTGATCACGCCGCCGAACTGGTGGATGGCGGCATAGACCTTGTTGCTGCCCACCGCCACGGCATCGCCGGCGACATCGAAGGTGATGCTGCCCTGCAGGCCGCCGCGCATGCCTGCCTCGCGCAGGATGCCCGGGCCCTTCTTCAGCGGCGCGTAGAAGTCGCGCAGCGGCGCCCAGGCGAAGCCGGCGGGATCCACGCCGCGGTCGAAGCGATCGCGCGTGTTCTCGGCCAGCCCGGCGCCGATGGCGCGCAGCAGCGGCCCCGGCTCCCGCCCCAGCTGGGCGATCTGCCGCAGCGTCTGCCGCGCCGCCTGGTCGCGGATCTCGACGGTGATCTGCGCGCCGCTCATCCCCCGGCCTCGGCCACCTTGCGGCGCAGCGTGGCCAGGCTGTCGCGCTGCGCATCCCGCGCCGCGCGCGCGCCGCGCAGCTCGCTAAGGCGCGCCAGCAGCCGCGTGCGCTCGGCCGAGGCCAGCCCCGCCAGGCGGCGCAGCTCGGCCAGCGGCGAGGCGCCTCCGGCCTCGGCGGCGGCGGCACCGCCCAGGCGGCGCAGCTGCGCCCGCAGGCGCGCGGCTTCCTCGGCCGGCGGCTCGGGCGGCAGGGGCGTGTCCGGCGCGTCGGCGGCGCCGGTGCGACCGATCGGCAGCACGTCATCGCTCGCCGCCGCCGGCGGGCGTGGCGCCGACGCGGCGGCCGGGCGCGCGGCGGGGATGGGCAGCGGGCGCGGCGGGAAGCCCTCGGGCGGCGTGAAGCGCGCATCGGTGGGGATGGCGGGCAGCCCGCCGCCCTGCCAGGCCTGGCCGGGGTTGTAGTCGAAGCCGGGGTCGATGCCGATCGGCACGTCGCTGGTGGCGCCCGTGCGCGGGTTGGTCCAGGGGCGCGTCTCGATGGCGGGCGCGGTGTCCGGCCCCGTCTTGCCCTGGCGGCCCAGCTGCCGCGCCGTCAGCGCGCGCACGCGGCAGCCGCAGCGCCAGCCATTCGGCGGGTAGTGCGTGGCCCAGAAGGGATCGTCGGCGCGCAGCACCAGGCCGTTCCAGGCGCGGTGCTGCAGCCGCGGGTTCGGGCCGTCATTGTGCACGTATTGCCAGAAGGGGAAGGCGGCCAGCGTGTCGGGCTCGGTCATCTGGGCGTAGCGCCCGGCCGCATAGGCGGTGCTGAGGTTCGTCTCGTAGATCAGCCGCGTGCGCCAGCCGCGCCCGCCATTGTAGGCCCAGCCATGCCGCGCCACGATCTGGTCGAAGCCCTGGCGGAACTCGGCCAGGGTGGTGCCTTGTTCCAGCGCCTTGGTGATCTCGGCGCGGAAATCGGCGACCAGGTCTTCGCTGGCGGCGCCCGCCACCATGAAGCTGCGGCTGTGCCCGGTGCGCCAGACATCGGTCCAGTGCTGCGTCGTGGCGTTGGTCTTCTGCGCGAAGAAGGCGATGGCCTCGCGCGGCGGCAGGCTGAGGGCGTCCAGCGTCGCCTGTGCGACGGCCATGGTTCAGCCCTGCCGCGGGGCGAGTTCGTCCAGCACCGCGGCCTCGCCCACCAGGTGGGCCAGCGCCATGCCGCGGCCGATGGCCAGCGCCAGCTGCTCGGGATCCAGCGACAGCCGCGCCAGCCGCGCGGCCAGGTCCTGCAGATCCACCGCGGCGTCGAACTCCGCCCGCACGGCGTCCACCATGCCGGCCAGCGCGCCCTCGGCATCCTCGCCCAGCCGATCGGTCAGCGCCTCCATCAGCTCGGGCTCGGGCGCCGTGGCGTGGCGCGAGGTGATCAGGCGGCGGATGCTTTGCAGGCTGGGCGCGGGCGGCATCGCCGGCGGCGTGGGCGGTGCCGGCGGGGCGGGCGGCGGCGCGCGGCCGCCGATGGTCACCGCATCCTCCGCGGGCTCCGACAGCCCCAGGCGGTCGCGCAGCTCGCCGGCCTCGACCACCAGACCCAGCGGGCCGAGCTTGGCGAGGGCCTCGACCAGCTGCGGCAGCGGCACCTCGTCCGGTCGGCCGATGCGGATCTGCGGATAGGCCGCCTGCGGGCCGAAGTTGAAGGCGATGATGGGCGCTGCCAGCTGCCGCGTCATCGTGGTGGAGAGCATCCGCGCGTCCGATCGCTCGATGTCCTCCTGCACCAGGCGGTGCTCGCGCGACACGGCATGGCCGCCGCTGATCGCATCCGTGCTGGTGGTCTGGCCCAGCACCGCCTTGCTGACCTGCTGATCCAGCCAATTGGCGCGGGACAGGTATAGCTCGCTGCCGTCCTTCTTGTCGGCGGCCTCGACGAATTCGATCTCCATCCCCTTGGGGATGATCGCCGCGCAGTCGCCAGCGATGTTCGCCACTGCGCGCCATAGCACGTCGCGGTCGGCCTCGCTGCTCTCGGGGCCGTAGCGCCCCACCCGCAGCGGCGCGCCATAGTTCTGCACGAAGACCGCCCAGTCGCGCAGGGTGAAGGCCTTATACATCCACGCCCAGCTGGCCAGCCGCGCCAGGCCGCTGCGCAGCACGAGGCCGGATTTCTGCTTGTGGCGGTGCACCACGAATTTGTGCGGCGCCAGGGGCTCCGGCATCGCGCCAAGGCGCAGCAGGATGGTCTCGCCATCCTCGCGCGCCACATCGAACCAGCGCTGCGGGCGATAGACCAGCGCCTCGGGCACGATCATGCCCGGCTCTGTGCGCCACATGATCTCGAGTACCGAGAAGCCCTTGCCCACCGCGTCGAGCATGTCGAACAGCCCGTCCTCCAGCGCGCCGGTGTTGATCCAGGCGCGCAGGAAATCGGCGTGGCGCACATGCTCGGCATCGTCGCTGGCGGCTTCCACGGTGATGGGCAGCTGCGCCACCTGGCGCTTGCGGGTGCCGAGCACGGCGGCGTAGTGCAGGTCGCGCTCCTCGATGTCCTCGGCCAGTTCGAGGTAGGCCAGGCCATCGCCCTGCGCCGCGGCGCGGTGGATGGCGGCCAGGCGCGTGGGCGTCAGCCCATCGGCCGGGTGGCCGGAGATGATGGGCCTCACGCCGGCCAGGGTCGGCCGGGCGATCTCCTCGCGCAGCTTGCGCACGGCCTGCATCGTGATGGGCTTGCCGAACTGGTCGAGGATGCTGCCGCTCATCGGTTGCCCCTTGCATAGACGCTGCCCTCGCGCGGCTTCGGCCGGGGCGGTTCCTGCGCCGGCACCAGCTCGGCCGGCATATGCGCCCGCTGCTGCCACACCAGCACCGCCACCCACATCGCCTGGCGCACGCTGAGTTCGCCGGGCTTGCGCCAGCAGACATCGCCGACGAAGCGATCGCCCCAGTCGCCCAGCACCAGGTCGGGTGCCTGGAGTGCCGCCATGCGGCGGCCCAGCAGGGCGATGTCGTCCTCAGTCAGCACGGCCGGCGTCATATTCGAACCTCGGCCCATCGGCCACGACGCAGGCGCGGTCCGGCGCGCCCTCCGGGATCAGCAGCAGCATCCAGTAGCCATCCCCGCTGATGTGCAGCTGCGCCGCCGGGCCGGGCCCGCCGGTGCCGCGCCAGGCGGGCTCGAACCCCTCGCGCGCCAGCAGGCGTTCGTGATCGGCCAGCGCGCCGCACAGCCCGGTGATCGGCGCTGGCGCGAACAGCGGCGCCGGCGGCTGCGCGGCGGGCTGCGCCGCGGCTTGGGCGGCCGCCAGCACCAGCAGGCCGGAGGCGACCAGGTGGCGCATCAGAACCCCTCGGGCCGCGCCACGGCGCGCACGGCCCACATCAGGCCGGTCTGCAATTCGGTGCGCGCGATGGCGACGCAGCGCTGATCCACGCCGGCGATCTGCGACACGGCGGTCAGCACGTCGCCCAGCTCGGCGCCGGCCTTCTTCAGCGCGTTCATGGCGGCGATTTCCTCGGCCGTCAGCTCGCGATAGCCGCTGATCTTGCGGTGCTGGTTTTCCATCTCACGCCTCCCCCTGATCGGTCTCGACACTCATCGCCACGATGCGCAGCCATTGGCCCTGGGCGAACACGGCCAGCAGGCCGGCCTCGGCATCGTGCAGATACAGCTCGCCGCGCTCATTCACCGAGATGTCGGCCACGTCCTCGACGATCACCTCGCGCGAGGGCGTGGTGACGGCATAGGTGGCGATCGCGACCTCGGTGGGCGTGCCGAGCGCTTCGTCCTGCTCGGCCTGGTCCGGGCTGTCTGCGTCCATCTCAGATGCTCCCCCGCAATTCGCCGGCCATGCGCCGGTCCTCCGGCCAGACTGTCGGTGCCTGCATGCCGCGCCGGCCCGCCGCCGGGGCGGCCGAGCGGTAGCCATATTCCTCGGGCTCCGCGCGGCTGGCGGCGTAGCCCAGCGCGCCCGCCACCGCGGCGTCGCCATGGCGCTGCCCGGCCTCGGTGGTGGCGCGCGTCTCCGGCACGCGGATCACGCCGCGCACCCAGGCCAGGCTGCGCAGGTCGGCCAGCACGCCGGCGTTGCGCGGCACGGTGATGGTCGCGTCCTCGAAGGCCGCCTTGAAGGGCGGCATGTGCTCGCGATACCAGCCTTCGCTGAGCATCACGGCCTCGATCCGCGCGGCGCCGTAGCGCTGCACCGCGCGCTCGGCCAGGTATTGGCCGTTGCCGCGGGCATCCAGCTTGCCGGCGCGGAAGCGCGGCAGCCGGTCCACCAGGAAGAACAGCACCTGTTCCTGCTGCTGGAAGGGCACGCCGCGCATCTCCACCAGCAGCGGCGTGCGCCGCACCAGGTCGCGCCCGATGGCCATGGGCCAGATCACCGACAGGTCGCCGCTGCGGCCGAAATCGAAGCCGAAGGCGTGCGCGAGGCTGGGATCGAGGCGCGCCAGCACCGGCGCCAGCTGCGCCTCGCACCAGTCGCGGATCTCCGCCTGGCGCAGATGGTCGGCCCAATGGACGAAGTCCGGCTTGCAGACCAGCTCCAGCACCGGGATGCCATCGTGCATGCGTGCCTCGATCAGCGGGGCCGGGATGGCGCTGCCGCTGCTGGGCGAGGGGATGACGTGCAGCTCCTCATCCGCCGCATTGCCATAGAAGCCGATGATCTCGGCGCGCCAGGCGGCCTCGGCCTCGGGCGACCAGGGCTTGCCCGCCTTCATCTGGATGCGCCGGTACAGCCCATCGGCCAGCGCGTCATCGAAGGTGCAGCGCAGCAGGTGGTAGGGCTTTCGCCCGGCGCGGATGTCCTGCACCAGCACGTTGAAGGGGTTGGTGTCGCCGTTGTGGGTGCTGATGATCAGCACCTTGCCGCCCCAGATCAGCAGCGCGAAGGCGGCCTTCAGCAGCGCGTCCAGCTCGTCATGGAATGCCGCTTCGTCGATGATCACCAGGCCCTGCATGCCGCGCAGCGCGCGCGGCACGGAAGGCAGCGCCAGCACCTTGTGGCCGGAGGCGAACTCCACCCGAAACGCCTTGATCTGCTGGTCGGGCCGGTCGGGGTCGGTGAAGATGTGCTCGCGCACCTCGACGGCGGCGGGCGAAATCTGGCGCGCCCATTCGGCGACGTAGTCGATGAACTCCCGCGCCATCTCCAGGTTGTAGCCCATGTAGAGCACGTCGCTGCCGCCGGCCGCGGGCAGGGCCGCGGCGGTCAGCACCGCGATGGCGCCGGCCGCCCAGGAATAGCCGGTGCGGCGGGACTTCTCGACCACCGTCACCGCGTGGTGCGAGACGCTGGCCATCAGCTGCTGCTGGTACGGCAGGAACACGTCCGGCAGCAGGCGGCCCGGGATGGCGTTCATGCCGGCTTCACGCCGAAGATCTCCGCCTTGATGGCGGCCAGCGTGTCGGCGCTGAGGCCCTTGGCGCGGCCGACATTGTCCACCGCGTCGGCAGCGCCCTTGCGCGCGGCGTCGCGGGCCCGCTCCTCGATCTTCCCCACGAACTCAAGATTGTGCCGGCTCGCCTTGGTCAGGCGCTCGATCGCGGCGGCGGCCGCGGCGGCGGCCTTGGGGTCGCGCAGCGCGAGCTGGGCTTCGCTGCCTTCCTCATCGGCCGCGGCCAGCATGTCATTCAGGAACGAATGCAGCAGCTCGATGTTCACCCGCGCCATCTTGTCGCCGGGCGTCTCGCCCAGCTGGCGGGCCAGGCCCTCGGCCATGGCGCGGGAACGCCGCAGGCGCTCGCCCATCGCGGCCATGCCCTGGACGTGCCGGCCCAGCGCGCTGCGGCTGACATCGATCTCCATCGTGCGGAGGTGATCGAGGATCTCGTCGATGGTCTTGCCGTGCTCGCGCAGCCGGCCGATGGCCTCGCGGATCTCGGGCGGCAGCTTGTCGATGGTGCTGGCGCGCGGCATGGCTATGCGCCTGTCACAGGGGCGCCGAGACGCCGGGCCAGGCGGCGCCGCGCGCCACGTCGCGGCCCGCGCGGGTGGCCGTGGCGGTCCACATCTCGCCCTGCGCGGGCGCCTCGCCGGGCAGACGCTCGATGGTGACCAGCGCCTGGCGTTCCAGCCAGACCAGGATGGCGCGCATGTCGTCCTGCGTCGTGACGCCGGCGCGCATGCGCAACAGCTCCCGCACCAGGATGTCCTCGTTCAGCGCGTGCCCCTCGACGGCGGTCAGCGTGCGCAGCACCAGGGCGCGGCGGTCCTGCGCCAAGCGTTCGGCGAAGGTCATTTGTCGGCGGTCCCCATGTGGTGCTGGATCAGCATCTGCACGCCGACATCGACGCGGGCCACGCCCTCGCGCACCCCCTGGATCTGCGCACCAGCGACCTCGACGCCTTTCTCGACGGCGGCGATGCGGTCGCTCAGCTGGCGCATGTCGGCGTGGGTGGGCGCGCCCTGCATCTGCGTCTCGATCTTGCCGATGCGCCCGCCCAGCGTCTCGATATCGGCCTTGCGGGCGAAGTCGCTGCTCAGCTGCCACCTGATCCAGGCCAGGAACATGCCTGCGACCAGGCTCGCCGCCGTCAGCGCGGCGATGAAGTCGCGCCAGCTGTATTCGCCCATGGTCACTCCTCCCGCTTGTCCAGCACGCGGGCCAGGCGGTCCGGCGCCGGGGCGTCGGCGCGGGCGCCGAAGACGGGGCCGCGATGCGGGGCGGAAGGGGGCGGCAGGCCGGCGCGGGCGCGCTTGATCAGCGCCTGGCGCTCACGCTCCGCCATGTCGGCGGCCCAGTCGCTGTCGTCGGGCATGTCAGTGGACCACCGGCTTGCGGGGCAGGCGGGCGCGGATCATCTCGTCCAGCGCCGGCGTGTCGATGCCGAAGCGCTTCAGCGCGTCGGGGAAGCGATCCTGCACGTAGTCGCGCGCGGCCTCCGCCACCGTGTGCGGCGAGGTCGGCGCCGCGCTGAGGCGCAAGTGCTCGACCTGCGCCTTGCCGAATTCCACCGCGGTGGCGAGGCCGGCGCCGAGATAGGCGCGCACCTCGGCATCGGCGCGCAGCTTCAGCCAGTCGCGCAGCGCGGTGATGGCCAGGCCGCCGAGCGTGGTGATGGCGAGCACCGCCACGCCGATCACGGCTTCAAGGATGGCTGTCATGGGGTGTCCTTCGGGTCGAGGATTTTCAGCGCGCGGCCATACAGCCGCTCCACATCCGCCAGGCCGATCGCGCCGCCATTCACGCGGCGCCGCACGGCGGCGATATCGCCGGTGTCGGCGATCTGATTGCAGCCGGCCCAGTGCCACCAATGCGCGGCGGCCCGCGCGCCGGTGGATGGCTGCTGGAGCAGCTCGGGCTGCTCCAGCAGCGGCAGGCCTGTGACCAGCGCGAGGCGCGCATAGTTGTCGCGGCCCGTCACCTGCAGCGGCCCGCGGCCGATGTAGCGCCAGCCATCGCCCGGATAGATGTTGCCCATCCGGCTGCCATAGACGTGGTTCGCCAGCGCCTCCGGCTGCCCGGCGAAGGGCTTGGTGCTGGCGAGCGTGGGGAAGCGCCTCGGCCACACCTGCATCAGGCGGCGTGCGCTGTAGTTCATGCTCTCGGTCAGCCGCACCATCCCGGCCGTCTCGTGCACGATGTTCGCCAGGAAGCCGGCCAGGCGGCGCGGGGTGCTGATCTCGCGCGCCGCGCAGGGTCCGGCTAGCACCCGCGCCCACATGTCGGGCTCGGCCACGCCCAGGCGCTTCAGCAGGGCCGGCGTGGGCTCGGGCAAGGGCGTCGGGGGGTGCGGCATGGCGCCCACCATCGCGCGGGCGCGTAGGCGCTGGTCATGCCCGCGGTTGCGGGCGTGCGCCTTTCAGAAGGGCCTCAGATCACGCTGAGGCGTCGAACAGGTCGCGCTGCGGCGGGCGCGTGAGGCCGGCATTGTGCAGCAGCTTCTGCACCTGCTTCTCGGTGATGCCGAGGCGCCGCGCAATCTCGCGGTGCGTGTCGCCGCGCAGGCGGTACAGCCGCACGCGCCAGGCGCGCGCCAGCGGGACGATCAGCCACTCCCCGCCCCATCGCTCGGCCAGCGCGCGCGCCGCCGGCAGGCCGATGTCGCGCGCCAGCTCGCTGCCCTGGTTGGGCTGGCGCGCGACGAAGACGCGGCAGCCGCCATGCGCCTCGATCAGCGCCAGCGTGGCGGCGGCGCCGATGCGGCTGGCGATCGGCTCCAGCTCGGCGGGGGGCGGCGGGGCGTTCATCAGGGGGTTGCGCCGGCCGGGCGGGCTGGGCTGTGATCGGGCCTGCAACGAAGGATCCAGCCATGCGCCGCCCCACCGCCGCCCTCGTCCTGCTGCTGGCCCTGGCCGCCGGTCCTGCCGCGGGGCAGGGCTCTCGCCAGCCTGACCGCCTGCAGAACCCTGCCGGCGACAGCGTGCTGGTCTGGCGCGACAGCCGCGCGCTGAGTGAAGGGTTTCGCCTGATCAACGCCGGCGTGCACCGCAGCCAGCCGACGCTGCTGGTGCCGCTGATCGCCTGTGTCGCCGACAACGGGACGGACATGGTCGTGACGGATAGCGGCTTTGCCTCCAGCACGATCCTGGTGGTGGCGGGCCGGCAGTCTGGCTGCCGCGGCGTGGTGCCGAACGAGATGATCGCGCGCCGCCGCTGACATCAGCCATTCGCCTCCGCGTACTTGCCGCAGGCGTCGCACAGCCAGTTGTGGCGGTGGCGCGGGGGGAAGCTGACGCGGCAGCGCAGGCAGGCGCGCTTCGGTGTCGGTGCTGGCTGGGCAATGGGCACCTGCCAGGCGCCGGCAGGATCCTGGAAGCCGCGGATGATGCCGTTGCGGTTGCGCTGCACCACCAGCGCACCGGCCAGCTCGGCCGCGCGCACGGCGTGGTGGGCCGTGGTGAAGACGCCGCCGATCTCGCCGCGCAGATCGTCCATCGTCGTGGGCTGCCCGGCCTCGGCGCGGCGGCGCAGGAAGCGCAGCAGCACCCCGGTGGTGGCGGTGCGCAGGCTGGTGCCCATCAGTGCGGATCCAGCGCCAGTTGGTCGGCGCGCAGGCCGTCGAGGATCATGGCGTGCTCGATCTGATCCACGGCATAGGTCAGCAGCCGGTCTACATCGGCGCGGGTAGTTCCGCCGCGCGCGCCCGCCTGCATGGCGGCCACCAGGCTGCGGCGCAGGGCGTCGCGGGTGAGGGTGCCGAGCGTCATGGCAGGCCCACCGGCGGCAGGGCGGGCACGCGCACCGCCTGGCACCAGGCCTCGGCCGGCCGGCGGCCGGTGGCGGCCAGGTGCACCACCTCCACCGCGCGCTGCGCCTCGCAGGCCGCGCGGGTGGTGTGCACGGTGCTGATCGGCAGCGCGTTCAGCTGCGCCGAGAGCACCACGAGAACCCAGGCGGTCATTCCATCACCTCCAGCGATCCCTCGAAGTGCAGCTTCCGTCCGTCCGGCAGGTCGATCAGGCCGCTGTGCCAGGCGTATTCGTCCTTCGCCTGGATCAGCGTGGCGACGCCCACCTGCGCCAGCGTGCCGGCCAGCGCGGCCACGCCCTGTTCCACCGCGGCGCGCGCGGCCTCCAGCGCCAGCAGCGCCTGGTCGGCCGCGGCGGCCGCCGGAGCGTCCTCCAGCGCGGCCGAGGCCTGCTGCAGCATCTCTGCCCAGCGGGCGCGCACATCGGTGGCCGAGGCGGTGTTCGGCTCGGCGATCAGCAGCAGCTGCGCCACGTGGCGGATGGCGTCGATCGGCGGGCGCGTCATGCCACGCCCCCCTGGCTGCGGCGCAGGCGGGTGCGCCACGCCTTCAGGCCCTCGACCACCTTGGTCGCCTGCTCGGCATCGAGGAACTCCGGCGCGTCGATGCCGTGCGGGTGTGCGTCGGATTTGGTCTGGCGCCGCACGAAGCTGCGCAGCGCCTCCGGGCCGCCCACCGCCAGCAGGGGCTGGATGTCGGCATAGATGGCGTGGATCATGCGCACCTGCGCCTTCGGGCTGAACTTGCGCACGGGCGCGGGCTTGAAGCCCAGGCGGGCGAACTCGCGCAGCAGCGCATCCAGCTCCCGCACGTTGCAGGCGGTGCTGGTGGTGTGGCCGGTCACGCGCAGCAGGATGGCGCGGTAGTCCTCATCGGCGAGGCCGAGTTGCTTGCGGCCGATCTGCACCTTCTGGCGCATGACCGCCGCGTTCGCCTCGATGGCGGTGGCCAGCGTTTTGCCCTGCTGGCGCGCAGGGAAAGCGACGCGGGTGCGGGCGCGGTCAGTCATGGCCGGGCCTCCGCGTCTCGGTGCTCCGGCTTTCGCCGTAGATGATCAGGGGCTTGGTGGGGCCGCCAAAGAACGCCACGGCGTTACACGCGTCGAAGCAGCGGATCGCCCAGCCTCGGTTCACCTCGGCCTTCGCGTCGGCCTCCGGCGTGCCCTTTGCCATATGCTGCTCGGCATAGGTGGCGAACTGCTCGCCGGCGGCGTGGAGCGTGGCAAGGGCTGTGTGAAACCTCTCCGCCGTTTCGCGCATCGCCGCGCTGGCCTCAGCGGACAACGTCTCAAGCCACGCCATGTCGTGGTGCTCACCCATGCCCCGCACTCCCCAGGATCAGATACCGATGCGCGTGCAGCGCGGCGGCGGTCAGGGCGCGCGCCGGGCTCAGGCGCTCGCACTCGCTGTAGCGGGGCTCGTGCCCCGGGCGCGGGCGCATCTCGCGGCACCAGGCGCGCCCCGTGCCGAAGGTCTTGCCCGCGCCCCAGCCCCAGCCGTAGGGCACCAGGTGCGCGGCATCGTCGAGGCTGGAGGTGGGCGAGGGCAGCGCCTCCCACGTCGCGCTGATGGGGCTGCGGCAGCGCCAGGCGATGCGCCGGCGGCTGATCTCGCCGCGGCTGACCTGCCAGCCGATCGCGGCGTAGATATCCGCGTCCAGGTCGCGGTCCATGCCGAAACCGGTGTCGAGGGCGCCGAGCGCGCACTCGATCATCACCAGGTCGGGCGTGAGGCCGAGCGGCGCCAGCGGCGCGCCGATCTGGCGCAGGGCGATGGCGGTGCTCATGCGTCCAGCACCATCAGCCGCAGCTTCGCGGCCTCGCAGGCGGTGATCAGCGCATCCTCGACGCCTGGCAGGGCCACGCCCTCGCGCAGCGCGAGGCAGGCGGCGGGCTCGCCGTCGCGGTACACGCGCGCCGACCACACCGGCACCAGGTTGCCGCGGCTGTCGGGCATCGGCGCGGCGTGCCCGTTCAGCGCCACCGACCACTCGGCGTCGATGGCACCTTCCCAGCAGCCGGGCAGGCGTTCGATCTGCTGCGCGCCGGCGGCCAGCGCCCACTCCACCACCGCCAGGAAGCAGGCGGAAAGTTGTCCGGCGGGGATCATGCCGCCACCTCGGCCTTCACGGCCTTCATGCGCTCGCGCCACTTGCGCTGCTGTTCCAGCTTGCGGGCGCGGGCCTCCTCGGGCGTCAGCTTGCCGGCGCGCTCGCGCTTCGGCTTTGGCACAATCTCACCGCTGGGCATCAGCTGCGCAGCCACCCACGCCTGCGGCGCCTCGGGCACGCTCGCCCCCAGCAGCCGCGCCGCGGCCTCCATGCCGGCGAGGAAGGTGCTGATGTCCTCCACCGTCACGCAACGCGGGCTCTCGGGATCCTCCGTGCAGGGGCGCTGATGCTGCTCGATCAGCTCGCGCAGCACGCCCACCGTGCCAAGGATGATGGCGGGATCGAGGGCCGCGCTCATGCCGCACCGCCCGCCAGCGGCACCGCCGCCGGCTCGATCACGATGGCCTCGGGCCCGCGCGCGATGGCCACGCCCGGCACCAGCCCGGCGATGCCGGCCTCGCCCAGCATGGCCTGCTTGTCGATCTCGGTCTTCACGCGCAGGAAGCGCTGCAGCTGGCGCTCGCGCAACTCGGCGATCACCGCATCCACATCGTGGATCTTCACCCGCGGCGGCGGCGCCCGCCACGCCACCACGCCCGACGACAGGGTGATGGTCTTGGTCTTGCCGCCATCGGTCAGCGCCGCCCGGTTCGCCTCGGCCCACAGCTGCACGCCGCGGGTGATCTGCTCGGCCTCGGCCAGCAGCGGCGCGGCCTCGCGCTCCGCGCCGTCCTTGACGGCCGCGATGCTCTCCTCCGTCGCGGCCTTGATCAGCGCGAGGAAGCGATCGATGTGACCAAGCTGGGCGACGAATTCCGTGGCCTCGGCGATGTCGCGCGGCACGCGCACATCTTCCGCCACGCGCTTCCTGCGGCTCATGTCCGGCTCCTTTTCTGGGTTTCGATGACGGTGGCGGAGAGCGCGCGCAGCGCCTCCGCGAAGTCGCGGTCGTGCTTCGCCATGGCCTCGATGCGGCGCACGCCGTGCAGGACGGTCGAGTGGTCGCGCCCCATCTGGCGGCCGATCTGCGGCAGGCTGAGGCCCAGCGTCGTGCGGGCCAGATACATGGCCATCCAGCGCGGCAGCACCGCGGCCTGCGAACGGTCGGGGCGCAGCAGCGCCTCCACCGTCACGCAATAGGCGTCGGCCACCACCTCCAGCACCTGGCGCAGGGTGCCGTGCACCTTCGGCCGCTCCAGCGATTGCAGCCGGTGCTCGATGGCGGTCAGGCGTTCGTGCAGCGTGATCATCGCTCGCCCTCCCGCAGCGGGATGGCGCGGCGGCTGACCATGGTCTGGATGGCCAGGCGGCGGGCCCGGCGCTCCATCGCCTCGCAGGCCTGCGCGATGTCCAGCAGCCCGTAGTAGAGCTGGCGCGCTTCTGCGGGCGTCACCCGCGCGCCGTCATTCACCGCCGGCGCGATGCCCGCGGCCACGGCGCGGATGCGCGCGGCTATCGGCGTCTCGCTCATGCGCCCCTCCGCTCGATCAGCTGCGCCACGCGCGCGGCGAAGGCGGGCTCGGCGGCCTCGCGCGCGCGGGCGACGGTCTCGGCCGCCATCACCGTCGAGTGGTCGCGCTTCATCGCGCGCGCGATCTCGCGGTAGCTGTGGCCGGTGCCGCGGATGGCGGCCAGGACGAAGGCCTGCCGGGCGGGTCCGAGGATCTTCGGGTTGCGCCTTCCGTGCAGCGCCTCGGGCGTGGCGCCCCAGGCGGCGGCGGTGGCGGCGAACAGCGGGGCCAGGTGTGTCATTGTCATGGCCCTCAAGCCCGCAGCGACAGGTCGGCAGCCGAGACATGCTCGGCCGAGAGCGTCTCGCGCTTGCTCGCGGCCAGCATGTGCGCCAGCTGCAGCGTCGTGATCATGCGGCGCAGCGCGCCGCCGGCGGCGCTGGCGGCGGCCTGGCGCAGCAGCTTGGCCACCTGGTCGTCCTGCACGCCCCAGGCAGCCAGCAGGCGGTCCACGTCGCCGCGCGTCGGCTTGTCGATGCGCAGCCGGCCCTTCTGGCGGCTGTGCAGCTGGGCGAAGTCGCTCTGCCGCGTGCCCTCGATCAGGCTGATGACGCGCTCATTGCCCACCAGCGCCAGGCCGCAATCGGCGTGCTCGCAGATGCCGCGCAGCAGGTCGATGGCGTCGGAGCGCAGGTGGTTCGCCTCGTCCACGATCACCATGGCGGACTTGCCGGTCAGCCGGTCGATGATCGCCGGCACCGCGCGCGGCGACTGCCCGCGCTCGCTCAGCCGCAGCACCCGGCACAGCTCGCCGATCAGCCAGGCGGGCGAGGCGAAGCCGGCCAGGCAGTTCAGCATGACCACGTTCGGGGTGGTGGCGGCGAAGTGCTTGGCGGCCGTGGTCTTGCCCACGCCCGGCGCGCCGATCACCGTCACCACGCCCTTGATGGCCATGCCCTGCCGGAACATCGCCTGGAAGGCGTTGGCGGCCTCGGTCGGGACGAAGCCGGGGTCCGGCAGCATTTCCAGCACCAGCGCCTCGCGCTTCTGCAGCGCGTCGAGGTACTTCCGCACATCGGCGTTCACGCGGTCGATGCGGCCGGCGTAGGTCCCGGAGGCCCAGGCCTGCAGCGTCTGGAACGCGACGCCAACCTGCTTGCCCATTTCGGTCCAGGACAGGGACTGCGCGGATTTGATCTCGACGATCTGCTGCGCCAGCGGCAGGCGCTCGGCCTCGTGCTGGGCCCGGTCGTCGGGGCTTGGAGGGCTGTCTGAGGGCATGCTACGGAAGCTCCTTCTACGGTATCGAGGGTTGGTCACTCGGGCCGGGGGCGCGCCAACGCCCCCGGCCCTACTCTTTCGCCGGCCGGGCTTTCGGCGCGGGAAAGAAGGCGTCGAGGGCCAGCACCTGCGCGCGCGTCGCGGCCGGCAGGTCGTCCTCCAATTCATGCGTGCGCTGCTTCAGCGCGGCGTTGCCCGCGGTGCGGAACACGCCGCGCACCACCGCCGAGCGTGCGGGCTCGGCCAGCGGCGCGGCTTCCACCTCGCTCAGGTCCCGCGCGCGTTCGGCGGCGTCGATCTGCGTCTGCGCCTCGGCCGCCAGCTTCAGGCCGCGGCGGCGCTGCTTGCGCGCCTGGGCGAAGCGGCGCGCGGCCTCGGTGTCGGCAAAGCCGGTGTCGGCCCAGCAGGCGGCCTCGGCGATGTAGCTGCCATCCAGCCGATACAGGTGCACGCTGCCATGCAGGTTGTCGGGGTCGAACCGCACCACGATCTGCGCGCCGATCATGTCCGCCAGCAGGTCGTGGTGGTAGCGGTTGCGGTGCAGGTGCACCGTCGCGTCCTGCCGTACCGTCACGGCATCGGCCGCCAGCAGGAACATGCGCCGCTGCGTCGCGGTGGCCACGCGGATCGGCGCATTCGCCGCGCTCTCGGCGTAGACCTCATCGAAGCTGCGGCCGAAGCATACGCCGCCGGTGCGGCCGGGCCGCGCGTTGTGGTCGGCGATGCCGCGCTCCAGCACCGCGAGGAATTCGTCCAGCGGCACGGCGCGCGCGCCATGGTCATGCGGCTTGGTGCTGGTGCTGTTGCCCAGGTAGGCGCCGCGGAAGGCGGGGTGGCGGGCGATGTCGCGCGCGAAGTCGCCGAAGGCGCGCTCGATGGGCTTGGACTGGCCGCTGTAGGGGCGCGTGAAATGCACCGTCACGTCCAGCAGCGGCAGGATGCCCAGCGGCTCCTCCTCCCGCACCTTGAAGCGGAAGCGCCGGCGCACGCCGCCCGACATCGTCTTGTTCGCCGCCGCAAGCGTGTTGTCGACGAAGACGTGGTCCGGGATGCCGAACTTCTCCACCACATCGCCGAAGGCCAGGCGGAAGCTGTCCGTGTTCTCGCTGCGGTCGACGCGCCAGGACAAAACCTTGCCGCTGTAGACGTCCTGGAAGGTGGTGCACATGGGCCGCGCCTCGACCCCATCGGGCCAGCGCACCATCACGTCGAAGCGGTGGCCGTCCGCATTCACCATCTCCAGCGCGTGCAGCGCGGATTTGTCCCGCCGCAGCATGGGGAACATGCGGTCCGCGGCCTCGCGGCCCTTGCGGTGATAGGTCGCGACGGTGCGCGGGATGCTGTCCAAGTGGCGGCGCAGCGTGCGGTCGCTGGGCAGCGCCCAGCCCTTGCCGGGCGCCACCTTGCGCAGCCGGCGGATGGCCTCCTCGACGGTCGGCTGGTAGCTCTCCAGCCACTCGCTGCGCAGCCAGGCCAGCGCCTCGGGCGGGCATTCGGCGCGCATCTCCCGGCGCCCGGCATGGCGCGGCGCCAGGCGCGGCAGCCGGTGCTCGGGCGGCACGCATGCGGCCGCATTCTCCCAGTTGTAGTAGGTCTGCGCCGAGATGCCGGCCTTCGCGCAGTGCGTGGCGATGGCGTTCACCTTCGGCGTGCCCGTGCCCACCATCGCCGCCACCGCGTCGAGCAGTTGCAGCCGGCGCGCGGCCTCGGCGCGCTTCTTCTCGGGCAGGCGCTCGAACCAGTCCCACGCCTCGGCGTGGCTCAGGTGTTCCTTCGCGGCCTCGCGCGTGGCGGGCTTGGGCGGCGCGGCGCGCAGCCGCAGCGTGGCCTGCGCCGGAAGCGGCAGCACGCTCACATGGAACTCCACGCCCCCGCCGCGCCCGGCGCGCCGGCGCCAGCTGCGGCCCTCGGCCTCCGGCAGCGTCCAGCCCTCACGCAGCGCCGCGCGCAGCACATTCGCCTTGGTCTGCGGCATGTGCGGCAGCCGCAGCGCGGCGATCTGTGATGCGTTCAGCCATTCCGTCATGCTGTCATGCCCCCGCGCGCCAACGCCTGGCGGCGGCGTCGCAGCGCGTCTTCCTGCTGCCGCAGGACGGCCAGCTCGATCAGGCGCAGGTGGTGCCGATCGATCACGGCCAGGCCCATCGGCGCGGCCAGCATCTCCAGCAGCCGCCTGTCCGCCGTGGCCTGGGCGAGGGCGGCATAGCGCGGCACGCTGATGCGGTGCTCGCCCCGCGCGACCGATGCGTAGGCATCCAGCATGGCGGGGCTGACGGCCTCGCCCAGCAGGTCCGACATGGTGGCCGCCACCACGCGGCGCGGCCGGCCGCAGTCGCGCAGGGAGACGGACACGGCACGCGAGACCCGCGCGGCCAGCGTGGCGCCGCGCACGTCGCGCTCCGCGAAAGCCAGAGCGCCCTGCGGCGCCTCCCAGCCCAGGAGATCGAGTTGCGCGGCCGACATGCTCAGGCCCCCAGGATCACGAAGAAGATGAAGATCATCAGGAAGGCGCTGGCGGCGTATGCGAGCGCGCCCAGCGCCACCTCCCACCAGGCCAGCGGCGCCAGCTCGGGCTCACGCTTCGGCCAGCAGCCGGTCCACTCGCTGTCGCCGCGGTTGGAGAAGGGCGGGATCATGCCGCGCACTCCGCGACGCTGGCCGGCGGCGCCATCATGGCGATGGCAACCGCCGGCCAGGCCCCTACCATCAGCGCTGCGAATCGACCGATGGAGAGAGGGATGGACAAGGATTTCTCGGCCGGGGGCATGGCCCTGGCCGCCTGGACGCTGCTGCACGTCCTGCTCGTGCACATGCGTGACACCGGCGCGCTCACAGAGCAGACCCGCCGCGATCTGCTCGACCGCGCGCTCCGCGCGTGTGAGGCCGCGCCGATGGCGTCGGACACGAAAGTCCTGCAGGACGCGCGGCGGCTGCTGGAGGAGTGGATGTAGCCGGCCCCAGGATTGCCTGCCGCAGGGCGCGCAGAACTGCGGGGCTCGCCCCACCCCGGTTCTGCTGCGCCTCACGCCGCGCGCGGAACGCGATGTGGCCCGCGCCCAGATGGCTGCGGATCATCTTCGCGCTCATGCCGCGCGCTCCTTCGCCGGCAGATCGATCTCGCCGTCATCAGCGAGGAATTCCAGGAACTGCCGCCGCGCCGCGCGGTTGGCCTTCTTCCAGGCCGATTGCAGGGCGTTGAAGCCCCGCATCGTCTCGAAGGCGCGCGTTGTGGGCGCCGGGCCGGCGATCTCCGCCAGCGCGGCCGAGATGTTGCGCGCGGGCTTCTCGGGCCGCGTCAGCATCTCCACCACCATCGCCTGGCGCAGCGGCGGCTGGGCGGCCAGCTTGTCCAACTCGGCGCCGCTCTCGGCCACCGGGTGGCCCACCAGCTTCGCCCGCACCGCGGGGTCGATCTTGGCGCGGGCCACGGCGCGCTGGATGGTGCGCTCGTCCAACCCGAGGCGCTCAGCGGTCGCCTTTGCGAAGCTGCGGCCCTGAAACGACAAGCTTGTCGTTTCAGCGATCCCCTTGGTTTTGTTGTTTTTTCCGCGTGCAGTCTGCGGGTTGAGGCGCAGATACACCTCCTGCCGCGCCGCCAGGAATACCGCGCGATCCAGCGCCGACAATTCGCGCCGCATCAGGTTCTCGTCGATCTCGGCCAGCTTGGCCTCGTCATCCGTGGCGTCCACCACGCGGGCCTCCAGCGTGGCGAGGCCCGCCAGCTGGGCCGCCGCCACGCGGTGGCCGCCGGCCACCAGGTCGTATTCGCCGGGCGCATCGGCGCGCGGGCGCACCTGGATCGGCGTGTCCTGGCCGCGCTCGGCCAGAGACGCCGCCAGCAGCTCGACATAGGCCGGATCGACCGGGCGCAGCCGTTCGCCCACGCGGATCTGGGCAAGCGGGATGGCAAGGGTGTTCAGCGTGGTGTTCACGCGGCCTCCGATTTCTGACGGTGCGGGGAAGGGACAGCCGCGTTAGGGTGCTGGCTGTGGACGGAGCGCGGCCGTGGCGTCCCATCGGGGCTCCAGCGGTCGGGCCAAAGGGTGTGGGGGTGCTGCTCGATCGCCTCGGCGATGCGCTGCTCGAGTACGGTCGAGTAATCCGGCCGCAGCAGCGTGTTGGTGATGGCGGCGTGGGAGTAGCCCCAGGCGAGCGAGAGGGTGGTGATGGGGCCGAGGCGCATGCGCAGCGCGGCCTTGATGTCCTCTCGGTGCCAACCCTGCGGCGCGTGGCGCTTCGGCATCCAGACCCCTTCCGTGTCCCGCCGGCGCGCCGGCCTGGGGCCGGACGGGTGGGATATCACGGTTAGAGTGATGAGAAACCATCGGCCCGTCAAGTGGGAATGCATCGATACTGTTCAGGGGCCGCCTGAAAGCGGTGATTTACCATCTAACTGTTTGAAAAGGCGTAACTGTAATGCGATCAGAAACCGTATTGCCCGCCGATACAGATCTGATGGAGAACCGTATCGCCACGGCCATCACGGAACGCCTCAACCAAGCCGTTCCCAAGGGACAGGCTGCCGACATCGCGCGCCGTTCGGGGGTGCCCTACCCATCGCTTAGGGATGCCTTGGGTGGCCGTCAGATGCGCCCCGCGGCGCTCGTGCTCCTCGCCCGGGCTGCTGGCGTCAGCCTCGAATGGCTGCTGACAGGCGATGGCGCGATGCGCCCCGGCGCGCCTGCAGCGCCGTCGGTTCCGCAGTCTGAGAAGCCGTTTCGCATGTTCGGGACGGTGCAGCTCGACCGGCTGGAGATGGCCTATGCCGCCGCCATGGCGATCACCGGCGGGCAGGACCGCCGCCGCACCATGCACCTCACGATGCTGCTGCACGACGCCCTGGCGGATGAGGCGGAAGCCCCGGAAAACCAAGGCTCACCGCAGAATGCGAAGCGTTCGCCGAGCGATTCCAATTCGTGACAATGCTGTGAGGTTCGGTCTATGTTCCAGGGGTGACGATCAACCCCTGCCGGACGCCTCGATGCCCAAGAACCCTGCCAAGCCGCCGCTCCACACCCTGCTCGCCCAGCACCTGGCCGCCGCGCCCGCCAGCTCGCCCGCGCCCACGCCGATCGTCATCACCGTCGCCACCGGCGCCACGCTGAACCTCACCGTCGCGCTGCCGGGCCAGCCGCCCGATCGGCCCTGAGGCCAGGCCGGTTTAAGACGCCCGCGGGCCCGCTCTAAGAAGCCCTGCAGCGCCCCTCAGTCAGCGGCGCCGATTTCCAGGATCATCTGTCAGAAACCCGCCGCCGGCCCCGATTTCCAGAACCACCAGGCCGCACCCCGCGCCACCTCGCGCCCTCAGAAAATCCCCGGATTTCCGCCGCTCATCCCGCCACGTCCCGCACGGTCCCGCGTCATCCCGCATTTCCAGGATGTCGTGTCAGGGAACAGCGCGCGCCACCACATCGGCGCCCAGCGTGCCGCCGGCGCCGGGCCGGTTCTCCACCACCACGGGCTGGCCCAGCCGGCGCGCGAGCGGCCCGGCCATCATGCGCCCCACGAGGTCGGGCAGCACGCCGGGGGTGTAGCCGATGACGAGGCGGATGGGCCGGTCCGGCTGCCAACCCTGGGCGTTGGCGGGCACGGCGATCAACAGCGTGGCGAGCAGGCCGAGCAGGCGCAGCATGGCGCGCATCCCCCCGTGATTCTTCGTTCGGGGGGAAGGCTATCGGCACGCCTTCCGGCCCGCAATCACGGCCCGGTCAGTACAGCCCGCCGAGGCCGCTATCCACGCCGAGCGCGGCCGAGCCCGCACTGGCCAGCGGATCGCTCGGCGGGCGGGCGCTGTTCTCGGTGCCGGGGCGGAAGGCTTCCAGGATGGTCTGGCCGTTCTCCAGCTGCAGCCGCACCAGCGCCACGCCGGGCGGCGCGCGGAAGGGAATCGGCGGGCTGCCCTGCAGCGCGGCGCCCATCACCTCACGGAAGATCGGCGCGGCGAGGCGCCCGCCGGTGACATCGGCCCCGGTCTCGGATTGCAGGCGCAGCGAGCGCGGCTCGTCGAAGCCGAGCCACACCGCCACCACCAGATCCGGCGTGAAGCCCACGAACCAGGCATCCTTGTAGTCGTCGGTCGTGCCGGTCTTGCCGGCCACCGGGCGGCCCAGCCCCTCGCCGGCGCGGGTGCCGGTGCCGCGCTGCACTACGCCCTGCAGCATGCTGGTCATCTGGAAGGCGACCACGGGATCGACGATCTGCCGGCGGGTGTCCACCAGCCGCGGCGGGCCGGCCGCCAGGTCGGCCTCGCAGCCCTGGCATTCGCGCGCATCGGTGCGCCAGACGAGGCGCCCCTGGCGGTCCTGCACCGTGTCGATCAGCGTCGGCACCACCTGCCGCCCGCCATTGACGAAGCTGGCATAGCCCGCGGCCTGGCGCAGCACCGTAGTCTCGCCGGCGCCGAGCGACATGGCCAGCACGCGCTGCATGTTGGGGATCACGCCGAAGCGGTTGGCGGTATCGGCCACCGCGCCGATGCCCACCTGCTGGGCGAGGCGGATGGTGACGAGGTTGAGGCTGCGCTCGAGCGCGTTGCGCATGGTGACCCAGCCGGCCGGCGCGCCGCCGCCGTAGTTGCCGGGCCGCCACAGGCCCTGCGGCGTCATGATCTCGACCGGCGCGTCCAGCAGCAGCTGGTTCGGCGGAATGCCGGCCTCCAGCGCCGGGATGAAGACGAAGGGCTTGAAGGAGGAGCCCGGCTGGCGCATCGCCTGGCTGGCGCGGTTGAACCAGGAGCGTTCGAAGGACCAGCCGCCGGCCATCGCGAGCACGCGGCCGTTGTTGGGGTCGAGCGCCACCACCGCGCCCTCGACCTCCGGCATCTGCCGCAGGCCGAGGCGTTCCGGGCGCGCCGGGTTGCGGCCCTGGGCGGCCACGGCGGGCAGGGTATCCACCATCACCACGTCGCCCGGCGCCAGAACCTCCTGCAGGCGGCGGGGCGGGGGGCCCATGCGGCCCTCGCGCACCGGCCGAGCCCAGGCCGAGACGTCATCCAGGAACAGTGTGCCGCTGCGCGGCTGCGGCGGCGTGCGCGCATCGGGGCGCTCCAGCCAGGCCATGCGCGCCTCGCGGTCGCGCACTTCCAGCGCCACGGCCACGCGCCAGCCCGGCTGCATGCCCTGCGGGCGCGGCACGGCCTGGAGTTCGGGCAGCCATTCGGTGGCGCCGGGGTTGATGCGCGCCACTGGGCCGCGCCAGCCGCCGCGGCGGCGGTCGTAGTCCAGCAGGCCCTGGCGCAGCGCGCGCTCGGCCTCGGCCTGCAACTGCGGCTCCAGCGAGGTGCGCACGACGAGGCCGCCCATGTTGGTCTGGTCGGCGCCGAAGCGGGCGACCAGCTCGCGCCGCACTTCCTCGGTGAAATGCTGGCCCACCTGGATCATGTCGGGCCGGCGCTGCGGCCGCGGCACGATGGCCTCGGCGCGCGCGCGGTCGGCCTCGGCGCGGGTGATGGCGCCGTCCTCGGCCATGCGTTCCAGCACCCAGTCGCGCCGCGCCTTGGCGGCATCGGGGAAGCGCAGCGGGTTGTAGTTGTTGGGCGCCTTGGGCAGCGCGGCGAGGAAGGCGGATTCCGCGAGCGTCAGCTCATCGAGCGACTTGTTGAAGTAGTTCTGCGCCGCCGCCGCCACGCCATAGGCCTGCTGGCCGAGGAAGATCTCGTTCAGGTAGATCTCGAGGATGCGCGCCTTGGGCATCGCCTGCTCGATGCGCAGCGCCAGCGTGGCCTCGCGCACCTTGCGCATCAGCGTGCGGTCGGCGCCGACCAGCATGTTCTTCGCCACCTGCTGGGTGATGGTGGAGGCGCCGATGGGGCGCCGCCCGGTGCCCATCTGCTCGACATTCACCATCACGGCGCGCAGCACTGCGATGGGGTCCACGCCGTGGTGGCTCCAGAAATTCTGGTCCTCGGCCGAGACGAAGGCCTGCTGCAGCTGGCGGGGGATCGCCTCGATCGGCACGAAGACCCGGCGTTCCTGCGCGAGCTCGGCCATCAGGCGGCTGTCGGCGGCATAGATGCGGCTCATCTGCGGCGGCTGGTAGTCGGTCAGCCACCGATAGTCGGGCAGCTCCTCCATCGCGCCGCGATACAGCGCGAAGGCGGCCGTGCCGCCCGCCAGGGCGACGGCGACGGTCAGGATCAGGCCGGTCTTGAACAGCAGGCCCATGCCGCCGAACAGCCAGCGCCGCGGGCGCCGCTTTGCGGGCGCGGCCGCGGGGGCCGAAGGCTGGGCCGGCTTCGCGGCGCCCACCATGGGCGCCTCGGCCCTCAGCTCGTTCGATTCCATGGCCGCTCCATACACCCTCCGGCGCCGGGCGCCACGGCGGACCTCGCATTGCTGCCGCCACGCGGCGGCAGAGCATCACGCCAGGGTTGATGAACCACCCAGGGCCACGCCCGGGGCGCGAGGTGCGCGACGGAACCTTTCTTCTGGCGTGCCGCTCAGCGCCCGGCGGCGCGCAGCGCCTGGGCGATCAGCCGGCGGTCGCGCGCCTCCTGCCGGCTGCCATGCACGCCCAGCACCGCCCACAGCGTGGCGATACCCCAGGGCAGCACGCCCGGCACCATCGGCAGCAGCAACGCGACCAAGCCGACCACCCAGAGCAGCAGGTTGAACACGGCCTGGAACGGCCTGCCGGAGAGCAGCAGCGCCAGCGGCGGGATGATCAGGGCGAGCACGTATCTCATGGCCAGGATGTGGCCCCGCCGCCGCCCCGGTTCAACGCCGGGTTCATGCCAACGGTCACCTTCGGTGACGCGTTGGCATGACCCTTTTTGTGCCCTCAAGCGCCGGGCGCGCGCTCCGCGCGCTTCGCTCGCCGCACTTGCGGCGGGCGCCATTCGGCGCCTCGGCCGGAATCATGCCGAAGGCAGGCCTTCGGCATGATTCCGGCCGCAGGTCAGTCGGTTGGGCCGTTGGTCTCAGGCCGCCAGCCGGACGATGCGCCCTTCCATCGCCTCTACGCGGGTGATGCCGATGATCTGGCCGAGATTGCCGGCGACGAGGTGCACCATGCCGCGCGGCATGGCCTCCAGCGCCATCTCGACGCGCATGGCATCGCCGTGGCGCGTGGCGCGCAGGCTGTCGGGCACCAGGTCGCGTTTGGCCAGAGGCTGCAGGATGCGGCTGAGCAGGCCGGGCGAGGCCTCGGCCACCACGGTGAAACGCGCCGCGACGAGCGGTTCTTCGAATTCGGTCATGTCGGGAACTCCGGATCGGGGATGGCACGAACTGAACCCGGCCGCGCGCGTTCCCGCCCCGGCTTGGGGAGGGTTCAGGCGGCCGGGCCGGTAATTCGGCCCCGAATGATCCGGGCGATGCTCACGCGCCGAGCCTAGCGGCCGGGTGCCGGCAGGGAAAGCCCCGCCGGTTCAGCTTCCCTTCTTCTCGCCGATGGCGGGGAATTCCTCCTCCACCGGATGGCGCTCGCCCTCGCGGCCGATCACCAGCTTCTGGTGCGGGTAGGGGATCTCGATGCCCAGCCGGTCGAAGCGCTGCTTGATGCGGCGGTTGAACTCGCGCCCCACGCTCCAGCGCGAGGCCGGCTCGGTCTTGATGCGGGCGCGGATGGTGACGCCGGAATCGGCGAGGCGCTCCACGCCCAGCACGTCGAGCTCGTCGCGGATCAGCGGGCCGAATTTGGCGTCGGCGCGGATCTCGGCGCCGATCTCCTTCAGCACGCCCACCACGCGGTCGGTGTCCTCGCCATAGGCCACGCTGACATCCAGCACGGCGAAGGCGAAGTCGCGCGTCATGTTGGTGACGGTGGTGACGGCGCTGAAGGGGATGATGTGCACGCTGCCATCCACCGAGCGCAGCTTGATCGAGCGGATCGACAGCTGCTCCACCACGCCGGACAGGCCGCCCACCTGCACCACGTCGCCCACCGCCACGGCATCCTCGAACAGCAGGAAGACGCCGGTGATGACGTCGCGCACCAGGGTCTGGCTGCCGAAGCCGATGGCGAGGCCCACCACGCCCGCACCGGCGATCAGCGGCGCGACGTTGACGCCGATCTCGGTCAGCACGTTCAGCACCACGAAGGCCAGGATGGCCACCGAGAGCACGGTGCGCAGCATCGGCAGCAGCGTGCGCACACGGGCGCTGCGCGCCGCCTGGGCGTCGCGCGCGAGACGCGTGAGGTAGCGCTGGATGGCGGCATTGGCCAATTCCCACACCGTCACCGCCACAAGGATGGTCAGGCCCATCGAGACCAGCGAGGTGAGCAGCCGCGCACCGAGCTTGCCGCGGCCGAACCAGCCGAAGGCCTCGATGCCCCAGGCCTCCAGCAGGAACAGCAGCGCCATCACGGCGATGAAGGCGGTCAATATGCCCTTGAGCACCGGCACGTAGCGATTGGCCCGCGCCTCCAGCCCCGGATAGCGGCGCGCCATCTCGGGGCCGATCCGGAAGCTGCGCGCCAGGGCGCGGCGCGCCAGGCTGTCGGCCAGCTTGGCGAGGCCGAGGATGAGGATGGTGACGGCCGAGACGCGCAGCAGGCGCTCGAACCCGTCGCGCACCTCCAGCGCCCACACACCCCACAGCGCCAGCAGCCACAGGATGGCCAGGATGTGCCAGACATCGGCGATGCGGTCGCGCAGCGTGCGGAACAGCCGGCGCATGCGGTCGGGCTGCGCCTCGCCCTCGCGCAGCTCCGGCGCGCGCAGCGCCTCGGCGACCGTGCCACGGTTCTGCGCCACGACGATGATCAGGAACAGCGACATCAGCAGCGCCGAGACGCGCAGGATGGCATCATAGGCCGACCAGGGCAGGCCGAATTGCAGCCCCGCCTCGGCCACGGCGTAGCCGGTGATGCCGACCACCGCGATGCGCCGCACCCAGATGGTGACATAGGCCGCCGTCTCGTCGGTGCAGGGCACCAGGCGCAGATGCGCCGAGGCGGGCGAGAACAACATGCGGCTGCCCGCCATCACCGCGCGCAGCGCCATGTAGGCGTTGTTGGTGGTGAGCAGCACGAGTTCCGTGGTCGGCAGCGGGCGGACGAAGCCGATCATGCCGTAGGAGATCACGGCGAAGGCGCCCACCGGGATCAGGTCCAGCACGAAGCGGCCGAGCACCAGGGGCACGCGCTTCACCCAGGTCCAGGCATCGCCGGGCTCGGGCGCCATGGAATCCAGCCGGTCGGACCAGCGGCGCAGCGCGCGGATGGTGGCCCATTCGGCCAGCAGGCCGAGGCCGAACAGCAGCGCCAGCTTCCAGGAGGCATCCAGCACGCGCGCCTGCGTCACCGGGTCGCGCACCACGCCGGAGGCCCAGGAGGCCACGCCGGGCAGGTCGGTCAGCGCGCGGGCGGCGGCGATGGCGCTTTCGGACAGCGCCTGCAGCCGCTGCGAGGCGCCGGTGAGAAGTTGCGCGCCCAGCGTGTTGGGCGGCAGCAGCACCGGCTCGGCCGGCGGGGGTGGCTCGGCGGGCGCGGCGGCGGGCTGGCCCGGCGTGGCGGCCAGCGCATCCAGCGCGCGCAGCAATTCGGCGCGGCGCGCATCGTCCCGCAGCGCCTCGATCAGCCTTTGCAGGTCGGCGTTGGGGGCGGCGGCGGGGGCGGCGGCGGGCGGCGCCGCGGCGGCCGGGCCAGTGGCTGGAGCGGCCGACGGGGCCGGCGGCGTCTCGACCGGCAGCGTCTGGGCGAAGCCGGGCGCGGCCAGCAGCAGCCACAGCGCGAGCGGGCGGAGAAGGCGGATCATCCTGCGGGGTGAAGCCCGCCCCGGCCATCGCGGTCAACCCCGAAGCCGGGGGGCCGCGGCGGGGGCCATGTTGCGGTGCAACGCGGCCCGGCCCAGGATCGTGCCGGTGATTGCCGCCGCCCCGCCCCTCTGGTCCATCATGCTGGCGCTGCTGGCGGCGCATCTGGCCGGCATGGGCGCCTTCCTGACCGTGCCGGTCCTGGCCCCCGCCATCGCCGCGGAAACCGGGCTGCCGGCCAGCCTGGCCGGGGTGCACACCGCGCTGGTCTATGCCGGGGCGCTGGTCTCCGGCCCGCTGACCGGGCCGCTGATCCGCCGCTGGGGCGGCGTGCGGGTGCTGCAGGCGGGCTTGCTCATCATCGGCCTGGGCATCGCGCTGGCGGCGTTGGCGCATCCGGCGGCGCTGGCGCTGTCGGCCTTCGTGGCGGGCATGGGCCACGGGCCGGTGACGCCGGCCGGCAGCCACCTGATTGCCGCGCGCACGCCGCCGCGGCGCCGCGCGCTGGTGTTCAGCCTGAAGCAGTGCGGCGTGCCGCTGGGTGCGATGGTGGTGGCGGCCAGCGCGCCGCTGATCGCCGCCATCGCCGGCTGGCGCGCCGGCGTGCTGGCTGTGGCCGGCGTGGCGGTGCTGGTGGCGGTGGCGCTGCAGCCCTTGCGCCGCGCCCTGGATGCCGAGCGCGACCCGCGGGCCGGCGGCGCCGGGGCGCGGGCCATCCTGCGCGAATCCGGCGCCGCGCTGGCGCTGCTGCGGCAGGACCCGGCGCTGGCGCGGCTCACGGCGATGGCCTCGGCCTATGGCGTGGCGCAATTCTGCTTCGGCACCTTCTTCGTGGCCTTCCAGGTGACCGGCCTGGGCGTGCCGCTGGCCGAGGCCGGGCTGCGCCTGGCCCTGGCGCAGGCGGCGGGCGTGGTGGGGCGGATCGGCTGGGCGCTGCTGGCCGATCGCTTCGGCGCCGTGCCCATGCTGGCGCTGTGCGGTGCCGGCGCGGCGCTGGCCTGCTTCGCCCTGGCGCTGGCCGGGCCGGACTGGCCAGGGGTGCTGGTGCTGGCGGCAGGCGTGCTGATGGGCGCGACGGCGGTGGGCTGGAACGGCGTGATGCTGGCCGAGGCGGCGCGGCTGGCCCCGCCCGGCCAGGTTGGCGGCGCCACCGCCGCGCTGTCCTTCTGCTTCGCGGTGACGATGCTGGTCGCACCGCCGCTGTTCTCGGTGCTGGTGGGCCTCACCGGCGGCTATGCGGCGGGCTTCGCCATGTGCGGCCTGGCGGTGCTGGGCGGGGTGGCGGCCATCGCCGCCCGGCGCCGATGAGGGCGCGCCACCTTGCGCCGCCCGCAAAGCGTGTCATGTGGAAGCGATGGTGACCTTCCTGATGGTGCTCACGGGCCTTGCCATGCTGGCGACGCTGGGCGTGATGTTCGCCGGCATGCTGGGGCTGGTGCGCAACGAGCAGACGGATGCCGGCGGCGCGCGCTCCAACCGCCTGATGCGGCTGCGCGTGATGCTGCAGGCCGTCACCCTCGTGCTGTTCATGCTGCTGATGGCGGTGGGCCGCTGAGCGGGAGGCGGACCGTGCTCGCCCCTCGGCGCACCCCGCGGCCCGCCGTTGGGCCGTCCCCTGGGCCCGCCTTGCCGGCCCAGGGCGCACCCCCTATGGTCCGCGCCGCTGGCGCGGCCGCCGCTGTGCCGCCGCCGCCCCGGGCGCTGCCCGGCCATGCCCAAGGGTCCGGAATCCGATGAAAATCCTCGTCCCCGTCAAGCGGGTGGTCGACTACAACGTGAAGGTCCGCGTGAAGGCGGATGGTACCGGCGTCGAGACCGCGAACGTCAAGATGTCGATGAACCCCTTCGACGAGATCGCCGTCGAGGAAGCCGTGCGGCTGAAGGAGAAGGGTGTGGCAACCGAGATCGTCGCGATCTCGATCGGCCCCGCCGCCGCCGCCGAGCAGATCCGCACCGCACTCGCCATGGGCGCCGACCGCGGCATCCTGGTGGAGCAGGATGGCACGGTGGAGCCGCTGGCGGTGGCCAAGATCCTGCGCGCGCTGGTGGGCAAGGAGGCGCCGCAGCTGGTGATCATGGGCAAGCAGGCGATCGACGACGACATGAACGCCACCGGCCAGATGCTGGCCGCGCTGCTGGGCTGGCCGCAGGGCACCTTCGCCAGCAAGGTGGAGATCGCCGATGGCGTGGCGCGCGTGACGCGCGAGGTGGATGGCGGCCTCGAGACCGTGGCGCTGACGCTGCCGGCCGTGGTCACCGCCGATCTGCGGCTGAACGAGCCGCGCTACGCCTCGCTGCCCAACATCATGAAGGCGCGCAAGAAGCCGATCGAGACGGTGAAGCCCGCCGATCTCGGCGTCGATGCCGCACCAAGGCTGACCGTGCTGAAGGTGGAGGAGCCCGCCAAGCGCGTGGCCGGCAAGAAGGTGGGCAGCGTGGCCGAGCTGGTGGACAAGCTGCGCAACGAAGCGAAGGTGATCTGACGATGTCCGTGCTGGTTCTCGCCGATCGCGGCGACGCCGTCTCGCAGCCCACGCGCAGCGCCGTGGCCGCCGCGCAGCTTCTGGGGGCCGAGGTGCATGTGCTGGTGCTGGGTGCCGCGGGTGCGGCCGCGGCCTCGCATCTGCCCGGCGTGGCGAAGGTGCTGGTGGCCGAGGGCGAGGCCTGCGCGCATGGCCTGGCCGAGCCGGTGGCGGCGCTGCTGGTCTCGCTCGCACCCGGCTACACGCATCTGCTGGCGCCGGGCAGTGCGGCGGGCAAGAACGTGATGCCGCGCGTGGCGGCGCTGCTGGATGTGCAGATCGTCTCCGACGTCGCCGGCATCGAGGGCCCCGACGTGTTCCGCCGCTTCATCTATGCGGGCAACGCGCTGGCCACGGTGCGCAGCGCCGATGCGAAGAAGGTGCTGACGGTGCGCGCCGCCAGCTTCGACCCCGTGCCGGCCGAGGGCGGGCAGTGCAGCATCGAGGGCGCGGCGGCGGCGGCGGATGCCGGGCTTTCGCGCTTCGTCGGCAGCGAGATCGCGAAGCTCGAGCGCCCCGAACTCACCGCCGCGCGCGTGGTGGTCTCGGGCGGGCGGGCGATGGGCTCGGCGGAGAATTTCCACATCCTCGACGGCGTGGCCGACCGCCTCGGTGCCGCCATCGGCGCATCCCGTGCCGCGGTGGATGCGGGCTATGCGCCCAACGACATGCAGGTGGGTCAGACCGGCAAGATCGTCGCACCCGAGCTGTACATGGCCTTCGGCATCTCGGGCGCCATCCAGCACCTGGCCGGCATGAAGGACAGCAAGGTGATCGTCGCCATCAACAAGGACGAGGAGGCGCCGATCTTCCAGGTGGCCGATTACGGCCTGGTCGGCGACGTGTTCAAGGTGATCCCGGAGCTCGAGGCCGAGCTCGACAAGAAGTAACGCTGCCGCCTCTGGCCGCGCCGCGCGCATGGCGCCGGCTGGCCGCGGATCGGGAAGGACCTGCTGAGCATGGCAATCGAGAGCATCGGCGTGATCGGCGCCGGGCAGATGGGCAACGGCATCGCCCATGTGGCAGCGCAGGCGGGCATCCCCGTGGTGCTGCTCGACATCTCCGATGCGGCGCTGGCGCGCGGCATGGCGACGCTGGCCAAGAACATGGAGCGCCAGGTCGCCAAGGGCACGCTGGAGGCGGCCGCGCGTGACGCCGCGCTGGCGCGCATCCGCACCACCACCGACTATGCCGCCTTCGCCGCCTGCGACCTGGTGATCGAGGCCGCGACCGAGCGCGAGGACCTCAAGCACAAGATCTTCGCCACCCTGGTGCCGCATCTGAAGGCCGAGGCGCTGGTGGCGTCCAACACCTCCTCCATCCCGATCACGCGCCTCGCCGCGGGCACCGACCGCCCGGGCCGCTTCGTCGGCATGCATTTCTTCAACCCGGTGCCGCTGATGAAGCTGGTGGAGGTGATCCGCGGCCTCGCCACCGAGGATTCCACGGTGGCTGCGGTGGCCGCACTGGCCGAGCGCATGGGCAAGACCGTCGCCTATGCCGCGGACTACCCGGCCTTCATCGTCAACCGCATCCTGCTGCCGATGATCAACGAGGCCTGCTTCGCGCTGCATGAGGGGGTGGGCGATGTCGCCTCCATCGATGCCGGCATGAAGCTGGGCTGCAACCACCCGATGGGGCCGCTGGAACTGGCGGATTTCATCGGGCTCGACACCTGCCTCGCCGTGCTGCGCGTGCTGCAGGAGGGCATGGGCGATCCGAAATACCGGCCGAGCCCGCTGCTGCAGAAATATGTCGAGGCCGGCTGGCTGGGCCGCAAGACCGGCCGCGGCTTCTACGACTACGGCGTGACGCCGCCGCGCCCGACGCGCTGAGCGCCGCCGCCCGGCTTGCCAAACCGCGCCACGCGGCCACCTGCCCGCGATGCACTCCGCCGCCACGATTCCTGAGGCCGCACGACGCCAGGCGCGCCGCGTGGCCCGCTACTACCGCTGGCTCGACCGGCTGTCCTGGTTCCGCGAGCGGCGGGCGGAGGCCGGGCATGGCGCCCTGCCGGTGCATCGCGCGCTGACCGACCCGGCGGGGGGCGAGGCCTCGCCCTTCGTGATCCACCGCCTGATGTTCGAAGGCCTGGCGCTGCCGCCCGCGCCGCGCGCGCTGGATGCCGGCTGCGGCTATGGCGCCAGCATGCTGGACCTGGCACCCGTGCTGGGCGGGACATGGACGGGGCTGACGCTGTCACCGGTGCAGGCGGCGCGCGGCATGGCGGAGGTGGCGGCACGCGGGCTGCAGGAGCGGGTGCGGATCGAGGTCGCCTCCTATGACGCGCCGCCGCCCGGGCGCTACGACCTGATCTATGGCATCGAGAGCCTGATCCACAGCGCCGACCCCGCGCACACCATAGCGAACCTGGCGGCGGCGCTGGACCCCGGCGGGCATCTGGTGATCGTGGACGACATGCCGGAGGAGGCGCTGCCGCGCGACAAGGCGCGGCAGCTGGCGCGCTTCAAGCGCTTCTGGCGCTGCCCGGTGGCGCCGACGCGGCAGGGCTGGCTGGACATCCTGGGCGCTTGCGGCCTGACGCTGGTGGCGGAGCGCGACCTGAACCCGCTGCTGCGCGTGCGCGGCATGGCGGCGGTGGCGCCGCGCCTCGCGCAGCTGGAACGGCAGGCGGCGCTGCCGCGGCTGTTCGGCCTCGGCGTGCGCGCCGAGGCCGAGATCGGCGGGCTGCTGCTGGAGGCTCTGCAGACCGAGGGTTTCGTCCACTACCGCATCCTGGCGGCGCGCAAGACCTGACACCAACCCTCAGGCGTCGTGCCGAAGGCACGCCTTCGGCGTGACGGGCGCGGCCTCCGGCCGCTTGGCTCGCGGCACTTGCCGCGGCCGCCATTCGGCTGCTCGGCTGCCTGCAGCAGCCGCATAGGTCAACCAACTCGGCCGCTTGTATGAGCCCGCAGCGCGGGCCGTCAGGCGGCGCGGCGCATCGCCACGGCCTCCAGCGCGCGGTCGATCAGCGCCAGCGAGGCGGGGTCCTGCCGGAAGGCGAAGGCAGCCTGGACACCCTCGTGTCGGACCAGCCTGGCGCTCACCGGCTCGCCGGTGCCGGGCAGCAGGATGGTCACCCCGGTGCCGGCGGGCCAATCGCTCAGCTGGCCAGCCAGCGCCAGGCCGCCGCGGCTGATATTGGCGATCTCCGCCGGGCGCGTGCCGCCGGGGCCGGTGAGCTGCACGCTGGCGCCGCCGCCGGGGATGCGTTCGTATTTGCGGCGCTCCTGCATGTCGCGCATGGCCAGCAGGAAGGCGTCGAGCTCGGCGCCCAGCGTCCGGGCCTCCTGCTCCACCCCGCGGGAGGCGTCCAGCACGCTGCGGCTGGCGGCATCGGCCTGGTCGGCCTGGCTGCCCACCTCCACCATCTGGCGCGTGGCGGCCTGGCTGGCGGCCACCACCTGCTGCACCTTGGCGGCGATTTCCTGCGTGGCGTCGCCCTGCTGCGAGACCGCGTGTTCGATCGCGTCGGCGATCTCGCGCACCCTTCCCACCTCGCTGCCGATGCGGCCGATGGACTGGCCGGTGGCGGTGGCCGAGGCCTGCACCGCGCCGATGCGCGCGGCTATGTCGGCGGTGGCCTTGGCGGTCTGGCTGGCCAGGGCCTTCACCTCCTGCGCCACCACGGCGAAGCCCTTGCCGGCCTCGCCGGCGCGCGCGGCCTCGATGGTGGCGTTCAGCGCCAGCAGGTTGGTGCGCCCGGCGATGTCCTCGATCAGGCGCACCACCTCGCCGATCTCGGCGGCAGCGCCGGCCAGTTCGCCCATCCGGGCTTCGCCGCGGCGGGCTTCCTCGCTGGTGGTGGCCACCGCGGCCGTGGCATCGCGCATGCGGCGCGCGATCTCCTGGATCGAGGCCACCAGCTGCTCGGTGGCGGCGGCGGCGGCGGAGAGATCCTGCGCGCTGACCTCGGCCTGCTGGCCGGTGCGCTCGGCGCCGGCGCGCATCGTGGCGGTCAGCGTGCTCATGTCCGTGGCGCTGCGGCCCATGCGGTCGGCCGCCTGCACCACCGTCGCCATCACGGCCGAGGCGCTGCCGCCGAAATCCTGCACATGGGTGTCCATGGCCTGCTGCCGGCGGTCCTTCTCGGCCTGCGCCGCGGCGGCATCGGCCTCCATCCGCCGCTTCTCCAGCCCCTGCTCGCGGAAGCCTTCCAGCGCGCGCGCCAGCACGCCGATCTCGTCGCGCCGCGCCATGCCCTCCACCGGCTGGTCCAGCGCGCCGCCGGCCACGCGCGCCACCTCGTCGGTCAGGCGCTTCATCGGCCGCGTGACGCCGAAGGTGAACAGCAGCAGCGCCAGCACGATGCCGATCACCAGCGCGCCCAGCGTGATAGCGAACATCAGGTTGAGCGTGCGGCTGGCCAGCGCCTCGGCCTCCTGCCGCGCGCGGCCCAGGGCCGCGTGGCCTTCCGCCGCCATGGTATCCAGCCGGTCGCGCAGCCGATCGGCGATCGGGTCCATCTGCTGCTCGATCAGCGCCTCGGCGGCGGCGCGGTCGGTGCGGGCCACGCCGATCACCTGCTGCACGACGCGATCCATGCGCTCGAACTCGGCGCGCACCTCGGCCAGCGCTGGGGCCATCCGCGGGATGTGGGTCTGCGTCTGGTCGATGGCGGCGCGGAAATCCTGCACCAGGGTGGCGATCCGCGCGCGGATCGGCGCCTGCTCGGCCTCGGCATGGTCGGCCAGGCGCAGCGTCTGGCGCATGATGCCCTGCAGGTAGCGCGATGCGATGGCGAGGTCGAAGGCGCCCTCGGCCTCCTGCGTGATGGCCTGTTCATAGGTGGCGTCCACGCGGCGCAGCCCATCGGCGGCGAAGGCTGCGATGGCGAGCTCCGAGGCGATGCCGAGCACCACCACCAGCAACCCCTTCACGATGATCGGCAATTCGGCAAGGCGACGCATGCACTCGGCCTCCGGCTGATTCCGGGGGCGAGATAAGCCCGGCCGGGTGAATCCCGGGTTAATCGAAACGAATTCGCCGCACGGCTGGCCCCGACCGTCAGGCCGGATTAGAGCAGCGCCCATGCCGCACCCCCTGATCCAGACCACGCGCGAGGGCGCCATCGCCCTTGTCACCATCGCCCGCCCCGAAAAGCGCAACGCCATGGACCTGCCCATGTGGATCGCGCTGGCCGAGGCCATGGAGGCCTGTTCCGCCGATGCCACGCTGCGCTGCGTGGTGCTGCGCGGCGCCGGCGAGGAGGCGTTCTGCGCCGGCGCCGACATCGCCGCCTTCGCGCATGAGCGCGGCACGCCCGAGCGCGAGGCGGTGTATGGCCGCGAGCTGACGCGCAGCTTCGGCGCCATTCGCGGCTGCCTGCACCCGGTGGTGGCGGCCTGCCGCGGCTGGACGATGGGTGGTGGCGCGGGCATCGCCACCATGGCGGATTTCCGCGTCGGCGGGCCGGCCACGCGCATCGGCATCCCGGCGCGCAAGCTGAACATCTTCTACGCCTACACCGAGCTGGACCCGATCCTGCAGTCGGTGGGCTATGCGGTGGCGATGGAGATGCTGGTGGAGGGCCGCGTGTTCGACGGCGCCGAGGCCTATGCGAAGGGCCTGCTGTCGCGCCTTGTCGCCGATGAGGCGGTGCAGGAGGAGGCGATGGCCATGGCGCAGCGCATCGCCGAGGGCGCGCCGCTGGCCAACCGCTTCCACAAGCAGGCGCTGCAGCGCCTGCGCGGCGCGCTGCCGCTGACCGAGGCGGATTGGGAGGCCAGCCGCAGCTACCCCTACACCGAGGATTTCCACGAGGCGGCGCGCGCCTTCGTGGAAAAGCGGCCGGCCGTATTCCGCGGGCGCTGACGTCAATCGGGCTGGGCGCGTTACGCTTGGTTAAGACGTCGCGCAGCATGATGGCGCGCCATGCCCATTCTCGACGCTGCCCGTTTCGAGAGATTCGTCGCCTCGCTGCCGGAACGGCCGGCGAGCTTCGCGGAGCGCGGCCTCGCGGTGCCCTTCACGGCACCGCTGCTGGCCGGGGCGCGGCTGCGCCACAGCACCGCCCGCGGGGCGGAACTGCTGTTGCCCGCGCTCGGCGGGCGGGGCGTCTATGTGCTCGACTGGGCCAGCGCGCAGTCGCTGTGCGCGCCCACGCTGCATGACCGCCAGCTTTGGTCCCGCCTGGCGCTGCTGGGCGCGCCGCGGCCCTCGGAAATCCGCGCCGCGGCGCGGCTGACCGCCACCCAGGGCTTCGCCGGAAGGCCGGCGCGGGCCGCCGCGGTGCAGCGTTCCCAGGCGCTGGGCGCGGCGCGGGAGGCGGTGCGCGCCGCGCTGCTCGAACGCCTTGCCATTTCGGGCGAGGCTGCGCCGATCGCACCCGCCGACCTTGCCACCCTCGGCACCGCGCTGGCCGGCATCGGCCTGGGCCCTGTGGTGGCCGGCCCGGTGGCGCAGGCGATGGCGCAGATCCGCGGCGTGGTGGCCGGGCTGGAGGAATGGGCGCGCCTGGCCCCGGGGCCGGACCAGCGCCGCGCGGCGGCCATCCTGGTGGGCGCGGCGCAGCTGACGCTGGCCAAGGCCGAGGCCAGCCTGGCCACGTTGTGGCCGCTGCTGGCCCGGCCGCAGGCGCTGCTGGCCGCACCTGGCGCGCTCGGCCAGCTTGTGCTGCTGGCGGAGCGGCCGGACTGGCTGCTGGATGGCTGGGAGGCCGTGGCCGCGATGTGGACCGCCTGTGCGGCGGACCGGCGCGGCGACGCCTTGGCCGAGATGCTCGGCCTGCTGCCGGTCCTACCGCTGGAGGTCGATCGCTGGCCCGGCCCGCCGGCGGATTGGGATTCGCTGCTGCGCGCGCGGCGCCTTTCGCCGCCCCGCCCGGCCTGGGCCGGCGGCGGGCTGGCCGATCTGGCGGCGCGCAACGAAGTGCTGCGGGCGCTGGCGGCATGAGCCTGCTCGGCGCCCAGGCCCGCCGCCTGCGGGTTGCCCTGGCCGAGGCGCCGGACATGGCCGTGGGCCGCGTGGTCGCCATGCTCGATGCGCTGGAGGATCGCGGCGCGGTGGATGCTCTGCTGGACAGCGTGCGGCCGCGGCTGCAGCGGCTGCGCCCGCCGCGGCCGCTGGGCGTGGCGCGGCTGCTGTTCCTGCCGCTGGAGGGCGCGCTGGTGGCGGCAGCGGATTGGCGCGGCGCACCGGCCGAACTGCCGCGCAGCGCCGCGCAGCCGATCTGGCGCGCGGTGCGCGCGGGCATCGGCCCGCTGGTCGCCGAGATCGAGGCCACCGCCACCGGCCACACCATGGAAAACCACGCGCTGGTGGCGGCGCTTGGCGCGCGGCTGTGGCCCGCGGCGGGGGACTTGCCGCTGACGCGCACGCCGCCCGGCTGGCAGGAGGCCGGACTGAGCCAGGATGCCGCGGCGCCGTTGCTGGCCCTGTGCGGCGCCGTCTGGCGCCACGCCCCGCTGCTGTGGCAGGCGCGCTGCGCCGCCGCGGAGGGGCCGCCAGAGGCCCTGCTGCGGGCCGCGCTGAGCCCCCTGGCCAGCGAGGGCCCGGCCCCGCTGGCGGCCGGCATGGTGCTGCTGCTGCGCGAGGCCTCGGCCCCGGCCACGGTGGCGGCGGTGGCGGCCAGCCTGGCACCGGGCCTGGGCACGGTGGCCGAGCGGGAACTGGCGGCGCTTCTGGCCCGCGATGCCGGCGCGATCCGCACCGCCGGCACGCCGGCCGAGATGGCCGAGGCCGCGGCGCGATTGAGCAAGCGGCTGGAGAACCTGGAAACCGCGGCCGGTGCGGGGCAGCGCGAGCCGCGCCGGCAGCAGGCCGCCATGCTGCGCAGCGACACCGGCGCGGCCTGCCACGCCCGCTTCGCCGAGGCGCTGGTCGCCGCCCTGTTGATGCCGGCCGCCCAGGCCGCTGCCGGCCCGCCAGCGGACGACCATGTGGTGGCGGCGCTCGAGCGCTCGGCGCGCGACCTGCGGCGCCTCGAAGCTTCGGGCCGCCGGCTGGGCAACGAGAACGAGTTCGACCGCACGCTGCGTGACGCGCTGCGCCGGCTGGCGGCGCTGGCCGCGGTGCCGGGGGGTGGGCTGGCCAGGGTGGAATTGGCGCGGCTGGCCGAAATCCTGGCCGGGCCCGAGGCGGCGCTGCCGCTGCTGGGCGGGTCGGCGCCCCAGTGAGTGCGCCGGGGTGAGGGGTTGGCGCCGCGGCAGGCTGCCGCGGGCGTTTGCGGCCTTTGCCGATGCCCGTGGCGAATGCGCCGCGCCGGCGCCGCTTTCCCGCGCGGCGCCGCTTGCATCCGCGCGCCGGGGCCCGGAGAGTCCTGCCGACCGCCTTGCAGGAGCCGCCCGATGCGCCGCCGCCAGATCCTTGCCGCCCCGCTGCTCGCCGCCCCGCTTTTGGGGGGCCGCCCGGCCGCGGCGCAGGGCGCCTTCCCCACGCGGCCGATCCGCATGGTGGTGCCCTGGGCCCCGGGCGGCGCCACGGGCAATGTCGCGCGCATCGTGGGCGATGCGATGACGCCCTCGCTCGGCCAGCCCATCGTGCTGGACCACCGGCCCGGCGCGGGCGGGGGCATCGGCTCGGACAATGCGGCGAAGAGCCCGGGCGATGGCTACACGCTGCTGATCTCGGGTGCGGGCACCTTCTATCGCCCGCTGGTGGAGCGCGACACGCCGTTCAACCCGCAGCGCGATTTCGGCTTCCTCGGGCTGATCGGCGTGGGGCCCTTCGCGCTGGTGACGCGCAACGGCTTGCCGAACAGCATCGACGCCTTCCTCGCCTATGCCAGGGCGCGGCCGGGGCAGCTGAACTTCGCCACCTCCGGCCAGGGCGCCACCAGCCATCTGGCGACGGAGATGTTCAACCGCACCGCCGGCATCACCGCCACCCACGTGCCCTATCGCGGCAGCGCGCCGGCGATGATCGACCTGATCGGCGGGCGGGTGGACTATTTCTTCGACGCGCTTTCGACCGTGCTGGAGAATGCGCGGCAGGGGCGCATCCAGCTGCTGGCCGTGACCACCGCGTCGCGGGCGCGCCAGGTGCCGGAGGTGCCGACGATCGGCGAGGCGGCGCTGCCGGGCTTCACCGCCACGCCCTGGTGGGGCCTCAACACGCCGGCCGGCGTGCCCGCGCCGGCGCTGGCGCGGATGTCCGACGCGCTGCGCCTCGCGCTGGCGCAGCCCGCCGTAGTGACGGCGCTGGAAGGCCAGGGCGTGATCGCCGAATTCCAGACGCCCGCCGAGTTCGAGCGCTTCGTCTGGGCCGAGAACGCCAAATGGGCGCAGACCATCGAGGCTGCGGGGCTGCGCGTTTCGTAAAGGGGCCGCGCCGCGGCTGGTGCGCCTATTCCGGGCGGATGCGGCTGATCTTGCTGCCCACCAGGCCGAGTGCGGCCATCAGCCCGACCTGGCCGAAGGTCACCGAATACACGTCCTGCGTCATGGTGGAGGTGGTGAGGCTGGCCGCCGTCCCGGCATCGAGCGCCACCACCGAGGGACCGGTGCCGATCTCCCAGCCTTGGCTGCGTTCGAAGAAGGCCAGGGCTGCATCCGTCATGAAGAACATGGCAAGCCCGAAGCTCTGCGCGCCGATCTGCAGGCCGAAGCTGGCGCCGGCGATGTTGTAGTAGCCGACGATCGACCATGGCGCGGGCGCTGGGGTGCCTTCCGCCGCGCCCGGGGGCGCCACCGGCGCGGCGCCGTGGAACAGCGCGCCATTGCCGAACTGCCCGCCGAACACGAAGCCGCCGCGCAGGATGCGCGGGAAGATGAGGATCGCCTTGGCGTTCTCGGCCAGGTCGCGGGTGCCGGCCCCCTCGCGAAGCCGCAGCAGCGCGGGCTGCGCCTCGTCATCGATCTCGCGCCGTGTGGCGGCGCGAGCGGCGCGGGCGCCAAGCGGCAGCGCCGCGACGGCGGTGAGCACGGCAAGGGTTCGGCGTGGCAGCGTCATGGTGGCGGGCCCCTCTGCGTCCGGCGCAAAACCCTCCCCGCATTCGCCCAAGGACGCAAGGCGGGGATGCAAGCAGCGCGGGGCAGGCCGGCGAACACCCTGTCATGTGGCCGGCACGTCCCTGCTGCGCGCTACACCAGGTGGCAGGCGACGCGGCGCGCCGGCGCCACATCCCGCAGCGCCGGCGCCTCCGTGGTGCAGCGCGCGATGGCGGCGGGGCAGCGTTCGGCGAAGCGGCAGCCGGCATGCGCCTTCTGCTGGTCCGAGATGCTGCCCTTGATCGGCAACCGGCCGCGCGGCTGGTCCACATGCGGCACCGGCACGGCGGCGATCAGCGCGCGGGTGTAGGGGTGCAGCGGCGCGGTGATGACCTCGCTGGTCGGCCCGTCCTCGACGATGGCGCCGAGATACATCACCAGCGTGCGCTGCGCGACGTAGCGCACCAGCGCCAGGTCATGCGAGATGTAGATGGCGGTCAGCGCGGACTCCGCCTGGATCTCGCGCATCAGGTTCAGGATGCCGGCGCGCACGCTGACATCGAGCATCGAGACCGGCTCATCGGCCACGATGAAGCGCGGGTCCAGGATCAGCGCGCGGCCGAGCACCACGCGCTGCAGCTGCCCGCCCGAGAGCTGGTGCGGATACTTCTCCAGGATGTCGCCGATGCCGCGCAGATGCACGCGATCCAGCGCGCGGCGGATGCGGCCCTCCTGCTCGGCGCGGGGGATGCGCGCGTTGATCAGCGGCTCGGCCATCGAGCGCCGCACCGTCATGCGCGGGTTCAGCGCATCGAAGGGGTTCTGGAACACCAGCTGCGCATGCTGCCGGAAGCTGCGCAGCGCCTCGCCGCGGATGTCGCGCAGCTCGGTGCCATCCACATGGATGGTGCCGGCGGTGGGCTCGTCCAGCTTCAGCAGCAGCCGGCCGGTGGTGGTCTTGCCGCAGCCGGATTCGCCCAGCAGGCCTACCGCCTCGCCGGGTGCGAGATCGAAGGCCACGCCGTCCACGGCGCGCACCGCCGCGGCCTCGCCGCGCAGCAGCTGCGTCAGGCTGCGGCGGCCGGCGAAGTGCTTGGTCAGTCCGCTGACGCGGATGTGGCTGCCCATCGCTCCGGTTTCCTTGCTTCGTCGCGCAGCGTGGCAGCCTCGTCGGCGCGCAGGCAGGCGACGACACGATCATCCCCGGCGCCGCGCAGTGCGGGTTCCTCGGTGCGGCAGGCGGGCAGCACGAAGGGGCAGCGCAGCGCGAAGCGGCAGCCGCCCGGCGGGTCGCGCAGATCGGGCGGGTGGCCGGCGATGGGCACCAGCGTGTCGGCGGCGCGCGCGAGGTCCGGGAAGGCGTTGGTGAGGCCCATGGTGTAGGGGTGCGCCGGGCGTTCCAGCACCGCCGCCACGGGCCCGGCCTCCACCACCTGGCCGGCATACATCACCACGACCCGGTCGCAGACATAGGCGACCACGCTGATGTCATGCGTGACGAGAATCACCGAAAGGCGCAGCCGCGCCTGCAGGTCGCGCAGCGTGTCCAGCACCTGGCGCTGCACGATAACGTCGAGCGCGGTGACGGGTTCGTCGGCGATCAGCAGCTGCGGATCCAGCGCCAGGGCGAGCGCGATGCCGACGCGCTGGCGCATGCCGCCCGAGAACTGGTGCGGATAGTCGCGCTGCCGCGCGGCATCGAGGCCGACCATGTCGAACAGCGCGTCGATGCGGCCGGGCACCTGCGCCGCGGCCATGCCGCCGCGCGCCACCAGCACCTCGCGGATCTGCGCGCCGACGCGATAGACCGGGTTCAGCGCGTTCATGGCACTCTGCGGCACGAAGGAGATGCGCCGCCACAGCACGTCGCGCAGCTGCTGCGGCGTGGCGCGCACCAGGTCGAGCTCGCCGAGCAGGATGCGCCCGGCGCTGATGCTGGCGTTCTTCGGCATCACGCCGGTGATGGCGCGGGCGAGCGTGGTCTTGCCGCAGCCGGATTCGCCGACGAGGCCCACCACCTGCGCCTCGGGCACCGCGAAGGTGCCGCGATCCACCGCGCGCACCATGCCGCTGCGCGCCGCGTAATCCACCTTCACCCCATCGAGCGTGAGCAGCACGGGCTCAGTCCCTCAGCTTGGGGAAGAGGATTTCCTCGTAGCCGCGGCTGATGAAGAAGCCGGCGACGACGACCAGCACGATGCACAGGCCGGGCGGCACGAACCAGTTGTAGCTGCCGCGCGACAGCGCCTGCGAGCCGTAGGCATCCTGCAGCATGTAGCCCCAGGAAACGACGGAGGAGGGGCCGAAGCCGAGGAAGCTGATGGAGGCCTCGGTCAGGATCGCCCAGCCGATGGCGATGGAGCCGTAGAGGAAGGACAGCGGCAGGATGTTGGGTGCCATATGCACGAACAGGATGCGCGTGGTGCTGGAGCCGGTGACCCGCGCGGCCTCGACGAAGGCGCGTTCGCGCACCGTCAGCACCTGCGAACGGATGACGCGGGCGGTGTTCGGCCACAGCAGCACGGCGATGGACAGCACGATGTTCCAGGTGGAGGGGCCGAGGAAGCCGGCCAGCACGATCACGAAGGGCAGGAAGGGAATGCCGAGCGCCACATCGGCGATGCGCATCAGCACCGCGTCGATCCAGCCGCCGAAATAGCCCGCCACCAGGCCGGCGAGCGTGCCGATGGCCACCACCACCGCCGCGGCCGTCAGCCCCACCACCAGCGCCGCTCGCGTGCCCACCAGCAACTGCGAGAAGATGTCGCGGCCGAGATTGGTGGTGCCGAGCGGATGGGCGAGGCTGATGCCGAGATTGGCCAGAAGGTTGCCATCCTCGTCGAACAGGATCTCCAGCGGATCATGCGGGCGGATGACGTCCGCCAGCAGCGCGACGACCACGAACAGCAGGTAGATGGCGAGGCCGATGCTGGCGAAGCCATCGCCCGCCGGGATGCGCAGCGCCCGGGCCAGCCGCGCCAGCGCCGAGGGGCGGCCTTCCGCCGGGCGCGCCGCGTCAGCGCCGTGTGCCATGGGTCACCCGCGGATCGAGGAGGGAGTAGATCAGGTCGGCCAGAAAGTTCATCAACACCAGCACGACGGTGATCAGCAGGAAGGCGCCCTGCGCCACCGGATAGTCGCTGGAGGCGACGGCGGTGACCAGCAGCCGCCCCAGGCCCGGCCAGGAGAAGACGGTCTCCACCACCACATTGCCGCCCACCGACGCGCCGAGGCCGAGCGTGAAGGCGGTGACCACCGGCAGCAGCGCGTTGCGCGCGGCATGGCGCAGCACGATGGTGCGCTCCGGCAGGCCCTTCATGCGCGCCATCGTCACGTAGTCCTCCTGCATCACGTCCAGCATGTTGGAGCGCATCAGCAGCAGCGGCAGGCCTTGCAGGTACAGCGCCAGGGTCAGCATCGGCAGCGCGAGGTGGTGCAGGAAATCCAGCGAGAAGATGCGCGACCACTCGCTGCCGTAGTTGGCACCCGGGCTGTTGGCGCCGCCGGAGGGAAACCAGGACAGGCCGAAGCCGAGTGTGGCCAGCAGGATCATGCCGAGCCAGAATTCCGGCGCGGCCCGCAGCGTGAGCACCGCCGGCACCGCCACCGCCTCGATCCAGCTGCCGCGCTTCCAGGCCAGCCAGGCGCCGGCCAGCGTGCCGAAGATGTAGGCCACCAGCAGCGAGGACAGCGTCAGCACCACGGTGTTCGGCAGCACCGACAGCAGCAGCTCAATCACCGGGCGCTGCTGGTGGAAGGATTGGCCGAGCTCGCCCTGCGCGAGGTTGGCGAAGTAGATGAGATATTGTTCCCACAAGGGCTTGTCGAGGCCGAAGGCGGCGCGGATCTCGTTGGCCTGTTCGGCGGTGAAGGTGGTGTCGATATAGGCTGTGGTCGGATCGCCCGGCATCAGCCGGAACATCAGGAACAGCAGCGTCGCCACAACCCACAGCACGAACAGCATCTGCGCGAAGCGCGACGCCACGAGCCTCATGCGCGCAGCACCGGCGCGGCGGTCACTGCATGGTCTGCAGGGTTTCCTGCCGGCCGGCCGGGTAGTGCAGCCGCCCATTCACCACGCGATAGCCGGCTTCCTCCAGCATGCGCCGCGCCTCGGCGATGTTGGCGCGGTGCGGCGCGGGCTGGTGCCAGGCGGTGAGGGCGGAGGAGACGTGGCTGTTGGCGGGCTCGGCGAAGCCGTTCCAGGCGGCCTGCACCATCAGGTTGCGGTTGATCGCCGTCATCAGCGCGCGGCGGAAGGCGACATCGTCGAAGGGTGGGCGTCGGATGTTGGGCGCCACGAAGCGGAAGCCCATATCGACCGCGGAGGCGACCTCGATCTGCCGGTTCTGCGTGGCCAGCGCCTCCAGCAGCTTCGGGTCGCCGCGATAGTCGGAGAGGAAATTGATCTCGCCGCGTCGCAGCATGCCGAGCGACGCCTCGGTGTTGGTGACGATGCGCAGGATCCAGCGATCGAATTTCGGCGGCGCCCAGTGCGCCGCCACCTTCTCCAGCACCACCTCCTCCTGCAGGCGGAAGCGCGCGACCTTGAAGGGGCCGGAGCCGATGGGCTGGGGCTCCTGGAAGGATTCCGCGTTCTGCGGCGAGGTCGCCAGCCGCTCCAGCACCGGTTCCCACACATGCTTCGGGATCAGGTTGATCTTGGCGAGGGTGGAGGTGAGGAAGGAGGAGGAGGCCTCGCGCAGCGTGAAGCGCAGCGTATCCGCGCCGCGCTTCTCGATGCCCGCGATGTTGGTGACGAAGGGCCGGTACATCGGCGCCTCGCCGCCTGCGGGCGCCTGGAAGGAGAAGACGATGTCGTCGAGCGTCACCGGCCGGCCGTCATGCCACATCATGCCGGCGCGGATCTTCGCATCGAGCGTGGTGCCATCCACCCAGGTGACGCTTTCGGCCGCCCAGGGCTGCGGCAGGCCATCGGGGCCCACGCGCATCAGGCGGTCCCACACCAGGTCGGTCACCCAGCTGTCGATGGCGCCGGAGATGTAGAGCGGGTTGATGGCGTTCAGCGCCTCGGTGGCGTTGCAGATCAGGTCGCGCTGCGTCCCCGCGGGCTCGGCGCCGGCGAAGGTCCAGAAGTTCCGCTGGCCGATGCCGGCCTGGTCCACCACCGTCTCGCGCCGGATGACCGCGTTGTTGAAGGCGACGACGTTGCGCGGATACACCAGGAAGAAATACGGCACGTCGCGCATCACGATGTCCTGCGCCTGCCCGATCAGCGCGCGGCGACGCGCGAGGTCCAGCTCGCGGCGTTGCGCCTCGGCCACGGCGTCATAGGCGGGGTTGCTGTAGCCCACGAAGTTGAAGCCGGCCTCGCGCGTGGAGGAATGGAACAGGTTGTACACCAGCTCGTCGGGGTCCGAGCGTTCGGGCCGGCCGACCATGCGCCACATCGTCGTGTCCCAGCGTTCGCGCGTGCGCCAGACGATGTCCGAAAGCTGCGGCCGCGGCAGGCCGCGCACCTCAACATCCAGGCCGAGCTGGCGCCACTGCTGCGCCACGAGCTGCGCCGCCTGGAATTCCTGCGGGTCCGAAGCCTGCGCGGCGGAGATCAGCACGAGGCGACGGATCTGCCCGCCCGCCTGCTGCGCCATGGCGTCCGTCGCCGCCAGCGTTGCCGCCGTGGTGAGCGCGGTGGCAGCCAGCAGCAGCGAGCGGCGAGAGAGCAGGGCAGGATCGGGCATTGTTCTCTCCAGGTGGCGACGGATGGCGCGGGATGGGCGATGCAGCGCGCGAAGCCCGGAGAATCCAGGCATCCGCAGCCTTGCCTTCGTCATCCTGCCCCTATAGCAAAAAGATTGCTCAATGCGCGGCCGAAGGACAATCCTTTTCGTGGCGCCCCGACAGGACCGTCGCAGCGAGCATCGCAGAAGCGCCTGGCCGGCGCGGTTTGGCCGGGCCGTCGGCGCGAAGGACATGCATGCGCGGGGCGCGCGGAGGACATCCCGATGCCGGACACGCTGCCGCCGATCGCCAGGCCTGGCGCGCTCGACCCCACCGAGGCCGCCATCCTGGGCGCGATCACGCTCGATGCGCCGTGGTCGCTGGTGGAGCACTTCGCCGTCACGCCGCGCTGGCGCCCGGCGGATGTGAATGCGGCGGCGGAGGCGATCGCCGAGCGGCTGCGCGCGCTGGGCGTGCCGGTGACGCTGCATCGGCCCACCGTGTATCTCTCCATCCCGCTCGAGGCCTCGGTGGAAGCCGGCGGGCAGCGGCTGCGCGCCAAGGCGCCATCCTCGGCGCCCTCGATGCCGGAGGGGCTGGCGGGCGAGCTTGTCTACCTGCCGGCGAACCGCAAGGCGCTGCGTTCCTACGCCAAGTCGGTGACCGAGTTGTTCGGCCGCCCCGAGGCCGAGCTTGCGGAACTCACCGCGAAGATTCGCGGCCGGATCGTGCTGACGGAAGGCTTCGGCAACCCCGCGCTGACGCAGATCGTCGAGGAGTGGGGCGGTGTCGGGCTGATCGCCATCAATCCCGGCGTGGACATCCATTGGGGCACCTGCACCACCATCTGGGGTACGCCGGACCTGGATGACCTGCCGCGCAAGCCGCGCATCCCGGTGGTGGCGGTGAACCGCGAATCGGGCGAGGCGCTTAAGCAGGTGGCGGCGCAGGGCGGCGCGGCGCGCATCCGCACGCTGATGGAGGAAGGCTGGTTCGAACAGGCAATCCCCGTGGTGACGATTCCCGGCGCGGAGGAGCCGGAGAAATTCGTGCTCCTGCACGGGCATTACGATTCATGGGATGTCGGCGTGGGCGACAACGCGACCGGCGATGCGACGATACTGGAGCTGGCGCGCGTGTTCTGGCAGCACCGCGACAAGTTGCGCCGCTCGGTGCGCATCGCCTGGTGGCCGGGGCATTCCACGGGGCGCTATGCGGGCTCCACCTGGTTCGCCGATGCGTTTGCGATCGACCTCGACGAGAACTGCGTCGCGCAGGTGAATTGCGACAGCCCCGGCTGCCGCTGGGCCACCAGCTACCACCAGACGACGACGATGAGCGACACGCGCGACTTCGTGCAGAAGGTCATCACCGACGTCACGGGCACCGACACCTTCGCGCCGAAGCGCCCGAACCAGGCGGGCGACTACGCCTTCAACAACATCGGCATCTCCAGCTACTACATGCTGTCCTCCACCATGCCCTTGGCGTTGCGGGAGGAGAAAGGCTACTACGACGTCTCCGGCTGCGGTGCGAACATCGCCTGGCACACCGAGAACGACACGCTCGAGATCGCCGATCGCGGCGTGCTGCTGACCGACATGCGCATCTACGCGCTGTCCGTGCTGCGCCACGCCAATGCGCCGATCCTGCCCTCCGACTGGCGCGAGACGGCGAAGGAATTCGCCGCCACGGTGGAACGCTACGAGGCGGCGTCGAAGGGGCTGGCCGATCTATCGGCGTCGCGCACGGCGGTGGCCGCGCTGGCCGCGGCGCTCGATGCCTTCCATGCCGGCATCGCCACGGGGCGCGTGGCGCCGGCGGCGGCGAATGCGGTGATCGCGGGGCTGGCGCGCATCCTGGTGCCGGTGAACTACACGCGCGAGCCGCGCTTCCGGCACGACCCCGCCTACACCGTGCCGCCGCTGCCGACCATCGCGGTGGCGGAGGAATTGCCCGGCATGCCGGCGGCGCGGCGCGGCTTCGCGCAGACGCAGCTGATGCGCGGGCAGAACCGGCTGGTGGCGGCGCTGCGGGCGGCGACCCGGCTGGTGCAGGCCGCCTGAGGTTAGAGCACTATCCGTCCTATCGGACGGATTTCGTGCTCTATAACTCATTGTTTCCAGAGCAAGAATTCCGATCAGATGATTCCATCTGATCGGAAATTGCTCTAGCGCAGCGTTTCGAACAGCCGGTACCAGAGGCGCGCGCGCGGCTCCAGGCTGCTGACATAGAGCTGCTCGTAATGGGTGTGGCCGCCCTTGCCGTCCACGCCGAGGCCATCGAGGGTGGGTGCGATCGCGGCGGTGAAGTTGCCGTCGGATCCGCCACCCGTCTTGAGGTCCTGCAGGTCGAAGCCGATCTCGGCAGCGAGGCCGCGGGCGTGTTCGAACAGCGTGGTGATGCCCGCATCCTTCTCATAGGGCGGGCGGTTCATGCCGCCGGTAACGCTGACCGTCACGCCTTCGCCGACCGGCGTAAGGCCCAGCACCTTCGCCACCATCTCCTCGGCGATCTCGGGCGAGGGCACGCGCAGGTCGATCTCGGCATGCGCTTCCTCCGGCACCACATTCGCGCGCGTGCCGCCCTGCACCAGGCCGACATTGCAGGTGATGCCGCGCGCGTAGTCGGTGAAGCCCTCGAGCACGAGGATCTGGTGCGCCAACTCGCGCACCGCGCTGCGGCCATCCTGGTGGCGGGCGCCGGAATGCGCGGGCTGGCCGCGGATGGTGAGATCGAATCGCCCCACGCCCTTGCGCGCGGTGACGATCTTGCCGCCCTCGCGCGCCGGCTCGCTGACCAGGACGTAGCGGGCGCGCCGGGCCTCGGCCTCGATGATGGCGCGCGAGGTCGGGCTGCCGACCTCCTCCTCCGAGACGAACAGATGGCGGATCGGCAGCGCCGTGCCTTCGCCCTTGCGGCAATGCTCGCGGAAGGCGTGGAAGGCGAGGTAGGCGCCGCCCTTCATGTCGTAGATGCCGGGGCCCTTGGCGACATCGCCCTCCACCGTGAAGGGCAGGCGCGCGAGGAAGCCGATGGGGTGCACGGTGTCGAGATGCGACAGTACGAGGATGCCCGGCGCGTCGCCGCCCCAGGGCGATTCCACCAGCAGATGGTCGCCGAAGCCCTCGGTGCCGGGAATGCGCGTGATGCGCGCGCCGGTGCCCTCGTAGCCCTGCTGCACCTTGTCTGCCATGCGGTTCACCGCGGCGGCGTCGGTTGTCGGGCTTTCGATCTCCACCCATTCGCGGATGCCCTGCAGCAGGGTCTCGGTGGTGAAGTGCGGCGTGTTGGCGGTGCTCATGCGCGGGTCACCAGGCGGGTTGCGGCGTTGAGATCGGCCACCACGCGGTTGCGCCCGCGCAGCAGCTGCGTCAGGGCGAAGCCCCGCTGCGCCGGCGGCATGCCGGCCAGGTCGGTGGCGGCTGCCAGGGCCGGAAGCGGCGGCACGGGCAGGGCCGGGTCGTGCCGGAAGCGCGCCTCGCGGCTGTGGTTCAGCGGGATGAGGATGCGCGCCAGCCGCGCGATGACGGCATTGGCCGCTGCCGGGGCGATGCGCCCGGCGGCGATGCCGGCGTGGAAGGTTTCCAGCGCCGTCGCCAGGCGAGCCACCGCGGCCGCGGCCGGTGCGAGGTCGAAGGCATCGCCGAGTGCGGCCTGGTAGCGGGCGAGGGTGGCGGCGAATTCGCGCGTGGTGGCGCGCCAATCGAAAGGCAGCACGGTGGCATTCGCCACGCCGAGCACCGCCGCGGCGTAGACCTTCATGTCGCGCAGCAGGTTGTCGCGATCGGCGATCTCCATCAGGTCGTGCTCGGTGTGCCAGGCGATGTTCCCGCCGCAGCCGCCCACGGTGTAGTAGCCATGCGCGGCGCGATCCGCTTCCGACATGGTGGAGGACAGCATCAGGAAGCTGGAGATGCCGATGTTGTTGAAGGAATAGTCGCCTGCGCGGTGCGGGCGCTCGGCCTCGATGGGCAGCCCCGTCAAGGAATGCACGGCGGCCGCGACATGCGCCTCGGTCTCGCTCGTCAGGGACAATTCGCGGAAGGTGCTGGCCCAGCGGCAGCCGGGGCTGTCGCAATTCACCTGCGCGACGCAGTTCTCGTCGAGGTCGATCGCAAACGCATCGGCGAACCAGGTGGAGCCCGCATAGCGCCCCGTGGAATGCCCCGGCCACCAGGCGATGCGCACCGAGCGGCGCAACTTGTCGCGGTGCTGCCAGAACACGCGCGCCAGCTCCAGCATCGTCGCATCGCCGGTCGCGTTGTCGCCCACGCCGACATCCCATGAATCGTAATGCCCGTGCAGGAGCACGAATTTCTCCGGCTCCTCCACGCCTGGGATCGTCACCACGGGAAGCTTCTGGCGGTACCAGCCCTCCTCCATCTCGGTCACCAGCGTGCAGTCCAGCCCCGCGGCGGCGCGCGCGATCAGCGCCTGGCCATCGGGGTTCGAGACAGCGGCCACGGGGATGCCCGGCTTGCGCGGCAGGTCATCGAGGTCGGGGGTGCCCCAGATGGAGGTGCAGATGCCCCAATGCGCATCGGCGCCGGGGTTTACGGCGATGACGCCGACGGCGCCCTTGCGCTCGAACTCCAGCATCTTGCCCGGGAAGGCGAAGCCCTCGGAGATCACGATGCGGCCGCGGATGCGCTCGGGCGAGGAGGCGTCCGCATCCTGGTTCTTGTGGAACAGCGTGCCGATCGACTTCGAATACTGGGCCGGCACATAGGCGAGCGGCGCCGTCACGCCGCCGCGGCAATCGCGCGCCATGGCCGGCGGCTTGGCGCGGAACACCGTCCCGCCGGCGCGCACCTCGGCGCGATACGGGATGGAGAGGTAGATCTCCGGCTCATGCACCGTGACCGGCACGCCGAGCGCGGTGAGCCGTGCGGCCAGCATGTCGGCCGCAAGATTCACGTCATCGGGCTTCCAGCGCGGCTGGCGCGAGAAGGCCTCCACCAGTTCCCACGGCACTTCGGTGCCGATCGCGGCGAGAATCGCATCATGCGGGGAAGCGGGCACGCGGGAACTCCTGCACCGGGCGGGGCGCGACGATAGGGCCGCGTCGCCGCGCGCGGCAAGGCGGCGCGGGCCGCGCTATGCCTCGTCCACCGCCACGCCCAGCTGCCGCAGCCGGCGGCGCAGCGTATAGAGCTGGTCGAGCAGCGACAGCACCACCGGCAGCGCGTCCTCGTTCACCTGCATCTCGTCGCGCAATTCCAGGATCAGCCGCACGCGCTCGGCGTCGATCTCGCGGAACACGGGCGCGCCGCCGGAGGCATCGGGCCGCACATAGCCTTCGCTGATCCAGCGCCGCAAATCCTCGGCGTCGAGCGTGGCGAAGCGCGCGCACAGGATGTCGAGGGTGATCATTCCGATGCCTCCAGCCCGGCGCGGGGATCCGCCTTGTGTTCGGGCGTCCAGCCCCGCAGGAACGCCTCCAGCGCCGCATCCGGCGGGCCGATCACGACGCGCAGCGTCAGCAGCAGGTCGCCCGCCGGCCGGTCGCCATGCGCGGCCACGCCCTTGCCGCGCAGCCGGATCTGCCGGCCGCTGTCGCTGTTCGGCGGCAGGGTCACGCGCAGCGTGCCGGTGGGTGCGGGCACCTCCACCGGGCCGCCGAGCACGGCCTCCTGCAACGTGACGGGCAGTTCCATGCGGATGTCCTGGCCCTCGCGGCGGAACACCGGATGCTCCCGCACCGCAAGTTCGATCAGCGCATCGCCGGCCGGGCCGCCATTGCGCCCGGGCCCGCCCTGGCCGCGCAGGCGGATCACCTGCCCGCTTTCCATGCCCGGCGGAATCCGCACATTCAGCACGCGGCCATCGGGCAGCGTCAGCGTTTCGGTCTCGCCCAGCACGGCGGTGCGGAAGGGCACGACCAGGCGGTAGGATTCGTCGCGGCCCGGACGCGGCGCGGCATCGGCGCGGCGGCGCGCCTCGAACAGGTCGGCGAAGAGGTCCTCGAACATCGCGGCATCCGGGCTTGCGCCGGCGTAGCGCTCGCCCGCCTCGGCATCGGCATGGCGGCGATAGCCGCCGGCGGGCCGCTGCTCCTGCCGCTGCTCATTCCCCTGGGCGTCGATCTCGCCGCGGTCGAAGCGCGCCCGCCGCTCGGGATCGGAGAGCAGGTCATTGGCGGAGGCGGCCGCCTTGAACTTCGCCTCGGCCTCCGGCTTGCCCGGGTTGAGGTCCGGGTGGTGCTGGCGCGCCAGCTTGCGATAGGCGCGCTTGATCGCCTCGGGCGTCGCGTCCCGCTTCACGCCCAGCACGGCGTAGGGGTCATCCGCCATGCCGTGCCGCCTGTGCCACGTGCCGGGTCTGTCGCATCGTCATTCCAGTCGCGTGGCGTGGGTGATGGCCGGGCCGAGGTTGAGCGCGCCCTCCAGACGGTAGCCCAGGTTGAGGTTGGCGCGCCGCACCCAGACCTGCTTCAGGTCAAACAGCGGCACGCTGCAGCCGGCCTCCATCACCTTGCGCTGCGCCGTCGCCCACAGCGCCATCTGCCGCGCCTCGTCGGGTTCGGCCCGCGCGGCGTCGATCTCGGCGTCCGCGGCGCTGCAATGCGCGAAGTTGAGCGACATGGTGGGCTGCCCGGGCGCGCTGCGCGAATGGTAGAACTGCGTCAGGTAGCTGTCGGCCACCGGGTAGCGCGCGGCGCCGTAGAAGGTGATCTGCGACAGATCCTGCCGGATGCGCGCGTGATAGGTCGCGTGCTCCACCACATCCATGTCGAGGCGGATGCCGGCACGGCGCAGCTGCGCCTGCACCACCTCCATGATCGGCAGCTGCGCCGAATTGCTGGATACCACGGCGCGTATCGTCACGCCGTCGCGGAAGCCGGCCTCGGCCAGCAGCGCACGGGCGCGCGCCACATCGGGCACGAAGCGCGGCACATCCTCGGTGGCGCCGAGATAGCCGGGCGGCACCGGGCTGGCCCAGGGCGTGGCCACATCCAGCCCGACGAAGCGCGCGATGGCCGGTGCATCCACCGCATGCTGCACGGCGCGGCGCACGCGCGCATCGTTCAGCGGCGCGCTGCGGCTGCTGATCAGCAGCGTGCGGAACTCGCCGGGCGAGAACACCTCCACCACGGTGTTGGGCTGCGCGCGCATGCGCTCCACCCAGCGCTGCTCGCGCCGGCCGATGATCAGGTCCAGCTCGCCCGCGGTGAAGGCCAGCTCGCGCGTGGCGTCGGAGGTGACGAAGCGCAGGTCGATGGCGCGGATCGCCGGCTGCCCGCGCCAATGCCCGTCGAAGGCCGCCATGCGGGCGGCGCCGCCGCCGGCGCGCTCCAGCCGGAAGGGGCCGGTGCCCGGCGGCTGCCCGCCGGCATCGGCGCGGCGCGAGACGATCATGCCGCCATGGTAGTTTGCAAAAAGCCCGAGCGCGCCCGCCACCGCGGCGCGCAGCGTGACGCGCACGGTCATCGGATCGACCATCTCGATGGACGTGATCGGCGCGAGGTCGCCGGCGAAGGCGCTGCGCGCGGCATCCGCGGCGCGGCGCAGCGAGAACACCACATCCTCGGCGTCCAGCGGCTGGCCATCGTGGAAGCGCACGCCGGGGCGCAGGCGGAAGGTGTAGGTCAGCCCATCGGCGCTGCGGGTGAAGCTCTCGGCCAGATCGGGCTCCAGCCGCGCGGGGTCTGCCGAGCCGGGGGGGAAGCGTACCAGGCCGTCATAGGCCCAGGAGAGCGGCGCCTTGTCCTGCGTCGCGCTCGCGCGATGCGGATCGTTGGTGCCCATGTCCTGCGCGATGAGGCCGACGCGCAGGGTCTGCGCGCCGGCTGTCAGCGGCAGCACGAGCGCGAACGCCGCCATGGCCAGAAGGTTTCGTCGCATCGCTTCCCCCGCTTTTGCCTTGCCGGCTTGCAGGATGGCGCCGCGCGGGCCACGCTCGCAACCATGGAACGCTATGATCTTGCGATCATCGGTGGCGGCATGGTCGGCACCGCCATTGGCTTCGGCTGTGCGGAGCGTGGCGCGCGCGTTGTGGTGCTGGACGAGGGCGATGTGGCGCTGCGCGCGGCGCGCGGCAATTTCGGCCTGGTCTGGGGGCAATCCAAGGGTGATGGGGTGCCGGCCTATGCAGCCTGGACGCGAGGCAGCATCGCATTGTGGCCGGCGCTGGCGGCGCGTGCCTCCAGCCTCGCCGGGCGAGACGTGCAGTATCGCGCCTCGGGCGGCCTGAATTTCTGCCTCGACGAGCAGGAGCTGCAGACGCGGCGCGATTTCGTGCATCGCCGCCACAACCAGGGGCAGCCGGGGCTCAGGCTGCTCGACCGCCGCGAATTGCTGGAGCTGATGCCGGGCTGCCCGCTGGGCCCGCGCGTGCTGGGCGCCAGCTTCGACCCGGCGGATGGGCATGTCGATCCGCTGACGCTGCTGCGCGGCCTGCATGCCGGGCTGCGCGCGGCGGGCGGCCTGCACCTGCCCGGCGCGGCGGTGACGGCGATCGACCCGCTGGGCGATGCCTATCGCATCGCCCGCGCCGATGGCGCCACGGTGCTGGCGCAGCGCATCGTGGTGGCGGCCGGCGTGGCGACCACGAAGCTGGCCGCGATGATCGGCATTGACGTGCCGGTGCGGCCGGTGCGCGGCCAGAACATCGTCACCGAGCGTCTGGCGCCGCTGTTGCCGCTGCCCGCCAGCGCCATCCGCCAGACCGGCGACGGCACCGTGCAGATCGGCGTCACCACCGAGGATGACGGCAGCTTCGAGACGCCCACCACCACCGCCGCGCTGGCCCGGATGGCAGCGCGCGCCATCGATGTGCTGCCCGACCTGGCACATGCGCGCATGGTGCGCGGCTGGGCGGCGCTGCGGCCGATGACGCCGGATGGCTGCCCCGCCTATGCCGAAAGCCCGACGCATCGCGGCTGCTTCGTGGCGGTGTGCCATTCGGGCGTCACGCTCGCCGCCGCGCATGCCGGGCCGCTGGCCGAGGGCATCCTGGCCGGGCGCCTGCCGGAATTCGCCGTGGAATTGCACCCCAGCCGCTTCGACGGGCGATCGCATGTTTCGACGCATTGAGCCCACTGATTGCAGCTTCACCTGGGAGGGCCGCACGCTGCCCGCGCGGGCCGGCGAAAGCCTGGCCGCCGCGCTGCTGGCCGCGGGCGTCGCCGCCTTCCGCGAAACGCCGGTCAGCGGTGCGCCGCGCGGGCCGCTGTGCCTGATGGGGGCGTGCTTCGACTGCCTGGTGGAGCTCGACGGGCAGCAGAATGTGCAGGCCTGCCTGGTGCCGGTGCGGCAGGGCATGCGCGCGGCGATGCAGCGCGGCGCCCGCCACGCCGCCGCCGCGGAGGATGAGTCGTGAGCCCCGAGATCGACGTGCTGGTGCTGGGCGCCGGCCCGGCCGGCATGGCCGCGGCGATCGAGGCGCGCGCGCAGGGCCTTTCCGTGCTGCTGCTGGATGAGAACGCGGCGCCGGGCGGGCAGGTGCATCGCGCCGTCGAGGCGCGTATCGCCGTGCATCGCGCCGTCGAGGCGCGCGCGGCTGGTGACCGGCAGGATCGCGATGGCGCGGCGCTGGTTGCCGCCTTCCGTGCTTCCGGCGCCGCATGGCATGGCGGCGCGACGCTCTGGGCCGTGGAGCCTGGCGGCAAGGTGTTCTGGAGCGAAGGTGGACGCGCGTGCAGCATCACCGCCGGCCGGCTGATCCTCTGCGCCGGCGCCACCGAGCGGCCGTTGCCCATCCCCGGCTGGACGCTGCCCGGCGTGATGAGCGTGGGCGCGGCGCAGATCGCGCTGAAGACCGCCGGGCTGCTGCCCGAGGGCCGCGCCTGGATCGCCGGGCAGGGGCCGCTGCTGTGGCTGTATGCGATGCAGGCGCTGGCCAAGGGCGGCAGCATCGCCGGCATCCTGGATCTGTCGCCGCCGGACGCGTGGCGCCGCGCGGCGCGGCACCTGCCGCGCGCCCTGATGGCGCCCGAATACCTGCTGCGCGGCCTGGCCTGGCAGCGCGCGGTGCGGCGCGCGGGCGTGAAGGTGCGGCGCGTGCGCAGCCTGCAGGCCGAGGGCGAGGGGCGGCTGCAGCGCATCGTCGCGGATGGCGCCGTGGAGGATGCCAGCCTGCTGCTGCTGCATGACGGCGTGGTGCCGAACACGCAGGTCACGCGCGCCATTCCCGGCTGCGCGCATGAATGGAATGCGGCGCAGAGCTGCTGGCAGCCGCGCCTTGATGGCTGGGGCAACACCAGCGTGCCCGGCGTGATGGTGGCGGGCGATTCCGGTGGCATCGCGGGCGCGCGCGCCGCGGCGCTTTCGGGCCGGCTCGCGGCGCTGGAGGCCGCGCATGCGCTGGGGCGCCTGTCGGCCGACCAGCGCGACGCCGAGGCCGGCCGCACGCGGCTGGAGCGCGACCGGCAAGGCGCGCCGCGCGCCTTCCTCGACGCGCTGTTCCCGCCGCTGCCGGCCGGCGCCATCGCCGATGCCACGGTGCTGTGCCGCTGCGAGGAGGTGACGGCCGGGCGGGTGCGCGAGGCCGTGGCGCTGGGCTGCCTCGGCGCCAACCAGACCAAGGCCTTCACCCGCGCCGGCATGGGCCCCTGCCAGGGCCGCATCTGCGGCCCCGCGGTGCATGGCGTGATCGCCGCGGCGCGGGGCGTGGACCCCGCCGGCGTCGATCCCTTCCGCACGCGCTTCCCCACCAAGCCACTGACGCTCGGCGAGTTGGCGGCGCTCGCCTCGTGAACCGGGCCCCATGAATCGCGCCGTCGTGATCGGCGGCGGGTTGCACGGCCTTTCCACCGCGCTGCACCTGGCGCGCATGCCGGGCTGGCGCGTCACGGTGCTGGAGCGCCGGCATGTCGGGCGCCATTCCAGCGGCATCAACGCCGGCGGGGTGCGCCGCCTCGGCCGCGACGTGCGCGAGATCGCGCTTTCGGTGGTGGCGGCGGAGATGTGGCAGGGTATCCGCGCGCTGGTCGGCGATGATTGCGGCTTCCGCGCCACCGGCCAGGTGAAGGTGGCCGAGAGCGAGGCCGAGATGGCGAAGAACGCAGCGCGGGTGGACGCCGTGCGTGCGCTGGGCTGGACGCATGAGGAGGTGGTGGACCGTGCGGAGGTGCGCCGCCTGCTGCCCGCCGTGGCGCCGCATGTGGTGGGCGCGCTGGTGACGCGTGACGACGGCTCGGCGGACCCGATGCGCACCGTCATGGCGTTCCGCCGCGCGGCAGAGCAGGCCGGGGTGCGCATCATCGAGGGCGTGGCCGTGACGGGGCTGCAGCGGCGCGATGGCGGCAGCCTGGTGGTGGAGACCGACCAGGGGCCGCATGAGGCCGAGCGCGTTGCGAATTGCGCCGGCGCCTGGGCGCCGCAAGTGGCGCTGATGGCCGGCGAGGCGATTCCCTGCGGTGCGAAGGCCAGCATGATGATCGTGACCGAGCGCCTGCCGCGCTTCTGCGAGCCCACGGTCGGCGCCACCGGCCGCGCGCTGTCTTTCAAGCAGACCGAGGCCGGCACAGTGCTGATCGGCGGCGGCCATCAGGGGCGCAACGATTTGGCGGCCGAGACCTCGACGGTGCTGTTCGACAGCCTCGCCCATGCCGCGCGCATCGCCGCCGAGATCTTCCCGATGATGGCCGGCGTGCGCATGGTGCGCAGCTGGGCCGGCATCGAGGCGCGGCCACCGGACGACATCCCGGTGATCGGCGAAAGCCGCACCTGCCCGGGCCTGTTCCACGCCTTCGGCTTCTCCGGCCACGGCTTCCAGCTGGCGCCCGCGGCCGGTGCGGCGGTGGCCGAGCTGCTGGCGCGCGGCGCCACCAACCTGCCCATCGCGCCCTTCCACCAGGCGCGCTTCGCGGCGGCCGCTTGATGCCCCGCGGGCGCCGGCGCAGGCTGCGCGGCGCATGAGCACGCCCGCCCTCGAACTCGTCGGCCTGCGGACCGAATTCCGCATCGGTGGCCGCTGGCACGCGGCGGTCAGCGACCTGTCGCTGACGCTGATGCCGAACGAGACGTTGGCGCTGGTGGGCGAAAGCGGCTGCGGCAAGTCGGTGACGGCGCTGTCGGTGATGGGGCTGGTGCAGCCGCCCTTCGGGCGCGTCGCCGCGGGCCGCATCCGCCTGGCGGGCGAGGCGCTGGAGGGCCTCCCCGAGGCCGCGCTGGAGAAGATCCGCGGCGACCGCATGGCGATGATCTTCCAGGAGCCGATGACCTCGCTGAACCCGGTGATGACGGTGGGCGACCAGGTGGCGGAATCGCTGCGAATCCACCGCGGCCTTTCGCGCGAGGCGGCGCGGGCGAAGGCGCTTGCGCTGTTCGAGGAGGTGAAGATTCCCTCGGCGGCGCAGCGCCTCGACGAATATCCGCACCAGTTCTCGGGCGGCATGCGCCAGCGCGTGATGATCGCCATCGCGCTGGCCTGCGAGCCCGCCGTGCTGCTGGCCGATGAGCCGACCACCGCACTCGACGTGACGATCCAGGCGCAGGTGCTGGGCCTGCTGGCCGATCTGCGCGCGCGCTACGGCATGGCGGTGCTGTTCATCACGCACAACCTTGGCGTGGTGGCGCAGATCGCGGACCGTGTGGCGGTGATGTATGCGGGCCAGATCGTGGAGCAGGGGCCGGTGGCCTCGATCTACGCCGCGCCGCGCCACCCCTACACGCAGGCGCTGTTCTCGGCGATTCCGCGCCTGGATCAGCCGGGCCAGGCGCTGTCGGCGATTCCGGGCCGCGTGCCGCCGCTGGACGCCATGCCCCCCGGCTGCCGCTTCGCCGCGCGCTGCCCGCAGCGCCGCGCCGGCTGCGAGCAGGAGCAGGCGCTGGTGGAGGTGGCGCCCGCGCATGCGGCGCGCTGCCATGTCGCGACCGGCATGGCCATGGCCGCGCCATGCTGACGCGGCTGCTGGACCAGGACCGCCCGCTGATCACCCTCGCGGTGGATGGCGCGCCGATCACCGCGCGGCAGGGCGATACGTTGCTGACGGCGATGCTTGCCGCCGGGCTCGGCCATGTGCGCGTCAGCGAATTCGGCGACGGCCCGCGCGCCGGCTTCTGCTGGATGGGCGCCTGCCAGGATTGCTGGGTCGTGGTCGCGGGGCAGGGTGTACGGCGCGCCTGCACCACGCTGGCGGCGGCGGGTATGCAGGTGACGCGGCGATGAGCGCGCCGGTCGTCGCGGTGGTCGGCGCCGGGCCGGCCGGCATCCGTGCCGTGGAACAGCTGGTGCGCGCCGGGCTGCGCCCGGTGTGGATCGAGGAATCGGCGGATGGCGGCGGCCGCATCACGCAGCGCCCGCCGCCGGGCTTCACGCGCAGCGCGCGTCAGCTCTACGGCGCGGATGCTGGCCGTGGGCGGCGCCTGCACGCCACGCTCGATGCGCTGAAGCCGCGCTGCGACTGGCGGCCGGACACGCTGGTGTGGAACATCCGCGCGCAGGGGCGTGTGCTGCATCTGCTGGCCGAGGGCATGCGGCATGAGGAGCTCCAGTGCGACTCGCTGCTGCTGTGCACCGGCGCGATGGACCGCGTGCTGCCGCTGCCAGGCTGGACCCTGCCGGGCGTGACGACGCTGGGCGGCGCGCAGGTGGCGCTGAAGGCGCAGGGTGTCGCCGTGGGGGCGCGGCCGGCGCTGATCGGCACCGGGCCGCTGCTGTGGTTGACGGCGCTGCAATACGCCAAGGCGGGCGCGCGGCCCGCGCTGGTGCTGGACACCACGGCGCCGCTAACGCGCTGGCGTGCCGCCGCCGGCCTGCTGGGCAACCTGCCGACGGCGCTGCGCGGCATCGGCCTCAATCTCGGCCTCAGGCTGCGCGGCGTGCCGATGCGCGCCGATGCCACGCCGCTGGAAATCATCGCCGGCGATGGCGGCGTGGCGGCGCTGCGCTGGCGCGACGCGGCGTGGCGCGAACACGTGACGCCCTGCGATGCGGTGGCGATGGGCTGGGGCCTGAAGCCGGAGGCGCAGCTGGCCGACCTGGCCGGCGTGCCCTTCGATTTCGATGCCGCGCAGCACAATTGGGTGCCGCGTCGCGATGCTGCGGGGCGCAGCGCCGTGCCCGGCGTGTATCTCGCCGGCGATGGCGCGGGCATTGGCGGCGTCGAGGTGGCGGAACTCGCCGGCGCGCGGGCGGCGCTGGCGCTGCTCTCGGACAATGCGCTGCCGGCGGACATGGTGCTGCAGCGTGCACTCGACTCGCGGCTGGCCACCGAGGCGCGCTTCCGCGTGGCGCTGGAGGCGGCCTTTCCCTATCCCGCGCAGCTGGCGCGCGGCATCGCGGATGACACGCTGCTGTGCCGCTGCGAGGCCATCACCGCCGGCGAATTGCGCGCCGCGGCGCGCGCGGGCGCGCCGGAGCTGAACCGCGCCAAGGCGCTTTCGCGCATCGGCATGGGGCGCTGCCAGGGCCGGCTCTGCGGGCCGCCGGCGGCCGAGGTGCTGGCGGCGGCGTGCGGCGTGAATGTGCAGGCGGTCGGCCGGCTGCGCGGCCAGCCGCCGGTGAAGCCGATCCCGCTGCGCCAGGTGGCGCCGTGACGAAGGCGGATGTGTTGATCATCGGCGGGGGCGGTGCCGGCTGCTCGGCCGCGCTGCATCTGGCGCGGCGCGGCGCGCGGGTGGTGTTGCTGGAGCGCGGGCTGGTGGGCGGGCAGGCCACCGGGGTGAATTACGGCGGTGTGCGCCAGCAGGGCCGCGAGCCGCGCGGCCTGCCTCTGGCCCGCAAATCGCGCGAGATCTGGGGCCGGCTGAAGGACCTCACCGGCAGCGATGCCGAGTTCGAGGCCTGCGGCCACCTCAAGCTGGCACGCAGCGCGGCGGAGGAGGCCGAGCTGTTGCGCTGGAACGCCATGGCGGCCGAGCACGGGCTGCGCCCGCGCATGATCGGCCGCAACGCCATCCGCGCCGAGCATCCGCATTTCAGCGAGCAGGTCATCGCCGGCAGCCTGCTGGAGGAGGATGGCGCGGCGAACCCGCGGCTGCTGGCGCCCGCGCTGGCGCGCGCCGCGCGCGAAGCAGGCGCGGCCGTGCTGGAAGGCCATGCGGTGATGCAGCTGGCGCATGATGGCGGCGGCTTCCACGCCACGGCGCAGGGCCGCGCCTTCGCCGCGCCGGTGCTGCTGAACTGCGCGGGCTTCTGGGGCGGAGAGATCGCGCGCCGCTTCGGCGAGGCCGTGCCGATCGAGAAGCTGCACCCCAACATGCTGGTGACCGAGCCGCTGTCCCACTTCCTGCACCGCAGCCTGGGCGTGGTGGGGGGCGATCTCTACCTGCGGCAGATCGCGCGGGGGAACGTCATCTTCGGCGGCGGGCGCGGCGAGAGCGATGCCGCGATCACCGCCACGCGGCCGCGGCCGGATGCCGCCTTCGGCGCGATGGCGCGCGCCGTCGCGCTGATCCCACGCCTGGCGGATGCCATGGTGATCCGCAGTTGGACCGGCACCGACGGCACGCTGCCCGATCATTTCCCCGTGCTCGGCCCGTCGCGCACCACGCCGGGGCTGCTGCATGCCTTCGGCTTCTGCGGCGAGGGATTCCAGACCGGGCCGGGCGTGGGCGCGGTGCTGGCCGAGCTTGTGCTGGACGGGCGGACGGATGTGCCGCTGGAAGCCTTCGACATTGCGCGCTTCGCAGGCCAGGATGGGCAGGACGCGGATAATCGGGACGTAGAGGAAGAGCGATGATGCAGGGATTTCGCGCGGCGCTGCTCGGCGGCGCCATGGCATTGGCCGGCGCCTTCGGGGCCCTGGCGCAGGGCAGCGCGCCGGCAGGCCCGACGTTGCGCGTCGGCATGGCGGCGCAGGATGTCGGGCGGCTTGATCCGCATTTCGCCGTGTCCACCATCGACCGTGTGGTGGTGGCCTGGATGTTCAATGGGCTGGTTCGCTTCAAGCCCGGCTCCATCGATCCTGCCGAGATCGAGCCCGACCTCGCCGAGCGCTGGGAAAGCAGCGCCGATGGCAAGACCTGGACCTTCCATCTGCGCCGCGGCGTGCAGTTCCATGGCGGCTTCGGCGAGCTGACGGCCGATGACGTGGTGTTCAGCCTGCGCAAATCCGGCACCGCGGCCACCAGCGCCTTCGCGGCCGATTACCGCGCTTTCCAGAGCGTGGAGGCGGTGGACCCGCACACCGTGCGCATCGTGCTGCGCGAGAACGTGCCGAGCCTGCTGGGCATCCTCACCAACTATTCGGGCGGCTACATCGTCTCGCGCCGCGCGGTGCAGGAGCGCGGCGATGCCTTCGTGCGCAGCCCGATCGGCACCGGCCCCTTCGCGCTGGACCGCGTGACGCCCAACCAATCGGCCGAGCTGGTGGCGCATACCGGCTATTTCCGCGGCGCGCCGCAGATCGGGCGCATCAGCTACCGCTTCATCCCCTCCGACGCATCGCGCGATTTGGCCTTCCAGAACCGCGAGCTGGACCTCAACTACGGCCGCTCCGACCAGACCTGGATCAACCGCACGCGCCAGCTGCCCGGCACGGTAGTGGACGTGTTCGAGCCCGGCGAGCTGGCCATCCTCAACCTCAACACGCGCCAACCGCCCTTCAACGACATCCGCATCCGCCAGGCGCTGGCGCATGCGGTGAACCGGGCCGAGCTGGTGCGCTTCCGCGGCCAGGATGTGAGCCGCGAGGGGCAGAGCCTGGTGCCGCGCGGCTATCTCGGCTTCACCGCGGATGTGCCGCTGCTGCCGCATGATCCCGCGCGCACGCGCGCGCTGCTGGCGGAGGCGGGGCACCCGAACGGCATCACCATCCGCGTCATCCACACGCAACTGCCGGAGATGCTGAACATGATGCAGGTGGTGCAGCAGCAGCTGCGCCGTTCGGGCATCACGCTCGACCTGCAGGTGGTGGAGCACGCGACCTTCCACCAGCAGATCCGCCAGGATCTCTCGCCGCTGGTGTACTACGCCGCGGCGCGCTTCCCGGTGGCAGACATCTACCTGACGCAGTTCTTCCACGGCCGCTCACGCGTGCAGACGCCGACGGCGGTGACGAATTTCTCGCATTGCGACCAGGCCGACAGCCAGATCGACGCCGCCCGCGTCAGCACCAACCCGGAGGAGCAGAAGCGGCTCTGGGCCGAGGCGCAGCGCATCCTGGTGCAGAACATCTGCGGCGTGCCATTGCTCGAGACTCTGCTGGTCTTCGCGCGGCGCGAGAACCTTGATTACGGCTACCAGCTGCGCGGCTCCATGTCGCTCGGGCCGCTGATCACGGAGCAGACGCGGCTGCGGTAGCGCCGGCGATGATCGGCTTCGTCCTGCGGCGGCTGCTGGCCGCGGTGCCGACGCTGATTGCGGTGCTGACGCTCGTCTTCGTCATCGTGCGCATCGTGCCGGGGGACCCGGCGCTGGTGATCCTGGGCGACCAGGCCACGCCCGAGGCCGCCGCCGCGCTGCGCACGCGCCTCGGCCTCGATCGATCGCTCTGGGCGCAGTATCTGAGTTTCATCGGCAACGCGCTGATGGGCGATTTCGGCACCTCCATGGTCACCGGCCGCTCCATCATGGCCGAGGTGGCGGCGGTGCTGCCGCACACCATCGATCTGACGCTGGCGGCCATGGTGTTCGGCGTGGCGGTGGGCGTGCCGGTGGGCATCTGGGCGGCGCTGCACCGCAACGGGGTGATCGACGTGGCGGCGCGCGTGCTGTCGCTGCTCGGCCTTTCGTTTCCGGTCTTCGTCTCGGGCATCTTCCTGCTGCTGGCCTTCGCGCTGCATTGGCGCATCTTCCCGGTGATCGGCAGCGCCAACCTCGAGGATTATGGCGACAGGCTGCACAAGCTGATCCTGCCCGCCATCACCCTCGGCCTGGTGATGGCGGCCTACATCACGCGCGTGACGCGCAGCGCCATGCTGCAATCGCTGGGCGAGGACTACATCCGCACCGCGCGCGCCAAGGGCGTGCCCTGGCGCCGCGTGGTGTGGGTGCATGGGCTGCGCAACGCCTCCATCCCCATCGTCACCGTGGTTGGCCTGTATGTCGGCATCCTGCTAGGCAATTCGGTGCTGACGGAGATCGTCTTCAACCGCCCGGGCCTGGGCAAGATCATCGTCGGTGCGCTGAACCAGCGCGACTACACGATGCTGCAGGGGCTGATGGTGATCTACTGCTTCCTCATCGTCGTGGTGAACCTGGTGACCGACCTGCTGTACGGCGTGCTCGACCCGCGGGTGAAGGCGGCATGAGTGCCGCGCAGGAACTTGTCGCGCCACCGGCGGTGCCCGGGTGGAAGCGGGCGCTCGGCAAGGCGCGCGGCAATCCCACCACCCTTGCGGGCGCACTCATCTGCCTGCTGATCGTGGTCTCGGCCGTCTTCGCGCCCTGGCTCGCGCCCTTCGACCCGACCGAGCAGAACATCATGGACCGGCTGCAGCCGCCGGGCGGCGACTATCTGCTCGGCACCGACCAGTTCGGCCGCGACATCCTTTCGCGCCTGATGTGGGGTGGGCGCATCTCGCTGACCGTCTCGCTCGGCGCCATCGCCGCGGCGATGGTGATCGGCGGCGCCATCGGCCTGGTCTCGGGCTATATCGGCGGGAAGTTCGACCTGTTCGTGATGCAGGTGATGGATGTGCTGCTGTCCTTCCCCTCGCTGATCCTCGGCCTCATCGTGGTGGCGCTGCTGGGGCCGGAGCTGATCAACCTCGTGGTGGCCATCGCGCTGACCGCCATCGCGCCCTTCGCCCGCGTGGCCCGCGCGCCGACGCTGGCGCTGAAGGAGCGTGCCTTCGTGGAGGCCGGGCGTGCGCTGGGCTTCTCCCACACCCGCATCCTGTTCCGCCACATCCTGCCCAACATCCTGTCGGAGGTGATGGTGATGGGCACGCTGTGGCTGGCCACCGCCGTGCGCGTGGAGGCCTCGCTCTCCTTCATCGGGCTCGGCGTGAAGCCGCCGACGCCGACCTGGGGTGGCATGACGCGCGACGGCTTCGAGAACATCCTCGATGCGCCCTGGCTGGCCATCTTCCCCGGCGTTGCCATCCTGCTTCTGGTGCTCGGCCTGAACATGGTGGGGGATGGGCTGCGCGACGCCACGGACCCGAAGCTGCGCAATGAGTGAGCCGGTGCTGGCGGTCGAGGGCCTGCGCAAGCACTTCGTCTCAAAGAAGGGCTTCCCCACGCCGCGCACCGTCACCGTGCGCGCGGTGGAGGACATCTCCTTCCGCATCCATGCCGGCGAGGCCTTCGGCCTGGTGGGCGAGAGCGGCTGCGGAAAATCCACCGCGGCGCGCGCGCTGCTGCGGCTGATCGAGCCCGATGCCGGGCGCGTCACCTGGAAGGGGCAGGATGTGCTGGCGGCGCGCGGCGCGGCGCTGAAGGCGCTGCGCCGGCGCATGCAGATCGTGTTCCAGGATCCCTACTCCTCGCTCGATCCGCGGCAATCCATCGGCTCGGCCCTGATGGAGCCGATGCGCGTGCATGGCATCGCCGAGGGCGCCGAGGCGCGCCGCCGCGCGGGCGCGCTGCTCGAGGAGGTGGGCCTGCCCGCGGGAGCGATCGACCGGCTGCCGCATGAGTTCAGCGGCGGCCAGCGCCAGCGCATCGGCATCGCCCGCGCCCTGACGGTTGAGCCCGAGCTGATCGTGGCGGATGAGCCGGTCTCCGCGCTGGATGTCTCGGTGCAGGCGCAGGTGCTGTTGCTGCTGCAGGAGTTGCGGCGCCGGCGGGGCCTGGCCTTCCTGTTCGTCAGCCATGACCTTTCGGTGGTGCGCTGGTTCTGCGACCGCGTGGCGGTGATGTATCTCGGCCGCATCGTCGAGGAAGGCCCGGCGGCGCGCGTGCTGGCCAACCCGCTGCATCCCTATGCGCAGATGCTGCGCGATGCCTCGCCGGTGCCTGATCCGTCGCGCCGCGGCGTGCTGCCGCGAATCCTGGGCGAGATCCCCTCCGCCGCCAACCCGCCGCCGGGTTGCCCGTTCCATCCGCGCTGCGTCCACGCCATGCCGGTTTGCGCGCAGCAGCTGCCGCGATGGACGCTGGCCGCCGGCGCGGAGCAGGGCGGCGTGGCCTGCCACCTGCACGGCTGAGTGTCACCGCGGCCTTGTTGGCCGCGGCGGTTCAGCGCAGCAGCAGCGAGGTGCCGGTCATCGCCGCTGGCTGGGGCAGACCGAGCAGCGCCAGCAGGGTGGGTGCCAGGTCCGCCAGCCTGCCGTCGCGCAGCGTGCCACCGGCCGGCCCGCCCATCAGCAGCACCGGCACCGGGTTCGTGGTGTGCGCGGTGTGCGGCCCGCCCGTCACGGGGTCGCGCATCAACTCGGCGTTGCCGTGGTCGGCGGTGACCAGCAGGCAGCCGCCGGCCGCGCGGATGGCCGCGGCGATGCGCGCCAGGCCCTGGTCCACCGCCTCGCAGGCCTCGATCGCGGCGGGCAGGCTGCCGGTGTGGCCCACCATGTCGGCATTGGCGAAGTTCAGCACGATCAGGTCGAAGGCGCCGGATTCGATGGCGGCGACGGCCTTGTCGGTGAGCTCCGGCGCCGACATCGCTGGCTGCAGGTCATAGGTCGCGACCTTGGGCGAGGGCACCATGATGCGCTCCTCGCCGGGGTAGGGCGCTTCCTCGCCGCCATTCAGGAAGTAGGTGACGTGCGGATATTTCTCGGTCTCCGCCATGTGCAGCTGGCGCAGCCCGGCGTCGGCGACCACGCTGCCGAGGATGTCGGCCATGGATTGCGGCGGGAACAGCGCGGCCATGAAGGGGTTCAGCGCGGCGCTGTATTCGGTCATGCCGGCGGCGGCGGCGAAGCGGATGGTGGGGTCGGCCGCGAAGCCGGCGAAGCTCGGGTCCAGCAGCGCGGCCATGATCTCGCGCACGCGGTCGGCGCGGAAATTGAAGCAGAGCAGCGCATCGCCGTGGTGCATGCCGGCATAGTCACCGATGGCCGCGGCGGGGATGAATTCATCGGTCTTGCCCGCCGCATGCGCCGCGGCGATGGCGGCCTGCGCGGTGGCGAAGCGCGCGCCGCGCGGGTTCACCATCACGTCATAGGCCTGCTGTACGCGCTCCCAGCGGTTGTCGCGGTCCATCGCGAAGTAGCGGCCGCACAGCGTGGCGAGGCGCGCGCCTTCGGGCAGCGCGGCCTCGAAGGCGGCGACGAAGCCGGCGGCGGAATCGGGCGCGGTGTCGCGCCCATCGGTCCAGCCATGCACGCGCACCGCGATGCCCGCGGCGGTGGCCGCGCGCGCCAGCGCCAGCGCGTGGTCCTGGTGGCTGTGCACGCCGCCCTTGGACAGCAGGCCCATCAGGTGCAGCGCGCCGCCGCTGGCCTTGAGCTTCGCCAGCAGCGCCACCAGCGCCGGCAGCGTCGCGATGGAGCCATCCTCGCAAGCGGCATCCACGCGCACGAGGTCCTGCATCACCACGCGGCCGGCGCCGATGTTGAGGTGGCCGACTTCCGAATTGCCCATCTGCCCGTCGGGCAGGCCCACGTCGCGGCCCGAGGTGCGGAGGAAGGCGCGCGGCCCGGCGGCCCACAGCGCGTCGAAGCAGGGTGTCGCGGCCTGCGCCACGGCGTTGTCGGCCAGCTCCTCGCGCCAGCCCCAGCCATCCAGGATCACCAGCATCACGGGCTTGGGCGCGGGCATGGGCAAGGCACCTCCGGTGGGGGTCGTGGCGCATTAGCGCCGAATCGCCGGCGCTGGGAACAGCGGCGCCGGCCGGGCGGGATGCAGGTGTTCAGGGCGGCGGCGGCGGCGCGGCGCCGCGCAGCGCCGCGACCTCCTGGCGCAGCGCGCGGATCTCGGCCAGCAGCTGCTGCGAATCGACATGCGCCTCGCTGCGCGAGGCCGCGGCCTCGGCGCCGGCGCGGCCCTCGCGCAGCGTCTGGATGCTTTCCACGATCACGCCGATGAACAGGTTCAGCACCACGAAGGTGGCGATCACTGAGAAGGGGATGAAGAACAGCCAGGCCCAGGGCTGGTGCTCCATCGCCTCGCGCACGAGGTTGCCGAAATCATCCATCGCCATCAGCTGGAACAGCGTGAAGAAGGCGGCGCCGAGATCGCCGAACTGCGCCTCCATCACGCCGCCGAACAGCTTCACCGACATCACGGCGAAGACGTAGAAGATCAGCAGCATCAGCAGCACGATGCTGCCCATGCCGGGCAGCGCCGCCAGCATCGCCTCCACCACGTTGCGCAGCGAGGGCACGACGCTGACCAGCCGCAGCACGCGCAGCACGCGCAGCGCGCGTAGCACCGAAAGCGCCCCGCCTTCCGGCGCCCAGGCGATGCCCACAACGACCAGGTCGAAGATACCCCAGGGGTCGCGGAAGAACCGGCCGCGGAAGGCGTAGATGCGCAGGGCGAGTTCCACGGTGAACAGGTACAGCAGCGCGCGGTCGAGGATCAGCAGCTGCGGGCCCCAGGCCGCCATCACGCTGTCCGATGTCTCCAGCCCCAGCGTCACCGCGTTCAGCAGGATCAGCCCGATCACCACGCGCTGGAACAGGGGCGAGAGCACGATGCGTGCCACGCGCGCGCGCAGCGTGTCGGCCTGGTCGGCCGTGGTCAGCACTTCCTGCATCGGGTCCCGGTTTCCTGTCCGTCGGAGCGCCGCAGGGAATGGCCCGGCGGCGCGCGCGGTTCAAGGGTGGCCGGGCGCTACATCATCAGGGCGGGCACGCCGAAGATGGCGCGGTGGAAATGCAGGATGGCCGCCCACAGCAGCAGCCCCACCACCGGCGGCATCCAGCCGATCTCGCCCAGCACCAGGCGGTTGCGCCCGGCCAGGATGGCGCCGAAGGGCAGGATGGAGGTTTTCGCCGCGAAGGCCGGCCAGGCCTCCGGCTGGCGTTTCGCGAGCTTGGCGTCGATCGAGGGCATGCCGGCCAGCGCCGTCACCAGGAAGGCGCCGAAGAACAGCAGGGCCGCGCTGTCGCCATTGCCGATGACATGGATCAGCCCCCAGCCGGCGAAGGCGCACAGCATCGGGTGGCGCGTCACGCGCTGGATGCCGCGCGGTTCCTCGCCGAGTCCCTTGCCGCCCACCGCGGTGGGGTTGCGCTTGTGGCTGGCCATGAACAGCACGAAGACCGGCAGCATCAGGATGGCCAGCACCCAGCGCAGCCAGTTCGGCGTGTACCACAGCGGCGTGGTGGGCGCGTTCTGCCAGGCCAGGACCAGCAGCGTGATGGCGATGACCGAGCTGATGGAGAAGCCCAGCATGAACCGCCCCTCGCCGATCTGCGCGACGATCCGGCCGCGCAGCGCCGTGCCGGAGATGCCGACATGCACGCCGATCCACAACAGGGCGGCCAGGAACAGCAGGATGAACATGCGGGTGGCCTCTTGCTTGATGCGGTGCAGCATGTCGCGCGGAGGGCACCGCGCGCAACCTCACCCCAACGGTCACTTTCAGTGACCCGTTGGTGTGGCGTTTTGCGCCCTCAGGTGCCGGGCGCGCGCGCTGCGCTTGGCTCGCCGCGGTTGCGGCGGGCGCCATCCGGCGCCTCGGCCGCCTGTCGCGGCAGCAGGTCACTCGACAGGGCCGTTGGCATCACCCTGGCCGCCAGCCGCGATGATAGGGGTGGCCGGCGCGGATGGCCTGGGCGCGGTACAGCGCCTCGGCCAGCAGGCCGCGCACCAGGAAGTGCGGCCATGTCATTGGCCCGAGCGACAGCAGGTGGTCGGCCCGGCCCAGCACCGCCGGATCGAGCCCCTCCGCGCCGCCGATCAGGAAGGCGAGCGGCCGTGCCGTGGCCTCCCAGCGTTCGAGCAGCGCGGCGAAACCCTCGCTGCCGGGTGCCGCACCGCCGAGGTCGAGCGCCACGGCGAAGGCGCCGGCGGGCAGCGCGGCCAGCAGCGCGGCCCCTTCGCGCCGGCGGATTTCCGCGGCGTTGGCGCCCTGCGCTTCGGGCAGTTCCACCACCGCGGGGGTTGGGCGCAGGCGCGCGGCGTGCTGTTCGAACAAAGCGCGTTCCGGGCCGGGCTTCAGCCGGCCCACTGCGAGGATCGTGCAGCCCCTAGGCGTGGTCGCCGCGCCCTTTCGGCGCGCGCGGCAGGTCGTCATCCTCGATGCCGGCCTCGGGCACGCTGCCGTCATCGGGCAGGGCCGCGCGGTCCTGCGCCGCGGGGCTGTCGGGGCCCCACATCCGTTCCAGCGCGTAGAGGCGGCGCGCCTCCGGCTTGAACAGGTGGATCACGAGGTCGCCGGCATCGATCAGCACCCAGTCGGGCGAGGCCTGGGTGGCGTCGCGCCGCAGCTTCAGGCCTTCCTTCTCGAAGGCGTCCTCCAGATGCGTCGCCATGGCCTGGATCTGCCGGTCCACCAGGCCGGTGGCGATCACCAGCCGGTCGGCGTAGTCGGCGCGGCCGGTGACGTCGAGTACCAGTACGTTCTCGGCCTTGTCGTCCTCCAGGCTTTTCTGCGCCGCCGCCACCAGCCGGTCGAGCAGGGCGGGCGCCACCTTCTGGCGCTTGCTGTTGGCGGCGCGGGCGGGGCGGGGGCTGGCCGGCTTGGCCTTGGCGGCGGGCTTCGTCTTCGCGGCGGGCTTGGCTTTCGCCACCGGCTTCGCTTTCGCGGTGGGCTTGGCCTTTGCAACCGGCGTCGCCTTCGCCTTGGCTTCGGGCTTGGCCTTCGCGCCAGGCTTGGCTTTCACCACCGGCGCCGCCTTCACCTTCGCTTCGGGCTTGGGCTTCGCCCTGGCGGTCGTCTTTGGCGCTGCCTTGGGGGCGGCCTTGGGGGCGACGGGCTTGGGCTCCGGCGCGGCCGCCTTGGGCGTGCGCTTGCGCTTCGGCGCCGCCTCGGCGGGCTTGCGCGGGGCGGGCGAAGCCTTGGCGGGCCGCTTCACCGGGGCGGTTGCCCCGGCGCTTGCCGTCGGGGCCTTGGGCGTGCGGGCGATGGCCGCCTCCTGTTCTTCGAAACGCGTGACGCAATAGCCTACCACAGATCGGCCGGTCACGCCGCCTGCATCGCCGCGCGGATCGCGGTGGCGGAGGCTGCGTGCTCGGCCGCCGGCACGAAGCACCAGGGGGCGTGGCGCGGCGCCGGGCCGGCCAGCAGCGCGCCCGGCCGCCGCCGATGGCGCTGCAGCCGCCGCGCCGCCTGGCTGGCCAGGGCGCGTCGCGTCCAGCCGGGGCGCGGCAGCACGGCCAGCGGCGTGGCGGCGGCCAGGCGCTGCCAGCCCTGCCAACGAGGCAGTTGCACCAGGTTGTCGGCGCCGATGACAAACACGAAGCGGCTGCGCGGAAAGCGCCGGCGCAGCGCCGCCAGCGTGGCCACGCTGTAGCGCGTGCCGAGCGCGGCCTCGAGATCCGTCGCGATCACGCGCCTTCCATCCGCGATGCGCTGCGCCGAAGCGAGGCGCGCCGCGAGTGGTGCCATGCCGCGCGCCGGTTTCAGCGGGTTGCCGGGCGAGACCAGCAGCCACACCTCGTCCAGCGCGAGCGCCCGGCGCACCTGCTCCGCCACATGCCGATGCCCGGCATGGGCCGGGTTGAAGCTGCCGCCGAGCAGGCCGATGCGGCGCTGCCGCCGGTCGCCCCTGGGGTTGATGCTCAACGAATGCGCACCGTGACCGACACCGGTTCGGCGGCCAGCCCCTCATAGGTGGCGGTGTAGACGCGGCCGGCCTGCGCCGGCAGCGCCGGCGAGAAGCCGCCCAGCGAGACGTAGTCGCCCGCGCGCAGCCGCCGCCCCTGCGCCTTGAGGTCCTGCACCAGCCAGGCCAGCGCGGCCAGGGGATGCCCCAGCAGCGCGCTGCCCGGGGCGCGGGAGAGCTCGCGCGTGTCGTCGCGCAGCGTCACCGTCATGCTGGCCAGGGCGCGCGCGAAGTCCTCGGTCGCGCGCGGCTCGATCGGCGTGCCCAGCACGCCGAAGCGCGCGCCCACATTGATCGCCAGCAGCAGCGGGCCGGACCACGGCACCTGGCCGGTGAAGACCAGGTCCGGCAGCTCGATGAAGGGGATCACCTGGTCGAGATGCCGCAGCAACGCCACGGGGTCTGCCCCGGCCTCGTTCACGCCCTCGTCGCGGATGCGCACCAGCAGGTCGCTTTCCACCGCGGGCGCGATGCCGAAATCGGCCGGGAATTCGGCCGGCGAGGCGGCGCGCAGCGTGCCGTGGAAGATCGCACCCGCGACCGGATGCGGCACGCCGAAGCGCTGCTGCGCGGCCGGGTTAGTCAGCCCCACCTTCCAGCCCACCTGGTCGCCCCAGGGCTGGGCCAGCACCGCCACCAGCCTGTCGCGCGCGCAGACCGCATCGGCGAGGCTCATCCCCGGCGCGGGCAGCGGTGCGGGCTGGCGCAGGATGATCGCCTCGGCGAGGCGGGCGGTGGTCGGCACGTCGGGGCAGGCGGCCGCGGCGGGCAGGGCAAGCAGGCTGGCGGTGAGTGTCAGGACCAGGCGTCGCATCGCAGGCTCCTCTCTCTCCTCAGGGGCGGGCTCCTCAGGGGCGGATCTGGCCCGTGCCGATCACCTGGTAGCGGAAGGTGCACAGCTGCTCGAGGCCGACCGGCCCGCGCGCATGCAGCCGCCCCGTGGCGATGCCGATCTCGGCGCCGAAGCCGAATTCGCCGCCGTCGCAGAACTGCGTCGAGGCGTTCCACAGCCCGACGGCCGAGCCGATGCCATCGAGGAAGCGCTGCGCCACCGCGGCATCCTCGGTGATGATCGCCTCGGTGTGTTCGCTGCCGAATTCGCGGATGTGCTCCAGCGCCTGCTCCGGCCCATCGACCACGCGCACCGAAAGGATCGCATCCAGCCATTCGGTGCGGAAATCCTGCTCGGTCGCGGCGTCGAGGCCGGGCAGGATGGCCCTTGCGCGCGCATCGGCGCGGAAGGCGCAGCCCAGCGCCTGCAGGTCGGCGATGATCGCCGGCAGCAGGGTGGGCGCGATGGCGGCGTCGATCAGCAGCGTTTCCGTCGAACCGCACACGCCGGTGCGGCGCATCTTGGCATTGGCCACGATAGCGCGCGCCATGCCGGGCTCGGCCGCGGCATGCACATAGGTGTGGCAAAGCCCCTCGGCATGGGCGAGCACCGGCACCCGCGCCTCCTGCTGCACCCGCGTCACCAGCCCCTTGCCGCCGCGCGGGATGATGAGGTCGATCAGCCCCGCGGCGCGCAGCATGGCGGCGACGAAGCCGCGATCGGCGGTGGGGGCTGCCTGCACCGCGGCCTCCGGCAGGCCGGCTTCGCGCAGCCCGGCCGCCATGCAGGCCTGGATGGCGCCCGCGCTGCGCAGCGATTCGCGGCCGCCGCGCAGGATCACCGCGCTGCCCGCCTTCAGGCACAGCGCCGCGGCATCGGCGCCGACATTGGGCCGGCTTTCATAGATCATGCCGATGACGCCAAGCGGCTGCGCCACGCGGCGGATGACAAGCCCGTTCGGCCGCGTCCATTCCGCCAGCACCCGGCCCACGGGATCGGGCAGGGCCGCCACCTCCTCCACGCCGCGGGCCATGGCCTCCACGCGCGCCGGCGTCAGGGCGAGGCGGTCGCGGAAGGCGGGCGAGAGATCCGGCGCGGCCGCCAGATCCTCGGCATTCGCGGCCAGCACGGCCTCGGCCTGGGCGCGCAGCGCGGCGGCGGCGGCCAGCAGCGCGGCATCCTTCGCGGCGCGCGGCGCGGTGGCCAGGTGATGCGCGGCGGCCCGCGCCTCGCGCGCGGCGGCCTCCAGCAGGCGGGCGGCCTCATCGGCCAGGACGGTCATGGTGGCGGGATCCTCCACCGGAACAGGTAGCGCGTGGCCGCCCGGCTGCAAAGCACGGTCGAGGTGAACCTGCCCGAGCCGGCGCTTGACCCTGGCGCGGGCGCATCCGCATATGGCTTCCATGTTCCGCGGGATGCACGGCCTCCGAATTATCCGCCCGGCCCTCGGCTGAGGGTCGGGATACCGCGCGCCGTCACCCAAGCCCCCGCCGGCCCCCGGGCCGCATGAGATCGCAGCCATGACCGATTCCCCCCCCGCCCCGCCCGGCGAGCCGCCAGCGACCCGCGACTATCGCGGCACCGTCTTCCTGCCGAAGACCGATTTCCCGATGCGCGGCGACCTGCCGAAGCGCGAGCCCGGCTGGCTGGCGCGGTGGGAGGGGATGGAACTTTGGCGGCGGCTCCGCGAGCAATCGAAGGGCCGGCCCACCTTCGTGCTGCATGACGGCCCGCCCTATGCGAACGGCCCGCTGCATATCGGCCATGCGCTCAACAAGATCCTGAAGGATGTCATCAACCGCGCGGCGCAGATGTCGGGGCGCGACGCCGACTACGTGCCGGGCTGGGACTGCCACGGCCTGCCCATCGAGTGGAAGGTCGAGGAAGAGTACCGCGCGAAGAAGAAGAACAAGGACGAGGTGCCGGTGCTGGAATTCCGCGCCGAGTGCCGCGCCTATGCCGCGCATTGGCTGGGCGTGCAGCGCGAGGAGTTCAAGCGCCTGGGCGTGGCCGGCGACTGGGAGCGCCGCTACGCGACGATGGATTTCCCGAGCGAGGCGGTGATCGCCGGCGAGATCGGCAAGTTCCTGATGAACGGCGCGCTCTATCGCGGCCTGCGCCCGGTGATGTGGAGCCCGGTCGAGAAGACCGCGCTGGCCGAGGCCGAGATCGAGTATCACGACCACGTCTCGCCCACGCTGTGGGCGCGTTTTCGCCTGCTGCACGCCTCTGCCGCCGACCTGGTCGGCGCCAGCGTGGTGATCTGGACGACGACGCCCTGGACCATCCCGGGCAACCGCGCCGTCGCCTTCGGGCCGGAGATCGACTACGCGCTGGTGCATGTCGAAGGCGTGGCCGAGGGCAGCCACCTCGTGCCCGGCGAGTTCCTGCTGGTGGGCCTCGCGCTGCTGCCGCAGTTCGAGAAGGATGCCGGCCTCGGCGCGCACAGCATCAAGCGCGTGCTGAAGGGCGCCGAGCTTGAGGGCGCGCGCGCCGCACATCCGCTGCGCGCGATGCCGGAGGCGCGCGGCGGCTACGCTTTCGACGTGCCGCTGCTGCCGGGCGATTTCGTCACCACCGAGGCAGGTACCGGCTTCGTCCACATCGCACCCGGCCATGGCGAGGACGATTTCAACCTGGGCCGCCAGTTCGGCCTGCCCATCCCCGAGACGGTGAACGACGACGGCAGCTTCACGCAGCACGCGCCGGGCTTCACCGGCCTGCATGTGTTCAAGGCGCATGACGCCGTCTACGCCGCCTGCGAGGCCGCCGGCACGCTGGTGGCGAAGGCGAAGCTGACGCACAGCTACCCGCATAGCTGGCGCTCCAAGAAGCCCGTCATCTTCCGCGCCACGCCGCAATGGTTCATCGCCATGGATGGCGAGAACGCCATCCGCGCCAAGGCGCTGGCGGCCATCGAGGCGACGCATTTCGTGCCCGCCGCCGGGCGCAACCGGCTGTCCTCGATGATCGCCGCGCGCCCCGATTGGTGCATCAGCCGCCAGCGCGCCTGGGGCGTGCCCATCCCGGTCTTCGTCGCGAAGCAATCGGGCGAGCCGCTGCGCGACCAGGCGGTGATCGACCGCGTGGTGGAGGCCTTCCGCGTGGAGGGCGCCGATGCCTGGTACAAGCCCGGCGCGGCGCAGCGCTTCCTCGGCGCCGATCGCCGCGCCGAGGATTTCGAGCAGGTGATGGACATCGTCGATGTCTGGTTCGAAAGCGGCAGCACCCACGCCTTCGTGCTGACGCCCGAGCGCGGCCTCGCCTACCCCGCGGATCTCTACCTGGAGGGGTCGGACCAGCATCGCGGCTGGTTCCATTCCTCGCTGCTGGAGAGCATCGGCTCGCGCGGCGTGCCGCCCTTCAAGGCCATCCTGACGCATGGCTTCGTGCTGGACGAGCAGGGGCGGAAGATGTCGAAGTCGCTCGGCAACGTCACCGCGCCGCAGGATGTGGTGAAGGATTTCGGCGCCGACATCCTGCGCCTGTGGGTGATGAATACCGACGTCACCGAGGACCAGCGCATCGGCAAGAAGATCCTCGACCAGCAGGCCGAGCTGTATCGCCGCATCCGCAACACGCTGCGCTGGCTGCTGGGCAATTTGTCCGAGTTTTCCGACGCGGAGAAGGTTGACTACGCCGAATTGCCGGAACTGGAGCGCTGGGTGCTGCATCGGCTGAGCGAGCTGGATGCAAGGCTGCGCCGCGCCGTGGCGGACCACGACTGGTCCGGCGTCTATCCCGAGATCCATGCCTTCTGCGCGGCCGACCTCTCGGCCTTCTACTTCGACGTGCGCAAGGATTCGCTCTACTGCGACGCGCCCGAGGCGGCGCGGCGGCGAAGCGCGCGCACGGTGATCGACGCGCTGCACCGCTGCCTCACCACCTGGCTGGCGCCGGTGCTGGTGGCCACCGCCGAGGAGGCCTGGCTGGCGCGCTTCCCGGATGAGACGGACAGCGTGCACCTGCAGGATTGGCCGGCGATTCCGGCGGCGTGGCGGGATGATGCGCTGGCTGAAAAGTGGAAGCGTGTGCGCGAAATTCGGCGCGCTGTTACCTGGAACATCGAAGACGCCCGAAAGCGGAATGAACTCGGATCTTCTCTTCAGGCGCATCTGGACGTTTATCTGTCCGCAAATGATCTCGAACTATTGAGTGACAGCGAGTGGGCCGAAGTTTGTATAGTTTCGATCTTCAAGCAAAAATCCGCCGTTGATGATGGCATTCAGAACCCACCGACCACGGCGTGGAACTACAGGCCGGACTCGAAAAAGTGCGAGCGCTGCTGGAAGGTGCTGCCCGAGGTGGGCCTCTCCGCGGCCCATCCCGGCCTGTGCCGCCGCTGCGAAGCGGTCGTCACCGGCTGATGCTGCGCGCCGGGCTGCTGCTTGCCGTCGTCGTCCTTCTCGCCGACCAGGCGGTGAAGTGGTTCATGCTGTTCCACCTCGCCTTGCCGGTGGTGGGCCACATCCCGCTGCTGCGCGCCGGCCCCTTCGGCTTCGACCTGACCATGGTGTGGAACCGCGGCGTCACCTTCGGCCTGCTGGCCGGCGACAGCGCGTGGTCGCAGGCGGCGCTGGCGGCCATCGCGCTGGGCATCGCCGGCTTCCTGCTGCGCTGGATGGCGCGGGCGGAGAACCGCTTGACGGCGCTGGCACTCGGCGCCGTGGTGGGCGGGGCGATCGGCAATGTGATCGACCGGGTGCGCTTCGGCGCGGTGGCGGATTTCTTCGATGCCCACGCCTGGGGCTGGCACTGGTATGTGTTCAACGTGGCCGATTCGGCCATTGTGCTCGGCGTGCTGGCCCTGCTGGCGGATGCCTTGTTCCGGCCCTCGCCGAAGGCTAAGGATTTGGCGCCATGACCATGCCCCGAACCACCCGCCTCGCCGTGCCGCTGCTGCTGGCCCTGGGTGCGCCCCTGGCAGGCTGCGGTTCCGACACCTCGCGCACGCTGGGCTTCAGCCGCGATCCGCCGGATGAATTCCAGGTGACCACCCGCGCGCCGCTCTCGGTGCCGCCGCGGCTGGGTGAGCTGCCCACCCCCACGCCGGGCGCCACCCGCCCCTCCGACGTCTCGCGCGCCGGCAGCGGCCTGGTGGGCGGGCTGAGCGCCGGCACCACCGCCGCCGCCCCCTCGGGGGCCGAGCGCGCGCTGCTGGCCCAGGCCGGGCAGCCCGTGGATGACAGCATCCGCCGCATCGTGGACGAGGAAACGCTCCGCCTCGACCGGCCGGATCGCAGCTTCGTCGACCGGCTGATGTTCTGGCGCGACACCCCGCCCCCCGGCATCGCCGTGGACGCCGAGCGCGAGACGCGCCGCCTGCGCGAGAATGCGGCGCTCGGCCGCGACGAGACCGATGGCGATACGCCCATCGTGCAGCCGCGCAACCGCAGCCTCTGGGAGCGGCTGGGCTTCTGAGGCCGCCCTTCCGGCCGCGCAAGCTTCAATGGTGGCCGGCGGGCCGCGGTGCCCCTATCTAAGGGGGCCTTGCCCTCCGACGCGATGGTTGTGCCCCCTTGATCGATCCGACTGCGCCCTCCGCCACCCCCGCCTTCCTGAACCATGACCGCCCGCCGGTGCCGGACATCGTGGTGCCGCGCGGGGTGCAGCCCTTCCGCCTGCAGGAGAAGCCGGTGCGTGGGCGGCTGGTGCGGCTGGGCCCGCTGGCCGATGCGCTGCTGACGCGCCACGCCCAGCCCCCGCAGGTGCTGCGGCTGATGGGCGAGGCCATGGCGCTGACCGCCGCGCTGGCCACGGCGCTGAAATACCGCGGTTCCTTCAGCCTGCAGGCCAAGGGCGACGGCGCGGTGCCGATGCTGCTGGCCGATTGCACCGATTCCGGCGCGCTGCGCGGCTATGCCCGCGTCGATGCGGAGAAGCTCGCCCCCCTGCTGGCGGCCGATGCCGCCCCCACCGCGCGCGCCCTGCTAGGCCAGGGCTACTTCGCCTTCACCTGCGACCAGGGGCCGGAGATGGACCGTTACCAGGGCATCGTCGCCATCGAGGGCGACAGCCTGGCGGAGATGACCGGCACCTATTTCCGCACATCCGAACAGATCAGGAGCCAGGTGCACCTGGCCGCCGCCGAGACCCCCGCCGGCTGGCGCGCCAGCGCCCTGGTGATCGAGCGCGTGGCCACCGATGGCGGCATCGCCCAGGCGCTGGGCGAGGAGGAGGCCGAGGACGACGACGACTGGCGCACCGCGCAGCTGCTGGCCGGCACCATCAAGGCGGCGGAATTGCTGGACGATGCGCTGCCGGCCGAGCAGCTGCTGCACCGCCTGTTCCACGCCGAGGGCCTGGTGCTGGACCGCGCCCGGGCGCTGTCCTACGGCTGCCGCTGTTCGCGCGCGCGGCTGGCGCTGGTGCTGGAAGGCTTCGGCGAGGAGGATCTGGACCACATGGCCGAGGGCGGTGCCATCACCATGACCTGCGAGTTCTGCAACCTCGATTTCCGCTTCGACCGCGCCGAGGTCACCAGCAAGGCCGGCGGCGCCTGACCCGCCGCCTACGCCTGACCCGCCGCCTGCGCCCCCGGGAAGGAGCCAACGCCATGCCGACGCGTCGCCTGCTGCTCAGCCTGCCGCTCGGCGCCGGGCTGGCCGCCTGCGCCGGAACCGAGGGGCCGGAGGCGCTGCCGCCGCTGGTCACCGGCTATCGGCACCTCACGCCGCTGCGGCTGAACCTGCTGGAGATCGCGCTGCCTGATCCCGCCGCCGGCGCGGTGCGGGTGGCCGAGCCGGCGCCGCTGCGCCCGGATGTCGAGATGCGCCGCATGGCGGAGGAACGCCTCGTGCCGGTCGGCACCGCGGGCAGCGGGCGGTTCCTGATCTCCGCCGCGCGCTTCACGCGGGAGCGCCTGCCGGCCTCCGGCGGCCTCACCGCGATGTTTGCCGGCGAGCCAGGCGAGCGCATCGCCGTGGAGATGATCTGCCGCCTGGAAGTGCTGAATGCCGAGGCGCGGCGCGTGGCCTTCGTGGAGGCGCAGGCGCGGCGCAGCCGGACGCTCGCCGATGGCACCGCCCCCGCCGCCCGCTCGCGCGCCGCCGAGGAGCTGGTGCGCCAGGCGATGGACGAGCTGAACGTGGAATTCGAGTATCAGATCCGGCGCACCCTGCGCGAATGGCTGGTGGATGCCAGCCAGCCCGTCACCCCCGCGCCGGTCGAGCGCGAGGATCTGCCTCAAGGAGCCCCCCGCGGATGAGCCAGCCCAAGGTCACCTTCACCAACCCGCCCGGCGTGCACACGCCCGGGTCGCGCTATTCCCACGCGGCGCTGCTGGAGGGGCCGGGCCGCCGCGTGGTGGTCTCCGGCCAGATCGGCGTGCGCCCGGATGGCAGCGTGGCCGAGGGCGAGGCGCAGATCGCCCAGGCGGTTGCCAATCTCGGCGCCATCCTCGCCGCGCATGGCATGGGGCCGGCGAACATCGTGAAGATGAGCGTCTTCCTCACCGACCGCGCGCTGATCGCGCCCTGGCGCGCGGAGCGCGAGCGCTTCCTCGGCACGCTTGCCCCCACCAGCACGCTGCTGATCGTGGCCGGCCTCGCCGACCCGCGCTTCGTCTTCGAGGTGGAGGCCGAGGCCGTCGGCTGAGGCAAGCCGGCGGGAGGCCCGCGATGGAGGCGACCCTCGCCGCGCGGTTCCGCGCCTATGACGCGCTGGGCATTCTGCGCGCCGCCACGGCGGATGACCTGCCGGCCGCGCGCTGGCTGGCGGCCGAGGCCGGCGACGCGCGCCTGGTGCCGGTGGCGATTCCGCGCATGGAGGTGCTGGCCGCGCGCGCCGAATGGCCGGGCGGCGTGGTGGAGGGGCTGCCCCTGTTCGATGGCGGCCTCACCGGCGCCGCCGGCGTCAGCGGGGTGTTCGGCAGCGATGCCGGGGCCGAGATCGGCTTCCTGGAGCTGCACCCCGGCGCCGCCTCGCTGAAGGCGCTGCCCTTCGAGCAGCGGCGGCGCGAAAGCCGCCAGCGCGCGCTGGTGGTGGCGTTGCGCACCGAACCGGATGGGCTGGCGCCGCTCAACGCGCCCAACTTCCTCGCCCCCTTCGGCCCGCCCGTGCTGCAGGTGGCGGGGCGCGAGGCCGCGCGGCTCGCCGCGCTGGCGGCTTCCGGCACGGTGCTGCGCGTGACGCTCGACGCGCGGCGCCATGCGGGCGAGAGCGCCAATGTGATGGCCGAGGTCGCCGGCGGGGCCGCCGCGCCGCTGGTGGTGATGACGCCGCGCACCTCCTGGTGGACCAGCCTCGGCGAGCGTGCCGGCGGCGTGCTGGCCTGGCTCGCGGCGCTGGAGGCGCTGCGCGGCGCCGGTGCGCTCGCCCGGCCGGCGCGCTTCGCCGCCACCTGCGGGCATGAGCTTGGCCATCTCGGGCTTTCCGCCTGGCTCGATGGCGCGCCCGCGCTGCTGCAGGACGCAGCGCTGTTCCTGCATCTCGGCGCCAATCTGGGTGCCGCGGGCGGCGGCGTGCTGACCCTGCGCAGCAATGTGCCGGGCCTGGCGCAGCGCGCGCAGGCGGGCCTGCTGGCGGCCGGCTTCCCCGCCGCCGAGATCGCCATCGCGGCGGGCGACAGCGCCAATGGCGAGGCGCACGATATCCTTGTGCGCGGCGGGCGCTTCCTGTCGCTCATCGGCGCCAATCCGCGCTTCCACGATCCCGATGACCGCTGGCCGCAGGGCGTGGATGTGCCGCGCGCCGCCGCCATCGCCGAGGCCGTGGCAAGGCTGGCGATGGCGCTCGCGCGGGAGGGTTAATCCTCGATCACCGCGATGGCCTCCATCTCGATCAGGAAATCGGGATGCGTCAGGCGCGAGACCTCCACGCCGGTGCTGGCCGGCGGGTGTGCGCCGAAGGCTTCCTCGCGCACCGCCCAGGCTTCCGGCGCGCGGCCCATGTCGGTCATGAAGGCGGTCAGCTTCACCACATGGCGCAGGTCTCCGCCGGCGGCGCGCAGGATGGCGCGCAGATTCGCGATCACCTGGCGCGTCTGCGCCGCCATGTCGCCGCGCCCCACCACCTGCCCGGCCGCGTCGCGCGCCAATTGGCCGGAGACGAAGACCATGCCGCCCACCTTCACCGCCTGCGCGAAGAAGGGCAGCGTCGGTGCGCAATCGGGCGACTTCACGGTTTCACGCGGCATGCTCTAGCCTCCTGTGCATCTGGTCCGGAGAGCATCGCATGAACCTCGCAGCCCGCCTTGCCCTGCTTGCGGCCCTGCTGCCGGCGGCGTTGCCGGCCGCGGCCCAGCCTGCCACGGCCCAGCCTGCCACGGCCCAGCCCGCCGGCACGCTGCGCATCGGCCTCGCCTCCGACATCGACACGCTGGACCCGGTGCTGTCCAACACCATCGCCGGGCGCAGCGTGCTGACCGCGCTCTGCGACAAGCTGCTGGATGTGGACGCGCAGCTGAACTTCGTCCCGCGTTTGGCCGAGCGCTGGGACTGGGCGCCGGATGGCCGTGCCCTGACGCTCACGCTGCGCCCCGGCCTCACCTTCCATGACGGCACGCCCCTCGATGCGGAGGCGGTGAAGTTCAGCCTGGAACGCGCCGCCACGCTGCAGGGCTCGCGCCGGCGCAGCGAGATCGCCGAGGTGTCCGCCATCGAGGTGGCGGATGCGCGCACCGTTACGCTGCGGCTTTCGGCCCCCTCGGCGCCGCTGCTGGCGCAATTGGCGGACCGCGCGGGCATGGTGGTCTCGCCGCGCGCGGTGCAGGGCGCAAGCGGGCAGTTCGCGCGCGCGCCGGCGTGCTCCGGCCCCTTCGCCTTCGTCGCGCAGGTGCCGCAGGACCGCATCGAGCTGCGCCGCTTCCCCGCGCATTGGAACGCCGCCGCGGTGCAGCTGGAGGCCGTCACCTTCCGCCCGATGCCCGACAGCACGGTGCGGCTGCTGAACCTGCGCACCGGCCAGCTGGATCTGATCGAGCGCGTCGCCGCCGGCGATGTGGCGGGGCTGCGGCGCGAGGCGCGGCTGCGCTATGCCGAGGCGCGCGGCTTCGGCTTCACCTCCATCATCATGAATGTCGGCAACGGCCCACGCGCGCAGAACCCTTTCGGCCAGGATGCGCGGCTGCGCGCCGCCTTCGACCTCAGCCTGGATCGCGCGGCGCTGAACCAGGTGGTGTTCGAGGGCGCGAACACGCCGGGCAACCAGCCCGTGCCGCCGGGCAGCCCCTTCTACCTGGCCGCGCTGCCCGTGCCGGGGCGCGACGTGGCGGCGGCGCGGCGGCTGCTGGCGCAGGCCGGGCAGAGCGCGCCGCAGCTGACCCTGCTGACGCCGAACTTCCCCGAATTCCGCCAGATGGCGGAGGTGATGCAGGCCATGGTGCGCGATGCCGGGATCGACCTGCGCATCGAGACCCGTGAGCTCGCCACCGCAGCGGGGATGATGAACAGCGGCGATTTCCAGGCCTTCCTGATCGGCTGGTCCGGCCGCGTCGATCCGGACGGCAACATCTTCGCCTTCAACCACTGCCGCGGCGCGAACAACGACAGCAAGTTCTGCGACCCGCGCGTGGACGCCGCGCTGGAAGCGGCACGCGCCAGCGTGGACCCGGCCGAGCGCGCACGGCAGTACCACGCGGCACTCGCCATCGCGCTGCCCGACCGGCACCGCATCTACCTGGTGCATGAGAGCTGGCGCTTCGCGCATGCGGCGCGCCTCTCCGGCTTCCAGGCCCTGCCCGATGGCATCATGCGCCTCGAGGGGCTGCGGCTGGAGTAGCCGATGATGCCGCAGAGCCTGCTGCTGAAGAATGCCGAGGTCGTGGTCACGATGGATGCCGCGCGGCGTGAGCTGCGCGGAGCTTGGGTGCTGCTCGATGGCGGGGTCATCACCGGCCTCGGCGAGGGCCCACCGCCCGCGGCCGATGCGGTGATCGACCTCGCGGGCCATGTGCTGCTGCCGGGCCTCGTGAACACGCATCACCACATGTACCAGAGCCTGACGCGCGCGCTGCCCGCGGCGCAGGATGCCGAGCTGTTCGACTGGCTGGGCGCGCTCTATCCGGTCTGGGCGCGCATGACGCCGGAGGAGCTGCGCATCGCGACGCTGACCGCGATGGCGGAGCTCATGCTCACCGGCTGCACCACCGCGGCCGATCACCTCTACATCTTCCCCAATGGCTGCCGGCTGGACGACACCATCGCGGCGGCGCGCGAGATCGGCATCCGCTTCCACCCGACGCGCGGGGCGATGAGCCTCGGGCAGTCGAAGGGCGGGTTGCCGCCGGATTCCGTGGTGGAGGAGGAGGCCGCGATCCTGGCCGACATGGAGCGCGTGGTGGCGCGCTTCCACGACCCCGCGCCGCATTCCATGCTGCGCATCGGCATCGCGCCCTGCTCGCCCTTCTCGGTCACGCGCGAATTGATGCGCGATGCGGCGGGCTTCGCGCGCGGGCACGGCCTGCGGCTGCACACGCATCTTGCCGAGAACGACAAGGACATCGCCTTCACGCGCGAGCGCTTCCGCTGCACCCCCGCCGAATACGCCGAGGAGCTGGGCTGGCTCGGCCCCGATGTGTGGCACGCGCATTGCGTCCACCTCGATGCACCGGGCATCGCCGCCTTCGCGCGAAGCGGCACCGGCGTGGCGCATTGCCCGTGCTCCAACATGCGCCTGGCGAGTGGCATCGCGCCGGTGCCGGCGATGCGGCGCGCCGGCGTGCCGGTGGGGCTCGGCGTGGATGGCTCGGCCTCGAATGACGGGGCGCAGATGCTGGGCGAGGCGCGGGCGGCGATGCTGCTGGCGCGGGTCGGCCACGGGCCTTCGGCGATGACGGCGCGCGAGGCGCTGGAACTCGCCACGCTGGGCGGCGCGCGCGTGCTGGGCCGCGACGATATCGGCGCGCTGGCGCCCGGCATGGCGGCCGACGTCGTGGCCTTCGATATGCAGGGCCTGGAGTATGCGGGCGTGGGTGCGGATCTGGTGGCGGCGCTGGTGTTCTGCACGCCGCCGCGCGCCGCGCTGTCGGTGATCGCGGGCCGCGTGGTGGTGCAGGATGGCCGGCTGCTGACGCTGGATGCCCGCGCCCATGCCGCCCTGCACCGGCAGGCGGCTGCGCGACTACTCCAGTAGCGGGCGCCTCGCGCGCCATTGCGTGGCGCGTTCGAAGGCATGGCCGGCGCGCAGCACCAGCGCATCCTCGAAGGGCCGCCCGGCGATCTGCGCGCCCACCGGCATGCCGCCCACGCCGAAGCCGGTGCACAGCGCCAGCGCCGGCTGGCCGGTGAGGTTGAAGGGCAGCGTCAGCCCCGGCGCCTCGAGGGTGGAGAACTTGCCGATGCGGTCGATCGGCGCGGCCTCGGCCGGCTGCGCCGCCGTCACCAGCAGGTCGCACCCCTGCATCGCCTTTGCCACCGCCGCGCACAGCTCGCGCCGCCGGCGCTGCGCCTGCACATAGTCGGCGCCGGTGGCGAGCGAGGCGATGGCCAGCCTTTCGCGCAGGATCTCGCCATAGTCGCGGAAGCGGGTGCGCAGCCAGGGCTCATGCACCGCATGCGCCTCCACCATCAGGATCACCCAGCCGGCGGCGTGGAATTCGACGAGCGGCGGCAGCGTGATGTCCTGCACGATGGCGCCCTCGGCGCGCAGCACCTCGGCGAGGTGGTCCACGCCGGCGCGCACCGCGCCGGTGGCCACGATGTCGTGCTCGTGGAAGTGGCGCACCACGCCCACGCGCAGCCCGCGCACGCCGGAATCGAGGCTGCCCACCACGTCGATCGGCGGGCGGTCGAGGCTGGAGGGGTCGGCGGGGTCGTGGCCGATCATCGGCTGCAGCAGGGCCGCGCAATCCTCCACCGTCCAGGCCAGCGGGCCGGCGGTGTCCAGGCTCTGCGCCAGCGGCAGGATGCCGGTGCGCGAGCACAGCCCGTAGGTGGGCTTGATGCCGGCGATGCCGCACAGCCCCGCCGGGCCGCGGATGGAGCCGCCGGTGTCGCTGCCGGTGCCGCCGAGGATGATGCCCGCCGCCACCGCCGCGCCGGTGCCGGAGGATGAGCCGCCGGTGAAGCGCGTCGTGTCCCAGGGGTTGCGCGCCGGCGGCCAGGGCGTGTCGAAGGAGGGCCCGCCCCAGGCGAATTCATGGGTGGCGAGCTTGCCGAGCATCACCGCGCCGGCCTCGGCCCAGGCCGTCACCACCGCGGCGTCGCGCTGCGGCACGTGGTGTTCCAGCAGCCGCGAATGCGCCGTGGTGGGGATGCCGGCGGTCTCGTAGATGTCCTTGTGCGCGATCGGGATGCCATCCAGCGGGCCGCGCAGCGTGCCGGCCATCTGCCGCTCCTCCGCCGCGCGGGCCTGTGCCAGCGCCACATCCTCGGTCAGGCGGATGAAGGCGTGCAGCCGCGGGTTGAGTCGGTGGGCGCGCAGCAGGGCGGTGCGCGCCAGCTCCACGGGCGAGACCTGCTTCGCGCGGATGCGGCGTGCCGCCTCGGCCAGGCTGTCCGGCATCTCGCTCATGCCGCGGGGCCGGGGCGGAAGGTGGTCGCCGGCTCCATCGCCACGTCGCGCGGCGGGCGCAGCGCGGCCAGCATGGCCATCAGGTGGCGCGAGGCGTCGAGCAGCCCGGCGCGTTCCTGCGGCGTCAGCTTCAGTTCGGCGCGCGCGATCAGCGCATCGAACAGGGTCTCGTCCATCGGCTGCGCCACGCGCCATGCCCCTCTTGCTGCGTTGCGCCACTATGGCGCGGCTTGCGGCACCCCGCCATCGCCCAGCTGTGCCAGCGCCCAGGCGCGCAGCGCGCTGCGCGAATCGCCCTCCCGCACCGCCGCGACATGCACGGCGAGCCGCCCGCCGCGCTCGCGCACGATGCGCGAGACCGAGGTCCAGCGCCCGCAGCCGGTGTGCAGCACGACATAGACCACCGAGGCCTCGCGCCGCCCGGTGCGGGTGCGCCAGTGGCACACGGCGACGCATTCGGCGGCCGCATGCGGGCCGAGGATGCGCTGCAGATCGAGTGATTCGGCCGCACGCTCCGGCGCGGCGAGGCTGTCCAGCATGTCGTCCTCCTGCGAAGGGCCGACCATGCGACGCGTCCCGTTGGATTGCCGGACCGGCCACATCCCCCCTGGCGGGGGCGCCACCTTGCGCGGGAGCGCAGGTTGGCGTTGGGCGTCGGCCCAACTCTTGATGCATGAAAGGCGTATAGACGGCGGCCCGCGGTCCGTGCAACCCAGTCCGTTCCGCCTTCCGAATCCCTCCCCACCACGGTCCCGCGATGCCCGCCGCCCCCCCGCTGCTCCAGGCCCAGCAGGTCACCCGCCGCTTCGGCGCGCTGGTGGCGAATGATGCCGTGGACCTCACCGTGCAGCCGGGCGAGGTGCATGCGCTGCTGGGCGAGAACGGCGCCGGGAAATCGACGCTGGTGAAGATGCTGTATGGGCTGCTGCAGCCCGATGCGGGGCGCATCCTGTGGCGCGGCGCGCCGGCGGGGCTGGCCAGTCCGCGCGCCGCGCGGGCGCTGGGCATCGGCATGGTATTCCAGCATTTCTCGCTGTTCGAGGCACTGAGCGTGGCCGAGAATGTCGCACTCGCCCTCGATACCGCCGAGCCCGTGCCGCGCGTGGCCGCGCGCCTGGCCGAGGTGTCGCGCGCCTATGGCCTGCCGCTGGAGCCGCAGCGCGAGGTGTGGCGCCTGTCGGTGGGTGAGCGGCAGCGCGTGGAGATCGTGCGCTGCCTGATGCAGGACCCGCAGCTGCTGATCCTCGACGAGCCCACCTCGGTGCTGACGCCGCAGGAGGCCGAGGGGCTGTTCGCCACGCTCGCCACCATCCGCGCCGAGGGCCGCGCGGTGCTGTACATCTCGCACAAGCTGGAGGAGGTGCGCCGCATCTGCGAGGCCGCCACCATCCTGCGCCACGGCAAGGTGGTGGCGCGCTGCGACCCGCGGCTGGAAAGTGCCGCGAGCCTCGCACGGCTGATGGTGGGGGCCGATATTGCCGCCATCCGCCACGAAAGCCGCGCGCCGCAGGCGCCGCGGCTTGTGGTCTCGGCGCTGTCGCTGCCCGCCACCGACCCGCATGGCACGGCGCTGCACGACGTGTCGCTTACCGTGCATGCGGGCGAGATCCTCGGCATCGCAGGCATCGCCGGAAACGGGCAGGACGAGCTGTTCGCCGCGCTGTCGGGCGAGGTGCTGGCGCCGCATGCGGCCGCCATCGCCCTCGATGACGCGGCGGTGGGGCGCGAGGGCATCAATGCGCGCCGCCGGCGTGGCGCCGCCTTCGTGCCGGAGGAGCGGCTGGGCCACGCCACCGCGCCGCGCTTCGCGCTGTCGGAGAACGCGCTGCTCAGCGGCCACGCCACCAACGGCTTCGTGCGGCTCGGCCTGTTCGACCGCGGGCGGATGCTGGCCTCCGTCGATGCCATCACCGCCGCCTTCGATGTGCGCAAGGGCCCGCGCGACCCGGAGGCGCGGGCGCTGTCCGGCGGCAACCTGCAGAAATTCATCGTGGGGCGGGAGATCCTGCGCAACCCGGCGCTGCTTATCGTCTCGCAGCCCAGCTGGGGCGTGGATGCCGGCGCGGCGCGGCTGATCCGCCAGGCGCTGGTCGATCTGGCGAAGGGCGGCGCCGCGGTGCTGGTGATCAGCCAGGACTTGGACGAATTGCTGGAGATCGCCGACCGGCTGGCGGTGATCTTCCACGGCCGGCTTTCGGCCGCCATGCCCGCCGAGGGCGCGACGCGCGAGGCGCTGGGCCTGCTGATGGGCGGCGCGGCGCCGGCCGGGGTGGCGGCGTGATGCGCCTCGTCCTGGAACGCCGCAGCAGCACGCCGGTGATGCTCAGGCTGGCCTCGCCGCTGCTGGCGGTGGCGCTGACGCTGGTCTCGGCGGTGGTGATCTTCCTCGCACTCGGCGTCGATCCCTGGATGGGCCTGCACGTCTATTTCATCATGCCGGTGTCGGATTCCTGGGGGCTGCAGGAAGTGGCCGTGAAGGCCACGCCGCTGGTGCTGATCGCGCTCGGCCTCGCGCTCTGCTACCGCGCCAATGTCTGGAACATCGGCGCCGAGGGGCAGTTCCTGGTGGGTGCGATGGCCGGCGGCTGGCTGGCCATCGCCACCCATGGCGCGCCCGACGGGCCCTGGCTGCTGCCCGCCATGATGGCGGCGGGCGCGCTGGGCGGGGCGATGTTCGCGCTGATCCCCGCGGCGCTGCGCACGCGCTTCGGCGCCAACGAGATCCTCACCAGCCTGATGCTGGTCTATGTCGCCGAGCTGCTTCTGGATTGGCTGGTGCGCGGCCCCTGGCGCGACCCGCAGGGCTTCAACATGCCGCAGAGCGTGGCCTTCGAGCCCGAGGCCATCCTGCCGCTGCTGTTCGAGGGCGGGCGGCTCAACATCGGCACGCCCATCATGCTGCTGCTGGTGGTCCTGATCGCCGTGCTGGCCGGGCGCACGCTGAAGGGCTTCGAGATCCGCCTGGTGGGTGAGGCGCCGCGCGCCGCGCGCTTCGCCGGCTTCGACGAGAAGCGCCTCACCTGGACGGTCTTCGCCATCTCCGGCGCGCTGGCGGGGCTTGCCGGCATCCTCGAACTGGCGGGCACGATCCGGCAGATGCAGCCGGGGCTTTCGCCGGGCTACGGCTTCACCGCCATCATCGTGGCGTTCCTGGGCCGGCTGAACCCGCTGGGCTGCCTGCTGGCCGGCGTATTCCTGGCCATCACCTTCATCGGCGGCGAGAACGCGCAGATCATGCTGCGCCTGCCGCTGGACGTGACGCGGGTGTTCCAGGGCCTGTTGCTGTTCTACGTGCTGGCCTGCGACACGCTGCTGCTGTACCGCCCGCGGCTGCTGCGCAGCGCCGGCGCCCGCCGCCCCGAGGCACCCCCGGCATGACGCTGCTCGAAGCCATCATCCTCACCGTCATCACCGCCTCCACGCCGCTGCTGATCGCCGCCATCGGCGAATTGGTGGTGGAGCGTTCGGGCGTGCTGAACCTGGGCGTGGAGGGCATGATGATCATGGGTGCCGCGGCGGGCATCGCCACCGCCATCGCCACGGGGTCGGGCACGCTGGGCGTGCTGGCGGCCGTGGTCGCGGGCATGCTGATGGCGGCGATCTTCGCCGCACTGGTGCTGGGCCTCGCGGCGAACCAGGTGGCGGCGGGGTTGGCGCTGGCGATCTTCGGCCTCGGCCTGTCGGGCGTGGTGGGCGCTTCCTTCGTCGGCGCGCAGCGCGCCGGCATCGGCAAGATCGAGGTGCCGTTCCTGGCGGAGATCCCCTTCCTCGGCCCGATCCTGTTCGCGCAGGACCCCTTCGTCTATGCCTCCTTCGCGCTGGTCGCGGGCGTGGCCTGGTTTCTCAACCGCACGCGCGCCGGGCTTGTGCTGCGCGCCTGTGGCGAGAACCACGCCAGCGCGCATGCGCTGGGCTATCCGGTGCTGCGCATCCGCTTCCTGGCCATCCTGTTCGGCGGCGCCTGCGCCGGCTTGGCCGGGGCCTATCTGTCGCTGGTCTACACGCCGTTCTGGACCAGCGGCATGACCAGCGGCCGCGGCTGGATCGCGCTTGCCATCGTGGTGTTCGCCAGCTGGCTGCCCTGGCGCGCGGCAGCGGGTGCCTATCTGTTCGGCGGCGTCACCATCCTGCAGCTGCACGCCCAGGGTGCCGGCGTGCCGGTGCCCTCGCAGCTGATGGCCGCACTGCCCTACCTGATCACGATCGTGGTGCTGGTGTTCATCATGCGGGCCCGCCGCGGCGGGGCGGCCGGCCCGGGCTCGCTCGGCGTGGCCTTCGTGCCGGATCGCTAGGGCCGGTTCACCGAAAGCGAAGACGGTGAAACGGCCCTAGCCATTGTTTTCACGCATTTTCCGAGTCGCCTTGCGAAGCCGCAAGGCTTGAAAATGCTTAAGGCGGCCCCCGGTGACGTCGGCATGAAATTCGCTTAACAATCTTCCGTCCTCGCGACCCGTCCGGAGAATTCCATCGATGCTCACCACCCGTCGCCACCTGATGCAGGGTGCCGCCGCGCTCGCCGGCGCCGCCGCCCTTGGCCGCGAGGCCGCCGCGCAGGCGCGCCTCAATGTCGGCTTCATCCTGATCGGCCCGGTGGGCGATTTCGGCTGGTCGCACATGCACGACCAGGGCCGCCGCCGCATGCTGGAGGTGCTGGGCGACCGCGCCTCGGCCACGCTGGTGGAATCCGTCGCACCGCCGGATTTCGACCGCGTGGCGACGCAGCTGGTGCGCACCGGCTCGCGCCTCATCTTCACCACCAGCTTCTCCTACTTCCAGCCGACGGTGCGCATCGCGCCGCAGCACCCGACGGTGATGTTCGAGAACGCCACCGGCACCTCCACCCTGCCGAACCTGTCGATCTACAACGCCCGCTTCTATGAGGGGCGCTACGTGCAGGGCGTGATCGCGGCGCGCAAATCCCGCAGCAAGACCATCGGCTACGTCGCCACCTTCCCGGTGCCGGAGGTGATCCACGCCATCAACACCGTGATGCGCGGCGCCTGGTCCGTCGATCCGTCGATGAAGGTGCGCGTGGTGTGGGTGAACGCCTGGTCCAACCCGGGGCGCGAGGCCGATGCGGCGCGCGCGCTGATCGACCAGGGCTGCGACGTGCTGTGCAGCCACACCGACGGCCCGGCGCCGTTGCAGCTGGCCGAGCAGCGCAACGTGTTCGGCTTCGGCCAATCGAGCGACATGACGCGCTTCGCCCCGCGCGCGCACCTCACCTCCAATGTCAACAATTGGGGCGACTACTACGCGACGCGCGCCCGCGCCGTGATCGATGGCACTTGGCGCCCCGGCGATGTGTGGGAGGGGCTGAATTCCGGCATGTTCAGCCTGGCCCCCTTCACCAACATGACGCCCGAGGAGGTGTCGGAGGCGACGCGCATCCGCGACGCCATCGCATCCGGCCGTCTGCATCCCTTCGATGGCCCGATCGTGCGCCAGGACGGCACCACGGTGATCGCCGCCGGCCAGCGCCTGACCGATGACCAGATCCGCGCGCAGAACTACTTCTACCAGGGCATCGAGGTGAACATGCCCTGAGGGGCAGCGGGGGGGCCGCGGCCCCCCTACTTCACTTCTTCTTCCGCGCCGATGCCCCACAGCTCGGCGCGGCGGATGAAGCCGCGATGGCCGGCGACCTGCACCTCGCACCAGGGGTTCGCCGCCTCGCATTCGCGGATGCGCGCGATGACGCCCGGGCGCAGCCGCGCCACCGCGACGCCGGCTTCCTCCGGGCGGCGCCGCAGCGTGGCTTCCGGCGTGCCGGATGCGGGGCGCACCAGCACCGTGCGCCGCCCGGCCAGCGTCGAGGAATGCACCCAGCCCTCCGCCCCGTCGGCGTCGCGGATGCGCCGCCACAGCTGGAACTCGCCGATGATCTGCACCGGCAGGTCGCGGCGCTGGAAGGTCCATTCGATCGGGAAGGTCGTGTTCGGCCCGACCCGCATGTTCACCTCATCCGAGCGCAGCGCGGCGAAGCGCGGCAGGGCGAGCCCGGTGACCGAGCCGATCGCCGGCATGGGCGGCGGCGGCGGTGGTTCCGGCGCGCGGCTGGCGGCTGCGGCGGCGCCGGCGGCTGCGGCGCCGGCCGCGGCACCGGTGGCGGCCGCTGCGGCCGGCCGGCGATTGGCCGGCGGCTGCGTGCGCCCCACGGCGGGCGCGGCCTGCCCCTGCCCTTGCCCTTGGGGCCGGGCCTGCTGGCCTTGCGGGCGCGGCGCGTTGGCCTGGCCCTGGCCCTGTCCCTGGGGCCGGGCCTGCTGCTGCGGCGGCCGGGGTGCGGCCTGGGCGGGCGGGCGCGACGCGGCCGGGGCGGCGGTGCCGCTGGGCGCCGGCGTCTGGGTGGCGGCCGGAGCGGTGGTGGCCGGCTGGGCCGGACGCGGCGGCGGCAGGCTGCCCGGCTGCGCCGGTGCGGCGGATTGCGACAGCGCCGTGCCGCCGCCGCCGATCACCGCGGGCAGCAGCAGGAACGCGAACAGGGTGGGGCGAAGCAGGCGCATGAGCGATCCCTTCCCCATCCCGCCGCGCCGGGTCAAGCGCCGGTTACAGCGCAACGATCTGGCCGGCGCCGATGGCCGCCAGGAATGTCACCACGCCGGCCACCTCGATCCCCGGCAGAAGTGAATCGGGCGCGATCGCCTCGGCCTTCAGCCCCGCCTCGCAGGCGATGCAGCGGATGCCGAGTTCGCCCGCAGCCGCCCACAGCGTGCCGATTCCGGCCACACCGCGCGCCGCCAGCAGCGCCTCCCGCGACTCGGCCTGCAGCGGTGCCGTGGCCTGGAACAGCCGGCAGCCGGCATTGGTGGCGAACAGCACCACGGGGCGGCCGACAGCGGCCGCGCCGGTGGCCAGCACCAGCGCGTAATGCGCCGCCTCGTGCCCCTCCGAGCGCAGCAGGATGCCGAGCGGCGGGCTCACACCGCGCAGGCCGGTGCGGCGGCCGGCCCATGCGCCGAGAGGTCGTGGATGCTGGCGTGCTCGCCGCACAGCGAGCAGGCCGGGTCGCGCTTCAGCGTGACGGTACGGAACCGCGCATCCAGCGCATCCCACAGCAGCAGCCGGCCCGAGAGGCCCTCGCCGATGCCCAGGATCAGCTTCAGCGCCTCGGTGGCCTGCAGCGTGCCCATCACGCCGGTGACGGCACCCAGCACGCCGGCTTCGGAGCAGGTCGGCACCAGGCCATCGGGCGGAGGTTCCGGGTGCAGGCAGCGGTGGCAGGGGTGCGGCGCGCCGGCATGGCTGCGGAACACGCTGAGCTGCCCCTCGAAGCGCAGCACCGCCGCGCTCACCAGCGGGCGGCCGAGCAGGTGGCAGGCATCGCCCAGCAGGAAGCGCGTGGCGAAATTGTCGGTGCCGTCGCACACCACATCGTAGCGCGGGATCAGCGCCTGCGCCGCCGCGGCATCCATGCGGCGGGCATGCACCTCCACCCGCACCTCCGGGTTCAGCGCGCCGATCGTCTCGGCGGCGGAGGCGGCCTTGTTGCGGCCGATGCGCGCGGTGGTGTGCGCCACCTGGCGCTGCAAATTCGACAGCTCCAGCTGGTCGTCATCCACGATGCCGATGGTGCCCACCCCCGCCGCCGCCAAGTATAGCGCCAGCGGCGAGCCGAGCCCGCCGGCACCCACCACCAGCACGCGCGCCGCGCGCAGCTTCGCCTGCCCCACGGCGCCGACCTCGGCCAGCAGGATGTGGCGCGAATAGCGGTGCAGCTCGGCGTCGGTGAAGTCGAGGTCCATGGCCGGCATATGGGTGCGGCGCGGGGGCAGAGGCAAGCCGCGCCGGCACGGCTTCCGCCGCAGCCGCATCGGGCGTAGGTCACGCGCCCGCCCGCAGCCCTCGAGACGCCTTGCATGCAACCCGTCATCGGCATCGATTTCGGCACGACGAACAGCGTGGTCGCGCTGCGCGATGCCGATGGGCGCGTGCGCACGCTGCGCCACGACGGTGCCGAGGTGTTCCGCTCCGTGCTGTGCTTCTGGCTGAACCAGCAGGGGCGCATCGCGCACGCCGCCGGCCCCCAGGCAATCGAGGCCTATCTGGAGGATCCGCTGGACAGCCGGCTGATCATGTCGATGAAAAGCTACCTGGCGCAGGCCAGCTTCACCGAGACGCGCATCCTGGGCGAATCCTGGGGGCTGGAGGCGCTGGTGGCGCAGTTCCTGCGCGCCTGGCTGGCGCCCTTCGCGGCGGAACTGGTCGGCGCGCGGCTGGTGGTCGGTCGGCCGGTGCGCTTCGTGGGCGAATCGGCCGACGATTCGCTGGGCGCACGGCGCCTGCTGGCGGCCTTCGCCGCCGCCGGCTTCGCGGATGTGCGCCTCGCACTCGAGCCGGCGGCGGCGGGCCATCGCTTCGCGGCGGGGTTGGCCGAGCCCGCCACCGTGCTGGTCGCCGATTTCGGTGGCGGCACCAGCGATTTCTCGCTGCTGCGCTTCGACCCCGGGCCGCCGCGCCGCGTCACGGCGCTGGGCCATGCGGGTGTGGGCGTGGCGGGCGATGCCTTCGATTTCCGCATCATCGACCACGTCGTCTCGCCGCTGCTGGGCAAGGGCGGCACCTATCGCGTGATGGGCACCGCGCTGCCCATTCCGCCCGCCTGGTATTCCAGCTTCGCGCGCTGGCACCAGCTTTCGCTGATGCGCGCGCCGCGCACGCTGCGCGACATCGCCGAGGTGGCGCGGACGGCGGAACACCCCGAACAGCTGCACCGCCTGGTGCGGCTGGTGAAGGAGGAGGCCGGCTATGCGCTATATCGCGCGGTCTCCGGCGTGAAGGCGGCGCTCTCGCAGGAGGCGCACGCCACGCTGCGATTCCGGCACGCCGATTTCGAGGTGGCGGCCGGGATCGCGCGAAGCGACTTCGAGGGCTGGATCGCCCCCGAATTGCAGCGCATCGGCCGCGCGGTGGAGGCCGCCCTGGCCGATGCGCGCATCGCGCCCGATCAGGTGGACCGCGTCTTCCTCACCGGCGGCACCTCGCTGGTGCCGGCGGTGCGCGCGCTGTTCGAGCAGCGCTTCGGTGCGGCGCGCATCCTGGGTGGCGGCGAATTCGTCTCGGTGGCCGAGGGGCTGGCGCTGATGGAGGAGGCGTGAGCCGGCCGGTCAGAAGATCCAGCGCGCAACCCCGTTGGCGCAGTTCGGGTTCTGGCAGACCTTTCCCGGCGGCTCGTTGGCCTTCACCTTGGCCACCACCATCTTGGTGCTGTGCACGGCACAGTAGGTGGAGCCGCAGCGGCTGCACTGGAACCATTTGTTGAACAGGCTCGGCGTCGCGCCATGCACGCTGGCGCAGATCACGCAGGTGAGGCCGGCCGAACTGACGGCGCAGCGCAGGATCGTCGGCCGCTTGGTGGACCAGGTGACGGGCGGCGCCGCCTTGAAGGCGGTCGGCGCGAATTTCTGCACCTTGTGATACGTCACCAGCTTGGCGACGGCGGTATCCTTCATCTCGACATAGTCATCCGCTGCCTGCACCGAATAGTTGATCGGCTTGCCCGCCTTGCTCAGCTTCGTCAGGAAGTTGTCCTTGGCGTCGATCGCCAGAACGTCGGGCTTGGTGTGGCTCGGGTAATGCGTGGTGAGGACCAGCTGCCCGCCAGCCTGATGGTCGAGCACGCTGATGATCGCTTCCATCTTGGCTGTGGCGGGCAGCACAACCTTGTTGTGGATCGCCGGCGCCGCCACCCCGGAGGCGCCGGTGCCGCGCAGCACCACCTCGGCCGTCTTGCCCCGGTCCGGGTGGGGCGACAGCTTCTTGGGCGCGTTCTTGAGCTTCAGCGGCCCCATGTTCAGCGCCTCCGCCGCGGTCAGCGAGGTGATCACCGCGCGCCCGCCCGGCGTCTTGTTCAGATAGCCAAGGGCCTCGGCCCCGGCCTTGGTGTTCAGCGCGTGATACAACGCCACGATGGCGATCTCGCTGTCCTGGAACTGCGAATGCAGCGGGCGCTTGGTGTAGGGGTTGGCGCCGCCCTTCTTCACCGGATCGACGACGGTCTGCATCGGATCCGCATAGGTGTCGCGCGTCGCGGGGTCGATGTGCATGCCTTCCTTGCCGAAGGCCGAGACCTTGTTGTGGCGGTCGTTCAGCGATTGCAGTTCGGTGTCCTGCTCGCGCGTGCGGGCCTTGTTGGCCATGAGGTTCACGCGCCGGGTCTGTTCCTTCACGGTCAGCGGCGCGAAATTGGTGCCCTGGAAGCCCTCCTTCGCGATATGCGCCTGGGCGTGCGGCGGATGCGCCATCGGCACGGGCGGCGCGCCCTTCCCCCCCGGCGTGTGCGTGATGGTCGAGGTCAGGAACAGGTCCGTCGCGTCGGATGCGGTGATCTCGAAGTTCTTCACGCGGGCGGCGAAGTAGCTCACGAACGGCATCGGCGGGGTCCTCCCTCGGGCGGCGCCGGGCGCCGCGAGACATCGGGGCTGCGGTTCACGGGATCGGGCACGCGACGGCATGGAGCTGGCGCTGATGCGCGGCCTGCAGCCGCAGCCACGCGGCCGATTGCAGGGCCAGCACCTCCTGCTGCTTGGCCAGGATGCGCTCGCGCAGGGCGCCCTGGCGATCGGCCGCCAGCGCCGCGGCCAGCGCAGCCAGCGCCGCTTCGACATCGCCGGCCTCCGCGCGGGTGAATGCAAGGTTGAAATGGCCGCGCATGTCGCGCGGGCTGATGCGGATCGCCTCGCGGTAGCGCGCCTCGGCCTCCTCGAAGCGGCCGAGGTGGAACAGCGCGTCGCCGGCCGGGTTCCACAGTGACGGGCTGAACCAGGGGTTGATCCGCAGCGCCGCCTCGCTCAGGCGCAAAGCCTCATGCAGACGGCCATCGCCGATCAGCGCTTCCGCCGCCTCGCCCATCAGGCGCCAGTCATGCGGCCGGGCCGCGATCGCGTCGCGATAGGCGCGCAGCGCGAGGCCCATCGCGCCGGCATGCAGGTGCCGCCGCGCGGCCTCCAGCGGCGCTGCCGCGCGCTGCTGCGCGGTTTCATCGAAGGCGGAACGGAAGGCCGCTTCCGTCGCCGGCAGCGATCGCGCGGTGATCAGCCGCGAATAGATCGCCGCATTCGCCTCGGCGTCGGGCCGGCTCACCCGCGCGCCCCCGGCGGTGAGATGCCGTTCGATCAGCGGGAAGTTGAGGCCCCAGGCCAGCGTCGGGCCGAAGCGGTCGGGCCCGCCGCGTGGCGCATCCGCTTGGCCTTCCGCGACGCCATAGTCGTTCACCAGGATGAAGCCGGATGGGTCGAGCCGCGTCAGCGCCTGGTCCAGGCAGTCGAGCGCCCCGCCATTGACCAGCACGGGCCGGCCATCGGCATCCGCCGCCGCATGGCGCAGGAAGGGCGGCGTCCCCTCCACCGGAAGAAAGCGCGCCTCGACCTCGCCGACCTCCGCCGCGGGCGTGGCGGCGCCGCGGTCGAGCACGCGCAGGTGCAGTTCCTCCCAGCCGAGCAGGCCCTGCCGATACAGCCCGGCCGGCAGCACATCGAGCATGTAGTTGAACAGGATGGCGCGGAACCGGGGCAGTGCGATGCGCCGCCCGTCCAGGCCGGTGGCCTGGCGCAGGTCGGCCGCGTCGCAGACGGCCAGCCGCACCCGCGCCGCGTGTTCCTCGAACAGCCCGGCGGCCGCCCAGCGCTGCACCGAGGCCAGTGCGCCGTCCGTCACGGTGAAGCGCAGCCGCTCGTGGAAATCCCGGCCTGCGGCGCGGCTGAGCCCGACGAATGCATCGAGCAGGTAGCGCGCATGCAGGCCGATGCCGGCGCCGACTTCCAGCACCTCGATCGGCCCGCCGGGGTCATCGGCGAGGCAGGCCTCGAACAGCAGCGTCGCGACCTGCCGCGACAGGGTGCCGTCATTGTTGACGGTGAAGGGCACCTGGTCTTCCAGGAACAGATCGAGACCGGCGTCGCGCCACTGCTGCGCGGCCGCATGCCAGGACAGGCTGTCGGCGATCGGCCGGAAGTCCTGCACCACGCGCCGCTGATCGAGCGCGGCCGTCAATGCGTCCAGCACCCCCAGGTCGTCCGTCGGGTCATCCGTCGGGCCGGCGAGCGCGGCGGCGGGCGGAACGGCATCGTCGTGCGTGCGCGCCATGTCTCTGCTGTCTTCGGGGTGCGGCATCTGTGGTTGCAATGAATGGAAGGTTACAACCAGAAAATCCTGATATCGCCGAGGCGGCAACCAAAAAAGTGGTGATGTGGCGGAGACATTCGCGCCATCCAGTCGAGGCGCCCAAATGTCATGAACCGGCGGAGGGCGCCGTGGGTTCGGGCCGCCGCCCGGCGATGGCGTGCGTCACCTGGTCCGCGGCGTCGCGCACCAGGGGGCCGAAGCGTGCCAGGCTTTCGGGCGTGATGCGCACCGTGGGGCCGGAGACCGACAGCCCGGCCACCGCCTCGCCCACCTCGTTGAAGATGGCCGCGCCGACGCAGCGCATGCCGGGGTTGCGTTCCTCGTCGTCGATCGCCCAGCCGCGCGCACGGATGGCCGCGAGGTCGGCCAGCAGCGCCGGCGCGGTGGTGAGGGTGCGGTCGGTGAAGCGCGGCAGGCCGGTGCGCTTCAGGCTGGCCGCCACTTGCGGCGCGGCGCGATGCGCCAGGATGGCCTTGCCGATGCCCGAGGCGTGGAACAGCGAGCGCGTGCCAGGCCGGAAGAAGGCGCGGATCGCCTCATGCGTCTCCACCTGGCTGACGAACACCACGCCATCCTCCTCGGCCACGGCGAGGTTCGCGGTCTCGCCGCACAGCGTCATCAGCTCCTGCATCGGGCCCTGGGCGCGGTCCACCAGCTTGCGGCGGCGGAGGAAGGCGCTGCCGATGCGGAAGGTCTCGACGCCGACGAACCACAGCTGCGTGGCACCTTCGAACTCCGCCAGGCCGCGTCGCTGCAGCGTGCCGAGCATGCGATAGGCGGTGGACATCGGCAGGCCGGCGCGGGCGGCGATCTCGGTCAGCGTCAGGCCATCGGCGCTGGCGAGTTCGGCCAGCAGTGCCATGGCCCGATCCAGCGATTGCAGCGGCGCGTCCTCGGCGCTGCCTTCGGCGAGGCGGGGGCGGCCGCGGCGGCGGGGGGCGGGGTGCAGCATGGCGATGTGGCTCGATTTCTTATTCCGTTCCATCGCCAGGATGGCCGATGGAAAACGGATTTACCATATGGATCAGGGTATTGCGTTTTTCATGCCGCGCTGCGGAAAAAGCTTTCGGAAAAATTGAAATAATCTGTCGCAGGGCGCATCTGTGCGCCGTCCAGGAACGGGAGAGTGACGATGGCGCGGATGCGGGCAGTGGATGCGGCGGTGCTGGTGCTGGAGCGTGAGGGCGTGAACTGTGCCTTCGGCGTCCCGGGCGCGGCGATCAACCCCTTCTACTCGGCGATGCGCGCGCGCGGCTCGATCCGCCACATCCTGGCGCGCCATGTCGAGGGCGCCAGCCACATGGCGGATGGCTATACCCGTGCCAAGGCTGGCAACATCGGCGTGTGCATCGGCACCTCCGGCCCCGCCGGCACCGACATGATCACCGGCCTCTACACCGCGCAGGCCGACAGCCTGCCGATCCTGTGCATCACCGGCCAGGCGCCGCGCGCCAAGCTGCACAAGGAGGATTTCCAGGCCGTCGACATCGAGAGCATCGCCAAGCCCGTGACCAAGTGGGCGGTCACGGTGCGCGAGCCCGCGCTGGTGCCGCAGGTGTTCCAGCAGGCCTTCCACCTGATGCGCAGCGGCCGCCCCGGCCCGGTGCTGATCGACCTGCCGGTGGATGTGCAGCTCGGCGAGATCGAGTTCGACATCGACGCCTATGAGCCGCTGAAGGCCTACAAGCCCGCCGCCACGCGCAAGCAGGTGGAGAAGGCCATCGCCATGCTGCAGGCGGCCGAGCGCCCGCTGATCGTGGCCGGCGGCGGCGTGATCAACGCCGATGCCTCCGATTTGCTGGTGCGCTTCGCCGAGATCACCGGCGTGCCGGTGATCCCGACGCTGATGGGCTGGGGCTGCATCCCCGACGACCACCCGCTGATGGCCGGCATGGTGGGGCTGCAGACCAGCCACCGCTACGGCAACGCCACCTTCCTGCAGAGCGACTTCGTGCTGGGCATCGGCAACCGCTGGGCCAACCGCCACACCGGCAGCATCGAGAAATACACGGCCGGGCGGAAGTTCGTGCATATCGACATCGAACCGACGCAGATCGGCCGCGTCTTCGGCGCCGATCTCGGCATCGTCTCCGATGCGCGCGCCGCGCTGGAACTGCTGGTGGACGTGGCGGAGATGATGAAGGCCGAGGGCACGCTGCGCGACCGCGGCGTGTGGGCGGGCGAGTGCCTGCACCGCAAGCGCACCATGCTGCGCCAGACGCATTTCGACCAGGTGCCGCTGAAGCCGCAGCGCGTCTTCGAGGAGATGCTGGAGCATGCCGGGCGGGACACCTGCTTCGTCACCACCATCGGCAATTCGCAGATCATGGGCGCGCAGATGCTGCGCGTGTATCAGCCGCGCAATTGGATCAATTGCGGCCAGGCCGGCCCGCTGGGCTGGACGCTGCCGGCGGCACTGGGCGTGCGCGCGGCCGACCCCACGCGCAAGATCGTCGGCCTGTCCGGCGACTACGACTTCCAGTTCCTGATCGAGGAGCTGGCCGTGGGCGCGCAGCACAAGCTGCCCTTCCTGCAGGTGGTGGTGAACAACAGCTATCTCGGCCTGATCCGCCAGGCGCAGCGCGGCTTCCAGATGGATTTCGAGGTCTCGCTCGCCTTCGAGAACATCAACTCGGCCGATGATCCCGACGCGGCGCCGGGCTATGGCGTGGACCATGTGGCGGTGGCCGAGGGGCTGGGCTGCAAGGCGATCCGCGTGAAGTCGCCCAACGAGTTCAAGGACGCCTTCGCCCGCGCCGAGGCGCTGATGGCGGAATTCCAGGTGCCGGTGGTGCTGGAATGCATCCTGGAGAAGGTGACCAACATCGCCATGGGCACCGAGATCGACGCGGTGAACGAGTTCGAGGAGATCCTCTGCCTCGACCCGTCGCTGACCAAGGAGAATGGCTGGACGCCGGCCGGCGCGCGGTCCTTGCAGGAGCATCTGTCGGTCGAGAAGGAACCCGCGTAGGTTGTGTCACCCGGAACCATCCCGTTTTTTGGGACGGTTCTTTGCCAAGGCTTCATGCGCGCGCCACGCCGGGGTGAGGTGTGCGGTGCAATACTCCGCGATGTCAGGGCACTGCCTCGACGTTTTCTCCCGGCGGTTTTGCACAATGATGTGCGAACCCAGACTTGCCCCGGCGCTGCAAGGCGCCGGGGTTTTTTCGTCCGTGGCGGAAACGCGGGGGGCTCAAGCCCGGCCAGCGGCCTTGTCGGCCTCGTAGCGGGCCTTGGTCTCGGCATTGGCGGGGTAGAGGCCGGGCAGCGCCAGGCCCTTGTTCACCTCCACCATGATCCAGGCCTCCAGCCGCTCCTGCTCCACCGCGGCATCCACCACGGCGTCCAGCAGCGCCGCCGGAATCACCACCGCGCCGTCCTGGTCGGCCACCACGATGTCGCCCGGCACCACGGTGACACCGCCGCAGCCGATCACCTCCTGCCAGCCGACGAAGTTCAGCGCCGAGACCGAGGCGGGGGCCACATAGCCCTGGCAGAACACCGGCAGGCCGGTGCCGATCACGCCTGCACCGTCGCGCACCATGCCGTCCGTCACCAGCCCGGCCACGCCCTTCTTGGCCATGCGCGCGCAGAGGATGTCGCCGAAGATGCCGGCCTGGGTGTTGCCCATGGCGTCGGCCACCGCGACGCAGCCCGCGGGCATGTCCTCGATCGCCGCGCGGGTGGAGCGCGGCGAGGACCAGCTGTCCACCGTCGCCAGATCCTCGCGCGTGGGCGTGAAGCGCAGCGTGAAGGCCGGGCCGACGATGCGGCTGGCCGCGCCGGGCACGATCGGCCGGCTGCCGGCGATGTAGCAGAAGCGCACGCCCTTCTTCAGCAGCACCGTGGTGAGGGTGGCGGTGGTCACGCCCAGCAGGGCGGTCTTCTGGTCGGGGGTCATGCGCCGGTTCCGTTCAAGGGGCCGCGCGCTTGAAGCCCAGCCGGGGCGCCCCGTCCAGGGGCGGCCGCTCAGCCGCCGACGGTGTAGCCCTCGGCGCGCACCGCGGCGGCCACCTCGGCGGCGCTGCGTTGCGTCGTGGCGCGCAGCGTGCCGGCCTCGAGCGAGACGCTCACCTCCGCCGCCGGGTCCAGCGCCTGCACGGCGGCGGTCACGGCCTTCACGCAATGCCCGCAGGTCATGCCCGCCACCTGCAGTTCGATCGTCGCAGCGCCTGCCATCACGTTCGGTGTCCTTCCGCCAATTCGGTGAGGATAGGACATTCGGGGCGATCGTCGCCCTGGCAATGCTGGGCGAGATGCCTGAGGCTTTCGGCCACGCTGCGCAGCGACGCCGCCTTCGCCTCCAGCCCCGCCACGTGGTCCAGCGCCAGGCGCTTCACATCGGCGCTGCTGCGCCCGCGGTCGCGCCACAGCGCCAGCAGTGCGCGGATATCCTCCAGCGGGAAGGCGAGGTCCCGCGCATGGCGGATGAAGCGCAGCACGGCCACATCCTGCGGCCGGTACAGGCGATAGCCATTCGGCCGGCGCTCGGCCTCCAGCAGGCCGATCGCCTCGTAGTGGCGGATCATCTTGGCCGAGACGCCGGAGCGCGAAGCGGCCTCGCCGATGTTCATGCCGCCGCGCCGGCCCGCGCCCGCGGTCTCGGTGGATGCGTTCACGCGCCCGCCGCCCGCCACCGCGCCAGCAGCAGTGCGTTGGCCATGACCGAGACCGAGGACAGCGCCATCGCCGCCCCCGCCAGCGGGGGCGAGAGCAGCCCCGCCGCCGCCAGCGGCAAGCCAACCAGATTGAATGCGAATGCCCATGCCAGGTTTTCCTTCACCTTGCTGTAGGTACGACGGGTGATGTCGAGGGTTGCCGGCACCAGCGCCGGGTCGCCCCGCATCAGCGTGATTCCGGCGGCCGCCATGGCCACGTCGGTGCCGGTGCCCATGGCGATGCCGAGATCGGCCGCGGCCAGCGCCGGGGCGTCGTTGACGCCATCGCCCACCATCGCCACGCGGAGCCCTTCGGCCTGCCAGGCCTCGATGGCGGCGGCCTTGGCGCCGGGCAGGCATTCCGCCGCGACGCGCGTGATGCCGAGGGGCGCGGCGCTGGCCGTGGCGGCGGCGGCGACATCGCCCGACAGCATCGCCACCTCCACGCCCATGGCGCGCAGGCCCGCCACCGCGGCGGCGGCGCGTGGCTTCGGCGCATCCTCGAAGGCCAGCAGCGCGAGTGCGGCCGGTGGCTCGGCGGCGATTAGCCAGGCCAGGCTGCGGCCCTGCGCGGCCTCCTGCGTGGCGATGGCGGCGAGCGCGCCGGGATCGGCGCCGGATTCGGCCAGCAGGCGCGGGCTGCCCAGCCGCAGCGCGCCGCCGGCCACCACGCCCTCCACCCCGCGGCCCGGCAGGGCGCGGAAGCTGCCCGCGGCCGGCGGCATCGGCGCCCCGCCTTGGCGCTGCGCGGCCAGCACGGCGCGCGCCAGCGGATGCTCGCTGCCGGCCTGCAGCGCGGCGGCGGCGGCCAGCGCCTCGGCGGCGCCCATGCCCGGTGCCGTATGCAGCGCGGCCAGGCGCGGGCGGCCCTCGGTGAGCGTGCCGGTCTTGTCGAAGGCGACCAGCGTGATGGCGTTGCCGCGCTCGATCGCCTCGGCGTCGCGGATCAGGATGCCGGCGCGCGCCGCGGCACCGGTGCCGGCCATGATGGCGGCCGGCGTCGCCAGGCCCAGCGCGCAGGGGCAGGCGATGACCAGCACCGCCACCGCGTGCAGCACGGCTGCCTCGAAGCCCGCGCCGGCGATCCACCAGGCCGCCAGCGTCGCCACCGCAAGGCCAACGACCACCGGCACGAAGACGCGGCTGACGCGGTCCACCAGCTTCTGCACCGGCGCGCGGCTGGCCTGCGCCGCCGCCACCAGCGCGGCCACGCGGGCCAGCGTGGTCTCCTCGCCCACGGCCATGGCGCGCACCACCAGCCGGCCGTCCAGCACGACGGTGCCGGTCGAGACATGGTCGCCCGGCGCCTTCTCCACCGGCCGGCTCTCGCCGGTCAGGGCGCTTTCGTCGATGCCGGCCTCGCCGACTTCGACGATGCCATCCGCCGGCACGCGGCCGCCGGGCTGCACCGCCACGCGGTCGCCCGGCAGCAGGAAGGCGACGGGCACCTCATGCTCGGTGCCGTCGGCATCGAGGCGCCGCGCCGTGCGGGGGCGCAAATCCAGCAGTGCGCGGATGGCCGCACCGGTGGCGCGCCGGGCGCGCGCCTCCAGGTATTTTCCGGCCAGGACGAAGAAGATGACGACGACCGCGGCCTCGAAATACAGCGCATGCGCATGGCCGCCGCCATGCTGCAGCAGCAGCCACAGAGAAAGCGCGAAGGCTGAGAGCGTGCCGATCGACACCAGCAGGTCCATGTTGCCGGTGCCGGCGCGCAACGCCGCCCAGCCGGCGCGGTAGAAGCGCGCGCCGAACCAGGCCTGCATGGGCAGCGCCAGGGCCAGCTGCACCCAGCCATTCGGCATCCAGTCCTGCCCCAGCGCCATGCCCAGCATGCCGGCCAGGAAGGGCGCGGCCAGCAGGCCGGCCAGCAGCAGGTCGCGCCGCTGGCGGCCCAGCCGCGCCGCCGCGGCGCGTTCCTCGGCCTCGGCATCGTCCGGCGCCGCGGCCAGGCGATAGCCGGCCTCGGCCAGCGCCGCGGCGAGCGCGGCATCGCCGACCCCGGCCAGCAGGCTGAGGCGCGCGCGCTCGGTGGCGAGGTTGACGGACACCGCCAGCACGCCCGGCACCGCCGCCAGCGCGCGTTCGGCGCGGCCGACGCAGCTGGCGCAGGTCATGCCCTCGATGGCGATCTCGATGGTGCGCTCCGTCACCCCGTAGCCGGCGGCGCGCACCGCCGCGGCCAGCGCCTGCGGCGGCGCGGAGCCCACCACCTCGGCGCGTTCCGAGGCCAGGTTGACGGTGGCGCGCAGCACGCCCGGCACGCGCTCCAGCGCGCGCTCCACCCGGCCGGCGCAACTGGCGCAGGTCATGCCCTCGACGGGCAGGGAGAGCGTGCGGGAGAGAGGCAGCGGGGCCTCGGGCATGGGGGCGTTCGATGTCATCAGCGATAGATGCTCCCTCCCACCATGGGAGGGTCAAGCATCGGCGTGCGGGGAAGATGCCGCGCGAAGCGGTGTGCCGCCTTGATCCAGCGCAGGTTTCGCGCACGATGCGTTGACGCCGGGCGGCGGCGCCCCGACATCGGCGCAGCCATGAGACACGCGCCCCTGCTTCTGCTGCTCGCCCTGCTCGCCGGTCCCGCCGCGGCGCAGGCCCCCGCCACGCCCGCGCCGGAGCCGCTGCGCATCGTCAATCGCACGGGGCAGGAGGCCGCGGCGCTGCACGCCGTGCGCAGCGGCCGGCCCGATTGGGGCAGCAACCTGCTGAACCGCGGCCCGCTGCCCAACAACGCCGCCTTCAACCTGCGCCTGAACCCCGATGCGGGGTGCCGCTTCGACATCCGCCTGGTGCTGGGCGATGGCCGCGAAAGCGTGCTGCGCGACCAGGATGTCTGCACCGAGGCCCGCGTGGAACTCACCACCGTCGCAGCGCCGGCGCCGGCCGTGGCGCAGGCGCGGCCGAACCAGAATGCGCGGCGCGTCTCCTCCGGCACCGGCTTCGTCGTGGCGCCGGACCGCGTACTGACCAACCAGCATGTGGTGGATGGCTGCGATCGCATCCTGGCGCGCACGGCCGATGGCCGCTGGCTGGCGGCAACGCCGCCCGCACAGGTGGATGCGGCGCTTGACCTGGCGGTGCTGACCATCCCGGGCAATCCCGGCCCGGCGCTGGCCTTCCGTACCGCGCCGGCGGTGCGCCGCGGCGAGGGGGTGGTGGCCTATGGCTTCCCGCTGGCCGGGCTGCTCTCGGCCGATCCCAAGCTGACGCGCGGCGAGATCAACGCCCTGGCCGGGCTGCGCAACGATCCGGCGAATTTCCAGATCAGCGCCGAGGTGCAGCCCGGCAATTCGGGCGGGCCGCTGCTGGACATGCAGGGGCATGTGGTCGGCGTGGTGGTTTCGAAGCTGGACAGCCGGCGGGTGCAGAATGTCGACAATGTGAACTTCGCGGTGAAGGGCGAGGCCGCGCAGACCTTCCTGCGTCGTGCCAACGTGCCGTTCCGCACGGTGGAAAGCCGGGGCGCGGAGCGCAGTGCGGCGGATGTGGGCGATGTGGCGCATCGCAGCACGGTGTTCCTGCGCTGCGAGAAGTGAGGCCAGGCTGGCGCCGGGACCTCAAGTTGCCGCGTAGTCAAACCACTCAACTGATGGGTGTAATTTCGGCGATACATTACAACCATGCTCGCCGATGACGGTGATTTGACAGGAAATTCTGGTGAAGCGGTGCAAATCGCGTTAGCGTTTCGGATGCCGCGTCACGTTGCGGCGTTCGGGAGGGCGTATTGCTCGACGGCCAGTCTTCAATCCAGGCCGGCTTGACTGCGGTGCAGGGGCGCGACGCCCCGCCGGTTGTTGCGGAACGCCTCAAGAGCGGCTGGGTGTTGCTCAGCAACTGTCGCTTCGGCGATGCGCATATCCACATCGTGTTGATCCAGCCCGCCATCGGCGTGGCGCTGCTGCAGCTGGAACCCGCCTGGACGCCCAGCGCCATCGGGGCGTTCCGCGGGATGCTGGACGCGGCGGGCTTCACCGCCAGCTTCCCCGGCCACCTGCCGGTGATCCACCGGCGGCTGCGGCAGGAGGACATCCCGAACCTCGAGATCATCCTGCACGAGGCCTTCATCTGGCAGGATCCGATCACCCTGGAAGAGGACCGGGGCTGGGAGGCCGCGCTGCAGCGCCTGTTGTCGCCGCCTGAAACCTCGCCGCCCGAGGCGGCGCCGGCAGCCGCGCTGCCCGCCGCCAGGCCCGACGCCTTGCCGCCGCGCCTGCTGCAGGATGCCGCGCCCGCCCCGCGCGCCGCCGCGCCGCCGGCCGGTGGGCGCAAGGCGGCGGCGGTGCTCGCCCTCGTCGGACTGGCGGGCGGGCTGGTCTATCTCGCAGCGCAGCCGCAGCGCGACGCCGGCCGCCCGGATGCCGCGCCACCGCCGGCCGTGGCCGAGGCCGCTGCGCCCGTGACGCTCGCTGCGGCGGCGCCGCCTGCGACTGTCGAGGCCGGTCCTGTCGAGGCTGGGCCTGTCGAGGCTGGGCCTGTCGAGGCTGGGCCCCTGCCGGCGCCCGAAGCTCCGCCGATGGTTCTGGCGGCCCTCGAACCCGCGCCGCCGTCCGAAGCTGCCACCGAACCGCCGGCGCTGCCCCTGCCCCTGCCCCTGCCCCTGCCCCTGGCCGAGCCCGATGCGCTGGCGCCCGCCGCCTGGGCACCGCCGGCCCCCGCTGCGCCGGAGGTGGCGCCGCCCGCCCCGGAGAGCCCGGCGGCGCCAATCCTCGCCCTCGCGCCTCCCGCGCCGAGCTTCGCGGAGGCGCCGGTGCCGGCCGAGCCGGAGGCGCTGATCGAGATGGAGCCGGCCGCGCCGAGCTTCGCCGAGGCGCCGGTGCCGACCGAGCCGGAGGCGCTGGTCGCCCTGGAACCACCCGCGCCGAGCTTCGCGGAGGCGCCGGTGCCGGCCGAGCCGGAGGCGCTGATCGAGGTGGAGCCGCCCGCGCCGAGCTTCGCGGAGGCGCCTGTTCCGACCGAGCCGGAGGTGCTGGTCGCCCTCGAGCCACCTGCGCCGAGCTTCGCGGAGGCGCCGGTGCCCGCAGAGCCGGAAGCGCTGGTCGCGCTGGAGCCACCCGCACCGAGCTTTGCGGAGGCGCCTGTTCCGGCCGAGCCGGAGGCGCTGGTTGCGCTGCCACCACCCGCGCCGAGCTTTGCGGAAGCACCGGTGCCGGCCGAGCCGGAGGCGCTTGCAGCGCCGGCGTTGCCGTCGCCCGAGCCACAAGCGCTGGCCGTCGCCGCGGCCCCGCCGCCCGTCGCCACGCCCGCTTCGCCCATCGCCGCGCCCGCGCCCCGCATGCCCGCCGCGCTGGTCGACGCCATGCTGCGCCGCGGCGAGGCGCTGGCCGCGGTGGGCGACATTTCGGGTGCTAGGCTGTTCTTCGAACGCGCCGCCTCCGGCGGCAGCGCCGCGGCAGCGCGCGCCGTCGCCGAGACCTATGACCCGCAGAGCCTGGCCGCGCGCGGCGTGCGCGGGCTGGAACCCGAACCAGCCGCTGCCCTCGCCTGGTACCGCCGTGCCCTGGCGCTGGGCGCGGCGGATGTCGCCCCGCGCATCGCCACCCTCGAGGCCGCCCGATGACCCAAGCCCCCGCCGCCCCACCCCGCCCGTCGCGCCGCGCCCTGCTGCTGGCGGGCCTCGCTGCCGGCATCGCCGGCCCGGCCGTTGCGCAGCCCGCGCCGGCGCCGGTGCAGACGCTCAACAGCCTCACGGCGCGCGCCAATGCCGGTACGGTGGGCATCATCTCCGGCGGCGTCGATGGCACCTATGTGCGCATCGCGGCAGACCTCGCCTCGGTGCTCGACGACGGCGAGAACCTGCGCATCCTGCCCATCCTGGGCAAGGGATCGCTGCAGAACATCGCCGACATCCTGCTGCTGCGCGGCGTCGACATCGGCATCGTGCAGTCCGACGCGCTGGCCTTTGCGCGGCGGCGGCGCCTGCTGCCCGGCGTGGACACGCTGATCCAATACATCGCCAAGCTCTATGACGAGGAAATCCACATCCTGACGCGGGATGGCATCGGCACCTTGCAGGACCTTGCCGGGCAGGTGGTGAATGTGGACGTCACCGGCAGCGGCACCGCCATGACGGCCTCGCTGGTGTTCGAGGCGCTGGGCCTTGCGGTGCGCACGGCGAACGACACGCAGGATGTGGCGCTGAACAAGCTGCGGCGCGGCGAGATCGCGGCCATGGTGTTCGTGGCCGGCAAGCCTGCGCGGCTGTTCGCGGGGCTGCCGGCGGAGTCCGGCCTACGCTTCCTGCCCATCCCCGCCACGCCGGCGCTGATCGAGACCTACCTGCCCGCCACGCTGGCGGCGGCCGACTACCCGGCGCTGATCCCGGCGGGCGGTTCGGTGGAGACGATCGCGGTGGGGGCGGTGATGGCGGTCTATGCCTGGACGCCGGGTACCGAGCGGCACCGCAAGGTGGCCCGTTTCGTCGAGGCGCTGCAGGCGCGCTTCCCCGAATTCCTGCGCCCGCCGCGGCATCCGAAGTGGCGGGAGGTGAATCTGGCGGCCCAGGTGCCTGGCTGGGTGCGGTTCGACCACACCGCCCAGCCGCCGCGCCGGCGCCAGCCGGATGCGGCTGGGTAAACAATGCGCCGGGCGGTATCGGCCGCCCGGCGCAGCTTGATTCAGCTGGTCTGCTGGATCGCCGAGAGCATCCAGGGCGAGCCCTGGCGGCGGACGAAGGTCCAGAGCTCCGTCGTGGTCTGGCGCTCGGAGGCGTTGCCCTCGGTCACCGAGCCATCGGCGGCGCGGGTCACGTCGATCAGCGAGAAGCGCATCGCGACCGTGGCGTAGTCCTCGCCATTCTCGTGCCACGCCTCGGACAGGTCGCCCTGCTCAAGCCGCACGTCGCTGGTGGTGTTGGTCCAGCCGCGGGCGCGCAGGTCGCGCAGGTCCTGCGCGAAGTAGTTGGTCATCTCCGCGGTGGAGAGGCGGCGCAGCGCCTCAAGGTCCTGGCGCGACCAGGCGGCGTTCACCGCCACCAGGGATTCGGCGAAGGCGCTGAAATCGGCCTCCGTCACCTGCACGGGGCGCGTCGCGACGGGCGCCATCGGGCGGGCCGAGCCGCCCATCATCGGGCGCGGGCCGGCATCGCCCTGCATGTCGCGCGCCATCGCGTTCGGCGCGCCGGCCAGGGCCGGCTGCCGGCGGCCGCGCACCAGGCGCATCACCAGGAACACCAGGCCGGCGATCAGCGCCACCTGCAGCAGCAGGCCCATGAAGCCGGCCAGGCCCGACAGGCCGCCGAACAGGCCGGCGCCGGTGAACAGGCCGAACAGGCCGGCGCCGAGCAGGCCGCCCATCAGGCCCGCCATCAGCGGGTTGCGGCTGATGAAGCTGCCCCCCTGCGCGGCGGCGGCCGGGCGCGCGGCGGTCTGCGCGCCCATGCCGGGCTGCGCGGCCTGGCTCGGCGGCGTCTGCGTGCGCTGGAACTGCTGCGCCTGGCCGGGCGCGGTCTGCGTTGCCGGCGGCGCGGAATAGGTGCGGCTGCCGCGGCTGCCCGAGGAGCTGGAGCCACCGGGCCGGGCTTCGGCCAAGGCGGGGGCAAGGGCGAGGGCAACCACGGCAAAGGCGGCGAAAAGGGCGGCTGCAGGGCGGCGGCGCATGGCGGTTCGGGTCTCCGGCGTTTCCATCACCGACAATATAGGTATGCAGGGGCCCCATTGCGAAGTGTCCATGTGCGGGTCCAGGCTGCATTCTTTACAGGCGGGAGATCGGGCGATGGTGCGACGCAAGGCATGGCTGGCCGGCTTGGCCGCGGCGGGGCTTCTGGCGGCGGGGGCGGCGCAGGCGCAGACGCCCCCGAACCGGGTGTTCCGCATGGCCACCAGCGTGGATGCCGCGACGCTCGACCCCCACGCCACCAACGCGCTGTTCACCTACCTGGTGGTGAGCCAAGTCTACGAAAGCCTTACGCATCGCGGCGACGACCTCAAGGTGCATCCCGGCCTTGCCACGCGCTGGGAGCAGGTGGCGCCGACGCGCTGGCGCTTCCACCTGCGCGAGGGCGTGCGCTTCGCCGGTGGCGAGGCCTTCGAGGCCGATGACGCGGTGTTCTCCATCCAGCGCGCGCTGGCACCCACCTCCAACTACGGCATCTTCGTCGACACCGTGACCGAGGTTGTGGCGGTGGACCGGCTGACGGTGGACATCGTCACCCGCGTGCCGGACCCCGTGGTGCCCGACAAGATGACGCGCGTGCTGATCATGGATCGCGGCTGGTCGGAGGCGAACCGCGCCACGGTGCCGCAGAACTTCGCCCAGCGGGAGGAGACCTTCACCGTCCGCAACGCGAACGGCACCGGGCCCTACGTGATCCGCTCGCGCGAGGTGGACCAGCGCACCATCATGGTGCGCAACCCGAACTGGTGGGGTGCCGGCAGCCCCGGTGCCGCGGCCGGCAACGTCACCGAATACCACCACATCACGCTCACCTCCGACGCCACGCGCATCGCCGCGCTGCTTTCGGGCGAGGTGGACATGGTGCATGTGGTGCCGGTGCAGGATGTGGCGCGCATCCAGCGCGACCCGCGGCTGCGCATCCTGGAAGGGCAGGAGAACCGCACCGTCTGGCTCGGCATGCGCCAGGATGTGGAGGAACTCAGCGGCAGCGACGTGCGCGGCCGCAACCCCCTGAAGGATTTGCGGGTGCGCCAGGCCATGGCGCATGCGCTGGACCTGGAGGCGCTGCGCCGCACCACGCTGCGCGGCCAGGGCGTGCCGACGGGGGCGATGTGGACGCAGTTCGTCAATGGCTGGGCGCAGGAGATCGACCGCCGCACTCCCTACGACCCCGCGCGCGCCCGCGCCCTGCTGGCCGAGGCCGGCTACCCCAACGGCTTCACCGTGCCGATGGATTGCCCCGTGGGCACCTATGACGAAGCCTGCCAGGCGGTGGCGGCCATGCTGGCGCGCATCGGCATCCGCGCGCAGCTGACCATCCACCCCAACGCCGTGTTCAGCCAGCGCGTGCGGCGGCAGGAGCCGATGCTGTACATGCTCTCCTGGGGCGTGCCGACCTTCGATGCCAGCTACACGCTGCGCGCCATCATGGCCTCGCGCGCGCTGGGCGGTGCGGCCACCTGGAACGCCGGCGGTTGGAGCAACCCGGCCTTCGACGCGCTGATCCCGCGCATCGACGAGGAGCAGAACCCCGATGCCCGCCGCGCCCTGATCCGCGAGGCGCATGCGCTGCACCAGGCCGATCTCGGCCATATCCCGATGTACCACATGATGATCCCCTGGGCGCATCGCGCCGGCGTGGCGGTGACGCACCGCGCCGACAACCAGTTGCAGGTGCGCGAGATCCGCGTGGATTGAGGGCTTTCCCCCCGTTGAGGGGGGGCGCTTCAGGGCCTGGCGCGCGCCGGCTGGCCGCGCAGCCAGGCCAGGGTGCCGGAAAGGGCCGCGAGGTCGGTGCCGCATTTCCGCGGCTGCAGCGTCAGCAGGTGGCCGAGCGCCTTGCCCGCATGGTGGCGCAGCCGCGCCTGGCCCTCGCGGCGCGCCGCGGCGGGGCCGCCGCCATGCAGCGCCGTGAAGCGCAGCCGCGACCATGCCATGTGCCACGCCTTCAGCCGCGCGATCCGCCCGCCGCCGCCCGAGGAGCGCCCGCCGGCATGGGCCACCCCCGCCGCGGGCTGCACCAGCACATGGCCGGCGCGGGCGCAGAGGTCGTCATCCTCATGGAACAGGAAGAAGGCCTCGTCGAAGCGCAGCCCGGACGCCGGGCGCAGCAGCAGGCAGGCGCCGGAGGCGTATTCGGCGCAGAAGGGGCCTTCCGGCCAGGGCTCGGCCTCGCGCCGGCGGGGCAGGCTGCCGCGGCGCCGCTGGATTGCGTTCCAGGACCGGCCCGGCCGGCCGGCCTCGTCCAGGATCAGCGGCGCAACCAGCTTCGCATCGGGGAATGCCTCGGCCGTAGCCACGAGCGTGGCCACGGCTTCGGCGGTCAGCCGCGCATCCGGATTGGCCAGCAGCGCGAATTCCGTCGCCACCTTGTCGAGTCCGCGGTTGCATCCGGCCCCGAAACCAAGATTTTCCGGCAGGTCGATGAGGCTGGCCGCCGGGCGCGCCGCGCGCACCGCCGCGGCGGTGGCATCCGGGCTGGCGTTGTTCACCACCACCACCGGCATCCCGCCCGGCACCGAGGCCAGAAAGGCGCCGATTTCGGCGGCGCTGGCGTAGGTGACGGTCACCACCGTGACGCGCGCGAGGGGCTCCATGCGCGTGCTTCCCACGGCCATGCGGGGCTGGGCAAGCGGGCGGGCGGGGCGGCACGGCAGCGGAACGTATGCCGGAATGAGGCTGCGTTTTGCCGAGTACACGGAAAACGCATCTCGGCAATGCCCATTGAATGGCTGCACGGCCGCCCCTTTTACGGTAGACCGCCTCTGTTGGTGGCAACTTCGTGACGGAACTGATGGGAATGGGTGTCGTGATCGGGGAGGTGGCGCGCAAACTGGGCTACCGCCCAGGGATGGCCTGCGCCGTGCTTGGTGCACCGCAGGGAATGACCTTTGGCCTGCCCAACGGCGCGACCGCCGCGGCCGACCTTATCCTGGCCTTTGCGGCGGACAAGGCGGCGCTGCGCGCCATCGCGCCGCGGGCGCTGAACCTCTATGGCATCGGCGCGCGCCTCTGGCTCGCCTATCCCAAGAAGACCGGGCCGGTGCGCAGCGACCTCGACCGTGACCATGGCTGGGACCCGCTGACCAGCGAGGGGCTTCTGCCCGTCACGCAGGTGGCGCTCGACGACACCTGGTCCGCGCTGCGCTTCCGCTTCCGCGAGGAGATCCCCAAGGTGATGCGCGCCGGCGCCTGACGCGCCGCGACGCCGCACGGGACGGGAAGGGGGCCGCGAGGCCCCCTTTTTCATGTCCGGCGCCGCCACCCTCGCAAAGCGCGAGGCTGCCGGTGAACAGGGCGCGCGCATCACGTCATTCGGCCCCGCCGCGACGCGATTTCTCGCAATTTGCATGGCACGCCGGTCGCAACCCCGCCTCCGCAATCGGAGGATCCCATGCAGACCATTCGCCTCGGCACCGCAAATCGCGACACGCTGTTCGGCACCAACCTCGATGACTGGTTCCAGGCCAGCGAGGGAAACGACATCCTGTTCGGCAATGGCGGGGCAGATCGCTTCGATGCCGGCGCGGGGCATGACCGCATGCATGGCGGCAATGGCGCCGACAGCATGTTCGGCGGCGAGGGCAACGACATTGCCTTTTCCGGCGGCGGCAACGATCTGGTCGAGGGCGGCGAGGGCAGCGACAAGATCTACGCCGGCGCCGGCAACGACACGATCTGGGGCGACGCCCCGGGCATGGTGGCGCGTGCGGGCGTCTCCTACGACGACCTGATCGAAGCCGGCACGGGCCATGACTGGGTGCATGGCGGCCTCGGCAATGACGAGATCCAGGGCGAGAGCGGCAACGACACCATCTTCGGCGGCAAGGACAACGGCACCCTCGCCTACGAGCGCGTCGAGACGCTGCTGGACAAGGCCATCGCCTTCAAGGGCGGCGACAGCGTGACCTTCGACCTGAAGAGCGTGCTGACCGTGGGCGGCAAGCTGACCGTCACCTATGAGGGCAACGCCCACAGCAGCACCGCCGGCGCCATCGCCATGAAGCTCGGCGACACCGACTGGACGACCTTCTGCATCCAGAATCCGGAGGGCATCGGCCTCGGCAAGACCACCTTCGTCAACCGCGGCATCGACGAGGTTCTGGCCACCTCCGACAACCCCAGCGTCGGCGGCAAGGCGCCGACCGCCGAGAGCGTGACGCGCGACCTGGCGCTGGAACGCGCGCAGACGCACCTGCTGCACCAGCTGTTCGAGGAGCTGGGCGCCGATCCGGCGAATGTCCGCGCCTTCTATAGCGCCGGGCGGCAGGACCAGATCGGCGTCGAGGGCACGCTGAAGATCTCGGCGGTGGAAGCCACGGCGGCGCAGCTGATGGTGTGGGAGATCGCCTACGACTTCAACGGCACCGACCTCGCCAGCCTGGATTTCGGCAAGGGCCGCTTCCAGGCCAGCGGCACCGCCTTCAACGCGGCGGTGCAGAAGGAGATCGCCGAGATGGTGAAGGGCTTCACGCTGGAGGGGCTGGTCTCGCCCGTGAAGAACGCCGCCAGCCCGGCCGCCGTGACGATCGGCGACAACCTGTATGGCAACGACGGCCGCGACCTGTTCGTCTTCGAGAAGGGCGACGGCGTGGACCTGATCTGGGATTTCGAGGCTGGGCAGGATGTGGTGGAGGTGCGCGGCTACAGCAGCGCCGATGTGGATGCCTTCACCTTCGTCTCGCAGGTGGCGAACCAGGGGCGCGATGGCGCGAACCCCCTCGATGCGGGCAGCCACCAGAAGCTGGCCATCATCCTCGACACCGGCGGCGACGCCATCCTGTTCAACGACCTCGGCAACCGCGACAGCAACGCGGTGGCGGTGCGCTTCACCGACAAGACCATGTCGGTGAAGGAATTGCTGGCCAAGGCCGCGCCGGCCACGACCGGCAGCACGCCGGCGCCGGTGAATGGCGACGAGGTGGCGGCCTCCATCGCCGTGACCAACAGCTGGTGGGGCGGCTTCGAGGGCCAGATCACCGTCACCGCCAAATCCGCGCTGAGCGATTGGGACGTGCTGCTGGGCACGCGCTTCGGCCTGACCAGCCTGTGGGGCGCCGAGCGCGGCGCCAGCAGCGCCACCGCCGGCGGTACGTTGATCGACCTCAACGACGCGAACTGGAACGGCACGCTGGCCGCCGGCCAGACCGCCACCATCGGCTTCACCGCCGAGACCGGCTTCGCCGGCGTGATGGGGGCGCAGCAGATCCTCGATGGGCTGTGGATCGGCTGAGGGTTTCGCTCGGCGCGGAAATGTGGTGCAGAGCGGCGTTGCCCCGGCCGGTGCCTTGCCGGCCGGGGTGCTCCGCTGTCTCACCCCTTGATGAAGGTTGGCCCCGATGTCCCTGCTCCGAGTTGTGAAGCGCAAGCGCCGCGCGGCGATGGCCAATCCGAAGGGCAACGACCTGCGCGCCGCCAATCTCAAGGCGATGAAGCGCCGCAAGGCGAAGCGGCTGCGCGGCCTGTAGGGTCCAAACCCAATCATCTGCCGGGCGCCTGGCCGGTCTCGCGCGGCATCCGCGGCGTCAGGCCGCTTGCCGATGCAATCAGCATCGGCGGCGCATCCGGCCTTCGGCGTCGCGGCAATGCCGCGACCCTGGCGGCCTGCCACGCGATCCTCGGCCATCCGCCTCGGTTCTGATCGGGTGTGGACCCTAGGCCGGTTGGCAGGCGGGGCGGCGGCGCGCTAGAACCGCGCCTCGCCGAACCCTCGCCGGAAACAGTCAAAAATGCCCGCCTGGCAGTATGTCTATGTGATGAAAGACCTCACCAAGTCCTATCCGGGCGGGCGAGAGGTCTTCAAGGGCATCACCCTTTCCTTCCTGCCCGATGTGAAGATCGGCGTGCTCGGCCCGAACGGCGCCGGCAAGTCCACGCTGATGCGCATCATGGCCGGGCAGGACAAGGAATTCGGCGGCGAGGCCTGGGCCGCGGAAGGCGCGCGCGTCGGCTACCTGTCGCAGGAGCCGCATCTGAACCCCGACAAGACGGTCGGTGAGAATGTGATGGAGGCCTTCACCGAGCTCTCCGCCCAGCTCGCGCGGTTCAACGCCATCTCGGAAGAATTCGCCGAGCCGATGGACGACGACCGCATGAACACGCTGCTCGCCGAACAGGCCGAGCTGCAGGAGAAGATCGACGCCGCCGAGGGCTGGGAGATCGACCGCCGTATCGAGATCGCGCTCGATGCGCTGCGCTGCCCGCCCTTCGACAGCCCGGTGGGCCACCTGTCCGGTGGCGAGAAGCGCCGCGTGGCGCTGTGCAAGCTGCTGCTGGAAAAGCCGGACCTGCTGCTGCTGGACGAGCCGACGAACCACCTCGATGCCGAGAGCGTCGCTTGGCTGGAGCAGACGCTGAAGGAATACCGCGGCGCCGTGCTGATCGTGACGCATGACCGCTACTTCCTCGACAACGTGACGAACTGGATCCTCGAGGTCGATCGCGGCCGGGGCTTCCCCTACCAGGGCAACTACTCGGCCTATCTCGACCAGAAGCGCAAGCGCCTGCAGCAGGAGGAGCGCGAGGAAAGCGCCCGCCAGCGCCAGCTGGCGAAGGAGCAGGAATGGATGGGCCGCAGCCCCGCGGCGCGCCAGGCGAAATCCAAGGCGCGCATCGCGGCCTATGAGGACATGCTGGCGAAAAGCCAGGAGAAGATCAGCTTCGAGGCGGAGATCGTCATCCCCCCCGCGCCGCGCCTGGGCAACACCGTCATCGTCGCCGAGAAGCTGCGCAAGGGCTATGGCAACCGCCTGCTGATCGACGATCTGAACTTCAAGCTGCCGCCCGGCGGCATCGTGGGCATCATCGGGCCGAACGGTGCGGGCAAATCCACGCTGTTCAAGATGATCACCGGGCTCGAGACGCCCGATGGCGGCAGCCTGATCGTCGGCGACACGGTGAAGCTCGGCTATGTGGACCAGTCGCGCGACAGCCTGGCGGATGACAAGACCGTCTGGCAGGAGATCTCCGACGGGATGGACCAGATCACCATCGGCAAGCGCTCCATCCCCTCGCGCGCCTACGTCGCGGCCTTCAACTTCAAGGGTGCCGACCAGCAGAAGCGTGTGGGCGTGCTGTCGGGCGGCGAGCGCAACCGCGTGCACCTGGCGAAGATGCTGAAGCGCGAGCACAACGTGCTGCTGCTGGACGAGCCGACCAACGACCTCGACATCGACACGCTGCGCGCCCTCGAGGACGCGCTGGAGGAATTCGCCGGCTGCGCCGTGGTGATCAGCCACGACCGCTGGTTCCTCGACCGCCTCGCAACCCACATCCTCGCCTTCGAAGGCGACAGCCATGTCGAGTGGTTCGAGGGCAATTTCGAGGCCTATGAGGCCGACAAGCGACGCCGCCTGGGCGCGGCGGCGGACCAGCCGCACCGGATCAAGTACCGCCCCCTCGTGCGGTGAGCCACGGGCTGCACGCCGCTCCGCGCATGCTGACGACGGCGCGGCTTTCGCTGCTGCCGCCCGGGCGTGAGCATCTGCCCGAGCTGATCCGCCTGAAAGCCGATGAGCGCGTCTTCGGCTTCATGCTGCACGGCGTGCGCACGCCGCAGCGCACGCGGGAGGAGCTCGAGGACGACATCGAATTCTGGCTGGTGCGTGGCTATGGCACCTGGTCGGTCTTCGAACGCGCCGGCGGCGATTTCCTCGGCATCTGCGGGCTGATGGAGCGGCCCGACGGGCGGGGCGTGGCGCTGCGCTTCGCGCTGTGGCCGGAATGCCGCGGGCAGGGCTATGCGCGCGAAGCCGCCGTCGCGACGCTGGAATTCGGCCACCGCGCGGGCCTGCGCCGCATCATCGCCGTGGCACGCGAAAGCAACCAGGCGTCGCGCGCGGTGCTGACCGATATCGGCATGCGCGAAGCCGGCGAATTCCTGCACCAGGGCCACCGGATGCTGCTGTTCGAGAGCATTCGGTAACGCCGGCCGGGCCTACGCGAAGAGGAAGTCGCTGGCGTCGAGCGTCGCGAGGGTGAGGCCGCTGAGCATGAGGGAGCTGTTCGCCCCGGTCGCCACGATCACGCCTGGCGCGAAGCCGCCCACCTCCGTCGCGCGCGCGAGCAGGTCGGCGAAGCTGTCGAGCGTCAGGCCGAAGCCCAGCAGCCGCACGACGCCATCGCCCAGCACCACCGTGTCGTGCCCGTGGTTGCGGCGGAACTCGAAGCGGTCCGCGCCGGCGACGCCGTCGTAGAACTGATCCCCCGCCCCGTCGATGAAGCGATCCGCCTGCAGCGTGCCGAAGAACCGCTCGAAGCCGGTCATGATGTTGGTCGGCGAATTGCCGATCCGCAGCGTGCCGTTGAACACGTCCGCCAGCACGCCGGGATTGTCGAGGGAGCCGCTGAAGGCGAGCGTGTCCACGCCCGCGCCGCCCTCGAAGCGGTTGCCGGTGAAGGTCAGCAACGCCCGGCCAAAATCCGTCATCGGGCGCAGGTCGAGCGTCAGCTGGTCGTTCCCGCCGCCGAGTTGGATGACGTTGTCGGTCATCGTCACGCGTGCGACGCCGTCGAGCCCACGCAGCCCATCGGCGCCGGCGGGCGCGCCGTCGATCACCGTCGTGCTGGCGCCGCTCGTCGTGGTGGAGGAGGCAATCGCCGGCGCACCCGCGCCGCCAGCCCCGCCGCGCCCGGCGCTGGCGAGCAGCAGGATGTTGACCGCATCCGCCTCGTCGCCGAGCGAGATGGCCGCGTTCGCCATGCGCGCCGTCGCGCTGCCACCCCGCCCGCCATCGCCGCCGTCGCCGCCCTGGAGGTAGTCCCAGGTTTCGTCGTAGTCGAAGACGGTCGGGGTGGTGACATGCGCGAAGCTGCGTCCATAGCTCAGGGCCTGGACGGCGTCGGCGCCCGCCCCGCCATTGCCGCCCCAGGCCTGCAGATTGATGAACAGGTTAACCACCGTCGCGCCGGCGATGGACAGGTTCACCACCTCGGCGGTTGCGCTGCCGCCGGCCCCGCCATTGCCGGCATCCGCATGGGTGCCACTCGTCGTGCCGCCGCCGCCGATGCCGGTCCCGCGATCCGGTTGGCCGAACACGCCGCCGCCCGCGCCGCCGAAGGCAGTGCCGCCCAGTGTGATGTTCTGCTGCCCGGGGCCGAAGGCGAGGTCGGCGAAGCGCACCGTGCCGTTGCCGCCGCCCGCCCCGTTGCCCGAGGCGCCGCCATCGCCGCCCGCGGCGCCGGTGAAGGTGCCGGACGCTGAGAGATAAAGGCCATCGCTGTCCTCGTCGTATTCCAGGACGGTGCCGCTCGGCCCGGAAACGCCGCCGGTGTTGCCCAGGACGCCCCAGCCGCCATTCCCGCCCCGCGCCGTTGCGGTCAGCCCCACCGCGTCGGACCCGCCGCCGAGCGCGAAGGACAGGTCCGAAAAGGTCGCGGTGGAGGACCCGCCGCGCCCGCCGCTGCCGCCCGCGCCGCCATCGCCGCCCGGCCCCTGCGTCACCGTGGTGACCTGCGTCCGGCCGACCGTGCCCGTCGTGACGGAGAGCGGCCCGTCGGCCCCGCGCCCCCCGAAGCCGCCGGAGCCGCCATTCCCGCCGGCGAGGTTCGCGGTGTAGAAGATGCTGTCCGCCGCGGCGTTGCTGACGAAGTCCCGCGCGGTCAGCGTGAAGGCGGTGTTCCGCCCGGCGCTGCCCGCCCCGCCATTGCCGCCGGCCTCGCTCGGCGTGTCGCCATCGGCCCCCGCGCTGCCTTCGGCGCCGGCCAGACCGTTCAGGTTGCGGGTGACGTTGATCGCAAAGGGCATCGCGGCTTTCCTCCGGCAGGTCCGCGCCCAGCCTCGCCGCCGCGGCCCCGCCGCGCATGATCAGAATTGCTCTCCCCGGTCGCGGTTTTTCTGTCTAGATCGCAACGAAGACGCGCTTCGCTGCCATGACGGAACCACCGCCCGACCTTTCCGACCTGGCCTATGACGCCGCCGCGGGCGAGCTGCCCTGGGCTGAGTTCGGCCGCCGCCTGCGCGCCGCCTTCGGCGCCCGCACCGGCGCCTTCTGGATCGCCGACGCCGCCAACCAGGGCGTGGACATGCTCTCGGCGCCGGAGGTGCCGGACGACCTCACCGCCGCCTATGTCCGCTACTATCACCGCCTCGATCCATGGGTCCGCCCGGCCGCGCCCGGTGCCGGCGGCATGGCGCGCGCCTGGCTCGGGCCGGAACTGCTGCCGGACGCCGTGTTCCACCGCACCGAGTTCTATGCCGACTTCGCCAGCCGGGTCGGTTTCCACCACCTGCTTGGCGCGGTGGTCGATCTCGGCGGCGGCGCGATCATGCCGCTCGGGCTGCACCGCCCGCACGCCGACGCCGCCTTCACCGAGGCCGACCGCCGCGCCCTGCAGGGTCTGCTGCCGCATCTGCGCCGCGCCGGCCAGATCCGCCGGCGCCTGATGGAGGCCGAGGCTGCCGCCCGCACCGGCTTCGCCGCGCTGGATGCACTCGCCCTTGGCGTGGTGATCGCCACCGCGGAAGCGCGCGTGATGTTCGCGAACCGCTCGGCCGAGCGCCTCGCCGCCGCCACCGGCGCCTTCGCCCTGGTCGCCGAGGCCGGGCCGCGGATGGGCAGCCGCCTGCGCGCCGCCCACCGCGCCGAGGCTGCGCGGCTGGACGCGACGATCATCGCGGTGGCCGCGCGGGGCGCCGCCGGCGCCACGGTGCCGCTGCATGGCATCGCCGGGGGCCCGCCCGTGGCGGCCGTGGTGATGCCCCTGCCGGCGCGACTCGCGGAGGGCCGATCGGCGGGCATCGGCATGGCCCGCGGCATGGCGCTGGTGCTGCTGCGCGACCTCGCCTGTGCCGCGCCGCCCGATGGCACCGCGCTGGCCGACCTGTTCGGCCTCACCCGTGCCGAGGCCGCCGTGACGCGTGCCCTCGCCGGCGGCGTGACGGCCGAGGCGGCCGCCCTCACCCTCGGCCTCAGCCCCGCGACCGTGCGAAACCACCTGCGCGCGGTGCTGGAGAAGACCGGCGCGGCGAGCCTGCGCGACCTGGAGCGCGTGCTGGCCTCGATGCCCGGGGTTGGCTAAGCCTTCAGCCGCCCTCGCGGCTTTCCAGCTGCGCAATCTGCTGGCGCATCGCGACCAGCAGCGAGCCGACATTGTTGCCGTTGCGCGTGATGACGCTGCTGTATTCGCTGCGCGTGGTCAGGCGCAGGCTGGTGCCCTCGGCGATCACATCCACCACGCGCGGCTGGCCGCCCACCTCGGCCACCCGCCAATCCAGCCCGAAGGCCGGGCTGCCCGGGCGTTCGACCAGGGTGTTCACCAGCGCGTCCTCCTCGGTGCGCGCCTGGCTGCGGCCTAGGGTGAAGCGCACGCCCTGGTATTCGCCGAAGCGGGCGGAGAGGTTGCGGATCAGCACCTCCTCGAACAGCCGCAGGTATTCCGCCTGCTGCTCGGCACTGGCCACGCGCCACCAGCGGCCGAGGATGAAGCGGCCCACGCCCTCCACATCCACGGCGCGGCGCAGGATGACGCCGACGCGCGCGCGCCGGTCCACCACGGAATTGGTCCCGCCATTGATGGCGGCCACGAGTTCGTCCCCCGTCGCCTGGATGAAGGCGGTGGCGCGGGCCAGGTCCACCTGCTGGGCCATGGCGGCGCGGCTGGCAAAGAGGGTCGCGAGGCCGGCCGCAACCGCGGCGCGACGGGTGATCATGCGGGGCATGGGGGTGTTCCTCCGTCGGCTCGGGGCTCAGCGGATCTGTTCATAGACGCCGGTGCCAACACCGAAGCCGGTACCGCGGGCGGCCTCAGGCGCGTTGCCCTGGTTGCTGATCTCCACCGCGCGGCGCTGGCGATAGGCGCTGCGCAGCGTGGCGTAGGGATCGAGCGAGCTGGCGCGGACCGCATCCAGCGGCTCGATCAGGCTTTCGCGGGTGTCGAGCACGCCGGCGCCGGTGCGCGAATAGGTGAAGACCTGCCAGGCATCGCCCCCGCCCACCCAGGTGATGGGATCGCTCGCCACGCCCACCGCCGCGCCCACCAGGTCGCGCGGGTTGGAGGGGCCGAGGAGGGGCAGGAACAGGTAGGGGCCCTCCGGCGAGCCCCAGACCGCCAGCGTCTGCCCGAAATCCTCCGTGTGGCCGATCAGGCCGAAATCCTTCGCCACGTCGAAGATACCGGCGACGCCGAGGGTGGAATTCAGCAGGAAGCGACCGGCGGTGGTGGCGGCGCGCTGGCCGTTGCCCTGCAGCGTGTCGTTCAGCACGATGATCGGCGCGCGCAGATTGCCCAGCGCGTTGCGGATGGCGATGCGCACCTCGGCCGGCAGGAAGATGCGATAGGCCTCGGCGGCCGGGCGCAGAACCAGCGTGTCGATCCCGTCATTGACGAAATACATGCCGCGGTTCCAAGGCTCGATCGGGTCGTTGTTCGCGCGGAACTCGGCCACGGCCTCGGGATCCGTGGGGTCGGGCCGCGTCGCGCAGCCGCTGGCGGCCAGCATGGCGACCAGCCCAAGGGCGAGGCGCGCAGCGATCGGGCGGGGCAGGCGCATGCGGCTCAAATCACGTCTCCGGCCATCCTGGCCCAAGGTTGGAAATTGCGGGGCGGAACACAACCCCAACATGCGCCGGGGCTTTCCCGTTGCACGCGGCACCCCTTATATGCGGCGCCGGCCGCGAGCGGAACGGTGGTAATGACCAAGTTACCCATTGATTCATATGCGCCTGCCAGGGTGCGGAACGAGGCTCTCGCCATGGATATCGCCCATCCCGGGACACTCAGCCGCTGGCTCACCGGCCCGCGCGTCGCCGGCCTGCCGCAGCCGACCGAGCTGCCCCCGCCGCAGATGTCGTTCGAGTTCTTCCCGCCGCGGACGGAAGCGCTGGAGGCCACGCTGTGGGCCTCGATCCGCCGGCTGGAGCCGCTGGCCCCGCGCTTCGTCTCGGTGACCTACGGCGCCGGCGGCACCACGCGCAGCCGTACGCATGAGACGGTGGCCCGCCTCGCGCGCGAGACCAGCCTCACCCCCGCTGCGCACCTCACCTGTGTCGGCGCGACGCGCGAGGAGGTGGACGAGGTGGCGCGGGACTACCTGGCCGCGGGCGTGCGCCACATCGTCGCACTCCGCGGCGACCCCCCGGCTGGTGCGGCGCAATACACCCCGCATCCGGGCGGCTACGCCCAGGCCGAGGACCTGGTGCGCGGGCTGCGGCGGATCGGCGATTTCGACATCTCGGTGGGCGCCTACCCCGAGACGCATCCGGCGGCGATGTCGGCGGAGGCCGACCTCGATTTCCTGAAGCGCAAGATCGATGCCGGTGCCACGCGCGCGATCACCCAGTATTTCTTCGACACGGAAGTCTATCTCCGCTTCATCGATCGCTGCCACGCCGCGGGAATCACCCTGCCGATCGTGCCGGGCATCCTGCCGGTGTCCAACTTCGCGCAGGTGAAGAAGTTCAGCGCCATGTGCGGCGCCTCGGTGCCGGCTTGGATGGGCCGGCTGTTCGACGGGCTGGACGAGGACCAGGAAACCCGCCGCATGGTCGCGGCCATGGTGGCGGCCGAGCAGGTGCGGCTGCTGCAGGCCAATGGCGTGGACGAATTCCACTTCTACACGCTGAACCGCGCCGACCTGACCTACGCCATCGCGCATATCCTGGGGGCGCGGCCAAAGGCGGCGGCCTGACCCGCCGCGCCCGTCGCCTGCGGCGGCGGGCGGGCAGCGGGGCGGGATGCCCGGCGCTATTTCGGGCCGATGATCCACTCGGCCAGGAACAGCGTGCCGAACAGCGTGCCGGCGAAGATCAGCAGCTGGTTGCGGATCGCATCCTTGCGCAGCATCAGCGTGGGCGGCGGCGGCGGCGTGGCCGAGGCGACCAGCGCATCCAGGCCGCGCGGCTCGCGCTGCGGCTGGCCGGTGGCGCTGCCGGCCTCCTCGATCGCGGCCTTCAGCTCGGCCGGTGTCATGCAGGGGCCGAGATAGGCGAAGCGGCGCACCGCCTCCTCCGGCCCCACGGCGCTGCCATCCCACACCATCCATTGCCGCATCGCGCCGTTCCAACCGATAGGCAGCGGCGTGCGGCGGCCATCCTCCAGCCGCGCCACCCAATGCCAGGGGCGGGATGAATCGGCGGGCTCGCCGGGGCGTGCGGGTTCGGGCCAGGCCATGGGTGTTCCTCGTGCCGTGTCGGGGTGCAGCCTACAGCACCCTGCAGCCGCTTTGCATCGGCCGCCCCGGATTTCGTGCCGCCGCCACCCGGCGCAAGGGAGAGCCTTGCCCCGCCCTCGGCCCGCGCGCGCCCTACGTCACGCCGCGGGCGCGCAGCCGGTCGTAGACCGGGCGCAGCAGGAAGGGGCTGAGGAACAGCGGGAACTGGCACAGCGCGAAGAACAGCAGGATGCCCGGATCGGTCGCCGCCGGCAGGACCGCCAGGTACAGCGCCATGTTGCGGTTGCCCGAGAGCAGCCCGGCCGAAAGCGCCACGCGCGCGCCGGCGATGCGGAGGAAGGCCAGCGCCGTCAGCAGGTTCAGCCCGAAATTCGCGGCGAAGGCCAGCGCCACGCCGCCGGCCACCCAGGCGGGCTCGGCGATGATCTTGGCCTGCAGCCCGTCCATCACGCCGAAGCCGTACAGCACCACCAGCAGCACCACCGCGCCGTCCACGCTGCGCCCATACCGCGCCAGCCGCGCCGGGCCGGCCAGCCGGCGGATCACCAGCGAGATCACCAGCGGCAGGCCCACCACCAGCGCCAGGCGCGCCATCAGCCCGGGCAGCGAGATGGCGAGGTCGATGCCCAGCAGGCCAAGCGCCAGCGGCGGCGCCGTGAAGGGCACCAGCAGGGTGGAGAGCACCGCCACCACCAGCGCGATCTCGCCATCCAGGCCCACCATGCGCGCGAAGGCCGGCGAAGAGGTGGCGGCGCAGCCCGTCGCCATGATCACCACCGCCGCACCCAGCGGCCCATCCAGCCCCGTGGCCCACACCACCGCAACCGCTACCAGCGGCGAGGCCAGCAGCACCCAGGCCAGCAGCGCACCCACCAGCAGCGGGCGGCGCAGATAGGCCGCGACCTGCAGGAAATCCACCCGCAGGAGCACCAGCGTCATCAGGCAGGCCACCACCGGCGTCACCACGTCGCGCGTGGCGGCGGCCAGCGGCGGCACCAGCACGCCGGCGAAGACGCCGATGCCCAGCAGCGCACCGCCGCGCCGGGCCGACCATTCCAGAAAGGCGATGAGGGGAGCCAAGGGCGCGCGTGTGGGCCGGCGGTTGGAGTTGTTCGATCTGTGTTCTATATCCGCGGCCGTGCCCCAACGCCATCTCCCCGCCCTGATCCTGCTCGCGCTCCTCGCCGCGGCGCCCGCGCAGGCCGCCTGCACCTCGCCCGCGGGGCCGGAGGTGAACTGGCGGCGCTGCCTGCTGGATGGGCGCGACCTGTCGGGCAGCGACCTGACGCGCGCGCATCTCCGCGATGCCTCCTTCCAGCGCGCGCGGCTGGGCCAGGCGATCCTGGTGGGCGTGGACGCCACCGATGCGCGATTCCTCTCGGCCGACCTCACCGGCGCTGACTTCACCGATGCCGTGCTGCGCGAGACCGACATGACGCGCGCGACGATGCGCGGCGCACGGCTGCTGCGCGCCGATCTGCGGCGCGCGCGGCTGTTCCGCGCCGACCTGACGGGTGCGGACCTGACCGGTGCGGATCTCGGCGGCGCCGATTTCAACGGCGCCATCCTGGACGGCGCGCGCTGGACCGATGGCGAGCGCATCTGCGCCGCCGGCAGCGTGGGCAGTTGCCAATGACGGCGCCCGACTACATCGCGCGGCTCAACCCCGAGCAGCGCGAGGCGGTGGAGACGCTGGAGGGGCCGCTGCTGGTGCTGGCCGGCGCCGGCACGGGCAAGACCCGCGTGCTGACCACGCGCTTCGCGCATCTGCTGATGAGCGGCCGCGCCAGGCCCTGGGAGGTGCTGGCCGTCACTTTCACCAACAAGGCGGCGCGCGAGATGCGCGAGCGCGTGGCGGCCATTCTCGGCCGGCCGGTGGAGGGGCTGTGGCTGGGCACCTTCCACGCGCTGTGCGCGCGCATGCTGCGCCGCCATGCCGAGGTGGTCGGCCTCAAGTCGAACTTCACCATCCTCGACACGGACGACCAGTTGCGCCTGCTGAAGCAGATCATGGAAGCGGCGCATGTGGATGCGAAGCGCTGGCCCGCGCCGGGGCTGATGGCGGTGATCCAGCGCTGGAAGGACCGCGGGCTGACGCCGGCGCGCGTGACGCCGGCCGAGGACACGGATTTCGCCAATGGCCGCGCCAATGCGCTGTATGCCGCCTACCAGGATCGCCTGGTGGAGCTGAACGCCGCCGATTTCGGTGACCTGCTGCTGCACATGACGGAGATCCTCCGCACGCGGCCCGACGTGCTGGCGGATTACCACCGCAGCTTCAAGTACATCCTGGTGGACGAGTACCAGGACACCAACCTGGTGCAATACCTGTGGCTGCGCCTGCTGGCCCAGCACGAGGACCCGACCCGCAGAAACATCTGCTGCGTCGGCGACGACGACCAGTCGATCTATTCTTGGCGCGGCGCCGAGATCGAGAACATCCTGCGCTTCGAGAAGGATTTTCCGGGCGCGCGCATCGTGCGGCTGGAGGCCAACTACCGCTCCACAAGGCCGATCCTGGCCGCCGCCGCCGGGCTGATCGCGCGCAACACCGGCCGGCTGGGCAAGACGCTGCGCGCCGGGCGCAACGATGCCAGCGGCGACAATGTGCGCGTCGTCTCGCTGTGGGACAGCGAGGAGGAGGCGCGCATGGTGGGCGAGCGCATCGAGGCCGCGCGGCGTTCGGGCCATCCGCTCAGCGAGATCGCCATCCTGGTGCGCGCCGGATTCCAGACGCGCAGCTTCGAGGAAAGGCTGATCACCCTCGGCCTGCCCTATCGCGTGGTGGGCGGGCTGAAATTCTACGAGCGCGCCGAGATCCGCGACGCCATGGCGTATCTGCGCGTGCTGCACCAGCCGGCCGACGATCTCGCCTTCGAGCGCATCGTGAACACGCCCAAGCGGGGCCTGGGCGATTCCGGCATGCGGTTGATCCACGATCTGGCGCGGCGCGAGCGCATTCCGCTGGCGCTCGCCGCCGAGCAGCTGGCCGAGGGCGATGCGCTGAAGCCCAAGCCGCGCGGCGCGCTGCGTGACTTGATGCGCGGCTTCGTGCGCTGGCGGCAGATCAACGACAAGGAAAGCCATGTTGTGGCCGCCGCCACGCTGCTGGACGAGAGCGGCTACACCGAGATGTGGAAGCAGGACCGCAGCCCCGAGGCGCCAGGGCGGCTGGAGAACCTGAAGGAATTGCTGCGCGCGCTGGCCGATTACGAGACGCTGGCCGGCTTCCTCGACCATGTGGCGTTGGTGATGGAGACCGACGAGAATGCCGAGCATGAGCGCGTGCAGATCATGACGCTGCATGGCGCCAAGGGCCTGGAATTCGACACCGTGTTCCTGCCGGGCTGGGAGGAAGGGCTGTTCCCCTCGCAGCGCAGTCTGGACGAAGGCGGCGACAAGGCCCTGGAGGAGGAGCGGCGCCTCGCCTATGTCGGCATCACGCGCGCGCGCAAGGCCGCGGTGATCAGCCACGCCGCCAACCGGCGCATCTATGGCAACTGGACGTCCTCGCTGCCCTCGCGCTTCCTCGACGAATTGCCGGAGGAAGCGATCACCCGCGAAGGCGCGGCGAGCCTGCGGGCGCAGCGCATGGCCGACCAGCCGAGCGTGTTCCTCGGCGGCCAGCAGGGGTTGATGGCGCGGCGGCCAAGGGTGATCGAGGCCGCCGCCTGGGAGGTGCCCGCCCGCCCGTCGCGGGAGGGCGAGATCGCGGTGGGAGAGCGCGTGTTCCACGACAAATTCGGCTACGGCACGGTGCGCGGCGCGGATGACGGACGGCTCGACATCGAGTTCGACCACACCGGGCTGAAGCGCGTGATGGCGGGCTTCGTGCGCAAGGCGGCGAACGCCTGATGCCTCCGCGCGATGCCTATGCCGGGCCGCGCGCGCGCCGCGCCGACCCGTTGGAGACTCTCTGGATCGACGGCCTGCCGGAAGCGGCGGTGCCGGCCTTCGAATCCGCCTTCCTCACCACCTGCCCCTCGGTGGCGCTGTTCCGCGACGAAGCGACCGACACCTGGCGCGTGGAAGGCGTGCGTGCGCAGGGCGCGGGGGACGAAGCGCTGGCCGGCGCGCTGGCCATCGCGGCACTTGTCGCCGGCATTGCCCCGCCGCTGCTGCAGGCGGCACCCGTCGAGGCCGAGGGCTGGCTGGCGCGCACGATCCAGAGCTTCGGCGAGCAACCTGTCGGCCGCCGCTTCCTGATCCGCCCGACGCATCTACCCGCAGGGCCGGCGCAGGGGCGAATCGTGCTGACGCTGGATGCCGGCATCGCCTTCGGCTCGGGCGAGCATGGCAGCACGCGCGGCTGCCTGATCGCCTTCGAGCGCGTGGCGCAGGACAAGCGCCCGCGCCGCCGGCTGCTCGATCTCGGCACCGGCTCGGGCATCCTGGCCATGGCGGCGGCGAAGCGCTGGAAGCGGCCGGTGCTGGCCACGGACATCGAGCCCTGGTCGGTGCGCGTGACGCAGCAGAATGCGATGATGAACGGCATCGGAAAGCTGGTGCGCGCGCGCCGCGCCGATGGCTGGTGGGACCGGCATGTGCGCGCCGGCCGGCCCTATGACCTGGTGTTCGCCAACATCCTGGCGCGGCCGCTCTGCCAGATGGCGCGCGACCTCTCGGTGGGGCTGGCGCCCGGCGGCACGGCCATCCTGGCCGGGCTGCTCGGCACGCAGGCGCGGCTGGTGCTGGCGGCGCACCGCCGCCGCGGCCTGGTGCTGGAACGCCGCCTGCCGCAGGGGCACTGGACCACGCTGGTGCTGCGCCGCCGCTGAACGCGGCCGGCACAATCAGCCCAGCATCTGGCCGCCATCGACGATCACCGTCTGCCCCGTCACCCAGCGCGCCGCATCGCTGGCCAGGAACAGCACCACCTCCGCCACCTCCTCCGGCGTGCCCAGCCGGCCGAAGGGGATGGAGGCGAGGATGCGGTTGTATAGCGCCGGCTCGCTGCTGCGCCGCTGCTCCCAGGAGCCGCCGGGGAATTCGATGGAGCCCGGGGCCACCGCGTTCACCCGCACGCCGTCCGGCGCCAGCGCCGCCGCCTGGCTGCTGGTGTAGTTCACCAGCAGCGCCTTCACCGCCGCATAGGCCGGCGTGCGCAGCGAGGGCCGGAAGCCCGAGATGGAGGTGACGTTGACGATGCTGCCGCGCGCCGCGCGCAGGAAGGGCGCGGCGGCGCGGCTGGCGCGCACCGTGGCCAGCACGTCCACGTTCAGCCCCTTCGCCCAATCCTCCTCGGTGTCGCGCGCGCCGAAGCCGCTGGCGTTGTTCACCAGCACATCGATGCCACCCAGCGCCGCCGCCGCCTGCTCCACCCAGCCCGTCACGGCATCGGCCACGCCGAGATCCACGGCGCTGGCATGCGCCTTCACGCCGAGGGAAGCGATCTCGGCGCGCGTCGCGGCCAGCGCCTCGGCCCCGCGCGCGCAGATCGAAACCGCGGCGCCGCCATGCGCGAAGGCCAGCGCCACGGCGCGGCCGATGCCCTTGCTGCCGCCCGCCACCAGCACCCGCTTGCCCACGAAAGCGCCCATGCCCGATCCTCCCATCCCGTCACCGCAAGCAGAGGCGCGGCGCGGTCTCTTGGCAAGCCGCCCGGCAGGGGGCACAGCTTGAGGCCGAACGAGGCGGGGGGCGACGATGCCCGACGGTGGCAGGACCGACGGTGGTACGAGGCTGCGCAACGTGGCGGAGGCGGTGGTGGCCGAACTCGCGCGGCGCGGCACGCGGCGAATCTGGGGCGTGCCGGGCGGCGGCTCCTCGCTCGACATCATCGATGCCGCGCCGCGGCACGGCCTCTCCTTCGTCCTCGCGCGGCATGAAACCGCGGCTGCGATCATGGCGATGGCCGATGCCGAGCTGACCGGCGCGCCCGGCGCCGCGCTCACCACCAAGGGCCCGGGCGTGGCGAATGCGGTGAACGGCCTGGCCTGCGCCACGCTGGAACGCGCGCCCCTGGTGCTGCTCTCCGATGGCTTCACGGCGCAGCAGCTGCGCTGGATCACGCACCAGGCCTTCGACCAGCGCGCCGCGACGGCCGCGGTGGTGAAGGGCTATGCCCGGGCCGAGGGCGATGCGCCGGCCGCCGAGATTGCCGCGCTGCTCGATCTGGCGGAGGCCGCGCCGCGCGGCGCCGTGCATCTGGACCTGACGGGCGAGGCCGCGCGCCGGGCGCCCGGCGAGGCCATGCAAGCGGCCGCCGCACCGGCCGTGCGGCCCGCAACGCAAGCCGCCGCGGCGCTGCTGGCCGCGGCGCGGCGCCCGGTGATCCTGGTGGGGCTGGAGGCCGCCGAGGCCGACACCGCGGCGGCGCTGCGCGCCCTGGCCGAGGCGCTGCACTGCCCGGTGCTGGTCACCTACAAGGCCAAGGGCGTATTGGCCGACGCGCACCCGCTGCATGCCGGCATCTTCACCGGCGGCACGCTGGAAGCGGCCGTGGTGGGCGAGGCGGATCTGATCATCGAGGTCGGGCTCGACCCGGTGGAGCTGATCCTGCAGCCCTGGCGCTACGCCGCGCCGATCCTGGAGATTGGCCTTAGCGCGCATCCGGTGCGCTATGCCGCGTCGCGCGCCGCGCTGCATGGTGGGCTGGCGCAGAGCCTCGCTGCGCTGCTGCCGCTGGCGCGGCGTTCCGGCTGGAGCGCGAGCGATATCGAAGGCCATCGCGAAGCCGCGCTGCGCGCGCTGCAGTGGCAGGGCAGCGGCGGCGTCAGCCCGCCCGATGTGGTGCGCATCGCGCAGGAAGTGGCGCGCGAGGGCGGGCACCGGCCGCGCGCCACCGTGGATGCCGGCGCGCACATGTTCTCCGCCACCGCCTTCTGGCAATGCGAGGCGCCGCGCGACCTGCTGATTTCCAACGGCCTCGCCAGCATGGGCTTCGCGCTGCCGGCCGGCATCGCCGCCGCGCTGCATGATCCCGCGCGCGGTGCGGTGGCCTTCACCGGCGATGGCGGGCTGATGATGTGCGCGGGCGAACTCGCCACCGCCGTCGAGGCGCGCGCGAAGCTGGTGACCATCGTGTTCAACGATGGCGCGCTCTCGCTGATCGACATCAAGCAGCAGAGCCGGCAATTGCCGCCTGCCGGCGCGCGCTGGGGCCGCGCCGATTTTTCCCGGGTCGCCGAAGGCTTCGGCATGGCCGGTTTCCGCGCCGCGACGCCCGAGGAATACCGCGCGGCGCTGCGGGCCGCCTTCGCGCATGACGGGCCTTCGTTGATCGACGTCTTCGTGGACCCGGCCGGCTACCCCGCGCAGCTGCAGGCGATGCGCGGCTGATGGCGGGCGAGGGGCTTTCCGCGCTGCGCCTTGGCTCGGCCTGGCATCGCATCGCGGGGCTGATGGACGAGGCGGCGGAGACCTTCGTCCGCACCTCCTTCTCCTCCGTCGTACGCGACAACTGGGACATGGCGGTCGGGCTGATGGACAGCCAGGGCAGGCAATTCGCGCAGAGCAGCCGCAGCGTGCCGAGCTTCGTGGGCACCATGCCGCGCACGCTCGCGGTGATGCTGCGGCGCCATCCGCCCGGATCGCTGCGGCCGGGCGATGTGCTGATTTCCAACGATGGCTACCACGGCACCGGCCACCTCAACGACATCACCATGGTGAAGCCGATCTTCCAGCATGGGCGCATCATCGCCTGGATCGGCAGCACCTTCCACGCCACCGACATCGGCGGCGCGCCTTCGGTGGAGGCGCGCGACGCGTGGGAGGAGGGGCTGACAATACCCGTGGCGCGCATCCTGCGCGAAGGCGCCGAGAACGAGGATGTGGTGGCCTTCCTCGAGGCCAATCTGCGCCAGCCCGCGGAAGTGCTGGGCGACCTGCGCGCGCAATTCGCGATGTACGAGCAGGCCGAGCCGCGGCTGAAGCGCATCCTGGCCGAGGAGGGCATCGATGCGGTGGATACGCTTTCGGCCGAGATTTTCGCGCGCTCGGAACGTGCGATGCGCAGCGCCATCGCGGCCGTGCCGGATGGCGAGGTGCAGGATGCCGTCACCGCGGATGGCTTCGAACACAAGGTGACGATCCGCCTTCGCCTCGCCATCCAGGGCGATGCGCTGACGCTGGATTTCACCGGCACCGATGCGCAGATCGCGCGGCCCGTGAACTCGCCGCTGAACTTCTCGCGCGCTTATGCGAACTATGCCGTGAAATGCGCCTTCGATCCGGCGACGCCGAACAATGATGGCTGCTTCCGGCCGATCACGCTGATCGCGCCCGAGGGCAGCATCGTGAATCCGCGCCGCCCGGCGCCGGTCTGGGGCCGGCACCTCACGGGACACTACCTGCCGATGCTGGTGCTGGCCGCGCTGGGTCGGATGATTCCCGAGCGCGTCGTGGCGGAATCCGGCAGCCCGCTGTGGAACGTCTATTTCACCGGCGCGCAGGCGGATGGCCGCCGCTATGTCCGGATGTTCTTCATGAATGGCGGGCATGGCGCGGCGGCGTCGCATGATGGCGCGGCCTGCCTTTCCTTTCCCTCCAACGTCGCCACACAGCCGGTGGAGCAGTTCGAGAATGCCGTGCCGCTGCTGGTGACCGAGAAGTCGCTCATCCCCGGTAGCGGCGGCGATGGCGCGATGCGCGGCGGCCTCGGCCAGCGCCTCGGCTTCCGTGTCCTTGGCACGCAGCCGGTGACAGCGACCTATCGCCACGAGCGCGTGCAGCACCCGCCGCGCGGCATCCAGGGCGGCGAAGCCGGGCGCGGCGGGCGCGACCTGCTGAACGGCAAGCCCGTGGCGGCGAAGGCGCGGCTGGTGCTGCAGCCCGGCGATACGCTGACCTTCGAGACGCCGGGCGGCGGCGGCTTCGGCCCGCCCGCCGAGCGCAGTGCCGCGGCGCGCGCGCAGGACGCGGCCGAGGGCTATGTGGCGTGACGGCCTATCGCATCGGCGTCGATATCGGCGGCACCTTCACCGACCTGGTGCTGCTCGACACGCGCGATGGCCGGCTGTTCAACGGCAAGGTGCTGACCACGCCGCAAGCGCCGGAACGCGCGGTGCTGGATGGCGTGGCGGCGCTGCTGGCGCAGCATGGCGTGGCGCCGGCCGATGTGCGCCACGTGATCCACGGCACCACGCTGGTGGCCAATGCGCTGATCGAGCGCCGCGGCGTGCCGACCGGCTTCCTCACCACCGAGGGCTTTCGCGACGTGCCGGAGATCGGCACCGAGCTGCGCCACGACACCTACGACCTGTTCATGCGGCGGCCGGAGCCGCTGGTGCCGCGGCGCATGCGCCTCGGCGTGCCGGAGCGGCTTCGTGCCGATGGGCAGGTGCTGGCGCCGCTCGATGAAGCCGCGGCGCGTATCGCCATCCGCGCGCTGCGCGATGCCGGTGCGCAGGCGCTGGCCATCTGCCTGCTGCACGGCTTCCTGAACCCGATGCATGAGCGCCGCCTGGCGGAGCTTGCGCGCGAGGAGGCGCCGGGCCTCACGCTGTGCCTCTCCTCCGAGCTGGTGCCGGAGATCGGCGAATACGAGCGCGGCTCCACCACCATCTGCAACGCCTATGTGCAGCCGGTGTTCGAACGCTACCTGCAGCGCCTCGGCGATGGGCTGCGCGAAGCCGGCATTGCAGGCCCGCTGTTCCTGATGCTGTCCGATGGCGGCACGGTGCAGGAGGATGTGGCTGCGCGCCACCCGATCCGCCTGGTGCAGTCCGGCCCCGCTGGCGGCGTGCAGGCGGCGCGCGTGATTGGCGAGGCGGCGCGCGCGGACAACGTGCTGTGCTTCGACATGGGCGGCACCACCGCCAAGGCGGCGCTGATCGAGCATGGCGAGCCGGTGCGCAGCCTGGATTTCGAGGTTGCGCGCGTGGACCGCTTCCGCAAGGGCAGCGGCCTGCCGCTGAAGGTGCCGGTGATCGAGATGATCGAGATCGGCGCCGGTGGCGGCTCGATCGCGCGCGTCGATGCGCTGGGGCTGATCCGCGTGGGGCCTGACAGCGCCAGCAGCGATCCCGGGCCGGCCTGCTACGGCCTTGGCGGCACGCTGCCGACGGTGACGGATGCGGACCTGCTGCTGGGCTACCTCTCGCCCGACAGCTTCCTCGGCGGCGACATGCGGCTTGACGTCGCGGCGGCCGAGCGCGCGCTGCTGGCGCATGTCGGCGCACCGCTCGGCCTTTCGGCCATCGAGGCGGCCTGGGCGGTGCATGAGACGGTGAACGGCACCATGGCGCAGGCCGCCGCGATCCATGCGCTGGAAAAGGCGCGCCGCGTCGAGGGCTACACCATGGTGCCGATCGGCGGTGCTGGCCCGGTGCATGCCTGCGCGGTGTCGATGAAGCTGGGCCTTGCCGGGCTGGTCTCGCCGCCGGGCGCAGGCGTGGCCTCGGCCTTCGGCTTCCTCGCGGCGCCGATTTCCTTCGCGCATCTGCGCGCCATGGTCGCACCGCTCGCGAGCCTCGACATGGCCGCACTGCGCGCCATGCTGGCCGATATGGAGGAGGAGGGGCGCGCGATGGTGGCGGCGGCCGGCGTGCCGGCGGAGCAGGTTTCGGTGCGTCTGCTGGCGGCGCTGCGCTATGCCGGCCAGGGCTACCAGGTGGAAGCCGAATTGCCGCGCGAGGCGATCGCGCAGGATGACCGCGCGGCGATCCGTATGGCCTTCGAGGCCGCCTATCGCCGCCTGTACGGGCGCATCGAATCCGGGTTGCCGGTGGAGGCCGTGGGCTGGCGCGTGATCGTCAGCGGTCCGACGCCGCAACTGGCCCTGGCACCCGCCGCTTCGGGCGGTGGCACGGCGCGCAAGGGATCGCGCCAGGCGTGGTTCGGCGACGGCTTTCGCGACACGCCGGTGTTCGACCGCGCGGCGCTGCGCCCCGGCGATGCGCTGGCCGGCCCGGCGCTGGTGGAGGAGCGCGAGAGCACGCTGGTGCTGCCGCCCGGCGCCGCCGCGTGCTGCGACGAAGCGCTGAACCTCGTGGTGCGCTTCAGCTGATCGGGGTGCGCCATTCCGGATGCGCGCTGCCGGTGCCGCGCACCACGGCCTCATAGGCGGCCTGCAGGCGCTGTGTCACGGCGCCGGGCTTGCCATCGCCGACGGGCAGCCGGTCCACCGACGTCACCGCCACCAGCTCCTGCCCCGTGCCGCAGACGAAGACCTCGTCTGCCACATACAGCTCCGTGCGGTCCACGTCGCGCTCCTCGACCGGCAGGCCGAGCTCGGTGGCGAGCGTCAGCACGGTGGCGCGCGTGACGCTTTCCAGGATGTCGCTGCTGCGCCCGGGCGTGGTCAGCACGCCATCGCGCAGCAGGAACACGCAGGCGGCCGCGGCCTCCGAAAGCTTGCCGCGCGCGGTCAGCAGCAGCGCGGTGTCGTAGCCATCGGCGCGGGCCTGCAGCGTGGCGAGCCGCCCGGCATGATAGTTCGCGCTGGCCTTGATGCGCGGCGGCATCGCGTTGTCCGAAAGGCGCGTCCAGGAGGAGACGGTGGCGGCGAGGCCGGTCGCGAATTTCGCGCTGCGCTCGCGCGGCAGCGCCGCCGCGATCCAGCCGACCGGGCCGGTGGTGGCCATGGTGCCGATGCCCTCGATCTGCACCTGCAGGCGCAGATAGGCGTCATCATCCGGCGCGTTCAGCCGCACCACATCCAGCACGCCCTGGCGCAGCGCGTCGCGGGTCGGCGGATCGGCGAAGCGCATCACCTTCATGCCCTGGTCCAGCCGCACCAGATGCTCCTCCAGCCGGAAGATGCTGAAGGCGCCGGTGGTGGGGTGGCGATAGGCGCGCATGCCCTCGAACACCGCGATGCCGAAGGCGACGCCGAGTGCGAGCGGGTGGATGCGCGCCTCGGCAAAGGGCATCGGCGCGCCGTTGTGGATGATGGTGTGCGCCTGCCACATGTCCCGCTTCCAATCCGTGTCGCGTCACAGCAGATCGGCGAGGCCGAAGCCGCTGCTGCTGCCGAAGGTCGGCACGTCGCCGTCGCCGATGGCGAGCAGGCGCAAGGTGTCGACGGAATCGACCGTGGCATTGTTGTCGCGGTCGACGAAGTAGTAGACGGCGAAGTTCAGTTCATTGGCGCCGCCGATGACCAGGATGGTGGTGTCCTCACCCGCCGTGCCGCCGACCAGCCGCGCCCCCACCGCGTTGCGCACGGCGGTGAGCGAGCCGAAGGCGTTGCCGGCGATCTCATAGGTCGTCGGCAGCACCGATGCGCCGTTACCGAGGCCGATATTCTGCCCATCGTTGTAGAAAAACGTCGTCGTGCCTGGCAGGCCCAGCAGGTCGGCTTCCACCAGGATCTTGTTTCCGTCGTACTCCAGCCCGGTGACGGTATCGGCGCCAGAGAGGGCGACGGTGGTGTTGATGTCCGCCGTGCCGTCGGCCAGCGAGGTGATCAGCGCCCTGTCATCGGTGCCGCCGCCGAAGCCAAGGTTGATCAGGTCGCCCCCGCTTCCGCCGATGAGCACATCCTCGCCGCCGCTGCCCGTGATCGTGTCGGCGGCGGTGCTGCCGTACAGCGTGTCATTGCCACTGGCGCCGGACATGTCGAGGCGGCCGGCGCTCACGCCGCGGCCGTCCACCACGATGCCGACCGTGCCCGACACCTGCACCGCCAGCGTCGACAGGCCGGATTGGGTGATGGCGGTGCTTGGCAGCCGCACGGCGGCGCCGGCGGCGCCCTCGAAGACGAAGGTGTCGAAGCCCTGCACGCCGTCGAAGGCGAGGCCGCCCAGCACCTGGCTCGCCAGCAGCGCAACCTCCAGCCGGTCGCCCGCCAGGAACTGGTCGGCCACCACGCGGTCGAGGGCCGAGAACTCGCCAGCCTCGAAGGACACCGTGTCGTTGCCGGTGCTGAGAAGCATTGTGTCCGCGCCGCTGCCCGGCAGCACGCGCGAATCGGCCGCGCCGAGGCTGGCGGTGACGGTATCGTCGCCGGCACCGCCCAGCACGGTCACGCGCGCGGCGGCGTCCAACTGGCCGAGATCGATGCTGTCATCGCCGGCGCCGCCCTGGATGGTCACGGCATCGAAGCTGGCGTCGCTGCCGGCGACGAAGCTCTGCGCCAGCGTCACGGCGTTGCCCTCGTCCGAAAGGGCAATGATCTCCACGCCCGTGATCAGGCCGAGCGCGGCGGTGCCATAGGCGCCGCCCGCGGTGAACCGCAGCAGGTCGGCATTTCCCTCGCCGCCGGAGAGCGTGGCCGCGCCGGTGAGGTTCTCGGGGTCGATCAGCAGCAGGTCGTTGCCGGCGCCGCCGAAGAGGCGGTCGATGCCGGTGCCGCCATCGAGCGTATCGGCGCCGGCGCCGCCGGTCAGCGTGTCGTTGCCGGCGCCGCCCAGCAGGTGCAGGCGCGGCGCCGCGCCGATCGGCGTCAGCAGGAAGGCGCCGCTGATGGCATCCCCCGTCGCGCCGCCTTCGACGCGCAGCAGCATGTTGGTGGCGCTTTCCACAAGCCCCGTGGCGACGTTGAACTGGTTCGCCCCATCGCCCAGGCGCACCACCTCCACGCCAGCGATGCGCCCGGTGGTACCAGTGCCCATCGCGAGTCCGGCGAGGCCGGTGAATTCCAGCACGTCCAGCGTGCCGGCTTCGTCATACAGCAGGTCCGCGCTGTCGAAGGCGCCGGCCTCGATGCGATACAGGTCGTTGCCGCGCCCGCCATCCAGCCGGTCCGTCCCGGTGCCGGCCTCGATCGTGTCGGCGCCCTCGCCGCCCGAGAGCGTGTCGTTCCCGGCGCCGCCGCGCAGCACATCCGCCCCTGCGCCGCCGGCCAGGCGATCATTGCCGTCGGCGCCGTCCAGCAGGTCGTTGCCGCCGCCGCCGCCCAGCGTGTCGTCGCCGGCCTCGCCCTGCAGCGTGTCGGCCAACTCGCCGCCGATCAGCCGGTCCTGCCCGGCACCACCCTGGAACTGCGCGGCCACCAGGCTCCCGCGCAGCGCCAGCGCGTCATTGCCGCCGCCGGCGATGACGGCCAGCCCGCCGCCGGGCGCCAGCACCGCGCTGCGCGCCTCGGAGAAGGTGGCGACCAGCGCGCCCGGCGCGCCGGCGGCCATGACGATGCGCTCGATGCCGGAAAGCCGGTCCAGCAACTCGGCGCTCAGCGTCCCGCCCGACAGCAGCAGCAGCGTATCCTCCGCCGCGCCGCCATCGATGCGGTCCAGCGGGTCGAGCTCCGGCAGCGCGATCTCGATCGTGTCGGCGCCGTCGCCGCCGAAAACGCTGTCGGCGCCGGTGCCGGCGATGAAGCGGTCGGCCCCGCCGCCAGCCTCGAACAGGTCGTCGCCAGCGCCGGCATCGAATGTGATGGGCTTGGCGAGCACGGCGGCGCCGCGAATGAGGTCGGCGCCCGCGCTACCGAGGATTGTGAAGCCGCCCAGGTCGCTCGCCTGCACCATGGCGTTGAGCAGCGTGATGTCGGCGCCCGTGGCGGGCAGGATCTGGATGCGCTCGATGCCGGTGGTGTTGGCGAAGTCGGCCGCCAGCAGCGTCATTGTCACGGTGAGGCGCAGCGTGTCCGCGCCGGGATTGCCGCCGCCGCGCAGCGTGTCGGTTCCCACGAGGTGGCCTGCAGCGCCCAACACGAAGAGGTCCGCCACGGCATCGGCGCCGATCAGGCTTTCCGCGGCCGAGGCGCCCAGGATGAATGTGGCCATGGCTGGCACCCCTTCCCACCGCCCATGTCGCCGGGCGGTGGGAAGGCTTGCATGGTGTGGCACGGCTTGCCAACCGGGTGCTGCGGCCTACAGCGCGTAGTCGGTCGGCAGCAGGGCGGTGACGCCGGTCAGCACGATCTGGAAATCGGCCGTGGTGGTACCAGTGATGTTGCCCTGCAGCACGTCAGCGGTGAGGCGCAGCTGGCCGAGGCCGGTGAAGGCCGCAGCGCCGATGAAGACGAAATCCTGCTCGCCAGCCAGGTCGAGATTCGCATCCATCAGCGTGAAGTCGAGCAGATCGCCGCTGCCGGAGACGAAGTCCAGGATCACGTCGCGCTGCGCGCCGGTGCCGGAGGCGCCATTGGCATAGACGAAGCGGTCGGAATTGGCGCCGCCGCTCATCGTATCGGCGCCCGCACCGCCGATCAGCGTGTCGGCGCCATCGCCACCCTGAAGCACGTCGTTGCCGGCACCGCCATCGAGGCTGTCGGCGCCGCCATTGCCGATCAGCAGGTCGTTGCCGCCGGCACCGTTCAGCGTGTCGCCGAGCGACGCGCCCGTGAGGGTATCGGCGCCGGTGCCGCCGGTGAGGTTGAGGGCGTTCACCGCGCGCAGGATGCGGCTGCCCGCCGCCGTTTCCTCCAGCCCGCCGGTGAAGGCGGTGATGGCGATGCTCGCGTCGCTGGTGGTGTTGCCGTCGAGGTCGAGGCGAATGAAGGCGCCGTCCTGCCGCGCCTGCACGCCGCCGGCCAACAGGAAAGGCCCGGTACCGCGCCAGGTGAGGCCGGCGAAGCCGGTGAGGTCGATCACGTCGCCGGTGCCGAAATCGGCGACGGTGTCCACCAGCGGGCTGGCCGGCACGTCGCCGGTGCCGAAGGCGAACACATCATTGCCGCCGCCGCCCGTCAGCAGGTCTCCGCCCGTGCCGCCGGACAGCGTATCGTCGCCCACACCGCCGAACAGCGTGTCGTTCCCCTCGCCGCCGCGCAGCACGTCGTTGAAGTTGCCGCCATCGAGGCTGTCGGCACCGCCATTGCCCAGCAGCGTATCGGCGCCGCCGGCGCCCGAGAGCGTGTCGTTCAACGCGCCGCCGGTGAGCGTCTCGGCCGCGGCCGTGCCGGCCAGGTTCAGCGGCGTGGGTGCCACCAGGATGCGGCTGCCCGGCGCGGTTTCCTCCAGCGCGCCGGTGTAGCCCTGCAGAACGAGCTGCCGGTCCACGAAGCCGTTGCCATCGGTGTCGATGTCCAGCGTCGGCACGAGGAAGCCGAAGAAGTTTGTCGTGGTGAGGCGGGCCTGGCCGGGGGTGAACCCGAAGGCGCTGGTGCCGATGTAGCTGAAGTTGGCGATGGCCGAGAAATCGAGCCGGTCGCCGGCCGCGAAGTCCAGCACGATCTCGCGCTGCGAGCCGCCGGAGGTCTGAAGGTCGGTGAAGGCGAGGAAGACGAAGCTGTCATTGCCGGTGCCGCCGGTCATGCGGTCATCCCCCGCGCCGCCGGTCAGCACGTCATTGCCCTCGCCGCCGGTCAGCGTGTCGGCGGCGCCAAAGCCGAGCAGCGTGTCGTTGCCGCCCTCGCCGGCCAGCGAATCATTGTTGGCCGCGCCGGTCAGGGTCTCGCCAGTGGCGGTGCCCAGCAGGTTGCGCGGCGCCACCACGCCGAAGACGCCAGGCGTCAGCATGTCGAGCGGCAGGTTCAGGAAGTTGAAGGTGTTGAGGGTCAGGCCGCGATCCTCGATACCATCGCCGTTCGCGTCGATGTCGATGAACAACTGGCCGCTGAAGATGTCCCAGCGCACCTGGCCGGCAATGCCGGAGAACAGATTGCTGCCGATGAAGCTCAGCCCCGCGATGGCGGTGAAGTCGACCTGGTCGCCCGCATCGAGGCCAACGACGCTCTCGAACTGCCCAATCTCGTCGATGGTCGAGAACACCACACGGTCGTCACCGCCGCCGCTGGCATCCGCCGTGTCGTTCCCGGCACCGCCGAACAGCGTGTCGTTGCCCGCCCCGCCATTCATGCTGTCATTGCCGTTGCCGCCGACCAGGCTGTCGGCGTCGTTGCCGCCGAACATCGTGTCGTTGCCGCCATTGCCGAGCAGCGTGTCGTTGCCGTCGGCGCCGCTGAGGGTGTCGTTCGCCGCGCCGCCGGCGAGTGTCTCGGCCGCCGGCGTGCCGGGCAGGTTCACGGGCAGCGCCTGCCGCAGGACGAGGCTGCCCGGAGCGGTTTCCTCCAGCGCTGGCGAGAACAGGCCGGTCAGCGCGATCATGCGGTCGCCAGAGCCGAAAAGGCCGTCGCCATTCATGTCGAATTGCAGCGCGGTGCCGGAACTCGTGGAGAAGAAGGTTGTGGCGAAGCGGAACTGACCGGCGACGCCTGTGAAGGCGGCGTCGCCGATGAAGCTGAGGCCCGCCAGCGCCGATAGGTCGATCACGTCACCGGTGGCGAAATCGCTGATAGCCTCGGCGGCGGCTACGAATGCGATGCTTTGCAACTCGTCGATGGCGAGGTAGCGGAACACGTCGTTGCCCGTGCCGCCGGCCATCGTATCATTGCCCGCCCCGCCGAGCAGGGTGTCGTTGCCGTCGCCGCCGTTCAGCGAGTCATTGCCCGCGCCGCCCACCATCGTGTCGGCGCCGTTGCCGCCCAGCAGGCTGTCCGACTGGGCGCCGCCGAGCAGCGTGTCGTTGCCGTCGCCGCCCAACATGGAGTCGCCCGAGAAGCCCGACGCGTTGCTGCCGGCATCCAGCAGGTCGTCGCCACCACCGCCTTCCAGCGTGTCGGACTCCGTGCCGCCGAGCAGCGTGTCGTTGCCCTCGCCGCCCTGCAGGCGGTCGAAGCCCGCGCCGCCGTCCAGCGTATCGGCATCATCGCCGCCGATCAGCGTGTCGCCGCCGGCCTCGCCGCGCAGCAGGTCATTCCCCGTGCCGCCCTCCAGCAGGTCGCGCAGGCCGCCGCCGGTCAACGTGTCGGCGCCGCCGAAGCCGCGGAGCGTGTCGGAGGCCGCGCCGCCGGTGAGGCTGTCTCCAATCGCGCCGCCATCGCTGACGATGGAGGGCACGCCCACCAGGATGCGGTTGCCCGGCGCGGTCTCGACCAGTGGCGCCAGGAAATTCTCCAGTACGATGGTGCCGCTGACCAAGCCGTCCTCGCTCGTCACAGAGACGAGGGTGGACCCGCCGGTGGAACCTTCCGAAAGAAAGAAAGAAATCTCGCCCGCATCATCGGCAGACAGCGTGGCGCCCGCGAAGGTGAGGCCGCTGAGCGCCGAGAGGTCGAGGCGATCGGCCAGGGAGAAGTCGCGGATCGTGTCGGTGATGAAGCTGCCGGTCTGCGCGACGTCGCCGAGGGCGAGCCAGCGGAACACGTCGTTGCCCTCGCCGCCGAGCAGCGTGTCGTTGCCCGCGCCGCCGATCAGCACGTCATTCTCGGTGCCGCCGGAGAGTGAATCGGCGCGCGCGCCGCCCACCAGCGTATCGGCGCCGGCCAGGCCGCTCAGCGTATCGGTGTTGACGCCGCCGGTGAGTGAATCGGCGCCCGTGGTGCCGGACTGCACAACGCTTGCCACAGCGACGAGGATGCGGCTGCCCGGCGCCGTCTCGGCCAGCGCCGGCACGATGCCCGAGAACACGATGCCTGCATCGGCATCGCCATCGCCATCCACGTCCACGCCAAGCTGCGAACCGATCAGCGCCATTTCGCCGGCGACGTTGTTGAACGGCACCTCGCCGATGAAGGCGATGCCCGCGATGGCCGAGAGGTCGAGCACATCGCCCAGCTGGAAATCGTTGATGGTGTCCCAGCTCGTCGTGACAACGCTGGTGCTGGCAGGGAAGACCGGCAGGCCGATCTCCGTCAGGCTCGCCACGCGGAACACGTCGTTGCCGGCGCCGCCGGTGAGGAAGTCGTTGCCGTCGCCGCCCACCAGCGTGTCGTTGCCGTCGCCGCCATTCATCAGGTCATTGCCGCTGCCGCCGAGCAGCGAATCCGCGCCGGCATCGCCGTTCAGCGTGTCGGGCCCGAACAGGCCGCGCAGCACGTCGTCACCCTCGAGGCCGACGAGCGAATCCGGCCCGCCGCTGCCGGTCAGCGTCTCGCCCGCCCCGGTGCCGGTGGTCTCGAGGCCGAAGACGGCGCGCAGGATCCGGCTGCCAGTGCTGGTCTCCTCCAGCCCCGGCACGGCATTGACGGTGACGGTGCGGTCGGCCAGCCGGTCGCCATCGCTGTCCAGCTGCAGCTGGACGGCGCCCGAGAAGCTGGTGAAGCGCAATTCGCCCGCCAGGCCGGTGAACAGCGCATCGCCGACATAGACGATGCCGTTCAGCGCCGTGAGGTCGATGCGGTCCGCCGAGCGCATGTCGCGGATCGTGTCGCCGCCGAAGCTGGCATAGGAGGTGAAGCGGAACACGTCGTTGCCGCCGCCGCCGGCCAGCGTGTCGGTGCCGAAGCCCGGATCGATGGTGTCGGCGCCGGCGCCGCCCTCCATCAGGTCGTTGCCGTCGCTGCCGACCAGGCTGTCATTGCCGCCATTGCCGCGCAGCGTGTCGTTGGCGAAGCCACCGTTCAGCGTCTCGCCATTCACCGTGCCGTCCTGGATGACGGGTGCGGCGATGGCGAGGATGCCGGGGGCGATCTGCTCCAGCCGCAGCGTGCCGACCAGGAACAGCGAGTGGTCCACCAGCGTGTCGCCATCGACGTCGAACTGGATCTGCGTGGCGGGGGTGCTGGTGTCGATGGTGGTCGTCACCATGCGGAACTCATTGCCGGCGCCGCTGAAGCCGAAATCGAACCGCCAGGTGAAGCTGGAGACGGCGCCGGCGGTGATGGCGCTGAAATCCAGCCGGTCGCCCACCGTGAAATCGGTGATGCGCTCCGACGCCAGATGGAAGATCGAGGTGTAGAGGAAGGTGTCGTTGCCCGCGCCGCCCGAGAGGCGGTCCGAGCCGGCGCCGCCCTCGATCAGGTCGTTCCCGTCGCCGCCCGCGATGGTGTCGGTTCCGAGCAGGCCGCGCAGCGTGTCGGCGCCGCCGTTGCCGAAGATCACGTCGCCGGCGGTCGTGGCCGCACCTGTCAGGCTGTCAGCGTCGATGCCGCCGATGAGGGTTGCCATGGACGGGGGCTCCTTCGACACTGCGCACCCACCCGGTCCCCGCGGAGCGAGGGGATCGGATCGGCGCATGATAGTTGCGATGTGGGGCGATAGTTAACGCGGAATAAAAATCTTGCAAGCTGACAATTTATGACGCCGCCGCGCCCACCCGCTGCCTCCGTTCTCGACATCCTGGCCGCCACCGGTGGGGCGCCACGCATCGCCTCTTTCATCATCACCGTCTGGGGCGATGCCGTCGTGCCGCGCGGCGGTTCGCTGTGGCTGGGGTCGCTGCAGGCCATCCTGGACCGCATCGGCTGCAACCCCGGCCAGGTGCGCACCGCCATGTCGCGGCTGACGGAGGAGGGGTGGCTGCTGCGCAACCGCGTCGGCCGGCTTTCCTTCTACCGCCTCGGCCCGCGCGGCGAGGCGGTGTTCGAGGCCGCGGCGGCGCGCATCTATGGCGGCCCGCCGCCAGCCTGGGATGGCGCCTTTCGCCTGGTGGTGACGCAGGACGCGGCACTGCGCGAGGCGCTGGAAGGCCGCCTGTTCGGCCGCCTGGCGCCGGGGGTGCTGGTGGGCGTGGGCGGCGCGCTGGCGGCGCTGCCGGCCGAGGCGCCGGCATTGCTCGCCCGGCCGCGCAGCCTGGCGGAGGCGCAGGCGCTGGCGGCCGAGGCCTGGCCGCTGCCGGCGCTGGCCGAGGGCTATGCGCGCTTCGCCACATCCTTCGCCGCGCTGGACGCGGCGGCGGCGGTGCCGCCGGAGGATGCGCTGCCACTGCGCCTGCTGCTGGTGCATGCGTGGCGTCGCGTGGTGCTGCGGGACCCGCTGCTGCCGGCCGCGCTGCTGCCCGAGGCCTGGCCGGGCCATGCGGCGCGGGCCATGGCGGCGCGGCTGTATCACCGCCTCACCCCGGCGGCCGATGCATGGCTGGATGCCGAGGGGCGTTGCGAAGAAGGCGCGCTGCCGCCGGCCGACCATGGCGGACGCTTCCCGCCCGATAAACATGTTACCGATTTTGCTTGATGATGGCGATAGCGGTGACATATCCTCGCGGCCAGCGGAGGACTCGCCATGTACACCCAGGCCCTGAACCAGAAGGATGCCGGCGCGCCCACGGGCACAGCCGAGGATCCAGCGCGCCTCGCCCGCTTCGAGGCGCGCGTGGCGGCCGAGGAGAAGGTGGAGCCGAATGACTGGATGCCGGAGGCCTATCGCCGCACCCTGACGCGCCAGATCAGCCAGCACGCGCACAGCGAGATCGTCGGCATGCTGCCGGAGGGCAACTGGATCACCCGCGCGCCCAGCCTCCGCCGCAAGGCCGCGCTGCTGGCCAAGGTGCAGGATGAGGGCGGGCACGGGCTGTACCTCTACGCCGCCGCCGAAACCCTCGGCACGTCACGCGAGGAGCTGGTGGAGCAGCTGCTGTCGGGCCGCGCCAAATACAGCAGCATCTTCAACTATCCGACGCTGAGCTGGGCCGATATCGGCGCGATCGGCTGGTTGGTCGATGGCGCGGCCATCATGAATCAGATCCCGCTGTGCCGGACCAGCTACGGCCCCTATGCGCGCGCCATGATCCGCGTGTGCAAGGAGGAAAGCTTCCACCAGCGCCAGGGCTACGAGATCATGCTGACGCTGGCGCGCGGCACGGCCGAGCAGAAGGCGATGGCGCAGGATGCGCTGAACCGCTGGTGGTGGCCCAGCTTGATGATGTTCGGCCCGCCCGATGCGGAAAGCGCGCATACCGACCAATCCATGCGCTGGAAGATCAAGCGCTTCACCAATGACGCGCTGCGCCAGCAATTCATCGACGCGACGGTGCCGCAGGGCCACTATCTCGGCCTGACCTTCCCCGATGCGGCGCTGCGCTTCGATGAAGCGACCGGCCATTGGCAGCACGGGCGGATCGATTGGGAGGAATTCCGCCAGGTGCTGGCCGGCAACGGCCCCTGCAACCGCGAGCGCCTGGAGGCCCGCCGGCGCGCGCATGAGAATGGCCGCTGGGTGCGCGAGGCGGCGCTGGCGCATGCCGCGAAACGAAAGGCGCGCGCTGCGGCGGCGCCGAAGCTGGCGGCGGAGTGACGCAGATGCCGACGGAAGCGAAGATGCCGGTCTGGGAAGTGTTCATCCGCGCGCGCGCCGGGCTTGCGCATCGCCATGCCGGCAGCGTGCATGCGCCGGATGCCGAGATGGCGCTGCAGGCGGCGCGCGATACCTACACGCGGCGCGGCGAGGGGCTTTCGCTGTGGGTCGTGCCCTCGGCCGCGATCACGGCCAGCGATCCATCGGACAAGGACAGCCTGTTCGAACCCACGGCCGACAAGATCTACCGCCACCCCACCTTCTACGAGGTGCCGGACGAAGTGGGGCACATGTAGCCATGACGAGCATCGTCGTCGCGGAAACGCCGCTGCTGCTGCACCTGCTGCGCCGCGCCGATGATGCGCTGGTGCTGGCGCATCGCCTGTCCGAATGGTGCGGCCACGCGCCGATGCTGGAGGAGGACCTCGCGCTGCCCAACGTGGCGCTGGACCTGCTGGGCCAGGCACGCATGCTCTACAGCCACGCCGCCACCATCGAGGGCCTCGGCCGCACCGAAGACGACCTCGCCTATCTGCGCGACGCGCCGCAATTCCGCAACGCGCTGATCTGCGAACTGCCGAATGGTGATTTCGCCGAGACCATGGCGCGGCTGTTCCTCGTCAGCGCCTTCATGCGCCCCTGGTGGGCCGCCGCGACGGCTTCGCGCGAGCCCACGCTCGCCGCCATCGCCGCCAAGGCGGAGAAGGAAGCCACATATCACCTGCGGCACGCCGGCGAGTGGCTGATCCGCCTGGGCGACGGCACCGAGGAGAGCCATGCGCGCGCGGCGGCGGCGCTGGAGCGGCTCTGGCCCTATACGGGCGAGCTTTTCGTCTGCGACGAAGCCGACCGGGCGCTGGTCGCTGAGGGCATCATCCCTGATGCCGAGGCGCTGCGCGGCGCCTGGGATGCGAGCGTGGCGCGCGTGCTGGCCGAAGCCACGCTCGCCCGGCCGCGCGACGGCTGGATGCAATCGGGCGGCCGGCGCGGCGTGCACACCGAGCATCTGGGCCACATGCTGGCCGTGATGCAGCACCTGCAGCGCGCCTATCCGGGGGCCACATGGTAGCCGCGCTGGACGATGCCCGGCTGCGCCAGCGCGCGCTGGATGTCGCGGCGCAGGTGGTGGACCCGGAAATCCCGGTGCTGACCATCGCCGATCTCGGCGTGCTGCGCGATGCGCGTGTGGCCGCTGACGGTGCCGTCGAGGTGGACATCACGCCGACCTATTCCGGCTGCCCCGCGATGAACATGATCGCGCTGCAGGTGGAGGTGGCGCTAGCCGGCGCGGGCTTCGCGCGCCCGCGCGTGCGCACCGTGCTGTCGCCCGCCTGGACCACCGATTGGATGAGCGAGGCCGGGCGCGCGAAGCTGCGCGACTATGGCATCGCGCCGCCGGCCGCGCGGGCCGGCCGCCGCGCGCTGTTCGGCGAGGAGGCAGCGCCCGCCTGCCCGCGCTGCGGCAGCGGCGACACCACGAAGCTATCGGAATTCGGCAGCACCGCCTGCAAGGCGTTGTGGCGCTGCGAATCCTGCCGCGAGCCCTTCGACGCCTTCAAATGCCTCTGACAATGCCCTCAGACGCCGGGCGCCGGCGCCGCCGGCTTGGCTTGCGCGCCGACGCGCTGACGGGCCGAGCGGCACGGCACCTCTGCGCGCGCGGCCTGCCGTGCAGGCCGATCACCGACAGCAGAATCGGATAGCCCCGATGACCGCCATGGCCACCACCCGCTTCCATCCGCTGCGCGTCCTGTCGGTGAAGCGCGAAACGCCGGATGCCATCGCCGTCACGCTGCAACCGCCGCCGCATGCGGATTTCGCCTTCACGCCGGGCCAATACCTCACCTTCCGCCGGATCTTCGAAGGGCAGGAGCAGCGGCGCAGCTATTCGATTTGCGCGGCGCTGGATGACGGCGCGCTGCGTGTCGGCATCAAGCGCGTGCCGGGCGGGGTCTTCTCGAGCTGGGCCGTGGAGCATCTGCAGGCCGGCGCGGTGCTGGAGGCCATGCCCCCGGAGGGCCGCTTCGGGCTGATGCCGGATGAAGCGGCCGCGCCGCGCACCGTGCTCGGCATCGCGGCCGGCAGCGGCATCACGCCCATCCTCTCCATCGCGTCGAGCCTGCTGGCGCGCGAGCCGCAGTCACGCTTCGTGCTGCTGTATGGCAATCGTGACCAGCGCGGCATCATGTTCCGCGAGGCGCTGGGGGATCTGAAGGACCGCCACCTGGCGCGCCTTGCCGTGGTGCACGTGCTGAGCCGCGAGAAGCATGAGCTGGATGCGCTGCACGGTCGGCTCGATGCGGCGCGGATCGCGGCCCTGCTGCCCGGGCTGGTGTCTCCCGGCGCGATCGATGCCGCCTTCCTGTGTGGCCCGGAGGGCCTTGCGGAGGCCGCGACCTCGGCGTTGGCCGGCCTCGGCGTCGCGCCCGAGCGCATCCATGTCGAGCGCTTCACGCCGGCCGCCGGCTTCGTGCCGCGCGCGGCGCCCGCCATCGCGCCCGATGCGCCGCCGGCGGCGATGGCGCAGATCACGGTAGAGGGTGTGACGCGCGAGGTGCCGATGGCCGTGGGCGAGACGCTGCTGGATGCGGGCCTGCGCGCCGGGCTCGACCTGCCCTGGTCCTGCCGCGGCGGCATGTGCTGCACCTGCCGCGCGCGCGTCACCGAGGGGGTGGTGGAGATGGCGCAGAACTACTCGCTGCAACCCTGGGAGCTGGACGGCGGCTATGTGCTGACCTGCCAGTCCCGGCCCACCACCGCGCGTGTCGTGGTGGATTACGACGCGGCGTAACGCTGCATCTCGAGGTTGCCGCGCGAATCGACCGTCGCGGTCCAGCCCGGCAGCAGGATCAGCGTACTGTCGTCCTGCTCGATCACCGCGGGGCCGGGCAGGCTGGCGCCGCGGCCGAGCGTGGCGCGCTGCCAGACCGGCCAATCCTGCCAGCCGGCGGCGGCGAAGATGCGGCGCCGGCCCTGCGGCGTTGGGCTCGGCAGTTCCGTCGCCGCCGGCATGGCGATGGGCTCCATGTGGCCAGTGACGCGGACGCGCAGCGCGGTGATCTCGATGGCGCTGTCGGTGTCGCGGAAGCCGTAGACGCCCTCATGCACGCGGTGGAACAGCTCGGCCAGCGCCTCGGGCGTGGGCGCGGCGAAGGTCGCGCTGTCCCAATCCACGGTCAGTTCGAAGCTCTGCCCCGCATAGCGCATCTCGGTGGTGGCGGAGAGGCTGTGGCCGCGGAGCATCGTGGCCTCCGCCGCCAGCCAGGCCTCGGCCTCGCGCGACAATGCGTCCAGCGCGTCGCGCAGGCGCGCGGTTGCCCTCGCGTCGGCGGGCCACAGGCGCAGGCGCAGCGAGCGCACGAAATCGCGCTTCACATCGGCGAGGATGGCACCCAGCGCGCAGAAGGTGCTGGGCGCGAGCGGTACCAGCACGGCGGAGAGCCGTGCCTCCTCCGCCAGCAGGTTCGCGTGGGTGGGACCGGCGCCGCCGAAGGGCATCAGCGCGAAGCGCGCGGCATCCTCGCCGCGCTGCGCGAGGCCCTTCGACAATTCGGTAGCCATCACCGCCGTCGCCACGCGCAGCGCCGCGCGCGCGGCCTCTGCTGCGGCATCCGCGCCTGCGAAGCCCAGCCGCGCCGCGATGGGTAGCAGCGCCGCTTCGGCTGCTGCGCGATCGAGCTTCATGCGGCCGCCGAGGAAGCCGTTCGGGTCGAGGAAGCCGAGGGCGAGGTAGCAATCCGTCACGGTCGGTTCGGTGCCGCCGCGCCCGTAGCAGACCGGCCCCGGCGCCGCGCCGGCGCTGCGCGGGCCCACTTTCAGCACGCCCTGCGGATCGACCCAGACGATCGAGCCGCCACCCGCGCCGATGGCCGAGACGTTCACCACCGGCATCACCAGCGGCAGGTCGCCCACGGTGGTGCGCGTGGTGTATTCGGGCTCGCCCGAGCGCGTCAGCGCGACATCGCTGCTGGTGCCGCCCATGTCGAGCGTGATCAGCCGCGTGAAGCGCGTGCCGGCGGCTGCGCGCGCTGCCGCCACCACGCCCGAGGCCGGGCCGGACAGTACCGTCTCGATCGGCCGCGCGCGCGCCGTGCGCAGCGCCACGGTGCCGCCATTCGAGGTGGTGATGGTGATCGGCGCGCTCAGACCGCGCGCCGCCAGGCGTTCCGCGAGACGGTCGAAATAACGCTGCATCAGCGGCGCGATGAAGCCGTTCAGCACTGTCACCAGCGTGCGTTCGTATTCGCGCATCTCCGGCCAGATGGCGGCCGATGCGGCCACCGGGATGCCCGGCAGCCGCGCCGCCAGCGCCGCCGCCACCTCGGCCTCCAGCCCCGGGTGCAGGTAGCTGTGCAGCAGCATCACGGCCACCGAGGTGACACCGCCGGCGCGCAGCGCCGCCGCGACGCGATCATGATCCGCCTCGGTCGGGCGGTGCAGCACCGTGCCATCGGCCATGATGCGGGCCGGAATCTCGAAGGCGAGGTCGCGCGGCACCAGCGCCTCCTCCTTTGTCAGGTGGAAATCCACCGAATTGGGCATGCGGCAGCGCGCGATCTCCAGCACGTCGCGGTTGCCCGGGGAGACCACGAGGCCGATCGGTCCGCCGCGCCGCTGGATGATGGCGTTGAGGCCAAGCGTCGTGCCGTGCACCACCAGCGCGATGTCCGCCATCGTCACGCCGGCCTTCGCCACCACCGCGACGAGGCCGGCTTCGACGGCGGCGGAGGGATCATCAGGCGTGCTTGGCTGCTTGTGGAACACGAGGCCCCGGGCGCTGCCGGCCAGCACGAAATCGGTGAAGGTGCCGCCGACATCGATGCCGATGCGGCATGCGGGCGCGGCCATCAGCGCGCACCGCCGAGCAGGGCGGCGAAGGCGGCTTCGAAGCGCGCGCGCGCGGCCGGCGCATCGGCCATCACCTCCACCAGTGGGCGGTGGCCGGCGCGCGGCATGTCGGGCACCACGGCATCGAGCACGCGCAGGCGCTGCCGGCTGCGCTGCCGCTTCGGCAGGCGGAACAGCGCGGCGTTCAGGCGGCATTGCGCGGCATCGTCGAACACCGCCTCATAGGCCGCGCGTTCCTCGCCGAAATCGAAGCCCGCGGGGTCGCGCGGCGCGCGGGGCGCGGCGCGCAACCGCGCCGTGCTGGCGGCATCCACGGCGCCGTCGCGCACCGCCACGCCGTAATCCCGCGCCGCCGCCGCCGGGCTGACGATGCCCAGGCGCACATCCTGCAGCACCGCGGCGGGATCGCGCAGGAAGGCATCGCCATAGCCGCCGGCGCCTGGCGTCAGGATGGTCACGGTGTCGCCGGCGGCGACTTCCAGCAGGTCGATCTTGCCGATCACCTGCTCGGTGGGCGTGAAGCGGTTGAGGATGACGCGGAAGGGCAGGCCGGGCCGGCCGCCCATCGCGCCCCAGGGCGGGAAGCGGCAGCGTTCCATGCCGCGCGCCAGCACGGTGCAGCCATCGCGCAGCACCTGGAAGGTGAATTCCAGCCCGCAGCCGCCGCGCCATTGGCCAGGGCCGCCGCTATCCGGCCGCAGCGCATAGGCCAGCACCAGGATGGGGGCGGCGGCCTCGATGCTCTCGATCGGGTTGTTCGAGAGGTTGGAGGTGCCGCTGTCGCGCCCATCCACGCCGTCATGCCCGGCGCGCGCGCCCATGCCGCCGATCATCGGCTGCAGCACCACCACGTTGCGGTCGCGCGTGCCCTCGCCGGTGGCCGCTTCCTCCTCGGCCAGCACGACGGGCGTGGACACGCCGCCGCTGGCGGCCGCCATGAGCGTGGGATCGGCCTGCAGCAGCGCGCCCGTCACCATGTCGAAGATGCGCCGGCCACTGGGCTGGCGCACGCCCACCGCCGCGGGCGATTCGGCATTCACCAGCGTGCCAGGCGCGGCGCGGGCGGTGATGCAGCGATAGACGCCGGCATTCATCGGGATGCTCGGGTCATGCGTCGCCACGCAGCCGATCAGGCGCGCGGTGAACCAGGCATGGCGGCGGCCGATTGTGGGGATGTTATAGGCGGTGGCCACCTGCGGATCGGTGCCATCGAAATCGAGGTCGATCAGGCCGCCGCGGGCGCGCAGCGTCAGGCGGATGCGCACCGGGAAGGTGCTGACCATGTCGTCGTCCAGGTAGTCCCAGAAGTGGTAGTCGCCATCCGGGATGCGCGCGAGAACCGCGCGCGCCTTGCGGTCGGCGTAGTCCTGCAGCGCCTCCTGTGCGGCGAGGAAGGTCTCCACGCCATGCGCCTCGATCATCTCGGCGACGCGCTGGCCGCCCACATGCAGTGCGGCCAGCTGTGCGCGGATGTCGCCCATGTTCTGGTCGGGCGTGCGCACATTGGAACGGTAGAGCGAAAGGAAATCCGGATTCATGGTGCCGCCGCGCATCAGCTTCATCGGCGGGATCATCAGACCTTCCTGGAACAGGTCGGTGTTGGAGGGCGAGATGCTGCTGGGCACGCGCCCGCCGATATCGGCGGAATGGATGAAGCACCAGCCATGCGCCACCACGCGGCCATCGTGGAAATAGGGGCGGATCAGATGCAGGTCGGGCAGGTGGGTGGACAGGCCTTCCGACAAATAGGGGTGGTTGGTGATGATGACATCGCCCTCGGCGAGGTCGGGCACCGCGCGCAGCGTGGCGCTGCAATCGAGGTCGAGGAAGTGGCTGACGCCGATGGTGCGTGGATAGCCGAAGAAGCGCCCATCCAGCCCGACCAGGGCGGTGCCGAAATCCGAGGCTTCCTTGACGTAGAGCGTGCGGCCGGTGCGCTGCAGCGTGAAGCCCATGCCTTCCGCTGCGGCGGTGACCTGGCGGCCGAGGATTTCGAGCGTGACGGGATCCAGCATGCGGCAAGCTTGCCGTGCCGCCGCGCGCGCTGTCCACCCGCCCCTTGAAGCGCAGCCTGTGCGTGGCAGGATGGCGGCTTGGCAGGGGGATGCACGATGGAGCAGGACGAGGCGCGGCGCATCGAGGACGAGCCGCTGATGCTCACACCCGGGCCGGCCACGCTGTCCATGCGCGTGAAGCGGGCCATGCTGCATGACTACGCGTCGGGCGAGGAGAAGATGCTCGACACCATCGCCTTCTGCCGCCGCTACCTGCTGGAGCTGTGCAACGGCCAGGGCAGCCACACCGCGGTGCCCATCGTGGGTAGCGGTACCTCCGGCACCGAGGCCACGATCGGCGGCTTCGTGCCGGAGAACGGCAAGCTGCTGATCCACACCAACGGCATCTATGGCGACCGGCTGATCGAGGTGGCGCGCCGGATCCGCACGCCCCACAGCAGCTTCCGCACCGCGCCCTACACGCCGCCCACGGCCCAGCAATTCGAGGATGCGCTGGAGGCCGACCCCGCGATCACCCATGTGATGGTGGTGCATTGCGAGACCTCGACCGGCATCCTCAACCCGATCGAGGAGATCGCCGCGGTGTGCAAGCGCCGCGGCAAGGGGCTGCTGATCGATGCCGTCGCCTCCTTCGGCGCCTTCATGCTGGATGCCAAGGCGCTGTCCTTCGACGCGGTGGTGTGCAGCGCCAACAAGGGGCTGCAGGCGCCGCCGGGCCTCGCCTGGGTGGTGGCGAAGCGCAGCGCGCTTGAGGAGACGAAGGGCAACGCGCACAGCCTGACGCTCGACCTGTGGGACCAGCACCAGCATCTGGAGCGCACCGGCATGTTCCGCTTCACGCCGGCCACGCATCTGCTGCTGGGCATGGCGGAGGCGCTGCGCGAACACCAGGAGGAAGGCGGGCTGCCGGCGCGGCAGGCGCGCTATCGGCGCAGCTGGCGGCGGCTGGTGGATGGCATGCGGCAGATGGGGTTCCGCACGCTGCTGGACGATGCCGTGGCCTCGCCCATCGTCGCCACCTTCCACGATCCGGCGGACCCGAACTACAGCTTCAAGGCGTTGTACGACGGCATGAAGCGGCGCGGCTTCGTGATCTTCCCGGGGCGGCTGGCGGCGGCGAACACCTTCCGCATCGCCTGCATCGGCGTGGTGACCGAGCACGACATCGGCCGCGCACTGGACGCGCTGGCCGAGACGCTGCGCGAGATGGGCGTGCAGGGCATGGGCCGCCCGGCCTGAGGAATCAGGCCAGCGTTACGTCCTCAAGCTCCACATAGCCGAGCGGATGCGGCGCGAAGCCCCGCACCCCGGGCCGCACGCCAGCCAGAACATCGGCCGAATACAGCGGCAGCACCGGCAGGTCGGTATGCACGATGTGTTGTGCCTGGGCATACAGCGCGCGCTGTCGCGCGGGCTCGGCGGTGCGCCGCGCCTCGGCCACCAGCGCATCGAGCCGCGCATTCGCATAGCCGCCGGGGTTGAAGGCGCCGCCGCTGCCGAGATCGCGCTGGAACAGGATGTTCGGATGCGGCCGGGCGGAGGCGCCCTGGATGGCGATCTGCCAGGCCCCCTGCAGATAAACCGCGGGCCACCAGGGCGGGTCCTCGTAGCTGCGCAGATCGAGCGTGATGCCGATGGCGGCCAGCGCCTCGGCCACATCGGCCGCAACCGCGGGCACGGGCGGCATGGCGGTGGTGGACATCTGCACGCGCACGCCGCCGCCATGGCCGGCTTCGCGCACCAGCTGGCGCGCCAGTTCCGGGTCGAAGGGCAGGGGCACCAGTGCCTCGGCCCAGGGATCGTCCTCCGGCAGCACGCCATTCACCAGGCGGCCGCGCGGGCCGAGGTGCCGCGCGCGGATCGCCTCGCGGTCCACCGCATGGGCCACGGCGCGGCGCATGCGTGCATCGTCGAAGGGCGGGCGCGTGGTGCGGAAGGCGATCACCGTCTTGCGCGGCGAGTTCACCGCGAGCGTCTGAACCAGCCCGCGCGCTGCCAGACCCGCCGCCGCGGTGGCGGGCACGGTCTCGATGATGTCGGCCTCGCCGCGCTCGATCGCGGCGATACGGTCGGCGGCGTGCGGGGCCCAGCGGATCACCACCTCCTCCGCCGCGAAGCGATGCGTGGCGTAATGCGCGGCGAAGCGGCGCAGGCGCACATGGCTGCCGCCGATCCACTCCGTCACCTCATAGGGGCCGGCGCCCACCGGCTGCACCGCCGTGTCATCCGCGACGTAGCAGCGCCAGGCCAGCGTCGGCAGGAAAGCGAGGTTCGGTTCGGCGAAGCGGAACACGACGCCGCGGGCGCCATCGGCCTCCACCGCCTCCAGCCCCCGGAAATCCGCCTTCAGCGGCGTCTGCACGCGCGGGTCGAAGATGCGACGGAAGCAGGCGGCGGCGGCCTCGGCATCCAGGGCGCGGCCGTTGTGGAAGCGAAGGCCGGGGCGCAGCGTGAAGCGGAACACGCGGTGGTCGGGCGAGACCTCCCAGCTCTCCGCGAGATCCGGCTGCAGGCGCATGGCGCGGTCAAGGCGCAGCAGGCTCGGGCAGGCGAGCTTCAGGATCACCGTGGCGGCGCTGGAATCGGCCTCGTAGGTGTTGGGCGCGAGCGAGGTGTGCTCGTGGTTGAACAGCAGGCGGAGCGTGGTGGCGGGCATCAATCCACCTTCGCGCCGCTGATGCGGATGATCTCGGCGTAGCGCACGCGCTCGGCACGCATGAAGGCGCCGAATTCGGTGGGGTCCATCGACATCGGGAAGGCGCCGAGATCAGCCAGCCGCGCCACCAGCGCGGGGTCGGTGGCGGCGGCGCGCATGATGCCGTTGACGCGGGTGATGACCTCGGCGGGCGTGTTGCGCGGCGCCATCACGCCGAACCAGGCGGTGATATCGAAATCCGGCACGCCGCCCTCCTGCACCGTCGGCAGTTCCGGCGCCAGCGGCCAGCGCTGGGCGCTGGTGACAGCGATGGCGCGCACCGCGCCGCTGCGCACCTGCGGGATGATCTGCGGGAAATTGTCGAAGGCCAGCTGCACCTGGCCCGCCACCAGATCAGTGATCATCGCCGCGCCGCCGCGATAGGGCACGTGCACGATGTTGACGCCGGTGCGAATCTTGAACAGCTCACCCGACAGATGCAGCGTGCCGCCCGCCCCGGCCGAGCCGAAGTTCAGCCGGCCTGGATTGGCGCGGGCGTAGGCGATCAGCTCGGGAATCGTGCGGATCGGCAGCGAGGGATGCACGACGACGATGTTGGCGATGGTGGCGAAGGGCGCCACCGGCGCGAAATCCGTCAGCCCCTCATAGCCGGCATTGGGAAACAGCAGCGGCGCGTTGATGTGCGTGGCGGTGTTGCCGAGCATCAGCGTGTAGCCATCCGGCGCGGCATTTGCGACGAAGGCCGTGCCCACCGTGCCGCCGGCGCCCGGGCGGTTGTCGACCACGAAGGGCTGGCCCAGCGAATCGGCCAGGCGCGCAGCGATCATCCGCGCCATCAGGTCGCTGGCGCCGCCAGGCGGCAGGGGCACCACGAAGCGCACCGGGCGTTGCGGCCATGGCGCGGTCTGCGCGGACGCGCCGCTGATTCCGAAGACCAGCATCAACGACAGCAGGGACAGCAGGCGGCGGGCTCGCATGGCGGGTCTCCTCGGCAGCCACACTGTAGCAGCAAGATCCGCGCCAGATGTGCGCCAATGCAGGGCAGGACCGGAGTTGACCATCGCCGCGGCGTCGGATGATCCTGCGCGCCCAGCATTGAGGAGACCGCCGTGCCCCGCCTGTTGCGCTTCACCTTCGTCGATGCCGGCGTCAGCGGCCGGGTCGAACTGCACGAGACCCTCGCGGCGCGCACCGTGGAGGCCATCTGGGGCGCGCTGGCGCAGCCGGTGCGGGAGCTCAGCTTCCACGCGATGTTCGCCGGCCCCGAGATCATGGTCGGCCTGCCGCCCTCGGCGCAGAATTTCGACCCGCGCAGCCTGCCGCCGGAGAACCAGACGGTGATCCCGACGCCGGGCGACGTGCTGTGGTTCTATCAGGCGCCGAACATGATGAAGGGCCTTGCCGACGAATTCTGGGAGATCGGCATGTTCTACGGCGATGGCGGGCGCGTGTTCGGCCCGCTGGGCTGGACGCCGGTGACCATGTTCGGCCGCATGCTGCCCGAGGATTTGCCGGCCTTCGCCAAGGAATGCGCAGATATCCGGCTGCGCGGGGCGAAGATGCTGGAGATCCGCCGCGAAGCCTGAGGCGCCTGAGCACGCTGCGTTCAAGCGAACGCAGCGTGCTCAAGGAGTCCTTGAAGCTCGAGCACCAGATCGATCCGAGAGGATCGATCTCGTGCTCTACAGGCGCTCCACCACCTCCACCACCTGGTCGCCGCTGTAGAGCGGCATCCAGGGACGGCGGATGGAGCCCACCCAGGCCTGCGCGGTGGGGCAGCGGATGGTCTCCACCACCACGCCGTACATGTCGACCATCTCGCCCATCACCTGGCCACCCACCATGTCCTGGCCGGGCTCTACCAGGCAGTGCCAGAAGCCGCCGCGCGTGCACTTCACATGCACCGCGTTGCCGCCGCGGCGGATGTCGGTCGCCGTCGGCGGCGTGCCGGGCAGCATGCCCATCGCCTGCGCGGCGCCATGCAGCGCGGTGGAGAAATTCGCCAGATCCTCGTCGCGCACGCGCGCGCCGCCGCCGCTTTCGATGATCAGCGCGGCCTTGCCATGGCGCCGCGTGACGTTGGTGAGGAAGGTGCCCTCCATCCAATCCTCCGACGCGCCCCACTGATAGCGGCTGCCCACCTGCGCCGCGAGCGCCTTCGAGGCCTGCTCTGCCGGGCCATTCCCCTTGGCATCGTGGATCACATAGAAGGCCGTGATCGTCAGTTCGCCGCCGCTGTGGAGATCCAGCACCGCGTCGCCGCCATGCTCGCCGGCCAGCGCCAGCAGGCGGTGCACCAGCTGCTCGCCCACGCTGCCATCGGCCTTGCCCGGGAAGATGCGGTTGAGGTTCGTGCCATCCTGTGGCGTCAGCCGGCTGTGCACGCGCTGGCCGAGCGGATTGGCCACCAGCAGCGCGGCGATGCTGCCCTTGAGCACCGCGAGGTCGAGCCCGCGCAGGAAGCGCGCCGCGGCGATGGGGCCCACATTCTCGCCGCCATGCACCAGGCATTGCAGATACAGCCGCGGTCCTGGCCGCGCGCCCCGCGCCAGCAGCACCGGCGAGAGCAGCGGAAGGATGGGATCATGCCCGAGCTCGATGACGCCCTGGGCCAGCTCGCCGGGCGCGGCCTCCGCGGTGCCGAAACGCATGTGCCGTATCTCCCGTTGTTCAACGCGCAGGAATCAAGGTGAGGTCCGCCGCCGTCCAGCGCGCCGTGGCGCGGGCGCCGGGGCGAACCCGGTCCGCCAGCCCGGCCGGGCCTTCCACGAGCAGGGCACGGCCGCCGGGCAGGCGCAGCACGGCCTGCGCGCCGGTGCCGAGGAAGCTCACCACCTCGACGGTGCCAGTGACGGCATTGGCCTCGCCCGGCGGCGCATCGTCCAGCTGCACGCGCTCCGGCCGCAGCACATAGGTGCCGGGCGCCGGCGCGGCCAGCGGGATGCCATCCTCCGAGGCCAGTCCGCCGGCGGTGCCGGGCCGTGCCTCGAACAAATTGGCGCGGCCGATGAAGCCGGCGACGAAGCGCGTCGCGGGGCGTTCATAGACCTCGCGCGGCGTGCCCAGCTGCTCCAGCCGGCCCTGGTGCATCACCGCGATGCGGTCGGAGATCGCCATCGCCTCGGCCTGGTCATGCGTGACGAACAGCGTGGTGAGGCCGAGCTCGGTCTGCAGGCGCCGCAATTCGATGCGCGTGCCCTCGCGCAGCAGCGCATCGAGGTTCGAGAAGGGTTCGTCCAGCAGCACCACGGCCGGGTTGATGACCAGCGCACGGCCGACCGCGACGCGCTGCTGCTGGCCGCCCGAAAGCTGCCGCGGCAGCCGCTGCTCCAGCCCCGTCAACTGCAGCAGCCCCACCATGCGGGCCACGCGCTGCGCCATCTCGGCCTTCGGCACGCGGCGCCGTTGCAGCCCGAAGGCGATGTTCTCGGCCACCGTCAAATGCGGGAACAGGGCGTAGGATTGGAACACCATGCCGGCATCGCGCCGATGCGGCGGCAGCGTGGTGATGTCCTGCCCGCGCAGCAGGATGCGGCCCTCGCTGGGTTCCACGAAACCGGCCACCATGCGCAGCGTCGTGGTCTTGCCGCAGCCGGAGGGGCCGAGCAGCGCCACCAATTCGCCGGGCGCCACCGCCAGATCCATCCGTGCCACGGCGGTGGTGCTGCCATAGCGGCGCGCCAGGCCATCCAGTACGAGTTCGGCGCTGTGCGTGCCGCTCATCGCTGGGCGTAGGCCTGCTGCGCCACCATCAGCAGCAGCGCCAGCAGGATCAGCATGGAGGAAACCGCGGCGACCGTCGGGTCCATCTGCATTTGCGCCGCGCCGTAGAGCACGACGGTGAGCGGCGCATCGCGCGCGGAGCCCAGGAAAAGGGCCATCTCGACCTCGTCGAATGAGAAGATGAAGGCCAGCGCCAGCGCCGCGAACAGCCCCGGGCGTAGCGCCGGCAGCGTGACCAGGACGAAGGCCAGGAACGGGGAGGCGCCGAGGTTCTGCGCGGCTTCCTCCAGCGCCGGATCGACGCGCCGCAGCACCGGCAGCATGACGCGCAGCACCAGCGGCACGCCGACCAGCAGATGTGAGACGACAAGCCGCGGCATGCCGGGCGGCGCCACCGGGTTGGCGGCGAAGAACAGCGTCAGCGCCACCGCCAGCACCAGCCCGGGCAGCACCAGTGGTGAGAGGAACAGCGCCTCGATGAAGGCGCGGCCGGGAAAGCGGAAGCGCGTCAGCGCCACCGCTGCCGCCGTGCCGATGACCAGCGACAGCGCGGCGACGGTGCCACCAAGCTTCAGGCTGACGAAGAAGCCGTTGAGGTAGCGCGAATCGGCCAGCGCGGCGCGATACCAGCGCAGCGAGAGCCCCTGCGGCGGGAAGGTGAGGTACCCGGTATCGCCGAAGGATGCCGCGACGATGACGAAAAGCGGCCCCAGCAGATAGACGAAGGTCAGAACTGCCATCACCCGCAGCAGCCAGCCGAAGGGCGTGCGCAGCGAGATCATCGCGGCTCGCTGCGCGCATCGCCCAGCAGGCGGCCGTAGGAGAGTGCGACGGCCAGCGAGATGGCCAGCAGGATGGCGGCGATGGCGGCGGCGAAGGGCCAGTCCAGCAGTTCGAGTGTCTGCTCGTAGATGGTGACGGCCATGAAATGGGCGCGCGCGCCGCCCACCAGCGAGGGCGTGGCGAAGGCGCTGACCGAGAGCGAGAACACCAGCAGCGAGCCCGCAAGCACGCCGCCGCGTGCGAGGCGCAGCGTCACCAGCCACAGTGCCACGGCCGGCGAGGCGCCGAGATTCATCGCCGCATGCTCCAGGTCGCGGTCGATGCCGCGGATCACGGCATAGAGCGTCACCACCATGATCGGCAGCAGCACCTGCGCCAGCGCGATGACGACGCCGGCGAAGCTGCCGAGCAACTGGAAATCATGCGGCACCAGGCCTGTGCCCTGCAGCATGCGGCTGGCCACGCCTGAGCGGAAGAACAGCACCATCCAGGCGAAGCTGCGCACCACCGCGCTGACCCACAGCGGAAAGCTGGTCAGCAGCAGCAGCAGCCCGGCCCAGCGGCTTTCCATCCGCGCCAGCAGGAAGGCCAGGGGAAAGCCCAGCACCAGCGTCACCAGCGTGACGCAAAGCCCCAGCAGCAGGCTGTTGCCCAGCACGCCGAGGTAATAGGTATCGCCCAGGAAGCGCTGGTATTGCGCCACGCCGAAGGGGGGTGGCTGGCTGACCGATTGCAGGAACAGGCCAAGCTGCGGCCAGATGAACAGCGTGGCGAACAGCAGCGCCGCCGGCGCCAGCAGCGCCGCCGCCACAACGCTGCGCGGCACGCCGCCCCCCCGGGCGCGCGCGGTCACCGCGTGGCGATCTCGCGGTTGAAGCGCTCGGTCCAGGCGGGGCGGGCGGCGTTGATCACGTCGCGGTTCAGGTCGACAAGCCGATCGGTGGGCGCCATGAAGCGCGCCACCTCCGGCGGCAGTTGCGTGGCCGTGTTGACCGGCGCCCAGCCGACCTCCCGCGCGATGCTGGCCTGGACCTCGGGCTCGAGGTGCCCATTGAGTATCGTGGCGGCGATATCGGCATTGCGGCTGCGCCGCGCGACGCAGCCGACCAGCAGCACGAAGGGCGCGCCTTCCTCCGGCACGGCGTAGCCCACAGGGATGCCCATGGCGGTGCTGCGCATCGCCGAGGCGCCATCATAGGGCATGATCCAGATGTCGCCGGAGGCGAACAGCGTCTGCACCTCGGCCGCCGAGCGGAAGATGTTGGCGCGGCCTGAGATGCGGCGCATCGCGTCGAAGCCGGGGCCGATGTTGTTCTCGCTGCCGCCGAAGGTGCGCGCCAGCATCACCAGGAAGTCGGTGCCGTAGCCGTTGGTGATGTGCGGGAAGGCGATGTGCCCCTGGAATTCCGGGCGGAAGAAGTCGCGATAGCTGCGCGGCGGCGTCGCCACCTTGTCGGTGCGATAGAGGATGCCCTCGGTCACCACGCCCCAGGCCATCCAGTGGCCATCCGGGTCCTTCAGCGTCGCCGGCACATTGGCGAAATGCGGCTGCGGCGGCAGCGGCTGCGTCAGCCCATCCGCCTTGGCCTGCACCTGCTGGCCGCCGGAGAACATGAACAGGTCGATCTGCGGCGCCTGCGCCTCGGCCCGCATGCGCGCGAAGGCCTGCGCCGAGAGCAGCGGCGTCTGCGTGCCGCGGGCGCCGGTTTCGCGCTGCACCCGGTCGAAGACCATGCGCTGGAGCATGTCCTGGCTCGGCCCGCCAAACGCCGTTGCAACCACCTCTCGGCCGGCGAAACGGAGTTGCGCCCTTGCATCGCCCGGCAACAGCGGCAGCGAGGCGAGGCCGAGCCCCGCGCCGATTGCCGCGCGCCGTCCGAACCGCGGGGCCTGGCTGTCATCACCGTGCATCGAACCGGATCCCTTGCTGCCGCACCGATGGCGAAATCATGCGGCAGCGTTGGCGCGGGAACAAGCCCGCGCGGAGGGCGCGGCCTGCTAGAGCACGCTGCGTTCGGTTGAACGCAGCTCGTGCTCTAGAAGCCCTTGAAGCTAGAGCAAGAAATGCGTTCAGATGATTCCATCTGAACGCATATTGCTCTAGCCCCGCACCGGCACGCCGGCCTGTTCCAGCGCCTGCCAGGCGCCCTCGGCATCCTCCGCGAAGCGCAGCAAAGCGAGGTCCTCGGGCTCCACCATGCCGGCCTCGCCCAGCGCCTCCCAGCGGATCAGGCCGCGCCAGAAGGCTTCATCGACCAGGATGATCGGCACGCCGCCCAGCCGGCCGGATTGCCGCAGCGTCAGCAGTTCGAACAACTCGTCCAGCGTGCCGAAGCCGCCCGGGAACACCACGAGGGCACGCGCGCGCATCGCGAGATGCAGCTTGCGGATGGCGAAGTAGTGGAACTGGAAGGTCAGCGCGGGCGTGGTGTAGACATTCGGCACCTGTTCGCGCTTCAGCCGGATGTTGAAGCCGATGGCCGGCGCGCCGGCATCATGCGCGCCGCGGCTGGCCGCCTCCATGATGCCCGGGCCGCCGCCGGTGGTGATCACGTTGTCGCGCACGCCGGCCACCGGCCGCAGCGCGCCGCCGCGCTCGGATGCGATGCGCCCGAAGTGCCGCGCCTGCGCATACCAGAAGGCCTGGCGTCCCGGCCCGTTCTCGGTGAGGCGGGAGCCGCCGAACACCACCAGCGTCGAGCGGATGCCCGCCGCGTGCAGCGCCTCGTCCGCCTTGCTGCACTCGATCTGAAGCCGCACGCCGCGCATGGCGGGGCTGAGCAGGAAGTCGCGGTCGAGCACTGCCAGCCGGTAGCTCGGCCAGTCGCGCGGATTGGCGCCGTGGCGTGACAGGCGCGGCATGCGCATCCCTTTCCCCCGCCGGCGCGTGGTTGGAGCACGCGCCGCCATGCGCCTATGCTGGCAGCAACACGGAAGCCTTGAAACCGTGACGCAGTGGGAGGATGGCATGGGCATCGGCCTCAAGGTCTGCGGCGCGGCCAGGACCGTCACCGGCCTGTGCCTGCTGTTCGAGGCGCCAGGCGCGCGCTTCCTGGTGGATTGCGGCATGTTCCAGGGGCCGAAGACGCTGAAGGCGCTGAACTACGAGCCCTTCCCCTTCGATGCCGCCAGCATCGACTTCGTGCTGCTGAGCCACGCGCATATCGACCACAGCGGCCTGCTGCCGCGGCTGCACAGGCAGGGATTCCGCGGCCGCATCCACGCCACGCGCCCGACCATCGATCTCTGCTCCTGCCTGCTGCCGGATGCCGGGCACATCCAGGAGAGCGAGGTGGAGAACCTCAACCGGCGCAATCGCCGGCGTGGGCAGCAGCCGGTGCAGCCGATCTACACGGCGGCCGATGCCGAACGCACGCTGACGCTGTTCAGCGCCGTCGAATACGGCGAATGGCTGGCGCCGGCCAAGGGCGTGCGGGCGCGCTTCTGGAATGCTGGCCACATGCTGGGCTCGGCGTCGATCGAGTTGGAATTCGCCGAGGCGGGCGCGCCGCTGCGCGTGCTGGTCTCGGGCGATATCGGGCCGGATGCCAGCACGCTGCAGCCGGCGCCGACGGGGCCTGGCGAGGGTGTCGACCATGTGATCGTCGAATCGACCTACGGCGACGAGGACCGACCGGCCGTCTCGCCCGAGGCGCGCCGCACCGCTCTGGCCGAGTTGGCGCGCGCCGCGGCTGCGGCGGGCGGTGCGCTGCTTGTGCCGACCTTCGCCGTCGAGCGGGCGCAGGAGGTGGTGCTCGACCTGGTGGCGCTGATGGACGCCAACCAGATTCCCGCCACCACCATCCACCTCGACAGCCCGCTCGCCACGCGCGCGAGCCGCGTGTTCCAGCGCCATGCGGCGGCGATGGACGAGGCGGATTCCATCCGCGCCGCGCTGGCCTCGCCACGGCTGCGCTACGTGCTGGATGCCGAGGAAAGCCGTCGTATCGGCCGGCAGGAAGGCTTCCAGATCATTCTCGCCGGCAGTGGCATGTGCGAGGCGGGGCGCATCCGCCATCACCTGAAGGCGCGGCTGTGGGATGCACGCACGGTGGTGGCGCTGGTGGGTTTCCAGGCGGCCGGGACGCTCGGCCGCCTGCTGCAGGATGGCGCGACGCGCGTGCGCATTCAGGGCGAGACCTTCCAGGTGGCGGCGCGCATCGCGCGGATCGAGGGCTATTCCGCCCATGCCGATGGGCCGGAGCTCGGCCGCTGGATCGTGGCGCGCGCGCCGGTGCGCGGCGCCGCGTTCCTGGTGCATGGCGAGCCCGAGGCGATCGAGGGGCTGGCGCGGCGCATCGTCGGCCGCGGCATCCTGCCCGAGGCCGCCGTCATCCGCCCGATGCTTGACGAGGCCTTCGTGCTGGAGCGCGGCGCGGTGCCGCGGCGCGATCCGGCGGCCCGCGCCAGCCGGCGCGCCCGGCCGGAGAGCGTTGGGGCGCCGGATTGGCACAACCAGCGCGCGGCGCTGCTGCTCGGCATCGAGGAGGCGCTGGAAGGCGCGGGCGACGACCGGACGCGCGCGGCGCTGCTGGAGCGGCTGCGCCACGCGATGGAAGCGCGTTGACCTGACGTGCCGGCTCAGCCGTCGCGGCGCAACGACTGGTCGCTGCCCATGCGCCGTTCCAGCCAGCGCACCATCGCCGAGATGGCCAGGATCAGCACGAGGTATTCCAGGATGAGGATGGTGTAGAGCTCGAGCGGGCGGAACACCGTCACCACCAGCTCATTCGCCTTGCGCGTCAGCTCCTGATACCCGATGACGCTGGCCAGCGAGCTCATCTTCACCACGTAGATGAACTGGTTCGCGATGGGCGGCAGCACGCGGCGGATGGCCTGCGGCAGGATCACGAAGCGCATGCGCTGCCAGGGCGAGAGCCCGAGCGCCATCGCCGCCTCCCGCTGCCCGCGCTCGACCGATTGGATGCCGCCGCGGAAGATCTCGGCCTCGAAGGCGGAATCGCACAGTCCGATGGCCAGCATCGCCGCGGCGAAGACCTCGAGGCGGATGCCGAGCACCACCGGCAGCCCGTAGAACATCCACAGGATCATCACCAGGATGGGGATGGAGCGGAACAGCTCCACATACACGCGGTTGGTCCAGCGCAGCACGCGCAGCCGCGCCATGCCCAGCATCGCCACCGCCAGCCCGAGCACCAGGGACAGCACCATGGTGGCGAGCGAGAGCGAGATCGTCGCCCAGAAGCCCGACAGCATGAAGGAAAGGTTGGCCTGGCCGCGTGCATCGCGCGGGTCCACCACATGCCAGCCCCAATTGCCGCCGCAGCCCGCCAGCAGCGGCGCCAGCAGCAGCAGAACCGGCAGCACGCGCAACGCGCCCGCCCAACGAGCCTTCACGGTCAATCCCAGCCCTCTCCTGCTGCGCAAGGTTGCGCCTGCGGGGCGAGTGTCGCACCCTTGTGCTTTCGCGCAAGCTGAGCCGCCCGCCTGAAGGAGCCCACCCGATGAACCGTCGCATCCTGCCCGCCGCCGCCGCTGCGGCCGCCGCAACCCTCGCCCTGCCGGTCCAGGCGCAGGCCCAGGCTGCGGCCACCTCGCGTCTGCAGACCATCCAGTCCAGCGGCCGCATTCGCATCGGCACCACCGGCGACTTCAACCCGATGAGCTTCCGCGACCCCGCCTCGCGCGAGTATCGCGGCCATCAGATCGAGTGCGGGCAGCAGCTGGCGCGCGACATGGGCGTGCGCGCCGAATTCGTGGCCACCGACTGGCGCACGTTGATCAACGGGCTGGTCGCCGACCAGTATGACATCGTCAGCACCGGCACCTCGATGTCGGTGGCGCGGGCCATGGCCGCCAGCTTCACCATCCCCTGGGGGCGCAACGCCTTCGTGCCGCTGGTGCATCGGCGCAATGCCACGCGCTTCGCGAATTGGGAGGCGATGAACCAGCGCGGCGTCACCATCGGCACCAACCTCGGCACCACGATGGAGCAGTTCGTGCAGCAGAGCCTGCCGGCCGCCACGCTGCGGCGCGTCGAGAGCCCGGCGCGCGACTGGCAGGAGCTGCTGGGCGGGCGCGTCGATGCCACCATGTCCTCGCTGATCGAGGCCGCCTTCCTGACCAAGGAATATCCGGACCTCGTTGCCATCTTCCAGGACACCCCGCGCAACCCAATCCCGATGGCCTTCCTCAGCCCGCTGAACGACGTGGTCTTCGCGAATTTCCTCAACGCCTGGATCACCATCCGCACCGCCAGCGGCTTCTTCGCCGAGATCAACGCGAAATGGGGTGTAGTGCAGGGCTGAGGGGGCCGGCATGGTGCGGCGCAGCCACACCACCGCGCGGCCCTGGGAGGCCGCCTGCGGCTTCAGCCGCGCGGTGCGCATTGGCAACCTGGCCGAGACCTCGCTGTGCAGCCCCTGCGGCCCCGACGGCACGGTGCTGCACCCTGGCGACGTCTACCGGCAGACTCGCGTGTGCCTCGACATCATCCGCGACAGCCTGCAGGCGCTGGACATGCGGCTGGAGGACGTCATCAAGACGCGCATTTATGTGGTGGACCCGGCGCATTGGGTGGAATCGGGCCGCGCGCATGGCGAGGTGTTCGGCGCCATCCGCCCCGCACTCGGCTGGATCTACATGAGCAGCTTCTTCGCCCCCGGCATCACCGTGGAGGTCGAGGCCACCGCCTACCGCCCGTCATGAATGTCGGGTGCGGCATCGGGCGCCGTGGCGAAGGCGGCGAAGGCCTCCGCCACATCCGCCGCCGCGGCGTCCAGCAACAGGGTGCCGTGCTCGGCGCGGGCCAGCGCGGGATCGCTGCCTATCAGCCCATCGGGGAAGCGGGCGCGGTGGCGCGCGGCGTTCTCGTGCCGGTCCAGCCCATGGTCCAGCAGCGGGTCGGCCGGCAGCGCGCGGAAGGCGGGCCAGGCGCCGGGCGGCGCGGCGAGGTGCGGGTGCAGCGCCATGGCGATGGCGATCTCGGACGGCGTCGCGTGGAAGCCCTCGCGCTCGCCGTACAAGTCGCGGCGCAGCGCGGCCACGCGCGGGCCATCCCACCACGCCCGCAGCTTCACATGCAGCGGCCGGGCGAAGCGCAGGCGGCCGAGCGAGATCTCGGCCATCACCTCCTGGATCGCCACCTGCGCCGGCGCGACGTTGCCGCCATGGCCCGTCAGCAGCAGCACGCGCGTGAAGCCGCCATGGCCGAGGCTGATGATGATGTCGGCCAGCACGGCGGCCAGCACGCTCGGCCGCAGGCTGATGGTGCCGGGAAAGCCGAGGTTGAACTGCGCCTGGCCATAGGCCAGCACCGGCGCCACCAGGCCGCCGGCCAGCGCCGCGGCGCGCCCGGCCACCGCCTCGGCGCAGATCGCGTCGGTGCCGATCAGGCCCGGCGCGCCGTGCTGTTCCAGGCTGCCGAGCGGCACGATGATGCCGCGCCGGCCACTGGCCAGATGCTGCTCCACCGCCGTCCAGGCCATGTGGTCGAGGCGCATCCATGCTCTCCCTGACGGCGCAGGTCGCCGCGTTACTCGAGGGTGGCGCGGCCAGGCCGCGCCGCGTTGCCGTGGTGGGGGCGGGGATCCTCGGCCTGGCTGCGGCCTGGGCACTCGCGCGGCGGGGTCATGCCGTGACGGTGCTCGATGCCGGGCCGGTGCCGAATCCGGATGCCTCCTCCTTCGACGAGGGGCGCATCATCCGCCATGCCTACGGCACCATGGAAGGCTATGCGCGCATGATGCCGGCGGCCTTCGCCGCCTGGCGCGCGCTGTTCGTGCAAACCGGCGCGGATCGGCTGGTGCCGGCGCGCGCCGTCTATGCGCTGCGCGCCGAGGGGCCGTGGCAGCCGGCGGTGGCGCGCAGCCAGGCGCTGCAGGGCCTCGGCCTGCATGCCGTCGATCCGGCCACAATCCCGGTGCTGAACCCGGCGGGGCTGCTGCGGGCCATGGAGGTCGAGGGCTCCGGCATGCTGCGCGCCTCGGCCATCCTGCACGATCTCGCGGCGCTGCTGCCGCGGCTTGGCGTGCAGCTGCGCCCGCTTGCGGCGGTGTCGCACCTCGCGGCGTCGGGGCCGGTGCTGGACGATGGCACGCGCATCGCCGCCGATGTCACGCTCGTCGCGGCCGGCGTAGGCGCGCTGCGGCTGCTGCCGGAGGCCGCGCGCGCCGCCGGGCTGCGCGCCTCGCTGCAGACCGTGGCCTATCTCGAACCGCCGGAGGATCTGCGCGTGGCCTGGGCGGCGGCGCCGATGCTGCTGTGCCGGCTGCCGGAGCATGCCACCGGCGGCGTCTATGTGCTGCCGCCGCGCGATGGGCTGCGCCTCAAGATCGGCGACTACGCCAGCGACACCACCGTGGAGGCCGCGGCCCCGCTGGCGCCGCTGCGCCCCGCGCTGCTGGCGCGGCTTCTGGATGCCGGCGGCCAGGCCATCGCGCGCTTCGCCGAGCATCGCGTGCTGGCCGCACGGCATTGCCGCTACACCATGGCGCCGGAGGATCGCTTCGTGCTGAAGCCGGTGGGCGAGGCGGCCTGGCTGGCCAGCGCCTGTTCCGGCCATGGCTTCAAGCTGGCGCCGCTGCTGGCGCTGGGCCTGGCCGCGGCGGTGGAGGGGCGGATCGGCGCCGAGGCGCTGGGCTTCTGGGCGGCCGGGCGCGAAGGCGAGGCTTCCGCCGCGCCGGCTTCCGTATGACACTGCTGTAACAGGAGGCCCCTCGCATGTCCTACGCGACCGCGCGCCAGATCGCGCCCAGCGAAATTCCGGTGGTGGATGTCTCGGCGCTGGTCGCCGGCGACCCGGAAGGCAGCCTCGCGGCCGGGCGCGCGATGCGCGAGGCGAGCGAGCGCATCGGCTTCTTCTACGTGGCGCAGCACGGCATCCCGCAGCCGATGATCGACGCCGTCTTCGCCCGAGCGGCGGATTTCTTCGCCCTGCCGGAGGAAGCGAAGGCGGCGGTGCGGGTGAACAAGCGGCACCGCGGCTGGATCGGCCAGGGCGGGGCGAAGATGTACACCGGCGCCAAGGTGGATCTGAAGGAGAGCTTCGTCTTCGGCCTCGAATTGCCGGAGGCGGATGCCGAGGTGGCGGCCGGCACGCCGCTGATGGGGCCGAACCAATGGCCGGCAGCGCTGCCGGCGCTGCAGGGCGCCGTCTATCCCTACTACGAGGCGGTGCTCGGCCTCGGCCAGGCGGTGCTGCGCGGCCTGGCGCTCAGCCTCGGGCGCGATGCCGGCTTCTTTGCGCCGCGCTTCGCCCGCCCGCTCGCCCGCGGATCGCTGATCTGGTACCCGCCGCAGCCGCCCGACCTGGGGCAGGACCAGTTCGGCGTGGCGCCGCACACCGACTATGGCGGCCTCACCTTCCTGTGCCAGGACACGACCGGCGGGCTGCAGGTGCTGAATGCCGCCGGCGACTGGGTGATGGCACACCCCATCCCCGGCACCTTCGTGGTGAACATCGGCGACCTGATGCATCGCTGGACCAATGACCGTTTCCGCTCCAACGCGCACCGCGTGGTCAACACCTCCGGCCGCGCGCGGCAGAGCATCGCGGTGTTCTACGACCCCGCCTTCCACACGGTGATCGACCCGCGCGACCTGCTGGACGACCCGACGGAGGCGCACCATCCGCCAGTGGCCTGCGGCGAATGGGTGGTGGGCCGCTTCGACAAGGCGTTCCGCTATCGCGCGCCGGCCGCGGCCGGGTGAGGTGCGGCGATGGATGGCGAAGACGCCCGCCGGGACTCCGGCAAATCCCCCCTGCTGCACGCCGACTGGGCCTATGTGGCGCCGAGGCGGCTGGATGATCTGCGTGCGGCCGACTGGGCGCTGCTGGGCCGGCAGCGCCGCGTGTTCGACGCCGAGCAGCAGGCCGAGCACGCGCTGCGAATGCTGCGGGCCAGCGCCGCGGACCCGGCCTTCGGCTACGAGATCAACAACTACCGCCACAGCCTGCAGGCGGCGACCGCAGCGATGCAGGATGGGCGGGACGAGGAATACATCGTTGTCACGCTGTTCCACGATGTCGGCTTCACCACCTGCCCGGACACGCACGGCGCCTTCGCCGCCGCGCTGCTGGCGCCCTATGTCGGCGAGGCCAGCCGTTGGGTGCTGGAACAGCACCAGATCTTCCAGGCGCATCACTGCCACGAGCACCCGGACGAGGCCGTGGACCCTGCGGCGCGCGAGCGCTGGCGCGGCCATCCCCACTTCGCCGCGACGGCCGATTTCGTGGCGCGCTACGACGTGACGACGATCGTCGCTGGCCTGCCGGAAGCGCCGATCGAGGTCTTCGCACCGATGGTGCGCCGCATCCTCGCACGGCCACCGCGCCGCGTGCCGCCGCGTGCGGAGTGAACCGGTCGCGCTGCGCTGGCGCCGCCGCCGCAGCGCGGCGCTCGATGTGCTGCAATTCGCCGCCTTCGCCGGCCTGCTGCTGTGGCTGATCGTCTCCGGCGCGGCCGGCATGGGCTACAATTGGCAATGGTACCGCGTGCCGCGCTACCTGATCCAGGTGTTCGACGGCGAGGTCTTCGCCGGGCCGCTGCTGAAGGGGCTGTGGGTGACGCTGGAGATCAGCGCCCTGGCGCTGCTGCTGACCATCGCGATCGGGCTGGTCACCGCGCTGCTGCGGCTTTCGGGCTCCGTCGCCGGGCGCTGGCTGGCGGTGGGCTATGTCGAGGCCATCCGCAACACGCCGCTGCTGGTGCAGCTCTACATCGTGTATTTCATCCTCGCACCCATCCTGGGGCTGGAGCGCTTCTGGGCCGGGGTGCTGGCGCTGGCGCTGTTCGAGGGCGCCTTCGCGGCGGAGATCTTCCGTGGCGGCATCCTCGCGGTGGCACGCGGGCAGTGGGAGGCGGCCTGGACGCTCGGCCTCTCGCGCGCGCAGGCCTACCGCAGCGTGGTGCTGCCGCAGGCGCTGCGCGTCATCCTGCCGCCGCTGGCCGGGCTGGGCGTCTCGCTGGTCAAGCATTCGGCGATCGTCAGCGTGATCGCGGTGTTCGACCTGACGAATGAGGGCCGCAACGTGATCAGCGACACCTTCATGACCTTCGAGATATGGCTGACTGTCGCCGCTCTCTACCTGGCCGTCACATTGACACTCTCGCTCGGCGTGCAACTTCTGGAGCGCCGGCTGCGCGGCACCATGGCATGACCCACACCCCAACGGAGCACCCACCATGAGCAGGACCACACGACGCTTCCTCGGCCCCGCCGCCGCGGGTGCGGCAGCGGCCACGCTGATCACCCCGGCGCAGGCGCAGACCGGCGGGCAGGATGCGCGCGCCGCGCTGTCCGCCGTCTCCGCCATCGAGGAGATCAAGCGCCGCAACACGCTGCGCGTCGGCATGTCCACCTTCGTGCCCTGGGCCTTCCGCAACCGCGCGGGCGAGCTGATCGGCTACGAAATCGATGTCGGCACGCGGCTGGCGCAGGACATGGGCGTGCGCGTGGAATTCGTGCCGACGGCGTGGGATGGCATCATCCCCGCGCTGTTGGCCGGGCGGTTCGACGCCATCATCGGCGGCATGACGGTGACGCCCGCGCGCAACCTCTCGGCCAATTTCACGGCGTCCTACTCGGCTTCCGGCGTCGATCTCGCGGCCAGCCGGCGCCTCGCCGAGGGCATGACGACACTGGAGGCCTGGAACCGCCCGAACGTCACGATCAGCGGCCGCCGCGGCACCTCCGCCATCGCGGCGGCGCAGCGCCTGTTCCCGCGCGCGACGATCCGGCAATTCGACGACGACGCGCAATCGGTGCTGGAGGTGGTGAACGGCCGCGCGCACGGCATGGTCGGCAGCATGCCGCGCCCGCTCTTCGCCGTGCTCGACAACGAGGCGGCGCTGTTCAGCCCCTTCAGCCAGCCGCTCGCGCGGCAGATGGACAGCATGGCGGTGCGCAAGGGCGACCCGGATGCGTTGAATTTCCTCAACAACTGGATCCTGCTGCGGCAGCTGGATGGCTGGCTGGAGGAACGCCAGGCCTACTGGTTCCGCGCGCGCGAGTGGCGGGACCAGGTGCCTGGCTGATGGCGGGGGCGCCGCGCCCGGGTGGGCCCTATGCGCGCGGCGCCCCGCGCTTCGGACTGCCCGACCTGCTGCTGCTGGCGGTCGCAATCGGCCTGATCGGCTGGCTCGGCTGGCGTGCCGGCACGGCGCTGGACTACCGCTGGGATTTCGCGCCGGTGCTGCGCTTCGTGCTGCGCCACGATGCCGAGCAGGGCTGGGTGGCCAATCTGCTGCTGCAGGGCCTGCTGACCACGCTGCGCGTCTCCTTCTGGGCGGCCATCGTGGCGGCGGTGGTGGGCACGCTGATGGGCCTCGCGCGCTGCGCCACGGCGCTGTTCCCGCGGCTGGTGGCTGGCGCCTATGTGGAGACCATCCGCAACATCCCGCCGCTGGTCTTCATCTTCATCTTCTACTTCTTCGTCACGGCGCAGCTGCTGCCGGCGCTGGGCGTGGAGGATTGGATCCGGCGGCAGGATGCGCAGACGCTGGCGGTGATCGGCTGGCTTTTCGGCCCGCCGCAGCAGGCCGCGGGCGTCATCGCCGCCATCCTCTGCCTTGGGCTGTTCGAAGGCGCCTATGTGGCCGAGATCGTGCGCGCCGGCATCCAGAGCCTGCCGCGCGGCCAGGCCGAGGCAGGCGCCGCGCTCGGCCTTTCGCGCATCAAGGTGCTGCGCTTCGTCATCCTGCCGCAGGCCGTGGCGCGCGTGGTGCCGCCGCTGGCAGGGCAGGGCATCAGCCTGGTGAAGGACAGCGCGATCATCTCGCTGATCTCCATCCAGGACCTCAGCTTCATGGGCAACGAGGTGGCGGCCACCACCGGGCGGGTGTTCGAGACCTGGCTGATGGTGGCGCTGTTCTACTTCTTCGTCTGCGCCGCGCTGTCCGCCGCCGCGTCGCGGCTGGAGCGGCGCTTCCAGGCCAGGGCCGCCTGATGCCGCCCGAACCCTCGCGGCGCTACAGGTAGCCGAGCCTTTCGTCGCGCGCCGCGGCCTCCGGGCTGCGCTGTGCCACGGGGCCGAAGCCGCCGCCGCCGGAGGTCTCCAGCCGCACCACATCGCCCTGCCGCAGCGCCATGTTGTCGGTCTTGGGCGGGATCGGCGTCTCCACCCCGTCGCGCCGCAGCACCAGCGCGCCGCGCGCGGCCGGCCCGCCGCCGGCCAGGCCGTAGGGCGCGTGGTCGAAGCGGTCCATGTTCGCCGTGAAGAAGCAGCGCGCGCTGTCGATGCGCCATTCGCGCACCAGCCCGAGGCCGCCGCGGAACACGCCCGCGCCGCCGCTGCCCGGCCGCAGGCCATAGCGCAGCACCGTCAGCGGCAGCTGCGCCTCGATCATCTCGACCGGGATGTTGCTGTTGTTGTGCATGCCGGAGGCATAGGCATTCACGCCATCCTTCGCCGGATGCGCGCCGGAGCCGCCGATCTCGATCTCCACCAGCACGTCGCGCGCGCCGCCCTCGGCCACGGTCTGGAAGGTGGTGACGTAGCTGTTGCCGTAATAGGCGGCCGGAATCAGCTGCGGCACCGCCTGGTGCAGCGCGCCCATCATGGCGTTCAGCAGCCGGTGCGTGACCGCGATGCGATGCGCCACCGGCGCCGGCGCGCGTGCATTCACCACCAGCCCTTCCGGCGCCACCACGGTGATGGGGCGGTAGCAGCCGGCGCTCATGTGCAGCGAGGCATCGGCGCAGCACATCAGGGCGAACATCACCGCCGCATTGGTGCTGGCGAGCGTCGCGTTGGTGGGCCCCGCCACCTGCGGCGCGCAGCCCGAGAGATCCACCAGCGCCGTCTCGCCGCTGATCGTCAGCGTGACATGCAGGCGGATCGGCTTGCCGAGCTCGACGCCGTCATCATCCAGGAAATCCTCGAAGCTGTAGGTGCCGTCCGGCATGCGCGCGATGGCGGCGCGCATGCCGGCCTCGCTCATGTCGAGGATGCGCGCGCCCGCCTCGATCATCGCCGCCGCGCCGAAGCGCCCGGCCAGCCGCGCCAGCGCCGCCGCGCCCACATCCAGGCTGGCAAGCTGGGAGGCGAGGTCGCCCAGCAGCAGATCCGGCTTGCGGACATTCTGGCGGATCATCGCCCAGATGCCCTCGTTGCGGCGCCCGCCCTCGATGATCTTCACGGGCGGAATGCGCAGCCCTTCCTGGAAGATCTCGGTGGCCTTCGCGGCGTAGCTGCCGGCCACCAGCCCGCCCACATCGATGTGGTGGCACAGCGTGCCGACGAAGGCGATGCGCTGGCCGTCGTGGAACACCGGCCGGAAGGCCAGGATGTCCGGCAGGTGCTGGCCGCCGCAATAGGGATCGTTGAAGATCACCACATCGCCCTCGTGCCAGGCTTCGGGCGGCACGTGGTCGGCCAGCAGCGTGCGCAGCGCGTGCGTCATGGAGTTCAGGTGGCCCGGGATGCGCGCCGATTGCGCCAGGTTCTGGCCCTCGGCGTCGAACACGGCGGTGGAGTAGTCCAGCAATTCGCGCACGATGGTGCTGCGGCTGGTGCGCCAGATCGTGATGTCCATCTCCGCCGCCGCCGCGTTCAGCGCGTTGCGGATCACCTCGATCTCGATCGGGCCCAAGCTCATGGGACAAGCCTCATCGGGGGTTCCTGTCGTCGCGGCTCGCGATGATGGCCCCTTCGGGGTGCAGCGTCGCGCGCCAGCCCGGGGCGATGATGTGGGTGGCGAAGGCCTCCTCGATGATGGCGGGGCCTTCGACCAGCGCGGCAGGCTGCAGCGCCTCGCGCCGCCAAACCGGCCACTCGCCCACCGCGCCCGCATGCCACACGCGCCGCCGGCCGGGCGGCGTGGCCCCTGTGGCATGCGCGGCCGGGGCCTCCTCGGGCTTGTCCAGCCGGCCGATCGCGGCGGCGCGCAGCGTGACGATCTCCACCGGCTCGCCCTCCGCGGCATAGGAGAAGCGCGCGCGATGCGCCGCATGGAAGCGCGCGAGCAGCGCGGGCAGGGCGGGCGCCTCGGGCCAGGGCACCAGCAATTCGAAGGCCTGGCCGCGATAGCGCAGATCGGCCGAGAGCATCACCTCGCGCGCCGCCTCGTCCACACCATCCTCCGCCAGGCGCTGCAATGCCGCCTGCCGCAGCGCCTTAACCTCGGCCGCGATTGCCGGAAGCTGCGCCTCCGTGGCAGGCAGCAGGCGCGAGCGCGCCAGGTCCTGCACCAGATCGGAAAACAGGATGCCATAGGCCGAGAGCGTGCCCGGTTCGCGCGGCACGATCACCTCGGTGATGCCTAGCTCGTCGGCCACCTCCGTGGCGTGCAGGCCGCCGGCGCCGCCGAAGGACAGCAGCGCGAAGTCGCGCGGGTCCAGCCCCTTCTCGAACAGCGAGAGGCGCACCGCCGCGGCCAGCTGCGCATTCGTCACGCGCAGCACGCCGGCGGCCGCCTCCTCGGTGCCGAGGCCGAGCTTCGCGCCGATGCGCTGCGCCATCGCGTCGCGTGCCGCCGGCAGGTCGAGCGCCATGGCGCCGCCGAGGAAGAAATCGGGGTCGAGCCGCCCGAGCACGGCGTTGGCATCCGTCACCGTGGGCTCGCGGCCGCCGCGCCCGTAGCACACCGGCCCGGGGCGCGCGCCCGCGCTGGTCGGCCCGGCCGTCAGCCGGCCCGCGGCGTCCACCGCGGCGATCGAGCCGCCGCCGGCGCCGATGGTGCGCATCTCCACCATCGGCAGGCGCACCGGCAGCCCGCCCACCTCGCCCTGCGTGACGAGGCCGATGCGATGGCCCTGCACCACGCTGACATCGAAGCTGGTGCCGCCCATGTCCACCGCCACCAGGTTGGCGCGCGACAGGCGGCGCGAAATGCGCTCGGCCGCCAGCGCGCCGCCGGAGGGGCCGGACAGCAGCAGGCGTGCGGGCTGTTCCGCCGCGCGCCGCAGGCTGCACATGCCGCCATTCGACTGCACCAGGAAGATGCGCGGGGCGAAGCCATCCTCGCCGAGCCGCGCCTCCAGCCGCGCGAGGTAGCGCTGCACCACGGGCATCAGCAGCGCGTTCAGCACCGTGGTGGACAGCCGCTCATATTCGCGGATTTCCGGGCTGACCTCGCTGGAGAGGCTGACCGGCACGCCGGGCAGCGCCGCGATGACCGCATCGCGCAGCGCCAGTTCATGCGCCGGGTTGGCATAGGCGTGCAGCAGCCCGATGGCCACCGCTTCGGGCGCGGCGTCGCGCAGGCGGCGCAGCACCGCGTCCAGCCCGCCGAGTGGCGTCTCGACGCTGCCATCGGCGCGCAGGCGTTCCACCACGCCGAAGCGCCGATCGCGTTCGATGAGGCAGGGAAACGGATCGGGCGCGAGGCCATAGACATCGCGGCGGACATGCCGCGTGATCTCCAGCACATCCTCGAAGCCCGCGGTGGTGAGCAGCGCGCCGCGCGCCAGCTTGCGTTCCAGCACGGCGTTGGTGGCGATGGTGGTGCCGTGCAGCAGCAGCCCGACATCGGCCAGCGCGAAGCCGAAGCGCTGCGCCGCCTCGCGCACGCCAGCCAGCAGGCCCTCCGACGGATCGGCCGGCGTCGTCGGCGTCTTCCACGCCACCACGCGGCCATGGCGGGCATCGAGGATCTGCAGGTCGGTGAAGGTGCCGCCGATATCCACGGCGATGCGGACGGGCCGCGTGCTGCTCATCGGCGTGCGCCATCCGTGGTTGACAGGCCCATCGCGCGAGCGTGACCATTCGACCGAAGGATGACAAGGGGCCGAGGCCATGCCGATCGCAGCGCCCGCTGCCGCATCGTTGGCACGCCGATGAGCAGCGATACGCTGGAGGCCGGCCTTGCGATGCTGGCGCGGGCCGGCGCCGAGGCCTGCGATGCACCCGGCCCGGAGGCGGCGATGCACGCGCTGGCGCGGGGCTGCTTCGAAACGCTGGGCGACCGCGAGGCGCATCTGCGCCCCGGCGCATTGAAGCCCGGTGAGCGCCAGTATTTCGTCGCCGGCAGCTTCTTCGTGACGCCCGATCGCCGGCATCACATGCTGGTCGGCAGCCTCGGCTTTCCGCCCGAGCAGCAGCGGCTGATGGTGCCCATCGATGGCGGGCATCCCGGCTGGGTGTACGCCCACCGCAGCACGCTGCTATTGGCCAACACCGACGAGCATGACGGCTTCCGGCAATACCTGAAGACCTCGCGCATGGGCTCCAGTATCTTCGCGCCCATCCTGTGGCAGGGCGAGTTCGTGGGCCAGCTCATCATGGCGGCGCAGGCGCGCTGGACGATGCGGCCCGTCGATCTCGCCATCCTGGTGGCCTGCGCCAGGATCGCCGCGGGCTGCTGGATCGCGCAGGGCGGGCCGGCCTGGCTGGCCGCCAATGACGACCCGGCGAACGCCTTCCGCGTGAACCGCGAGGGCGTGTAGCAGCATCGATCCGCTCGGATCGATATCCAGCGCGGCCTCGGTCTGCGCGTGATGCAGCGCGTGCGGCGAGGCGACGATCATCGCATCCGGAGGTAACCGGGCGGTTGATGCCATAGCAGCACGCGGCACTGCGCGCATCGGGTCGTCCAGCGGTGGATCGGCCGCGGCATTCGGGCATCGGGCCGCATTGCCGGCCAGCGGCAACTGTCGGCAGATTTGACAGTTCGGGGCCGCGGGCGGGAGCAAGCTGTTGCAATCGCGGGAGAAATTTTCTGGCGTGCTGTTTGCTTTGTAACTCATTGGTTGGGCTCCGGCGGCATTTTGTTGCTCGTCCCGATCAGATTTCCATCCGATCAGATATCCTGACGGTGAAGGAGAGAGAATGTCGATCCGTAAGCTTGCCCTGGCAGGCGCCGCGCTCAGCGCCCTGGCCTTCGGCGCCAACACCGCCACCGCCGCGCCGGTGGCGCTCGAACTGGTCCTGGCCATCGACGTGTCGGGCAGCATCGATACGTCGGAGTACAACCTGCAGCGGCTGGGCTACTCGAACGCTTTCCTCGACCCGGGCGTGAAGGCCAATATCCTGTCCTTCGCCGCATCGGGCGGCGTCGCGGTCAGCGTGGTGCAGTTCTCCACGAGCGCGGCGACGGCAATCAGCTGGACGCAGCTGACCACGGCGGCGGAGATCGACTTGTTCGCCGCCCAGATCGCCAGCATGGCCCGCCTCTCGAGTGGCACCACCGGCATCGCCAGCGGCATGGCGGCGGCCATCGCGCTGATCAACGACGCGACCTTCACCGGCACGCGCAAGGTTATCGACGTCTCCGGCGACGGCCTCGAGAACGTGACCAGCGACGCCGCGGTGCAGGCGCAGCGCAACGCCGCAGCGGCCGGCGGCATCCAGGTGAACGGCCTGGCCATCGAGGGCGATTTCGGCCCGCTCGGCGTCACGAACTACTACGTGAACAACGTGATCACCCCGGGCGGCCTGATCTACACCGCAACCAGCTTCGCGACGTTCGAGACCGCTGTCGTCGCCAAGATCGGCCAGGAGATCATCGGCGTGCCCGAGCCGATGTCCCTTGCCCTGTTCGGCATGGGCCTCGCCGGCCTCGGCCTGATCCGGCGCCGCAGCGCCGCCTGAGCCGCAACGGCCTGGACGTTCCAGATCCAGGCCCATGGGCGCGACGTGTTGTGGGGGGCGGCTTCGGCCGCCCCTTCAACAAGGGCGCACTCTGCAAACCGCTGACGAAGCGCGTCCGCCCCGCTACACCCGCATCGCGGCGAGGTCATCGAGGCTGGCGCCGAGGCCGAAGCCCGGCGCGTCGCTCGGCACAAGCTTTCCGTCCTGCGGAACCGCCATGCCGGGGAACAGCCGCGTCTCGGCCAGCGGCACCCCGGGCGGCGTGCCGAGGAAGAACTCGCCCAGCGGGCTGCAGGGCGTGGCGAAGCCGAAATGCTGGCCATAGGGCGTGTTCATGCCGGCATGCGGCACCACCGGCAGCCCCGCGGCATCGGCGATGGCGGCGATGCGCATGCAGGCGGTGAGGCCGCCGGCCCAGCCGATATCGGGCTGCAGCACATCGGCCAGCCGGCGCGCGGCGGCCAGCGCGAAGGGCTGCGGCATGTACCAGTGCTCGCCGGTCGCCAGCCCCATCCAGGGCAGCCGCGCGCGCAGCGCGGCAAGGCCCTCGATATCCTCGGGCAGCAGGCAATCCTCGATCCAGCGCAGGCCGTAGGGGCGCAGGCGCTGGGCGAGGCGCACCGCGTATTCGACGTCGAAGGCCATCCAGCAATCCAGCATCAGCTCCACGCCGGGGCCCACCAGGCTTCGCGCGCGCGCCACCGCGGCCTCGTTCGCCTCCAGCCCGGCGATGCCATCCGCCGGGCCGTGCGGGCAGGCAAGCTTGGTGGCGCGGAAGCCGAGCTCCATGTGCCAGTCGGTGTCGTTGCCGGTGGCATAGCACTCGACATGCGGGCGCGCCGGCCCGCCGATCAGCTCATAAACCGGGCAGCCGAGCAGCTTGCCCTTGAGGTCCCACAGCGCGAGGTCGATGGCGCTGATCGCATAGGCGGCAAGGCCCGGCGCGCCATAGGGCGAGGCCATGCGCGCCATCATGTCCCACAGCCGTTCGGTGGCCAGCGCCGGCTCCTCCACCAGGCGCGGGCCGAGATGGCCGTTGATCACCTCGATCACCGGCGCGCCGTAGCGGCTGACGCCGAAGCCCCAGGACCCGTCGCTGGCGGTCACCAGGCACCCCACCGCCGGCCAATCCGGCCGCCAGGCGGCGCGCTGGCGCTTGTAGCGCGGATAGCGCGACATCGGCCCCGCCACCTCGGCATCCGCCGTCCAGGCGGGGCGGCGCGGCGGCGTCGTGGGCTTGCCGCCCGCCAGGTCGCTGCGGATGGCGAAGGCCTCGACCTTCGCGATGGTCACGCCGCGCGTCACTGGCGCGGCCGCAACGGGTGCAGGATCATCGCGAAGCCCTCCCATGGCACGAAGGGCGCCACATCCTCGATCCGCAGGCGGCTGCTGCCGCGTGAGCACCGCGTCTTCACGGCAGGCCTCCGCTGCCCGGGTTACGCGCCGCCTCGCCCGCCGCCGGCGTGGCGCTGCGCGCCGTGGCGAAGGCGGCCGACAGCGCATCGCGCAGCACCGCCACCTCATGGCCGATGCACAGGCAGCGGAAGCCGGCCTGCAGCGCCGCCGCCGCCTGCGCCGCATCGCCCGCCAGCCAGCCGATCGGCTTGCCCGCGGCCTGCGCCGCATCGCGCAGCCGCGCCGCCGCGGCGCGATAGGCCGGCGCTTCGAAGCGGCCCGCCAGGCCGAGGCTGTCCGACAGGTCGAAATGGCCGAGCCACAGCATGTCGAGCCCCGGCACGGCGGCGATCGCCTCGGCCTCGGCCACGCCAGACGCGCTCTCGACCAGCGCGATGGTCAGCACCGCGGCATTCGCCGCCGCCATCTTCGCCAGCGGGTCGCCGCCGGCATGGGCATCATGCGCCATGCCGAAGGCCAGCCCGCGATGCCCCTCCGGCCTGTACCGGCAAGCCGCGACCAACGCGCGCGCGGCCGCGGCACTCTCCACCAGCGGCATCATGATGCCGAGCGCCCCGGCATCCAGCAGCGGCGGGATCAGCGCCGGCCGTGCCTCCGCGATGCGCACCATCGGCACGATGCCGGCGGCGCGCGCGAAGGCGCATTGCGCCTTCACGCCCTCGATGCCGAGGCCGCTGTGCTCCATGTCCAGCAGCACGAATTCCGCGCCGGCGGCGGCCAGCGTCGGCGCCAGGCCCGGGGTGAAGAACTCGAAGGCCATCACGCCGAAGCTGGCCTCGCCGCGCAGCAGCTTCCGCCGCACCGGGTTGTCGATCATGCCGCCCCCGCGCGGGCTGAATCCAATCCTGATGCTGCGCGCATGGCGTCCTTCCCCCCGGCCGCCCGGGCCGTGCCGGCGATGCTGCCCGCCAGCGCGCCGCGCTGGCAATGCCGCCACGTCGGCCGGCGCCTCACCCGGGCGGCGGCGGGGCTTCCTCGATCAGCGGCACGCAGACCTGCCGCGCGCCCATGGGCGTGGGCAAGGCGCCGATCACCGCCGCCACGCCATAGGCCTGCTGCAGGCGTTCGGCGGTGATCAGCGCGGTGGGTGGCATCGGCCCCAGCGCGGCGCCGCGATGCAGCAGCATCGCCGCATCCGCCACGAGGAAGGCGTGGTCCGGGTGGTGCGTCGTCATCAGCACGGCCAGCCCCTCGCGCGCCGCCAGCGCCCGCACCTGGCGCAGCACCAGCGCCTGGTTGCCGAAATCGAGGCTCGCCGTCGGTTCGTCGAGCACCAGGCAGGCGGCGTCCTGCGCCAGGGCGCGGGCGATCAGCACCAATTGCCGCTCGCCACCCGAAAGCTCGGTCACCGGGCGGTCGGCGAGGTGCTGGATGCCAAGGCGCGCCAGCGCGGCCTCGGCCAGCGCGCGGTCGCGCGCGCCGGGCGCGGCGAGGAAGGGCAGGCGCGCCGCGCGGCCCATCGCCACCACCTCCCGTGCCGGATAGGCGAAGCCCCCGGGTGCCGCCTGCGGCACATAGGCAAGCCGGTGCGCCACCTCCCGCCGCGACAGCCTTGCGAGCGGCGCCCCGCCCAGCGTCACCATGCCCTCGAGCGGCGGGATCAGCCCCAGCAGCGTGCGCAGCAGCGTGGTCTTGCCGCCGCCATTCGGGCCGAGCAGGCACAGCACCTGCCCCGCCTGCAGCGTGAAGCGGATGCCGGCGGCCACCACGCGGCGGCGATGGCCGATCGAAAGCCCCTCGGCTTCCAGCAGCGCGCTCATCGGGCCCGCGCCAGCAGCCACAGGAAGAATGGCGTGCCGAGCACGGCGGTGAGGATGCCCAGCGGCACCTCCACCCGCCCGACGCTGCGCGCCAGCGTATCGACGCCCAGCAGGAAGGCCGCGCCGAGCAGCATCGACAGCGGGATCAGCCGCCGCAGGTCCGGCCCGCCCAGCAGCCGCGCCATGTGCGGCACGACAAGGCCGATCCACCCCACCGCGCCGGCCAGCGCGGTGACCGAGGCGGTGGCCAGCGTCGCGCCGGCGATGGCGGCGGCGCGCAGCAGCGCGGTGTTCACGCCCAGCGCCCGGGCCTCGTCCTCGCCCAGCGTCAGCAGGTTCAGCCGCCAGCGCAGCAGCACCAGCAGCACGAGCCCCGCCAGCGCCGGCAGGGCCGCCGCCTGCAGGTCGCCGCTGGTGGTGGCCGAGAGCGTGCCGAGCAGCCAGAAGGTGATGGCGGGCAGCTGGTTGTAGGGATCGGCGAGGATCTTCAGCAGCGAGATGCCCGCCCCCATCAGCGCCCCCAGCGCGATGCCGGCCAGGATCAGCACGAGCATCGGGTCGCCACCATAGCCCCGCCCGCGCACCGCCGCTGCCAGCCCCGCCACCCCGGCCACGGCCGCCAGCCCGCCCGCGAAGGCGAGGCCCTGCACCGCCGCCACCGGCAGGCCGAGGAAGATGCCCAGCACTGCGCCGAGCGACGCCCCGGCCGAGACGCCCAGCAGGTCCGGCGAGGCGAGGGGGTTGCGGAACATGCCCTGGAAGGCGGCGCCCGCCGCCGCCAGCGCCGCGCCCACCAGGATCGCCGCCAGCACGCGCGGCGCGCGGATGTTCCAGAACACCAGCGCCGCAGGGCCCTCGGCGCGGCCAAGCAGGATGGCCGGCAGCTCGGCCGGCGCGATGGGGAAGCGGCCCACGGCCAGCGCGCCGAGGATGGCAAGGCCCAGCAGCCCCGCCGCCAGGCCCCAGGCCAGCAGGCCGCGCGCCCTCACGCTCGCGGCGGCAGCGCGGGGCGGAGCAGCGCCTGGATCTGCTCGGGCGTCGGGCGGCGGTGGTAGAACAGCGCCTGGAAATCGGCCACCGCATCGGCAAGCCCGGCCGCGGGGCGCAGGCCGAACAGCACCGGCAGCCACAGCAGGCCCAGCAGGCGGTTCACCGCGGGCGGGAAATCCACCCAGCCGAAGGGCAGGCCGGGTGCCAACACCACGCGCCCGGCGCGCACCGCCGGCAGCGCGGACCACAGCCGATCCGCCTTGGCGTGGGCCAGAAAATCCGGATGGATGCCGATGACCCAGTCGGGGTTCCAGGCCAGCACCTGCTCCAGCGAGATCTGCACCAAGCTGCCGGCGCCAAGCGCCGACGCGGCGACATTCTCCGCGCCCGCGAATTCGATGATCTCGGTGTTGATCGAGCCCGCGACGCCGGTCTCCAGCCCGCGCGGGCCACGCACATACAGCACGCGCGGCCGGCCGCGGGCGCGCAGCGTGGCGGCGCCGGCCAGCGCCTCGGCCAGGATGCGCTCGGCGAGGCCGGCGCGCGCCTCCGCGGCTTCGCGCCGGTCGAGGATGGCGCCGAGCAGCCGGTAGGTCTCGGGAATCTTCGCGAGCGCGCCATCCAGCAGCAGCGTGGGCAGGCCGGTCTGCGCCTGCACACGTTCGGCCAGCGAGACGAAGACCGGGCGGGTGGAGCCATAGTCCAGCACCAGGTCCGGCCGCTGCGCCAGCACGGCCTCGACATTGGCGGAGTTGTCGCGGCCGGTGAGGCGGCCGATCTCGGGCAGGGCTGCGGCCTCGGGCAGCATGAAGGCGGCCTCGGCCGGGCGCGGCGGGCGCGCCGGCCAGCCCACCAGCAGCTCGGGCGCCAGGGTGTAGAGCAGGATCGCCGCCGGCGGCCCGGCGGGGAACACCCGCGTCACGCGGTCCGGCACGGCGATGCGCCGGCCTGTCGCATCCGCCACCAGCCGCTCGGCCCGCGCCGGCCGGGCGGCGAGCAGCAGCGGCGCGGACAGCAAGGCGCGGCGCTGCGGCATCAGCCCTCCGTGCCGACCATCACGTCGGACGCCTTGACCACGGCCACCGCGCGCCCGCCGACGGCCAGCGCCAGCTCCTCGGCGGATTCGTTGGTGATGGCGGCGGTGAACACCACGCCGGGCGCGACCTCGATGCGCACATGCGTCGTGGTCACGCCCTTGCGGATATCGAGGATGGTGCCGGCGAACTGGTTGCGGGCCGAGAGCTTCAGCATCGCGGGGCGTCCTTCACGTGTCTTGCCACACCGCGGCGGTGGCCGTGCGATCGTTGTACATCGGTTCGCCGAAGCGATCGCGGCCGAAATCGCGCAGCAGCGCCTGCGCCGGCTCCGACAGCAGGAAGTCGCCGAAGCGCCGCGCGATGGGCGTGGCCGGCGTGGCCTCGCTGAGGAACAGCGTGTGATAGGGGTTCAACAGCACCGAACCGCCGCGCACCAGCACCCGCAGGCGCGGCATGTTCGCGCGCTCGGCGATGAAGGTGCTGCTGTCGGTGAGGAAATAGGCCCCCTCGGCATTGGCGCGGCGCATGCTGGCCGTCATGAAGTCACGCGTCACGATCAGCTGCGCCGGGTCGGGCTCGACGCCCGCCGCCTGCCACAGCTGGCGTTCCTTCTGGTGCGTGCCGGAATTGTCGCCGCGGCTGACGAAGAGCGCGCGCCGCTCGGCCAGGCGGCGGAAGGCGGCCAGCGCCTCCAGCCCCTGGATGCCGGCCGGGTCCTCCGCCGGACCCAGCACCCAGAATTCGTTGGAGCCGAACAGCATGCGCCCGGTGGCCCAGCCATCCGCCACCGCGCGGCGCTCGGCCGGCGGCGCATGCGCCAGGATCATGTCCACGCGGCGCGCGCGCAGATGCTCCATCGCCGCGCCGGACCCGGCGAAGGTCCAGGCCATCTGCGCGTCATGCGCGGCGGTGAAGCGCTCGGCCAGGGCCTGCAGCAGGCCGAGTTCGCCGGGGCTGCCGGTGGCAAGGCTGAAGCGCTGGCTGCCCGTGCCCCAGACCACGGGCTGGGCATTGCCCTGCGCCAAGGCGGGGCCGCCGGCCAGCATCGCCAGCGTGAAGGCGCGTCGCTTCACGACACCGGCTCGGGCTGCGTGGCGTTGGGGAAGAACAGCTGCTCGCCATTGATCGTGTAGCTGGCGATCGCGGCCTGGCCGGCCGGGGAGAGCAGCCAGTCGATGAAGCGCTGGCCATCGGCCGCCTTCACGCTGGGGTGGCGCTGCGGGTTCACCAGCATCACGCCATACTGGTTGAACAGCCGCGCATCGCCCTCGACCACGATGCGCAGGTCCTGGCGGTTGCGGAAGCTGAGCCAGGTGCCGCGATCGGCCAGGATATAGGCGTTCTGCGCCGCGGCGGTGTTCAGCGCCGGGCCCATGCCCTGGCCCACCTCGCGATACCACGCGCCCCGGCCGGCGGCGGGATCGACGCCCGCCTGCTGCCACAGGCGCAGCTCGGCCGCATGAGTGCCGGAGCGGTCGCCGCGGCTTACGAAGGGCGCGCGCGCGGCGGCGATGCGGCGCAGCGCCTCGGCGGTGTCGCGCAAGCCGTTGACGCGGGCCGGATCGGCGGTGGGGCCGATCACCACGAAGTCGTTGAACATCACGTGCCGGCGCGGGCCGCCGAAGCCTTCCGCGACGAAGCGTTCCTCCGCAGCGCGATCGTGCACGAACACCACATCGGCATCGCCGCGCCGGCCGACATCCAGCGCCTGGCCGGTGCCCAGCGCCACCACGCGCACGGTGATGCCGCTCTCGCGGGTGAAGATGGGCAGGATATGGCCGAACAGCCCCGATTGCTCGGTGCTGGTGGTGCTGGCGACGGTGATGGCGCGCTCCTGCGCCAGGGCGGGCAGCGCCGTGGCGAGCATCGCCGCGGCCAGGATCATTCGACGCAACATGGTGCTTCTCCCTTGCTTGATCGTGCTCACCAGACGAGTTCGCCGCGCAGGAAGGCGGCGGCCTCCGGCGTGGCGGGCCCGGCGAAGAAGGCGGCGGCCGGCGCATGCTCCAGCAGCCGGCCGCGATGCAGGAACGCGACGTCGCCGGCCAGCCGCCGCGCCTGGCCGAGGTCATGCGTCGTCATGATGATCTTGGTGCCGGATGCGGCGAGGCGGCCCACCACATCCTCCACCGCGCGGGTGGCGGCGGGATCGAGGCTGGCGCAGGGCTCGTCGAGGAACAGCACGGCGGGGCGCAGTGCCGCGGCGCGCGCCAGCGCCAGGCGCTGCTGCTCGCCCCCCGAAAGCCGCCGCGCCGGGCGGTCGGCCAGCGCGCCGAGGCCCACGAGATCCAGCGCCGCCTGCACCCGCGCCGCGCGCTCGGCCCGCGCCACGCCGGCCAGCTTGAGGGGGTAGCCCGCATTCGCCTGCACCGATCGGCGCAGCAGCACCGGGCGCTGGAACACCATCGCCTGCCGCGGCTGCGGATCGAGATGGCCGGACCATGCGATGCGCCCGGCGCTGGGCCGCAGCAGGCCGTGCAGCAGGCGCAGCAGCACGCTTTTTCCGGCGCCGTTCGGGCCGATGATGAGGGTGGGCGGGCCGTCCTCGATGCGCAGGTCCACGGCGTGCAGGATGTTCAGGCCGCGCGCCGCGAAGCCCAGCCCCGCGACCTGCAGCGGCAGGATGCTCTCCGGCGCGCGCATCAGCCCGACCAGCGCAGCGCGGAGCCGCGCAGCGCCTGCGCCGCCGCATTCACCGCCAGGACGATCGCCATCAGGATCATGCCCAGCGCCAGCGCCAACGGCAGGTCGCCCTTGCTGGTCTCCAGCGCGATGGCGGTGGTCATGACGCGGGTGAAGCCATCGATGTTGCCGCCCACGATCATCACCGCGCCCACCTCGGCGCTGGCGCGGCCGAAGCCGGCGAGCAGCACGGTGAACAGCGCGAAGCGGCCATCCCACAGCAGCGTCGGCACGGCGCGCCAGGGCCCGGCGCCGAAGGAGCGCAGCTGTTCGGCATATTCGTCCCACAGCCCTTCCAGCACCTGCCGCGCCAGCGCCGCCAGGATGGGCGTGATCAGCACCGTCTGCGCGATGACCATGGCGGTGGGGGTGAACAGCAGCCCGAAGCTGCCAAGCGGGCCGGAGCGCGAAAGCAGCAGGTAGACCAGCAGGCCGCACAGCACCGGCGGCAGGCCCATCATCGCGTTCAGCGCCACCGTCACCGCCGCCCTGCCCGGGAACCGCGACACGGCCAGCAGCGCGCCGAGCGGCAGGCCGACCAGCGCCGCGAGGAGGGTGGCGGTGAGGCTGACCTGGAGCGAGAGGGTGACGATGCGCAGCACCGCCGGATCGCCCTGCGCGATGAGGCTCGTCGCGGTTGCGAGGGCGCTGGCCAGGTCGTTCACGGGGTTCTCCGGGTGGCGGCGGACACTGCCCATGGCAGTATGTGCGGTCAATCACCGGATCGCTTGACAGGGCGCCGTCATTTGCCGAATTTTGCCATCATATGCCGGATGTCCTGACGCTTCGCGAAGCCGCGCAATATCTCCGCCTGTCGGAGCGCGCGCTGTATGACCTCGCCCGGGGCCGGCGGCTGCCGGCCGCGCAGCTCGGCGGCAAGTGGCTGTTCCCCCGCGCCAAGCTGGAACGCTGGCTCTCCGCCCAGGCCGATGGCGGCGATTCCGACCATCGGGTGGACCCGCCGGCCATCCTGGCCGGCAGCCATGACCCGCTGCTGGATTGGGCGGTGCGGCAATCCGGCTGTGGCCTGGCGCTGCGCTCGGGCGGCAGCCTGCAGGGCCTTGCGGCGCTGGAGGCCGGCGAGGCGCTGGCCGCCGCCTGCCACCTGCTCGATCCCGATACGGGTCGCTTCAACGAACCGGCGGTGCGCGAGGCCCTGCCCGGCCGCAGCATCGTGGGCATCACCTGGGCGTGGCGCGAACAGGGGCTGCTGCTGCCCCCCGGCAACCCCGCCGGCCTGCGCCAGGTGGACGACCTGCTGCGCCCGGGCCTGCGCCTGATCGGCCGCCAGCCGCGCGCCGGCAGCCATGTGCTGCTGGGCCATCTTTTGTCCGAAGCCGGCATCCGCCTCGACCAGGTCGGCTTCCTCCCCGAACCCGCCATGGCCGAGGACGAGGTGGCGGCGGCGGTGGCCGAGGCGCGCGCCGATGTGGGCTTCGGCATCAGCGCCGAGGCCGCCGCGCGCGGCCTGGATTTCGTGCCGCTGATCCGCGAGCGCTTCGACCTGGTGCTGCAGCGCCGGCACTATTTCGAGCCGGCCTTCCAAACGCTGATCCGCTTCGCCGGTGGCGCGCTGTTCCGCAGCCGGGCCGAGCGCATGGGCGGCTATGACATCGCGTCCTGCGGCGCCGTGGCCTTCAACATGTGACCTGAGGCCGCCGGGCTCCACTCGCGGCGCTCGCCGACAGGCCCTAGAATGCCCCAAATCGGGGTAGGAGGTCGCCATGCTGGACACACTCGCCAAGCTGCCGCTGCAGGACCCGGAGCTGTTCCGCCAGGCCAATTTCATCGGCGGCGCCTGGGTGCAGGCCGATGGCGGCGCAACACTCGCCGTGCGCAATCCCGCGACCGGCGAGGTGATCGGTCACGTCCCCGCCATGGGTGCCGCCGAGACGCGCCGCGCCATCGAGGCCGCGCAGGCCGCCTTCCCCGCCTGGCGCGCGATGCTGGCGAAGGAGCGCAGCGCCATCCTGCGCAGGCTGTTCGAGCTGATGCTGGCCCACACCGATGATCTGGCCGCGATCATGACGGCCGAGCAGGGCAAGCCGCTGGCGGAATCCAAGGGCGAGATCGCCTATGCGGCGAGCTTCATCGAGTGGTTCGCCGAGGAAGGCAAGCGCATCTACGGCGACACCATCCCGCAGAACGCCAAGGGCCGCCGCATCCTGGTGATGAAGGAGCCGATCGGCGTCTTCGCCGCGATCACGCCGTGGAACTTCCCGAGTGCCATGATCACGCGCAAGGCCGGCCCCGGCTGGGCGGCGGGCTGCACGGGCGTGGTCCGCCCGGCGAGCCAGACGCCGTTCAGCGCGCTGGCGATCGCCGTGCTGGCCGAGCGTGCGGGCATGCCGCCCGGCGTGTGCAACATCATCACCGGGCCGTCCGGGGCGATGGGCGCCGAGCTGACGGGCAATCCGATCGTGCGAAAGTTCAGCTTCACGGGCTCGACCGCGGTGGGCAAGACGCTGCTGGCGCAATGCGCGCAGACCATCAAGAAGACCTCGATGGAGCTGGGCGGCAACGCGCCCTTCATCGTCTTCGACGATGCCGATCTCGACGCCGCCGTGCAGGGCGCAATGGCCAGCAAGTATCGCAACACCGGCCAGACTTGTGTTTGTGCCAACCGGCTGCTGGTGCAGGACGGCGTCTACGATGCCTTCGCCGCGAAGCTGAAGGTCGCCGTCGAGGCGCTGAAGGTCGGCAACGGCATGGAACCGGGCGTCACGCAGGGGCCGCTGATCAATGCCGATGCGGTCGCGAAGGTCGAGGAACACATCGCCGACGCCACCTCCAAGGGCGCTTCGGTGCTCACGGGCGGCAAGCGCCACGGCAATGGCGGCACCTTCTTCGAACCCACCATCCTGACCAACGTGCCGCATGATGCGCTGGTGTTCCGAGAGGAAACCTTCGGCCCCGTAGCACCCCTGTTCCGCTTCAAGACCGAGGCGGAGGCCATCGCGCTCGCCAATGACAGCGAATTCGGCCTCGCCGCCTATTTCTACGCCCGCGACGTCGGCCGGATTTTCCGCGTGGCGGAGGCGCTGGAGAGCGGCATCATCGGCATCAACGAAGGCATCATCTCCACCGAGGTCGCCCCGTTTGGTGGCGTGAAGGAAAGCGGGCTGGGGCGCGAGGGGAGCAAGTATGGGATCGAGGATTATCTCGAGGTGAAATACCTGGCGCTGGGTGGGCTGGGAGCCTGAGCATGACCTACGACTTCGACCTGTTCGTCATCGGCGGCGGCTCCGCCGGCGTGCGCTGCGCGCGCATCTCGGCGGGCCATGGCGCGCGCGTCGGTGTGGCCGAGGAACGCTTCTGGGGCGGCACCTGCGTCAATGTCGGCTGCGTGCCGAAGAAGATCATGGTCAATGCGGCCGAATACGGGATGTGGGCCGAGGATGCCGCGGCCTTCGGCTGGTCGATCGAGAATCACGGCCATGACTGGGGGAAGCTGGCCGCGGCGCGTGACCACGAAGTGGCGCGACTGTCCGGCATCTACGGCAAGCTGCTGGCCGGTGCGGGCGTGACCAGCTTTGATTCGCGCGCCACCTTCGTCGATGCGCATACCGTCGATGTCGGTGGAAAGCGCGTGACCGCCGAGCGCATCCTCATCGCCACCGGCGGCAAGGCGGAGCGGCTCGATATTCCCGGCGCCGAACTCGGCCTGATTTCGGATGATCTCTTCACGCTGAAGGCGCTGCCGAGGCGCGTCATCGTCATCGGCGGGGGCTACGTCGCGCTCGAATTCGCCTGCCTGCTCCGCGGTCTGGGGGCGGAGGTGGAGGTGCTCTACCGCGCCTCCCTGCCGCTGCGCGGCTTCGACGAGGATATCCGCGCCGCGCTGGTCGAGGCGATGACCGCGCAGGGCATCACGCTGACGCCGGACGTCACGCCGACGCGCATCACCAAGATGGAGGACCACCTGATGGTGGCGCTCTCCAACAACTTCATGCGCGAGGCCGATGCCGTGTTCTTCTGCACCGGCCGCACGCCGAACACGCAGGGCCTCGGGCTCGAGGCGGCGGGCGTCGCCACCACCAAGACCGGCGCGGTGATCGTGGACGACGACCACCGCACATCAGCGGAAAACATCTATGCGCTCGGCGATGTGATCGACCGCGTGAACCTCACCCCCATGGCCACCGCCACCGGCCATGCGCTGGCCGATACGCTGTTCGGCAAGAACCCGCGGCGCGCGAGCTACGAGAACGTGCCGACGGCCGTCTTCACCTCGCCGCCCATCGGCACGGTGGGGCTCAGCGAGGCCGAGGCCGCCGCGCGCGGGCCAGTGGACATCTACGTCACCCGCTTCACGCCGATGCGCCACACCATCTCGGGCAGGCCAGGGCGCAAGACGCTGATGAAGCTCATCGTCTGCCAGGCCACGCAGAAGATCCTGGGTGCCCATATGCTGGGCGAGGATGCGGCCGAGATCATGCAGGGCGTCGGCATCGCCGTGGTGATGGGCGCCACCAAGCAGGATTTCGACCGCACCATCGGCATCCACCCCACCGCGGCCGAGGAATTCGTCACGCTGCGCACCCGGGCGCGGCAGGCCGGGGTGCGCGCAGCCGCGGAATAGGCGGAAGGTTTCCCTTCCGCGCCGCTGCCGCTAAGCTCCACCCAGGAGCAAGGCCAGGACCATACCAATGACACGCGCGTGGACCCCGGATTCGTGGCGGGGAATGCCCATCCGACAGGTACCGGACTACCCCGACCAGGCGGCGCTGAAGGCCATGGAAGACAAGGTCGGCCGATTTCCGCCCCTGGTTTTTGCAGGTGAGGCTGATCGGCTGAAGGCCCAGCTGGCGCGTGCAGGCGATGGTTCGGTGTTCGTCCTCCAGGGGGGCGACTGCGCCGAGAGTTTTTCCGAATTCCATGCCAACACCATCCGGGATACGTTTCGCGTCCTGCTGCAGATGGCGGTGGTGCTGACCTTCGGCGCGGCCCTGCCGGTGGTGAAGCTGGGCCGCATGGCCGGGCAATTCGCCAAGCCGCGCAGCAGCGATACCGAAACCCTCGATGGCGTGACGCTGCCCTCCTATCGCGGCGACATCATCAACGGGCCGGATTTCACGCCCGCGGCGCGCATCCCCGATCCCGGCCGGATGGAGTTCGCCTACCTGCAATCCGCGGCCACGCAGAACCTGCTGCGCGCCTTCGCCACGGGCGGCTATGCCGACCTGCACGAGGTGCATCGCTGGAACCTGGATTTCGCGGCGCGCAGCCCGCTGGCCGGCCGCTACGCCGACCTGGCCGGCCGCATCGACGAGACGCTGCGCTTCATGGGCGCCTGCGGCATGTCGGACCTGCCGCAGGTGCGCGAGACCGAGTTCTACACCAGCCACGAGGCGCTGCTGCTGCCCTATGAGGAAGCTCTGACGCGCCAGCCCTCCACTCATCCCGGCCGGCACTTCGCGTGCTCCGCCCACTTCCTGTGGATCGGCGACCGCACGCGGCAGCCCGATGGCGCGCATGTGGAATTCATGCGCGGCGTGGCGAACCCCATCGGCATGAAGGTGGGCCCGAGCATGGAGGCGGATGAGCTGATCCGCCTGTGCGACATCCTGAACCCGAACAACGAGAAGGGCCGCCTGACGCTGATCGCACGCATGGGCGCCGACAAGGTGGAGGCCAAGCTGCCGCCGCTGCTGCGCGCGGTGAAGCGGGCCGGCCGCAACGTGGTGTGGCTGTGCGACCCGATGCATGGCAACGGCGTGAAGGCCGGCGCCTACAAGACGCGCAGCTTCGATGCGATCCTCGCCGAGGTGCGGCTGTTCTTCGATTGCCACGCGGCCGAGGGCACCATCCCCGGCGGCGTGCATGTGGAGATGACGGGCCAGAACGTCACCGAATGCCTCGGTGGCGCGCATCGCCTGACCGAGGCGGACCTCGCGGCGAACTACGCCACCTTCTGCGACCCGCGGCTGAATGCCGAGCAGTCGCTGGAACTCGCCTTCCTGATTGCGGAGGAATTGAAGGCGCGGCGCCCGGGCCACGCCCTGGTTCCTGCCCAGGCGGCGCAGTGATGGCGGATGGCGAGGCGCGCCCTTCGCCACCGCAGGACGACATCGCCGGGCGGACGGACAGCTACTTCAACCGCACCAAGGCCGTGGTGTCGCGCTTCGGCGACTGCCGCGTCACCTATGCGGTGTTCCTCCGCCGCCCGGTCATCTCGGCGCCGCGCCTGGCGACCGGGTGGCTGGAGGGCGTGGCGAAAAGCCGCGGCACGCGCTTCGACATCGAGTTGATGCATGCCGAGGGCGATTGGGTCGGCGCGGGCGACCCCATCTTCTATCTCTCGGGCTCCTTCGTGCAGTTGGCGGACCTCGAGACCATCATGCTGCAGAAGCTCGGCGCGGCCTGCGTCGCGGCGCACAACGCCTACCAGATGTGCGTCGAGCTGCCGGGCGTGCCCTTCCTCGCCATGGATGCGCGCCACTGCGCCGGCGCCGAGATGCAAGACATGATGGCCTATGCCGCCGCCATCGGCGGCGCGGCGGCGCAGCGCGAAGGTGCGAAGGGCTTCATCGGCAACGCCAATGACGCGACGGCGCATTGGTTCGGCGCGGCCAAGGGCCGCGGCACCATGCCGCATGCGCTGATCGGCTATGCCGGCTCCACCGTGCGGGCCGCCGAGATGTTCGCCGAGACCTTCCCGCAGGAAGACCTGACGGTACTGGTCGATTATTTCGGCCGCGAGGTGACCGATGGCCTGGCCGTCTGCCACCGCTTTCCCGATCTCGCCGCGGCCGGGAGGCTGGCCGTGCGGCTCGACACCCATGGCGGGCGCTTCCTCGAGGGGCTCGACCCCGGGGAGAGCTACGCGGTGCTGGAACGCCACGCGCCCCAGGCCGTGCGCCGCTATCGTAGCGAGACGGAGCTGCGGCATCTTGTCGGCACCGGCGTCTCGGCCGCCGCCATCTGGCGCATGCGCGAGGCGCTGGACGAGGCCGGGTTCCCGCGGGTGCGCATCGTCGCCTCCTCGGGCTTCGGCGTCGGCAAGTGCCGCGTGGTGGCCGAGGCCAAGGCACCGATCGACGTGGTCGGCACCGGCAGCTTCATCCCCGATGCCTGGAGCGAAACCTACGCCACGGCCGACATCGTCGATTACGGCGGCGCGGCGCGGGTGAAGATCGGCCGCGAATTCCTGCTGCGCCACCACGGCACGCGCAAGCGTGCGGCCGGAAGCGCTTGAGCACAGCCGAACGCGAAAGGCGCATCGGCTTCCTCTGCGCCTTCGCCGTGCTGTTCGTCTGGGTGGGCTTCCTGCTGTCGTCGCGCCTTGCGGGCACGCAGGCCTTCACGGCGTGGGACGTGGCGGCGCTGCGCTTCGCCGGCGCCACGCTGGCCGCGCTGCCGCTGGTGGCGGTGCTGGGCCTGCCGCGGCTGCCGCTGGCGCATGTCGCGGCGGTGCTGGCCACGGCGGCCTTCGGCTTCCCGATCCTCGCCTATCACGGCTTCGGCTTCGCCCCCGTTGCGCATGCCGGGGTGATGAATGCGGGCATGCTGCCCTTCCTGACCGCCGGTCTCGGCGCGGTCTTCCTGGGCGAGCGCTGGACACGCCAGAAGGCGATCTCGCTGGCCGTCGTGGCGGGCGGCATCGCGCTGCTGGCCAGCGACACCTTCGGCGAGCATCCCGGCGCCTGGCGGGGTGACCTGCTGTTCCTCAGCGGCGCTTTCTCCTGGTCGGTCTATACGCTGCTGATCCGCCACTGGCGCATCTCGGCGCAGGCGGCCACCCTGTCGGTGGCGCTCTGGGCGGGGCCGATCTACCTGCCGATCTGGTGGTTCCTGCTGCCCTCGAACCTCACGGCGGTGCCGCTGGGCGCCGTGGCCTACCAGCTGGTGTTCCAGGGCGTCTTCGCCGTGATCATCGCGGGCTTCCTGTTCACCCGGGCCGTCACCGCCATCGGCGCGCAGCGCACCACGGCCATCACCGCGCTGGTGCCCGCCCTGGCCGCGCTGGCCGCTTGGCCGCTGCTGGGCGAGCCGCTCGGCGTGCCGGGCCTCGCGGGCGTGGGCCTGGTGACGCTGGGCATGATCCTCGGCGTTGGCATTCGCCTGTCGAGACCCTAGGTTCCGCCCATGACCGACCGGCTCCGCATCGCGCTCGCCCAGATCAACCCGCATGAGGGCGCGCTTGATGCGAATGCCGCGCGCATCCGCCGCGCGCGCGCCGAAGCGGCGGCCGCCGGCGCGGCGCTGGTGGTGACGCCCGAGTTTTCCATCGCCGGCTACCCGCCGGAAGACCTGGTGCTGAAGCCCGCCTTCGTCGAAGCCTGCCTGCAGCGCATCGAGGCGCTGGCGGCCGAGACCGCGGATGGCGGGCCGGGCCTTGTCGTCGGCGGCCCCTGGCGCGATGGCGAGCGGCTGCACAACGCGCTGTTCGTGCTGGATGGCGGGCGCATCATCGCCCGGCGCGCCAAGCATGAGCTGCCGAATTACGGCGTGTTCGACGACAAGCGCGTGTTCATCCCCGGCCCCGCGCCGGGGCCCGTGGCGTTCCGCGGCGTGCGGCTCGGCCTGATGATCTGCGAGGATTGGTGGTTCCCCGCGGTGTCGGAGACGCTGCTGGAAAGCGGGGCCGAGATGCTGATCAGCATCAACGGCTCGCCCTTCGAGGCCGAGAAGCAGGCGGCCCGCGTGCAGCTTGGCGTGGCGCGGGTGGTGGAGACGGGGCTGCCCTTCGTGTTCCTGAACCAGGTCTGCGGGCAGGATGAGCTGGTCTTCGAGGGTGCCTCCTTCGTGCTGAACGCGGATCGCTCGCTTGCCGTGCAGATGCCGATGTTCGAGGAAGGCCTCGCCATCACCGACTGGTCGCGCGGGCGCCAGGGCTGGGTCTGCGCACCGCAGCCGCTTTCCCCCGAAGTGCCGCGGCTGGAACAGATCTACCGCGCCATGATGCTGGGCCTGCACGACTATGTGGAGAAGAACCGCTTCCCCGGCGTGGTGCTGGGCCTGTCGGGCGGCATCGATTCCGCGCTGTCGGCCGCCGTCGCCGCCGATGCGCTGGGGCCGGAGCGCGTGCGCGCGGTGATGATGCCCTCGCCCTACACCTCGCCCGAAAGCCTGGAGGATGCGCAGGCCTGCGCGCAGCTGCTGGGCATCCGCTACGAAAGCATCGCCATCGGCCCCGCGATGGATGCCTTCCACGGCATGCTTGCACCAGCCTTCGGCAACCGCGCCCCCGACATCACCGAGGAAAACCTGCAATCGCGCATCCGCGGCGTGACGCTGATGGCGCTGTCGAACAAGTTCGGCGACATGCTGCTGACCACCGGCAACAAGAGCGAGATGAGCACCGGCTACGCCACGCTCTATGGCGACATGTGCGGCGGCTATTCCGTGCTGAAGGACGTGTGGAAGATGACGGTCTTCGCGCTGTGCCGCTGGCGCAACGCGCATCGCCCGCCCGGTGCGCTGGGCCCCGAGGGCCTGGTGATGCCCGAGCGCGTGATCACCAAGCCGCCCTCCGCCGAGCTCAAGCCCGACCAGAAGGACCAGGACTCGCTGCCGCCCTATGAGGTGCTGGACGCCATCCTGGAAGGGCTGGTGGAGCGCGAATTGGACGTGGATGCGCTGGTGGCACAGGGCCATGACCGGGCGACGGTGCTGCGCGTCTGGCGCCTGCTGGACCGCGCCGAATACAAGCGCCGCCAGGCGCCGCCGGGGGTGAAGATCTCGCCCCGCGCCTTCGGCCGCGACCGGCGCTACCCGATGACCAACGGATTCACGAGCTTGATCGCATGAGCGGCGCCGGGAAGGACGAGGACGACGAGGACCCGATTCTGCTGGATGCGGCCTTCGGGCGCGTCGAGGGGCTGGAGGTGCGCATCATGGACCTCTCCGGCGCCAATGGCGCCGAGCCGGTGGAGGTGGTGCGCGGCTTCGAGACCATCCTGCACGCCAACGCCTTCGCGCGACGCTATGTGCGCGACAGCATCGACCGCTGCCGGGCGCGCGGCATGGATGCCAGGGCGGTGATGGATGCCTGGTTCGCCTTTGGCGAGGACGCGGTGGTGGAGGGCGCCGGCGAGCAGGCCTGGGCCAGCGCCAGCGAATTGCCCGCCTTCACCGCCGCCCCGGCGCGCGACGCCGAGGACCGCAACTGGCGCATCCTCGACCCGCGCCGTGACTCCGACGACGGGGAAGACGAGGAGGAGGGCGCCGAATAGCGCCTATTTGCGCCAGCCCGGCGGCGCCCAGGCGTAGGGCGGTGGCGCGGGGTAGGCCGGCGGCGGCGCGTAGAACACCGGCGGTGGGGCGTAATACACCGGTGGCGGTGCAAAATAGACAGGCGGGGCCGGGTAGTAGCCGGGCGGGGGCGCATAGTAGGCGCGCGGCGGCGCGTAGTAGGCCGGCGGCGCGATGGCCGCACCGAGTGCCACCCCCGCGCCCAGCCCGATGATCGCGCCCAGCGCCACGCCGCCCCCATGGCCATAGCCGCCGCCAGGGCCGTAATGGCCGCGCCCGCGCCAATCGGCCTGGGCGGTGGGCGCTGCCAGGGCACCGGCCGCCAGGACGGCGGCAAAGATCAGCGGCTTCACGGCGCTGCGACGCATGGGGCACCTCATTCGAACCAGGGCGCAGCAAGCGCCTGGATTGCGACGGCATCATGGCGCCGCTTGCCTTCCCGGCCAGTATGCCGTTCCTGTCGCGCCGCATGAAACTCCGCTTCGCCCCATCCCCCACCGGCCTGCTGCATGTCGGCAACGCCCGCATCGCCATCGCCAATTGGTGCCTCGCCCGGCGCCATGGCGGGCGCTTCCTGCTGCGCCTGGACGATACCGACACCGAACGCTCCAGGCCCGAATTCGCCCAGGCGATCGAGGAGGACCTCCGCTGGCTCGGCCTCGACTGGGACGAATTCGCCCGGCAGTCCGACCGGCTGGCCCGCTACGCCGCCGCGGCCGAGCGCCTGAAAGCCGCCGGCCGCCTGTATCCCTGCCTGGAGACCGAGGAGGAACTAGCCTTCAAGCGCGAACAGCGCGCCCGCCAGGGCCGCCCGCCCATCTACGACCGCGCGGCCCTGAAGATGACCAAGGAGCAGTTGGACCGCGCCATCGCCAACGGCAAAACGCCGCATTGGCGCTTCCTGCTGAGCAACGGCACCGTCGCCTGGCGCGACGGCGTGCTGGGCGGGCGCAGCGTGAAGCTCAGCTCGCTGTCCGATCCGGTGCTGATCCGCGGCGACGGCAGCTTCCTCTACACCTTCACCTCGGTGGTCGATGACCTCGAGATGGCCGTCACCGACGTGGTGCGCGGCGAGGACCACGTGACCAACACCGGCATCCAGCTGGATATCTTCGCCGCCCTCGGCGGCGATCCCGCCAGCCTGAACTTCGCGCATCTGCCGCTGCTGACCGATGCGGATGGCGGGCCGCTGTCGAAGCGCCTCGGTGCGATGGGCCTGCGGCAGCTGCGGCGCGATGGCGTGGAGCCCGCGGCGCTGGCGGGCTATCTCGCCGCACTCGGTACCTCGGGCGATCCGGTGGCGGCGCTGCCGGGCGCACTCGCGCGCGACTACGACCTGGCGCGCGTCTCGCACTCCTCGGCGCGCTTCGACACGAAGCAGATGCTGGGGCTCAACCGCCGCCACCTGCATGGCCTGCCCTTCGATTCCGTCCAGGACCGGCTGCCGGAGGGGGCCGGGGAGGAATTCTGGCTTGCGGTGCGCGGGAACCTCGATCTGTTCCGCGAAACGCGAGACTGGTGGAATGTTGTCGCCGGCGATATCGTGGCCCTGGGCGATGCCGCCGATGCCGCGCTGTTGCGCCTGGCGGCGGACACCGCGCCCGAGGAGCCGTGGAATGAGGCCACCTGGCCGGCCTGGACAGCGCTTTTGGCAGAACGCAGCGGCCGCAAGGGCAAGCTGTTGTTCCTGCCGCTGCGCCGCGCCCTGACGGGCGAGGACCACGGGCCGGACCTCAAGGTCTTTCTTCCCCTCATCGGCCGCGACAAGGCGCTGAAGCGCCTGCGTCAAGCGGCGGCGGGCTGACACCGATGGAACTGCACCTGCACAGCAGCGCGACGCGGCGCAAGGAACGCTTCGCGCCGATCGATGAGCAGCATGTGCGCCTGTATGTCTGCGGCCCCACGGTCTATGACTTGGCGCATCTCGGCAATGCGCGGCCTGTCGTGGTGTTCGACGTGCTGGCAAGGCTGCTGCGGCGGCTTTACCCGCGCGTGACCTATGCCCGCAACATCACCGATGTCGAGGACAAGATCATCGACCGCGCCCGCGAAAGCGGCGAGGGGATCGACGCGCTGACGCAGCGCACCACGGCCGACTATCACCGCGACATGGCGGCACTCGGCAACCTGCCGCCCGATGTCGAGCCGCGCGCCACCGGGACGATTCCCGAGATGGTGGCGTTGATCGAGCGGCTGATCGCCAATGGCCACGCCTATGCGGCCGAGGGCCATGTAATGTTCGCGGTGAACAGCTTCGCCGCCTATGGCGCGCTTAGCGGCCGTTCGCCGGATGAGCTGCTGGCCGGCGCGCGGGTGGAGGTCGCACCCTACAAGCGCAACGCGGGCGATTTCGTGCTGTGGAAGCCCAGCACGCCGGAACAGCCGGGCTGGGACAGCCCCTGGGGCCGCGGCCGGCCCGGCTGGCATATCGAATGCTCCGCCATGTCGTGGAAGCATCTCGGGCCGGATTTCGACATCCATGGCGGTGGCGCCGACCTGCTGTTCCCGCACCATGAGAACGAGGTCGCGCAATCCGTCTGCGCCTTCCCCGGCAGCCACTTCGCCCGCTACTGGATGCACAACGGCATGCTGCTGGTGGATGGCGAGAAGATGTCGAAGTCGCTCGGCAATTTCCGCACGGTGCAGGATATCCTGCAGCATGGGCCATGGGCCGGCGAGGCGTTCCGGCTGCTGCTGCTCAAGACCCACTACCGCCAGGCGCTGGACTACACGCTGGAGGGGCTGCAGGAGGCGCGGCGCGAGCTGGACCGCTTCTATCGCGCGCTCGGCAAGATGGCCGATGTCGAGGCCACAGGCGGGGCCACGCCGCTCGCCATGGAGGCGCCGCCCTTCGAGGACGCGCTGGCGGATGACCTCAACACGCCGCTGGCGCTGGCCACGCTGCATCACCTGGTGTCGGCGGCGAACACGGCGCTCGAAGCCCATGATGCGGCCGCGCTGCCGCCGCTGAAGGGCCGCATCCTGGCCTGCGCGGGCTTGCTCGGCCTGCTGGGCCAGGCGCCGGAAGCCTGGTTCCGCGGCGATGGCGATGACGGCGCGGCGATCGAGGCCGCCATCGCGGCGCGCCTCGCCGCGCGCAAGGCCAAGGACTGGGCGGAGGCCGACCGCATCCGCAAGGAACTCGCCAGCCGGGGCATCCTGCTGGAGGACGGGCCGCAGGGGACGACGTGGCGCAGGGCGTGAGCCACTTGCCTTGCCCCGGAGGGAAGGTTGCAGGGAAGGCGGATTGCTCACACCGAGGATTCGCCATGACCCGCTTCGCCCTCGCCGCCCTGCTGCTTGCCTTTGCCAACCCTGCCGCCGCCCAGCATGCCGGCCACGGCGCGCCACGCGCCGCGAACGAGCCCGCCAGCACGCGGGAGTTCCGCGAGGCCAATGCCCGCATGCATCGCGACATGGACATCCGCTACAGCGGCAATGCCGATCGTGATTTCGCCGCGGGCATGATCCCGCACCACCAGGGCGCCATCGACATGGCGCGCATCCAGCTTCGCTACGGCACCTCGCCCGAGATGCGTGCCCTCGCCGAGGCCATCATCGCCGCGCAGGAACGCGAGATCGCCGAGCTGCGGGCCTTCCTGGCGCGCCCCCCCGCGCGATGACGGGCGGGCGCGGCGAAGGTGGCGCGCGGCTGACGCCGCCGCCCGGCGAAAGCCCCGTCGTCGTGCTCGTGCGCCCGCAGATGGCGCAGAACATCGGCACCACCGCGCGCGCCATGGCGAATGGCGGGCTGTTCCACCTGCGCGTGGTCGCACCGCGCGATGGCTGGCCGCAGCCCCACGCCTATGCCGCGGCGTCGGGCGCCGACGCCATCCTGGATGCCGCGACCTGTTTCGACGACGTGCCCTCGGCCATCGCCGATTGCCACCGCGTGCTGGGCACCTGCCCGCGGCCGCGCCACGTCATCATCCCGGTGCTGGATGCGCGCGCCGCCGCGGCCGAGCTGCGCGGCATCAACGGCCGCGCGCTGCGCGCCGCCGTGCTGTTCGGCCCCGAGCGCGCCGGGCTGGAAGCCGAGGATTTGTCGCATTGCGACACGCTGGTGCGCTACCCGTTGAACCCGCAGCACAGCTCGCTGAACCTGGCCCAGGCCGTGATGATCCTGGCCTATGAATGGTGGATGCAGGGCGAGGCCACGCCGCCGCGCCTGCTGCAGACGAACGAGACGCGCGTGGCCACGAAGGGCGAACTGGAGCAGTTCCTGACGCGCCTGGTGGATGAGCTGGATGCCTCGGGCTTCCTGCACAACCCGCCGAAGCGCCCGGGCATGATCCGCAACCTGCGCCACTGGTTCGAGCGCGGCGAGGTGACGGCGCAGGAGCTGCGCACGCTGCACGGCGTGGTGACCGAGCTGTCGCGCGGGCGCATGCAGCGCGGCCGCTTTCATGCCGAGGCCCCCATCCCCCCTTGGGAGAACGATCGTGAACCATCCTGACGGCACGCCGGTTCCGCCGCTGCCGGATTTGCGCTTCATCGAGCTGGACGCGCCGGCGCTGGGCCTCGAGGGGCCGCGCATGTCCTACATGGAGGCGGGTAGGGGGCCGGCCACGGTGCTGTGCCTGCACGGCATCGGCGCGAACAGCATGGGCTGGCGCTTCTCGCTCGCCGCACTCGCGCCGCATGCGCGGGTGATCGCGTGGAATGCGCCCGGCTACATGCTCAGCGACAATTTCGCCGCCGAGGCGCCGGATGCCGAGCAGTACGCGGATGTCGCGGTCGCGCTGCTCGATGCGCTGGGCGTCGCCGGGCCGGTGTGCCTTGCCGGTTCCTCCTTCGGCTCGATGATCGGCGCCTGCCTCGCCGCACGGCACCCGGCGCGCGTGCAGCGCCTCGCGCTGATGGGCACCTCCCGCGGCCAGCGCTGGAAGGGCGAGGAGGGGCGCGCCGCGATGCTGGCGATGCGGAGCGCGAGCGTGGCCGAGGGCGGCGTGGCGCTGGCCCGCACGCGCTCGCACAAGCTGATCTCGCCGGGCGCACCGCCGGCCGTGCTGGCCATGGTGCAGGCAGTGGTGGCGGCCACCAACCCGCGCGGCCTGATGCAGGCGGCGCGCTGCACCGACAAGGCGGATGTCGTCGAGGATTTCGCGCCGCGCATTGCCTGCCCGACGCTCGCCATCACCGGCCAGGACGACCAGGTGAACCCGCCCGAGACGGTGGGCCGGCTGATTGCCGCCGCGATTCCCGGCGCGCGCTTCGAAAGCCCCCCCGGCATCGGCCACCTGCCGGAGCTTGAATCCCCGGCGCAAACCCTGGCACTGCTGCGCGCCCATTTCTTCGGAGCCTGACCATGCGCCTGCTTCGCCGTACGCTGCTCGCCACGCTCGCGGCGCCCGCCTTGGCGCAAGCGCAGGATGCGTTTCCGTCCCGCCAGGTGCGCATTGTCGTGCCCTTTCCCCCCGGCGGCGGGCTGGATGCGCTGGCCCGCGGGCTGGCCGAGCGGCTGCAGCGCGAATGGCGCCAGCCCGTGGTGGTGGACAACCGCCCCGGCGGTTCCACCGTGCCCGGCGTGGATATCGTGGCGAAGGCGCCGCCCGATGGGCACACGCTGCTGATCACCGCCGACAATTCCATCACCTCCAACCCGCACCTCATCCGTGCGCTGCCGCATGACCCGATGCGCGACCTCGCACCCATCAGCCTGCTGGTCGATGTGCACCAGATGATCCTGGTGCACCCCTCGGTCGGCGCGCGCAGCATGGCGGAGCTGGTGGCCGCGGCGCGCGCCGCGCCGGGGCGGCTGAATTTCGGCAGCTACGGCAATGCCAGCCAGCCACACCTCGCCTTCGGCGCGCTCAACGCGCGCGAACGGATCGAGATCGTGCACGTGCCCTATCGCGGGCTGACGCCGGCGGTGCTCGCCACGCTCTCGGGCGAGGTGCAGATGACGCTGGCGGGCATCGCCTCCGGCGCCGAGCATATCCGCGCCGGCACGCTGCGCGCGCTGGCGGTGGGCCGGCCGACGCGCTTCGAGGCGCTGCCCGAGGTGCCGACTCTGGCCGAGGCCGGCTACGCCGATATCGATCCGCGCACCTGGTTCGGCGCCTTCGCGCCCGGCGGAACGCCGCCGGCGCTGGTGGCGCGCCTGCACCGCGACATCGCCACGGCCATGGCCGATGCCACGGTGCGCGAGCGCTTCCTGCTGCCCTCGGGCTACACCGTGCATGTCGCGACGCCGGAGGCGACGGCCGCCTTCCTGCGGGAGGATCTGGCCTACAAGGCGCGGCTGATCGCCGCGGCGGGCATCACGCCGGAGTGAGGCACCCGCCCTACAGCTTGCGGGCGAGCTTCCGGGCCAGCACGTAGCCCAGGCCGCCCGAGACCGGTGCACCCGGCAGCACCAGCAGCCAGCCGAGATGCTGCCCGTTCACCACCAGCCCCATGCCGATGCCCAGCATCAGCCCACCGACGAGCCCGCCCACCACGCCGGCGGTCAGGCCCAGAACCAGGATGTCTTCGCGCGTCACCATGGCCGCGGAGTAGGGGAGGGGGCGGCGGTTTGACAAGCCATCCCCCCGCCGCCTATACGCCCGCCACTTCCGGGAACGTGGACGCGCCTTCGGGGCGTGCGCCCGCCTGTGGCCAGCCCGGCCATGGGCCTACCGGGACAACCCGCCGCGATGCCCAGAAGGGTGCCGGCCCCAAGCAAGACCCAGGCGCCGCAAGGGGCCGGGCTGGAGTGTTTTGTGACCAAGCGCGCTGAATCCAAGTACAAGATCAATCGCCGCCTCGGTGTGAACCTCTGGGGCCGCGCCAAATCCCCCATCGCCAAGCGCGAATACGGCCCCGGCCAGCACGGCCAGCGCCGCAAGCAGAAGCCCACCGACTTCGGCGTGCAGCTGATGGCGAAGCAGAAGCTCAAGGGCTACTACGGCAACATCGGCGAGAAGCAGTTCCGCAAGTACTACGAGGAAGCCGTGCGCCGGAAGGGCGACACCTCGGAGAACCTGATCGAGCTGCTGGAGCGCCGGCTGGACACCATCATCTACCGCATGAAGCTGGCGGTGACGCCCTTCGCCGCGCGGCAGTTCGTGAACCACGGCCATGTGCTGATCAACGGCAAGCGCCTCAACATCCCCTCCTACCTCGTCAAGGACACCGACGTGATCGAGGTGAAGGAGAAGTCGAAGCAGCTGACCTGCGTGCTGGATGCCGCGCAGTCCGGCGAGCGCGACGTGCCCGAGTATATCGAGGTGGATCATCGCGCCATGCGCGGCCGCATCCTGCGCGCCCCGAAGCTGAGCGACGTGCCCTACCCGGTGCAGATGGAACCGAACCTGGTGGTCGAGTTCTACTCGCGCTGATTTTTCTTCAGTCCGCCGACAAGGCGCCGGTCCCGCAAGGGGCCGGCGCTTTGCGTTTCAGGGCTTCATCGCCAGCAGCGCCGCCTGGCATGCCCCGGTGATGGCCGCGCGCCCGGCCGTGGCGTCGAAGGCCAGCGGCGCGCCGATCCGCAGGCTGACCTTGCCCGGGCGCGGCCAGCTTCGCTGCGCCGGCCAGCAGGCGAAGGCGCCCTCGATCCAGCAGGGCACAACCGGCACGCCGGTGCCGGCCACCAGCGTGGCGAGGCCGGGCTGGAAGGGTGCCATCTCGCCCGTGCGGCTGCGCGTGCCCTCGGGGAACAGGATGTAGACCAGCCGGTCTTCCACCAGCCGCTCGCGCAGCATCGCGATGTCGCCGCGGGAGGTCTTGCCGCGCCACACCGGCAGGGCGTTGATGGCATAGGCTGCGAAGAAGGCGCCGGCCTCGCTGCCGAAGAACACCTCGCCGGCGGCCAGCGCATGCGCCCGCCGCGCCGCCGTGCCTTGCAGCGAGGCGGCCAGCACCAGCGCGTCCAGGTGGCTGGTGTGGTTGGCGATCAGCACGAAGGGCGGGGCCGGCAGGTGCTCGCGCCCCGTCACAGCCAGGCGATGCGCCACCTCCAGCCACCCGCGCAGCAGCGCCCGCCACCCGGCATTCACCGCGAGCCCCACAAGCCCGCGTTCACGCCCGAGGCTGCGCAGCCGCTCGCCCGGGGCCAGGCCGATGTCGCGGGCCGGGCGCAGCTTCCATTCCATCTCAGCCGCCGCCAGTGAACAGCCGCGCCGGCTGGTCGAGGCCGAAGCCGACGAAATAGCCGATGAAGTGGAACGCCGCCGGCGAGACCAGCAGCAGGCTGTTGAAGCGGTCCAGGATGCCGCCATGGCCGGGCAGCACCACGCCCATGTCCTTGATGCCGATGTCGCGCTTGATCGAGGACAGCATGAGGTCCCCCGCCTGGCCGGCCACGCTCACCAGCACGCCGAACAGCACCAGCCAGTGCCATTGCCCCATCGGCGTGCCGGCGAACAGCACGCCGCCCAGCAGCGCCACCACGCTGCCCGTGATGCACACGGCGCCGAGCGCGCCCGCGATGGTCTTGTTCGGGCTGGTCGCCGGCAGCAGCTTCTTCCCGCCGATCAGCTTGCCCACGGTGAAGGCCGCCACGTCGTTCAGCGCCACCGCCGTCAGCAGCAGCAGCACGATCGGCCGATACGCCGGGTCATTCGCCATGTAGCCGAGATGCGCCAGCCCGGCGCCGAACAGCATGTAGCCGAACACGGCGAGGCCGACGCGCTGGATGTAGCCCGCCGGCCGGTCCTCCGGGATGGAGGCGACGGCCAGCACGCTGGTGGTCAGCGGCCACAGCGCCACGAAGAAGCCGTACCAATGGTCGAGTGCGGCGAAATTCACGGCGAGGATTCCCGCCACGACGACGAGGGAGAGCAGCCTGTCCCGGAACAGGCCCGTGGCGCGGGCATATTCGCGGTAGCACAGCAGGCCGAGCAGCGTGACGGCGGCGATGGTCCATTCGCGCCCGGCCAGCACCGGCCCCAGCATCAGCGGCAGCAGCACGCACCAGGAGCCCAGCCGCAGCCACAGCTCCTTCCGCAGCGCGGGCGAGGCGCGGCCGGTCAGCGACAGCACGCCGATCGCCGCCGCCGCCGCCAGCACCACGCCGAGCGTCGCCGCGACGATCCAGACCGTGACCGGGTGGGCGAAGGCGGTGCTCATGCCGCGCGGCCCTGGCGCAGGAATCGCCACGCGCCCGCCAGCCGGCGCCAGGTGGTGTGCAGCGACAGCAGCAGGATGACCCAGAGCGCGAGGCCCGGCAGTGGCGCCGTCCAGCCGCCGGGCAGAAGGGCGCAGCCGAGGGCCAGGGCGGTCACCAGCGCCATGCGATGCTGCTTCGCCATGGGCCCGCGGAAATCGCTCGGCGCGCCGGCCGCCTTGCCGACGGCGCGCACATAGGCGGTGGCCATCGCCGCCAGCGCCGCGGCGAGGCCGAGTGCGAGCGCCCCCGCCGCGATGCCGAGGCCCAGCAGCACGGCGGTGTCGCTGACGCGGTCCGGTACTTCGTTGAACAATTCGCCGGCGGGCGAGGCGATGCCGCGGCCGATCGCGACCATGCCGTCCAGCAGGTTCGCCAGCAGGCGCAACTGGATGAGCAGTGCGGCGGCGAGCCACAGCGGCAGCGCGGCCTGCGGCCACCAGGCGGTGCCGGCCAGGCAGGCGCCGGCGAGCAGCCCCGCGCCCATCCCGGCGAGCGATATGGCATCCGCCGAGGCTCCGCGCCGCACCAGCGCCTGCGCGATACGCTGCATTATGCCCAGCTCGCGCGCGGCGATGGGCCGCCGGTCACCACTCTCAGCCATCGTCGCGGCACCTCCGCCACGACGATGCCACGCGGCCGTGGCGGGCGCCCAGATGCGCGAGCGCTTCAGCGGTTTCCGCGCGTTGCGCGCAGTTGCCGCAGACGACACGCAGGATGCCACGCACGCAACAGGCTTGGCGGCCCGTCCGCGCGCGGCAGGCCGTGGCTCAGGCGTCGGCCTTCGGCGCCACGCCCTTCTCCTCGAGCAGCGCCTGCAACTCGCCCGACTGGAACATCTCGGTCACGATGTCGCAGCCGCCGACGAACTCGCCCTTCACGTAGAGCTGCGGGATGGTCGGCCAGTTCGAGAAGCTCTTGATGCCCTCGCGCACTTCCATGTCGGCCAGCACGTTCACGCCCTTGAAGGGCACGCCGGCGTGGGAGAGAATCTGCACGACGCGCGCCGAGAAGCCGCATTGCGGGAACACCGGCGTGCCCTTCATGTAGAGCACGACCGGGCTTTCGGAGATTTCGGCCTGGATGCGTTCGTGGATCGGGTCGCTCATCGGGTCTCTCCTGGGGTCTGGATCTGGGTCTGGGTCGGGATCAATCGGGGGCGGAGGTCTGCAGCGCCAGGGCGTGCAGCGCACCGCCCATCCGCCCCTGCAGCGCCGCATAGACGATCTGATGCTGCTTCACGCGGGAGATGCCCTTGAAGGCCGAGGACACGACCGTGGCGGCGTAGTGGTCGCCATCGCCGGCCAGATCCTCGATCGTCACCTTCGCATCCGGCAAGGCGGATTTGATCAGCGCCTCAATCTCCGCCGCATCCATCGCCATCAGCCCAGCCCCCCAGCCATCAGCGCCGGCAGCGTCGCCTCATGGGCGGCGGCCAGCCTCGCCACCGATATGGCGGAACCATCGGCCAGAACCAAGTCCCCGCCGCCGCTTCGCCCGAGCCGGCGCGCGGTCACGCCCGCGGCCGCCGCCGCCGCCAGCAGCGCTGCGCCATCCGCCACCGCCAGCACGTAGCGCCCCTGGTCCTCGCCGAACCACCAGCCATGCGGGGCGATGCCCAGCGGGGGGGCCTCCAGCACCGCGCCCACGCCGGACGCCATGGCCATCTCGGCCAGCGTCACCAGCAGGCCGCCATCGGCGCAGTCGTGGCAGGCGGCAACCGTGCCGGCGAGAATCTGCCCGCGCACGAAATCGCCCGTATGCCGTTCGGCCACCAGATCCACCGGCGGCGGCGCGCCCTGCTCGCGGCCCAGGATCTCGCGCAGCCACAGCGATTGGCCGAGCCAGCCGATGGTCTGGCCCAGCAGCACCAGGTCGAGCCCCGGCGCCAGGGCGAGGCCCACCGCCTGGCGCGCATCCTCCAGCACGCCGACGCCGCCGATGGCGGGGGTGGGCAGGATCGCGCGGCCATTCGTTTCGTTGTACAGGCTGACATTGCCGCTCACCACCGGGAAGTCGAGCGCGATGCAGGCGCTGGCCATGCCGCGCACGGCGGCAGCGAATTGCCCCATGATCTCGGGCTTTTCCGGATTGCCGAAATTCATGTTGTCGGTGATGGCCAGCGGTCGCGCGCCCACGGCGGTGAGGTTGCGCCACGCCTCGGCCACGGCCTGCCGGCCGCCCTCCTCCGGGTCCGCCAGCACGTAGCGGGGCGTGCAATCGGTGGTCATGGCCAGGGCGCGGGCCAGGCCCTCCAGCTTCACCACCGCGGCATCGGCGCCGCCCGGGCGCTGCACCGTCTGGCCGCCGACCGTGCTGTCGTACTGGTCCCAGATCCAGCGGCGCGAGCACAGGTCGAGGCTGCCGACCAGCGTTTCGAGCGCCGGCAGGTTGCCCGCCGGGTCGTCGATGTCGGCCGCATCCAGCACGGGCTGCCGCGGCGTCTCGGCGATGGGGCGGCGATACAGCGGCGCTTCGGATTCCAGCGGCGCGAGGGGGATGTCGGCCTTCAGCACGCCGCGGTGGCGGATTTCGATGCGGCCGGTGTCGGTCAGCCGGCCGATCACCGCGAAATCCAGCTCCCACTTCTGGAAGATCGCCTCGGCCATGGCCTCGCGGCCCGGCTTCAGGATCATCAGCATGCGTTCCTGCGATTCCGAGAGCATCATCTCATAGGCGCTCATGCCCGCCTCGCGCTGCGGCACGGCGTCCATCTCCAGCGCGATGCCGATGCCGCCCTTGCTGGCCATCTCCACGCTGCTGCTGGTGAGGCCTGCGGCCCCCATGTCCTGGATCGCCACGATCGCGTCGGTGGCCATCAGCTCAAGGCACGCCTCGATCAGCAGCTTCTCGGTGAAGGGGTCGCCGATCTGCACGGTGGGGCGCTTTTCCTCGGTGTCCGCGCTGAACTCCGCCGAGGCCATGGTGGCGCCATGGATGCCATCGCGCCCGGTCTTGGAACCCACATAGACCACCGGGTTGCCCACCCCGGCCGCAGCGCTGAGGAAGATGCGATCCAGCGGCGCGATGCCGACGGTCATCGCATTGACCAGCGGGTTGCCGTTGTAGGCGGCGTGGAAATTCACCTCGCCGCCCACCGTCGGCACGCCGACGCAATTGCCGTAGCCGCCGATGCCGCGCACCACGCCATCGATGATGCGCGTCATGCGTGGTGCATCGGGCTGGCCGAAACGCAAGGCATTAAGGTTGGCGATCGGGCGTGCGCCCATCGTGAAGACATCTCGCAAAATGCCGCCGACGCCGGTGGCCGCACCCTGGTAGGGCTCGATGAAGCTCGGGTGGTTGTGGCTCTCCATCTTGAAGATGGCGGCCAGACCATCGCCGATGGCGATCACCCCGGCATTCTCGCCCGGGCCATGGATCACCCAGGGCGCCTTGGTGGGGAGGGTGCGCAGCCAGACGCGCGAGGATTTGTAGGAGCAGTGCTCCGACCACATGACCGAGAAGATGCCGAGCTCCGTCAGGCTCGGCTGGCGGCCGAGAATGGCCAGGACGCGCGCGAACTCCTCGGGCTTCAGCCCGAATTCGGCGGCAAGCCGGGCGGCGCGGTCGGCGGGCAGCAGGTCCATGAGGCTCCGGGTCCAGGCGAGGGGGTTCAGGTAGCAGGTTTTCGCGAGTGGCAAGAGCCGCCCGGCCATGCTCCACTCCCGCTCAGACGGGGGAGGCCGCGATGCCCACCATGACCGCGATGCTGCGCCTGCTGGCCCTCGCCCTGGCGCTGCTGCTGCCGCCATCCATGGCTGCCGCGCAGGACACCAAGCCCTGCCCCGACACGATGCAAAGCTTCGATGGCACCACGGAGGTGGTGGAATGCGCCTGCTCGGCGCTCGCCGTCGCGGGCGGCTCGGTCTGGGGCAGCGGGCCCTATACCAGCGATAGCCGCGTCTGCCGCGCCGCGCGCCATGCCGGCGCCGTGCCGATGGCGGGCGGGGTGGTGCGCATCGAGATGGGCCCGGGCCGGCCGCGCTACCCGCGCAGCACGCGCAACGGCGTGGAGAGCATCGACTACGGCCCCTATGCGGCCAGCTTCACGGTCGCTGCCCTCGGCGCGCCGCCGGCCGCCGCCGCGACGGGCCCGGAAGCCTGCCCCACCACCATGACCAGCTTCGCCGGCTCGGACGAGGTGTTGCGCTGCGTCTGCCCGGCCGGGCAGGTGGCGGCCGGCAGCGTCTGGGGCAGCGATACCTACACCGCCGACAGCGCCGTCTGCCGCGCCGCGCTGCATGCCGGCGCCATCACGCCGCGCGGCGGCGAGGTGACGGTGCGGATGCTGGAGGGCCAGGCGCGCTATGTCGGCACCACGCGGCGTGGCGTGCAGAGCCAGAACTACGGCGCCTATCGCGCGAGCTTCCGCTTCGATGGCGTGGCCGCCGCGACGGGGCCGGAGCAATGCCCGGACACCATGATGGCCTATGCCGGCAGCGACGAGACGCTGCGCTGCGCCTGCCCGGCGCAGGCGGTGGCGGGTTCGGGCTCGGTCTGGGGCACCGATGCCTACAGCGCCGACAGCGCCCTCTGCCGCGCCGCGCTGCATGCCGGCGCCGTGACGCGCCGCGGCGGCGAGGTGACGGTGCGGATGCTGGATGGCCTGCCGCGCTATGTCGGCACCACGCGGAACGGCGTGCAGACGCAGAATTTCGGCCCCTATCGCGCCAGCTACCGCTTCGAGGGCCTGGCCGCCACCGGCCCCGGCCTGTGCCCCGACAACATGAGCGCCTATGCCGGCAGCGACGAGGTGCTGGCCTGTGTGTGCACCGGCGAGGCCGTGCTGCGCGCCGCCACCGTCTGGGGCAGCACCAGCTACACGGCCGATTCCGCTACCTGCACCGCGGCGCGCCATGCCGGGGTGGTGCCGGTCACGGGCGGCCTCGTCACCCTGCGGATGCTGCCGGGCGAGCCGCGCTACCCGGGCAGCACGCGCAACGGCGTGCAGAGCCAGAACTGGGCCGCCTACCCGGCGGGCTTCCGCTTCGAGGGCGCGCAGAACACCGCCGTCGCCGCACCGGTGCAGGCGCCGGTGGCGGATTCGCTGCGCCGCACCGGGCAGGTTTCGCTCTACATCACCTTCCGCACCGGCTCGGCCGACCTCGATATCGGCGCGGCACCGGTGCTGATGCAGGTGCGCGACGCGATGGTGGCGGACCCCGCGCTGCGGCTGCGCCTGGTGGGGCACACCGACAACCAGGGCGGCCCCAACGTGAACCTGCCGCTGAGCCAGCGCCGCGCCGCTTCGGTGCGCGCCTGGCTGACGCAGAACGGCGTGGACGGCACGCGGCTTGTCGCCGAAGGCCGCGGCCAGACCGCGCCGATCGCCGACAATGGCAGCGAGGCCGGGCGTTCGCTGAACCGGCGTGTGGAGGCGGTCAGGATCGAGTGAGGGTCAGGCGGCCGCGAGGCTATCCACCAGCGCGGTGAACATCGGCAACCCGTCGGTGCCGCCCATCAGATCGTCCACCAGATCCTCGGGGTGCGGCATCAGGCCGCAGATTCGCTGGTTGGGCGAGAGGATGCCGGCGATGCTGTCGCGCGCGCCGTTGCGGTTGGCGGCGGCGGTGATCTCGCCCGTCGGCGTCGCGTAGCGGAAGGCGACCAGGCCCTCGCCGTTCAGGCGCGCGATCGTGTCGTCATCGGCGAAGAAATTGCCGTCGCCATGCGCCATGGGCGCGCGGAAGACCGCGCCCTGCTGCCAATGCGCCGTGAAGGGCGTGCCGGCGCGCTCGACGCGCAGATGGCAATCCATCGACAGGAAGCGCAGCCCGGCATTGCGCAGCAGCGCACCCGGCAGCAGCCCGGCCTCGGTGAGGATCTGGAAGCCGTTGCAGACGCCGAGCACATGGCCGCCGCGCGCGGCGAAATCCCGCACCGCGCCCATGATCGGCGATTGCGCGGCCATGGCGCCGCAGCGCAGGTAGTCGCCATGGCTGAACCCGCCGGGCAGCACCACGAGGTCCGTGCCCGGGGGCAGTTCGGCGGCGCGATGGAACAGCAGGGTGGGCTTGCGCCCGCTCGCGCGTTCCAGCGCGATCGCCATGTCGCGCTCGCGGTTGGTGCCGGGAAAGACGATGATGACGGCGCGCATCAGCAAGCCCTTTCATGCCACCGAGTCTTACCATGCGGCCGAAGGTTTCACCTTCGGCCCCTCAATCGCCGGCGCCGGCAGCAGGTCGGTCCTTACGCCGCCGCGTATCAGGCCCTCGGTGCAGGACGCTGCGCGTCCCGGCCCTCGGGCCATCGGGGCATCAGTTCACCCAGATCTTCAGCCAGTGCAGCCCGCCCACGACGACGAGGGTGGACAACGCCGCGAGTGCGGCGGCAGTGACCCAGCGATCCAGGCTCTTCTTGCCGCGCGCGAGGATGTCGAGCCGCTTGGCCTTCGCCACCACCGGCACGCGCTGCTCGCGCCAGCGCAGGCCCATGGCGATCAGCACCGTCAGCACCAGCATCACCAGGACGGAAAGCTTGACCATGGCGCTAGACCAGCTCGACCCGGAAGCTCTCGATCACTGTGTTGGCCAGCAGCTTGCGCGCCATCTGCTCGGCCGCCTCGCGCGCCTTGGCGGGATCGGTCTCGGCGAGGTCGAGCTCGATCACCTTGCCCGCGCGAACCTCGGTGACGCCCGCGAAGCCGAGCGTGCCGAGCGCATGGCCGATCGCCTTGCCCTGCGGGTCGAGCACGCCGGTCTTCGGCATGACGTAAACGCGCGCCTTCACTGGACCGTCTCCGGCCCCTTCATGTCGCGCACGCCGGCCTCGGGCAGGATGCCCAGGCGCCGCGCCACTTCCTGGTAGCCTTCCTCGACCTTGCCGAGGTCGCGCCGGAAGCGGTCCTTGTCCATCTTCTCGCCGGTCTTCACGTCCCACAGCCGGCAATTGTCGGGGCTGATCTCGTCGGCCAGCACGATCCGCATCTCGTCATTCTCGTACAGGCGGCCGAACTCCAGCTTGAAATCCACCAGCGTGATGCCGACGCCGAGGAACAGCCCGGTCAGGAAGTCGTTCACGCGCAGGGCGAGGGCCACCATGTCATCCAGGTCCTGCGTCGAAGCCCAGCCGAAGCAGGTGATGTGCTCCTCCGACACCATCGGGTCGCCCAGCGCATCGTTCTTGTAGTAGTATTCGAGGATCGAGCGCGGCAGCCGCGTGCCTTCCTGGATGCCGAGCCGCGTGGAGAGGCTGCCCGCCGCCACGTTGCGGATCACGATCTCCAGCGGGATGATCTCCACCTCGCGGATCAGTTGCTCGCGCATGTTCAGCCGGCGGATGAAATGCGTGGGAATGCCGATCTCGGCCAGCTTCATCATCAGGTATTCGCTGATGCGGTTGTTCAGCACGCCCTTGCCCGTGATGGTGCCCTTCTTCTGGGCGTTGAAGGCGGTGGCATCGTCCTTGAAATACTGCACCAGGGTGCCCGGCTCGGGGCCCTCGAACAGGATCTTGGCCTTGCCCTCGTAGAGCTGACGGCGGCGCGCCATGGTGCGGGGACTCCTAGGAACAGCCGAGCCCCATGGGACAGGGGGCGCGCAAAGCCGCGGGCCCGGGGGCGCCGTGGCGGGGCGGCTGCTATAGCAGGGGTCGCCCGCCGCCGCCACGCCGGGCGGCTAGCCTGAACGCGCCGGAAGGGGAACCTCGGCGAAGGCGGCCATGCCGGGCGGCGCGGCGCAGAAGCGCCACACCCGCTCGCCCCGGGCACCGAGCGCCAGCAGACTGGCCGAGACGGTGCCGAAGCCCTGCACCGGCGGCACTCGCAACGCCTCGGCGATGCCGGCCTCGCCGAAGCCGGAATCGGCCAGCAGCGCCTCCCAGCCTGCCCAGTCGCCTGCTTCCGGATCGGGCGGTGGGGCGGCGCGAAAGCGCGGCAGGTGGCGGGCGATGCGCGGGCTGGTCAGGTCGTTCGGCTCATGCGCGGTGACCATGCTGACGCCGGCGGGCAACTCCACCGCCTCCGCTCGGCCTTCGCCAAGGCCGCGCAGGAAGAAGCCGAGCTCGGCATCGGCCACCACTAGGTTGAAGGGCCGCCAGGCGCCGGCATCGAGCGCCACCAGCGCCGCCACGGCCGCGGCTGCGCTCTCGGCCGCCGCGGCCAGCAGCGGCAATTCCCCGCGCGAGCGCTTGCCCGCAGCCGGGCCCAGCGTGCCCGGCCTGTTCAAGGCTGCCGCGACCACGCGCCGGCCCATCGCCATCCAGCTGCCGCCACCCGACCGGTCCCGCCCGCCGACCACGCCGGGCCGGTCCGGCCAATGCGCCGCCGGCGGATCCCAGGGCCGGTCCAGCCTTTCGTCGCGGTTCGCCGCCAGCAGAAGCGGCCAGGGGTGGTCGGGGCGACGGAGCAGGATCACGGTGCACACGCGCCGATCCTGCCATGCGCATCGCCGTCCGCCAGCCGGCTGCGCAGCCTCAGTAGCGGAACATGTCGGCCGACAGGCTCGCCTCCGCCACGCCGGCCAGCAGGATGCTGCTGAGCGGGCTGGTGGTGATCAGCGCGCCCGCCGGCGTGTCCACGGTGGCGAGCAGCACCTCCGCGAAGCTGTTCAGCTGCGGCCCGAAGCCGCGCAGCTGGATGATGTCGCCGGCGCCGAAATCCTGGATCCGGTCATGGCCCGGCTGGTTGGGTCCGAAGCGGAACAGGTCGCCGCCGGCGCCGCCGGAATAGGTCTGGTCGCCCGTCGCATCGAGGATGGTGTCCGCGCCGCCGCCGCCCTGGATCACCTCGAAGCCGCCAAGCGTCGCCGCGCCGCCGCCGCCGGCGCGCAGCGTCCCGGCCTGGAGGTTGACCAGCCAGTCCGGCTCGCCGGACTGGCCGGTGCCGAGCGACAGCCGGTCGGTGCCGAGGCCGCCTTCGAAGCGGCTGCGCAGCAGGCTGAAGGTCGCGAAGACGCCGCTGAGATGGAGGAACAGGCTGTCATTATCCGCGCCGAGGTCCACCACGGTGTCGCGGATGGAGACGCTGGCGCGCCCCGCGGAGCCGTCCACGCCGATCGGGCCGGAGGTGGTGCCGATCACCTCGCGCTCCACCGGCTGTGTGTACTCGACCAGAGGAAGCACCGCACGGCCGCCCTGGCCGCCCTCGCCGCCAGCCCCGCCCGCAGCGTGCAGCCGAAGGGTGACGATATCGGCCTGCGCCCCGCTGATGATATCCACCTGGTTCAACTGCGCCGTGGCCACGCCGCCATCGGCGCCGTCGCCGCCGGGGGAGGAGGGCTGGTGCCGCTCGATGCGGTAGCCGGAGGTGCCGCCGCCCTCGGTGATCACCACCTGATCGACCGCCACCCCGCCCTGGGCGCCGTCGCCGCCATCACCGCCCCGGCCGCCGATGGCGCTGAGGTTCAGCTGCAGCGTCAGCGTCTCGCTGGCGCGGATCTCGACGCGATCGAGCGAGGCGAGCGCCGCGCCCCCGCGGCCGCCATCGGAGCCGGCCGAGGCATTGCCGGCGGAGCCCACGCCATCGGCGCCGTCGGTCCCGCCGGCGCCGTCGCCGCCGCGCCCGCCCACCGCCGTGCCGAGCACGGTGAAGACGAGGCTGCCGGCGAGGATCGCGACGTCCTCGAACACCACGCGGCCGCTGCCGCCGGCGGCGCTCGCCCGCGGGTCCGGCGTGTTGCCGCCGAAAATGCCGTCGATGACGGTGGTGGTCGAGAAATTGGAAGCGTCTGTGGTGCGATGGTAGAAATCGACACCGCCATAGCCGCCCTGGCCGCTGCGGCCGGAGGCGCCGCCGGTGGCGGTGCCGCTGAAGTCGATGCGGTCGGCGCCGCCCGGCACCGTCCGCAGGTCGAAGGTGAGGGCATCGAACAGCACGGAGCCATGGCCGCCGAGGCCGCCCGCGCCGCCCGCCGCGGCGCCGCCCGGCGCGGTGTAGGTGGTCAGCGAGTTGCCGCCGGAGGAACTGCTCTGCGGCTGCCCGTCAAAGCCGTCGCCACCGATGCCGCCGCTGCCGCCCGCCCCGCCGGTGGCGCTGCGGGAGACGGAGACAGCGTCGCGCCCGGCATCCCCGGCCAGCACCTGGTTGGCGAAGCTCTGCAGCACCGAGGTGCCGCGCGCCCCATCCCCGCCCGGATCGCCGAAGGTGGATATGACGCTGCCATCGAGCCCGTCGGCGCCATTGGCCCCGGCCGGGCCGTTGCGGAATGTGGTGGAGTTGATCGCAAGAGGCATTTCTGGTCCTCGATGTCACGGCGCATCGCCCGCCTTTCCGGGCCTGCGTCATTCTGGCGGCGCCTCGTCGCGATGTCATCACGAGACCGGGGCCGGCCGGATCTCTCAGCCGCCAGGCATGGCCTCGGCGGCACGTCAGGATGATGGTGAAAGAGGTGTCCCGGCCGCCGATCAGAACCGGAAATACAGCCCCACCCCGGGCGGCGGCGGCGGGTAATAGTAGCGAGGCCGGGGCGGATAATAATACACGGGCGGCGGTGCCAAGTAGACCGGCGGGGGCGCATAGAAGCGCGGGGGCGGCGCGTAGTAGCGCGGCGGCGGCCCGTAATAGCCATGTGGCGGGCGGCCATGGTGGCGTGGCCCGTAGCCCCGGCGGTCCCGACCATCGACCAGTTGCAGCGCCGCCGGCTCAAAATGCTGCCAGCCGGGCGGCGCGGGTTCCGCCGCGCTGGCGGGCAGGGCGAGGCCCAGCGGCGCGGCGATGGCCAGCGCCAGGAAACCCTTCGTCAGCAGCGCCATCGTGCGGTCCTCCTCCATCGGCAGAACGCTACGCCGGGGCTGTGGCAAGACCGGGGCAGCGGCGCGCGCTTTCGATCACGTCGCGCGGAGCACGCGCGCGGATGATTACGTCGCGCGGAGCACGCGCGCGGGGGACTACGTCGCGCGGAGCACGCGGGCGAAGGTCGCGTCCACATGCACGAAGTCCCGCGCCGGATCCATCGCCGCATCCAGCGCGGCGGCGTCCAGATGCGCGGCCACCTCGGCATCGGCCAGCAGGTTGGTGCGGAAATCCGTCGCCCCAGGCGTGCCGAGCGCTGTCCATGTCGCCATCGCGGCGCGCTGCACGGCGGCATAGGCGGCCTCGCGCGCCAGGCCGGCCTGAGTCAGCGCCAGCAGCACCTTCTGGCTGTGCACCACGCCGCCCAGGCTTTCCAGGTTCGCGCGCATGCGCTCGGGATACACCACCAGCTTCTCCATCATCCCGGTCAGCCGCATCAGCGCGAAATCCAGCGCGATGGTCGCATCCGGGCCGATCACGCGTTCGACGCTGGAATGGCTGATGTCGCGCTCGTGCCACAGCGCCACATTCTCCAGCGCCGGCGTGACATAGCCGCGCACCAGCCGCGCCAGGCCGGTGAGGTTTTCGCTCAGCACCGGGTTGCGCTTGTGCGGCATGGCGGAACTGCCCTTCTGCCCGGCGTGGAAGAATTCCTCCGCCTCGCGCACCTCGCTGCGCTGCAGGTGCCGCACCTCTGTCGCCAGCCGCTCGATGCCCGAGGCGACGACGCCGAGCGTGGCGAAGAAGGCCGCGTGGCGGTCGCGCGGGATCACCTGGGTGGAGACAGGCTCCACAGCGAGGCCGAGCTGCGCCGCGACATGCGCTTCCACGCGCGGATCCACGCTTGCAAAGGTGCCGACGGGGCCGCTGATGGCGCAGGTCGCCACCTCGGCGCGCGCCGCCACCAGTCGCGCGCGGTTGCGCTCGAACTCAGCATAGTGGCCGAGCAGCTTCAGGCCGAATGTGGTGGGCTCGGCATGGATGCCGTGGCTGCGCCCGATGGTGGGGGTGTGGCGGTGCTGTTCGGCACGCAGTCGCAGCGCCGCCAACAGCGCATCCACATCGGCGATCAGCAGGTCCGCCGCGCGCGTCATCTGCACGGCGAGGCAGGTGTCCAGCACGTCGCTGCTGGTCATGCCCTGGTGCAGGAAGCGCGCCTCCGGCCCGATGCCTTCGCTGAGCCAGGTGAGGAAGGCGATAACGTCGTGCCGCGTCTCACGCTCGATCGCGTCGATCCGATCGAGGTCGGCCTGGGTGATATGCGCCACACGCGCCGCACCGCGCTCGCGGATCGCGCGCGCGGCCTCGGCGGGGATGGTGCCCAGCAGCGCCATGGCGTCAGCGGCGAGCGACTCGATTTCGAACCAGATGCGGAAGCGTGCTTCGGGCGACCAGATGGCCACCATCTCGGCTCTGCTGTAACGCGGCAGCATGGATCAGGCCCCATCGTGCTTCGTGATGTCTTCGCCGCACTTCGCGCGGCAAGCGTGCGGTTGACAAGGGGCGGTTGACAACGGGCCGGGTGGCCTGCCCATTACCCTCCCGACAGGCTGGATTGGAATTGTCGATGATGGATTTCTTGTCATCTTGGGGGCCTGAACTCACGGCGCTCGGTACTGTTCTTTTCATCGACATCGTGCTGGCCGGCGACAACGCCATTGTCGTCGGCATGGCCGCGGCCGGCCTGCCGCCCGACCAGCGCAAGAAGGCGATCTTCTGGGGCATCGTCGCTGCGACGCTGATGCGCATCGGCTTCGCGAGCATCACCGTGCAGCTGCTGTCGGTCGTCGGCATCGTGCTGGCCGGCGGCGTGCTGCTGCTGTGGGTCTGCTGGAAGATGTATCGCGAGCTGCGCGACGGCGGCAGCCACGACGTTCAGCACGAAGGCGAGCAGGCGCTGGAAGGCGCCGGGCCGGACGGTGCGCCGCGCAAGACGCTGCGCCAGGCCATCGTGCAGATCCTCGTCGCCGATGTCTCGATGAGCCTCGACAACGTGCTGGCCGTGGCCGGCGCGGCCAAGGACCATCCCTACATCATGATCATCGGGCTTGCCTTCAGCGTCGTGCTGATGGGTGTGGCCGCGACGCTGATCGCCAAGCTGCTCGACAAGCATCGCTGGATCGCCTGGCTCGGCCTGCTGGTCATCCTCTACGTCGCGGTCGCGATGATCTGGGAGGGCACGCATCAGGTGGCGACAACGGTGCCGCAGGCCTATGGCTATCTTCTGCTGCCCTTCGGCTGGATGGCCGTGCCTGGCGGCGCTGCCACCTTCCCAATCGCATTGTGGGCTTTCGCCACGGTGATCCAGGTGGCGGTGCTGGCCTTCGTCGCGACCGCCGTGGTGGACCTGACGCGCACCGTGCTGCGCAGGGCCAGCTAGGCGATGCGATGGCGCGTGGTGCCGCTGCTGGTCTGCCTGGCCGGATGCGCGCTGCCCGATCCGCGCGGCGAGGCTGGCGCGCCGACGCTGGAAGCGGCGGTGGCGCGGCTGCCGGCCGAAGTGGCGGGTTTCAGCCGCGGCGACACCACCTGGCACGAGCGCGACCGCCCGGGCCAGGGTGCCGCGGTGGATTTCGCCGGGCCGGCCCGCGCCGCGGTGGCCACCGTCAGCGTCTATGATCGCGGGCGTTTCCCGCTGCCGACCGATGACGGCACCGTGGCCGCCGAATTCGCCCTCGCGGTGGACGAGGTGCTTGCCGCCGCCGGCGCACGCACCCGCCAGGTGATGACCGAGCGCGCGCGCAGCGACATCGCCGTGCCGGACGGCGCGCCGATGCGCTGCGCCCGGCTGGGCGGCACCTATGGGCGGCAGGAGGTGACGACGCTGGTCTGCCTCGGCCCGGCGGCGGGCCGGTTCCTCAAGGTGCAGGTCACGTCACCGGCGCGGCAGGTCCGCCCGGTGGATCCGGTTCCCTTCGTGGTGGGCGTGGCCCAGGCGGCGCGCGGCGGCTGAGGGCTGCGCGGGCTTGGGCGCGCGGCCTTTAGGCATCCAGCGCCTCGGCATCCAGCTTCGCCGCATTGTCCTGGATGAACTTGAAGCGCAGCTCGGGCCGCCGGCCCATCAGCGCCTCGATCAGGTCGGAGGTGCGGGCGCGGTCCTCCGTCGGCAGCACCACGCGCAGCAGCGTGCGGCGCTTCGGGTCCATCGTCGTTTCCTTCAGCGAGGCCGGCGGCATCTCGCCCAGGCCCTTGAAGCGGCTGACCTCCACCTTCTGGTTGGCCTTGAATTCGCGCTTCAGCAGGCGCTCGCGGTCGGCATCGTCCTTGGCGTACAGGGTCTTGCCCGGCGCCTGCAGGCGGAACAGCGGCGGCTGCGCCAGGAACACCCGGCCCTGGCGCACCAGCTCCGGCAGTTCCTTGTAGAAGAACGTCATCAGCAGTGCGGCGATATGCGCGCCATCGACATCGGCGTCGGTCATGATCACGACGCGGCCGTAGCGCAGGCGCGCCAGGTCGAACCGTTCGCCGGCACCGCAACCCAGCGCCTCGATCAGGTCCTTCAGCTCCTGGTTCTGGCGCAGCTTGTCGGCGCTGGCGCTGGCCACGTTCAGGATCTTGCCGCGCAGCGGCAGCACCGCCTGGGTCTCGCGGTCGCGCGCCTGCTTCGCACTTCCGCCGGCGGAATCGCCTTCCACCAGGAACAGCTCCGTGCCGTCCACGCCCTCGCGGGAGCAATCCGCAAGCTTGCCCGGCAGGCGCAGCTTGCGCGTTGCGGATTTGCGCGGCGTCTCCTTCTGCTCGCGGCGGCGGATGCGATCCTCCGCGCGCTCGATGCACCAGGCCAGAAGGTTGTCGGCGGTGGCGGGGTCGCCCGTCAGCCAATGGTCGAAATGGTCGCGCAGCGCCGCCTCGACCAGCCGCGCGGCCTCGGGCGAGGTCAGCTTCTCCTTCGTCTGGCCCTGGAACTGCGGGTCGCGCACGAAGACCGAGAGCATGCCGGCCAGCCCGCCCAGCACGTCCTCGGCCGTCACCTGCGCGGCGCGCTTGTCCTTCTTCAACTCGCCATAGGCGCGCAGGCCCTTCACCAGCGCGGCGCGCAGCCCGGCCTCATGCGTGCCGCCCTGCGGCGTGGGGATGGTGTTGGCGTAGGTGCTGAGGAAGCCCTCGCCCTGCTCCAGCCAGGTCAGCGCCCATTCGCAGCGCCCCGCGGCCTCCGCGAAGCTGCCCTCGCCGGCCCAGGGCGCGGGCACCACGGCGGCGCGGCCCTCGATGGAGGCCGCGAGGAAATCCGAAAGCCCGCCCGGGAAATGCAGCACCGCCTGCGCCGGTGTGTCGGTGCCCGCCACCAGCGACGGATCGCAGGCCCAGCGGATTTCGACGCCGCGGAACAGATAGGCCTTGGACCGGCACAGCCGGTGCAGCCGCGTGGCGCTGAAGGCCAGCTTGCCGAAGATTTCGGGGTCCGGCCGGAAGCGGATCTGCGTGCCGCGGCGGTTCTGCACGGCGCCGAGGTTCTTCAGCTTCTGCACCGGCTTGCCGCGTTCGAAGGCGTGGCCGTGCAGCACGCGGTCACGCGCCACCTCCACCTCCAGCCGCTCGGCCAGCGCGTTCACCACGGAACTGCCCACGCCGTGCAGCCCGCCCGAGGTCTCGTAGGATTTGCCGGAGAACTTGCCCCCCGAATGCAGCGTGGTGAGGATCACCTCCAGCGCCGAGAGCTTGGGGAATTTCGGATGCGGGTCCACGGGGATGCCGCGGCCATTGTCGCGCACCGTCAGCCAGTTGTCGGCCTCCAGCGTCACCTCGATTCGGTCGGCATGGCCGGCCACCGCCTCGTCCATCGCATTGTCGATGATCTCGGCCGCGAGGTGGTGCAGCGCGGCCTCGTCGGTGCCGCCGATATACATGCCCGGCCGCCGGCGCACCGGCTCAAGCCCTTCCAGGACCTCGATATCCTTGGCCGAATAGTCTGATGCACCAGGCCCCGGGGCGGGGCTGGCGGCAGGCGTCAGGGGTTTCGGGGCTGGCTTCGCCCCACGGCCGCGGCCGAACAAATCGTTCATGCTGTGTTCTCAGTTCCTGGGCCACCATAGCGAGCAGCCCGGGCCGAGACAACGGCGGCGCGCGCCCGCCCGGCCCTTGTGTGCCGGCGTGGAGCAATTCACCCTGCAGCGTTATGAACGACGCATGGTTTTCAACCTTCGCCGCGCTCGCCGGCACCATCGTGGGGGCGCTCGGTACCTTCACATCGACCTGGCTGACCCAGATCGTTCAGGGCCACCAGGCGCGTCGCGCCGCCGAGATTGCCCGCCGCCAAGAAGTCTATGGCCGCTTCCTCGACGAGCTTGCGCAGGTGATCGGCCTCGCGATGGCCGCCACCGCCGTGGATTACCCGAAACTCGCCGGGCTGTTCGCGCTGAAAGGCCGCATCTGCCTGTTCGGCTCGCCCGAGGTGGTGAAGGTGGTGGAGGGCGCGACGCTCTACGCCTTCGAACTCTACACCGCCCCGCCCGCCACACCGGACGCGGTGCGTGAGGCGATGGAGAAGGGCCGGCAGGATTGGATCCGCGAATTCGCTCGCGTCGCCCGCGCGGATCTGGACGCGGTGCAGGCTGGCCGCGTCGCTTCCAGGCATTGATGCGCCGAGGCCCAGCAGGCAGGCTCGCCTTGATCGATCCGGAGTGACCGCCTTGCGACGCCTCGCCCAGACGCTTTCGCTGCTGCCGCTGCTTGCGCCTTTCGCCGCACAAGCGCAGGCGCCGGACCCGCTCTGCCAGGCCATGCGGCGCGTGGTGGCCACCGCGCAGGGCGGCTTCGATACCCTGCCGCTGGCCACGCATCTGCTGCCCGGTTCGGTGCGCGAGCGCCGCGGCGTGGAGCGTGGCGCCGCGGGCACGCAGCACGCCGTGATCTACGCGCTCATGCTGCAGGCCGAGGCCAGCCATCGGCCGAACCCACTTGAGGCGCGCTACGTGGCGCTGCATGCCGAAATCGCGCGCTGCTTCCCCGAAGCCAGCACGGCCGGCGATTCGCATGGCATGAACGGCGTGCTGGCGCGCTGGACCCTGCCCTATGCGGTGATCAGCCTGCGCCGCGACGATGGCATGGGCGGCGCCTCCACCGGCGAGGTGGAGATCGCCATCGCCGCGCGCTGGTAGGCCGGCGCGGAACGCTTGGCGCCGATAGAGGGAGGATCTTCGCCAATGCGCCGCGCCCATCTCCTGCTGGCCTGCCTTGGCCTTCTCGCCGCCGCGCCCGCCGCGGCGCAGCCCGCCTGGCCGGAGCGCAGCGTGCGCATCCTGGTGCCCTCGGCGCCGGGCGATGCCGGCGATACGCTCGGCCGCATCATCGGCGCGGAATTCGAGCGGCTGACGGGGCGTTCCTTCATCGTCGAGAACCGCGCGGGCGCTGGCGGGCGGATCGCCTCGGAGGCCACGGCGCGCGCCGTGCCCGATGGCCACACGCTGATGATCGCCAATGCCGGCAGCCACGGCATCACCGCGGCGCTGCACCGCAGCCTGCCCTATGACGTGGTGCGGGATTTCGCGCCCATCTCGCTGCTGCTGGAGGCGCCCTCGGTGCTGGTGGTGAACCGGCGCACCCTGCCGGTGGACGACCTGGCGGGCTTCATCGCCGCGGTGCGCGCCGCGCCGGGGGGGCTGCCCTATGCCAGCGGTGGCGTCGGCGGCTCGGCCCATATGTCGATGGAGCTGTTCCGCGCGCGCACCGGGCTGCTGCTGGAGCACGTGCCCTTTCGCGGCGCCGGCGGCGCGTTGACGGCGCTGACGGCCGGCGAGCCCGCGGTGATGTTCGTCAACCTGCCCACCGTGCTCGCCAGCCTGCGCCGCGGCGAATTGCAGCCGCTGGCCGTCACCTCGCTGTCGCGCGCGCCCGAACTGCCCCTGGTGCCCACGGTGGACGAGGCCGGCGTGCCGGGCTTCGAGACCATCGCCTGGTTCGGCCTGGTGGCGCCGGCCGCCGTGCCCGCGCCGGTGATCGCGGCGATCAGCCGGCTGACCGAGCGCGCGCTGCAATCGCCCGAGGTGCAGGCGCGCATGCAACTGGCGGGCGGCACGCCGCGCGCCTCATCGGCCGAGGCCTTCGCCCAGCGCATCGCCGCCGATGTCGCGCTGTGGCGCCGCGTGGTGGCCGAGCGCGGGCTGGCTGTGGAGTAGGCCGCCCGCCCGCCTACCCGGGCGCCGAGGGCGCCACGTTGAGGTAGCGCGCGGCCTCCGGCGGGCCGCCGCCCTGTTGGAAGGCGGCGGCGCGGGCCAGCGCCGCGCGGTCCCAATCCGTCAGCCGGTCGGCCTCGCGCAGGTGGTCGGTCCAGTTCTCCACGGCCCACAGCTCCACCCACCGGTCGGGATGAGCGATGTCCTCGAACAGGCGCCAGCCGAGCGCACCGCTGCGCAGCCGCACCTGCCGGCATTCCGCCATGGCCGCCAGGAAGCCCGCGCGGTTCTCCGGCGCGATCTGGTAGCGCACCACCTCCAGCACCTGGCCGGAGCCTTCGTGCAGCTGCGCCGCCAGCGAGGCCGCGGCCGGCTCGGGCTTCGGGATGGCGGCGTTGGGGCCAGTCTCGGGCGCCGGTGCGGTGTTGGGCTCGATCTGCAGGTGCCGCACCGCAAGCCCGCCCACCGCGCAGATCGTGCCCGCGGCGCCCAGCGCGAGGCCAAGCCCCAGCGCATCGCCGGCCCAGCCGCCCAGCGCCGCGCCCAGCGCCAGCGCGCCGAAGGTGGCCAGCTGGTAGATGCCGATGGCCCGCGCGCGCACCCAGGCCGGCACCGCCAGCTGCGCCGAGGCCTGCAGCGTGGAGGCGCCGGCCAGCCACGCGATGCCGTACAGCACCATGGCCAGCATCCCCATCCAGGCGTACTGCGCCTGGCCAAGCAGGATCAGCGCCGCGCCCCCCAGCACCGACGCGGCCGTGACGGTGCCGCCCCGGTCGAGCGAGCCGCGCAGCGAGGGCAGCAGGAAGCCCGCACCCACCGCGCCCACCCCCATGCAGGCCAGCATGATGCCGAACCATTCGGGGCCGAGGCCCAGCTGCTTGCGCACCAGCAGCGGCAGCAGGCCCCACACCGCCGCGCCGAACAGGAAGAACACGCAGCCGCGGATGATGGTGGCGCGCAGCACTGGGCTGGCCCGCACGAAGCCGACGCCGGCCCGCATCGCCGAGAGGAAATGCTCCTTCGGCTGGTTCGGCCGCACCTCCTCGCGCTTCCAGGCCAGCAGCGCGCCGATGACGACGACGAAGCACAGCGCGTTCAGCGCGAAGGTGGCCTCCGGCCCCGCCGCGGCCACGGTGAAGCCGCCGATGGCCGGGCCCACGGTGCGCGTCAGGTTGAAGCCGATGCCGTTCAGCACGATGGCCTGCGCGATATCGGCGCGGGGCACCACCTCGGGCGTGGTCGCGGCCCAGGCGGGGGAGTTCATCGCCGTGCCGGCGCCGATCGCGAAGGTCAGCGCCAGCAGGCCCCAGGGGCCCAGCAGGCCTGCATAGGTCAGCCCCGCCAGCAGCAGGCCGCAGGCGGCGATCCACGCCTGCGCGACGATCAGGTAGCGCTTGCGGTCCATGATGTCGGCCAGCGCCCCGGCCGGAAGCGCCAGCAGGAACACCGGCAGCAGGCTCGCCACCTGCACCAGCGAGACCATGACCGGCGAGGGGGCGAGGGAGGTCATCAGCCACCCCGCGCCGGTGTTCTGCATCCACATGCCGGTGTTGGCACAGAGATTCGCAAGCCAGAGCAGTCGGAACGCCGGATGGCGCAGCGGCACGAGGGCGGCGGGAAGGCGCATCCGCGGCAGACTGACAGGGCGGGCAGGGCGGGTGAAGCGGAAAGCTGGAACCGGCCCGCCCCCGCGCCCACATTGGCCGCAGCCAGGAGGAACCCCGCGGATGAGCACGCAACGCTTCGCCACCTACGCCGAGTTCTGGCCCTACTACCTGCGCGAGCATGCCAACCCGCTGACGCGCAACGTGCATGCCGCGGGCACCGTGGCGGGGCTGCTGCTGTTCGCCATCGGGCCGCTGGCCGGCCCGGGCTGGCTGATGCTGGCCGGCCTTGTGGTGGGCTATGGCGCGGCCTGGCTCTCGCACCTGCTGGTCGAGCGCAACCGGCCCGCCACCTTCACCTATCCCCTGTGGTCCCTCGGCAGCGATTTCCGCATGGCCTGGCTGCTGCTGACCGGCCGGCTGGAGGCCGAGCTGCGGGCCGCCGGCGTGGCCCGCTTCTGACGCCGTAGCGCTGGACAGTCCCCCGCGCCTCGCTCATCTTCCGCCCCCCTTCACGTTACGGGATAAGGACAAACGATGAGGCACCCTACCCTTCGCGCCGCCCCGCTCCGCACGGTGCTGGGCGCCGTGGCCCTCGGCGCGCTGCTGGCCGCGGCACCGGTTGGCCCCGCCCTGCAGGCGACGACCTTCACCTGGGCCACCGCCAACGACATCCTCGGCCTCGATCCGCACGCCAACAACCATGGCGTGACCAACGCCATGAAGAGCAACGTCTATGAGCCGCTGGTGCGGCGCGAGGCCGATGGCTCGCTCTCCGCGGGCCTGGCCGAGCGGTGGGAGGTGGTGAACCCCACCACCTGGCGCTTCCACCTGCGCCGCAACGTCCGCTTCCATGGCGGCGAGCCCTTCACCGCCGCCGATGTCGTGATGTCGGTCGAGCGCGTGCGGCAGAACGACATGGCCTATGTGGTGCAGTCGGTCGCCTCGGTCACAGCCATCGACGACCACACGGTCGAGATGGTGACGCGCGGGCCGAACCCGATCCTGCTGCAGGACCTGACGCTGTTCTTCATCATGAACCGCGCCTGGGTGCAGGCGAACAACGCCATGGCCGTGGCGCGCGCCGGGCAGGCAGGCGCCACCAACACTTTCGTGCAGCTGAACACCAACGGCACCGGCCCCTTCCGCATCACCGAGCGGCTGGCCGATGAGCGCACCGTGCTGGTGCCGAACCCGGAATGGTGGGGCCAGGCGCAGCACGGCATCACCCGTGCCGTGTTCCGCCCCGTCGCCAGCGCGCCAACGCGCGTCGCGGCGCTGCTCTCGCGTGAGCTGGATGCGATGTACCACGTGCCGCTGCAGGATGTGCAGCGCGTCTCCCAGGCGCCGGGCATCCGCCTGATCCAGGGCCCGACGGCGCGAAGCATCTACTTCGCGATGGACGTGACCCGGCCCGAGAACCTTGACGCGCCCGGCACGCCCAACCCGATGCGCGACCCGCGCGTGCGCCGCGCCATGTACCAGGCGATCGACATGGGCACGATCACCCGCGTGATCCTGCGCAACTCCACCGTCGCCGCCGGCATCCCGATCGGCCAGGCGATCGGCGGCTTCGACGCCGCAGCGAATGAGCGCCTGCCCTTCGACCCGGAGGCCTCGCGCCGCCTGCTGGCCGAGGCCGGCTTCCCCAACGGCTTCCGCACCACGCTGAACTGCCCGAACAACCGCTACGTGAATGACGAGGCGATCTGCCAGGCCGCCGTCGGCATGCTGCAGCGCGTGGGCATCCAGGCGCGGCTGAACGCCATCCCCTTCGGCCGCTTCCTGCAGGGCGGTGCGAACAACGAATACCAGTTCTGGCTGCTGGGCTGGACGCCGGGCAATTTCGACATCACCAACCCGGGGCGTGAGCTGCTGGGCGAGGGCAGCTTCAACTGGGGCAAGTTCCAGGACGACCAGATGGCCGCGCTGCTGCAGCAGATCGGCGTCGAGAGCGACCAGGCGCGGCGCCAGGCCCTGGCCACGCAGTACTGGGCCCGCTTCCGCGAACTCCTGCCGATGATCCCGCTGCACCAGGAGCCGCAGATCTTCGGCGTGCGCGAGACGGTGGCCGAACTGCCGCTGCGCGTGCAGGAGGACCTGGAGCTGCGCCACATCCGCATGCGGCGCTGATCGGCTTTTCTTGAGCCCTCAGGCGCCGGGCGCGCGCATCCGCGCGCTTGGCTCGCCGGACTCCCGGCGGGCGCCATTCGGCGCCTCGGACGGGTGAAGAACCCGTCCGCCATTGCTGATCCTGCAAGGGCCTGTCGCTTCACGGCGGCAGGCCCTTTCTTCTTGAGGGAACGCCGATGAACGCCCTGCCGCTGCCAGAAGGCATCACCGCCCGCCGCATCCCCGGCGTGAACGGCCTCACCACCCACCTCCTCGAAGCGGGCGATCCCGAAGCGCCGCTGCTGCTGCTGCTGCACGGCTTCCCCGAGCTCGCCTATTCCTGGCGCCACGTCATGCTGCCGCTGGCCGAGGCCGGCTTTCGCGTGGTGGCGCCCGACCAGCGCGGCTATGGCCGCACCACGGGCTGGAGCGCCGAATACGACACCGACCTCGCGCCCTTCCGCCTGCTCAACCTGGTGCGCGACCAGGTGGCGCTGGTCGGCGCGCTGGGGCGCGACCGCGTGGCGGCGGTGATCGGCCATGATTTCGGCTCGCCCGTCGCCGCCGCCTGCGCCCTGGCGCGGCCCGACCTGTTCGGCGCCGTGGCGCTGATGAGCGCACCTTTCGCCGGCGCGCCGCCGCTGCCCACGCCGCACGCCGCACCGGCCGCCGATGTGCATGCCGCGCTCGCCGCGCTGGACCCGCCGCGCAAGCACTACCAATGGCACTACGCCACGCCCGGTGCGAATGCCGAGATGATGGCGGCTCTGGGCGGCCTGGCGGCCTTCCTGCGCGCCTATTTCCACATGAAGTCCGGCGCCTGGCCGGAGAACGAGCCCTTCCCCCTGCAGGGCTGGACAGCCGGCGAGCTGGCGAAGCTGCCGCGCTACTACGTGATGGATGCGGGCCTCGGCATGGCCGCGCAGGTGGCGGTCGCGGCGGTGGATGAGCTTGCCTTCCTGCCGCCGCCGGCGCTGGCCGTCTTCGCCGAGGAGTATGGCCGCACCGGCTTCCAGGGCGGGCTGCACTGGTATCGCTGCGCCACCACGGGCCTCAACGCGCAGGAACTGCTGCTGTTCGCCGGCCGGCGCATCAGCATTCCCGCCACCTTCATCGCCGGCGCGCGGGACTGGGGCATCCACCAGGTGCCCGGCGCGCTGGCGCGGATGCAGCAGCAGGCCTGCGCCGATTTCCGCGGGCTGCATTTGGTGCCGGGCGCCGGCCATTGGGTGCAGCAGGAACGCCCCGCCGAGGTCGTGGCCCTGCTGCTGGATTTCCTGCGCGGGAGCGCTGGCTGAAGGGCTGCTACCGAGCCGAAGCCGCCGCCGCGGAAAGGGCCGGATACAGGTTCGAGGCCAGCATCACCGCCTCGCAGCCCGGCAGCGCCGCGGCGGCCAGCAGCAGCAACACGAAACGCATGAGGCTTCTCCAAACCGGGGCACCGTGACGATCATGCAATGGAATGCGGTGTGCGTCACGCGGTATCGCTGTCGGGATGGTGCCCCCGGGGAGATTCGAACTCCCACACCCCTTCGGGCGAGCGATTTTGAGTCGCCTGCGTCTACCGTTCCGCCACAGGGGCACGCGATGCCGATGTAGGACAGATCAGCCCGCGGTGGAACCATCCGGCGCCATCGCCGGCGCGGTCGCGAAATAGGCCGGCGAGGTCACTTCCAGCATCTCCAGATCGTCGCTGTGCGCGACCTCGCGGTGCCGCACCATCGGCGGCTGCACCACGGAATCGCCGGTGCGCAGCGTGACCTGGCCGATATCCTCGTATTCGAAGGTCACCTCGCCGCGCAGCACCAGCACGAACTGGAAGCCGAGGTCGTGGGTGTGCCAGCTGGGCTTCGGGCCCTCGCCCGGCACCGCGCGGATCACATGCGCGGTGAAGGCACCCGCGGTCGCGCCCCGCACGCCGAGGTCACGATAGGCGAAGAACCCGCGCAGCCCCTGGTCCCACAGCGCGTCGCCCGCGCGGCTGACGATGGTGCGGCCCGGGGTCCGGCCGCCAGCGGTGCCGGACTCATCCGGCATCGCACCCGTCACAGCATGTAGCCCAGCGCCTCGATGCCCAGCCAGACCAGCCCGCCCAGGATCACCGTGGCGAAGATGCAGCCCGCGATGGTCAGGCCCACGCCCCAGGCGATGGTGCGATTGTCCTGCTCGATCACCCCCAGCGCCATCACGATGTTGCCGAAGGCCGGGGGGCCGTTGGTGCCGGGGCCGGGCAGGATCAGCATGATCGCGACATAGGCCGTCAGCCAGCCGATGATCCGCTCGCCCGCCGGGCGGGTGAAGAAGCCGGGGCGTGGCTTCACGTAGCGCTCGATGCGGCTGAGCCCCTTGGTGGAGGCCGAGGCCAGGCGCAGCAGGTCGGACCGCTTGATGCTCTGCCGCGCCAGGATGCCGGGCAGCTTCGGCACGCGCAGCCCGATGCCCATCTGCACGCCGAGGATCAGCAGCGGCGTGCCGAACACGCTGGCCATGCCGGGCAGCAGACCGGGCAGCAGCAACAGCAACAGCAGCATGCCGAAGGCGCGGTCGCCGAAGGCCTGCGCCATTTCGCCGAGCGTGATGCGCTCACCCGGAAAGGCCGAGGCCACTTCGGTGACGATGCGCGAGATCGGCGCGAGTTCGGCGTTGGGATGCTCCGCCGCCACGTCGCCGAGCGGGCCCGGGTCAGGCCCGATGGTGCCATGCATGCTGGGCGGGGCCCTCTCTCGCTGCATCGGCACCGCCCCGTGGGGCCGTGCCGAGACGTTGCGCCCGAACCGGCTGGCCGGGCATCCCTGTCGGGCCGCGCTCTGCTCGGCACGGTCCCTGGTCAGTCTAGTATGTTTGCCAGGCTTGGCGAGACATAACGGGCCGGAGCTGGAAAGATTCATGCCCCGGCCGATGCCCCTGCCGGCGCCTCATTCCGGCTGGAAATTGGCGATGCGCAGCAAATCCTGGCTGCGGGCGAAGTCGCGCTGGATGAAGGCCGCGAAATCGGCGCCGATCTCGGCCTTGGGCGTGATGCCGAGCGTGCCGACGCGGGCCAGGACGTCGGCCTCGAACATCCCTGGCGTCAGCGCCTCGCCGATCCGCGCCACGATCTCGGCCGGCAGGGCCCGCGGGCCCCACAGCGCCCACCAGGATTGGATGTCGAGCCCCGGCATCCCGGCTTCCGCCGCGGTGGGAATCTCCGGCGCGGCGGCGCTGCGGGTGGGTGCCGTGATGGCGAGGCCGCGCACGCGCCCGGTGCGCACCTGCGGCAGCGTGGCCAGGATGGGGTCGAACATCAGCTGCACATTGCCCGCCACTACGTCGGTCAGCGCCGGGGCGGTGCCGCGGTAGGGCACCTGCGTCAGGTCGGCGCCCACCTGGCGGATGAACTCGATCGTCGCGAGGTGCCCGGCCGCGCCGAGGGAGGAGACCGCGAAGGGCCAGTCGCGCGGGTTGGCGCGCGCGGCGGCCACCACCTCGGCCAGCGTCGTCTGCGGGCGGGCCGCGTTCACCACCAGCAGCAGCGGCCCTTCGCCGACGCGCGCCACCGGCAGCAGGTCGGTGATCGGGTCGTAGCCCGGGTTGCGCATCACCAGCCGGCCGAGAATCTGGATGCTGGCCGAGAAGCACAGCGTGTAGCCATCGGGTGCGGCCTGCGCCACGGCGATGCCGCCCACCGCGCCATTGGCGCCGGGCCGGTTCTCCACGATGAAGGGCTGGCCGAGCTTTTCCTGCAGCTTGCCGGCGGTGACGCGCGCCATGCCATCGGTGGCGCCGCCCGGCGTGAAGGGCACGATCACCCGCACCGAGCGGTTCGGCCAGGCGCCCTGCGCCTGCACCGCCGGCGCCGCCAGCAGCCCGGCCCCCACGATCCCCACCAATTCCCGACGCCGCATCTTCGCCTCGCTGTTCGGTTACCTGGGCGTTGGACATGGCGGGAATCTCGCCATCTTGCAATGGAAGCGCGAGGGGTGTGCCGATGCTGCCGGTGGATGTGGCGCTCTGCCTCGCGATGGACGTCTCGGCCAGCGTCGATTTCGACGAATTCGCGCTGATGGCCGGCGGCACCGCGGCGGCGCTGCGCGACCCCGGCGTGGTGGCGGCGGCCACCGCCGGGCCGCGGCGCGCGGCCGCGCTCTGCCTGCTGCTGTGGTCCGGCATCGGCCAGCGCGACCTGGCCGTGGGCTGGACGCGGGTCGAGGGGGCCGAAAGCGCGGCCGCCCTGGCCGACGCCATCGAGAACACCCCGCGCCTGCCCGCCGCCGGCGCCACCGCGCTGGGCGAGGGCATGGCGGCGGGGCTTGCCCTTTTGGCATCCTTTCCCGGCGAGGCGACGCGGCTGGTGATGGATGTCTCCGGCGATGGCCCCAGCAACGCCGGCCGCCCCCCCGGCCCGGTGCGCGACCTGGCGGTGCAGGCCGGCTTCACCATCAACGCGCTCGCCATCCTGAACGAGGAACCGGCGCTGCTGGCGCATTACGTGGCGGAGGTGATCGGCGGCCCCGGCAGCTTCGCGATGAGCGTGGGCGACTACATCGATTTCCAGGACGCCATCCTGCGCAAGCTGCGGCGCGAATTGTCCGGCACGCTGGTGGCGTGATGCGCCCTTCCACGCGCGCCCGGCCGGAGGCATTGTGCGCGCCGCCTCAAGCCCGCCCGACGCGAACGGACCCCGCCATGCTGCTGCTCATTCCCGGCCCCGTGCAGACCCGCCCCGAGGTGCGCGCCGCCGCGGCCGAGGACATCGCGCCCTGGGACGAGGCCTTCAAGGCCGAATACGCCGCCATGCGCCCGCGTATCGTGGAGATCGCCGGCGGCATCGAAGGCACGCATGTCTCGCTGCCGCTGCCGGGCTGCGGGCACATGGTGGTGGAGGCCGCGATCCGCACCTTCGTGCCGGTGGGCCAGAAACTGCTCGTGGTGCAGAATGGCGGCTACGCCGATCGCCTGGCGCGGCTGGCGACCGAGGCCGGGCGCGTGGTGGTGCCGCTGCACGGCCCCGACAACGTGCCGATGGATGCCGCCACCCTGGCCGCCGCGCTGGAGGCCAACCCGGATGTGATGTCGGTTGCGATCGTGGTGAGCGAGACCGGCACCGGCATCATCAACGACCCCGAGGTGCTCGGCCCCGTGATCCGCGCGGCGGGCCGGCGGCTGATCTGCGATGCCGTGTCGGGCTTCGGCGTGGTGCCGTTCCGCATGGCGGACCACCCGGAATGCGACGTGGTGGTGTTCACCTCCAACAAATGCCTCGAGGGCCTGCCTGGCTTCGGCTTCGCGGTCGCGCCGATCGCGCGGCTGGAGGCATGCCGCGGCAATGCGGGGTCCTGGGTGATGGACCTCGCGGATGTCTATCTGCACGCGCAGAAGCATGGCTGGGGCAGCTTCCGCTTCACCCCCGCGGTGCAGGCGTTGCGCGCCTTCGGCAAGGCCATGGAGATCTACCAGGCCGAGGGCGGGCAGCCGGCGCGCCTCGCGCGCTACGCGCGCAACCGCGACGTGGTGTACGAAGGCATGCAGCGTCTGGGCTTCACGCCCTATGTGGCGCGCGAGCATGTGGGGCCGATCATCGTCTGCGTGCGCCAGCCGCGCGACCCGGCGTGGAACTTCCGCGATTTCCTGCGCCGCATGACGGCGCGCGGCGTGGTGATCAGCGACAGCTTCACCACCGCCGAGCCGACCATCCGCATCGGCTGCATCGGCGCGATCGACGAGGGCGACATGCGCTTCGCGCTGGCGCAGATCGAGGCGGTGCTGCGGGAGATGGGAGTCGGCGTCCGCGCCGCGGCATAGGTGTTCGCCCGCGCCGCGGCGTAAGGCGGCGCCCGCGCCGCCGCCTCAGGTCCCCATGGCGCGCATCGCCCGCGCGCCCCAGCGGCGCGCGAGCAACGTCACCAGCAGCACCGACCCGCCATGCCAGATCAGCACCATCGCTGCCGCATCCAGGTGATGCACCAGCGAGAGGCCGACCGAGGCGATGGCCGCCGCCGCCAACCCCGCAAGTGCGGCCACGGGCGCCGGGCGGATTGGCCCGGCATGGCGCGTCATCCACAGCATGCCGAGCGTCAGCGGCACGCCGAAGCCCACGATAAAGCGCATGCAGCCGAAGCTGGTGCCCAGCGCCGGAAAGCCCTGCTCGGCGAATTCCGTGAGGCAGCCCCAGCCGAGGCCGGAGATCCAGAACGCCACGAAGGGCAGCGGCACCAGCGCCCAGCGCGGGCTGCGATCGGGCAGCGCCAGATGAAAGGCGGCGATCGCCGCCGCGGTGCCGGTGGCCAGCGCCGCCACTAGGTTCACCTGCTCATGCATCACCATCAGCCGGGCTTCCAGATCGTGCCGGAAGCCGGAAATCGCGACGCCGAGCCCCACCACCGCCAGTGCCATGGCCAGCCAGCCCAGCGCGGCCAGCATGGGCGGCGCCACGCGGCGAACCGGCGCCAACCCCGTGCTCAGCCGGGCGATCAGGTCTTCAGTCTGCACTGCCATCTCCTTTCCCGCCCGCGCCGAAGCGACGGCGGAGAGCATGCATCGCGCGGTGGGTCGCCACTTTCAATGCGCCGACGCTGAGGCCCGACTGCGCCGAGGCCTCGGCCAGCGACAAATCCTGCAGCTTGGCCAACCGCAGCGCGGTGCGCTGGCTTTCCGGCAGCGCCGCCACAGCCGCGCGCAGATCCGCCGCGTGCAGCCGCTCCTCGGCCACCGGCGCCACGGCGGCGGCCCCCTCGGGCAGGTCGTCGATGTTGGATTCGCGCCCCGCGGTGCGGCCGCGCCGGCGCAGCCGGTCCACCGCGCGGCGCGTGGCGATGGTGGTCAGCCAGGGGCCGAAGGGACGGGCGGGATCGTAGGTGTGGCGCAGCGTGTGCAGTGTCAGCAGCGCATCCTGCACCGCGTCCTCCACCTCGGCCGCGTCGCGGATGCGGTTGCGGCAGATGCTGCGGATGCGCGGCGTCACCTCGGTCAGCAGGGCGTTGTAGGCGCGCGCATCGCCGCCCTGGGCGGCCTCCATCAGCACGCCCCAGCGCACCTCCTGCGCCGAGCGCCCATCGGCGGCCGCGCCGCTCATCCGCACGCCTCCGGTCGGTAGGCTGAGCGCCGCCACCTCACGAATCCATCAGCCGCGGCCAGTTCGCTTCGGCGGCGGCGATATGGCCGGGGATATCCGCCTGCCATTGGCGCTGCACCCCCAGGTCGTAGTTGAGGTAGAGGCGCCCATCATGGATGCGCCAGGCCGCGGGGTCGATGTCCACCTTGTAGCCGCGCGCCACGCCGAAGGCGCAGAAGCCGCCGAAGGCGGGCGCGAAGGCCTCCGGCGTGGCCGCGAAGCGGTCGCGGTGGTCGGCGGTGGCGAAGTGCCAGGTGGCGCCAGCCCAGCGCAGTTGGTGGGCCGACGTCCCGCGGCGAGGCCGGGCCTCGGCGAACCAGGCCACCGTATCGAAGCCGCGCAGCATCACGCCGCCACGATGGTTCAGCGCGCGCGGCGCCCCCATGGCGTTCGCCACGGCGGCGGGCAGCCCGAGGCCGGTCAGCGCGGCGGGCAGCAGCAGGTGGCGGCGTGCGATCGACATCGGGCGCTCTCCTTCGCGGTCGGAGGGGGTTTCGCCCCGCTTGGCGGTACGGTTACGGCTGCCGCACGGACTTTCGGCCTGCGCCGCCGCCCGGTAGCCTGCGGCATGACCGATGCGCCCCCCTGGACCACGCTGGAAAGCCGCACCCTGATCGAGGATCGTTGGATCCGCCTGCGCGCCGACCGGCTGCAGACGGCCACGGGGGCCGAGCTTTCGCCCTGGTATGTGCTGGACTACCCCGATTGGGCGGCCGCCGTGGCGATCACCGCGGATGACCGGCTGGTGCTCGTGCGGCAGTGGCGCCATGGCGCGCAGCGCTGGTCGCTGGAACTGCCGGGCGGCGTGGTGGATGCCGCCGATGCCGACGCGATGGCCGCCGCCCGGCGCGAATTGCGCGAGGAGACCGGCTTCGTCGCCGAGACCTGGCGCTATCTTTTCGCCGGCCACGCCAACCCCGCCATCCAGACCAACCGCATGCATGCCGCCCTCGCCCTCGGCGCGCGCGCCGACCACGTGCCGCAGCCCGAGCCGGGCGAGGCGCTGCGCGTGGAATGCGTGCCCGTGGCGCAGGTGCTGGAGGGCATTCCGCATGGGATGATCGGCCAGTCGATGCATGTCGGCGCCATTCTGGTCGGGCTGGCGGCCGCCGGGAGGATCACGCTGTGAGCATCGCCATCACGCGGCCCACCGCGGCGCATCGCGCAGCGTGGGAGGGGCTGTATGCCGGCTACGCCGCCTTCTACAAGGTGGAGCAGGATGCGGCGATGCGCGCCACCGTCTGGGGCTGGATCCACGACCCGGCGCAGGAGGTGGACGCCTTCCTCGCCCTCGATGCCGCGGGCGCGCCGGTGGGGCTGGCGCATTTCCGGCCCTTCGCGCGCCCGCTGCGCGCCGCGCTGGGGCTGTATCTGGACGATCTGTTCGTCGATCCGGCGGCGCGCGGCCAGCGCATCGCCGATGCGCTGATCGAGGCGGTGGCCGAGGAAGGCCGGCGCCGCGGCGCCACGCTGCTGCGCTGGATCACCGCCGACGACAACTACCGCGGCCGCAGCGTGTATGATCGCCTCGCCACGCGCACGCCCTGGATCACCTACGACAAGGCGCTGTAGCCGAGGGGCATCAGTTGCCGACGCGCACGAAGCGCAGCGGGAACCAATTGTCCGCCAGCTGCTGCAGCTGGATGGTCTGCCGCGCCGCCCAGATCACCGTCTGCTGGTGCAGCGGGATGTGCCCGGCCTCCTCGGCATGCAGCTTCATCGCCTCGTCGATCATCGCCTGGCGGCGGGTGGTGTCGGTCTCCACCGCGATGCGGTCCACCAGCGTGTCGAAGCGCGGGTTGGAATAGCCGCCCGAATTGAACACGCCGCGCGTCCCATCGCGCGAGGCCATCAGGTTGAACAGCGCGTTGTGGGCATCGTAGGTCGCGGGCGTCCAGCCCAGCATGAAGAAGCTGGTGTTGTAGCCCGGGGCGAGGATCTCGGCGAAGTAGCGCGCGCGGGTCTGCGCGTTCAGCGTCACGCGGATGCCCACGCGCGCCAGCATGGCGACCGCCGCGGTGCAGATCGCCTCGTCATTCACGTAGCGGTCGTTCGGGCAATCCAGCGTGACGCCGAAGCCGTTGGGGTAGCCGGCCTCGGCCAGCAGCCGGCGCGACAGATCGGGGTTGAAGGCGGGCACCACGTCGTTGGCCTCGGTGTGGCCGTTCACGCCGGGGCCGATCATCAGTCCGGTGGGCCGCGCCTGGCCGCGCATCACGGTGCGCACGATGGCGCTGCGGTCGATCGCGTGGTTCACCGCCTGGCGCACGCGGGCGTCGCGGAAGGGGTTGCGCCCGCGCACGTCGGATTTCAGCAGCTCCTCGCGCGATTGGTCCATGCCGAAATAGATGGTGCGCAGCTCCGCCTGCTGGTGGATGCGGATGCCGGGGCTGCGCGACAGCCGGTCGGTGTCCTGCGGCGGCACGGTGTAGACCATGTCCACCTCGCCGCTGAGGAGTGCTGCGATGCGTGTGGCATCGTTGGCGATGACGTTGAACTCCACGCGCGTCAGGTTGTGCTCCGGCCTGTCCCACCAGCTGGGGTTCGGCGCCAGCACGGTGCGGCGGTCGGGCTCGCGCGAGACCAGGCGGAAGGGGCCCGTGCCAATGGCGTTGCGCGTGGCGTAGTTCTCCTGCCGCGTCGTCAGGTCCACGCTGCGCACGGCGTTGTTCGCCTCCGCCCAGCGGCGCGACATGATGCCGAAGCCGGTGATCTCCTCCAGGAAGATCGGGTTCGGGTTGGTGGTCTCCACCTCCACGGTGAAGTCGTCGAGCTTGCGCACCTCCTTCACGCTGGCGAAGTAGCTGGCGATGTTGGAGCCCTGCGCCCGGGCGCGGGTGATGGAGAACACCACGTCGTCGGCGGTGAAGGGCGTGCCGTCCTGGAAGGTGACGTTGCGGCGCAGATGGAAGCGCCAGACGGTGGGCGAGGGCTGTTCCCAGCGCTCGGCCAGCGCCGCCTGCACGCGCAGCTGGCGGTCGCGCCGCACCAGCGGTTCGTAGATGTTGCCGTTGAAGGACAGCAGGAAGGTCTCGTTCCGCGCGTAGGGGTCCATCGAATTGACGTCGCCGTCATTGGCCCAGCGGAAATTGTTGGCCGCCGCGGGAACCGGCAGGCTCAGCGCCGTCGTGGCCAGCAGGGCCGCGGCCAGGATCCTCGGTGCGCGCATCATGGCTTCCCCCCCCGTTGCAGGTGTCCGGAAGAGGACGATAGCCGCGCGGGGCCACGAATCAAAACGGGAACCTTGCGGTTCCCGTCCTGCTGCTCCGGTGGTGCGGGGGGCGCTGCTTCAGGCGGCCTTGAGGGCGCGAGGCAGGTCGGCCACCGCGCGGTCGATCAGCGCGTTGTCGGCAGCTTCGTCGATGGTCTGCGCCAGCACGTCGCGGGCCGCCGCGATGGCGATTTCGGTGGCGGCGCCGCGCACCTCGGCCACGGCGCCGGCCTCGGCCGCCGCGATGCGGTCCAGCGCCATGCGCTCACGCCGGGCGGCGGTGGCCTCGGCCTCGCGGGCTGCGGCCTCGCCGATGCGCTCGGCCTCGGCGTGGGCGCGGGCGATCAGCGCCTCGGCCTCGGCCAGCGCCGCTTCGCGGTCGGCCTCGGCCTGCTTCAGCATGGCCGCGGCTTCGTCACGCAGCCGCGCGGCTTCGGCCAGGTCGGCGCGGATGCTGTCGGCGCGGCCGTCGAGGATGCGGGTGATGGCCGCCCAGCCTGCCTTGCCGGCGAGGGCCACGAAGAGGACGAAGGAGACGGCGACCCAGAATTTCGGGTCCAGCCAGAAATGCGCGTAGCCGTGGGCGTGGTCCATGTCGCGCGCTCCTTCAGGCCTGGCCGCGCGCGGCCAGCGCGCGATCGACGGCGCCACTGATCGCCCCGCTGTCGGCGGTGACGGTCAGGCGCGTCAGCACGGCCTGTGTCGTCTCTGTCGCCACCTGGCGCAGCGCGCCCATGGCGGCGTCGCGCGCCGCGCCGATGCGCGCATCGGCGGCGGCGATCTGCTCGTCGAGCCGCCGGGCCAACGCCTCGGCGCGCGCCTGGGCGTCGCCCTGCGCAGTGGCCATGGCGGCGCCGATGGCGGCCTGCGCCTCGGCCCTAGCCTTCGCCGTGGAGGCGTTGTGCGCGGCCATTGCGGCCTCGGCCTCGGCCTTCATCGCCTGCGCCGCTTCGAGGTCGCCCTCGATGCGCCGCCGGCGATCCTCCAGCACGCTTTCCACGCGCGGCAGCGCGTAGGTGGCCATGACGTAGTACAGCAGGCCGAAGATGATCAGCAGCCAGACCAGCTGGGCGATGATCAGCGGATTGCCGAAATCAAGCTGCGGCATGGGTCTCCGTTTCCCTCGGCCTGGGGCCTTTCCGTCCGGATGATGCGACGCGGCGCGGGGCGTCAGCCCCGCGCGGGCCGGATCAGGCGAACAGGATCAGGAAGGCGATCAGCAGGGCGAACAGCGCCACGGCTTCCGTCAGGGCGAAGCCCAGGATGCCGATCGGGAACACCACGTCGCGCGCCGCCGGGTTGCGGGCCACGCTGCTGATCAGCGAGGAGAAGATGTTGCCGATGCCGAGGCCCACGCCGAACAGCGCGATCACGGCAATGCCAGCCCCGAGGGCCTTCGCGGCAGCGACTTCCATCTGCGTATTCCTTCTGTCTCTGTCGAGTGTTGGGTGAGGGGTGGAACTGTCCGCGCGGCGCGCCTGCACTCAGTGCAGGTGCACCGCGTCGTGCAGGTAGATGCTGGTCAGGATCGCGAAGACATAGGCCTGCAGCAGTGCGACCAGAACCTCGAAGCCGACGATCGCCACATTGGTGGCCAGCGGCAGGATGGCAATGAAGGGACCAATCGTGCCTAGGCCGCCGAGCAGCACGATGAAGGTGGCGAACACCTTCAGCAGCACGTGGCCGGCCGTCATGTTCGCGAACAGTCGGATGGCCAGGCTGACCGGGCGGGAGAGGTAGGAGATGATCTCCACCGGGATGATGATGGGCGCCAGCCACAGCGGCGCGCCTTCGGGGAAGAAGTAGCCGAAGAACTTCTTCCCGTGCAGCGCGAAGGCCAGCACCGTGATCAGCACGAAGACGATCATCGCCAGGCCGAAGGTGACGATCAGGTGGCTGGTGAAGGTGAAGGCGTAGGGCAGCAGGCCCATCAGGTTGCCCACCAGCACGAACATGAACAGGGAGAAGATGAAGGGCACGAAGCGGCGGCCCTCATGCTCGCCGATCTGCCCCTTCGCGAGGTCGGCGACGAATTCGTAGATGCCCTCGGCGGCCGCCTGCAGCCGGCCCGGCACCACCGCGCGGCGCGCCATGCCGAACATGACCAGCGCCGTGATGAGGCCCACAGCCAGCAGCATGTGCGCGTTGGACTGCGTGAAGCCCACCGCCTTGCCGAAGGGGCCGAGCACCGTCACCAGCTCGAACTGCCCGAGCGCGTCGATCGTCTTGCCTTCGGCGGCCACTCTCAAGCTCCCCCGGTCGCCGCCTTCGCGGGCCGTTGATCCCAAACCTACAGGGGCGGGCGGCGCTTCGGGTCGAACAGGCGATAGACGTTCAGAACCCCGGCAACGCTGCCCAGCACGAAACACACAAGAAAGAGCCACGGCCAGGTGCCAAGCCAGCGGTCCAACAGGAAACCGAGACCCACACCCACGACCAGCGCCGAAACAACCTCGACCCCGGCCCGGAACCCGACGCCCCATGGTGCCCCTTCAGGTCCGGATCCGGTGCTGCCAGGCTTGGGATCCATCCCTCGCCTTGCCCGTGCCCGCCGAAGACGCTCCTCGAAGCCGTCCTGATTCGCCACCCAACTCTCCCAAGCGTGTGCCGCCCAGAAGGCGGCCGCTCCTACGTCGCGGGGGGCGGGGTGTCAAGGCGAGGCTCGCCGCAACGCAGCATGCGGCGCGCCTTTGCGCGCGTGCGCGTCCCGCATGCCATATCTTTCAACGCGAGCCCGCGGATCAATCCTCCAACGCGCGTCCCGCGCGATGCCGCCGCAGCAGCCAAAGCCCGATCGCCACCGAAACGCCCAGCAGCACCAGCGCCAGGCCCACCTGCCACGCGCCCTCAACCCGGATGCCCTTGCCCAGCAGCGCGAACACCACCGTCTGCGGCAGATAACCCAGCGCCGAGCCCGCCAGGAAAGGCCAAACCGCCAGCCCCGCCATGCCCGCCAGCAGGTTCAGGGCCAGGTTGTTGCCCACCGGCAACAGCCGCAGCGCCAGCGTGGCGCCGAAGGGGCTTTCGGCCAGCGCGTCCCGCAGCGGGCGCAGCCGCGGCCCGAAGCGCCCGGCCATGCGCCGCGCCGCCCAGTCGCGTCCCAGCGCCCGGGCGAAGCCGTAGCTGGCCGCGCAGCCCAGCAGCTGCGCCGCCAGGCCCAGCGCAATGCCCAGCGCCGCGCCGAAGGCGTAGCCTGCCAGGAAGGCCACGGTCTGCCGCGGCACGCCCAGCGCCGTCAGCGCCGCGCCCGCCAGCACGAAGACCAGCTCCCCCCACAGTCCCTCGTCGCGGATCGAGCCATCCACCCAGGCCGTGCCCGGCACCCCGCCGAGTTCGCGCAGCGCGGCGCCGGCCGCCAGCAGGCCGGCCACCATCACCAGCAGCTTGGCCAGCGCGCGGCGACGGTTCGGCGTGGGGTCCGCCGTCACGGCCGGGCCGCCGCGCTCAGCCGGGCCGCTCGCCGGCGGCATGCTCGGCCACCGGGCGCTTCCAGCGGCGCTGCAGCCAGATCACGCCCAGAATGTCGGCGAGGCTCACCACCAGCCGGTCGAGCGTGCCGTAGTTGGATGTCCCGCGGAGTCGCGGCCGGTGGTTCACCGGCTCGCTCACCACACGCGCGCCCTGCCGCAGGGCGAGCGCGGGCAGATAGCGGTGCATGTGGTCGAAGCGCGGCAGGTCGAGGAACAGCGCGCGGGGAAACAGCTTCAGGCCGCAGCCCGTGTCGGGCGTGGCGTCGCCCAGCAGCCGGGCGCGCACCGCGTTGGCGATCCGGCTGGTCACGCGCTTCACGCCGCTGTCCTTGCGGCTGACGCGGTGTCCCGCCACCAGCACCGCCCCGCCCGCCGCCATCTCGGCTTCGGCGCGGCGCAGCAGCGGCAGGATGTCGGCCGGGTCGTTCTGGCCGTCGCCGTCCAGCGTCGCGATCCAGGGCGCGCGGGCGGCCAGCACGCCGCTGATGACGCCGGCCGACTGGCCGCAGGATCGCGCATGGCGCAGCGCCAGCACGGGCCAGCGTGCGGCTGCCTCGACCAGCTGCGCCAGCGTGTCGTCGGAGGAGCCGTCATCGACACATATGATCTCGAAGCGCAGCCCGGCCAGCGCGGTGGCGATCTCCTGCACCAGCGGCAGCACATTCGGCCCCTCGTTCCGCATCGGGATGACGACCGAAATTGTGGGGTCGGCGGGCAGGGGCATCGGTGCCGGGGCGTTGCCTGGCTGTTCCCCCGGGGGCAGCGCCGGCAGAAGGTCGGGGGCCATGGCGGGGCGGGGTAGCAGGGGGCGCCCCCCCGGGCAAGCTGGCCCGGGCCGTCCCCCGCCCCGCCCTGGGCGCCGCGATGTGCCAGAAGGAGGCTGCTAAGTGGCGGATGTGCGGCTATATGCGCTGCATGCCGTTCGACACGCCCCGCCCGCCACTGCCCGCCACCACCCACGCCGCCAGCCGCGATGCGCGCCACGTGGCGTTCTGGTTGCTTGGGGTGGCCGGCCTCGTTTTCGCGATGGTCGCCATTGGCGGCGCCACGCGCCTGACGGGCTCGGGCCTCTCGATCATGGAATGGGCGCCGCTGTCCGGCACCCTGCCGCCGCTGAGCGATGCCGAGTGGCAAAGGCTTTACGATCTGTATCGCAGTATTCCGCAATACGCGCTGGTCAACCAGGGCTTCGGCCTGGACGGCTTCAAGGAGATCTTCTGGCTTGAATGGCTGCACCGCGTCTGGGGCCGGCTGATCGGCGTGGCCTATGCCGCCGGCCTTGCCTGGTTCTGGCTGCGCGGACGCATCCCGCCGGGCTGCAAGCCGCGGCTTCTGGGGCTGCTGGCGCTGGGCGGGCTGCAGGGCGCGGTGGGTTGGTACATGGTGGCGTCCGGCTTCGAGGCCGACCGCACGGCGGTCTCGCCCTATCGCCTGGTGATCCATCTGGGGCTGGCGCTGCTGATCTTCGCGGCCCTGCTTTGGACGGCGCTTGGCCTGCTGCGGCCTGAGGGCTCGGCGCCTGCGGCGGCGCGGCCGGTGCGGCGCATGGTGCAGGTCACCATCTGGGCGCTGGTGGGCGCCATGCTGGCCGGCGGCTTCGTGGCCGGCATCCGCGCCGGCTTCAGCTACAACACCTTTCCGCTGATGGATGGGCAGTTGGTGCCGGACGGCTATCTCGACCTCGCGCCCTGGTGGCGGAACCTGACGGCCAACATCGCGGCGGTGCAGTTCAACCATCGCGCCCTCGCCACGCTGGCCGCGCTGTGCGCCGCGGGCGCCGTGATGGCGGCGCTGCGGCGCCTGCCGGCGGGCCCGCCCCGCAGTGCCGTGCTCGGCCTCGGCGCCGCGGTGGCGGTGCAGTACGGGCTCGGCATCGTCACGCTGCTGCATGTGGTGCCGGTCTCGCTCGGCACGCTGCACCAGGCGATGGCGGTGGTGGTGCTGGCGGCGGCGCTGGTGGCGCTGCACGCGCTGCGCCCGGCCCCCGCGCGGTGAACATCATCCCTGCCCTGGCTGTGCTGGATGCGCTGCCGCACAACGTCACCATCGTCGATGCCGGGCGTCGCCTGGTCTATGCCAACCCGTCCTTCTGGAAGGCGGCCGGCATCGATCCCGCAGCCTGCCCCATCGGCAGCCCGATCACCGACCTGGTCCGCATGCTATGCTATCGCGGCCTGTATGGCGCCGGCGATCCCGAGGCACAGGTAGCGGCGGTGCAGCGCATCGACCGCAGCCAGCTGTTCCGCCGCCGCGTGCGCTCGGCCGATGGCACGCTGGTGACCGAGATCATGTCCTACCCGCTGCCCGATGGCGGCTACGCCACCTGTGGCGTCGACGTCACCGGCCTGGCGCAGGCCGATGCCGCGGCGCAGGCGCGGCTGCGCGCGCTGGAGGGCGTGTTCGGCCGCATGCGTGGCGGCCTCGGCGTGTTCGACCGCGACCTGCGGCTCAGCCTCGCCAACCCCGCCTATGCCGACCTTCTGGGCCTGCCGGGCGAGCCGCTGACCGGCATGACGCATCACGAGATCCTCGCCCTGCAACTCGGCCGTGGCGAATTCGCCGAGCCCGGCGCGGCGCGCGAGATCGCCGCGCAGATGGAGGGCGAGCGGGCGCGCCGCGCCATTCGCCATCGCGAACGCCCCAGCGGCGAGGTGCTGCGCTTCGACAGCCAGCCCACGCCCGATGGCGGCCTGCAGGTGGAGGTCGACGACATCACCGCGCTGCGCCGCGCCGAGGACGAGGCGCGCCGCCGTGCCGCGGTGCTCGATGGCGTGCTGGGCACGCTGCCGCACGGCGTCGTCGTCTATGGCCCGGATCGTCGCGTGGCCATGTTCAACGCTGCCTATGCGCGCATCATGGATGGCGCGCCGGTGGCGATCGGCGAGCATGTGGACACCATCCTGGCGCGCCGCCTCGCGGCCGGCGAATTCTCGGAGGAGCACGGCCGCCTCACCATGTCCGAGCAGTTCGGCCCGGTGGCCGACGGCTCGCGCGAATTGCAGCGCGTGCGCAAGAACGGCACCGTGCTGGCCATCCGCGCCGCGCGGCTGCCCGATGGCGGGCACATCTCCGTCGTCACCGACGTCACCGCGCTGCACGCCGCCGAGGCCGAGGCGCGCCGCCGCGCGGCCATGCTGGAGGCCAGCCTGGCGGCGATGCGCCACGGCATCTCCATGTTCGGCCCGGACCACCGGCTGCTGGTGACCAACGCTAAGACCAGCGAGCTCACCGGCGTGCCGGCCGAGGAATTGCAGCCTGGCATCACGCTGGCCGAGATGCTGCAAGGCCAGGCGCGCCGCGGCCAGATCACGCCCGAGGCCGCGGCACGGGCCACCGCGCTCGATCGCAGCCAGCCGCTGCGCTACCTGCGCTCGCGGCCGGACGGCGTGGTGCTGGAAGTGATCTCGGACCCGATGCCCGATGGCGGCTTCGTCGTCACCTTCAGCGATGTCACGGCGCTGCAGCGCGCCGAGGCCGAGGCGCGCGACCACGCGGCGCTGCTGGATGCGGTGCTCGATTCGCTGCCCGACGGCGTGTGCGTGTGGGATGGCGAGCGGCGCGTGCGCATGTTCAACGCATCCTATTCGCGCATCATGGGCAAGGCCGCGGCGCGGATCGGCGAAAGCCTGGACGAGCTGGCCGAGCGCCGCATCGCCGCCGGCGAGACCAGCCGCGAGCAGGCGGCGATCCTCAAGCGCCACCATTTCGGCCAGCATGACGGCCCGCGCGAGCCGGTGCGCCGTGTGCGGCCGGATGGCACCGCCGTGACCATCCGCGTGGCGCCCATGCCCGGCGGCGGCGACATCTCGGTGATCAGCGACGTCACGCCGCTGTACCGCGCCGAGGCCGAGCTGCAGGCCCGCGCCGCGATGCTGGAGGCGATGCTCGGCACCATCCGCCACGGCATCACGCTGTACGGCCCGGACCGCCGCGTGCTGGCCACCAACGCCAAGACCAGCGAGCTGACCGGCATGCCGGTGCACACGCTGCAGCCGGGCAAGCTGATGGACGAACTGCTGGACGAGCAGGTGCTGCGCGGCCACATGTCGGCCACCGCGGCGGCGCAGATGAAGGCGCTGGATCGCAGCCGGCCGCAGCGCTACGGCCGCGGCACCGCCGATGGCCGCACCATCGAGATCACGTCGGACCCCACGCCGGGGGGCGGCTATGTGCTGACCTATGCCGACGTCACCGACGACCGCCGCATCCGCGCCGAACTGGAGCGCGCGCGCGTCGAGGCCGAATCCGCCTCGCGCGCCAAATCCCGCTTCCTGGCGACGATGAGCCACGAGCTGCGCTCGCCGCTCTCCGCCATGATCGGCTTCGCCGAGGCCATCGGCGCCGAGCGCGACCCGGCGCGCATCTCCGAATATGCCGGCGCGGTGCGCGACGCCGGCCGCCACCTGCTGCTGCTGATAGACGACATCCTCGATGTCGCGCGCAGCCAGACCGGCGCGCTGGAGATCGCCGACGCGCCGGTGGAGCTGTGCGTCGCGCTGCAGTCGGCGACGCGCGCCGTCGCACCCGCCGCCGCCGAGGGCGCGCTGACGCTGGTCACCGACCTGGAACCCGGCCTGCCCGCGCTGCGCGGCGATGCGCGGCGCCTGCACCAGGTGCTGCTGAACCTGCTGTCCAACGCGGTGAAGTTCACTCCCGCGGGCGGGCGCGTGACGCTCTCGGCCGCGATCGAGGATGCGATGCTCGCGATCCGCGTCGCCGACACCGGCATCGGCATCGCGCCCGAGGACCGCGACCGCGTCTTCGAGCCCTTCACCCAGGTGGACGCCACGCTCGCGCGGCGCTTCCAGGGCTCCGGCCTCGGCCTGTATCTGGCGCGCACGTTGGCCGTCGCGCTGGGCGGCACGCTCACCCTCGAAGACCAGCCCGGCCCGGGCACGCTGGCCGTGCTGCGCTTCCCTGCCGAGCGGCTGGTGCAGCCGGCCGCGGCCCACTCGCTTTCCGAAGGATCATCGCCATGACCGATGCGCTGGCCGCGACCGACGCGCTGTTCTTCCGCACCCTCGATCGCGCCGTGGCCGAGCGCCTGGCTGCTGCTGCCGCCGCCGGCGCGGAGGATGGCGAGTTGTTTCTCGAACACCGCGAGAGCGAGGCGATCAGCCTGGAGGATGGCCGCATCCGCAGCGCCTCCTTCGACGCGACGCGCGGCTTCGGCCTGCGCTCGGTGATGGGCGAGGCCGCCGGCTATGCCCATGCCGCCGAGATCAGCGAGGCCGCCCTGGCGCGCGCCGCCGAGACGGTGAAGGCGGTGGCCGCCGGCCATTCCGGGACGCTCGACGTGGCACCCCGCGCCACCAACGCGCAGCTCTATTCCGAGCTGAACCCGCTGGCCGCCATGCCCTTCGCGCAGAAAACCGCCCTGCTGGCCGAGATCGACGCCTATGCCCGCGGCCGCGACAGCCGCGTGGTGCAGGTGATGGCCAGCATCATGGGCGAATGGCAGGCGGTGCAGATCCTCCGCCCCGATGGCCGCCGCGTGGCCGACCTCCGCCCGCTGGTGCGCCTGAACATCGCCGTGGTCGTGGAGGCCAATGGCCGGCGCGAGACCGGCAGCTTCGGGACCGGCGGGCGCTTCGCCTACGACCGCGTGCTGGGCGAGGCGCATTGGAAGCCGGCGGTGGAGGAGGCGCTGCGCCAGGCGCTGGTCAACCTCGACAGCGTTCCCGCCCCGGCCGGCGAGATGGAGGTGGTGCTGGGCCCGGGCTGGCCCGGCATCCTGCTGCACGAGGCCATCGGCCACGGGCTGGAGGGCGACTTCAACCGCAAGAAGACCAGCGCCTTCGCCGGCCTGCTGGGCCAGCGTATCGCCTCGCCGGGCGTGACCGTGGTGGATGACGGCACCATCCCCGACCGCCGTGGCAGCCTGACCGTGGATGATGAGGGCACGCCCTCGGGCCGCACCGTGCTGATCGAGGACGGCATCCTGGTGGGCTTCCTGCAGGACCGCCAGAACGCCCGGCTGATGGGCGTGCCGCCCACCGGCAATGGCCGCCGCCAGAGCCACGCGCACATCCCCATGCCGCGCATGACCAACACCGTGATGCTGGGTGGCGCGCAGGACCCGCAGGAGATCATCGCCAGCGTGAAGCGCGGCATCTACGCGGTGAATTTCGGTGGCGGGCAGGTGGACATCACCAGCGGCAAGTTCGTGTTCAGCGCCAGCGAGGCCTATCTGATCGAGGATGGCCGTCTCGGCGCGCCGGTGAAGGGTGCGACGCTGATCGGCAACGGCCCCGATGCGCTGACCAAGGTTGCGATGGTGGGCAACGACATGGCGCTGGATGCCGGCATCGGCACCTGCGGCAAGAACGGCCAGGGCGTGCCCGTGGGCGTCGGCCAGCCCACCCTCAAGATGACCGGACTGACCATCGGCGGCACCGCCGTGTGATGGTGGGCCGGCACCGCCCCGCGGGGCGGGCCGGCGCCGATGCTGAGCCCGGCGGCCGCGCCCTCAGGCGCGCCGCTGGTCCACCCCGCAGGTGTTGAGCCCGAGCAACGAATAGGCCGGGCAGTTGCCCATCGCCGCGGTGGCCAGCGGTACCAGGCCGACCAAGCCCCACCAGCCCAGCGGGCCGAAGGCGCCGAGTGCCAGGATCAAAAGCCCCGCCACCGCCCGCATCAGCCGGTCTATGCTTCCCACATTCTGCTTCATCGCCATTCTCCCGCAGGCCCGTCGGGGCCATGCGGATGAGGGTATGCCGCAGGCCCAAGCGCCGCCTTGATGCGTGTCAAGAATTGGCGAGGATCGGCGCCGCAGCCGGCCCGGCGCGCCGCAGCGCCATGGCCTGGGCCACCGCGAAGCCCAGCACCAGCCCCGCCTGGCCCAGCACGAAGGTAAGCCCGAGCGCCGTCGGCGCCAGCCCGGCCAGGGCCGGGCCCAGCGCCGCGAACAGCACGCTCTCAACCACCCAGATCAGGTTCAGCACGATGATCACCCGCACCGCGAGGCGGGCAGGCGCGGCGCGCGAGGCGACGAAGGCAACGGCCGCGGCGTAGGGCAGGAAAAACAGCCCGACGCCGCGCAGCAGCGCCTCCGGCAGGCCCAGCAGCGGGGCCAGCGGCGCGGCGGCCGCGGCCAGCATTAGGCCGGTCGCGCCGCTGGCCACGGCATCCACCAGCAACGCGAAACGCAGGAAGGGCGTGGCGGTCACGGTCTGCATCGGGGGTCTCCTCTGGCTTCCGATGCGCCCAGCATCCCCGCCGGGCGGCGGCGGCGCGATGACCTGGGAGGTCATGGCGGCGCCGCGCCGCCGCGGCCTATCCTGCCGCCATGGCCAGCCTCACCCCACCCGCCCCCGGAAGCCCTGTCGGCGAATTGCTGCGCGATTGGCGGCAGCGCCGCCGCCGCAGCCAGCTGGATCTCTCGCTGGATGCCGAGGTTTCGCAGCGCCACATCAGCTGGATCGAAAGCGGCCGCGCGGTGCCGAGCCGCGAGATGGTGCTGCGCCTGTCGCGCCACCTCGACGTGCCGCTGCGCGACCGCAACGCGCTGCTGGTGGCGGCCGGCCATGCGCCGGTGTTTCCGCGCCGGGCCCTCGATGACCCCGCAATGCAGGCGGCGCGCGAGGCGGTGCTGCGGGTGCTGGCCGCGCACATGCCCTTCCCGGCGCTGGCGCTCGACCGCAGCTGGTGCATGGTGGCCGCGAACGATGCCGTCGCACCGCTGCTGGCCGGCATCGATCCGGCGCTGCTGGCGCCGCCGCTGAACGTTCTGCGCCTGTCGCTGCATCCGCGCGGCCTGGCGCCGCAGGTGGTGAATTTGGCCGAATGGCGCGCGCATATCCTGGAGCGCGTGGCGCATCAGGTGGCACTCACCGCGGATGCCGGGCTGCTTGCCCTGCTGGAGGAGCTGCGCGGCTATCCCGGCCCCACCGCCACCGCGCCACCCGACCATGCCGGCGTGGCGCTGGCCTTCCGGTTGCGCGTGCCGGGGGTGGGGGAGCTGTCCTTCCTGACCACCACGACGGTGTTCGGCACGCCGGTGGATGTCACGCTTTCGGAGATCTTCGTCGAAGCCCTGCTGCCTGCCGATACCGCAACGGCCGAGGCGCTGCGCCGCCTGGCGGAGGCACGCAACGCTACGCCACGGTGATGCGCGTGCTGGCGCGAGCGCTGCGGCCGCGTTCGTCGGTCCAGGTGAACTCCACCTCGCTGGTGCGCTCGAGGCGGAGGAAGAACACGTGATAGGGGTTGGCCGAGGTGCCGTTGCGCAGTTCCGCCTGCAGCGCGACCTCGCCATTCACGCGCACCACCATGCGGTTCAGCAGGTCGCGCGGCAGCACGCGCGCGCCTTCGTGTCGCAGCCCGGTTTCCATCGGATGCTCGATGAGGGTGCGGATCTCCACCGCCTCGCCGGCGCGCGCGCTGCGCGGCGCGCGGATGCGCGGGGTCGCCAAGGGGCTGCTCATGAAAGGCAACCGCCCGTGGTCACGCGGATTTCGGCACTCGCGCGGCGCACGCGGCCATCATTCATCTGCGCCAGCACGATGATGCGCTGCTCCTCCGCCAGACGGACGCGCGTCTGCACCTCGGCGCGGGCCAGCAGCGGCGTGAGGCGGAAGCTCGCCACGCCGGCGGTCGGGTTGCGCGTGGCGAAGACATGGATGGCCGTCACATGCTCGGCCGCGGTCTGCGGGCTGTCCACCAGCACCGTCACCGGCACCTGCCCGCCATTCTCCGCCACCGTCGGCACGCGCAGCGTGATGCCGCCGTCCACGGGCGTCGCATCGCCGATCTGCTCGCGCATTGCGGCGGCGAGTTCCGCCTCCGTCGCGGCGCGCGCGGCCGGCGGCAGCGCCACCAGGGCGAGGCCAGCGGCCAGCACGAAGCGGCGGGTGGAATCGGGCATCAGGCGAACATGTCCTTGGTGATGCTGTCGTACCAGGCGTCGGCGTAGAGCGCCTCCAGCCGCCGCTGCTCCGGCAACGGGCCGCGGGGGGAGACGCCGCCGGAATTCGGCACCTCGATGATCGCCGTGCCCTGCGCATTGGGGCGGAAGATGCCGACGACCGAGATGCCGTATTCGTCGCCGACATGGGAGTAGCAGGTGTTGTAGTAAAGCCCCGGCGCCACGGCTTCGTTGCGCAGGCTCGCCGCCGCCGCGGCCACCGCCTGCTTCGCGGTGCTGTTGGCGATGTAGCCCGATTTGGGCATCGGCCCGGGGATGTTGGCATCGCCCACCACATGGATGCCGGCGGCGGCACGCGCCTCGAAGCTCACCGGGTTCACCGGCACCCAGCCGGACTGGTCGGTGAGCCCGGCATCGGCTGCGATGCGCGCGGCCGATTGCGGCGGGATCACATTGGCCACGTCCACCTTGTGCTTCGCGCCGAACTCGGTCTCCAGCACACGCTCGCGCGGATCGACGCGCACCACGCGGCCGTCGCGGCTGGCGGGCACCCATTCGATCATGCCGGGATACAGCGCCGCCCAACCATCCTGGAACAGCCCCTGCTTGCTGAAGGCGTCCTTGGCGTCCAGCGCGAGGATCTTCGACCGCGGCTTGTGGCGCTTCAGATAGGCCGCGATCATGCTGATCCGCTCATAGGGTCCGGGCGGGCAGCGGAAGGGGTTGGGCGGGATCGCGAGGCCCACCACGCCGCCATCCGGCATGGCTTCCAACTGCCGGCGCAGCAGCAGCGTCTGCGCGCCGTCGCCCGGCACCCAGGCATGCGGCATCACCTCGGCGGCCGCCTCGTCATAGCCCTCCAGCGCGCCCCAACGCAGCGCGATGCCCGGCGCGAGGATCAGCCGGTCATAGGCCAGGGTCTCGCCGCCCTGCAGCCGCACGCGGCGCGCGGCGGCGTCGATGCCCGTCGCCCAGTCATGCACCACGCGCACGCCGCGCGCGCGCAGCCCGTCATAGCCGTGGCTGATGTCGCCGATCTGCCGCGTGCCGCCAATCACCAGGTTGCCGTAGGGGCAGGTCACGAAGCGTGTCTTCGGCTCGATCAGCGTGACATCCAGCCAGGGATGTGCGCGGCGCGCGAAGCTGGCGGCCGAGGCGCCGCCGAAGCCGCCGCCGATGATCAGCAGCCGCGCCTGCCCCTGGGCGCGGAGCGTGGCCGGCGCGGCGAGTACGCCGGCGGTGGCGGCGGCGAGGAGGGTGCGGCGCGACAGGTCCAGCGTCATGGCGCGTCTCCTCAGCGGCCCAGCCGCGCGAAATGCGCGGCGATGGCGGCGATCTCGGCATCGGTGTAGCCGCGCGCGACGCGGCCCATGATGGTGCCCGGGCGCTCATTGGCGCGGAAGGCAAGCATCGCCGCCACCAGCTCAGCCTGGTCGCGCCCGGCGAGGGGGGCGATGGGCCCCATCCCGGCACCCTGCGGCCCGTGGCAGCCGATGCAGCCCTCGGCGGCCAGAAGCGCCGGGGCGGTCTGCGCGGCGGCTGGGCCGAGGCAAAGCGCTGTCAGGGCGGCGCCCAGCAGGCTGGCGCAGGCGTGGCGTGGCGATGGCATCGGCAATTCCCCCTTATGGCGCGGGCGCCTGGGTGCCCGCACAACCTTACAAGCTTGGCTACGCTGGGCGCGGAACGGCTGTCAAACGCGCAATGTAGTGGACCGCGTGAGGGATGCGCCCGGGGCGGGGCGCCAGGGCAAGCGGCTTTCCGAGGCGCTGCGCGCAGCAGAAGCGCCTTCCCCGCCGCGGCGCCTGGCGAGAGGTTCCTGCTTCACGCCACGGCTGCATTTTTTTGCGCGGTGTCCCCGCCCAGGCCGAAGGCGGGGCGCAGCTTAAGCCCCACCCAATTGCCCAGCAGCGCCGGCAGGATCCACGCCCAGCCGTGCAGGCTGCCCGAGGCGATGCCGCCAAAATACGCGCTGATGTTGCAACCCGAGGCCAGCATGGCGCCAACCCCCAGCAACAGCCCGCCGAACACCGAACCCGCCAGCGGCCCGGCTGCCGGAAGCCGCCAGTCCCGCACCCGCCCGGCCAGCGCGGCGGCCAGTGCGGCACCCGCCATCAGGCCGACATTCATGGCCGTGGTGCGGTCGGCCAGCAGCGGGCGCAGCAGCGCCTCGGTGCGGGTGGGATCCTCCCAATAGGGCCAGAAAGCCGGGTCGTCCCAGCCCAGCGCCTCGACCGCGCGCGAGCCCCATAGCGGAAAGGCCGCCGTGATGGCCCAGGGCCGCCCGGCCAGCCACAGCGTGGCGAAGTTGAGCAGCGCCAGCGCCACCGCGCCCCACAGCAGCGGCCAGGGCCCGCGCAGCAACGCGCCCGGCCCGCCGCGCCAGGGCAGGGCCTCGGCGCCGCCATGCCGCCGCCGCTCCAGCACCACCGATACCAGCCAGACCAGCGCGAAGACCGAGAGGCTGGCCAGCAGCGCCGGCCAGCTGCCCAGCAGCTGCTGCAGCGTCAGGCTGGGCCATGCCGGCCACTCCATCCACGCCTCGCCCTGCTGTGCCGCCAGCGTGGCGCCGGCGATGAAGGCGGCCAGCGTCACCCACATGCGCAGCCCCTCGCCGCCCGCCGCCGTGTAGAGCGTGCCGGAGGCGCAGCCCCCGCCCAGTTGCATGCCGATGCCGAAAAGGAAGGCGCCGAGCAGCAGCGCCACGCCCACCGGAAACACCAGGCCGCGCACCGGCTGGCCGGCCAGCGTGCCGGCCTCCAGCACCGGGAAGAACAGGCAGACGGCCAGGCCCAGCATCACCATCTGGGCGCGCAGCCCGGCGCCGCGGCGCTCAGCGAGCAGGCGGCGGAAGGCGCCTGCGAAGCCGAAGGCGGCGTGGAACAGCGTGAGGCCCAAGGCGGCGCCAAGCCCCCACAGCGCAGCCTGCCGCCAGCCCTGCAGCAGCCACAGCCCCGCCGCGCCGGCCAGCAGCAAGGCCAGCGCGACGCTGATCCGACCTACCATTCCCGCCATCCCGGCCCCGGCTCCGTTGGGCTTGTCCGAGGCCGCTTAGCCGAGGCGCGGCGCGCGGGAAAGCGGCGCCGGTTTCCCCCCGTCGCCAGGATCGTCTATCCGGGCGATCCGTGTCCGAGCATCGCCGCCCTGCCCCCGTGTCGCGCCCGCCGCCCCGCTTCGGCGGCCGTGCCCGGCCGCCGACCCGACGCGAGCCCGTATTCCCGACGGCGCGCGCCGCCGCGCCGCTGCCCCGCTTGCGCCGCGCCCCGCCGCCGCGCCGCCGCCAGGACGCGGCCTGGCTGCTGGGCTCGGCGCTGCTGCATGCGGCGCTGCTGGCGCTGACCCTGCTGGCCCTGGAGCCTCGGCAGCAGCAATCCCTCGATTCGATCGCGCCGTCCTTCGAGATGGTGTTCGAGGGCGGCCAGGCCGCGCGGCCGGAGGGCGAGCCCCCGCCGGGCATCCCGATGCCGCCGACGCCCCCTGCGCCGCCTGAGCCCGAAGGCGGCATGCCGGTGCCGCCCGCCATCCAGGGCGCGCCGCCCCTGCCCGAAGCGCCTGCCGCGCCGCCACCGCCCGACGCGGCACGCCCACCGCCGCCCGCCCCACCCGTGCCTGCGCCGCCCACCCCGGCAGCGCCGAACGCTCCGCCGCCGCCGGCTGCGCCACGGGCCGCCGCGCCACCACCACCACCGGCGCTGCCGGTCGCGCCGCCCCCGATGCCTGTGCCGCCCAGCGCTGCGCCGCCACGGCCCGTGCCGGCGCCGCCCGTGCCGCCCCCGGTCGCGCCGCAACCGGCCGAGCCGCCGCAGCGCACGCCGCCGCCGCCCCTGCCGGAACCCCCGGCACCGCCGCCGCCGCCGAGTCCCGCGCCACCGCAACAGGCCGCGCCACCGCCGCCGCCGCCGGCAGCCCCGGCCGAGCCCGCGCCCGCTGCGAGCCAGCCGCCGCCGCGCGCCGCGCCGCCGCGCCAGGCGCCTGCCGCGCAGCCGCCGGCCACCGCGCTGCCCCCCGGCACCGTCTGGATGCCCGGGCTGCAGCTCGGCCGCCCGGCCGCGCCCACGGCGCCCGCCGGGCGGCCGCAGGCGCGCGGCCTCGACCTCGCGATCGATCCGCGGATGTTCGAAGGCCGCACCAGCGCCGACCCCAACCTGAATGTCACCGGCGCGCAGGTGGGTGCGGATTGGCGCGGCGCCTTCCGCCGCTGGCTGGACGAGAATATCCGCTACCCGCCCCGCGCGATCGAACTGCGGGAAAGCGGCGCCGTGCGCGTGCGCGTGGTGGCCGAGCCCGATGGCCGCGTGCGCAGCGTGCGGCTGGTGTTTCCCTCGGGCTCGCCCTCGCTGAACCTTGGCACGACGATGCCCTTCGAGGGCGCGCGCCTGCCGCCCTTCCCGCCGCCGGCGGACCCGAACGGCGTGACCATCGACCTGACGGTGAACTACGTCATCATCCGGCGGTGACGCGCTGCCCTACGCCTTGCGAATGTTCCAGGGATAGGGTGCGGCGCCCTGCAGCAGCCCTGTCACGGAGCGGCGGAAGGCGGTGCGGTTGAACACGATGCCGAGGGGCAGCGTCGAGACCTCGTCCATCGCGATGCGCCCGGCGGTATCCGCCGCGGCGCGCCGCGCCGCCTCGTCCGGCGCGTCGAGCCAGGCGGTGACGGCGGCCTCCACCTCGGCATTCTCGTACCAACCCGGCCAGCCGCGCGCGCCGGTGCCGCGGATCAGCAGGTTGACCAGCGGGTTCGCGAAAAGCCCGCTGGCGCCGAAGGTGTGGAAGGCGCTCCAGCCGCCGCGCTCGGGCACTTCGCGGTTGGTGCGGCGCTGCACCACCGTGCCCCAGTCGCTCTCGGCCAATTCGCTGTTCAGGCCGAGCCGGCGGAACAGGTCATGCGTCACCACGCCAAGCGGCTGGATCAGCGGGAAGTCGGAGGGGTTGAGCACCACCACGCGCTCGCCGGCATAGCCGCTGGCGCGGATGGCGGCGCGCGCGGCATCCAGGTTGCGCGGCGCTTGCATGCGCGCGAGGCCCGGCCCGGCCTTGGTCTCGTAGGTGGTGCCGCAGGGGAACAGGCTCATGCATTCGCGCCAGGCATCAGCCTCTTGCCCCGCCGAGGCGCGCAGGTAGTCCGGCTGGCTGACGGCCATCTGGATGGCTTGGCGCAGCGCCCTGTTGGCGAAGGGCCCCGAGAGGCTGTTCATGCGCATGAACACCAGCTGGCCCGTCGGGTCGATAACCTGGACCGCGATGTTGCGGTCGCGTTGCAGCGCCGCCAGCAGATCCACCTGCGGCAATTCCCACCAATCCACCTCGCCGGTGCGCAGCGCCGCGGCGGCCGTCGCGGCATCGGGGATGATGTGCCACTCGATCCGCTCGACATGCGCCACCTTGCCGCCCGCCCCCCAGGAGGGCGGCTCGGCGCGCGGGCGATAGCCCTCGAAGCGCTGGTAGGCCACGCGGCTGCCGGAGACGTATTCATTCGCCAGGAAGCGATAGGGCCCGCTGCCCACCACCTCGGTGATGGCGGTGTTGGGGTCGGTGCGCGCGATGCGCTCGGGCATGATGAAGGGGATGCCGGCATAGGCCTTGCCGAGTGCGGCCAGCATCAGCGGGAAGGGCCTGTTGAGGCGGATCTCCAGCACCCGGTCCTCCGGCGCCGCCCATTCCGCCACGCGCCCGGCCAGCACCTGGCCGAGCCCGTCGCGCGCCGCCCAGCGGCGCAGGCTGGCGGCGCAATCCACGCCGCGCACCGGCGTGCCGTCATGGAAGGTGAGGCCCTCGCGCAGCGTGATGCGCCAGGTGAGGCCATCGGCCGAGACGCTGTGCCCCTCGGCCATCTGCGGCTGGTAGGCGCCATTCGCATCCTGCGCGAACAGCGTGTCGTAGACGTAGTAGCCGTGGTTGGAGGTGACCGTCGCCGTGGTCCACACCGGGTCCAGGCTGGCGAGGTTGGCCTGCGGCACATAGCGCAGCACGCGTGGGTCCTGCCGCTGCGCGCGGGCGGTGGCGGGGCCGAGCAAGGGGGCGGCGAGCGTTGTGCCGATCAGGGCGCGCCGGGGCAGGGAATAACGGTGCAGCATTCGGTGTTCCTCCAGTTTTCTTGGCGCCGAGGCTAGCGCAGGATGGTTCCATGTGGAACCAAGATCCCGATCCGCTGGAGCGCATGCTCGCCGCCGCGCCGGCGCTGGCCGCCTACCGCATCGCCTGGCTGGCAAACACGCTGACCGGCCCGCTGTATCGCGGCTGGGAGGCGCGGGAAGAGCTGAGCCGGCCGGAATTTGTGGTGATGCTGTGGCTGGCCGAGATGCCCGGGCTGACGGCGCAGCAGATCGCCGGGCCATCGAGCCTGCCCAAGAACAGCATCAGCCGCGCCGTCGGCCGGCTGATCCGCAGCGGCCGCATCACCCGCCGCCCGCACCCGCAGGACAGCCGCGCGGCGATCCTTGAACTGACTGAGGCCGGTGACGCGCTGCTCGCCCGGTTGCTGCCGGAGTTGCGCGCGCGCGAGGCCGCGATGCTGGCGCCGTTGAGCGCGCGCGAACGCGCGACGCTTCTGGCGCTGCTGGGCAAGCTGACGCGCCGCGCCGATGGCTGGGGCCGCGGCGAGGCGCCATGAAAAAGGCCCGCCGGATTGCTCCGGCGGGCCTTCCCGATCGATCGTCCGAAGACGGTCAGACCGAGTAGTACATCTCGAACTCGACCGGGTGCGGCGTGTGCTCGAACTTGTACACCTCGGTCCACTTCAGCTCGATGTAGCTCTCGATCTGGTCCTTGGTGAACACGTCGCCGGCCAGCAGGAAGTCGTGGTCGGCGGCGAGCGCGCCCAGCGCCTCGCGCAGCGAGCCGCACACCGTGGGGATGCCCTTCAGCTCCTCCGGCGGCAGGTCGTACAGATCCTTGTCCATGGCATCGCCCGGGTGGATCTTGTTCTTGATGCCGTCGAGGCCCGCCATCAGCATCGCCGAGAAGGCGAGGTAGGGGTTCGCACCCGGATCCGGGAAGCGCACTTCCACGCGCTTGGCCTTCGGGCTGGTCGCATACGGGATGCGGCAGGAGGCCGAGCGGTTGCGGGCGGAGTACGCCAGCAGCACCGGCGCCTCGAAGCCCGGGATCAGGCGCTTGTAGCTGTTAGTCAGCGGGTTGGTGAAGGCGTTCAGCGCCTTGGCGTGCTTGATGATGCCGCCGATGTAGTACAGCGCCATCTCGCTGAGGTCCGCGTAGCCATTGCCCGCGAACATCGGCTTGCCGGCCTTCCAGATGGACTGGTGCACATGCATGCCGCTGCCGTTGTCGCCGTAGATCGGCTTCGGCATGAAGGTGGCGGTCTTGCCGTAGCTGTGCGCCACGTTGTGCACGCAATACTTGTACATCTGCATGTGGTCGGCCTGCATCACCAGCGGGCCAAACTTGGTGCCGAGCTCATGCTGGCTCTGCGCCACCTCGTGGTGGTGCTTCTCGATGGCGAGGCCCATCTCACCCATGGTGGAGAGCATCTCGGCGCGCAGGTCGCTCTCGCTGTCCACCGGGGGCACGGGGAAGTAGCCGCCCTTCACCACCGGGCGGTGGCCCATGTTCCCTTCCGGGTAGTCCTTCATGTTGGCGCCCGGGCCCTCGACGCTGTCGAGGCTATAGTGGCCGAAATTGCCGCCGGTGCCGAACTTCACGCTGTCGAACACGAAGAACTCGGCCTCCGGGCCGAAGAACGCCGTGTCACCGATGCCGGTCTGCTTCAGGTAGGCCTCGGCGCGCTTGGCCGTGCTGCGCGGGTCGCGCGAATACATCTGGCCCGTGCTGGGCTCCACGATGTCGCAGAACAGGATCATCTGCGGCTTGGCCGAGAAGGGATCCATCACCGCGGTCGCGGCATCCGGCATCAGGATCATGTCGGATTCGTTGATGGCCTTCCAGCCGGCGATCGACGAGCCGTCGAACATGATGCCGTCGGAGAACACGTCCTCGTCGATCGTCGAGACGTGCTGCGCCGTGTGCTGCCACTTCCCGCGCGGGTCGGTGAAACGGAAATCGACGTATTCGACGCTGTGCTCCTTGATCATTTCCATGACCTTGGAGACGGCGGCGTTGGTGCCCCCGGCTGCCGGCTTCTTCGCCATCGTGTGCGGTCCTGTTCCCTGCTCGTCCCGGTCCAAGTGCCGCGCGGCGGAGACCGGCCCCCGCCACGCGCCCGAATGCCGATCTCGTCCCCCCCGGGGACGCCCACGCATCCAGCCAGCCTTCCCCGGCGCATGCGCCGGTCCGGCCCGTATCCCGCCGTCCCGCGAGGGTCGGCGCGAAGCTCCTACACCGCGTCCTCGCCCCGTTCGCCGGTGCGGATGCGGATCACTTCCTGCACGTCGCTGATGAAGATCTTGCCATCCCCAATGCGCCCGGTGCGCGCGGCGTTGGTGATCGCCTCGATCGCGCGTTCGGCCAAATCATCGGGGCACACCACCTCGATCTTCACCTTGGGCAGGAAATCCACCACGTATTCGGCGCCGCGATAGAGCTCGGTATGGCCCTTCTGGCGCCCGAACCCTTTCGCCTCCACCACCGTCAGGCCCTGCAGCCCGATCTCGTGCAGCGCGTCCTTCACCTCGTCGAGCTTGAAGGGCTTGATGATCGCCTCGATTTTCTTCATCGGCTCCGTCACTTCGCGCGCCCGCCCGCAAGCCGGGTGTGCAGCGCGCGCCTTTCCCTCCCGCCCCGCGGTGAAGCCATGCCGGCGGCGCCGGCGCGGCCCTCGTCCCGCGGCACGATCCGCATGGCGGTCGCGCGGCGTGGTTTTGCATGGCGCATGCCAGCCGGGCAACGCCACCTGCCGCGGAATCTCGCCCTGGCGGCGGAGAATTTTGTCAGAAGCTGTGCAGTCTGCCTAAGTTACAGGCAGCCCCCCCGGCGCCCGTTGCGCCCCCGCCCGAGCGCCCCCATTGTGCCTCAAGACCTTCCCGAAGGCGTCACCATCCCGCCCGCGATCCTCCGAGGCCCCGCGTGAAACCCCAGAACGACCTGCTCTCCGCCACCGGCACCACGATCTTCACCGTCATGTCGGCGCTGGCCAACGAACATGGCGCGATCAACCTCGGCCAGGGCTTCCCCGATTACGACGGCCCCTCGGACGTGATCCACGCCGCCGCCGCGGCGCTGCTCGACGGCCGCAACCAGTATCCGCCGATGAACGGCGTGCCGGAGCTGCGCCAGGCCGTGGCCGCGCACAATCGCCGCTTCTACGGCCTGGAGGTGGATGGCATGGCGGAGGTGATCGTCACCTCCGGTGCCACCGAGGCCATCACCGCCTGCCTGATGGCCGTGCTGAACCCCGGCGACGAATGCGTGCTGATCGAGCCGCTGTACGACACCTACCTGCCCGTGGTGAAGCTGCTGGGCGCGGTGCCGAAGCTGGTGCGCCTCAGCCCCCCGAAATGGGAATTGCCGCGCGCGGAGTTGGCCGCCGCCTTCGGGCCCAGGACCAAGGCCATCCTGCTCAACACGCCGATGAACCCGGCCGGCAAGGTGTTCACCGCCGCGGAACTCGCCTTCGTGGCCGAGCTTGTGCAAAAGCATGATTGCTACGCGATCTGCGACGAGGTGTACGAACACCTCACCTTCGACGGCTGGAAGCACATTCCGCTGATGACGCTCCCCGGCATGCGGGCGCGCTGCATGCGCATCGGCAGTGCCGGCAAGACCTTCAGCCTCACGGGCTGGAAGATCGGCTACATCACCTGCGACCGCAGCCTGGCGCCCAACGTGGCCAAGGCGCACCAGAACCTCACCTTCACCACGCCGCCCAACCTGCAGCGCGGCGTGGCGGTGGGCCTGGCCAAGGACGATGCCTATTTCGCCGATGTCTCCACCAGCCTGCAGGCGCGGCGGGACCTGCTGGGCGCGGGGCTGGCGCGCCTGGGCTTCGGCGTGCTGCCGACGCAGGGCAGCTACTTCATCACCACTGATTTCCGCCCGCTGGGTTTCACGGGTGACGACGTGGCCTTCTGCCGGGCCCTGACGGTGGAGGCGAAGGTCACCGCCATTCCCGTCACCGCCTTCTACGCCTCCGCCGACGCACCGAACCACTACGCCCGCTTTGCCTTCTGCAAGGGCGAGGCGGTGCTGCAGGCGGCACTGGCGCGGCTCGAGGCCTGGATCGCCGCGCGCGCCGGCCAGGTGCGCGCCGCCGGCTGAGCCGCCGAGGTTGACGGCCGGGCGCCCCCGGCCGTATCACCCGCGGCCCGGGCGCCTGCCCGGCCAAAGTGTGCGGCGGTCGTAGCTCAGCTGGTAGAGCGCCAGGTTGTGGTCTTGGATGTCGCGGGTTCGAGCCCCGTCGATCGCCCATCTTTCCCGCCCCCCTTTTTTTCCGTCCCCCCTTTTTTCCGCCCTGGGTCGCCGGGCCGCGTGCCCATCCCAGCCGGCGCGCCGCGAAGGACCCGCCCATGCAGATCCGCCTCGATGGCCACGCCGCGCTGATCACCGGTGGATCGAAGGGCCTCGGCCTCGCCATCGCCGAGCATTTTGTCGAGGCCGGCGCGAAGGTGGCGCTGGTCGCGCGCGGGGCGGCGGCGCTGGAGGCCGCGCGGGCGAAGATTGCGGGCCGTTTCCAGGGCGCGCAGGTGGTCGCCATCCCGGCCGACATCTCCACCGCCGAGGGCTGCGCCCATGCGGTCGCCACCGCCACCGCTTCCCTCGGGCCCATCGACATCCTGGTGAACAACGCCGGCACCAGCCAGCGCGGCCCGTTCATGCAGGTTGATGACGCGCTGTGGCAGGCGGACCTGGACCTCAAGCTGTTCGCCGCCATCCGCCTGACCCGCGCCGTCTGGCCGGGCATGCAGGCGAAGGGCTGGGGGCGCGTGATCAACGTGCTCAGCACCCAGGCGAAGACGCCGGGGCCCTCCGGCGCCCCCACCGCCGTCTCCCGCGCCGCCGGCATGGCGCTGACCAAGGTGCTGGCCGGCGAGGGCGCGCCGCATGGCATCCTGGTGAACGGCCTGATGGTCGGCATCATCGAGAGCGACCAATGGGTGCGCCGCCACGCCGCCGACCCGCGTGGCCTGACCTGGGAGGAATGGAAGGCCGAGCAGGGCAGGGGCGTGCCGCTCGGCCGCATCGGCCGCGCCGAGGAATTCGCCGCGCTGGCCACCTTCCTCGCCAGCGACCAGGCGGGCTACATCACCGGCACGGCGATCAACGTGGATGGCGGCCGCAGCCCGGCGATGTGAGCCGCGGCGCGCCCGCCTCGTGATGGGATGATGCGCGATGCGTGAATTGACGGTGGCCATCGGCGGGCTTGGCGCCATCGGCCTGCACCTGGCGCGCGCGCTGGATGCGGGCGTGGAGGGGCTGCGCCTGGTAGCCGTCAGCGCGCGCGACGAAGCCAAGGCGCGCGCCAACATGGCCGGCTTCCGCAGCATGCCCGCGCTGGTCGGCCTGGCCGAGCTGGCCGAGCACGCCGACATCGTGGTGGAGGCCGCCCCCGCCGCGGTGTTTGAGCAGATCGCCGCCGCCGCCATCGGCCGGGGCCGCATCTTCGTGCCCTCCTCCGTCGGCGCGCTACTGCCGCGCATGCAACTGGTGGAGCAGGCGCGGGCCACGGGCGCGCGCATCATCGTGCCGACCGGCGCGCTTCTGGGGCTGGATGCCGTGCGCGCCGCCGCCGAGGGCGAGGTGGCCAGCGTGACCATCGAGACGCGCAAGCCGCCGCGCGGCCTGGCGGGCGCGCCCTATCTCGAACAGCACGGCATCGATGTCGCCGCCATCACCACCGCGACGCTGGTGTTCAAGGGCAATGCCTTCGACGCCGCCCAGGGTTTTCCCGCGAATGTCAACGTCGCGGCCGCGCTCGCCCTCGCAGGGATCGGGCCGGAGCGCACGATGGTGGAGATCTGGGCCGATCCCGGCGTGACGCGCAACACCCACACCATCCGCGTGGACGCCGCCAGCGCCCGCCTGACCATGACCATCGAGAACGTGCCGAGCGAGGAAAACCCCCGCACCGGCAAGATCACGCCGCTGTCCATCCTGGCCTGCCTGCGCGGCCTGACCAGCACGCTCAAGGTGGGAAGCTAGCCCGCCATGCTCGAGACCTTCGGCTTCACCATCGTGGCGCTGCTGGTCATCGTCGATCCGCTGGGCACGGCGGTGATCTTCGCCAGCATGACCATCAACAACACCGCCGCCGAGCGCCGCCGCCAAGCGATCCGCGCCACGGTCATCGCGGCGCTGGTGCTGCTGGTCTTCGCACTCCTCGGCGGCTGGCTGCTCGGTGCGCTGGGCATCGGGCTGCCGGCGATGAAGGTGGCGGGCGGGTTGCTGCTGTTCATGCTGGCCGCTGACATGGTGATGGGCCAGACCTTCCTGCGCGCGACGCCGGACGAACAGAAGGCCGGCGCCGAGGCCACCGACATTTCCGTCTTTCCGCTCGCCATCCCGCTGCTCGCCGGCCCCGGCGGCATGACCAGCATGGTGCTGATGCGCGAACAGGCGCGCGGCGACCCCATGCAATTCGCTGGCGTGATCCTGGCGCTGGTGCTGGTGCTGGCGCTGACGCTGGTCTGCCTGCTGGGCGCGGGCACCGTCACGCGCCTGCTGGGCAAGACCGGCGGCCATGTGATCGGCCGCGTGCTGGGCGTGCTGCTGGCGGCCCTCGCCGCGCAGATCGCCATCACCGGCGTGCGGGAGAGCTTCGGCCTAGCCTAGAGCAATATGCGTTCAGGTGGAATCATCTGAACGCATTTCTTGCTCTAGATTCAATGACCTCTAGAGCACGCGCTGCGTTCAAGCGAACGCAGCGTGCGCTAGCGCCGCGGCGCCGCTGCCGGTGCGGGTGGCGGCGTCGGCGTCGCCGCGGCGCGCTCGGCGGCGAAGAACTCTGCCACCGCCTCGGAGAATTGCGTCAGCGGCACCGGCACGGTCAGCGCCTCGCGCCGTGCTGCCACCACGAAGGTGATCTTCAGCGTCGCACCCCGGCGCAGCGCCGCCAGCAGGTCGTCGGCGAGCGGCACGCCGGCATAGACGCCATCGGCATCGGAGGTGGTGAAGGGAATGCGCTGCACCTCGCCCTCATCGACCTGCCAGGCGAGGCCGGAGGGCAGCAGCACCCCGTGCGGCGCCTGGAACACCAGGCCGAGCGAGCGCGTCTCCGGCTGCCTTGCGAGGATCACCTGCGCCAGGCGCTGGTTCTGCGGCCGCAGGATGGCCGAGGTGGAAAGCCGGCAATCGCGCGCCGCGCCGGGCGCGGCGGCCTCGGTGCAGGTCACCGACCAGGCACGCTCGGCCGCGGGCTCGGCGGCCGGGGCAGGGGTGGCGACGGGGGCGGCCGGGCGGTTTGGCGCAGGAGCAGGGGCCGGCGCCGACCGGGCCGGGGCCGGCGGCGTGGCCTGTGCCAGCGCCAGCGACGGCGCCAGCAGCAGCGCGGCGATAAGGCGGAGGGTCATCGGCTTTATCCCTGGCGGGGCATCTCCTGCTCGGCCAGCGTCGCGAACCAGGAGGCGCCGATCGGCAGGATGTCGTCGTTGAAATCGTATTTCGGGTGGTGGACCATCGCATCGCCCATGCCGCGCCCGCCGCCCAGGAACAGGTAGGCGCCCGGCTTCTTCTGCAGCATGAAGGAGAAATCCTCGCCGCCCATGGTCGGCTGCGGCAGCGGCCGCGTGCGCGCCTCGCCCACCACCGTGGCGGCCGCGCGCGCCGCGATGACGGTGCTCTCGGGCTCGTTCACCGTGGCCGGGTAGGAACGGGTGAAGCTGCAGCTGGCGCTGGCGCCGAAGGCCGCGGCCACGCCGGTGACGATGTCCCGGAACTTTGCTTCCAGCAGGTCGCCCACCTCGGGCAGGAACCACCGCGCGGTGCCCTGCAGCGCCACGCTTTCCGGGATCACGTTGAAGGTGTGCCCGCCCTGGATGTGGCCGATGGTGATCACGCCCGATTCCAGCGGGTTCACGTTGCGCGCGACGATGCTCTGCAGCGCCGTCACCACATGCGCCGCGATCAGGATGGGATCGACGCCGTTGTGCGGCATGGCGCCGTGCGCGCCGCGGCCGGTGATGGTGGCCTCCAGATTCGCCACCGCCGCCATCACCGGCCCCGGCGCGTGCAGGAAGATGCCGGCCGGCGCGCCCGGCCAATTGTGCATGCCGAAGATGCGGTCCATCGGGAAGCGCTCGAACAGCCCCTCCTTCACCATCACCTCGCCGCCCGCCAGGTTCTCCTCCGCCGGCTGGAAGATCAGGTAAACGGTGCCGTCGAAGTTGCGCGTCTCGGCCAGGTATTTGGCGGCACCCAGCAGCATGGTGGTGTGCCCGTCATGGCCGCAGGCATGCATGATGCCGGGCGTCTGCGAGGCATGCGGCAGGCCCGTTGCCTCCTCGATCGGCAGCGCGTCGATATCGGCGCGGAAGCCGATGGCGCGGGTGGAGGTGCCGCTGCCGCGGATCACGCCGACCACCCCGGTCTTGGCGATGCCGGTGATCACTTCATCGCAGCCGAATTCAGCGAGCTTCGCGGCGATGATGGCGCTGGTGCGCACTTCCTCGAAGCCGAGCTCCGGGTGCTGGTGGAAATCATGCCGCCAGGCGGTCATGACCGGGTGGAATTCGGCGATGCGGTTGATAACGGGCATGGGGCGGGGCCTCTCTCGTCAGGGGCTTGAATGGGCGCGGGTGCCGGGAGGTTCAAGGCGGGCTGCCGGCGGGAACTGGTCCGGCAGCCAATCCAGGCCTGGCTGCTGGCCGACCCAATCCGCCGGGCTGAAGCTTCGGTCTGGCGTGGATCCCTGGTGCGGCCTGGCCCAGCGGGGCGCGATGTCGAGCGTCGAGACGACGCGGCCGGACGCGTCGTAGAGATGCAGGCGGAAGGTCGTCGCAGCCCAGCGGCCGCTTTGCCCGGCGCGCAGCCCGCCGTTGCCGTCGCAATCGAAGGCCTTCCGGATGTCGCCCATCTCCTGCGCGAGCCAGGCGAGGCCCGGCGCGCCCGGCCGCGCCGGCAGCACCACGCTGTCGAAATCCCGCACCGCGTGGCACGGCGCCTCGGCATAGGAGAGCAGCCGCGCGCCGAAGGAGGTGTGCAGCATGAAGGCCGGCATGACCACGCCGCTTGTGTTCGCCGCCGACCAGATCATGCTCGTGTAGGTGAACTCGCCCTGGAAGAGGCCGGACTCGCAGTCGGCGCCCGGCGCCAAGGCGAGATCGGGCGCGCCCTCGCGGAAGCAGGGCACCTGGCGGCTGTCCGATGCCCGCCGGGAGATGAAGGCCGGGCCCGCCATGCCCCGGTCGTGGAACTCCATGAAGACGGCGACCTGCCCCATGGCATAGAGCGACGAGAAGGGCGGGTGGATGCCACGCAGCACGCCCAAGGTCAGCGCGGCGGCGATGACGGAGAGCAGCGCCAGCGCGCCCCAATTCAGCGCGCGCTGCCAGCGCGGCGGGGGGGGGAAGGCCGCCTCCGGCATCAGCCGCCGGGCGGCCGCAGGAACGCCAGGTCCGCCGCGAAGCCCGGCTCAGCGTGCTCGTGCGGGTCCTGCCGCCACGCCGCCATGGCGGGCCGGCATTCGGCGATGCGGTTGAGGATCGGCATTGGCGGCCTCCGCGCGGCTCTTCGTGTGAATGGGCGTCGCGGCCGGACGGGTCAAGCGCGGCGGAAGGTCTCGGCCAGCCCCTGCGCCAGGGGCCGGCCCACCACGCCAAGCCGCGCCTGCATCGGGCCGACATCGAAGGCCTTGTCCTCGGCCAGGCGCTGGATCTCCTCTGGCCGGATGGTCGGCAGGAAGGGCAGGCGCGTCAGCGGCGCCAGGCGTTGCAAAAGGCCGGCCGGCAGCGCGGCGAAGCGCGGCGCCGGCAGCCCTGCCGCCGCGGCCACCGCCGCCACGAAGTCGCGATAGGCCACGGCCTGCGGCCCCGCCACCACCAGCGTCTCGGGCCCTGGCCAATCGATCTCGAGCGCCGCCAGCAAGCAGGCCGTCAGGTCGTCCTGGTGGATGGGCTGCACCAGCGCGGCGCCGCCGGCCGGCAGCGGCACCAGCGGCAGGCGCCGCAGCAGCGCGGCGAGGCGCTGCACATTGTCCTCGCCGCTGGCGCCGTAGATCATGGTGGGGTGCAGCATCACGCCGGGCCGGCCGCTCGCCAGGAAGGCGGCCTCGCCGGCCCGCACGCCATCGCCATGCGCATCCGGCCAGTGGCTGAACCGCCTCGTCGAGCCCAGCAGCACGAAGCGCCGCGCGCCCGGCGCCGCATCCAGCACCGCCTGGGTGAAGCGCGCATGCGCCGTGCTCACCACCGTCTCGGCCCCGGCCAGCGCGCGGGCCAGCGCTGGGCCATCCTCGAGGTCGGCGAAGACGGCCTCGGTCGTGATGCTGGTGAAGATCCAATGCGCGGCGTTGCGCACCACCGGCACGAAGGGCCGCCCGCCGGCGCGCAGCACGCGGCACAGCGCGGCACCCGAACGCCCGGCCGCGCCGATCACGGCAATCATCGGCCGGCCTGCAGGAAGCGGAGGTCCGCCCCTTCCGGCGCCTGCGTCACCTGCTCATGCACCAGCCGGTCCCAGCCGCGCGCCGGCGCCGGGGCCTCGCGCCAGGCGGCGCAGCGCGCGGCCAGCGTCGTGGCATCCACCAGGAGGTCCAGCCGCCGGTCGCGCACAGACAGGCGGATGCGATCGCCCGTCTCGGCCAGCGCCAGCGGCCCGCCCACGGCAGCTTCCGGTGCCACATGCAGCACGATGGTGCCGAAGGCGGTGCCGGACATCCGGCAATCGCTGATGCGCACCATGTCCTTCACGCCGGCCCGGGCCAGCTTCTTGGGGATCGGCAGGTAGCCGGCCTCGGGCATGCCCGCGGGGCTGCGCGGCCCTACATTCTTCAGCACGAGGATGTCCTCGGCCGTCACGTCCAGCGCCGGGTCGTCGATCCGGTTTGCGAGGTCTTCCAGGCCGTCGAACACCAGGCAGCGCGCCTCGGTCTCGAACAGCGCCTCGGTGGCGGCGCTGCGCTTCAGAATCGCGCCATCGGGTGCCAGCGAGCCGCGCAGCGTGACGATGCCGCCCACCGGGCTCACGGGCTTGTCCCGCGCGCGGATGATGCGGCGATCGACGAAGTGGCTGCCATCGCCGATGCGCTCGCGCAGCGTCACGCCATCGAGGTCGAGGGCCTCGAGGTCGAGCAGGTCACGAAGCTCCCACAGCAGCGCGCGCATGCCGCCGGCCGCGTGGAAATCCTCCATGTAGCCCTCGCCGGTCGGCTTCAGATCGACCAGCACGGGCGTGGTCTCGCTCAGCGAATCGAGGCGCGCGAGGTCGAGCGTGAGGCCCGCCCGCCCCGCGATCGCCGCCAGATGCACCACGGCGTTGGTCGAACCGCCCAGCGCCAGCAGCACGCGCGTGGCGTTGTCGAGGTTGCCCTGCGTCATCAGCGACAGCGGACGCACCGGGCGCGCGATCAACCGCACCGCCTGCGCGCCGGCTTCCTCGGCGATGCGCAGCCGGTCGGCATGCACGGCGGGCGCCGAGGCCGCATCCAGCGGCATGAAGCCCAGCGTGGCCGCGATGCAGGCCATGGTGCTGGCCGTGCCCATCACGCCGCAGGTGCCGGCCGTGGTGGCCAGCTTGCCCTCCAGCGTCGCGATCTTCTCGGCCGAGACGTCGCCGGCGCGAAAGCGCGCCCAGTAGCGCCGGCAATCGGTGCAGGCGGAGAGGCGCTCGCCCTCGAAGGCCTGGGCCAGCATCGGGCCGACCACGAGCATGACCGCGGGCGTGCCCGCGCTGATCGCCGCCATCAGCTGCGCCGGCACCGTCTTGTCGCAGCCGCCCACCAGCACCGCCGCATCCATCGGCTGCGCCGCCAGCATCGCCTCGGTGTCCAGCGCCATGAGGTTGCGGAAATGCATGGAACAGGGGCTGAGCGAGGGTTCGCACAGGCTGACGGTGGGGAAGCCCAGCGGCAGCCCGCCCGCCGCCAGCACGCCGCGCTTCACCGCCTCGATCAGCTCAGGCACGGTGCGGTGGCAGTTGTTGTAGTCCGACGCGGTGTCGGCGATGCCGACCACCGGCTTGTCCAGCATGGCCTGCGAATAGCCCATGGATTTCGCGAAGGAACGCCGGAGATACAACGCGAAGTCGCGATCCCCGTAGTTCGAGGTGTTGCGGGACAGGCCATGCGGCTTCGGCGTATCGGTCATGCGGTGCAGCGAACGCTGCGGCGCGGGGCTTGTCCAGAGGGGCTGGTGGGCATGCGGTATCGGGATACCGCATAACGAAACCCTAGGCTTTCGCTTGACTTTCCCCCCATCGCGCGCCAAAACCCGCGCCCTGCGACCAACCGACGACTACGGAACACAGAATGCTCACGCGCCAAACAACCTCGATCAAGCCGGCCGAGGTCTCCAAGGGCTGGGTGCTGATCGATGCGGAGGGCCTGGTGCTCGGCCGCCTCGCCGCGCTCATCGCCAACCGCCTCCGCGGCAAGCACAAGCCGCAATTCACCCCGCATGTCGATTGCGGCGACCATGTCGTCGTCATCAACGCGAAGAAGGTGAAGGTCACCGGGCAGAAGGCCGAGCAATCGGTGTTCTACTGGCACACCGGCTACCCGGGCGGCATCAAGGGCCGCACCGTGGCCGAGCGCCTGGCCAGCCCGCACCCCGAGCGCGTGATCGAGAAGGCGGTGGAGCGCATGATCACCCGCGGCCCGCTCGGCCGCCGCCAGATGCGCAACCTGCACGTCTATGCCGGGCCCGAGCATCCGCATGCGGGCAGCACGCCCGTGGCGCTGGATGTCGGCGCGCTGAACCGCAAGAATATCGCCGCTGGCCCGGCAAAGAAGGTCGCATAACATGAGCGAGCAGATCTCCGCCCCCCGCACCGGTGGCTCCCTGGCCGAACTCAAGGACCTGGTGAACGCCGCCGGCGGCCCCGCCGCGGCCCCCGCCCTGCCGGTCGAGCCGAAGCGCGACGCGCTGGGCCGTTCCTATGCCACCGGCCGCCGCAAGAACGCCGTCGCGCGCGTCTGGGTGAAGCCCGGCAAGGGCGCCATCGAGATCAACGGCAAGCCGGCCGCGAAGTATTTCGCGCGCCCCGTGCTGCGCATGCTGATCACCCAGCCCTTCCTGGTGGCCGACCGCTACCAGCAGTTCGACGTCTTCGCGACCGTCGTCGGCGGCGGCCTGTCCGGCCAGGCCGGTGCGCTTCGCCACGGCATTTCGCGCGCCCTCACCTACTATGAGCCCGGGCTGCGCGGCATCCTGAAGAAGGCCGGCTTCCTGACGCGCGACTCCCGCGTGGTCGAGCGCAAGAAGTACGGCAAGGCGAAGGCGCGACGTAGCTTCCAGTTCAGCAAGCGCTGACCTGCGTCGTCATACCTTCACGTTTTTCCGAAGGGGGCGGGTCCGCAGGGACCCGCCCCTTTTGCTATGTTGGCTCGCCGAACCAGGAGCATCACCATGCCCAAGGGTCCCATCCCGTCCGTGTTCATCGATGGCGAGGCCGGCACCACCGGCCTGCAGATCCGCGAGCGTCTGCAGCGCTTTCCGGGGCTCGCGCTGCGCTCCATCGCGGACGCCGACCGCAAGAACGCCGCCGCCAAGCGCGCGCTGATGGCCGAGGTGGATCTCGTGGTGCTCTGCCTGCCCGATGACGCGGCGAAGGAGAGCGCGGCGATGGCCGCGGGCCTGGGCGCCGACGCGCCGAAGCTGGTCGATGCCTCCACCGCGCACCGCGTGGACCCCGACTGGGTCTATGGCTTCCCCGAGCTCAGTGCCGCGCAGGCCGAAGCCGTGAAGGGCGCCGCGCGCGTGGCCAACCCCGGCTGCTACCCCACCGGCGGCATCGCGCTGCTCCGCCCGCTCGTCGAGGCCGGGATCATGGCGCCCGACCACCCCGTCACCGTCAACGCCGTCTCGGGATACAGCGGCGGTGGCAAGGCGATGATCGCGGAGTTCGAGCGCGCGCGCAGCGCCGCGCCCTTTTTCCTCTACGGCCTCACGCTCGAGCACAAGCATGTGCCGGAGCTGCAGAAATACAGCGGCCTCACGCGCCGGCCGATCTTCGTGCCCAGCGTGGGGGATTTCGCGCAGGGCATGCTGGTCAGCGTGCCGCTGCACCTCTCGACCTTGAACGGCAAGCCGCGGGTGGCCGACCTGGAGGCCTGCCTGCGCGCGGCCTATGCGGGCAGCGGCTGGGTGCGCGTGGAGGCCGCGGATGGCAAGGCGCGCCTGGCGCCAGAGGACCTCAACGGCAGCAACTGGCTGGAGCTGCGCGTCTTCGGCAGCGATAAGCATGGCCAGGCCGTGCTGGTGGCGCGGCTCGACAATCTCGGCAAGGGCGCTTCCGGTGCCGCGGTGCAGAATATCGGCCTGATGCTTGGCCTCAACGTCGATGCGGCGCTGCCGCTCGCTGCGGAGTAGCGCATATGTCGACCTATCCCTTCGAGGGCAAGCTGCCCGCCATCCACGAAACCGCCTGGGTCGCGCCCACCGCCGTCGTCGTCGGCGATGTGGAGATCGGCGCGGAAAGCTCGGTCTGGTACCACTGCGTGCTGCGCGGCGACACCAACATCATGCGCATCGGGGCCCGCACCAACATCCAGGACGGCTCGATCCTGCACCTGAATGCGGGTGCCGAGCCGCTGCTGATCGGCGATGACGTCACCATCGGCCATGCCTGCATCGTGCATGCCTGCACGCTGAAGAACCGCGCCTTCGTTGGCATGGGCGCTACAGTGCTCGACCGCGCGGTGATCGAGGAGGGCGGCATGCTGGGTGCCGGCGCGCTGCTGACGCCGGGCAAGCGCATCGGCCCGAACGAGCTGTGGACCGGCGCGCCGGCCAAGCTGCTGCGCGTGATGGATGCCGAGGAGCGCGCGCGTTTCGACAAGACCGCGGTGCACTACGTGGAGCTCGCGCGCCGCCACCGCGCGAGCCTGGCCAGCGCTGCGCGGTGAGGCGCCGTGCCGCGCTGCTGCTGCCCATCCTTCTGGCAGCGTGCGAGCGCATGAGCATCGAGCCCGCTGCCGAGTTGCCCCCCGGTGTCATGCCCGGCGCTGGGGACCCGGCGCGTTTCGCGGTGGAAAGTGCTGCGCATGCGCTGCTCGATCGCGCGCCGGCGCTGCGCGGCGATGCCGCGTCCGCCGCCTTCGCCTGCGCCATGGTGGAACACGCCACCACGGCCTTCCAGGATGCCGGCCGCTTCGCCGATGGCCCCTGGGTCACGCGCCTGCTGCGCGAGGGCCGCACGGCGCTGCGCCAGCGCCTGGGCCTGCTGGACTCCGCCACGCCGCAACAGGCGCAGGATGCGCTGCTGGCCGCCGCCGCCGCCTTCCGACGGGCTGAACCCGCGGCCGCCGCCGCGGCGCTGGCGCCCGTCGCGGCGCGTGGCGCCGATCCCACCGCGGCGCTGGCCGCGCTGGAAGCCCCGCAGCCGCTGCGCCGCGCGCTGCGCGAGGCGCGCCATATGCTCAATCGCGACCTCGGCGGCGGCCACTGAACGCCGCCTCCCATGGGGTGAGGCGAGGCGGGGCGAGACAAGTCGCGCCGCGCCGCGCTAGCCTGAACCACGGAGGACGCCTCATGCACGCCAAGCTTCCCTTCGCTGCGCTGCTGGCCACGTTGCTGGCCGCGGCCTGCGCCCAGCAGCCCGCCCGCGCCCCGGCGCCCGAGGCCGCCACCATCCCCGCCGCGCTGCGCCAGAGCATCACGGACCCCGCACGCTCGGCCATCGGCCTCACCGACGTGGTGTTCGACCGCCCGGCCACCGTCGCCGGCCGCCCCGTCGTCGTGGCCGAGGCGGTGTCGAACCTGGAATGGCTCACCGTCAGCCTGCCCGCCGACCAGCGCTGGACCGAGATGCCCGGCACCGTCTTCAGCCAGCTGCGCGCCGGGCGTGACGAGGTGCGCGGCGCGCTCGGCATTCCGCTCGAGACAAGCCCCAACGCGGTGATCGGCGCCATGGACGCCACCGCCGCGGCGCTGCGCGCCAACAACCGCGCCGGGGCGCTCGCCGCCCTCGCCCAGGTCACCGGCCCCGCGGGGGCCGAGGCTGCGCTCGGCGTGCTCAACGCTCTGCCGCGCCTGCCGCGCGCCTCGGCCGCTACCTCTGCCGCGCAGAGCGGCATGACCACCATCGACGCCAGCAGCCGCGGCCGCTGAGCGCCGGATGTCATCCATGAGGAACCCGACCGTGACGATTCGCCCCGCCTGCTTCGCCGCCCTGCTGCTGCTGGGCGCCTGCGCCGCGCCGATGGGCGGCCCGCCGATGCAGAGCGTGACGCTGCCGCCCTCTGCCCAGCAGCCCGGCGCACAGGATCCGGTGACGGGCGCCATCCTCGGCGCCGCCTTCACCTTCGGCCAGCCGGCCTCGGTGGCCAGCAACCCCTCAGGCGCCGCTGCCGCCCTGGGCCAGGTGCGATTCCTCTCGGTGGAACTGGCCGGCCCGCGCTGGATCGGCATGGACCCCACCGTGCTGCCCGCCATGGGCCGCGCCTGGGAGGAAATCCGCGCCGCCTACAATTTCCGCGAGGTTGCGCCCCAGGTTGCGGTGGATGCGCTGTTCAACACCAGCGCGCTGCTGCGCGATGGCGACCGCGCCGGCGCCACGCGCGCGCTGGCGCCGCTGGCCGCCGCGGGTGCCGAAGCCGCGACGCTCGACCGCCTGGCGCCGCTGCCGCCGTTGCCGCTGACGGCGCGGGCCACTGCCGCGGCGTCATCCGGCTTTACGCAGATGCAGAACGACGAGTTCCGGCGCCGGCGCTGAGCATGGCAGGCTGGCACCCGGCGCGGTGGCTGGCGGCCTGCCTGCTCCTCGGCGCCTGCTCGGGAGCCGCGCCGCGCGCCGTTCAGGGGCCCGCCGTGCCGCTGCCCCCGCCCGCTGCCGACGCGCCGTCCTCGGCCGGCGATCCCGGGCGTGGCGCGGTGATCGGCGCCGCCTTCGCCTTCGCCGAGCCCGCGCGCCTGGCCGGGCGCCCCGCCGCCGCCGCGCGCGCCGCCGGCCAGCTGGAATGGATGGCCGCGAGCCTGCCCTTCGACCAGGGCTGGATCGGCGCCACGCCGCTCACCTTCGTGGCACTCGCGGCCGGGCGGGCGGAGCTGCGCGCCGCACTCGGCATCGGCCTGGACGCACCGCCCGATGCGGTGGCCGCGGCGCTCGGCCGCGCCGCCCTGGCGCTTGATCGCGATGACCGTGCGGCCGCCATCGCGGCGCTTGATCCGATCACGGAGTCGCGTGGCGGCGCCGCGCTGCGCGTGCTGGACGCCATGCCCCGCCTGCCGCGCGCCGCCACCGCCACCAGCCTCGCGATGAACGAGATGATGCGGATAGCGCAGGAAGACCCGGGGCTGTAGAGACCGCGCGCTGCCTGCAGTCTTCGGGAAGGGCCCAACCCCATGCGCCGCCTGTTGCTGGCCTTTGCCTGCCTGCCGCTGCTGCCCGGCTGCGCCGAGATGCGCGCGCCGGCCGCGATGCAGCGGGTGCCGCCCGTACTGGCCGCCGGCAGTGCGGACCCGGTGGTGGACGCGGTGGGCCAGGCGGCGCTGGCCTTCGCCGATGCTGGCCGCTCGCTGGCCGGCAATCCCGCCGCCACCGCGCGCGCCACCGCGCAGGTGGAGGTGCTGGCCGTGGAATTCGCGCGCGATCCGCGCTGGGCGCCGCTGCCTTCAAGCGTCGGCTTCGCCATGGCCGGCGCGCGCACCGAGTTGCGCGCCGCGCTCGGTACCCGCGCAAATGCCGATCCCGATGCGGTGGCCCGCGCGCTGGCCGCCGCCCATGCCGCGCTGCTGCGCGGCGACAATGCCGCGGCCGCCGCCGCGCTGCCGGCCACGCTGTTCGAGCCCGGCGGCAACGTGGTGGTGGCGCGACTGGCCCAGCCCGGCCCGCTGTCGCAGACACAGATCGCCACCGCCCGGGCGCGCGACGCGGTGGAGGGGCTGGTGCGCGCGCAGCGCGGCGGCATCGCCGCGGCGCTGGACCCCAGCGGCGGCTGGGGCAACCCGATACCGGGCGCGCTGAGCCAACGCTGAGACGAATACCGGACGCACGAAGGTTTTACCTTCGTGCCCTCAAGCGCCGGCGCTTCGCTTGGCTCGCCGCACTTGCGGCGGGCCGCATTCGCGGCCTCGCCCGCCTTCGGCGGGCGCACGTCCGATCGATCGGACTTGGTGTGCGCGCCGCGACCTCAATCCTTCGCCATCACCAGCACGTATTCGCCCGGCGCGTCGCCCAGCGCCGGCAGCCCGCCCGTGCCCGGCACGCGCGCAGGCACCTGCGCCTTGTCGATCGCCGCCACCCAGCGCTGCCAATCCGGCCACCAGGATCCCGCGAGCTCCGTCGCGCCCTTGAACCACTCGTCAGGGTCGGCCGGCAGGTCGGTGTTCACCCAATGGCTGTATTTGCCGCTGTCGGGCGGGTTCACCACGCCGGCGATATGCCCCGAGGCCGCCAGCACGAAGCGCACCTTGCCGCCATAGATCTGCGTCGCCCGGTAGGTGGATTTCCACGGCGCGATGTGGTCCTCCCGCGTCGAGATCAGGTAGCTCGGCTGCTTGATCTTCCGCAGGTCCAGCGCCACGCCGTCGAGCTCGATCCCGCCGGGCTTCACCAGGTCGTTCTGCTGATACATCCGCCGCAGGTAGAAGCTGTGCATTTTTGCCGGCATGCGGGTGGAATCGTCGTTCCAGTACAGCAGGTCGAAGGGGAAGGGCTCCTGCCCCAGCAGGTAGTTGTTCACCACGAAGGACCAGATCAGGTCATTGGCGCGCAGCATGTTGAAGGTGGTCGCCATCTCGCGCCCCTCGAGGAAGCCGCGCTTGGCCATCTTGTCCTCGATGCCCTGCAGCTGCTCCTCGTCGATGAAGACGCCCAGCTCGCCGGCCTCGGCGAAATCCGTCATCGTCACGAAATAGGTGGCCGATTTGATGCGCGTGTCGCGCCGCGCCGCCATGTGCGCCAGCGTGGAGGCCAGCAACGTGCCGCCGAGGCAGTAGCCGATGGCGTTCACCGCGCGCTCGCCCGTCGCCTGCTCGATCGCGTCGATCGCATCGTAGACGCCCAGCTTCATGTAGGCGTCGAAGCCGTATTCCGCGAGCGTCTCGTCCGGGTTCACCCAGGAGACGACGAACACCGTATGCCCCTGCTCCACCGCCCACCGGATGAAGCTGTTCTTGGGCCGCAGGTCGAGGATGTAGAACTTGTTGATCCAGGGCGGCAGGATCAGCAGCGGGCGCTTAAACACGGTCTCGGTCGCCGGCGCGTACTGGATCAGCTCCATCAGCGCGTTGCGGTACACCACCTTGCCCGGCGTCACGGCGATGTTCTCGCCCACCTTGAACTTGCTGTCGTCGGTCATGCGGATGCGCAGCTGGCCCTTGCCGCGCTCGAGGTCGGCCAGCAGGTTGGACAGGCCCTTCAGCAGGTTCTCGCCGCCGGTTTCGGCGGTGCGGCGCAGCACCTCCGGGTTGGTCATCAGGAAGTTCGACGGGCTCATCGCATCGACGAATTGCCGCGTGTAGAAATCCACCTTCTGCGTCGTCTTCGCATCCAGCCCCTCCGCACCCTGCACCACCGTGGTGAAGTAGCGCGCCGACAGCAGGTAGGATTGGCGGATGAAGTCGAACACTTCGTTCTCGCGCCAGGCGTCGTCCTTGAAGCGGCGGTCCGCCTTGCCTTCCTCGATCACCGCGCCCACCGGTTCGCCCAGCATGCGCCGCGCGGTGTTCTGCCACAGCGTCAGGTAATCCTGCCAGAAGCCGATCTGCGCCTGCATCAGGCGCGCCGGGTTGCTCATCAACCGCGTCGTCATGTCGAGGAAGGCGGTGCCGATGTTCAGCGGGTCCGGCCCCGCGGCGCCGCCCTCGGCCTGGCGCTTCAGGAAATCGGTGACGATGCGCTGCCCGCGTTCCGCCACATCGGCCATGGTGCGCGAAACCAGCGCCGGATCCGGCAGGCGGAAGCCGCCCTGTTCGCCGCCTGGCCTGGTCTTGTCGTTGTCCTGCGCCATGCGCCTGCTGTTCCTCGGCCCTGCCCCATGTTGCTGCCCGTCGCGCCAGGGCACGGGGGCCAGGAACCCGCATCCCTTGCCCACCGCTTTCGCCGGGGTCCGGTTCGGGGTAACCCTCGGCCCGCGAGGAATTGGAAAGCGATGCGCGCGCGCGCCGAACGCCACGGGGATTGCGATCACGGTAGGGGGGGGCGGGCAGCGGATCAAGCGCGCCCGCCACGACATGCCCTGCTGGCGGCCGCGCTGCTGCTGCTGGCCGGCTGCAGCGGCATCCCGCGCGACATCGACCCGCGGCTGTTCGTGGGCAATCTGTTCGGTGCCCATCTGGATGGGCGCGAGCCGCCGCCCGGCGCCAACCAACCCTGGCCGAACCTGGCCAGCGTGCCGCCGCGACCGGTGCCGCCCGACGCCGCGACCCGCGCCGCCCTTTCGGCCGAGCTTGCCGCCGACCGCGAAGGTTCCCGCACGCCGCGCGGCCTGCTGGCGATGCCGCCCGGCCAGCGCGCCTTGCCGCTGGCCGAGGGGCCGCCGCCGCCGCCCCGCCTGGCCGCGGCGCCTGCACTGCCCGCCGCCGCCGCACCGCCGCCCGCCGGCCCGGTCCCCGCCGCCGCGCTGCCCGATGGCCTACTGCCGGGCGTGCTGCCCGCCGCACCCGGGGCGGACCTGCTGGCCCCGGCGCCTCGCCGCAACTGATCGCCTGCGATATCCTGCCCACCCCAGCACCACGGATTCGAGCCGCATGACCGAGGAGTTCCATCGCATCCGGCGCCTGCCGCCCTACGTCTTTGCCGAGGTGAACTCGGCCAAGGCCAAGGCGCGCGCGGCGGCCGAAGACATCGTCGATCTCGGCATGGGCAACCCCGACAGCCCCACGCCGCCGCACATCGTCGCCAAGCTGGTGGAGGCGGTGGCCGATCCGCGCACGCATCGCTATTCGATGTCGAAGGGTATTCCGGGGCTGCGCCGCGCGCTGGCGGGCTATTACGAGCGGCGCTTCAACGTGAAGCTGAACCCGGAGACCGAGGTGGTCGCCACGCTGGGCAGCAAGGAGGGGCTCGCCAACCTCGCCGCCGCCATCACCTCGCCCGGCGATACCATCCTGGTGCCGAACCCGAGCTACCCCATCCACCAGTTCGGCTTCGTCCTCGCCGGCGCCTCGGTGCGCTCCGTGCCGCACACGCCCGATGACGACATGCTGAGCGCGCTAGATCGCGCCGTGCGGCATTCCGTGCCGAAGCCCACCGCGCTGATCGTGAACTTCCCCTCGAACCCCACCGCACTTCTGGCGGACCTCTATTTCTACAAGCAGGTCGTGGCGTTCGCGAAGAAGCATGAGATCTTCATCCTGAGCGACCTGGCCTATTCCGAGATCTATTTCGGTTCGCTCGTGCCGCCCTCGATTCTCGAGATCGAGGGGGCGAAGGACGTGGCGGTGGAGTTCACCTCCATGTCCAAGACCTACAACATGCCGGGCTGGCGCATGGGCTTCGCGGCGGGCAACCCGCGGCTGATCTCCGCGCTCACGCGGGTGAAGTCCTACCTCGACTACGGCGCCTTCGCGCCGATCCAGATCGCCGCCGCCGCCGCGCTGAACGGCCCGCAGGATTGCGTGGCCGAGATGCGCGACCTGTATCGCGAACGCCGCGACGTGATGGTGAAAGGCCTTGCCGGCGCGGGGTGGGACGTGCCCTCGCCGGAGGGCTCGATGTTCCTCTGGGCGCCGATCCCCGAGCGCTTCCGCCACCTCGGCAGCGTCGATTTCTCGAAGCTTCTGCTGGCCAAGGCGAAGGTCGCCGTGGCACCCGGCATCGGCTTCGGCGAGCATGGCGATGGCCATGTGCGCATCGCGCTGGTGGAGAACAGCCAGCGCATCCGCCAGGCGATGCGCGGCATCAAGGCGTTCCTGACGGTGGACAATGCCGGCCCTGTCGAAGCGCCCAATGACGCGATGGATGTGGACGCCGCCTGATGAAACCCCTCTCGATTGGCGTTGCCGGACTGGGCACCGTGGGCGCCGGCGTGCTGACGCTGCTGCGCGATAATGCCGCCACCGTTGCCGCGCGTGCGGGGCGGCCGATCATCGTCACCGCCGTCGCGGCGCGCGACCGCACGCGCGACCGTGGCGTTTCCACCGCCGGGCTGCGCTGGTACGAGGATGCCGTGGCGCTGGCGCATGACCCAGGCGTGGATGTGGTGGTGGAGTGCATTGGCGGCACCGAGGGCCCGCCCGCCGAGTTGGTGCGCGCCGCGCTCACCGCCGGCAAGCCAGTCGTCACCGCGAACAAGGCGCTGCTCGCCACGCATGGCGCCGAGCTCGCCACACTTGCCGATGCGAAGGGCGTGACGCTGGCCTACGAGGCTGCGGTGGCCGGCGGCATCCCTGCCATCAAGGCGCTGCGCGAGGGCCTCGCCGCAAATGACATCAGCCGCGTGATCGGCATCCTGAACGGCACCTGCAACTACATCCTGACGCAGATGCGCGAGCGCGGCATCGAATTCGCACAGGCGCTGAGCGAGGCGCAGAAGCTGGGCTATGCCGAGGCCGATCCCAGCTTCGACGTGGACGGCATCGACGCCGCGCACAAGCTGGCCATCCTCGCCGCACTCGCCTTCGGCCGGCCGGTGGATTTCGCCGCGGTGCATGTGGAGGGCATCCGCAGCATCTCCGCACTCGACATCAAGCTGGCCGAGGACCTGGGCTACCGCATCAAGCTGCTCGGCATCGCGCGGCGCACCGATGCCGGCATCGAGACGCGCATGCACCCCGCCATGGTGCCGATCGCGCATCCGATCGCGCGCGTGGATGGCGTGTTCAACGCGGTGGTGGCCGAGGGAGATTTCTGCGGCCGCGTCGTGCTGGAAGGCCGCGGGGCCGGCGCCGGCCCGACCGCGAGCGCGGTGGTGGCGGACCTCATCGACATCGCGCGCGGCCGCTTCACGCCGGTCTGGGGTGTTGCGCAGGCGGCGCTCTCGCACGCGCCATCGGTGCCGATGGAACGGCGCATCGGCGCCTACTACCTGCGGCTGATGGTGGTGGACCGGCCGGGCGTGATCGCCGATGTCACCGCCGCGCTGCGCGACCACGCCATCAGCCTCGAATCCATGCTGCAGCGCGGCCGCGCGCCGGGCGAGGCGGTGCCCGTGGTGGTCACCACGCATGATTGCGAGGAAAGCCAGATGCGCGCCGCCATCGCGCGCATCGCCGCACTGGAGGCGGTGGTCGAGGCGCCCGCGCTGATCCGTATCGAAGCCCTCTGATCGACCCCCCCCGAGAGCCCAAGGAACAATCCCATGGCCGAAACCGACCACCAGGTGCATGTCGACCGCAACCTCGCCCTCGAACTGGTGCGCGTGACCGAGGCCGCGGGCCTCGCCGCCAGCCGCTGGATGGGCCGCGGCGACAAGAACGCCGCCGATGGCGCGGCCGTGGAGGCCATGCGCCGCGCCTTCGACACGGTGGCCATCAGCGGCACCGTGGTGATCGGCGAGGGCGAGATGGACGAGGCGCCGATGCTCTACATCGGCGAGAAGGTGGGCCTGTACGCCAAGGCGGGCGGCGGGCCGGAGGTGGACATCGCGGTCGATCCGCTGGAGGGCACCACCATCACCGCCAAGGGCGGGCCCAACGCCATGGCCTGCGTGGCGCTGGCCAGCCGCGGCGGCTTCCTGCACGCGCCCGATGTCTACATGGACAAGCTCGCCGTCGGCCCCGGCCTGCCCGAGGGCGTGGTGCACCTCGATGCCAGCGTCGAGGAGAACCTCGCGAACCTCGCCCGCGCCAAGGGCCGCGGCGTCTCCGACCTCGTGGTCTGCCTGCTCGACCGCGACCGCCACAAGGAGATCGTGAAGCGCTGCCGCGCCGCTGGCGCGCGCATCATGATGATCCCCGATGGCGATGTCTCGGGCGTCGTCGCGGTGTCGCAGGTCGAGACCGGCGTCGACATCTACATGGGCAGCGGCGGCGCGCCGGAAGGCGTGCTGGCGGCGGCCGCGCTGCGCTGCATCGGCGGCCAGATGCAGGGCCGCCTGCTGTTCGAGAACGAGGAGCAGGTGAACCGCGCGCGCGAGATGGGCATCACCGACCCCGCGCGCATCTACGGCCTGACCGACATGGCCAAGGGCGACGTGATGTTCGCCGCCACCGGCGTCACCACCGGCCCGATGCTGCGCGGCGTGCGCTATTTCGGCACCGGCGCCGTCACCCATTCGATCGTCATGCGCAGCAAGTCCGGCACCGTGCGCTACGTGGAAGGGCACCACAATTTCGCGTTGAAGCCCGCCGCCTTCTCGGCTTGAGCGTGCAGCCCGCGGCAACGGCCGCGGCGGCCGCCGAGCCCGCGCTCGGCGTCGCCCGTTCCGTCACCGGGCGGCGCTGGATCTGGCGCCAGGGCGAGGCGCGCATCGGCCTCGCCATCGCGCAGCGCCTGGCGCTGCCGGAGCTGGTCGGCCGCCTGCTGGCGGCGCGCGGCGTCGGCCTGGATGCCGCGGCGGATTTCCTCGACCCCACGCTGCGCGCCCTGCTGCCCGATCCCTCGACGCTGCAGGACATGGACGCCGCCGCCGCCCGCCTCGCCGATGCGGCGCAGCGCGGGGAACAGGTGGTGGTGTTCGGCGACTACGACGTGGATGGCGCGTGCTCCGGCGCGCTCACCGTGCGCCTGCTGCGCGAGCTCCGCTGCCGCGTCGCGCATTACGTGCCGGACCGCCTGGCGGAGGGCTACGGGCCCAACGCCGCTGCCATCGCCGCGCTGTGCGACCGCGGTGCGACGCTGATCGTCACCGTCGATTGCGGCATCGCCGCTGCCACGGCGTTGGAGGCCGCTTCGGGCCGTGCCGATGTGGTGATCCTCGATCACCACAAGGCCGAGGGCGCGCTGCCGCGCGTGCTGGCCGCGGTGAACCCGAACCGGCTGGACGATACATCGGGCCTCGGCCATCTCTGCGCCGCCGGCGTCGCCTTCCTGGCCGCGGTGGCGACACTGCGCGAATTGCGCCGCCGCGGCTTCTTCGCCGCCCGGCCCGAGCCCGACCTGAAGCGGCTGCTCGACCTCGTGGCGCTGGCGACCGTGTGCGACGTGATGCCGCTGGTGGGGCTCAACCGCGCGCTGGTGGCGCAGGGCCTGAAGGTGATGGCGCGGCGCGAGCGCCCCGGCATCGCCGCGCTGCTGGACGTGGCGCAGGCGCGCGACGCCCCCAGCGCCTACACGCTGGGCTATCTGCTGGGGCCGCGCATCAACGCCTCCGGCCGCATCGCGGAAAGCGACCTCGGCCTGCGCCTGCTGGTCGAGGACGATCCGATCGAGGCGCATGCCATGGCCGAGACGCTGGATTCGGTGAACAAGCGGCGGCAGGAGGTGGAGGCCGAGGTGCTGGGTGCTGCCTTCGCCGCGGCCGAGGAACAGGCGCAACGTGGCCACCCCGTGCTGCTGGTGGTGGGCGAGGGGTGGCACCCCGGCGTGGTTGGCATCGTCGCCGGGCGGATCAAGGAGAAATACAACCGCCCCGCCCTGGTCGCCGGCCTGTCGGGCGGGCTGGCCAAGGGCTCTGGCCGTTCGGTGCCGGGGGTGGATCTCGGCGCCGCCATCATCGCGGCGCGGCAACTGGGCCTGCTCGCCACCGGCGGCGGCCACCCGATGGCTGCCGGCTTCTCCTTCCATGCGGCGCGGGAGGGCGAGTTCCACGCCTTCCTCGACGAAAGGCTGAGCCATGCGGCGGAACTGCCCGGCGCGGCGGACCTCGCGGTGGAAGGCGCGCTCGGCGTTGCCGGCGCCACGGTGGAGACCGCTGGCCATATCGCCCGCCTGGCCCCCTTCGGCGCCGGCAACGAGGAGCCCGTTTTCGTGCTCTCCCGCGCCCGCGTGGTGCGGGCCGACCGCGTGGGTAAGGAGGGCAACACGGTGCGCGCCTTCCTCGAGGGCGAGGGCGGTGCGGCGGGCGGCGGCGGCCGCCTCAAGGCGGTGTGCTTCCGCGCCAAGGATGGGCCGCTGGGCGCCGCCCTGTTGGCGGGCGGCGTTCTGCACCTGGCCGGCCATTTGCGCGCCGAAAGCTGGAACGACACGGTCAGCGCCGGCTTCCACGTGGTGGATGCGGCACCGGTCTGAAGCCCGCTTCCCAAGCCGTCACACACCGTTGCACGGACCCACCCTTGAAGCCGGGCGCCGTCCGGGCAACATCACCGGTCATGGAAACGCGCCGCACCCCTCCCATCCTCGACATGACCCCGGAAGGTGAGTTCCTGGGCGCGGCACCGCCGCCCCCGGCCTCCGGCATGGATCGCGTCATCGCGCGCGTCGGCGGCGTCGCCATGCTGGTCACGCTGGTGGCCGGCGGGCTGGTGCTGGCGGCGCTGGCGGTGCTGTTCGTCGGCCTGATCCTGCCGGTGCTGCTGGTGGCGGGCAGCATCGGCGCGGCCTCCATGTGGTGGCGCCTGCGCCGCGCGCGCCGCGCCGGCCACCCGCCCGCCTTCGTGGTGTATCGCCGCTGAGCCCAGCCGAGCGGCCCTTCGAGGTCGACGAAACGCGGCTCTACGAGGTCGGGCCCGCCGGCGGCGCCTGGACGGGCCGCGAGGACGCGGCCCTTGCCGCCGCGCGGCTGCGCCGCTTGCGCTGGCTCGCCGCGATCGGCATCGGTGCCAACGCCCTCACCTGGAGCCTTGCCGGCCTGGCCTTCGCCCTGGGCGGGCGGCTATGGGGCGCGGCCTTCGGCTTGTTGGCCGTGGCCACCCTGCCGCTGCTGGCCCTGCCCGCGCTGATCGAGGCCGCCGCGCGGCTCCGCGCCTGGCGCCGCCACCGCCGCCGCCCGGCGGATTTCCCTCCGGGCTGACGGCCGCGCCTCAGGGCCAGCGAAAGCCGCGCGCCATGGCCTCCTGCGCCGGGGTCTCGGCGGCATGCGCCAGGTAATGCGCACGCACATAGGCCAGCGGATCGCCCTCCACCCCGGCGGCCTTCGCGAGGCAGGCCATGAATAGCCCGGTGCGCCCCACCCCGGCGCGACAGCCGACATGCACGGGCCGGCCGGGTTCGGTTTCCAACTGCCGCAGCACGGTGGCCACGGCGGCCTGCAGCGCTGCGGCGTCCGGCAGGCCGAAATCGGCGGTTGGCAGCAGCACATCGGCCAGCCAGGCCTTCTCCGCCGCCACCTCCAGGCAGACGCCATAGGCGCCGTCCGGAATCGCGTCGAAGGGCCCGCCGGTGATGGTCACCGCCTGCCCCGCCACCATCAGCGGCAATCGCCCGCGCACGGTCATGCTCGCCTCCCTGTCATGCCGCCACGCCGTGCCACGGGTTCAGCCGGCGCGGGAGGCGGGCTCCGGCACCTGTTCGATCAGCGCCTCGGCCTCCTGCTTCAGCCGGATGTAGGAGCGCAGCGACAGCGGCAGCATGCCGAGATAGATCAGCCCGCCCGCCGCCAGCGCCGCCCAGGGCTCGGCCACCAGTAGCGCGCAGTACAGCCCCACGCCCAGCAGCAGCGGCAGGATGGCGGCGCGCGGCACGCGGAAATTCTTGAACGACCAGGTCGGCAGTGTGCTGACCATCAGTGCGCCGACGCCCACCAGCACCACGCCGCTCACCACCGGGTGGCGGATGGCCGAGGCCACGCCCTCCCACCCCCATTCGCCGAAGGCCAGCGCGCCGAACAGCGGGAACAGCGCCACGCCCGCGCCCGCCGGCGCCGGCACGCCGGTGAAGAAGTTGTAGGCATAGGCGGGCTTGGGCGCCGGCCCGATATCCAGCGACGCGTTGAACCGCGCCAGCCGCAGCGCGGAGCACACGGCGAACATCAGGCAGGCCACGAAGCCGAGCGGGCCCATCGCCTGCATCGACCACAGATACAGGATCAGCGCCGGCGCCACGCCGAAGCTGAGGAAATCCGCCAGGCTGTCGAACTCCGCGCCGAAGCGCGAGGTGGCTTTCAGCAGCCGCGCCAGCCGCCCATCCAGGCCGTCGATCACCGCCGCCACCACGATCAGCCCGGCCGCCTGCGCCCAGCGCCCGTCGATCGCGAAGCGGATGGCCACCAGCCCGGCGCACAGGCCGAGCATGGTCAGGATGTTCGGGATCAGCCGGTTGAAGGACAGCCCCTCGAAGCGCGGCCGCGTACGCGGGCGGAAGCGCCGGCGAAAGCGGCGAAGCGGCTCGATGCGCGGGCGATCGCCGCTCATGGCGCGGCCACCACGGGGCCGAGCTCGGCCACCACCGTCTCGCCGCCGATCATCGTCTGCCCCACGGCCACCAGCGGCCGCACGCCGGGCGGCAGATACACATCCGTCCGGCTGCCGAAGCGGATGATGCCGAAGCGGCCGCCGGCCTCCAGCGTGTCGCCCTCGTTCACAAGGCACAGGATGCGCCGCGCGATCAGCCCGGCGATCTGCACCACCGCCACGTCGCGACCATCGGTGGTGCGGATGGCCATGGCGTTGCGCTCGTTCAGCTCGCTCGCCTTGTCCAGGCTCGCGTTCAGGAAGGCGCCGTGGCGATAGGCGATGCGCGTGACGCGCCCGGCCACCGGCGCGCGGTTCACATGCACGTCCAGCACCGAGAGGAAGATGCACACGCGCCAGCGCGGCGTCTCGCCCAGGCCGAGCTCCGCCGGCGGGACCGCCTGGTCCACCATCACGACGCGGCCATCGGCGGGCGCCAGCACCAGGCCGTGCCGGGCTGGTGCCACCCGTTCGGGGTCGCGGAAGAAATACAGGCAGAAGGCGGTGAAGATCACCCCCGGCCAGAACAGGAACCCGCCCAGCAGCAGGCCGCCGAGCAGGGCCACGGCAACGCCGCCGGCGATGAAGGGGATGCCCGCCGGGTGGGGGCGGGCGGCGACCATGCGGAGCGAAGCGACGATACTCATGGGGGCGCTTATGGTCTGTTCACCCTTCGCGGACAACATGCGCCCATGCAGCCCGCGACGCCCCCCCTGACCCACGGCCCCTTCCTGGTCGATCCGGAAGGCGGCCTGACGCCGCTGCGCCGCCCGGCGCTGCGCTTCACCTGGCGCGGCCGTGGCTGCGAGGCCAGTTTCGAGGAAGGCCGCATCCGCATCGCCGCACAGGCCGGCCGCGTGCCCTCCACCGCCGAGCGCGCGGCGGATCGTCCCGGCGCCTTCGCGCTGCTGGGCAGCCTCCCGGCCGATCTGCCGGCGGGCTGGCGGCTGTTCCTGCTGCCCGACCATCGTGTGCGGCTGGAAGCGTTGAAGCCGGTGGCCGGCCCAGCCACGGCGACGCAGCTGGTGGGCGCCATGGTGGGCTTCGCCCTGGCGCTGGACCCCTATCTGGACCGGCTGGAATCCGCCGGCGTGGCTGGCGCGGCTGTCGGCACCGTCAGCACCTGACCGGGGAAGATGCGGTGCGGGTCGCGGATCTGGTCGCGATTCGCCTGGTAGATCACGGTGTAGCGAATGCCCCGGCCATAGGCGCCGCGCGCCAGCCGCCACAGATTATGCCCGGGCTGCACCACGATGCGCCCATCGGCCACCGAGCCCTCCGGCAGCTGGTCGCGCTGGAAGGGCAGTTCGATGCGCGCCGCCACCGTGCCGCTGGCGGCCAATTGATCCACGCGCAGCCGGTGCCGGCCGACCGCCAGCGCCTCGCGCGGCACCAGCATCCAGCGCCCTTGTGCGTCCGATTGCGCGTCGCCCGCCAGCCGGTCGTCGACATAGACGCGCACGCTGGCGCCGGGCGGCGCCACGCCGGAGAAGCGGATGGCCCCGCTGTCGTCGTAATCCACGAGGTCCAGCCCCAGCCGCTGCTGCGTCGGCGCCGCCTGCAGCAGCCGTGGCGCAGCCCCGGCGGCGCCCGGAAGCAGCAGCGCCAGCGGCTGTGCCGGCACCGGCGGCAGCGCCGCCTCGGCCCGCAGCGCGGCCTCGCGCGCTGCCTCGGTGCGGGCCGCGGCCTCGCGCGCCGCGGCTTCGGCGGCCGCCGCTGCCTCGGCCCGCGCGGCTGCCTCGGCGCGGGCGGCTTCCTGTTGCCGCTGCGCCGCGGCGGCGCGGGCCAGCGCCTCCTGCCGCGCGGCTTCGGCGCGTATCGCCTCGGCACGCTCGGCTTCCTGACGCGCCTCTGCCACGCGCTCGGCCTCAGCGCGCGCGGCCTCGGCCTGTTCGGTGGCCTCGGCCACGGCGCGCTGGGCCAGCCGATCGGCCTCCGCGCGTGCTGCGGCGGCGGCCTGCTCGGCGGCTGCGGCGCGGGCGGCGGCCTCCGCGCGTTCCGCGGCGCGGGCGCGTTCGGCGGCTTCGGCCTGCCGCGCCGCCTCGGCGGCGGCGGCTTCGGCCCGGGCGGATTCGGCGGCGCGCGCCTCGGCCTCGGCGCGGGCGGCGGCCTCGGCGCGTTCGGCGGCCTCCACCGCGGCCTGCAGCGCCGGGTCCGGGCGCGGCGCCTCGGCCAGGGCGGGCGGCGGTGTCGGCGCAGGCTCGGGCACGACCACCACCACCACATCTGGCCCGGCCACATCGTCGCCGCCGATCCGCGCCCGAAGCGTGAATTCGCGCGAGCCGGGGCGCAGCGGATCGGCCGGCAGGATCACCCATTCGCCGCGTGCATCGGCGCGCGCGCGGCCGATCTCGCGGCCATCGTCCAGCAGCGTCACCTCGGCGCCCGGCGCAGCGCGGCCGGCGACCACGGCGCCGCCGCGCGCGCCGACGCGCACGACGTCGAAACGCGGCGGCTCGGGCGCCGGGGCGGCGGGGGTCGGCTGGGCCGTGGCAGGCGAGGGGGAAGCGGCGATGGGGGCTGGCGCGGCGGCGGGCGGTGGCGCGGCGGGTCGCACGGGCTCTGCCGGCGCTGGCCGTACGGCTGCTTCCTGCGCCGGTTCGTTCGATGCGAACCGCACAGCTAGCAGGGCGGCGAGGCCGGCAAAGACCAACGCCACGATCAGGAGGGCGCGCCCGCTGGCCGTCATGTCAAAGTAACTAGAGCGCGATCGCCCCCCGACACAAGGCCCGAAGCCAAGCTATCGCAACAGGAAAGCCGCCGCGATGCAGGGCAGCGCCGCCAGGACGCCGCCCAGCGCCGGCCCAGCCCGCCCGGGCAACCGCGCCGCCAGCGCCGGGCCGAGCCACAGCGCCGCCACCGGCGCCGCCGCCGCCGCCCAATCCGCCGGCGTGCCGCGCGCGATGACGGGCAGCGCCGCCAGCCCTGCCAGCGCCGCCGCCAGCGGCAGCGCCGCCAGCCGGCCCGCCGCGCCGCGCCGCACGGCCAGGGCGCCCAGCGCCGCCGCCAGCACCGCCGCCGCGAGCACCACCTGCGGCCCGCGCAGCCCCGCCGCCGCCAGCCCTGCCAGCAGCGCCGCCGCCGCCACCACGCCGCCGAGGCCCGCATGGCCGCGCAGCAGCAGCGCCGCCAGCGCCGCCACCCCCAGCCATTCCGGCGCTGCGCGTGCAAGATCGGCCGCCACTATCGGTGCGCCCGCCATCCACCAGCCCAAAGCCAGCACCCCAAGCCCGGCCAGCATCGGCGAAAGCCGCGGCCAGCGCGCGGCCAGCGCACCGAGGCCGGCTGCCAGCAGCAGCGCCAGCAGCATCAGCAGCGGCAGGCGCTCGGCCAATTGCCGTGGGCTGGCGGTGAGCAGGCCGAGCACCAGCCACCACCCGGCCAGCACGCCGAACCCGGCTGCCAGCCCGCCCAGCAAAGGCCGCCGTCGCGTGGCCAGCGCCCAGCCCAGCGCCACCGCGAAGGCCAGCAGCGCGCCGCGCCAGGGCCACAGCGCTGCCCATGCGGCCTCGATGCCCATGCCCGCCCCCATCTGCGTCACGCTCCGAAACTTGCCGGCGGCCGCGCCGGCCGGCCAGAGTGCGGCGCAACATCGTGCACGAGCCCCGCATGCCCCACGCCCCCCTCGCCGCCGCCCGCGAAATCCGCGTCTGGGACCCCTGGGTGAGGCTGGTGCATTGGAGCATCGTGCTGCTGCTGCCGTTCTCCTATTGGACGGCCGAGACCGATCGCTGGGAATGGCACTTCTATTCCGGCTACGCGATCATGACGCTGGTGCTGTTCCGCATCGCCTGGGGTCTTGTCGGCTCCGACACCGCGCGCTTCGGCAACTTCCTGCGCAGCCCGCGCGAGGCCATCGCGCATCTGCGGCACCTGCGCACGCCGCCCCGCGAGGCCGAGATCGGCCACAACGCCGCCGGCGGCTGGATGGTGCTGGCGTTGCTGCTGCTGCTGTTGGCGCAGGCTTCCGCCGGCCTGTTCGCCGACGACCTGATCCTGACGCGCGGGCCGCTGGCGCGATGGGCCGGCGAGGCCGTCAGCGACCGCGCCACTGCCATCCATCTGCGGGTGTTCTGGGTCATCGTCGGCGCCGCGGTGCTGCATATCCTGGCGATCATCGCCTATCGCGTGCTGCGCGGGCAGAACCTGGTGCGGGCGATGATCAGCGGTCGCCAGAGGGTTGCGGCGGGGGACCCGGCGGCGACACCGCGCATGGCCAGCCCCGTGCTGGCGCTGGCGCTGCTGGCTATCGCCGCGCTGGCGGTGTGGGGCGTCACCCGGTTGGGGTGACGCCCTTCGTCGTGTCAGCGCGCGCGGAACTGCTGATGGCAGGCACCGCATGTGCCGCCGGTGGCGCGCAGCACATCGGTCGAGATGCTGCCCGATTCTGCCGCTGTCTTCAGCACCGCCAGCTGCGCCACCATCGCGGTGGCGCGCGCCTGGAAGGCTGCGCGATCGGCCTCAATCGCTGCCAGGGCGCGGGTCTGGCCATCCTGCGTGCCCTGCGCCACCGGCGGCGTCAGCGTGGCGGTCGGGAAGCGCTGCGGGAAGGCTTGGAAGAAGGCGGTCATCTGATCCACGCGCGCGGCCAGCGGGCGGGTGTCGCCGCGCGCCTGGATCACCGCCTGGATCGCCTCGACCTGTGCGCCCATGTTTCGTAGTCCAGCTTTCCGCTCGGCGATCACATCGCCCTGCGCCATCGCCGGGCCCACAATGCCAAGCGCGAGTGCACCCCCGGCTGCCATCAACCATCCACGCATGCGTCCAGTACCTTCCCTGTTGGGGAGTCCAGGGTTGCAGCGCGCCGGCGCCAACGCAACCGTCCGGCTTGTGACAGCATGTGACGCGCGCCGCCGGGCCGCCCCCTGGCTTGCCCCTCCCTCGGGCCTTCGCTATACCCCGCGCCTCGCCGCGGTCTTCCCAACGCGCATCGCGCGGTGCCGGAGTGTAGCTCAGCCTGGTAGAGCACTGTGTTCGGGACGCAGGGGCCGGAGGTTCGAATCCTCTCACTCCGACCAGCATCGCCGCGGCGGCTGAAGCCCCGCCAGGAAGCCCCTGGCGGGGCTTCTGTTTTCCGCCCTCCGCCTGAGAGCGGTAGGGCGGCGCATCGTAACATGAATGTGGCGCCACGCTTGCAGGGCTGTTCCGGCTGCATCAACCGGAGCCAGGAAAACCCATGTTTCGAGCATCTTTCATGGCCGCCACCGCCCTGTGCAGCGCCATGCTGCTCAACCCACAAGCAGCTTCCGCGCAACAGACGATCGAGAGCCTCGGCCTGACCGTCACCACCACGCCGGCGCTGACAACGAATTATCTGTTCCGCGGCATCAGCCAGACGCGCAACAAGCCGGCCGGGCAGGTCACCATCGATGTCGAGCACAGCTCGGGCTTCTACATCGGCGCCTTCGTCTCCAACGCCACCTTCCCGAACACCAACCTGCGACAGGAGGTGGATGGAAGCATCGGCTACCGCTTCTCGATCGGCGATCTGAAGCTTGACCTCGGCGGCACCTATTTCGGCTATCCGGGCTACGACAGCACCTATTCCGGCGGCTTCGACTGGTCCTGGTACGAACTGACGGCCCGGGCCAGCTACGAGATCGCGCCGGTGAAGTTCGTCGGCATGTTCTCCTGGTCGCCCAACTTCAACTTCGAATCCGGCAACGCCTATTATGTCGAGGGCGGCTTCGACATGACGCTGGATTTCGGCATCACGCTGGCCGCGCGTGCGGGCTACCAGTGGATCGAGTACAACACCTCGTCGCCCGCCAACCACGGCGCCTTCGGCACACCCGACTACGCCGTCTTCACCGTGGCGGCATCGCGCGAGATCGTGGGCGGCATCATCGGCACCCTCGGCGCCTCGATCACCACGCTGAGCAACAATGAATGCTTCGGCGGCACGAAGCTGTGCGGCAATCGCGTGTTGTTCACGCTCAGCCGGCCCTTCTGACTGGCGGGGCGGGCTGGCGCGCGCCAGCCCGACCTACCCCTGTTGCCGCGCCGCCCAGAACATCAGCACCTTGGCTGGCCAGGCCCACAGCACGCCGACAACGGCGAAATACAGCACCTGCACCGTCCAGTGCAGCGGCAGCACGTGGTCGGCCAGCGCCACCACCGCGCCGACATACAGCACGAATCCGACCACACCGATGAACAGGGCAAGCAGCGCGCGTTTCATGCCCGCGCAGATGGCCCGCCCCGGCGCGCTCGCCAAGCCCATCGCGGCGCGGCCGCTGTTGCGGCACGCCGGCGCGCCGGCGTAGCGTGCCCCGCATCGGCCCGCCGCCGCCGGGCATCGCCGCCCGCGCCCGGCCGGGCGCAGCAGGAGCCTAGCGACCAGCCGCATGAACGACCACACAACCCCGCGCGACACCGCGCCCGGCCTCGACCTCAAGGCGCATATCCGCGGCATCCCGGATTTCCCGAAGCCCGGCATCCTGTTCTACGACATCTCAACGCTGCTGCGGCACGGCCCCGCCTGGCAGGCGGCGATGGCGCGCATGGCTGCCATCATCCGCCCGCATCGGCCGACCCTGCTGGCCGGCATCGAAAGCCGCGGCTTTCTGGTGGCCGCGCCGCTGGCCCTCGAACTCGGCCTCGGCTTCATCATGCTGCGCAAGCCGCGCAAGCTGCCGGGGCTGACCATCGGCCTGAACTACGCCCTGGAATACGGCACCGACCGCATCGAGATGCAGGCCGACGCCATCGGCCCCGATGACCGCGTCGTGGTGCTGGACGACCTGCTGGCCACCGGCGGCACCATGGCCGCCGGCATCAGCCTGCTGCGCCAGGCCGGCGCCACCGTGCCATGCGCCGCCACGCTGATCGAACTGACCTTCCTGGAAGGCCGGAAGCGTCTCGATGTCCCGTTCGAAGCGCTCGTCCGCTACGACAGCTGAAGCCGCCCCGGCGCCCGCCGCGGCGCTGGACCCGGCGGTGCTGCGCGCCTCCGCGGCCGCCGCGCCGGCGCTGGTGGCGCTTTTCGCCGCCGCGCCTACCAGCGTGGTGCTGGCCGATCCGACGCTGCCCGATTGCCCGGTTGTTTATGCGAACCCCGCCTTCCATCGCGTCACCGGCTATCCGCCGGAGGAGGTGCTGGGCCGCAACTGCCGCTTCCTGCAGGGCCGCGGCAGCGACCCCGCCGCGATCCACGCGATCCGCCGCGCGGTGGCCGAGGCGCGGGCGGTGGAGGTACGCATCGTCAACCACCGGCGCGATGGCAGCCGCTTCGTCAACCAACTGCACATCTCGCCGGTCTTCGACGCGGCAGGCCGGCTGCGCCACCTGCTGGGCATCCAGCACGATGTCACCGACACGGTGGAGGCCGAGCGCCGCGCGCAGCGCGCGCGCCGGGCCGCGGAACGCGCCAACGGCGCCAAGACCGACTTCCTCGCCTTCATGAGCCACGAGGTGCGCACGCCGCTGAACGGCGTGATCGGCACGCTCTCGCTGTTGCTCGATACGCCGCTGGACGCCGAGCAGCAGGCCTATGCCGAAACCGCGCGGCGCTGCGGCGATACGCTGCTGTGGACGGTGAACGAGGCGCTGGACCTCTCGCGCATCGAGGCCGGCCGCCTGACGCTGGAGGACACCGCCTTCCCCCTGGCCGAGCCACTGCAGGACGTGCTGGCGCTGCAGCGCCTGGCGGCGCAGGACAAGGGCCTGCTGCTGTGCGCGCAGATCGACCCCGCCCTGCCCAGCCATGTGTGGGGCGACCCCGGCCGGCTGCGCCAGGTGCTGCTGAACCTGGTGGACAATGCCGTGAAATTCACCGCCGCGGGCAGCGTGGTGGTGGCGCTGACGGCCGATGGCGGGCGCCTGCGGGTGGCGGTGCGCGACAGCGGCCCGGGCATTCCGCCCGCGCTGCGCCGGCGGCTGTTCGGCCGCTTCCAGCAGGCCTCCTCCAACACCGCGCGGCTGCATGGCGGCAGTGGCCTCGGCCTGATGATCTGCCGCCGGCTGGTCGGGCTGATGGGCGGCAGCATCGGCGTAGAGAGCAGCCCCGGCGCCGGCAGCGTGTTCCGCTTCGACCTGCCGCTGCGCCCCGCCGCGCCGCCGCCCGCCGGCGCTGCGCCTTCCCTCCCCGCGGCGCCGGCGCCGACCCCGGGCGGGCGCCTCGCGCGGCTGCTGCTGGCCGAGGATGGCGAGGCGAGCCAGCTGGTCGGCGCCGCCATACTGCGTCGCGCGGGCTACAGCGTGGATCTGGCGCGCGATGGCGCCGAGGCGGTGGCCGCGGCGCGCGATGGCTCCTACGATGCGATTCTGATGGACCTGCGGATGCCCGGCCTCGATGGCCGTGCCGCCACCACCCGCATCCGCGCCTTTCCCGGCCCTGCCGGGCGCGTGCCGATCCTGGCGCTGACCGCCGCCGCCATGCCTGACGATGCGCAGAGCTGCCTCGACGCCGGCATGGATGCCTATCTCGCCAAGCCGATCGACCGCGCCCGGTTGCTCGGCGCCGTGGCGGCGCTGCTGGCCGCCCCGCCGAGCCGCCCGCGCGCCGCCATGCCCCCGGCCGAGCCGGGCCCGAGCCTGGCGCTGGTCAGCCACGAGACGTTGGAGGATCTGCGCGCCGCGGTGGGGCCGGGCAAGCTGCCCGACCTCGTCGGCGTCTTCGCCACCGAGACCCTTGCCCGGCTGCGCCGCCTGCTGGCGCGCCCGGCCGCCGCGCAGGTGGCCGAGGAGGCGCATGCGCTGCAATCGGCCGCCGGAACCTTCGGCGCGGCCGCGCTGCGCGACGCCGCCCTGGCGCTGGAACGCGCCGCGGCGCGGGGCGAGGCCGCGACGCTGGCGGCGCTGCTCGATGGCTTGCCGACACTGGTGGAACGCACGCTGGCGGCGCTGCAGCGGGCGGTCGGCGTGGCGGCCGACCCGGCCGGATGAGGTTGGGGTGGGCCTTGCCGCTCACGCCATTCGCCACGGTTCTGCCTCAATCGGGCGGCTAGGTGCCCGCAGCAGGGAGAGCGGAGGGATGGGACGACCGCATCCGACCCGCCGCGGGCTGGCCCGAGGCATGGTCACGGGGGCTGCCGCGGGCGCCGCGATGCTGGTGCTCGGCGCGCCAGCACGCCCGCGCGCCGCGGCCACCATGCCCGAGGCCGCCACGCTGCTGGTGCCGGGGCCGGAGGATGGCGCCGTGGCGCGGATCGCGGCGCGCGCCGCCATCACCCTGGCGCGCGGCCTTGTGCAGGCAGTGGCGCTGCGCGTCACGGTGCTGGGCGGGCCCGATGGCATCACCGCCGCCAATCGCTTCGCAGCCTCGGCGCCGCTCGATGGCTTCGCGCTGCTGGTGCTGCCCGGCCAGGCCACGCATGCGCATCTGCTGGGGGATGGCCGCGCGCGCTTCGAACCGCGGCGTTGGCCCGCCATCTGCGGCAGCCTGCAGCCCGCCGTGCTGGCCGGGCGCGGCGCGCTGGCCGATGCCGCGCCGCTGCGGGTGGCGCTGCCCGGCCCCGCCTCGCCCGAGGCCGCGGCGCTGCTGGCGCTCGATTTGCTGGGCCGGCGCTGGGTGCCGGTCTTCACCCCCACGCCGGATGGCGCGGTGGCCCAGGGCGCGGCCGACGCGCTGGTGCTCTCCGGCGCCATCGCCGCCGCGCGCGCCGGGGCGCAGGGCCTGAAGAACTGGTTCGCCTTCGATGCCGGCACCACGACGCGCGAAGCCGCGCTGCGCGAAGTGCCGCTGCTGGCCGAACTGCTGCCCGACCCGCCGCGCCTCGAGGCGCTGGATGCGCTGCGCGCCGCCTCCGCCGCGCTGCGCGCCCGCGCCCTGGTGGTGCTGCCGCCGCTGACCCCGGCCGATGCCGTGGCGCTGTGGCGCGGCGCCGCGCAGCGCTGGGCGGATGAGGAGCCAGACCCGCTGGAAGCCGGCACCCGCCGCGTCACCGGCGCCGAGGCCACCGCCGCCATGGCCGCGCTCTGCCCCACGCCGGAGGTGGCGCTGGCCTATCGCGAATGGCTGATGCGCCGGCTGAACCACCGCGCCGGATAGAGGGCGGCGTTACCGGCCGAGGCCCAGGCGCTCCATCAGCGTCCAGGTCGGGCCGACGAACAGGTTGCACACAAGGGTGCGCACCAGGTGGAAGCCCAGCACCAGCGGCACGCCGAGGTCGAGCGCCTTGGCCGTGATCGTCATCTCCGGCATCCCGCCCGGCGCCATGCCGAGGATCGCCGCCCCAACTGGCAGACCGGACAGCGCGCCGAGCGCCACAGCCAGCGCCGCAAGCAAAGCCGACATCAGCACCGTGGACAGCGCCGCCACCAGCGCCAGCCGCTTCGATGCCAGCAGGAAGCTGCGGCTCATGCGCGCGCCGAGCGACATGCCCATGCCGATCTGCGCCGCATCGATCATCCACAGCGGCACGCCGGAGGGCAGCGCCCCGGCCGCCGACAGCGCGATGACCAGCGCGCAGGGGCCGAGCATCCAGGGATTTGCCAGCTTCAGCAGGCGGATCAGCAGCGCCGCCCCAAGCCCCGCCGCCAGCAGGAAGCCGAGGCCGGGCAGCCACACCTCCGGCCGCTCGGCGAAGAAGGCGCCGGCACCGCCGCGCGGCGCCAGCCACGTCACCAGCGGCGGCATCAGCACCACCACCACCATCACCCGCACCGTCTGCGCCAGCGTCACCGCCGGCACGGACACGCCGGCGCGCTGCGCCAGCACCGCCATCACGATCACGCCGCCCGGCACCGTCGCGAAGAAGCCGGTCTTGGTGTCGGTGCCGGCCAGCCCCGCGAACAGCCGCGCCACCACCACGCCCACCAGGATGCTGATGAAGGCGGCCAGGATCAGCCAGGGCAGCGCGACGGTCAGCGCCGCGATCACCGGCGTGGTGAAGGTCTGGCCGAGGCCGAGCCCGAGCAGCAGCAGCGCCGCCGGCCGCGTCGGCGGCGTCACCGCCGCGCGCTCATGCCAGGCCAGCAGGCCGGTGCCCGCCATCGCGCCCAGCATCCAGGGCAGCGGCACATGCAGCAGCCAGGCGATTGCGCCGCCGGCCGAGGCCACCGCAACGGTCAGCAGCAGCAGGCGCGGATCGCCGCCGATGCGCGAGGAGGATGGGGGGGAGGGGACCGACACCGGCGCGAGGATCGGCCCCGCGCCGCGCCCCGTCAAACCGCCGCCGCGCGATTAACCGGACTTCAACCCGCGTTGCGGCAGTGTGGATTCCTTGCATAGCCACGCCAGGAGGGCGCCTGCCGGACACGCCCACGATGATCGACCCCACCCCCCGCCTTGCCACCGCGATGCGCAGCGCCACCCCGCCGGCCGCGCCGGCACTGCCCGCTTCTGCCGAGCCCGCGAAGCCGCCCAGCCCGCCGGCCATCAGCCCGCGCCTGCGCATCGACCCCGCGCTGCACATCGTGGTGATGGAATTCCGCGAGGCCGGTGGCGAGGTGGTGCATTCGCTGCCCACGCCGCGGGAACTGGCCGCCTATCGCGAAGGTGCGGCCACCGGGGCGCCGGGGCCCGGTCTCGACGTCAAGCGCTGAGCGGCGCGCCGTCAGGCGCGCAGCGACAGGCTCTGCCCGACCAGCGAGGTCAGCGAGGGGCCGCCGCCGAACAACGACGCGACATAGCCGGTCTGCGCGGCCTGCGGCGCTGCCAGCGCCAGGTAGCGCCGCGCCATGCGGTCCACCTCGCGTGGGTCCTGCAGCTTCGTGAGGTCCAGCCGGCGCGCCAGCAGGTCGCGCTGCTGGTCGAAGTCCAGCGCGCCGAAGCTCTCCGGCAGGCTGAGCGCGCCGCGCACCACGGTCGTCAACGCGCGGTCGGCCATCAGCTCCGGCAGGCGCGTGACGGTGCCGGCCATGCGACGGAAATACAGCGCCTCGCGCAGGCCGGGATTGGCTTCGCCCATGGCCTTCTCGAAGCGGTTGACCACCATGCCGTCCACGATGCGGTCCAGCAAAACGCGGTCCGCCAGCGGTGCGCGCGGCGCGGCCGCCCCCGCCTGAGCCGGCACGAACGGCGCCGGCGCGGTCAGCGCCGCCTGCTGCGCGGCCCCCAGCGCGGCGCGTTGCGCGGGCGAGAAGGCAGCACGCTGCGTGGCGTCCAGCGCCTCAACCTGTTCCAGCCGCAGCGCGCCCAGCTGCGCCGTGGTCAGGCCCGCGATCTGGAAGGCGCCGAGACCGCGCAGCTGCGCCGCGCCCAGCGCCGCGATGTCCGCGGGCTCGATCGCCGCCACCTGCGTGGGCCCCAGCGCCCCGATCTGCGCCGCGCCCAGCGCCGCCACCTGCCGCGAATCCAGTGCCGCGAGGTCTGCCGCATCCATCGCGCCGAAGGCATCGGGATCGATCGCGGCCAGCTGCGCGGCCTCCAACTGCGTCACCTGCGTCGTGGTCAGCGCCTGCACCTGCGCGGCGTTCAGCCCGGCCATCTGGTTCAGCGCGAGGCCGCGCAGCGCGCCGCCATCCAGCGCCGCCACCTGGCTCGTGCTGAGCGCCACCGGGCGTGTCTCGGCGAAGGCGCGCGCCAGCTCGCGCCACCGCGGATCGGCCAGGCGGTTCACCAGGCTGCCCTGTTCATCGGGCGGTTCGGTCAGCACCTTGCGCAGGATGCCGCGCTTGTCGATCTCGCTTTCCAGCTGGAAGGCCTCCAGCACGATCTTCAGCGCACGACGATCCTTGAGCAGCGCATCGACATCGGCGATGCGTGGCGCGGCCTCGCGGAAGCGGGCGATCTCGGCCTGGTTGTCGCGCCGCGCCTCGAAGCGGTCCTGCAGCGCGGTGCCCTGGCGCATCGCCACCGCATAGGCCGCCGGTGCGCCGAGACCGGGAAACATTTCAGGCCGTTGCGGGCTCGAGCACGCGGGGCGAGGCCCCGGCAGGCGCGGGCCGCTGCGCCTCCAGCCCGGCGATCATGTCCCGGTGCAGCGCCATCAGCGCCTCCAGGCTGCCGCCATCGGCCAGCCGCGCATCCGCCTCGCGCTGCGCCCAAAGGCCGAGCGAAACCAACTGCCCGCGCAGCGCCTGCGGCAGCGCGTTGCCCGGCGAGGCCAGGTCGTTCAGCAGCAGCGTCCACAGCCGATGCGCCTTGTGCAGCGCCTCGGCGCGCGCCGGCACGCCATCGGCCGCCGCCAGCAACCCGTTGACGTAGCGGAAGGCGCGCAGCTCGATCTCGCGTGGCGAGGCCGCGGCATTCTGGGTGGCGGCGTAGCGCGCGATGCTCATGTGACCTCCGGCCGTGTGGGAAGGTCCAGCGCGGCGGCGAGAGCGCCGCCGCGCCGGGTTCGTCCGCCGATCAGCGGAACAGGCTGAGCAAGGACTGGCTCTGCTGGTTCGCGATGGAGAGCGACTGCGTGGCCAGCTGCTGGCGGGTCTGCAGGCTGGTCAGCCGCGCGCTCTCCTCGGCGAGGTCGGCATCCACCAGCGCGCCGAGGCCCTCCTTGATGGAGTCGTTCAGCTGTGTGGTGAAGTTCTGCAGCCCCTCGACCTGGCGCAGGTTCGCGCCGAGGTTGGACAGGCGCGTGCCCATCAGGTCGATCGCACCCTCCACGGCGGTGATGGCCGCCGTGCCGCCCGGCACGGTGCCGGCCGTGGCGCCCGTGACCGTGGTGGTCAGCGCCGTCACGTTGCCGCTGACCACCATCTGACCCTGGTTGTTCAGCGAGGCATTGATGCCGTTCTGCTGCATGGTGGTGATCAGATTGGAGATCATCGTCAGCGGGCTGTCGCCGGCGGCGATCTGCACGTCGAAGACGTCGGTCGTCGCGTTCGGCTGCGAGGTCAGCGCGGCCGTGCCATCGTTGAATTCGAAGATCAGCGTACGGCCACCCGAGGTGACCGACACGACCTCGCCATTCGCCGGCGCCAGCGTGTTGTCGAAGGTCATCTGGCGCGCGCCGGTGGCCGATGTCAGCGCCGCGATGCCCAAGCCGGCGGCGGTGCTGTTGGTGCCGGTCACGCCCGTGGTGGTGCCGTTGATGTCGCGCACCACGTTCAGGTTGGTGCCGGTCACGCCCGGCACGCCGCCCACGCCGGCGGTCAGCAGGTTCACCCCGTTGAAGGTGGCCGAGCGTGCGAAGGCGTCGATGTTCTGCAGCGCATTGGTGATCTGGTTGTTGATCTGCGCGACATCGAGGCCCTGCTGCTGGCCCTGCGTCACCGTCTGCTTCAGGCGGCCGAGCTCGGTCGAGATCTGCGTCGCGGCGTCGCGCGCCACGGTCAGCGCGGATTTGCCGAAGGCCAGGCTGTCCTTCACCGCGGCCATGCCGTTCAGGTCCGCGCGCATGTTCTGCGAGATCGCGAACACCGCCGGGTCGTCATTGGCGCGGCTGATGCGCAGGCCGGTTTCGATCCGCTGCTGCGTGCGGCCCATGTCCTGGCCGATGGTGTTCAGCGAGCGCACCGCCGCCATGGCGGCGACGTTGGTGTTGACGGAGGACATCGTCCCCACTCCTTATCCAGTCGTTCCGCGAGGGGTTGGGCATTTTGCCGCCCACCCGCGGAGCCGGGGGGGCACAGCCTGCCCCAGCCGCCAGGACCCGCCGTGGCGGAGCCTGGACTTCAACGGTGCCCGCGCATGGCGCGTTCACCGCTTGGTCGATCCTGCCATGCGACGGTGAAGGCCCGGTAAAGGCCCCGCCGCCGCGGCAGGAAATTCAGTCGGCGTGCCCGCCATAGGCCGGCGCGGCCTGCGCCGCGGCCGCCGCCGCCAGCCCGGCCACCGGCACGGGCAGGCCGCTCTGCACATCGAGGCCCAGCACCGTCGCCTCGTGCCGCATCACGTGCCGCACCAGCCGCAGCGCCTGGTACCACTCATCCTGCTCGGCCATCGCCAGCGCGCGTTCCAGCAGCTGGCGCGCCATGGCCGAAGTCGTCGCCTCCTGGAACTCGGCCACCAGGCGGTGAGCATCCGCCAGCGCGGCCTCGCGCTCCTCCTCCGGCCCGACATAGGCGCATTGCAGGGCGAAATAGATACGGCGCGACGGCGTGTTGGCGCCTTCCGGCGTCATCACCTGCTTGCCGAACAGGAACCGCGCCTTCGCCACCAGTTCCACGCGCGTGCGGCTGCGGAACCGGAGCGAGGCGCCATTCACCACCATCAGATCGCCGGGTCGCAACTCAAGCACCAAGGTGGACATGCCACTCTCCCAACGCATCGGCCCGGCGGCACGGGGGAAGCTCCGCCAGGCCTCGTGGCCGACTCCTGCCGGCCGTCGCGATTCTTTCGCCTCCACGCAGCAGGGGCCGCGCGCCCGAATCCTTCGATCTCGCCCGCCATCCGGCCTGCAACGCGCAGCCGGCACAGCGGCCATGACGGGAGTTTCACCCCAAGCCCCTTAATCGCCCCTGAATTCCGCGCGATTCATCTGCACGCCTCAGCGCAGCAGTGATGCAAGCGACAGCCGGGCCAGCATCCCCGTTGCTTCGTAGGAGGCCTCGAGCCGCGCCTGCAGCTGCCGCAGCGAGGAGGATGCCGCCGCCAAATCCACTTCCTCCGCCGCTGCAAGCTGGCCGCGCAGCGCCACCAGCGTGTCGCCATGCCGCTCCCGCGCGGCCTCGATGCGCCGCGTCGCGGCCCCCAGCACGCCTTGCTCGGCCGCAAGGCCAGAGGCCGCGTCGCTCAGTGTGCCGTGCACGCCCGCCAGCAGCTGGTCGAAGCCTGTGTCGGTGGCGGCCGAGGCCGGCGTCAGCGCCGCCAGCACGGCGAAGCCGCGGAGCATCTCCCGCCCCCAGGATTGCGCCACCTGGTCGTTGGAATCGCGGTTCGCCAGCACGCCCAGCACCACGCGCTCGCCATCCGCCACCTGCACGGCGCGCCGCGCCTCGGTGGCACCGGGGCCTTCGAGGAAGGCCGAGAAGGGCGTGGTGGCCGGCGCATTCGCCGTCGCCACGCCAGCGGCCAGCACCGCGGCGGCGTTCAGCGGATCGAGCGTGGCCACCTGCGCGGCGATGTCGCTGGCCATCGGCCCGGTGGCGATGCCCGCCGCGCCCGGCACCGGCGGGCCGGTGACGTCCGAGCCCGCGAACAGGTATTCGCCGCCATGGCGCGTGTTCAGCAGCGCCGCGGCTTCCTCCAGCGCAGCCTCGGCGCTGCGCGCCAGCGCCTCCACGCCCGTGGCGCCCAGCGTGCGCGCGCGCAGCGCCTGCGCCGCGAGGTCGGCCGACAGCGCCTGCAGCCGCCCCAGTACCTCCTGCCCCGTCGTTGCGCGGCTGAGGGCGCGCCCGGCCGCTGCCACATACGCCTCGCGCCGCGCCACCTCGCCGCGCAGGTCCAGCGCCGGGCGGGCGCCGATGCCAAGCTCGCCATGCACCGTGCCACGCTGCCCGGTGCTGACCTGCCGGCCCAGCGTGTCCAGCCGCAGGCGCAGCTGCGCCTGGTCCACGGCCAGCGCGCCGATCGTGCCGATGGTGGACATCAGCGCACCGCGCCGAACAGCGCGTCCCACATCGCCTGCGCCGTGGCGATGACTCGCGCATTCACGCCATAGGCCGTCTGCAGCTGCACCATCGCCGCCACCTCCTCGTCGACATCCACGCCAGAGCGTTCGGCGATGCGCGCGCCCAGCACCTCGCGCAGCGATTCGGCGCGGCCGCGCGCCTCGCCGGCCTGCGCGCGCTGCGCCGTCTGCTCGGCCACCAGCGCCGCCGCGTAATCCTCCAGCGTGACTAGCCCGGAGAGCGTGGAGCCCAGCTGCCCGTTCGGGCCGAGGCCCGTGGTGGCCACGGCGGCATGTGCCACGCCGGGTGCGAGCGTGCCGCCGAACACATGGTCCAGCACGCGGTCGATCATGGTGGCGAAGCCGGCCGGGCCGCCGGGCGGGTTGGGCGTGAAGGCTGTGGGCCCGCCCGGCACCGCCACCACCGCCGCCGTGCCGTCGCGCAGCAGCGTCGCGTCGGCGGCCACCGCGGCGCTGACGCGCATCGCGCCGGCGAAGCCCAGCTGCGCGCTGCCGGCATAGGGCAACGTGGTGTCCGGCACCACGCCGGCGCCGTCATCGAACACCGCTAGCCCCTGGGCCGCGAAGCGCTGCGCCACATGCGCGGCCGCGAGGTCGGCCTCGGCCTGCATGCGGGGCAGCGTCTCGTCGCGCAGCGTGGCGGCGGCCGCCAGCCGGCCGCCCACGACGCGCCGCGTTACATCCTGCCCACCCAGCAGCACGCCGGGCAGCGTGCCGGCGCCGCCATGGAAGGCGCCTGCGCCCACCGTTGCCTCGGCCATCGAAAGCGCTGGCGCCACGGGGTCCAGCGGCAGCACCATGCCGCCGCGTGCGACAAGCGCCACCGCGCCGCCCGGCTGGTGGATCACCGTCAGGTCCAGGCTTTCCGAAAGGCGACCGATCGCGACATCGCGCTGGTCCTCGAGCGCGGCGGTGCTGCGCCCGGCGGCGAATTCGCGCCGGATGCCGATGTTGAGCTCGGCCACCCGGTTCAGCCCGACATTGATCGCCGCCACCTCGTCCACCATGGCGTCCTGCGCCGCCTGCCGCGCCGTGCCGATGGCCCCGGCCACGCCATTGAAGCCGGCCGCGAGATCGCCCGCCGCCTGCAGGGCGCTGGCGCGGGCATTGGCGTCGGCGGGCGATTCCCGCAGCAGCACGAAGGCGCTGCGCAGGCCGGCCAGGCGCCCCGCCAGGCTGTCACCATCCTCGGGCCGGCCATGCGCCGCCTCGACGCCACCCAGCAGGCGCTCGACCAGCGCGGCGGCCGCACCTTCGCCGCGCGCGCGGTCCGCGGCGGCGACCAGCGCCACATCCACGTCGCGCGTCGCCACGCGCTGCCGCACGCCGAGGCCCATGCCCGCGGCGTGCAGCGAATCCCCGGCCAGCAGCTTGCGCGTATGCCCCTCGGTGCCGGCATTGGCGATATCGTCCGCCGCGCGCGCCATCTGCCGGTCCAGCAGCCGCAGGCCCGAGCGCGCGACGGAGAGGGCAAGGTCAAGCGACATTCAGCCTACCCCATGATCCAGAGAGGGCGGCCGGCCCGCCGCCTGGGCGCATCCGGAAGTCCGCTTCAGCGCTTCATGTTGATCGTGTCCTGCAGCATCTCGTCGCTGGCGGTCACGATGCGGGTGTTGGACGTATAGGCGCGCTGCGCCAGGATCAGCTTCGAGAACTCCGCCGCGATGTCCACGTTCGATCGCTCGATCGAGCTGGTGACGAGCTTGCCCACGCCGTTGGTGGAGGCGTCGGTCACGCGCGCCTCGCCGCTTTCCACGGTGCGCAGGAAGGCCTGGCCGTCCAGCCGTTGCAGCTTGTCGGGATCGTTGAACGCCACGATCGGCACACGCGCCACGATGCGCGTCTGGCCGTTGTCGTAGTTCACCGCCACGTCGCCGTTCTCGCGCACCGTCACGCCCGAATAGGCACCCAGCGGCACGCCATCCTGCGACAGGTCGCGCACGCTGTATTCGGTACCGGCGTAGTTGGTCAGCCCGGTCGGCACGCCGTAGCCGCCGAGGTTGAGGCTGATGGCCTGAGGGCCGAAGCCGTAATCGGCGGTGAAGCCGAGGAAGGCGGGGTCGCCCGCCGCCACGGGGGCCGGCACCGTGCCCGTGGTGTTGGCCAGCGGCGTGATGTTCGAAATGGTGCCCGGCGGCGCATTCACCACCGGCGGGCCGACGGCGACGACGCCGCCGAAGTCGATGTCCACGAAGCGCCCCGCCGCCGGCGCCAGCGTATCGCCCGCCGGCGTCAGCCGAAGGCGCCAGGTGTCGGTGTCGAGGCGCCACCAATCCAGCGTCACCTGCCGCTGGTTGCCCAACGCGTCGAAGATCTGCAGCACGCTGCTGACCGGCGCTTCCACCGGCGCCCAGGGTGCTGCGGCCGGGATCACGGCGACGGGTGCGACATTGGCCGGCAGGTTCGCCGCCAGGTCGATCCTGCTGGTCGGCACCGGGTTGTACACCAGCTCGCTGACGCGGATGGGGGCGAGGTTCGTGCGGTCTGGATCGCCGGCCTGGTCGACGCGCCAGCCCTCCAGATAGAAGCTGGCGCCATTCACCATGTAGCCGTCGCGATCCATGCTGAAATCGCCGGCGCGGGTGAAGAACTGCCGATCGTCGAAGATCACGTCGGCGCCCTGGCCGCCGCGCGCCTGCGCTACCGAGAAGAAGCCCTGGCCGGCGATCGCCATGGCCAGCGGGTTCTCGGTTTGCTCGATCGTGCCCTGCACAGTGTTGGTGTAGTCCGGCCGCGCCTCGACCGAGCCCGGCATGTGCAGCCGCTGCGTGGAGCGCGTGAGCCAGGAGGTGAAGTTGGTGTCCACGCGCTTGAAGCCGACGGTCTGGCTGTTCGCCACGTTGTCGGAGACATGGCCGAGCGCGCGCGCCTGTGCGCTCAGGCCGCTGATCGCGGTGGTCATCGAGCCGAGCAACGACATCGGAGCGTGGTCTCCTGCGAGGAAGGCCGGCCTTCTGCCGGATGGGTGTCGGCCGTCCCTGCGCAAGGCCCGTGCCAGCCCCCGCAGGCGCCGCGCCGGGCCGGCCTTGCCGGCACCGGGCAGCCTTTGCCGGGCAGCGACGCGGCGCTGCCGGCCGGCGCCGCACGAGCCTTGGCACGCGCATTGCCCCGCGCCGACTGACGCATCCGGTGCCTGTCCCATGGAATTGCTGCCCGTCTCGTCCGCGCTGCCTGCCGCGCCCGCCGAGCCCGCTTCGTCGGCATCGCCGGCCGGGCTGTTCGCGCAGTTGCTGGAAGGGGCGGTGGAAGCGCAGGGCGCCGGCCCGGTGGCCGAGCCTGGCGGTCCCCCGGCGCCGGCCGGCCTGGCCTTGCCGGTGGCGCCGCCAGCGCCCGCCGCCGTGGTCGCCCCCTTCGTCCTCCCCTCGGCCTCCCCCGCGCCTGCCACCCTGCCCGCGGCGCCAGGCCAGGTCGCCCCGCCGGGCTCCGTCGCTCCACCCCAGGCCCCTGCACCGGCTGGGCGCGGCGGCGAGGGTGCGGCGCTGGCGCTGCCGGTGGCGGCTCTGCCGACCGAGGCGATGCCGCGAGCGGCGGGCCGCACCGGCACGTCCATCGATTCGCGGCCGGCATCGCCGCCCGGGCCGTTGACGGGGGACGAGACTGCGGCGATGCCAGACGAAACTGCGGCGGAGGCGCTGGCCGAACCGTCCGGTGCGACGCCCGCGGCGAGCGACGCGCCGCCCCTCGCCCTGCCACTTGCCCCGCCACTGGCCCCACCCCCTGGGCCGCCGCCCGCCTCACCCTTGCCTTCGCAGCTCGCCGCGGCGCCGGCCGGTGCTGGCATGCCCGCGGCCGGGCGCCCCGCCGCCGCGCCGATCACCTCGACGGCCACCATCCTGGATGCCGAGCCGACGGGCGCCGCGCCTGGGGAGGGGCCGTCGCCGACCGCCGCCGCGTCCGCATCACCCGGCGACCCTGCCGACGGGCCGACGCCCGCGGCATCGACACACGCCATGGCGCCGCCAATCGCGGCCGCGCCAGCACCGCTCGGCGGCCCCGCCGCGCAGGCTGGCGCTGCGCCGGCCAGCGCCATCCAAGCCAGCGCCACTCAGGCCGGCGCCGTCCAGCGGCCGGTCCGTTCGATGGCCGAGCCTGCTGCCTCGCGCCCCGCGGCCACGCCCACCATCGCGGCGCTGGCCGGCGCGCCGACCGAATCCGCGGCCGATGTCCGGGCGCCGGGCGCCATGCCGCTCGCCCCCACACCGGCCCCGCAGGCCGTGCTGCCGCAGACCGGTGTGGCGTTCGGCTTCGTGCCCCTCTTGGGCGCGCCTGCCGAGCCACCCCGCGAGGGTGTCAGCGCCGAGCCGCTCCTCGCCGGCACGCCCGCCGAGCCCGCCGGCATCGCCGCCCTCGCAGCGAATGAGGCGCCGGCCGCCCCGCCCGCCAGCCCACAGCCGGCCGCCACCCCGGTGCCGGCCGCCGCGCCGCGTGCCGCGCCTATCCCCTGGCCGGCGCAGCAGATCGCGCCCTTTGCGGTGGCGCTGGCGCTGGGTCCCGAGGCCAGCCTCACCCTCACCCTCGATCCGGTGGAGCTCGGCCGCGTCGAGGTCTCGATCGAGCGCAGCGGCGCCGAGGCCGCGATCCGCGTGGTGGCCGAGCGTCCCGAAACCCTCGCCCTGTTGCAGCGCGACGCGCGCGAGCTGGAACGCGCTTTGGCCGATGCCGGCATGGGCGAGGGCGGCGCCAGCCTGTCCTTCAGCCTGGGCGGCCAGGGGGCGGATCGGCAGGAAGGCCGAAACGCCGCGTCGCGCCGCGGCGGCCCTGCCCAGCCCGAATCGGCCGCCGCCGCCGGCGCCGCAACCCTGGCCCCGCGCGATGTTCGCCGCGGCCTGCTCGACCTTGCCGTCTGAAGGAGACCCGAATGAGCGGCAGCATCGGCGCCACCACCCAGCCCACCACCGCGACCACCGCCCAGGCCAACGGCCGCGGCGGGCAGAGCCAGGGCGGCGGCCTCTCGGCGGATTTCAACACCTTCCTCACGCTGCTGACGACGCAGCTGCGCAACCAGGACCCCTCCCAGCCCATGGATGCGAACCAGCTGACGCAGCAGCTGGTGCAGTTCGCTACCGTCGAGCAGGCGCTCTCGACCAACCAGAAGCTGGACCAGATGCTGGCGCTGCAGCAGGCCGGGCAGATGGCCGATGCCGCCTCCCTCGTCGGCCGCCGCGTCGCCGTGGCCGGCGATACGCTGCCGCTGCAGGATGGGACGGCGCAGGTGAACCTGCCCGCCGCCGGCCGCGCCCGCACCGCGCGCATCGACGTGACCGACGCCGCCGGCACGGTGATCCGCCAGCAGGATGTGCAGCTCGGCGCCGGCGCCACCGCCTGGCGCTGGGATGGCCGCGACCAGCGCGGCACGCAGCGTCCCGATGGCGCCTTCCGCGTCAGCGTCGCCGGCCGCGCCGCCGACGGCACGGCGGTGACGCTCGACGCCACCGTCACTGGCCGCGTCACCGGCGTGGGGCGCGAGGGCAATGCGCTAGTGCTGCGCATGGGCGCTGCCAGTGTCGGCTTCGACCGCCTGCGCGATCTTCCTGGCGCATCTTAACCCCGTCGTTACTCCTCACCCGGCAAAAGCTGCCCGTCGGCTTCGGCCGCATGGGGAACAGCAGATGCGAGTGGGCGCAGAATGCGCGGCGGGCACGCAGGGCCATGACGGCCGGCGCGAGGCAGGGATGCTTCCATGGGCGGCGTGATCGCCCAGCTGCGCAGCTTCGGTGCGCTGCGCCTGGCCGCGCTGGCCGGCGTCGGCCTTGCCGTGCTCGGCCTGCTCGTGGTGCTGACGATGCGCGCGGCCGAGCCGCCGATGGCGCTGCTGTATGGTGAGCTTGATGCGCGCGACGCCGGACAGGTGGTGGCGGCGCTGGAGCGTCAGCGCGTACCGCACCGCCTGGCCGGCGGCGGCACGCAGATCATGGTGCCGGAGGCCGAGGTGCCGCGCCTCAGGTTGTTGCTGGCGCGCGATGGCCTGCCCTCCGGCGGCTCGGTCGGCTACGAGATATTCGACCGCAACGAGAGCCTGACCACCACGCCGTTCCAGCAGGATGTGAACCGCCTGCGCGCGCTGGAGGGCGAGCTGTCGCGTACCATCCGCGGCCTCACCGGCGTGCGTCAGGCGCGCGTGCACCTCGTGCTGCCGCGGCGCGAGCCCTTCTCGCGCGAGCGTGGCGAGGCGCAGGCCAGCGTGGTGCTTACCATGCAGGGCGCCCAGCGGTTGGACCGCGAGGGCGTGCAGGCGGTGCTGCACCTCGTCGCCACCGCGGTACCGGGGCTGCGGCCGCAACATGTCTCGATCATCGACAGCCGCGGCGAATTGCTGGCGCGCGGCGGCCAGGCGTTGGCCGGCCCCGCCGCCGCACAGACCGGCGAGGAATTGCGCCGGACCGCGGAGCTTCGCCTCGCCCGCGCGGTGGAGGACCTTCTGGAGCGCACCCTCGGCCCCGGCCGTGTGCGCGCCGAGGCCTCGGTCGAGATGGATTTCGAACGCGTGCAGACCACCGAGGAGCGCTTCGACCCCGAGAACCAGGTGCCGCGCAGCACGCAATCCACCAGCGAGACCAACCGCAGCGGCGAGGCGCAGAATGTCAGCGTCGCCAACCAGCTGCCGGGCAACGACGCGCAGAACAGCGGCAACCGCAGTGAGCAGTCGCGGCAGGAGGAGACCACCAACTTCGAGATCGGCCGCACCACGCGCAACACGCTGCGCGAACAGCCGGCGCTGCGCCGCGTCTCGCTCGCGGTGCTGGTCGATGGCGTGTGGGAACCGGTGGCTGGCGCGGCGCCACGCTTCCGCGAACGCACGCCGGAGGAGCTGCAGCGCATCGCGGCACTTGCGCGCTCCGCGGTCGGCTTCAACGAACAGCGCGGCGACCGGGTGGAGGTCGTCAGCCTGCGCTTCGCCGAGCCGCCGCCGGCCGATGCGCCGCCCGAGGGCTTCACCATCCTCGGCCAGACCGTGCCGCCCGCAGTGATGGGCCGCATCGTTGAAAGCGCGATCCTGGCGCTGGTGGCGCTCGCTGCCATCCTGCTGATCGGCAGGCCGGTGGCCGGCCGCCTCGCTCTGGCGCTGGCGCCGCAACCCGCCCTGGCAGGCATTGGCGCAACCGGCGGCGCGGCGCTGGCGGGGGGCGCAGGTGGCATGGGCGCGTTGCCGGGTGTCGAGGGCGCGGCCCTCGGGCCCGACGGTACGCCGCTGCTGCCGGGCGAGGCTGGCGGCGCCGAGGGTGATGCCGCGATGGTCAACCTCTCGCGCGTCGAAGGGCAGATGCGCGCCTCCTCGATCCAGCAGCTGGCTGCGCTGGTGGATGCGAATCCCGATGCTGCGGTCGCTGTGGTGCGCCGCTGGCTGGCGCCGAAGGAGGTCCTGTGAACAGCATCAACGACATGACCGGGCCGCAGAAGGCCGCCACGCTGATGCTGGCGCTGGGCGAGGAGCATGCCTCGAAGATCTTCACGCGCCTGCACGAGGACGAGATCCGCGACCTTTCGCTGGCGATGGCCGCGCTCGGCACCGTCTCCTCAACCATGGTGGAGGAGATCTGCAAGGAATTCCGCGACCAGCTGGGCCAGGCCGGGCATCTCATCGGTTCCTACGAGAGCACCGAGCGCCTGCTGCTGAAGACCATGCCGAAGGAGCGCGTCTCGCAGATCATGGAGGAAATCCGCGGCCCGGCCGGCCGCACCATGTGGGACAAGCTGGGCAACGTGAACGAGGCGGTGCTGGCGAACTACCTGAAGAACGAATACCCGCAGACCGTCTCCGTGGTGCTCTCGAAGGTACGGCCGGACCATGCGGCGCGGGTGCTGGCGCTGCTGCCCGAGGGCTTCGCCATGGAGGTCGTCATGCGCATGCTGCGCATGGAGACGGTGCAGAAGGAGGCGTTGGAGGGCGTCGAGCGCACGCTGCGCATGGAGTTCATGTCCAACCTCGCCCGCAGCTCGCGCCGCGACGCGCATGAGGTGATGGCCGAGATCTTCAACAACCTCGACCGCGCCGCCGAGGGCCGCATCCTGGCCGCGCTGGAGGAGCGCAACCGCGAGAGCGCCGAGAAGATCCGCGCGCTGATGTTCACCTTCGACGACCTGCAGCGCCTGGACGGCGCTGGCATCCAGGTGCTGCTGCGCGCCGTGCCCAAGGACAAGCTGACGCTGGCGCTGAAGGGCGCCTCCGAGGGGCTGCGCGACCTGTTCTTCCGCAACCTCTCCGAACGCGCCTCGAAGCTGCTGCGCGACGATCTCGCAGGCCTCGGCCCGGTGAAGCTGCGCGAGGTGGACGAGGCGCAGGCGATGATCGTCGCCGCGGCCAAGGACCTTGCGGCGCAGGGCCAGATCCAGATGACCGACGGGCGCGACGACGAGATGATCGCATGAGCATCGTCCGCCGCCTCGCCCTGCCGCTGCCCGATCTCGCGCTGCCGCCGCCCGAGGTGGTGCCGCCGCCGCCCGACCCCGCGCTGCTCGCCGCCGTCCGCGCTGAGGCCGAGGCCGAGGGTCATGCGCGCGGCCTTGCCGAAGGCCGTGCGGAAGGCCGCGCGCAGCAGCGTGCAACGCAGGAGGAGGCGGTGCGCCAGGCGCTCGATGCCATTGCGGCCGCGCTGGCCGAGGCGGCCGAGGCCGGGCGCGCGACGGCCGAGCAATCCGCCGCCGCGCTGGCGCAACTGCTGCTATCGGCGATGGATGCGGCGCTGCCGGCCACCGCGGCGCGCGACGGAGCGGCGTTGGTGGCCGGCGTGCTTGCGCCGCTGCTGCCGGCCCTGGCCGACCGGCCGGAAGCGACGCTGCGCGTCGCGCCCGGCCTGGTGGAGGCGGTGGTCGCGCGGCTGCCGCGCGACGCCCCGCCGGTCGAGCCCGATGCCGCGATGCCGCCAGGCGATGCAACGGTGACGTGGCGCGACGGCGCGCTGGTGGTGGCGCTGGATCGGCGGCGCAGCGCCGTGCGCGAGGCGCTGCTGGCCGCCGGTTTCGAACTGGATGCGACGGAGGCGGAGAGCCAGGCATGAGCGGACAGGATGGCTTCGAGGCGGTGCCCGCCAATGAGGCGGCGCAGGCCGCAGGCGGCGCCACGGCGCGCGACCTCGACGCGGTGTACGACATTCCCGTGCAGGTCAGCGCGGTGCTCGGCCGCGCCACCATGCAGGTCTCGCAACTGCTGAAGCTGGGTCGCGGCGCGGTGGTGGAGCTCGACCGTAAGCTGGGCGAGGCGGTCGACATCTACGTCAACAACCGCCTCGTCGCGCGCGGCGAGGTGGTGATGGTGGACGACAATCGGCTGGGCGTGACGATGACGGAAATCGTCAAGTCGGACCGCGGAGGCTGAGCAGCATGGCCCGCCTGCTGATCATCGGCTCGCTGGAGGGTGAGCTCGGCGCAGCCGCCCGCGTCGCCATCGCGCGCGGCGCTCGCCTCGCCCATGCCGAGGGTGTCGCCGCCGGGCTCGCGCGGCTGCGCGCCGAGGGCGCTGACCTGGTGCTGGCCGATCTGCGCCACGACGTCGCCTGGCTGGTGCAGGCGATGCTGGCCGAGCGCATCGCGAGCCCGGTGGTGGCCTGCGGCCGCGCCGAGGATGCCGACGCCGCGGTGCGCGCCATCGAGGCCGGCGCGCGTGATTTCCTGCCGCTGCCGCCGGATGCGGACCTCATCATCGCCATGCTCGAGGCCGCCGGCGCCGAGCCCGCCGCCGAGGGCCCGGTGGCGCGGGACCCCGCGATGCTGGCGCTGCTGGCGCGCGCCACACAGTTCGCGCGCGCTGAGGCCAGCGTGCTGATCGCGGGCGAGAGTGGCACAGGCAAGGAGGTGCTGGCGCGCCACATCCACGCCGCCAGCCGGCGCGCGCGCGGCCCCTTCGTGGCGTTGAACTGCGCCGCGCTGCCGGAATCGCTGCTGGAGAGCGAGCTGTTCGGCCACGAGAAGGGCGCCTTCAGCGGCGCCGTCGCGGCGCGGCGCGGCAAGTTCGAGCAGGCCGAGGGAGGCACGCTGCTGCTCGACGAGATCGGCGAGATGGATCTCCGCCTGCAGGCCAAGATCCTACGCGTGATCCAGGAGCGCGAGATCGACCGACTGGGCGGCACGGCGCCGGTGCGCGTCGATGTCCGCCTGCTGGCCGCCACCAACCGCGACCTGGCGACCGAGGTCGCCGCCGGGCGCTTCCGCGAGGATCTGTTCTTCCGCCTCAACGTGGTTGCGCTGCGCATCCCGCCGCTGCGCGACCGGCCGGCCGACATCCTGCCGCTGGCCGAGCACTTCTGCGCCCGCTACGCGCGCGCCAACGGCGTGCCGGCGCGCCCGTTGGGCCCGCTGGCGCGCCATTCGCTGCTGACGCATCCCTGGCCCGGCAATGTGCGCGAGCTCGAGAACGCGATGCACCGTGCCGTGCTGCTGGCTGATGGGCGCGAGATCGGCCCCGAGGCGATCGAGCTGACGCCACCGCGTGCCGCCGAGACCGCGGCCCTGCCCACGCCTTCCGGCGCCGAGCCCGCGAAGAACCGCGTGGCGCCGCTGGTCGGCCGGCGGATGGAGGAGGTGGAGCGTGACCTGATCCTGGAGACGCTGTCGCACTGCCTGGGCAACCGCACGCGCGCCGCCGAGGTTCTCGGCATATCCATCCGCACGCTGCGCAACAAGCTGCAGGACTACCGCGCGGCTGGCCTCGCCGTGCCGCCGGCGCCGGGCCAAGCGCCCATCCCGCTGCCGGTGCCGGGCTGAGGCGATGAACTTCATCGTGCTGCCGGCCGGCTTCGGCCAACTGCGCCTGACCGGCGACGTCGCACTCGGCCTTGGCGTGGTGCTGCTGGTGGCGGTGCTGGTGGTGCCGCTGCCGGCATGGCTGCTGGATGCAGGGCTGGCGCTGTCGATCACCAGCTCGGTCCTCGTGTTGATGGTGGCGCTGTTCATGCGCCGGCCCCTGGATTTCACCAGCTTCCCCACGGTGCTTCTGCTGTCCACGCTGCTGCGCCTCGCGCTCAACGTCGCCACCACCCGCGCCATCCTGACGGCGGGGCATGAGGGGCCGCAGGCGGCGGGGCAGGTGGTTTACGCCTTCGGTGGCTTCCTGATGGGCGGCGACGTGCTGGTGGGGCTGATCGTCTTCGCCATCCTGCTGCTGGTGAACTTCGTCGTGGTCACCAAGGGCTCCGGCCGCATCGCGGAAGTGGCCGCGCGCTTCAGCCTGGACGCCATGCCGGGCAAGCAGATGGCGATTGACGCCGATCTGTCGGCCGGCGTCGTCACCGAGGAGGAGGCCCGCCGCCGCCGGCGCGAGCTGGAGGAGGAGAGCGCCTTCTACGGCGCCATGGACGGCGCGGCGAAATTCGTGCGCGGCGATGCCATCGCCGGCCTCGTCACCACGCTGATCAACCTCGTCGCCGGCATCGCCATCGGCGCGCTGCGCCACGGCATGCCCTTCGGCGAGGCCGTCACCACCTTCTCCGTACTCACTGTAGGCGATGGGCTGGTAGGACAGATTCCGGCGCTGCTGGTCTCGCTCGCGGCCGGCATCGTCGTCACGAAGGGTGGCGTCGAGGGGCGGGCGGACCAGGCGCTGGCGCTGCAGCTGGGCGGCGCCAAGCCACTGGCCATGTCCGCCGGCGCCGCCGCCCTCATGGGGCTGATGCCTGGCATGCCGCTGTTGCCCTTCCTGGCGCTGGCCGGTGCCACGGGCTACGGCGCCTGGCTGCAGCACAAGGCGGATCTCGCCGCCGCGATCGCGGCGCTGCCGCCGCCGCCCGTGCCGCAGGAACCGCCGGCCAGCGAGGCGCTGCGCATCGATCTGCTGCGCCTCGAACTGGGCTACGGGCTGCTCAGCCTCGCCGCCGGCGACGCGCAGCGCCTGTCGGAGCAGATCCGCACGCTGCGCCGGCAGACCGCGCAGGAGATGGGCTTCGTGCTGCCCAGCGTGCGCATCCAGGACAACCTGCAGCTGCCGCCCGACACCTACGTGATCCGGGTGAAGGAGATCGAGGCCGCGCGTGGCGCGCTGAAGCCGCCGCTGCACCTCGCCATCGACCCCTCCGGCAACCCGCCGCCGCTGCCCGGCGAGCGGGTGCAGGAGCCCACCTTCGGCCTGCCCGCAGCCTGGATCGAGGAGGCGCGGCGCGAGGAGGCGTTGGCCATGGGCTGCACCGTGGTGGATGCCGCCGGCGTGCTGGCCACGCACTTCACGGAGGTGACGCGCGAGAACATGGCCGAGATGCTCTCCTTCTCCGAGACGCAGAAGCTGCTGGATGACCTGGCGCCGGAGCACAAGCGCCTGGTGGGCGATCTCATCCCCGCGCAGGCCAGCCTTGGCACGGTGCAGCGCGTGCTGCAGGGCCTGCTGGCCGAGCGCGTCTCGATCCGCGACCTGCCGACCATCCTGGAGGGAATCCAGGAAGCCGCGGCGGGCGGGGCGCGCAGCCTGCCGCCGATGCTGGCCGCGGTGCGCACGCGCCTGGCGCGGCAGATCTCGGATGCGGCCCGCGGGCCCTCCGGCCACATCCCCATCATCGCACTGTCGAACGATTGGGAGCAGGCCTTCGCCGAGGCGCTGATCGGCCCAGGCGAGGAGAAGCAGCTGGCCATGGCGCCATCCCGCCTCAGCGCCTTCATGCACGCGCTGCGCGCCGCCTTCGATGCCGCCGCCACGGCGGGCGAGCCCGCGGCGCTGGTCTGCTCGGGCGGCATCCGCGCGCATGTGCGCGCCGTGGTGGAGCGCTTCCGGCCCGCCACCACCGTGCTGGCGCACACCGAGATCCATCCGCGCGCGCGCATCCGCACCGTGGGCCAAGTGTAGCCGATGCGCCTCAAGGTGGTGCGCGCGGCCCGGATGTCGGAGGCGCTGACGACGCTGCGCGCCGAACTCGGCGAGGAGGCCGTCATCCTCTCCACCCGCCGCGTCGCGGGGCTGGTGGAGGTGACGGCGGCCGAGGCGCCGGATGACGAGCCGCTGGTGATCGCGCCGGAGGCGCCAGTGCTGGCGCGCGCGCTGCCGCCGGCGCTGGCGCGCCACAACCTGCCGCCGGCGCTGGCCGCCAGCCTCGGCCAGGGCGGGCTGGCCGACGGGCTGGCCGGGCGCCTCGGCTTCGCGCCGCTGCCCGAGCCGCCGTTGCTGCTGGCCGGCCCGCCCGGTGCAGGCAAGACGCTGACGGCGGCGAAGCTCGCGACGCGCTGCGTGATGGCGGGACAGAAGCCGCTGCTGATCAGCGCCGATGGGCGACGCGCCGGCGCCACCGAGCAACTGGCCGCCTTCGCCCGCGTGCTCGGCCTGCCACTCGGCGTGGCGGGCAGCCCGGCGGCGCTCGCCAAGGCCTTCGCCCGGCGCGCCCCGGGTCAGCCGGTGATTATCGACCTGCCCGGCTGCGATCCGTTCGACCCGGTGGCGGCACGGCTGTTCTCCGCGCTGCTCGGCGCCGCGCCGGGCAGCGCCGTGCTGGTGCTGCCCGCCGGCCTCGATGCGGAGGAGGCGGCCGAGACGGCGCGCGCCTTTGCGCTGCTGGGCTGCCGCCACCTGCTGCCGACGCGCCTCGATGCCGCGCGGCGGCTGGGTGGCGTGCTGAGCGCCGCCGCCGCCGGGCTGGCGTTGACCGAGGCCGGCACCGGCGCCGATGTGGCCGAGGGGCTCACGCCGATCACGCCGGCCTGGCTGGCGGCACGCATGCAGGAAGGGGTTGGGCCGTGAAGGGGCGCGTCATCGCCGTGGCCTCCGGCAAGGGGGGCGTGGGCAAGACCTGGCTGGCCATCACGCTGGCGCAGGCGCTGGCGCAGGCCGGGCAGCGCGTGCTGCTGATGGATGCCGATCTCGGCCTGGCCAATGCCGATGTGCAACTGGGCCTCGCCCCGGCGCAGGACCTTTCGGCCGTGCTCGCCGGGCGGGTGGAGGCCGAGGCGGTGGTGCTGGCGCATCCGGCCGGCTTCGCGCTGCTGCCCGGGCGCGCGGGCTCCGGCACGCTGGCCGGCCTCGGCGGCACGACGTTGGAGGCGGTGCTGGCCTTGCCGCGGCGCCTGGCCGCGCGCTGGCCGGTGGTGGTGGTGGATCTTGGCGCCGGGGTGGATGCGCCGCAGCGCCGCCTGGCCGCTGCGGCCGACCTGCTGCTGGTGGTGGCCACCGAGGAGCCGACCAGCCTGACCGATGCCTATGCGGTGCTGAAGCTGCACGCGCAGGACGCGCCGGGTGCGGAGGCGCGGCTGGTGGTGAACCTCGCCGCCAGCACCGCCGCCGGGCAGCGCGTGCATGCCACGCTGGATGGCGCGGTGCGCCGCTTCCTCGGCCACGGGCTGGCGCTGGGCGGCGTGGTGCGGCGCGATGCCAAGGTGCCCGACGCCATCCGCCACCAGACGCCGCTGCTGACGCGCCACCCTGGCAGCCCGGCCGCGCAGGACGTGGCGGCGCTGGCGCGCGGCCTGCTGTAGGGCGGCGCGTGGATCAGCGTTCGCGTAGCACTGCCTCCAGCAGCACGGCGGCGGCGAGGATGAGCGTCACCGTGCCGGTGCCGGCATCGAAGGAGGCGAAGGGGAGGCTCGCCAAATCCAGCGGCTCGGCCACCAGCAGGCGGCGCGCCGCCTCCAGCAGCGCCGTTACCATGCTGCCGGCCAGCAGCAACGCCGCCAGCAGCGCCGCCACGCGCAACGGCCTGCGCAAGGATCGCATCGCCCACACCCCGCTTGATGCAGGGCCGCACCATGGCGCAGAGGGGCGCGCAACTGCGCTTCAGCCGGTTGCGCGCTGTTTCGCCATCACGCGCGGCGCAGCACGGCCAGCAGCCCGGCCACCGGCGCGCCCTGCTCCTGGCGCAGCACCGCGTCCTGCTGCGCCATCAGGGCCAGGCCGCAGCGCGCCGCCAGCGCCAGCGCGTGGGCAGCGTCGTGGCGATAGCGCAGCCCGGGGCCGAGCGCGTAGGGCGCCTGCGCGCCGGCCTCGAGGCTGAAGGCTGCCAGCCCGCCCGGGCGCAGCGCGCCGGCCATGGCGGCGAAGGCGGGGGCGAGATCGCCGAGGTAGTTCAGGACATCGGCGGCGGCGATCACCTCGAACGCCGCATGCTGGCGCGGCAGCCAGGCCAGCAGGTCAGCCTCGTGCAGTGCGTCGTAGACGCCGCGCTTCGCGGCCTCGGCCAGCATGCGGGGCGAGAGGTCGAGCCCCTCCAGCCGCCGCGCGAAGGGCTTCAGCGCCACGCCCGACAGCCCGGTGCCGCAGCCGAGATCGAGCACGCGGCGCGTGCCATCGGGCATGATGCCCGCCTGCTGCAGCAGTGCCACCAGTAGCGCCGGCGTGCGGTAGCCGAGGCGGCCCTCGAGGTCGGCGTCGAAGCGCGCGGCGTATTGGTCGAACAGGTCGCGCACATAGGCGGCCGGTGCGCGGTCGGGCGCGGCGGCGGCGCCCAGCGCGGCCAGCAGGAAGCGCGCCTGCTCGGCCAGCGCGGGCGCCACGCCGGGCAGGGCGGTGACGCGCGTGGCGGCCTCGGCGGCGCCGGCGGCGTCGCCGGCCTCGCGCCGCGCATGAGCCAGCGCCAGCCAGGGCTCGGGCGCAGCGGGCGCGAGTTCGGTGGCGCGCTCCAGCGGTGCCAGCGCGGCCGGCGCATCGCCCATCGCGGCCAGCGCCTGGCCCAGATTGCGCAGCGCATTCACATCGGCCGGGCGGCGAGCCAGGGCGGCGCGCAACAGTGCCACGCCCTCGGCCAGTTGCCCGACCTCGGCCAGGGTGGCGCCGCGATTGGCGAGGAACACCGGGCTATCGGGCGCGCCGGCTAGCGCCTGCGCCGACAGCGCCAGCGCCGCCGGCAGGTCGCCGCGCTGCCGCGCTGCGACGGCGAGCAGGTTCAGCGCATTCCCATCGCCGGGGCGCAGCCGCAGCACGCGGCGGTAGAGCCGCTCGGCTGCCGGCAGGTCGCCCGCGCGGTGCGCCGCGGCGGCCTGGCGCAGGATGTCATCCGGGGAGGGTTGCATGCAGCCCCGCTGATCCGCGACTCTCAACGGCCATGATGCAGCAGCCCGACCTTCCCAAGATCCCCCTGGTGCGGCCTGGCCGCGACCTGCGGGTGGATCTGTTCCGCGGGCTCGCGCTTTGGATGATTTTCGTAAACCATACGCCTGGCAACCTGGTTGGTCATTTCACGCTGCGCAAGGTGAGCCTGGCGGATGCCACCGAGGCCTTCGTGCTGTTGGCGGGCTACGCTGCCGGTATCGCCTACGGCAAGCTGCTTGAACGCGAGGGCTGGCTGGTGGCGGCGTCGCGCGTGCTGGGGCGCATCGGGACGCTGTATGTGGCGCACATCTTCCTGTTCGTGGTCTTCACCGCGCAGGTCGGCTTTAGCGCCGCGGCGTTGGACCAGGCCGCCTACCTCGATGAATTGGCACTCGACCCCTTCACGCAAGAACCCTACCGGGCGCTGCTGGAGGCACTGCTGCTGCGCTACCAGCCGGCGTTCCTGGATGTGCTGCCCCTTTACATCGTGATCCTGGCGCTGTTCGCGGCCACCCTGCCATTGATGCGGTATCCGGCATGGATGCTCACGGCCTCCGTCACGCTGTATGTCGCGACCCGTCATTTCGGGTTCTCGCCGCCGAGTTGGACTGGCGATGCTTGGTTTTTCAATCCCTTCGCCTGGCAAGTGTTGTTCGTGGTCGGCATCTGGCTCGGCCGGGCGGAGCCGGACACGATGGCACGGCGCTTCCCCTGGAGCCGTGCGGTCGCGGCGCTGATGCTGCTTGCTATGGCGGCGAATGCGGTGGCGCTCAATTTTTTTTGGTATGGCGAGGGGCGGGGGATCGCGCCGCCGGAATGGCTTTCAAGCTGGTATGCCTCGGTGGACAAGGCCGGACTGCATCCGGCGCGGCTGATCAGTGTGCTGGCGCTGGTGTGGCTCATTGCGCATCTGGTGCCGGTGGGCGCCCGCTTCCTGAATGGGCGTGTCGCTGGGCTGTTCATCCTGATGGGCCAGCAGGGGCTGCCGGTGTTCTGCGTCGGCATCTTCCTGTCTTTCCTCGGCCGCGTCGCGATCGAGCAATCCGCGGGGCTGCCGATGCAGGCGGCGGTCAACGGGATCGGGCTTGCGGCCCTGATGGCGGTGGGCGCCATCGCCGCCTGGTATGGTGGGGAGGGCAAGCGCAAGCCCGCCGGATTGCTCGCGAAAGCCGAGATGGCTAAAGTTTCACGGTGATGCGAGGCGCCCACTTCCTGGCCTGTCTGGTCTGTCTTGCCGGCTTGGCGCTGCCACGCACGGCCCCGCATGCCGAGGCCATGGGCTGCGGCGCGCCGGCCGAACGCATGGATGCCATGCCGCTGCCCGGCACCGCCGCGGCCATCGCGCGGGATACGCTGCGCGTGATGGTGGTGGGCTCGGCCTCCACGCAATCGGGCGGCACCTCCGGCCCCGCCGCCACTTGGCCGGAGCGCTTCCGCCGGCTGCTCGCGGTGCGGCTGCCGGGGGTATTCGTGGACGTGCATGTCTGGGGAGCACGCGGCACCACCGCGGCCGACCATGCGCGGCTGATGGCCGAGCACGGCCCGCCCTTCCGCCCGCACCTGATCATCTGGCAGCTGGGCACCGTGGAGGCCGCGCGCGGCCTTTCCGCTGACGAGATGGGTGAGGTGGTGCAGGAAACCGCCGGCCGCATCCGCGCTGCGCGGGGCGAGCGCACCGACCTCGTGCTGATGGACCCGCAATTCTCGCGCTTCCTGCGCGCCAATGCCGATGTCGAGGTCTACCGCGACAAGCTCCGGCTGGTGGCGATGGCGAGCGGCGCGCAACTCTTCAGCCGCTGGTCCATCATGAAATTCTGGTCGGAGACCGAGCGTATCGACCTCGAACGCGCGCCACGCGAGCGCCGCGTCGCGGTGGCCGACGAGCTGAACGACTGCCTCGCGCGCGCGCTGGTCGAGTTCATTTTGCAGGGCGCGCAAAAGAACTGAACTGTTTCGCCCTTGCGTCTTTCTTGCTGGTTTGCTGCTGCGTTGCAAGAATTCCCCAAGAATCCAGCAAACAGGCGCAGGCTCGCACACTCGCAAACTAGCGCCGACGCTGAGGCCGCCGTGAGCGCGTGGCTCCGACCCGGGCGAGAGATGCCGCGGGCTGCTCGTCGGCTGCATGCGCCCTGCCGCGATCCCAGCGCCGTCGCCTTGAGATGTACGATCCCAGGCTTTGATCATCAGTCTTTTCACCGGAATGGAAGAACTCATCATGGGTTAGGTTCTTCACGGGGGCGCCCGCACGACAGAGGCGGTCGGTCACGCGATCCAGCATGGTCAAGCGAGCCTGAGGGGCCTGGCACGCCGCCTCGGCGTCAATCCGAAGACCATCGCCAAGCAGCGCGAGCGCTCCTCCGTCGCCGCCCACCCCACCGGCTCGAACGCTGCCCGCTCAACAATACTCTCGCCAGACCAGGAAACCATCATCGCGGCCTTCCGCCGTCATTCACTCCTGTCGCTGGATGACCGCCTCTACCCTTCGCAGGCGATGCTACCACAGCTGACCCGATCCTCGCTGCCCGCAGCGGCACGCGACGGCCTAAAGGCTGCGTGCGTAGGCGGTGGCGGCCTCGATTGCCTCGGCCAGCGGCCGCGCCTGCGAGCGGACGAACTCGAAACCAAACACAATCGCACGGGCCCGCTCGTCAGGCGTGCCATGGTGTTGCGGGTTGTCCAGCATGTTGTCGCCAAGGCCATGATGGGTCGCGGCGAAAACGGCGGCGGGGAATTCGGGCCGCTCGCGCTTGCGCAGGCCCGCGAAGTAGCCGGCGAAGAAATCGGCCTGCAGTTCCGCCCTGCGCACCCGCCCGCCGACGATCAGCGCCGAGTGCAGCCGGTGCCGGAACTGCAAGATATGAGCGAATTCATGCGCGCAGACGGCGGCCACCGCGACATCCGGGTGCTCCGGTTGGCGCAGCAGGTGGGCGAGTAGGTTCTGGCCGAACATCACCGTGCCGTCGCGCCCCTGGCCGCGCACTGCGCTAGTCGCATAGGCGTTGCGTGCCGGGCCATCGTCGAAATAGGCGAAGCCCGGCAGCACCTCGAAGGTGCGCGAAAGACGGCCGAGCGTCTGCGCCAGCGCAAAGTCGAAAGCGCGATCGCCGGAGCGCTCGATCATCGGCTCGGCGCCGGAAATGTAGAGGCGGGTTTCTGACGCCCCGCGGAAGAAATGGTCGGCGCGCTCGGCCGGCACCGCGCAGCCTAGGATGGCCGGCAGGCCCTGCGCATGCGCCGCGCAGCAGGGCCGCGCCGCCCAGATCAGCGTCAGCGCCCCTCCGGCGACGACCTCGCGGCGGCCGAACATGTCTCCTCCCTTCAGCAGAGGTTGGGGAACCGGCGGCAGGCATCCGAGGCCGAGCTCGGCGGCACCGGCGCTGGGTTCGACGGCCCCGACGCACCGGGGGCCGGGGAGGGTGACGGGTTGCCGAGCCCGGGCGGCGGCCCGGCGCCGCCTGGCAGGCCGCCCGGCAATCCGCCGGCGGGGACGAACTGGGCCTCGGCGTACTCGATGCGGCGTGACATGCTGCCGATGCCGATCAGCCAGTTGCTTATGCCGGCGGCGTGCTGCGCCGCTAGGTTGTACACTATGCCGCCAGGCAGGGGGTTCTGCTGCATCACCGCGATGTTCTGCACCGGCCCGAGCGCGACGAGCTGCGGATAGATCCCGGTGCCTCCGGTCTGCATTGCCATGACCTGCCAGAGCTGCGGGCCATACCAGTTCGGGTCAAGACGCCCGGTCTGCAGCTGCGCGATCATCCCCTGTAGCACCGCGCGCGGGTCGAACTGCGCCTGCGCGGTGGGCGCGAGGCAGGCCAGCACTGCCGCGAGCAGCAGCCTTCGGGTCCGTCGCATCGCCCTCTCTCCCTTGCTGTGCTACTCGGCCAGATAGACATCGAAGATGTTGCGCGCCGCATTGACCCGGATGAGGTAGCGCGCGCCGGCGCGGATATCGTAGATCAGGCGCTGGCCGGCTGTCGTGACCTCAATCTCAAAGACGCCACCGCAGGGGTCGCAGGCGAAGACCTCGGTCCGGCCCGGCGCCAGTCTGTGCTCGGCCCAGTTCCCGTCCTTCGGGCGGAGGCGGAATACCACGCTGTCGCGGGTATCGTTGCCGATGCCGACATTGAAGCTCCGGCCGCCGGGTCCCCCCAGGGGGGTCATCGTGGCGGGCCCTTCGCGCCCCTGCGGCTGCCCCACGGCCTTCGTGGCCGGCAGCGCGGCGAGCGCCAGAGCGGTGCGGCGCCGCATCATGGTTTGGCCGGCGGCGGGCCGTGTGCTGCGCCGCCCGCGGTGTCGCTGCCGGCCCCGCCGCGGTTCCGCATCCGCTCGTCGGTCTTGCCCAGCAAGTAGCCGAGGATGGTGCCAAACAGGCCAAGCGCCGGGGCGATCTGCTGACTTGAATAGCCGACCGCGATCAGCGCCATGGTACCGATGATGATCATGGTCACGGTGAACAACCGGAGCACATCCTCGGTCGCCGCTGCGGCGCGCCGCAGCAGGACGAACTGCATCGCCAGGACGATCAGTCCAAACAGGATGATTGCAATGGCGAGCCAGAGTTCCACGCTGGACAGCGCGCTAATTACCCGCACACCGCCAGGCGCCAGGGTCGGTGACGGGTTATCGGCGAGCGCGGAGCCTATGCCGGGCGCAAGCGCAGGCGCAACGGCGCAGGCAGCGATCCGACGTAGCATGCGGCCCTCGTTGCTTGTCCACAATATTGAACCATACCGTGGCCGGCGATGAAAAGGGAAGTGGCAGCGCGGCGCGTTAGAACAACCCGTCGATACGGCCTTCCACGTCCAGGCCGATGGTCTCGGCGGCGGGCCGGCGGGGCAGGCCGGGCATGGTCATGATCTCGCCCGCCACCGCCACCACGAAGCCGGCACCGGCCGAAAGCCGCACGTCGCGCACCGGCAGCACATGGCCACTCGGCGCACCCAGCGCGGTGGGATCGGCCGAGAAGCTGTATTGCGTCTTCGCCACGCAGACAGGCAGGTGGCCGAAGCCTTCGTCCTGCCAGCGCGCCAGCTTCTGCAGCACGGCGGCAGGCAGCGTGACGTCGGCGGCGCGATAGATCTCGCGCGCGATGGTGCGCAGCTTGTCGGCCAGCGGCATCGCATCGGGATACAGCGGCGCGAAGCGCGCACTGCCAGCGGCGATGCGGGCCTGCACGGCGCGGGCCAACTCCGCCGCCCCGGCCGCGCCATCGCCCCAATGGGTGCAGAGGATGGTCTGGGTATCCAGCCGCGCCATGGCGGCCTGCACGGCCTTCACCTCGGCCTCGGTGTCGCTGGTGAATCTATTCAGCGCTACCACAACCGGCACGCCGAATTTGTGCAGGTTCTCCACATGGCGGGCGAGGTTCACCACGCCGCGTTCCACCGCCGCCACATCCTCGGCGCCGAGCGCTGATTTCGCCACGCCGCCATGCATCTTGAGCGCGCGCACCGTCGCCACGATGACGGCGCAGGCCGGGTTCAGGTCTGCCAAGCGGCACTTGATGTCGAAGAACTTCTCGGCGCCGAGATCGGCGCCGAAGCCGGCTTCCGTCACCACCACATCGGCCAGCCCCAGGCCGAGGCGCGTGGCCACCACGCTGTTGCAGCCATGCGCGATGTTGGCGAAGGGCCCGCCATGCACCAGCGCGGGGCTGCCCGCGATGGTCTGCACCAGATTGGGCGACAGCGCGTCGCGCAGCAGCGCGGCCATGGCGCCATCGGCCTTGATGTCATGCGCCGTCACCGCCGCGCCGTCGCGCCGGCGGCCCACGATCATGCGGCCCAGGCGGGCCTGCAGGTCGGCGAGATCCTTCGCCAAGCAGAACACGGCCATCACCTCGGAAGCCACGGTGATGTCGAAGCCGTCCTCGCGCACCACGCCCTGGCTGGCGCCGCCCATGCCGACGACGCAGTCGCGCAGGTTGCGGTCGTTCATGTCCATCGCACGGCGCCAAGTGACGCGGCGCGGATCGAGCCCCAGTTCGTTGCCCCAGTAGAGGTGGTTGTCCACCATGGCGGAAAGCAGGTTGTTGGCGCTGGTGATGGCGTGAAAATCGCCGGTGAAGTGCAGGTTGATCTCCTCCATCGGCAGCACCTGCGCATGGCCGCCGCCCGTTGCCCCACCCTTGACCCCGAAGCAGGGACCGAGCGAGGGCTCGCGCAGGCAGATCATGGTGCGCGTGCCGAGGCTGTTCAGCGCGTCGCCGAGGCCGATGGTGGTGGTGGTCTTGCCCTCGCCGGCGGCGGTGGGGTTGATGCCGGTGACCAGCACCAGCGCGCCGGGGGGCCGCGCGCTGGCCTCGGCGACGAAGCGGGTGCCAAGCTTGGCCTTGTACTTGCCGTAGGGCTCCAGCGCATCCGCGGGGATGCCGGCGCAGGCCGCGATCTCGGCGATGGGGCGCAGCGTGGCGGCGCGCGCGATGTCGAGATCGGTGGTCATGGCGTTTGGCGCTCCCTGTGCTGCAGGGCGCTTATCGGGCCGGCGCGGGCGCCGCAAGCCATGCCGCGTTGCGCGGACGAGCGCCCGTGGCCTTCGGTGCTTGGCAGACATCCATGGCGAAGGCGATGCGGCGCAAGGCGCGCCGCCGGCGGCAGGCGATGGTATGCGCCGGCTGGTGCCGGCGCATCCGTTCGAAGCCCGGCCGCCTGTATCGAGTCCGAGTGGCTGAGAAAAATGATTTAATATCAGCGTTATAGACGAAACATGAGCGGTCCATCCGGACCGTTCTTGCGCGACGGCCGGGCGGTCAGGCCGCGCGGGCTCGGCGGTCGCCCCCGTCATTCGCGGGATCTCTGGCCGGCACGGCGGCAGGGTGATCGACCACGCCGGACTGTGCGGCCCACCAAGCCAGCGACATCATCAGGAAAAATGCCATCGGGATCAGCGCGCACAACGCCCACAACAGCACCCATGGTGTCCAGTAGTACGCCAGCAGCGTCAGGCTCATGGCAACATTGGCGATGAACAGCAGGATGGTCCGCGCGATCCTGTCATCATCTGCCGGGCTGCTCACATCCATCGTCTCCACGCGCCCGGGGCTCACCGGCGCGCGCGCGATGATCAGCGCGAAGCCTGCCATGACCAGCGTTCCAATCGCGCTGATGAAGGGCTCCAGGTAGCCGCCAGAACCCGCGAGCAGCCAGGCTGTGCCAACCGTGCCGATCCCCAGGATGGCCGCGGGCAGCAGCGCTGCCAGCCTGGCCGCGATGCGCAGCCGCGACGGCGCGCCCATGGCATCGCCAAGCTGGCGCAGGTTCTGCACCCAGAACAGGCCTGCAAGGGGAAGCGAAGCGGCCAGGAGGACCGTACCGACGTTGCTTTCCAGCCGGATGGCTGCGCCGCCCGGCCCGAGCAAGCCGAGGCCGGCCCACAGGGCGAATGGGGTCAGCATGAACAGGGCAATGGAAAACGGAACCCAACGCCTCATTGGCGAGCCTCCTCGGGCAGGAAAGGGTCTGTGAAGCGCGGATCGGTGGTCAATCCGCGGTCGGTGAGGCCCTCCAAGAACGCGATCAGGTCGGCGCGCTCCTTTGCCGTCAGCCGGAACCCGGCGAGCAATGACGAAGTATGCGGCCCGCGTGCCCGACCACCGCGCTCATAATGGCGCAGCACCGCATCGAGCGTCGGCATCGATCCGTCATGCATATACGGCGCAGTTAGGGCCACGTTGCGCAGCGACGGCGTGCGGAAGGCACCGTTCTGCGCGGGGTTGCCGTTGTGCTCGCCGATGCCGCCGCTGCGTGCCACGCCGGTGTCGTGGAAGCCGATCTCGGGCGCGATCAGGCGGGCATGCGTCACATTGTCGGTGAACAGGAAGCCGCCATGGCAGTGGTAGCATTCCAATCGCTCGCCGAAGAACAGACGCTCACCCCGCCGTGCCGAGGCCGAGATGGCACGGCGGTCGCCGCCCCAGCGGTAGCGGTCATACGGGCTGCCGAAGCTGGTGATCGAGCGCTGGAAGGCAGCGAGCGCGCGCGTCAGCGTCTCCAGCGTGATCGCGCCGTTGCGGTCCGGATAGGCGGCAGCGAACATCGTGACATAGCGCGGATCTTCGCCCAGCGCCGCGAACAACGCCTCCTCCCGTCCCGACAGGCCCATCTCGATCGGGTGATCGGAGAACAGCGGGATCAGCGCCTGTTGCTCCAGGCTGGTCTGCGCCGGGTTGGCCCAGGTGAGCACGGGCGCCCAGGCCAGGTTGACCAGGCTCATCGGGTTCTTCTGACCGGGCGAGCCGTCGACGCCCGGCATGGTCGCGCGATTCACGGTGAAGGCGCGCGATTGCTCGTGACAGGTGGCGCAACTCATCGTGCCGTCACGCGACAGGCGCGTGTCGTGGAACAGGTGCCGGCCGAGTTCGACCTCGGCCGCGGTCAGCGGGCGTTCGAGCGCGGGTGGCGGGACCCAGGCCGGCAGCCGCCACTCCCACAAGGTGGTGGTCGCAGCGCCGCCGGCGGTCGCGAACAGCAACGTGGCCGCAGCGAGTGCTGCACGCAGCCTCATCGCGCTGCTTGCCGCAATGGCGGGACGCGGAAGAAGCGCTGCTCGCCAGCGGGCACCTCCATGTAGGGCAGACCGAGCGCGGGCAGCACGGTCCGGCATTCCGGATCGTTGAGGAAGGACATGCACCCGGGCGGCGTGCCCTGCGTGTTGCGCGTGATGTCCACACCAGCCAGGACCGGCCCTACATCCGCGATGATCGGCGCGCTCAGCGGATCGAAGCCGGTGAGCGTGACCACCGTCCGGTTGGGGTTGCGGCAATCGCGCCCGGGCTGGGTCGGCGCCGATGCCACGCATTGCGTGCTGCCCAGATGCAACGCGAAGCCGCCCTGACCAGCCGCGCCGCCATGCGCAGGCGCGCTGGCCGCGGCGGGCATGGCCTCACCAACCTGGAGATCGACCTTCACGAACTTGTACCCGTTCTGCCAGTTCCAGAACATCGCGGTCAGGTTGAAGGGGCTGGGCGCCACCGTCGCATCCTGGTGGTTCAGCCGCTCCGGCACGCCGAGCGTGAAGCGCACGCCGGTGTACGCGCCGGCCGGGACGGTGCCGCGCAGCGCCTCGTTCAGCGCCGCATTGCCGCCCTGCGCGCAGGGCCCCTGGCCGTTCTCGAAATCGAGTAGCGCCACACCCTGGTGCTGCCAGGGGCTCTCGCTGAGCGTCACGGGCACGGCGCTGCCATCAGCGCGCAGCAGCTGCAGGTCATGAACATAGAATCGATAATCCGTCGGTGTGGCGGTGGCTCGGGTGCTGCCGAGGTCGCCGAAGCTCTGCCCGCAGGCGAAGGCTGCGCCGTTCACCTGCGCGGCGAAACGGATCGCGACCTCCTGCTGCGCGAGCGCCGGCGCGGCAGCGACCAGCAGGACAGCGAGAGCGGGGACGATGCGGGTCATGGTGCTGATCCTCCTGTTCAGTGGGTATGGCCGCCGGTGCTGCCGGCAGCTTCGATCTCGAGCGTGACTTCCACCTCGCCCGCCCGCTCGAAGCGCAGCGTCAGCGGTACGGAAGCGCCGCGGGTGAGCGGGCCGGTCAGGCCGATCAGCATCACGTGCAGCCCGCCCGGCCGAAGCCGCACGGTCTGCCCGGCCGGCACGGGGATGTCGGCCACGGGCCGCATGCGCATCACGTCGCCCTCGCGGATATGCGTGTGCAGTTCCACCACGCGCGCCGCAGGCGTGCTGGCCGAGAGCAGCCGGTCCGGCTGGCTGCCAGCGTTGCGGATGGTCATGAAGCCGGCGCCATTCGTGTTGGCGCCGGCCGCGCGCGACCATGGATGGCCGATGCGCAGGTCGCCCGCGGTGAATTCATGCGCAGCCACAGGTGGGGCCGCGGTCCCGGCGGCCAGCAGCACTGTGCTGGCGAACAGTGTGCGGCGCGTGATGTTCATCATGGCGTGGTCCTTTGTTCTGGTTAATGAGGGGATCAGTTGCCGAGGCTGGCAGGACGAATCGGCAAGGTGCTTCGCGCCTCAATGCGACCGACGAGGCGCGCGAGGCGCACGGCCTCCAGCGCGCCCGCAGCAGGGTCGCCGACATCGCAGGCATCGCCGCCGGCGATCGCAGCGCGCGCGATCTCGGCCGCCTCCTCGGCGGTAGCCTGCGGCAGCACGGCGCGCGACCAGGTGATGGCGGGCTCAAGACCCGCGCGGCAGAGCGCGGTGAGTTCGGCGTTCATGGCTTCCGGGTCGCAGGCGCGCGCCAGCGGCGGGGCCGCGAGGATCGCCGCGGCGAGCAGGATGGTTCGGGTGAACATGGCGGGGCCTCCTGGATCAGCCGCCCGCAACCGCGCGGGACAGCGCGGCGGCGAGGGCTTCGGGGGTTGTGTCGGGGGAAAACAGGCGCCGGGCGCGGCCATCCGGCCCGGCGAGGTAGATGAAGGACGAATGATCCATCAGATACGCGTCGGCATCCCGGCCAGCGGTCTGCTTGGCGTAGAAGACGCGCCAGGCGCGCGCCGCCGCGCCAGTCTCGGCCAGCGTGCCGGTGAGGCCGATAAGCGCCGGATGGAAGAGATCTGTGTAGTCCTTGAGCGCGGCGGGGTCGTCGCGCTCAGGGTCCACGGTGATGAACAGGGGCTGGATGCGCAGCTGAGCAGCCGCCGGCAGAAGGTCGAGCGCCGCGGTCATCTTCGCGAGCTCGGTCGGGCAGACATCGGGGCAGTAGCGGTAGCCGAAATAGATCAGCAGAAAGCGGCCGGCGTAGCTGGCCTGCGTGACGCGCGCGCCATCCTCGTCGACCAGGCTGAACGGGCCGCCCACGCTGGCGGCGAGGCCGGGCATGAAGCCGTCCTCGCCCGGCGCCGGCGCGCCGCGGCTGAGCCACATCGCCCCACCCGCGGCCGAGGCCGCGAGCAGCGCGATCATGGCCAGGACCTGTCCGATCCGTGCACGCATCGGCCTTGCCTCAGCGCGCCGTCGGCATCGGCCCCGCAGGCTTGGACGCGCCACTCGCGCCGAACACGGCGATGCGGTTCGGCGTGGCGACCACGGGGAAGCTGCGCACAACCTCGCGCCGCGCCGTGTCGATCACGCTGATGGTGCCGTCCACATTGTTCGGCACCAGCAGCAGCCGGCCATCGCCGGTCAGCGCATTGTCGCGATGCCCGTTATGCGCGCCGACGCGGATCGTGGGCAGCTGGCGCGGCTCGTTCGGCACCGAGACATCCACCACCGCCACGCCATGGCTGTGCGTGGTCGGCGCACCGAGTGTCGCGAGCGGCAGGAACAGCGTGTCGCGCACCAGCGTCGCGTAGCCGGTGCGCAGCCCGGCCTCCGGCGTGCCGGCCAGGCTGCGGGTGCAGTCCGGGCCATCGGCCAGGATCGGCAGTTCCGCCGCCACGCGATCGGCCCGCGCGTCCAGCAGCGCCACCTGTCCCACTTGGCAGACCGCGCCGGGGCTGCGCGCATCACCCTCGCGCGGGGCGAATTGCGGGGCATAGGCGAAGCCGGCGGTCGGGTGCGCGGCGATCGCCGCCCCGCCCCAACCGCGCGTGGCGGGCAGCAGGCGGAAGCTCGGCGTCTCGGCGCGCGTGTCGAGGCTGACGAAGGCGCCCATGCCGTTGAGGTTGTGCCAGGCGCGGCCGGTCACCGGGTCGGTCGCGGTGCCATGCGGCGCGGGGCGCACCCCCGTCTGGCCGCCGCGCGGGTGGCAGGGGCGGGCACCATCCTGCCCTGTCAGGCCAATGCCGGCGGCGTCCAGCCCGGCGACCACGCGGGGCTGCGTGGGGTCGGCGAAATCCACCACCTGCAGCACCGCGGCGCAGTCGCCGATGTTCGAGAAGACCGCCCGTGCCCGGTCCGGCGCGAAGGCCAGCTTGTGGTGGCCGGTGCCGAGCCGGACCTCGCCGATCGGCTGCAGGAAGGTCGGGCTGCCGGGCGTGGCATCCACGAACAGCGCGCTGCTGTCCGTCGCCGGTGTGCCGGGCGGGGTGCGGCTCTCATCACCGTCGTTGGCGATGACGACGGCGCGCCGGCCGTTCACCATCGGCGACAGGTAGGAATGCACCGGGCGCGTGCCGCCAAGCATGGAGGATGGGAAGCGCGCGACCTCCGTCAGGGTATTGGCATTCACCACCAGCACGGCATTGCCGTCGCGGTGGTTGAGCAGCAGATGGCCGCTCTCCAGCATGACCATGTCGGCCGAGATGCCGGGTGTGGCGAAGCGCGCCACTTCCTGCCCGGTGGCGAGGTCATAGGCCACCAGCGCATCCTGGCCCGAGACGAAGACGCGGTCCTGCGCCGAGGCGGGCGCGGCAGCGAGCAACAACGGCGCGCCCAGCGCAGCCGTGAACACAGAACGGAACATGAGACGAGAACTCCCCGGAATGGCGGATCGCCCCGCGCCGGGATCGGCGCAGGGTGGTCTTGCGATTCAGGAGAGGGTGGGTGGGCCGGTTGGCTCGTAGGGCGGCGCCCGCGCGCCCAGCGGTGCCGATGCATGCAGCGGCAGCGGCGGCAGCACCATCAGCGTGACGTGCGGCGCCGGGAGCTCGGCAGGTTGCGGAAGCGTCACGTGGGGCAGGGCGTGGCACACACCGCAGAAGCCGCCGTGTTGGTCGTCGTGATGGCCATCCCCGCCATCATGATCGGCGAGCGCCATGGTCACGATGCCATCAGCCGTGCAGATTTCGATCTGGAATGGCTGGTGCTCGACGGCTGCCGCAAGGCGCAGACAGTTTCCCATAGCCAAGCTGCCCTGCAAGCAGAGCACCAGGGCCAGGATCAGCCGCAAGGGGCGCGTCATCGATACCGACACGCGCTATATCTATCCACTCGGGGATCCGCCGGCAACCGCGGCCCAAATTGCACGGGCGGATCGCCCAACCCGCCGGGAATGATTGAGCGGCCTGATCGCGCCGACGCGGAGCGAGAACAAGTCGGCCACGCGGTGCACACAGCCAAGCTGGCCGACGGGCTGTTCCGCAGATGAGGCCGGAAGACAAGCGAGGCGAGCAACAGTGATCTGCTGACGCCCACTCCGGGCGAAGCGCTGCACCGGCCCGAATCTAGCACCGGGAACTCGCGGCGGATTCGCCTCATCGCCCTCACGGAAAGCGAAGCGGTGTTTCTTGATGCGAAATCTATGGAGAAATTTCTTAGGTAAAGATGGTGCCCAGGGGCGGAATCGAACCACCGACACTGCGATTTTCAGTCGCAGAATTCACACCGCCACATGCCGTCAGCGGGGAACCGCACGCTGTCATGTACACCATACCATATTGCTTTTCCTACAAGACACTGCGACATTCCACGTCGCACGCTGCCAGGCATCCCCACTCGAAGGAGTCCGCTTGGAGTCCGCGCCAGGGCGCTGCGACATGCTGCGGCGCTCGGAAAGGCGGTGCCATGGGCGGGACGAACGGCCGAACGAAGCTAACCGACACGGCGGTCGCGGAGGCGGTGTGCCCCCCCGGCCGAAAGGACGTCATGGTCTTCGATGGCGAGTTGCGAGGCTTCGGGGTCCGGATCACGGCCTCCGGCGGGCGCATCTTCTTCTTTCAATACAAGCTAGCGGGTCGGGGTCGTAGAGCCACCATTGGCCCCTTCGGTGAGCTGACCACCGCCAAGGCGCGGAAAAAGGCGGAAGCTCTGCGCGGCTCGGTCCGGGACCACCGTGATCCGGTGGCCGAGCGCCGCGCCCGGGCCGAGGCGACGCGTGCCGCCGAAGCGCAGGCCAGGGCAGAGGCGGCACGCGCCGCCTTCACGGTCGAAACGCTGATTGACCAATGGCGAGACCACCATCTCTCTGAGCGGAGCGAGTCCTACCAGCGCCGCGTCCCTCGCGAGATGAAGGCGGCGCTTAAGAAGTGGCTCGCAGCGCCGGCCGCCAGCCTCGGGCAAGAGGATGCGGTCCGTGTTCTCGACGCATCGAAGATTGGTCGGGGGCCTATCGCCGCGAACCGCCTGCAGGCCGTCTGCCGCGCGTGCTGGGGCTGGGCTGTGAAGCGCGGCAGCCTCGTCGCCAACCCTTGGCAGGCCACCCCTCGCCCAGCGCGGGAACGGTCGCGCGAGAGGGTTCTGACCGATGCCGAGCTCAGCGTTGCTTGGAAAGCGTCGGCAGCTATGGACGCTCCATGGAACTGCATCATGCCGCTGATGATCCTGACCGGCCAGCGCAGGCAGGAAGTCGCTGGCTTGGCTTGGAAGGAACTCGATCTCGACGGCGGCGAATGGCACCTGCCTGCCGAGCGAGCGAAAAACGGTCGCGCCCATACGGTGCCTCTCGTGCCCGCGGCCGTGGACCTGCTGACGGCCAGGAAGCAGTCTGGCGTCCTCGTTTTCGAGAACTCACGGAGGACGGCGCCCAGCGGCTTCGGAAAGGTGGCGGCGCGACTGGTTAAGGCCACGAAGGCAGCCGGGCATTCAGAGCCGTGGGTGCTGCATGACATCCGCCGCACCGTCGCCACCGGCCTGCAGCGCCTCGGAGTCCGCCTGGAGGTCACAGAGGCCTTGTTGAACCACGTCTCCGGCAGCCGCTCGGGCATCGTCGGCGTATATCAGCGCCACGGATGGGAGAAGGAGAAGCGTGCGGCTCTTGAGGCGTGGGCTGCCCATGTGTTGCGCTTGGCCGACAACGCTCCCGAGCCCGGGAAGGTGGCTGACCCGACAGCCGAGAAAAGCCGCCGGAAGACGGGGGCGACGAAGTGACGGGGCCCGCAGAGGATATCGAGGCTTTGCTGCGTAAGGCAAAGGGTGGGCTCGACCGGCAAACGGCACACGAACTGCTCGACGCCGCGCTCGACCTCGCCGGGAGTGCCGCCGACCGCAATTGGCGCGAAGGGTTCGTGGCCCAGGCTGCCGCTCTGGCGCTGTCGAGGGCGGCAGCAGGGTGGACGGTACCAGTGGAGCGGCCGCCCGACGAATGGGACCAACTCGCTCAGGATGATCCGGAGCGCTGGCGGGCGGACGCGGTCAGCTGCATGCAGGTCGCGTTCGCGGTGGTGCCGCAGCCGGTTATCAACGCCTTGATGTTTGCCCTGGTATTGCTCGACACCAGTCATCCAACTCCGGCGATCCTCACACCTGCGCCAAGGGAAGCGGGGCATGGCAAGAGCACTCGCACTAGGCGCGCCGTCGAAGAAGCTCTGCTGCTTTGTCTCGACATTGCGAGAGCGAATGGCCGGTTGGAGAAGGTGCGAGGAGCCATGCCGGTGGGCGAGAGCGCTTCGGACAAGTGGCTCAAGGAGTGGAGAAGGCGCGAAGGCGACGAGCACGTAGCGCGCGTCAGGGATGTGGCTTCGAGAATTGGGCGTGGGGAGAATCTCGATTTCGCGTTACCGGAAGAGTTCTTGCCCATCCGTTTGGTCGGCGGCAACGTCACTGAGCTCACACGGCAGTGGCTGAGCGCCAAGGCCAAGGCCAGGTGACTGTCAACCGATTTTTCAGTCCCGAATATTCGGGCGAAGACTGTCGCCCTCGTCTGTAGCGTGCCGATCCGGCGGCGTTTGGCGCCGTCCTCGCGCCGCTTGTGGCGTGAGAGCCAGGAAAGCACGTGTCTTGAATTGGCACCCCGACCGCCTTCTCACGGCGAAGGAGATTCATGAAGCTGGCGGACCCGCGCCGCGCTCCCTGGAGCGGCTCCGCGTGAGGGGCGGCGGGCCGCCCTTCACGAGGGTTGGTCCAAAGGTCATTCGCTATCGGGCGGCGACCTACCTGTCGTGGCTTGAGGGCCGCACGTTCGCCCACGCCGCGGAGGAGCGCGCCGCGCTGCTGCGCGGCGGCAAAAAGACCGTAAGCACGAAGTAGGGCCCGACCGCGCGCTCCCACGCGTGGCCGGGCCTTGTGGCTGTCTGCTCTTGAGGGAGCGCGGCCAGTTTCGCGTCACGACGGGACCGCGGCTCGGGCCTCGAAAGGGGCCGCCATGAATCACTCGTCCACCCGCTCGGCGCCGATACGTGCGGACGGCGCCATCGCAGAGCATGACACTTTGCGGCGAATGTATCTGGCCGCCTTCAAGGTGCTCGCCGAGGTATCGCCGGAGATTGCCGCCGCAGAAGCCGGGGGCACTACCAGCGCGATGCGGCAGTTGATCGAATTGGCGGCGGATCCGTCTTGTACAGAGAACCAAATGCGCGCACGCGAGGCGGCCGCGTCGCTGCTCGCCGACTTCTCCGACCGCCTAACGCCCGACCTTTGCCACCGCTGTTATTCGATGGCCCGGCAAGACCCGGACCGCATCCACCCGGCCGCGGCGCAAGCGATGCTCGCGCTATACCGCCGGATCGCCGGGGCTCGCCGATGAGCGAGGCCGACCTGTTCAAGCCGCTGGTCCCGCCGCACGCCGACCTGCGCGACTTCGACTTCATGCCGCTCGACGTGGTGCAGTTGAGGTCGTCGCGGACGTGGCTACGCGCCAAGCGCGACCCGGCGCTTGGGTTCTACCTTGTCAACCTATGGACCTCAGCCTGGCACGCGATCCCCGCCGGTTCGCTCGAGGACGACGACGACGTTCTGGCCGCCGCGGCGATGGCCTCGCAGGAGGAATGGAGCAGGTTGCGAGCCGAACTGCTGCGCGGCTGGTGCAGGTGCGAAGGCGGGCGCCTGTGGCATCCCGTTGTCGCGGCAAAGGCCGCCGCCGCCTGGCAGGCGAAGGTTCGCCAACGTCAGCACGGGAAGGCCGGGGCGGAAAAGCGTTGGGGGGTCCATAGGCACCCTATTGCGGAGGGTGTGGGCATCCGAACGACACCCGATAGCAAGGAGAGAGTAGAGATTCCTCTCCCCTCTCTCCTGACGGAGAGAGGGGGATATCGGCGGACAAGCCCGACGCGCCGGCCGCAGCAGATGATGGAGCGCGGCAGAGGCCGGCCCGCCTCGCCAACGCCTACCCCATGTGCCTGTTGAACGAGATGGCCGCAGCCTGGAACGCGATGGCCCGGCTCCACGGCCTGCCGCAGGTCAGCGAGGTGACGCCGAAGCGGGCGACCGCACTGCGGGCACGGATCAACGAACGCTGGAAGCGCGACCCGATGGGCATGTGGACGCGCTACCTTGAGGCCATCGCCGCCTCGCCCTTCCTGCGTGGCGAAAACCAGCGCGGCTGGCGAGCGAGCCTCGACTGGGCGATCCGGTCCGAGAGCCCGGTACGGGTGGCGGAAGGCCGATACGCCGACGACGAGGGGGAGGGCTAAGGAATGGCGCGCATTCCCGACCCGTCCAAGCCGTTCGTGCTCGGAGACAGCATCGGCGACATTCTGGCCGAGGCCCGCATCGAGCTCGGACGGCGGAAGCTGTCGCCGGGCCGCTCGGTGAAGACGATCTGCCCCGCCTGCGGCGGCGGCTCCACGCGCGAGGACAGCCTGTCGGTTAAGCTGGACGACGACGGTATGGGCGCGATCTGGCATTGCTTCCGGGGGAACTGCGGCGGCTCGAAGCTGGTACCGGGCTCGGGCCGCATCGCGGATAACGCGCCGCGCCGACAGCGCGCCGACGACGAAGCGCCGCGGCGCCGCGAGCGCCCGCCCGTGGTGAAGCCAGCGCTGCACGCGCCAGTCGAGCAGCAGCGCCCGCCGTCGCTCTACGAGTTCTTCGCCAAGCGCGCGATCAGCGCGGAGACAGTGGACGCCTTCAGCATCTACGGCGTCGCGCGCCGCTGGCCGCAGCTGGACGAGCGCGGCGCCCCGTTGAAGGACGAGAAAGGCGAACTGGTCTGGGCCAGCAAGCCCACGGTCGTCTTCCCCTACGCTTGGCGCGGAGAGGTGGTGAACCGGAAGTTCCGCAGCATCGACAAGCAGTTCCAGCAGGACCGGGACTCGCTGCCCACGCTCTTCAACGGCGACGCCGTGACCAGCCTTGACGAAGTGATCATCTGTGAAGGCGAAATGGACGTTCTGGCCGGATGGGAAGCCGGCTTCCGCCAGGTCGTGTCCCTCCCTAACGGCGCGCCTGCCGCGCTCTATGACGAAGCCGATCCGCGGCGCGCCGAGGATCAGCGATTCGCCCCGCTGGCGACGTGCGGCGACATCCTCGCTCCGCTCCAACGCATCATCCTCGCCACCGATGGCGACGGACCGGGCGGATACCTCGCGGAGGAATTGGCGAGGCGGCTCGGGCGTGCCCGCTGCTGGCGCGTGACCTACCCGGAAGGCTGCAAGGACCTGAACGATGTCCTCATGTACCACGGCGCCGAGGCGGTGCGCACGTGCATCGCCGGCGCTGCCCCGCTGCCGCTCGCAGGGTTATGGAAGCCCCAGCAGGGCGCGCTGCGCGCCTTTCTCGCGGCCGGCGGTGCGCCTGCGGGGCTGACATGCGGCATCCACGCGCTGGACGAAGTGGTGCGCTTCCCAACCGGCGGGGGCTGGCTCATCACGGTCACCGGCATACCGGCGCACGGGAAGGGCACCTTCCTGCGCTGCTGGCTGCCCTACCTCATCGCCCGGCACGACATCGAGGTGTTCTGGTTCAGCCCCGAGGACGGTCGCGCCGAAACACTGGCACTCGACATCTGCGCCGTTCTGCAGGGGCAGCCCGTGCAGGAGGCCGGCACCGTCATGCCCGAGCGCATCATGGCGGAAGCAGAGGCGTGGATCGGGCGGAACGTCACCTTCATCTGCGCCGACGACCCCAACACCGACCCGACGCTCGACTGGATGATGTCGCGCGTCGAGGAGGCCAAGCAGCGCAGCGGCGGTCGGCGAAAGCACTACCTGCTCGTCATTGACCCATGGAACGAGGTCGAGTTCACGATGCAGCGTGGCGAGACCGAGGGACAGTTCACGGGCCGCTGGCTTCGAAAGCTGAAGGCCTGGGGGCGCGCCCATGGGCTTTCTGTCCTTATCGCCGCGCACCCGACCAAGCTGCAGAAGGACCCGAAGACGGGCCGCTATCCCGTCGCGGATGGATACGACATTTCTGGCTCAGCCAACTGGCATAACAAGACGGACCTCGGGGTCACGATCTACCGCGAGCGCGATGGAGAGATGCAGGTGCACAACTGGAAACCGAAGTTCCGCGCCTTCGGTCAGCGCGGCGGCATCGCGCGGCTACGGGTAGACCCGCGGACCGGCCGGCTGTCGAGCATCATGCAGCAGGAGGACGAAGTGCTCGCCCATCGGCGAGGGTTTCCCTAACGCTCACTCAGCATTGGGGTGCCGGGGGATGGTGAAGGACGGCCAAAGGCCCATGGCGCAACGAGAAGCCCCTCGCCGGGCCAACGGCGCCAGTGGGAGGGCCGGCTGTCCCGTCCAATCGCCATGGTCGGGGTCACCAGTTGCGCGATGTGGAGCAGCCGGCACCTTCCAGGAAGAGACTGCGACTGCCTTGCGCCTCCCGTTGCATCGAATAGTCCTGCGCTGGCTCATGTCGTGACGACAGAAATCAGGACATGAAAGCGCGAGATAGATCCAGAATGCCCGGCGAAAGCTGCTGCCTACATTCCCGCGCCACCTGGCGACGCAGCCTGCATGGCCCGCGGTTCCGAGGCGGTTTGAAGCATGAGTTCAAGAAGCCAATGGTAGGAGTGCAGTGATGCAGGCGATTGTAGCCAGCCGTCGCCCAGGACACCGCAATGCTGCCCCGCTGAGCGCTGCAACGCGCTCGCGGCTGCTGCATGACCTCCTGGCAAAGGCGCGGAGTGGCGACGTGGTTGCGGCGGAGGCCCTGGTGCGCCTCTCGCTCCAGCGCGAGGGCGATCTGCTTGCGACGGCCTGCCAATGCCACCCATCGAAAGCCCCGCCGTGACAGCCGAGCAGCGTGCAGCAATCCGCGCCGACCTTGAAGAAGCCCTGCTCCGCGAGGCAATGGCGCATGGGGCCGACCGTATCCGGCGCGCTGAGGTTGCTAGGACCTTCGTATTGCGCGGCGTGTCGCGCTCGACAGCCTTCGCCTGGATCGCCGACATGATCGACTCTGGTCGGCTGGGCCAGGCAATCGCCCAAGAGATCGGTCGGAGCATCGAGGTGGCGGCCATTGAGGCGGGTGGCTCGACGAGCGATGCGGCGGCCAGGATCGCGGCGCGGTCCCTGCCGACGGCACCCTCCGTGGCAGAAGCGTTGGCCAGCAGTTGCAGGTCGGTAAACATCATCGCGGAGATGGCCGCGGCGATCGCAGATGTGAAGGCAGTGCGCGCCATGGCGTTCACTGCGGAAGGCAAGGTACGCAACGCCAAGCTCGTGCTGAATGCGGCAGAGGCGATGCGCCGGAACCTGGAAACGGCGGTGCGGCTCCAGCAGGCCATGTTCTCGCTGGGTAAGGTAGAACAGTTCAACCAGGCGATCGTGGAGGAGATCGCCAAGGAGTCGCCAGACCTCGCCTATCGGTTGGTGCACCGGCTCAGCGCGATTACGACGGAATGGGGAGGGTGAGCCGCATGGAGATGGTCAACTGTCCGCCAATGTCGGCGCGCTTGTCTCTTGCGGGCTGTCAGCGCATGTGGCGTGCGGCGCAGGTTCGCCGCCCCGCCGCGTGGACAGGGAACCGACACTGTTTGACCTGTCCGACCGGCGCAGCGCGAGCGGGCCTGAGCGGCCATACCGCGCGAAAACTGATCATGACCGAGGCCATTCGTCTCATCTGCCCGGCATGCGAGCGACACACCAGCCGATTGGTTGGCGGGCTGCATTGCGTCAGTTGCTACAACCGGCGGCGCGAGGTCGCAGCTGGTCGCGACAGGCGTGGGCGTCGCCCGCAGCTAACCGATGCGCTGCACGTCGAGCGTTTCGCGGTAATGGCAGTGGCGGGTGGCGTCGTGGTGACCGAGGTCCCCGAAGTTCGCTCAATGGCAGAGGCCATCTTGCGCAAGGCGAAGCACGCGGACGGCGCGATCCTCTTCGGAAGACCATCAGCGACGTTGCTGCATGCTTCATGACCAATCCAGCGGGTGGTCCCTTACGGAGCATGCCTGTCGGCATTGCTTGGCGCGCATATTGCGCCGGGGTGGAGCGTGGCACTGCTCCACCTGCTCGGCCCAGGCGGAGGGGACCCCGATGTCAATCTGCGGCTGCGGGATCGCGGAAAGCACCTCTCGGGCCGGCGCCGCCCACCCATTCCGATGCATGCCCAATCCTTCGCCAGGCCCGATCTGTCCTGCGCTCGTAGTAGTAGCGTAAGCGCGGCGACGAGGCCCGCCTTCCGGCGGGGGCGTTGAGTATGCTTGGTCTGCCTGGGGCTGGGAGCTTCGGGCCGACGTTATGGTCGACGTTAATGACGACGCGAAGGGTGGCGAGTATCGC